>BNJV01000453.1_pt1 | contig 794344 bp, 846 predicted proteins | sample 8540591 | NCBI WGS metagenome assembly BNJV01 (sample SAMD00202457, study PRJDB9452) | human saliva metagenome | host: Homo sapiens | reverse complement strand
GTGCCGTCGGACCACTTGGCGTCGTCGCGCAGCTTGATGGTGAAGGTCTTACCGTCTTCGGAGACCTCGGGGACCGTGCCCAGGGACTTGGGCAGGTTGATCTTGTAGGGGGTGTCGGAGGTGGACTTGTAGGCGAAGAGGGGACGGTACATCGCCTGGATGAACTGTCCGTTTTCGCCCTGGGTGTAGCCCTTGGCGGAGACCGGGAAGATCCAGTTCGGGGTGCGCGAGGCCATCGTGACCTCGTTCTTTCCGGTTTCCGAGGTGGCCGCGCGGTTGCTGCCACCACAGGCGGACAGACCCAGAGTGGCGACCATTGCGAGCGCCGCTCCGGTGGCGATCCACCGCTTCTTACTGAGATTCATGACTGCTCCAAATCAACGTTGATCGGGGGACACTGACGGGAGTGGACCCTGCCAGATGGCATACATCATATGACAGTTTGTCGGCCGATGTTGCCACTATGACCAAAATTCGGAATGTTGCGAAAAAATAACGAAGAATTTTGGCGAAAGAAGTGCCACACTTTCTTCGATGGGGCATAATTAATGTGTTCTCGACGATGAGCGCTGCGTAACGTTGGAGTTACCGCATATCTATGTGAAGGAGGTGTCATGGCCACGCATGACGTCGATGAGACCGTCCTGACGCTGATTGGATCCGGTCAGGCGGATACGCGTCCCGCAATTGTCAAGCAAACTGGCCTTGCACCGTCAACGATTTCGGCGGCCGTCTCCCGCCTCGTTGAGGCGGGCAAAGTCGCGGAAGCGGACGAGTCTGTCTCGACCGGCGGGCGCAGGGCGCGTCGACTCGTTACTTCTGACGGAGCCGGCGCTCTTGCTCTCGTTGAACTGGGAGCCCACCACGGCCTCGTCGCCCTGACTGATCCCACGCGCGGAATAGGTGCCGCGAGCAGCCTCCTCATCGATATTGCGGAAGGCCCCCAGGTGGTGCTGGACGCCGTCATGGAGGAAGTGTTCCGCCAGGAAGAAGCTGCCGGCGTGCGGGTCGGCGGCCTTGCCCTGGCGGTTCCGGGCCCCGTTGACGCGGAACGCTCGCGCGTTATCCGCCCCGCCCGCATGCCCGGGTGGGATGGAATCAACGTCGCCGAGGCCGTGACGGAGCAAAGCGGTCTGCCCGCCCTCATCGAAAACGACGCGCGCGCGGGAGCCATCGGCGAATCCGTCTACCGGCGCCGGCTGGAAGGCGTCGCCCCCATCGACACGCTCATCTACATCAAGGCTGGCTCCGCCATCGGTGGCGCCTACCTCGTAGAGGGCGTGCCTCAGGTGGGCCAGGGTGGACTGGCCGGGGATATCTCGCATATCCCCGTCGAGGCCGCCGCCGGACGCCCCTGCAAGTGCGGTAACGTCGGCTGCCTCGAAACAATCGCGTCCGCCGACTCGATCCGGGCAGACCTGGCCGCCACCGGCCTCGTCTATGAGAACAACGCACAGCTTCTCGCCGCCGCACGCGACGGTATTCCCGAAGTTGCGACGGCCATCCGCCAGGCGGGAACCCTTCTGGGCCACAGCGTCGCCCACCTCGTGTCCTTCCTGGCGCCTCAGGGAGTCATCGTCGGAGGAGCACTCTCCGCCGTCGATGCCTTCACCGCGGGAGTGCGCGCCGCACTCCACCAATCCTGCCTCCCCCTCGATCATGGAACACCTCGTGATCGAATCGTCTCGATCAGGGCGCGAAGCCGCGCTCTGGGGACTCTCCACACTTACCCCCTCGAAGATCTCAAAGGAGAATCGCTCATGACCAAGCCCCGCATCGCGGTTGCCGGCATTCACATCGAATCCTCGACGTTTACCCCCTACATCTCGACGGCCGACGACTTCATCGTCACGCGCGGCGAGGAACTGATGGATCGCTTCTACTGGCGCGACGAGGACTGGGCCACCCAGATCGAGTGGATCCCCGTCCTGCACTCGCGCGCCCTGCCCGGCGGCGTCGTCGAGCGTGGCGCCTACGACGCCTGGAAGGCCGAAATCCTCGAAGGCCTCGCAGCTGCCGGTCCCCTCGACGGCCTCTTTTTTTGACATCCACGGTGCCATGAGCGTCCAGGGCATGGACGACGCCGAAGGCGACCTCATTAACGCCATCCGCGGTGTCATCGGCCCGGAGCCCATGGTCAGCGCCTCGATGGACCTGCACGGAAACGTCTCCCAAGACCTCTTCGACGGCTGCGACATCCTCACCTGCTACCGCCTCGCACCCCACGAGGATGCCCTCGAGTCGCGTCGTCGTGCCGCCTACAACCTGGGCATGCGCCTCCTGAACGGGCAGCCCAAGCCCGTCAAGGCCCTCGTCCACGTCCCCGTCCTGCTGCCGGGCGAGAAGACCTCGACCCGCATCGAACCCGCCAAGTCCCTGTACAAGATGATCGACCCCATCGAAGCGATGGACGGCATCCTGGACGCCGCGATCTGGATCGGCTTTGCGTGGGCCGACCAGCCGCGTTGCAAGGGCGCGGTCGTCGTCACGGGTGATGACGCGGAGCTCGTCAAGGAGCAGGCCGAGCGCATCGGCCAGTACTTCTGGGATGTGCACGACCGCTTCGAGTTCGTTGCCCCCGTCGCTTCCATGAAGAGTGCCTGGCCGCCGCCGAGGAGGGGCCCAAGCCCTTCTTCATTTCCGACTCCGGCGACAACCCGGGTGCCGGTGGCGCCGACGACGTGACGGTCGCGCTCGCGGCCCTCCTTGCGTGGAAGCCCGTCCAGGAAGCGACGCTCGACGTCATCTACGCCTCGATCATCGACCCCGCCGCGGCCGCGGTCGCGTGGGAGGCCGGTGTGGGTGCTGAGGTGGACCTCGAGGTCGGTGGACACATTGACACCCGCGAGCCCGGGACCCTGAACGTGCATGCCACGGTCGAGGCCCTGGCCGACGACCCGATGGGTGGCCACACCGCCCTGCTGCGCACTGGTGGTCTGCGCTTCATCGTCACCACGAACCGCAACCAGTACACGATGTACTGCCAGTTCGAGCTGCTCGGCGTGGACATCACGACCGCCGACGTCGTCGTCGTCAAGATCGGCTACCTTGAGCCCGACCTGTACGAGACCCAGAAGGGCTGGCTCATGGCGCTGACTCCGGGTGGTGTTGACCAGGATCTCATCCGCCTCGGGCACCACAAGATCGACCGCCCGATGTTCCCCTTCGATCCCGATATGGCAGATCCTGATCTGCATGCACAGGTCGTTGAACCATGAGTGCCGTGAAGGATTCCCAGGGCCCGGTATTTGCCGGCATTGACATCGGCGGCACGTCCATTAAATGGATGATCGTCGATGAGGCGGGATCGATCCTCACGCAGGGAAACGAACCCACCGATCGTGAGGCCGTGGCCGAGCAGGTGGGGCGCATCGGTGCCCGGCTTGCCAGCGACTACCCGGGACTGGTCGGTTTCGGCCTGATCTGCCCCGGCCTCGTCGATGAGGAGAGTGGGACCGTCGTGTATGCGGCGAACCTGGAGCTGCGCGGCGTCCAGCTGGCGCGCGCAGTCGAGGAGGCCACGGGAGTGCCCGCCGCGCTCATGCATGACGGGCGCGCCGCCGGCCTGGCCGAGGGGCTCCTCGGTGCTGGTCGCGGAGCCTCCTCCTTCCTCATGATGCCCATCGGCACTGGTATCTCCGTGGCCCTCATGCTGGGCGAGCGCCTGTGGAGCGGTGCGACGTTCAGCGCCGGAGAGGTCGGGCACGCCCCCGTCTTCCCGGGCGGTGAGTCCTGTCGCTGCGGTTCGCGCGGCTGCCTGGAGGTCTACGCCTCGGCGAAGGGTATTGCCCGGCGCTACGAGCAGGCGACCGGCGAGGATATCGGCGCGAAGGCTGTCGAGGCTGGCATCGGAAACGACCCGGTCGCCACCGAGGTATGGAACACCGCTGTGCGCGCCCTCGCCCTCTCGCTGACCCACATGACGCTCACCGTCGACGTCGAACGCATCATCATCGGCGGCGGCCTGTCGCACGCGGGTGAGCACCTGCTGGCGCCGCTGCGCGAAGAGTTTGCCTCGATGCTGACATTCCGTGACGCCCCCGAGATCGTCCGTGCTTCCCTTGGGGGAGCGGGCGGTCGTTGGGGTGCGGCGATCCTGGCCGCCCGCGTGGGTGGCTCGACGTGCTACGAAAGGTGGCAGCCGTGACCGTTGTTGAGATTTGCGTGGAAGATGCGCTCGGCGTGCGCCGTGCGCGCGACGGGGGAGCGGATCGCATCGAGATCTGCACTGACCTGTCGTGCGGTGGCCTGACCCCCGCATTCGACGAGGTGGCGGCCGCCCTCGAGGTGGCTCCGGCCGGGGGCGTGCAGGTGCTTGTGCGCCCGCGCCCCGGGGACTTCGTGCACACGCGTGAAGAGGTGGACCGAATCGCCTCGGACATCGTGACCCTGGCGTCGATCGGTCGGGGAGCGTCGGTGCCCCTCGGCTTCGTCGTCGGAGTCATCACGCGTGACGGGCAGATCGACGTGGATGCGGCCGCACGCCTGCGCGATGTGGCCGAGGATGCGCCGCTGACCTTCCACCGTGGCTTCGACCAGGTCGTGGACCAGGATCGCGGCCTCGACGTGCTGATGGAACTTGGCTACGACCGAGTGTTGACGACGGGCGGTGATCCGGCGGTCGCGCAGCCGGGGGCTCTCGCTCGGCTCGTTGAGCGCGGGGGAGACGACATCATCATCCTGGTGTCGGGTGGCCTGCGTGCTCACAATGTCGCCGAGGTTGTGGCAGCCTCGGGCGCTCGGGAGGTCCACATGCGTGCTCCGGGGACCTCCGGTACCGATCAGGCTGAGGTCGAGCGAATCGTCGCTGCCCTGCACGGATAGCCCAGCTCACACATTTGTGGAAATCATCGTCGATTCGTCTGACAAATCGACGTCAGCAGTGTAAGGTTAAACACATGAGAATTGGAATTTTCAACGACGAAGATCAGATCGCATCCCTCGCAGCGGACCGCATCCTCGAGGTCTACCGCGCTAAGCCGAACTTTGTGCTCGGCCTGGCCACCGGTTCCTCGCCGCTGAAGCTCTACGCAGAGCTCGTGCGCCGCTACGAGGCCGGTCAGATCTCCTTTGCCCAGGTTCGCTCCTACAACCTCGACGAGTACGTGGGCCTGCCCCGCGACCACTACGAGGGCTACGCGAACTTCATCCACCGCAACCTCGTCGACCTGGTCGACATGCCCGAGGGTGCGGCACACGGCCCCGACGGCTGGTGCGATGACCTCGATGCTGGCGCTGCCGCCTACGATGAGGCCATCAAGGCCGACGGTGGCATCGATATCCAGGTCCTCGGCATCGGAAGCGATGGCCACATCGGCTTCAACGAGCCCGGCGGCACCCTCGCGTCGCGCACCCATGTGGGCGTCCTGACCGAGCAGACCCGCCGCGACAACGCGCGCTTCTTCGATGGCGACATTGACCAGGTTCCCACGCACTGCGTGACCCAGGGCCTGGGCACGATCATGGACTCGCGCGCCCACATCTTCATCGCCACCGGTGAGGGCAAGGCTGACGCGGTCAAGGCCATGATCGAGGGCGGCGTGACCCAGCGCTGGCCCGCGTCCATCCTCCAGCACCACCCCGATGTCACCGTGCTCCTCGACGAGGCCGCCGCCTCCAAGCTCGAGCTCGCAGACTTCTACAAGGAGGTCTGGGAGAAGGAACACCTGTGAGATAGGTTCCCCATCCGACCGTGCCCCGGCCTCGTGAATGCGAGGTCGGGGCCTTATTGTGAGCGTCGCTTCTTCGCTTCGAGCGCACGCGTGCCACCCGTTGGAAGCACCCCCAGGCACGTACAATGGACACCATGCGTAATGCCCTCGACGAACCCACCGGCCCCTCCGCGCCCTCCGGTCCCTCCACCGCGTCCTCGACCGGTCTGCTGGAGCGTACCGAGACCCGCAAGGAGCGCACGGACGGGGACGGCGACCGCTTTGCCCACTTCGTGCGCAAAGACAAGGCGAACTCCTCCATGGTGACGGGCCAGCCCGTCGTCGCCCTGTGCGGCAAGGTGTGGATCCCCACCCGCGACGCCTCGCAGTACCCGGTGTGCCCCACCTGCAAGGAACTGCGTGACTCGATGGGTAAGAACGGGCGTAACTGGCCCTTCTCCGATGGAGGAAAGGGCTCCGACAAGTGAGCGAGACGACCCGGCGCGCACCCGTTGGCAGGCTGCGCGCCTGGCAGGCCGCTGCCTTGGACCGCTACATGGCCTCGTCCCCGCGCGACTTCCTGGCGGTCGCGACCCCGGGCGCAGGAAAGACGACCTTCGCCCTGACGCTTGCGACCGAGCTGATTGCGCGCGGCGTCGTCGACAAGCTGACCGTCGTGTGCCCCACCGAGCACCTCAAGGGGCAGTGGGCCTCGAGCGCCGCGCGTTTTGGCATCCACATCGACCCCGACTTTACGAACTCCCAGGGCGTGGCCGGCTCGCACTTCGACGGTGTGGCCGTCACCTACGCGCAGATCGGTTCCAATCCGGCCGTCCATGCCGCCCGTACCCGCGCCTACCGCACTCTCGTCATCCTCGATGAGATCCACCACGCCGGCGACTCCCTGTCGTGGGGCGACGGCGTGCGCGAGGCCTTCACGGACGCGACGCGCCGCCTGGCCCTGACGGGCACGCCCTTCCGTTCCGACACCTCGCCGATCCCCTTCGTCACCTACGAGGAAGACGAGGAGGGGATCCGACGTTCGCGCGCGGACTACACCTACGGCTACGGCGATGCCCTCAAGGACGGCGTCGTGCGCCCTGTCCTGTTCATGTCCTACTCCGGACAGATGGCCTGGCGCACCAACGCGGGTGACGAGGTCAGTGCCCGCCTGGGAGAGCCCCTCACCAAGGACATGATGAAGCAGGCGTGGCGCACCGCGCTGGACCCCAAGGGTGAGTGGATCCCCGCCGTCCTGCGCGCCGCCGACCTGCGCCTCGAGGAGGTGCGCCGCGCCGTGCCCGACGCGGGCGGCCTCGTCATCGCCTCGAACCAGGAGCACGCGCGCGCCTACGCCCGCCACCTGCGCCTCATCACCGGCAAGGCCCCCACAATCGTCCTCTCCGACGACGCGGACGCCTCCGACCGTATTTCCGAGTTCGCGGACTCCACCGACAAATGGATGGTCGCCGTGCGCATGGTGTCCGAGGGCGTCGACGTTCCGCGCCTGGCCGTCGGCGTCTACGCCACGAATGCATCCACGCCCCTGTTTTTCGCCCAGGCGATCGGTCGCTACGTGCGAGCGCGCCGCCGCGGTGAGACCGCCACCGTCTTCATCCCTTCCGTCGTGCCCCTCCTGACCCTCGCCGGCGGTATGGAGATCGAGCGCGACCACGCGCTGGATCGCCCCAAGCGCGAGGAAGCCAGCGAAGACTACATGTGGAACCCCGAGGATGCCCTCGTCGCGGCCGCAAACCGCGAGGAAAAGGCATCTTCTGACCTGCTCTCCCAGTTCGAGGTCTTGGGAGCGGACGCCGAGTTCGACGGCGTCCTCTTCGACGGCGCCGCATGGGGCGCCGGTGCCGAGGTCGGATCCGAGGAAGAGCAGGAATACCTGGGCATTCCCGGCCTGCTGGACGCCGACCAGGTGACGACCCTGCTGCGCGCCCGCCAGGCCGACCAGGTTGCCGCCCAGAAGAAGAACCGCGCCGCCCAGAAGATGCGCGAGGAGAACGCAGGCATTCCGGCTCACAAGCTGCGCGCCGCCAAGCGCAAGGAGCTCCAGCACCTGGTCTCCACGTGGTCGCGCCGATCCGGCGAAACCCACGCGACCATTCACTCGCGCCTGCGCTCGCGCTGCGGTGGCCCCGAGGTCGCCCAGGCCACGACCGAGCAGATCGAGGCGCGCATCGCCCTGCTGCGCGAGTGGTTCGTCGGCCGCCACTGACGCGCGGCCGCGTCGCACTCGGCGCACACTGACGTATCACGAGGCCCCGGCCTCGTCCCTCTGAGCGAAGGACGAGGCCGGGGCCTCGCGCAGTGCGTGAAACGGTCAGTCGACCTTCTCGTAGCGCGTGGGGATCGCAGCCTCGCCCTCGGAGAGGCGCCACGCCTGGTAGGGCAGCTCGTTGCGGGCGCGCAGGTGGTGCTCCTGGGCGCGGGACAGCGCCTCGGAACCCCAAGCAGCGGCGTCGATCTGGCCGCCGCGAACCAGCTGGACCTGCAGCGGGCGCGCGCCGCGCTCGGCGAGGAGCGCCTGGCCTTCTTCGAAGGACGTGCCGACGAGCAGGAGCTCCTCGGTCGCGTAGCCGTCCTCGCCCAGGACGCGACCGGCGACCTTGCGCCCGCCGACCGTGGACTTCGACTCGGCCTTCTTGGCAACAAGCACGGTCTCGCCGTTGGAATCCTCGCGCTGGACGACCTTGTAGACGAGGGCGGCCGTCGGGACGCCCGAGCCCGTCACCAGCTTGGTGCCCACGCCGTAGGAGTCCACGGGGGCCGCGCCCAGGGCGGCGATCGCGTACTCGTCCAGATCGGAGGTCACCGTGATCTTGGTGGTCGTGGCGCCCATCGCGTCGAGCTGTCCGCGCACCTTGAAGGCCTCAGCGACCAGGTCGCCCGAGTCCAGACGCACTGCGCCCAGCTCGCCGCCCGCAGCGCGCGCGGCCTCGACCGCGTTGATGACGCCCTGCCTGATGTCGTAGGTGTCCACGAGCAGGGTCGTGCCCGGGCCAAGCTTGGCGACCTGGGAATCGAAGGCATCGCGCTCGGTGTCATGCAGGAGCGTGAAGGCGTGGGCGGCCGTGCCGATGCAGCGGATCCCGTAGCGCTTCGCGGCCTCGAGGTCGGAGGTGCCCTGGAAGCCACCGATGATGGCGGCGCGTGCGGCGGAAACGGCGGCGCGCTCGTGGGCGCGGCGTGCACCCATGTCCATGCAGGGGCGGCCGTGGGCAGCGATCGTCATACGCGAGGCAGCCGAGGCCACCGCGCAGTCGTGGTTGAGGATCGACAGGAGCAGCGTCTCCAGGAGCGTGCAGTCCGCGAAGGTGCCCTCAACGGTGAGCAGGGGAGACCCGGGGAAGTAGCACTCGCCCTCGGCGTAACCCCAGATATCTCCGGTGAAACGCCACGAGGACAGGAACTGGGCGGCCTCCTCGGAGATGATCCCCTGGTCGCGCAGCCAATCGATCTGCTCGGCGTCGAACTCGAAGCGTTCCAGGGCCTCGAGAATGCGACCGGTACCGGCCACGACGCCGAAGCGACGCGTGGCGGGCAGGCGGCGCCCAAACAGCTCAAACGTGCAGCGACGATGCGCGGTGCCATCCTTGAGGGCGGCGTCGAGCATCGTGAGCTCGTACATATCAGTCAGCAATGAAGTAGATGTCGATGCAGGCATACTGTGAGCCTACCCTGAGAACCGTGTCACCGGGGTGCGATTTCGCTTCCCAGACACGTTCATTGCCCGTAGTGTTGACATATGACAACGATCCTCCAACCAGCGTCCCGCGCGCAGGAAGCACCCACCGCGGTGCCGCGCTGGCGTGCCGTCGTGTGGGACGATCCCGTCAATCTCATGAGCTACGTGAGCGCCGTTTTTCGGCAGTATTTCGGCTATTCCGCCGCGCGCGCGGAGGAGCTCATGATGGCCGTCCATACGCGCGGGCGCGCCACCGTCTCCACGGGAGTGCGCGAGCGTATCGAGGCCGACGTCATGGCCATGCATTCCTACGGGCTGCGCGCCACCATCGAAGAGGACAGAGACTAAACGATGGAAGGTTTCGCTCCTCGAGACGGCGGCTTTGCTTCGTCGATGAGTAGTGGCGAAGCGCTTCTCCTGCGCCAACTTGCCACCGAGGTCCTCGTTGTCCTTGATGACCCGGGAGACTTCGGCGTGACTCCGTCGACGCTGAGCGCGTTGACGGAAACCGAACAGCGTCGGGAAGCTCCGCCAGAACGAACGTTGCGGATGCTCCTTCCTTCCATGAGCGAGGACGGGGACGATGCCGCCCGGATGCGTGCCCTCACCGAGGATCTCCTGCGTCGTGAGAAGTCGGTGCGACTGCGCTCCATCGTCAGCGATCTTGACCACATCGTTCACGGCGAGACGGACACCCTCGTGATACGGCCCGGTGACGTGTGGTCGTGGCTGGGCGCCCTCAATGACATTCGGCTCGGCTTGGCTGGTGAACTGGACCTATCCGATGAAAGTGACGCGCAGCGGATTGAAGAACTGGCGATGAGTGAACCGACCGGGGAGCGTTCGCAAACTGTCGCCGCCATCTATATGCTCATCACATGGTGGCAGGACTCACTCCTGGAAGCCGTCAATAATTCGCAGTAACGCATAAGGTCGGATACATGAACAACGCCCCGATCGGAATTTTCGACTCGGGCCTAGGTGGGCTGACGGTTGCGCGCGCAGTCATCGATAAACTGCCCGATGAAGAGATCATCTACCTGGGCGACACCGAGCACACGCCTTACGGTCCTCGCGCTATTGCGCAGGTGCGCTCGCTGACGCTCTCCGCTCTCGACGAGCTGGCCTCGCGCGGCGTGAAGGCCCTCGTCATCGCCTGCAATACAGCGACGGCAGCTGCCCTCGCGGATGCTCGCGAACGCTACTGGATCGATGCCGGCATCCCCGTCATCGAGGTCATTACTCCGGCCGCCCGACAGAGCGTCATCGCCACCCGCAACCACCATGTTGGCGTTATCGGAACGAAGGCAACCATCCAGTCCGAGGCATACCTCCGTGCGCTCGCGGCCGTGCCCGGGCTGACGGTGAGCCAGCAGGCGTGCCCGGCTTTCGTCGACTTCGTCGAGGCCGGGGTGACCACGGGCGAAGAAATTGAGTCTGTGGCGCGCGAGTACCTCACTCCGCTGAAGGAAGCGGGCGTGGATACGCTGATCCTGGGCTGTACGCACTACCCGCTTCTCACCGGCGTGATCGGGCGCGTCATGGGCGAGGGCGTCACCCTGGTCACCTCCTCGGAGGCGACAGCGAACGTGACCTACAACGAGCTGGTGGACCGGGGGCTCTTGCATGACCCATGGCCTGCCGGGCAGGGGCCGCAGCATCAATTCCTGGCGACGGGTGCATCCGACGCTTTCCCGCGCTTGGCCAGGCGATTCCTCGGCCCCGAGGTGGGATCCGTTGTGCGCGTGAGCACCGGCGGTGGTGTCGCGTGAAGCTGACCGTCATCGGTGCGACAGGCTCGATGTCGGGGCCCGAGTCCCCCGCATCCTCCTACCTCATTCAAGCGCGCGGCATCGACCCGCAATCGGGCGGGGAACGCGTGTTTTCGCTCGTGTGTGACCTGGGACCTGGTTCTTTTGGGGCGCTGTGGACGCACCTGTGTCCGTGTGACCTGGATGCGTTGGCCCTGTCGCACTGCCATGCCGACCATATGGGTGACATCATTTCGCTGCAGGTGTACCGCAAGTGGGGTCCCGGCTCCTGCGCCCTGCGGCCCGTGTCCCTGTTTGGGCCCGCGGAGACGATGCATCGTGTCCGTCAGATCGAGGGCGCCGCGCAGGATGAGTGCTACGAGGCTGAATTCGCTTTCACTCACCTGCAGGTGGGGGAGTCCTACCAGGTTGGCCCGATGACGATTCGTCCGTTCCGCGCCCTGCACCCGGTTGAGGCTTTTGGCCTGCGTATTGAGGGGCCTTCCGAGGATGATCCCTCCCGCCGTGTGTCCCTGTTCTATACGGGCGATACCGATCTGTGCGACACGATCGTCGAGGGGGCATCCGGTGTCGACGTCCTCCTGAGTGAGGTTGGCTTTACCTCTGAAGCCACCGAGCCCGACATGCATATGGACGGTGTGCGCGCGGGGACTCTCGCGACGAGGGCTGGGGTCGGGCGCATGATCGCCACCCATATTCAGCCGTGGACGCCCCGTGAGCAGGTCTCTTCGGAGATTCGTCAGGCGTGGAGCGGGCCTCTCGAATTCGCGGTTTCCGGCATGGAGGTCAGCCTCTGAGCAGTCCCTCGCCCCGTCGATCGGCGGGGCGAGGCCTGTGCGCACGTGTCAGTCCGAGGGCGTCGAGTAGGTGGCGTTGTGGCGCTTCCACTCGGCCAGATAGGCGGCGACGCGCGCGGGGCCTGCGGCCTTCGACCAGCCGTGATTCTTGTGCCGCAGCAGGATCTTGCGAGTACCCAGTGACGGGAGAGGCGTGATGCGCATGCCCTCCGTATGTGCTCCCGCCAGTGCCATCGCGGGAAGGATCGTCGAGCCCGTGCGTGCTCGCACGAGGGAGCGGGCGGCCTCGTAGGTCGTGTACAGGTGCGGGGCCCAGCGTGTATCTGGGAATGCCTTGGTGATACGGCGCATGACGTGATCGCCGCTCGTTCCGGGATTGACGCGTAGCCATGTCAGGTCGGCCAGGTCTTCGATTGACCCGATCGGGGGAGCGGAGTCGGGGGTGACGAGCACCCAGGGTTCGTCGAGGAATGGAATATCCGTGTATCCGCGCGGGGGTAGGCCCGGGTCCTCGTCTCGTTCGATGACGAGGATGTCGTAGTGGCCGGTGCGTAGCGCCGCCATGCCGGGGGTCTCTTCGGTTTCCTCAATGCGCAGGTCGACGCCCGGGAGAGCCTCGACGAGGTCGGGGAGTGCGGGAATCAGGGTGGAGCGGCAGATCGTCAGGAAAGCGCCGATAGTGACCGTTCCCGTGACCTGTCCCGTCAGGGGGCGCAGGGCCTTGAGGGCTTCGGCGATGTCTGCGTTGATGCGTTCCCCGGCCTCGGCGACGATGGTGCCAGCGGGGGTGAGGATGGCTCCCGAGGTGGTGCGCTCAACGAGCTTGAGGCCGACTTCTTCCTCGAGTTTTTGGATCTGCTGGGATACTGCTGAGGGTGAGACCATGAGGATGTCTGCGGCGGCAACGATGCCGCCCTCACGTGCGACGGATAGCAGGAAAGGCAGGCGGCGAGGGTCGATGTCCACGCGAACTCCTTTGTTAAGTGAAACTGTAAGATAACTATAGAACCATTCAATTGTGCTTGACTAGCGGAAGGTGCATCATATGAGTCATGACGATCTTCTCTCTCGCAATCACGATCCTCGGATGGGTTGGCGCGGCCGCCTCCATCGCCGCCTACTACCTGGTGTCCTCCAAGCGCTTCGCCCCTGACTCGCTGCGCTACCACTCCCTGAATGTCTCCAGCTGCATCCTGCTGGCGATCGCCTGCGCCTCGACCGGCGCATGGCCGTCCTTCCTGACGAACGCCATCTTCATTGGCGTTGGCTGCACCATGATCTGGCGTGTGCGTGACCGCCTCGCGCGCCGCATCATGCAGGTCGTTCGCTTCTTCGATGTGCGCCGCTACCTGCCGCGCCGTGTGCGACTGGCGCGCGCCCGCTGACTCGACGTTGAATTGGGGGTAGTGAGGGGGGTGGGCCCAGGGCCTGCCCCCTCACTGTGTCCACGGGAGCGTCTCCAACAGGGTGTATCCACCGGCGGATTAATTAAGACGATCAGCGTTTCATGGTCAAGACTTTCTCAAGTGTTATCAAGGGAAAGTCTGTAAGTTGCACTTCACAGAAATTAGAAAATGTCGATGGAAAACGCGCGATTTTAGGCGCACTATATCAGTACGACGCGGTGACAGATCCATCGCACGGTACTCAAAGAGGAGCACACCATGTCTCGTTTTGTCGCAGATATCCTTCGTCGCTTCGCCCATCACTTCAGGGTGCGTCAAGAGACCAATCCCCTGCAGTTCTCGATGGACCGCCCCATCTTCGGTAACCTCGTCGCCCGTTGATGGCGCGCCTGCGGGCGCATCACACAAGTGCCGGACACCCTTGGGTGCCCGGCACGATTGTGTCTGCGCTGCGTGTCAGCCGCGCAGATACTCCACGATGTGGGGCATGAGCGCCCGGAAGGCGATGCCGCGGTGGCTGATCGCGTTCTTCTGCTCGGCGCTCATCTGCGCGGTCGTGACCTCGAAGCCGTCGGGGACGAAGATTGGGTCGTAGCCAAATCCGCCTTCGCCGCGCGGGGTGCGCGTCAGGGTACCGCGTACCTCGCCGCGCTTGATGAATTCGCGGCCATCGGGGGTGACGAGGACGGCCGCCGACACGAAGGCGGCGCCGCGGTGGCGGTCGGGCACATCGGAGAGCTGATCAAGCAGAAGATGCAGGTTCGCTTCGTCGTTCCCGTGGGATCCGGACCAGCGCGCGGAGAAGATGCCGGGTGCTCCACCCAGCACGTCCACGGTGATTCCGGAGTCGTCGGCGATGGCCGCCAGGCCGGTGGCGCGAGCCAGGGCGTGGGCCTTGATCAGCGAATTTTCTTCGAAGGTCACTCCGTCCTCAACCGGGGAAGCCACGTCGAAATCGCTCATGCGAGCCACGCAGCCTGTCTCGAAGCCTTCCCACGCGGGGGCCAGAATGGCCTCAAGCTCGCTGACCTTGTGAGCGTTGGAGGTCGCGAAGACCAGGCGCGCGCTCACGGGCGCACCTCGACGCGTTCCATGAGGGGTGCCTCGAGCGCGAGCTTCTGCGCGCGGGCGAGCTCGGCATTGCCCAGAGTCGCCAGGTCGAGGAGCTCGCCCAGCTCATCGCGGTTGAAAGGCGCGTGCTCGGCGGTGCCCTGCACCTCGATGAAGCGACCGTCGCCGGTCTGGACGACGTTCATGTCGGTCTGCGCGCGCACGTCCTCAACATAGGGAAGGTCCAGCATTGGGGTGCCGTCGATTACACCCACGGAGATCGCGGAGATCGAGTCGGTGAGGACCTTCGCGGAGGGCTTGAGGATGCCCTGGTCCTTCGCCCAGGACACCGCGTCGGCCAGGGCCACGTAGGCGCCGGTGATAGCCGCGGTGCGGGTGCCGCCGTCGGCGCGCAGAACGTCGCAGTCCAGGACGATGGTGTTCTCGCCGAGAGCGGCCACGTCCACGATGCCGCGCAGGGAACGTCCGATGAGGCGTGAAATCTCCTGGGTGCGTCCGCCCACCTTGCCCTTGACAGATTCGCGGGAGGAGCGCTGCTCGGTCGCGCGCGGGAGCATCGAGTACTCGCCGGTCACCCAGCCCTCGCCGGAGTCGCGCTTCCAACGCGGCACGCCCTCAGTGAAAGAGGCGACACACAGGACACGGGTGTTGCCGAACTCGATGAGGGCAGAGCCCTCGCCGGTACCCGACCAGCCGCGGGTAATGGAGACGGGACGGAGCTGGGACGGGGTGCGCCCATCGGCGCGCAGGGGAGTATCAGTCATAGTGCCTAGGGTAGCCCACCGCGTTACCGTGGAGTTATGAGTCTTGATCTACCTCTCGTTCGCGGTCACGTTGATCCGGCGGTCGCGCTGCGCGATTCCGTGGCTCCCGCCGCCCTCGTGCGCGCCGGTGAGGCCGACGTTATCGTCGTTGACGCTGCCGGTTTCGTCCTCCTCGACGAGGCCGGGGCGCGTCGCACGGATACCCCGGTCCTGCGGCGCCTGCGTGGGGATGAGGCTGCGCGCGGCCTCGAGGGGGCCACTGCCTCGTTCATCGGTGTGGCGGGTGGACGCAGTGTCGTCGCGATCGAGACCAGCCGGGACGAGGTCCGAGGTCACTGGGAGCACCTGCGTGCGGTTGGGTGGTGCCTCGACGGAGATGATGCTGCCCTGGCGCTGACCGCGCTCGCTCTGGCGGGGTGGCACGCAAATTATCGCTACTGCCCGCGCTGTGGGGCGCAGGTGCAGCTTGTGTCCGGCGGGTGGGCCGCGCGATGTGAGACGTGCGACCGCCTGGAGTATCCGCGCCAGGATCCCGCGATCATCGTCCTGGTCCAGGACCACGATGGGCGCGTGCTCCTCGCGCATAACGCGCTGTGGCAGCCCGGTTTCGTCTCGATCATCGCCGGCTATGTCGAGGCCGGGGAGTCCCCGGATGTGACGGTTGCGCGTGAGGTTGCCGAGGAGGTTGGCGTCGATATCGAGACGCCCACGTACGTTGCGACGCAACCCTGGCCTTTCGGGCGTTCGCAGATGATGGGATATCGTGCGCGAACCCTCGAGGAGCACCCGACTCCGCAGGCGGACGGCGTGGAAATCGAGTGGGCGCGCTTCTACAGTCGCGAGGAGCTGACGCGCGCGCTCGAATCCGGTGAGATCAGCGCGCCCGGTCGCGCCTCGATCGCTTACGCGCTCCTTCGGGAATGGTATGGCGCCGACCTGCCGAGCGGGCGCGAGGGTGCGGGACGCAAGTGAGCGTGGGCGATGAAAGAATGGGGGCCATGAACCCCGAGGAACTGCTGAACGCCCTGGATCCTGATCAGCGCGCCGTCGCCACGCAGGTGGCCGGGCCGCTCGCCGTTCTGGCCGGTGCGGGCACCGGCAAAACTCGCGCGATTACGTACCGCATTGCCTACGGGGCGGCCGTCGGTGCCTTCGATCCATCGAACGTCTTGGCCGTGACCTTCACGCAGCGCGCGGCCTTCGAAATGCGCCACCGCCTGGCCCAGCTGGGTGTTCCAAAGGCCCAGGCACGCACCTTCCACTCCGCGGCGCTGCGCCAGCTGCGCCACTTCTGGCCCACCGTCGTGGGCGGGCCGCTGCCCGACGTCATCCCGCACAAGGCCTCCCTCGTCGCGGCTTCCGCTGCGCGCCTTGGGATCACGATCGACCGCACGAACGTTCGCGATATCGCGGCCGAGGTCGAATGGGCGAAGGTGTCGATGGTCGACGCCGCGCACTACGCGTCGCGTGTGGCTCGCCTGCGGCGTGACGTGCCCGCCGGGCTGGACGCGGGCGACATGGCGCGTCTCCTTGACGTGTATGAGGATGCGAAGAACGAGCGCGGTGTCATCGACTTTGAGGACATCCTCATCTACCTGTGCGGCATGCTGCAGGAGCGCGCGGACGTCGCCTCCATCGTGCGCAAGCAATACCGTTCCTTCGTGGTTGACGAGTTCCAGGATGTCAACCTCCTCCAGGCCCGTCTGCTCGACCTGTGGCTGGGCGGTCGCCACGATGTGTGCGTCGTCGGCGATGTCGCTCAGACCATTTATTCCTTCACGGGGGCGTCCCCGGATTACCTGACGGGTTTTGGACGCAAGCATCCGGGTGCTCGCATCGTGGAGCTGACCCGCGACTACCGTTCGACTCCGCAGATCGTGAGCTTGGCGAACGACGTCCTGGCTCACTCGTCCCAGCGCGAGGGTACGGTGCGCCTATCGAGCCAGCGCGAGGGCGGCGCCCAGGTCACCTATCGGACCTACGACGATGATCGGGCAGAGGCGGAGGGTGTTGCGGCCTCGATCGCCGACCTCATCGACGCGGGGATGGCGCCCCATTCGATTGCCGTCCTCATGCGCACCAACGGCCAGTCCCAGGCTTTCGAAGAGGCCCTGGGGGCGCGCGGAATCCCCGTGGCCGTCGCAGGAGGCAAGCCCTTCTTTGCGCGCGACGACGTGCGCACCGCCATCTCGCGTCTGCGTGCCGCGGCGGCGGCAGCAACCGACACGGGGAGCGTGGGCGAGATCGTGCGCGACGTCCTGTCGGGCGTCGGCTGGGCGCCCGAGGCCCCCTCCGGTCAGGCGGGTTCCGAGCGCTGGTCGAACATGAACGCGATCGTCGGCTGGGCGGACGACAGTCAGGCGCAGACGCTGCCAGCCTTCGTCGCCGAACTCGACGAGCGCGTCGCCTATCAGGTCGAACCAGACAAGGCAGGAGTCGAGCTGGCCACCATCCATGCGGCCAAGGGCCTCGAGTGGGACGCCGTTTTCCTCGTTGGCGTCGCCGAGGGCCTCCTGCCGATCTCCTACGCAAAGACAGCCGCGGCGCGCGAGGAGGAACGTCGCCTGCTGTACGTGGCGATCACGCGTGCGCGCGACCTGCTGACCGTGTCGTGGGCGCGCTCGCGGGGGGCCGATGGGCGCGGCAAGCGCAAGCGCAGTCGCCTGCTCGACGGTATCTGGCCCGAGGAGGCGCGTGTGGGCGCCCCCAAGAAGAGGGCTCGTGCCTCCACGCGTGCCCTCAACCAGGCCTTCGAAGAGGAGGCCTCACCCCAGGCGATCGAGCTGTTTGGGCGCCTGAAGGCCTGGCGCCTCGAGGTGTCGCGCCAGGCGGGGGTGCCTCCCTTCGCGGTCTTCACCGATCAGACACTGCGCGACATCGCGCAGGCCATGCCAAAGAACACGACGCAGCTGCGCGTCATTCGCGGCATCGGAGACGTGAAGGTGCAGCGCTTCGCCGCCCCCGTTCTCGCGCTTGTGCGCGGCGAAGAAGTCATCGTCGACGAAGGGGCGTGAGCGAGGAACCGAGCCCGTCGATGCCGCACACGCAGTCGGTTGCGGGCTCCACCTCTTCGACGCGCACCGACCCGTCCTCGCCAATCGTCGCGACCTGCGCGCACTGCGATTCGGTGAGCGTCCCCGAGGCGAAGTCCATGACCAGTTGGCCGATGTGTTGAGCGGCCGCAAAGTGAGCGAGCAGAGCCAGTGGCGCGAGCGGCCAGCTTTCCAGCTCGCGCAGGTGTGCCAGGTGGAACGGGTCCGCCGCAGCGCGTGCGTGCTGCGAGCACTGGTAGCAGGGGGTGACGCCCGGGATGACGAACGGACCCACTTCGTAGGAGTGTTCGCCGCGCGTGACGATGAGGTGCGCAGCATCGTGCGCGGTCAGCTCGAAGGGGATACCTGGGTCGACGACCCTGTCCGCGGAAACAATCGAAAGCTCGGGTGTTCCCTGTGCGTAGAGCTGCGAGAGTGGGATGAGATCGCGCAGGGTGCGGCGCACTGCCCGATGGCGCGGTGTGCCCATGTAGTGGCCTCCGAACACGCGGTCCCAATCCTCGTCGACCAGGGTGTGAGTCTCGATCGATAGCGACAGTGAGAACGTGTCGACGAGGCTGTGCAGGGCAAGGAGGGTTGCGGGCACTGCCCCGACGATGCCGAGTGCAAGGTGGGGGAGTGCTTCGCGACAATCCGTCAGGCGCGCCTGGGTGAGGGCCGCGAGAAGCTCCGGCGAGGCCTGGGTCTCCTCACGCTCGCGGGCGGGGTGCGCCTGATTGCTGAGCCAGATCTGGTCGCCCGCGTGCAGGTTGTCGAGCAGGACGTGTCGGCTGCGGTCGCCGCCGACTTGGACGCTGCCCGGGCCGCGCCAGAGGATCGCCGTATTGTGTGCCAGGTTCATGTTAGTCTCCTTCGGTTTGTACCTGATGGAGCTATGATGAACCTCAATGGCCATCGTGTGTGGGCGTTTGGAAAATCTGTGGAAAACTTGTCGGATCTCTTTAGAACGTCTCAGTTCGTCTCGTCCGGATCGTCCGCTTCCCCCGCGTCCGATGAGGACTCATCCGAACCGGCCGAGGCCTCGTCCCCGGGCTGCAGTCCGTCCGCCCAACCGAGCGTCCCGTCAAGAAGAGAGGTCAGCGCAGCGTCGATATCCGCGTCCTCCTCCGCAGCCGCACGGCGCAGGGTCAGGAACGTGTCGGGCGTGGCCAGCTCAGTCTCCGTGGGCACCATGTCCGGATGCGACCACAGGGCTTCGCGGGCCTCGCGACCGCCGTCTGCCTCCACCAGGGTGAAGATGGACGCTGCGCCGCGAGCCTGACGCGGGCGCATCTTCAGTCCCATGAGAGTCCCCAGGATCTCTTCGGCGGGACCGCCCGAGGCGCGGCGACGGCGCATCATTTCGCGCAGCGCATCCGCGTGAGGCAGGTAGGGCAGGGTGGCCTGGGCCGTGACGACCTCGACCCAGCCCTCAATGAGGGCGAGCATTGTCTCCAGGCGCGTCAGGGCACGGCGCTGGTCCGGCGTGGTCGATAGCGCAAACACGCCGCCGCTGAGCGCCGATTCCACGGACTGCGGATCCGAGGGGTCAACTGATCGGGCAGCCTCGGTGATCGCCTCTGTGTCGATCGCGATCTGAGAGGCGTAGCGCTCGACAGCGCGCACAAGGTCGCCCTCGAGCCACGCCACGGACGCGAAGAGGCGCCGGTGCGCAGCCTCGCGTACGGCGAGGAACTGGCGCACCTCGTCGAAGGGTACGTCAAGCCCCTCGGAGAACTGGGCGATGTTGTGGGGGAGAAGAGCCGCGTGCGAGGTATCCGACAGGGGAATGCCCGTGTCAAACGTGCCGAAAGATTCGCCCGCCAGAGCAGCCAGGACGCGTGAAATCTGAGCGGAGAACATCATCGCCGACAGGCGCGGCATCATCTCCTGAGTCTTGCCGAGCATCGCCGCCATGCCGTCGGGAAGCGAAGCGGAATCGTCGAGGCCGCCCTCCCCGAACTGCTCAGACAGCGCTGCAGACAGCGCGCGCGACACGTTCAGGGCAATTGGCTCGCAGATGCGCTTCCAGGTGGGGATCGTGTTTTCGACCCACGACACCCTGCTCCACACATTGCGCGTCACCGGGCCCGAGGCGAAATCCGTGACCGCGTCGAGCCACAGGTCCGCGACCGTCATCGCCTGACGTGCAGCCTCTGCCTCGGTGGCCGTGGGGGCAGGGTCGCCGCTGGCGTACGCGGCCTGCTTCGCGCCGTCCTCCACCAGGCGCCAATTGACCGGGCCGGCCGTCGTGTTCATGAGGAACTGGAACTGGCCCATCGCGGCGCGCATGCGCGCAGGATCGGAAAACTCCGCGGGCAGGTTCGCGGGGTCAAAGCCCTGCGCCTGTAGCGCGCGAGCGGCCTCGGCCGCGGCCTCGTCGCCCAACACGGAGCGCAGGAAATCCTCAAAGGGGGTGCCGGACTCGTTCTCGTTCATGAGCTCAGCCTAGCGAGCGCTCGTGCGACTCAGCTGGCAAATCCCTGCGAAACGCTGAGAGCTGAACGCGCTGGGCCCGGCGCGCGTGCAACCGCGCCCCGCGTGGGACACAATGACACGGTGAGTGACACGCACATGACCTCGTCAGCCGATAGTTTCTTGCCCTTCGAGCAGGCTCCAACGAAACGTGCACCAATCGTTAGCTGGCGTATCCTCACAGCCATCCTGGCTGCCCTCGCGATGGTCGTGATCCTTTTTGTGATCCCCGTTCCCTTCGTGGTCAATAGCCCCGGCCCGACCTTCAATGTGTTGGGGTCCGACAAGGGTGTTCCGATCCTCGAGATCGACGGGACTGACCCGACGACGGGAGAACCGGTCGAGCAAGATGAACCCGAGTCCGCTTCGTATCTCGATCCCGCGAAGCCCGGGCAGGGTCAGCTGCGCATGGTGACGGTCTCCGAGTCGGGCAGTCCGGACTCCCGCCTGAATTTCGCTCAGCTCATCGCCGCCTACCTCGACCCTCACAGCAAGATCATGGACTACGAGTCGGTGTATCCCGAAGGAACCACACGCCAGCAGGTGAGCGACGCTCAGCTGGCCATGATGCGTAACTCGCAGACGACGTCCCAGGTCGCAGCCCTCGAGTACCTCGGATGGAACGTTCCCGCGACTGTCACTATCGAGGGGGCGGTGGAGGGCTCGAACGCCGAGGGGATCGTCGAGCAGGGCGATATCTTGCGTGCCATCACCACTCCGGACGGCACCCGCCACGAGGTCGCGGACGCGGTCACGCCTTTCTCGATCATGCGCACGGTTCCCGCGGGATCGACGATGACGCTGACGGTCGAGAGGAACGGTGAGACCCAGGATCTCTCCTTCGACTCCGTGGCAGCATCGGCGACGGAAAGCGGCTCGAAGCTGGGTATCTACCTCTCCGTCGATCCTTCCCTGCCTGTCACCATCAGCGTCAACATCGAGGGTGTGGGAGGCCCGAGCGCCGGCATGATGTTCTCGCTGGGCATCATCGATCGCCTCACCCCCGGAGATATGACCGGCGGCAATTCGATCGCGGGCACCGGAACCATGTCCTATGACGGCCAGGTCGGCGCCATTGGAGGGATCCAGCAGAAGCTGTGGGGTGCACACCGCGACGGAGCCCAGTGGTTCCTCGCCCCTTCCACCAACTGCGACGAAGTCGTTGGGCACGTCCCCGACGGCATGCACGTCGTCTCGGTGTCCACCCTCGACCAGGCAGTCTCCGCCGTTCACTCGATCGCCGACGGCACCGGGGATAGCTTGCCGACCTGCCAGTAGCGCTTGTTAGCCCACCCACCGCCTTCGGCCGGTAGGGTACGAGAGGGCCCCGGCCTCGTCCTTCTGGTCCGGGACGAGGCCGGGGCCTCCTCGTGATTCTCAGGCTTGCTCGTCCGTCACCGGCTCGAGGGACGCGCGCAGGGCGTCAACCAGGGCGGGAACGAGGTTCGAGCCCTGCCCGACCTTGTCATCGGAGTCGAAGGCGCGGGTGCGCAGCGCACACCAGGACTCGCCGGTGCGCATGACGCCCACCGCCAGGCGCACGTCGGTGCGCAGCGGGTGGTTGGCCACGAATGCGAGGGCTTCCTCGGGGTCCTCGGGGGCCTCGTCCTCAACCTCCGGGGGGACGACGATGCGCTCGACCGTGATCGCCGCACCGGGCACCGTCTCGGGCCACGCCAGGTGCGCCAGGACCTGCTCGATGTCGTCGTCGGCCAGGTCCTCCTGGATGATGGCGCTCAGGTGATCATCGCTGCCATCCCAGCCAGAGCGCAGCTGTGCGGCGATGTCGGCGGGCAGATTCGGGTCAGCCAACAGCGTCGCCGTGGGAACCAGCGCATAGATGGAAGGCGCGTGATCCCAGCCCACCCGGGCAGCGCCCTTCTCGATATCGACAACCACGTTGGCCAGCGCGATCTCGCGCGCACTCGGCATCATCTCAACAGTCATGCCTCCCATAATCTCACGGAGAGCGAATAAGACCGAGGCGAAGTTACCTCTGTGCGCCGCTACACTGGATTGAAGCTATCGGTTTGACAGAGAGGAATGCCGTGAGCTTCGATTTCAGTCTTTCCCCCGGGCGGAGCGCGCGCTCCGCGAGACCCTGATCGTGCGCCCAGGCAGCTGACCGTCCGCAAGCCGGGTCCCGCTGGTATCACGATCGTGGCGCTGGCGATCATCGGAGCCATCATCTACGCGGCATCCATCGTGTGGACCGAGATCCTGTGGTTCCGTCAGATGAGCGCCACACGCGTCATCCTCACCCAGTGGGGAGCGCACATCGGCCTATTTGTCGTTGGCTTCGTCGTGGCGACGGCCCTGATCTTCTTCTCGATGTCCTTCGCCTACCGGCATCGTGCGTCCTCTACCCGCGGCGAGGCCTCGGCTGCCCTGCGCGGCTACCAGGAGGCGCTCGAACTATGCGTCGCCTCGCGTTCTGGGGCGTCGCTCTCTTCTTTGGCTTCTCCAACGGCGCGCGCCTGGCCACCGAATGGCGCACACTCCTGCAGTTCCTCAACCGTTCCTCCTTCGGGCAGGTTGACCCCCAGTTCGGGCTGGACATCTCCTTCTTTGTGTTCGTCCTGCCCGCACTTAAGGTGCTCGTCTCCTTCCTCATGACGGTCACCAGCATCGGCCTGGTCGCAGCAATCATCGTGTCCTACCTGTACGGGACGATTCGCCTCGCCCCGCGTCCTCACGCCTCCAAGCAGGCGCGCTTGCAGACCGGCATGATGGCGGCCTGCCTGTCCCTGTTTATCGGCGTGAACTACTGGCTGGGCCGCTACGAGCTGCTCACTTCGGATTCCGGCTCCATTCACGGCGCCATGTACTCCGATATCAACGCGACGCTGCCGGCGCACTCGATTCTGGCGGTCATCTCCGGCCTCGTCGCGGTCCTCTTCGTCGTCGCGGCCTTCAAGGGCACGTGGCGCCTGCCGGTCACCGGCGTGGCGGTCACCGTCGTCGCCGCCCTCGTTCTGGCTGGCGCCTACCCGGCCCTCGTCGAGCAATTCCGCGTGCGCCCCAATCAGCGCACCCTTGAGTCGCCCTACATTCAGCGAAACATTGATGCGACGCTGGCCGCATACGGGCTCGATAACGTCGACTACCAGACGAACTACGATGCGGCGACGACGGCCTCTGCCGGTCAGTTCGACAACGACGCACTGACCTCCCAGGTGCGTCTCTTGGACCCCAAGGTCATCACGAAGACCGTCCAGCAGCTCCAGCAGTCGCGCCTCTACTACGGCTTCAACTCCGGCATGAAGGTCGATCGCTACAACGTGGGCGGGGAACGGCGCGACACGGTGATCTCCGTGCGCGAGCTCAACCTCTCGGGCCTGTCCGCCGAGCAGCAGACCTGGGTCAACCAGCACACCGTCTACACGCACGGCTACGGCGCTGTCGCCGCCTACGGCAACCAGCTGACCAGTGACGGCCTGCCGTCCTACTGGGAGCAGTCCGTGCCCTCGGTCGGTGAAATGGGTGACTACGAGGAACGCGTCTACTCAGCCCCGGTTCGCCCGACTACTCCATCGTCGGAGCTCCCGAAGGCGCCGACCCGCAGGAGCTCGACTACCCGGATGACACCGCGGTGGGTGGCCAGGTTTCCACGACGTTCACCGGCAACGGTGGCCCGTCTGTGGGCAACGTGTGGAACAAGCTCCTGTACGCGATCAAGTTCGGTTCCACGGACCTCTTCTTCTCCTCTCAGACGAACGAGGCCTCGCAAATCCTGTATGACCGCGACCCTCTGCTGCGCGTGTCCAAGGTCGCGCCCTACCTGACGCTCGAGCAGTCCGCCTACCCGGCGGTTGTCGACATGGACGGGGACGCCTCGACCCCCAAGCGACTCGTGTGGGTCGTCGACGCGTACACGACCACGAACAACTATCCCTACGCCCAGCACGAGTCGCTCTCGGACGCGACGGTCGACTCGCAGTCCACGCAGATGGGCCAGTACGTGCAGGCGAACAAGATCAACTACATGCGCAACTCCGTCAAGGCCGTCGTCGACGCCTACGACGGGTCAGTGCGCCTGTTCCGCTGGGACGATCAGGATCCGATCCTGCGCACGTGGGAGAAGATCTACCCCGGCAGCGTCGAGCCCATGTCCGCTATCTCCGGCGACCTCATGAGCCACCTGCGCTACCCCGAGGACATGTTCAAGGTGCAGCGCAACCTGCTGGCCACCTACCACGTCACCGACGCGGCTGGCTTCTACTCCGGCGGTGACCGCTGGCGTCTGGCCGAGGAGACCTCCACCTACGGCGCGGCTTCGTCCACCGACACGAGCCCGCGCATGGACGCGGCAGGCAACCCGCTGCCCGCACCGACCGCCCTGCAGCCCCCGTACTACCTGACCATGCAGATGCCTGGCCAGGATAGCGCCGAGTTCTCACTGACCTCCGTCTTCGTCCCCGGTGGCGGCGGCGAGGGACGTCGCGAGGCCATGGCGGGCTTCCTCGCGGTGGACTCGGAGACGGGAAATACGCCGGGCCAGGTGCGTGAGGGATACGGCAAGCTCCGCTTGCTCGCGCTGCCCTCGTCGACGACCGTGCCCGGCCCCGGCCAGGTCCAAAACAAGTACGACTCTGACGAGAAGATCGCCACCCAGCTCAACCTCCTCAACCAGGCCGATTCGACGGTCATCCGAGGCAACCTCCTGACCCTGCCGGTCGGCGGCGGTCTGCTCTACGTGCAGCCCGTCTACGTGCAGGGCACCGGGTCAGCGTCATACCCCGTGCTTCGCTCGGTGCTCACCGCCTTCGGTGACAAGGTCGGATTCGCGCCGACCCTCGAGGAATCGCTGCGCCAGCTCGTGTCGGACGATGGGAGCTCGTCAACCTCTCCCGGTGCGACGACTCCGCCATCGGGGGACACCTCGCAGTCGGGTGCGAGCTCATCAGATGCGAGCACCCAGCTGTCCCAGGCCGTCAGCGACGCTGCGCAGGCCATGCGTGACGCGGATGCCGCGATGAGCAAGGGCGACTGGACCGCATACGGAGAGGCCCAGACCCGTCTGCATGACGCCCTGACTCGTGCGGAGGCCGCACAGGCGGCGCTCGGTACGTCCTCGTCGGCGACCCCGAACTCAGGTACGCCGACGCCCACTCCGAGCCCGAGCCCATCTGCGACGAGCGGAGCACAAAGCGGCTCATAGGCGCTCTCTGTGCGATGCGCGCCCGGCCCTGCCGATCACACGTTGTGAGGTGGGCCGGGCGCGTCCCATGTGCGGTGGTGTTTGTGCACGATCGGGAAAGCCCCTCCGTGTGTTTCGTCATGTCGGTAGCGCGCTGCCGATATGATGAAGATCATGCGTGCTCACGCGCCACCAACACACGTGGAAGGAACCTGACAGTGAGCAATTCTCAAATCCCGAACCCCTGCCCAACCCTCCCGGCGGTGCACGTGGGGTTTTCACTGCTCCCGGTCAATTCTCCGGTGCTGCTCAGGGGGGCCCGTACCAGGGTGGCGCTCAACCGATGCCCGCACCGCAAGCCTGGGGACAGCCGGGCCCCTACGCGGCTGCGCCGAGTCCGAAGCGTCCACCGCTCTCCACGCGCGTGCGGGTCTGCCTGAGGCTTGAGCTAATCCTTTCGGTAATCGCGCTCGTTAACCAGTTCATTCCCTATTTCTTCGACGACTTGAGCATCTTCTTCGAGCGTTTTACGAGCGTCTGGTTCTATGAGTCAGTCATTATGTACATCGTGGCGATCGTGCTGTCCGCTGTCGCGCTCCAAAAACGAAGCAACGCAGTGCGCTACGCTCTGGTCGGCGTCGTTCTCGTGTCCTTCCTGCTCATTGACCCGGTGCTCGCCGTCCTGGAAGGCGGGCGCTGGTACTGGCTATTTTTGCCTCCGACGCTCGATCCGTCGGTCTTTGGTGATGTTTGGTATGCCTCCTTGCTCGTTGTGCGTATGGTTCTGATCTGGCTGATCGTGCGTTCGATTGTCATCATTGCCATTGTCCTTGCTGTGCCCGACCGGCGTCCCTCTGCTTCCACCCCCGTCGGTGCCCCCTTCGGTGCTCCGGTCGGCTATTACCCTCACGCGGCAGCACCGGCGCAGACTGTGTCGCCGCAGGGAGCTCCGATGCAGGTGCCGACGAATCAGCCTGCACCCCCTCAGGGAGCTCCGATGCAGGTGTCGCCAACCCAGCCCGCGTCGCCCCAAGGGATGCCGGTGCAGACTTCGAGTCCCACCCTTGCGCCTCCGAGTGGAGCGCCCGTCGTGCCCGGGACTCCGGATGATTCCGCGTCGGCCCCGCAGTAGAGCTTCGGTTCGACTGCTCCTGACAGCGTCCCGTAGCTAGGACGTACATCACCGCGTTCGGTTTGTGTCCTCCCGTTGGATGCTCTAAAGTATCTAAAGCCGACGCGGGGTGGAGCAGTTCGGTAGCTCGCCGGGCTCATAACCCGGAGGTCGCAGGTTCAAATCCTGTCCCCGCTACCACCACAGACCCGGTCCCGTGAGGGGCCGGGTCTTTTGTTTGCCACCGGCATGTCAAAGGGTAAGCGCCTTGACTAATCCGCGTCTCGACGCGATAGTATTGGATGTTCGCCATCAGGAACTGCGCCTTCGGGTGCGAGAGGAATTGAGATGAGCACTATTGATCTGTCGCAGCTCACCGCTGCAGACATGAGCAATCCGGCGCTGACAGCACAGGATCTCGCCGATATCACCGCCGCTCGTGCGGATCTGCATCCGTATGTGGCGTCGCACCCGTCGCTGTATCCTGCGCTTGCCCAGTGGCTGGCTAACCGAGGTGTCGTTCCCGCGCAGCCCCCCGTGGCTCAGCCCGCTCCCACCTCCGCGCCCGTGCAGCCCTCCGACCCCTTCAGCCCGCAGGTCGCTGAGCCGACGGCGCAAAATGCTCCCGCTGGTGAGCCTGCGCCCGTGCAGGCTGAGCCTGTGCAGTCCGATGCGTGGGGTGCTCCTCAGGCCGAGGCTGCTCCCGTGGTTGAGGATGTTCAGCCGGTTGTCGAGCCCGAGCCGTTTATCGAGCCCGAGCCTGTGGTTGAGCCTGTGCAGTCCGATGCGTGGGGTGCTCCTCAGGCCGAGGCTGCTCCCGTGGTTGAGGATGTTCAGCCGGTCGTTGAGCCTGAGCTGGTTGCCGAGCCCGAGCCTGTGCAGTCCGATGGGTGGGGTGCTCCTCAAACTGAGGCTGCTCCCGTGGTTGAGGATGTTCAGCCGGTCGTTGAGCCCGAGCCGATCAACGAGGCGCCCCAGGTGGCACCCGTGACGGAGACTCCTGCGGATATGGCCTCGTCGATCTCGGACGAGGATCTCGAGCGCACGATCGTGGAAGGAACCCGTGAGCGTTCCATGGCCGAGATTGCTGCCGAGGAAAACGCTGCAGCGCAGGCCTCCGCTTACAGCCAGAACCCGGCCCAGGCCGCCGGTGCTCCGCAGGGCTACGGCCAGGCGCAGTACGGTTCGCAGGCGGGCCAGCAGTCCCCGTACGCCGCTCAGAGCGGTCCGCAGGGGTATGCGCCGACCGGTCAGCAGTCCCCGTACGCTGCCCCGGGTGCTCAGCAGGGCGCGTCGACTGGACAGCAGTTTGGGGCTGCGGCACAGCAGTTCGGTGCGGCCGCGAACACGGCGTTCAACCAGTTCCAGAACGCTGTCGTCAACGAGACCGGCAAGGTGAAGGGCCGTTCCGTGCGCGCGACGTACGCGCTCATCGGCATGGCGGCGTCCTTCGTGCTCTCGATCGTGTCGATGATCCTGCCGTTCGCGTCGGTGTACGGCATGTCCTTCTCGATGCTGGGGGCGGGCGGTTACGCCTTCTTCCACATCTTCCTCATGCTGGTCGTCCTTGGCCTGGGAGCTGCCTACTGGTTCACGAATCAGAAGTGGGCGTTCCTGTCCTCGGGTATCGCGGCGATCGTGGTTGCCCTGCTGGGCGTGCTCCAGTTCCTGAGCATTCTCGGTAAAGCGACTCCCAGCATTGGCGGTATTCTCTTCTTCCTCTTCTCGATTGGCCTCGGTGTCTCCGGCGGTCTCCTGCTCCTGGAGCTCAAGAATGGCAAGGTTGCGCCGGTCGATAACCCGAACGCTTTCGGTGGCGCTTTCACTGGGGCACCCATGAACCAGCCTGGCCAGCAGCAGTACGGTCAGCAGGGCCAGCAGGGTGGTTTCCAGGCTCCGCAGGGTAACCAGCAGGGCCAGCAGCAGTATGGCCAGCAGGGTGGTTTCCAGGCCCCGCAGGGTAACCAGCAGCAGTACGGCCAGCAGGGTCAGCAGCAGTACGGTCAGCAGGGCCAGCAGGCCGGTTACCCGGGTGCTCAGCAGCAGTATGGCCAGCAGGGTCTGCAGTATGGTCAGCAGGGCGGTTACCCCGGTGCTCAGCAGCAGGGTGGCTTCCAGGCTCCTCAGGCGGCGCAGGGCCAGTATGGCCAGCAGCAGTACGGTCAGCAGCCTCAGTACGGCCAGAATCAGTATGGTCAGCAGGGCTACAACCAGGGGCAGCAGGGCGATAAGCCGTACAACCCCTTCGGGACGCGTTCCTGACGCGTTGAGAGAACGCAGGGAGGGCCCGCGGCGTATGCCGCGGGCCCTCCCGTCTGTGTCGAATGTTTACTCGTCGTCGTCTTCGCTGATGTCCACGCCCGCGACGCCGTCGAGGTCGGCGAGCGTGGTGACGAGGAGAGACCGTGAGAGGTCTTGGCGGGTCGTCGCCGTGAATCGCGCGGTGGTGGCACGCTCGGACGAGTCTGTGCGGGTCGAGACGCCTGAGACGTTCCAGCCGAGGGAGGAGACCTGGCCGAGCAGCGTTGAGAGAACCCCGTGTCCGGGCGTGTAATGGACGGTGAGCGTGACCTTGTGCCCGTGGGTGCGCATGAGGATGAACTGGACGAGTGGGGTCAGCAGGGCGATGACGATGAAGTGCAGGACGGTTCCGGCGAGGGCGAGCCACCACAGGCCAGCACCGCAGGCCATGCCGATAGCGGCAGTCTCCCAGATCGTCGCGGCGGTTGTGAGACCTCGGATCGCCCCGTGCCGGGTGAGGATGATGCCAGCGCCGAGGAAGCCGATGCCCGACACGATCTGCGAGGCGACGCGCGAGGGATCGTAGCGGGTGATGCCGTCGACGAGGATGTCGGAGAAGCCGTACTTGGAGATGAGCATCATGAGGCAGGCGGTGAGGCCGACGATGGCCTGTGTGCGGATGCCTGCGCTCTTGCCTCGGATTTGGCGTTCGAGGCCGATGGATGCAGAGAGGACGAGGGCGAGGAGCATCCAGCCGATGCTCATGAGGGACTGTGTCATGGGGACCTCCTGCGGTGGCGTGGGTGGGTTTAGTGTAACCGCCTCGTGTGTGTGAGGCGCGTGAGGGGCGACGAGGCGGTGGCGGGGAAGGGGGTGTCAAGAGCGGAACTCGGCCCCGACCTCGTTAAAGAATGAGAAAAGAATCTACCAAGTTCGACACAAGCATTTGTGGGGCTAAGATGGGACTCGACGATCGACAGATGAGGAACCCAGTCATGGAAACCCCCACTCCCGACGACATCGCCACCGATGTGCAGGAGCGCTCCCAATACGGCGCTCAAGCGCGGCTTGGCGTCGCGCCACATGCAGATGATCGCTATCGGCGGCGCGATCGGCACGGGCCTGTTCCTGGCCTCCGGTGCGACGGTCGCGAACGCCGGTCCGGGCGGTGCACTCGTCGCCTACGCGGCAATCGGCCTCATGGTGCTGCTCCTGATGCAGTCCCTGGGTGAGATGAGTGCGCATCAGCCGGTCGCGGGCTCCTTCCAGACGTTTGCCACGAAGTTCATTTCCCCGTCCTTCGGCTTCGCCATGGGGTGGAACTACTGGTTTAACTGGGCGGTGACGGTGGCTGCGGACTTGGTGGCCTCGGGCTTGGTGATGGCCTACTGGTTCCCGTCCGTGCCGTCGTGGATCTGGGCGGTGGGCTTCCTCGGCGTCGTCGTCGGGCTGAACGCGCTGTCGGCGAGAGTCTACGGTGAGGCCGAGTTCTGGCTGGCCGCCATCAAGGTCGTCATCGTCATCGTGTTCGTCCTGTCGGGTGTTCTCATGATTGCCGGCGTGATGGGCCAGAATTCGCCGGGCCTGTCGAATTGGACGACCGGGGACGCGCCCTTCCACAATGGTTTCGTCGGCGTCATCGCGGTCTTCATGATTGCGGGCTTCTCCTTCCAGGGCACCGAGCTGGTGGGCGTGGCCGCGGGCGAGTCCGAGAACCCGCGCAGGGACGTGCCGCGTTCGATCCGCACGGTGTTTTGGCGCATCATGTTCTTCTACATTGGCGCGATCGCGGTGATCGGCACGCTGCTGCCGTACACGGATCCGAGCCTGCTGAGTGCGGCCGATGACTCGGCGAACAATATTGCTCAGTCGCCGTTCACACTCGTGTTCGCGCGCATGGGGGTCGGCGCGGCGGCCGCCGTCATGAACGCGGTCATCCTGACGTCGATTTTGTCGGCCGGTAACTCGGGTCTCTACGCGGCCTCGCGTATGCTGCATTCGATGGCCCTGAAGCGTCAGGCTCCCGCGATTTTCGCGCGCGTCACGAAGGGCGGCGTGCCCGGCTACGCGATGGCGGTGACCACGGTGACGGCGGCGTGTGGCTTCCTCACGCAGCTGGTTTTTGAGGACGCCTACATCTGGCTGGTGAACATCGTCGGTATTTCCGGCATCATCATGTGGCTGGGCATCGCGGTCAGTCATATTCGCTTCCGCCGAGCCTACCTGCTGCAGGGGTACCGCCTCGAAGACCTGCCGTATCGTTCGCCGTTCTTCCCGGCTGGTCCCATCATCGCTTTCGTCATGTGCCTGGTCGTTATGGCGGGGCAGAACTATGAAGCCGTGCTTCACGGCCAGGTGTGGGAGGTTGCCTCCTCCTACATTGGTCTGCCGCTCTTCGGTGTGGTTTGGTGGGGCTACCACCTGGTGCGCAAGGATCGGACGGTGCCGCTCGCTGAGATGGACGTGGCCCCCGTCGAGATCGAGCCCGTCACTCGATAACGGGGACGAGGCCGGGGCGCGGTAGGTGGTTCGCTCGGGTGCGCCGCTTGTCACCCCTGGGCGCTGCCCGGCGTGGCGGTACGTGAGCGGCGTGGCACTTCATAGGATGGGCGCATGATCAACACGCGACGCATTCTTGCCGTGACCTCCCTGTCGGTTCTCGCCCTGGGGCTTGCTGCCTGTTCTCCGAAGGGCACGACTCCCGAGCAGGGGTCGACCACCTCGTCTGCTTCCCCGAGTGCTTCCTCTTCCCAGGGTGGCATGCCCGCGCAGAGCGGCGCCGGCCCCCAGAGTGGCGTGCCCGACGAGGGGAACCAGGCCCCCGAGGTGAATGTCGCCGACAACGATCAGCGCTGCGACCTGTCGAACCTGCAGCCCTCCATCGACTCTCAGCAGGAGGCTGGCGGCACGACCTACGTGTCTGTGGGGTTCACGAATGAGGGCCCCTCGTGTTGGATTGAGGGCTTCCCGCAGATTATTTCTCCGGCGGCGGGTCGGTTCTCTCGACTGCTGTGCGTGAGGGCGAGGACCCCGGCAACGTGTACACGGTCGCTCAGGGCGGCCGTGTGGGCGTGACTCTGACGGCGGAGTCGACGGACGGCGTCGACGGCTGCAATCCGGCCGATTCGGAGCTGATCGATATCATGCCCGAGGCCGGCAGCGGTGCGACGAGCCTGCAGCTGACCCTGCGCGTGTGCCAGGAGATCCCCTCGGTGTCGGTGAGCCCCTTCGAGCCGCTGTCCTGAGTGAGTGTGTGCTGCTGTCGGATGCGCGTCGGGTGTCCGGCAGCTGCATGTGTGGGTGCGCGGCCACATGGAAATAGGTGATTGGGCGCACTGCTGATACGCTGAGTCTGCTAGAAGAAGGAGCTCCTCTTTCTCGTCACATCGAAGCGAGTGTGGGCGTGTATGTCCTTCTTCGCCGGTCGACGCGTGACCTGTGCGCGCCGACTGCGCCAATAGAGATCCTGAAGGAGACACTCATGGGTATGCGTTCCACGACGCAGGCATTCCAGTTCAACGTGCCGTTCGAGCAGCTGTTCCCGGCCGCTACCCAGGCCGTTCAGGCGGTCAAGAAGGCGACGCTGACGGGCGCCGACCCGAACGGCCGCGTCATCACCTTTGATACCCCGATGGGCATGATGTCCTGGGGTGAGAACCTCGTCGTCGGTTTCATTCCGAATGAGGAAGGTGTCGTCGTCGAGGTCACCTGTTCGACGAAGGGTATGCCGAACCTTATGCAGAATGGCCTTAACCGTAAGCAGATCGGCGCCTACATCACGGCGCTGTCGAACCTGGTGCAGGCACCGTTCGTCGAGGTCGCCCGCTCCTGACGCTCCGTCTCACGCTGACTCGGCCCCGGCCTCGTCCATGAATTGACGAGGCCGGGGCCGAGCCTTGTTGCAGCGCACGGGGGCGCTGTCTCCTCCCCGGCTGTGCCCGTGCCGAGGAGTGGGCGTCTTACTGCCCGGAGACGTTCGTGAGCGTCCAGCGCTGTGACGTGGAGGCGTCAGAGCACTGCGAGATGACCGCCTGCGTGTTCTCCTGCGTGGTGTCGCCCGGGATCGTCAGGCACAGGCCCGACGCGCGGTTCACCAGCTGACCAGAGCCGTTGATATCCCACTTCTGGGACTCAAGCGTCGGGTAGCACGTCCACATGTGCGCGACCGTGCCCTCGTCGGTGTAGCCACCCACCACGTCGACGCAGCGATCGCCGATACGCAGGTGCCCATCACCCTCGTAGGTAACGATCTGTGCGGCGCTGTTCCCAGCGCAGTTGCTGTTCCACACGGGGGTGCCGTCAGCGCCCTTCGGATCCTGGGAGGTCAGGCACTGGCCGTGGCCGTTGCGCAGCTGGCCGACGACCGTCGCGGGCACGAGCCCCGCATTGTCCGAATTGGCGTTGCCTGACGCGTTCGGATCCTGAGGTGCGGCATCTGCGCGGTCCGCAACCTTAGTGGGGGAGAAGACGACCATGTCCCAGGAGGACAGGCGACCCACGTTGAATGTGAGAGTCGTGCGACCCTGCTCATCCGTGCCCGTCGTGAAGTCGAGGGGCATCGGGCGGCCACCGTCAACGTCCGGGCTGACGGCGTAGATGGAGCCGGGGACCGCTTCGCCCTCCTCCAGGTGGTAGGTGACGGACGTGTTGTCGAAGGCGAGGATCTGCTTGGCGGCGTTACGCCAGTACTCGTCGTTGCCCTCGCTGTCGTTCGTACGCAGGTTAATCAGGTGCAAGGCCGTGCCCGCGTTGGACGTCATAGTGTTCGCCCAGATCGTGTTCGCGGACCCGTCCGTCGAGGTCGGCAGGCCCACCCCGTTCGTCGAGACCTCGACCTGGCGCTCCTTGCGCGTCAGGTTGTCGCCGAAGAGCAGGTTCTCGTAGGCGGTGGAGATGTTGTAGTAGTTCTTCAGCCACGTCTGCGTGTCGTTGGACAGGCCACGGCCAGATTCAGGGAAGAACTGGTTGTCCAGCATGCGCCCGTAGTCGCCGAGCTCCAGGTGGTGCGCACCGTTGGCCGCGAACGCCGCGTCCGCGAGCTTGATGGAGTCCGCGTTGAACTCACGGAAGGTAATGCAGTCAATGTTGACGGGCGCGTACTTCTCGTACTTGTCGATCGGGAAGGAGATCGTGTGGGTGCCCGGGGTGAGCTCCACGTTGATGCTGATGTCCTCGCGCCAGTCAGAATCGCTCTGCGTCTTGTTGAACGTGACGTACTTCAGGAGCTTTTGCTGCCCGGTCTTACCCATGTCAATCATCACCTGGTGGCTGGCACCATCGGCCTGAGGGCTCGAGTAGCGCGGCGAGAAGGTGAAGGTGCCTCCCTGGCCAGCGTCAACGGTGAAGGTGACGGCGTCGCCGTCCTTGGCAATACCCGACGCGTAGGAGCCACCCGACGCAGATGCGTCACCGGACACGATGGTGACGTCGCCGCTCACGCTCGACTGGTCGGCCTCGGCCTCGATACGCACGCCGTTGTCGGCAGCGATTTCCGGATGCCTGTACTCCTTGGCCGCTGCATCCCAGTAACGGGTGGTCGGATCGTAGTCGTTCGCGTAGGCGGCCACGATCAGCGGCTGCTTCGCGCCCGAGCTACGCACACCCTGCAGGTAGCTGGCGACCTGCGCGTTCGTCTCGTTGTTGTTCCACAGCTCGGTGTACAGGTACGTGGACGAACCGTTAATGAGCTTGTCGTTGCCGGCGCCGTCGGGCAGTTGATGCCCACTGCGCCCTTCGTCTTCTCGGCCGTCTCGTTAACGAGCGATGACAGGCCTTCGGTCAGGTCGAGATCGTTACCGGAAGCATCCTTCTTGTGGGTCTCACCGAGCGTGTCAATGTGCGTGCCGGTGAAGTTGAATGTCTTCTTCTGGTCGACGTATTGGCCGGTGATGTAGTCGCGCCAGCCCTTGTTGTTGACATTCATCATGTACTGGTGGCCCGCCGGCTTATCCACACCCTCGGCGGTCGGTACCCACCACTGTACGCCGAGTGGGCGGTCCCAGTAGGAGCCGTTCTCGTTGTGCAGTCGCCACTCGTCTTTAATTTTGTTCGTGTCGTAGTTGTCGTTGGCTGCGTACGCCATCGAGTAGGCAAGCGAGGCAGCGCCGACGTTGTCCGCGGTGGTCACGTAGCTGTTGATGGTCGCGGCAGAGGCGTAGTTGTTCTCGTACCAGAGAGGCCACTGCTCCTTGATGTCCCCGGTTGCGACGGGCTGCTCGTGGCGGTACTGCCAGTCGTAGTACTGGAACGCGTTGAGGTGGTAGTCCTGGCTGAGCTTCGTGACGTAGTCCGACGGGGCGTTGAACAGGTAGGGCTCGTAGGTGGCGTTGCCCGCCAACCCCTTGGGGGCGGTGGGCTTGAAGTGGGAGAGGTAGCCCATGCGCGGGAAGCGCGTCCAGCTGGTGGATGCGTCGATGGCCGTTTCCGCGTGGGTGCCGTCCCCACCGGTCGCGGTGACGAGGTACCCTTGGCCGTCTTCGTTCGGCGTCGTGTAGGACCAGGTGGCCTTTCCGTTTTCGACGGTGGCGTCGCCCGAGTCGATCTCAGTGCCGAGGTGGCTGACGGAGAAGTGGACGGTTCCACCGGTCGAGGCCTCGGCTGTGATCGTCGCCTGCTTACCCGGTTCGTGGGTGGACTTGTCCGTGTAGGCGCGGGTGACGTGCGCCGTGCCCGTGGCGGTGGCCGGTGTGGAGTTCGGCAGGGGTAGGGCCGTGGCGACGACCGCGGTGCCGAGCACGATCGCAGCGGGGATGGTCAGGGGATGTCGTGTCTCCATGACGTGTGTGTCCTCGTAATCGTTGATGAGACGTCCCGGTGGGGGAGTCATGCGCGTGAAAATGCGCCCATTCAACGGTAAAGCGATTTCGGTAAATTAACCGACAATATGGTCACGCTGAGCGAAAATGTCCCGCAGTGCGGACAAGTAAATTCGTGGGTCGGTTGAATTTCTATGTATTTGCCAGGCATTGTGTGCTCGTGACCTGCTGCTTTGGTTGCTTGTCTGCGCGAGAGCCTGTCGTTATTTTCTGAAAGTGTCTAACAGAGTCGCGGTAGGGGAGTATCCTGAAAAGTTGGGTTTTCTGAGTCCGTTTTGTTCGCGCTATTCTCATTGACGAGGCCGGGGCTGGGATGGGTGGAAATTGGGTGTGTTACCGGCCCTTAGCTGGTCGCTTATGCAGTAAGCTAGGCCACATGTGTCGCCCGAATCGATCGGCGCGCGAACGTTGAGTCATGAGTAAGAGAGATCGGTGAGGGGTGCCGTAGCTCCTCGCCTCAGGAAAGAGGGCACAGTGGCGGCAGTGATCCAGCGAGCCGAGCTGCATAAGACAATCTGGCGCATCGCCAACGATCTGCGCGGCAGCGTGGACGGGTGGGACTTCAAGAGCTACGTCCTCGGATTCCTGTTCTACCGCTTCATCTCGGAGAACCTGACGGACTACGTGAACACCTCCGAGCGCGCGGCGATCCTCGCTGAAGGCGGAACCCCTGAAGAGGCCGCGGCCTTCGATTACGCGACCCTCAGCAACGAGGACGCGGAAGCGGCGCGTGAAGGCATCGTCAAGGAAAAGGGCTTCTTTATTCGTCCCTCTGACCTGTTTGGAAACGTGCGCGCTCAGGCTGCCGGCGACGAGAACCTGAACGAGACCCTCTCCTACGCCTTCCGCTTCATTGAAAACTCGGCGCGGGGCAGCGGGTCCGAGTCGGATCTGCGTGGCCTCTTCGACGACGTGGACGTGAACTCCACGAAGCTCGGGAACACGGTCGCCCAGCGCAACGCGAAGCTCGTCAAGATCATGGATGCTGTCGGCGATCTGCCCCTGGAGCACGGTGCTGCGCAGATCGACGCCTTCGGCGATGCGTACGAGTACCTGATGACCATGTATGCCTCGAGCGCGGGCAAGTCGGGCGGCGAGTTCTACACGCCCCAGGAGGTCGCCGAGGTCCTCGCGACTCTCGCCCTGGATGGGCGCTCCGACGTGACGCGCGTGTACGACCCCTGCGCTGGCTCTGGGTCCCTGCTCCTGAAGTTCGCGAAGCTTCTCGGGCCGTCGAGCAGTCGCCAGTATTTCGGCCAGGAGATCAACCTGACGACGTACAACCTGTGCCGCATCAACATGTTCCTGCATGACGTCAACTTCTCGAACTTCGACATCGCGCTGGGGGATACCCTGACGGAACCTGCCCACTGGGACGATCAGCCTTTCGACGCGATCGTCTCGAACCCTCCGTATTCGACGAAGTGGGTGGGCAAGGACGACATTGCGCTGATCAATGATCCGCGTTTCGCGCCCGCGGGCGTTCTAGCCCCAAAGTCCAAGGCTGACCTGGCCTTCACCATGCACATGCTGCACTGGCTGGCTGAGGACGGGACGGCCGCTATCGTCGAGTTCCCGGGTGTCCTGTATCGCGGCGGTGCCGAGGGGAAGATTCGCCGCTACCTGGTCGAAAACAACTTCGTGCACGCGGTGATTCAGCTGCCGCCCGACCTGTTCTTGGGACGACGATCGCGACCTGCATCATCGTGTTGAAGAAGGCGCGTCCCGACCATAGCGTCCTCTTCGTGGATGCGTCCGCCGAGAGTGTGCGTGAGGGAAACAAGAATCGCCTGAACGCGGAGAATCAGCAGCGGATCCTCTCCCTGGTGTCCGAACGCCAGGCTGTGGACCACGTGGCCGCCCTGGTGTCGATCGACGACATTAAGGACAACGACTGGAACCTGTCAGTGTCCTCCTACGTCGAGCCCGAGGACACGCGCGAGCAGGTGGACATCGTCGAGCTGAACACTCGGATCGCCGGCATCGTGGAGCGTCAGCGTGAGCTGCGCGCCTCGATCGACGCGATCGTCGCAGAACTGGAGGCCGACCGATGAGCCGCCTCGCTGACCTGATTGCGCAGCTGTGCCCGGACGGGGTGGAGTATCGGCGTCTCGATGAATTGTTTGCAACTCGGAATGGCTATACGCCTCCTAGAAGTGATATGTCTGCATGGGATTCTCATGATATTCCCTGGTTTCGGATGGAGGATATCCGGGAGAATGGGGGGGATTCTGGACCGTGCTTTGACTTATGTTTCGTCTAGTGCGGTGAAAAATGGTGTCTTGTTCCCGGAGAATTCGCTGCTTGTGGCAACTTCTGCAACAATTGGTGCGCATGCATTAATTACCGTTCCTCATTTGTCAAATCAAAGGTTCACGTCTCTTCAGTTGAAAGATGAGTATCGAAAGCACTTCGACTACCGCTTCTTGTATTACTACTGTTTTGTCCTTGATGCGTTTTGTTTGGATCATGTTAATGTTTCCAGTTTTCCGTCTGTGGACATGAGAGCATTTCGCTCCTTTAAGTTTCCTTTTGTTCCGCTCGCGGTGCAGCGGGAGATCGTGAGAATATTGGATCAGTTCACGACGCTGGAAGCGGAGCTGGAAGCGGAGCTGGAAGCAAGGCAGGCCCAGTATGAGCACTACCGCAACCACTTACTTAGTATGACTGCGCTCAAACAGCGCTGTGGTGAGATTGCTATGCGTAAGCTAGGGTGAGGTCGGGGTATTTCATGGAGGGTTGACAGGGAAGACTAAAGCAGATTTTGTAGACTCTCCTGATGCAAGTGCCTTTGTTACGTATAAGGAGATTTATAGTCGTATTGAGATCGATAGCATTCCTGTGGGGCGCGTCCAAGTTGCTGACAAGGAAAAACAGCTAGCACTTCAGTATGGAGATGTTCTATTCACTGGTTCGTCAGAGAATAGTGAAGAGGTTGGTATGACTGCGGTGGTAACTAGTGAGTTTTCTGAACGTGTATATTTAAATTCGTTCTCCATTTGCTTCCGTTGGTCTGAGGAGCTATTTGATCCGGGCTATGCGAAGCATATGTTTAATTCGCCAGAAATTCGTCGTGAGATTCAGCGATGTGCGAGTGGTGTCACTAGGTTTAATCTGTCGAAGAAGCGTATGGAGAAGATATCTGTTCCCGTTCCTCCTCTGGAGGTGCAGCATGAAATCATGCGAGTCCTAGACGACTTTGATGCTCTCGTGAACGATATTTCGTCGGGTTTGCCCGCCGAGATTGCGGCCCGCCGTGCCCAGTACGAGCACTACAGGGATCGCTTGCTGTCCTTCCCCGAGAAAGTTGTCTCCGTAAGTGACGCGTCATAGAAACGTGTTCCCCTCGCGCGTGCGCGAGGGGAACACGAGGGCGTGACTTCAGCTTGCCGTCCACGAGTGGACTATTACGAGGCCCTGTTTTGTCGGGTTTCGCGGTCGTCGTCTGCAGGAGAACTGCTTCGTACCCGTTTCAGCCCTTGCCCTGCTGATCATCCTAGTGTCCATACTGGCACCAGAGCAATGGGGCACCGTTAGGCAATCATGCGAAAAAGGGGTGATCCAGGTAGTAGCTGTGCATTGCTTCCTGGGTGATGACTGCATTCGAGGGATCGGATGGTGCCAGTCCCTCGCGTGCGTCCAGCCAGGGCGATTCAAGGTGCGTCCGTTCACTCAGTTCGGCACTGTCAGGCTGCCCAGCACAGAACACACGCTATCGATGAGACCGCGTTCAGCATCGGTGAGAGCAGACGAGTCACCGGACACTAGCTCGCCCGGACGAATCAGGAACATGCCGCGATGCATCGCGTAGAGCTCGGGGGCAACGGGGCCACTGCGCCACGCCTCAAAGTCCTCAGGGAAGAGGGAGGACCCATACTGAGCGAGGTGCTGAGCTTGCGAATAGAAGGCAAGCTTCTGGAGCTTCATCGTCGTCACCGTGCCAGTACGCTCCAGAATGTAGGTTGCGACATCAACGATTGAGTGTGCCGTGTCGGTCTCCTCCTCTGCGTAGTTGCCACGCGATTATACTCGGCGTCGAGGACTTCATCAGGCAGGTTGAACTTGCTTCAGGTTTGTCTCTCAGCTGACGCCACGGTGCAGCCTGGACGCAGATGACGGTGGGTGACGTTAGCATCGGATCAACGTCACCAGACGGGAGTGCGCCTCCCGTTTGCCAGCCCCGGCCTCGTGAATGAGACCCGTAGAGAAAGGAACGCGAGTGTCCACCGCCGCACCTCGCCCCCGCATCGAACCCGTCGTCGTCTCCGACGAATTCACGGTCGTCGGCCTCTACCACCCGACCCGTGACCAGGAGCGGGACTACCAGAGCGAAGCCGCCCTCGAGGACGACCTCATTAAACAGCTGTGCGCTCAGGCCTACGAATACGTGGATATCCACGATCGTGACGGCCTCGAAGCGAACCTGCGCGTCCAGCTCGAGGCCCTCAATGACTACCGGTTCAGCGACGAAGAATGGAAGCGCTTTTACCGTCACTCGATCGTTGACGCCCCCTCCACTGACGGGAACCCTGTCATCGCTAAAGCCCGCCGCATCCAGGAGGACCACGTGCAGGTCCTCATCCGTGACGACGGCACCCCCAAAAACATCAGCCTCATCGACAAGACCAACATTCACCGCAATAAGGTGCAGGTGATTCGCCAGTACGCTATCGACACCGGCGCACGCTCTAACCGATACGATGTCACCATCCTCGTCAACGGCCTGCCCTTGGTCCACATCGAACTCAAGCGGCGAGGCAAAGAACTGCGCGAAGCCTTCAACCAGATCGACCGCTACCAGCGCGACTCCTTCCACGCCAGCGCCGGCGACGGACTCTTCGGCTACGTGCAGATCTTCGTCATCTCCAACGGCGCACACACCAAGTACTACTCCAACACCGTGCGCCTCCAGCACATCACCGAAAACCAGGGCACGCGCCGACAGTGGCCGCCGCGAACGCGCGATCCTACGAATTCACCATGTGGTGGACCGACGCCGCCAACAACCAGATTCCCGACCTCACCGACTTCACCGCCACATTCCTGGCCAAGCGCACGATCCTCGCTATCCTGACGCGCTACTGCGTGCTCAACACCTCCGGCGCTCTCCTCGTGATGCGCCCCTACCAGATCGCTGCGACCGAAGCGATCCTCCAGCGCATCAAGACCTCCACTATGAACAAGCAGACCGGGACTGTCGCCGCCGGCGGATACGTCTGGCACACGACCGGCTCCGGAAAGACCCTCACCTCCTTCAAGACCGCAAAGCTCGCTGCAGGCATGGAGGGGATCGACAAGGTTCTCTTCGTCGTCGACCGCAAGGACCTTGACCACCAGACCATCCGCGAATATAACGCCTTCGCCGAGGGGACCGTCTCCGCCAACCAATCCACCCGGCAGCTCGCCAAACAAATCAACGACCCGTCCACCCCGATCATCGTCACCACCATCCAAAAGCTCGCGACCTTCGTCAAGAGCCACCGCGGGCACGCCATCTACTCCGGGCACGTCGTACTCGTCTTCGACGAATGTCACCGCAGCCAGTTCGGCGACATGCACACCGACATCACGCGAGCCTTCCGCAACTACCACCTCTTCGGCTTCACCGGAACACCCATCTTCGCGGAAAACGCCTCCAGTTCCGGTAAAGCAAACCTGCGCACCACCCAGCAGGCCTTCGGAGACCAGCTGCACTCCTACACGATTGTCGATGCCATCCGGGACAACACCGTCCTGCCGTTCCGCGTCGACTACCTCAATTCGTTCCGTGTGCGCGACGGTGTCGATAACCACGACGTCGAAGGCATCGATACCGAGAGCGCCTACATGAACCCGCAGCGCATTTCGGCCGTAGTTTCCTACATCCTCGAGCACTTCGATCAAAAGACGAAGCGGCGCGCCTCCTTCCAGTACAAGAAGCGGCGCGTGAACGGTTTTAACTCCCTGTTCGCCACCTCCTCCATCAAGGCCGCCCGTGCCTACTACCAGGAATTCAAACGCCAACAGGCCGACCTGCCGGAGGCTCGCAGGCTGAGCGTCGGAATCATCTACTCATACGCGCCCAACGCCGAGGCTCCGGGCACCGGCCTGCTCTCCGAAGAATCCATGGACCCCTCGGCCCTCTCACAGGACGACCGCGCCTTCCTCGACGAAGCGATCACCGACTACAACCAGCAGTTTGGGACCAACTACGGCACCGACGCCTCGGGATTCGAAAGCTATTACGAGAGCCTTTCCAAGGCCCTCACCGACAGGCACATCGACCTGGTCATCGTCGTCGACATGTTCCTCACCGGCTTCGACTCCAAGTCCCTCAACACCCTGTGGGTCGACAAGAACCTACGCGCCCACGGCCTCATCCAAGCTTTCTCGCGCACGAACCGAATCCTCAACTCCGTCAAGACTTTCGGAAACATCGTCTGCTTCCGCAACCTTGAACAGGCCACCGAAGACGCGATTGCCCTCTTCGGCAACAAGGAGGCGCGCGGCCAGGTCCTCCTGCGCCCCTACGGCGAGTACCTGTCCACCTACCTGGAGATCATCGAGCAGCTTCGCATCTGCTTCCCACTGCCCATCGGATCGATCGCCTCCGAGAAGGAACAGAAGCAATTCATCGACCTCATGGGGCAGGTCCTGCGCCTGCGCAACATCCTCACGTCCTTCGACGACTTCGAGAGCGACGATACGATCGCCCCGCGCGAGCTCGAAGACTACCGGAGCATCTACCTCGACCTGTACAACGAAGCACGGGAGCGTTCGAAAGCGAACAAGGAACCGATCGCCGACGACCTCGTCTTCGAAATGGAACTCGTCAAGCAGGTCGACATCAACGTCGACTACATCCTCATGCTCGTCGAACACCATCGGGGCGAGCGCGGGGATGGCGACGACCGGGAAATTCCCGTCGAAATCATGCGCGCCCTTGCTTCGTCACCCGCCCTGCGCGGCAAGCGCGACCTCATCGAAGAGTTCTTCCGCCGGGTCTCCCTCAATGGGGACGTCCCCACAGAGTTCGAGTCCTTCATCGCCGCCAAGCGCGACAGTGAACTCGACGCAATCATCGAGGCCGAACGCCTCGGCGAGGGCGCACGGGACTTCGCGTACGACTCCCTGCGCGAGGGCTACGTCCCCGACGAAGGAACCGGCCTGTCCTCGATCCTTCCGCCGGCCCGCCGCTTCGGCGGCGGTGGCAGCCGCGAAGCCATCCGCTCGCGTGTCCTCGACGCCCTGCGCACCTGGGTCGAACGCTTCTCCGGACTCGGAGGGCTGTGACGAACCGGTCCTGGCCTCGTGAAAGCGAGGTCGGGGCCGGGCTGCGTGTTCCGCCAGATGGCAGGGGAGGAGCAGCTCAGAGGGCGGAGACGAACTCCGCGACGCGCTTGGCGTGCTCGCGCGAACGCTCCACCATGTCGGCGCGCGCCGCCTCATCCGTACGATTCGCGTACGACACCCCGAACAGCGGCAGGCTCCCCACAAACTCCATACCCGTCAGCGCGCACGTCGCCTTCGCGGGCGTCAGCAGGTCGTTGAAATCGACAGAATCCGGCTGATAGTAAGCCTCCGACGCACCCGTCGTTACCGACACGACCAGCTTCTTACCGCGCAGAGCCGTACCCGAAGATCCGTGGCTGAAACCGCGCACAAACACGTCCTCCATCCACTTCTGCAGCAACGCAGGCCAGCCGTACCACCACAGCGGATACTGCAACACGATCACGTCGGCCGCAGCAAGCTTGTTCTGCTCCGCCTCAACGTCAAACACGTAATCGGGATATAACTCGTCAAGGTGATCAATCTCGACGTCCGGAAGCAGGGACGCCAGCTCCTCCAGGATCGTCTTATTCGCCACCGAATCATCGCCGGTGCGCGGGTGCCCCGACACAACCAGAACCTTGGACATAGCATTTCCTTTCGTCGATGCCAAAAGTCTACGCCCGCCCAAACCGCTGCGAACAGGGCGTACACACGGGTTTCGCGCGGCGTGAAGGCGCGGAACGGAAGACGCTTCATCTCAGGACTAGAGTAGAGACATGGCCCACACCGACTCTCAGCCCCTCACCCTGCGCCGCATTCTCCTCGTCATCGCGACGGGCGTCGGTGCAGGATTCCTTTCCGGGCTCTTCGGAGTGGGCGGTGGCCTCGTCATCGTGCCAGCCCTCATGGCGGTCCTCGGCATGGACCAGCGCCGCGCCTCGGCCACCTCCCTCGCCGCCATCATCGTCACCGCCGCCGTCGGATCAGGCACCTACGCCCTCCACGGCGAGGTCTCCTGGGCGGGCGGCGCACTCCTCGTCGTCGGCGCGCTCATCGGCTCGCAAATCGGCGTGTGGCTCCTGCGCTGCCTCCCGGCCCCCTCCCTGCCGTGGATCCTCATCGGCTTCACAGTCTTCGTCATCGTCTCCCAATACCTCCACGTCCCCACACGCGAGGGGGCCGTCTCACTGACACCGGCCTCGTGCGCCCTACTGATCCTGGTGGGCCTGTGCGCCGGAATCCTCTCCGGCCTGGTGGGCGTGGGCGGCGGGTCCGTCATTGTGCCGGGCATGGAACTCGCCGTTGGCGCGGGAGACCTGATCGCGCGCGGCACGTCCCTCCTCGTCATGATCCCCACCGGCATCGCTGGCACCGTCACCAATCTGCGCCATGGCATGGTCGACCTGCGCGTCGGACTCATCGTCGGCGCCTCCGCCGCGGCCACGGCACCCGTCGGGCGCCTCGTCGCCACGCTCGTATCCCCGAGCGTCGGCGCGATCCTCTTCAACATCTTCCTGCTCTCCATCATCGCCTCGACGATCATCAAGATGCGTAAGAAAGCCAGCGCCCAGGGCTGAGTGATTCCGTGCGGACTAGCGGCTTTGCCTGCGAGTTTGCCCGAAACGTCAAGGGAAGGTGACTGCCGAACCAGCCACGACTGCGGTCACCCGGAAATTTCGCATGCAATTCCCCGTGCCTCGATCATCGTGATGGTGAGAAAACCGCATGATTCCAACGATCGGATTTCAAAAGTCAAAACAGTTGAGCGGGAATTGCATGCGAAATTGGGGAGAGGGCGGGAAATATCGTCAGGAACCCTGGCGTCATGCCGGGACTGACCTCATGCATAAAACGCACCTCCACCCGCCGCATGGATACCTGTATGCGCAAACGGCCCCAGCCTCGTAGATACGAGACCGGGGCCGAAACGTCAGTCGCGAACGCGACTAGCGGATCACTCGTCGGCGGCGCTGGGGTGCGTCATGTCGGCGGGAACGACCCACGCGTCGAACTCGTCGGCGCTCAGGAAGCCCAGCTCGAGGGCGGACTCGCGCAGCGACAGGCCCTTGTGATGCGCGTTCTTCGCGATCTTGGACGCCTTGTCGTAGCCGATGTGGCGGTTCAGGGCCGTCACCTGCATGAGGTTGATGTCCAGGTTGTGCTTGATCTTCTCGTAGTTGGGCTCAATGCCGTACGCGCAGTGCGTATCGAAGGACACACAGGCATCGCCCAGCAGACGGATGGACTCCAGGACGTTCCACGCCATGACGGGCTTGAAGACGTTGAGCTGGAAGTTACCCTGCGAGCCGGCGAAACCGACCGTCGCGTCGTTGCCGAACACCTGGGTGGCGACCATCGTCATGGCCTCGCACTGGGTCGGGTTGACCTTGCCCGGCATGATGGACGAGCCCGGCTCGTTCTCGGGGATGATCAGCTCGCCGATGCCGTTACGCGGACCGGAGGCATACCAGCGCACGTCGTTCGCGATCTTCATGAGGGCGTCGGCCAGGACGCGCAGCGCGCCCGAGACCAGCACCAGCGCGTCGTGCGCGCCCAGGGCAGCGAACAGGTTGTCGGCCTGCTTGAACTCGATGCCCGTCTCCTCGGAGATCTTCTTGGCGGTGAGCTCGCCGAACTTCGGGTGAGCGTTCAGGCCGGTGCCCACGGCGGTGCCGCCGATGGCCAGCTCGCGCGCACGCGTGTCCGCGTACTCGATGCCGTCGAGGGCGAAGTCGATCTGAGCAACCCAGCCGGAGATGACCTGGCCCAGGCGGATCGGGGTCGCGTCCTGCAGGTGGGTGCGGCCCACCATGATGACGTCGTCGAACTCCTTGGCCTTCTTGTCCAGGGTGTTACGCAGCTGGCGCACGCGCGGGTACATGTCGTGCAGCTCAGAGACGACCGCGATATGCATGGCGGTGGGGAACGTGTCGTTGGAGGACTGACCGCGGTTCACGTGGTCGTTGGGGTGCACGGGGGACTTGGTGCCCATGGTGCCGCCCGCGAGCTCGATGGCGCGGTTGGAGATAACCTCGTTGGCGTTCATGTTCGACTGGGTGCCCGAACCGGTCTGGAAGACGACCAGCGGGAAGTTGTCGTCGAGCTTGCCGGAGATGACCTCGTCGCCCGCCCGCGCGATGTAGCCGGCGATGTCGGCGGGCAGCTCGCCCAGCTCGGCGTTGGCCAGGGCCGCGGACTTCTTCAGGATGCCAAGGGCGCGCACCATCGGGCGACCCCACACGAAGGTGTTGCGTCCAATGTCGAAGTTGTGCAGCGAACGCTCGGTCTGAGCGCCCCAGTAACGGTTCGCGGGGACCTCAACGGCTCCCATCGAGTCGGTTTCGGTACGGGTTTCTTGTGCCACAGGTGGCTCCTTCGCGTAGGGCTTACGTACCCTCCTAGGATAGCGCCGCACGCGCACTGAGGCGTGGGGCACTCGTCCTAGTCGCCTCCCCGCTCAGCTACGATCCGCGCCGCGTGCTCCGTGCAGCAGCCACCAGGCGCACGCGCACGACAGCGCGACGAGTGAGAGCGCCAGCACGAAGGGCGACAGGGGCATCCACCCGTAGAGGGCGGTGGCGCTCACGGGGGCCACGATCCACGTGATCGCGCCGGTCGCGTTGATGACGCCGGCGATGCCGCCCTGCTCGCGCGCACTCACCGCCAGGGACGCGCCCGCCGAGTAGCCGGGGGAGGCCATGCCCGACGCGACGCCCATCGCGAACGTCGAGGCAGCCAGCGCCCACAGCGACGGCGCGAGAGTCAGGCAGGAAAGGGCGATGAGTGCGAGCGTCATACCCGCCCGCAGCAGTCTGCGCGGCCCAACCCAGGCGCGGTACGACGATCAGCTGCATGAGCATGGCGCCGGTCGCGTTGGCCAGCAGCATGAGCGCGGTGACCGAGACTGCGGGTGCGGGGTCCAGCCCGCCGCGGTCCTGGACGAGGAAGCCCATCGTGATCTGAACGACGCCGTTCGCGAAATAGATGCCGAACACCGAGGCGATCCACGGGGCGATACGCCGGTCGGTCCACCGCACGCGCGGGGGCAGCTCGGTGGTGCCCGTCGCACCGCTCGCGTTATCGTTCGCCGCTTCAGTCGACGAGGCCGGGGCCGCTTCCTCGGGTTCCGCATCCTCATCGGTCAGGCTGGGAAGGCGCCTCCTCGGGCCGGTGGATGCTCCGTCGCGGGGCAGCCAGATGAGGGCGATGGCCAGGGCGATGAGGACGAAAATCGGCGTGGCGTGCACGGGGCCGAAAATCCACCACGCACCCAGCGCCGAGGACACGAGGGATCCGACCATGACGGACAGGTTGATCGCGCCGGAGAACGCGGACGTGCCGCGCACGCGCGAGGCCTCGTCGGGGGTCACCTCGGCGACGAGGGCCTGGCCCGTCGGCGGGATCGCCGCGACCGCTGCACCGAAGAAGGGGCCGCGCGCCGCCATAATGGCGCCCGCTGCGACAAGCGCACCGATGTAACCGGCGGCCCGCGCCCACACCGCCGCCGAAAAGAGCGTGCCCGCCGTGAGCGCCAAGAAGAGCTCCAACAGGATCACGCGCCTGCGCCCCCACGCGATTGAGCGGCGTCCCCAGAACTGGCTGAGCGCCGTCACCGCGGCAGCCGCCAGGGACACCGCCGCGCCCACGATCCACTCGGGCAGGTCAAGGGCACGCGAGAGGGGAGCAATCGACACGTTGAGCATGTTCTGCGCCGTGTACGTAAACAGCGCGATCGCCACGAGCGCGCGCAGCGTCGGATTCGTCAGCAAAGGTGATGAGGGCACAGTGCATCCTACGACGAAGGCCCCGCGCGATGCGCGGGGCCTTGCCGGACAGGTATCGAAACAGGGAAGCACTTAGCGCTGCACCCAGGTGCTCACCTTCCAGCGAGCATCGCCCGAGCGCTCACGCCAGTCGGCGTCGCTACGCTCCTCGTCCCTGCGCCACAGCGCCGGATCCAGCGGCGGTGCGTACACGAAGGTCGAGTCCTCGGGTGCGCTCGCGGCCACGTCCAGATCCAGGTCGGTGACCACGGCCTCGTCCAAGAGTGGGAGAGTCTGCGCATAGAGCTGCGCCCCACCCGTGATCCAGATGTACGGGGCATCCGTGCGCGCCGTTTCCTCGCGCGCGATTTGGAGCGCCTCGTCGACGGAAGAGACGACGAGCGCGCCCTCGGCCTCGTACCCAGGCGTACGGGTGATAACGATGTTCGTCCGGCCCGGCAGCGCGCGACCCAGGGCCTCCCACGAGCGGCGGCCCATGATGATCGGGCAGCCCATCGTGGACTCCTTAAAGTGGCGGAAATCCGCGGGAACATGCCAGGACATGGCCGTGCCCGTCCCGAGGATCCCGTTGCTATCCTGCGCCCAAATCGCGGCGAGCTTCGTCATACGGCGACCGGAGCCTTGATCGTGGGGTGATGCTGGTAGTCGACGACCGAAATGTCATCGAAGGAGTACTCGAACATCGACGGGGCCTTCGTCAGCTCCAGACGCGGGAACGGGTACGGCTCGCGGCTCAGCTGCTCGGTCACCTGCTCCGTGTGGTTGGAGTAGATGTGGCAGTCCCCGCCCGTCCAAATGAAATCGCCGACCTCAAGGCCCGCCTGCTGGGCGAACATGTGGGTGAGCAGCGAGTAGGACGCGATGTTGAAAGGAACGCCCAGGAACATGTCCGCGCTGCGCTGGTAGAGCTGCAGCGACAGGCGGCCGTCGGCCACGTACAGCTGGAAGAACGCGTGGCAGGGCTCGAGCGCCATCTCGGGCAGGTCGCCGACGTTCCACGCGGAGACCACCATGCGGCGCGAATCCGGGTTCGTCTTCAGCGTCTCGAGGACCTGGGAGATCTGGTCGATGTGGCGGCCGTCCCCGGCGTTCCACGAACGCCACTGGACGCCGTACACCGGGCCCAGCTCACCGTCCTTGTCCGCCCACTCGTTCCAGATGCGGATCCCGTTGTCCTGGAGCCAGGACACGTTCGAGGAACCGGAGAGGAACCACAGGAGTTCGCCGACCACCGACTTGAGGTGCACACGCTTCGTCGTGATCAGCGGGAAGCCCTTGGACAGGTCGTAGCGCAGCTGCGCCCCAAACAGGGAACGCGTGCCTGTGCCGGTGCGGTCACCCTTGGGGGTGCCCTCACGCATAATGCGCGCCAGCAGGTCCTCGTACTGGCGGTCGACGGCGCTCACCTCAGTTGATCCGCTCGTTCGTCCACGTGTGCGAGGCCGGCAGAGCCTGGTCGACGACCGAGTGCTCGATCGTGCAGTTGCGCTTGATTGCGGCATCGGCGCGACGCTTGAGATCCTCGATCTCCTCGTCGGACAGGGCAGACATGTCCTGGACCAGCTCGACGTCCACGTGTGTGAAACGATCATTCTGCTGGTCGTAGTCGCCGGAGACGCCGACGAACTGCTCGAAATCGTCGCCCAGGCGAGCCGCCATGCGGGCATCCGAGCTCATCGCGTTGCAGCCCGCGATCGCGAGCTTGAGCAGATCACCGGGGGAGAAGAGGCCGGGGCCATGACCGATGCGGATCTCGGCGCCGTCCTGGTTGCGGGCGACGTACTGACGCACGCCCGTACGCTGCATGTACAGAGACTTAGGGGTATCACTCATGACACCTATTGTGGCGCGAAAAGACCCCGCCCGCCCGAAATGCAACGCCGGGCGGGCGGGGTTCCTCGCAGAGCGTAGCGCGAGCTCAGCGATGCTCCTCCAGCCACTGCGCGGCGCTTGCCTGCTCGTTCTCGGTCAAACGACCCACGCGAGCCACCGCCTCCTTCTCGATGCGTCCGCCCAGCAGCGGCACACGCACCGACAGGTTGCCGCTCACCTCGCGGGCGCTACCCGCATCGCTTGGGGTCAGCGTGGACGTGGCCTCGACGGACACCGGCGCGCCCTCCACGGCCACGGACGTGCGCGAGGTGGCCCCGGCCTCGTTGAGCGTCCACTTCCTCGGTGAAAGTAACGCGCAGATCAGACTTGACAAATCGCACTGCCGCCGCCGGAATCAGCTCGGGGCGCACGGTGCCCGCGTACGACGCGCGCTGGCCCTCCACCGACACGGTCGTCGAGCCTTCCACGACAAACCGACCGAAGCGTCGCTCCAGGTAGTCGGGGTTCAGGTACATGGCGACGACCTCGTCGACCGTACCGGGATACGAAATAGACTGCGTGAACTGCATGGTTCTCCTGACGAAAGAAGCGGCGCCGAAGCGTGTCCCGGCGCTCATTTACAACGAAGGTCCGCCCTCGCGGCCCCACTCCCTTTAGAGTAGATGCATGCGTAGTCTCATGCAGTTAGCTGAAGAAGCCTCTTCGACACCGTTGTCGGAGCAGGATATCGATTGGCTGCACCTCCTCCTCGCGGACTGGCAGGTGCTCGCTGACCTGGCGGCCGCGGACCTGGTTCTGTGGCTGCCCGCCGACGACGGGCGCTTCATCGCGGCCGCCCACTGCCGCCCCGCAACCTCCGCGACCGTCCACGTGGACGACATCATCGGCCTGCACTGCCCGCCGCCCGCGAAATCGATCTGCGTCGCGCCCTGCAGTCCGGGGAGGTCGTGCGCTCGACGGCCGCGCGCTGGGCCGGCACGTACTCGATGATGGAAACCTGCGTGCCCGTGTGCCACGACGGGCGCATCATCGCCGTCGTCACGCGCGAGGCGAATCTGTCCAGCCCGCGTCTGTCTCTCGGATTCGAAGGATGGACGGTGGCGGCTGCCGACACTCTGTGCCAGATGATGGCACGCGGCGAATACCCCTACGACTCGACCCCGCAGGTTACCTCCCACGGCGTCCCGCGCGTCCTCGACGGTGCCGTCCTGCTCGACGCGGAGGGGCGCGTGCAGCACGCGACCCCCAACGCCGTGTCCTGCCTGCGCCGCCTCGGCATCCGCACCCACGTGACCGGCAAAGTCCTCGCCCAGGAGATCACCGAGGTCATCGGGGACGGCACCCTCATCGAAGAATCCATGGCGGTCGTCGTCATGGGGCGCGCCTCCTGGCGCGTCGAGATCGCCGCGCGCGCCTCCACCGTCAGCATGCGAGCCCTGCCCCTCGTGAACGGGCGGAAGCGCCTGGGCGCCGTCATCCTCACGCGCGACGTCTCCGAGGTCCACCGCCACGAGCAGGAGCTCATGACGAAGGACGCGACGATCCGCGAGATCCACCACCGCGTGAAGAACAACCTGCAGACCGTGTCCGCGCTGCTGCGCCTGCAGTCGCGCCGCTCGTCTGAGGAGGCTGTCAAGGTGGCGCTTGCCGAGGCCGAGCGTCGCGTGCAGGCGATCGCGACCGTGCACGCCGCCCTGTCGCAGAACGTGGACGAGTCAGTGGACTTCGACGAGGTCGCGCGCACGATCGTGCGCATGGCCGGTGCGATCGCCTCGACGGACCACGCCGTTGAGGTCATCACGACCGGTAGCTTTGGCACGATTCAGGCCGACCAGGCTCAGGCTCTGGCGACCGTCCTGAACGAGCTGGTCGCCAACTCGGTCGAGCATGGCCTCGCGGATCGCGATGGCCTGATTGAGGTGCGCGCCGAGCGCCAGGGCTCGTCGATGACCGTGACCGTCGCCGACGACGGTGTGGGCTTCGTACCGGGAACTCCCATGAGCGGCCTGGGTACGCAGATCGTCCACCAGATGGTGCGCGGTGAACTCAAGGGCTCCATCGAGTGGGCCCCGCGTGAGGGCGGTGGCACGCTCGTGACGCTCCATGCGAACCTGGACCCCGCCTGACGGGGTTCCCGCGCGGGCGGGATAAACGTTTATCGACGACGAGGCCGGGGATCCATTGGGGATCCCCGGCCTTGATCGTTGGTGCGCCGCGGGTGCGGCGAAGGTCGGTTAGCAGCCCGCGCGGCGTGCGCGTGCAGCGCGGCGCTTGAGCGCGCGGCGCTCTTCCTCGCTCATGCCGCCCCAGACGCCGGCATCCTGGTTGTTGTCGATAGCCCACTGCAGGCAGATGCCCACGACCTCACACTCGCGGCACACGGCCTTGGCCTCGGCAACCTGTGCGATGGCTGGACCCGTGTTCCCAATGGGGAAGAAAAGTTCCGGGTCAACTGTCAGGCAAGCTGCCTTACTCCGCCAATCCATGATGTGTCTTTCGCTCCTCGACTGCCGTGCGTTCGGGATGTTTCGCTTGTTCTCTTGCCAGTGTCCGTTCGTCATCTTAGTCGTGCAAGGGGGGAGGCAACAGCGAAATGACAACGTCACTATGCGGCTGCTCACGGAGCCCGAATAAGATGGGACTTAGGTATTAACTGACCCAGCGGTTAGTTGGACGGTTGTCAGAGTATCACCCTCGCAGATCAGTCCGCATGAAGGGGACCAGCGTCGTGCGAGGACGGAGAGCGGGGATGCGTGGCATTGTTGAATTAATGCGCGAATGACGTTGTTCGTGGGATTCATCGCGAGAACTCGGTGCCCGTCCCATCTGGCGATACGAGTCCAGGATCCTTGAGGAATTACGTCAGAAATTGTTGGCGTTTCTGCCCATCCGAGATACGCGTGGAGCGCTGTGAGGATGGACGCGTCCTCCTGCCTACCGATGATGATCCACGGCAGCGGGTGATCCCATGTCGGCGCGTCGTACGTCGGTCCGATCAGGGCCGGTGCATCCGTATTTCTGACCAGCGCCGAGACAGTTGCTGGGCTGGGAATGCGCCAGCTGTTTCTCTCATGTCCAAGATGAGCTCCCAGGTCACACGCGGTCCTGGGTATGCATGCGAGGAGGGTGCGTTCTCCGGGCCGTGCGAGCAGCGCCTGTCCAGGGCCGAGCGTGCGCAGGTCGGCGGGGGAGATGCCAGCATGGAGCGCTTCGTCCGCATCGCGTGCGCGCACGAGGCGTGTCGAAAACGCGCCCATCGTGGCACTCGATGCGGTGAAGCGCCCCGGGTAGGCCGCGACGATAATGACGCCTGCTCGCCGTGCTCCGCCCAGCAGCGCTGCCCAGAGGGAATCCGCCTGTGGGGCTGACAGTGCCTGGGTGAGGGAGGCGCGCAGTGCGGCCGCGTCGGTGATAGCCAGGACCGCTGGGCCGTGCTCGCAGATGCCCTCCAGCAGGTCGATGGTGGAGAGGTCGTCGCAGGCCAGGAATGACGCGCAGCCCGCAGCGTCCCCGTCTCCGATCACGTGGAGGGGATAGCCGCACCGACTTGCGATGCGTGTCGCGAGGGCGAGGGCCCACCGCGAGGCGAGGTCGGCCTCGTGCGCGCTGGCCTGAATCTGGATGCTTCCGCCGTCCCACACGAATGGGGAATGTTCCTCGATTCCTTCGACGAGGCCGAGGGTGAGGGCCCCTGCATGCGTCGGGGTGGTGCTTGGGTACTGGTGTGTGAGTGCGGTTGCGTATCCGTTCGCAGCGTCAACCTCGTCCCACGTGAGGGTTTCGGGCAGCTCGGGTGCCCATAGAGGAGCCGTACCCCCGTGTGGCCACGAGCGCGCGCAGCGCGAGACGACCTCGGCGACGTTATCCATGTAGGCCAACTGGATGACGCCGACGCCGTCGAGGACAGCGCGCCCGGGAACCCGGGGCAGCGAGGCGGCCCGTGCATCCCCGAGGATGTCGGTCGAATCGGCGGCGCTCACGCAGCGCAGGGACAGGCGGATGTCCATGTTGGCGCGCATCTGCGCACTCACGGCCCCCGACGGGCGCTGGGTTGCGGCAATGAGGTGGAGACCCAGGCTGCGCCCCTGCGCGGCGAGCCGCAGCAGGACCTCCATCGAGGATGGGTGAGCCTGGGCGAGGAAACGGAACTCGTCGATGGCAACGATGAGTCGGGCGGGGGCCTCGGGGACCGAGGAGGGGTCGCCCTCGTGGGCGCGCTCCCACGTGGCCAGGTCGGGGAACCCGCGTGCACGCAATTGCTCCTCGCGGCGCTGTAGCTCGGCAGCGATCCCCCTCGAGAGCCCGTGTCGTCGCACCGGGATCCAAATCGGTGAGGAGCGCGTGCGTGTGGGGCAGTGCCTGCAGGCGGGCGAATGTCGAGCCACCCTTGTAGTCGATGAGGACGAAGCGCACCTTGTCGGGGCTGTAGCAGTGCGCGATCGAGGCAAGCCAGCCGATCAGCGCCTCCGATTTCCCGGAACCCGTACACCCGGCGACGAGCGCGTGCGGGCCATCAGAGACGAGGTCCAGCTCGATGGGGCCAGACTGCGACATCCCGATCCGCACGCTCAGGACGCCGGAGGACCCACGGGCATGGTCTGGATCCCATCCCACGCGCGAGGGGGAGAGCGTCGCGAGCATCCGCTCGGGTGACCGTCCACCACCACTGAGGCGCGACCGGCAGATCATCGGTGACACACACCTGCGCGCACCAGGACGGCAGGCGAGCGATGGAGGACGCGTACCCGATGTGCACGGTCGGTCTGTCATCCTCCGCGCCTCGCGCGCAGTGCGGGCACGACTCGCCAGCACTCACGTGGATGTCCACGCCCGCGTGCCCCAGCAGGACTGGGGAGGCGCTGTTCCACCACACCCTCGCGCCTCCCACCTGCGCGGCTATCTGCCCCGCGCACCACAGGGCACACTGGGTGGCGTGGAGTCCCGCGATACCGAGCGCGGAGCGCCCCGGCTCATCCGACGACGTCGAGAGGAGCACGCGTTGACGGGGGCTCGTGGCCCGTCCCGGCCACACGCTCGCCCGCACGCTCCGGGGCGAGGGGCCGCAGTCAGGTAGTCCAGCGAGCACCAGTGAGAGCGTGGCGCCATCCCAACCCCTACGCCGCCGACGCGCACGCCAGCAGAGAATGATCGCGGTGACGCAGGCGACGGCCGCCACCAGCGAAGCGATACCGATCCATAACCGTGGAGCGCTCGCGGCCGCTCGCAGGCGCCAGCCCATGAAACCGAGCATGACGACGACGGAAACCAGGGGTGCGCCCCTGAGCAGGGACGATCCCGTGAGCGAGCCCCGGCCTCGTCGCTCGACGCCCGGCCAGGCCAAGCGCATCGGGCGCGCGCGGACCTCGAAGACGTCGTCGCCGAGGCGCAGGCGGGCCCCAGCGGTCATCTCCCGCGCGGTGCGGGCACTGCGCCACCAGCGCGCGCGGGTGCGCAGACGAAACGGAGGGGAATCCGGTCGGGCATCAAGGAACGCGCGACCCTCACGCGTGGTGAAAACCGCGTGTGTGCGCGCCACGCTCGCGCATGACAGGGGCATATCGCCCGCGCGACCGACCGTGCCGGGGGCCACTACGACACCAACGTCGGGTCCCTGAACGCACGCGAGGTGCAGGTCGGTGCGCAGGGCAGCGCGGGCGAGACAACCAGAATCTTTCATAACCCAACGATCCCGCCCCTTGTGGGCGCATTCAAGCGCCCGGATGTGCCCTGTGGATAACCGTTCACGCCCCCGAAGCCCTGTGGATAAACACCGTCGCCCGCCCATGTGGCTATGACCACCTCCGCCTTCCGAACGCCCACCCACCGGCCCGCCAGCCTCCCGGAATGCAAGAATGGATCCCATGGCTGACTCCACGTTCGAGACGACACGCGACCGTTACAACGACCTCGTTGAGCGCATCAACGAGGCCCGCGCCGCCTACTACGACCGTGATTCGCCGACTCTTGCGGACGCAGACTACGACCGCATGTATCGCGAGGTTGAGGAGATCGAGGAGCGCTACCCGCAGCTGCGCGGAGCTGACTCGCCCACGATGAGCGTGGGCGGCAGCGTCGACTCCGGCTTCGCCGAAGTCCGCCACCTCGCCCAGATGATGTCGCTCGACGACGTATTCTCCCTGGAAGAGCTCGCCGGGTGGGAGACGCGCATGGCCGAGGCGACCGGCATTTCTGACCTGGAGATGACGACCGAGGTCAAGGTCGATGGCCTCTCGATCAACCTCCTCTACGAGAACGGCCGCCTCGTGCGCGCCGCGACCCGAGGCGACGGCTACGTCGGCGAGGACGTCACCGCCAACGCGCGCACGATCGCGTCGATCCCGCAGACCCTCACCGGCACCGTGCCCACGCGCATCGAGGTGCGTGGCGAGGTCTACTTCCCGGTCGCCGACTTCGCCGCTTTCAACGAAGCCCGCGTCGAGGCCGGAGAAAAGACCTTCGTCAACGCGCGCAACGCGGCCGCCGGTTCCCTGCGCCAGAAGGACCCCGCCGAGACCGCCAAGCGCCCCCTCGCGATGGTCGCCCACGGCATCGGCTTCGTCGAGGCCGGGGATGAGTTCAGCGAGCCGACTACCCAGATGGGCTGGTACGAGCAGCTGCGCGAATGGGGCCTGCCCGTCTCGCCCTACACGCACCTGCTGACGGGCCGAAAGGCCATCGAAGAGCGCATCGCGGAGATTGGCGCGGACCGCCACGGCCTCGTGCACGAGATCGACGGCGTCGTCGTCAAGGTTAACGACCTGGCCCTCCAGCGGTCCCTCGGCTCCACCTCACGCACCCCGCGCTGGGCGGCCGCCTACAAGTTCCCGCCCGAGGAGGTCCACACGCGCCTGCTCGACATCCGCGTCCAGGTGGGGCGCACCGGCCGCGTCACCCCTTACGGCGTCATGGAATCCGTGCTGGTCGCCGGCTCGAACGTCGCGCGTGCAACCCTGCACAACGCCCAGGAGGTCGCCCGCAAGGGCGTGCTCATCGGCGACCTCGTCGTCCTGCGCAAGGCGGGCGACGTGATCCCCGAGATCGTCGCCCCCGTCGAGGACGCGCGCAACGGCTCCGAGCGTCCCTTCGTCATGCCCACCGAGTGCCCCTCGTGCGGGACCCCCCTCGTGCAAGAGAAGGAAGGCGACGTCGACCTGCGCTGCCCCAACAAGGGCGCATGCCCCGCACAGATCACCGAGCGCCTCGCCCACGTCGGCGCCCGATCCGCCCTGGACGTGGAGGGCCTCGGCGACGAGTCTGCGCTCGCCATGACTCAGCCCGAAAACGACCGCGATGAGGTGGCAGCCGCCCTGGTCGCCGGCCATAGCGTCACGCTGGAGGACGGCACCGTCCTCACCCTTGAGGGCGGCCGCGACCTGCCCCACGGTGAGCAGATCACCCGCGCCGAAGAACTCCTGCCCGCCCCGCAGGCCCCCGCCCCTGCGCACCGAGGCCGCGCTCTTCGACCTGCGTGCCGAGGACCTGCGCGACGTCATGGTGTGGAAGCCCGTCAAGAAGAAGGGCGAGGAAACCGGGGACTGGAAGCAGGTCCGCTACTTCTGGACCAAGGCCTTCAAGCCCCGCAAGCTGCGCGGACAGACCGTTTTCGAGCCTATCGAGCCCAGCGCCTCCAAGGGCACCGAGAAAATGCTCGCCGAGCTGGAGAAGGCCAAGAGTCAGCCCCTCGCGCGCGTCCTCGTCGCCCTGTCCATCCGCCACGTCGGCCCCACGGCGGCACGAGCGCTCGCGGACACCTTCCGCTCGATGGACGCCCTGCGCGCCGCATCGGTCGAGGAGCTCTCCGCCGTTGAGGGCGTGGGCGAGGAAATCGGCCGCTCCCTGCGCGACTGGTTTACCGCCGACTGGCACCTGGAGGTGCTCGAGGCATGGGCGCGCGCGGGCGTGCGCATGGCCGACGAGGCCCCCGAGCCAGCCTCGGACGTGCTTGCTGGCCTCACCATCGTCGTCTCGGGCGCGATGCCCGGATACGACCGCGAAGGAGCCAAGGAAGCGATCACCTCGCGCGGCGGGAAAGCAGCGGGCTCGGTCTCGAAGAAGACCTCGCTCGTGGTCGCCGGCCCGGGCGCGGGTTCCAAGGCCGCGAAGGCCGAGGCCCTGGGCGTCCCCGTCATCACGGAAGCGCAGTTCGCGGACCTCCTCGAGGGAGGCCTGGCGGCCGTCGGCCTGTAACGAGGCCGGGGCGAGGTGCTCAGACGAGGGGCTCCAAGGGGCCCAGCAGCACTTCGCCCACGCGGGTGAGCGTCGAGCGCTTCTCCCACTCGTCGATCGTCAGGCGGCGTGCCGTCGTCAGGTCGTTCGCGAAAATCTCCTCCATGCGCGCAGCCAGCGGGCGCGAGAAGAACTGCAGGCAGACCTCGTAGTTGCCACGCATCGACAGGCGGTCGATATTCGCCGTGCCGATCGTCGACCAGCGCCCGTCCACGGTCATCGTCTTCGAGTGGACCATCGCGTGCTGGTACAGCCAGATCTCCACGCCCTCACGCAGCAGCTCGCCGTAGTAGGGGCGCGCCACCCAGTCCGCCAGGATGTGGTTGGAATACTCCGGGATCAGCACCTGGACGCGCACGCCCCGGCGGGCGGCTGCGATCAGCGAGGAGAGGACCTCGCGGTCGGGGATGAAGTACGCCGTCGTGATAAGCACGCGGTCGGTCGCCCGCTCAATCGCGTCGATGTACATGCCGCGGATCGGGTAGAGCAGATTGTGGGGCAGATTGAACTGCGCGGTCACGTCCGCGCTCCACGCACGCGCACCCTGATCAGGCAGCTCCGGGCTGGTTTTGGGGCGGAAGTGATTCCAGAAGTCCACGAAACCGTTCTCGAGCTCCCACACGGCTTCGCCCGTGATGCGCACGTGGGTGTCGCGCCACTCGTTCGCGAACGGGTCACCGATGTTGTAGCCGCCGACGAAGCCGACCTCGCCGTCGACCACGAGGATCTTGCGGTGATCCTGGCCCGTGCGACGAATGTTCAGGGTGAAGAAGCCCGAGCGCAGCGTCGGGAACTTGCGCACGTGCAGGTTCGGCAACTCGGGGAACTTGTAGAAGCGCGGATCCTGGTTGAGGACACCGAAGCCATCCCACACGCAGAAGACCTCGACACCGCGCTGCGCGGCAGCAATCAGCGCGTCCTTGAAGCGCTGGCCCCAGCTATCCGAGCGCCAAATGAAGGTCTCGAAGTAAATGTGATGCGTCGCCCCTTCGATGGCCTCCAGCATGTCCTCGTACAGGGAGTGTCCCTCCGTGTACGTGCGCGCCACGGTGTCGCCGATCTGCGTGTCGGCGGGAGGCAAGGTCGGGAAACCGTGCACGCCACCGGGGATACGGGCGGTGCGCATGCGGTCAATCGCGTGAACGGTGACGACCGCCGCCGCCTGGGCGGCGAGCAGGGCGATGCCCGCTTTTTTGACGATCAACCACGTCTGCCTGGTGAGTTGGCGTCGCTGTGAAAAGGCCATACGGGTAGGATGCCACACATGTCACGCATTAGTACTGACGAGGTCGCCCGCGTCGCGGGCCTGGCCCATATCGCATTGACCGACGAGGAAATTACGCGTTTCGCGGGTGAACTCGACGCGATCGCCGACGCCGTCTCCAAGGTGTCCGAGGTCGCCACCCCCGAGGTTCCCGCCACGTCCCACCCGATTCCGCTGACCAACGTGTGGCGCGAGGACGTGGTGGGCGAAACCGTGAACCGCGACGAGGTGCTCGCCCAGGCGCCCGCCGCCCAGGATGGTCAGTTCCTGGTTCCGCAGATTCTGGGGGAGGACTGATGAACGAGCTGCTGAAGAAGAGCGCCCTCGAGCTGGCGGATATGCTGGCCGCCGGCGAGATCACCTCCGTCGAGCTGACTCAGGCGTGCCTGGACCGCATCGATGCCATCGATGACCGCGTCAACGCCTTCATCACCGTCGACCGTGAGGGCGCCCTGGCCACCGCGGCCGACGTGGACGCGCGCCGCGCGGCGGGGGAGACCCTGCACCGCCTGGCGGGCGTGCCGATCGCCGTCAAGGACAACGTGGTGACGCGCGGCCTGCGCACCACCTGCGCCTCGAAGATCCTGGGCGACTGGGAGCCTCCCTACGATGCGACCGTCACCACCAAGATCAAGGAAGCCAGCCTGCCCATCGTCGGCAAGACCAACATGGACGAGTTCGCCATGGGTTCGTCCACCGAGCACTCCGCGTTCGGTGCGACGAAGAATCCGTGGGACACCGAGCGTATCCCCGGCGGCTCCGGCGGTGGCTCGGCAGCGGCTGTTGCAGCCTACATGGTGCCCCTCGCGCTCGGTTCCGATACGGGTGGCTCGATCCGCCAGCCCGCGTTCGTGACCGGCACGGTCGGTGCGAAGCCCACCTACGGCGCGGTGTCGCGTTACGGCCTGGTGGCCATGGCCTCGTCCCTGGACCAGATCGGCCCCGTCACCCGCACGGTCGCCGACGCGGCCGTACTCACCGAGCTGATCGGCGGCTACGACCCCCACGACTCGACGTCTCTGAACGAGCCGGTTCCCGCGCTCACCGAGGCTGTCGAAACCGTGGCTGCACAGGGCTCCATGAAGGGCTTGAAGGTCGGCGTCGTCAAGGAGCTGAGCGGCGAGGGTTACCAGCAGGACGTCATCGACGCCTTCAACGCCACCGTCGAGAAGCTGCGCGAGGCTGGCGCGCAGATCGTCGAGGTCTCGTGCCCGCACCTGGAATACTCGCTGGGCGCCTACTACCTGATCATGCCCGCCGAGGTCTCTTCGAACCTGGCCCGCTTCGACGGCATGCGCTACGGCATCCGCGTCGAGCCCACCGAGGGCCCCGTGACCGCCGAGCGCGTCATGGCCGCCACCCGCGAGGCCGGCTTCGGCGACGAGGTCAAGCGCCGCATCATCCTGGGCACGCACGTGCTTTCGGCTGGCTACTACGACGCCTACTACGGCAGCGCGCAGAAGGTGCGCACGCTCATTCAGCGTGACTTCGACGCGGTGTTCGAGCAGGTCGACGTCCTCGTGTCCCCGACGGCGCCCGAGACGGCCTTCAAGTTCGGCGAGAAGACCTCCGATCCGCTGGCCATGTACCTCTACGACGTCGCGACGATCCCCGCGAACCTCGCGGGTATCCCCGGCATGAACGTGCCCAACGCGGTGTCCTCCGAGGGCCTGCCCATCGGCTTCCAGGTGCTGGCCCCCGCGCGCGGCGACCTGGTCATGTACAAGGTGGCGTCCCTGGTGGAGGCGCTCAGCGACGACGTCGCGGGTCAGTGCCCCGCAGCTAACTGGGAGGAAAGTGATGACTGAGCTCATGGATTACGACGAGGCGGCCCGCCGCTTCGACCCGGTTCTCGGCATTGAGGTGCACGTCGAGCTGGGCACCAAGACCAAGATGTTCGACGCCGCCCCCAACGCCTTTGGTGGCGACCCGAACACCTACGTGACCCCCGTGTCGCTGGGTCTGCCCGGCTCCCTGCCGGTCGTCAACCACAAGGCCGTCGAGTACGCCATCAAGATCGGCCTGGCCCTGAACTGCGAGATCGCGGAGTACTGCCGTTTCGCCCGTAAGAACTACTTCTACCCGGACCTGACGAAGGCCTTCCAGACCTCTCAGTCCGACGAGCCGATCGCTCACGACGGCTACGTGGACGTCGAGCTCGAGGACGGCACCATGTTCCGCGTGCAGATTGAGCGCGCGCACATGGAGGAGGATGCGGGCAAGAACACGCACATCGGTGGCGCTGACGGCCGTATCCAGGGCGCGGACCACTCGCTCGTGGACTACAACCGTGCGGGCGTCCCGCTCGTGGAGATCGTAACCCGCCCGATCGAGGGCGCTGGCGAGCGTGCGCCCGAGGTGGCTGCCGCCTACGTGCAGGCCCTGCGCGACATCTTCCGTGCCCTCGACGTGTCCGAGGCCCGCATGGAGCGCGGCAACGTGCGCGCCGACATCAACGTGTCGCTGCGCCCGACGCCCGAGTCGCCCCTGGGGACGCGTACCGAGACGAAGAACGTGAACTCCTTCCGTGGCATCGCCTCGGCCGTGCGCTACGAGATGCAGCGTCAGGCCCAGATCCTGGCCGATGGCGGCACGATCCTGCAGGAGACCCGCCACTACCACGAGGAGGACGGCTCAACGTCGTCCGGTCGTGAGAAGTCGGATTCCGAGGACTACCGCTACTTCCCCGAGCCCGACCTGGTCCCGATCCGCCCGGATCGTGCGTGGGTGGAGGAGCTGCGCGCCTCGCTGCCCGAGCTGCCCGTCGCCAAGCGCCGCCGCCTGCGCTCCGAATGGGGCTACGCGGACATGGAGATGCGCGACGTCATCAACGCTGGCGCCCTGGAGCTCATCGAGGCCACGGTTGCCGCTGGCTGCGATCCCGCCTCCGCCCGCAAGTGGTGGATGGGCGAGATCTCGCGTCGCGCCAAGGAACGCGAGGTTTCCCTGGACGAGGCCGGGGTCAGCCCCGCTCAGGTCGCTGAGCTCCAGGGTCTCATCGACTCTGGCCGCATCAACGACAAGCTGGCGCGTCAGGCCCTCGAGGGCGTCCTCGCGGGCGAAGGTGACCCGACGCAGGTCGTCGAGGCCCGAGGCCTCGAGGTTGTCTCCGACGACGGTGCCCTGACGGCGGCCGTCCAGGAGGCCCTGGACGCCCACCCCGACATCGTCGAGAAGATCAAGGGCGGCAAGGTCCAGGCGGCCGGCGCCCTCGTCGGTGCGGTCATGAAGGCCACCCGCGGGCAGGCTGACGCCGCCCGCGTGCGCGAGCTGATCATGGAGATGGTCGGCGCCTGAGGTTCATCCTCGCGAGCGAAAGGGGCCGGGATCGATGCGATCCCGGCCCCTTTCGTCGTGTTGGGACTGTGCATACTGCTTCGCGGACAGGATTCGGCGAACGCACCCCGGCCTCGTGCGTGCTTTCCCCAGAAGGAGCCCCGGCCTCGTCCCTGATCATGCGCACGTGTCCACGTTGTGGCCTCCCCCCTTCCGGCAGGTGTACAAAGTTACTTAGGATGAGCGCGTGAGGACAGCCTGACCGCCTGTGGCCGGGCGCCCAACGAAAGGACAGATATGCGCACATCGCCGTCGTACACCGCCTCCTACCGCATCGAGGTGGACGAGAAGACGACTTCCATCGCGTCCATTGTTGACGCAGTCTCTTCGACTGGAGCGGAGATCAAAGGCCTCGACGTGGCCGACTCCGACCGCGGGCGCATCATCATCGACCTGACGTGCGACATGCGCGATTCTGAGCACCGTCGCGAGGTCCGTGACGCCATCAACGCGCTGCCTGGCGTAGCCTCCGACTCGGTTGCCGACCAGACCTTCATGAGCCACATCGGCGGCAAGGTGGAAATCCACTCCAAGGTGCCGCTGCGCAACCGTGACGACCTCTCGCGCGCCTACACCCCCGGCGTTGCCCGCGTGTGCACCGCCATCCACGACATGCCCCAGAAGGCCCACCTGCTGACCATGAAGGCCAACACGGTCGCGGTCGTCTCCGACGGCACCGCGGTGCTCGGCCTGGGCGACATCGGCCCCGAGGCCGCCCTGCCCGTCATGGAGGGCAAGGCCGTCCTGTTCAAGGAATTCGGCGGCGTCGACGCATGGCCCGTCGTCCTGGACACCAAGGACACCGAGGAGATCATCGCGATCGTCAAGGCCATCGCGCCGGCGTACGGCGGCATCAACCTGGAGGACATCTCCGCGCCGCGCTGCTTCGAGATCGAGGAGCGCCTGCGCGCCGAGCTCGACATCCCAGTCTTCCACGACGACCAGCACGGAACCGCGATCGTGGTGCTCTCCGCGCTCATCAACGCGCTGAAGATCGTGGGCAAGAAGATCGAAGACGTGCGTATCGTCGTCTCCGGCGTCGGCGCAGCCGGTAACGCAATCATCCGACTGCTGCTCGCTCAGGGCGCGCGCGACATCATCGGCTGCGGCCGCGACGGCGCGCTGTCGGGCGACGCCACCGAGGGCATGCACCCCTCGCGTAAGGCCCTGGCCGAGGCGACCAACCCCCGCCACGTCCACGGCTCCCTCAAGGAGGTCCTGAAGGGCGCCGACGTCTTCATCGGCGTCTCATCCGGCAACATCCTCGAGCCCGCCGACATTGAGACCATGGCCGACGACGCGATCGTCTTCGCCCTGGCGAACCCCACGCCCGAGGTCGACCCGATCGGTGCCGGCAAGTACGCGGCCGTCGTAGCGACGGGCCGCAGCGACTACCCGAACCAGATCAACAACGTGCTGGCCTTCCCCGGCCTGTTCCGCGGTCTCCTCGATGCGAAGGTCAAGGAGATTACAACCGAGGTCCTGCGCGTCGCCGCCGTGGCAATTGCCTCGGTGATCTCCGATGACGAACTCAGCCCGTCCTACATCATCCCCGGTGCCTTCGATAAGCGGGTTGCCCCCGCCGTCTCCAAGGCCGTGCGTCGCGCCGTGCGCGACCTTCCGACCGTAGATATCCCCGTCCAGCCCGACATGGATGTGAACTGAGAGTCATTTCGGCTGTTTTGCGGGCCCGATCGCGCTGTTCGAGTGCGATCGGGCCCGCCCTTTTGCTGCCGAAGTGGGGGAGTGCAAGAGAAATTGAAGTCGACTTTTCGTTGTGTTTGTTGGGTTTGTGGGGTGTGTGGTGGGGGTCACGGTGTTTTGGTTTGACTTTGGGTGTGGGGGTGAGTAGATTATTCACCTGTCGCCGCGAGCTTGTGAGTGGGTTTGTGGTGGTGGTTCACTGCTTTGGTGGCTGGGTTTTGTGGCTTGGTTGCTGGGGTGTGTGGGTGTTGTTTGTGAACTCGATAGTGTGTTTGTTTGTTTTTTATGCCTGTTTTTTGTTTTTGAGTGTTTTTGGTTGGGATTGCTGGCTGGCCTTGTTTGGTTGGTTGGTTTTTTTCTGGGCTTTAACGTTTTTTTGTTTTTTTGTTCGGAGAGTTTGATCCTGGCTCAGGACGAACGCTGGCGGCGTGCTTAACACATGCAAGTCGAACGCTGAAGCCCAGCTTGCTGGGTGGATGAGTGGCGAACGGGTGAGTAACACGTGAGTAACCTGCCCCCTTCTTTGGGATAACGCCCGGAAACGGGTGCTAATACTGGATATTCACTGATCTTCGCATGGGGGTTGGTGGAAAGGTTTTTTCTGGTGGGGGATGGGCTCGCGGCCTATCAGCTTGTTGGTGGGGTGATGGCCTACCAAGGCTTTGACGGGTAGCTAAGCCTGAGAGGGTGACCGGTCACATTGGGACTGAGATACGGCCCAGACTCCTACGGGAGGCAGCAGTGGGGAATATTGCACAATGGGCGAAAGCCTGATGCAGCGACGCCGCGTGAGGGATGACGGCCTTCGGGTTGTAAACCTCTTTCGCTCATGGTCAAGCCGCAGCTTTGGGTTGTGGTGAGGGTAGTGGGTAAAGAAGCGCTAAGCTAACTACGTGCCAGCAGCCGCGGTAATACGTAGGGCGCGAGCGTTGTCCGGAATTATTGGGCGTAAAGGGCTTGTAGGCGGTTGGTCGCGTCTGCCGTGAAATCCTCTGGCTTAACTGGGGGCGTGCGGTGGGTACGGGCTGACTTGAGTGCGGTAGGGGAGACTGGAACTCCTGGTGTAGCGGTGGAATGCGCAGATATCAGGAAGAACACCGGTGGCGAAGGCGGGTCTCTGGGCCGTTACTGACGCTGAGGAGCGAAAGCGTGGGGAGCGAACAGGATTAGATACCCTGGTAGTCCACGCTGTAAACGTTGGGCACTAGGTGTGGGGGGCCACCCGTGGTTTCTGCGCCGTAGCTAACGCTTTAAGTGCCCCGCCTGGGGAGTACGGCCGCAAGGCTAAAACTCAAAGGAATTGACGGGGGCCCGCACAAGCGGCGGAGCATGCGGATTAATTCGATGCAACGCGAAGAACCTTACCAAGGCTTGACATGCACGGCGACACTGCAGAGATGTGGTGGCATTTAGTTGGTCGTGTGCAGGTGGTGCATGGTTGTCGTCAGCTCGTGTCGTGAGATGTTGGGTTAAGTCCCGCAACGAGCGCAACCCTTGCCCTATGTTGCCAGCACGTGATGGTGGGGGACTCGTGGGGGACTGCCGGGGTTAACTCGGAGGAAGGTGGGGATGACGTCAAATCATCATGCCCCTTATGTCTTGGGCTTCACGCATGCTACAATGGTTGGTACAGAGGGTTGCGATACCGTGAGGTGGAGCGAATCCCTTAAAGCCAGTCTCAGTTCGGATTGGGGTCTGCAACTCGACCCCATGAAGGTGGAGTCGCTAGTAATCGCAGATCAGCAACGCTGCGGTGAATACGTTCTCGGGCCTTGTACACACCGCCCGTCACGTCACGAAAGTTGGTAACACCCGAAGCCCATGGCCTAACCGTTTTTGCGGGGGGAGTGGTCGAAGGTGGGATTGGCGATTGGGACGAAGTCGTAACAAGGTAGCCGTACCGGAAGGTGCGGCTGGATCACCTCCTTTCTAGGGAGCCCAGTTTGTGGGGAACAATCAGCGCGTCCACTTGTTGTGGGTGTGTGGTTGTTTTCTTGTGCCTGCATGTGTACGCCACCTGATGTGGGTGGTGGGTGTGGGTGCGTTTTTGGGTTGGGCATAAAAAGTTTTTAGCAGATGAGCACACTGTCGGGTTCACGTTCAACACCGTGTGAGCGTCCGCCACTTGTTGTGGTGGTTGCCTGCATGCCCGGCCTGGATCGTTTGTGGTTTGGGTGTCTGGGTGTGTGTGGTGGGTTGTTTGTGATTTGTATAGTGGTTGCGAGCATATTTGTTCTGTACTGTTTTTTGTGTTTTGTTTAGTTTTATTGGGCATTCGGTGGATGCCTTGGCATCAAGAGCTGATGAAGGACGTTGCGGCCTGCGATATGCCTCGGGGAGCTGGCGAGCGAGCGTTATTATCCGAGGGTGTCCGAATGGGGGAACCTAACCTGGGTTGTGCTGGGTTACCATCATCTGAACGTGTATAGGGTGGTGGGGGGAACGCGGGGAAGTGAAACATCTCAGTACCCGCAGGAAAAGATATTCCGTGAGTAGTGGCGAGCGAAAGCGGAGGAGGCTAAACCAGATGCGTGTGAGAGGCGGCGGCCGTTGCGTGTTTGGTGTTGTGGGGCCATGTCGGATCCTTCTGCCGGGGGGTCGCGCGTGTTGTTGCTGGGAGTTGAACAGTCTGGGATGGCTGACCGTAGAGCGTGAGAGTCGTGTAAGCGGACCGGTGGCAGGGCGTGTGGGTGTGGTACCCGAGTAGCGCGGGACTCGTGAAATCTCGTGTGAATCTGCCAAGACCACTTGGTAAGCCTAAATACTACTTGATGACCGATAGTGCATAGTACCGTGAGGGAATGGTGAAAAGTACCCCGGGAGGGGAGTGAAATAGTACCTGAAACCGTGTGCCTGTAAGCCGTCAGAGCCTTGTGGGGTGATGGCGTGCCTTTTGAAGAATGAGCCTGCGAGTTAGTGATACGTGGCGTGCTTAACCCGTGTGGGGTATGCGTAGCGAAAGCGAGTCTGAAAGATGGCGTTTGTCGCGTGTTCTAGACCCGAAGCGGGGTGATCTACCCATGGTCAGGTTGAAGCAGAGGTAAGACTGTGTGGAGGACCGAACCCACCAGGGTTGAAAACCTGGGGGATGAACTGTGGGTAGGGGTGAAAGGCCAATCAAACTCCGTGATAGCTGGTTCTCCCCGAAATGCATTTAGGTGCAGCGTCGCGTGGTCCCTGGTGGAGGTAGAGCTACTGGATGGCCGATGGGCCCTATGGGTTACTGACGTCAGCCAAACTCCGAATGCCATTAGGTGTAGCGCGGCAGTGAGACTGCGGGGGATAAGCTTCGTAGTCGAGAGGGAAACAGCCCAGATCATCAGCTAAGGCCCCTAAGCGTGCGCTAAGTGGGAAAGGATGTGGAGTCGCGGTGACAACCAGGAGGTTGGCTTAGAAGCAGCCATCCTTGAAAGAGTGCGTAATAGCTCACTGGTCAAGTGGTTCTGCGCCGACAATGTAGCGGGGCTCAAGCGTACCGCCGAAGCTGTGGCAACAACACGCATAGCTGGCGCCAGGAACTGGAGTGCTGGTGTGTTGTTGGGTAGGGGAGCGTCCTGCACGAGGTGAAGCCTGGAGGGAACTTCTGGTGGATTGTGTGGGAGTGAGAATGCAGGCATGAGTAACGAATCTGCGGTGAGAATCCGCAGCGCCGATTGACTAAGGGTTCCAGGGCTAGGTTTATCCGCCCTGGGTTAGTCGGGTCCTAAGGCGAGGCCGACAGGCGTAGTCGATGGACAACCAGTTGATATTCTGGTACCGCGTTATGACCGCCCATGCTGAAGTCATTGTGCTAACCAATCTGCCCGTGCTCCCGCATGGCTTTCGGGTCGCGCGGTGTGTGTGGGTCTTGGGGTCCCGGTGATGGTAGGCAAGCGTGTTAACAGGGGTGACGCAGACAGGTAACTGCAGTGCGCCGATGGTTGTGCGTATTTAAGGTTGTGGCCCGCCCTTCAGGTAAATCCGGGGGGCACTAGGGGTGAGGACTGATGAGGGACACACGCGTGTGTGGACTTGTGGTGATCCTATGCTGCCGAGAAAAGCCTCGACGTGAGGGCATGACCTGCCCGTACCCTAAACCGACTCAGGTGGTCAGGTAGAGTATACCGAGGCGTTCGAGTGAATCGTGGTTAAGGAACTCGGCAAAATTCCTCCGTAACTTCGGGATAAGGAGGACCCCGTGACTTGCTCCCGCCGTGCGTGGGTGTTGGGTTGTGGGGTCGCAGAGAATAGGGAGAAGCGACTGTTTATCAAAAACACAGGTGCGTGCGAAGCCGTAAGGCGATGTATACGCACTGACGCCTGCCCGGTGCTGGAAGGTTAAGAGGAACCGTCAACACTCCTTTGGGGTGTGAAGCGGTGAATTTAAGCCCCAGTAAACGGCGGTGGTAACTATAACCATCCTAAGGTAGCGAAATTCCTTGTCGGGTAAGTTCCGACCTGCACGAATGGCGTAACGACTTCTCCGCTGTCTCAACCGCGAACTCGGTGAAATTGCAGTACGAGTAAAGATGCTCGTTTCGCGCAGAAGGACGGAAAGACCCCGGGACCTTTACTATAGCTTGGTATTGGTGTTCGCTTGGACTTGTGTAGGATAGGTGGGAGACTGTGAAGCTGCCGCGCCAGCGGTGGTGGAGTCGTCGTTGAAATACCATTCTGGTTCAAGCGGTCACCTCAACCTAGACCCGTGATCCGGGTTGGGGACAGTGCCTGGTGGGTAGTTTAACTGGGGCGGTTGCCTCCTAAAATGTAACGGAGGCGCTCAAAGGTTCCCTCAGCCTGGTTGGTAATCAGGTGGCGAGTGCAAGTGTACAAGGGAGCTTGACTGTGAGACCGACGGGTCGAGCAGGTGCGAAAGCAGGAACTAGTGATCCGGCCATGGCACGTGGGTGCGTGGTCGCTCAACGGATAAAAGGTACCCCGGGGATAACAGGCTGATCTTGCCCAAGAGTCCATATCGACGGCATGGTTTGGCACCTCGATGTCGGCTCGTCGCATCCTGGGGCTGGAGTTGGTCCCAAGGGTTGGGCTGTTCGCCCATTAAAGCGGTACGCGAGCTGGGTTCAGAACGTCGTGAGACAGTTCGGTCCCTATCCTCTGTGCGCGCAGGAAACTTGAGAAGGGCCGTCCCTAGTACGAGAGGACCGGGATGGACGAACCTCTGGTGTGCCAGTTGTACCGCCAGGTGCATGGCTGGTTAGCTACGTTCGGAAGGGATAACCGCTGAAAGCATCTAAGCGGGAAGCCTGCTTCAAGATGAGGTTTCCACGCCCCCCCGTGGGGTGAGAGGCCCCCGCCAGACTAGCGGGTTGATAGGCCAGAGGTGGAAGCACCGCGAGGTGCTCGTGAGCCGACTGGTACTAATGGGCCAACACTAAACAACAACCCAACAACGGGTGAACAAAAACCAGGCAACGAAACAGCCGCAACCACTATACAAACCACGATCAACCCACACCCCACCAAACACGGTGAGGGGAGTGTTGAACACCAAATCTTGTGGTGGTCATAGCACCGGGGAAACGCCCAGCCTCCATTCCGAACCTGGAAGCTAAGCCCGGCAGCGCCAATGGTACTGCAACCGCCAGGTTGTGGGAGAGTAGGACACCGCCACAACACACTGATGGGGAGCGGCCAGAAACCTTCGGGTTTCTGGCCGCTCTTCCTATACATTGAATTGCTCGGCTATACGTTCAGTCCCTCGGGTGATTCACGTTATCGATGCCGCCCTCGGCGGTCACTTGGTGCATCGTGGCACCGCGTTCTCCCCGTTTTGCCGGAGGATCGGTGACTCGGGTATCCGTACCTGTCTACCGGGCCCATGCCTCGTCTCAATGCTCCATCCGCATGCAGTTGCATGTCCACCAGATGAAAAAAACACGTCACGGACCAACGTCGCCCTCAAAACGGCATGAGTCGTGCGATGCTATTCCCATGGTCACTTCTGCACATCAACCAGACTCGCCCCACCGACACGGTGGGAAGGACGAGGTTCTTGCTCAACGTATGGCGGCCCATGATCGCCTCGCGCATCAGTCCCAGGTTGTGCTCCGGCTCGGACAGATGCTTCTGTCCTTCGGAGCGAGCGCCTACCGGGTGAAGAAGTCCATGGCGGACGTCGCCCGGGCGGTGGGTATTTCTGAGCATCGCGCGCAGGTCACGTACACCGAGATTATTGCGACGGCGTACGCCAACGGTACATTCCGCACGGAGCTTGCCGAGCAGCGCCTCATGGGCGTGAACGCAGACAAGATCGACCGCATCAATAACTATGTCGCCTCGCTCCACGGCAAGTCCGTGCGCGTTGAGGATGTATCCGACGAGCTTGACAAGATCGCGAAGGTTCCGGGTCTCTACGACTGGTTCTCGAACGCGCTTGCATCGGGCCTTGCGTGTGCGGCCTTCGCGTTCCTCAACGGTGGGGGATGGGTCGAGTGCTCTGCTGTGGCCGTGGCATCGTTCTTCGGCCAGGCGCTGCGTCGTCAGATGCTCGTGCGGCACATGAACCACTTCGGTGTGTGGATGGCTTGCGGTGCTCTTGCTGCGATGATCTACATCCTGTTGGTTGCTCCGGCTCAACATTTCCTTGGCATCGAGTCGACCCACCAGGCGGGCTTTATTTCCGCGCTGCTGTTCCTGGTTCCCGGCTTCCCGCTTGTGACGGGCTTGATCGATCTCGTCCGACAAGACTTCCAGGGCGGCCTCGGGCGCCTCGTCTACGTCGCGATGCTTGTCGCGTCGGCGGGTGTGGCTGTGTGGGCGATCTCCGCTATCTTCGGCTGGTCTGTGACGCCCGAGTACGGTGTGTCGCTCGTTCCGTGGCTGCACTACCTCCTGCGCTTCCTGACGAGCTTCGTCGCGGCATACGGGTTCGCGATGCTCTTTAATTCGCCACAACGCGTGTGTGCGACGGCAGCCATCATCGGTGCCGTCATCAACACCGGCCGTATCGCCTTGCACCTGGAGCTGGGCGTCCCTGCTCCGGCAGCCGTTGGCCTCGCGGCCCTTGCTGCGGGTCTTCTCGCCGTGTTTGTCGCCCGCAGGACACGCTTCTCGCGCGTGACGCTGTCCGTTCCCGCTGTCGTCATCATGATTCCCGGTGTGCCGCTCTACCGAGCGCTCACGTACCTGAACAACCAGCAGATTGACGAGGCACTCGGTGCGCTCTTTACGGTCATGTTCACGATCGTTGCCATCGGCATGGGCCTGGCACTCTCGCGTATGCTCACCGATAAGAACTGGCTTGTCGAAAAGCAAGATCGAGTCCCCAACCTGTGGGAGTACGAGGAGGAGAACGCATGAAGTTTGACATTGAGGCGAGTTTGAAGCCGCCGTCGTTCGAATTCGAGTACGCGATCGACCGCGACGAGATCCGCGCCGTCGGCCGCAACATTGCGATCGTGTGCGTGGCGGCAGTGACCGCTCGAGTGCTCGTCGCGCTCATCCAGCGCTAACGCTCATTCATTGACGAGGCCGTGGCCGGGAAACCGGTCGCGGCCTCGTTATGTGCTCGTGCAGCCGCCGGGTTGCTTTGTGGGCCCGTGGGCGGCCCGTGGCCACGGCCGGGCTGCTTTGTGTGCCCGTGGGCGGCGGCCCGCCCGCGAGATCGCCACACGCGAGCCTTCGGCTCGGAGTGATCGATCTCGAAGCCCGGCCAGGCCCCGCCACCGCCCACGGGTACCGCAGCCAGGCCTCGCTGGCCCCGTGTGTGGCGCCTGCCCATCGATGGAGTAGCAGTGGACGTGTGAGCCAGTCGATGAACGTGCGAGCGTACAGCTGATGGCCGGACAGAACGTGCCCGGTCGAGGAGCTTTGGGGCGCTGTCCGTGACAAAATTCCCCCTGCTCGCCCAAAAACGTGGAATTTGGGCTGTTTTGCGCGTGCCGGGAGAGTTTTGTCCCGTTTTGGGTGCAGACACATTGAGGCGGGAGAGTTTTGTCCCGGGTTTAGTCTCGCGTGAGGAAGGCAGGACGACATGTGTGTCGTCGCTGCCCGATTGGAGGCCCGGCACAGCTTGTGAAATCGGCGGTGAGGTGTCGGACCGGCTCTGGCGTGGGTCGTGGGCCTCGTCGCGGCGCTCGTGGGCGGACCTTGCCCCGGGGAGCAACACACATCCGGATCGGTAGTGCCTCAATCCGGTGATCGATGGTGAGATGAGCTGGCACCAACACACATCCGGATAGGTAACGAACATCGGGATAGTAATGAATATCCGGATAGCTTAATAACCTATCCGGATGTGCATAACCTATCAGCGTGCGCACAACCTATCCAGATGATGCGCCGACGGTGGGGCTGTTGGCCCACGGGCACCGCAGCCAGGCCTCGCTGGCCCCAAGTTGGCTTTTGGCTACCAGGCCCCGCCACCGCCCACGGGCACCGCAGCCAGGCCTCGGCGGCCATGCGCTGACTTTCATGTGATCGTATTGGTGCTTTCGCGCTTCTCAGAAATTTCGCACGTAATTCCCCTGCGACTGTTTCAAGATATGAACTCAAGGTGTTGAAATTGCAACGTTTTCGGGCGTTGTTGAAAATTCATGCAATCGAATTACGTGCGACTTTGGGGGAGTAGGTTCTTTCAGGGGCCACTGGCACCCCAGCTGGGCACCCCAGCTGGGTCCTGCAAGCTCACAGCGCCGTTGGTAGGGACGGCGCTGCCGTGTCGTGACGCGCCCAGGAGGCGGCGAGAAGGTAGACGAATGGGGCCGACCCAAAAGGGTCGGCCCCATTGTGCCGCGGGATTGAACCCGCAGGAGACGATGCCGTTACATGCCACCCAGGATCTGGGCGACGACGATCTTGCCGACCATCGCGACCGGGTAGACCAGCGCGTAACCGAGAGCCACGCGCGGGTCGGCGTTGGTGCGGCCGTTCGCGAAGGCGAGGACTGCGGGCTGTGTCTGCGCGCCACCGAGCAGACCGGCGAGCTTCGTGCCACCCATCTTGAACACCCACCGCATGGTGCAGTACAGGCCGATCGCCATGATCGAGGTCATGATGACGCCGAGCGCGAAGATTCGGATCCAGTCACCCGAGGTGAAGGCCTCAAGGATCTGGCCGCCGGCCTTTGCGCCAGCCTGCGCGAGGAAGATCAGCAGGCCGAGTTCGGCCATCACCTGGCATGTCGTGAAGGGCAGAGCCGTCGCGATGGGGCCGATGCGGCCGATACGGCCGAAGATGAGGCCGACGATGAGCGTACCGGCCGCGGAACCGATCGAGAAGTACTCGCCGGAGGGGGTCAGGATCGGAAGCTCGCCGATCGCGATACCGAGGGCCATACCGATGCCCAGGGCGATCGGGTTGAGGTCCGTGAGGCCTCGGGACGAGTCACCGAAGAACTTCGTAATCTCGGTCATCTTCGACGTGGGGGCGACGACGCGCACGCGATCACCCTCCTGGAGGACGAGGCCCGGCTCGGCGACCATGTCGACGTCGCCGCGGCGAACGCGCGAAATCGTCGCAGAGAATTCCTTGGCCAGGCCCAGGGACGCAACTGTGCGGCCCGCGATCTTCGGGTTCGAGATCGTCACGCGGCGGAAGTCCAGGTAGGAGCGGTCCTGCATGAGGGAGTGAGAGGATGCGTGACCCAGCTCGGTGGCGGCACGAGCGACGAGCTCGCGGGGGCCGACGACGGTCACGAGGTCACCGGGATCCAGGGTGTCCGACATCTGGGGACGGGTAATCGGGCCGGTTTCGCCGCGACGCAGGCGCGAGAAGGAAACCTTCTCGCCGAGCTTCTCGTAGATGTCCCCGACGAAGGGATGATCGTCGCGCTCGACGCGGATCGTGCGGTTCGACAGGGGAGAGGGGGGCGTCCTTGTCATTGCGTCCGTAGTGCAGGGCAGCCATCGATGCGGCCAGCATGCCGATGACGCCAAAGAGGTAGGCGATCGAGTAACCGACCGTTGCGCGGGCGGGATCACCCGAGGCCTCGCCGGCGGCCGCCAGTGCGGGCGTGTTCGTCACCGAACCTGCGAAGGTACCGGCGATGAGTGGAACATCCATCCCCATGGCTTTACCGATGTAGAGACCTGCTGCAGCAGCGATGCCGTAGAAGGCGACCATCGTCAGGATCGGGCCAACCGCGGTCTTGAGGTTGTGGAAGAACGACGCGCCCGAGTTGATGCCGATCGCGAAGGTGAACAGGGTCAGGCCGAGGGTGCCCAGCTGGGGGGTGACTCGCAGCTCGATGTCGTAGGACTGCGCCCACGCAGCCAACGCGATGGCAAAGAAGAGAACGGCGGCAGCGCCGAGGCTAATGCCCTTGATTTTCACATGGCCAAACGCCATGCCTATACCGATGAGAATGAAGAGGAACAGAACTGGCTGCTCGCTCAGAATCTCGAACACCTGGTGCACGATGAAATCTCCGTGTTGTGGATTGTGATATGAGGTATGTATCAATTAAAGCAGCAATACGTGCTGTGTATCTCAGTCCATCGTCCTAGATGGCGCTCACGGTCTCAAGGTCCGCACAATGAGATGGGTAAGGAGCGGAGAGCGCAGGAGAGATACGGTAAAGCCATGCTCGACGTTCGCGGAATTGGAATCCTCGCCCTGGTCATCGTACCCGGGCGTGCGATGCTGCCGCGTAACGTGAGGATGGATCGCACGCCTAAATCCCCGCATCCGCTACCGGCGGATCTGACGGGGTTTTTTCTTTGAGACGGTCCCAACGATTGAGAGGACGAATGGTGAGCGACACCGCCAACACCACCCGCATGACCGGAGCCGAGGCAATTGTGGCCAGCCTCGAGGCCCTGGGCGTTACCGATGTGTTCGGTATGCCCGGTGGCGCAATTCTTCCCACCTACGACCCGCTGATGGCGTCGACGTCTCTGCGCCACATTCTTGTCCGTCACGAGCAGGGTGCGGGACATGCCGCCGAAGGTTACGCCCTGGCCACCGGGAAGGTTGGCTGCGCGATCGTGACGTCCGGCCCTGGAGCCACCAACGTGCTGACGGCCCTGGGCGACGCGTGCATGGACTCGGTCCCGATCGTCGTGATCTCGGGTCAGGTCGGCGCTTCCCTGATTGGCAGCGACGCCTTCCAGGAGGCCGACGTCGTGGGCGCGTCGATGCCCATCACCAAGCACTCCTTCCTCGTCACGGATCCCGCGCAGATCCCCGCGCGCCTGGCTGAGGCCTTCCACCTCGCGGCCACCGGTCGCCCTGGCCCCGTTCTGGTGGACATCACCAAGTCCGCGCAGGTCGCCGAGATGGACTTCTCCTGGCCTCCGACCCTGGATCTGCCCGGCTACCGCGTCGCGGATAAGCCGAACATGAAGCAGTGCGCGCCGCAGCCCGCGCGATCGCCGATGCCCAGGCCCCCGTCCTGTACGTGGGCGGCGGCATCGTCCGCTCCGGCTCTACTGACGCCCTCGCTGAGCTCGTTGAGGTCACCAACGCCCCCGTCGTCACCACGCTGACCGCCCGCGGCGCCTTCCCCGACTCTGATCGCCACAACCTCGGCATGCCCGGCATGCACGGTACCGTGGCCGCCGTCGGTGCCCTCCAGCGCGCCGACCTCATCGTGGCGCTCGGTGCCCGCTTCGACGACCGCGTGACCGGCCGCCTCGACTCCTTCGCGCCCCGCGCGACCATCGTGCACATCGACATCGACGCTGCGGAGATCTCCAAGAATCGCCACGCCGACATTCCGATCGTCGCCGACCTGGCGACCGCACTGCCGATCCTCACCCAGGAAATCGCCCAGGCCTCGTCGGACAACAAGGCCGACATCTCCGGATGGTGGCGCTACCTCGACCGTCTGCGCACCAAGTACCCGATCGGATGGGCTGAGCCCGACGACGGTATGATGGCGCCCCAGGAGGTCCTGAAGAAGCTCTCCGAGCGCGTCGGTCCGGACGCGATCTACGTGACGGGCGTGGGGCAGCACCAGATGTGGGCATCTCAGTTCATTACGCTGGACAACCCGCGCAGCTTCATCTCCTCGTGCGGATCCGGCACCATGGGCTACTGCATTCCTGCGGCCATGGGTGCCCAGGTCGGTGCCCCCGACAAGGTCGTGTGGGCGATCGACGGAGACGGCTCCTTCCAGATGACCAACCAGGAACTGGCCACCTGCACGATCAACAACATCCCGATCAAGGTCGCGCTCATCAACAACTCGGTGCTGGGCATGGTGCGCCAGTGGCAGTCCCTGTTCTTCGGCAAGCGCTACTCGAACACGACGCTCAACCCCGTCGAGGGCGAGCAGATCCCCAACTTCGAGATGCTCGCGCAGCCTACGGCATGGCGGCGCGCACCGTGCGCTCCATTGACGAGGTCGACGAGGCCATCGAATGGGCCATGTCGATCAACGATCGCCCCGTTCTCATTGACTTCCGCGTCTCCAAGGACTCGATGGTCTGGCCGATGGTCGCCGCGGGCGTGTCCAACGATGAGATTCGTTACGCCAAGGGCATGGCGCCCGACTGGGAGGTGGAAGACTGATGACGAATCGTCACACTCTGGCCGTGTTGGTCGAGAACAAGCCCGGCGTGCTCACTCGCGTCGCCGCGCTTTTCGCCCGCCGTGCCTTTAATATCAAGTCGCTGACCGTGGGAGAGACCGAACATCCCGAGATCTCCCGCATGACCATCATCGTGGACGCAGACTCCGCGCCCATCGAGCAGGTGGTCAAGCAGCTCAACAAGCTCATCAACGTCCTCAAGGTCGTCGAGCTTGAACCCGAAGACTCCGTCGAACGGCGTCTGCTCATGATGAAGGTCCAGGCTGACGAGACCCGTCGCACCTCGGTCCTGCAGATCGTGGACCTGTTCCGCGCACACGTCGTCGACGTGCAACCCGAGTCGGTCGTCATCGAATCGATCGGCTCCCTACCCAAGCTGGAGGCGCTGCTGCGGGCCCTGGAGCCCTACGGCGTCACCGAACTCGTCCAGTCGGGCGCCGTGGCTATCGGCCGCGGGTCGCGCTCGATCACGGATCAACTGAAGGAGAAATGAAAATGGCAGAGATCATCTACGATGACGGCGCAGACCTGTCGCTGATCCAGTCCAAGAAGGTTGCCATCATTGGTTACGGTTCGCAGGGTCACGCTCACGCGCTGAACCTGAAGGATTCCGGAGTTGACGTGGTCGTCGGCCTGCGCCCCGGTTCCTCCTCGTGGGCCAAGGCTGAGGCCGCTGGCCTCGAGGTCAAGGACGTGGCCGAGGCCGTCGCCGAGGGCGACGTCGTCTCCGTGCTGCTGCCCGACCAGGTCCAGCGCTACGTCTACGCCGAGCAGATCGCCCCCAACCTGAAGGAAGGCGCCGCCCTCCTCTTCGCGCACGGCTTCAACATCCGCTACGGCTACATTGAGGTCCCCGCCGGCCACGATGTCATCATGGTCGCCCCCAAGGGCCCCGGCCACAAGGTCCGCGAGACCTACGTGCAGGGCAAGGGCACCCCGGACGTTGTCGCCGTTGAGGTGGATGCCTCCGGCAAGGCTTGGGATCTGGCTCTGTCCTACGCGAAGGGCATCGGTGGCACCCGCGCCGGCGTCATCAAGACGACCTTCACCGAGGAGACCGAGACCGACCTGTTCGGCGAGCAGGCTGTCCTGTGCGGTGGCGTCTCCCACCTGATCCAGGCCGGCTTCGAGACCCTGGTCGAGGCTGGCTACCAGCCTGAGATCGCCTACTTCGAGGTCTGCCACGAGATGAAGCAGATCGTCGACCTCATCAACGAGGGTGGCATCACCAGCAGCGCTGGTCCTGCTCCGACACCGCTGAGTACGGCGACTACGTCTCCGGCCCGCGCGTCATTGGCGAGTCCTCCAAGGAGGCCATGAAGGCTGTTTTGGCCGACATCCAGGACGGCACCTTCGCCCGCAAGTTCATCGCCGATCAGGATAACGGCGCCCTCGAGTTCAAGGCGCTGCGCGCCGAGGAAGAGGCTCACCCGATCGAGAAGACCGGCCAGAAGTTGCGCAAGGCCTTCGGCTGGACCGACTCTGACGAGGACTACACCGAGGGCAGCGCCGCGCGCTGATCTCACTGTCCTTCTCGGATAGACCAAGCTCCGGCCTCGTTCCCACGTGGGACGAGGCCGGAGCTGTTTGATGTCGAAAGGTGCGGGGACGCCAGGATGCGTTCCTGCGAGGTTTAGTTCGCCGGTGCTTCGTCAGCCCCGTTTGTCCATGGGAGGGAGGCGGGGGGAGAGCGCGTCAGCGTTCGAGACTGTGGAAATCGGTGCGACGATCACGAGGGAGGCGACGGCGGCCGAGGCAACGCGTGTCAGAGTTCGACGGGAGGGGCGCAAGGTGTGTCCTTCGTACGGCAAGGATGATTGACAGCTCTAGTTTATCAGTAACTAGATTCTTGGCAAGTGTGCGTGCTGTGTGCTAGTCCATGCTGTCAGGTGTGAAGAAACGGGTCCATGAGCTTCGCGGTGTTCCTAGTCTGATGGTGTAGGGCTTGCGGAGGGGGGTAATCGTGCAGCTCAGAATCCTGTTCGTCATCAATGACCTCTATACGCGTGGGAACGGACTCGCCGCGTCCGCTCGTCGCACCATCGCTCTGTTGCGTGAGCGAGGGCACGATGTGCGTGTGTTGTCCGCGCCGCCGCACGATGGTGATGATTGCGGTTTTGGCGCCCCTGACTATCCACTCCCGTATCTTCGCGTTCCGCTTGTGGCGCCTCTGATTGCCTCGCAGGGCTACGCCTTCGCTCGGTCGGATCGGCGCCAGATTGATCGAGCGCTCAGCTGGGCAGATGTGGTCCACCTGGAGGAGCCTTTCATGCTGCAGGCCGTGGTTGCTCGGCGTGCGCGCGATCGTGGCGTGCCTGCGATGGCGACCTACCACATTCATCCCGAAAATCTCACGGCCACCGTCTATCTCGATCGTTGCGCTGTCCTGAATCGTGCGATTCTCCGGCTGTGGAAGCACTTCATTTTCGATCGGTGCGGCGCGCTCCAGTGCCCTTCAGAATCGGTATGGAGGCGGGTCTCCTCGTTAGGGCTTTCTCCGCGGCTCTTTGCTCTCTCTCTAATGGTGTCCCGCTGGGTGGTGTGAGTGATGAATGTGGGGGTGGGAAGGAAGAGTCGTCCGTCGTGCGTCTGCTGTCAATCGGGCGCTTTTCGCGCGAGAAAGATCAGGTGACGATTCTGCGGGCGCTTCGCTTCAGTTCTCATGCTCGCTCCATCGAGCTGACCCTGGCGGGGCGAGGTCCGACCGAGCGGCAGCTGCGGGCCCAGGCGGATCGTCTCGTGCGCGATGGTGTGATTGTGTATCCCGTTCGCTTTGCTTTTATGAATGCGGAGGAGATGGCTCGGGCTTCGAGGCAGTCTGATCTCTATGTGCATGCGGCGCGGATTGAGGTGGAGGGACTCGGCGCTCTTGAGGCGCTGCGTCACGGCGTGGTCCCCGTTCTCGCGCGTGGTCCTCTGACGGCAACCAGTCAGTTTGCGCTGACGGAGGAGAGTGTGTTCGAGGCGGGGAATCCGCGCTCGCTCGCGCGCGTCATTGATGCGTGGATTGATCGAGGGAGCGGGGCGCGTCGAGCTGAGGCTGCGCGATATCGGGGCGTGGAGGCTCAGTATGACATCCGTGTCTGTGTCCGTGAGCTGGAGCGTGTCTATGGCTGGTTGGTCGGCGGGGGGAGAATTCCCAGGTGCTCAGCCTGACAGGTAAACGCCAGTCCTCGAAGTTGCAGGGTAATTATCCTAGACGTTGATAAATATCTGTCGTATAACTGGTTAGTCAGCATCCAAATTTGTATGATGAATCTCGTGGAGAGTGAGTCATGACTCACTGCCCGCTGATTGACAACTCATCTCGGAAGGACCAACGATGACCCTCCGCCACTACGGGCGTGCCCTCGCGGCAGCCTCGGGAGCCGTGCTGCTGTGCGCGACTCTCTCGGTTCCCGCGCTCGCCACCCCGACCAGTGACACCGGTGCAGCAACCCCGGTGACGGCCTCGGTAACCGACGAAGGTTCGGCACCCATCACCGTCACTGTGGCGCGCACCGACTCCCACGGAGACAAGGTGTACGAAGGTGACCTCATCACCATCACCGTCACCTACACCAACAACACAGACAGTGCTCTGACCGTCTTCCCGGTGGCCTCGAACCTGTCCGGCGTACTGACCACCGGCGCCCCCAACTGCCGCTGGCACAACCTCGCTGCGCACACCACCAAGCAGTGCACGACCGCGACCCACACCGTGACCGCCGACGACGTCGCGGCCGGAACCTTCACCCCGATGACGACGTGGGCCGCCACCCGCGACCGCAACGGTACAGACGTCATCGCCGGTGACATCACCGCGAACGCTGACCCCGTGACCGTCGCCCAGGGCGAGCGCCCGCCAGCCCCGGACCCGCTGGAGACCCCGCACGACTACGCGATCGGCGAGAAGGTTCGCCTCGCGTCCCCCGGCCTGGCCGGCTTCAGCTGCCACCGCATCCCCTCCCTGACCACCGCCAACAACGGCTGGATCATCGCCGCGTGGGACGGGCGCCCCAACACCTGCCAGGACGCGCCCCAGGCTAACTCCATCGTCTACCGCATCTCGAAGGATGGCGGCAAGTCCTGGACCCCGATCCAGACAGCGCTCGCAGGCACCCCCGGCGCGGAGAAGATCGGCTACTCCGATCCCTCCTTCGTCGTCGACCGCACCACCGGAACGATCTTCCTGTTCTCGGTCAAGTCCTACGACGCCGGACTCTTCCAGTCCCAGCTGGGCACCGACCCCGCAGCGCGTAACATCCTGCACGCCCACGTCGTCGAATCCCACGACAACGGCGAGACCTGGGTCAACCCCCGCACCATCACCGACCAGGTGACCGCAGGCCACACCGACCAGTGGTTCACGCGCTTCGCCTCCTCCGGTGAAGGCATCCAGCTGCGCTACGGTGCCCACGCCGGTCGCCTCATCCAGCAGTACGCCGTCGCCAACTCCGGCACCACCTCGCTCATGGCCGTCTCCGTCTACTCCGACGACCACGGCGTGACCTGGGAAGCCCGGCGCGCCCACCGAGGGCAGCGCCGACGAGAACAAGGTCGTCGAGCTCTCCGACGGACGCCTTCTCCTCAACTCTCGCACGCAGGGGACCGCGGGCCAGCGCCTCGAGGCTATCTCCTACGACGGTGGACAGACCTGGGGCCCGTTCCGCCACAACTGGGACCTGACCGACCCGCGTAACAACGCCTCCATTGTGCGCGCCTACCCGGACGCCCCCGAGGGCTCCGCGCGCGCCCGCGTCCTGCTCTTCTCCAACGCCGACTCGTCCAGCGCCCGCGCCAACGGCACCATCCGCGTCTCCTACGACGACGGCTTCACCTGGAACGACGGCACGGTCTTCGAGAGCGGCGAGATGGCCTACTCGACGCTGCATCCCCTCGGGGATGGCACCTGGGGCCTGCTGTACGAGTCCGGCGGCTACAAGAACATCGAGTTCATGCGCGTCGACGCATCCTACCTGGGCCTGACCGATCCCGGCGAAGAGCCCGCGCCGGAACCGACTCCGGAACCGCAGCCTGCACCCGACCCGCAGCCTGCACCCGACCCGCAGCCCGCGCCTGATCCGACCCCGGATCCACAGCCTGCGCCTGAACCTGCGCCCGCTGTTACCCCCGCGCACTGGGTCAACACCGGAAACGGCTGGAAGTGGCAGCTGGAAGACTCCAGCTACGCGACGAACCAGACGATCACGATCGGCGAGGCCACCTACCGCTTCGGCGCAGACGGCATGATGGTCACCGGCTGGGATAACCAGGGCGGCGTGTGGAGCTACTACAACGCCTACGGTGCCCGCGTCAGCGGCTGGATCCATGATGGGGCCTGGTACTACCTCGATCCCACGACCGGAGCGATGGCGACCGGATGGGCGCAGGTCGGTGGTACCTGGTACCTCTTCAATGCCTCGGGTGCGATGCTCACCGGTTGGCAGTACGCCGGTAGCTGGTACTACCTGGCCCCCTCGGGAGCCATGCTCACCGGTTGGCAGCACATTGGTTCCACCTGGTACTACTTCGCGGGTGACGGCCACATGGTCACCGGCTGGCAGTCGATCGACGGCCGTTGGTATTTCTTCGCTCCCTCGGGTGCGTGGATCTGATCCGTCCAACCGAGCCGGGGTCGGGGGAGCGTACATGCCCTCCCGGCCCCGGCCTCGTCTATGGGAGACCTCACCCGGAAAACGGCCCACGTGGTGGAACGATTCCGCCGCGGGGCGCTTGGGCGGGGGAAGATGGAGCCATGACACTGAACATCGCAGTAATCCCTGGCGACGGCATCGGCAAGGAAATCGTCCCCGAAGGCCTCAAAGTCCTGGACCGTGTCCTGGCGGACAAGGGCATCGACTATTCGACGACCCACTTCGATCTGGGTGCGCAGCGCTGGCATGCGACCGGCGACACCCTCACCGACGAGGATCTCGAGGCCATCAAGCGCCACGACGTCATCCTCCTGGGTGCGGTCGGCGATCCCTCCGTCCCCTCTGGCGTCCTTGAGCGAGGGCTGCTGCTCAAGCTGCGCTTCGCCCTCGACCACTATGTGAACCTGCGTCCCTCCAAGTACTACGAGGGTGTTCCCAGCCCCCTGGCCAACCCCGGCGACATCGACTTTGTTGTCGTGCGCGAAGGTACCGAGGGTCTCTACTGCGGCAACGGTGGCGCCGTTCGCGTCGGCACCCCGCACGAGATCGCGACCGAGGTCAGCGTCAACACCGCCTACGGTGTCGAGCGCGTCGTTCGCTACGCTTTCGAGGCGGCCGCCTCGCGCAAGAAGCACCTCACCCTCGTCCACAAGCACAACGTCCTGGTCAACGCCGGACACATGTGGCGTCGCATCGTCGACGAGGTGGGGGAGGAGTATCCCGAGGTGCGCGTCGATTACTGCCACATTGATGCTGCCACCATCTACATGGTCACCGATCCCGCGCGCTTCGATGTCATCGTCACCGACAACCTGTTCGGTGACATCCTCACTGACGAGGCCGGGGCTGTGACCGGTGGTATCGGATTGAGCGCGTCCGGCAACCTCAACCCCTCGCGAGAGTACCCCTCCATGTTCGAGCCCGTGCACGGCTCTGCCCCCGACATCGCGGGACAGGGCAAGGCGGACCCGACCGCGACCATCTCCTCGGTCGCGCTGATGCTCGACTTCATGGGCTACGCCGAGGAAGCCGCGCGCGTGCGCGCCGCGATCGATGCCGACATGGCAGCGCGCGCGCAGGCGGCGGCGAGCGGTCACCCGCTCGTGCGCTCCACCTCGCAGATCGGCGATGACATCGCCGCTAGGGTCTGAGACTGACGCGAAACACGAGGGCCGCTCTCCGGGATGGGGGAGCGGCCCTCGTGCCTGTATGGAAGCGCCCCTGAGGCGAGTTGCTCGCTGTCAGCGCGTACCGATGAGGGCTGGCAGGGACGTGCGAGGAGCCCACTGCTGGATGTCCGCCAACGCGGCGCTGGCTCCGGCCGCACGCACGTCGGAGGAGTTGCTGGCCAGCATGGCGGAGTCCGCCGCGAGCAGGTTTGATGCCAGGGAGGGTGCATCGAGGAAACCAAGTGTGCAGCGAGGCGTTCGCGTGTCGGCAGCTCCGGCACGCAGTGCGACATCGGCGCGCGCGAGGAGCTCACCCGACACGGCGTATGCGTCACTCAGCGTGCCCGCACTCACCTGCGCCTGAGGGAGGGTTGACGCCGTGCAATCCCAGGTAGCGACTGCGCTCGACAGCTCCTGAGAGGATGCCAGATCCTTGCCCGAGGGGGCGAAGGACGCTGATATTCCCGGCGCGTCGAAAAGATCGATGGACCAGGTCTGGACTCCCTGACGCGAGGCCGCATTCACGCGGTCGTTGACAAGGAGCGCTTGGTCTAGCCCCGCATCCAGGTCAATGCCATACGCCTGGGCGATAGTGACCGCGCTCGCGTAACGGCCTAATGCCGCAGCTGAGAGGGTGCGGGCCTCCTCGGCGCTCGTGCGATTCGTGTCGGCAGCGATCTCCAGGTCGCGGGTTGCCGTGCGGGCTAGCCACGCGACGAATGCTGACACGTCGGTGGGTGCCTCGGACACGGCGGTGGGAGCGGAAGCGCCCTCGGGCGTTGTCCCTCCCCACGGGTCCCACAGGCCGCCCAGCGCCTCAAGGCGCCCGTGTGACGCCGAGGCGACGGCGCGCAGAGCTGCCGAACAGGACGCGCAGTCCGTCGCGACCTCGGCGAGCTGGGTCGCCCGATCAGAAGCCGCCGACTCCGTACGCGCCGCTTGGTCGCGCACGGCGGCGAATCCAGTCAGGGTGGGCAGAGAAGACGACGAGCACGCGGATAGCGCGAGGACCGCCACCCCAGTCGCGACGAGGCCGGGGAAGCGGCGTGTGGTCAAAGTCAGTTTTGCGAAACGCACACCCGCATCATCCCACACCCCCGGGTAGGATAGGGAACTGACCCGCGTACGCGAGAGAAAGATAGGCGCATATGGCATCGTCCACGTCAGATGGACCGCTCGAGGAGCTGCTGGCTCCCGTGGTCGAACAGTCGGGACTGGAACTGGACTCAGTGACCCGCTCACGCTCCGATGCGATGCCGCTCCTGCGGGTCATCGTCGAAGCGCCGATCGGCGCCGACGGAATCGACTCCGACACGCTCGCCGACGTATCCCGCGCCGTGTCGAAAGCATTGGACGCCGCAGATCCGATCGACGGCGAGTACCTGCTGGAGGTGTCCACACCGGGGGCCGAACGCGAACTGACGAAAGCCGGACACTGGATGCGCCAGATCGGACGCCTCGTGCGCATCAAGCTGCGCGCCGGTGGATATGTTTCCCGGACGCGTCGTTGCGGCTGACGAGACCAGCGCAACGATCGATGTCGACGGTGAAACGACTACCATTGACTATTCTGACATGAGGAAGGCGCGCTCCCGCGTCGACTTTGGAACGGGGAAGTAGGAGACCATGGAAATCGATATGACCGCTCTGCGGATGGTGGAAAACGAGAAGGGCGTCAGCCTCGAAACCCTCGTTGACGCCATCGAAGAAGCCCTGCTCAAGGCGTACCACAACCTGCCCGGAGCCATCTCCCAGGCCCGCATCGAAATCGACAAGAAGACCGGACGCGTCACCGTCATGGCCATGGACGAGGACGAAGACGGCAACCCCATCGGCGAGTTCGACGACACCCCGAAGAACTTCGGTCGCATCGCCCAGTCGACCGCGCGCTCCGTCATCATGCAGCGCCTGCGCGACGCCGACGACCAGCGCGTGTTCGGCGACTTCGCGGGACGCGAAGGGCAGGTCATCACGGGCACCGTCCAGGCTCCGCGCCCTGGACGCCCCACAATGGTCCAGGTCTCCGATGACTTTGAGGCCGTCCTGCCTGACGGGGAAAGGTCCCCGGCGAGTCCTACCGCCACGGTGACCGCATCCGCGCCTACGTCGTGGGCGTTGAGCGCACCGAGCGCGGTCCGCGCATCACCCTGTCGCGCACCCACCCGGGCCTCGTCGCCGGTCTCTTCCAGCGTGAGGTTCCCGAGATCCAGCAGGGCCTCGTCAAGATCAAGGCGATTGCCCGCGAGGCCGGACACCGCACGAAGATCGCCGTGGCCGCTACGCGCGAGGGCATCAACGCCAAGGGCGCATGCATCGGTCCGATGGGCGCACGCGTGCGTTCCGTCATGGCCGAACTCGGCGGGGAGAAGATCGACATCGTTGACTACTCCGACGATCCGGCGCGTTTCGTCGCAAACTCGCTGTCGCCCGCCCGCGTCACCCGCGTCGTCGTCCACTCCGTGGATAACCGCACCGCGACGGCCATCGTCCCGGACTTCCAGCTCTCCCTCGCGATCGGCAAGGAAGGTCAGAACGCTCGTCTCGCCGCGCGCCTGACGAACTACCACATCGACATCCACGCCGACACGGAAACCGGCGACGACGCGATCGTGTCGCGCGTCTCCACCCCCGACGACGTGACAAGTCGCTCATAGTTTCTCAGACGAGCAATCCCCTAGCTGGACTAAGCTAGGGGATTGTGTCGTATTCTGTGCCGCCAGTGCCCACCTCCGGGCCCCAGCGCACCTGCATTGGATGCGGCGCACACGCGCACCGAACCGCACTCGTGCGGATCGTGCGCTCGCCAGACGGATCGATTCACCTCGATCCGGCGGCGACTCTTCCAGGCCGAGGTGCCTGGGTTCACCCCGATGCGGAGTGTATCCAGAAAGCCCGAGTCAGACGCGGCCTCGCGCGCTCGTTCCGAACGGGAAACGTTCCGGAGGACGTGTGGGACGACGTGGAGGAGTTGATCAACCACCAGTGATGGCCACGCGCCATCAACGCCGAGAAATGGAAGCGGGTTGGAAGCTGATGGGCACCCGATGAGTACCCAGCGATGAGCTGCCAGCAATATCAGTAAGGCGTCTCCGGAGCGGAGACGCTTCCGGAATGGAGAAATGTGGCAAAGTTGCGTGTCCACGAGCTCGCCAAAGAGCTCGGAATCACCAGCAAAGAACTGATGGGTCACCTGAAGGAAGCAGGTGAATTCGTCAAGTCGTCCTCGTCCTCGCTCGAACCGCCCGTCGTGCGGCAGATGCGCGAGAAGTTCGCGGCGACCCCCAAGACCAAGAAGGCGGATGCAAAGCCCGCCGCCAAGGCCCCCAAGCCCAGCGCGGCCAAGCCCGCTGCGAAGAAGGCTGCTGCCCCCGCCGACGCGGCACCCAAGGCTGCCGCACCCAAGGCTGGCGTCCCCAAGCCTGGCGCGCCGAAGCCCACTGCGGCCCCCAAGAGTGCTCCCAAGCCTCGCGGCAAGAAGCCCGAAGGGGCCCCCAAGCCCGCGGGCCGCAAGCCTGCGGACGCTAACGCTCCCAAGCCCGCGCCGCGTCGTAACGATGCCCCTCGTCCGGCTCGTCCCGGTGGCCCTCGCCCCGGTGGCCCGCGCCCGGGCAACAACCCGTACGCCTCCTCCCAGGGCATGCCCCGTCCGGGTGGCTCCGGTGGTCCTCGCCCCGGTGGCCCGCGCCCGGGAGCCTCGGGCAACGGTGGCCCGCGTCCCGGCGCTGCGCGTTCGGGTGCCTCCGGTAACGGCGGTCCCCGTCCCGGCGCTCCGCGCCCCGGTGGTAACCGCCCGAACCCGGGCATGATGCCCGGCCAGGCGAACTTCGCTCGTAATGCTGCTTCCGGTAACGGTGGTGGAGAGCGCGGCGGTCGCGGCGGTGGCCGCGGTCGCGGCAATGGCCGTCCCGGTGGCGCAGGTGCAGGCGCCGGCGGTCCTCAGAACAACGGCGGCGGCTTCGGCGGTCCCCGCGGCGGTGGCCGCGGTGGTCGCGGCTCGACGCCGGGCGCATTCGGCCGCGGAGGTGGCCGCTCGCAGCGCGGACGTAAGTCGAAGCGCGCGAAGCGCCAAGAGTACGAGCAGCAGAACGCACCCGTCATCGGCGGTGTCTCGATCCCGCGCGGTAACGGCGCGCAGATCCGCATCCGTCAGGGCGCATCCCTTGCTGACCTCGCCGAGAAGATTGACGTCAATCCCGCAGCGCTTGTGACGGTCCTCTTCGCCCTGGGCGAGATGGCGACCGCCACGCAGTCCCTCGACCAGGACACCTTCGAGGCGCTGGGCGCGGAGCTCGGCTACGACGTCAAGGTCGTCTCCCCCCCGAGGACGAGGACCGTGAGCTGCTCGAGTCCTTCGACATCGACCTCGAGGCCGAAGAGCTCGACGACGCCGAGAATATGCAGCCCCGTCCGCCGGTCGTTACCGTCATGGGTCACGTCGACCACGGTAAGACCAAGCTGCTCGACGCGATCCGCCACACGGACGTCGTCGACACCGAGCACGGTGGCATCACCCAGCACATCGGCGCCTACCAGGTCACCGTCAAGGCTGAGGACGGCACCGCCCGCCCGATCACCTTTATCGATACCCCCGGTCACGAGGCCTTCACGGCTATGCGTGCCCGTGGCGCGCAGGTCACCGATATCGCGATCCTCGTGGTCGCGGCCGATGACGGCGTGATGCCCCAGACGGTTGAGGCCATCAACCACGCACAGGCGGCCGGCGTTCCGATCGTCGTCGCGGTCAACAAGGTCGATAAGGACACGGCGAACCCGGAGAAGATTCGCTCCCAGCTCACCGAGTACGGCCTGGTCGCGGAAGAGTATGGCGGCGACGTCATGTTCGTCAACATCTCCGCCAAGCAGCGCACAGGTATCCGCGATCTGCTGGAGGCCGTCCTGCTGACCGCCGACGCGGCGCTGACCCTCGAGGCCAACCCGAAGACGGACGCGCGCGGTGTCGCGATCGAAGCGAACCTGGACAAGGGCCGCGGCGCCGTCGCGACCATGCTGGTCCAGCGCGGCACCCTCCACGTGGGCGACTCCCTCGTGGTTGGCTCCTCTATGGCCGCGTGCGCGCCATGTTCGATGATGCCGGTCACGACGTCTCCGAGGCCGGTCCGTCGACCCCCGTCGCGGTCCTCGGTCTCACGTCCGTCCCGCGCGCCGGTGATTCCTTCCTGGTTGCACCCGACGACCGCACGGCCCGCCAGATCGCCGACAAGCGTGAGGCTGCTGAGCGTCAGGCCCTGCTGGCTAAGCGCCGCAAGCGCGTCTCCCTGGAGGACTTCGACAAGGTCCTGGCCGAGGGCGAGGTCGACACCCTCAACCTGGTCATCAAGGGCGACGTGTCCGGTGCCGTCGAGGCCCTGGAAGACTCGCTGCTGCGCATCGACGTGGGCGACGAGGTTGCGCTGCGTATCATCCACCGCGGTGTCGGTGCGATTACGCAGAACGACGTCAACCTGGCGACCGTCGACAACGCGGTCATCATCGGCTTCAACGTCCGACCCGCCGAGCGCGTGGCCGAGATGGCGGATGCCGAGGGCGTCGAGATCAAGTACTACAACGTCATCTACTCTGCGATCGACGATATTGAGGCGGCCCTCAAGGGCATGCTCAAGCCGATCTACGAGGAGGTCCAGCTGGGCACTGCGGAGATCCGTCAGGTCTTCCGCTCCGGCAAGTTCGGCAACATCGCCGGTTCGATCGTCCGTTCTGGCACGATCAAGCGTGGCACCAAGGCGCGCCTGGTGCGCGACGGCGTCGTTGTCGCCGACAACCTCGAGATCGCGTCCCTGCGTCGCGAGAAGGACGACGTCACCGAGGTCCGCGAGGGCTACGAGTGCGGTATCACGCTGGGTTACAAGGACATCGCCGAGGGCGACGTCATTGAGACCTGGGAGATGCGCGAGAAGGCTCGTGACTGAGTCCGTGGCGTGAAGTATCGGGGTCCGGGCATGCTCGGACCCCGATCTTCTCTCATCTAGTGTTTCGACAAGGGCGTGAGTGCCCGAAAGGAGGGCGCGATGGCTGACGAAGCTCGCGTTCGTAAGGTGCAGGAGCGAATCCTGCAGACTGTCGCGTCGATGATTGGACGCCAGGTGAAGGATCCCCGCCTGGAGCTCGTGACGATCACGGACGTGCGCGTGACGGGCGACCTGCAGCACGCCTCCATCTTCTACACGGTGCTCGGCGATGACGAGCAGCGTGAGAAGGCCGCACGAGCCTTCGCATCCGCGCAGGGCCTGTTCCGCTCGCGTGTGGGCAAGGCTCTGGGCCTGCGTCTGACTCCGACCCTGGAATTCATTCCCGATGCGCTGCCCGAAAGCGCCGCTGCGCTCGAGGATGCGCTGGCGAAGGCCAAGGCGAAGGACGAGGCCATCGCGGCCGCCTCCGCCGGTGCCACCTACGCCGGCGACGCCGACCCCTACCGTCACGATGACGAAGAGGACGACGCCGAGAAGGATTGGGCCTGACCCTCATGGCTCGTCGACCCGATAATCCGCGCCCCGGCCTCGTCGTTATCGACAAGCCGCAGGGGCTCACCAGCCACGACGTGGTCTCACGCGTGCGACGACTGGCCCACACCCGCAAGGTGGGGCACGGTGGCACCCTGGACCCGATGGCGACGGGAGTCCTCGTGATCGGCATTGGCAAGGCAACGAAGCTGCTCACCTGGGTGAGTGGACATTCGAAGGAATATCGGGCGACGATCCGCTTCGGCGTCTCTACCAACACAGACGATGCAGAAGGTGTCGCGACCGCAGCCGTGGGCTGTTCCTCGCTGAGTGAGGAGGATCTTGAGTTGGCGCTCGCGCCGCTGCGCGGGGACATCATGCAGGTTCCCTCCACGGTCTCGGCGATCAAGGTGAATGGAAACGCGCCTACGCGCTTGCCCGCGCGGGCGAGGACGTCGAACTGGCGGCGCGTCCGGTGCGCATTTCGCGCCTGGAGGTCCTGGCGCCCCCGCGCCCCGCGGAGTATGTCCGTGACGAGGCCGACGGAGAGAACGTGCCTAACGCTGAGGTGCCCTCGGGACCCGTGAGCGTCGTGGACGTTGACGTGGTCGTCGAGTGCTCCTCGGGCACCTACGTGCGCGCGCTCGCGCGCGACGCCGGTGAGGCGCTCGGCGTGGGCGCCCACCTGACCGCGCTACGTCGCACGCGCGTGGGTGACATACCCGTGGAGTCGGCAATGACGCTCGACGAGCTGAGCGCCGCTGTCGAGGCAGCCACCCCGGAAGAAGAGCCGGAGGCGGAACCGATCCTGCCCCTCGTCCCCCTGGGGGGAGGCCGCGCGCACCATGTTCCCCACTCTCCTCCTGACCGAGGCCGAGGCCGGAGCGTTCGCTCATGGTCAGGCCCCCGGCGTTCGCGCGGTGAACTGGCGCAGTGGGTGGCCGAGGCTGGCTATCGCCCGAACGGCTCGTCCGAGGAGGAAGCCTCGCCGATCGCTGCGCTCGCGCCGGACGACACCGTCCTGGGTCTGCTTCGCATTGATGAGGCGCGCCTGCGTACCGTCCTGGTTTTCTAGAAAGAGACTCATGAACGTCTGGTATTCCCTCTCTGACATTCCCGGCAACGAGGCCAGTGTCGTCACCATTGGCAATTTCGATGGCATGCACAACGGACACAAGAAGGTCGTCTCCACGTGCATCGAGCGCGCCCACAAGCTGGGAGTCGACGCGGTGGCCATCACCTTCGACCCGCACCCCATCCAGGTACACAAGCCCGAGGTGGGCCTCCAGCTCATCTCCCCGCTGCGTGACCGCCTCGACGCGATGGCTGCGGCCGGTCTGGACGCGACGCTCGTTGCACGCTATGACGCGAGTGTCTACAGCCTCGAGCCCGAGGAATTCGTCTACGAATACCTCGTGGAGCGCTGTGGTGCCCGCGAGGTCGTCGTCGGCGAAGACTTCCGCTTCGGACGTGGCAACGCGGGGACGATCGACACGCTGCGCGAGCTGGGAAGCCGCTACGGATTTGGTGTTATTACCGTCACCGACATTGAGGCCCCCGAGGGGCGCCGCTGGTCCTCCTCCTGGGTGCGTGAGCTCCTGGCGGCCGGAGATGTCTCCGGTGCCGCCCGAGTCCTCGGACACCTCCATCGCATCCGCGGCACCGTCTGTCACGGCTTCAAGCGCGGCCGCACACTCGGCTTCCCGACCGCGAACCTGTCCGAGGACGTCGAAGGCGTGATCCCCGCCGACGGTGTCTACGCCGGCTGGGTCGTTCGCGCAGTGCCCGGCACGCAGTCCGCTGAGTTCCTTCCCGCTGCTATCTCCGTGGGAACCAACCCTCAGTTCAACGGCGAGGAGCGCACCGTCGAGGCCCACGTCCTGGGCCGCTCGGACCTGAACCTCTACGGCGAACGCATTGCCGTGACCTTCGTGTCGCGCATCCGCCCGATGATGTCCTTCGACTCCCTCGATGGGCTGCTGACCCAGATGGACGATGACCTGCGTCAGACCGCATCCGTCCTCGGCATCGGCGTCGCCGGGCGCGTCGACCCGGATTCCGTCACCGCCCGATAGCGGGCCCTCCCTCACGGCTCGCCCAGCGCTACGGGGCGCACCCACCCCGCCCGGGGCCTGGGGTCAGCGAGCAGGGGAGGGGCATTGGCCTCGCTGATGAGCGGAATCGTTAGGTTGGTCGCTCACTGTGGGAACAAGGCGGGTGGCGTGCTACTGTAGAAAGGCCGTACACCGGCCGCGGACTGTCAGCACCCGGGAGAAGCCCGGATGCCCCGCGCAACGAAAACAAAGGAGAAGCCTGTGCCGCTGAGCAAGGACGTCAAGGACCAGATCATCGCCGAGTACGCTACCCACGAGGGCGACACCGGTTCCCCCGAGGTGCAGATCGCGCTGCTGACCCGCCGCATCAAGGATCTGACCGAGCACTTCAAGACCCACACGCATGACCACCACTCCCGTCGTGGCCTGCTGCTGCTGGTCGGCCGTCGTCGCCGCCTGCTGGGTTACCTGGCTGACATCGACATCGAGCGTTACCGCTCGCTCATCGAGCGTCTCGGCCTGCGCCGCTGATTTTGGGCCGCCCCGCCTCCCGTAGCGGAGACGGGCCGGTTTTCACACGCCCGCCTCGGGCAAACCGTTATTTTCGCGCACAAGCCGCCGGTTTTCGACAGTGGTCTACGGAGCGTTAATCCGTGGGCTTCGATCGAAGGCCGAAGTGGAGCGCGACACCAACAACCCAAGGAGAAACGCCCCATGATGGAAGGCTCCGACATCATCGCCGCAGAGGCGATTATCGATAACGGCCGTTTCGGCAAGCGCGTCGTGCGCTTCGAAACCGGCCGTCTCGCCAAGCAGGCCGCGGGTTCCGCCCTGGCCTACCTGGACGATTCCACCACCGTTCTGTCCGCCACCACGGTGGGCAAGAACCCCAAGGACCAGTTCGACTTCTTCCCGCTGACCGTCGACGTTGAAGAGCGTCAGTACGCCGCGGGTCGCATTCCCGGTTCCTTCTTCCGCCGCGAAGGCCGCGCGGGCACCGAGGCCATCCTGGCCGCCCGCCTCATCGACCGTCCGCTGCGCCCCGGCTTCGTCAAGGGCCTGCGCAACGAGGTTCAGGTCGTCGAGACCGTTCTGACGATCGATCCGGACGACGCCTACGACGTTCTGGCGATCAACGCCGCGTCCATGTCCACCCAGATCGCTGGTCTGCCCTTCACGGGCCCGATCGGCGGCACCCGCCTGGCGCTCATCGATGACCAGTGGGTTGCGTTCCCGCGCTGGAGCGAGCTCGAGCGTTCCGTGTTCAACATCGTCGTCGCGGGCCGCATCGTCACCAAGGAAGACGGCTCCGAAGACGTCGCGATCATGATGGTCGAGGCCGGCGGCGGCAAGAATGAGTGGGAGCTCATTCAGGCTGGCGCCACCGCTCCCACCGAAGATGTCGTGGCCGACGGCCTCGAGGCCGCCAAGCCCTTCATCAAGGCGCTGTGCGAGGCTCAGATCAAGGTGGCCGAGAAGGCCTCCAAGGAGACCGCCGACTTCCCGCTGTTCCTGGACTACACCGACGAAGAGTACGCGGCGGTCGAGGAATACGCGGCCGAGAAGATCGCTCAGGCCCTGCTGACCGAGGGCAAGCTCGCCCGCGACGAGGCCGTGGACGCCGTCAAGGAAGAGATGCTGGGCGCTCTGGCCGAGCGCTTCCCCGAGTCGGAGAAGGCCCTCAAGGCTGCTTTCCGCTCGCTCGAGAAGGCGACGATCCGTAACCGCACCCTGCGCGAAGAGATCCGCATGGACGGCCGTACGCCGCGCCAGATCCGTTCCCTCTCCGCCGAGGTCGAGGTCCTGCCCCGCGTGCATGGCTCCGCCCTCTTCCAGCGCGGCGAGACCCAGATCCTGGGTATCACCACCCTGGCGATGCTGCGCATGGAGCAGCAGATCGACAACCTGTCGCCCGTCAACGCCAAGCGTTACATGCACCAGTACAACTTCCCCCCGTTCTCCACGGGTGAGGTCGGCCGCGTCGGCTCCCCGAAGCGCCGCGAGATCGGCCACGGCGACCTGGCCGAGCGCGCTCTGGTTCCCGTCCTGCCGTCGCGTGAGGACTTCCCCTACGCGATCCGTCAGGTCTCCGAGACCATGGGCTCCAACGGCTCCTCCTCGATGGGCTCCGTCTGCGCCTCGACCCTGTCCCTCCTCCAGGCCGGCGTGCCGCTGCGCGCCCCCGTCGCGGGCATCGCGATGGGCCTCATGACGGGCGAGGTCGACGGCCAGTTCAAGGCCGTCACCCTGACCGACATCCTGGGCGCCGAGGACGGCTTCGGCGACATGGACTTCAAGGTTGCCGGTACCCGTGACTTCATCACGGCCTGCAGCTGGATACCAAGCTCGACGGCATCGACTCCCAGGTGCTGCGCGGCGCGCTGGCCCAGGCCCGCGACGCCCGCCTGGCGATCCTCGACCTCATCAACCAGGCGATTGACGGCCCCGATGAGATGAGCCCCAACGCTCCTCGTATCATCACCGTCAAGGTCCCCGTCGATAAGATCGGCGAGGTCATTGGCCCCAAGGGCAAGATGATCAACCAGATCCAGGACGAGACCGGCGCCGATGTCACCATCGAGGACGACGGCACCGTCTACATCGCCTCCTCCGACGGCGCCTCCGCCGAGGCTGCCCGCACGATGGTCAACCAGATTGCGAACCCGCAGATGCCCGAGGTCGGCGAGCGTTTCGTCGGCACGGTCGTCAAGACCACGTCGTTCGGCGCCTTCGTGTCGCTGACCCCCGGCAAGGACGGCCTCCTGCACATCTCGCAGGTGCGTCGCCTCGTGGGCGGCAAGCGCATCGACTCGGTGGACGACGTCCTGCAGGTCGGCCAGCAGGTCGAGGTTGAGATCGCTGAGATCGGCGACCGCGGCAAGCTGAGCCTGCACGCCGTCATTGACGGCGAGGCCGGTGAGCTTGAGGCCCCCGAGGGCGAGCAGACCGAGCAGCGTCGTGAGCGTCGTGATCGCTCCGAGCGTCGCGAGCGTCGCCCCCGCACCCGCACCCGTCGTCGCCGTGATGACGAGCGCGAAGAGGGCGCTTCCGAGGAGTGAGTAGCTCCCGCTAGCTGAATCGGACCGGTGGTCGGGATGGGGCGTGTGCTCCGCCCGGCCACCGGCCTTTTTGCGGCTACACTGTGAACGTTTCGTGCTAGTCCCGATCAAGGGATGCAAGAGGAGAAGTATGACCCCCAAGCCACTGCCGCTCGACGAGGCGCGCCTGTCCATCGAGGACGGCGACACCCGCATTGAACGCACGATCCTGGGAGCTGGGACGCGCGTTCTGACCCAGATGATCCCGGCGACGAAGAGCGCGGGAGTCTCTCTGTGGGTACCCGTGGGCTCGCGCGACGAGGGGCCTCGTACGGCCGGGTCGACGCACTTCCTGGAGCATCTTCTGTTCAAGGGCACGAATAAGCGCTCCGCCCTCGATATCGCCGTCGCTTTCGACAGCGTGGGCGGTGAGTCGAACGCCGAGACCGCGCGCGAGCACACGGCATACTGGGCGCGCGTGCGAGATGCTGACCTCGACATGGCGATCGAGACGCTGGCCGACATGGTCACTGACTCCCGCCTGGATGAGGATGACTTTTCGATGGAACGCGGCGTCATCCTGGACGAACTGGCGATGGGGGAGGATTCGCCGACCGATACGGTTCACGATGCCTTCCAGCTGGCTGTCCATGGCGACCGTCCGATCGGTCGCCCTGTGGGTGGCACGGCCCAGGCGATCCGCGAGGTCGAGCGCGCCGACGTGTGGGAGCACTACCAGACTCACTACGGCCCCTCGTCCCTGATTGTGGCCGCCGCAGGTAACGTCGACCACGAATCAGTGTGCGAGCGCGTGCAGGCCGCCCTGGATGGATCTCCTTGGGATGGGCGCAGTGCGGCCTCGCCCCGGCCTCGTCGATCGACTGCCCCGAGCCCGATTGCGGACCACGACAAGGACATTACCCGCCGACGCGACGTCACCCAGGCGCACGTCATCATCGGGTGCGAGGGCCTGTCGGCGACGGACCCGGCGGGCCCGACCATGAGTGTCCTGCTGTCGGTCCTGGGTGGATCCATGTCGTCGCGCCTCTTCCAGGAGGTGCGCGAAAAGCGCGGCTTGGCCTACACAACCTACGCTTTCGATGTTGCCTACTCGGACACGGGAACCTTCGGCATGTATGCGGGCTGCAGCCCCGACAAGGTCGACGAGGTCGAGGCCATCATGCGCGCACAGCTGGAGGAGTTGGCAGCAGAGGGCCCGACCGAGGAGGAGATGACACGCGTGCGCGGACAGGTACGTGGCGGTGTCGTCCTGGGGTTGGAAGACAACTGGTCGCGCATGATGCGCCTGGGCCGCTCGGAGATCATCGGACGTTACCGTCCGATCGACGAGTCCCTCGCGGAGTTCGACGCGGTGGAGGCATCGGACGTGCGTGCACTGGCTGCGTCCCTTGTGACCAAGCTGGATTGCCGGGCCCTCGTCCTACCTGCCAAGTAAGAAACGGGAGAGTGAGAAACCCCCTGTCCATCCGCGTGAGGTGGCGCTGACGCGGGAATACTCTGAAGACAACACATAACCGTATGAAGGAGAGCGCAATGATTCGCGTGGCAGTGACCGGAGCCAAGGGCCGTATGGGCTCGACTGTTGTCCAGGCGGTGACGGGTGCCCCGGATATGGAGGTTGTTGCACTCTTCGACGCGGGAGATCAGATCACGGCCGAGAGCGTGAATGGCGCGCAGGTGGCCGTCGACTTCTCGATCCCGAGCGTCACCGAGTCCAACGTGCACGCTCTCCTCGACGCGGGCGTGGATGTCGTCGTGGGCACGACCGGCTGGACGGATGAGTCCTACGCGCGCGTGCGCGAGCATGCTGAGGCAGCCGGGCGCGCCGTCCTGATCGCCCCGAACTTTGCGATGGGCGCGGTCCTGGCCATGAAGTTCGCAGCCATGGCTGCCCCGTATTTCGAGTCCGCTGAAGTCATCGAGATGCATCACCCCGCCAAGGTGGACGCCCCCTCGGGCACCGCCGTGGCGACCGCACGCGGCATCGCGAAGGCCCGCGCCGAGGCCGGACTGGGGGAGATGCCCGACGCGACGCAGACCGATGAGCTGGGCAGCCGCGGCGGCCGCGTCGACGGGGTTCCGGTCCACGCCGTGCGCCTGCGTGGCCTGACCGCCTCGGAGGAGATCCTGCTGGGCAACGCGGGCGAACAGCTGGTGATTCGCACGGATTCCTTTGATCGCGTGTCCTTTATGCCCGGCGTCCTCCTGGGCGTGCGCCGCGTGAGTGGCCGCACGGGCCTGACGATCGGGCTCGATCAGGTGATGGGCCTGTGAGCTCGCCCGTCGGCCCCGACCGCTCCGTGCGTCCCGCTCAGGGCGGCGACGCGCGCGCGATTGCTCGCCTGCAGGTCGAGGCTTGGCGCTCCCTCATGGGGCAGGCCGCCCTCGACGCTCAGGGCATTACGGAAGAGGCCCTCGCCGCCCAATGGGAGGCGACGCTGGCCTCTCCGCGGCCCGCGGGTACTGCCCTCCTCGTCGCCCTCCACGGCAATACCGTTGTCGGTTTCGCACTCGCGGGCCCCGACGAGGCCGGGGCCGCCTCGGCCCCCGACGCTGAGCCGGGCGACGGTGCGGTGGCCGCCACGCAGGTGTACGAACTGACGGTGGAGAAGAACTTCCGCCGCTCGGGACACGCGTCGCGCCTGCTGGCGGCTGTCGCTGACTTGACGAGTGGCCAGCTGCGCGTGTGGGTGGGTGTCGACGACGAGGAGCGTCAGCGTTTTTACACGTCGGCGGGTTTTGAGCCTTCCGGCGCGGTGCGCGTGCTGGGCGATGGGCCTACGCAGCACATGTGGTGGGCCGAGCGCGACTAAGGGCCCACGGCGCGAGCCATCCCACGTGGGCAAGCGGCGGTGCTGTCTGTCCACGTTCGAGCCGGTCGTGCCCGGAGTACAGGGGCGTGCGTATCATGGAGCGCATGAGTAACATTCCTCCCCGCCGCTTCGGTTCCCTCGCAGCCGCCATGGTCACGCCGATGACCGCCACCGGTGAGATTGATCTGCCATCCGCGCAGCGCCTGGCGATCAAGCTGGTCGACGAGGGATGCGACACGATCCTGCTGTCCGGCACGACGGGTGAGTCACCGACGACTCACCAGCCGGAGAAGAATGACTTGACGGACGCCGTCCGTGAGGCGGTAGGAGATCGCGCGTTCATCCTGTGTGGCGCGTGTTCGAACGACACGGCGCACGCGGTGCGTATCGGCGAGGGCGCCCAGGAGCACGGAGCGGACGGTCTGCTTATCGTGTCCCCCTACTACAATCGTCCTTCCCAGGAGGGCCTGCGTGCGCACGTGCGCGCCGTGACGGATGCGACCGACCTGCCGGTCATGCTCTATGACATTCCGGGTCGTACGGGCATCGCGTTTTCTGATTCGACACTGGACATCCTCGCCCAGCATCCGCGCATCCTGGGCGTCAAGGACGCCACGGGTGACGTGGAGACCGGTGTGGAGCGCATGCACCGCACGGGCCTGGAGTACTACTCGGGTGATGACGGCCTGAACTTCGCGTGGATGACGGGTGGCGCCTCGGGCTTCATTTCGGTGGTGACGCACGTGGCCTCGGCCCACTACCGCCGCATGATCGAGCTGCTCGACTCCGATCAGGTGTGGGAGGCCCGTGAGCTGTCGTATTCGCTGCGTCCCCTTGTGCACGCCATCATGGGCGGGGGCCAGGGGGCGGTCATGGCGAAGTACGCGCTGTGGCTCCAGGGCGTCATCGATAGCCCGGCCGTGCGCCTGCCGATGGTTGGAATCAGCGATGATGAGGTGTCGGCGTTGCGCCGCGCCCTGTGCGCCGCTGGCCTGCTCTGATACGTATCGCCCCCGTCGATTATCCGGCGGGGGCGACGTGTCTCCTCGGCGGCGTTGCCGAGGAGGGGAGGGCCGATCGTTGACGGTCATGTGAAATAAGGCTTAATATACCTAAGTAAAGTTCACCAACACTGACTGTGTCTGCAAGGAATGGATGCCGTGGCAAAGAAGGACGTTATCATCCCCCTGGTTCCTGCCGCCCTCAGTGCGCTGCTGCTTGCCGGAGGTGTGACCGTCTTTTCGGCGTGCGAGCAACGGGCCGACGGCTCGTGGATGCACTGTCATCAGTGCCAGAACATGGTAGCCGGCAGCGCCGTTGGACTCATCGCGCTCTACGGTGCCTCAGCCCTCGCCACGAAGAAGCCCGTACGCCTGGCCCTGCTCGCGCTCGCGGTGATCGCCAGCGTCGTCGTTTTCTTTATTCCCGGCGGCATCTGCCCGCTGTGCATGATGAAGACGATGCGCTGCCACACGGTTTTCCAGCCTTTTGTGCGCATCATGAGTGTCCTGGTCGCCGGCAGTGGCATCGGGGCGCTGGTCGCGTCCTTCAAGAAGGACCAGAAGACCTCCGCCTGACGGATACGCCCAGATGGGAGACAATGACGGCGTGAGGGCCCTACTTCGACGGAAACCGTGCGCATTGGCGCGGTTCTCCTTGTGCTCTCTCTCGCCATCACGCTCACGGTGGTCGCGCGCAACGCGATGCGCTACCGTCAGGCCGTCGCCCTCGACGAGGCCGGGGACGCCCAGGGCGCCTACGAGATCTTCCATTCGTTGGGACGCTACAGCGATGCTGCGCAGCGCGCGCAGGCCCTCGTTGATGCCGATCCGGCGCTGCCGTACCGCCGCGCGTCCAAAGGCGACACGATCGAGTTTGGCTCCTACGAGCAAGATGGCGACACGTCCAATGGGGCCGAGCCGATTCGGTGGATCATTCTCGATGAGATCGATGGCCAGCTCCTGCTGCTGAGCGCGGATGTCCTCGAGGCCCGCCAGTATCACCACGTGCCCTTCGAGGACATCACATGGGAACATTCCGATCTACGCGTGTGGATGAACGGGGACTTTTACGAGGCAGCGTTTACCCCCGTTCAGCGTGGCCTCATCGAGACGGTGCACAACGAGAACGCGGACCAGTCCATCACCGGTGCCAGCGGCGGTGCGCCGACCGATGACCGTGTCTTCGCGCTGAGCGAGACCGAGAGCGTCATTTATTTGAACACCCCGGCGGCGCGCAGCGATATCGGTGCTGCCCCCGTCACCGAGCACGCCGCCGACGGGCCCTTGAGCGTGTCCGAGGACGGGACCGCCGACTGGTGGCTGCGCTCTCCCGGAACCTACGGGTTCGCCACACAATTCGTCGATGCCTCGGGAACGCCGTCGCTCAGCGGGGCAAACGTCGATCTGCAGTACGGGGTTCGCCCCGCCCTCTGGATCGATGTTGCGGGGACCGGCGAGGGGACCCGATGAAGGGTGCCCTGTCCCTGCGCCGCGTTCCCCTCGCGAACGCTCAGGCGCATCCGCTCCGGTCCGTCGTCATCATCTTCCTCGCGCTCGCGCAGGCGGCGTGTGTTTTCGGAGGGTTCATTCTTGTCGCTGCCGCGAGGAACGAACTGTCCCTTGCCGAGCGGCGGCTCGGCGCCGACCTCGTCGTCTACCCGACGAGCTGCCTGAATCAGGTGGACAAGAAGCGCCTCCTCATGCTCGGTACTCCCGTGGGATGCCACCAGCCGCGCTCGGCTCTAGCACGCATGTCCTCGAACGAGGACATCGCCTCGGTGTCTCACCAGTTGTACGTCTCAGAGACGCTCTCCGATGGCTCCACTCGGTGGATTGTCGGATTCGAACCGGAGACGGACTTCGTGCTGGGTCCCTGGATGCGCGAGGGGGGAGCGGGCGTCGCTGCCGCGCGGGAGCGTCGCGGTGGGTAGTGCTGTCCCCGGGGCGGAGGGGCAGACCCTCTCCGTCTTTGGCGAGGAGCGCCCGATCAACGCGCATCTGCTCGCCACTGGCTCGGAGCTGGATCACGCTGTCTTCGTCAGTATGGATACCCTTTCCGACATTGTCGCGGGTGCCCGCGCGGCGGGCAAAGACATCGACGCCACCGTTGACCCGAGCTCCGACTACTCGGCGGCGCTTGTCCGCACGTCGGGCAGTGACACTATCGAGAGCGTCACGAACTGGATCAACCTCTACGTGCGTAAGGTGAGGGCCGTGCGCAGCAGCGAAGCCCTCGTCGACACTGCCTCGGGCATTCGATCCCACCGCGGGCTCGCGATCGGGGTCCTCGGCGCCATCTGGCTGGTGCTGCTCGGCGCTCTCGTCGTCGCACAGGTGAGTCTCATGAACGAACGACGCGCCGAACTCACCGTCTGGCGTTCGATCGGGGCATCGCATGGCATCATCAACCGCGTCATGCTGGGTGAATCCGCGTTACTCCACGCGGTGGGTGCACTCGCGGGGGTGGTACTCGCGGCCATCGTTCTGCCTCTCGCAGCGGATGAGAGCATACGTGAGGTCCTCACCGCCCCCGGGACGTCACTGCCCCTCGCCGGTGTATCGATAGCCGCAGTCACCTGTGTGGGGATCGCGGGAACGCGCCTCGCACTCGTTCGGGTAAGCCGCGTGGTGCGCGGACAGAAAACGGTCCTGATCTAGGGACGATGGTCAAGGAGGAATGACGCAATGCTGTCGCGCTCGCGACTTCCGTGGATGAACCTGCGCGGGTACCCCGTGCGGACGGGGACCCTCGTCCTCTTTTCCATGCTCATGACGATGACGATTTTCGGAGGAACCCTTATCGTCCAGGGGATCGAACACGGCCTGCGCACGGTCCAGTCGCGCCTGGGAGCCGACATCATGGTGACCCCCGCCGAGGCCGATACCGATTTTGACGCACAGACGTTCCTGGTGAGCGCCGAGCCGTCATACTTCTACATGGATGCGGCGACTCGTGATGAGGTGGCCGCCGTTGACGGGGTCGAAGCTGCGTCCTCCCAGCTCTTCCTGGCCTCGGCGAGGGCGAGCTGCTGTTCGGGCCGCTACCAGGTGATCGCCTACGATCCCGCCACCGACTTCACGATCCAGCCGTGGATGAGGGACGCGGTGGGGCGCACACAACTGGGAGACGACGAGTGATCGTCGGAGCCAACGTGCTGGCCAACGACCCCAACAACTTCCAGCTCTTCGACAACACGCTGCGGGTCGTCGGGCAATTCGATGCGACCGGATCGACCCTTGACAACGCGGTCTACATGAACTTTGAGACCGCCAAGAAGGTCATCGACTCCTCGCTGCGCAAGGGCCTCAACAAGTATTCGACGCTTGAGACCGACCGGATTATCTCCTCGGTGATGGTCAAAGTGGCGCCCGGATACGATGCCGAGGCCGTGGCCGCCCAGATCCAGCAGCAGGTGCCCGGTGTTGCGGTCGCCACGTCGGCGAGGATGGTCAGCGGCATCGCACAATCCCTGGACTCGACGTCGCGCACGGTGGCTGTCCTCATCGGCGTCGCGTGGGGCGTCGGCCTGCTCATGATCACCCTGTTGTTCGTCCTGATGGTCGCCGAACGCAGGCGCGAGTTCGCCACCCTCGTCGCCATGGGCGCGCACCGGCGCATGATCTCCGGCATCATCATCCGCGAGGCGCTCGGCGTCAACATCCTCGGAGGCGTCGGCGGCATCATCATCTCGGGTGTCCTCCTCGTGTCCTTCTCCGGCCTCGTCGACCAGAGCCTGGGGGGGCGGATTCCTCGTGCCATCCGCGCTGACGCTGGCGCTGTTGGCTCTGGGGGCGCTCGCGTCGGTGGGCATCGTCGCCCTCGTCTCCTCGTGGATAGCGCTGCGGTACGTGACAACAATGGATGCCAGCCTGGCCCTGAAGGAAGGGGAGTGACATGATCATCGAGGCAACGAGTGTGTCGAAAGAGTTCGCCAGGGCACGCGGAGGAAAGCGGGTCTTCACCGCGGTCCACCCGCTGGATTTGGCCTGGACGAGAGGCAACTGACCGTCATCTCTGGCCACTCGGGCAGCGGTAAGAGCACCCTGCTGACCATGCTCGCCGGGATCCTCACGCCCACGGCTGGACACGTGCGTGTCGAGGGAACGGATCTATACTCGCTGCGCGACGAGGAGCGCTCCCGGCTGCGCAACGCGCGCATCGGCCTCGTCCCCCAAGGCAATACAGCCCTGCGCGCCCTGAGTGTCCTCGACAACGTGCTGCTGCCCTCGATCCTCTACAGCGCAGACGAGGCGTCGGCAGGCCGTGCGCGCGAGCTGCTGGACGCCGTGGGACTGACCGACCTTGCCGATGCCAAGCCCACCGAGCTGTCGGGCGGAGAACTACGACGCATGGCGATTGCGCGCGCCCTCCTCATGGAACCGTCCATCGTGTTGGCGGACGAGCCTACAGCAGGCCTCGATAACGCGAACGCGACCGCCGTCCTGACCCTCCTGCGTGACGCCGCCGATCGTGGAACGGCCGTCCTTGTCGTTTCCCACGAGTCCGAGGCGCAGCGTTTCGCCGACCGTTGCTACGCCATGGAAGGCGGACGCCTGCACGACCAGTGACCCACGATCGCGCCCGATGACGCCAAATGTGAGGGGACCGACCTGTCCAACGTGGCTCCCGATGCGGGTAAAAGGGCGCCAACGTGGCAGACTGGCATCATGAAGTCTTTGTACGAGAACCTCAGCGAACCCGCGCCCCTGGAAGAGGGCGCACTGCGAGTGATCCCGCTGGGAGGTCTCGGCGAGGTCGGCCGCAACATGAACGTCCTCGAGTACCGGGGCAAACTCCTGGTCGTGGACTGTGGCGTTCTCTTCCCCGAAGAGACACAGCCCGGCGTCGACCTGATCCTGCCGGATTTCTCGTGGATTGAGGACCGCATGGACGACGTCGTCGGCCTCGTCCTCACCCACGGTCACGAGGACCACATCGGTGCCGTGCCCTACCTGCTCAAGCTGCGAGGCGACATCCCGATCTACGGATCCGACCTCACCCTGGCCTTCGTCGCCCCCAAGCTGCGTGAACACCGCCTGTCCGACCCGGGTCTCAATGTCGTCGCCGAGGGCGATCGCCTCACCGTCGGCCCCTTCGACCTCGAATTCGTGTCTGTCACCCACTCGATCCCCGATGCGCTCGCGGTCTTCGTGCGCACGGATGCAGGCAACGTCCTCATCACGGGTGACTTTAAGATGGATCAGCTGCCGCTGGACCGCCGCCTCACCGACCTGCGTGCGTTCGCCCGCATGGGCGAGGAGGGTGTCGACCTGTTCATGGTGGACTCCACGAACGCGCTGGTGCCCGGATTCATTACGCCCGAGCGCGAGATTGGCCCGGTGCTCGATCAGGTCTTCGGCGAGGCGAGTGGCCAGATCATCGTCGCGTCCTTCGCCTCACACGTGCATCGCGTCCAGCAGGTCATCAACGCGGCCGCCCATCACGGGCGTCGTGTGGCCTTCGTGGGCCGCTCCATGGAGCGCAACATGCGCATCGCGGAGGAGAAGGGCTACCTGTCGATCCCCGAGGGCCTCATCGTGGACCTCAAGGGAATTAGCGAGCTGCCGCCCTCCGAGCGTGTCTACATGGCGACCGGTTCTCAGGGCGAGCCGATGGCGGCCCTGTCGCGCATGTCGGTGGGGTCGCACCGCACCGTGACGATCGAGCCCGGCGACATGGTTGTGCTGGCCTCCTCGCTGATCCCCGGTAACGAGAACTCCGTGTACCGCGTCATCAACGACCTGACCCGCCTGGGTGCGCGCGTCGTGTCGAAGGAGAACGCGAAGGTACACGTGTCCGGCCACGCGAGCGCCGGCGAGCTCATCTACTGCTACAACATCGTTCAGCCCAAGAACGTGATGCCCATTCACGGCGAGGTTCGCCACCTGGTCGGTAACGGCCAGCTGGCCGTCAAGACCGGCATGGATCCGCAGAATGTGGTCCTGGCGGAGGACGGGGTGACGGTCGACCTGAAGGATGGCGTCGCGCGCGTGTCGGGCGTCGTGCCGTGTGAGTACGTGTACGTGGACGGCCGTTCGATCGGAGAGATCTCCGAAGATGAACTGGAGACCCGCCGCACCCTGGGCTCGGAGGGCTTCATCTCGATTTTTGCGGTCGTCGAGCACGACTCGGGCATGGTGCTGGCCGGCCCGGAGATCCGCGCGATCGGCATGGCCGAGGACGACTCGGTCTTCGAGGAGATTCTCCCCGACGTCACCCAGGCGCTCAAGGATGCTGCGGCACCCGGCGGTCAGGACCCCTACATCCTGCAGCAGGCGATGCGTCGCGTGATCGGTCGCTGGGTTGCGCGGCGCCTGCATCGTCGTCCTATGATCGTTCCGGTCGTGACCGAGCAGTAGGCTGACTGTCTTCATCGACGAGGCCGTGGCGTGCTGGGCGGTAGCGCGCGCTTGAAGGAAGGAAATTCGTGTCGGGTCGTTTCATTTCGACGCATTCTGTCGCTCTTGTATTGCCGATGCACATCGCATACATGCCGGAGCGAGGGGGGTCCGTCCACGCGGATGCAGCCAGCTCGCGTCCGGGCGGCGGGTTTACGACCCTGTGCGCTGCTGCGGCAATGGGAGTGCCGACGGCCGCTGCCTCGCCTCTGGGGACGGGACCGAATTCCTTTGCGGTGCGTCAGCAGCTCGTCGAAGCCGGTGTCGAGGTTCTGACCCCCGAGCTCGTGGGTGACATTGGCGTTGTCATCCAGCTGATTGTCGAAGACGGGTCGATGCGTTCCGTCGTGACGGCGGGCGTCGAGTCAGAACCGTCGCGCGCAGCTTTGACGAGCATCGAATTGCGCGAAGGGGACGTGGTCCACGTGGCCGCCTCCGATATGACGAGCGCGCATGCAGCCTCCGAGCTGAGTGAATGGGCTGCGGGTCTTCCGCCCTTCGTGACTCTCGTCGTGTCCGTCTCGCCCGCAGTTGCGCAGGTTCCGCTCGAGGCATGGGAGACGATTTTCGCGCGCGCGGACGTGGTGACGATGAGCAGCTGGGAGGCTGCGACACTGGCAGAAATCCTGGAGGCGAACCGCCGCGGCTCGACGATTCGTTCCTACATGCGCGCCGACGCGGCGACCGTTCGTCGCGTGGGGGAGCGGGGCTGCGAGCTGCAAAAATTCGCTGATGCGCCCGTTATTTCCATCCCCGCCTTCCAGACGCCCATCGCGGACACCGCGGGCGTGGGGGACACGCACATCGCCGAGATGTGTGCGGGCCTGGTGATGGGCTACGACTTGGAGACCGCATGCCTGATGGCGAACGCGGGCGCAGCGCTGGCAATTTCCCACGAGTCTGCGCTGCCCGTTCCCACGCGCGATCAGGTTGAGAACGTCCTCGAAACCGGGGTCGTGACGAACATCCTGCGCTGATCTTACGCGGCGCGCCTGGCGGAGTCGGGCCGCGGCGGGCGATATGGTGGAATGATCATGGCACAATCGTCTCCACGCTCTTCGTCCGGTAAGGCTCCCGCGCGCCCGCGCGCGAAGGGAGGCTCCTCTCGGTCTGCCCAGACGCCCCAGCCCGAACCAACGCAGCCGGGTTTCCTGGCACGCTTCTTTTCTGCGGTTGGCCGCGCGGGCGTCGGTGCCCTGCGCGCGTGGAAGGCTACCGACGCGCAGGTGAAGCGCGACGCCGCTGCCTTCGTCGTGGTCGCGGCAGCGATTGTGATCGCGCTGCGTGAGTGGTTCCAGATTTCCGGCGAGGCCGGAGATGCGATCCACCACGCCTCCGCGGGTCTGTTCGGCATCTTCTCGGTCGTGCTTCCTCTGGTTCTCATCGCACTGGCCGTTGAGTTGGTGACCGCCCGATCCGGACGCTCGGCTCTGCCACACCACGTGGCTGGAGGTATCGGCATCACCGCAGCGCTGACGGGCCTCGTGCATATTTCACGCGGAAACCCCGGTATGGCTGACGACCCGGGCATCGAGGCCGCTGGCGGCCTCATCGGCTGGTTCGTCGCACGTCCCCTCGCTCTTCTCCTGTCCGGCTGGGGTGCTGGCGCCCTCCTGCTTCTGCTCCTCGCGTACTCGATCCTGCTGGCCACCCGCACGGCTGTCGCGGATGTGCCGGCGCGCCTTGGCGACCTCGCTGCACATCTCAGTGGCCAGCGCGCCGAGGGAGAGGCTGAGTCCGCAGACAAGGACGCGGAGGACCCCGCCAAGAAAGCTCGCCGCAAGTCCCGCAAGGACCTCGCCGCAGGAGACGACGCCTTCCTCGACGAATACGACGGCGACGAGTCCTTCCGCAAGGCCACCGATTCCGACTCGGCCGAAGAAACGCGTCTTCTCGAGTCCGGAGCGATCGCTGCGCAGGCGCCTGCGCCCACGCCCCGGCCTCGTTCCTCGGCGCCCGACGCGCCCACCGAGATGCTCACGCAGATGCGCCCCGCCGTGGCTCCCGCACCCGTACAGGTTCCCGCCCACGTGCCCGAACCCGAACCGGAACCCGAGGACGAGCCGGCACCCCCGCCGATCACCGACGAGCCCGAGGGCGCTTTCCAGCCCAACCTGGATGACTCGATCACCTACACCCTGCCGTCGGAAGACCTCCTCGTCTCTGGCCCGCCCCATATGACGCGTTCGGCCGTCAACGATCAGGTCGTCGCGGCGCTGGGCCAGGTCTTCGCAGACTTCAACGTCGACGCGCGCGTCACGGGATTCTCGCGCGGTCCGACAGTCACCCGCTACGAGGTCGTCCTCGGCGCCGGCGTCAAGGTCGACAAACTCACGAACCTGTCGAAACATCGCCTACGCGGTGGCCTCCGCCGACGTGCGTATCCTCGCGCCGATTCCCGGCAAGAGCGCGATTGGCATCGAGATCCCCAATGCCGACCGCGAAAACGTGGCCCTCGGCGACGTCCTGCGTTCCGCAGCCGCCCGTCGTAACCAGCACCCGCTCGTCGTCGGCGTCGGCAAGGACGTTGAAGGCGGCTACGTCGTCACCAACCTGGCGAAGACCCCGCACATGCTCGTCGCCGGCCAGACCGGCTCCGGTAAGTCCTCCTTCGTCAACTCCATGATCACCTCGATCATGATGCGCGCGACGCCCCAGCAGGTGCGCATGATCCTCGTCGACCCCAAGCGCGTGGAACTCACGATCTACGAGGGCATCCCTCACCTCATCTCGCCCATCATCACCGACGCGAAGAAGGCCGCCGAGGCCCTCGAATGGGTCGTCAAGGAGATGGACGCGCGCTACGACGACCTGTCGGACTACGGCTTCAAGCACATCGACGACTTCAACAAGGCGGTGGCCGCCGGACAGGTACAGGCCAAGCCCGGCCTCAACCGGACCCTGCACCCCTACCCGTACCTGCTCGTAGTCGTCGACGAGCTCGCCGACCTCATGATGGTCGCGCCGCGCGACGTGGAAGCCTCCATCCAGCGCATCACGCAGCTCGCCCGCGCCGCCGGTATCCACCTTGTCCTGGCCACACAGCGTCCCTCGGTCGACGTCGTCACGGGCCTCATCAAGGCCAACATCCCCTCGCGCCTCGCGTTCGCGACATCCTCGCTGACCGACTCGCGCACGATCCTCGACCAGCCCGGCGCTGAAAAGCTCATCGGCCAGGGCGACGCCCTCTACCTGCCCGCCGGCGCCTCCAAGCCCATGCGCGTCCAGGGCGCGTGGGTCTCCGAATCCGAGATCCACCAGGTCGTCGCGCACGTCAAGAGCCAGATGGAGACGCACTACCGTGACGACGTCGTGCCGGACAAGAAGGAAACCAAGGTCGCCGAAGACATCGGAGACGATCTCGAAGACCTGCTGCAGGCCGCCGAGCTCGTCGTCTCCACGCAGCTCGGCTCCACCTCGATGCTCCAGCGCAAGCTGCGCGTCGGTTTTGCCCGCGCCGGGCGCCTCATGGACCTTCTTGAATCGCGCGAGATCGTCGGCCCGTCGGAGGGATCCAAGGCTCGCCAGGTGCTCGTCACTCCCGAGCAGCTTCCCGAGGTCCTCGCCATGCTTCGCGGAGAGTCCGCTAAGCATCGCCGAGCCCGCCCCTGAGCCCACCCCCGCGCCCGCTCCGGCCGCTCCCGAGGCGGCACCCAATCCGGCCGTCGGCTCAGCCGCGGGGGTCGCAGCCGGTGCCCCGGCCTCGTCCGCTCCCACGCAATCGCCCGCATCCGGTTACGAAATGGGCACGGCTGGCGCCAGCGATTCGCGCGGCAGCGGGGTAGACCCGTACTCTGGTCATAACTTTGGTGGCTCATCGCCCGACTGGGTCGACGAGGAGCCCGAGGACAACGAGGATGCTTGGCAGCTCACGGGCCGCTGAGAGGAAAGGAAACGGTCATGAGCGATAACGTGTCGCGCGTGCAGCGAGACAGCAAGGTTCCCGTCGTGAACCTGCCCAACGCGCTGACCGTTTTGCGCCTGATTCTCGTCCCCGTGTTCGTGGTTCTGGGCTTGCAAAGTAAGTCATGGACCGCGCTGTGGGCCGCCTTCGTCGTCTTCGCCGTCGCGGCCATCACGGACCGCTTTGACGGCGAGCTTGCGCGCTCGTGGGGTCAGATCACCGACTTCGGTCGCATCGCGGACCCCATTGCGGACAAGGCCCTGACCCTGTGCGGCTTCGGCATGCTGTCCTACCAGGGATTCCTGCCCTGGTGGGTAACGATCCTCATCGCCGTGCGCGAGCTGGGCATTACCGCAATGCGTGCCTTCTTCCTGCGCCGCGGCGTCGTCGTCTCCGCGAATCAGGCGGGCAAGCTCAAGACCTTCATGCAGATCGTGGCCCTTGGTGTGCTACTGATCCCGTGGGCGCACTTCACCGCACTGAGTGAGACGAACGAGGGATGGGTCGTCGTGGTTATTCACCTCGGCCAGGCCCTCGCAGGCGTCGCTCTCGCGCTGACGCTCTACTCGGGCTTCATGTACGTCCTCGAGGGGGTGCGCCTCATGCGTGGTTCCGGCGGGAGCGAGGATGAAAGCTCGGCCCCGGACGCATCCGTGAACGAGGAAGCGACGAAGGAACCGTCGAAGCGGGGTCTCGCGGGGCAGCACGTTCAGAGTTGAGCCTGGGTGACGCAACCCATAGGCTCATTGACTCGTTGGTGGAATAAGCCTGAAACCTCCCGCGTTGTGTAGATATGAATGCAAGCCGAGGAATGAACAAGCAGCGTCACAGCGTTTCGATGCGCGAACTGACAATGCGCTCCTCAAAACAGAACGGCTACAGTAACACTATGGAAAAGACACTGAGCGAAACCCCGCTGCTGCGCAGCGAACTGGGCGATGTCCTGCGCGGCATTCGCCAGCGCCAGGGTCGTACCCTGCGCGAAGTCTCTTCGGAGGCGCAGGTCTCCCTCGGGTACCTGTCCGAGGTTGAGCGCGGCCAGAAGGAGGCATCCTCCGAACTGCTTGAGGCCATTACGTCGGCCCTGCGTGTCCCGCTGTGGTTTGTCCTGCGCGAGGTATCTGAGCGCATGGCGATCATCGATGGCGCGGTTGTTCCGGACGCAGTGCCCGATGAGATCGTGCCCGTCACGCTGATTTCCTGACGCGTGAAGCACTCTGAGTTTTACGAGGCGGTCGAGGCGACCTTCGGGTCGGCCCTCGGCCGCTCGTATGTTTCCGACCTGTATCTCGCCTCGCTGGGAGCGACCGCGCATGACGCGCTGGCCGCGGGAGTGAATCCGGACGAGGTATGGGCGAGACTGTGCGAGGAAACTGGGCGCGAGGATGCGCGCTGGATTCATCGCGTCGATCCGCGAGAGCGGGGGGCGCTGAGCGGGCTGACGTTCCTGTGATCGACGCCCGTTTGGCTCGTCTGCGGCGTGTCGATCAACAATCGAACATGTGTTCCATTTAAGCTTGTGGGCGACGACGTTCCGACGCGTGTCATCCACAGGGTGCATGCGCGCGGGACGCAGATGACGATGGCCGGTCGCATACTCGTCATGTCGCCTCGGAGAGGGGTGGCATTCCAGGCCAGGACACCCGCAGGCCGGAGAGGCCGCAGACGAAAGGATCACCATGGCTGCCCGTAAAGCACCCGCCGCAAAGCCCGCGACCAATGATCGCAATAAGGCACTCGAAGTCGCCCTGTCGCAGATCGATAAGCAGTTCGGTAAGGGCTCCGTTATGCGCCTCGGCGACGATAATCGTCCGCCAGTCCAGGTGATCCCCACGGGTTCCCTCGCCCTCGATGTTGCCCTGGGTATCGGCGGCCTGCCGCGCGGTCGTGTCATCGAGGTGTACGGCCCCGAGTCCTCCGGTAAGACCACGGTCGCCCTCCATGCCGTCGCTAACGCCCAGAAGGCTGGCGGTAACGCTGCCTTTATCGACGCGGAGCACGCCCTTGACCCTGTTTATGCGCGTGCCCTGGGTGTCGACACCGACTCCCTCCTGGTCTCCCAGCCTGACACGGGCGAGCAGGCCCTCGAAATCGCGGACATGCTGATCCGTTCGGGCGGCATCGACATCATCGTCATCGACTCCGTCGCGGCACTTGTGCCCAAGGCTGAAATTGAAGGGGAGATGGGTGACTCCCACGTCGGTTTGCAGGCTCGACTCATGAGCCAGGCCCTGCGTAAGATCACGGGTGCCCTGTCCGCGACCGGCACCACCGCGATCTTCATCAACCAGCTGCGTGAAAAGATCGGCGTCTTCTTTGGTTCCCCGGAGACCACGACGGGCGGTAAGGCGCTGAAGTTCTATGCGTCGGTGCGCATCGACGTGCGCCGCATTGAGACCCTCAAGGAAGCCGGTGCGCCCGTCGGTAACCGCACGCGCGCCAAGGTCGTGAAGAACAAGATGGCTCCGCCCTTCAAGCAGGCCGAGTTCGACATCGTCTACGGCAAGGGCATCTCGCGCGAGGGCTCGATCATCGACATGGGAGTCGAGGCCGGCATCGTGCGTAAGTCCGGCTCCTGGTTCACCTACGGGGACGACCAGCTGGGCCAGGGCAAGGAGAACGTGCGTCAGTTCCTCGTGGACAACCCCGAGCTGGCCAACGAGATCGAACAGAAGATCCTCGTCTCGCTGGGCATCGGCGAGGCCCCGGATCCGGACCAGGCGTCCCAGGACGTGCCCGACATCGATCCTGATGAGGACGCGGGCTTCTAAGTCGTGGTCCGCTACCTGGATCCTGAAGATCATCCCGAGCTGGGGGAGGAGCGTCGCCGGCGTTCCTCCCCGGGCGAGAGGGCTCGCGCGCGCCCGCGAACGCAATGCGGCCCTGACGGGCACGGCGGCGATCGAGGCCGCGCGCGAGGTCGCCCTGCGCAAGCTCGACGCGCGCGCGTGTTCGCGCATCGAGCTGACCAGCGCGATCGAAGGACGCGGTTTTAGCGCCGAGCTCGCCGCCGAGGTCGTTGACCGCCTTGAGGCTGTCGGTCTCGTCGACGACCAGGCCTACGCCGATGCGCTCGTCCGATCTCGTTTTTCGGGCACGGGTGCCTCCGGCCGCGCGCTACGCGAGATCCTCGTGCGCAAAGGATTGGACTCGGCGACCATCGAGCGCGCCCTGTCCCAGATTGACCGCGTGGACGAGGCTGAGCGCGCGGCCCAGCTGGTGGCCCGCAAAAGGCGCTCGCTCGCGGGCGTCCCACGTCAGACGGCCTACCGTAGACTGAGTTCGATGCTCGCGCGCAAAGGCTATTCGCCGTCCGTGGCATCCGCAGCCGTGCGCGAGGCGCTCGACGCGTGGGGTGACGACGACGATAACGCAGAGGAGAGCTGGCAATGGGGACTGTGAGCATCATGGGCGACGAGCAGGTTGCGCAGCTGATCGCTGATCTCACAGGGCGCGGGTTGACGATTGCGACGGCGGAGTCACTGACGGGTGGTGGCCTCGTCGCGCGTCTCGTTGACGTGCCCGGCGCATCCCGTGTCGTTCGTGGGGGAGCCTGCACGTACGCGGTGGATACGAAGGCTTCAGTGCTGGGGGTCTCGGAAAGCCGGCTGGCGCTGACGGGCCCTGTCGACGAGGAGGTTGCGCGCCAGATGGCTCGGGGCGCACGTTCCCTGTTCGGCGCGGACATCGGCGTCTCGACGACCGGAGTCGCCGGTCCCGGCCCGGCCGACGGCTGTGAAGCGGGAACCGTGCATATCGCGTGCACGTACCCGACAGGGGAGGAGCACCTGCTCCTGCACCTTCAGGGTGATCGCGCGGCTGTGCGTGCGGGTGCCATTGACGCCGCGCTCCTGCTCGTGCGTGACGTGCTCGACTTCGCCGGCGCGCAGGTCGGCGACTAGACTTCACTGCGATGAATACGATGATGCAGGATGGTGCCGCGACGCCCCGCACCTACGCGGTGCGCACGCTCGGGTGCCAAATGAACGAACACGACTCCGAACGCATGGCGGGTCTGCTGGAGCAGGCCGGCCTCGTCCCCGTTGAGCAGGTCCCTGAGGCTGCCGCCCGCGCGACCGATGCGGGCGACATGGGCGCCGATGTCATTGTGATCAACACCTGCTCCGTCCGCGAAAACGCTGCGACCCGTCTCTTCGGTAACCTCGGGCAGCTCGCGGCCGTCAAGCGCAAGCGTCCCGGTATGCAGATCGCGGTCGGTGGATGCCTCGCCCAGCAGATGCGAGACGGCATCGTTGAGAAGGCCCCGTGGGTGGACGCCGTCTTTGGGACGCACAACATCGACGTGTTGCCTGCTCTGCTGCGTCGCGCCGAGCACAACCGTGAGGCGGCCGTTGAGATCGAGGAATCCCTGAAGGTCTTTCCCTCGACGCTGCCCACGCACCGTGAGAGTGCCTACGCCGCCTGGGTGTCGATTTCGGTGGGTTGCAACAATACCTGCACGTTCTGTATCGTCCCGCATCTGCGGGGTAAGGAACGAGACCGCCGTCCCGGCGATATCCTCGCCGAGGTTGAGGCCGTCGCCTCGCAGGGAGCCATTGAGGTGACCCTGCTCGGTCAGAACGTGAACTCCTACGGCGTGGGCTTCGGTGAGCGTGGCGCTTTCGCCGACCTGCTGCGCGCCGTTGGCCGCGTGGAGGGGATCGAGCGCGTGCGCTTCACCTCGCCGCATCCGGCTGCTTTCACCGATGACGTGATCGCTGCGATGGCGGAGACGCCCACGGTCATGCCGAGCCTGCACATGCCCTGCAGTCCGGGTCCGATGCGGTCCTGCGTCAGATGCGCCGCTCCTACCGCCGTGATCGTTTCATGGGCATTCTGGAGCGTGTGCGTGCCGCTATCCCGCACGCGGCGATCACGACGGACATCATCGTTGGCTTCCCGGGGGAGACCGAAGAGGACTTCCAGGCAACCCTTGATGTCGTCGAGCAGGCTCGCTTCTCCTCGGCTTTCACGTTCCTGTACTCCCCGCGGCCGGGCACGCCCGCTGCGGATCGCGAGGATCAGTTCCCGACGACGTGGCGCTCGAGCGCTACCAGCGCCTCATTAAGCTTCAGGAGCGTATCTGCGCGGAGGACAACGCCGCGTTGGCCGGGACGGAGGTTGAGGTTCTCGTTTCCGAGGGTGATGGCCGTAAGGATGGAGCCACGCACCGTATCTCGGGCCGCGCGCGCGATAATCGCCTCGTGCACGTCGCTCTGCCGCAGGGACTGTCCGAGGCCGATCGCCCGCGCCCGGGTGACATGATCCGCGCGACCGTCACATACGGGGCGCCTCACCACCTGATCGCCGACTCGGGCACGCAGGGTGGTCTGTTCGAGGTGCGTCGTACGCGCGCTGGGGACGCGTGGGAGGCTCGTCAGGCTAAGGATGAGCCGGACACCACGGTGTCCCTGGGCATTCCCACGCTGCGCGTGGGTGCCCCGCGCTGACGCTGAGTTGCACTGATGTGGGCCTGCGTGGACATCTTGTCTGCACAGGCCCACATGTCACGGGGGACCGTGTACGGACCGCACTGCACATTTGATCGGTCGTACAAGTGAAAAGTGGGAAAATGTCGCCGCCAAACGAGCGTGTGACGTGCTACTCCTGAGTTACTTTTGTTTCGTGGCGATCGTCACGATGGTGAGGCGATCGGCATGCGGGAGCACTCTCGGTAGTGCGGGTCGATTCGAGCCCCCCTATGCGACCCGTGGCTTTTCCCGCGCACGCGGTACGTGCCGCGCCTTCGCATGTAGTCGGCGCACACTCCACCGAGAGTGCCCCTGCTCCTCCAGCGATGAACTGCCTCCCGTTTCTTGGACATCGAGTGAAGTCCAGGGAATGGGAGGCTTTTCGTGTCTGTGAATCTGGGGTTGAGGCATGATCGTTTGCTTCGGGAGCAGGCGGTGGAGATGTTTGAGAGGGGATTTGGCTATCGTTTGACCGCCGGGAGGCTTGGTGTGTCTGCTGAGACTGTGAGAGAGTGGCAGAAGATGTACCGCGTGATCGGGAGGGGCGGGCTTCTTGCCATGGGAGTAAAGCGGGCCAAATACGACTATGAGACCAAGGTCGCTGCGGCGAGGGCCGTGGTTGACGGTGGGATGAGTAAGCCTGAGGCGATGGTGCGTTTCGGTATTGCGAGCGCGACATCGTTGAAGAAAGTGGTGCAGGCTGTACCGCGAGGGCGGCGCGCAGGCGCTCAAGCCCAAGCCCAAGGGCAGGCCAAAGGGGTCGGTGCGGGCGGTGCCACCAACGCGTGAGGAGGAACTCGAAGAGCGCGTGCGCAAGCTCGAGGCGCAGGTGGCGTACCTAAAAAAATCGATTGCCCTGAAGGCGCAGAGGCGCTCCCAAACCGGGACAAAAGCCCCTAGTGGTCGCTGAGCTTTCAGGGCGCGGACATGCGGTGTGTGATCTCCTCGAGGCCGCCGGTCTTGCCAGGTCGAGCTACTACTACGCGCTGGCTCACCCCCAGCAGCCAACCAGGGTGTATCTGCGGCCCAAGGTTGCCCAGATCTTTTCACGAACCCCCAATGGGTGTGGTCACAGGCAGGTCGCCATGTGCCTGCGCGCTGAGGAAGGGGAGCGCATCGCCGATAAGACGGTCTTGAAGATGATGCGCGAAATGGGGCTGCGCTGCGGCATACGCCGCGAAACGAAGTACCACAGGTACAACTCCTACAAGGGGGACGTGGGGCAAAGTTTCGACAACATCATCGGCCGCGACTTTAAGGCCGATGGGCCTAGCAGAAACTCGGTACCGACGTCACCGAGTTCAAGCTCTCCTTCGGTAAGGCCTACCTCGCTCCGGTCTACGACTTTGCCAGCAAAGAGATCGTGGCCCACTCCATATCGATGTGTCCCAACCTCGCCCAACAAAAAGAGATGCTCCAGATGCTCATGGACGCCAAGCCCGCAGGGGCCGAGCCGATCTTGCACTCGGACATGGGATGGCAATACCAGCACAAGGCCTACATCAGTGCGCTCGCCGATAACGGTTTCATCCAGAGCATGTCACGCAAAGGCAACTGCATCGACAATGGCGCCACCGAGCAGGTCTTCGGGCACCTCAAGGACGAGTTCTTTCGCGGCCAGTACTGGCAGACCTTCGAGAGCTTCAAAGCCGACCTCGAGGCTTACATCACGCACTGGAACACAACAAGACGCCAAGTAAAGCTCAAGGGCCTGACCCCGGCAGAATACCGGGATCAGGCCCTACAGGAAGCCGCATAACGGCTACCATTAAACGCGTCCAAGTTTCGGGGCGCAGTTCACGAGAGGAGCGGGGCACCATGTATGTGGCCAGATCGAGGGGTTTACTCGTCGGAGCCGTGTGCGAAGAGCGCGGGGATTTCCTGAGCGGCCGACAGGCCGATAATCAGGGCCGCGGCGCAGCATCGCGTGGATCTGGCGGTCCGATAGGCCCTCGCCGACGAAGAAACGCGACGCAGCCATGAGGACCCAGCCGTCACCGTCTTCGATGGGGAAGACCGTCGGCTGCAGGTGGGCGTTGTTCCATTCGTTCGCCTTCTCCTGCAGCGAGACCTCAGTATGGCCCTCGCCGGGCACCGCGATGCGTGTCTCGATTTGCGCCCAGGGGGCGTCGACGGGTTCGCGATGAATCTGGAACTGCACATCCTCCAGCTGGGTGACGGCGATGAACTCGTTGGAGCCGTGCGGCAGACCGTCGCCCTCAAGCACCTTCTCGATGCGTTCGATCGTCAGCTCGGACACCGCGGTGCCCCACTTGGCGGCGTATTCGTCGGCCTCCATCGCGGGGGAGGGGTGGCGGGGGCGGGCATAGCCTCGGGCTTGGCCTCGCCGTCATCGCCGAAGGTGAAGCTCTTCCATTCAGGCATTGGCGGCCTCCTTAGTCCACTGGTCGAGGAACATGATGTCGAGCTGGTTCATCATGGCGACGGAGGCCATGATGAACTGGGAGACCTCGGCCTGAACCTGTGCGTCGGTGGCGCCCACGACCCAGTTGAAGGTGTGCTGCAGGTGCAGGGCGATGGCGCCGGTCTCGGTCGTGCCGGAGGTGATCTTCGGCAGGTAGGTGGACGCGTTGAGGCGGCGCACTGCGGAAGCGATGGCGTCGGCGTGCGAGGGGTCGAAGAAGCGCGGGTAGTCCGCGACTCCCTGGACGGGGTGTCCCTCGGGCACGGCGATGCGGACGGTGCGGTTGGGCAGGATTGCGGCGACCTGGCCGGTGGAGGAGACGAACGGGATGAGTCCGACGGCCTCGACCGCGTGGATGACCCGGTCGAGGGTGACCGGGGGGAGTGTCAGTTGTGCTCATGGTGTTAAGCCTAGCCGTTGTTGGGTGGTATCTGTGGGAGGCACCCGTACACTGGTGGCCATGGAGACATCGGTGAGGCGCGCGTCGGACGTCGTGTGCGCGGTTGTGGGGCCCACGGCCTCGGGCAAATCGGACCTGGCCCTGGAGCTGGCCTGCGTGCTTCCGGAGGCGCTCGGTGCGAGTGGCGCGGGTGAGATTGTGTCTGCGGATGCCCTGCAGCTCTACCGCGGCATGGATGTGGGGACGGCGAAACGCCGGTGGAGGAGCGCCGCGGGATCGCCCACCACCAGATCGATGTGCTTGACGTGCGCGACGAAGCCTCGGTTGCCGCCTATCAGAGGCATGCGCGCGACGACGTGGCGAGTATCCACGAGCGCGGGGGTGTCGCCGTGGTTGCGGGAGGGTCGGGTCTCTACCAGCGTGCCCTCCTGGACGTCATCGAGTTTCCGGGCACGGACCCGGCCGTGCGCGCTCGTCTGGAGGAGGAGGCCGAGGGGCCGTTGGGTTCGCGAGGCCTGCATGATCGCCTGACCCAGCTAGACCCGGTCTCGGCGGAGCGCATCGATCCGCACAACGCCCGTCGGATCATTCGGGCGCTCGAGGTGATCGAGCTGACCGGGCGCCCCTATTCGGCGTCCATGCCCCGCCACGAGTTCGTGGCACCGGCGCTCATGGTGGCGCTGCGTCGCCCGATGGAGGAACTTGACGAGCGTATCGCGCTGCGCACGCGCGCCATGATGGACGGCGGCCTCATCGAGGAGGTGCGCGGACTTATCGATGTTGGCCTACGCGAGGCGAAGACAGCGTCCCGCGCGATGGGCTACTCCCAGGCGCTCGCTGTTATCGACGGGCAGATGAGCGAGGATGAGGCCGTGGAGTCCATCGCGCTGGCCACCCGCCAGCTGGCGCGTCGCCAGGTCAAGTGGCTGCGTCCGGACCCGCGCGTGCACTGGCTGGACGTGGAGAATTTCGACTCGAACGAGGCCGTGGTGCGCCACGTCGTGGAGCTGACGCAGCGCGAGGCCGAGGCTGCCCTGGGACGCTCGTAACACGATCGGCGGCTGCACGCCTGGGAGACGGGGGATACGGTGGTGCCATGATGAACACGCAGCTGCCCGCCCACGCCCGCGTCGTCAAGGCCCACGGTGCCGGTAATTCCTTCGTCGTCGCCACGGACCAATACGACGACTACGATCCCAGCGAGGTTGAGGTCGCGACGCTGTGCTCCCCGGCTTTCGGGATTGGCGCCGATGGCTTCATTCGGGCCGTCGAGCGCGATGGAATGTGGTTCATGGATTACCGCAACGCGGATGGTTCGAAGGCTGAGATGTGCGGCAACGGCGTGCGCGTCTTCGTCGATCACCTGCGCCGTGAGGGGCTCGTGGATCTGCCGGTCGGGCAGACGCTGGACGTGGCCACGCGCGGGGGTATCAAGCGCGTCACCCCGGAGTCCGAGGATGAGGGGCGCGGCGCGAGCTACCGCGTCGACATGGGGCCCGCTGCCTCTCCGGCGCGCGAGACGATCACGGTGACCGTTCCGGGAATCGATAGCGCGATGGGCGGCATCTGGGTGGACATGCCCAACCCGCATACGGTCGTTGAACTTGCTGACGAAGAGACCCTGCGCGAGGTTTTTCTGCCCACCGTTGATGTCTCCCAGATTCCGCAGGCACAGCGCCCCTCCTACGATCCGGCACCCCAGGCGGGGACGAACCTCGAGCTGGTCGTCGACCTGACGGAGCCAGGCGCGACGCGCGGACACATCGCGATGCGTGTGCTCGAGCGCGGCGTGGGGGAGACCCAGGCGTGCGGCACCGGATGCTGTGCGGCGGCCCTTGCCACCGCCCTGCGTCGTGGACCTGAAGCGCCCACCCAGTGGGTCGTCGACATTCCGGGCGGAACGGTCATCGTCGGCCTCGATGGCGTCATCGACTGGTCGGGGGGAGAGTCCCCGCATCACGGACACGTCGGTGTTCCTCACCGGTCCCGCGACCCGAGTCGCCGAGATCCGCCTGCCCTGAGCCCGGTTCCGACACAGCGGCGCCGAGGAGCGCGAGGCGGCCCCGGCCTCGTCGATGGAGAAGAGCCCGTCAGGCGGGACGGACCTCGATGATGCGGAAGCCCTTCTTCGACGCGTACTTCGAGGCTTTCAGACCCTGGCCGTTCAGCCACGTGATGAGCGAATCGGCGCCCAGGTTGCGCTGGACGACCAGGTAGGCGACGCCGCTTGGCGCGAGGCGATCCAGCCACGCCAGGAGCATCTCGTGCATCGCCTCCTTGCCGATGCGCACGGGCGGGTTCGACCAGATGACGTCGAAGCGCGTGTCCGACTCCTGCGAGACGGCGAGCGCCTCCTCGGCCTTCAGCGCGCGCACCGCGGACGCGCCGTTAGCCTGCGCGTTGCGCTGCGTCAGATCCACCGCACGAGAGTTCACGTCCACCGCCCATACGGTGGCATTCGGGGACTCCAGCGACATGATCGTCGCGATCGGACCCCACCCGCACCCCAGGTCCAGGAAGGTTCCGCCTGCGGGCAGGTCCGGGGCGATCTCCAGGAGCTGACGCGTCCCGAGATCGAGCTTGGAACCTGAAAACACGCGCGACGACACGCGCATCGACAGGTCGAAGCCGCGGGCGCTCACCTTGATCGTGCGGACCTCGTCGGCGGTCGCTGGGGAAGAGTCGGTGAAATACTGTTCGTCCACGGAAGAAAGCCTATCGCGGCCGCGCGCGCGGCGGCGCAGATGAGGACGGGGCGTGCGACACTAGAAGTCCCCACAAAAAGGATGGTTATGGACACGACCCACATCGGTGCGGACTCTTCGACCAAAGAGCGCGATCAGCGCGTCAACGACGTTGTCGCGCGTATCCTCGCGCGCTCGGGAACGGCGCTCGCATCGACGACGGGTCAGGATACGTCCCAGGACGCGGGTGCCCTTGAGCGCGAGGCCCGAGCGGGCACGCGCCGCGTCGACACGGGCGCCTCCGACCGCGAGGACATCTCCGAGGTCGAATACCGCCAGGTGCGACTCGAAAAAGTCGTGCTCGTGGGCCTACGCACCACGCAGAGCGAGGAAGAGGCGGAGAACTCGCTGCGCGAGCTCGCCGCGCTCGCGGAGACCGCCGGTTCGCGCGTGCTCGATGGCATCATCCAGCGCCGCATGAAGCCCGACCCCGCTACCTACCTGGGGTCTGGCAAGGCCCGCGAGCTGGCCGACATCGTGCGCAGCGTCGAGGCTGACACCGTCATCGTTGACGAGGAGCTGGCCCCCCTCCCAGCGTCGTGGGCTGGAGGACGTCGTCGACGCCAAGGTCGTCGACCGGACAGCGTTGATTCTCGATATTTCGCCCAGCACGCCAAGTCCCGTGAGGGTAAGGCGCAGGTGGAACTCGCTCAGCTTGAGTACCTGCTGCCGCGTCTGCGCGGCTGGGGCGAGTCAATGTCTCGCCAGGCTGGCGGCCGTGTCGCTGGTGGCGCGGGTATCGGTTCCAGGGGTCCCGGCGAGACCAAGATCGAGCTGGATCGTCGTCGCATCCGTACGCGCATGGCGAAGCTGCGCGCGGACATCGCGCGCATGGAACCCGCCCGCCGCACGCAGCGTAACTCCCGCCGTCGTGGAGGTGTGCCGTCGGTGGCGATCGCCGGGTATACGAACGCAGGCAAGTCGACGCTGCTCAACCGACTGACGGACGCGGGCGTCCTCGTCCAGGACGCGCTGTTCGCCACGCTGGACCCGACGGTGCGCCGTGCGCGCGCCGCAGACGGGCGCGAGTACACGCTCACCGACACGGTCGGCTTCGTGCGCAACCTGCCCACACAGCTGGTCGAGGCCTTCCGCTCAACCCTGGAGGAGGTCGGCCAGGCCGACGTCATCTTGCACGTCGTGGACGCCGCCCACCCCGACCCGGTCTCACAGGTGCAGGCCGTGCGCTCGGTCATCGACACGATTGAGGGCGCCTCGGACATTCCTGAGCTCATCGCCCTGAATAAGGCCGACCTGGCGTCGCCCGAGCAGATTGCGCTGCTGCGTACCGTTTTCCCGAACGCTGTTCCTCTCAGTGCCCACACGGGCTGGGGCGTGGAGGCGCTGCGCGCTGCCCTCGAGGACATGCTGCCCCGGCCTCGCGTGGCCGTCGACGCGATCCTGCCGTATTCGGCTGGCTCCCTCGTGCACCGCATCCACGAGGAGGGTGACGTCGAGCGCGAGGAGTACGCGGAGGCGGGCACGCGCATCGTCGCGCGCGTCGATGAGGCCCTGGCCGCCGTCATCGCGCGCGAGGCGGTGAGCGGTACCGTGGGCGACGCGGCGGTGAACGCTTCGTGAGCGAGGACCTGGTCGAGGTCTCGGGCCGCGTCCTCGACGCGGTCGTCTCCCAGATGGGCGGGTCCGCGCGCGAGGGACAGGCCTCGATGGTCGCCGAAGGAGCCGCTGCGCTCGAGGACCGTCACCACCTCCTCGTGCAGGCAGGCACGGGCACAGGCAAGTCTCTCGGCTACCTGGTGCCCCTGCTGACGCACTGCGCAACGAATGGGGTTCGAGGGGTGGTTTCGACGGCGACGCTCGCGCTGCAGCGTCAGATTCTTGTCAAGGACGCGCCGGTTGCTCTTGACGCGGTCGCCTCGGTGACAGGTACGCGCCTGAAGGTCGCGGTGCTCAAAGGCTGGTCGAACTACGCGTGCCTGCACAAGCTGGACGGCGGGTACCCCACCGAGGGCACCCTGTTTGAGGACCGGGACATCAGCGTCGGCCCGACGGGTGAGCTCGGCAAGGAGATCGTGCGCATCCGTGAGTGGATCAGCGAAACCACGACGGGAGACCGCGACGATCTGGTGCCCGGTGTGTCGGATCGGGCCTGGCACCACGCCTCGGTCGCCAAACCCGAGTGCCTGGGCAAGCATTGCCCGCTCATCGACGAATGCTTCGCGCAGGCCGCCCGCCTGGAGGCTGCCGAGGCGGACGTCGTTGTCACGAATCATTCGCTGTTCGGCATCAATGCGTGCGGCGAGGGCGAGCTCTTCGGCGAGTACGACGCCGTCGTCATCGACGAGGCCCACGAGCTAGCCGACCGTGTGCGCTCCCAGGCGGCCGCCGACCTGACGGTGGCCCGCGTGAGCCGCGTGGCGCGCTCCCTGCGCTCGAATCTGTCCATCGATTCCACGGACCTTGACGAGGCCGGGGCTGGGCTCGGTGCAGCGATGGCCCCGCTGGAGGCGGGCCTCCTCGAGTACCGGCCGAGCGCCCTCGTCGACGCGATGATCGTGCTGGACGGCGCTGCCCGGCGCGCCAGCCACGAGGTGTCGGACGCACAGGGGGAGCCCGCTGCGAAGCTTCTGGCCCGTGCCGCCATCGACGAACTGATCGGTGCGCTCGACGCGTGGGGGGAGGGACCCCGACCAGTCGATCGCCTACATCACGAAGGACGAATCTGACAACGCGCGACTCACCGTCGGCCCCCTTGACGTGTCGGCGGCGATCGGTGGAAACGGCATTGGCGAGCGGCCCGCGATCCTCACGTCGGCAACGCTCGCGCTCGGCGGGAACTTCGACTTCATGGCCGCACAGTCCGGCATGGCCGTCTCCGGCGTGCCCTGGCACGGCATCGACGTGGGATCCCCCTTCGACCACGCACGCCAGGCATCCGCTACGTGGCGACCCACCTGCCGCTACCCGGGCGCGACGGGCCCTCCGAGGAACTGCTCGACGAGCTCGTCGAACTTGCGCAGGCCTCGGGTGGCGGGATGCTTGCCCTCTTCGCGTCGCGCCGCGGGGCGATGGCTGGAGCACAAGCCCTTCGTGAACAAACGGACTTAACCGTCTACCTGCAGGGCGAGGAAACCCTGGCGCAGCTGATCCAGCGTTTCCGCGAGGAACGCGACTCCTGCCTCGTGGGCACGATGTCCCTGTGGCAGGGGGTCGACGTCGCAGGGGAAGCCTGCCGTCTCGTCGTCATCGATAAGATTCCGTTTCCGCGCCCTGACGATCCGGTGTCGCGCGCCCGATCCATGGACGTGGAACGCCGTGGGGGCAATGGCTTCGTATCCGTCTCTCTCACGCACGCGGCGCTCATGATGGCCCAGGGCGTGGGGCGCCTCCTGCGTTCAACCGACGACCGGGGTGTCGTCGCGATCCTCGATCCGCGCGTGGTGACGAAGCGCTATGGCAGTTTCATCATGCGCTCCCTGCCTGCCATGTGGCCGACGACGGATCCGCAGGTCGTCCGCGGAGCGTTGCGACGCCTCGCCAAGGTGAGTGACCAGTAGGGGCGAGGGGCCTCTGAGCGTGTAAAACGTCGCACAGTTAACGGGCGCGGTGAGGCTCTCATCTGAGAGAATGGACATGCCCGCAGACTCTAGGAGACACTCGTGGAAAATAAAGCCCAGACCCTGTACCCGTCAAAGTCCTCCGGACGTCCCTCTAAGATCGCCATTATCGGCGCCGGCGCGGTTGGTACCGCTGTCGCGTACGCCTGCGCGATGCGCGGCGACGCCCGCTCGATCGTCCTTCAGGACATCAACAAGGCAAAGGTGGAGGCCGAGGCCCTTGACATGGCCCACGGCATTCAGTTCACCCCCGCCGGTTCGATCGAAGGCTCCGACGACGTTGAGATCGTTCGTGGTGCTGACCTGATTATCGTGACGGCTGGTGCCAAGCAGCAGCCCGGCCAGTCGCGCTTGGAGCTCGCCGGTTCGACCGTCAACCTCATGAAGAAGATCGTTCCGAACCTGCAGAACGTGGCCCCTGATGCCCGCTTCATGTTCGTGACGAACCCCGTTGACGTCGTCACCTACGTGGCGCTCAAGCTCACGGGTCTTCCCCGCAATCAGGTCTTCGGCTCGGGCACGGTGCTCGACACGTCTCGTCTGCGCTACCTCGTGTCGCGTGAGACGGGTGTGGCCACCCAGAACATCCACGCGTACGTCGCCGGTGAGCACGGCGACTCTGAGGTCGCCCTGTGGTCCAGCGCTGAGATCGGCAACGTCCCGCTGTCGCAGTGGGGCCCGACCCTGTCCGGCGGTGTCTTCGACTCGGCTCTGCGCAACTCGATCGCGCAGGAGGTCGTCCAGAGCGCCTACAAGATCATCGAGGGTAAGGGCGCGACGAACTATGCGATTGGCCTGTCCGCCGCGAATATCGCGGGTGCTGTCCTGCGTGACGAGCAGCGAGTCCTGACCATCTCGACCCTGCTTGAGGACTGGGAAGGCATCTCGGACGTCGTCATGGCTGCCCCGACCATCGTGGGCCGCGACGGCGCCGGACGAGTCCTCAACCCGCCGCTCACGCTGAACGAGCGTGACGGTCTGACCGCCTCGGCCCAGCGTCTGCGTCAGGTCGCCCGCGACCTCGGCTTCTGATCCTCATCGACAGATAAAGAGTGGCGCCACCCTCTTGGGTGGCGCCACTCTTTCTTGTAGTGCGTCAGAGCGAACGAATGACGGTCACGACCTTGCCGAGGATGGTGGCCTCGTCGCCGGGGATGGGGGAGTAGTCCTGGTTGTGTGGGAGCAGCCAGACGTGGCCGCCCGTGATGGACAGTTCCTTGACCGTGGCCTCGCCGTCGATCATGGCAGCGACAAATTCACCGTTGCGAGCGTCGTTCTGAGAACGGATGACAACGTAGTCACCGTCGAAGATGCCAGCGTCGACCATTGACTCGCCGCTGACCTCGAGCATGAAGAGATCACCGTGCCCGGTCATGGACGTTGGCAGGTGGAACACGTCCTCTACGTGCTGCTCAGCCGTGATGGGCGCACCAGCGGCGATGCGTCCGACCAACGGAATAGCCGTTCCCTCTTCCTCCACGTGGGAGACGGGGACTTCGATGCGAACGACCTTCTCCGAGGGTTGCGATGAGGGGGCGATTCCCAGCTCGGTGCGCGCACGATCAGTGAGATCGAGCGCGCGAGGGAGCCCTGGCTCGCGAACGAGGAATCCGTCGGCCTCAAGCGCGTCGAGATGATGCTTCACCGTCGAAGGCGACGCCAATCCAACTGCGGATGCGATCTCGCGCACAGACGGGGGGGAAGCCGCTCGATGCCAACTTTTCGTTGATAACACGCAGGATTGCGCGGTGGCGATCGCTGATCGGTCGTTCGGTCATGGCCTCTCCCTCTCCTGTGGGTGGACGCAAATGTGCACGGGTGGTCGTCCACTGGATGTGTCAAGGATAGGACGATCGCAGACAAAATGAAACATATGTTCGAGCGGGTCTCGACATTGTGTGGATTGCATGCTATCGTACAGTGTTCGACGAACAGATGTTCGATTAAGGTTTCTGGAGGTTCTCATGAGTGTTCCCGTTGTGAGGAAGGGTGCCGTCTCGTTCCCTGCGCGCCGCTCCCCGCTTCGTGTCGTGGAGGAAGCGCCGCTCGCGACTGTTCGTGACATCTCTACGGCCCCCTCTGCGCGTCGTCGTGTTGAGGCTCAGCGCATTGATGATCCCTCGTATCTGCGTGCGCCTGCTGCTCCTCGTCGTCGGACTGGGTCCTCGCGTCGCGGTCTGTTCGCCGGCGTGCTCGCCACGCTTGTCCTTTCGGTTGGTGCCGGTGCCCTTGGTCTAGCGATTCAGCCGGACGCGTACGACGGTCCGACCGTCACAAAGGCGGTCGTCAGTGGTGACTCTGTCTGGTCCCTCGCTCAGAGTGTGAAGACGGATCGCCCGCTCGAGCAGGTCGTCGCCGACATTGAGCGTATGAATGATGTGCGCGGCGCCTTGCAGCCCGGCCAGAGGGTTGTTGTCCCCGTCCGCTGACGGTGGCACGTGGGACTCCTGTGACAGATGGGGGTCCGAGCGTGTACCGTTGAAGGGTGCACTGCCCTTTCTGTCATAACCCGGATTCGCGCGTCGTCGATACGCGCATCGCGGACGACGGCGCCTCGATTCGGCGTCGTCGCGAGTGCACCCACTGTAAGAAGCGTTTCACGACGCTTGAAACCTCGTCATTCCAGGTCGTCAAGCGCTCCGGGGTGGTCGAGTCCTTCTCCCGTAACAAGGTTGTATCGGGTGTGAAGAAGGCCTGCCAGGGTCGGCCTGTGTCGGATGACCAGCTCGCGATTCTTGCCCAGCAGGTGGAGGAGCAGCTGCGCTCGACGGGTGTCTCCAACGTGTCCACAGACGAGGTCGGAAAGGCGATCCTTCCGTTCCTACGCGATCTGGATGTCGTCGCATACCTGCGCTTCGCATCCGTCTATCGCCAGTTCGATAACCTCGACGATTTCGAACAGGCCATTCACGCGCTGCGGGAGCGCTCGCGCAGCACCGCTTCCGGTGCCGACGCTCCAGAGACAGCGGACGATGCCGCCCAGAGCGCGCCGACCCCTGCGAAGAAGCCTCGTAAGGCACGTTCTGCCCGCAAACGCTCCGTCGCGGCGGCGCCCACGCTGCTCGGAGATGACTGATTCTGATGTGCAGTTGGGCCCGGCCCTCAACGAGGACCGGGCACTACTCGTCAGCATGGCGATGCCTGGTGATTAGCTCTCGGTTGTCTCCTGGTGGTCAGCCGTCGGTGCATCGTCTCCGGTAGTGGGGGTAGATCCCTGAGTACCCGCGGACAATCCACGGACCCCAGCCACGGCCTCGGACACTGACTCGCGCGCACCTGCCACCGCCTCGGCGACGGAATCGCGCGCCCCGGCCATGGCCTCGGAGGCGGTTTCACGCGCCTCTGCGACCCTTTCGGACATGGTTTCACGTGCCTCAGCCATGGCCTCGGACATTGCGCCGCGCGCTCCGGCGACGGCCACGCGAGCCTCGGAGACGGCCTCGGAAGCGGCGCCGCGTGCCTCTGCGACCTTTTCGCTCATCGCTTCGCGTGCGCCTGCGACGGCGTCGCGCGCGCCCGCAACAGCATCCGTGGCGGCCGCCTGAGCGCCCAGGATTTGCTCGCGCACCTTCTTGCGCATGACCTTGCCCAGCTGCGAGCGAGGAAGCTCGGTCATGACGACAATCTGACGAGGGAGCGCGTAGTGGGCGAGTGATTTTTCCGCCCACTTGCGCAGGTCACCCAGCGTCACGGAGGCGCCGGCTTCGAGCACGACCGCTGCGACGACGTCCTCGCCGGACTCTCCGGCAGGTACGCCAATGGCTGCGACGTCGAGGATGCCAGGCATTGATCGCACGGCTTCTTCGACCTGGGAGGGATAGACGTTAAAGCCGGAGGAGTTGATCATCTCCTTGCGTCGGTCGGCCATGTAGATAAAGCCGTTGCGCACCTGCACGAGGTCGCCCGTGCGTAGCCAGCCATCCTCGGTGAAGACTTCCGCGGTTTCCTCGTCCTGGTTCCAGTAGCCGGAAAAGACCTGTGGGCCGCGCGCGATGAGTTCTCCGACCTCGCCATCGGCCACCTCGCGGGAGGGGTTTTCCGGATCGACGATGCGGACCTGGGTGGAAGGGTAGGGGATGCCAAGGGCTCCGCGTGCGCGCGATGAGGCGAGAGGAGAACCAAGGATGATCGGGGAAGCCTCGGTCATGCCGTAGCCTTCGATCATGAGGCCGCCGGTGGCTTGTTCCCACTGATCGGCAAGTGCAGCCGAGAGAGGCATGGCGCCGGACAGCGAGAAGCGGATCGACGAGAGGTCAGCATTTGTCCCCTCGGCTGCCTTGAAGAGGCGCTCGTACATGGGTGGAACGCCCAGGAAGAACGTGCACGGCAGGCGGCGTTGGGCCGCCAGGACCAGCGCGGTGTCGAACTTGGGGAACATCGCGATTGTCGCGCCCAAGCGCAGGCCCGCCAGGAAGCCAATCGTGAAGCCGAAGGCGTGGAAAGCGGGAGGATGCAGTAGAAGACTTCGGCCCCTTCGTGAAGGACCGGCACCCACGCGATTGATTCCTCGACGTTGGCCATGAGGTTGGCGTGCGTGAGTGCGGCGGCCTTCGGAACGCCCGTCGTTCCGCCCGTGTGGATGAGGAGAGCCACGTCATCCATGGCAGATGGGCAGCTGCCATGCCAGGGGGTGGCCGAGCGCATCGCGCGCGTCCAGGAGCGGGCCCAGTTCGGGCGCGGGCTCGCGAGCTGATCGCGCTTCTCGCGCGCTGCCTTCACAGGCAGCTTGAGTGCGAGGCGCGAGGCCGTGGGCAGGGCCGTCGTCAGGTCCATCGAGAAGGTGGTGTGGCCGCGTCCGAGGAAGGTAAGCTTCTCGAGGGTCTTGGACCATGCGATCGTCACGCGTGCGCCGTGTCGCGCGTACTCGCCTTCCAACTCGCCTGCGGGTGCCAGGGGGTTGTGCTCAACGACGACCGCGCCGAGCAGCATCGTGCCGAGAACGGCAACGGCGTGCTGCGGGCAATTCGGCATGACGAGAGCGACCCGGTCGCCAGGGCGCACACCCGCCTGGTGGAGGGCACCGGCGCATCGGCGCATCTCATGGGCAAGCTCTGCATACGTGAGCTGGCGCGCGAAAAAGTCGATGGCTGTGCGCTTCGGGTAGCGCGAGGCAACCTCCAGGACCATCTCGGGGATGGGCTGCGCGGGGGCCGCGATCTCGTAGGCAACGCCGGGCGCGTACAGAGCGCGCAGCTGCGACGTGAGGTCCATCTGTCCTCCTTTGGGAACGGTATACCTACGATACCGTAACCACGCTGCCCATTAACCAGGTGGAAACGCGATGAACGCGACAGTTTTACAGCGGCGTCGCGATCAAGCGGATGGTCTCGGGCAGGTGGCTCAGCTCCTCAAGTGCCTCGCGTCCCAGGCCTGCCGAGATGTCGGTGAGCACGTAGCCGACCTCGTCGAGGGTGGCCAGGATCTGTGCGTCGACGTTAGCCTCGGAGGATGCGAAAATTTGGTTCACGCGCGCCATGACGCCGGGGACGTTGCGGTGGATGAGGCGCACGCGGTAGCGCGAGCGCTTGCCGATATTCATCGTCAGGTTCGGCAGGTTGACGCTCATGTCGGTGGATCCACTGACCTGGTATTCGCCGATCTTGGCGGCCACGAAACGGCCGATGTCGTACTGGGCTTCCTCCGTCGAGCCGCCGATGTGGGGCGTGAGGATGACGTTGTCGAGCGTCGCCAGGGGAGAGGTGAACGGATCGCCGTTGGCGCGCGGCTCCTGCGGGAACACGTCGATAGCGGCGCCACCCAGGTGACCTGAGACGAGCGCGGCATGCAGTGCGTCGACGTCGACGACGTGCCCGCGCGACAGGTTGATGAACAGGGCGCAGGGCTTCATGAGTTCGAACTCGACGCGTCCGATGAGGTTCGTGTTGGACTCCTGGCCATCCACGTGCACCGAAATAATGTCGGCTTCGCGTAGGACGGCTTCCATGGTGGGCATCTGCGTCGCGTTGCCCAGGGCGAGGCGCTCGGCGGCGTCGTAGAAGATGACGTTGAGGCCCATGGCCTCAGCGAGAACGGAGAGCTGGGTGCCGATGTTCCCGTAGCCGATGATGCCCAGCGTGTGTCCGCGCACCTCGTGGGCCCCGTCCGCGCTCTTGTCCCACACGCCGCGGTGCAGACGCGAGTTTTTCACGGTCACGCGGCGCGACAGGTCAATGATCTCGCCGATGGCGAGTTCGACGACGGAGCGGGTGTTGGAATAGGGAGCGTTGAAGACGGCGATGCCCATCTCGGTCGCCGTGGCCAGGTCGATTTGGTTTGTGCCGATGCAAAAGGCACCGATGGCCTTGAGCTCGGGGCGTGCACGCAGCACGCGCTCGGTGACCTCGGTCTTGGAACGCAAACCCAGGTAGTCCACGCCCTCGAGAGCCTCGATCAGGTCATCTTCGGACAGGGCGCCCTTGACGCGCCTTACCTCAACGCCGAACTTGGCGAAAATATCGTCGGCGACGTCGTGCGGGTTTTCCAGGAGCAGTGCGCGTGTCATGCCCCCATCATGGCAGACGGGGACGCGAAACGGTACGCGGTGTCAGGGTGTGGTTGCTCCTACCATTCCTCCATGCCGGCGGGCAGAGCTGCGCTGTGGACGACGTGGACGTCGTGGGTGGCGCGCGTGAGCGCCACGAAGAGGTCTCCGACGCCGTCGCTGATGATCTCGGCGGGTTCGACGAGGACGACCGAGTCGAATTCGAGGCCCTTGGAGGCAACAGCAGACAGGAGGGAGACACGCTCGGAGAGCGCAGTCTCGCCGGCCACGTCGGCTCCCCACGCTCGGGCGCGCTCGTTGCCGACAATGATGGCGATGCGGCCACGGGAGGTACCCGCCTCGCGGTCGAGGCGTTCCTCGGCCTCGCGCTGGGCCCGGGCGACGGCCTGCCACAGGGAGCTGTCTTCCTTCGGCGAGGCCGGGACCTCCTCGGGCGCGTCCACGTGGGTGACGCGGTAGCAGCCCTCGACGTCGCGTACGGCGGTCATCGGGTACAGGACGGGAACGTCGGCGCGGGCGACGACACCTTCAGCGAGCGTCGTCAGGGTCGCAGGCGTGCGGTAGAGACCGTGAGGGCGTACTCGGCTGTGAAGGCGCGGGCTGCTGGGCCGAGAGCTTTCTCCCACGTGGGCGGACGCTTGTTGCCACGGCGCTGGTCGAGGTCTCCGACGACCGTGAACGAACGGGAGGGACAGCGGCGCAGCAAGGCACGCCATGCCATCGGAGAGAGTTCCTGGGCTTCGTCGACCACGATATGGCCGTATGCCCACGTGCGGTCTTTCGCGGCACGCTCGGACAGGGGCGTCCACGAATCCTGTCCGGTGACCTGGTCCGCGAGCATTTGAGCTGTCACGATGCCGCCACCCAGGTTTTGGGCTTCGATCGCTTCGCGGGCGCGCTCAACCGCACCCTCATCCGTCTCCCGCGATGACGCGGAGGAGGTGGGCATGGGACCCAGAAGTTCTTCGCACTCATCCAAGATCGGCACGTCTGACACCGTCCACGGCGCCGAGCGCGGCCGCACGAGAGCGGCGAGCTCATCGGGACGCAGGGGAGAACCAGCTTTGCGGTTCGCCGCCGCCAATACCTCGGGGCGCGCGTAGAGCCGACGCAGCAGCGTTCCCGCGCTCGTCGGCATCCACGCCGTGTTGATTGCGCGCCTGCAATCCACCGAATCGCGGATTTCGATGAGCCACGAGCGTTTCACCTCCGGATCGACGCCGCCCTCGGAATCGGCATCCCCGGCCTCGCGCGCAAGACGCAGGGCGAGGACGTCCATGAGCTCGCGTGCGAACGACTCGCGCGCCACGTTGTGCGCACGACCAGAGCGCTTCGCTCGGCGCCTGGCCGTCTCCACGTCGGAGCGTGAGAGCGTCACCTCGCGGTTCCAGACGCGTAGCACCTGGTCGCCCTCGGGCAGCTTCGCGAGCGAGCGCACCGCCTCCTTGACGACTTTCGCCCACGCGGGCAGCCCCTTGATCCGAGCCACGGCCTCGTCGTCTTCGACGCGAGCATGCACGCCCGGCACCAGGTCGCCGACAGTCACAGACACGACGCCCGTCTCACCCAGGGAGGGGAGCACCTGCTCGATATAACGCAGGAACAGCCTCGACGGGCCCACGAGGAGGACCCCCGAGCGCTCGAGGCGCTCGCGGTGGGCATACAGAAGGTAGGCAATACGGTGCAGCGCGACCGCTGTCTTGCCTGTACCCGGGCCACCCTGGACGACCATGAGGCCCTTGTCGGATGCGCGGATGATGCGGTCCTGCTCGGACTGAATGGTGGCGACGATGTCGCCCATACGACCGTCGCGAGCTTCGCTCAGCGCGTGCATGAGCGCGCCCTCGCCCTGGAGCTCCAGCCCCGACGCGTGGGACGCGTCCAACAGTTCATCCTCCAGGCCGGTCACTCGACGATCACGCGTCGAAATATGACGGCGCCGAACGACGCCGTCCGGCTCAGCCGACGTGGCCTGATAGAAGGGGCGCGCAGCGGGAGCACGCCAGTCCACGAGGAGGGGAGTGCCGTCCTCGTGAGACAGAGACAGACGACCCACGTGGCGCACAGAACGATCCACCATGTCGAGGCGACCAAAGACGAGGCGCTCTTCCACGCCTTCGAGGCGGGCGGCCATCTCTCCCAGGTGCGCGGACAGGGCCTCGCGCTCGGTCCATCCCTGTGCGTTACCGACGCCGTGCGTGGAGTGGACGCGCCCCTGGCGCTCGCGGTAGGAGGCCCGCAGTGCATCCAGGCGCTCGTAGGCGCGGTCGACGAAATCCTGTTCGGGCAACGGAAGGTCGGTCGACGACTCATCATGAGTGTTCGTGGCCATGGCTCCTCCTCGATTCTGTGGCCCTCTATTGTCCCCTACTTTTGCTTTCGGCGCTTCCAGTGCGTCGGGCGTGTGCGGACTTCGCCCCAAGCTCAAATGGTTCCCGCGTGACGAGGCGGGGGCGACGCGGGTACGTTAGACACGAGGCAGAAGCATGAGCATGAGGAGGAGACGTGAGTATGAAGGCCACCGACCTGTATGCCGACGGTCCCGCCGCGGGTGCGAAGGCGAAGATTCTCCTCATCCACTTCGACGGGGCGATTGACGCCGGTGCGGCTGGACGCATGGCGATTGGCCAGCTGCTGCGTTCCTTGCACAACGAGCGGGTCGCCACGTTCGATGCCGATACCCTCATGGACTATCGCTCCCACCGGCCCATCGTGACCGTCGACAACTGGGTGTCCTCCCCGGACATGGTGATGCCCGAAACCGTCCTCGACCTCGTCGAAGACGACATGGGGAATCCGATTCTGGTCCTGCACGGGGCTGAGCCCGACGCCCACTGGGAGTCGTTTACTGCTGCGATCCGCGAGATCTGCGAACGCGCAGGCGTGGAAATTACCTTTTCATTGCACGGTGTCCCCTCGGGGGGTTCCGCACACGCGTCCCACGCCCGTCCACGTGCAGGCGACCGACGAGTCGCTGCTGCCCCCGGGGTCCGGCGCGATCTCGAATCACATGCAGTTCCCCCTCGCCGCTGTCCACGTTCATGCAGATTCGCATGGGACAGCAGGGGATTGGTGGGCTCGCGCTGCTCGGAGCTGTTCCGTACTACATGGCGGACACCGGCTACCCAGCCGCGTCCTCTGCCCTGTTGACCTCATTCGCTAAGTTCGCGGACCTCTCGTTGCCGGTCGGTGACCTCGAACAGGGAGCTGCGCAGGATCAGGAGAGCATCGAGAAGCTCGTCGAAGGCAATCCGGAGATCTCGCACACTGTGTCCGCTCTTGAGGAGCACTTTGATGCGTGGACCGGTGGAACGGGCGCGATTCCGCTGCCTGGCATGGGACAGCCTCCGATGACCAGCGGCGACGAGAAAGCACCGAAGGACATTGGCGACGTGATCGAGGCCTACCTCGCGCAGGTCTCCCGTGCCCAGGACGAGGAAATCGAGTCCGTTCAGCGGGCGCCGCGTACTGAAGAAGCCGAGGACGTAGCCAAGCCCGACACCGTTGAGGATGTCCTCGCCCGCGTTGAGGCACGCCGCAGGGGGCAAGGACCCGGCCCCTCGTCGCCGCGCCACCGCGCCTGAGCGATCCGTGCGTGAGGCGGCGCCGAGCCCAACTCCTGGGCGCGGTGCTCCTGCCCGCGCGCCACGGCCTCGTTAATCGGCCTGAGGATATCCGACCTGCGCATCCCTGAGAGCGGGCGTCCCCGCCACCCATCGCTCCAGGTCCCGCGGCCGCGTAATACGGGCGGGTAGTGCCAGCGTGCGCAGGGCGCGATCGATCTCATCGACGTCAACGACGCCATCCGCGCAGGCCAGGGCGACGACGTTACCGCGCCTCCCGCCTCGTCCCACCTTCGGATCCTGAATAGACGCCACGAAAGGGAAAACTTCGCGCAGGGCGGCCACGTCCTGACGAGCGTTTGCTGCCCCGCCGTGGGCGCAGTTCACGAGGTAGACGCCTCGGGCCGTCAGCGTCGCGCGTGCCCGTTGCGCGCACTCCACCGTACGCAGGTGATCCGGAGTGACCCCGGAGGCGAACGCGTCGCGCACGATCACGTCGAAACTCCCCCCACGCGCCGCGTCGAGGACCGCACGTCCATCGCCCACGCGGATCTTGACCTGCGGGGCCTTCGGGATCGGGAAGTGCTCACGCACCTGCTCGGCCAACAGACGGTCAACCTCAACGGCGACGTGGCGGGACTGTGGGTGCGACGCCGACCAGGCGCACGCGAGCGCGCACGCCGCACCGCCCACATGAAGCGCGCGAAAACGATCCTGAGCGCCCCACAGCGAGGACACGACAGCGTCCATGTGCTGCATGTACTCGAACTCCAAGTAGGTGGGGTCCGACGTGTCAACTGCGGACGATTCGACCTCACCGAGGAAGAGCGTCGCACGCGGCCCATCCCACCGGATATGCGCTGGGCCGAAATCCGTGTCGAAAGAGATGTCGCGTGACGAAGATGAGCGTGCCATGGTGGACACTGTAACCACGAAGACCGTCGATGGGTGCAGGAGGTGACATGTCAAACGCTCCCAGGGACGCGCGAGCGAAACGCGACTGGGGATCGGATGACTCGGGCACTCCGATCCTCCACGTCGACATGGACTCATTCTTCGCCCAGGTCGAAATGCGCGAGGACCCGAGCCTCATCGGGCGTCCCATCATCGTTGGAGGGACCTCGGGGCGCGGCGTCGTCACGTCCGCCACCTACGAGGCCCGAGCCCTCGGCGTGCGCGCCGGCATGCCGACATCGCGTGCCCGAGCCCTGTGTCCGCACGCGGCCTTCGTTCCTGGCAGTCACGGCCTGTATCGCCGCTACTCTCAGGAGGTCATGAGGATCCTCGCGACGATCACGCCCGCGCTCGAACAGGTCTCCATCGATGAAGCGTTCCTGGACGTGTCCGGGGCTCGCCGCCGCCTCGGATCACCCCTGACGATCGCGACTCTCATCCGCTCGAGAATCCGCGAGAGCGTCGGCCTGCCCGCATCCGTTGGCATCGCATCCACGAAATCGGTCGCGAAAATCGCTTCATCGCACGCCAAACCCGATGGGCTTCTCCTCATCCCTCACCAGGCCACGGTCGACTTCCTCCACGGGCTGCCGGTGGGGGCACTGTGGGGTGTGGGCGGTCGAACCGCAGCGGTCCTCGATCGCGAAGGCATCGACACAATCGGCGACCTCGCCCACGCGCCCATCGCCCGCCTGACGAAACTCCTCGGAGTCGCCGCGGCCCATCACCTGCACGACCTTGCGTGGGGCATCGATCCGCGGACCGTGAGCCCGGCGCGCGCCGAAATCGGTCGGCATGGAACGCACCTTCGAGGAGGATGTGCGCTCGCGGGTCCAGATTGAGGAATTCATCCTGGCGGCCTCTCACGATTGCGCGCGTCGACTGCGGGCGGGCGGGGTTGTCGGGTGGACTGTCGGGATTAAGATGCGCGGCGCCGATTTTCATACGATCACGCGCAGCGTGAGCCTCGTGGCGCCCACGGACACGGGGCGAGACATTGCCAGGGCTGCGCGTGAGCTCTTTTCGCGCGAGGACATGCCGATTGGCGGGGTGCGTCTCTTCGGCGTGCGCGTGGAGGGCCTACAGTCGCGTTCCGGTGGAGTCGCCGTGACGTTGGATCGGGACGAGCGACCGGCCGCCTCGGAGCGCGCGATGGATCAGATCCGCACGAAGTTTGGTGCCGGTGCGCTCGCTCCGGCCACGCTGCTCGGTAAGAAGACGCCCGACCGGCGTTCCTTCGGGGCGGATACGGGTGAGGCTGCTCCCGCTCAGGCTCCGCCCGATCGACGAGGCCGGGGCGGGCAAGGGTCGGATGGTGGCGGCAGCGAGGCGCGCCAGGGGACCCTCCTGTAAGGCCAGTTCGTCTCTGACATACCGGACGCGCTAAGCTGTTCGTACTACCCATGTGAAAGGGGCACCCAATGGCTCTCACCGAGTATGAGAAGAAGATCCTCGAGCAGATGGAAGCATCTTTGCGCGAGGAAGACCCGGCGTTGGCCTCACAGATGTCCGCTCCCGTCTCCGAAGAGCCCGAGTCGAAGGCGGCTGAAGGTCCTCGCGCTCCTCGCCGTATTGCCCTTGGCCTGACGGGTGCTGTCCTGGGCATGATTGTGCTGGTTGCTGCTGTGTCCCTGGGGTACTCCGTCGTGTCGATCCTCCTGGGGGTCGTCGGTTTCGCCGTGACGGTCGCCGGAGTGCTCTACGCGCTTTCGCGGCCCGGGGCCAAGGGGCGCAGTGCGGATGAGCCCCGCTCGGAGAAGAAGAGTAAGGGTGGCGGCTGGGATTCCTTCATTCAGGATCAGGAGCGACGCTGGGATAACCGCAAGGATGACGACTGACGTCGCCGATCCAAGACTGTTGGGAGCGGGGCGCGCCGGTAAGCCGGAGCGCCCCGCTTTGCTGTGCGTCGCGTATCGCATGCTTGGCGTGCCGTGAACACGCGGGATGGTGAGGCCTTAGTCCCTCGGTGGTTTAGTGGCCTTGTTTTTCTTCCCAGGTGTCGGTGTTGGAGACGATGAGGTGGTTGAGGGGGAAGGGGCCTGTTGTTTCCGTGGTGGTGACTAGGCCGTTGATGGTTTGGGTTTCTCCGGTGAAGGGGTTGGTGGCGGTGCCGCTCCACGTAGTGGTCAGGGTGATGGTGCGGGTGGCGTCGGGGTAGGGGCCGTCGAAACGTGAGCGCCAGCCGTTGGGCGGGGTGTAGTAGTGGCGGATCAGCCGGGGGTCCTTGTTGGGGTCCATACCCTTCTCGAAGACCGTCCCTTGGTAGGCGGTGATGGTGTGTGGGGTGCCGTCGCCCCAGTCCCATTCGTAATTGGTGGCCGTCAAGGTGATGGTGATGTCATGTCCCAGCAGGTTAATCGTGTGGGTTTGGGTCGGATGGGTGGCCGCCACGAGTGTGGGGACGTACTTGTTCGTGTATGACGTCCTCGAGGGGCGCTTATGAAGGCCCGCGCCATCGGCGTGGATGAGTGTGGATGCGGCTAGCAGAATCTCGCGAGTCGTTGGAAGGCGCCCAGGCTCAACCGTTCCCGTATCGCTATCTTCGGGAAGTGTACAGTTGTCCGTGGAGGTCTCATCAGAAACGGACGGGCTGTTGGGGGCTTTTCCAATGGCAACGGATGCACACCTAGCCCACGCAGCGAGATTTGCCGACTCCGGATTGGTCTCTACATCAGCAGTGAGACGGTTTTTATCGTCAGTTGCGTTGATATTATTCGGCCCATTAAGAACTGGGTCTTGGACGATAGTGAGAAGCTGGGCGATAGTCTCAACCGAGCTACCATGTGCATCTGACCGCTGCCTGTACGGCCCTTCATCATCACCGTCAGCATATGTCGCAGATGGTACGGCACACAGGAGAAGTGCACCAAGCACTGCAATAATTACGCCAACGCAGTTCTGCAACCTATTGTTCATTACCAGTCCTTATCGTTGCCTGTGTTTCGATCCATCGGTCGCCCTTCCACGTCATGAGTAGGATGAGCGTTGACTCGTATTCCTCATCCTTGACACGAATTTTTTGGCCACGGCACGTCGTCCCGTCTGTGGATTTCAAGCGGAAAGCAACGGTTACCGTGTTCGGTGGAATATCAGTGCCATTAGCAGCAATGGGTTCAACTTTGAGGACGTGAATGATCTGGGATTTGCTTCCGTACGCCCAACCACTCGCATACAAATCAGAGACGTCCTGCACGTATGAAGAAACGAATTGTGAGGACGGATCGGAAATCTTGGATTGGGTGTACGTCTCCGGTGTTCCATGTGTACCCCATGAGCGCGTGGAAGTGTTCTGCGGCTGCTTCTGCTCCTCGTTCGGTGTTTTCCTTGGCTTCTTCGGGGAGTTCAGGTTTGGTGTAGGTGTCTGCGGCGTATTGGGCGGGGCGCACGAGGACGCCGTCGGGGCCGATCTGATAGCCACCCGACATCGCGGCCTCGCTCGACACTGTTGGTGCGGGCGTGGGCTGGGTGGCGGGGGTTGTGGCTGCGACGCTGGGTTTTTCGCCCCAGGCGTGCCACCAGCCTTCAGCGACCCCGTTGATGTAGACGGCGAAGACGGCTCCTGCGGCGAGGCACACGTAGACCACGCGCATCGTCCAATAGAACGGCTCGACGTGCAGCCACGCCTGGGCGTGGGCCCGCATACCCGAGGGACGCGAGCGGGTGTCCCAGTGCTCAGCATCGGCCTCGCGCCCTGCCTCCCGTGACGCGGTGTCGCGCGGCAGCTGATCCTCATCCTCGCTATCGAGGGGGTCGAACAATGGTGGAACCGTCATGGCGTAGTACTCCTCCACAGTGAGGTGCCCTGCGGCGTGCCCCCGTCGTTGGGAGCGCGCCCTACTGTTTCAGGGTACGCGCAGAACCAGCATGAAATACTAAGAATGCTGCGCAACTATCACGCACATCCTCCCACCCGTACCCCGGTAGTCGCACAAATGTGCGCGCGATGTTGGGAGTGCGTGTTCCTGCTTGCGGGTGATCTGTGTGAGGGGAGTGCTGCGGTGTGATCCGCGCTGATCTGAGTGGCGCTTGGGCAGACCATTCACCGGGATCCTTGGACAGCTCCCCGGTGTCCTCCACGCTCCTCCCCACTGTCCTCCCCGGTGTCCTCCACGCTCCTCCCCACTGTCCTCCCCACGCTGCTCCACCGGGCTTGGATTGCTGACCGTTTCCTGGTCTTTGGCGTTCGGTTAGCGTTGGTACTTCAATGATTGCTGACGAGGAGGAAGGGGTGAGTGCGTGGCGTGGGCGGTGAGTGGGAGGTGTGTTTCCTCGAATGTGTGCAAGATTTCCCCCACTTTTCTCCACTCGATTTTTTCATTGAAACGAAGCCGTTTGGCACCTCTGTTTTTTACGCCACGCCGGAAGTTCCTCTGTAAATATGGGGTGTGGTGGGTTAAAGTGGGGGAAAGTTCCGAACAGGGGAGGGCGGTGACATGTTCCTCGGTACGTATGAGCCCAAGCTCGACGACAAGGGCCGCATGTTTCTGCCCGCGCGCTTTCGCGAGGACATGGAGGGCGGGATCGTCCTCACTCGCGGCCAAGAGCACTGCATCTATGCATTCCCTGCCGCGGAATTCGAGAACATGACCGCGGAACTGCGTCGCGCGCCCCTGTCGTCCAAGCAGGCGCGTGACTGGATCCGCGTGATGCTCTCGGGAGCCTACAAGGAGATCCCGGATAAGCAGGGTCGCATTAGCGTTCCTGCGGACCTGCGTGCGTACGCCGGTCTGGGTCGCGAACTCGCCGTCATTGGCGCGGGGTCGCGAGCCGAGATCTGGGATGCCTCGGCTTGGCGCGAGTACCTCGCCGTCCAGGAAGAGGTCTTCTCGAATACTGCAGAAGAGATCATCCCGGGGATGTTCTGACCCGTGCTCTCAGGTCTCCGCCCGCTGTTCCGACATCACTTCCCCGGTGGCGGAGCACGGTGGGGGACCTGGAAGCACGGATCGGACACCCAGTACACGACAGTCGGCACACGAAAGGAGGCGCGACATGGTGGAAACATCGCAGGCGGTGCACGATTCGTCGCGCCCCGCGAGCGAGCGGCACGTGCCTGTGCTCCTCGCCGAGTGCCTCGACATGCTTGCCCCCGCGATTCAGCGCCCCGGCGCGGTTCTCGTGGACGGCACGCTGGGCATGGGTGGTCACACGGAGGGGGCGCTCGAGCGCTTCGAGGACCTGACGGTTATTGGTATTGACCGCGACCCTCAGGCGATCGCTCTCGCCTCCGAGCGTCTTGAGCGTTTCGGGACACGCTTCCGAGCTGTTCACACCACCTACGACCACATCGATGAGGCGGTCGCAGACCAACTTGGACAGGGGGCGCGCGTGGATGGCGTCCTCATGGACCTGGGCGTGTCCTCCCTGCAGCTGGACGAGGCTGAACGCGGATTCGCCTACTCCAAAGATGCGCCCCTCGACATGAGGATGGATTCGACCACCGGGCAGAGCGCGGCTGATCTGCTTGCCACTGCCTCGGAGGGTGAACTGATCCGAATCCTGCGCACGTACGGCGAAGAGAAATTCGCGCCGCGTATCGCCAGGCTCATCATCCGACGTCGCGACACTGCGCCGATCACGCGCACCGGGGAACTTGTCGACATCATTCGCGAGGCCATCCCGGCCCCCGCGAGACGCACCGGCGGTAACCCGGCAAAGCGGACGTTCCAGGCGTTGCGCGTGGCTGTCAATGACGAGCTCACCATCTTGGAACGCGCTCTGCCGAGGGCCCTCGCAAGTCTGAGGGTAGGCGGGCGCCTGGTCGTGGAGTCCTACCAGAGTCTCGAGGATCGGATAGTCAAAGACGTGCTGCGTCGCGGCTCGGCCAGCAGCGCTCCTCCCGGACTGCCGATCATCCCTGAGGAGATGGCTCCCAGCCTGCGCCTGCTGACAAAGGGCGCGAACAGGGCCGATCAGGCCGAACAAGACCACAACCCCCGATCTGCTTCCGTGCGACTGCGCGGAGCGGAGCTCATCCGCGAATGGAAGGACCTCTCATGAGTGCAGCAACCGCGAAGGCACGTCCCGCAGCGCGCCCCGAGCTGCGCCGCGAGGAGGCCCATGAGCTGCGTATCGTTGAGGGCACTCGTCCTCGGCGCTCGGTCGCGGCGATCCTTATGCTTTTCGTCGCCGTCGCTCTGGCCTCCGTCGTCACATCGATGGTTCTCAATACGCGCATGGCTCAGACGTCGTTCGAGATCCGTGAGCAGCAGCTGGTTCTTAATGAGCTGGAGGCGCAGTCGTGGACGATGCGTGCGGAGCTGGATCGGAAGGCCTCGCCGACGGAGCTTGAGAAGGCTGCGAAGGCGAACGGCATGGTGCCCGCCGGAAAGTCGGGCTTCATCACCCTTGAAACCGGCAGCGTCGAGGCTGGGACTCCCGCGAAGTAACTCGGAAGGCGAGTACCGATGGATACCGTCATCACGCGTTCGCGATGGATCGTGGGCATCCTTGTTGGTGCCCTGTGTATCTGTGGTGTGCGTCTGGTTCAGCTGCAGATCATCGAAGGGCCGTCGCTGGCGGCGCAGGGGCAGCGTGTGCGTACCTCCTCGACGGAGGTTGCCGCTGCGCGTGGCACGATCACCGATGCCACGGGTGTCGTTCTGGCGAACTCGATCCAGACGTACGACATTGCGGTGAACCAGGTGAATATCCGATCCTTCGTGCACCGTGACGATGACGGGAACGAGGTCGGCCGTGGCCCTGCGGAGGCCGCGCGCCTCCTGGCCCCCATCCTCGGCATGAATGAGGCGGAGCTCGGCGGCATGATGCTGGGCGACTCGACCTACGTGTACATCAAGCGCAACGTGGATGCCGTGTCATACCGTGAGATCCGTAAGCTCGACATCTACGGGATCGAGTGGGAGTCCGTCTTTGAGCGTGAGTACCCCAATGGCAATGTTGCTGCGCCCGTCATCGGGACGGTCAACGCCGAAGGGCAGGGGTCTTCGGGCATGGAGGCGCAGTTCGACACGCTGCTGACGGGTACGCCCGGCGCACAGGCCTTCGAGATCGCGCCCAATGGTGCGGTGATGCCGGGCGGTAAGAAGACCACTGTTGAGCCGAAGAACGGCGGCAATGTGGAGCTGACGCTGCATGCCGACCTGCAACACCAGGTTCAGGAACTGCTCGACGCGCGAGTGACGAAACACCAGGCCGACTGGGGGGCGGTCGTCATTGAGGACGTGGCAACAGGTCATGTGCTGGTGATGGCGGACTCGAACTCCCAAGGAGCCCGACAATGCGAGCCCTCAGAAGGTACATGCGGTTCAGGACGCATTCGAGCCCGGCTCCGTGGGCAAGCTCGTGACCGTGGGGGCGGCTCTCAATCAGGGGACGATCACGCCGACGAGTGTCTTCCAGGTGCCTTACGCGCTGGATCTTCCCGACGCGGGTGGTCCTATCACCGACTTCCACGAGCATGGCGGCGAAACCCTGACGGCGACAGGCATTCTGGCGGAGTCGTCAAACACTGGTACTGTCCTGATCGGCCAGACGATGAGCGACGACCAGCGATACGCGATGATGCGCGCTCTCGGGTTTGGCGAGGAGACGGGCGTCGAGCTGCCCGGCGAGTCCGCCGGTCTGCTGCGCAGTGCGGATCAGTGGCAGGGCCGTGACCGCTACGTGACGATGTTCGGTCAGGCCTACGCGATTACCGCGATGCAGGAGGCCTCGGCGCTCGCCACGATCGCGAACGGGGGAGTGCGCATCGCGCCTCACATTGTGAAGTCGTGGACGAACGCGGATGGAACAGTTGAGGTGCCACAGGGTAGTCAGCCTGTCCAGGCCATGGATGCGACGGCTGCCTCGCAGCTGGTCACGATGATGGAATCCGTCGTCGAGGACGATCTGGGTACCGCTGGTGCCGCGAAGGTGCCCGGCTACCGCGTGGTTGTGAAGACCGGTACCGCTGAGACGATCATCGATGGCGCGTCCGGCCTCGTCTCCACGACTGCCGGCATTATTCCCGCGGATGCGCCGCGCCTCGCGATCGCCGTCGTGCTGTACAACCCGAGGGTGGCGTCGGTCTCATCTGATTCCTCGGCTCCGCTGTTTGGCGACATTGCGCGTACCGCTGTCGGCAACCTGGGTATCCCCGCCTCCACGTCGTCCGCTAACCTGTATCCGACGACGCCGTGAGTCTGAAGGAGTAGAACATGCAGACGTCAGCACAATGGATTGCTGAGGCAGTGTCGGGTCGCCTGGTTGGCCCCGATGTGCTCGTGACAGGCCCGGTGGTCACCGACTCGCGCGAAGCAGCCGAGGGATCGCTCTACATTGCGCGCCGTGGCGAGCCGCCGACGGGCACACGTTCGTTGCAGGGGCGGTGGCGCGCGGTGCCGTCGCTGTGATCGTCGAACACGAGGTCGACGAGGCCGTGGCTCAGATTGTCGTCAAGGATTCGACCGAGGCACTCGGTGCCCTGGCTCACGCGCACGTCGAGAAGCTGCGCAGCGGGGGAGGCCTCGATGTCATCGCGATGACGGGATCTGTGGGTAAGACGACGACGAAGGATCTGCTGCTGCAGATCATGAGCGAGGACGGGCCGACGGTGGCCCCCAAGCTCTCGTTCAACAATGAGGTCGGCCTGCCGTTGACGGTGCTCCTGGCCGATGAATCGACGCGCCACCTCGTCCTCGAGATGGGTGCATCGGGTCCCGGCCACATCACCTACCTGACGAATATCGTGTCCCCGGACGTTGCCATCGAGCTGTGCGTGGGGCACGCCCACGTGGGTGGCTTCGGCGGTTTCGAAGGCGTTGCCGCCGCGAAGGCTGAACTCATCAAGGGGATGCGTCCGGGTGGCCCCGTCATTCTCAACACTGATGACCCGAATGTTGAGGCCATGGCGCCTCTGGCGACGGGGCAGATTATCCGCTTCTCCGCCTCGGGTAATCCCCGCGCCGATGTGCGGGCAGTCGACGTGCGCCTCGACCGCGCCGACCGCGCTTCCTTCACGCTCGTGGCGCCTCAGGGCGAGGCGCGCATTGACCTGAAGATTGTGGGTCGCCACCACGTGGCGAACGCCTTAGCTGCCGCAGCCGGTGCCCTGACGCTCGGGGTTAACCTGGAAACAGTGGCTAGTGTCTTGTCGAATGCGCGTGCGTTGAGCCCTCATCGCATGGACGTTCATGAGCTCACGGTTCAGGGCTGTGCACTCACCCTCATCGACGATTCGTACAACGCCAACCTGGATTCGATGCGTGCCGGAATCGCAGCCCTGGCCTCGATCGGCTCGGACGCGCATACCATTGCGGTGCTCGGCGAAATGCTGGAGCTGGGCGATGACTCGCAGTCGTTGCACGAGCAGGTGGGAGCCATGATCGAGGATGCGGGCGTGGACACGCTCATTGGCCTGGGGACGGATGCCCACTACTATTTAGAGGGGGCCCCGGGTGTGGCCCATCGTGAGGTCGCGTCGGATCCCGAGCAGGCCGCGCGCCTGGCGATCGAACACGCCGAGGATGGCGCCGTCATCCTGGTCAAAGGCTCCTACGGGTCACATTCGTGGCAGGTCGCAGACATCCTGCGAGAGAAGGGAACGAACCGGTGATTGGACTTATCGCGGCGTTCATTATCGCCATGGCGCTGTCAGTGACGTGCACGCCGCTGCTCATCCGCTTCCTGGTGTTGCACCAGTACGGTCAGTTCATCCGCCAGGATGGGCCCACCCAGCACTTGACCAAGCGTGGCACGCCGACAATGGGCGGCGTTGTCATCATTCTGGCGACCGTGGTTGCCTGGCTGATTGGTTCGCTGGTCGCCGGTGCCGGACCGTCGTGGTCCGGCCTGCTCCTCGTGTTCCTGTTTGTGGGCTTGGGCGTCATCGGACTGCTTGATGACGGCATCAAGATTATGCGCCAGCGTTCTCTCGGTTTGCACCCGTCGGGCAAAATTATCGGCCAGGTTGCCGTCGCATCACTCTTTGCGCTGGGAACCCTCATCATGCCGAACGAGTTCGGCGAATATGCCGGAACACTCGAGATTTCCTTCGCGCGGCCCACGGCCTTGACGTTGGGCTTTGCGGGGCTCGGTGTGGGTGTCGTCCTGTATCTGATCTGGACGAATCTCATTGTGACGGCGTGGTCGAATGCGACGAACCTGACCGATGGCCTGGACGGTCTGGCGGCGGGTGTCTCCATCTTCGTGTTCGGCGCGTATACCTTCATCACGTACTTCCAGCGCATTCAGGCGTGCACGCAGCTCGGGGCGAATCAATCGAACTGCTACTCGACGCGTGACCCCCTTGACCTTGCGATTTTCTGTGCCGCTCTCATTGGCGCGCTGGCGGGCTTCCTGTGGTGGAACGCGTCGCCCGCTCAGATCTTCATGGGCGACACGGGTGCTCTCGCGCTTGGTGGCGCTGTCGCCAGCCTGTCGATGCTCACGCAGACCGAGCTGCTCGCCGTCATCGTGGGAGGCCTGTTCGTCGCGGTTGTTCTCTCGGATGTCATCCAGATCGGCGTCTTTAAAGCCACCGGTAAACGTGTCTTCCGGATGGCACCGCTCCACCATCACTTCGAGCTACTCGGCTGGAAGGAAGTCACGATCGTGATCCGTTTCTGGCTGATTGCCGCGATTGTTGCGGTTGCCGGTGCGGGTATCTTCTATGCGGAGTGGGTGTCGCGTCGATGAGTCGTCTCGCTGCTGTCGTCGGCTGGGGTAAGTCCGGTCAGGGTGCGGCGGGCGCGCTGCTCGCCCGCGACTGGCAGGTGCGCGCGTTTGACGCGCGCGGCGGACAGTCGCTGTTCTTCGATGATGTCGCTGACGTTGAGGTCTGTGTTCAGGAGGATCCGAACGCCCTCGTCGACGCGATCGTCGAGGCGGGCCCCGACCTCGTCGTCGTGTCTCCGGGCGTGCCCGCGCACCACCCGGTGTTCCGCGCCTGTGAGGATGCCGGTATCGACCTGTGGGGAGAGGTGGAACTCGCCTGGCGTCTCCAGGAGGAGGGGCCGCACGCGGGTCGCCCGTGGTTGACGGTGACCGGCACGAACGGCAAGACCACCACCGTGGGGATGCTCGGAGAGATTCTGCGCTGTGCGGGTGTGAAGGTGGAAGAGGTCGGTAATATCGGTACTCCGATCACGCGCGCGATCGACTCCGATGCCGAGGTGTTTGCTGTCGAGCTGTCCAGCTTCCAGCTGCACACGGCGCGGACAGTCTCGCCTCTGGCGTCGATGTGTCTGAATGTGGACGCGGATCACCTGGACTGGCATGGCAGCGTTGAGGCCTACGCGGCGGATAAGGCTCGCGTGTACGAGAACACGGTGAAGGCGTGCGTGTACCCGGCATCCGATCGTACCGTCGAGGCCATGGTGGAGAACGCCGACGTCGTCGAGGGTGCGCGTGCCATCGGCGTGACGCTCGGTGCCCCGTCGGTGTCGCAGTTCGGCATTGTTGAGGGACTCCTCGTCGACCGCGCTTTCGTCGAGAACCGCGCTCGGCAGGCGGTCGCCCTCGCACACGTGTCGGATCTGTCGGGCGCCTACGGGCCTCACCCGTCGGCTGCTGCTTTGAGTGATGCGCTTGCCGCTGCCGCTCTCGCACGTGCGTACGGCGTCGAGCCCGAGGCCGTGGAAGCGGGGCTTCGCTCTTTCCGTCCCGCCGGGCATCGCCGAGCGGTCATCGCCCATGTGGCGGATCTGACCTGGGTGGACGACTCGAAGGCGACGAACGCGCATGCGGCGCGGGCCTCGCTCGCCGGACTACCTCCGCGCAGCGCGATCTGGATCGTCGGTGGCGACGCAAAGGGGCAGGATTTCACGGAGCTCATCAAGCAGGTCGAGCCGACCCTGCGGGGCGTCGTTGTGATCGGCGAGGACCGTCATGCCCTGGTCGCCGCGCTGTCGGACGGGGCTCCGAAGGTGCCTTTCGTCGAGGTCGATGGACACGAGGATTGGATGTTTTCGGTCGTGAATGAGGCCGTGGCGCTCTCCATGCCGGGCGACACTGTTGTGCTCGCACCCGCGTGTGCGTCCTGGGATCAGTTCGACAATTACGGTCAGCGTGGCGACGCGTTCGCGGACGCAGTCTCGCGTCTGGCCGCCCAGTGGGGGAGCGCCGGTGGCGACGAATAAGCGCGGGTGGCATATCCCGACGGTGACGCTGCCTCGGATCCGTTTCGGGTCTGGCCAGGAGCGTCACGAGGACCCGGTGATGACGTACTATCTCGTCGTCCTTCCGGCCATCGTGCTGTCGGTTTTCGGCCTCGTCATGGGCTTTTCCGCGCAGACGGTCACGTCGATCGCGCAGGGGGGAGAACCCGTACACGGCGTATGCCCGTCCACTTCTCATTATCGTTGTCTCGCTGCTGATCGCGATGGTCGTTCAGCTGGTGCCGCAGCGCTGGTTCGTCTTCATTGCGCCGGTGATGTTCGTGGGCGCCCTCGGCTTCCAGACACTGGTGCTCAGCCCGCTCGGCCGGTCCGAGGGCGGCAACGCGAACTGGGTGAAGCTCGGGCCGATCATGGCCCAGCCGTCGGAGTTTCTGAAACTCGCGCTTATTGTGTTCCTGGCGCTGATGGTCTCGAAGTCAGCGTCGAAGCGCTCTGACCTGCGCACGATGGCAGTTGCCGTTGGCCTGCCGATTCTTATTGCGCTGGGTGCGGTGATGCTCGGTCGAGACATGGGTACTGCGATGGTCGTCGCGGTGGGTGCTCTGGGAGCCATGTGGGTCGCGGGCTTGCCCAAGCGCTGGTTCGGTGGTCTCGTCATGGTCGCGGTCCCCACGTTGGTGCTCTTGGTTCTGTCGAACCCGACCCGTATTCGTCGTATTCTTGCGATCCTGCCGGGCACGTCGAAGGGCCCGGACGAGTCTGCTCCCGAGCAGATTGACCATTCGCTGTGGGCACTGGGGTCGGGAGGCCTGACTGGCCTCGGCCCCGGGGCGTCGCGTGAGAAGTGGAATTACCTGCAGGCGGCGCACACGGACTTTATTTTCGCGATCGTCGGTGAGGAATTCGGCCTGTTCGGTACACTCGCCGTCCTCGTGTGCCTGGGTCTGCTGGTGTGGGGCATGATCCGAGTGGCGCGGGGGACCTCGGACCTGTTCGTCGTCGCCGTGTCCTCGGGCGTTGCCTCCTGGATTGGGGTGCAGACGATCATTAACGTTCTATCGGTGACGGGCCTTGGCCCGGTCATTGGTGTTCCACTGCCGCTCGTGTCCTACGGCGGATCGTCCTTCCTGTTTACTATCACCGCGGTTGCGGTCGTGGCGTCGTTCGCGCGCGCCCGCGCCGGTATGCGGATGATCGGTCGACCGGACGAGGCATCGGCGGGGCGCGACCCCCGCGTGGCGCCCCGCAGGCGCGCGGCTCGCTAAACTGGGGCTACGCACGCGTAAAGAGACGCTTATGGTCAAGGTTGTGATGGCTGGCGGCGGGACCGCCGGTCACGTGAATCCTCTGCTGGCGACGGCGGCACAGCTGCGTGAGAGCGGCGCCGAGGTCGTGGTTCTGGGGACAGCGGCTGGTTTGGAATCGGATTTGGTTCCGGCTGCCGGTTTCCCGCTGGTGGAGATTCCCCGCGTGCCGTTGCCGCGTCGTCCTTCTCTCGCGTTCTTCACGCTGCCGTCGCGCTTTGTCGATGCAGTGAAGCGGTGTGCGCAGGCCTTGGAGGGCGCTGATGTCCTCGTGGGCTTTGGTGGCTACGTGTCGACGCCCGCGTACATTGCGGCTCAGCGCGCGGGTGTTCCGATCGTTATTCACGAGCAGAATGCGCGCCCTGGCCTCGCGAATAAGGTGGGTGCACGCAATGCTGCAGTTGTGGCCCTGACGTTCCCGTCGACGCCTCTGAGCGCGCGGCGCGGCAGCACTGTCGTGACGGGTCTTCCCCTGCGTGCGGCGATCGCGTCGTTGGCGAGCAGTCGAAAGGATGCGGCTGGTGCCGCGCAGGCACGCCGTGAGGCCGCTGAGCGCCTGGGCGTGAACCCCGAAGCTCCGACGCTCCTCGTCACGGGTGGCTCGCTGGGTGCGCTGCACGTGAACGAGTCGATGACCGGTGCCGCGGATGCTCTGCCCGAGGGGGCGCAGGTCGTGCACCTGACGGGCCGTGGGAAGGATGAGCCTGTACGCGCCGCTGTTGAGGCTGCCGGGTGCTCCGATCGCTGGCATGTGATCGATTACCTGACGACGATGGAGGACGCGCTGGCCGTCGCGGACCTCGTCGTGTGTCGGTCGGGTGCGGGAACCGTGGCTGAGATGGAGGCCCTGGGCCTTCCCTGCATCTACGTGCCGCTGCCGATCGGAAATGGCGAGCAGCGCCTCAATGCCGCAGACCACGTCGCTGCGGGTGGCGCGCAGCTGATCGACGATAAGGACTTCACGGCTGACTTCGTGCGTTCCAACGTGTTCCCCCTGCTGGGTTCGGCCCGCTTGGCGGACATGGCGGCTGCTTCGCAGTCTCTGGGGCGTGCGGGTGCTGCTCGTGCACTGGCCGATCTGGCCCTGGAACAGGTGAAGGAGAGCGGCCATGAGTGAGCCGACGCTGCAGGATCGTTTTCATCTGATTGGCATCGGAGGCGCCGGCATGAGCGTCGTCGCCGAGCTGCTCGCGTCGCGTGGTGCGACCGTGGTGGGCTCGGACCGCGAGGAGTCGGCGGTTCTTGATCACCTGCGCTCGGTGGGCGTGCGTGTCTTCGTCGGGCATGATGCCTCGCACGTGGACCCGAATGCGGTGGTCGTCGTGTCGACTGCGATCCGGGAGGAGAACCCGGAGCTTGCGGTTGCTCGCGAGCGCGGTCAGCTGGTGATTCACCGGTCGCAGGCTCTCGCCCTGGCGGCTTCGGGTATGCGTTTCATCGGCGTCGCCGGTGCGCACGGAAAGACGACGACGTCCGGCATGCTGGCGATCGGGCTGTCGGCGTGCGGGCTGGATCCGTCGGTGGCCGTGGGTGGCGTTTTGCCCCAGCTGGGTACCGGCGCGCACCTGGGTGGTGGCGATGTTTTCGTCGCCGAGGCCGACGAGTCTGATGGTTCGTTCCTGAACTATTCTCCGGCGATCGAGATCGTGACGAACGTCGAACCCGATCATCTGGATCGCTACCATTCGCGTGAGGAGTTCGAGGAGATTTTCGTTGAGTTTGCGCGGCGACTGGTCCCCGGTGGCCTGCTGGTGACGTGTTCCGAGGACGAGGGGGGCGGTTCGTCTCGCGGACGCCGCCCGCGCCGAGGGGCTGCGCGTCGTGACGTATGGGCGTGCGGATCGGTCGCTGCGTGATCCCGATGTCGTGATCTCCGACGTGCACGTTGAAGCGCACGGGGCTGGCGCGACGCTGACGTGGGGAGAGCGTCGCGCGTCGCTGGCGCTGAGTGTGCCTGGCGAGCATAACGTCCTGAATGCGGCCGCTGCGTGGGTAGCCGGCATCGAGTGTGGGCTGGAGCCTCAGGCCATCGCTGACGGCCTGGGTGAGTTCACGGGCGCGGCCCGTCGCTTTGAGGCCCGCGGTCAGGTCGGTACGCGCCGTCTGTTCGACGACTACGCTCATCACCCGACCGAGGTGGAGGCTGCGATTCGTGAGGCGCACGTCGTCGCTGGCGACGGCGAGGTGACCGTGGTCTTCCAGCCGCACCTGTACTCGCGCACGCGCATTTCGCTGAGCGCTTCGCGCAGGCACTGTCGGGCGCGGATCATGTCGTCCTGGCGGGCATCTATGGGGCCCGTGAGGATCCCGAGCCCGGTGTTGACTCCTCGTTGATCTCTTCGCGCATTGAGGGCGCGTCCTACGTCGAGGACATGCACGAGGCTGCCCGCCTGGCTGCCTCACTGACCCCCGAGGGTGGCGTGTGCGTCACGATGGGCGCCGGTTCGATCACTCGCTGCGCGTCCGACGTGCTGGATGAGTGGAAGCGAATGGAGGCATGAGGCCGCCTTCGCCGAGACGTCCGGGAGGGCATCGACCTCGCGAGGAGCGCTCGCCGCGCGCGGAGGGGGGGTGCCTCGTCGACCGCCCGCTCTTTCGATGAGATTATCGCTGCGGTGCCCGAGGACGAGGTGACAAGCGACACCGAGGAATCGAAGCGACGTCCCGTGTCGCTGGTGGAGCGCCGTCGCGCTCGCTCGGCGGTTGATCGGCCACAGCCCGTCGCCGATGCCGCGTCCCTGCTCGGAGGCGAGGAAACCACGGATCTGGGAGACCGGCTCCGCGAGCGTCACCGCGCGCGTCGCATACTCCTCGTGCGTCGTATTGCGCTGGTGGTTGTGACGCTTGCCGTGGCTGGTGGTGCCGCCTGGGTAGCGTTCTTCTCCCCGGTGTTTGCGTTCTCTTCGTCCTCGGTCGTGGTCTCCGGTGAAGACGGAACACTCGTGACGGCTGACTCTGTGCGCTCATCGATTGCGTCTTTTGAAGGAGTGCCACTGACGCGCCTGAGCACGTCCGCGGTCGCACGAGCCGTCGAATCAAACGTGGCAGTGCGTTCGGCGACCGTCTCGAGGCGTTGGCCGACGAGCCTGCGCATCTCGGTGACCATGCGCACCCCGATGGCCGCGGAGGCTGTTCCCGGCGGCTACCAGCTGGTGGATGATCAGGGCGTGGCGTTCCAACAGTCGCGAGCGCAGGGTCCTACCCGTTGGTTACCTTGCCGGAAGACCGCAGCGTCGGAGCAGCCGACGTCGCGTCGGCGCTTGGTGCTTTGGACGACGCGACACGCTCTCAGGTAGCCACTGTCACGTCGACGGGTGCACAGGTGAGTTTCACGCTGAGCGGCGGGCAGACTGTCAAGTGGGGAACGAATGCCGATGCCCCTCAGAAGGCGCGTGTGCTCGCGACATTACTGGCGAATGTCAAGGCGACGACCTACGACGTGTCATCGCCGAATCACCCTGTGACCAGTTAAGCCTTCTTTGTTGTCCGCGTGTTGGCTTGAAGGATTGCTCGCGGACCCCTAATTTCTTTCCGACACGAAGCACGTTAAACATCAACCTTCAACTAAAGGTTGAGGGTCTGATGCAAGGGAGACATCCATGGCGACACCGCAAAACCACCTGGCAGTGATCAAGGTCGTCGGCGTCGGCGGCGGCGGAGTCAACGCCGTGAACCGAATGATCGAGGTCGGCCTCAAGGGCGTTGAGTTCATCGCGGTCAACACTGACGCGCAGGCTCTGCTCATGTCTGACGCTGAGACGAAGCTCGACATTGGCCGCGAACTGACGCACGGCCTCGGCGCCGGAGCGGACCCCGCGGTCGGCCGTAAGGCTGCCGAGGATCATATCGAGGAGATCACTGCTGCGCTCGAGGGTGCGGACATGGTCTTCGTGACCGCCGGTGAGGGCGGTGGCACCGGTACGGGTGCGGCCCCTGTTGTCGCCAAGATCGCTCGCGATGCGGGTGCGCTCACCGTCGGCGTTGTGACTCGTCCCTTCTCCTTCGAGGGTAACCGCCGTGCGGCTCAGGCCGAGGGTGGCGTGACGACCCTGCGCGAAGAGGTCGACACTCTGATCGTCATCCCGAACGACCGTCTTCTGGAAATCTCCGACGCGAATATCTCCGTGCTCGACGCCTTCCGCGCGGCCGACCAGGTCCTCCTGTCGGGCGTCCAGGGCATCACCGAACTGATCACGACCCCGGGTCTGATCAACGTGGACTTCAACGACGTCAAGTCGGTCATGAAGGATGCGGGCTCGGCGCTCATGGGTATCGGTGCTGCGACCGGCGAAGATCGTGCCCTGCGCGCTGTTGAGAGGCGCGATTTCCTCGCCGCTGCTCGAGGCGTCGATCGACGGTGCGCACGGCGTTCTTATGTTCTTCCAGGGTGGCTCGGACCTCAGCCTGCAGGAGGTCTTCGCCTCCTCGCAGCTTGTGCGTGAAGCCGCCCACCCCGAGGCGAACATCATCTTCGGTAATGTCATCGATGATGCTCTCGGTGATGAGATTCGTGTCACGGTTATCGCCGCTGGCTTCGACGATGTGGCCGACACCCAGATGTCGCGTCCTTCTGCTGCGCGCGTTGCAGCTCCCCGTCGCTCAGCAGCGTCCCGCTGCCCCCGAGGCAAAGGCTCCCGCCGCTGAGACGACCCGCATTAGCCAGGTGTCGACCCGTCGCCCTCAGCATCGTGCGGACGTCGCCGCTCCGGTGCGCGAGGTTGCCCCGGCTCCCGTCGAGGCGCCTGCCGCAGTGGAGTACGAGGAGTCTGAGTCCGAGCACTCCTTCGAGGTGCCTCGCGTCTACCCTGAGGCCCCCGAGAAGGAGGAGCTGGACATTCCGCCCTTCCTGCGCTGATGGCTGACAAAATCTGGGCCGGTGCCCGGGTTCACCTCACCGAGGTGGACCCGGGCACCGGTGCGCTATGCGGCAATGTTGGATTGCATGTGGGTGATGATCCCTCCCTCGTGCGCGAACGTCGGCGCGCGCTTGCGGCCGCGTTGGGGCGCGATGTTGTCTGGATGGATCAAACGCACTCGACTCGTGTCGAGCTCCTGCAGGTACGCGGCGGTGTGCCCTGGAGCGTGGATAGCGAGCATGCGCTTGATCGGCCAGCTGCGGGGGAGTGGGGTCCCGTCGACGCGGACGGCATTGTCATCGATGCCCGCGGCTGCTCGGATGCGCCTGCTCTCGCCGTGCAGACCGCTGACTGTCTGCCCGTTGTCTTCTCTGCCGCGTCCGGGCAGGTCGTCGCCGCTGTTCACGCGGGCAGGCGCGGGCTCCTCGGAGGGATCCTCGCGCGCGCCGCTCAGCGCATACGCGCCCTCGTTGATGGTCCTCTTGAAGCGCTCATTGGTCCGGCTATCTGTGGGCGCTGCTACGAGGTCCCCGCAGACATGGCCGCGGCGAGTGAGGGGCTGATACCTGGGATTCGTGGGCGCACGTCGTGGGGAACCCCGGCCCTCGATCTTCCGCACGCTGCCGCCGCATCTCTGATGGACCTGGGTGTTCGGGTCGATATCGATGAACGGTGCACGCTCGAAGACTCTGGCCTGTTCTCCTATCGCGCCGACCCCTCATGCGGTCGTCAGGCGCTCGTTATCATTCCCGCGTGACGTTCACGCATGCCTCGTCGGGGTGTCATCGCCGTGCCGTGGCGAGCTCCGGCCTCGTCGGTAGATGGCTCGTGATGAGTCTCGCCGGCTGCCTCCTCGCGACGCGCCGAGCTGGGTGCGGGTTGATGCCCTCGGGGAACTGTAGCTTGTGGCTATGCATCGGCTGAAGGAGGAACAATGAGCGAGTCGTTCGGTGCACGCGCACGTAAGTTCATGGGCTGGTACTCACCCGAGGAGCCCATCGATGAATTCGAAGAATTCGATGAGGTGGAAGAGGTGGCACCCGTGGCCGACATTACTCCTGTGTCCCGTCCGACCCTGACGAGCATTCGTCGCGAAGAGCCCGTCGAGGATCTCACGCGTATCGTGACGATCCACCCGACTGCTTACTCTGATGCCGTCACGATCGGCGAGGCGTTTCGCGATGGCACGCCCGTCATCATCAACCTCACCGACATGGGTGAGGAAGAGGCCCGTCGTCTCGTCGACTTTGCTGCCGGTCTGACCTTCGGCCTGCATGGTGTGATCGAGCGCGTGACGAACCGTGTCTTCCTCCTGTCCCCGGCCTCGGTCGAGGTGCAGGGCGATAACACGTCGGGACGCCGCGGTTCCCTCTACAACCAGGGCTGAGAATCTTCGTGATCGTCCTCGGCTGGTTTGGGTGGGGACTGAGTGTCCTCATCAACCTGTACATGATGGTGCTGTTTGCGCGCGTCATTCTGGACTGGGTTCAGTTTCGCGCGCGGATGGCGTCCCAGCGGAATTTTGCTTGTCGCTGCGAATGCGCTGTACGCGTTGACCGACCCTCCGATCCGTTGGATTGGCCGCTTTATTCCACCCCTGCGCATCGGCGGCGGGATGGCGATTGATGTCGGTTTCATGGTGTTATTCCTGGTCCTTATCGTTGCGCAGCGCTTGGCGAATGTTCTCTACTTCATGAGCCTGTAGCCATCAAATCTCGAGATGAGAGGCCCCACAAAATTGGACCTCTTCTCGTGATGGATGTTGCTAGTGTGACAATTTCAGTTATTATTTTCGTGACGTGATAGCGGGCGGCCTTCCCGGTCGTCCAGGCGTGCGGGTTCCGCGCGTCCAATCGAAACGACCGAGAGGCGAAGAAATGGCCCTGCTCACTACCGAGGATGTCCTCAACAAGAAGTTCCAGTACGTCAAGTTCCGCGAGGGTTACGACCAGGACGAGGTTGATGAGTTCCTCGATGAGGTTGTCTCCACCATCTACTCCCTGCAGATGGAGAACCAGGATCTGAAGGAGAAGCTCGAGGCTGCGGAGCGTCGCGTTGCCGAGCTGTCCAACTCCGACTTCACCCCCGCCGAGACCCCCGCCCCCGTTGCGGCTCCGGCCGTCGAGACCCCGGCTCCTGCCGCTGCCCTCACCGGCCCGCAGGATGCGGAGTCTGCCACCTCGATGCTGGCTCTCGCTCAGCGCGTCCACGACGAGTACGTGCGCGACGGCGAAGAGCAGAGCGCGAAGATCATCGCCGAGGCCAACGCCGAGCGCGAGAAGATCATCGCCGACGCTCAGAAGCAGAAGGACTCGCTGCTCTCCCAGCTCGACCAGGAGCGCGAGCTGCTCGAGAACAAGATCAACGGTCTGCGTACCTTCGAGGCCGAATACCGCACGAACCTGCGCAGCCACCTCGAGACCCTCCTCAACGAGGTCGGCAACGGCGAGAACTGATCGCAATCGCTTTTCGGCGGCGGTGCACTTCGTGGTGCGCCGCCGCCGCTCGTTTAAGATAGGGAACCATGGCTGACTCCTCCCACCCGATCCGCACTCGTTCGACGTGGATCTACGCGGGCCTCGTGTTCGCGGCCGCGATTATCACTGACCAGGCGTCGAAGCTGTGGGCGCGCACCGCCCTTGACGGCTCGGATACGATTCCCGTGATCGGGCAGTGGCTTTCGCTCAGGCTCGTTCATAACTCGGGTGCCGCGTTCTCGTTCGCGGCTGGGAAGACCTGGATTCTCACGATTTTCACCGTCGTCATCATCGGTGTGCTCGCGGTGCTCGCTCGCCGTGTGCACCGCGCTTCGACGCTGCTGGCGATCGCGCTGCTGGCGGGTGGAGCCGTCGGAAACCTCATTGACAGGCTGACGGCTGAGCCCGGCTTCGGCATCGGCCACGTCACCGACTTCATCGCCTACGGCACCTGGTTCGTCGGCAACGTCGCCGATATCTGGATCGTCCTGGGAGCGCCGCTGCTCGCGCTCGCGCTCTCACGAGAACCCTCGAAGGAGGAGTCGCAGTGAGCTCACGCATGCTGCCCGTGCCCGATGCGCTGGTGGGTGAGCGGGTCGACGCCGCGCTGGCCCGCATGCTCGGGCTGTCGCGCTCGCGCTGCGCGGAGTTGGCGGGGGGAGGGGCACGTTCTCATTAATGGCGTTGCTGCGGGGAAATCGGATCGCCTCGGAGCCCTCGACATCATCGAGGTGACGATCCCGGAACCCGAGAATAAGCCGACCCCGGTCACCGACATGACGATCCTGTATGACGACGAGGACATCGTCGTCGTCGATAAGCCGGTCGGTGTCGCCGCGCATACCGGACCGGGATGGGAAGGCCCCACGGTCCTGGGCAACCTGGAGGCCGCGGGATACCGCATCACGAGCTATGGCCCTCCCGAGCGCCAGGGGATCGTTCACCGCCTCGACGTGGGCACGTCGGGTGCGATGATGGTCGCCAAGTCCGAGCTCGCTTACACGGTCATGAAGCGGGCCTTCAAGAACGCACGATCGAGAAGGTGTACCACGCGGTCGTGGCCGGGCATCTTGACCCAGCCTCGGGCACGATCGATGCCCCGATTGGGCGTCATCCGTCGCGCGAATGGCGCATGGCTGTGATCGACGGCGGTAAGCGCGCGGTCACTCACTACGACACGCTTGAGCTCATGGCGGGCGCGCAGCTCACCGAGGTGCACCTCGAGACGGGACGTACCCACCAGATCCGCGTGCACATGGCGGCTGTCGGGCATCCGTGCGTGGGTGACACGTTCTACGGTGCCGACCCCACGCAGGCAGAGCGCTTGGGACTCACCCGTCAGTGGTTGCACGCGGTGCGCCTTGGTTTCGCGCACCCGCGCACCGGGATGCCGATGAGCGTGTCCAGCCCGTACCCGGCCGATCTCGAGGCCGCGCTTGAGGAACTGCGGCACCCCCACGACTGACCCGTCGGGGCTGGGGGAGTGCTCGGCAGCCCGGCCCCGTCGCGGCCGAGTCACGCCGTGAGATGAACGACCGCGTGACGCGGGGCGTCCGTCGGCCTCGCGCGCGCCTCGGACAGTAGAATCGACGCATGGCTGATTCCTTCGTGCACCTTCACAATCACTCCGAGTACTCGATGCTCGACGGAGCTGCGAAGACGAAAGCGATGGCGGAGGAGGCCGCGCGCCTCGGGCAGCCGGCGATCGGCCTGACGGATCACGGTTACCTGTTCGGTGCCTTCGATTTCTACACGAACTGCAAGAACGCTGGCGTGAAGCCGATCATCGGCCTGGAGGCCTACGTGACGCCGGGAACCTCGCGTTTCGATCGTCAGAAGGTGCTGTGGGGCGAGCCGTGGCAGCGCGCCGACGACGTGAGCGCGGGCGGCTCTTACAATCACCTGACCCTCGTTGCCTACAACACGACGGGCATGCATAACCTGTTCCGCCTGGGTTCCTACGCCTCGACGGACGGCCAGTTCGGTAAGTGGCCGCGCGCGGATAAGGAGCTGCTCAATCAGTTCCACGAGGGCCTCATCGTGTTCACGGGCTGCCCCTCGGGTGCCGTGCAGACGCGCCTGCGCCTGGGGCAGTGGGACGAGGCCGTGGCTGAGGCGGCGGAGCTGCGCGATATTTTCGGGGCGGAGAACTTCTATGTCGAGGTCATGGACCACGGCATCGATATCGAGCGACGAACCCACCAGCAGGTCCTCGAGATCGCCAAGCTTATGAACGCGCCCCTGGTGGCCACGAACGACGCGCACTACGTCAAGCGCGATGATCGCAAGATCCAGGACGCGCTCCTGTGCATCAACTCCGGCTCGCGCATCAACGATCCCGATCGCTTTAAGTTCGACGGCGACGGATACTACATCCGTTCCTCGGACGAGATGCGTTCGCTGTGGAGTGAGCTGCCCGGTGCCTGCGACTCCACCCTCGAGATCGCCGAGCGCTGCGACGTGCATTTCACGACCACGAAGGAGGGTGCGAACTACATGCCCGACTTCCCGGTCCCCGAGGGCGAGGATAAGACCTCGTGGTTCATCAAGGAGGTCGAACGAGGCCTGCGCGATCGCTTCCCGAACGGCATTCCTGACGCCGTGCGCAAGCAAGCCCAGTACGAGGAAGACGTCATCATTTCGATGGGTTTCCCCGGCTACTTCCTGACCGTCGCCGACTACATCAACTGGGCGAAGTCGCAGGGTATCCGCGTGGGCCCGGGGCGTGGTTCGGGTGCTGGATCGATGGTCGCCTACGCCATGAAGATCACCGAGCTGAACCCGCTCGATCACGGCCTGATCTTCGAACGATTCCTCAACCCCGAGCGAATCTCGATGCCTGACTTCGACGTCGACTTCGACGAACGTAGGCGCGACGAGGTCATCGCCTACGTGAAGCGCAAGTACGGCGAGGACCGCATTAGCCAGGTCGTCACCTACGGCACGATTAAGACCAAGCAGGCCCTGAAGGACTCCGCGCGCATTCTGGGCAAGGACTTCAAAGTCGGTGAGCAGCTCACTAAGGCTCTGCCCCCGGCGATCATGGGCAAGGACATCACGGTCCACGGCATCTTCGATGAGAAGGACAAGCGCTACGCCGAGGCCTCGGAGTTCCGTAAGTTCTACGAGGAGAACCCCGACACGCACGAGGTCGTCCAGTACGCGCTCGGCCTGGAGGGGCTGACGCGACAGTGGGGCGTGCACGCGTGTGCGGTCATCATGAGCTCCCACACGCTCACCGACATCATCCCGATCATGAAGCGCCCGCAGGACGGCGCGATCATCACGCAGTTTGACTACCCGACGTGCGAGACGCTGGGCCTGCTCAAGATGGACTTCCTGGGCCTGCGTAACCTCACGGTTGTGTCGGATGCGCTGGAGAATATCGCGCTCAACGGCAAGCCGGACCCGGACCTCGATCACCTAGCCTTCGACGACAAGAAGACGTATGAGCTGCTGGGACGAGGCGAGACCCTCGGCGTCTTCCAGCTTGATGGTGGTGGCATGCGCGACCTCCTCAAGCTCATGAAGCCCGACAACTTCGAAGACATCTCCGCCGTCGGCGCCCTGTATCGCCCCGGCCCGATGGGCGCGAACTCGCACACCAACTACGCGCTGCGTAAGAATGGGCGTCAGGAGATTACTCCTATCCACCCGGAGCTGGAAGAACCGCTCAAGGACATCCTGGGAACGACCTTCGGTCTGATCGTGTACCAGGAGCAGGTCATGCAGATCGCCCAGAAGCTGGCGGGGTACTCGCTGGGCCAGGCAGACATTCTGCGTAAGGCGATGGGTAAGAAGAAGAAGGAGGTCCTGGACCAGCAGTTCAAGGGCTTCCGCCAGGGCATGATCGATAACGGCTACTCCGAAGAGTCGATCAAGGCCCTGTGGGACGTCGTCGTTCCCTTCTCCGCGTACGCCTTCAACAAGGCGCACTCGGCGGCCTATGGCCTCGTGTCCTACTGGACGGCGTTCCTGAAGGCGAACTACCCGACGGAGTACATGGCGGCCCTGTTGACCTCAACGAAGGACAACAAGGATCGTCGTGCGCTCTACCTGGCGGAGTGCCGCCACATGGACATCACGGTGCTGCCTCCCGACGTGAATGCGTCGATGGGTAACTTCGCGCCTGACGGTGAGGCGATCCGCTTCGGTCTGAATGCGATCCAGAATGTTGGTGGCCCGGTCGTCGATGCGATCGTGGAGACTCGTGCCGAGAAGGGACGTTTCTCCTCGTTCCAGGATTTCCTGGACAAGGTGCCCCAGGTGGTGTGCAACAAGCGCACGATCCAGTCCCTCATCCGCGCGGGCGCGTTCGACTCGATGGGTCACACGCGTCGCGCCCTCCTCGCGCGCTGCGACGAGGCCGTGGACGCGATCATCGACGTCAAGCGAAACGAGGCGATCGGGCAGTTCGACCTCTTTGGTGCGCTCGGGGAGGACGAAGACTCAGGCTCGGGCCTGACGATCGACATCCCGGACCTGCCCGAGTTCGACCGAAAGACGAAGCTGGCGGCCGAGCGCGAGATGCTGGGCCTGTACGTCTCGGACCACCCGCTGCGCGGCGTGGAGGCGGCGCTGGCTCGCCACCAGGACTACGAGATCGCGCAGGTCGTCGGCTCCGATGGGGCGATGGCGGACCGTATCGTGAAGATCGCGGGCCTCGTGTCGGGTGTGACGACGAAGGTGACGAAGCAGGGCAACGCGTGGGCGATTGCGACGATCGAGGACCTGTCGGGTTCGGTGGACGTGCTCTTCTTCCCGCGTTCCTACGAGTCGATCCAGACCTACCTCGCGCAGGACATCATCGTCCAGATCGAGGGCAAGGTGAACGTGCGTGAGGAGGGCATGACCATCTATGGCCAGTCGATGACCCTCCTGGATCTGTCGGGTGGGGCTGACCTGCCGCTCGATCTGCGTCTGCCGGCCGCGCGGTGTACGCCCGAGCTCCTCACCGACCTGCGTGGCGTCCTCGAGTCCTACCCGGGTGGATCCCCGGTGCGCCTGCACCTGACGGAACCGGGACGCACGACGATTGTCGAGCTGGATCCGAAGCTGCGCGTCGAGCAGACGAGCGCCTTCTTCAGCCATATCAAGGCTGTCGTCGGCGCGGGTGGGGTCGTGACCTCGTCCTGAAACGATACGAGCCGGGCCCCGATGGGACTCGGCTCGCGTCGAAAGCTGCGGCGGTTAGGAGGCGGAACCGACGATTGCGGCGGCCCGGCCCCAGGGGGCGTCGACCTCGACGAGGTCACCGACGCTGAGGTGGTGGCCGCGGCGAGTCTCCACCTCGCCGTTGACGGTCACGTCGCCGGCCTGGATGAGTTCGCGGGCCTGGGCGCCGTCCTCGGCGAGGGAAGCGAGCTTGACGAATTGGCCGAGTTTGATCTCCCCGCGAACGGGGATCGTCGGGGTACTCATGGCGGGGTCCTTTCGCTGAGGGGAGAGCGCATCACGCGCGCGCTCGTGGATCAACAGTATCCTTGGAGAGAGACACACAGTATAAGGAGGAGCGGTGAGCGCTCACAACGACGATATCGATGCGGAGTTCCAGTCGCTGGTTGCATCGCTGGGTGCATCGCCCACCGCTGGCGATTCCCTGCCGCCCCTCGACCCGGACGATACGCCCGTCGACGAGTCCTTGCACTTGGATGGCGGCCGCCTGTCGGTTGCCCTCGTGCTCGCCCCGATTTCCTATCCGGAGGCGCTGCATTCGCTGCTCGCGTTGTCGGGTGTGCGCGAGCCGATCGTCCGTCTCAAGCCCTGGACTGCCGTCTGGCTGCGTGTTGAGACGACTCCGACCGACGAGGAAGAGCTCGATGCTCTGCTCACCGGCCAGCGCCCGATGCCCGACGCCGTGGACCGAGTCGCCCGCGCGGTGTCGAACCTGTCGAAGTACGGGGCCGTGGCCCTCATGAGTTGGCTCGTGGAGGGTGACGGCGTGGAACCGGGCGTCTCGGGTCGCATTTCCGCTCAGCGTTACGTCAGTGGCGAGCCCGAGGAAACGATTCCCGCAGGTCTTCTGCTCGGTGCGATGCCCGCGGCGACGGAGGACCTGCTGCTCGGTCGTACGACGCCGGCTGACTACAAGGATTCCGTGGCCGCCGACGGCAGCTGTCAGGGTGGCGGCCCCTTCGGCTGGTTCCGACGCAAGCAATCATGACGGTTCTTCAGCTGCTGCCCGCGATCGACGTGACGGGCGGGCAGGCCGTGCGTCTGTCCTCGGGGTCAGTCGATGCAGGGTCCTGGGGGAGTCCGCTCGATGTTGCCCGCTCGTTTCACGAGGCCGGGGCCCGTTGGGTGCATCTCGTGGACCTCGATCTGGCGTTTGGTCGCGGTGAGAACTCTGAGCTCCTCGCGCGAGTCATCCATGAGGTTCCTGTGCGCGTCGAACTGTCGGGAGGCATCACGAACCGCGGTGCCATCGAGGCTGGATTAGCGATGGGACCCGAGCGCGTCAATATCGCGACGCAGGCTCTTGGCGACATCGATACCGTGTGCGAAGCAATTGATACCTACGGCGAGCGCGTCGCTGTCTGCCTGGACGTGCGCGGCGATCGCCTGGCCGCGCGCGGAGGTAGCGGCGAGGGCGGAAACGTCTGGGAGGCACTGCACACCTTGAACGAGGCGGGGGTAGCCCGACTGGTCGTCACCGACGTGACGCGAGATGGCCAGATGAATGGCTCGAACAGGGACCTGCTGGCCCGGGTCGCGGACCGCACTCCCGCCCGCATCATCGCCTCCGGTGGCGTGAACTCCCTGGACGATATCGAGGCGCTGCGCGTTCTTGGCATCGAGGGTGCGATTGTCGGAAAGGCCCTGTACCAGGGCGCATTTACTCTGGCCGACGCGTTGGATGTTGCCGGATACGAGGAGCAGTCATGACCCCCACGCAGCCTTCCCTCACGGAGGAACAGAAGAATCGACTGGCGCAGCGCCTGTCGATGATGAGCCACGACCGCGCGGACGTCGGTCAGGGGCTTCCTCGTACCACCCGCGCGCTCGCGCTGGGGCTGGGGAGCGACGTGGGGGCGGCGAGGCTTGAGGAGCTCGTTGACGCGCTCGTTTTCGAACGCGTCATCGTTCCTATCGATGTCGAACCCGACCCGCGCGTGACGGGTGTTCACGCCGGAGAAAACGGGCACAACCCGATCGACTTCGTGCGCGCGCAAACCCCCGCGGGGGAGGCGCTCGCCATCTATTCGTCGGCCGAGGCCCTGTCTGCCCACCGCCCCGGTGACCGCCCGATGGCCCTGGACTTCCGCACGATCGGGCTCACGGCCCTCGTTGAGACGGGTGGGCGCATTGTCGTCAACCCGGGCACTGATGCCGTGCTGCTGCCGCGCCCCGCCGTCGCCGCCCTCGCGCAGGGGGATGAGTGGCTACCGGCCTGGCGTGATGAGGCCCTGCGTGAGCTTCTGCTTGCCGAGGCCAGCGCTGCGTGCCCCGCCATCGTCGATGTTGAGATCGCCTACGCGGGCGACGGACTCACGCGCGTGCTCGTGTCCGTGGACCGCGCGTCTTACGCCCAGGGGGCCGATGCCTCGGCAATGAAAGAAAGCCTGTCGGCCGCCCTGAACGCCCTGGGATCGAACCCTCGCCTCATCGCCTCGGCGGACCGAGTCGAGATCGCGCCCGTCCTGCGCTGAGACTGCTCAGCGAGCGCCCACCGGAGCGTGAGGCGCGCAATGATCGCTGATCTGGCGTTCTCGCGCTATTTCTGGTAGAGTAACTACGACCGTCTGGGCGAGAGCCCGGAACGCAAGCGGAGAAATCCCACCTGGATACCCGCCTCTCGCACGAGAGGATGCCGCCCTCAGAGGAGCCGCGCAGGGGATCGGGTTCGGCGGTCAGCACCCGTGCGTGTTGACCCTATGGAAGCCTCCGTGCGCGTCGCGTAACGGAGGCTTTTCGTTTCGCGCATAAGGATTCTGTGGAAGGAGCCGCTCATCAGCGAGACTCGCATCAATGAGCGTATTCGAGTCCCCGAGGTTCGCCTCGTGGGACCCGGAGGTGAACAGGTCGGCGTTGTCCGAGTTGAGGACGCGCTGCGTCTGGCCGAGGAGGCCGGACTTGACCTGGTTGAGGTTGCGCCGAACGCTAAGCCGCCCGTCGCAAAGCTCATGGATTACGGCAAGTACAAGTACGAAGCCGCCCAGAAGGCCCGCGATGCTCGCCGCAACCAGGCGAACACGCAACTGAAGGAAATCCGCTTCCGACTGAAGATCGACGATCATGACTTCGGCGTCAAGAAGGGCCACGTGGAGCGCTTCCTGTCCGCTGGCGACAAGGTCAAGGTCATGATCATGTTCCGCGGTCGAGAGCAGTCTCGCCCCGAGGCTGGCGTTCGCCTCCTGCAGCGCCTCGCCGAGGAAATCGGTGAGCTTGCCACCGTCGAGTCGATGCCCCGTCAGGACGGGCGCAACATGACGATGGTGCTGGCACCCACCAAGCGCAAGGCTGACGCCCTGACCGAGCAGCGCAAGCGCCGCGAGGCCGAGCGCGCTGAGCGCCGGGGCAAGCGCGCGGAGCGCGCCAGCAAGGACCAGGCCCGAGTGGCAGCCGACAAGGCTGACGAACAGGACTGACGGCGATACCCATCGCCTGACAACGAAGGAATAGAAATGCCGAAGAACAAGACTCATTCCGGTGCTAAGAAGCGCTTCCGCACGACCGGCTCGGGCAAGATCATGCGCGAGCAGGCCGGCGCCCGCCACCTGCTGGAGCACAAGTCCAGCCGCAAGACCCGTCGTCTGGCGACCGACCAGGTCCTGGAGACCGCTGACGTCAAGCGCGTCAAGCGTCTGCTGGGCAAGTGAGCTCGAGTTAGAGGAGAACAGTAGAAAATGGCACGTGTTAAGCGTTCTGTCAACGCCAAGAAGAAGCGTCGTACCGTACTCGAGCAGGCCTCCGGTTACCGCGGCCAGCGCTCGCGCATGTACCGCAAGGCCAAGGAGCAGGTCACTCACTCCTTCGTCTACTCCTACCGCGACCGCAAGGCCAAGAAGGGCGACTTCCGTCGTCTGTGGATCCAGCGCATCAACGCTGCGTCCCGCGCCCAGGGCCTGACCTACAACCGCCTGATCCAGGGCCTGAACCTGGCCGGCGTCGAGGTCGACCGTCGCATGCTGGCTGAGCTGGCTGTCAATGACATCAACGCGTTCAACGCCCTCGTGAAGGTCGCCAAGGACGCGCTGCCCGCCGACATCAACGCCCCCAAGGCCTGATAGGTGAGCTCTTCCGCCGAGCGCCTGACCGTTCTCGATAATCCCCGCGCCGATCGCGTGCGCAGGGTGTCGGGTCTGGTCGGGCGCTCGGCGCGTTCGCGTTCGGGTTTGATGCTCGTCGAGGGGCCGCAGGCCGTGCGCGAACTTGTCACGCACCGCGGTGAGTGCGTGCGTGACGTGTATGTGCGGCAGGACGTGTGGGAAACCCACGCGGATGTCGTGGAAGCGGCGCGGCGCGTGACGCGCTGGGTGCATCCCGTGACCGCCGAGGTCTCAGCGGCTCTTTCGGGTGACTCCCAGGGAATCTGCGCGGTTGCCTCGCTCGATGCGATTTTGTGCGAGCTGCCCGAGCCGAGCGTGGGTGAGACGATCGTCGTGCTCGCCCAGGGGCGCGATCCCGGCAACGTCGGCACGATCATCCGCACCGCCGATGCGTTCGGCGCGGTTGGCGTCGTCGCCGTTGCGGGCACGGTGGATGCCGCGAGCCCGAAGGTCGTCCGTTCGAGCGCCGGATCCGTTTTCCACATTCCGGTGTGCCAGGTCGCGTCCTTCGCGGATGCTCGCGCGCTCATTCACGGTCGCAGCGCGGCCCTGTTGGGCACCAGTGGCGGCGCGGGTTCGCTGAGCCTGTCCGACCTCCTCGTGCAGGGTATTTCCGCTCGTTCTCGCCTGTCGCAGTCCCACGCATGGGTGTTCGGCAACGAGGCGCGGGGCCTGTCGGGGGACGAGATGCGCCTGTGCGACGCGCTTGTGTCGATACCGATGAGCGGCGACGCGGAGTCCCTGAACGTGGCCAGCGCGGCCGCGACTGCCTGTTCGCCTCCCAGACGGTGCGAGGCCGCCAGAGCTGACCGGCCCTTGCAGCGCAGTGACGCGCACGCGACTAGGCTGGGTCTCATGAAGTTAGGTGACCTGTCCGAGGCCCAGTTGGTGTCTCATTTCCGCGAGTCTTTTCCGCGCGGCGATCGCACGATCATTGGTATCGGCGACGATTGTGCCCAGGTGGCAGCTCCCGAAGGATCCTTCATTGTGACGACGGACGTCATGGTGGAGGACCAGCATTTCCACCTTTCGTGGTCGACCGGGTACGAGGTTGGTGCGCGCGTCGCCGCCCAGAATCTCGCGGATATTGACGCAATGGGTGGACGTCCCTCGGCGCTCGTCGCATCGGTGGTCGCGCCTCGTGACATGGACGCCGACGTGTTCCTTGACGTTGTCCGAGGCCTGGGGGACCGCGCACGGGAGGCTGGAGCGGGCGTCGTCGGCGGGGACCTGAGCGCGGGGGAGAAGCTCGTCATTTCGATCACGGCCTTCGGCTATTGCCCGGGGCCGGTGGTACGACGTGACGGCGCGCGCCCCGGTGACGTCATCGCGGTGAGTGGTACTCTCGGCTACTCCTACGCCGGGCTCGATCTGCTCGAAGGGGGACACGTTGATCCGTCCGCCCGAGGCGTCGAGCAGCTGGGTGAGCTCGCTCCCTTCGTCGACACGTACCGCGCACCGTCGCCCCCTCTTGGGTCGGGCGTCGCGGCCGCGGCTGTGGGTGCGCAGGCCATGATGGACCTGTCGGATGGGCCCGCCACGGACGCCGCGCGCATCGCCAAGGCCTCGGGAGTCGTTATTGAGTTCGATCGGCCAGCGATCGAGCAAGAGGCCTGGCGTCTGCAAACTCCGGCTCGCATCTGCCAAGCAGATCCCGTGTGGTGGGTGCTCCAGGGGGGAGAGGAACACGGCATGATCGCTGCGTTCCCGCCAGACGTCGCGCTGCCGGAAGGATTCCGAGCGATCGGTCGAGCTCGCTCATGCGAGTCGGGCGAGGATCCCTGCGCGATGTTCGATGGCGAGGTCCTGCGCGGGGCGTGGGACCATTTCCAGGCTGATTCCGTAGACTAGTGTGATGTGGACCGCTGAGTAACTGGGGCGCGGAATGCTTGCATGCTCAGCACAGGAAAGCAAGAGGAAGAGCGTGAGGATGAACCGAACGACCGAAGGCTACGAGGCCTCGTCTCAACCGATGTCGCGCGTGGCGCGCAAGCTCGCGGAGTCGTCGGAGGAGATACCGGCGACCGCCGGCCTATCCCTCCCGGCGCTGGCGGGCGACGCATGCGTGCCGCCGACGAAGGCACTGCCCGTCGTCGAGGCTGACGCCGACGCCTGACAGCCTGCTTGATGCGCCGTGTCCGTCCGCTGTGGGTGGGCACGGCGCATCCGTCATGTGATCGCTCTTTGACTATGGGCATTTGTGGCGTGATACTGAGCACGCCTGAATGGCCGATTGTCCGGGCATACGAGGTGTGCTGCTGGCTCGGTCATGGATTGTCAATGGGTGTGAGGAGCACATGATGGGCACTGAGAATAATGAACCGATGGATGCGCCGATTCCGGTTCCACAGGCGGGGCATGCGGGGGTGAATCCTTCGGTCTCTGGCGGCGGTGGCGTTGCTTTCACGCCGATGTCTCCGGCGAGTAAGAAACGCGTCAAACTAATCGGGATCCTCGTCGGTGTTCTCGCTGTGCTGGTGATCGCTGGCGTGATTGGGGTCAAGGTGGCCAATAGTTCGCGCACCCCCGAGGCACAGGTGCGTCAGTATCTGGATCTGCTGGCGGCGGGCAATGCCAGCGCCGCAACTGCGATGGTCGACCCGGGCGTAGCCAACGACGAGCGCGTATTTTTGACGGACTCGGTGATGTCGTCGGCTCAGTCGCTGCTGGTTGTTGAGGACATCAGCGCTGGCGTGGACGAGAACGACGGAAAGAGGGGCGAGTCTGATACGCGTACGGTGACCGCGACCATGCAGGTCAACGGTGAGCGTTTCGTTCACGAGTTCACGGTGACGAAAGCGAAGCCCACGATGGGCGTTCTGGACAACTGGCAGTCAAGGATGCTCTGGTATCCAAGGTGAGCGTCGACGCTCGCGGGTACAACCAATTCACCGTCGGCGACGTGAGTGCCGACGCCCATCGGACGGGCCAGGACGGCGACGATGCGACCTTCCTCTTCTACCCGGGCGTCTACACGTTCACACCGGTCGCACCGAGCGAGTATGCCGAATCCAACCCGGAAACCGTGTCGATCCTCGGTGATACGTGGAGCGGAGACGGTACCTCTGTCTCGATGACAGCCACCTACAACACTAAGCTCACGGCGGCAGCGCTCGATGCTGGCAAGGAGGCCGTCGACTCGTGCGCGTCCATCCCGGGCAACCAGAACTCGGTGTGTCCCTTCGCAATTCAGAGCGATGCGGTCACCGCGGTCTCCGGTGCCATGCCGAAGGCCCTCGGGCCGGTATCTCCGGATCAGCCGACATTCTTCCGGGCTGCTGTCACCTTCACGGCAACGTACTCGAACAAGTACTACATGGAGGGTACTCGCGACGTTGAAGCCAAGATAGAGATCGTCGCGCAGCTGGATGACAACGATGTGCTCATTCTGGATAAGGATGGGAAGCCAGACTTCACGGTAGGTTTTACGCGCTAACACGCACACCTCGTGAGCTTCCTGCGCCGTGTCCGTCCGTTGTGGGTGGGCACGGCGCATCCGTCATGTGATCGCTCTTTGACTATGGGCATTTGTGGCGTGATACTGAGCACGCCTGAATGGCCGATTGTCCGGGCATACGAGGTGTGCTGCTGGCTCGGTCATGGATTGTCAATGGGTGTGAGGAGCACATGATGGGCACTGAGAATAATGAACCGATGGGCGCTCCGATTGCGGTTTCGCCTGCAATCCCGGCGGAGTGTGACCAGTCGATGCGCAATGAGACAGCCGCTGCTTCAGCTCCCACGCCTGGCCGGGGCAAGAAGCGCGCGATGGCGATAGGGATTGTGATCGGTGTCCTCCTCGTCCTGGTGGTCGCTGGCGTGGTTGCGATCAAGGTGGCCAATAGTTCGCGCACCCCCGAGGCGCAGGTGCGTCAGTATCTGGATCTGCTGGCGGCAGGCAAATGCCAGCGCCGCAACTGCGATGGTCGACCCGGGCGTTGCGAACGATCAGCGAACCTTCCTCACTGACGGTGTCATGGCCTCGGCTCAGTCTCGCTTGGTCATTGAAGATGTCGTTGCCGATAGGAATGATGAGTCGAGTACGCGTTCGGTGACCGCGACCATGCAGGTCAACGGTGAGCGTTTCACGCACCAGTTCACCGTGACGAAAGCGAAGCCCACGATGGGCGTTCTGGACAACTGGCAGGTCAAGGATGCTCTGGTCACCCAGGTGAGCGTCGATGCTCAGGGATACGCCCAATTCACCGTCGGTGACGAAAGTGCCGATGCTCCGAAGAAGCAGGTCACCGGGGAGGGCGCGACCTTTTTCTTCTACCCGGGCGTGTACACGTTCACGCCGGTCGCGCCGAGTGAGTACGTCGATTCAACTCCTGTGACCGTTGCCGTGCTCGATGTCGTCCATCGTACGAATACCGACGGCGATGCGAGCGATGTATCCCTGCTGGCCACCTACAACAATAATCTGAAGGACGCGGCGCTCGAGGCCGGCACGAAGATCGTTGACTCGTGCGCATCTATCCCGGGCAATCAGAACTCCGTGTGTCCCTTTGCGATTCAGAGCGATGCGCTCACCGCGATCTCGGTGAAAACGATGCCCACATCCATGGAGCCGCTGAAGACAGACCCGGGAGCTTTCCAGGGGCACGTCACCTTCACAGCGACGTACTCGAATAAGTACTACATGGAGGGGACTCGCGACGTGGATACCGTGCTGATTCTCGATGTGCAGTTCGACAGTGACGGGCTCCTGAAGCTCGATCAGGACGGCAAGCCTGACTTTAGGGTGTCCTTCGCCCGCTAGTGAGAGGCCTTGAGGTGCCGCGACGCTCATGGGACAATTGCAGAGTTTGCATCCGTTGAGTCTTGCGCTCTCTGAGAGGCGTAAATCGGCGACAATGGCACAGTGAGGAGAACCGATGGAATCGTACGGCGCCAACGTCGGCCACAGGATGAGTGCCCCGCCTCCCGCCTTGTCGGAGACGCAACGGAGGCGCGATAACAAGGTGTGGGTGATCGCTATGGTTGTGGTCGGCCTGCTCGTCCTCGGCGTTGTTCACCTGATGGATATGCCTCGCACAAACCCCGAGGATACCGTGCGGCAGTACTTGACCTACCTCGCGGATGGGGACGCGGAATCAGCGCTTGGGATGCTCACGAGGCCGATGACAGATCGCGAGAAGCGTTTCCTGACGAATGATGTCTTGTCGGCCTCGGACTCTCGTATCGCGATTGAATCGGTCGAAAGCCTGACCAGTAAATGGAGCGTGGTCTCCCGCGCGACGGTACGGGCGACGATGAGCGTGAACGGCGAGCGTATCACCCATGATTTCACCGTCTATCACCATAAGCCGACGAAGGACCGTCCGGAGGAGTGGTACTTGTTCGACGATCTGTTGGTGCACGTGGCCGTGACGGGTGATGGAGTCCCCGGATTTAGCGTGACCGGTGATTCCGCGGGCGTCGAGCCGCTGTCGACAGGTTGGCAGGAATACTACTTCTTCCCCGGTGTCTACACCCTGACGCCCGAAGGTCGACGTGATGGAGGCACTGTCGACCCCCAGACGGTCGTCGCCATTGATGGGACAGGCACCTCCGCCACCGAAAACACGACGGTGCGCTTCAACTAACTGACTGTCGGAGGCCATCGAGGTCGTCTCCGCTTTGGAAGGACACACAGCCCGCAGCGTTTCTTTGTGCGAGAGACAGTGATGACGTACGCTAACCCTACGAAGTAGTTACCGAGCATGTAGGGGCGTTCTCAATGCAGAGAAAAAGGCCGTGCCGCAGTTTGGCGTGCCGGGTGCCGTACCCGGCGGTGGACCCAACCGCGGGACCGCCGGAGAGTTGTTTGCTGCATACCGGGCGATGGAACCCAAACGACGCAAGAAGGTGAAGATATTTCTCGGAATTGTTGCGCTCTTCGCCCTCAGTTTCGCTCTCACTCCCTTCGTATGGGTGATCGAGCGCGTCGAAGGGACCCCCGATGGTGAGGTGCGTCGATATCTCAGCTACCTAGCCGAGGGGGATGCAGCGGGCGCGCTCGCGATGGTCGACCCTGGCATTCCGAACGAACAGCGTCTCTTTCTCACGAATGAGGTGTTGACGGCAGCCTCATCTCGGATTGTCGTTGAATCGGTCAGCAAACCGACCTATTCCACTGGTGGTATCAACACGAAGGAAGTAACGGCAACGCTACGCCTGAACGGTGATCGTTTTACCCATACCTTTTCGGTGGAGCGACGGAGTAAGGAAGAGGGAGACTCGTCCGTGTGGAAGATACGCGATGGCCTCTTCGTCAAGGTTCCCGTCTCAGGAGTGCGCGTGCCGTCCTTTAGCGTTGGGAGTGTTTCAGCGAGAGTCGGATCGCCTGACGCTGCCCCAGTTGAATATCTATTCTTTCCGGGTGTCTACACTTTTCAGCCGGAAGGTCTTGGGCCGTACGTGAATGCCCCGGCTACTCAGGTAGTTGTGGAGAATGGGGCGCATGCCTCGACCTATGAAACGACATCGGTGTCCCTGGATGGCCAGCTGACGAGCGCGCTCAGGAACGATGTCTTGAGTGCTGTGCAGAAAAAGGTCGAGGATTGTGCGACGCTGGGCAAGAACATGCACCCCTCGTGCCCATCTGAGTTACGTACCTCGGCGGTGACCGCCATTGAGCTGCTGAATGTACCGCAGGTGCTGACCAGCGCTACCGAGGACGGGATATATGAGGCCGAAGATGCTGTCTTCCGTTACCAGGATGGCTCCTCCCACGACCTGACGGTCCGAGTGGAGGCGACGGTTGCTATGAGCGCGGATGGTGTTCCCGAGGTTGACATCGATGGGAAACCGAACGTCACAGTGACCATGCGGAAGCTGTGAATCGGCCGCCGAGGTTGCGATGATTCGAAGAGCCCCATGCCCGAGCTTGCGGGCGTGAATGGGACGTCTATCTCTCGCACATCCCCCTCCGCGGAGGGGGAATGATGCGTGTCCACCACGTGCCCGCACGCTGATTATTCGGTTGATGAAATAAATACCGTGTGAGAAAATTTAACGCCTTTGGTGCGGCTTCCGGCGTGAGCATGACCGTCTCAGGGGTATTCCATCAGCGCGGACAAGAGTGAGGAGCAAGCGATGGCTCAGGAGCAGTACGACGCGAATCAGGGAATGGTGCCCCCACCCCCGGCCCCTCGGACAACCTGACCCCTCCTCCTGCCCCTGCCAACCCCCAGTACGCCACCGCTCAGGCGCCCGTCGTGCCCCAGACGGGCGTGACCTTCACCCCGATGTCCGCCAAGAGCCGCCGACGTATCAAGCGCATCGCGATCAGCGCTGTGGCCCTCGTCGTCCTCGTGGTTGTCGGAACCGTCGCCCTGACGATCGCGAACTGGACACGTACACCCGAAGCACAGGTCCGCCAGTATCTCGGTCTCCTCGCGGAAGGGAAGGCGAGCGCAGCAACTGCCATGGTTGATCCTGGTCTGCCCAATGACCAGCGCGGATTCCTCTCTGACCAGGTCATGGCCTCGGCGAGCGCCCGCATCGAAATTGAGGATGTGACTGTCGACGATGCGGAGCACGCGAAGGAACGCGTCGTGACGGCGACGATGCGCCTCGATGGCGAACGCTTCACCCGTTCCTTCCGTGTGAGCCAGGCGAAGAAGACGTTTGGCCTGCTGAAGAACTGGAAGATCCAGGATGCGATGGTTGCCCGCGTCGATGTGGAGGCGGACAATGTTACGGCATTCTCGATCGGCGGAGAAAAGCTCTCGATTGCGACGCTCAAGGAGGGATCCAGCAGCTCTCTCGTGCTCTACCCCGGCGTCTACACGTTCACCCCGGAGGAGACAGGGGATTACATTGATGCGGCACCCAAGACTCTGTCCGTCAAGGCTGCGACCGGGTACGACAGCTCGACATACGGTGGCACGGTTGAGCTGACGGGCACGTATAACGACAAGATGGCCGCCGCCGCGCTCGAGGCTGCGGCTGCGCTCACGAACTCGTGTGCGACCGTTCCGGGCAATATCGATACTGCCTGTCCGATGGCGGTTCAGTCTCGGACGCTGGCTCTCTTGCAGGTCAAGACGATGCCCACAGCGATGAAGGCGACGACGGACGAGGGTGGCGAGTACACCGGCGAAGCGACGTTTACGATCCAGGGCATGGAGAGCTGGGATAAGCAGCATGATGTCACGTCTCGGGTGACGGCCACGGTGAAGACCGACAAGAATGGCAAGCTTGAATTGGACGCGTCGGGTAAGCCGCAGTTCGAGGTGCGATTCGGCTACTGAGGCCCGTATTCACGCCATGTGTGCACCGGGTATGCGGACTCGGCGAAAGAAGTTCGCATACCCGGTGTCGTAGCGGCGGTTGCGCGCTATGATGGGTTTTTGGTAACCCTGTCACACCGAATCTGGAGCAGCCGCATGAGCAACGAGGCCCAGGCAATGAAGACGCGCAAGCCCGGTCGACCGAAGGCCGGCAGTGAGGATAAAAAGGCGCGTATCCTCGCGGAGGCGTTGATCCTTTTCTCCACGCGTGGTTTTGTTGCGACGTCGCTGGCGGATATCGCGCGCGCAGCCGATATTTCCCAAGGCTGGCTTGTTGCATCACTACGCGTCGAAGGATCAGCTCCTCGCGGCTGTCCTTGATGAGCGTGATCGTCGGATTGTTAGTCGTCTTCCGCGCGCTGAGGAGGGAGCGGAGGCCGCGCTTGATGCGTGGGTGGATATGGTTGCGCATAACCAACGTCATCCCGATGGTGTCGCCCTGTACACAGCGATGTCGGCTGCCGTGATCGATGCGCAGCATCAGGCTCATCCGTGGTTCCGTCACCATCTGCTCGATGCTATTCGCTACCTGATTGATGCGATCGAGCACGGCAAGGCGCGTGGCGAGGTTCGCGCCGATGCGCCCAGTGAGCAGATCGCACGTAAACTTGTTGCGCTCTCCGATGGTCTTCAGGTGCAGTGGTTGTGTTCGCGCGCGGATGGTGGGCGCGAATTCAATATGCACGAGGTGATGGCCGGTGTGGTTGACGACGTGAAGGTGTGCTGGCTTATTCGTTCGTGAACGAGGCCGGGGTGCCTCCCCACAGGAGGCGTCGTGTTGTGAAAAGCAGCACAGATGATGAGGGTTTGAGGCTGTTTTTTGCGAGTTGGGGCTTAGTCCCTTGTTGCGCGTATTATGGTCATGCGCTGGTGACACGGAGAACCCTGAGAAGGGTTAGCATGGACAAACCAGCATACTTCACGATGTCGGGAGTTTTGCCGAACGTGTCCAGCGAAGCCGCTGCACGTGACGCGGAGAATCCGTCGCTCATCCACGCCTGGAGGTCTACGCATGACGAACACCGCCGTTCCCACCCCGCCCCACCCCAATTCCAACGCTCGACGCTGCCCCGATGATCTGTGGGCGCTGGGGAGAGAGCGATCGTTCGAGCCCGCCGCTGGGCTGATGAGTCGGCCCACGAGCCGACGCCGCAATCGGCCAAGCTTCTGTCCCGAATCCTGTCCGATCCGGACGGTCTGACGTTCACCACTCGATTCGTTGACGACGTCGTGCGTCCCGCGGATCTGGACGTGGCCAGCGCGGCGTTGAAGCGTCTGTCGGCTGGGCGCAAGGACTTTCTTCCGCCCGCATTGGCCGCGGCGATGGGCCTCGGGTCAACCGCCTCGCGCCTCGCGCCCCGCACTGTCACGACGGTGGCGCGACGTGTCTTCCGCGAGATCGTCGGTGATCTCGTCGTCGATGCGACCGACAAGGGCCTCGGCCCTGCGCTCGCGCGCCTGCGCGCAGGCGGTCATCGTCTGAACGTGAACCTCCTCGGCGAGGCGGTTCTTGGTGAGAAGGAAGCAGCCCATCGCCTGGCCGAGGTCTCGCGCCTCGTCACCCGCGAGGATGTCGACTACGTCTCCATCAAGGTGTCTGCCGTGACAGGACCCCACAACCCCTGGGGCTTCGAGGAAGTCGTCGACCACGGCGTGAGTGCCCTCCTGCCGCTCTACCGCCTCGCCCGCGACAACGGGACCTTCCTCAACCTCGACATGGAGGACTACAAGGATCTCGACCTGACGATTGCTGTCTTCACCGCGATTCTCGACCAGCCGGATATGCGCGGTTACGAGGCGGGCATTGTCCTCCAGGCATACCTGCCCGATTCTCTCGGTGCCCTCCAACGCCTCCAGGAGTGGGCGCGTCGGCGCGTGGACGCGGGCGGCTCGCGCATCAAGGTACGCATCGTCAAGGGCGCGAACCTGTCCATGGAGAAGGTGGACGCGGAAATTCATGGGTGGGAGCTGACAACCTGGCCGTCCAAGCAGGCCACAGACACGAACTACAAGCGCATGCTCAGCTGGGCGATGACTCCGGAACGGACGCGAGCGATCCGACTGGGAGTGGCCGGACAAAACATCTTCGACATTGCTTTCGCCTACGAGCTGCGCGCTGCGCGCGGCGTCGAGGACAGCGTCGAGTTTGAGATGCTCTCCGGCATGGCCACCGGCATCCAGGAGGTCGTGCGCCGCGACGTCGGTTCTCTCCTCCTGTACGTCCCGGTCGTCAACCCCCGTGAGTTCGACGTCGCCATCTCCTACCTGGTGCGCCGCCTTGAGGAAAACGCGGCGCCCGAGAACTTTATGTCCGGGGTCTTCGATATTGCCGCAAACGAGGATGTCTTCGCCCGCGAACGCGACCGCTTCCTCGCCGCACTGTCCAACGTCGATCCGGATGCGCCCGTTCCCGCTGCGAACCGCCGCCAGAACCGTCTGTCTGAGCGCGAGGCCGGGGTGGCGCCAGAGCAGGGGAGCCTGGCTGAGCGCGCGCATCGCCCGTTCGTATCCGAGGCAGATTCTGATCCCGCTCTGGCAGCAAACCGCCAGTGGGCGCGCGACATCGCCGCGGCGATTCCGGCCTCGACGCGGGGTGTGGAGGCTGTGCGTGCCGGAGTGCAGTCGCTGGCCACGAACGAGGCCATCGATGCGCTTGTCGAGTCCGCCAGCCGCGCTGCTCACTCCTGGCAGTCGCGCACCCCTGAGGAGAGGGCTGCCACGCTGCATCGCGTCGGCGACGTCCTCGCAGCGCGCAGGGGCGAGCTGATCGAGGTCGCTGGATCCGAGGCAGGAAACCATCGATCAGGCCGACCCCGAGGTGAGCGAAGCGGTCGACTTCTGTCACCACTATGCGAATGCTTCGTTGCAGCTCACCGATGAGGCCTACATGGCGGGGGCGCGATTCGTGCCCGTCGATGTCACTGTCGTTGCCTCCCCCGTGGAATTTCCCCGTGGCCATTCCCGTTGGTGGTGTCGCCGCGGCGCTCGCGGCTGGTAGCGCGGTCATTCTGAAGCCCGCCCCGCCAGCTAAGCGTTGCGCGGCTGAGCTCGTCGCGGCCTTTCACGAGGCCGGGGTCCCTCGAGACCTGGTGGTACTCGCCCCGCTCGACGATGGGGACGTGTCGCGCTATCTCGTGACCCACGAGGGTGTCGACCGCGTCGTGCTGACCGGATCGTACGACACGGCTCGTCTTTTCCGTTCTTGGAAGCCCGACATGCACCTGCTGGGGGAGACGAGTGGCAAGAATGCCATTATCGTGACCCCGTCGGCGGATCCCGATCTGGCGGTGCGCGACATCGTGCACTCGGCTTTCGCGCACGCGGGGCAAAAGTGCTCTGCTTCGTCTCTGCTGATCCTCGTGGGTTCGGCGGGACGCTCCTCACGTATCGCGCGTCAGCTCGTCGATGCGGCCGCGTCGCTGCGTGTGGGACTGCCCGCATCCCTCGATTCGCAGGTCGGTCCCGTCGTCGTTCCTGACGATGAGAAGGCCGTGCGAGGCCTGACCACCCTGGGAGAGGGAGAACACTGGGTGCTCAAGCCGCGCTACCTGGGTGATGGGCTCTGGACCCCGGGTATCCGTGCGGGTGTGGTCCCCGGCAGCGAATTCCATCTGACGGAATACTTCGCGCCCGTCCTCGGCGTCATGCGTGTCGATACACTCGAGGAAGCCATCGCGGCCGTCAACGATGTCGACTACGGCCTGACCTCCGGCCTGCACACCCTCGACACCGAGGAACTAGCGATGTGGCTGGAAGGCATTGAGGCCGGAAACCTCTACGTCAACCGTGGCATCACCGGCGCGATCGTTCGCCGTCAGCCTTTTGGCGGATGGAAACGCTCGGCCATCGGATCGACCACGAAAGCAGGCGGTCCCTCGTACCTGCTGGGCCTCGGGGAGGTTGAAGCAGCCCGCGAGGCGGCCGTGGGGGAGAATGCCACGGACACCGCACAGCTTGCCCCGAACGTTCGTGCGCTGTGCCATGCGGTGAGTTCGCACTTGAGCGTCGATGAGGCGGCAGAGCTCAGGAGCGCCGTCGCAAACGACGCAGCTGCGTGGGCATGCGCTTACGGAGTTGGCCGTGACGTCACTTCCCTGGCGTGCGAGCGCAATATCCTGCGTTACCGCCCCACTCCGGTCCTCGTGCGAGCGGGCAGTGGAACCACCCTCGTAGACACGGTCCGTGTGTTGGCGGCGGGTGTTCTGGCGGGCGGGCCGATCGGCCTGTCCCTTGCCGACGCACTTCCTCCCTCCGTGGCGGACCTTCTCGAGTCCCTGGATATGGAGGTGACGGTTGAGGATGAGGCCTCGTGGGATTCTCGCCTGACACTCGTGGCGAACTCGGGTGGTTTGGGGATGCGCGTACGTGTTCTCGGCCCGCGCGAGGAGTCCTCGCAGGATCGTTGGGAACGCGCAAGTCGCGTAAGCGTGGGAAGCCCCGACGTCGCGCTGTACACGGGAGCGGTGACGCCGTGCCCGCATACGGAACTGCTGCCCTTCCTGCGTGAACAGGCCGTGTCGATCACGAATCATCGTTTCGGGACGCCGCTGGACTTGGCTGCGGGACTCCTGTAGCGGCCGCGATGGGTATTCGGTAGAGCCTCTGTGCCCCATGGAGGACAATGAACGCCCGCGACTAAGCGTCGCGGGCGTTCATCCACGTTCATTCAGGGGGATGCGCGCAGCTGAGGCAGTAAGCGAATAAACGCTGGAGGGGCGAGCCGCTTGGCTCGCCCCTCCAGCGTTACGTCAGCGTCGTCGACTCAGATCGCGCGGGCGACCTTGTCGGACTTCAGGCACTTGGTGCAGACGTTCAGGCGCTTGGGCGTCCCATTGACCAGGGCGCGAACGCGCTGAATGTTCGGATTCCACCGGCGGTTGGTGCGAACGTGCGAGTGCGACACGCTCTTGCCGAAGCCGGGTCCCTTACCGCACACGTCACAAACGGCAGCCACGATGTTCTCCTCGGTATGTCTTCCAGTTCAGTCTTTGGCTCCCCACGGTCGCGGGGAACGCATCCTCCGGTGCTTGAACCGAAGGCAACCATGACAGAATAGCGGATGATGCGCGCTTTCAACAAGTCGCACGCGTGATCGGTCGTGTCAGGTCGCACACAGCAACCCTCGCGGGGAGAATAGGACGGGGAGGAAAGGGGAGTCATGGAGCTCAATGCAGCGGTCATCATCGAGGCCTGTCGTGCCGGTGCCGAGGAGGCAGCGAGACTCGCGCCTTTCCTCGATGACCTGGATGGATGGGACGGGGCGGACTGCGATACGGGGACGAACGCGGCGGCGACGATGGCTGCGCTCGCTGCAGCGATGGACTCCCTGGAGCCGCGCGCCCACCTGCGCGTGGCTCTCGAAGCTGGCGTGGAGACGATTATCCGCCGGGGTATCGGGCACAGTGGTCTCGCGCTGGGCGCGTTGTTTGAGGCGTGGGCCGGGGCCCTAGCGGATGAGCACCAGGTGACCTCGCTCGCGGCCCGCCGCATGCTGGCGGCCTCCTTGACACCTGTGGCCTCGTCGATCGAATGGTCGGATGCGCTCGTTGAGATGCTCAGTGGTGCCGTGCGCGAGCTCGTGGACATGGGCGATACGCTCCCCGAGGTGGAAGACGTCTTCTCCCGCTTTTCGAGCCAGGCACAGATTGGCTTGGTCGAAGCGACGAATGAATCGACGGGTCGTATCGATCCGGGCGGTGCGTTCATCGCTCTGGTGCTCGCGTGCATCGATGCCGCCATGCGTGACGACGCCGGCATCTTGCAGTCCTTCACCGCGATGCTCGCTGACCTCGCGGAGCGCCACTCGCGCGCACCGGAGGCCGCCTCACCCCCGCCCGGCCGTGATTTCACGGTCGACATCATCCTGGAGGGTACCGAAGACGACCTGCGTGGGCTGCTTGTGCGCCTGGGGGGGACTCGGTGCGCGCCTCTCCTACGTGGGCCGTGTGGATCTGTTTGGAATGGGGGAGTGGCGTCTCCACGTGGATACTTCCGCACCGCTGGCTGCGCACCCCACGTCCGGGCAGGTCATTCGCTTTCAGGTGTCTGATGCTCGCCCCGATGCCCAGATCGGCATCGACGAGCTGGCGGATGAGGGGCTGAGCCACCGCGGCGTGCGTCTCCTCCAGCGTCGCCCGATGCGCCGAGTCGAGCGCGCACGAGTCATCGCATGCACCCGTGCCCCCGGCCTCGTCGAAGAACTCGCACGCGCAGGAGCCGTCGTTTTCCTCGACCTGAACTCGAGTGATGCTGCCGGTATCGTCTCGGCGGCCAGTTCGCGTACCGGCGTGACGCTCGTTGCGCCCTGCGACGAGGCCAGCGCCGCGCTGGTCGGTACCGTTGCCTCTGTCCTTCCCGCTCCGGCGCCCGGAGTGCCCGCGATCCTGCGGGCAGCCAGCGGTGATGATCTCGGAGTCCTTGCGGTCGCCCGCGCATGTGCCCCGCTTTTTGTCCCGCAGCCAGGGGGCCTCGCGGCGGCTCCGACGCTCGCGCGGATGCTGCGTGACGGCGCCCACGACGCGCTGTCGACGTGGACGACCGCCCAGCTACCGCTGGACGGGGATCCCGAAGGAATCGCCGAGGCCCTGGCTGAGGCAGCGCGTGGGGGAGGGCAGTCGTGGCGACTGCTCGTCTCTCGCGATGATGACGGCCCCTACACGGTCGCGACGGTGCGCCAGCTGCTCTCCACGCGTGACGCCTCCTCATCGATCGACCTGGAGACCTGGGATGGTGGACAGAGCGGACCGAGCCTCGTCGCCGGGTGTCCGCTGTGAGTGCACTCGATATCCCTCTGTCCCTGCGCCTGCCGAAGAAGACGGCGAAGGCACTCGCAGGTGCCGGTGTTGCCACGGTGGGCGACTTGCTCATGGTGGCGCCTCGCAGGTACTACCACTGGGGCCGCCTCACCCCGCTGTCTTCCCTGCGAGGGGGAGGACGCCACGATCCTCGCAGAGGTCGCGTCGGCGCATCTGATCGCTAACCGCTCCGGATCGGGCGTCCGCCTGGAGGTCACCCTCACGGACGGCATTCAGTTCCCTGTCCGCCACCTTTTTTTCGCGAAAAAACCAGTACAAGCTCGCACCGATCGAGCGGATTCTCACCCCCGGACAATCCTTCCTGTTTGCCGGGAAAGTGGGAGCATACCGCGGCAAACTTCAACTCACGCACCCATCCTTCGAAGGCGTCGACGGGGAAGATATCGAGCGAATCGCCTCCCGGCCCATCCCGATCTATCCGGCAACGGGATCACTCGCCTCGTGGGCGATTGCCCGTGCCGTCGGCATGGTCCTGGATCACCTCGACGATGCGGACGTGCCCGACGTGGTTCCCGACGCGGTGCGCGATCGCGTCGACATTCCCGCCTATGCGCGCAGCCTTCGTCGCCTGCATCAGCCGCAGACGGACGAGGACTACCAGCAGGCTCGCCGCGCACTGGCCTTCACGGAGGCGTTTGTCCTGCAGGTGGGGCTCGCGATGCGTCGGCGTGGCGCACGCGCGACACCGGCGGTTGCCTCCCCCCCCAGGGTGCCAGGCTCGTTGAGCGATTCCGCGACTGTCTGCCCTTCCAGCTCACCGATTCTCAGGAGCACGCTGTCGCGCAGATCAGCGCCGACCTCGAGCGCGAGACCCCGATGCAGCGCCTCCTCCAGGGGGATGTCGGTTCGGGTAAAACAGTCGTCGCGCTCATGTCCTTCCTGCAGGTTGTCGCGGCTGGCCACCAGGGCGCCCTCGTCGCCCCGACGGAGGTCCTGGCCGAGCAGCACACGGCGTCCCTGCGGGCGCTCCTCGCACCCCTGGGAGAAGAAGCCCCTGATGTGCGTCTCCTGACCGGCTCAACGACGCCGGCTGCCCGCCGAGAGATCCAAGCGGCCATGAATTCTGCGCAGCCGCTCATCGTCGTCGGCACGCACGCTCTCTTCCAGGAATCTGTGCGTTTCCGACCTCGCTCTCGTCGTCGTCGACGAGCAGCACCGCTTCGGCGTCGAGCAGCGTGCCGCGCTCCGTCGAACCCGCGAGGATGGGCACAGCGTCCATGAACTGGTGATGACTGCGACGCCGATCCCACGCACAATCGCCATGACCGTGTTCGGGGACCTGGACGAAACCCGCATGAGCGGCATGCCCCGCGGCCGTACGCCCGTGGCCACCTACCTCGCGGACGCAGCAAACGCCGCGTGGGTGGAGCGCACATGGGCGAGAGCCTCCGAGGAGATCGCGCAGGGGCGGCGCGTCTACGTCGTCTGCCCGCGTATCGACGCCACCGATGAGGTGAGCGATGTCGACGAGGAGCACGCGCGTCCACTGGCATCCGTCAGCGAGGTTGCCGCCTACCTCCGATCCCACCCGGCGCTCGCGGGAGTGGCCATCCATGAGCTCACGGGGCGCACACCCGCGCCCATGAAAGCCCAGATCATGGAGGACTTTTCCGCCGGACGCGCCCCGCTCCTCGTCGCAACAACCGTCATCGAGGTCGGCGTCGACGTCTCGGAGGCAACCCTCATGGTGATCCTCGACTCCCAGCAATTCGGGCTCGCTCAGCTCCACCAGCTGCGGGGGCGCGTCGGACGTTCCTCCCTGCCCTCCCTGTGTATCGCGATGCATCGGCATGAACTCACCGATGCTGGGCGCGCGCGGCTGCAGGCATTCGCGCAGACGACGGATGGTTTCGAGCTGGCCGAGGCCGATCTGCGCTTGCGCAAGGAGGGGGGATGTCCTGGGTGCAGGGCAGTCAGGCAAGGCCACGCACCTGCGGTTCCTCTCCGTTCGCCGCGATGAATCCCTCATCCGCGAGGCCAAAAAAGCAGCCGATGCCCTCCTCGAGACTGACGCGACGCTGGACAATCATCCGGACCTCGCGCGCGCCCTTCGCGGCGCCTCCGAAGGGCAGGTCGAGTGGATGCAACGCTCCTGAGGTGCGCCCGGTAGGGTAGGAGCATGACCAGAATCGTCGCAGGTAGCGCCAAAGGGACGAACCCTCGCCGTGCCCAAGTCCGGGACACGCCCCACGTCGGAGCGCGTGCGCGAGGCGCTTTTCTCCCGTCTCGACCATATGAACGTCCTGAATGGGACCGTCGTGCTGGATCTGTACGCCGGGACGGGCGCGCTCGGCCTCGAGGCGCTCTCGCGCGGTAGCGCTCACGCAACGCTCGTCGAGAAAGCGTCTGCGGCGGCGCGCGTCGCCTCCGCCAACGTCCGCTCGACCGGTCTGCCTGCGCGTGTCGTCACAGCTGATGCTCGTGCGTATCTTGCTGCGCGCACCGGCGAGGATCTGTGTGGAGACGTTGACCTTGTTTTCATCGACCCTCCCTACGACATTCCCGAGGCGGACATGACCGCCATCCTGTCGCTCCTTGGCCCCTGGATCGGCCCCGATGCTCTCGTCGTTGTTGAGCGATCAACTCGTGCACCCGCGCCCACGTGGCCGTCCTTCCTCGTCCTGGAAGACCAGCGCACGTGGGGGGGAAACCGTCGCCTATTTCGCGGGTCCGCCTCTGCCCGAGGAAGATCCTCAGGATGACACGAATGCTCCCCGAGAGGCCGAGGCCTCGTCGCCACATGCGGAGGATGCGCAATGATCGCACTGTTCCCGGGCTCTTTTGACCCCTTTACGAATGGGCATCTCGACGTCGCCGAGCGCGCCTGCGCCATCGCTGAGCGGCTCATTATCGGCGTCGGCATCAACCCCGCCAAACGCGGGCTCATTCCAACCGACCACAGGGTCGCTCTCATCGAGGAAGCCACCGCCCACCTGAGAAACGTCGACGTGGTGCTCTTGGAAGGTGCGACGATGGACGAGGCCTCGCGCTTGGGCGCCACCCTCATTGTCAAGGGGGTGCGCTCGGCAATAGATCTTGATCATGAGGCTCCTCAGGCCGCCTTCAACGACGAGGTCGGCGGTATCGACACGTGGTGGATTCCAACCCGCCCCGCACTCGCGCATGTCTCATCGAGCGCTGTCCGCGAGCTAGTCGGACTCAAAAAGGATATTTCTCGGTATGTCCCGCCAGCGGTTGAGCGATTTCTGACCGACAATAGAGACTGAATCATGCCCGGTGGAACGCAGGAGGCAGCCATGGCTGACACGCCCGACAACAAGACGCAGGACGAGTGGAACGAGGAAACCGTCTACGGTCCTTCCACCGTGATCGCCGCCCTCGATCAGATCGAGGACCTCGTTGAGTCCTCGCGCACAGTCCCGCTGTCCGCATCCATCATGATCAATAAGGCCGAGTTGCTTGACCTCCTCGATCAGGCCCGCGAGGCTCTGCCAGAAGACCTCGTCGCTGCCGATGCCGTCGTCGCCGATGCCGACGCCGTCCTGGGACGAGCGGACTCGGCAGCCGAAACCCGCATCGCCGAGGCGAATTCGCGGGCATCCTCCACCCTCGACCAGGCCAACGAGCGTGCCGCACAGATCATCGCCGACGCCGAGGAAGAGGCCGAGCGTACGCGTTCGCGGGCGGACGACGAGCGACTGCTCTCGTCTCGCAGGCACGTTCGGATGCCGAGGCGACGATCGCTGACGCGAACGCCCAGGCTGCACGCATTGTCTCCACTGAGAACATCGTGCGCATGGCCGAGGACCGCGCGCGCGAGATCGTGTCCGAGGCGAAGCGCTCGGCGGCATCGCTGCGCGAGGGAGCCGACGACTATGTGGCGAACTCCCTCGACGAGCTCGCGCAGCTCATCTCCGATCTGGGGCGCCGCACGGATGCCGGCCGCCGGACGATCGCCGAGCGCCGCGGCGTTGGCGTGACAGATGTGGACCTGGCCAATGAGTGACAAGACCCTGGTTCTCTCCCTGGCGCGTCTGCCTCGCGCCCTCGGATCCACCTTGCATGAGACCTTGTGTGGGTGACCCCCGATGACCTCGGGACCCCCTCGATGTCGGCTGTGCCCGGCGCGCCTCTGGACATCTCCGTGGACATGACCAGCGTCGAGGACGGTGTGCTCGTCTCGCTGGCAACATCGGTGGACCTCGTTGGTGAATGCGTGCGTTGCCTCGATGAGGTGCGCGAACACCACGATGTCGTCAGTCAAGAGGTCTACTTCGAACCAGGCGCCCCCGCCCTGGCGCCTGCGGACGATGATGACGAAGAGGCAGAGGATCTCTTCGTTATCGGTGAGCGCGACACGATCGATATCGAGACCCAGCTGCGTGACGCTATCGTCCCTCTCGTCGACCCGCGCCCGCTGTGCAGCGATGACTGTGCGGGCCTCTGCGATGTGTGCGGCGAGAAGTGGGTCGACCTGCCAGAGGATCACGAGCACTTCGTTGTTGATCCCCGTCTGGCTTCCCTGGCGTCCCTGCTGGGGGAGGACAGTGAGTCGGAGCGTTCGTGATGGCCCGTTCGAAGCACCTACCGGTACCCCCTCGCACGGACACAGACGCCCTCGTTGACGCCTGGGGAACGCGCATTGACCCCCCGCTGTTGCAGCTCGCTCTCGTGCATCGTTCCTACGCGAACGAGGCCGGAGGCATCGCCAATAATGAGCGGCTCGAGTTTCTGGGCGATTCGGTGCTGTCGATTGTGATTGCGCAGAAGCTCTACGAGCAGTACCCCGACGTCGCAGAGTCCGACCTGTCGCGCATGCGTGCGGCAACCGTCTCGCAGCAGCCGCTGGCCGCAGCGGCTCGGCGCATTGACCTGGGCGACTTCGTCTTCCTCGGCAAGGGAGAATCCACGCACGGAGGACGCGACAAGGATTCCATCCTGTCCGACACGTTCGAGGCTCTCATCGGCGCGACCTACCTGACGAGCGGCCTCGAGGAGGCCCGTCGCGTGATCTTGGAGCGTCTGAGCTTCCTGCTCGTGGATGCCCCCTCTCGTGGGCAGCACCAGGACTGGAAGACGATCCTCATCGAGTACGCGCAGGCGGAGGGCCTGGGCGAGGTGTCCTACGAGGTGGAGGGCGAGGGGCCGGATCACCAGCGCGTGTTTACGGCACGTGCCTTCGTCTCCGGGCGTTCGGACGCACTCGGGACGGGGCAGGCCTCGTCGAAGAAGCATGCGGAGAACGCGGCCGCGCAGGATGCGATGAGCCGACTGTCTCCGGAGCAGTAATAAGTAGTAGTCACCGAGGGCGTGTGCCCTCCCGACCGTTAGAATCAGACACGTGAGTGAAAATACCGTTGCGCGTACGCGCGTCATGATCGTCGACGATCACGAGATCGTTCGCCGTGGCATCGCTGAGATCGTCGACCGAGACGAAGCCCTTGAGGTGGTCGCTGAAGCCGGGTCGGTCGCTGACGCCGTGCGTCGCGCTGATCTGGTGCGTCCCGACGTCATCCTTGTCGACCTGCAGCTGCCCGACGGAACAGGCATCGACATTATGAATCGCCTGCGCGCCTCCCATCCGCAGATCCTTCCGGTGGTCTTGACGTCCTTCGACGACGACGAGGCCCTGGCTGAGTCCCTGGGGAAGCCGGAGCGCGCGCGTACATTCTGAAGACTGTGCGCGGAGCGGAGATTACGGATGTCATCAAGGCGGTCGCGGATGGCCGTGTGCTGCTAGATGAGCGTACGCTCACGCGTCGGCGCGTCGATCACGAGGACCCGACCGCTGACCTGACGCCGTCGGAGCGTAAGGTCCTGGATCTGATCGGTGATGGTCTGTCGAACCGTGAGATCGGCGAAAAGCTCGGTGTCGCCGAGAAGACCGTCAAGAATCACATCACGTCGCTGCTGTCCAAAATGGGACTGCAGCGTCGTACGCAGGTTGCCGCCTGGGTCGCCGGGCAGAGGGCTGCTGCGTGGCGTAACTGAGCCAATGCCTCGTTCCTGAGGGCAGTGAGGTCGACAAGCGGGTCGGGGTAACCGGCCCGCTTGTCGTATCTGTCAGCGGAAAAGCATGAATTGTATGACCGTTTTAGTTTCCGCCTAAACAGGGAAGTCCCTGATTTGTAAGAAAGCTACTATCAAACTGATTCATGGGAAAGCCCTGTGGGGTAACGTTCGCCTCATCCTCACCGTTGAGGACGGACACTGTTGTCCACCATTACCCCTCGAAAGGACACCCCGTGAACCTCAAGCGAATGCTTGCCGGGTGTGCGGTCGCTACGGCACTGGTGCTCGCACCCATGAGCGCCTCCACTTTGCCGACGCGCCGCCAGCGCCTACCGGCGTCCCCGCAGCGGTCCCACTGAGCTCCACCCCCAAGATCGCCAAGTGGCAAGAACTCCAGTACGGCATGTTCATGCACTTCGGCGTTTACTCTGTCTACGGCGGCTACTACAACGGACACCGCCAGGGCATGGGCTACCCCGAGCAGATCAAAGCCTGGGAGAATATTCCCACCGACGACTACCTGCTGAAGGCCAAGGACCTGGCCTCCAACTTTGATGCCGCGGCGATCTGTCAGACGGTCCACGACTCGGGCATGAAGTACCTGATGATTACGTCCAAGCACCATGATGGCTTCGCCATGTGGGACACGAAGACGACCGACTACAACATCGTCAAGCAGTCCAACTATGGCAAAGACCCGATGAAGGAGCTGTCTACTGAGTGCAACAAGCGCGACGTGAAGCTCGCCTTCTACTTCTCGATCATCGACTGGACGAAGCAGACCCCCGAGCCCTACGGCAATGTCAACCCCATCGATGAAGAGCTGATGACGACCGTCATCAAGCCCCAGCTCACCGAGCTCCTCACCAACTACGGACCGATCGCCGAACTGTGGTTCGATATGGGTGGACCCACCGCCGAGCAGTCTCAGCGCATGGCCCAGTGGGTCCACGAACTCCAGCCTGAGACGATGGTCAATTCTCGCGTGTGGAACAAGGCCGGTGACTTCGAGGTCGGCGGCGACAACTCGGTGACTACGGACTTCCACATGGGCCCATGGGAATCGATTCGCTCGATCTACCCGGCCTGCTGGGGCTACTGCTCGTGGGCGAACCGCGACGAGAGCGCGAAGAGCTACAAGGAACGCGAGCTGGTCAACAACCTCATCGGTACGGTCGCATCGGGCGGCCAGTTTGCCTACAACGTCGGCCCGAAGGGCGACGGCACGATTGATGCCTTCGATTCCGGCGTCGTCACTGAGGTCGGCCAGTGGATGACGCGTCATCCCGACGCCATCACGGGAGCGCGCCCGACGTGGTTCCCCGCCCCCAACTGGGGCAAGGTGATGACCAAGGGTAACGACCTCTACTTCTTCCCCGAGCTGTGGAGCCCCGGCAAGACGCTGACGCTTCCCAGCGTCGGCGGCCACGTGAGCGCCGTGACAGTGGACGGCACCGACCGCGCCCTCGACTTCTCCCAGGACGGCACCACCCTCACGGTGACCATGTCGGGCGAGAATCCAGAGCCGAACCTGCGTCCCGTCATCAAGGTGACCTTCGACGGCACTCCCACGTACATTCCCACGCAGACGGTGGCCGCCGTCGATGGGGCGACGATCTCCTCGGAGCAGTTCTTCGGACGGGCCTCAGCGATGCGCTACTCCGGTCCGCAGGCCTACGATGCCTACCTCGTGAACAAGGGGGATAAGGCCATCACCGACCTGACCCTGAAGTTCTCGGGCAACTTCGACGCCTCCACGACCTACAAGATCACCCTCGGGACCACGTCCATTGAGGTGACCGGTGCACAGATCGAGGCCGGAGAAGTTGGTGAGGGCCTCGTCCTTGAGCCCGGCCAGGTGACACCTCTGCGCCTCGAGCTGGCACATCCCGCTTACTACGCCGATCCGATTCGCCTGGGTTCCGTGAGCGCGACCGTACATGTCTACGACGAGAACGCGGCCACCCAGCCGCCGGTCATTGCTACGGATCCCTCCTCGGTGTCTGTGAAGGCGGGGGGAGAGCGCTACCTTCACGGTCGTCGCTTCGGGCCGCCCGGCCGCCACTATCCAGTGGTACCGCGTCCCCAAGGGCGCGACCGAGGGAACGGCAATCCCGGACGCCACGAGCTCCATGTACACCCTGACGACGACACTCGAGGATGACGGAGCACAGTTCTACGCGGTCGCCGCGAACGCGAACGGCTCCACGACCTCAGCGCGTGCGACCCTCACCGTCACCAAGGGCAGCGACAACCTCGCCCTCAATAAGACGGCCACCATGTCCTCGACTGGGTGGGGAGGCACCGCTTCGCGCGCCGTTGACGGCAACACGGACGGTGTGTGGGACAACGGTTCGGTTGCCCACACCGGCAAGCAGGCCAACCCCTGGTGGGAGGTCGACCTCGGCGAGGACCACCCCCTCGGCGTCGTGAACGTCTGGAACCGCTCGTCTTCCGACAACTGCCAGGGAATCTCGTGCGACCAGCGTCTGCACGACTTCTGGGTGGTCGCCTCCACGACGCGCCTTGACGCCTCCTTCAACCCAGCCACCGCTGGTGCGGTTGACGGCGTCCACGCGATCAAGGTCGAGGGAGTCGGAGGCCGGCCGAGCGCAGTTGACTTCGAGGCTTCGACGCACGCTTTATTCGCGTTATCCAGCCCACCGAGTTCGGCGAGTTTGCGCTCGCGGAGGTCGAAGCCTTCGCAGCCGCCACCCCGACGCCGGATCCCGATGATCAGGAGCCTCCGGTCATCAAGCCGCTGACCGTCACCGCCAACCCGGCGGAGGATGCGCAGATCTCCGGAGATGGCGCATTCCGTACCGTGACGGCTAAGGAAGGCACGCAGGTCACGATCAAGGCCGAGGCCACTGGAACGCCGACTCCGACCCTTATCTGGCAGATCAAGCGTGAAGGTTCCGACTCGTGGTCCATCGTCGAAGATGAGAATGGTCCTGAGCTGACTCTCACGATCGACGGCGAGAGCAATGGTTCTGTCGTCCGTGTCATGGCCATGAACGAGGCTGGGGTCACCGAATCGGGGCTTGTCACCCTGGCTCTCGCGGAGGAGCCGACACCGACTCCCGACCCGGCACCCACGCCTGACCCGACCCCGGATCCGGCACCTACGCCCGATCCGACCCCGGATCCGGCACCTACGCCCGATCCGACCCCCGATCCGGCACCTACACCCGATCCGACCCCCGATCCGGCACCCGCACCCGATCACACGGTGGGTACCTGGATGAACGACGGCATCGGCTGGTGGTGGAAGATCACCGGTGGAGACTACGCCAAGAACGAGACCCTCACCCTTGACGGACGCGTGTACCGCTTCGACCAGAACGGCTACATGCTGACGGGTTGGGTGTACTGGGACGGTGCGTGGCGCTACCACAACGGTGCAGGCGCTCAGGTAACCGGTTGGGTGAACCTGTCGGGTTCCTGGTTCTACCTGGCACCCGAGACCGGCGCGATGGCCACAGGCTGGCAGATGGTGGCAGACAAGTGGTTCTTCTTCGCAGCCAACGGCGCGATGAAGACCGGCTGGCTCTACACGAGCGGCGCGTGGTACTACCTGGATCCCTCCGGCTCGATGTACACCGGATGGCTCACGATGGGCTCGCACTGGTACCTCATGGGTGACAGTGGTGCCATGACGATCGGATGGAAGCCGATGGGAGGTACCTGGTACTACTTTGATGCCTCGGGCCGGATGGTCACAGGATGGCAGCAGATCGGCGGGGTCTGGTACTACTTCGGGACCGGTGGCGACATGTACACGGGTGGCCACTGGATCGGCTGGCGCTGGTACACATTCTCCAGCGGTGGTCAGTGGCTGGGGTGACGCTCAGCTGACGGCCGAGAGATAGCGTTTCTCGTCCGCATGCGGTGGGGGTGGAGTTCCAATCGGAACATCCACCCCCACCGTTATCGTCGCCGTCGCGTGAGCTTAGCCCTCGAGCGGGGCGATCCAACGGATCTGCGTGCCGACACCGCCGTCGCCGCTGTCCGCGTCGAAGCTGCCGTGGTGGCGTCGGGCGCGCTCGGCCATGTTGGCCAGCCCCGAATTGCGCGTCCGATCTGGGTCGATGCCGCGTCCGTCGTCGTTGATCGTGATGCGCACGCGTCCGGTCTTTCCCTGTCCGGAGACGTCGACGCACACGGTCGCTGCTGTCGCATGGGCGTGACGGGCGATGTTGGACAGGCCTTCACGCACGATTGCCACGACGTCGTCGGAGAGGTCGGGGTCGACGCGACCATCGAACTCATCGATAACAATAAGCTCGTTATCCAGGTCGGAGTTGATGGCGCGTCCGTCGAGTGTGATCACGAGCGAGGGGGCAAAACCCAGCGCGGAACGGGTGAGCGAGGACTCGCGGCGAATACGCTCAACCAGACCGACCGCTTTGTCACGCTCGCGCAAGTTGTGCACGATGGTGCGGATCTGGCGGACGGCCTCGTCGATGGATGCGAGGGATGTGTCGATGAGCGCCTCGATGGATGAGGGATCGGCCTGCCCGGCGGCGACTTTCTGCTTTGCTGCGTCCAGCGCCATGCCGGTGGCGAAGAGCTGCTGGATGGCGAAATCGTGCAGGTCACGTCCGATGCGGTCGCGCTCGTCGAGCAGCGCTGCCACGTCCTGGGCGTGGCGAGCGGAGGCGAGCTCCAGCGCAAGGGTGGCTTGAGACGCCAAGGATTCAGCGAGGGATAGCTCTGACGCGTCGAACTCAGGCGCACCGATTTGGCGCAGGAGAATGAGAACGCCGGAGGAAACACCACGGGAGCGCAGGGGAGCATAGAGCGCGGACCCGAAGGCGGCGAGTTCGGGCAGGCGCATCGTCTGCGCGCGTGACATCGAGTCGACGATCATGCCGGTGCCCTCGTGCAACACGCTCATGGCGCGCCCTTCGGGCGGGAAAACGAGACCCAGCAGGTTGGAGGCGTTCTTGCCGTCGACGATTTCAGCCGCCCACGTGTCACCGACGGACTGCAGGACGATGATCGCGGTGTCTGCGTGGGAAACTTCGCGCACGGTCTTGGCGATGAGTTCGAGGGCTTCCTCCTCATCGGCGCCCTCCAGCATCGTCGTTGTCAGGGACTGGGAGGCGCTAATCCATCGGGCGGTGCGCTTGGAGTCCGCATAGAGGTTCGCGTTTTCGACGGCGATGCCGGCCGCGGGGGCCAGGGCTGCAACCACGGCTGCATCTTCGTCCGTGTAGCCGCCGGGCTTTCCCATCAGGTAGAGGCGCCCGTAGACCTGTTCATGCACGAGGACGGAGACCCCGAGGAAGGGCGGGGTGGAGGCGGGCAGATCAATGTCGGGCGCGTCCTGCGGGGAGTTGACGAGGAGCGGTGTGTTGACGGGGATGACAGTCGGCAGTGACTCGGGCACGGGCGGGGCAGGGTAGGAGTCGTGGTGCTCCAGGCGCAGGGTGGTGGCGCCCCAGGTGTCGAGCACGCACATCGTGGCGTGCGGCGATGAGGTCAGCGCGCAGGCCTGATCAACGAAGTTCTGCAGTCCCGACTTCAGGTCGAGTGAACTCGTCAGGTCGAGCGCCGCCTGGAGAAGCGTGAATTCTATGCGTTCGTGGCTCATTGTTCCTCCTGCTCGAGAGCCCACTGGTAGGCGGGGAGAGTGCGTGTGACGTCCTCGTGTGTGCCCTGTGCTGCGACGTGAGCACACCCGCCCGGTTCGTCGGCAGCCAAGACGAGGACATGGTCGGCCTGGTCGAGAGCGCTGAGTCGGTGCGTGACGACCAGGGTAGCGCGGTCGGCAGACGGCGTGAGGAGTGTTTCCATGAGACGGTCCGCGGTGGCCGCATCGAGGTGCTCGGAGGCCTCATCGATTGCCAGAACGGGAGCCGGGGCAGCCAGTGCACGCGCCATGAGGAGTCGACGACGCTCGCCTCCCGATACGGTCGTTCCCCCGGAACCGATGACCGTGTCGATCCCCCTCGGGGAGGGATTTGATCCACTCGTCCAGGCCTGCCCGCGTGAGCAGGTCCGAGGCCTCGTCTCGGGTCAGCGAGGCGCGCGCCACGCGGAGGTTCTCGTAGATGGTGGTTGCGAAGACGTGGGCGTCCTCGGCCGTCATCGTGATGTGTGCGGTGAGTTGGTCACGGTCCGCTCCGCAGGCGGGTACGCCGTTGATGAGAGCTGCGCCCGACTTGGGTGGGATGACGCCCGTGAGGGTTGCGAGCAGCGTCGTCTTTCCGATGCCGGAGGCACCCACGACGGCGAGCGAGGAACCGGGGCGCAGCGTCAGAGAGATGCCGGTCGCCAGGGTCGGCCCGCCCGGCCAGCCGATCGTCAGGTCGCGTGCCTCGATCACGGTCGGGCCTTCCGGAATTGTGTGGGGCTTGGTGGGCACCTCGTCGTCCAGCAGAGCGCAAATTCGCTGTGCTGCCTGGGCGCTGCGCACCAGCTGGGAAGCCGCGGGAGCAAGCTCGGCGACCCCCTCGAAAGACGAGAGCGGAATGAGGACGATGACCGCGAGGAGTACCTGAGCGAGCGTGCCCGACGTGGTCTGCGGGATGCCGATGAGGAGGGCACCGATGACGGCTGCACCCATCGCACACACGTCGAGGCCTCGGGCCAGCGCGGAGAGCCTGGCGGAGTGGGCGAGGGCGGTGGACAGGCGCGTTTCGGAGCGCTCGAGTGAACTCTTGGCGTGGTTGAGTGTGCCCGCGACAGACAGCTCCGTGGCGCCTTCCAACACGGCGAGTGTCGTTGCCGCGATATCGGTGCGGGCCTGCGACCCCTGTGTTTCAGCGAGCCGAACCGAGCGCGCGATAAGCGCCGGTGCCACGATGCCAGAGACGATGAGCGCGCAGGCTAGGATCGCTCCCGCTGCCGGAGAGATAACCGTGACGACGCCGACCGTACCAACTCCGACGATGAGGGCGACGAGTGACGGCAGGAGTGTTTTAACGACGACATTTCCGACTTCGTCAACGTCTGCTCCGGCGCGCGTCATGAGGTCTCCTCGACGCAGCGAGGTCAGCGTTGCGGTCGGAGCCTCGGAGAGCCGGTCGTAGAGGTTGCCACGCAAAGAGTCCATGCCCGCCAATGCGACACGATGCGAGGCGAGGCGCGACAGGTAGCGGGCCAGGGCACGCGAGATGCCAAACAAGCGGACAGCTGTCGCCGCGACGGTCAGATACATGACGGGCGGCTGCTGGGAGGCGCGCGCGATCAACCACGCAGCGGTTCCACCGAGTGCGATGGCCGAACCTAGCGCGCCCACACCGAGGAGGAGCGAGAGCGCGAAACCGGAGCGCGACACCTGGAGCATGGAGATGCAGCGACGCAGGGCGGTTGACTCAGAGCGGGTCAGAAAGAGCGTCATGCGCGAGCCTCCTCGTTCGCGGCGGATCGGACGTCGATGACGACATCGGCGGCTTCCATCATCGCCGCTCGGTGAGCAATGACGATGACGGTACGCCCTTCCTCGCGCATGGCGTCAATGGCACGTACGACTGTTTCTTCGCTGAGGGCATCGAGATGTGCGGTCGGCTCATCGAGGATGACGACCTGAGAGAGTGGGCAGCCAGAGCGCGCGTGAGAGCCAGGCGCTGGCGCTGACCGACGGATAGTCCGACACCTCCCGACCCGATCGCGGTGTTCCACCCGTTGGGCGTGGCAGCAAGGACGGCATCAAAGCCCGTCGCAGCCGCAGCCGCGTCGAGTTCTGGAAGGGGGCAGCCCGCCCATATTGTCCAGGATCGTTCCGGGCACGAGAGTGGGGGATTGGGGTACCCAGGAGATCTGCTCACGCCACGCGGACGGGGAGAGATCCGCTAGGGCGGCCTCATCGTGTGTGCGTGACGAGCCTGACGGACGCAGGAGAATACGGCCCGCATCCGGCGTCATATCAGCGAGGAGACAGGCAATAATCGTCGATTTGCCGGCGCCCGAGGGGCCCGACAGAGCCGTCACTGCCCCGGGACGAATAACCCCGCTCGTTGGGCTTGGTGCCCACGCTCCGCGGGCTCGAACACCGACGCCGTCAAGGACGATCTCCGTGCGTGACATATCGGGGCACGCGATGGTGCCAGGGGAGCTGACCGCGTCAGCCTCCTCGATGATGTCGAATGCGGCGCGCGAGGCCGTGACACCGTTCGCGGACGCGTGGAACTGTGCGCCCACCTGGCGCAGCGGCTCAAAGACCTCGGGCGCGAGCATAATGACAGCGAGGCCGTGGAACAGTGAAATATTGCCGAACACGAGGCGCATACCGACCTCGACGGCCACGAGAGCCACCGAGAGGGTCGTGAGAAACTCCAGGACGCCGCCGGAGAGGAAAGCGACGCGCAGCGTGGCCATCGTGGCCTTCGTGTTTGCATCTCCAAGTGCACGCAGGTGGGTGCGTGGTGCCTTTTCTCGGCCGAGTGCGCGCAGCGTTGGCAGGCCGGACATGAGGTCAAGGAGTTGGGCGGTCAAACGTTTCATGGAAGCGAGCTTGTCCTCGGAAGCCGCCTGCGTGAAACGCCCGATCAGGATCATGAAGATGGGAATCAGGGGGATGACGACGAGTGCGATCAGCGCTGACCAGAAGTCGAGGAAGAGAATCACGCCCAGAGCTGCCGGGGTTACGGTGCAGACGAGGACCAGCTGAGGCAGGAAGGAGACGAAATAGGGACGCAGGTCTTCGAGTCCAGTCGACAGGAGAGTCGTCGTCTCCGCACCGTTCGTTGCCCTCCAGCGCGGGCCCAGCGTGATGCTGGCATCGACAACGCGACCGCGCAGTTCACAGACAGCCGCAGCCGCCGCGCGCGTGCTGACCGCCTCACGGGCAGCAACGACAAGAGCGCGACAGGCGAAAACGCCCGCGATACCGCCGATGGCAGGCAGAGCATCGCGCAGGGTCGCCCTTCCTGAGACGACAGGGGAGAGGGCCGCAGAAATAAGCAGCGCTTGGGCGAGCACCAACAACGCGGTGATCGTTCCGAGCAATGCTGTGACGGCGATAGGACCGCGGGCTGAGCGGGCATAACGCAACAAACGAGGATCAAAGGGACGCACGTATCTATTGTGCCCGAAAAAAAGCCGTGTCATGGGCCAAAGGTCCCCGGCCTCGCCCGTCTTACGCACACGAATGCGCCCGGCCCCTGAGTGAGGGACCGGGCGCATCAGTCGAGGAGGTCAGCCAGCGAGGAAGTTCTCGCCGACGCGCACCTTCTTCAGGAGCAGACCCGTCTGGGTCGCAACATCCTCGAGCGCTCACGCGAGCGCGGAACATCCAGTAGGGACCAGAAGACGTAGACCAGAACGATCGGCAGCAGGCAGACAGTGACGATCGTCATCACGGTCAGCGTCGCGGTCGTCGATGAGGCCTGATCAATCGTCAGCGAGTACGCCGGGTTGATCGACGACTTCTGAACCGCGGGAGCCATCGACGAGAAGACCCACGCAACCGTGCCAGCAATCGCAACGGCGGACGCCGCGAAGGACCAGCCCTCATGACGCAGCGAGGCCTGCGACAGGGCAGCCGAGGCAATAATCGCCAGCGCCGCAACCACGAGCGGGATCCACGCTAGGGACATTCGTCGTGTAGGCGAACTGGCCCCAGATCAGCCATGCGGCCGCAAGGACGGTCGCGCCGATCGTGGCGGGAGCCGCGATCGCGTTGGCGCGCTCGCGGACCTCGCCCGTCGTCTTCAAGGCCAGGAACTGGGCGCCGTGAGCCAGGCAGACGGCCAGGACAGCCAGGCCGCCCAGGATCGTGTACGGGGTCAGCAGCGAGAAGAAGCCACCCGTGAGCTGGTGGGTCGCGCTCGCAAGGGACTGATCCACCAGGGTCGGATCGATGACGGTGCCGGTGGCAACGTCAACGACCTCGATGCGCATACCCTGGACGAAGTTAGCGAAGGCAACACCGAGCAGAATCGGGACGAGCCACGCGCTGATCGTGTGTGCCCAGTCCCACGCGTGACGCCACTTTTCGGTGGCGACCTTCGAGCGCCACTCGAGCGCCATGACGCGGATGATCAGGCAGACGAGGATCAGGAACAGGGCGAGGTACATGCCCGAGAACATGGTCGCGTACCACTCGGGGAACGCGGCGAAGGTGGCGCCACCAGCGGTGAGCAGCCAGACCTCGTTACCGTCCCAGTGGGGGCCGATCGTGCGCACAGTCTGGGTGCGCTCGCGGTCGCCCTTGGCGACGAAGGGAAGGAGCATACCGACGCCGAAGTCGAAGCCCTCAAGGATGAGGTAGACCGTCCACAGAACGGCGATGAGAACGAACCACAGGATAGACAGAGTCATGATCGGTGTTCCTCTCAGTAGCCGAAGGACAGGTCGGTGGGAGCTTCGTCCTCAGCCTTGTCGGCCTTGGGCGAGTGAATGCCCTCGATGGCGTAGCGCTTCATGAGGATGTACCACATGACGCCGAGGACGCCGTACAGGAGCGTGAACAGGATGACAGTGGCGAGCATCTGGCCAGCCGGAACGTTGGGGGAAATACCCGTTTCGGTCATCATGTTGACGGAGCCCAGGTCAGAAGCCATTGCCAGTGCCTGCTGGTTCGGGACAACAACCCACGGCTGACGGCCCATCTCGGTGAAGATCCAGCCGAAAGAGGCAGCCGCGAACGGCAGAGGCAGGTTGACCAGGGCGAGGGTGCTTAGCCACTTGTTGGACGAAGTGCGCCCGCCGCGCGTGGCCCACAGGCCCCACGCCGCCAGCAGGAAGGCCACCATGCCCAGGCCGATCATGAAGCGGAAGGACCAGAAGGTCACCATCTGCGGCGGACGGAAGTCGTACTGCGAGGCATCGCCGTACTTGGCGGTGAAGTTCGGGTCGGAGTTGAGCAGCTCCACCATGCGAGGCTGGACGTCTGCGACGCCCTCAGACGTGGCGGTGAAGGAGTTGTGTGACATGAAGGAGGCGACGCCAGGAACCTTGATGAACTGGGTCGGCTGCGTGCCATCCTCCCCGAGGGGGCAGGAGCCGAACTGGGCGACGGTGAATGCCGCGCCCTCGGTGTCGACGCAGATGCCCTCGGCAGCTGCCATCTTCATCGGCTGGACCTCCACCATCTCCTGGCCCTGGATGTGGCCGGAGGCAGCGGTGCCAAGGCCGCCGACGAGGACTGCGGTCAGACCGAAGCGGGCGATCGGACGCCAGATGTTGCGCGACTGAGCCATGGCCTCGTCAGAACCTTCGCGCGCGGTGCGCACCATCCACCAGATGGAGATGCCGGCGACGAAGGAGCCGGCGACCAGCCATGCGGAGGTGATGACGTGGGCGTACTCGCTCAGGTATACACCCGAGGTGATCAGCTCCAGGAAGCCGCTCACACCATCGAGTTCGGCGCGGCCGGTCTCGGGGTTGAAGCGGGCGCCGACGGGGTGCTGCATCCAGGCGTTGGCCGCGAGGATCCAGGCTGCGGAGAACATGGTGCCCAGGGCGACGCACCAGATTGTCAGCAGGTGCATGCGCTTGGAGAGGCGGCCCCAGCCGAAGATCCACAGGCCCAGGAAGGTGGACTCGAGGAAGAAGGCGAGGAGTGCCTCAACGGCCAGGGGAGCGCCGAAGATGTCGCCAACGAAGCGGGAGTATTCGGACCAGTTCATACCGAACTGGAACTCCTGCACGATGCCGGTGGCGACGCCGAGGGCGAAGTTGATGAGGAGGAGCTTGCCAAAGAAACGGGTTGCTTGCAGCCAGTATTCCTTGCCGGTGCGGTGCCACGCGGTCTGCATGATGGCAACCAGCAGGGACAGGCCGATCGTCAGCGGCACGAGGACGAAGTGGTAGACGGTCGTAATACCGAACTGCCATCGTCCGACGGTGACCGCGTCGAGCGCTGTTTGCGCGAGGGTCATGATGGGACCTTCTCGTGTTGGGATCAGGGTCGAATGTCCCGTGGCGGCGGATCCTAGGACCTATGTCACGGGTTGATTTAAATGTAGCCTAAAAGTGTCTCGAAGCTCGGTTGAAATGCTGGTTCCGAGGCGGTTTTGTGACATATGTGTCCGATTATTTTTTATGGGTTTATCCGTGAGATTGTCAGGATGCTCGCGTTGTTCTGGTCACCCTGCCATTAATAGGCGTCGTATTGTGCGACAATAGGGGTGAATGGATGTCGCGGGAGTGCCCTCGCGACGAGAGCCGAGCGATGACGTATTTATTGCCGCCGGCCGCTGCGCAACTGCGCTCCACTAGGTTTCCGCCCCGTGAGGGCGATGAAAAAGGGTGCGTCCAGGCACGGGGCGCGCGCCCACCATTGGAGAATCGTGACAACCGAATCGACCCCCGTGGCGCCCGCCGCCTCGCTGCTGTTCCAGGCCCCCGTTTTCCAGGCAGCCCCCGAGGTTGCCCCTCCCGCAATTGTCGACGAGCCCGAACCCAAGCGTCGCCGCAAGTCCGCGGCATCAGACGAAGAGTCGGCTTCTCGCGAAGAGGCAACCCCCAAGCGTCGTCGTCGTTCCAAGAAGGTCGCGGAAGAGGCTGAGGCAGACGCGTCCGAGGCTCCTACCGCTGAGACGCAGCCTGACGATACGCAGGCTGAGCCCAAGACCCGTCGCCGCCGTCGCTCGAAGAAGGCGGACGAGGCCTCGGCCCCTGCGCAGGAGGATGCTGAGGGAGCCAGCGTGCCCGCTCAGGACGCGGAGTCGACGGATGAGGAAGATTCCTCTACCCGCCGTCGCCGTCGTCGCCGCGCCCGTTCGTCCTCATCGGCCTCCGAGGAAGGCGGCGATCCCGCGGACCAGGTGCAGGCCCTCAAAGGCTCGACGCGCCTTGAGGCGAAGAAGATGCGTCGCCGTGAGGGACGCCGTGAGGGACGCCGTCGCCACTCGATCTCTGAGTCCGAGTTTCTGGCACGCCGTGAATCTGTCGAGCGCACGATGGTTATCCGTGACCAGGATGGCCTCGACCAGATCGCCATCCTCGAAGACGGCCTGCTCGTCGAGCACTACGTCGCGCGTCGTACGCAGTCTTCGATGGTCGGCAACATCTACCTGGGTCGCGTGCAGAATGTCCTTCCCTCGATGGAGGCCGCGTTCGTGGATGTGGGCCGCGGGCGCAACGCAGTCCTCTACGCGGGCGAGGTGAACTGGGATGCCGTCGGCATGGAAGGCAAGCCTCGTCGTATCGAGGCGGCTCTGAAGTCGGGCGACCCCGTCCTCGTTCAGGTGACGAAGGATCCGATCGGACACAAGGGTGCGCGTCTGACCTCCCAGATCACGCTGGCTGGCCGCTACCTGGTGCTCATTCCCGGCGGTTCCATGATGGGCATCTCCCGCAAGCTCCCGGATAAGGAGCGTGCTCGCCTGAAGAAGATCCTCAAGTCTGTCGTTCCCTCGGGATCGGGCGTCATCGTGCGCACCGCGGCGGAAGGTGCGACGGAGGAGCAGATTCGCGATGATGTTGCGCGCCTGACCCGTCAGTGGGAGGACATTGAGAAGAAGCGCACCAACACGAAGAGCGCCCCGACGCTGCTGCGCGGCGAGCCCGAGTTGGCCGTGCGCGTCGTGCGCGACATCTTCAACGAGGACTTCTCGAAGCTCGTCATCGAGGGGCGCGATACCTACGCGACCGTCAAGGAATACGTCGACGAGCTCAGCCCCGAGCTGTCCGACCGCGTTGAGCAGTGGGTGGGTACGGAGGATGTCTTCCATGCGCACCGCATCGACGAGCAGCTCGCCAAGGGCATGGATCGCAAGGTGTGGCTGCCCTCGGGTGGCACCCTGATCATCGACCGCACCGAGGCCATGACCGTCATCGACGTCAACACCGGCAAGTTCATCGGCGCCGGCGGCACGCTTGAGGAAACGGTGACCCGTAACAACCTCGAGGCGGCTGAAGAGATCGTGCGCCAGCTGCGTCTGCGCGACATTGGTGGCATCGTCATCATCGACTTCGTTGATATGGTCCTCGAATCCAACCGTGACCTCGTGCTCCGCCGCCTGGTGGAGTGCCTGGGACGTGATCGTACGCGCCACCAGGTCACGGAGATTACGTCGCTGGGCCTCGTGCAGATGACCCGTAAGCGTGTGGGTGAGGGCCTTGTCGAGGCCTTCTCCTCCCCGTGTGAGGCCTGCGAAGGCCGCGGCTTCATCGTTCATCATCACCCGGTGGAGACCTCCGGCGCTGAGCAGTCCTCGAAGGGTTCGAAGGGGTCGAAGAAGCAGCAGAAGAAGGCTGAGCCTCGCCGTATTGAGGATAACGCCGATCATGAGCGCGCCAAGGAGGCGCTGAGCGCAATCGCCGCTGCGTCCACGCGCAAGGAAGAGGAGAGCACGACCGAGGAAAGCGCTCCTGCGAAGAAGCGTCGTACGCGTACCGCTACCGCTGAGGTTCAAGAGCCCGAGGCGTCGACGGCCGCGCAGGAGGCATCGACCGAAGCGGAGGCCGAGGCTGCGGCTGAGTCCATCGTGCCCAAGCCGCTCGTTGCGCAAGCCGAGGAGGCTACCACCAAGCGTCCTCGTCGTCGCCGCCGCGTCGCCGAATCTGCTCCGCTGCCCGACCTGCCTGTGCACATCGAGCTGCCTGAGCCGGTCGAGCGTTCCAGCGAACCGGCAGTGCCCGTGAAGGACGCGTCGGAGATCCAAATGCCTGAGCATCGTGAGAAGGCTCCGGCTACCCGACGCCGTGCCTCCCGCAAGGCGGTGACGGCCACGTCAAGCGAACCGGCTGAGGCTCCCGTTCCGGCGCAGACACGTCGCCGCGCGACGGCGCAGACGGCGCTTCCCGAGGAACATGCGGTGGTTTCCGAGCCGCAGGCAGACAGCACCCCTGCCAACGCGTCGGCGGCTGTGGCGGTCGTTGAGGAGACTCACGCGCAGGAGCCCGCCGCGCCGCGTAAGACGCGCAGGCGTCGAGCTGCTGTCTCGACCGGTGTCGTCGAGCCCGATGCGGCCCCAGCACCTATCGTCGTCGACCTGCCTGCGCGTGCCGAGGCCAGCGCCCCGGCCACCCCGGTTCGTTCGACCGATGACATCGCGCTTCCGGAGGCGAGCGATCAGCCCCGCGTCAAGCGTCGTCGTCGCGCCGCCTCGACGGGTATCGTCGATGCCGGATAGTGCATATGCGCCGGGGGAGGGGCCGATCATCCCTCCCCCGAGCGCAGGGTGTGGAATCGCACAGCACTTCACACCCGCCCGTGACCGTGCCGGCTTGCAATCCGGCGTGTGAATCGGCTAAATTTGATCGTCGGCGCAACAAGTGCCAACGGAATCATGACAATGAGACAAGTCCTCGGCAGTTTCGAGGCGCGATTCCGGTTACGAATACGAGAAGAGATGAGCTCCAACGTGGTCTACGCGATCGTCAAGGCTGGCGGCCGGCAGGAAAAGGTGTCCGTCGGTGACGTCGTCGTCGTCGACAAGCTGGCAGAAGAAATCGGTTCGAGCATCGAGCTCCAGCCGCTGATGCTGGTGGATGGCGACGCCATCACCGTTGACGCAGCCAAGCTGGGCAAGGTTTCCGTCAAGGCTGAGGTTGTTGACTCGGCCAAGGGCCCCAAGATTTCCATCATTAAGTACAAGAACAAGTCGGGCTACCGCAAGCGCCAGGGACACCGTCAGAAGATGTCGGTCGTCAAGATCACCGAGATCGCCTGAACCCGACGTTCCCACGAGCAGAAAGTAGCAACTGATGGCACATAAGAAGGGCCTTGGTTCCTCCCGTAACGGTCGCGACTCGAACGCGCAGCGCCTCGGCGTCAAGCGCTACGGCGGCCAGCTGGTCAACGCTGGTGAGATCATCGTCCGTCAGCGCGGCACCCACTTCCACCCTGGCGACGGCGTTGGCCGTGGCAAGGATGACACCCTGTTCGCCCTGCGCGCCGGTGCGGTTGAGTTCGGCCGCAAGCGCGATCGCAAGGTCGTCAGCGTTTCGCCGGTCTCTGCCTGAGACCGCGCGCATAAAGGGCGTCCGGCGTTGCCGGGCGCCCTTTTCAACATTCATTTCAGTCGTCAGGAGCAACAGTGGCAGACTTCGTGGATCGCGTGACTCTGCACGCGATGGGTGGTAACGGTGGTAACGGCGTTGCCTCGATTAAGCGTGAAAAGTTCAAGCCGCTGGCTGGCCCCGACGGCGGAGACGGTGGCAACGGCGGCTCGGTCATCCTGGAGGTGAGCGAGCAGGAGACCACGCTGCTGAACTACCACCGAAGCCCGCATCGTCGCGCGGATAATGGCACGCCCGGAATGGGTGATTTCCGTCAGGGCAAGACCGGAGCGGACATTATCCTTCCGGTCCCCGAGGGTACGGTCGTGAAGTCGATGTCGGGTGAGCTGCTCGCCGACCTGACGGGTGCGGGTGCGCGCTTTGTGGTGGCCGAGGGCGGTCGTGGCGGTCTAGGGAACGCCGCTCTGGCCTCGAAGGCTCGTAAGGCCCCCGGCTTCGCGCTGCTCGGCGAGCCCGGCGAGGAACGGGACGTGATTCTCGAGCTGAAGTCTGTCGCGGACGTGGCTCTCGTGGGCTTTCCGTCGGCGGGTAAGTCCTCACTGATCGCCGCGATGAGTTCGGCGCGTCCGAAGATCGCGGATTATCCGTTCACGACGCTGGTCCCGAACCTGGGCGTCGTGTCGGCTGGCGACACGCGTTACACGGTCGCTGACGTTCCCGGCCTGATTCCCGGTGCATCGCAGGGACGAGGCCTTGGCCTGGACTTCCTGCGCCACATTGAGCGCTGCGCGGTCATCGTGCATGTCCTGGACACCGCTGCTTTTGAGACTGATCGCGAGCCCGTCGAGGATCTGCGCATTATCGAGGCCGAGCTGGAGGCGTACGAGGGTGACCTGACGCAGGTGGAAGGCTACGTGCCGATCATGCAGCGTCCGCGCGTCATCGTTCTCAACAAGATCGACATTCCGGATGGTCGTGATCTCGCCGAGATTACGCGTCCGGATCTGGAGTCTTTCGGCTGGCCCGTCTTCGAGGTGTCCGCCGTGTCCCACGAGGGGCTCAAGGCGCTGTCTTTTGCACTGGCTGGCATCGTTGAGGAGGAGCGCGCGAAGCGTCCCGCTCTCGAGGCTGCCCGTCCCGTCATTCGTCCGAAGGCCGTCGGGCGCAGCGTGGAGATCACGGTGCGCAAGACCCGCAAGGATGGCGAGGACGTCTTCCAGGTGCGTGGCGATAAGCCGGAGCGTTGGGTGCGCCAGACCGACTTTGCCAACGACGAGGCAGTGGGTTACCTGGCGGATCGCCTGAACGCTGCGGGTGTCGAGGACGAGCTGATGAAGGCCGGCGCGGTCGCCGGCGACACGGTCGTGATCGGTGATCTGGACGGAGGCGTCGTCTTCGACTGGGAGCCGACCCTGACGACCGGTCCGGAGCTGTTGGGTTCGCGAGGCACGGACCTGCGTCTCGACCAGAATGCGCGCCCGAGCCGTAAGGAGCGCCGCGAGGTTTACCACCAGGTCATGGATGCGAAGAGCGCAGCCCGTGAGGAGCTGTGGACCGAGCGCCAGGCCGGCCACTGGACCGACGCCTCGGATCAGTCATGAGTGGAGTGTCGTCGGCCTCGCGCATCGTCGTGAAGATCGGCTCGTCGTCATTGACGCGAGAAGATGGCGGTCTGGATCTCAACCGGATCGACTCTGTCGCGCGCCTTGTTGCGCGCTGGCGCGGGGCGGACCGCGAGGTCGTCATCGTGTCGTCGGGTGCGGTCGCTGCTGGGCTTGATCCGCTCGGCTTCACGTCGAAGCCGAAGGACCTGCCGAGCGTGCAGGCCGCGGCGGCGATGGGGCAGGGGCTCCTGATGGCGCGTTGGACCGCTGCTTTCCAGGCGCATCACCTCGATGCCGCCCAGGTGCTGCTGACCACGGACGACGTCATGCGCCGTGACCACTACACGAACGTGCGTGCCTCGCTGACGCGCCTCCTCGGCCTCGGCGTCGTTCCGATTCTGAACGAGAATGATGCGGTGACCACCCGAGAGCTGCGCTTCGGCGACAATGATCGCCTCGCTGCCCTCATTGCGCAGATGATTAAGGCTGATGCTCTCGTTCTGCTCACTGATGTCGACGGTCTTTATACGGCTCCGCCAGATCACCCGGGGTCGGAGCTGATCACGCGTGTGGCGAGCGCCGATGATCTGATGAGCGTGCTCGTGACCGGTGCGGGATCGCGCGTGGGTACGGGCGGCATGGCGACAAAGGTGCAGGCTGCGATGCTCGCAACGACGAGTGGTATCGGTGTTCAGCTTGCCAGCGCTGATGCCCTTGAGGCGGTGCTGGCAGGCCAGCGCGTGGGAACGTGGTTCGAACCTTCCCAGGAGCGTCCGGCCTCGCGTCGTCTCTGGATCGCCCACGTGGCACCGTCGCGCGGCGAAGTCATCGTTGATGAGGGTGCCGCGCAGGCGATTACGGTCGGCAAGAAGTCTCTGTTGGTTGCGGGTGTGCGTTCCGTGCTCGGCCACTTTGACGCCGGTGACGTCGTGGACGTGGCATCTCCGACGGGGCTTGTTGCTCGCGGCGTGTCAGGATATGACTCCGATACCTTGGCGCAGATAGCCGGCTCGGGGACGGCAGAGCTGGAGGCTGCGGGGCACGAGCATCCGAGACCTGCGATTCACCGCGATGATCTGGCGGTGTTGGGTGACGCATTTTCTGCCCTCAGTGCTGACTGACGCGGCCCCACGGGCTGACGTGTGTCATCATGGCCGAGTGAATACTGCTGCAGATATTTCCCAGGTGACGGATGCCGCCCGCGCGGCTGCTCGCGTTCTCGCGAATGTGACCACGCAGGCGAAGAACCGCGGTCTCGAGGCGATTGCTGCTGCGCTCATCGAACGCAGCGACCAGATCCTGGCTGCTAATGCCGAGGATGTCGCCCGCGGTCGTGCGGAGCAGATGAGCGAGGGCCTGCTGGATCGCCTCGCTTTGACACCCGAGCGCATCCGGGGTATCGCCGATGCTGTCCGGGAGATTGCGGGTCTTCCTGACCCGGTCGGTCAAGTCGTTCGCGGTATGCGCACGGATATCGGTCTGCGCGTCACGCAGGAGCGTGTGCCTCTGGGCGTCGTCGGCATCATCTACGAGGCCCGTCCCAACGTCACCATTGACGCTGCAACCCTGGCGCTCAAGGCCGGTAACGCGGTGATCCTGCGTGGCGGCAGTGCCGCCCAGTCCTCCAACCGTGTCCTCATCGAGGTATGCCGTGACGCGTTGGCTTCCGTGGGGCTTCCTGCCGACGCGATTACGACCGTGGACCCCTGGGGACGCGAGGGTGCTCGCGCGATGATGCGTGCGCGCGGCGCGATCGATGCTTTGATTCCGCGCGGCGGATCTGGGCTCATCAATGCTGTCGTCGAGGAGTCGCGCGTTCCGGTGATCGAGACCGGCACCGGCAACTGCCATGTCTACGTTGATGCTTCTGCCGACCTGGAGGCCGCCGAGGCCATCATCATGAACGCGAAGACGCAGCGCGTGGGCGTGTGCAACGCGGCAGAGACACTCCTGGTCCATGCCGATGTCGCCCAGCGCTTCCTGGTCGCGGCGATCACGCGTCTGACGACTGCGGGCGTCACGATTCACGCCGACGAGGCCACGCGTGCTATCGTCGACGGCCAGCCTTCCATCGACGCGCACATGATCGTCGATGCGACGCAGGCCGACTGGGAGACGGAATACCTGTCGATGGACCTCGCGGTGCGTGTCGTCGATGACATCGATGAGGCGATTGAGCACATTCGCCGGTACTCCACCGGTCATACGGAAGGTATTGTGGCCTCGGATGTTGCCGCCGTGCGGGCGTTCCGTTCGGGTGTTGATGCCGCCGCTATCGCGGTGAACGCCTCGACGCGCTTTACGGACGGTGGGCAGCTGGGCCTGGGGGCCGAGGTTGGTATCTCGACGCAGAAGCTGCACGCGCGCGGTCCGATGGGGCTCACCGAGCTGACAACCACCACGTGGATTTACGAGGGAGAGGGAACGATCCGCCCGTGAGCGAGCAGGACAAGCAGACCGCGCCAGCCTCGGAGGAGGTCGCTATTGAGAAGACGACCGAGGCCACAGCGGGGGCAACCGCGGCACCGGCCCTGCCTCCGCACCCGCCGCGTGCGCTGCGCAGACGCCGGGCTATCGGCATTATGGGCGGTACCTTCGATCCGATCCACCACGGCCACCTCGTGGCCGCGTCTGAGGTGATGGACGTGTTCGGCCTCGACCAGGTCGTGTTTGTACCGGCCGCCATGCAGCCCTTTAAAGCGGGGCGTCGGGTGACCTCGGCCGAGCATCGCTACCTGATGACGGTGATCGCAACCGCTTCGAATCCGCGTTTCGCCGTGTCTCGTGTTGATATCGACCGTGGGGGCACGACCTACACGATCGATACCCTGGCGGACCTGTCTCGTGAGTACCCCGACTCTGACTTCTACTTCATTACGGGAGCTGACGCGCTGGCACAGATCGCGCAGTGGAAGGACGCCGACAAGCTCTTCGAGCAGGCGCACTTTATCGGTGTGACCCGCCCCGGGCACAACCTGTCCGATCCCGGCCTGCCGCACGAGTCTGTGTCGCTGCTCGAGGTGCCCGCCATGGCGATCTCATCGACCGACTGCCGCACGCGTGTCGCGCAGGGCAAGCCGGTGTGGTACCTGGTGCCTGACGGTGTCGTCCAATACATCAACAAGTACGGCCTGTACCGGTCCTGACCCAAGGAGAAACGTGAGCCTTCCTGACGCTACAGCTACACTGGCGAGCCTTGTTGCTCGCGCCGCGCACGACCGAGGTGGTATCAACCCGGTCCTCGTTGACGTGACCAGCAAGCTCGCCCTGGCGGACGCTTTCGTGGTCGTCTCGGCTCCGACGGACCGCCAGGTGCGTGCCATCGCCGAGGACATCATGGACCGCATCTGGGTTGAGCACCACCGCCGTCCGGCACATATCGAGGGGCGTGCAGAGGGTACCTGGGTGCTCCTGGACTATTCGGAGCTGCTCGTGCACGTGCTGTCGGAGGAGGAACGCGAGTACTACGCACTTGAGCGGCTATGGGGTGACTGCCCGGCCACACCGATCGATGTCGATACCGATGAGGCTCGCGCTGCCGCTGCGGAGCGCGCGGCAACGCACGGGGCGGGGTCTGCCCAGTGAGTGCATCGCGGATTGTCCTGCTGCGTCACGGACAGACGGATTTCAACCTGGCGAGGCGATTCCAGGGACGCATCGATAAGCCGCTGAACGAGGCCGGGCGATCCCAAGCGGCGGGCGCGGCCGGTGTACTCGTCAGTCGCCTGTGCGAACCGAGTGCCGAGGTGGGCATGTTTGCCGCCGAGGACGGGCGCAGCTACGACGATGGGGGAGTGCGCATTGTCAGCTCACCCCTGGGTCGCGCGGTCGATACCGCGCGGATCGTCGCGCGCGTTTTCGATATCGCTGGGTACCCGTGCGAGGGGCCGGAACTCGATGATCGGCTCACGGAACGTTCCTACGGGAGCTTCGAGGGAAAAACCTACGAGGAGATTGCCCGAGAGCAGCCCGAGGCCTTTGCGCAGTATTGGGCAGACGGGGAGTGTGACCTCGCTGAGATAGAACGCTCCGAAGTCGTGGGCGCGCGCGTGCGTGACGCTGTCCTGGAGGCTGCTCGCGCATGTCGGGACGACCAGTCGTTGATCGTGGTCTCGCACGGTTCTGCGATCGCGCGTGGCATCGTGTCCCTCCTGGGGTTGGATCCCGCCGTCTTCAACGGACTGCGCGGCGTGGACAACTGCCACTGGTCGGAGCTCGTGCCCGTGGGAATGTCGACGTCCAAGAGTGCGGCGGTCAGCGGGTGGCGACTCGCCTCCCATAACATCGGCTCACGCGAGGACATTCTGGGGGCATAACGGTGCTCGGGCCCCTCGTTGCCGCAGAGAATCAACGAATTCTCTACATTGTGACGAGGGGCACTGAATTGGATTTGCGTAAACGTTTGAGGGTCCGCTATTATTTATCAGGTCGCCAGGGCGACGAACTAAATAACGGGGCTATGGCGCAGTTGGTAGCGCGCTTCCATGGCATGGAAGAGGTCGGGGGTTCGAATCCCCCTAGCTCCACAAAAAATTCCGACACTCAACTTGTGAGTGTCGGTTTTTGTTGCCTCTGGACGGGTCGTGTGCTTTGTGTGTTGGCACGCGGTGTCCGTTCATGGCGCACGTTGTCTATCTGTTAGTCGGGCATCCGTTACTCATTGGTCGGGGACTGGTGCGTAATAATAACGTTTTGGTATCGACATGTGGGATGTTCAAAATCTGTCAAACCTATAAAACGTTGCAATTCGGTGTATTTGCCTGTAATGAATTACTGAAAAAACCTTGAAATACTGCGTACCGCGTGGAAAGATTTACCCGTCTTTGTCTCATAGTGTTAGGCCGGTAGCCAATGTCGTTCCAGCTCACTCGCACCCATACCTCGGTGGTCCTCGCCGCCACGACAATCGCAGCATCCCTCGTCGTCATCCCCACACTGGCTGAGGGCGCGAGCACGTCAGAGGATGCGTTCTGCAACTCCCTGTCCGGGGCTCAGGGGCGCATCACCGCTGAATACAATCCCTTGCTCGCCAGCTACGCCGCTGCGGCCGCTGGAAATTCCTCCACTCCCACCGCCGATCCTGCGCGTGAAGCCGAGCTCCGTGCGGCGCTGGCAGACGCTCAGGCGGCCCTTGATGCTGCTCAGCAGGCAGCGGCTCAGCCCGGTGCCTCGGCTGGTAATGCTGCGGTATCTGCACCCGCAACGACTGATCGTGGCCTCGACTGGGTGGACTGGTCGCAGGTTGATGACGCTACGCAGGCGCGTATCATCGAAGCCCTCATCGTTCAGAAGATGAATGCCTACCGTGCGAACGCGGGACTCCCCGAACTGGTCGTCTCCGATACCGTGACCGCGGATGCGCGCTCGTGGAGCCAGCACATGTCCGACACGGACGACTTCAATCATGACCCCGATTACAAGTACTTCGGTGCGGGCAAGCTCGATGGCGGCGACACGACCTACGCCGGTGAGAATATTGCCTACAACCACCGCGAGAACTTCGGAGACAAGTGGGGAGCCTACGGTACCACCAAGAACCCGATGCAGGCTGCTGACGCCCTGTTCGACCAGTGGAAGAACTCCTCCGGCCACGATAAGAACATGCTCGCTCAGAACAACGTCGTGGGTGTTGGTGTTCATATCGCCAAGCACGGTCAGTTCACCCGCATTTACGGCACCCAGAAGTTCTACGCAATCACCGGTGGTTCTCCGGATGTTTCCCGCTTCCACACGACGGGTGACACTGCCTCGGCCTACGGTTTCGATGGCGGTGCCTTCAACTCCGACAACACGAACTATGTCTCCGGTCTGGCCGGTGGCGGCGATGCGCAGCGTGCTAACTCTTGGCAGAACAAGGTTGGTGCCCTGCCCGGTGTCGCTCTGCCGGTCGATGTGTCGACGCTGCCCGCCAAGTCCGGATCTGCGGCGCCCTCAACGCCCGCTCCGTCCGCAACTGGCTCGACGACTGACAATCAGCAGGCCGTCATTGATGCGCAGGCATCTGTGAATGCTGCTCAGAGTGCACTCGATGAGTACCTCGCGTCCGTGGCCGACGAGAAGCCCGCTGCCAGCCTTGCTGAGATTGACGCAGAGCTTGACCGTGTTGCCGACTCCATCGCTGCGCAGACGTCCGTGCACCCGGAGAAGGACGGCGGTGTCACCGTGAAGTCCGGGGATCAGGCTGGCCGCTACCTGACTGCTGCCGAGTATCGTGACGCTCTCACGCGCTGCACGACGCTCTCTGTGAGCCCCTCGGACCCTGCCCCCTCGCAGAGCGTTGACCAGGGAAGTGCGAATCCGCGTATTGATACCGGCGAGCAGACTCCGGCTCCGCAGAACCCTTCCGTTGGTGACGGTCAGACCCCTGCCCCCGGCACTCAGGCCCCTGCTCCGCAGAACCCCTCGGTTGATGGCGGTCAGACCCCTGCCCCGCAGAACCCCTCGGTTGGTGACGGTCAGACCCCTGCCCCGCAGAACCCCACGACCCAGGCGCCTGCCCCGCAGAACCCCTTGGTTGATGGCGGTCAGACTCCTGCACCCGGCACCCAGACTCCGGAACAGACGCGTCGCAACACGCTGGCTGCCACCGGTGCATCGGGCGTGTGGGTTGGCGTTGGAGCGGTCGCTGTCCTGGTCGCCGGTATCGGCGCCGTCGTCGCGTCGCGCCGCGCCAAGCGCTGACACCTTGATCTGAGGCCCCGCCGGTGAGTTCTGAACTGCGCCCCGAAACTTGGACGCGTTTAATGGTAGCCGTTATGCGGCTTCCTGTAGGGCCTGATCCCGGTATTCTGCCGGGGTCAGGCCCTTGAGCTTTACTTGGCGTCTTGTTGTGTTCCAGTGCGTGATGTAAGCCTCGAGGTCGGCTTTGAAGCTCTCGAAGGTCTGCCAGTACTGGCCGCGAAAGAACTCGTCCTTGAGGTGCCCGAAGACCTGCTCGGTGGCGCCGTTGTCGATGCAGTTGCCTTTGCGTGACATGCTCTGGATGAAACCGTTATCGGCGAGCGCACTGATGTAGGCCTTGTGCTGGTATTGCCATCCCATGTCCGAGTGCAAGATCGGCTCGGCCCCTGCGGGCTTGGCGTCCATGAGCATCTGGAGCATCTCTTTTTGTTGGGCGAGGTTGGGACACATCGATATGGAGTGGGCCACGATCTCTTTGCTGGCAAAGTCGTAGACCGGAGCGAGGTAGGCCTTACCGAAGGAAAGCTTGAACTCGGTGACGTCGGTACCGAGTTTCTGCCAGGGCCCATCGGCCTTAAAGTCGCGGCCGATGATGTTGTCGAAACTTTGCCCCACGTCCCCCTTGTAGGAGTTGTACCTGTGGTAGTTCGTTTCGCGGCGTATGCCGCAGCGCAGCCCCATTTCGCGCATCATCTTCAAGACCGTCTTATCGGCGATGCGCTCCCCTTCCTCAGCGCGCAGGCACATGGCGACCTGCCTGTGACCACACCCATTGGGGGTTCGTGAAAAGATCTGGGCAACCTTGGGCCGCAGATACACCCTGGTTGGCTGCTGGGGGTGAGCCAGCGCGTAGTAGTAGCTCGACCTGGCAAGACCGGCGGCCTCGAGGAGATCACACACCGCATGTCCGCGCCCTGAAAGCTCAGCGACCACTAGGGCTTTGTCCCGGTTTGGGAGCGCCTCTGCGCCTTCAGGGCAATCGATTTTTTTAGGTACGCCACCTGCGCCTCGAGCTTGCGCACGCGCTCTTCGAGTTCCTCCTCACGCGTTGGTGGCACCGCCCCCTTTGGCCTGCCCTTGGGCTTGGGCTTGAGCGCCTGCGCGCCGCCCTCGCGGTACAGCCTGCACCACTGCTTCAACGATGTCGCGCTCGCAATACCGAAACGCACCATCGCCTCAGGCTTACTCATCCCACCGTCAACCACGGCCCTCGCCGCAGCGACCTTGGTCTCATAGTCGTATTTGGCCCGCTTTACTCCCATGGCAAGAAGCCCGCCCCTCCCGATCACGCGGTACATCTTCTGCCACTCTCTCACAGTCTCAGCAGACACACCAAGCCTCCCGGCGGTCAAACGATAGCCAAATCCCCTCTCAAACATCTCCACCGCCTGCTCCCGAAGCAAACGATCATGCCTCAACCCCAGATTCACAGACACGAAAAGCCTCCCATTCCCTGGACTTCAATTTCGATGTCCAAGAAACGGGAGGCAGTTCATTCGCTCATCGGCGGGGCTTTTGCATGCTCATTTGTGTCGGTTCGGTGCAGCTGTAGGCGAGGGTGGAGTCTTATTTTGTGAGTCGTCTTTTCCTGTGTATAGTCAGTAAAGGAATGCTGAGAAACTAATGTGCATTCGTTGACCGAGTGAGACCGTTCCACCGACGGAACCTCATCGCCCGTTACCTTTTATTCAGAGAGGAATAAGAATTGCGACCCATCAATATGCGCAGGAATGCGATGGTTGCCCTGGGTGCTGCCGCGCTCGTTATCGGCCCCTTGGCTCCTGCCTACGCCGTCCCCGTTGCGTCGAGCCACGATGGTGAACCCGTCGGTGTTAGTACCGAGGCCCCGGTGGCAGAGCCCACGGCAGAGCCCGCGCCAACGCCCGAACCCACGGCTGAGCCGACGGCGGAGCCCACACCGAACCCCGAACCCGCGCCCACACCTACGCCCGCTCCCGCGCCGAAGCCGTCGTGGAAGATGGATTCCGTAGGCTGGTGGTACGACCTGGACAACGGATCGTACGCCCGCGGTGAGAAGCGTGACATCGATGGTGCGACATATCGCTTTAACGGCAGCGGATACATGGTCACCGGATGGTTTGATCGTGGGGGAGCGTGGGAGTACTTTGCGCCCTCGGGTGCTCAGGTGCGCGGATGGGCGAACGTGTCAGGAACCTGGTACTTCCTGGACCCGCAGAGTGGAGTGATGCGTACGGGCTGGACTGCGGTTGATGGCAGCTGGTACTACCTGGATGCCTCCGGTGCTATGGAGACTGGCTGGCTCAACCAGGGTGGCACGTGGTACTACCTCAGTGGTTCGGGTGCGATGGTGAGCGGTTGGAACGCGATTGGCGGCTCCTGGTACTACTTCAATGAGTCTGGTGCGATGGTGACCGGCTGGCTCAAGCAGGGTGGCGCCTGGTACTACCTGAACGCTTCCGGTGCTATGGAGACTGGCTGGCTCAACCAGGGTGGCACGTGGTACTACCTCAGTGGTTCGGGTGCGATGGTGAGCGGTTGGAACGCGATTGGCGGCTCCTGGTACTACTTCAATGAGTCTGGTGCGATGGTGACCGGCTGGCTCAGCCAGGGTGGCGCCTGGTACTACCTGAACGGCTCCGGCGCAATGGTGACGGGCACCCAGTGGATCGGCGGTGAACGCCACTGGTTCTATGACTCGGGTGTGTGGTGGGGCCTCTACCCCGAAACGTCGGTTTCGTCCGCGAGTGGCGGTAGCGGCTCGTCGTCCTCTGCATATTACAAGAACTGTGACGAGGTGAGGCGTGCAGGCAGGGCTCCGCTGCTTTGGGGCGATCCGGGCTACAGTCTGGATCTCGACCGTGATGGTGACGGCATCGCTTGTGAGGCTCAACCCTGGCATCGGCGTCACTGAGTGAGTAACCCGGGCCTGGTCGTAAGCCGAGCCCGGGTTCTCCCTTGACATGGAGCCGTGACAAACCAACGCACGGAATGGACAGACGAGGGGGCGTGGCCGCATGGCCACGCCCCCTGACGCTAACGAAAGGCTGATCAGCCCGCATCCACCGCCTGGTTGGCGATCTGACGCTCACACACGTCGATGAGCTCGCGGATGATGCGGATCGTGCCGGCGGAGGCATCCGCGTGAGCTTCGATCCAGGCCTTGCCGGAAGCGACCACGTCGACCTCGGGGGCGTAGCCCGCGATGGCGTTCGGGAACAGCAGCGTTGTGAGGTCTTCGGCCGTGTGGAAGGTGAAGGTCTCCCAGATGCCCGCCAGCGCTTCGAAGTATTCGCCCACGTAGGTTGCGTAGGCCGACGGGTTGGTGCGTGCCTGCGCCCAGAAGCCCGAGATCATCGCCCAACGGGTGTCGTTGGGGATGGAGGTGTCGGTCAGGACCTTGTCCCACACGTCGGCCTTGATCCATTCACCGGCGCGAGCCGCTCGAGCGGCGGCGGCATTCTGGTGGCCGGTCATCGTGTCGTCGGTGGCCTCCAGGGCTGCGATGTCCTCCTCGGTCGCAGCGTTGCCGCGCACGAGGGCGATCAGCAGGCCCCACTTGAGGTCAACGTCGAGGTCCAGGCCGTCCAGGGTCTGGGTGCCGTCGTAGAGGGCGCGGATGGCTTCAAACTGCTCGGTGCTGGTCGCGTTGCGGGCGGCGGCAGCGACGAGCATGCGCTGTGCATCGGAGCCGGAGGCAGCGGTGCGTGCCAGGAGGAGCAGGCGACGGCCGGTATCTTCGGCAGCCTCGGCGCGGAACTCGGGTGCGACGAAGGTGCGCACGGCCTCGTCGATGTGACGCAGGGTGAGCGTCAGGAGGCTCATGTTGTCCTCGACGGGCACGGCGCGCAGCGCCAGGTTCAGGTAATCGCGCGCCGGCATCTCGCCGTCACGGGTCATGTCCCACGCGGAGGCCATGACGACGCCGCGGGTCAGCGAATCCGTGAACTTGGTGATGTTAGCAACCGCGAAGGCCAGGGACTGCTCATCGAGGCGTACCTTGGCGTAGCCGAGGTCGCCGTCGTTGACAAGGATGAAGTCCGGACGAGCGATACCCGCGGCAGCTTCGACCACCGTGGAGGCGCCGTCGACGTCGAGCTCCTCGCGGAAGACCTGCGTCAGCGTGCCCTCCTCGGTCAGTGAGTAGCCGGCCACGCCCATGCGGTGCGGACGCAGGGATGCCCCTTCGGAGAAAGCTTCCTGCGTGATCTCAAGGCGCTCGATCGTGCCGTCCTCGGCCGTGGTAATGACCGGACGCAGGAGGGTGACGCCGGCTTCCTCCAGCCAGACCTTCGACCACGAGGCCAGGTCTCGGCCCGAGGCCGCGGCCAGCTCGGAGAGCAGGTCGTCCAGCGTCGCGTTGGAGTAGGAGTGCTTCGTCAGGTACTCGTGCAGGCCCGCGAAGAACGCGTCGCGTCCCACGTAGGAGACGAGCTGACGCAGCACGGAGGCACCCTTGGCGTAGGTGATGCCGTCGAAGTTGACCTCAACATCGGCCAGGTCGCGGATCTCAGCCGTGATCGGGTGGGTGGTGGGCAGCTGATCCTGCTTGAGGCCCCAGTCCTTGCGGACCATGAACCCGGTCCAGCCCTCGGTGTACTTGGTAGCCTCGGCCAGAGCCAGGTGGCTCATGAACTCGGCGAAGGACTCGTTGAGCCACAGGTCGTTCCACCACTTCATGGTGACAAGGTCACCGAACCACATGTGCGCCAGCTCGTGCAGGATCGTGTTGGCGCGAGCCTCCATCTGAGCCTCGGTGGGACGCGTACGGAACACGTAGGCGTCGCGGAAAGTCACGCAGCCGGCGTTCTCCATGGCGCCCGCGTTGTATTCGGGCACGAAGATCTGGTCGTACTTGGTGAAGGGGTAGGCGATGCCGTACGCGCCCTCGAAGAACTCGAAGCCGCGTCGAGTGATGTCGATGATTTCGTCGGCATCCAGGTGCTCAACGATCGAGGCGCGGGCGTAGACACCCAGGTCGATCGTGCGGCCGTCGGAGGAAGTGAGTGTGGCCGTCGTGCCCTCGTAGGGGCCGGCGACGATCGCCGTGATGTAGGTCGACATCACCTCGGTGGTCGCGAAGCGGTAGATCCAGGCCTCGCCCTCTTCCTCAGGGGAAGGGGTCGGAGCGTTAGAGAAAGACCTTCCAGCCCTTGGGGGCCTTCACCGTCAACGTGAAGGTGGACTTCAGGTCGGGCTGCTCGAAGGTGGTGTACACGCGGCGAGCGTCCGGAACCTCGAACTGCGAGTAGGTGTAGGCCTGGCCGTCGGCGGGGTCGACGAAGCGGTGCAGGCCCTCGCCCGTGTGCATGTACTGGCAGGATGCATCAACTTCGAGGACGTTGTGCTCGGCCAGGTTCTCCAGCGCGATGCGGTTGTCCTGGTGAACCGAGAAGGGGTCCAGGGCGTTGCCGTTCAGCGTGATCGAGTGGACGTTGTTGGACACGAGGTCAGCGAACGTGGAGGCGCCTTCGCGCGCGTCAAACTCGATGCGGGTGAATGAACCGAAGTCGGTGTCTCCGCGCGTGAGGTCCAGTGAGATCTCGTAGCGGGTCACAGAGGAAATGATCGAGGCTCGCTCGGTCGCTTCCTCGCGAGTCAGGTTCAGGCCTGGCATGGGGTGCCTTTCCGTCGATGGAATGGGGGCGCTGTTGCGCTCAACATTCCTATGTTGTCATGTGTTGGGGGTGATTGCGCGGGGCGCGCCGAGTTTTGTCGGCTGGGACACGCTTCTACCAGATGGTGACGCGCTGGGAGGGGTCGAGCCACATGTCGTCGTCAGGGGTGACGTCGAATGCCCGGGTGAAAGTGTCAAGGTTGCGAAGTACCTGGTTGCATCGGAACTCTGCGGGGGAGTGGGGGTCGATTGCCAGCATTTGGCGCGCAAACTGGGGGCGCGTGGCCGTCCGCCAGGCGCGAGCCCACGAGTAGAAGAAACGCTGCGGTCCCGAGATTCCATCGATGACTGGCGCCGTCTGGGGCGTGAGGCCCTGCTCTGCGAGCGCGGAGGCCCAGGCCTTCCATGCGATCGTCAGGCCGCCGAGGTCGCCGATGTTCTCGCCGATCGTGAGCGCGCCGTTGACGTGGGGGAGAGCGCGTTCAGTGTCCTCGCCCGCCTCGGATTCCTCGTTGTCGTGCTGCTCGAGGAGGATCGCGGGGGTGAGGGCGTCGTACTGCGCGATAAGTGCGTGAGTGCGTTCTTCGAAGGCAGCGCGGTCCTCGTCCGTCCACCAGTTCGAGAGGTTTCCCGCTCCGTCGTAGCGCGACCCCTGGTCGTCGAAGCCGTGACCGATCTCGTGGCCGATCACCGCGCCGATTGCCCCGAAGTTCACCGCGTCGTCAGCCTCGGTGTCGAAGAATGGGGGCTGGAGGATCGCGGCGGGGAAGACGATTTCGTTCTGCGTGGGGTTGTAGTAGGCGTTGACCGTCTGAGGAGTCATGTACCACTCGTCGCGGTCGACCGGGCGGCCCAGCTTGGCCCATTCGCGGTCGGTGGCGTGGGCGTTGGCGGCGCGCACGTTGTCGACGATGGAAGCCTTCGGATCCAGGTGCAGGGTCGAATAGTCGCGCCACTTGACGGGGTAACCGATCTTGGGGTTGAAGGTTGCCAGCTTGTCGAGCGCTTTGACCTTCGTGTCTTCGCTCATCCAGTCGAGGCCGCGGATCGACTCGCCGTAGGCATCGAGGAGGCGGCGCACCAGTGAGTCCATTGCCTCCTTGGCGTTGGGCGGGAAGTGGCGTGCAACCCACGCGCGGCCCATGGCCTCGCCCAGGTAGGCCTCGATGAGACCGAGAGCGCGCTTCCAGCGCGGACGCAGCTCTTGCGTGCCCGACAGCGTGCGACCGTGGAAGTCGAAGTTTTCGTTCACGAAGTCGCCAGAGAGGAGGGAAGCGTGGCAGTCGATGGCCGAGGCGCTCAGCCACTCCTTGAGGACGGACAGTCGGTGGTTGCCCACAGGGTGGCGGCGGCCGACAGGAAGTCGGGCTGGTCGACGTTGACGACGAGGCCGGCGACGGGCATGCGTGCGCCGTTCGCCCACGCGTCCCAGTCGAATCCGGGCGCGAGTGTGGCGAGCTCCTCCCACGGTGTGGGGTTGTCGGAGAGCAGGGGATCGCGGTTGGTCACGGAGTCGCGGTGGTGTGAGGCGAGCGCGGTCTCGAGCTCCATGATGCGCGTGGCCGCTCCTTCGGCGTCGTCCACGCCAGCGAGGGCGAGAAGACGAGCTGTGTGCGCGACGTAGGCCTGTCGGATCGGCGCGTAGTCCTCTTCGCGGTAGTAGGCCTCGTCGGGCAGTCCGATACCTGACTGGACGAGGGAGATCATGTAGCGGGAGGAGTCGTGGGGGTCCGTCCCCACGTATGCGCCGACGAGGCCTCCGATGCCCTCGCGCATGAGGCGGCCCATTTCGCGGGCGAGCTCCTCGTGGGTGGCGCACGCGTTGATCGCGTCGAGGTCGGGGCGCAGGGGGGTGGCACCGGCTGCCTCGATGGTGTCTTCGTCGAGGAATTGGGTCCACAGGGTGGCGATGCGATCGGCGTCCGGATCGTCCAGGGTGCCTGCCGCCGCGTCTTGAGCAATCGCTCGGGCATACTTTTCTGAGGCGTCGCGTAGCGCGTGGAAGGCCCCGTCCATGGGGCGATCCGCGGGGATCGTGTGCGTCGCCAGCCAGGTGCCGTTGACGTGGCGGTAGAAGTCGTCCTGGGGGCGCACCGTCGAATCGGTGTACTCGGTGTCGAGGACTCGTGCCAGCAGTGTATTCGTCATGCCTTAACTCTAGGGGGAGAGGGACCGATGGCGTGGGATGAGTGTCCACGGGGCGTGAGTCATCCGAAATTACGTGATGTGCATGGTGTGTAATTCCCTGATTTTGCCCAGAGTTGTGCGGATGAGTGCGGATGTCATTTTGCTAGCACAGTGCCGTGCACATATGTGCAGAGTCGTGTGTGCATTCGTGCAATCGGGCTCATAAGGCGCATGATGGAGGCAGCAATGAGGCACTTCCTCATCAACAGGTGAAGGGATTTTTAACGGTGAAGACACTTCGCACTGACGTGTGTGTCATCGGTGGCGGATCCACCGGTGCCGGCGTCGTCCGCGACGTCGCCATGCGCGGCTTCTCAGCCGTCCTCGTCGATCGGGCCGATATCGCTCAGGGAACCTCGGGTCGCTTCCATGGCCTGCTCCACTCGGGTGGTCGCTACATTGCGTCCGATCCTGAGTCGGCCACCGAATGCGCCGAAGAAACGAAATCGTCAAGCGCATCAACGCCAACGCGATCGAGGCCACCGGTGGCCTCTTCGTGGTGACGGCCCACGACGATGAAGAGTACGCGGACCAGTTCCTGGCTCGTGCAGCGGCTGCAAAGGTGCCCGCCGCGGAAATCTCCATTGCCGAGGCCCTGCGCCGCGAACCCCGGCTCGATCCGCGTATCAAGCGAGCCTTCGAGGTCCAGGACGGCACGGTTGACGGCTGGCAGATGACCTGGGGAGCGATCCGCTCCGCGCAGGCATACGGGGCGCAGATCTTGACCTACCACCGCGTCACCTCCGTCGAACGCGAAGGCGATCGCGTCAGCGCCGTCATCGTTCACGACGAGCGCGGCGGTGAAGACGTGCGCATTGAATGCGGGTTCGTCCTCAACTGCGGCGGCCCCTGGGCCGGACAGATTGCTGCCATGGCGAACTGCCACGGCGTCGACGTCGTCCCGGGCGCCGGCATCATGATCGCCATGAATCACCGCTTGAGCCACTCAGTCATTAACCGCTGCGTGTGGCCCGCCGACGGCGACATTCTCGTGCCCGACCACACCGTGTGCATCATCGGCACGACCGACCTGAAGGCCGACGACCCGGATCGCCTCTCCATCCCCGCCGACCAGGTCCAGCAGATGCTCGACGCCGGTGAAGCCATGATCCCCGGCTTCCGCAAGTCCCGTGCCGTGCACGCCTGGGCCGGAGCACGCCCCCTCGTCAAGGACTCCCGAGTGTCCGCGACTGACACCCGCCACATGGCGCGCGGCATGAGCATCATCGACCACAACACGCGCGATGGCGTTTACGGCATGCTCACCATCGCGGGCGGCAAACTCACCACCTACCGCCTCATGGCCGAGCGCATTGTCGACATCATGTGCGAGGAGATGGGCGAGCAGCGCGCCTGCAAGACAGCCGACGAGGCCGTCCCGCCCGCCAAGGAAGCGCGCCTGTACACGATCGGCCACCGCCTCGACAATGTCGAATCGCGCAACGAATCCCCCTCCCACGAGCAGATCATCTGCGAGTGCGAGATGGCCACGCGCGCCATGCTCGAGAACGTCATGGACACCCTGCCCAAGGGGCAACTCGACGACGTGCGTCGCCAGATGCGCCTGGGCATGGGCCCCTGCCAAGGTGGCTTCTGCTCTCAGCGAGCCGCGGGCATCGCCCACGAGCGTGGAGATATTGACTCGATGCGCGCCAACTCTCTCCTGCGTCTCTTCCTGAAGAACCGCTGGATCGGCCTGTGGCCCATCATGTTCGGCAAGCAAGCCAGGCAGGCAGCACTGGACGCCTGGATCCACGAGGGCACGCTCGACGTCGAGCACCTGCCCGCACCCAGCGAGGGAGGTTGTTCGATGAGAGACGTCGTCGTTATCGGCGCTGGCCTGGCAGGCCTGGCCGCAGCAATCAAGGCAGCTGATGCAGGCCTGAGCGTCACCCTCATCACGAAGGGTGTCGGCGGCATCCAGCTCGGCACGGGCACGGTCGACATCCTCGGCTACCGCCCCGAGCCGGTTGAGGCGCCCCTCGAGGCGCTGGAAGCCCACGTGGCCTCTCGCCCCACCCACCCCTACAGCCATGTCACCCCCGACTTTGTCGGCGCATCCGTCGCGTGGCTGCGCGACCTCGTCGGTTCCGATGTGCTCATCGGCGATGAGACCCGCAACGTGCGCATCCCCACCGGTGTCGGCGCTCTGCGTCCCACCTGCCTGATCCCGCCCTCCATGGAGGCCGGCATCCCCCAGGCGGGCGCCCGCTACGCCATCGTCGGACTGGCGCGCTTCAAGGACTTCTACCCCGGCCTCGTCGCCGAAAACCTGACGCGCCAAAGCGGGCCCGACGGCGCACCGATCAAGGCGCGCCCCCTGTCCGTCGACTACGTCGTGCGCGAGGGCGAGGTCGACTCGACGGGCACCAACCACGCGCGGAGCCTCGACCGCGAGGAGAACCGCGCGCGTCTGGCAGACCTGATTCGCCCGCTCCTCGAAGATGGCGAGATCGTCGGCCTGCCCGCCGTCCTCGGCCTCGACGACCCGAACGCGTGGCGTGACCTCGCGGACAAGCTCGGCCACCCCCGTCTTCGAGATCCCGATCCAGCCCCCGTCGGTGCCCGGCATGCGCCTCAACGCGCTGCTCACCCGCATCGCCTCCGAGAAGTGCCGCGTCATCCTCGGATCCCCGATCAAGGCCGTGCACACGGCAGGCGGACGAGTCAGCGCCGTCGAATACGCCAGCGCCGGACGCCCCACGATCGTGGAAACCCGCTCCCTCATCCTGGCCGCCGGTGGCTTCGAATCCGGCGCCCTCGACATGGACTCTTACGGAACCGTGCGCGAAACCATCTGCGGTCTGCCCGTCATGGGTGCCTCCGGACAGCTCCTACACGCCGACTTCTGGGGTGAGGACCAGCCCCTCTTCCTGGCCGGACTCGCCGTCGACGACAACATGCGCGTCCTGAACGAGGAAGGCACGCCCGTGTGCCCGAACCTGTACGCGGCCGGAGGCAACCTGGCCGGCGCCACCCGCTGGCGTGAAAAGAGCGGTGAAGGCATTGCGCTGGCCAGCGCGCTCGCGGCCGTCGACTCGATCGTGGAGGAACTGAAATGACTCTGGAAATGTCAACGTTGATGGGACCAGGCGTGGAGGAAGAGGACGTCTTCGCCCTCGCCGGTGACGCCGCGCTGCGCGCGAGCCTCGACTCCTGCGTCAAGTGCACGATCTGCGAGACCCAGTGCCCCGTCATGCGTGTCACCGACCTGTTCGCAGGCCCCAAGTACTCCGGTCCACAGGCCGAGCGCTTCCGCAAGGGCGGGCAGATGGTGGACAAGTCCATCGACTACTGCTCCTCCTGCGGCACCTGCTCGCTCGTGTGCCCCCAGGGCGTGAAGGTCACCGAGATCATCCACCACCGCCGCACGGCGATGAAGGAAGCGCACGGTATTCCGCTGCGCGACCGTCTCATTGGTCGCACCTCCCTGATCGGCACCATGATGACCCCGGTCGCCCCGATCGCGAACTGGGCTCTGGACGTCAAGCCGATCCGCATGGCGATGGAGGCCGTCATCGGTGTGCACCGCTCGGCCCCCATGCCGCGCGCGTATGGTCGCACCTTCGAGTCCTGGTTCAAAAGAAGCACACGCCGCTGCCGAACTCCGGCACGCGCGGCCAGGTGATCTTCTTCCACGGCTGCGCCGGTCAGTACTTCGAGGTCGAGACCTCGATCCACTCGGTCATGGTGCTCGAGCACCTGGGATACGAGGTCCTGGTCCCCAAGCACGGCTGCTGCGGCCTGGCCCTGCAGTCCAACGGCCTGTACGACGACGCGCGCAAGTACGTCTCCAAGCTGACCAACGATCTGCGCAGTGTCAATCGCGATGCGCCGATCATCTCCGCGTCTGGCTCGTGTGGCGGCATGCTGCGCCACGAGGCCCACGAGATCCTCGAGATGGACACCCCGGAGCTGCGCGACGTGGGTGCCCGCACGTGGGATATCAGCGAGTTCTTGCTGCACCTGTACGACAAGGGTGAACTGGACACGAACTTCCAGCGCATCGACGTCACCATCCCGTACCACGCCCCCTGCCAGGTCAAGTCTCAGGGCTGGGCAAGCCCGCGATCGAGCTCATGAGCCTGATTCCCGGCGTGACCGTCAAGGATTCCGAGCAGCCCTGCTGCGGTATCGCGGGCACGTACGGCATGAAGAAGGAGAAGTACGCGATCGCCCAGGCTGTGGGCGCCCCGGTCTTTGACTTCATCAAGCAGGTCAACGCCGAGCTGGCCGCGTGCGATACGGAGACGTGCCGCTGGCAGCTACGCACGGCCACGGGCGCGAACGTTGTCCACCCGATCTGGCTGATCCATAAGGCCTACGGCCTGCCCAACGGCTGAGACACCAACGAATATCCCCGGGCGCGCACGACGGTGTGTACCCGGGGATATTACTGTTGAGCTATGAGCAATTCTCGCCGCGTCGTCGTCACTGGAGCCTCCACCGGAATCGGGCAGGCCACCGCCTGCCTGTTGGCGAAGCGGGGGTGGAGGGTTGTCGCCGTGGCCAGGCGCCGCGAGCGCCTGGAGGCCCTCGCCGCTGAAATTGGCTGCGAATACTGGGCGGCCGACCTCACGGATGAGGCGCAGGTGGAGGAGATGGCCGCACACGTCCTGGCGGGCGGCCCCGTGGACGCGCTGGTCAACAACGCCGGTGGGGCAATCGGCGTGGACCGCGTCGCCGACGGCGATCCTGCTAGGTGGAGCGCGATGTTCGAGCGCAACGTGCTCACCGCCCTGCACTGCTCGCGCGCCTTCCTGCCGGGGATGCGCGAGCGCGGGGGAGACCTCGTCTTCCTGACCTCGACCGCCGCCCACGACACCTACCCGGGAGGCGGCGGGTATGTCGCCGCCAAGCACGCCGAGCGCGTTATTGCCAACACGCTGCGCCAGGAGCTGGTGGGCGAGCCCGTGCGCGTCATTGAGATCGCGCCGGGCATGGTGCGCACCGAGGAGTTTTCGCTCAACCGACTCGGCTCGAGGGAAGCCGCTGACCGCGTCTACGAGGGAGTCGCCGCCCCACTCGTTGCCGAGGACGTCGCCGAGGCGATCGTGTGGACTCTGGAGCGCCCCTCCCACGTCAACATCGACTCGATGATCGTGCGCCCGGTAGCACAGGCGACGAACACCCTCGTGGCCAGGAATACCATCGGACAATAGGTCCGCTGAGTCTGTCGCATACATGGGACGAGGCCGGGGCCGCTCGCGCGATGGGGTGCGCGTCGCGGTCCCGGCCTCGCGTCTTCTACTGAGTCCAGCCCAGGATGCGCACGACGCCCGGGACGTCGTCGGTGGTCGTCGTGATCTGGGTGGCCTCGCCGCCTGTGACGGGGCGACGAAGAGGTGTAGTGAGAGGTCGGAGTAGGGGTCCTTGGGCGACGCGTACAGTGCCATCTGCGTGCCGTCGGGGCTCACGGCGAGCCATCCCTCGATGGTGTGAGTGCTCTCCAGGCTGGGCAGGCTGACCTTTGTCCAGTTAGAAACGAGCAGTGTCTGGTCCTCCGGGGTGGTCTGGGCGAGAGGCGTGCCCGGCTTGGAGTAGATGGTGCCTTGGTCGATCGTGAGGCACGTGCCGTCGGGGGTGACGGCGTTCGCGCCGAAACATCCGACGCCGGCCTCGTTGGCGACCCACACCGCGGTTTTGGTGCGATGGATGGACAGGTCGGGCATGACTTGGAATCGCGCGTAGTTTTCGACCGTAAAGTCGGTGGGAACGGCCTCGGGGGCTTCAGTTTCTGAGGGGAAACGGTAGATTGTGCCGACGCGATCCGATGCGGCGTCCTTGTCGATGTGGGCCACGTAGATGGCTCCGTCGGGGCCGAATTGGGCGAAGTGATTGGACACGGGGGTGTGTCCGCTCGGCGTCGGGATCGCGTCATTGAGGACGGTGATCGTGCCGTTCGTGGAGACCACGGCTACCTTTTCGTTCTCGCCCTCGTCGTTCGCGACGATCATGCGTGAGAAGTCGGGGGAGTAGCACTGCATATACTCACACATGTACCCCGGTGCGGACAGATACTCGCTTGGGAAGGTGAAGGTACGCGTCGCCGTGATCGAGCCCGATTGCGGGTCGATGGCCCGCACGGTGGTGACCGTCGTGTCGATGCCGTCGTCGGCGGCGGCGAAGATAATGCCGGACATGGGTGCGATCGACGGGTCTGTCGCAGCCGCGGAGGAGGCCTCGGTGCTCGCGGCGGGGGTGGAGGGGGTCGAGGCTGACCCACAGGCGCTGAGAGCGAGTGCGGTTGCCGTGGCAAACATGAGCGTGGGAAGGGATTTGATGGACATCTGTCACCTCGTGAGTGGGATCGTCGGGTGGCGAACGTTGCAGGATAGTTGTGAGCTGACAAATAAATCAAGCTCCGAAAAGTGATGTGCAACACCTGTGATTTCATAGCGTTTTCACAGTTTCGCCATAACGTCCGCTTATGTGTCGCTCCTAATCTGCGAGGCAATGATTCATACATCAGCAGAAAGGAGCGTCCCTCATGGCGGACGACAACAAGAACCCGGCAGGTGACACCGAGCGCACCTCGATCCTGCCCCAGTCGGAGGCACAGAGCGCAGATCAGACCAAAGTCCTGCCCACTCACGTGTCCCAGGCGAAAACGGCACAGATGCCTCCCGTCACCCAGCAGGAAACCAGCAATGCATTTGCTGGCACGCCCCTGGAGTCCGTCGCGGGATCTTCTGACGACGACCAGGCGGATGACGAGGCCGTGGCAGCTAGCGCCGCGACGCTCGAGCCTGCACCGAAGAAAACCTCGTGGGGCAAGCGCGCGGCCATCGCCGGAGCGGCAGCTGCCATCCTCTCCGTCGGCTTCGGCGCGGGCATCATTACCCATGCCGCCGTGATGGGGGATGGACAGGACTACTACGAGCAGGGATACGAGGACGGCTCCAACGATCGGGGTAACGGGACCGAGGATGAGGATTCCGGTCGCGGAAGTGATCAGCAGGGGCCCGGCGGCCAGCAAGGTCCCGGTAACGGTCAGCAGCAGGGTCCAGGTGGTCAGCAGGGGCCTGGTAATGGCCAGCAGCAGGGGCCGGGCGGTGAGCAGGGCGATACCGGTAGCACCCGCCCGGGACCCCCTCCGGAGGGTGGTCGAGGCCCCGGCAGCAAGCCTGGAAGCCAGGGGAGTGCTGACACCTCAACCGAGAATGAGGGGTCGACCGCCAGCTAAGCGATGAGGGCGCGCGAGACGACATCTGTCTCGCGCGTCCTTTTACGCAACCGTGGCTATGAGGGTTGAGGCGGCTACGCCTACGAGGAGAGCCGCAAAAACGAGGCCGAGCACCCGGTTCGACACTCTCTTGGTGAGCTTGGCTCCCACGATGCCGCCTCCCATGGATGCTGCGGTGAACAGCGCGACCATGACCCCGGCCTCGGCGGTGATCGTCAGGGTTCCGGCGAGCGTGCGCGAGGCCAGGCCGAAGGCGGCGGTGATGACCATGACCAGCAGTGACGTGGCGGATGCGCGTTTCATCGGGTAGCGCAGCGCCAAGTGCAGTGCTGGGACGATGGCGAACCCGCCGCCGACGCCGAAGAATCCCGTGAGGAAACCCGTCAGCGTCGCCAGGGCGACGACGCGGAACACGGTCGCGAGCGTCCAGGAACCCTTGTCGTCGCAGGTGGCCCCGGCCTCGTCCGAAGAGGAAGGGACGGATGTGCGCAGCTGGGAGCGCACCATGAAGACCGCGACCGCTCCCAGGAGCGCGCAGAAGGAGAGCATGAGGGTGCGCGCCGAGACGAGCGGACCGAGCGTTGACCCCGCCCACGTGCCGACGAGGCCCGCGAGCGCGAAGATCGTTCCCTCGCGCCATGCGACGTTGCCGCTGCGAGCACGCGTTGCCAGCGAAACAGCGGCCGTCAGCCCCACGATGATGAGGGACAGGCCCGTCGCCTGGTGGGGGTCTTGGCCGAGGATGTAGACGAGGATCGGTACCGACAGGATGCCGCCACCTGCGCCGAGTGAGCCGACGACGATGCCGACGAATGCGCCGATGAGGAGCGCTTCAATGATCATTGGTGATTCCGGGTTGACGTGGACAAGGAAAGTCCGAGTGAGGATGCGACTGCGGGATCCATGATGTCCGAGGCTGGCCTGCCCGCTGCGATCAGCATGCCCATCGCGCGTAGGGCGGGAGTTGCGTGCTCGTAAAACGCCCGGTATCCCTCGCACAGGTAGTTGTGCGCGGTTTCGCCTCGGCGGACGAATCTGTCTTTCGGGCATCCGCCCCAGCACAGTCGCAGGTGCGGGCAGACCGGCACTCCTCATCGAGGTCGGGTTTCAGGCGTGCAAAGTCGCGCATCTTGTCCGATGTTGCCAGCTGTGCGAATGATGAGGAATTGATTGAGCCGACCAGCCAGTCCGGCTCCACCCAGTGATCGCAGGCGTACACGTCGCCGTTGAACTCCATCGCCATGTTCGCACCGCATTGGGGCGCGTGGACGCACACCGTGGCCGATCCAAAGAGAGCTGAGAGCGTCGAATCCACGTCCTGGATGAACACTTCGCCCACGTCTGATGCGATCCACTGGTCGAACACCTCGCACAGGAAACGCCCGTAGGAGGCAGGGGATGTGGACCGGCTGGTCACGCAATCCCCATCCTGTCGGTACAGGAGCGCGGAGGTGCCAGACCTCCAGCCGCGCTCGGCCTGGGCCAGGTCGGCGGCGCGCACGCGCTCCACAATGGGGATGAACTGCAGGTAGCGGGCACCGAGGTCGTCGCGGAAGTAGCGGTACACCTGCTCCCCGTGGTCCTCGTTCGCGGCGTTGACCGTGCACAGGATGTTCGTCTCTACGCCCGCGCGGGCGAGTGCCTCCCAGCCGCGCACAACCATCGCGTGCGTGCCGCGCCCGCCGCGGTTGAGTCGGTACGCGTCGTGCAGGGGAGCGGGCCCGTCGATGGACACACCCGCGAGGAAGTTGTGGTCTGCGAAAAAGCGAGCCCACTCGTCGGTCACCAGCGTGCCGTTCGTCTGCAGGGCGTGACGCACGCGCTGGGTGGGGCGACGGTAGCGCTCACACAGCTCCATGAGGCGCTCGAAAAAACCGAGGCCTCGCAGGGTAGGCTCCCCGCCCTGCCACAGCATCGTGACCTCGCCGTCGGGACTCGACTCGAGAAAGGCCTCCACGTAGCGCTCCAGGGTCTGCTCCGACATGGTCTGCGCAGCCGCGTTGTAGAGAAGCTCTTTGGACAGGAAGAAACAGTACTGGCAATCCAGGTTGCAGGCGGCACCCGTCGGCTTCGTGACAACGGAGAAAGGGATCGAGCGGGTCACGGCCTGCCCCCGCGATCGGTGCGCGTGCGCATTGACGAGGCCGACCCCACCTCACGGGTCGGAGCATCCTCAGCGTAACGGGGGGAGGGGAACCTCATCTTCGGAGGGGTGAGCAGCGATGTACGCGCTGGCCTGAGCGGCGCCCAAGGGCCCCAGCGATGCCCCCACGACATCGATGTCCCACTCCATCACGGGAAGGAGCTCCTTGTACATGGAAGCCGTAATATCGGCCCGCAGAGAGGGAAAAGCGTCGACGACCTCACCCGCCACGATGATGGCTCGCGGATTAATGAGGAGCGCGGCCGAGCCGAGGACGTAGCCGACAGCCTCGGCCGCCCGGTCCAATGCCTCGCGCGCACGTGCATTGCCGGACAGGACGGCGCCGCGTAGCTCCGCAATGTCACCAACTCCAGCGCTCTCACACAACGCCGGAACGGAGGCCAACGTCTCCAGGCAACCGCGCTTGCCGCAGGCGCAGGGTGAGTCATTGGCGCCCACCGTCATGTGTCTAGTTCTCCGGCCAGGCCGCCCGCTCCGCCAACCAGGCGGAAATCGGAGACGACGCAGCCGCCCACGCCACCCGACAGGCGCAGGTAAATGAACGATGACATGTCCGCTCCTGCGCCCCACATGGCCTCCGCGAGCGCAGCCATGCGCACGGTGTTATCAACCACTGGAGCGGGAGACCACCAGCGACGCGTCAGAGCTGCGAGTTCTTCCACGCTCGGGTACGCATCCGAGGACAACCTCGCGTTACGCCCCATCGGAATTGGAACTCCCACACCCACCGCGCGCACGGTCGACGTGTCAATACCCTGACGGGCCGCGCTCGCGGCCAGTGCTTCACAGGTTTGCTCGAGAGAGAGCTGGAGAGACGGGGAAGCGGGGGGAAACGATATGGACAGCGGCAAGGACCGCGCCGCTGCGCGAGAGCATGACGCCCGCACACGACGTGCGCGTGACGTTGAGGCCGACGCAGTGGGCGGCCGATGAGTTGAGGGTGAGAAGCTGGGTGGGGCGGCCTCGTCCGGGGGCATTCGTACGCACCGGCGTCACCGATCCCTCATCGAGGAGGGTCGTGAGCGCGCGCCCCAGGTTTGTGCGCGAGGTGTCGAGTGCTTCGCACAGCTGGGAGCGTGTGGCCGGGGCTTTGGCCAGGTGAGCGACGATGCGGTCTTCCAGGGTTGGCAGGGGGCTGCGGGTGGGGTAGTGCATGTCTCTCCTTCCCGGCGCTTCGTCGTTGATGTCCGGTCGGTGCGTTCCGGCCTCGTTGATACTTTCTATGATACGCGTCACTGCGTGGGGTGTGCAGAGGGCGCGTTGCCTCGGCGGCGGAAAGTTGCATGTTCCCGCCGCCGAGGCGTTGCGTCAGTCGCTCGTGACCTCGTCGAGGTCGGAGCGAGCCGTGTTCACCAGCGGGATGTCGAAGTCCGTCATCGCCGCCATCCACTTGGCGAAGGAGTGATCCCCGCGCTCACGCAGCTGCAGGTAGAGGTTCGTGGCCAACTCCCTGCGGATCTCGTCGTAGACGGGCACGGGGTACACGTTGTTCATCTCGGCCGGATCCAGACGCAGGTCGTAGAGCTCGTTGATCGACTCGGGGTTGATGACGAGCTTGAAATCCCGCGTGCGCAGCATGCGCTGCTGGAGGGGGAAGTGATGGCCGTGGAACTCGCACACGATGTTCTCGCGCCAGCCCTCGACGTCCTCGCCGCGCGTCAGGTCCACGATCGAGCGGCCATCCTCGACCAGCGAGGTGTCCAAGCCGGCGATGTCCAGGACCGTGGCCGGCAGGTCGATGAGGGAGACGAACGCGTCCGAGCGGCCCACCGTCGAGACGCCGGGGATGTGGGCGATGAACGGGACGTTGTAGATGTCGTCGTACATCATCGGGCCCTTGTCGTTGAGGCGATGCGAGCCCGTGAACTCACCGTGGTCCGCGCAGAAGAACACCGCCGTGTCGTCCAGGATGCCCAGCTCGCGCGCCACGTCCATGATGCGTCCGATCTCGAAGTCGATCATGGCCGTGTAACCCCAGTAGACCGCGATGAGCTTCTTCCACTGCTCGTTCGTGAACGAGGACGTGGACCAGTAGGTCGCGTAGTTCTCCTGAATCGGGGGCTTACCGATGAGGGAGTCGCCGAAGTTTTCCGGCAGCTCGACGTCATTGGGATCAATGAGATCGAACCACTCGTCGGGCAGGAAGTAGGGCAGATGAGGCCCGAAGAAGTGCACGTCGAGGCAGAAGGGCTGAGAAGAGTCCTTCCAGTCGGCCGCGTACTCGCGCAGCTTCTCGATCGCACGGTCCGCCAGGAAGCGCTCGAAGGTAGCTTCCTCGGGCTGGTCAAGGCGCGCGGCGATGATGTGGCCGTCTCGTCCGCCGGGCAGCTTGCCGCGCCACAGGTCGTGGGCGCGCACGGGCGGGAGGTTGTTGGCCTCGAGCCAGGCGACGTACTTTTCGTTGGCCACCGGGTTTTCGGCGCCCCAGTAGGTGTCGTCGTCCGCGCCGAACTTGTCGGGCAGATTGTAGCCGCAGTGGTACTTGCCGACGATGCCGACGTTGTAGCCGGCGTCACGCAGCTCCTGCGTGTACGTCCACGTGCCCTCGGGGATCGAGACCTGGTAGGCGATGTTCCACTCGGGGTTGGCCAGCACCTGGTGCTTGCCCGGGCGCTTGCCGGTGAGCAGTGAGGCGCGCGCCGGCGTGCAGATCGCGGTCGGGGTGAAGCAGTGGGTGAAGGCGAAGCCCGATTCGCCCATCGCGTCGATGACGGGGGTGCGCGCGTGTGGGTTGCCCAGGCAGCCGATCGTGTCGGTGCGGTGCTGGTCGGTCATGATGACCAGGACGTTGCGCACGTTATCGGGAATATCCCGCGTGTTGTCAGTCATTGCAATGCCTTTTCGTCGTTGAAATCAGGGGATGGGCCGCTGCTACTGGGCGACTACCTTGTCCATGTCCTCAAGTTCGGCGCCGCTGGTCTCGGTGAGGAACTTCGCCGTGAAGATGACCGCGAGGACACCGAAGGCGCAGTAGATCCAGTAGGTGCCGGCGGGCGACCAGCCGATGAGTAAGGGGAAGAGGAGAACAACCAGGAAGTTCACGAGGAAGTCGGCGCCCGAGGCGAGCGACATGGCGCCACCGCGAATCGAGTTGGGGAACATCTCTCCCATGACGATGGAGAAGATGGGGCCCCACGAGGAGGTGAATCCCAGGAGGAAGGTGCACAGAGCCGCGACCGCCAGGAATGCCAGGACGGGGGAGTCTGCGACGTCGGGCTTGCCGTCGACGGTGGGGGCGATCGTAAAGACCGTTGCCACGACGCCGAGCGACACGAAGATGAGCGTGCCTCCGTAGATGAGCATGCGCTTGCGGCCCACGCGGTCCACCAACATGATGCCCGACAGGACGCCGACGATCTTGAACGCGGTGATGAGCAGCGTCTGGGCCAGGGCCATCGACTCGGTGAAGCCGACGGCGGCGAACAGGGAGTTCGAGTAGAAGAAGACGCCGTTGATGCCGGTGAGCTGCTGGAATGCGGCGATCGCCATGCCGACGAACACGAGGCCGCGCCACTGGGAGGACAGGATCTGTCCGATCGACAGCTTTGCGCCACCCGTGATCGTCAGGGACTGGGTGATGGCCGTGACTCGATCAGCAGGGTCTTCCTCGCCGGACAGCTTGGCCAGGATCTGCTCGGCTTCCTTGGTGCGCCCCACGGAGACGAGGTAGCGCGGAGACTCGGGGATCTTCGCCGTGAAGATGACGAAGAGGAGGGCCGGGATGATGAGGCACGCGAAGAGGACCTGCCAGGTCATGAGTCCGCCGAACGCTGGCTTAGCAGCACCGCCCGTGATCGAGACGACCGCCGTGTTGATGAGGCCAGCGAAGAACAGGCCCAGGATGATCGCGAGCTGACGGAAGCCGATGAGACGTCCGCGGATCTCAGCGGGAGCGATCTCCGCAACGTAGCCGGGGGCGACCGTGGTCGCCGCGCCAAAACCGATGCCGCCGACGATGCGGGTCAGGAGCAGGAAGGGGTAACCGAAGCTGCCCAGGAGGGGGAGAGATGGGGCCGAGGAGGGCCTCGAAGAGCAGGAAGGGGCCGACCCACATGAGCGTGGTCTTGCGGCCGATCTTGTCGGAGATGCGTCCCGCGGCGAGCGCGCCGATGAGGCCGCCGATGACGCCTGCTGCGCCTGCAACGCCCTGCAGGATTGGGCCAAGCTCGAAGGTGGATCCCACCGCCTTGATGGCGGCGTTGAGGACCATGCCTTCGAATCCGTAGAAGAAGGGCCCGAGGGTGGCGATCAGAGCGAGGGACGTCGCGTAGCGCCTCGCTTGCTTTCGCGGGGAGTAAGTGTTGTTGTCGATGACATGTCTTCATCCTTGAAGGTGAGATGGTGCGCCCGCGCCTGCCGTGTGCGCTTCATTCACCGTACGCGCGCCATTTTGTGTCAGAGGTAACGGGCATAAACAATCTAAGTGATCCGCATCACTATTAATTGTGCATTTAGCGCGACTGAATCACAAACTCCGGATTCGGCGCATCGGTCACCTCAACCGAATCGGCATCGATGCTGAACGGCTCCACCTCTGAGTGCGTCGCTCCAGTCGCCTCAACAATCACGCGCTCTCGGATAGACGTGGATTGTGGGGGCGGTGTTCACCTCGCGACGAATGGTGGGATCAGTCGAGCCAGGCGACTGGACCATAGCCGTTGATACCGTCATCCACGACGGGGATCGTGTGATCGCCGGTCCCATCAACGTTGAGGATGTGCAGATAATAGTCTGTATGCGTTTTGTCCCACATGACAAACGCGAGCTGCTGAGCGTCGGGACTGACAATAATCCTGTAGCCGTCGAACAGTCGATATTTCCTCGGGTCGTCGTAGGGTTTGTAGAGACTCTTTTCCTCGTAGTAGTAGCCCTGCTCCACTTTGATGCGAGTAGCAGCGTCCGTCGCGGTGTAGCTGAAGATTCCGAGGCGGTCGTCTAGGTCGAAGCACTTGTTATCTTTTGAGATGCTCGAGTTGATGGTTGCGCACAGGTGGTTCACGTCGTTTCCTTGCGCCCATCCCGTATCTATGTCCGTCGTGAGATCTGTTCCAGCCAGCAAATTGAGATGACGATCTCGGGGGTCTGACGGTTCGATAGTGAGCACGAGTTCCGGCGTTGAGCTGCCGATTGCGACGCGATAATACATGGAGCGTGTGCCGTCATCTTCAAGGTATTCCCGCATGAAGTAGAAGTAATTGTCGGCTGAGAAGGTTGGGGCAGTATCGTAATACTCTGCGTCTTTGTCGAGGAGCGGCACCATGGCAGATACGTCCGTGATGTTATCGTCGGTATCGTAGTATCCGACGTGCTCGGCAGACGTCAAACTCTTGGCCCATATGCGCGTGTGGTACGAATAATCACGGGAATAGCAGTCGTTAAAGGCGCAGTCGTGGCCAGTGATGAAATCGTCGTTTTCGTCGACAGGTTTCGATCGAAAAATGCGCATGGCGACCACCTGCCCCGTGGTGGGGTTGATTGCTCGGAAGCGTGCGTCAGTTCTGCGAGGGTGATAGGGGTCGACGAGGGAGTCCCCGATGATGAGTCCGTGCATCGGTTTGTCCTCGAGCGGGTCGCGAGCTACGGTGCTCGGCGACGGGGAGGCGGGTTGTGCGCTCGGTGTCGTGGGCGTAGGTGTCGTCGTGGTCGCCGGGGATGGTGCTGCCTCTGGCGCAGTGGTCTTGGGAACGCAGGCGCTCATTGCGAGCACGCAGGAGAAGGCGAGTGTGACGGCGAGAGCGTTGCGGAACATGGCGACCCTTGGCATGTAACTGTTGATTCGATGGATGAGAGTATACGTATCTCTGACCGCGCGCGGGGCTGTTTGGAGATATGAGCCGACGCCCGGATTGTCGCCTCAGCATGTCAGCGCGACTGAACCACGAACTCCGGATTCGGTGCATCGGTCACCTCAACCGAATCAGCATCGATGACGAGCGCCTTCGTGCCGCGCAGGCGCAGCGTACCGCTCACGTGAACCCAGCTATCCGCCTCGGGCGCGGGGCCGGACCATCGAACAACGAAACCAATCGGGTATGCGTCAGCAGCACAGCACCAGATGGCCATGCGGGCCACCGCGAAACTGTCATCCTCCGTCACGCGAGGAATCGACGCCTGTGCGCGAGCCGCCTCCGGGCTCATCACAAAACCGACGAGATCGATGTGATCACCGTCGTGCGCGCGCCCGTGAGCGATCAACTCCTCAACCTGATCGTAGAAGTTATCTGTCGTCAGCTCCAGCTTCCCCGACGACGAGGCCGATGCGGCGTCCCCACTCTGCGGAGTAGTAGGAGTAGTAGCGGTGGGGGAGGCCTCCCCCCCTGGGTGGTGGAAGTCGACGCAGAGTCGTCCCCATCGTCTCCAGCGTCGACACCGGGGCTCGTGCCTGCGTCGGCTGCGCGAGCGTTCCATGCGGTCGATGCCAACTCCGAGGGAGAGACTCGGAAAGGAAGAACGAGGAGAGCACTCGCAAGGAGCGCCACAAGGTGCGCGAGAGGGCGCGATGAGTATGAGTGCTGTCGGTGTGCTCGTGGTCGCTGGAGCCGAGCCGAGCGGACAAGGCAAGCGAGCATGCGAGCAGACAAACTCCCGAGGCGATAATCCCGAGACGCGCGGAAGACGGGACGAACGACGCATAGCGACCCGACAGTGACAGCCATAGCAAGCCAGCGCCGAGGCAAGCCAACGACAAGGACTCGGCGACCGGGGCCAGACGATCCACAACCTTCACGACAGCACCCCCGCCCACCAAGCACAGCCGATCACGGCGGCAGCAGCCACGCTCACCGTCACGAACAAGCGGACCACAAACGCGCCCCGGAACTGGGAGGCCAGGAGCGCCACGTTCTTCACATCCATCATTGGCCCGTACACCATGAAACCCATCAGCGCGCCAGTGGGCGCCAACGAAGCGAGAGAACGGGCAATCACTGCGTCAGATGATGAACACAGAGACAACGCAAAACCGGCACCCATCATCAGGGCCAGTGCAGCGGGAGCGGGAAGCCCCGCAAGCAGAGCAGACACCGGCCACAGCACCTGAGCCAGCGTCGACGCCGCAACGCCACCCAGCAGATACGGGAGAATCCTGCCAAAAGACTGCCCCGTCGCGCCCAGCACGCCCGAGAAGGATCGATCCGGCACCGCACAGTCACCCGCGCAGCCGCACGCGTCGCCGTCATGGAAGGCACCATCCGCCCGCAGCGCTCGCGGAGAAGCAACCAGCATCGACAGACCAACCGAGAGAGCAACAATAACGCTCAGTCCGATACGCGTGGCGACCAATGACCACGAGCCAAACGCGTAGTAGGTCGACGCAATCACCAGCGGGTTGATAGCGGGAGAAGCCAGCATGAGGGTCGTGGCTGCCGAGAGTGGCACACCCTTGCGCAACAGGGAGCGGAAGATCGGTACCGCCGAGCAATCGCACACCGGAAGCAAAAAAGCGACGATGAGTGCTGTCGCTACGGAAGCGAGCGGGTTCGTCGGAAAGACGCGAGCGATCAGAGCGGGGGAGACGAAAGCCTCGATGAGCTCAGCAACGAACACGCCCAGGAGCAAGAAAGGAATCGCCTGCAGCGTCATGCCGACGGCGATCGTTGCCGCTCGGCCGACGGGTAGACCTGTTCCAGACAGAGTCCCCTGCGCCGCCCACACGGCGACCAACGCAATGAGAAACAGTACGCCAATGAACGCACCCCAGGGGCGCGCAGGGCGTCTCGTATCCGTCGAACTCACCCCACAACTCTAGACAGGAGGCCCAAGCCTCCACGGTCACGCGCCGACCACGGCCCACCAGACCATCGTCTGCGCGTGCGTCGCCGAGCGCTCGCGGGTGCGCTGTGGGCAGGCAGACGTTCCGCCCGGTGGGCGCCGCGCATTTTCTTCGCTACACTTGTTTCTCGCTATGATCCGGCCCGCTCCAGCGGGGTATCACCGGGGAGCATCCGGAAGAAAGAGGAGCGCGAAAGCCAGCCTGGGCCTCGTTCCCTCCAGTAGAACCGGACGGGAGGGCCCGACACAGCCCCAACGAAGCGGCCGCGCCCAGTGTGGGAGCGGCAAGCGGGGTGGTACCGCGGGTGCCGGCGACGCCGGTCCTCGTCCCTGTATAGGCGCGAGACGAGGACACTCATGACGAAGCACGGCTTCTACCCCCGCCACCGGCAAGACGAGGTGGACCCCAGCCCTTCCTTCCCCACGATGGAAGAGGGCACCCTGGCGTTCTGGGCCAGCAACGACACCTTCCGCAAGTCCATTGAGATGCGTGACGCCGGCGAGCATGGCTCCAACGAGTTCGTGTTCTACGATGGCCCGCCTTTCGCCAACGGCCTGCCCCACTACGGTCACCTCCTGACCGGCTACGTCAAGGACGTCGTGGGCCGCTACCAGACCATGAAGGGTCACCGCGTCGAGCGCCGTTTCGGCTGGGACACGCACGGCCTGCCCGCCGAGCTCGAGGCCCAGCGTCAGCTCGGCATCGAGGATGTCACCGAGATCACCCGTGAAGGTGGTGTCGGTATCGAGGCGTTCAACGCTGCCTGCCGTTCCTCCGTGCTGCGCTACACGAAGGAATGGGAAGAGTACGTCACCCGCCAGGCCCGTTGGGTGGACTTCGAGAACGACTACAAGACGCTCGACATGTCCTACACCGAGTCCGTGCTGTGGGCTTTCAAGCAGCTCTACGACAAGGGCCTGGCCTACCAGGGTCACCGCGTCCTGCCCTACTGCTGGAACGACCGCACGCCTCTGAGCAACCACGAGCTCAAGATGGACGACGACGTGTACCAGGACCGCACCGACAACACGGTGACGGTTGGCCTGCGTCTGGAAACCAAACTGCGTGAGGACTCGGCGCGCCCCGAGCTGGCGCTCATCTGGACGACCACGCCCTGGACGCTGCCCTCGAACTCGGCCGTCGCCGTGGGCCCGCAGATCGAGTACTCGCTTGTCGAGGTTGCCTCCGACCACGAGGGTAACCTCGCCGGCGAGCGCGTCCTCATTGCCACCGACCTGATCCCCGCCTACGCCAAGGAACTCGGCGAGGACCCCACCGTCGTCGCGACCTACCAGGGCCATGAGCTGGTGGGCATCCACTACCACCCGATCTACGACTACTTCGACACCCCCGAGCGTCGCGCTGAAGGCGGCGCCCCCGGCCCCAACGGCTGGTCCATCATCGCCGCCGACTACGTGACGACCACGGACGGTACCGGCCTCGTCCACCAGGCTCCCGCATTCGGTGAAGACGATATGTGGACCTGCATGGAGTACGGTATTGGCCTCGTCATGCCCGTCGACGAGGGCGGCGTGTTCACGTCCGAGGTGCCCGACTACGAGGGCATGCAGATCTTCGACGCGAATCGCTACGTGGTCGCCGACCTGCGCGAGCAGGGTGGCCCGATCGCGCGCCGCGCCCCCGAGATCCGCGCCGTGCTGGTGCGCGAGAAGTCTACGTGCACTCCTACCCGCACTGCTGGCGCTGCCGCAAGCCCCTCATGTACAAGGCCGTGTCCTCGTGGTTCGTCCGCGTGACCCAGATCCGCGACCGCATGGTGGAGCTCAACCAGGAGATCACCTGGACCCCCGCTCACACCAAGGATGGCATCTTCGGCAAGTGGCTGGAGGGTGCCCGCGACTGGTCGATCTCGCGTAACCGCTTCTGGGGCGCGCCGATCCCCGTGTGGGTGTCGGATGATCCGGCCTACCCGCGCACGGACGTCTACGGCTCCATCGCGGAGCTTGAGGCCGACTTCGGCGTGAAGGTCACGGATTTCCACCGTCCGTTCATTGATCAGCTCACGCGCCCGAACCCGGATGACCCGACGGGCAAGTCGACGATGCGTCGTATCTCCGACGTGTTCGACTGCTGGTTCGAGTCCGGTTCGATGCCCTTCGCGCAGGTGCACTACCCGTTCGAGAACCAGGACTGGTTCGAGAATCACTACCCGGGCGACTTCATCGTCGAGTACATCGGTCAGACGCGCGGCTGGTTCTACACGCTGCACGTCCTGGCGACCGCGCTCTTCGATCGCCCGGCGTTCCGCTCCTGCGTCTCCCACGGCATCGTCCTGGGTGACGACGGCCTGAAGATGAGTAAGTCGCTGCGTAACTACCCGGACGTGGCCGAGGTGTTCAACAAGTACGGCTCCGACGCGATGCGTTGGTTCCTCATGTCGAGCCCGGTCGTGCGCGGCGGCAACCTGATCGTCAAGGAAGAGTCGATCCGCGATACGGTTCGCCAGGTGCTGCTGCCGATCTGGAACACGTACTACTTCTTCACGCTGTACGCGGGTGCCTGCAACAAGGGTGAGGGCTACGAAGCCAAGCGCATCGATCTGTCCTCGCCCGAGGCCGTGGCCGCGCTGGTGCAGATGGATCGCTACCTGCTGGCCCACACCCGTACCTGGCCGAGGACGTGCGCGGCGCGCTGGACGCCTACGACGTGGCCGGCGCGTGCGAGGCGGTGCGCGACTACCTCGACGTTCTGACGAACTGGTACGTGCGTACCCAGCGTCAGCGCTTCTGGGACGAGGACAGCGCGGCGTTCGACACGCTGTACACGGCTCTCGTGACGCTCATGGAGCTGGCGGCGCCCCTGCTGCCGCTGCTGAGCGAGGAAATCTGGCGTGGCCTGACGGGTGGGGAATCCGTGCACCTCGTTGATTTCCCCGTCATCGACGAGGCCGTGGATGCCCCCGAGCTGGTTGCCGCCATGGATGAGGTTCGCTCCATCGTGTCGGCTGCCCACGCGCTGCGCAAGACGCATCAGCTGCGCGTGCGCCAGCCGCTGGCGTCCCTGCAGGTCGTCTCCGAGCACTTTGCGGCCCTGGAGCCCTTCGCGGAGCTGATCGCTTCCGAGGTGAACGTGAAGTCCGTGGTGTTCTCCGCTCCGGAAAACTCGGGCCTGAGCGTTCGCACCGAGCTGGCCCTGAACCCGCGCGCTTTCGATCCGGCCGTCCGTAAGCTGACGAGCCAGCTGTTCAAGGCGCAGAAGTCCGGGCAGTGGGAGGTCGCGGACGGCGAGTGCCGTTTCCCCTCCGTCGAGCTGGACGGGGCGCCGCTGGTGCTCACGGGTGACATGTTCTCCGTGTCCACCTCCGTGGACGCCGCCGAGGGCCAGGTCGCGGACGTGCTGGCGTCGGGCACCTTCGTGGTTCTCGATACTGAGCTGACCCCCGAGCTTGAGGCCGAGGGCTACGCCCGTGACGTCGTGCGCGCCGTTCAGGACGAGCGTAAGAACGCGGGCCTGCACATCGCGGATCGCATCGACCTGTCGCTGACGGTTCCCGCCGCTCACGTGGCCGACGTGGAGACCTGGCGCGACATGATCGCCGCTGAGACCCTCGCGCTGTCTCTGACGGTCGAGGCCGGCGACAAGCTTCACGTTCGCGTCGCCAAGCACTGAGTGCTGTTACTGAGGTGGGCGGGCCGCGCGAAAGCGCGGCCCGCCCACCCATAGGCTGGGGCCGGGAGGTAAATCTCCCGGCCCCAGTCGCTTTCCGCGAGTGTGGAGGACACGATATCCTCCGCCATGACGCGGATCAGTGGCTTCAGCTGTCTTCCTTGGGCGTCAAGTGCATCATGATCTCGATGGAGTCCATGAACTGGCCCAGCGACTTATTGAACTTTTCGTAGTCGGTGTTCTGGTATTCTTCGCCGACGCGGCCTACCGCGACGTTGACGAAGGACACCTGGTTGTGGAACACCAGCATGGCGGCCGTCTTGATGACGGGAACGAAGCCGCGAATGGTGATGGAACCGGCCTCGGGGATGGCGAGGATCTCGTCGGGGGAGGAGATCTGGATGATTTCGTCGTCGACCAGAATCTCGGGATTGTCGGCGTTTTGGGAGACGTCGCGCATGTAGGGGTAGACACCGCGTACGCCCTTGAGCAGGGTCTCCCACGAGACGCGGTAGGTGAGATTAAAGGTGGAGCGAATCCAGCCGGGTTCTTCGGTGAAGCCGATCAGAAGCATGGCGCGTCCTGTCGTCGATGATGTATATGTGATCGGCATCCTATCAGAGTGGTTGGTTGGCCGAGTGCGAGGACAAGTGATAGACGCGAGCGGCCCCGTACTTGTCGCTATTGGTGAAAGGACACCATCGCGTCATGCGCGTCAGTAGTGGGCGTCCTTACGCGGATAGGTTATAAGCACGCGGATAGGTTACGAGCATGTGGATAGGTTAATAACCTATCCGTATCTGCATAACCTATCCGTAAACGCACAACCTATCCGCATGAGCGAGCGTCACCGGGGGAAGGTCACCTATGTGCCAGCCCTCCGCGGGCCGCGTCGATTGCCGCCTTCGCGGTCTTCAGGCTGACGCCGGTGCGGTCCTTGTAGGACTTAACGGCGTAGATCATCCTGCCCTCAGCGATCATCTGGAGTTCGGCGGCACTCACTTCGGAGGACGAGGCCGTGGCCGGGGTGGGTGCGCCGACTGGGAAGGCGGGAACTGGGGCCTGCGGTACTGCCGCCTCAGGAGCGGGGGATACAGGGCTGGAAAGCGCAGTGACCCCGGCGTCCGCGTAGGCGGCGCGCAGTCGCGCCTCGAGGTTCGCGACCTGTTCCTTCAGCTGGCGGTTTCGGCTCGCAGCTCTTCGATTTCGCTCGCCTGACCAAACCACTTACCCACGTGTTGCCTCCTCGATTCGATCACGTCGTTGAGATCAATCCTATCCGCGTGCGGTGGGCAAGGCGCCTTCCACTCGCGATGCGCTCAGAGCGCGAGGGGAGGTGATGCGCGCGAGGAGCCCCGGCCTCGTCGACGAATCCGGGATCGCTAAAACGCGCCGTGACCGGCAGAACAAGCCGCCCGCGCGACCCAGCCCGGTAAAATAGCGAAGACACTGTGAGTAGCGGAGGAAACATGGCAGGCGAATCGTTCTTCGGACAAGACCCCACCCACGACGAGCAGGGCGGCATCCCGGCCGACCTGATCCCGTACCTGGAAGCGGCCGACGAAGTCGAAGACACGGAGGCGGGGGGAGAGCGTCGACCCTCAGGCTGAGGAGAGCGAACGCGAGGCCGCACTGCGCGCCCTCGTCGAGAACTCACTGCTGCTGGGCCCCGACCCCTCGGTCCTCGCCGAGATCGAGGGCGAGGTGGACGAGGACTTCGCCGATGACGCGGCGGAGGCACGTGACGAGCGCGCCTCCCACGAGGCCGCGTTGGCTAAGGCCGAGGATGAGGTCGCCCTCGACGCTCGCGTGCAGGAGATCTACCAGTCCATCGTCGCACGCGCCCCCGAGCACGACATCGACCCCACCCTTGACCGCGTCAAGCTCGCCCTGGACATCCTCGGCGACCCGCAGAACTCCTACCCGTCGATCCACATCACGGGCACGAACGGCAAGACGTCCACGTCGCGCATGATCGACTCTCTGCTGAGTGCTTTTGGCATGAAGACGGGCCGCTTCACGAGCCCGCACCTGCTCGACGTGCGCGAGCGCATCTCGCTGGAAGGCCACCCGATCACGCGTGAGGGCTTCGTGCGCGCCTGGGAGGATATTGCTCCGTACGTGGCCATGGTCGACGAGCGTAGCCAGGAAGAGGGTGGCCCGCGCCTGTCCTTCTTCGAGGTCTTTACGATCATGGCGTACGCGGCCTTCGCGGACTACCCGGTTGACGCCGCCGTCGTCGAGGTCGGCATGGGCGGGCGTTGGGACGCTACGAACGTCATCGACGCAGGCGTCTCCGTCATCACACCGATCGCCCTGGATCACACGAAGTGGCTCGGCTCCACCATTGAGGAGATCGCCCGCGAGAAGGCAGGCATCATCAAGCCCGACCAGGTCGTCGTCATCATGAAGCAGGAGGAGGAAGTCCTCGACATCCTCCTCGAGCAGGCGCACGCTGTCGACGCGATCGCGCGCGTCGAGGGCCGTGACTTCGAGGTCGTGGATCGTCAGATGGGCGTGGGCGGACAGATGGTTACCATCCGCACGCCCTCCGCGGTCTACGAGGACGTGTTTGTCCCGCTGTTCGGGCAGTATCAGGCGCATAATGCCGCAGCGGCGCTCGTGGCCGTCGAGGCCTTCATGGGCGGGCGCGGTCTGGACGGCCGCATCGTCGAGCAGGGTCTCATGAACGCTTCTAGCCCGGGTCGCATGCAGGTCGTGCGTCATTCGCCCACGATCATCGTGGACGCCGCGCACAATCCCGCGGGTGCGGCCACCCTGCGCGAGGCCGTGGAATCCTCCTTCGCCTTCGCGCGGATCGCGGGCGTGTATGCGGCGATGGGGGACAAGGACGTCGAGGGCGTCCTGTCTGAGGTCGAACCGTTCATCGATCACCTTGTCGTGACCCAGATGCCGGGAGAGCGTGCCGCGGATGTTGCGCGCTTGGCTGAGATTGCGGGGGAGGTCTTCGGTCCTGATCGGGTAGATGTGCGCGAGTCGCTCGCCGACGCGGTCGATCGTGCAGCGGAGATTGCCGAGGCCGGGGCCGAGCCCGCAGATCGCAGCGGAGTTCTCGTGTTTGGCTCGGTCATGCTGGCTGGCGAAATGCTGGCCCTCGCTGGCCACTCTCCGCGCTAGGATGTCATCCAACCGTGGCGGCCGCATCGTGGCGGCCGCCACGGTTGGGAATCGTGCTCGATGGTGGCACGATTGATCATGCGTACAAGTACAGATGAGCAATGTCGCAAGGAGGCACCATGAAGAAGCTCGTCAATGATGTTCACGCCGTCGTTCGCGAAACCCTCGAAGGTTTCGCCCTCGCCCACCCTGACCTCGTCGATGTCCACTACTCGCCGGATTTCGTGACCCGGCGCGCCCCCAAGGCCGAGGGCAAGGTTGGCCTCGTCTCCGGTGGTGGATCCGGACACGAGCCCCTGCATGCGGGTTTCGTCGGTGAAGGCATGCTGGACGCGGCCGTACCCGGCGCGGTTTTCACCTCGCCCACCCCTGACCCGATTCTGGAGGCCACGAAGGCCGCCGATCACGGCGCGGGCGTCCTGCACATCGTCAAGAACTACACGGGCGACGTCCTCAACTTTGAGACCGCCGCCGAGCTGGCCGACATGGAGGACATCAAGGTTTCCACGGTCGTTGTCAACGATGATGTGGCCGTCGAGGATTCCCTCTACACGGCGGGTCGCCGTGGCGTCGCCGGCACCATCTTCGTGGAGAAGATCGCGGGCGCCGCGGCAGAGCGCGGAGACTCCCTCGAGGAAGTCACGCGGATCGCAACCAAGGTCAACGATCAGACTCGCTCTATGGGCCTGGCCCTGGGGCCCTGCACGGTGCCCCATGCTGGTAAGCCCTCCTTCGAGCTGGGCGAGGATGAGATTGAGCTGGGCATCGGTATCCACGGTGAGCCCGGATACCGCCGCGGTGCGATGGAAAGCGCCGACGCTCTCATCGCCGAGCTCTACGAGCGGGTGCGCGAAGATCTCGGCCTGAGCGAAGGTGAGCGCGTCGTCGCCCTGGTCAACGGCATGGGTGGCACCCCCATTTCCGAGCTCTACATCTGCTTCCGAGCACTCGCCGCCCTCCTGAAGAAAGACGGCATCGAGATTGCTCGCCAGATGGTCGGCAACTACGTTACCAGCCTGGAGATGCCCGGCGTCTCCGTGACCCTCATGCGCGCCGACGACGAGCTCCTCGAGCTCTTCGACGCACCCGTGAACACGGTCGCCTGGAAGTAAGCAACGAGGCAGGACAAGGAGAATCACAATGAGCCTAGATGCAGCGTGGGCACAGCGGTGGATCGAGCTGGCGGCGGCAGATATCGCCGAGCAGCGCGACTATCTGGTGGACCTGGACCGAGCGATCGGAGACGGCGACCACGGCGAGAACATGGATCGCGGCTTCAAGGCTGCGCTCGAGGCCCTGGGCCAGGCCCAGCCGGGCAGCGTCGCCGAGGTGCTCAAGACCGTCGCCAAGACGCTCATGTCCACGGTCGGCGGCGCCGCCGGACCCCTGTACGGGACCGCGTTCCTGCGCGCATCGAAGGCCGCCGGTGATGGTGAGCTGGACGGTGCGGGCGCTGCCGCGGTGATCGCGGGCGCGCTCGAAGGGATTCAGGCGCGCGGCAAGGCCGCCACGGGCGAAAAGACCATGGTGGACGCGTGGACACCCGCGCTCGAGGCAGCCCGCGCAGCCGCTGAGTCCGGTAGCGACGCGACCGCCGTCTTCGAGGCCGCCGCCACTGCCGCCGAGGCCGGAGCAGCCGCCACCGAGCCGATGCGGGCCACGAAGGGACGCGCCTCCTACCTGGGAGAACGCTCCATCGGGCACCTCGACCCGGGTGCCGTCTCCACCTCCCTCATCCTGCGAGCCGCCGCGCGCGCGGCGGGTGAGGTTGGCGCAGCATGAGCGTGCGCGTCTCTTATGTGATCGTCTCTCACTCTGCCTCCCTGGCCTCCGGCGTGTGCGAGCTCGCTGCCCAGATGGCCCCCGACGTTCACTTCGAGGGCTGCCGGAGGCACGGACGACGGCTGCATCGGCACGTCTTACGACCGCGTGGAGGCAGCCCTCGAGGCAGCCCTTGCGGCCGTGGACGGGGAGGGCAGCGGCGTCATCGTCCTGACCGACCTGGGGTCAGCCACGATGACCGTCGAATCCGTCATCGACATGAGCGACGAGCCCGAACGTATTCGCTTCGTCGACACCTGCCTCGTCGAGGGGGCCGTCGCATCCTCCGTGCGCGCCCAGCTCGGCGAAGACCTCGACCAGGTCGCCGACGTTGCAGCCGCCCTGGCCCCCCGCGTGGACAACGTACCCGCCCAGGAGGCACCCAGCCCCGCTCCCGCGCAGCCCAGCGGGGGAGCGGGAGGGGCCACGGCCTCGTCGATGTGGGCGCAAGGGGACGCGGTCGTCGCGGACCCCGTCGGCCTGCACGCGCGCCCGGCTGCCGCATTCGTGCGCCTGGCGGGCACATTCGACGCCGAGGTCACCGTGAACGGGGCGGATGGCGGGTCGGTCCTCGAGCTCATGGCTCTGGGCATCACCCAAGGTCAGAGCGTCCACATCGAGGCCAATGGGGCAGATGCCACAGCCGCGGTGGCAGCGCTGACAGATATGCTTGAAAGCGCAACACCGCAACCGCCAGAATCAAAGGAGACAATGTGAGCGCTAAGAGTGTTCTGCTGGAGCCCCAGCACCTTCTCGACCCCACCCTCGAGCACACCCTCATCGTCGTCAAGCCCGACGGCTACGCCCGCGGCCTGACCGGTGAGATCCTGCGCCGCATCGAGGCCAAGGGTTACACGATCAAGGGCCTCAAGCTCATGGTCGCCTCCCGCGAACTGCTTGCCGAGCACTACGCCGACCACAAGGACAAGCCCTTCTTCGAGGGCCTCCTGGAGTTCATGAGCTCCGGCCCGGTTGTCGCCATCATCGTCGAAGGCCAACGCGTCGTTGAGGGCATGCGCGTCCTCATGGGCTCGACCGACCCGACGACGGCTCCCGCGGGCACGATCCGTGGCGACCTTGGTCGCGCATGGAACAGCCCCCATATGGAGAACCTGATTCACGGTTCGGACTCTGTGGAGAACGCAACGCGCGAAATCTCCCTGTGGTTCCCGGAGATTTACTGAGTCACGGCTAACCTGCAAGGGTGTACCTCAAAAACCTGACGCTGCGGGGCTTTAAGTCCTTCGCCAGTGCGACCACGCTTGCCCTTCAGCCGGGCATTACGTGCGTCGTCGGCCCCAACGGGTCGGGTAAATCGAACGTCGTCGACGCGCTCGCCTGGGTCATGGGCGAGCAGGGTGCTCGCGCTCTACGTGGCGGGCAGATGGCGGACGTGATTTTCGCGGGGACATCTGGGCGCGCGGCGTTGGGGCGCGCCCAGGTGGACCTGACGATCGACAACACCGACGGGCTGCTCGACATCGAGTATTCCGAGGTGACGATCAGCCGCACTCTGTTTCGCGGGGGAGGCTCCGAGTACTCCATTAACGGGACTCCGGCGCGCTTGCTGGATGTCCAAGAGCTGCTGTCTGACACGGGCATGGGCCGTCAGATGCACGTCATTGTCGGCCAGGGGCAGCTCGATGCGATCCTGTCCTCCACGCCCGAGGAGCGTCGCGGCTTCATCGAAGAGGCCGCGGGAGTCCTCAAGCATCGCCGGCGTAAGGAGCGCGCGCTCAAGAAGCTGGCCGACATGGACGCGAACCTCGTGCGCGTCCTGGACTGACGAACGAGATTCACCGCCAGCTGGGGCCCCTGGCCCGCCAGGCGCGGGTGGCCCGGCGCGCCTCCCTCATTCAGGCGCGCGTGCGCGACGCGAAGGCCCGCCTGCTCGCCGATGACCTGTCCTCTGCGCTTTCCAAGCTATCGGTGCTCGAGGCATCGGATGAGTCTGCGGCCGAGCGCCGGGCTTCGCTCGAGGAGCAGATAGCCGCCGCGCGCGCTGAGCTTTCGCGTCTGGAGGATGCGGAGCGCGCGTCCTCGCCTGCGCTCGACCAGGCGTCCTCCGACTGGCAGTCCCTGACCACGATCACCGAGCGCCTGCGTGGCACGCTGATGGCCGCGACCCAGAAGGTTTCCCTGCGTGCGACCCCCGAGCTGCCCCCGGGCGGCGAGGATCCCGACGTCCTCGACGAGCGCGCCCGCGTCGCCGGTGCCGAGGACGCTGCGCTGGTCGCTCACGTCGAAGAGGCGCGCAGTGCCCTGACGTCCGCGACTCGCGCGCGCGAGGCCGCCGAGGACGCCGACGATTCCGCGTCCCGCGAGCTCGCCCGCGTCAACCGCGTCATTGCCGATCACCGCGAGAAAGTCGCGCGCCTGACCGGAGACGCGTCCACCGCCGCGTCTCGCCTGGAGGCAGCGATCGCCGAGGCCGACCGCGCGTGGGGCGCATACCGCGCGGCTCAGGAGCGCGCCGAGGCCGCCGAGAGGGCCGTGCCTGCGTCGTCTGTTGGAACCGTTGACGTGGACGCTTCTGGCGCTGAGGGAGCCTCATCCGAGGAAGAAGACGACGGGGGGAGCGGCCCGCGCACACGCCGAGGCCTCTGCCCGCCGCGACGCCGCGCGCGCCCGCGTGGACGAGCTGCTCGGCGTCGAACGCGAGGCCCGCGCTGACCGCGCGCGCTGGGAGGCCCGCCGCGACGCCCTTGAGCAGCTGCTCGCCCCCGAGGACGGCACCGCCGAGCTGCTGGGACGCCCCGGTGTGCTCGGCCAGGTCGCGCCCCCTCCTACACGTCACACCCGGTTTCGAAGACGCCGTCGCCGCCGCGCTGGCTCCCTTCGCTGACGCCGTCGTCGTCGACTCCTTGGCCCGAGGCCTGGGCGAGCTGGACGCTGCCCGCGCGGCCGGGCGCTCGCTGCGGTTGGTCGTGGCATCTGATTCTTCAGGTTCTTCCGACGATCCTGCGGATAGGACCGGCGGTGGCGCCCGCGCCGAGCTGCCCGAGGGCGCGACGTGGCTCGCCGACGTCGTCGCCTGCGAGGGGGCCGCCGCGCCGCTGGCCTCTCTGTTGGATGGGGTTGTCGCCTGCTCGCTTGAGACCGCCGCGGCTGTGCTCGATGTGCTCGGCGTGCGCGCCGTCGTCACGTCGGGCGGCGACGTGCTGCGCTCCTGGTCGGTGGAGGGGGGCCGCCAGGCGTCCTCCGTACTGTCCGTGCGCGCTGACTACGAGGAGGCGTGCGCGCAGGCCGAGGCCGCGCAGGCCCGCATGGCCGAGGTCTCCGAGCAGCTCAGCGAGGCAAACGCACACCTGGACCGCTGCATCCGCGAGCAAACGACGCCCTGAAGGCGCTGCGCGAGGAAGACGCACAGCGCGCCAAGGAAGCCCAGGAGCTGGCCCGCGCCCAGTCGGCCGCGCAGGCAGCCCGAGCCGAGGCCGAGCGCGCCCACGATGTGGCTCGCCGCGCCGACGAGCAGGTCACGTGGGCCCGTGAGCAGGATGTGGCCGCCCGCGCACGCCTTGACGGCGCCGACACCGTCGGCCCGCCCGAATCACTCGAAGACGCGCAGGCCCGCGCGGATGCTGCCTCCCGCGCCGCGCGCGAGGTCCGCGAGGCCGAAAACGAGGCTCGCCTGAGCCTGCGTGCCCTCGAAGAACAATCGCGGCGCGCCGCCTCCCGCGCCCGCTCCCTGCGCCAGGCCGCCGCAGCCGAGCGCGAGGAACGCGCCCGCTACGCCCGGCGCGAGGCCGCGCGAAAGACGGAGCTGGCAACGGCCTCGGACGTGGAGGCAGCCGCCCGCGTCGCCCTCGAGGCCGCCGAGCGAGCCCTGTCCCAGGCCGCCGCCGAGCGCGACCGCCTGAGCGAGCGGCGCTCCCAGGTCTCCCAGGAGGTCTCGGACGCCCGCCGCGCCCTGGACCGGCTGAGCGCGGAGCTGTCGGAGGCCACGGCCTCGGCCCACCAGGGGCAGATCGCGGCCGAACAGACGCGCCTGCGCGTCGAGGACCTGCAGCGGCGTGCCCTGGAGGAGCTGTCTCTCGAACCCGAGCAGCTGCTCGCTGAGTACGGGCCGGAGACCCTGGTGCCGATGCTGCCGCTCGACCCCGATCAGGTCGAGAAGGCCGCGGCCGCCGAGCCGAGCGCGTACGTGCGCGCCGAGCAGGAGCGGGCGCTCGCCAAGGCGCAGAAGGACTTGGAGAAGCTGGGGCGCGTGAACCCGCTGGCGCTCGAGGAGCACGAGGCGCTAGCGTCGCGACACAAGTTCCTGGTGGACCAGGTGCAGGACCTCAAAGCTTCGAAGGCGGACCTACTGCGTATCGTGCAGGACGTGGATCGCCTGGTCCAGGAGGCCTTCGCATCCGCGTTTGCCGAGACGCGCGAGCAGTTCGAGCACGTGTTCGGCGTGCTGTTCCCGGGCGGGGTGGGCGACCTGGTGCTCACCGATCCGGACGACATGCTGACGACCGGCATCGAGATCGAAGCTCGGCCGGCGGGCAAGAAGGTGAAGCGCCTGTCGCTACTGTCGGGCGGCGAGCGTTCCCTGGCCGCGATCGCGTTCCTGGTCGCGATCTTTAAGGCCCGCCCGTCCCCGTTCTACGTCATGGACGAGGTCGAGGCCGCCCTGGACGACATGAACCTGACGCGCCTGCTGGCGATTTTCAAGGAGCTGCAGGAGACCTCGCAGCTGATTGTTATCACCCACCAGAAGCGCACGATGGAGATCGCGGACGCCCTCTACGGTGTCACGATGCGCGACGGCGTCACGACGGTGGTCTCCCAGCGCCTCGCGGACTAGACCTTATGCTCAGGCCGCTCTCAGGCCTCGAGCCTGGTCAGCGTGCCGTGCGTGAGCTCGTAGATCGTGTCCACGTAGGGCAGATCGAGCGATCATGCGTCACCATGATGGCGCTCTTGTTCTTCGACTTCACTTCCTTGCAGATCAGCTGGGCGATCTCCTGGCCGCGATCCGGGTCGAGGCTCGCGGTCGGTTCGTCGGCGAGGATTAGCTGCGGGTTCCCAATGAAGGCTCGAGCGATCGCCGCCCGCTGCTTCTGGCCGCCCGACATCTGGCGCGGGTACTTGGCGTAGGAGGCCTTGATCCCCAGGTCCTCCATGAGGGTGCGGACCTCGGCCTGACGCGCGGCCTTATCCTTCTGCCCCTTGAGCTTTGCGACGAGCTCAAGCTGATCACCGATGCGCATGTAGGGCAGCAGCTGGTGGTCCTGGAAGATGAAGCCCAGAAGCTCCAGGCGCTTGCGCGTCCACTGCTTCTGGCTCAGATGCGTGAGGTCCTGGCCGGCGATGGAGATGCGCCCCTCGTCGGCCGACAGGAGTAGGCCCGCGATGGACAGGAGCGTTGACTTTCCGGAACCCGAGGGCCCCAGGATCGCCACGAACTCACCGGCATCGACGCTCAGGCTGAGGCCACTCAGCACGCGGTGCGTCTGGTCGCCGTCGGCGTAGGACTTTCCGATCGAATCCAGTTCGATGATGGCCATTTTATTCTCCGTTTCCGCCGATGACTTCGATGGGGTCCACCTTCTTGATCTTCAGCAGCGACAGTGCGCCGCACAGGATCGACGTCACGACGAAGCTGATCGCGACGGTGACGTTGTCAGCAAGAGTCATGATGGAAGGGACGGTGCTCGGCAGGAACGGCGCCATGGCGGCGGCGAGGCCGAGGCCGATCACGACGCCAATGATCGAGATGATCGTCAGCTGGGAGATCTGAATGTAGGTAATGGTGCGCATCGGCATGCCGATTGCCTTCAGGACGCCGAACTGGCGCAGCTTCTGCAAGGTGAGGATGTAGAAGAAGACGCCCAGGATCGCGGACGAGGCCACGAGGAGCACCCACGTGATCATCTTGAGCGTCAGGTTCTGGGCCTTGTAGCCGGGGATCTTGTCGATGACCTGCTGGCGGTCGGCGGTCATCAGATGATCAGGAAGGGCGTCCTCCGCGATCTCATCCGAGGTCACGACCGTCTGGGCCTGCCACCGATAGTTCGGATCCGTCTTGGTACGCATACCCGCGAAGGTCTGCGAGCTGACGAAACCAATGTCGCTGTAGCCGTAGTTCGCCCTCTTGGCAAAGGCGACGACCGTGAGCTCCTGCTCCGAGATCTTGTCGATCACCCGGTCCCCGACACTGATGCCCTCGTTCTCGAAGGCACTGTCGAGGATAACCTCGTTGTCCCCAAGGTTGGAAATAGCCAAGTCGGAGTCGATGAGGGTCGGCTGGAGAACGTTACCGTCGTTGTGATCCGTCGCGAAGTACGTGATGTCCAGGGTGTTGGAGTCGTCGTCCTGGGTGATGGTCGCGCGCTGGATGACGAGGCTCGCGTAGTTGCGCATGCCTGCCGCTTCGAGGGCCGCGATGTCGTCGGAGGTCACCGACGAATAGGGAATGACGCCATCGGAGTCCGTCGACAGGACGTAGGTGAGGGGACCATAGTTCGCGATCTGCGCGGACACGGAGGCACCGAGGCCGTTGGTGAGACCCGAGAGGAACACGACCATGAACATGAGCGTGGCGATCAGGAACTCGATGAGAACGAACTTCTTTGGTTGATATGTAATTTCGTTCCACGCTATTTTCATGGCTGTGCTCCAATGCGGGCGACAGTGTGTCAGTTCGCCACCTTTTGTGCCCGAAAGCGGCTCGCAACTGTACCACGCGGATTTTGACAGGCGCGCGGGGGAGAGGGGCAAAAGTGCGGGTCAGGAGCAATTTCGTGACGCAGTCGTCGGAAACGGCCACGGGAAAAATGGGCATAGAAACGCGGGCGAGGACCCGTTGGTCCCTGCCCGCGCCTGCAAGCCGTGCGTCCCGGCGCTGCGGGAGACTCGCTCTCAGTCGTTCATGAAATGGCGTTCGTCCAGGATCTGCGCGCCGGCGCCCACCAGCGAGGGCAGGTGCTCGTTTGCGTGGTGGCCGCAGAAGTACAGCTGGCCACCCGAAGGCATCGTCGCACGAACCCAGGCGCGAGCGCCGCAGGCGTCGCAACGATTCGCCGCGGTCAGCTGCGGCTCGTCCAGTACGGGGCGTTCAAGAGTCTGTGCGTTCATGCTTCCATCACACACCATCACCCCGCCGCGCGCACCCCTGTTCACCCGGGGCGCAATCGAGAGCCCATACGCCGACACAATGAAACGGGAGAATGCAAACCCTCCCGAAGCAACCGCCAACACGCCCCGAAACGCCACCCACGAGGGCGACCTGGCCCCGGCCTCGTCAATCGTGGAAAGCATCCCAGAACCCGCGCCACGCGCACCGGTGGCCCCAAACGTGCATGGCTCCACCTATGATGCACCTCGTGACTCCTACCGACGCATCCGACTACAACGCACGGCACCTCTCGGTCCTTGAGGGGCTTGAGGCCGTGCGCAAGCGCCCCGGCATGTACATCGGCTCCACCGACCACCGGGGCCTCATGCACTGCCTCTGGGAGATCATCGACAACGCGGTCGACGAGGCCCTGGAAGGTCACTGCGACACGATCGACGTGCGCCTGCACCCCGACCACTCCGCCTCCGTCGCCGACAACGGCCGAGGCATCCCCGTTGACATCGTGCCCGGACAGGGCCTGACCGGCGTCGAGGTCGTCTACACCAAGCTCCACGCCGGCGGTAAGTTCGGCGGCGGCTCCTACGCGGCCTCGGGCGGCCTCCACGGCGTCGGAGCCTCCGTCGTGAACGCCCTGTCGGCCCGCCTCGACGTGCAGGTCGACCGCGGCGGCATGACCCACGAGATGTGCTTCCGCCGCGGCGAGCCCGGCGAATTCGACGACTCGAAGCAGCGCACCCCCAACTCGCCCTTCACGCCCTTCGTGGACGGCTCGACCCTCAAGACGGTCGGCAAGGTGAAGAAATCCCAGACCGGCACGCGCGTGCGCTTCTGGGCGGATTTCCAGATCTTCCCGTCGACCGAGGGCTTCTCCTGGGAAAACCTGCTGGCGCGCGCCCGCCAGACCGCGTTCCTCGTGCCCGGCCTGACCATCAACTGCTACGACGAGCGCGGCGAAGAGGAACTCCACGAGAGCTTCCGCTTCGACGGCGGCGTCGTCGACTTCGCGAACTGGCTGGCCTCCGACGGCCCCGTCACCGACACGTGGCATATCACGGGCGAGGGCACCTACAACGAGACCGTGCAGGCCCTGGACTCCGAGACCGGGCACCTGCGCGCCACCGAGGTCGAGCGCACCTGCGAGGTCGACATCGCGCTGCGCTGGGGCATCGGCTACGATACGACCGTCCAGTCTTTCGTTAACATCATCGCCACCCCCAAGGGCGGCACCCACGTCACCGGCTTCGAGCAGGCTGTCCTCAAGACGCTGCGCGCCGCGATCGACAAGAATGCGCGCAAGCTGAAGGTCGGCGCGAAGGACGGGCGCCCCGAGAAGGATGACGTCCAGGCCGGCATGACCGCCGTCATCACCGTGCGTTTCCCCGAGCCTCAGTTCGAGGGCCAGACGAAGGAAACGCTGGGCACGCCCCAGATTCGCACCGTCGTCAACCGCGTGGTCTCGGACTGGCTGAAGGCCAAGTTTGCGTCCTCCAAGCGCGATGACAAGCAGCAGACCTCCCTCCTCATGGAGAAGGTCGTTGGCGAGATGAAGGCCCGCGTCTCCGCGCGCATCCACAAGGAGATCTCGCGCAAGAAGAACGCGCTCGAGACCTCGTCCCTGCCCGCTAAGCTCGCGGACTGCCGACTCGAGGACGTCGAGGAGACCGAGCTCTTCATCGTCGAGGGCGACTCCGCCCTGGGCACGGCCAAGGCTGCGCGTAATTCTCAGTACCAGGCCCTCTTCCCGATTCGAGGCAAGATCCTCAACGTGCAGAAGGCCTCGACCGCGGACATGCTGGCCAACGCCGAGTGCGCCAACATCATCCAGGTGATCGGCGCGGGCTCGGGTCGCACCTTCGACCTGTCGCAGGCTCGATACGGCAAAGTCATTCTCATGACCGACGCCGACGTCGACGGCGCGCACATCCGCACCCTGCTGCTGACGCTATTCTTCCGCTACATGCGTCCCATGGTCGAGGCTGGCCGCATCTACGCCGCCGTCCCGCCCTGCACCGCATCGAGGTCGCGGGCAAGGGGCGCAAGACGCGCGAGTACATTTACACGTACTCTGAGGACGAGCTGCATCGCAAGCTTGCGTCTCTGCGTCGCTCGGGGCGCACTTGGAAGGAGCCCATCCAGCGTTACAAGGGCCTGGGTGAGATGGACGCCGACCAGCTGGCGGAGACGACGATGGACCGGGCGCGTCGCTCGCTGCGTCGTATCACGTTGGCCGACGAGGAGGCTCTGCGTCAGGCTGAGGACGTGTTTGAACTGCTCATGGGGTCGACCGTGGGCCCTCGTAAGGAGTTCATCGTCGAGGAGTCTGCGGGGCTGGATCGCACGCGTATTGACGCGTGACGCGAAGCGGAAAGCGCTGATTCATTGCACAAACGTTCAGGCCTGTTGGTCATATGTCAGTCCCAGTGTGACTAAAGGCCCTATCAGCCGGTAGGATGTTACGCATGACAGGACTTGCGCAGCGCCTCACGCCGCCCGGGTCCGTCCCGTACCCGGGCAATCACCTCGGGTTGCGCTGGCGGCCCCTGATCGGCCGCGACGCGCCCGCCGTGTATGCACTCATCTCCCTGATCGAAGACGACGATAACGCCATCCGGCGCACGTCCGTCGACGATATCGCGGACATGATGGAGGGCGAGAACGGACGCGACTGGGTCGACACGATCGTCGGCCTCGATGCGAAGCGAAACATTTGCGCGGTGGCATCCGTGCGCGTGCTACGCGGCATCCACGAGGCTGCGACCGCCATCGTGAGCGCCTACATTCACCCGCACTGGCGTGGCCGAGGCGTGGGCCGAGCCCTGCTGTACTGGCAGGACGGACGCGCTCGCCAGATGCTCGTCGAGGCATTCGGCGCCGAGTCCGAGGTCCCGGTGTCCATCTCGAACCTCGTCGACGCGCACATGACCGACCGTCGCCGTCTCTACATCGCTGCCGGTTTCTTTGCCAAGCGCACGTACCAGGTCATGTACCGCGACCTTGCCGGTGGTGAGGTCGCCCCGCAGCCGCGCCACGGCTACCGCGTCCTGCCGTGGACTCAGGTTCCGCAGGAACAGATCCGTGCGATCCACATGGAGGCTTTCCAGCAGGCGTTCCGTTCACCGCTGCGTGCTCTGTGGTGGGATGACGCCATGAATCACTTCGATCCGCGGTGGTCCTTCGTCGCTGTCGACTCCGAGGGTGAAGTGGTCGGCTACGCGATCACGGGTCGTCCCGCGCAGCGCTGGGTGGCCACGGGTCGGCCGGAGGCGTACATCTACCTGCTGGGCGTTGCTGAGCTCACCGTGGCCGTTCCGTGGCGACAGCTCTCGTTGGGCACACGGTCGCGGCAGCGTCGGCCTCGGGAGTGAGCCGGATCGGCCTGGATGTCGATATGTCGAGTCCTGACGGCGCGCATAATATCTACGAACACCTTGGCTTCGTTGATGAGGCCGCCGAGGTTTATTACACGATCGACCAGTAGAGCCGGAAGGAGGCGAGCATGAGCATTCCTCTCGCACAGCGAGCAAATGCCCCCGAGTTCGTCCCCTTCCCGGGCGAGCATCATGGGATTGAGTGGGAGGAGCTGACGCTTGCCCACCACACAGGTCTTGCTGCCCTGTTTGCTCGCATGGAGGCCCGCGATAACCCGCCGTATCGCACGAGCCCGGACGAGGTCGAAGAGATGCTCTCGAGCGCCTCGCAGTGGCGTGGCCTGGTCGGTATTGCGCGCAGAGGAATTGCAGCAGGACGCATCGTTGCTTTCGCGCAGGTCGTCTTGCGTTTTCCGGGGCGTGTGGAGTGCGTGTGCGTTGGGGGAGTGGATCCCGACTTCCGCCGCATTGGCCTCGGTAATGCGATCGTGGACTGGCAGGAGGGGACCGCGCGCCAGATGCTGGCCGGGGTCGAGGGAGATGGTCCCGCACAGATCACCTGCCACGTTGAGACCGGACAGGATGACCTCGAAGCGCAGCTGAAAGTCCACGGATTCCGTTGGACGCGCACCTACTACGAACTGCGTGCGTCGCTTGAGGGACTGCCGCAGCTGCCCGATCTGGGTTCGTACATGAGCGTCGAGGCCTGGGATCCGCAATGGGAGGAACCCGCCCTACGTGCGGCGAACCGTCTCAACGAGTTCGAGTGGGGGCGTCCCCCGCTCACGCAGGAGCAGTGGATGCAGGGGCGCACGGCTTTCGCCCCAGAATGGTCGTTTGTTGCTGTTGACCGCACCGGTGATCGACCGCGCGTCGCAGGGTTCCTCCTTGCTTCCCGCTACGAACAGGACTGGGCGGCTCTCGGTTGGCGCGAGGGGTATATCGACCAGTTGGGGGTTCTGTCTCAGTGGCGTGAGAGTCGTGTCGCGGATGCACTGATCCTCGCCTCGATGAGGCGCAGAAACGCGATGGAATGGACCGCGCGGCGACGGGCGTGGGGTCAGCGAATCATACGGGTGCCCTCGCCATTTATGACTATCTGGGCTTCCGCACGGTGGGCCAGACGAGGCTGTACGCGATTGAAATTTGATTGTCGTTTCACATGGTGGATATTTCCTCATATCTTCTTGTGTAAGCGTCGTTACTTTTTTCTTTCTTGCGGACGCATTCGTGCGCGACAGGTCAGGGCTTTTCGTGTAATCGCTGCCTAGGTCCTAATTGTCTGACCAATTGAATTCATAGGCTCGCGTCAGAGGCAGGAACGGCCTCGGCGCCACGTGCGTCCCATCTCCACAGCGCGGAGCTAGCATGACAACAAAGACGTCAGCATCATCGACTTCCATTCCGCCCTTGGTCATTCGAAGCGCGATCGTCGCATCCCTCGGAGGCCTGCTCTTCGGTTTTGACACTGCCGTCATCTCGGGTGCGGAAGAAAAACTCACCGAGCTTTACGCCCTCTCCTCCATGGGTGAGGGCATGATCGTCGCCATCGCGACCATCGGCACCATTTCGGCGCCATTATCGCCGGTAAGCTCGCCGACCGCTTTGGACGTAAGCCCGTCCTCTTCTGGATTGGTATTCTCTTTGGTGTCGGCGCCCTGGCAACCGCCCTGGCACCGGTTCCTACACTGAGTCCGGTCGGGGACGGTAAGTTTGTGGCGGCGTCCTCTTTCCCGATTGCCTTCTTCATGCTGTTCCGCTTCCTCGGAGGCATCGGCGTCGGTCTGTCCTCGGTGGTTGCACCCATCTACACCGCTGAGATCGCCCCCGCCCGCGTGCGCGGGCGCCTGGTGGGCCTGGTCCAGTTCAATATCGTCTTCGGTATCCTCCTGGCCTACGCTTCGAACGCGGTCATCCGCGAGATTGTGCATGAAGATATTGCGTGGCGCTGGATGCTTGGTGTCATGGCCGTGCCGGCTGTGTTCTTCCTGATCTTCCTGGCCACCGTGCCCGAGACTCCTCGCTGGCTACTTGCCCACGGCCACGAGGAACGTGCTGTCAAGATTTCTGAGCGCCTGACCTCCACGCAGGAGGAGAGCATCGAGCAGATTGGCGAGATTAAGACACAGATCGCCGAGGACGCCGCTGGCGGTAAGGTCGCTTTCTTTACGCGCCGCTACCGCAAGGTCATCCTCATGGCCTTCTGCATCGCGATGTTCAACCAGCTCTCGGGAATCAACGCGATCCTCTACTACGCGCCCAAGGTCATGAAGCTCGCAGGTGGTGAACAGGTACTCGGACCGGCATTCCCCTATGTCGCATCCGTCATTGTCGGCCTCATGAACCTGATTGCCACGATGGCCGCCCTGACCGTTATCGACAAGCTTGGTCGCCGTCAGCTCATGATTGTTGGTTCTATCGGCTACCTCGTGTCGCTGGGCTTCCTGTCGGCCATCATGTTCGCCTACAAGGGAGGAGCGTTCGAGCAAGGCAGCGCTGTCCCGGTGTGGCTGATCCTGATTGGTCTGCTTGCATTCATCGCCTCTCACGCGTTCGGGCAAGGGTCCGTCATCTGGGTGTTCATTTCGGAGATCTTCCCCAACCGCGTGCGCGCGCGTGGCCAGTCCCTCGGTTCGCTCACGCACTGGGTGTTTGCTTTCATTACCACCTATGCCTTCCCTGTGCTCACGGATAAGCTCGGCGGTGGATTCGCCTTTGGACTGTTCTTCCTCGCGATGGTTGGTCAGCTATTCTGGGTCCTGAAGGTCATGCCCGAAACCAAGGGCATCCCGCTCGAAGAAATGGAAGAGAAACTGGGGTTGACGAATGACTAGGATCGTGAACATCGGGGAAGCTCTCATCGATGAGATCACCCGCCCGAACAGTGAACCCGTCGAGGTCGTCGGGGGATCGATGCTCAACGTCGCAGCCGGACTGACCCGGCTAGGGCATGAATCCGAACTGGCAACATGGTTCGGCCGCGATGCCCGCGGCAACAAGGTCCGCGCTCACGCCGAAGCGGCGGGGGTGACCCTGACTCCCGGCTCCGATGGGGCTGACTTCACGACGGTCGCCCATGCGACTCTTGATGAGCGAGGCCGCGCCACCTACGAATTCGATCTGTCGTGGGACGTGCCCTCCGTGGAGGAACCCGACACCGTCGGACACGTGCACACTGGCTCCTACGCAGTCGTCCTCGAGCCGGGCGCCGACAAGGTCCTGGCCGCTGTTAAGCGTCAGGCTATCCGAGGCACCGTCTCCTACGATCCGAACATCCGCCCGGCCCTGCTGGGCACGCCCGACGAGGCCCGCCCGCACATTGAGGCGATCGTGGCCCTCTCGGACGTCGTGAAGGCGTCGGATGAGGACCTGGAGTGGCTGTATCCGGGCCGCCCCGTCGAGGATGTTATCCGCCAGTGGTCGCAGTCCGGTCCGTCGCTGATCCTGTGCACGCGCGGCCCCTGGGGCGTCTACATCAAGGCTGCCGCCGAGCGTGACATGCTCGTCGTCGACCCGCTGGACGTTGAGCTGGTGGACACCGTGGGCGCGGGTGACTCGCTCATGGCTGGCTTGATCTCCGGCCTGGTGGATGCGGGCCTCCTGGGGTCGAGCGAGGCGAAGCAGCGCCTGCGCGAGGCCTCGTGGGACCAGATCCTGCCGAGCCATCCACCGCGGCATCATCACCTCCGGCATCACCATCCTGTACCAGGGCGCCTACTCGCCCACGCGCGAGGAGGTAGCCGACATCCTGGCTGCTGATCGCACGCTGCGAGGCTGATGGCGGAGCGTTCCTCAACTGATGGGTGTGGGCCCGGCCGTTTGGCTGGGCCCACACCCATATCATCATGACGACAGAGAGTGGTGGGGTGGCCGGGAGCAATCCCCGCCCCCCCACCACTCAAAAACAGCGGAGCATCAGCCAATCGACGCGATCGCGAAGGTGATCGGCACACCCGAGCCGTCGCGGCGCTCATCCTCCGCGGGCAGGTCGATAGGAGAACCGTCCGCGGACGCTGCGCGTCCCGGCTTCGTTCCCACCCAGGCGATATCGAGCCGATCCTCGCCGCGCAGGAAACGCTGGCAGCGCACGCCCTGACCACCTCGGCCCTTCGCCGGGTAGCACTCGAAAGGCGTCACCTTGACGGTCGTCTGACCTGTGCCAGGCAGTGCGCCGAGCGCCGCGGCGACCGTCACGACGACCGCATCGATAGGTGCCTCGACAACCCAGAATCCCAAGGCCTCGGCGCCTGCGTTGAGCTTCATGCCCGCCATGCCACCGGCCGTGCGGCCCTGCGGGCGCACCTTCGCGGCGGGGGTGCGCAGCAGCTGTGCGTCCGACGAGATAAACACGAGGTCCGCCCCATCCGTGCAACGATCAAAGCCCACGAGACGGTCCCCGTCCTCCAGGGCGATGACCTCCCACTCGTCGCGCTGAAGCACATCCGGGCGCAGGCGCTTAACGGTTCCACGGGCCGTGCCCATCGCGACCACGTCGGTGCCCTCGGGGTCCAGCAGACCCACCGCGGGAACGTCCGTGTGTAGCAGCAGGGATGCGGGCATCGCCCCGGCGAGCGACAGTCCTGTCTCGAAGCGGGGGAGCGCCGGCAGGTCCACGACGTCAATACGGTGCGCGACACCGTCCTCCGTCACCACCGCCACCTGCGAGCGGGCAGTCGATGGCAGCTGCGCACGCCACCCGTCCGATGCGGCGCGCGGCCCGGGTTCCAGCGGGTCCCCACCCTCGACGCGGGCGAGCGCGCCCGTCGACGAGAGGACCACGACGCACGGGTCGTCCGGAATCTGAAGGTCCAGGCCCTTGCCCGAACGAGATACCGAGGGCAGCGCAGCCAGCGCGGCGTCGTCGGCTGCGGCTCCCACAGGCGTCCCCGTCGAGGCCAGCAGCAGCGTACGACGCGGCGTACCCAGGCGATCTGAGACCTCGCGCAGCTCTTTCTTGACGAGCGCGCGCAGCAGCTGCGGATCCTCCAGGATTTCACGCAAGGAAGCGATCTTCGCCAGCAGTTCGTCGCGCTCGGTCTCCAGCTCGATGCGCGAGAACTTTGTGAGGCGGCGCAGGCGCAGCTCGAGGATGTAGTTCGCCTGAGCCTCGGACAGGTCGAAGGCCGTCATGAGTCGCTCGCGAGCGATCTCCGCGTCGTCCGAGGACCGAATGATCGCGATGACGTCGTCGATGTCCAGGATCGCGATGAGCAGGCCCTCGACCAGGTGCAGGCGATCCTCGTACTTCTTCAAGCGGAAGCGGCTGCGGCGCGTCGTCACGTCCAAGCGGTGATCCAGGAAGACCTGCAGCATCTCCTTGAGGCCCAGGGTGCGCGGCTGGCCACCGACCAGAGCCACGGCATTGATCGAGAAAGAATCCTCCAGCGGAGTGCGCTGGTAGAGCTGCTGGAGCACGGCCTCGGGGTTGAAACCGTTCTTTACCTCGATGACCAGACGCAGGCCGTGAATGCGGTCCGTGAGGTTCTGCACCGAGGAGATGCCCTTCAGGCGACCCGCGTTCGCGTTTTCCTTGATCTTCTCGATGACCTTTTCCGGGCCCACCATGTAGGGTAGCTGCGTCACGATAATGCCCATCTTGCGGGCGGTCACGCGCTCGATCTGGACCTTCGCGCGGGTCTTAAACGCGCCTCGACCAGTCTCGTAGGCCTCCTTGATCCCATCGAGGCCCACAATGACGCCGCCCTCTGGCAGGTCGGGGCCGGGAATGTAGCGCATGAGGTCGGCGACGGACGCCGAGGGGTTATCCAACAGGTGGATAGCGCCCGCGATCGTCTCCAAGAGGTTGTGCGGCGCGATGTTCGTCGCCATGCCCACCGCGATGCCCGAGGCGCCGTTAACGAGCAGCTGCGGAAAAGCGGCCGGCAGGACGTCCGGCTGCATGAACTGATTGTCGTAGTTCGGGACGAAATCGACCGTGTCCTCGTCCAGACCCGTCACCAGGTCCAGCGCAGCGGGCGCCATGCGCGCCTCGGTGTAACGCGCGGCAGCCGGGCCATCGTCGAGAGAGCCGAAGTTACCGTGCCCATCGACCAGGGGGACGCGCAGGTTAAACGGCTGAGCGAGGCGCACCAGGGCCTCGTAAATCGCGGAATCGCCGTGCGGGTGAAGCTTACCCATGACCTCGCCGACGACGCGCTGGGACTTCACGTGTCCCTGTCGGGGCGCAACCCCATCTGATCCATCTGGAACATGATGCGGCGCTGCACGGGCTTAAGGCCGTCGCGCGCGTCGGGAAGTGCGCGCGCGTAGATCACCGAGACGGCATACTCCAGGAAGGACCCACGCATCTCATCAGACACGTCGATCTCTGAGATGTTCTCGTCCTTCTCGGGAATATCGACGACCTGGTCCTTCTTAGCCATACGCGCCATTATTGCGCGGGTCGGCGCTCATTTCGACTGGCGCGCCGCTTCGGGGCACAATTGGAGGATGGACACATGGACCCGTATCGAACGTGGGGGCTTTTACCCCAAGGCGGTGCAGCGTGCGCTGCGCCGGGCTCTGGGCAGCGCGGAGCCGCTCGCGACGCTGTGCCAGGTGGACACGGGTTTTGACCGGGGGTCGGTGTTCCGCCACCTGACGATCGCCTCGTTGACGGATCGTGCGATCGTCCAGCTGCACGTCGACGAGATGGACGGCGGTTCCGCGACGATTGCGACGGCCGTCCACCGCGTGGGAGACATCGCCGGATACTCGACGATGGAGGTCTACACGGACCCCGAAACGCCACAGGTTTGTCTGAAATGACGATTGCGCTCGACCTGAAGGGTGCGCGCCGCCTCGAGCTTGAGCCCGCCCACTGTGACGACCCGAATTGCATGGCGGACCACGGTTTGACAGGTTCGTCCTTCCCCGACGACCTGACCTTCCGTATCTCGGCGGCAGCCGACGGGCGGGATGCACTCGACGAGGCCTTGGCGTTCGTGGATCGACTGGCGCAGCTGATGGGGACCCACAGTGAGTGAGGGCGCAGTGACGCTGCATCTGCCCGGCGCTGATCTGCCCCGTGTTGGTGATCCGCTCATCACGGACGTTGTCGCGGGTGGCCTCGCCACGATCGACCCCGCCCTGCCCGGCGCGTCCGCTCAGGCCGCCGCCTCACTCGGTATGGAGACGGGCGCCCACCAGCTGCTTCTGATCCTCGTGGATGGCCTCGGGTATGAGCTTATTGAGGAGTACGTGGGTCACACTCCGACGCTGCGCCGCGTGCGAGGCGATGTTCGTTCGATTCATACGGTGGTCCCCCTCGACGACGGCAGCGGCGATCACCGCCTTTGGGACGGGAGAGCGTCCGGGCGCCACGAACATGGTGGGCTTTTCCGTCGCATATAGGGGCACCGTCATGAACCTGCTCGCCATGGAGGGCGGTCCTGCGCCCAGCGAGTGGCAGCCGGTCCCCACGTACTTTGAGCGCCTGGCCGCCGCGGACGTTGCTTCTGCGGTCGTCTCCCCGGCGCGTTTCGCGGGCTCCGGTCTGACGGGGGCAGCCCTGCGGGGAGCACGTCACGTGCCCGCAGAGACGCTTGATGAGCGCGTCAGCGCTGCCCTGCGCGAACTGCGCGCCGGCACGCCCGTTGTGTACCTGTACTGGTCTGAGATCGACCACGCGGGCCACGGATCGGGCGTCGGTTCGGACAGTTGGATCGCCAATCTGGAAGAGTTCGATGCCGGGCTCGCGCGCCTGCTCAGGTCGCTGCCTGCGGGCGTGCGGACTGTCATGACGGCCGATCATGGAATGATCAACGTCGATGCGTCGCAGATCGTCGATGTGGCGTCCGCCCCCGCCCTGCGCGAGGGCGTGCGCATCGTCGCGGGAGAGACTCGAGCCGTGCACGTTCACGCTGATGCAGGACGTGCCGACGAGGTGGAGGCGCGCTGGCGCGATGTCCTGGGAGAGAGCGCATGGATCGTCTCAGGAGAGGCGATCAGCGCCCTCATCGGCGCCGGCGACGGTGCGGCGGTCATCGGAGATTTCCTCGTGCTCGCACGAGGCCGTGGCGGAGTCGTCGACTCGCGCACGCAGAGCGCATCGGCGATCGCAATGCCGGGTGTCCACGGGTCGCTCACCTCAACGGAAATGCGCATCCCGGTCGTGGTTCTGTCCTAGGAATTCACCGGGAGGCGGCAAACGGCCGCTCTGCGCTAAGAGCGACCGCCTGCAGAGAACGAGTGCTTAGGGCTTTGATCCGAACAGGATCTCGTCCCAGCTGGGTACTGACCTGCGGTTTCTTTGAGGATGCGCGGGCCATACGCGAACCGGTGATGCCCTGCGCGGGGACGGCCCCTGTCGCGCCTTCTTCAGCCTTGTCGGACGTCGAATCAGTCGGCGCAACGGCCTTCATAGGAATCGCCGGGGTCTGCTGCTCTTCAGCCTGTGGTTCGGTGGTTTTCTCTTCGTCGGAGGAGCCAGGAGCCTCCGATAGCCACGGGAGGACGCCCGACGAGGCCGGGGCCTCGTTCCTGGGCGAGCGCGACGCAACGGGGATGGATCCGGTCGCCGCGGGGCGAGCCGACGGGATCTGGCCGGTTGCGGGGAACAACCCATCCTCGGACGCTTGGGCCGGTGCTTCGGCCTTTGTACGCGCGGAAGCGAGTGAATAGATGCGCGCAGAAATGGGGCCTGTAGAAGCATCTGGTTCGGTGGCCTCGGGTTCTTCTTCGCTGGCGATCGCAGCGAGGTACTCGGCTTCCTCGTCCACCTCGTCGTCCAAGTCCAAGTCGATCTGCTGACGCTTGCCGCGCACAGCGTTGAGCTGATCGAGGATCGCCTCGCGGTTACGCAGATCCTCCTCGTCTGGATCAAGGGCGGGAGTAGACGTCGTACGCGGCAGGGGAGTGAAGATCGACGCCGTCGGGGACGCGGATACCTGCTCGGTCAGCCACTGCGCCTCCTGGTCGATGGCCTCGAGGGCCCCGGAATTCGACAGATGCCAGTGCGCAGCGTGCTCTGCTGCGCCCTGCACGAACGTGACGATAATCTGCCAGGGCTCTCCGGCCTCGCGCGTGGCAGCCCACTCCAGGGAGGTGGGATCAACGCCACGAGCCGCCAGACGATCAACGACAAGATCGCCCATCGTCGGACCGCCCTCACCGATGCGAACGGCGCGCGCACGGGTGAGCGCATAGTCCTTTTCCGCCTGAACGGGGGCCTCAAAGCGCTCCACGGCGCTGACTTCCATCCCGTGCTCGGAAGCGATTTCCGCAGGAGTAGCACCCGCACGCAGCAGTGCCTGAATGTCGCGAGGAGCCAAGGTGGGACGAGCGGGGGCAAGCTCCACTCGCGGACGGTCACGGCGCGTCGCACCGCGGAGCTCGTCCGAGATCAACACCGAGTAGCGTTCACCCTGGGCATCGGTGAGCACCAGGGACTCGCCATCGGCGCTGGTCCCGAGCAATTCGAGCTCAATCATCACTTCCTCCTCATACGTCTAGTCGAATCGTCTCAAATAATGCCGAGAATGTCGCGTAGCTGGGCGCGTGTCACACATACGATGGCACATTCCTCTCACAAGTGTTATCCTCCCTGCGCATAGACCACTCGCGCAAACCGGCTCGAGAGGCGAAAGGGGAGAACCATGGCAACCGATTACGATGCGCCGCGCAAGAACGAAGACGAGGTCGCAGAGGACTCGATCGAAGAGCTGAAGTCCCGTCGCAACGACGCCGGCTCCGCTGAGATTGAGGAAGACGAGAACGAGGCCGCCGAGAATTTTGAACTTCCCGGCGCTGACCTGTCAAAGGAAGAACTGACCGTTCACGTCGTTCCCCGTCAAGAAGACGAGTTCACCTGCTCGCAGTGCTTCCTCGTGCACCACGCGTCGCAGCTCGACCACGTGGACGCCAGCGGCGCTCCCGTGTGCACCGAGTGCGCGATGTGAGGTAGGACGATGTTCGGACGCAAGAAGAAGACTGCAGAAGACGACGTCGAAGAGGTTGAGGTTCTGCCTCGCCTCAGCGACGAAGACGCGGAGATCTGGAGCGAGCCCGGCCCTCGCAACTACGGTGAGGTCGACGCCTCCGAAGGCTACGTCGACATGGGATCCATCCTGTTCCCGGCGGTTCAGGGCATGCAGCTGCGCACGCAGGTCGCTGACGACGGTACGACCGTCCTGCAGATCCTGGTCGTGCTCGGTAGCTCCGGCATTCAGATGAGCGTCGCCGCCGCGCCCCGATCCGGAGGCGTGTGGGAGGAGCTGCGCGAAGAAATCCGCAAGGGTTTCGAAGAGCAGGGCGCCAAGGTCGCCGACTATCCGACGCGCTACGGAGACGAGCTGCTCGTCGATATGCCGATGCAGATGCCCGATGGTCGTTCTGCGACCTCCCGCATGCGTATCATCGGTCGCGAAGGCGACCGATGGTTCGCGCGCATCGATATCCTCGGCCCGGCTGCCGCGAACGCCGACGCCGGCGTCGAGATCGAGAAGGTCATCGATCGCATTATCGTGCGACGCGATGACCACCCGCGCACGCGCCTGGAGCTGCTCCCGGTGCACCTGCCCGCGGGTGCTCAGGAGGCCTGACATGGCATCGTGGATCGCTCGGGTCGGCGCCGCGCTCGGCCTCGATAAGGATGCGCGTTCTCTGGACGCAGCTCTCGACGAGGACTCGGCGCGCGCCGCCCGCGGGGTCACGCCTATCCGCGACGTGACGGACCGCTCGCACGTGCTCGTCTTCGGCACGCTCCTCGGCATGACCTACCCGCCCGAGGAAGGCACTCAGCGGGTGCTCGTCGCCACGCTCTACGACGGCACCGACACTCTGGAGCTGCGCTGGCCTGGGCGCACGTCCATCCCCGGGCTCAGCGTCGGCCAGCGCCTCGAAGTTGAGGGCACTGTCGGGCGTACGGGGGACCGCCTCGTGATTATCAATCCCCTGTATCGCGTCATCGCAGGGGAAGGCTGATGCCCACTCCGCGTTGGATGGACCAGGCAACCTCCGAGGACTTCTCCTGGTCAGACGCGCTCGGAGGTACGCGCGGAGTCATCGAAGCGACGGCTCCCGGCCTCGTTTCGTGATCGTCTTCGTCGCAACCCGCGCCCTCGTGCCGACACTGGTAGCGGCGTCGTGCGTGGCGTTGCTCGCCTGTGTGCTCCGGCTTGTCCAGAGACAGGGGCTCCAGCAGGCCCTCTCGGGGCTGTTCGGCGTCGCTATTGGCGTCATTTTTGCCGCGGCCACGGGACGCGGGGAGAATTACTTCGCGTGGGGCATTGCCACGAACGTGGCCATGGCCCTCGCCTTCGCCCTGTCCGTCCTGCTCAGGCGAGGCCTCGTCGCCCAGTTCTACGGGCCACTGACGGGCCTGGCTAAGGGATGGCAGTCCGACCCGGCACGCGCGGACCTCGCGCGCAGGTGCAACCTACTCACGTGGATGTGGGCGGGAATCTTCGCGGCGCGTGTCGCAGTCCAGGCCCCTCTCTGGCTCGGTGGCCAGGTCGCGGCGCTCGGTATCGCCAAGCTGGCCCTGGGCCTCCCGCTCTTCGCCCTGGGCGCCTGGGCCACCTGGTGGGGGCTGCGCGGCTACTCCTCGTCCTCGGAGGATGCCTCGGACTCAGGAGAAGCGACCAACTGACGAAGCTTCGTCAGCTCCTCGGCATCCGCATCGGGGACGAGCAGGAGTAGCTCGTCCGCGGCCTCGAACACGTCATCGGCGCTCGGAAGTGATCGGACGGCCATCGCGCAGGAGCGCAGCTAGCACCGAGCGCGCAGGCAACTCGAGGGAGTGGACGCGCTTGCCGACGACCGGAGAATCGTCCGGCAGGATGAGAGCGTGCATAGATACGGCAGCGGTATTGAAAGAGAACAGGCGCACCGGGATACCCACCGACACGGCCTCTTCGACGAGAGACGTCATGATGCGCGGCGTCGACACCGACACATCCACACCCCATGCCTGATCAAAGAGCCACTCGTTCTTCGGGTTGTTCAGGCGGGCGACGACGCGAGGAACCGCAAACTCCGTTTTGGCCAGCAGAGAGATGACCAGGTTCGCCTTGTCGTCCCCCGTGGCTGCAACCATCACGTCGGCCTCGGCCACGCCAGCGTCGCGCAGGGCATCGGGCGAGCACGCATCTGCGAGCACCCAGTCAGCGTCAGCAACCGAGGAAATACGCAGCTTTCGGGCATGTTGTCGATCAGGGTAATGTCGTGACCGTGAGCGAGGAGCTCCAGGGCAACGCTGCGCCCGACCGAACCGGCTCCAGCAATGACGATCTTCATGCTCACTCCTCCGTCTTGGGCGGGCTGGCCAGCTGATCGCGCAGCGCGGCCGTATCCGTCCCATTGATCGCAAAGTACAGTTGGTCGTGCTCCTGAACGACCAGGTCAGGCGATGCCGTGCGAATCGACCCCAGGCGCGAGGTGAATGCAATCCGGCACCCCGTCAGCTCCTCGACGAGCTGGAAGCTCAGCCCATACCAGGGCGCAGAGGGCGTTGCGTTGACGAGAGCGACCTCACCGGTCGGATGTGACCAGATCAGTGAGGCATCCGGCGGCAGCAGGCGACGCAGGACCGAGTCCGCGGTGCGCTGGACAGACGCAACAGTGGGAATGCCGAGGCGCTCATACAGGTAGGCGCGAGTCGGGTCATAGATGCGCGCAACCACGTGTTCAACGTGAAAAACCTCACGAGCGACGCGCGCGGCAATAATGTTCGAGTTATCACCCGATGAGACTGCCGCAAACGCATACGCCTCCTTGATGTTCGCTTGACGCAGGCAGTCACGGTCCATGCCCACGCCCGTCACGCGACGGCCGGAAAAGTCCGGTGACAGGCGAGAGAAAGCCTTGGAATCCTGGTCAATAACCGCCACGGAATGACCCGCAGCGTCCAACGTCGATGCAAGGCGAGCGCCGACGCGCCCGCAACCCATGATCACAAAGTGCACGACTACCAAAGTACTCCGGTCCCCGCGTAATAGCCATGCGTGAAGTTTCGGCGTTCCCATGCTCGGCGAGGTGGACTAGGCTTGTTATTCGTGACGAACTTGTTGGCCTACGCAAAGCGCGTGCTCATCGGACGCCCGATGCGATCGGACGCGATGGGCCACCAGCTTCTCCCCAAACGTATTGCTCTGCCGATCTTCGCGTCGGATGCGCTCTCGTCGGTCGCCTACGCGCCCGATGAAGTCCTCCTGACGCTTGCGCTCGCCGGATCCATGGCCGCCCTTCAGTCGGTCTGGGTGGGCGTTGTTGTTGCTCTCGTGTTGGCTGTCGTGGTCGCGTCCTACCGCCAGACGGTTCACGCCTACCCCTCAGGTGGCGGCGATTACGAGGTTGTGACCACGAACTTGGGTCGGTCGTGGGGGCTACTCGTCGCCTCGGCCTTGTTGGTCGACTACATCCTCACCGTTGCCGTCTCGATTTCGTCGGGCGCCAACTACATCACGACGGCAGTGCCCGCGCTCCTCGGCCACGAGGTTCCCATCGCGGTGGCGCTCGTCATTATTCTGGCGACTCTGAACCTGCGCGGTACACGCGAGGCCGGTGGCGCGTTTGCCGTGCCCACCTACCTCTACATGGGCGCGATCGGCCTGATGGTCGTCGTCGGTTTCGCAAAGATGGCAACCGGGCACCTGGGTGTGGCTCCGACGGCCGCCTACGAGCTCGTTGCTGCCCCCGCTCACGCGGACGGCCTCGCCGGACTCGCGGGCGCTTTCCTCCTTATGCGCGCCTTCTCGTCGGGTTGCGCGGCCCTCACCGGCGTCGAGGCGATCTCTAACGGCGTGCCGATGTTCCGCCGCCCCAAGTCGCGCAACGCGGCCACCACGCTGGCGATGCTGGGCCTTATCGCGGCTTCGATGATGATCTCGATCCTCGTGCTGGCCCGTGCGACCGGTGTGAAAATCGTCGACGACGCGGCGAGCCAGTTGACCTATCAGGGCACGCCCGTCCCGGAGAAACGCCGATCGACCCGGCGATCTCTCAGATTGCGTCGGCCGTTTTCGGACAAGGGTCGGTCCTGTTCATTGTGATCACCGTCGTCACCGGCTTCATCCTGGTTCTCGCCGGTAACACGGCGTTTAACGGATTCCCGACGCTGGCCTCGGTCCTGTCGCGTGATTCTTTCCTGCCTCACCAGATGGTGCGCCGCGGCGACCGCCTGTCGTATTCGAACGGCATCGTCGTTCTGACCATCGCGGCGATCGCGCTCATCGTCGGCTTCCAGGCACAGACGACACGCCTGATCCAGCTCTATGTCGTCGGCGTCTTTATTTCCTTCACGCTCTCGCAGCTGGGCATGATCAAGCACTGGAACAAGCAGTTGCGTTCGCGTCAGTCTGGTCAGGAGCGTATGGCCGTTCTGCGCTCGCGCGCCGTCAATATCGTTGGCTTCATGATGACGGGCATCGTGCTCCTCATCGTACTGGCCACGAAGTTCACGCACGGCGCGTGGATCACGTTGCTCATGATCGCCATTGCTTTTGGCGTCCAGATTTCGATTCACCACCACTATGAAACCGTTCGCACGCAGCTGCGTGTGGACGACTGGAACGCTCGGCGTGCGCTGCCCACTCGCGTGCGCGCCCTCGTGCTCGTCTCCTCGCTGTCACGCCCCGCGATGCGTGCGATCGCGGCTGCTCGCGCGTCGTCACCAACGTCGATCGAGCTCGTGTCCGTCGTCGCGGACGATGAGGAAGAAAACAAGATTCTGCGCCAGTGGAAGGCCTCCGGTGTTCCCGTGCCTCTGACGCTCCTGTCAGCGCCCTACCGTGACATCGCATCGGTGATCTTGCAGTACGTGCGGGGGCGTCGTCGCTCGATGCCCACCGAGATGCTGGTGGTCTACATGCCCCAGTTCCTCGTCACCCACTGGTGGGAGAACTTCGTGCACAACCAGTCCGCGCTCCGCCTGCGCGCCGCGCTCCTGGGTGTCCCCGGGGTGGTGATTACCATCGTTCCGTGGCAGCTGGGCGAGGACGACGTCGTTGAGGGACGCCAGCGTGTCAACGACCCGTTCTTACGTGTCGGAGCACCGGCACCGAGTGAGTCGAATCCCCGCACTGAACAGCCCGGCGACGCCAGCGCCGATGCTACCGCCGAGGAGAGCGCATGAGTCCCCGTCCGTCCCGTCGTCGTCCCTCCCCCGCGTCGACGCCCCGTCTCCGCGGAGCCACGTGAGGGGATTGGCGAGATCCTTGAGCTGACTGTCGGGGAACCCGCTCACGGCGGAGCGTGCGTCGCCCGCGACGAGAGCGGGCGCGTTGTCTTCGTGCGCCACTCGGCGCCCGGTGAGGTAGTCCGTGCGCGCGTGAGTGCCGTCCAGAAGAAGCTCGCATGGGCGGATGCCGTGGAGGTTCTTGAGCCGTCGCCTGATCGCGTCGAGTCCGTCTGGCCCCAGGCGGGTCCGGGTGGCGTTGGCGGCGGCGAGCTCGCTCACCTGACTCCGGGTGCTCAGCGTGATTGGAAGTCTCGCGTGATCGCCGGGCAGTTGCGCCGCGTGGGCGGCGAGGCCCTGGCCGAAGCCGTGGATGCCCTCGGGGGGAGTGCGCGTCGCACCTGCGCCCGGCGACGAGGATCCGAACGATCCGCTGACCGGTCGCCGCTCGCGCATCGATGTTGTCATCGACGCGGATGGCCGTGCTGGTATGCACGAGTTCCGCGGCCGCCGTGTGATTGCGCTCGATGATATGCCGCTGGCTGTTCCCGCGATCCGTGAGCTCGGCCTGTTCGACGCGGATTCGCCGTGGCGTCGCCTGTGGAAGCCGGGGGACCGCGTGCGCGCTGTGGCCCCGTCCGGTGGCGATCCCGTCGTTCTGATCGGCGATGACACCTACGCCGCTGACGGCGTGCGTATTGACGCCGACGTCTTGCGTTGGAACGTGCCCGTCGGCTCCGGCGTCGAGTCGTACTACGTGCGCCCCTCCGGTTTTTGGCAGACGCACGCGCGCGGCGCCGAGGTGCTTGCGAACGCTGTGCGTGCTGCTGCGTTCGGTTCGGACGAGGCGGGGGCTGGCCGTGCGGTCATGGAACTCTACTCGGGGGCGGGCCTGTTCTCCGTGCCGCTCGCGCGCGCTCTTGGCGAGACGGGGCGTATGGTGACGCTTGAGGGCGACGAGGCCGCCGTGCGTGACGCGGGCGAGAATCTCGCAGCCTTCGATTGGGTGGACGCGTTCGCTGGCAACGTGGATCGCGAGGGTATTGTCGACCTGGCCGGCCAGCTCGGCGCTGTGCCCGACGTGGTCGTGGCGGACCCGCCGCGTGCCGGCGCCGGTGCCGAGGTGTGCGAGGCGATCGCCGCCACGGGTGCTCCTCGCGTCGTCCTGGTCTCGTGTGACCCCGCAGCGGGCGCGCGTGACCTGCGTGCCCTGACCGAAGCCGGATACGAGCTCGAATCACTGCAGGCGTGGGACCTCTTCCCGCACACCCACCACGTCGAGACGGTCTCGGTTCTGAGCCGCTAGCGGGTCCTCCTGCGCTCGAGCATGCGCGAGCCCCACGACGTCTGCGTGCGCGCCTCGATTGCGCGGCGCTGATCGCGGTACATGCGATCCACCAGGTCGCGTTCGGACACCCAGCCGACGACACGGCGATCTCCGTCTACGACTGGTAGGGACTGCAAGCCGGTACGCCGCAGCGCCCCGAGAACCTCGGACGGGGGAGCGGAGGCGGCCACGGCCTCGTCGATGAGAGGCAAATCCGCCAGGGGAGCATCCAGAGAACCATCCTCCTGCGTGAGCTCAGCCAGGCGCAACGAGGACACGAGGCCGACGAAACGCCCTTTGTCGGACACGACGGGCAGAACCGTCTCCCTCGTGCGGCGCAGGGCAGCGATGGCGGAGGCAGCGCTCGTGGTCGATGCCAGTGTCTCGGGGACCTCCATCATCCACTCGGACGCCGCGCGGGTACCCAGCAGAGTGCCGTCGACCGGGTCGTCAAGCACGTCACCGCGGCGGCGCAGTTTCTCCGTGTAGATCGTCGCGCGCGTGAGGAAACGCGACGCCCCCGTCGCGATCACGACTGCGAGCATCATCGGCAGAATCAGCGAGAACTGGCCGGTCATCTCCACGATGATGAGAACGGCCGTCATGGGGGCACGTGCGGCGCCCGCGAAAGCGGCACCCATGCCGACCACGGCAAAAACACCGATGGGAGAATCCGATAGCGGGGAGACAATGTTTCCGAAGGCCGCACCAGCCATCGCACCGATGAAGAGCGTGGGCGCGAAGACGCCGCCCGAACCGCCCATACCGATCGTGAACGACGTGTAGACGGCGCGCCCCAGCATGAGGGCGAGAAGGAATGCGATCGAGAAGTTTCCGGCGATCGCCTCCTCCTCCAGCGGATACCCCGAGCCGTACATGTACGGGAACGCAACGAGAGCGACGCCGAGGGCGAGACCGAGGACACCCGGACGCGCCCACTCAGGTAGGTGCGTGCGTGCCCACACCCAGTCAATCGCGTCCTCTGAGCATACAGGAGCTTCGAGAAGCCCAAGCCGCACAGGCCAGCAACGAGGCCGAGAACAGCAACCCACCACATGTCCGACATCGACGCGAACGTCAGGTTGTCGGCGACGTGCACGACCATCTCATCCCCCTGCAGGATGCGTGCAACCACCGACGACGTGACGGCTGAGAGGACGACGAAACCGAAGGTTTCGGCCGTGAATTTCGACGAGAATAACCTCAAGAGCGAAGACGGCACCCGCGAGAGGCGCATGGAATGTGGCCGCGATGCCAGCCGCCGAGCCGCACGAGGCCAGCAAGACCACGCGGGAGACGGGCATATGCAGCCACGAGGCAATGGTGGAACCCAGCGACGCTCCGACCTGAACGATCGGGCCCTCGCGGCCAGCGGATCCGCCCGAGCCGATAGTCAGTGCCGACGCAATGATCTTCACGATCGCAACGCGCCCCGGGATGCGCCCACCCTTACGACGCACAGCGAGCATCACCTCGGGGATGCCATGGCCCTTCGCAGAAGGGGCGAAGCGCTGGATCAGCGGTCCGTACAGGAGACCAGCGATAGCGGGGGAGAGGAGGAGAAAGAGCCAAGGTGCCCACCCCCAGACGCCGTGCGACTGACCGATGTGGGTCGTGTACTCGTCGAAACCTGTCGACACCCAGGTCCATGCGCGGATCGCAAGGTTAAACAGGACGGCTGCTGCGCCGACGACGCCGCCAACGAGTGCAGCGGCGACGCCGAGCAGGGAACGATGCGCGGCGACCGTCTGGCCGACGCGTAAGCGAGTCCCCGCAGCCGGTTCCTCTGGCTGCGGGGACTGTACTGTGTGTGTCACAGTTTGCGATCTCCACGTGAATGGGGGCGTCAATGGCGATGCCCCAGATGGTCCGGTAGAAGGACAGCTCCGACTGCCATGCATCCTTGATGTTGATGGCCGAGCGGAAGCGGTGTCCCTCACCCTGATAGAGCTTGAGGGCAACAGCATTGCCGTTCGCCCGCAGCGCCTCGTACATTTCCTGGGCCTGCGAGGCGGGGACCACCGGGTCTGCGGTGCCCTGCAGGAGCATGAGAGGCGCCTTAATGTCGGACACTCGGTTAATCGGCGAGCGCTGCGCCCACACCGGATCCGACCTGTCGTCCGTACCGAGCAGAATGCCATCGTAGTGCGACTCAAACTTGTGGCTGGTTTCGGCCAGCTTCGCCAGGTCCGCGATGCCCGAGAAGGAAGCGCCGGCGGTGAACACGTCAGAGGATGCCAGCGCGTTGAGCACGGTGAAGCCACCGGAGGAACGGCCGCGGATCGCGATCCGCTTGGGATCGACGCGCCCCAGATCAACGAGGTACTGGGCGCCGTCAATGCAGTCCTGAACGTCCATGACACCCCAGTTGCCGTTCAGACGCTGACGGTAGGGACGCCCGAAGGAGGTCGAACCGCGGAAATTCACGTCCAGAACAGCAAATCCACGGCTGGTCCAGTACTGGAACGGCACCTGCAGGCCGGGGCGTGCAGCCTCGGTCGGGCCGCCGTGCACGTTCACGATGAGGGGCGGAAGCTCACCCTCAGGGGCGGTGAAATCAGGGTTCACGGGCGCGTAGTAGAAGCCGTGAGCCTCCTCGCCGTCCGAGGTCTTCCACGTCAGCATCTCGGCCGTGGAGACGAGGGCGGTCGGGACCTCGGCCTCTGAGGAAGGACGCAGTACCTTGGTCTTACCACGCGATACTTCGATGATGGCGGGCGTGTGGGTGGCGGAGTCGGCAAGGAAACGACGCGACCATCAGCGGCTGCCACGTTACCGATGGGCCACCAACCGGTCGCCCACTCTTCGGCCATGCCGTTGTCGATACGCACAGTTCCGATGTGCCAGACCTGGTCCTCAGCCCACGAACACACGAGGTAGTCGTTGTCGTAGTTATCGTAGGAGTGCAGGCCGAGCTGCCAGTGCGGGTGCGAGAATGCGCGATGTCCGGGGTGCAACGCACGGGTGCGCAGCCGCGAGGTCCACGCGTTTGCGTCCTCGCCTTCCTTCCACACGAAGCCCTGGGTGCGGTACAGGTTTGCCCAGCCGGAGGAATCATCCACGTGGATCAGGTCACCGTCAAGGGTCCAACGTGGCTCGTAGACGCACACGCCCGGGCGATCCACCAGGACAACCTCCTGGTCGATGGTTCCCTCGAAGGTCAGGGAGGCGACGCGCAGCTGAGAATACGTCCACGGCATGTTCGGGTGGTTCCACGTGATCCACGCGATCTTTGTGCCGTCCGGGGACACCGTGGGTGCCTGCGCGAAGTCGGTGCCCTCGAACACCGTGATGATTGCGCTGTCATTGCGCGCGGCGGACCCATCGAGCGGAATGGCGACGATCTTGTTCACGGGCTCGCCCGGAGCTGAGTGGTCCTCGGCGACCGCGTACACGAGTTCGCGCACGTCGGCGATCCAGAAGTCGCCGTAACGGACCTTCGACAGGGTCGTGAGCGGGCGCACGACGCGGCGCGGATCGGCCGTATCAAAGGCGTACACGCGGCCATCGGTCTGATCGGAGAAGACAATGACGCCATGGTGAACGGCATACGCCTTACCGCCGTACTCGTGTACGCGTGTGCCGACGTCGGGCAGGCGAGAACCATCGATCAGGGGCAGAACTTCGCCCGTCTCACCCGTTGCACGACGGCGCAGCAGCGTGCCGCGACCGCCCTGGAGTGGATGTCCTTCAACCCAGTAGGTATCGGGTCCATCGACACGAACCTGGGAGAGCGTGACCGAACGGGCGGTGAAGGAATCGCCCGAAATGGGGGACTCCCACAGGCCGTGGGGTGCGACGGTGACGGACATAGTGCCTCCTTAAGCGGTACGGCGAGCCAACAGTGTCTATCTTAGTGCGCGTGCTTGTCGCCTGCGCGGGTCGAAGGTAGCTGACATGCACTTTGATCTGTAGGTGAGACGCTTGGGCAACTACACTGGTTGCTATGTCTGGAACACGAGAGTCGCGCGACCTCCTGTCGCGCTGCAGCACACCGCGTGAGCTGCGTCGCCTGGAACGCGAGCAGCTGGACGATTTGGCGGCGGAAATTCGCGGGTTCCTGATTGACAACGTGTCGCGCACGGGTGGGCACCTTGGTCCCAATCTGGGTGTCGTTGAGCTAACGATCGGTTTGCACAGGGTGTTTCGGTCCCCGCAGGACACGATTGTGTTCGATACGGGTCACCAGGCTTATGTGCACAAGCTGTTGACGGGCCGTCAGGATTTTTCATCGCTGCGATGCCCGGGCGGACTGTCCGGCTACCCGTCGCGCGCCGAATCTGAGCATGACGTCGTTGAGTCTTCGCACGCGTCCGCGTCGATCGCGTGGGTGGATGGTATTTCGCGGGAAAGCATCGCCGGGGTGACCGTACGTGGACTGTCGGTGTGATCGGCGATGGCGCGCTGACCGGCGGCCTCGCGTGGGAGGCGCTCAACAACATTGCGACGGCGAAGAATCGTCGCATCGTGATTGTGGTGAACGACAATGGGCGCTCGTATGCGCCGACGATCGGTGGACTCGCCGATCATCTTGATGCCTTGCGTACCTCCGCTGGTTATGAGAAGGCGCTTGCCTGGGGAAAACAGCATCTCCTCAGTCATGGCACGCCCGGCCGCGCGGCCTACGACGCGTTGCACGGCCTGAAGGCGGGTATCAAGGACGCTCTCATTCCCCAGGTGATGTTCGAAGACCTGGGCCTGAAATACATTGGACCCGTCAACGGGCATGACATTTCTGCGGTGGAGACTGCGCTTCGCCGGGCACGTTCTCTGAGCGAGCCCGTCCTCGTCCATATGATCACGGAGAAGGGGCGCGGATACACTCCCGCAGAGGAAGATATAGCGGATCGCTTCCACGCCGTCGGACCGATCCACCCGGAGACTGGCCTGCCCGTCGCTCCTGAGCGTTTTGGCTGGACCGGAGTGTTCGCCGATGAGATTTGCGCTCAGGCGGCTACGCGCGACGATATCGTCGGCATTACCGCGGCGATGATGCGCCCGGTCGGTTTGGGCCCGATGCACGAGGCCTACCCGGGTCGCGTGATCGACGTCGGCATCGCCGAGGCCGAGGCCGTGGCTTCCGCAGCTGGCATGGCCTACGAGGGTGCGCATCCCGTGGTCGCGCTCTATGCGACGTTCTTGAACCGTGGCTTTGACCAGCTCCTCATGGATGTTGCTCTCCATCGTGCGGGAGTGACGCTCGTGCTCGATCGCGCCGGAGTCACGGGTGCGGACGGCGCGTCGCATAACGGCGTGTGGGATATTGCCATGTGCTCCCTGATTCCGGGCCTGCGTCTGGCCGCGCCCCGTGATGAGGACACACTGCGTTGCCGCGTGCGTGAGGCGCTCGACGTTGACGATGCGCCCACCGTCATCCGATACCGCAAGGGTTCTCTGCCGGAGCCCATGCCCGCGCTTCGTAGCGTCGGGGGAGTGGACATTCTTGTCGACGAGGCCGGGGCGGACTCGCCCGCTCGAGTCCTCATCGTTGGTACCGGAGCATGCGCACCCGATGCGATTGAGGCCGCGCGTCGCCTGGTGGCTGACGGTATGAGCGTGACCGTCGCGGATCCGCAGTGGATGATCCCAGTGCCGCAGGAGCTGACAGCGATGGCTCACGATTACGATTGCGTGGTCAGCGTCGAGGATGGCATCGTCCAGGGCGGTTTCGGTTGGTCACTGCGCGATACGTTGGCGGAAGCGGGCGTGCCCGTACGATGCCTCGGCGTGCCGCAGGGATTCCCCGAGCATGGTGATCGAACGGCGTTGATCGCGCGCTTCGACTACGACGCCGACGGCATTGAGCGTGCCGTGCGCGAGCTGATTGAGCGGCTCCCCGCCCGCTAACGATCCCTGGTCAGACGCCGAGCGCGTCGCAGATTGGGTCGAGCGTCAGATCGATCTGCCAGTCGCGCGCACCGCGATTGACCATGCGTTCTTCGACCTCGTCGCCAGACGGACGCGATGGGTCTAGGGGAGCCCACGCGAGGTAGCGCTGCACCTGGGGCGCCAGGACCACCTCGGGCGCGAGCCCGAGACTCGACGCGACCGAGGCGACAGCGTTGCGTACCGTTCCCAGGCGCGCGGCCGAGGCCTCGTCGATTCGGTTCCACTGGCGAGGCTCCGGGATCGACCCCGGTTGAACGGGCTTGCGCTTGGGGGGGAAGCTCATCATCAGTCATGGCGGCGACGCTGGCCAGTGCCCGCATCCACTCGTCTTCGTACTGGCGGGCGACGGGGGGAGCGGAACTCGCTGATGCTCATGAGGGCGCGCCTATTGCGCGGAGGATTTGAGGCCGCGCGAACAAGGGCCGCGTTGCGCACGAGGCGGCCCGGGCTCAGGTCGATACGCTGAGCAATCGACTCGCGCGTCTCCCACAGCGCTTTGAGCACCGCCAGGCCACGGCGCGATCGAATCTTTCCCGCGCCGGGCACGGAACGCCACCGGTCGGGCTTAGGAGCAGGAGGAGTGACCGATAGCGCATGGGCAAACTCCTGCTGTGCCCACTCCCAGCGGCCCATCTCATCGAGCCTCTTCGACAGGCGATAGTAGAGTTCGGTCAGCAACTCGACGTCGAGGGCCGCGTAGCGCAGCCACTCCTTGGGTAGGGGACGAACCGACCAATCCGATGCCTGATGATCCTTCACGAGGCCCAGGCCGAGAATCTGCTCGGCGACAGCCGCCAGGCCGAAACGCTCCAGGCCAATCAGGCGGGCGGCAATCTCAGTGTCGAAGAGAGCCGGGGGACGGAGTCCCACCTGGCGAAGATTCGGCAAGTCCTGCAGGCAATCATGCAGGAGCCAGACGTCTTCCACGCCCGGCTGAAGCGCAGACAGGTCCGGCAGTGCGTGTGTATCAATGAGGAATGTGCCCACGTCCTCACGTCGAATCTGGACGAGGTAGGGGTCTGCGCCGTAGCGGAAACCCTGAGCTCGCTCAACATCCATGGCGATCGGGGTCGAACCAGCGCTCAGCGCGCGGGCCGCCGCCTCAAGATCCTTCCGAGTGTCAATGACGGCAGGGGTCCCCCCCACGCGGCTGCGCGATAAGCTCCGGATTATCCGTATCGCCTGCGGCAAGCCGCCGCCATTGTTGACCAGCACTCAGACTCCTTCGAGATGACGGGCAGGCACAATCCCTGCCGTCCGACGCATCACATCCGCCCATCCGGACAGATGCTCACCAAGATACTCACTGTACGGCGTCCATGACGCGCGGACCTCGACGAATAGGGATGATCCGCGTAGCTCGAGACCACCGAAAGCTTCACTCATTTCCCGCGTCACGGTGCCCGTCATGTCATGGAATCCTGCCCCTGCGCTCTCCAAGCAGTCCAGCGTCCAGCCCCAGACCCCCTCCGACAGCATGGGATCGCCGATCATCTCGGCATCTACCTGGGCGCGCAGCTGAGAGACGATGCGGAACGTACCATTCCAGCCGAGCTGCTCGATAGGATCGTGCAGGATCACCATGCGACCACTCGATAGGGGCTGTCCGGCCTCGTCCTCGTCCGTGGTCCGCATCGCAAGTGCAGCCGTGTAGGGCGCCAAACGACGAGGCGGGGGGACCTCCTCGAGGAGGATGTGCGGCAGGTGGTCCGCTTGCCGCAGGGACAGCAGAGCCCGCATAAACTCCTCGGGCACCGCGTTTTCATTCACAAATCAAATCGTACGGGTGTCCACACGCCTTTTGGGCCAGACGCGCCGCCAACCCCCAGGTCGATAAATAGCCGGTACACGTACCCGGAGGTTGGCGGTTTGTCTTACTCGTTTATAGCCCGCGCGGGTTGCGCAGGATGTACGACGTGCGAGGCCCAACGTGCACGACGTCGCCCGAGTGGTACTCGGCGCGATCATCGTCACCCGCTGTGTCAACAACGGTGTGCCAGATGTGACCGTACTTCGTGTCGGGGAGCGTGAAATCGACGGGCTCTGGAGCCGCGTTCAGAAGTAGTAGGAAATCGTCATCGAGGATCCGGCGCCCATTTGCGTCGGGCTCTCGAATGGCGTCGCCGTTGTAGAACACCATCGTCGATCGTGCCCACGGCTGGTTCCACTCCTCCTCCGTCATGTGGGTACCGCCGGGGGTGAACCACTCGATTTCGCCGAGTTCCGACTCGCCGCCGCGCTCGGCCGGTCCTTCGAGGAAGCGCCGACGGCGCATGACGGGGTGATCGCGGCGCAGGTGGATGAGGTGGCGGGTGAATTGCAGCAGCTTGTGATCGTGCTCGTCCAGATCCCAGTCGATCCACGAGATCTCGTTGTCCTGGCAGTAGGCATTGTTGTTGCCGCGCTGGGTGCGCCCGAGCTCGTCACCATGGGCGATCATCGGCACGCCCTGAGAGAACATGAGGGTTGTCAGGAAGTTGCGCTGCTGTCGGTAGCGCAACTCGATGATGTCCTGATCGTCTGTGTCGCCCTCGGCGCCGCAGTTCCACGAACGGTTGTCGTTCGCACCATCCGCACCGCCCTCGAGGTTCGCCTCATTGTGCTTTTCGTTGTAGGAGACGAGGTCGCGCAGCGTGAAGCCATCGTGTGCAATCACGAAGTTGATGGACGCCATGGGCTTGCGGCCCGTCGAGCCATACAGGTCGGAGGACCCCGCGAGGCGCGAGGCGAAGTCGGGCAACGAGGAGAACTCTCCGCGCCAGAAGTCGCGCACCGTATCGCGGTACCTGCCGTTCCACTCGGACCACAGGGGTGGGAAGCCGCCCACCTGGTAGCCGTCAGAGCCGACATCCCACGGCTCGGCGATGAGCTTGACCTGCGAGACGACGGGATCCTGGTGGATCAGATCGAAGAAAGCGGACAGGCGGTCGACTTCGGCGAACTGACGGGCCAGGGTGGAGGCGAGGTCGAAGCGGAAGCCGTCGACGTGCATCTCCGTGACCCAATAGCGCAGCGAATCCATGATGAGCTGCAGGACCTGAGGGGAACTCATCAGGAGGGAGTTGCCCGTGCCCGTCGTATCGAAGTAGTGCTGACGGTCCCCGTCGACAAGGCGGTAGTACGAGGGGTTGTCGATGCCGCGGAACGACAGGGTCGGTCCCATGTGGTTGCCCTCGGCCGTGTGGTTGTAGACGACATCGAGGATGACCTCGATGTTGGCAGCGTGCAGCGCCTTGACCATTGCCTTGAACTCAGAGACCTGCGCGCCCGGTTCCTTCGTCGCCGCGTAGCCATTGTGCGGGGCAAAATAACCGATCGTGTTGTAACCCCAGTAGTTCGACAGCCCCTTCGCCTGCAGGGTCGTGTCGTTCGTGAACTGTTGGATCGGCATGAGCTCAACTGTGGTGATGCCGAGCTTCTTCAAGTGCTCAATGATGGCCGGATGTGCCATGCCGGCGTACGTTCCTCGCAGATCCTCCGGGATCTCGGGGTGGCGCATAGTCATGCCCTTGATGTGGGCCTCGTAGATGATCGACTCAGAGTAATCGTGGCCGGGGCTATGGTCGCCTTCCCAGTCGAAGAAGGGGTTGACGACGACCGAATGCATCGTCGCGTCGGCGGAGTCACCGCCTTTAAGGTGAGCGGGTCGTCGGCCTGATAGGAGAGAAGATCGAGAGAATCTGTCAGCTGACCTTCAATCGCCTTCGCATAGGGGTCAAGAAGGAGCTTCGAGGAGTCGCATCGTAGGCCATTCTGGGGGTCCCAGGGGCCGTCAATGCGGTATCCGTAGCGCTGTCCGGCGCGCACCTGAGGCACGTAGACGTGCCAGACGTAGGCGTCGACCTCCGTCATGGGGATGCGCATTTCATTGAGATCATCATCCAAGAGGCACAGCGTCACAGACGTTGCGACCGAGGAGTAGATCGCGAAGTTCGTACCGGTTCCATCAAAGGTGGCACCCAGGGGGTAGGCCTTGCCAGGTCGCGTTTCCATACCGTCAAGCCTCCCACGAATGTGGCATGACGGGCCATAATCCGCGCAAAAATGGTCATGTGACTTGGATAACGGCTGTTTGGTTTTGCGTTCGGGGTGGATCGTCTGTTAAGGTTTTACCCGTTGCGAAGAACGGTTGACGTTCTGAGAAACGCGGATGTGGCTCAGTTGGTAGAGCATCACCTTGCCAAGGTGAGGGTCGCGGGTTCGAGTCCCGTCATCCGCTCGGGCGATTGGCGCAGCGGGAGCGCGCTTCCCTGACACGGAAGAGGTCACTGGTTCGATCCCAGTATCGCCCACGGTCATCCTGGTAACAGGATCGGCGGGCTTTAGCCCGGCCGCACATGCGGTTCACGCGGATGTGGCTCAGTTGGTAGAGCATCACCTTGCCAAGGTGAGGGTCGCGGGTTCGAGTCCCGTCATCCGCTCTCAATCGGGAATCCACTCGATCCCATTGGGTGTGGTGGGTTGGCCGAGAGGCGAGGCAGCGGCCTGCAAAGCCGTATACACGGGTTCGAATCCCGTACCCACCTCGGGCGATTGGCGCAGGGGTAGCGCGCTTCCTTCACACGGAAGAGGTCACTGGTTCGATCCCAGTATCGCCCACCAGTCAGCCGGATCTAACGATCCGGCTTTTTGTTTATCTGGCTCCCACCGTTCCGGTGGGAGCTTTGTCGTGTGTGTGGCAGTGGGTATGCGCTGTTGATTCTTGCTCCTGTGCAGTGTTGGGGTTCCTAACGGCATGGTTGGCCGTCTGGGAGAGCGTCGACTGTCCGTGTGGTCAGGGAGCTAACCGGTGAATTGGTGTCAGCTGAGCGCCTCCTGTTATCCGTTCGGTTTATTTCCTGAACAGCGGGTTAGTTTGTCGGACTCTTGGCGCCACTGTTTTCGGCGTTGGCGACACGCCCGAACAACAAATTTTGTCACTTTATAAAGTAGCATGAAAACTCAGCGAGAATTGCTTTTGTCGATCCAGCCTTTTTCGGTGTTTTCAGAACGTAATTTTTCCATTCTTGACCGTATTGCAGGTGATTGGCATAGACTGATCCGGTATGCGGCGACGCCGTCGCTCATCCCGTTGACAGGAGTTTTCTATGGTTGCCCTGAAGCGCCGTCACTTCGGCGTCCTTCTTGCGACTTTCGCATTGGTTCTGAGTTTCTTCGGTCTGGCGCAGTTTGTTGGCGCTCAGGCCCCTGCGTCCGCAGCTCCCTTGAGCTGTCCGGAGCCGACCACGGATGTGAGCGGCAAGGTCACATTGGATTGGGACAACGCTCAGCTCGTCGACCACAGCGGTCGAGAGACCCATGCTGTTGGTGACTGGTGGGACCTGGGCATCAAGCTCCCGTGGCAGACCCAGGGACGCGTGAAGGCGGGCGACTACTTCACCTATGACGCGTCGATCGTGAACTCCGCGACGGGCCAGAGCGTCCTGCGCCCGAACATTACCCGCCAGTTTGAGGTTGTCTCCAATAACGGAGTTGTCGTCGGCTGTGGTACCTGGGGTACTGACGGCAAGGTGACCGTCGTTTTCAACGAGAAGGTCGAGTCTGCCGCGCAGTGGTACGGCCACGTTTCTACGAACGGCCTCACCTACTACACGGGCCCCGGAGATGAGACCTACAAGGTGAAGCTGGGTCAGAAGGTAGAGCGCGAGCTGACCATGCTGCGCCGTACGCCCGGCGTGGCGCGCTACCAGAAGGATGGCTGGCTGACCCTTTCGGACAGTGAGGATGGGGATGAGAATAAGGCCATCATGTGGCGCGTCGTCTTCCCTGCTGGCGATACGGCCGTGACCGGCGCTTCGATCGTTGACGAGGTCCCCGCGGGCTCCAACTGGAACTTCAACTGCGATGTCGTGAACGAGTACACGAAGAACCATACCTACCTCGTGACTGACCCGACGACATCCGCCGGTTTGAACCAGGGCAATGACACCTCGCACGGCGCTTTCGGTGCCGCTGCGCAGGTCGACTGCACGTCGACGAAGGTGACCGTCACGCTCGCCGAAATCCCGGCGAACCAGTCCGCCATCATTCTTCTGCCCGGCCATGTTGCCGGCGCCAAGCGCGCTGGCGACATCAACGGTCTCTTCTCGAACACTGTGAACTTCAATGTCGCGGGCGTGAAGATCACCGAGCCCATCACGAAGGTTCTACGCTACGGCGCATCTGCCGACGCCTACGCCCACCAGACTTTCTCTGTGACCAAGAAGGTGGAGGGTGACCTGCCCGAGTCCGCGAAGGACCTCGAGTACACGCTGTCGATCACTCTGAGGAACGATGCTGATCCCTCGGTGAACAAGACCTTCGAAGCGACCCTCAAGGCTGGTGAAACCTACACCTACCCCACGTCGCTCCCGCTGGGCACCGTTGTCACCGTTTCTGAGGGTGACCTGCCCGCCGGTGCCGACATCACGTGGGTTGATGGCCAGAGCCGAGTCTTTGAGACCGCCGATGGTGTCACCCTCTCTGCGAACAATCGTGAGGCCACCTTCACGCTGAGTGATGATCAGGTCTACTCGCTGACGCTTACGAACGTTCTGGCGCCGACTCCGACCCCGTCGGCCACGCCCTCGACTCCTGCTCCGACCCCCCTCGACCACGCCGTCGCCTGCACCTCAGCTGGCGAAGACCGGTACGGATGCTGCCGGACTGGGCGTCTTGGCAGGAATTGTCGCAATTGCTGGCCTGTCCCTCGTGGCTGCCAAGCGTCGCGGTCACTGATGTGATTGGTCAGTGGGGCGTGTGAGCGCCTGACTAACTCTCGCTGGGCGGGATGAGCGTTGCTCATCCCGCCCAGCTTTTTGCTCCGTTGTGGTGTGGCAGGGTCGAGCTGGCAAGCAGCGATTCGCTCACAAGCGGAGGGGGGGGGGGAGCGCAGGTGTTTATTTCTCGCATGTGGAACAAGAATAGCTGAATTGTTACGGCTTCCTGTTGAATGGTTCTCGAACTCTTCGGGGAGATGGGGTAGAGAGGCGTCAAAAGACGAAAGTCCTGTCAAAACGGCAGGCTCCTTGTTGCGTTGCATGTCTGATGAGTGGATGCAGCGGGTGCATCGATGCTGCAACAGGTTATGCGTGCGTGTTATGGGGGACTGAATCGCCTGGTTCAAGCCGATTTCTATCGATTGTTCGTGATAGTCAGCAGGGTGAGAGAGGGTTGTCGCCCTGTGGTGGTTGGGCTCAACAATCGTCAGGAATGGCAGATAATGTGATGAAGCACATTTTTGAGTCGCATATGCGTTTGTGCTGGTCAAGCCTGATTGACCTGCTGTGCGGGAAATTAAAATGGGTGATTTACTCAGTGCTTTCTGAATCTATAGATATACAGGTAAGAGCTGTTTGACGGCAAAATTATATCGAAATAGTTTCTCTCTGATTGTGCAATTGTCGGCTATTTTGTGTCGTTACTCTATAATTATGTGCTTGAGGCGACATAGCCTCACGCCCATCGACAGGAGTAATTTATGGTCGCGTTCAAGAGCAGTCGGCTTAGCGCACTTCTTGTGGCTTTTGCATTGGTACTGACTTTCTTTGGTGCTCTGCAGCTATCTACGACCGGCACTGCGTCCGCTACGGCACTCGCATGCCCCGCCCCGACGACGAACGTCAATGACAAGGTTGATCTCGACTGGGACAACGTGCAGCTGGTCAACCCCCAGGGGAGTCAGGCCAAGACGGTTGCTGATCTGTGGGATCTCGGAGTGAAGCTTCCGTGGAAGACGAAGGGGGCCGTCAAGGCCGGTGACTTCTTCACCTACGACGCGACCGTCGCCGAGGCCGGTAGCGGCCAGCCGATCCTGCGCCCCACCGCTGAACGCACCTTCGACGTTCGCTCTGCAAACGGTGTCGTCGTTGGTTGCGGTACGTGGGGCACCGACGGCATTGTCACCGTTGTCTTTAATGAGAATGCCGACTCTGCTGCGCAATGGGCCGGTTCCGTCACGACGAGCGCAATGGTTCGCTATACCGGACCCGCGAAGGAGAACTTCCAGGTTCAGGTCGGCAACAAGGTAGTGGCTAGCACGCTCAATATGGTCGTGAAGCCGACTGGTGAGGCCCGCTATGCCAAGGAAGGCTGGCTCGGACTGAACGACAGCGAGGACGGTGATGAGAATAAGGCCATCATGTGGCGTGTCATCTTCCCCGCCGGGGAGCAGTCCGTGACCGGAGGATCGATTGTTGACGAGGTTCCTGCAGGTGAGGACTGGTCCTTTGACTGCGCGACAGTGACCGACTACGTCAAGAAGCACACCTTCGTCGTCGTTGATCCGACCACTCCCGAGGGTAAGCGTCAGAGCAAGGACACGTCCAACGGCGCCTTTGGCGCAGGCTCCACAGTTACGTGCACCCCGCAGAAGGTCACGGTCAACTTCCCGACGATCCCTGCTCACCAGTCCGCGATCGTTGAGATCCCGAGCCGTGTTGAGGGTGCTACGCGTGCCTCAGATGTGGCCGGTAAGTTCACTAATACGGTCAACTTCACTGTTCCGGGTAAGAATGTTGCGCCTGTTACCAAGGTTGCGCGTTTTGGCGCGGTGGCGGACGCCTTCGCCCATCAGACCTTCTCGGTGGTCAAGAAGGTTGACGGCGAGCTGCCCGAGGGAGCCAAGGACCTCAACTACACCCTCAACATCACCCTGAAGAATGACGCCGATCCGTCAGTGAACAAGACCTACCAGGCGACCGTGAAGGCGGGCAAGAAGTACACCTATCCGGGAACGTTGCCCCTTGGTACGCAGGTGACTGTCTCCGAGGGTGAACTTCCTACCGCCGATGGTGTCACCTGGAACGAGGCCGAGAGCCGCATCTTCGAGACCGCGCAGGGCGTTACTCTCAAAGCCGGTAACCGCGAGGCGACGTTTACGCTGAGCGAGATAACGTCTTTGCGCTCAAGCTCAACAACAAGCTTGCCCCGACGCCGACGCCGACGCCGACACCTACTCCGACGCCGACGCCGACACCTACTCCGACGTCGACGCCCACACCGACGCCGTCGGAGAGTCCGACGCCCACGCCGACGCCGACGCCGTCGGAGAGTCCGACGCCCACGCCCACGCCGACCCCGTCGACACCTCCGGCGCCGCGTCTGGCGAAGACAGGCACAGATGCAGCGAGCCTCGGCTTCCTGGCGGGCCTCGTGGCAATTGCAGGAGTCTCACTGGTGATCGCTCAGCGCCGTCGCAGCTGACACATTCCCTGAAAGAAGCGCGGATGAGAAGACGACCTCTTCTCATCCGCGCTTTTCCGCGTGATCCTGCCGCATGTGCGCGAGCGTACGGCTATCGGGATACGGATAGACGCACCGAGGAGCGTTTCCGATCGCGAGGCGCTCACAGAGCGCGCACGTAGACGCGAGCCTCCCACGGTCTCATCGATGCGCATGGGGGCAGGGAATAATCTTCCTCGTTCTGCCCGTCAGGAGAACCACCTGCGCCCGGCTCGTCCACATTGCCCAGGTACAGTGTCCAGCGTGACGGCGTCCACGCCTCGTCGGGGGAGGGGAAGTACGGCGCACGAGCGGTACCCGAGAGGTTCACCATCACGAGAATCTCGCTGCACGACGTGCGGCGACAGTACGTGAAGAGCGCGGGATCACCGACGTCGATCCGATCGAATGTGCCGTCAGTCAGTGCGGGAATGCGGTGGCGAGCATCGATCAGCGCCTTGTAATACGACAGGATTGAGCTGGGATCCTGCATTTGCGCCGCGACGTTGATCCGAGAAGCCGACGGCGGGATGCTGATCCAAGGATGGGCGGAGGTGAAACCGGCGGTGGGGGGGAGTCGTCCCACTGCATGGGAGTGCGCCCGTTATCGCGCGACATCGTGGCCACCCCGCCGGGCACGTGGTTGTCGCCGCAACCGGCCAAATAGTTGAGGGATTCAACGTCACGGAAATCGGAGGGTGCCGAGAAAGAACCTCCGAGCATCCCGATTTCCTGACCCTGATAGATGAAAGGTGTCCCGCGCTGCAGGAAGTAAGCCGTCGCGAGGGCTGTAGCCGACTCTCGCCAATATGCCTCAGCATCGCCGAATCGGGCGACCGAACGAGGCTGATCGTGGTTCTCCAGATACAGAGCGTTCCAGCCGCGTTGCCCGAGCGTCTCCTGCCAACGAGTGAAGACATCGGCGAGCTCGCCCTCCTGGAGGGGGACGAGGTGAGAACTTTCCGTCTTCGAGCCCGACATTCATGTGTTCAAACTGAATGAGCATGTTGAACTCACCGCGCTCCGGCGCGCAGAACAGCAGCGCGGACTCAGGAGACGCGTTCGAGGCCTCGCCGACCGTGAAGGTACCCGGATGATGGGCGAACGTTCGCGCGTTCATCTCCTGTAAGAACTCGTGCAGGCGAGGGCCATCCGCGTAGAGCTCATGCCCGACACCGAATGGGGCGCGAGCCGGGCCACCATTGGGGAGCCCTGGTGCCTTAGAGATCACGTCGATGGCATCCACTCGGAAGCCGTCAACGCCACGGTCCAGCCACCAGTTCATCATCTCGTAGACGGCTTCGCGCACCCGGGGGTTCTCCCAGTTCAGATCGGGCTGCTCGCGGGCAAAAAGGTGCAGGTAATACTGGCCTGAGCGAGGATCGAACTCCCAGGCCGACCCACCAAAAAACGACTCCCAGTTGTTCGGCTGCGCACCGGGTGCTCCCGGCTCCATACCGGGGCGTGCGTCACGCCAGTAGTACCAGTCGCGGTGCGGTGATTGAACGGACGAGGCAGACTCGAGAAACCACGGGTGTTCGATCGACGTGTGGTTGACGACGAGATCCATCACAATGCGCATACCGAGCTCGTGGGCACGTGCGACCAGACGATCAAAGGCCGCGAGGTCCCCGAAGAGCGGATCGATATCTCGATAGTCCGAGATGTCGTAGCCGTTGTCTGCCTGCGGAGATCGATAGATAGGGGAGATCCACACGATGTCGATGCCCAGATCTGCCAGGTAGTCCAGGCGCGAACAGATGCCCTCTAGTCGCCGATACCGTCGCCATTCGTATCCTGAAACGATCGGGGGTAAACCTGGTAGAGGACGGCGTTCTTCCACCAGGGCGAGGCGCTGGTGTACGTGTCGGGGAGCAGCTCCGGGCGGTGGATCATGAGAACTCGCGGGGGCGACTTACTTCGTATCGAGCGTTGCGTTGGCGATATACCGTCCGTTGCTCAGATCCTGGATGGCGTTGCAGGTGAACGCGAACGTGCCATTCTTGCCGGATGCGATCGTCCCTTCGAAGGTGCCCTTCATGACGTACTGCGGATTGCCCTGGTCGGTCTTACCATCGCGCTGAATCGTCCATTCCGTGAGGTTCCCCGATGCCGCGGACTTACTGAGAGCACTCTTGCACTCGGCGAGAACACTGGACTCCTCGCTATCGGTGAGTGGGTCGTTCCCGTTCTTGTCTCGAGGCTTGGAAGAGCCGTGCCCGGAGCCGGACGATGATCCCGAAGAGGAGCCGGACGATGATCCCGAAGAGGAGCCGGACGACGAATCCGTGGGGGATGACGCCGTCGGCGTTCCAGACGCGGGTGCCTGCCCGGATGACCGAGGTCTGTTGCTCGTCGCGACGGCAGCAAAAACGATCATGAGGAGGATGACGAGGACGGCGACGATAATGCCGATGATGAGTCCTGCGTGCGAGTCTTTCCTCGGTGGCATACCACCGCCAGATCCGTAGGAGGGGCCACCGGCGGGCTGCATCTGGGGCAGGACAGGCGGTGCGCCGTAGTAGGCGCCCTGGCCCTGCCCATATCCAGTGCCCATCCCGCCTGCGGACCGAGGCGTAGACGGTGCTCCGTACGTCGCCCCACCCTGCGTGCCGACCGGATACTGGCCGTTCGGCGCCTGAGGGCCGCCCCATTGAGATGACTGGTTGGGGGCGTAGGGGTTGGACATGGGGACTCCCTGATGTCGATGGAGCGAGACGTTCGGAGACTGTGGCCGATCCTCCAGTCGCTGAACGCCTCAGAAAGGTAAGACGAGCAACTGGACGGGTGTTGTTTCTACTGGAAGGTCGTCTCAATCAGACCCGTCGCCGGGTCGTAGTCTGCCTTGCAGTTGAAGTCACCGTCGACGGCCTCGTTGTTTTTGGCTTTCCTGCCGGTCACGTGACCCGTGTACTCGTAGGTTTGCTTACTCGAGGTCGAGGAAACAAGGGTGAGCTGCTGATTCGTGATCGATGCGCCCTTGATTGCCGTGTTGATCTGGCTCTCGCAGGTGGACTTAATCATCTTTTCGACTGCCGGGTCGGATCCGCCATTCGAGCCCTTCGAGGAGCCCGTGCCGGTGCCAGATCCCGACGTCGGTGAAGGCTTGGAGCCGTAGGTGGGCGATGAAGAAGGCTGGCTCGTGGGCTTTGATCCGTATGACGGAGAGCTTGACGATGTGGGCGAGGGGCTTGCTGAACGGTCGTCTTGAGCGGAAGACGAGGCGTATGCGAACACCACATAGATGACTATTGCCACGACGAGGGCAACGACAAAAGAGCCAGCAATGATCGCAATGATCTTTCCGTTGTTGGAGCCCGAAGGCTGCGGGCCCATTGGCCCGCCAGGGTAGGCAGGCTGGCCGTATGGGGAAGCACCGTAGCCGACCTGGGGAGACTGCTGGGGGTAGCCGCCCTGCTGGTTTCCGCCCTGAGGGTAGCCTCCCTGCTGGGGGTATCCGCCTGCGCCCTGCTGAGGCTGGAACGGCTGTTGATTGTGCTGCGAAAATGGCGAACTCATAGCGAACTTTCGTAGAGGTGAGAGAGGTCTCAGGGATAGTTCTGTATCCTACCAGGCGCTAGCTTGGGGCATGACAATCGACTACCTGACCCGGCCTCGCCCCCTGTCGCCCCGCGACGACATTCTGCCTGTCATCATCGGTGGAGACTTCGGCGTGTATGGAATCGGGCGCTGTTTCAACGAAGCATTTGGTTGCCGATGCATCTGCGTCGGCTCCCAACCCACGGAGTCGATCACGCGGTCACACTTTTTTGATGTCCGGCACGTGAGCGCTCACGCGAGCGATGCGCAGCTCCTCGACGTCCTGATGAGCATCGCCGGTGAGCACGCGGATAAGAAACTCATCCTGATGGCGAACCACGACATCTTCTCCGCGTTCGTCGCCCGCAATATGGAGGCGCTGTCGAGGCACTACGCAGTGCCTTTCCCGACCGAAGAGGTCATGGATCGACTCACCGATAAGGAAGAGTTTGCGCGCGCGTGTGAGCGCGCGGGGATTGACTCGCCGGGCACGGTCGCGGTCGATTTTTCCGACGTTGACGACGAGGCCTGGGTCGCCCCGGACATTCCGTTCAGTTTCCCGGTTGTCGCCAAGTCCGCAAAGGGCGAGCCCTACGACGTTCTCGATTTCGACGGTAAGCGCAAGATCTGGTTCATCGATACGCCCGAGGAGCTGGCGCAACTCTGGAAGACCCTGAAGGATGCAGGATTCCGCGATACTTTCCTGGTCCAGGAGCTGATCCCCGGGGACAACACGGCGATGCGATCGATCACGGCCTATGTCGACTCGCATGGGAAGGTGACGCTCATCGGTTCGGCCCGCGTCCTGCTAGAGGATCACGCCCCCACAATGATCGGCAACCCGGTTGCCATGATCACCGAAGACTTCCCCCCAGCTGTGGGCCGACGCATGCACGCTGCTCACCGAGAACGGATATCGCGGATTCGCAAACTTTGACGTGAAGATCGACCCTCGCGACGGTCGTGCCCTCTTCTTCGAGGTCAACCCTCGAATTGGCCGTAACAATTGGTATATGGCCGCTGCCGGTGCGAACCCGATGATCCCGATGGTCGCAGACCTTATCGACGGGCAGGAATGTGAGCAGGTTCAGGCCAAGGATGAAATCCTGTATACCCTCGTTCCGGACTCGCTGCTCCTGCACTACATCACCGATCCCGAGCTGCGAACGCGCGTCACACGCATCATCCGTGAGGGGGCGCCGCTTCGACCTGCTCCTGAACCCGACGGAAAAAGATCTGCGACGTAACCTCACCGTGTGGCTCCAGAAGCAGAACCATCGTCGTAAGTTTGCCCGCTACTATCCGGAGCCTACCGAGACGTCCTACTGACGTCACCTCTTTTCCGTGCCTAGCCCCGGCCTCGTCGGCGGGGGAGTAGGCCTGATAGACTGACCCCCTACGCGACCGATAATTCCGACCAACGAGGACACCATGACGACAACCGCACTCGTGCCCATTTCCAAGGACGATAAGATCGCTGCGGTCTCTGGCTTCCAGGACCGTTCACTTCCCATCGAGCAGACGTGCGTGTGGGAGACGTTCGAGGAATCCCAGGGACACGGGGTGTGGGGTCGCTACGCGTGGTGCGAAGACGACTCGAAGATCGCGTTCATCACGCTCTACAAGTACTCCGTGCGCGGCGTCCACTACTTGTGGGCCAAGTGGGGACCGGCATGGGTGAAGGAAGCGACCCCCGAGCGCGAAGCGGCACTGCGTGCCGACCTCCTGCGTGAAATCAAGGCGAAGGATAAGTCGGTCGCCTTTGTGCGCCTGCACGCCATCTACCAGCACCCCGATCTGTGCATGCCGCTGCAGACAATCTCCTACGACCGCACCGTCGTCATCGACACCAGCGGAAAGAGCGAGGAGGCAATCCTCGCCGCCATGCCCAAGGCCGGCAAGCGCTCCATCCGCTCGGGCCTGAAGAAGGGCAAGGCCGAGGGCATCACCTTCCACGAGGACACCGCGAACGCGGCCGAGGTCATTGACGAGTACTACGCCGTCATGGAAGAGACCGCCCAGCGAGACGGCTTCCGCCCGCACCCCAAGGACTACTACCTCACGCTCCTGACGATCCTCGGCCCCAAGCACGCGCGTATCTTCTCGATGCGCGACGCCGAGGGCAACATCTTGTGCTGGGACTTCTGCCTCGTCGAGGGAATCCGCGCGCAGGCCGAGTACGGCGCCTCCACCGAGGCCGGCCGACGCCTGCGCCAGCCCCCGGTCCTGGACTTCCTGGCCGCCGAATTCCTCGCCCGTGACGGCGTGCGCGAATTCGATCTCATGGGTGCGCACTCGCCGCGCTGCCCCGAGCTCTACAGCGTCGGCAAGTACAAGAGCGCGTTTGCCTCACACTTCACAGACGTTCCCGGCGGATGGGACATGCCGATCAAAAAGGCGACCTATCGCGCCCTCAGCGCGGCGAAAGCCGTCAAGGACTGGCGTGCCCGCTCCTGAAGCGTTCGCGCCACGGGGATAGAATCCCACTAACAACACAATCTCGCGTACCTCATGAAACTAGGAGACACAGTGCCCGATATCTCGCTCGTCATTGACGGACATGAACAGACCGTACCGGCGGGGACCACGGGCACGACGTGGTTCGAGAAGTCTCGCGATGTCGTCGCTATCAAGGTTGACGGAACTCCGCGCGACCTCGAGACTTCCTTCGAGGAGGGCACGACCGTCGAGGCCATCACGCTGGCTAGCGAGGACGGCCTAAACATCCTGCGTCACAGCGCTACGCACGTGCTCGCCCAGGCCGTCCAGGACGTTTTCCCGGACGTGAACCTCGGCATCGGCCCCTTCATCACCGACGGTTTCTACTACGACTTCGGCAACATCGACGCAGTCACCCCGGAGCTGCTGCGCGAGCTCGAGAAGCGCATGAAGCGCATCGTCAAGGAGGGGCAGCGCTTCGTGCGCCGCGAAATCTCCGAAGAGGAAGCAGTCGTCGAGCTCGCCGCTCAGCCCTACAAGCTTGAGCTCGTCACCACCAAGGGTAAGGGCGCAGAGGGCGCTTCCGTCGAGGTTGGCGGCGCCACGCTCACCATGTACGACAACGTCCGACGCGACGGCTCCGTCGCGTGGAAGGACCTGTGCCGCGGTCCCCACCTGCCCTCCACCAAGCTCATCGGTAACGGCTTCGCGCTGACCAAGGCCTCGGCTGCCTACTGGAAGGGCGATCAGTCGAACGATCAGCTCCAGCGCATCTACGGCACCGCGTGGGCCACCAAGGAAGACCTCGTCGCCTACCAGGAGCGCATCAAGGAGGCCGAGCGCCGCGATCACCGTCGCCTCGGCGCCGAGCTGGACCTGTACTCTTTCCCCGAGGAGATCGGCCCCGGCCTCGTTGTCTTCCACCCCAAGGGCGGCATCCTGCGCCACGAGATCGAGTCCTACGTGACTGATCGTCACAAGAAGGCCGGTTTCGACTTCGTGCACACCCCCGAAATCTCCAAGGGCGGTCTCTTCCACACGTCTGGCCACCTGCCCTACTACGCGGACACGATGTTCCCGCCTATGCTCGTCGATGAAGAGCGCGACGAGGACGGCAACGTGACGAAGGCAGGCCAGGAGTATTACCTCAAGGCCATGAACTGCCCGATGCACAACCTCATTTTCCGTTCGCGCGGCCGCTCCTACCGTGAGCTGCCCCTGCGCTTCTACGAGCTGGGCCACGACTACCGCTATGAAAAGAGCGGTGTCGTCCACGGCCTGACCCGCATGCGCGGCTTCACGCAGGACGACTCGCACACCTACTGCACCCCGGAGCAGGCTTCCGAGGAGATCCGCACGCAGATCGAGTTCTTCCTGTCGATCCTGTCCGCCTTCGGTCTGAAGGACTTCTACCTCGAGCTGTCCACGCGCGACGAGGACGGTAAGAAGAAGGACAAGTTCATCGGCTCGGACGAGGATTGGGCTGCCGCCACGAAGGCCCTCGAGGATGCCTGCGCTGCGACCGGTCTCGACCTCGTTCCCGATCCGGGTGGCGCCGCCTTCTACGGTCCCAAGGTCTCCGTGCAGGTCAAGGACGCGATCGGCCGGACCTGGCAGATGTCGACGATCCAGTACGACTTCAACCAGCCTGAGCGCTTCGACCTGGAGTACACGGCGGCCGATGGTAGCCGTCAGCGCCCCGTCATGATCCACTCCGCGAAGCTCGGATCCGTCGAGCGCTTCATCGGCGTTCTCACCGAGCACTACGCGGGTGCGTTCCCGGCGTGGCTGTCTCCCGTCCAGGTGCGTCTCATCCCCGTCGCCGAGGCCTTCGATGACTACGTCAAGGACGTCGCTGCCAAGCTGCGTGAGCGTGGCGTGCGCGTCGAGACCGACCTGTCGGACGACCGTTTCGGTAAGAAGATCCGCAACGCCTCCAAAGGACAAGGTTCCCTTCACGCTCATCGCGGGTGGCGAGGACGTCGAGGCTGGCGCCGTGTCCTTCCGCCTGCGTGACGGTTCGCAGCACAACGGTATTGCCGTTGACCGCGCGATCGAGCTGATCGTTCGTCATATCGAGGCACGCAACAACGCGGACCAGATCGACGGCCTCGACGAGGCGTGAGAGACATGAGCCGCGACGCCGGTTCCGACTCGATCGGTACCCCGAACGGCCCGTTGCCCACCGAGGACGCCCGCTCGCTCGCGGGTGTCCCGGACGGCTTCGGTCGTTTCTGGACCCCGTATCGGATGGCCTACATCCGCGGCGAAGGGAAGCCTTCGGATGCCTCGGATGTCGGATGCCCGTTTTGTACGGCACCCGGTAAGGACGACCAGTCGGGCCTGATTGTCTACCGGGGACGCACCTGCTTCGTCCTCATGAATCTGTTTCCCTATAACTCCGGGCACCTGCTCGTGTGCCCGTACCGCCATGTCTCCGACTACACGGAGCTCACCGACGAGGAACGCATCGAGCTGGGTGACCTGACGGCCACCGCCATGCGAGTGACACGTGCCGTCGCTGCCCCGGCAGGCTTCAATCTGGGGATGAACCAGGGTGAGGTCGCTGGGGCCGGTATCGCGGCTCACCTGCACCAGCACGTTGTTCCGCGCTGGCTGGGGGATGCGAATTTCCTGCCGATTATCGCTCAGACGAAGGCCGTCCCCGAGCTGCTTGAGGACGCCCGCGCCCGGCTGGCCGCCGCCTGGCCCAAGGAGAACTGATGCTCGGAAACCACGGACGTTCTATCACGAGGGCTATCTTCACTCCGCTCGCACGCGTCCTAGCGCGCGCGGGGGTGACGCCCAACATGGTGACGGTTGCCGGAACGGTCGCGACCGTCGCAATCGCTGTCATCTGCATCCCGCAGGGGTGGATCTGGCAGGGAGGTATCGCTCTCGCGGTCGTGATGTTCGGCGATTCCGTCGATGGGACGCTTGCACGCATGACGACGGGTGGCACTCGCTTTGGTGCCTTCCTTGATTCGACGCTCGACCGGCTGGGTGACGGCGCCGTGTTTGGCTCCCTGACTGCGTACGCGGTCTTCCAGATGGACAACACGTTCGTGCGCACGTGGTCGATCATTGCCGGCATCTGCTCGATCGTGGGCGCGGCTGCCGTCCCCTATGCTCGCGCGCGTGCGGAATCCGTAGGTGTCGTGGCCAAGTTGGGTGTCGCCGAGCGAACCGACCGGCTCATCATCGGCATGGGAACGGCCATGCTCATGAGTCTCGGCCTGCCGGAGTGGGTGTTCGCGTGCGGCCTGACGTGGGTGGCGTTTGCCTCATTCGTCACGGTGTGCCAGCGCATTTGGTTTACTGCCCGCCACATTGACGAAGGAACCCAGTGAGTTTCTCACCCCTGTCGCTCGCTTTTTCTGTTGCGCCCCGCCTTCCGCTACGCCTCGTCATGCGCATGGCGGATGCGGGTGCATTGATCGCGGCGAGACGTGGGGGAGCCATGATCGAGCGGCTTGCCTCCAACATGGCACGGTTAACCGGAGAAAATCCATCGGATGCTCAGTACGCGATGCGGTTCGCTCCCATATCCGCAACTATGCCGAACAGCTGATGCTCGGATCGCGTCGCGGTGAACCGTTGCTCGAGGGAGTGTCCTTTGAGGGATTCGAGGCCTTGGCACAGGCGAGTGAGGATGGACCTGTTGTCCTCGCCCTGGGACATTCGGGCAGCTGGGACCGTGCAGGTGCGTGGGTCTGCGCGCACGGCCGTCGCATCGTCACCGTCGCTGAGAAAGTTGAGCCTCCGTCACTCTTTGAGCGTTTCGTGTCGCTGCGCGAAGGACTGGGCATGGAGGTCATCGGCGTCGCGAAGGGGGAGTCCGTCTTCTCGACTCTCGTTGAACGAGCGCGCGGGCGTGGCGTGATTGTGCCGCTTCTGGCGGATCGGGACATTTCTGGCTCGGGTATCGAAGTGGATTTTGGGACGCAGCGGGCACTCGTCGCGGCGGGGCCTGCCGCACTGGCGACAAAGCTTGAGCGCCCACTGTTCGCGGCGTGCATTACTTACGAGAATGAGAGCCCGACGGGGGCCGATGTGCGCGTGCGCTGCATCGGACCGATTACGGTGGACGAGGCGGCACTGCAGGGATCCAACCGTATCGAGGCGCTCACACAGGCGTGGGTGGATCATTTTGCCGCCATGATGGCGACCAAGGCGCAGGACTGGCACATGATGCAGCGCGTGTATGTGGAGGATCTTGACCCCGAGCGCCTGGCGCGCGCGAGGGCCGAGCACGAGAGGAAGAATCGATGAAGATCGGAATCGTGAACCCCTACTCCTGGGACGTGCCCGGGGGGAGTGGGCTTCCATATTCGCGACCTTGCGTTGAAGTTGCGTTCACGCGGTCACGATGTGCGGGTACTGACCCCTTCGACCTCCGATGACCTGCCCGAGTGGATCACATCCGCTGGGTCATCAGTGTCGATTCCCTTCAACGGGTCGGTGGCGAATATTTCTATCAAGCCCAAGGCCCTTGCGCGCACCCGTCGCTGGCTGGCGGACAACGATTTCGATGTCGTGCACGTCCATGAACCCGTTGTGCCTTCGGTGTCGATGGCTGCTGCGATGCTGTCGAGTGCACCTCTCGTGGGTACGTTCCACGCGGCGCTTGGACGGTCGGTGTCTCGCGCGATTGCGTCGGCTCCGATGCGCCTGTACATGGAACGCATTGGCGTGCGCATCGCCGTCTCTGAGGAGGCTCGACGTACCCTGATTGAGCACCATGGGGGAGATGCCGTCATTATCCCGAACGGCGTGGAAACAGCATCGTTCCGCACGGCTCAGCCCCTCGATCAATGGGTTGCGACGGACGAACGACCGGTTATCGTGTTCCTTGGCCGCCTTGATGAGCCGCGTAAGGGGTTGGGTATTTCGCCGGTGTGATCGAGCGGGTTCTCGAGGCCATCCCCGGCGCGCGTTTCTTGATCGCGGGGCGCGGAGATGCCCCCGATATTCGCGCGGCTGTGGCGCGTTTCGGTGATTCGGTCTCGTTCCTGGGTGGAATCAGCGATGAGGAGAAGGAATCCCTCCTTGCTGGTGCATCGATCTATGTGGCACCGCAGACTGGTGGAGAGTCTTTCGGTATCGTCCTCGTCGAGGCGATGGCGGCCCGAACCACCGTTGTGGCCTCCGACATTCCGGCCTTCCGAGCCGTTTTGGAGGATGGTCGAGCGGGTGCACTCTTCGACACCGGTAGCAGCGACTCGCTTGCTTCAGCGCTTGTGGAGCTGTTGGGCGACCACGAGCGACTCGATGCCCTCGCGGATGCGGGGCAGCGTGCGTCCGCGCAGTACGACTGGGAGGTCGTGGCGGATAAGGTCTTTGAAGTCTACAAGCTCGCTATCGCCATGGGCAGTCCCGCGGACTCGGGTTCGAGGCGCGCGCGTGACCTGATTCGTGGGCGCGACGACGAGGAGTACCTCCGATGATTCACGTCTCTCCTTGGACCGTCGTTCTGATCTGTGTGAGTCTCGTCGTGGCAGCCCTCGTTGCCGGCGTCGCCATCACGCGTGCGCGTCGACTCGATCGCCTCCATCAGCGCATCCTTGCCACGCGCGACGCGCTTTCACGACTGCTGCTGCGTCGTGCCTCGGAAGCGGAACTGCTGGCTCACGCGGCGGGTCTTGAAAGCGCGGGTGGCCCCAGCCTCGTCGATGCCGCACGCGCGTACATCCAAGACGGTGGCGATCAGCTCACGACAGACGGGCTCGACCGGCGTACAAGCGCTCAGCGTCAGGCCGATCGCGTCGAGGTCAGCGCCCGGCTCGAGCGAGCATCGGCGTTGACACGCGCGATCCGAGAGACGCTCACACCCGACGTGCGCGCACGTATTGAAGAGGACCCGCAGGCAAAAGCGAGACTCGAGGCACTCGACGCGACGTGCTACCGTATCGAACTCACTCGAAACGTCCACAACGTCGATGTCACGGGAGTCCGCGCCTTGCGTTCCGCACGAATGGTAAAATTGCTCCGGCTCGCCGGACACGCGCCGGTGCCCGAGCCCATTGACTTTGATGACGACACACATATCGGCGGACGGGGATACTGACATGAACACGACCCACTGGGGAGGGCCGGGAGAAGACTACCGCCTGAAGAAAATCAGCAGCGTCAACGTCGACATGGTGAACGGCATGTCCGCGCCCGCCCCCGACGATGCTGCGCCCGTGTGGCAGACGCCGAAGGCGCGGCATTCGTTTCCGTGGCTTGAGGTCATCATCACGACGGTCAGCACCATCGGTTTCATCGCGCTCGTTATCTTCTGGCTGAGCCCGGCGTCATCGGGTGTCGTATCCCTCGTCCGGACGAGCCTTCTCGCGCTCCTTCCTCTGCTCATCGTCGTCAGCTTCATCCTGTTCATCGACCGCTGGGAGCCTGAGCCGTGGAAGACGAAGGGTGCTCTCTTTCTCTGGGGAGCGGGGGTTGCCACGATCTCTGCCGGTATCCTGAACACGGCCCTTCAGGAAAACATCATCCTCTCGATCGGTGACGTCAATCAATCCAACGCTCTCGCCGCCACCTTTATCGCTCCGCTCATCGAAGAGACCCTCAAGGGGTTGGGTGTTCTCATCGTCGTCATCGTGCGTCGAACCAACATCAATTCGATTATCGATGGCGTCGTCTACGCGGGTTTTTCTGCCTGTGGATTCATGTTCGCCGAGGACATCCTGTACTTCGTCCGGGTCGATGATCCCGCAGACAGCGGTCTCCTGTTTACCTTCATTATGCGAGGAATCGCCAGCCCCTTCGTGCATGCCATGGCGACCTCGATGACAGGTATCGGCCTCGCCCTGGCGCTCATTAAGTTCAGCGCGGCTGGTCGAAGACCGGCATTGTCCTTGTGTTCTGGTTCTTCGCGATGGTCGTCCACTTTGTGTGGAATGGAACCGCGTCGTTCCTGGGTCGCTACTTCGTCCTGATCTATCTCGGGATCGAAATGCCAGCCTTCGTGGTCTGGGCGGTCACGCTCATCATTTTGTCCCGGAAGGAAGCCGAGAAGATCCGCGTCGGACTCGTCCCGTACGTGCGTACCGGGTGGCTCATTCCCGGCGAGGTCACGATGGCCACGGACAGGCGAGCGCGCAGGGCCGCCCTCAAGTGGGCACGCAGTGGCGGACGCGAGGCCAAGCGAGCCATGCGGTCCTTCCTCGTCAACCTCGCCTCGCTGGGCATGGATCAGCGACTCATGGCCAAGCACGGTCCTGACCGCGCACGCATCGATAACGATGAACGCATGCTGGCCGAGGCCGTCGAGAATAGGCGCGAATTCCTGCGTCTGACGTCTATCGCCGAGCAACAACAGGACGTGACCGACGCCGTGTCCCGCCTCGCACAGGCACGCTAAGAAAGAAGAAGAACTATGAGCAACAATTTCCCGCATTCCATGCCTCCGCAGGGCAATATGCCGCTGAATCAGCAGCAGAACCAGTCGGCTCTGGGCGGTCAGTATGGTGCGCCGGCGGGTTCGGGTTATGCTCCCGTTCCTCAGCCTCAGCAGGGTCAGTTGGCTCCGGGTGGCCAGTATGGTGCGTCGGCGGGTTCGGGCTATGCTCCCGTTCCTCAGCCTCAGCAGGGTCAGTCGGCTCCGGGTGGCCAGTATGGTGCGTCGGCGGGTTCGGGTTATGCTCCCGTTCCTCAGCCTCAGCAGGGTCAGTCGGCTCCTGGCGGGCGCTACGGTGCGCCTGCAGCCTCTGCCTACGCCCCGGAGTCGCAGGCGGGCAATGGGCCTCGTCCTGAGACAGGCGGCCAGCAGTTCTCCGCCGTTCCTCAGCCGGGCAGCTCGGATGTCCCACAGCCTCAGGGGTCGAGCGTTGCGCAGCCGCAGTCTGCGCGAAGCTACGCACCTGCTGCTCCAACCGGACAGTCTCTCGGAACCTCGGCACAGATGCCCGCTCCGGACCCGATGACACGATTCGAACCCGAGGCACAATTCACCTCCTCTTTCCAGTCGTTCGTCAATACCGCGCCGGCCATGCCTGGGCCGAGCGCCGCTCAGTATCCGCAGGCAGCACCGCAGCAGGTGCAGGCGTGGGCTATGCCCACGCCTGCCAAGAAGGCGCCGGTTTTCGAGGCCGTCGTGATCGGCGTCGGCGCGGCACTGATGCTCGTGGGTACGAGCAGTTTCCTGTTAGTCAGCGGCCCCTTTTTGAGCCTCTTCCTCGCCTTCTTCTGCCTCGTTCCCCTCGCTATCATCCTGGCATTCCTCCAGTTCGTGGATCGCTTCGAGCCCGAGCCTTGGTGGACGAAGATTGCGGCGCTCCTGTGGGGTGGCGGTGTGGCGATCTTCTTTGCGATGATTTCGAACGAGGTCGCCGGTAACTCCGTTGCGAGCGCAACCGGTAGCGGTGCTGCGGGAGAGATTTTCTCCGTTGTGGTTGCCGCTCCCGTTGGCGAGGAATTCCTCAAGGCGCTCGGCGTGCTCGTGATTGTCATGATGCGGCGTAACAGCATTTCCTCCCCGCTCGATGGCCTCGTCTACGCCGGTTACTCAGCGGCGGGGTTCCTCGTCGTTGAAGACTTCACATACTTCGTTAATAGCTTCTACGACGGGGGGTTCGCCCAGACTTTCGTGATGCGCGTCTTCCTGGGTGTCTTCGGGCATGTTATGTATACGACGTGCACCGGCTGGGCGATTGGATGGGCTGCGACGCGCACCCGTTCGCTGGGTGTCGGCATCGGTGTGAGCCTCCTCGGCTACCTGATCGGCGTGACGATGCACGGCGTGTGGAATGGATCCTCGGTGATCTCAGGCAGCCGCGGTGGCTTCCTCGTGCTCTACTTCATCATTCAGGTTCCCCTGTTCTGTGGCTGGCTGTTCTTCGTGTCCCGTGCGATGCGTCGAGAGCGGCGCGATATCGCTGCCGGTCTCATGCCCTACGTCAACCAGGGCTGGATTCTGCCGAGCGAGGTCCAGATGGTGTGTGATCCCGCTGCCCGCCGCAACGCGCTCTCCTGGGTGGCGAGCGGTGGCCCTGAAGCAAAGCGGGCGATGAAGTCCTTCATGAACAACTTGGCGTCCCTCGGCCTTGACCAGGTCATCATGAACGTGCGCGGTCCCGAAAAGGGCCGCATTGAGGACACTCAGGAGAAGGTGCGGGAGGCGACAAATCAGCGTCAGAAGTTCCAGGCGCTCATGGGCATTCGCCCCATGTGAGCGTTTTGATTCACACGGTCGTCGCATGGCGTTTTCATAGGTCACGCATAGGTTGATGTCGCACGATGGTGGGGATAGAAAGGAAACAAACGTGACTTACGCTCATTCTGCCCGCCCTTCGTCGCGGGCCCTCACCGTGTGCTCGATCGTCTTGATCGTCATCGGCATCCCGGCACTAGCCCACGAGGTGCGTGGTGCGATTGATGGTGCCAGCAGCTCCGCCGCGGCGCTCGCTGTGAGTGCATCGTGTGTCAGCGCTGTCGTCGGCCTCCTTTTCTTGGCCTGGGTGGCGCGATTCGCTCCGTCGGTCCTGTCGTGGATTGCCGCATTTGCGTGGGGCACCGGTGGTGCGCTCATGATCGCAGGTATCGGTAACGGCCTCATCGACGCCGCGGTGGAATCGACCAGCATGAGCGATTCTGCGGTTGATTTTGTGACCTCCGTTGTGACGGGTCCCGTTGTGGAGGAAACCGCGAAAGGTATCGGCGTGCTCATTCTGATCCTCGCCGCCCGTAAACTGCTGACCCATCCGTCTCAGGGCGCTGTCCTGGGTGTCCTTGTCGGCCTTGGTTTCGCCTGGGGCGAGGATATGGGTTACTACGTGAGTGCCCTCGAGGACGGTATGGGCGGACTGTGGGAATCCTTCCTGGCGCGCGCGATCCTGGGTGGCTACGGGCACGCGATCTTCACGGGTGTCTTCGGCTACGCTCTCGCGTGGGCTGCACTGCGCGCGAAGAATGTGTTTGCCGGCATCCTCGTTGCTGTCGGTGGGTTCATCGCGGCCCTCGTGCTTCATGGGCAGGCCAACGGCGTTGGCTTCCTTGCGCCCGAGGACTCATGGAACCTCACCTACGGAGCTATCGAGCTTCCCCTCCTGCTTGTCAGCGTTGCGCTCCTCGTGTGGGGCCTGCGTCGCCATCGGGCTACCCTGGAGGCATGAGCGCACTCGACTGGCCTGTGGACGCGGACGGTTATCCCCATCGGGAGGCCGCCCGCGTCCTCTTGTTTGATGATGAGGGACGTGTCCTGTTGGCCAAGGGCCACGACGAGGATCAGCCAGAGCGATTCTGGTGGTTCACGATTGGTGGTGGCATCGAGGACGGCGAAGATCCCCGCAGCGCAGCTGTGCGTGAGGTCTTCGAAGAAACGGGCATTGAACTGGCCCCTGACGATTTGGTCGGTCCCGTTCTCTACCGGACCGCTGAGTTCGACTTTCTGGCCGTCACTGCCCGGCAGGACGAATGGTTTTTCCTCGCTCACGCGCCTTCTACCGCGCTGAGTCGCGATGGGTGGACGGATCTGGAGCGATCCGTCATCGACGCGCAGGCCTGGTGGGACATCGATGAGGCAGAGGCTCAGATCGACGCAGACATCTACCCCGCGCAGATCCTCGAGTACGCCCGTTCGTGGCGGCATGGTTGGGATGGGCGCATGATTCGCCTCACGGACACGCGCGAGCCCTGACGTCGGCGCTAGGCGAGTCCGAGGGGAGCGATCGCTAGGGAAAGATCTGGCGTGTTGAGCTGGACCGCTACCCGTTCGCGCACGGCGGGCTTCGCGCAGAACGCGATACCGACTCCGGCCTCGTGCATCATGGGGACGTCGTTCGCCCCGTCGCCGATCGCAACCGTGCGTTCGCGGGGGACACCCAGGGACGAGGCCCACGAACGCAGGCAGTCGACTTTCACCTGGGAGGTGACGATACGGCCCAGCACTCGTCCTGTTAAGAATCCGCCCTCGACCTCAAGGCGATTAGCGGCGTAGAAATCGATGCCGAGGGAGGCCGCCAGGGGAGCGACCACCTCCTCGAAACCGCCTGATACGACGCCGAAATGCCCGCCCGCTCGGTGGGTCGCCTCAATGAGTTCGCGTGCTCCCTTCGTGGGAGTGATGGAGGTTAGGACATCGCCGAACACAGATTCCGGGACGCCCGCGAGGGTCGCGACCCGCTCCCGCAGCGACTGCGCGAAATCGAGCTCGCCGTTCATGGCGCGGGAGGTAATCTCGGCGACCCGCTCTCGCGTACCCGCGGCCTCGGCGAGCTCCTCGATGACCTCCTGACTAATCAACGTCGAATCGACGTCAGTGACGACGAGGCCGGGTGCCCCGCTGACACACAGCAGCGGAGCACCCGGCTCATCGAGATGGAGCATCATACTCACTTGTGGACGACCGTACCCTTGGGGACGACCGTAATGCCCGACTCTGTGACGGTGAACCCGCGCTCGAGGTCGTGCTCAAGATCAACGCCGACGACGGCGCCTTCCTCGACGATGACGTTCTTGTCCAGAATCGTCTTCACGACCCGCGAGGAACGGCCGATGCGCGAACCGTGCATGATGACCGAATCCTCGATCTTCGCCCACGAATGGACGTAGGTGTGCGGGGAGACGATCGAACGCGTGATCTCGCCACCGGAGACGATGACGCCGGGGGAGACGAACGAGTCGATCGCATGACCCAGGCGGTCCTCATCGCCGTAGACGAACTTTGCCGGCGGCAGGGAACCATCGATCATCGTCATGGTCGGCCACTCGCGGTTGTACAGGTTAAACACCGGGTGCACCGAGATGAGGTCCATGTTCGCCTCGTAGTAGGCGTCCAGCGTACCAACGTCGCGCCAGTAATCGCGGTCACGGTCGGTCGAACCCGGCACGTCGTTGTCCTGGAAGTCATAGACGCCGCACTCGCCGCGCTCGACAAACCACGGGATGATGTTGCCGCCCATGTCGTGCTTCGAATCGGGGTTGGCCGCATCCTCGCGCAGTGCGTTGACCAGATCCTTCGTGGTGAAGACGTAGTTGCCCATCGAGGCGAGGACCTTGGTCGGATCGTCGGGCAGACCGACGGCATGCTTGGGCTTCTCGAGGAAGTTCTTCACGACGCCGCCCTCGCCATCGATGACGCCGAGTGCGGGAGCCAGCTCGATCGGCTGGCGAATGCCGGCCACCGTCGCAGGAAGACCCGAATCGATATGGTGCTGGACCATCTGCGAGAAGTCCATGCGGTAGATGTTGTCGGCACCGATGATGACGATGTATTCCGGTGCCTCGTCATCAACGATGTTGAGGGACTGGTAGATAGCATCGGCGCTACCCAGGTACCAGTGCGGCCCGCGACGCTGCTGGGCCGGCACAGGGGCAATGAAGTTGCCGAGCAGGGGAGATGTGTACCAGGTCTTCGTGACGTGGCGGTCGAGGGAATGGGACTTGTACTGCGTCAAGACAACAATCTTGAGGTATCCGGAATTCACGATGTTCGACAGTGCGAAATCGATCAGCCGGAAGTGACCACCGAACGGAACGGCCGAGCTTTGCGCGGTCCTCCGTCAGGGGCATCAGTCGCTTACCCTCACCGCCCGCGAGAACGATTGCCAGGACGTGGTTCTTTGCCATGTGGCACCTCTTCGTTGGTCGAGTGGACCCGCATCGGCGCGAATCCGTGGGAGTGGTCACACTGTATTACAAATGTCTATCGATTGCTACATCGTCTCGTTTTCTATCAGCAGTGACGTGAGATCGGATACGATGTGTGCTACGCGTCGCTACTGTCGGAAGGACCCCATCATGCGCGTCGATCTGCTTACCCGCGAATACCCGCCCCACGTCTACGGAGGTGCTGGCGTTCACGTCCTTGAACTAGCAAAGGTCCTGCGTGGGCTGGTCGATGACCTGCGGGTGCAGGCGTTTGACGGTCCGCGCGAGCCGGGCACCGATGGTGCCGACCCGGGAGTGACCGGACATGCCGACCTGCCCCAGCTGGCCGGAGCGAACGCGGCCCTGCGGACCTTGGGCGTCGACCTCGAGATCGCCGCGGCGTGTGAGGGGTCGGACCTCGTGCACTCGCACACGTGGTACGCGAACTTCGCTGGCCACGTGGCCTCGCTGCTGGGCGACATTCCCCATGTCATCTCCGCCCACTCGCTCGAGCCGCTGCGCCCCCTGGAAGGCTGAGCAGCTCGGCGGTGGCTACCGCCTGTCCTCCTACGTGGAGAAAACCGCCTATGAGGCCGCCAGCGCGATTGTCGCGGTGTCGAACGGTATGCGCGACGATATCCTGCGCTGCTACCCCGGCGTTGATCCCGACCGAGTGCACGTCATCCACAACGGCATCGACCTGAACAAGTGGCACGCGCCCGAAGGCGAAGCGGGAGAGGAACTGCGTGCCCGCGTGCTCGCCGAGCACGGTATTGACCCGTCGCGTCGCACGGTCGTCTTCGTCGGCCGTATTACCCGTCAGAAGGGCCTGCCGTACTTCCTGCGCGCTGCCCAGCTCCTGCCCGAGGATGTCCAGCTGGTCCTGTGCGCTGGCGCCCCCGATACTCCGGAAATTGCTGCCGAGGTTGAGGGCCTCGTCGCCGAGCTGCGTGCCCGACGCTCCGGCGTTGTCCTCATCTCCGAGATGCTCCCGCAGCCTGAGGTTGCTGCGATCTGTCCTCGGCTCAGGTGTTCATTACTCCTTCCGTCTACGAGCCCCTCGGTATTGTGAACCTGGAGGCAATGGCGCTCGGTCTGCCCGTTGTTGGTACCGCAACCGGCGGCATCCCCGACGTGATCGTCGACGGAGAGACGGGCTACCTCGTGCCGATCGAGCAGATGCAGGATGGGACGGGAACACCGCTGGATCCGCGCGCATTCGAGGAAGCGATGGCCGACCGCCTGATTCGTGTTCTCGACGATCCCGAGCTGGGTCGCCGCATGGGCGAGGTCGGCCTTGCACGCGCCCGCGATCACTTCTCGTGGGAAGCGATCGGCATCAAGACCGCCGAGCTGTATCGCTCGCTCGTTTAGGGCGCACGCCACCCTATAGACGACTAGCTGGATACATGACTTACGTCCTGAATCTTTCTCACGTGTCCGTCCAACGAGGGGATACGCAAATCCTGTCCGATGTCTCATGGTCAACGCGTCCGCGTCAGCACTGGGTCATTGTTGGTCCAAACGGTGCGGGCAAGACCACGCTGGCGCGCGTGGCATCTGGTCGCATTGCGCCGGATGCCGGTGAGGTGACTGTCTCGGACACGGATTTGGCACAGGCGGATCCCGCGGAGGTAGCCACTCGTGTCGGGTTGGCCTCCGCTGCGGTGGCTGCCAAGATCGTGCCGACGCAGTCGGTTCTCGACACTGTTCGCAGCGCTGCCTGGGGTTTGGCTGTCGCTCACGACGAGGAATACGAGCAGGTCGATGATGAGCGTGCTCGTGCGCTCATGGAGATCTTCGGCATCGACCACCTCGGCCAGCGTGAGTTCGCAACCCTGTCGGAGGGTGAGGCACAGCGCGTGCTCCTCGCCCGCGCGCTCATGACGGACCCGGAGGTCCTCGTCTTGGATGAGCCGACGTCTGGGCTCGATCTGGGCGCTCGCGAGTTGCTGATCGCCGCTCTTTCTGAGATCATGAAAGGTTCCAAGTCTCCGCAGATCGTCTTGGTGACCCACCAGATCGAGGAGATTCCTGATGGCGTGACGCATTGCGCGATCATGTCACAGGGGCAGATTGCCCATCAGGGGCCGATTGAGGATGTTCTGACGGGCGTGAATCTGTCGCAGGTTTATGGCATGCCGCTGCTCGCCGGTCGCACCGATGGTCGCTGGTGGGCGCGCGGTGTGACCGAGTAAGAGAGGCAGGGCGATGAGTACCTGGTGGCTGTGGATTCTAGCGGCACTCGTGTGCGGCATTGTCGAGGTCATGAGCGTGAGCTTCGTGTTCTTGATGTTCGCGATTGGAGCTCTTGCCGCCGGTATCGCGGGAGCGTGTGGCGCGAGTCTGACGGTCCAGGTGATCGTCTTCATCGTCGTATCCATCGCTCTCTTGGTTCTGTTGCGTCCGTTCCTGAAAGGACGGATTGAACGATCGAGCAATTATGTTCCCAGCAATACGGACCGCCTGATCGGCAAGAGTGGCTACGTCACCGAGGCAGTGGGTGAGCGTCACGGACGTATCCAGTTTTCTGGCGGTGAATGGAGCGCGCGGACCGAAGGACCGGAGTTGCCCGTTGGTGCCGAGGTGCGCGTTGATCGTATCGATGGTGCGACCGCCATTGTCAGTGCTCTCAACCTGGCGCAGCCTCCTGCCAGTCAGCCATCTGCAGGTTCGGCCTCCTGATAGGCCCGATTTGTTGACTTTGAAGTAAGAAAGGAAAGACGTCAGTGAGCTCAGTAGAACTCTTTGGCAACGTCGCGTTCATCGTGATCCTTGCCCTCGTCATCTTTGTCGTCGTGTCGCTTGTTCGTGCGGTCCGCATCGTTCCGCAGTCGCAGGCGTACGTCGTCGAGCGTCTGGGACGTTTCCAGGCCGTGATGCAGGGTGGTTTCCACCTTCTCGTCCCTTTTGTGGATCGCGTCGCCGCCCGTATTGACCTGCGCGAGCAGGTTGCGAACTTCCCGCCTCAGCCTGTCATCACCGCCGACCAGGCGATGGTGTCGATCGACTCCGTTATCTACTTCCAGATCACGGATCCGCGCAGTGCTACCTACGAGTGGCCAACTTCCTGCAGGCGATTGAGCAGCTGACCGCGACGACCCTGCGTAACCTGATTGGTTCTCTCGACCTTGAGCAGACCCAGACGTCGCGCGAGTCGATCAACAAGCAGCTGCGCGGTGTCCTTGATGAGGCCACGGGCCCGTGGGGTATTCGCGTCACCCGCGTGGAACTCAAGTCGATTGAGCCGCCGCCGCGAGTGCTGGCAGCCATGGAGCAGCAGATCACGGCTGAGCGTACCAAGCGTGCGACGATTCTGACGGCCGAGGCTGAGCGTGAGGCGCAGATCAAGAAGGCTGAGGGTGCTAAGCAGGCCGCAGTGCTGGCGGCTTCTGCTCAGCAGGAGGCGCAGGTCCTTCAGGCCAAGGGCCAGAGGGAAGCACTGATCCTGCAGGCCGAAGGTGCACGTCAGGCGCAGATCCTGCGTGCGCAGGGCGAGTCCGAGGCTATCCAGACGGTCTTTGCGGCCATCAACGCCGGCAAGGCCACGCCCGAGCTCCTGTCCTACAAGTACCTTGAAATGTTGCCGAAGATCGCCGATGGTCAGGCGTCCAAGCTGTGGATGCTTCCTTCTGATCTCACCGGCGCACTGGAATCCATCTCGAAGGGTTTCAACCTGGGCAAGTAGACTGAAGCCATGCCGGGCCGACCGCAGTCCCTGCGGTCGGCCCGTTCATTTTCTCGACGGGAGGACATCGGTGGATTCGCATCAGGAATATGTGCTGCGTGAGGTGGCACAGAAGAATATTCGTTTTATTCGTTTGTGGTTCACGGATGTCGCGGGCGTCTTGAAGTCAATTTCGATCGACCCGGGCGAGCTTGAAGAAGCGTTCGCCGAGGGCATTGGTTTCGACGGGTCTGCGGTCGAGGGCTTGACGCGCGTCTACGAGTCGGACATGCTCCTGAAGCCGGATGCCTCGACGTTCCAATTGCTCCCGTGGCGTTCCAACGATGACCCGGTCGCGCGCATGTTCTGCGATGTCCTCATGCCTGACGGGCGGCCCGCGCCGTCCGATCCTCGAGGCGTTCTCGAGCGCACCGTCCAGCGGGCCGCGGATGCGGGTTTCCGCGTCATGATCCACCCTGAGATCGAGTTTTATCTCCTGCGTCAGCCCGTCACCCCCGACCGTATGATTCCGGTCGACCAGGCCGGCTACTTTGACCACGTCGCACGCGGGGATTCGAATGACTTCCGTCGTCGTGCGGTGCGGATGCTGGAGGATATGGCGATCCCAGTCGAGTTCTCCCACCACGAGGGCGGGCCCGGACAAAACGAGATCGACCTGCGCGCCGTGGATCCCGTGCGCGCTGCGGACAACATCATGACCGCACGTACCCTCATCGAAGAGGTCGCGCTGCGCGAGGAACTCGTCGCCACGTTCATGCCCAAGCCCTTTATCGAGCATCCGGGCTCGGGCATGCACACGCACCTGTCGCTGTTCGAAGGTGAAGAGAACGCGTTTTTCTCCCCGGCGGGTCAGTATCGTCTGTCGACGACGGGGCGCCAGTTCATCGCGGGCCTGCTCGCGCACGCCGAGGAGATCGCGGCGATCACGAACCAGCACGTGAATTCCTACAAGCGTCTGTGGGGCGGGGGAGAAGCTCCTTCCTACGTGTGCTGGGGTCACTTGAATCGTTCTGCGCTCGTGCGCGTCCCGCTGTACAAGCCGAAGAAGGCCGCTGCCGCGCGCATCGAATATCGCGCGCCCGACCCGAGCGCGAACCCCTACCTCGCCTTCGCTGTCCTTATTGCGGCGGGCCTTGAGGGCATCGAGAAGAAGATGGAGCTCATGCCCGAGGCCGAGGATAACGTGTGGGACCTGTCGGATCGTGAACGCCAGGTGATGGGTATTCGCGCGCTGCCGGCATCCCTGGCTGACGCCGTGCGCTCCATGAAGAGCTCCGATCTGGTGGCTTCTACCCTCGGTGAGCAGGTGTTCGACTACGTTATTCGTAACAAGCGCAAGGAATGGACGGAATATCGTCAGCAGATCACTCGCCAGGAGCTTGAGCAATTCCTGAAGGTCGTTCCGCGGTGACGCCGGACGAGCTTCGGATTGCCGGATTCCTGGACCCGCGCCGCGCGCTCAGCTTTTTCGAGGAGCTGCCGGGCGGTGCCGAGGCGTGGGAGCGTGACCTGAGCGCGAGCGCCGATCCCGACCAGGCGCTCCTGGCCGCGATCCGTCTGCACGAAGCGGACCCCGGCCTCGTGCGCGCTCTCGTGGACAAGCCCGACGCCCGGCGTCGCGTGTGCGCCGTGCTGGGCGGTAGCCAGTGGCTCGGGGACTACGTCATCGCTGATCCCACCCGCGCTGTGGCGATCTGGGAGGATCCCGGCTGCAGCGAGCAGGTGCTCCTGGCTTCCGTGTGCGCAACTCGGACTGAGGGGGGGAGCCTATGTAGCCGCAGAGGGGGCGAGCGCGGACGACCTGCGCGCAGCCTACCGACGCGTTCTCCTGTCTGTGGCCGCCGACGATCTGACAAGTGAGGATCCCGGCGCCCTCATGCCCGAGGTTGGCAGGCGCATCGCGGACCTCGTGGATGCGACGCTCGAGGCTGGTCTCGCACTTGCCCGTCGCGATATCGATCCGCGGGGAGAGACCCCGTTCGCAATCATCGCGATGGGTAAGACGGGGGCACGCGAACTCAACTACATCTCCGACGTTGATGTCGTCTACGTTGCTGAAGCCGGGGTGGATCAGGACGAGCGTGTGGCCCTCGAGGTCGCCACGCGACTCGCGGCAGCAACGGCTTCTGCGTGCTCGGGTCCCGGCACCGAGGCACCTCTGTGTACTGTTGATGCCAACCTGCGCCCGGAGGGGCGTAACGGCGCTCTCGTACGTACCGTTGAGTCTATCGTCAGTACTGGGACAAATGGGCGCAGACGTGGGAGTTTCAGGCGCTGCTGAAGGCCCGTGCCTGCGCGGGAGACGAGGTCATCGGCCGGGCCTTCGAGGATGCCGCGCAGCCCTACGTGTGGAGCGCCGCGACGCGTGAGGGCTTCGTCGAGGCCGCGCGTGCGATGCGCCGACGGGTCGAGGACAATATCTCGCGTTCGCATGCGTCGCGAGAGCTCAAGCTCGGCCGCGGCGGCCTGCGCGACGTCGAGTTCACGGTTCAGCTGCTCCAGCTCGTCCATGGCCGCACGGATGCTTTCCTGCGGGTGCGCTCGACGCTGGAGGCGATTGAGGCACTGAGAGATGGCGGCTATATCGCTCGCAGTGATGCTGATCAGCTCGCATCGTGCTATCGCTTCCTGCGCGCCGTTGAGCACCGAACCCAGTTGCCTCGTATGCGCCGCACGCATCTGATCCCTGACAAGGAGCGGGAGCTGCGCGTCCTCGGGCGGGCGATGGATCGCTCGCGCTTCCCCGACGCGGCCTCGATCAGTAGTGCAATCGACGAGGTGCGTGCACGGGTGCGGGCCCTCCACGAGGATGTGTTCTATCGGCCGATCATCGCCGCAACGGCATCCCTGAGCGAGGACGAGGTCTCCCTGCACGCGGATGGTGCGCGTGACCGCCTCGCGGCGATTGGCTACCGTGATCCGGCGGGTGCTCTCACGCATATTGCAGCGCTGACCCAGGGCACGAGCAGGCGCGCTGCGATCCAGCGTCACCTGCTCCCGGTGTTTATCTCGTGGCTTGCGGCGGGGGCCGACCCCGACATGGGACTGCTGAATTTCCGGATCCTGTCCGAGGACATCGGTGACTCGCATTGGTACCTCGCTCTCCTGCGTGACTCGGGTGTGGCCGCCCGCAGGCTGACTACGATGCTCCCGAACTCGAGGTGGATCGCCGAGGCACTCGCTAAGCGTCCCGAGGCCGTGGCTTGGCTCGATGACGATGACGAGCTGGCACCGCGCGAACCGCATCGGCTAGCTCGGGAAGTTGCGGCCCTCATTGACCGCCACGAGGATGCGGCCGAGGCAGCCGCTCGAGTCCGAGCCGTCCGTACCCGTGAGCTGACGCGTTGCGCGATGAACGACCTCCTGGAAGGTGTCAATCCTCGCGGCAACGCGATTGCGGATGCGACGGATGCTGCAATCCTTGGAGCCCTCGCCATCGCTTCGCGGGAGGAAAGTGAACGCTGGGGCGGGCAGCGGGCGAACGTTGTCTTTGTCGCGATGGGGCGCTATGGGGGCCGCGAGTGCTCCTACGCGTCCGATGCGGATGTGATCGCTGTGCATGAGGCGGTTGGAGGGGCAACCGATGCCGAAGCTGCGTCTAGCGCGACGGTCATCGTGAACCGTGTCAAGAGCCTTCTCGGTTCGGCGACCAGCCAACTGGGTATCGTCGTTGATCTCGACCTTCGCCCAGAGGGCAAGAACGGACCGATGAGTCGCACGATCGAGTCGCATCGCGAGTACGTGCAGCGCTGGGCTTCCACGTGGGAGCGGCAAGCAGCGGTGCGTGCGCGTCCGATTGGGGAGGGGAAGCTTGCCGATCGGGCGCGAGAGCTCTTCGCGGAGCTCGCCTACGGGGGAGTGAGTGAGTCGGACGTGCGTGACATCCGCCTGCTGAAGGCCCGCATGGAAAACGAACGCCTGCCGCGCGGTATCGAGGCGGCTCGTCATGTAAAGCTGGGCCCCGGCGGGCTCTCCGACGTCGAGTGGACGATCCAGCTCATTCAGATGCGTGCCGGAAAGAACGACTCCGAGCTACGGACTTCGTCGACGACGCAGGCGATTCAGGGTGCTCGGGATCATGACCTGATGAGCGCCGAGGACGCGCAGATTCTCCTTCACGCCTGGGACATGGCGACCCGTATCCGCGCTGCGAATACACTGGCGACAGGCCGTATGAGCGGTGTGAAACTCGACGTTTTACCCCGTGATAGTGCGGAGCTGCGTGCCCTCGCGGCGATCCTCGGGTACGGTAGCGGCGGGCTGAACGCCCTCGAAGAAGACTGGCTGCGCGCCGGACGCAAGGCGCGCGCCGTGATGGAACGACTTTTCTGGGAGCAGCAGTGAAGATTGTGCTGGTACGGCACGGACAGACCCCCGCGAATCGCCTCGGCGCGCTCGACACCGTGCGCCCCGGCCTCGGGCTGACCCCTGAAGGGCTCCTGCAGGCCCAGCGCCTCGCGGATCGGTGGGAGGCCGAGGTCGCGCCTCCTCCGAGTGTCATCGCGCTGTCCGGCCTGCACCGCACGCGCCTGACGGCGGCACCGCTGGCGAGCCGGTACGGGCTGACCCCGCAGGTGCAGCCCGGCATCCGAGAGCTGCGTTCCGGTGACCTTGAGATGGCTGCGGACCCGGCGTCTCAGTCCCTCTACGTGCGCACAACCCTGTCGTGGTGCGCGGGTGACCTGGACAACCGGATGCCGGGCGGCGAGAACGGGCGCGAGGCCCTGGCCCGCTCGCTGGAGACTGTGCGCCGCGTGGGCCTGGCCGCCCGCGAGCAAGCGGGGGACGAGGCCGTCGCGGTCTTCGTCATCCACGGTGCGCTCACGCGCCTGCTGGCCACGTGGCTGTCCACAGAGATCGACGAGGAGCTCGTCTCCCAGCACTTCATGTCGAACACGGGTACCTCGACCTTCGAGTGGGCGCCCGACTTCACTCCAGCATCTGCCGACGAACTCGCGAAGCGGGCTCCACGCCCTGACCTGGAACGACCGTCCCCTCGATCAGTGGTCCTGAGACGGCTCCTGATCGGACGCCACGAAGGCTGAGACCTCGAAGGGGAACGAACGGTATTTGAAATAGTTCTCCAGGTAGGACAGGTGTTCCTCGCACGCCAGCCATGTCTTCGTACGGGCGCGGTGAATCGCAGGATTGCGCCAGTCGATCCGATAGATTGCGGCGTTAGTGCATTCGCGTGCCGAGCAGATGCCCGAGGCGCTTTCGAGACCCAGAGCCATGGTGTCCTCCCCGTGCGGTTACGCTTGGAAGTATGCCAACCCTCGTTCTCGTTCGCCACGCGCAGGCCGCATACTCCTACCCCGATCACGCGCGTCCCCTCACGCAAGCAGGCCTCGACCAGGCGGCGCGCCTCGGCGGCGTCCTCGCCCGTGAGATCGGGAGCTTCGATGTGGCCGTGTGCTCGGATGCGAGACGTGCCCAACAGACATTTGAACAGATCAACCAGCGTGTCCAGATCGGTGACAGCTGGTACGACCGCGGTGTCTACAACGCCGACGAGGAAGACATCCTGACCCTGGCGCGTACTTTCGAGGGGGACAGCGCCCTCATCGTCGGCCACGAGCCCACCATCTCTGGCGCCGGTTACGTGCTGGCCCGCGAGAACGATCGGGGAGAGGTCGCTCAAGGTGTTCCCACCGCGACCGCGGTCATCCTTACGTTCGACGGAAGCTGGGAGAACCTGACCCCCTCGAGCTGTGCCCTGCGTGTCCTGCTGACGCCGCCTACCCGGTAGGTCCAGGCCCGCGCACGTGCCCCGGCCTCGTCCATTGTCCCTGTGACTGTGTTTACGTTTGTCCACGTGGGGCCCGCCCGGATGCGGATGGGGGCCGCGGACGCGTTAGAATGTGGCGGTATCTATCCACCCAACAGGGAGAAGTGATGTCGGGACACTCTAAGTGGGCGACCACCAAGCACAAGAAGGCCGCCATTGACGCCAAGCGCGGCAAGCTCTTCGCGCGCCTCATCAAGAACATTGAGGTTGCAGCTCGCACGGGCGGCGGCGACCCCGCTGGCAACCCGACCCTGTACGACGCCATTCAGAAGGCGAAGAAGAACTCCGTCCCCGCCGACAACATCGACCGCGCCGTCAAGCGTGGCTCCGGTGCCGAGGCCGGTGGCGCTAACTACGAGACCATCATGTATGAGGGTTACGGCCCCAACGGTGTCGCCTTCCTCGTGGAGTGTCTGACGGATAACCGTAACCGTGCGGCTTCCGACGTTCGCCTGGGCTTCACCCGTCACGGCGGCTCGCTGGCCGACCCGGGTTCGGTGTCCTACCTGTTCTCGCGTCGTGGCATCGTCGAGGTGCCCGCTGCCGACGGTGTGGATGAGGAATCCATCATGATGGCCGTCCTGGACGCGGGTGCTGAAGAAGTCGAGGACGCCGGCGAGCTCTTCGTCATCGAGTCCGACCCCAAGGACGTCGTCGCCGTGCGTACCGCCCTGCAGGAAGCCGGCATCGATTACGACTCCGCCGAAGTCCAGTTCGTCGCCTCCACCGAGGTCGAGCTCGATCTCGAGGGTGCCCTCAAGGTCAACAAGCTCATCGACGCCCTCGAGGACTCCGACGATGTGCAGAACATCTACACGAACATGTCCCTGTCGGACGAGGTTCGTGCCCAGCTGGAAGAGCAGGAGTGAACATGAGCGATTCGACCGCTAAGCGCGAGGTCGGCACCCCGCAGGTCAAGCGCGGTATGGCCCAGATGCTCAAGGGTGGCGTCATCATGGACGTCGTCACCCCCGAGCAGGCGAAGATCGCCGAGGACGCGGGCGCCGTGGCCGTCATGGCTCTCGAGCGCGTCCCCGCCGACATCCGCGCGCAGGGTGGCGTGGCCCGCATGTCTGACCCGGATCTGATCGAAGGCATCATCGACGCCGTGTCGATCCCGGTGATGGCCAAGGCCCGCATCGGTCACTTCGTCGAGGCGCAGGTCCTGCAGTCCCTCGGCGTCGACTACATCGACGAGTCCGAGGTCCTCACCCCCGCCGACTACAGCCACCACATCGACAAGTGGAACTTCACCGTCCCCTTCGTGTGCGGTGCGACCAACCTCGGTGAGGCGCTGCGCCGCATCAACGAGGGCGCGGCTATGATCCGCTCCAAGGGCGAGGACGGCACCGGCGACGTCTCCAACGCGACCACGCACATGCGTAAGATTCGCGACGAGATCCGCCACCTGACCTCCCTGCCCGAGGACGAGCTGTACGTCGCGGCCAAGGAACTGCAGGCCCCCTACGAGCTCGTCGCCGAGGTCGCCCGCGAGGGGCGCCTCCCCGTCGTGCTGTTCACGGCCGGTGGCATCGCCACCCCCGCCGATGCTGCCATGATGATGCAGCTCGGCGCCGAGGGCGTGTTCGTCGGCTCGGGCATCTTCAAGTCTGGTGACCCCGCCAAGCGCGCGGCCGCCATCGTCAAGGCCACGACCTTCTACGACGACCCGTCCGTCATCGCCGAGGTCTCCCGCGGTCTGGGCGAGGCCATGGTCGGCATTAACGTCGACGACCTTCCCGTCGATCACCGTCTCGCGGAGCGCGGATGGTGACCATCGGCGTTCTCGCCCTTCAGGGCGACGTCGCAGAGCATGTGCGGGCGCTGGAAAACTCCGGCGCCCGCGCGCTGCTTGTGCGAAGGGTTTGCGAACTGGAGCAGGTTGACGGCCTGGTCATCCCGGGCGGTGAGTCGACGACCATGTCGAATCTCCTCCTGTCTTTTGGGCTGTTTGACACGTTGAATGAACGCATCGGCTCCGGCATGCCCGTGTACGGGACGTGTGCGGGCATGATCATGCTCGCCTCGTCGATCCTGGATGGTCGAGCGGACCAGCGTTCTTTCGGTGCGCTCGACATGGTTGTGCGCCGCAATGCCTTCGGTCGCCAGGTCGACTCCTACGAGGAAGACCTGGATGTCGTCGGCCTTGAGGGCGGTCCTTTCCACGCCGTCTTTATCCGCGCTCCGTGGGTTGAGTCTGTGGGTGAGGCGTCGAGGTGATCGCGCGTGCCGGTAACAGCGCTGACGGTCCAATCGTCGCGGTGCGACGCGGCAACGTGATGGCGACGTCTTTCCATCCCGAGGTGGGTGGGGACGACCGTATTCACGCGATGTTCGTCGATATGGTGAAGCGCGCCTGATGCGCGTCATGGGCATCGACCCGGGCCTGACGCGGTGCGGCCTCGGCGTCGTCGACGTCGATGCGTCGCGGCGCGCCTCGCTCGTGTACGTCGGGGTTGCCCGCACCGATAAGGACTTGGCGACGCACTTTCGCCTCCGTACCATCGCGGACGCGATCGATAGCGTCATCGAACGCTACGAGCCGGAGGTCGTTGCTATTGAGCGCGTCTTTGCACAGGATAACTTGCAGTCGGTCACGACCACGATGCAGGTCATGGGGGCAGCGATGACCTGCGTCGGTCGCGCCGGACTGCCGATGGCCGTTCACACGCCCTCCGAGGTGAAGTCTGCTGTTTCGGGAAATGGCAACGCGGATAAAGCGCAGGTGCAGGCGATGGTCGCGCGCATCCTCGGGCTCGCGAAAGCTCCCAAACCTGCCGACGCCGCCGATGCGCTGGCCATTGCGATTACGCACGCGTGGCGGGGGACAGGGCTCCTCGGTGCTCCCGAGGACTCGTCGGTGGCCGTTTCGATCTCGGGTCGCCTGACTGCTCGTGGATCGATGACGCCCGCTCAACGGGCGTGGGCCGAGGCCCAGGCCGCGCAACGCCGAACGGGTGCCGTCGATCCGAGGCGTAGGCGCGGCTAGAATCGTACATATGTTCGCCCGTGTGTGGGCGATCCATGAACGAAAGGAACGCAGTGATCTCCATTCTGCGCGGCACTGTCGCGAGCGTCGGCCTCGACCACATCGATATCCTCGTCGGTGGCATTGGTTTCCGCGTGCATGTGACGCCGGCTTTCGCGCAGGGTGCTTCCCGCGACGCGGAGATGACGGTGTTTACGTCCATGATCGTGCGCGAGGACTCAATGACCCTGTACGGCTTCGAGTCCGCGGATGAGCGCGACGTGTTCACGAAGCTCCTGTCGGTCTCGGGTATCGGCCCGAAGATCGCGCTGGCAGCCCTGGCGGTCTTGCGTCCCGATGACCTGCGCCGCGCCGTGCGTGACCAGGATCTGGCGGCTCTCCAGCGTATTCCCGGTGTGGGCAAGAAATCGGCCCAGCGCATGGCGCTCGAGATCGGCGATAAGCTTGGAACCCCTGCGGCCCTGCCGGGCGGAGAAACCGCCGCTGCTCCCGCGCCCACTGAGGATGCGGTGGCCTCCGAAGTGAGCGCCGCCCTGGTTGGTCTCGGATGGTCCGAGGCTCAGGCCGCCAAGGCGATCGAGAAGCTGGTGGGCAGTGGCCTCGGTGCTTCGGACATGCTGCGCGCCGCTCTCGTGAGCTTGGGAGGCGGACGTGGCTGATCAGATGGATTCGGGTTTCGACGTCGATGCGATGCGCATCGTCGCTCCCGACGCGGGGGAGCTGGAACGTGCGGCCGAGGCCGCGCTGCGCCCCAAGAAGCTCTCAGAGTTCGTGGGGCAGCGGGTCGTGCGAGGACAGCTCCAGCTGGTTCTCGATGCCGCGCGTATGCGTTCAGCCAGCCCCGACCATGTCCTGCTTGCGGGCCCTCCGGGGCTGGGCAAAACGACGCTCGCCATGATCATCGCCGCTGAAATGGGAACCTCCCTGCGCCTGACCTCCGGACCGGCGATCCAGCATGCGGGCGACTTGGCGGCGATCCTGTCTGGCCTCCAAGAAGGCGACATCCTGTTCATCGATGAGATCCACCGTCTCGCGCGCACAGCCGAGGAAATGCTCTACCTCGCGATGGAAGACTTCCGCGTCGATGTCGTCGTGGGCAAGGGGCCCGGAGCGACGTCGATTCCGCTGACGCTCCCGCCCTTCACGGTCGTCGGTGCGACAACGCGCTCTGGCCTGTTGCCCGCCCCGCTGCGTGACCGCTTTGGCTTTACGGCCCACCTTGAGTTCTACGAGACCGACGAGCTTCAGTCCGTCGTGACCCGTTCCGCTTCGCTGCTCGGATCGCCCATCGATGCGCAAGCCGCGCACGAGATCGCGTCGCGTTCGCGCGGCACCCCCCCGTATCGCGAACCGTCTCCTGCGTCGCGTCGTTGACTACGCCCAGGTGCACGGTGACGGGCAGCTGACCCTCGAGGCCGCGCGTGGCGCTCTTGAGCTTTTCGAGGTCGATCCGTCAGGCCTTGATCGCCTCGACCGAGCCGTCCTCGACGCGATCTGCCGCCGTTTTGCGGGAGGCCCAGTTGGCCTCACGACCCTGTCCGTCACGATCGGCGAGGAAGCAGAAACGGTCGAAACGGTCGCAGAACCCTACCTCGTACGCGAAGGGTTCCTCGTCCGTACCAACCGAGGACGCATGGCAACCCCCAAGGCGTGGGCGCACCTCGGGCTCAACCCGCCCGCGCCGGACGGGGCGCTCTTCGACTAGGGGAGTGGGCCTCGCACTCATCGTGGCTGGCCACAGCCGCACCTGGCGGTGTCAAAGAGGCTCGGGTGATACGCGCGCCGCGCCACTCCTTGATCACTTAGGCTAAACCCTCCTCGGGCATTAGACTGGCAAGGTGCGCTTCAAGCGCCTGACCGTCATCGAAAGTGAATCAGCCTTTATGAACAACTACACCCTCGTGATCCTGATCGTCGTCATGGTCGCTTTTATGTGGTGGACATCTTCCTCCCGCAAGAAGCAGATGGCGAAGATGGAGCAGGAAAAGCGCGACCAGCTTGCCGCCGTGAAGCCCGGAGAATGGGTTCGTACCCGCGTCGGCTTCTGGGGTCGTTTTGTTGACCTTGACGGCGACATCATCGTCCTGGAGACCACCGACGGGCACGAGATGTACTGGGAGCGTGAAATGATCGCCGAAATCGGCGGTCAGCCACCCCTCGCCGACACAGAGCAGAAGGACACGCTCGAGACCGCTGGCACGGACGAGACGACGGACGAGGACGAGACGGTCCTTGGCCTCGACGAGCCGACCAACGATGATTTCTTCAACAACGAGCCCGACGAGCAGCAGAAGTAAGTCAAGGCTGAACGGAAAGTAGAACCGTGGCATCACATAAGCGACGCCCCGTGCGCGCGCTCGTGACCCTCACCGTCTCCATCGTGGCGGCGTGTGCGGCACTTGCGATCGGGCACTTCACTGAGGGCGTGTCTCCGTATCCCGATCTCGCCCTCGATCTGAAGGGCGGTACTCAGCTCATCCTGACCCCGACCGTGACGGGCGACGGACAGCGCGAGATTACCGAAGAGGACATCACCCAGGCGATCTCGATTATTCGTAACCGTATCGACGCCTCCGGCGTGTCCGAGTCCGAGATTACCTCGATGGGTAACTCGAACATCATGGTGTCGATCCCCGGCACGCCCTCTCAGGAGCAGCTGGACCTGATTCGTTCGTCCTCGCAGATGAACTTCCGTCCTGTCCTGCGCATCGGCGCAGCCCAGGGCGTCATCCAGAACCAGCAGCCATCGCAGACGGGCACGCCGCAGTCCGGCGAACAGTCGGGTGCTCAGTCCGGTGAGCAGTCGGGTGCCCAGTCTGGTGCCCCGGCGACCGAAGCAGCCCAGTCTGGCGTGCAGTCCACCGCCCTGGATGCGTCGACCGCGATGGGCATTGCTGACACCAACCATGACGGTGTCCTGTCCGATACTCCTGCGACGACCCCGGAGAACGCGTCCGATCTGGCGTGGATCACCGAACAGGTCATGTACGACTTCCTGACGCTTGACTGCTCGGCTGCGGCCGACGTGAAGCACGTCGAGGGAGCATCCGACAAGCCCTATGCCGCCTGCGACGAGTCCGGCCAGATCAAGTACATCCTGGGCCCCGTGGCGGTGCCGGGTTCGGATCTGAAGACTGCGACGGCCGGCCTCGCGCGCAACAGCAACGGACAGACCACCGGCCAGTGGGCGGTCTCCTTGCAGTTCAACGACGCGGGCACGGAGAAGTTCAAGGAAACCTCCACCATCCTCTACGGATTCCACGAGTCTGACCCCTCGGGTTCCTCGTTCTACCAGGGCCGTCCCGACCGTAACTCCTTCGCGGTCGTCCTCGACGGTACGGTTATCACGGCCCCCTCGATGAACGCGATCATCCCCAACGGACAGGCTGAGATCACCGGTAACTTCACCGCTCAGTCGGCGTCCACCCTCGCGAATCAGCTCAGCTTCGGTTCGCTGCCGCTGAACTTCGAGGTCGAGTCCGAACAGCAGATCTCGGCGACAATCGGTACCGATCACCTGACGGTTGGCCTGTGGGCAGCCCTCATCGGCTTCCTGCTCGTCATCCTCTACCTGATTTGGCAGTACCGCGGCCTGGCAATCATCTCGGCGGGCTCCCTGGTGGTGGCTTCGGTTATCACCTACCTGGTGATTACGCTGTTGTCGTGGGCGATGGGCTATCGCCTGTCGCTGGCGGGTGTCGCGGGTCTCATCATGGCAATCGGCGTGACGACTGACTCCTTCATTGTGTACTTCGAACGTGTTCGCGACGAAGTACGCGACGGCCGACCGCTGCAGGCCGCTGTCGAAGAGGGTTGGGATCGCGCCAAGCGCACTATCCTCGTCTCCGACGCTGTCAACCTGGTCGCTGCCGTGGTCCTCTACCTGCTTGCTGTGGGTGGCGTTCAGGGCTTCGCCTTCACGCTCGGCGTCACGACGATCATCGATATTGCGGTGATCTTCCTGTTCACCCACCCGATGATGGAGCTGCTGATCCGTACTCGCTTCTTCGGCGAAGGTCACAAGTTCTCTGGCCTGGACCCCGAACACCTGGGTGCGAAGAACTCCCTCGTGTACGCGGGTCGAGGGCGCGTCGTCGCTCGTGGCGATTCCGCCTCCAAGAACAAGGATGACGAGGCCGGGGATGGGCTGTCGATCGCCGAGCGCCGCCGTGCGGCGCGCCCTTGCTGCCGCGAAGGCGCAGGAAGAGGCAGAGGAAGCCTCGTCGAGTGAATCGACAGATGACGCGACGGTCGCGACCGAGGAAGAGGAGAACTGACATGATGAGTTTTGCTCAGTGGGGCAACGCCCTGTACTCGGGCGACAAGTCCTACGCTGTCATTCCCAAGCGCAAGATCTTCGTTGGTCTGGCCGCGGGCGTGATCGTCGTGGGTTTCGCGCTCGTCGCGATCCTTGGCCTCAACCGTTCGATCGAGTTCACCGGTGGCTCCCAGTTCGACGTCGCTCACGTGAGCGACCAGAGCGAGTCCTTCGCACTGCGTGCGGTCAGCTCGAGCGGCCTTGTTGAGGGCAGCCCGAAGGTGACGCGCGTGGGTTCTGACTCCGTGCGCATTCAGACCACGTCTCTCGACTCCGCGCAGACCGCGCAGATGCGTGAGGCCCTGGCCGGCGCCTACGGCGTCGATGCCTCCGAGGTTCAGTCCTCCTCGATCGGTCCCTCCTGGGGCTCGTCGGTCACCACCAAGGCCGCGCAGTCGCTCGCGATCTTCATGGCCCTCGTTGCCCTGCTGATGACCGTCTACTTCCGTTCGTGGCGCATGGCTGCCTCCGCGCTCCTGGCGCTGCTGCACGATATCGCTGTCACCGTGGGCGTCTTCGCGATCCTCCAGGTTGAGGTTTCGCCCGCGACTGTCATCGGCTTCCTGACGATTCTGGGCTACTCGCTCTATGACACCGTCGTCGTCTTCGACAAGGTGCGCGAGCTGACCTCGGACGTTTACGACCAGAAGCACTACACCTTCGCCGAGTACGTGAACCTTGCGGTCAACCAGACGATGGTTCGCTCGATCAACACATCGGTTGTGGCGCTTCTCCCCGTCGGTGCGATCCTTATTATCGGTTCCGTGGCCCTGGGCCCCGGTACCCTGGTGGATATCTCGTTGGCTCTGTTCGTCGGCATGATCGCCGGTACCTACTCGTCGATCTTCATCGCGTCGCCGCTCCTGGTGACGTTCCAGGAGCTCTCGAACAAGACCCGCGAGCACAACGCAGCGGTCGCACATGAGCGCGACCGCCGCACCGCCACCGGCGAGGCTTCCACGTCGAAGTCCGTCAAGGTGGCTCCGATCAAGCCCGGACAGCGTCTGGGTAATGAGAACCAGCCCCACAGGAAGAAGAATCATCGATGATCGGTGAGCTTGGCGACCGCGTCGCCGCCCTGGTGCGTAGTAACCTTCTGGAGATTCCGGACTTCCCAGAGCCCGGTGTCCTGTTCCGTGACATTACCGAGCTGTTCGCGAACGGTCCAGCATTCAAGGAATTGGTCGAGCTGATCGGTGCGCGCTACGAGGGTCGTATCGACGCCGTCGCGGGTCTGGAATCGCGCGGTTTCATCCTCGGCGCCCCCGTGGCAGCCGAACTCGGACTCGGCATGCTGACGATCCGTAAGGCCGGCAAGCTGCCCGGCCACGTGATCGGCGTCGATTATGAGCTCGAGTACGGCACGGCCCGCATGGAAATGCATCCGGAGTCCGTCCACGAGGGCCAGCGTGTCCTCATCATCGACGACGTGCTCGCAACGGGTGGTACCGCAAACGCAGCGGTCAGGCTGCTGCGTCAGTGCGGTGCCTCCGTCGAGGCCGTGGCTGTTCTGCTCGAGCTTGATGCGCTGGGCGGGCGCTCGGTGCTCTCGGATGTGACGGTGGAGACCGCACTGCATCTGTGAGCACTGCTTCTTTGACAGTGAGCGGGTCCGGGGATCGTCTGATCCCCGGACCCGCTCGTTCGTCGCTATCATGGGGCCATGAGCAGCGACGACATGACAACAGGCTCCGCGCTTCCGGCGGCTGGTTCCCGGGTGCGCTCCGGCCTCGTGTGGTTTGGCTCGCGAGGGCGTGCCACGATCCCTGAGATTGAGCCGCTTGTGCGTGCGCTGCGCGCAAATCATCCGAAGGCGGATATCAGCGTCGTTGAGCGTGCGTACCGCACCGCTGAGGAACATCATCGCGGACAGATGCGCAAGTCTGGCGAGCCTTATATCACCCATCCGGTTGCTGTCGCGACCATCCTCGCAGAGATGGGTATGACGACGCCGACGCTCGTCGCCGCGCTGCTGCATGACACAGTCGAGGATACGGACTACACCCTCGAACAGCTGGCTGCCGAGTACGGAGAAGCCATTGCCAACCTCGTGGACGGTGTCACCAAGCTCGACAAGGTGCACTACGGGGCTGCTGCACAGTCCGAGACCCTGCGCAAGATGCTTGTCGCGATGAGTCGCGACATCCGTGTCCTCCTCATCAAGTTGGCGGACCGCCTGCACAACGCCCGGACGTGGCGCTTCGTACCTGCGAAGTCGGCGGCGAAGAAGGCCCAGGAGACCCTCGAAATTTACGCGCCGCTCGCTCACCGGCTCGGCATGAACATGGTGAAGTGGGAGCTTGAGGAGCTGTCCTTTAAGACACTGTATCCGGAGATTTACGAGGAGATCGACCGCCTTGTCACCGAGCGCGCTCCGCAGCGTGAGGAGTACTTGCGCGACATCATCGACCAGATTGAGGAGGATCTGCGGCGCTCGGGTACGAAGGGGACGGTGAGTGGTCGCCCGAAGAGCCACTACTCGATCTACCAGAAGATGATCGTGCGTGGGAAGGCATTCGACGAGGTCTTTGACCTGGTTGCGGTCCGGGTCCTCGTAGAGTCGATCAAGGACTGCTATGGAGTCCTGGGGTCGTTGCATGGGCGCTGGAATCCGATCCCGGGTCGCTTTAAAGACTACATCGCGATGCCGAAGTTCAATCTGTACCAGTCCCTGCATACGACGGTGATCGGTCCGGGTGGCAAGCCTGTGGAGATCCAGATCCGCACGTTCGACATGCACGAGCGCGCCGAGCATGGCGTAGCGGCGCACTGGAAGTACAAGCAGAACCCGAATGCTACCGGTGGCGATTCCGATCGGATGAGCTCGGACGAGCAGGCGAACTGGTTGCGTGCTCTGGTGGAGATGGAACGCGAGACGGGTGACCCCGAAGAGTTCCTGGATTCGCTGCGCTATGAGATTGCCGGCGACGAGGTGTACGTCTTTACGCCGAAGGGACAGTCATCGTCCTGCCCGCGCGCGCGACTCCCGTTGATTTTGCCTACGCCGTGCACACGGAGGTCGGGCACCGCACCGTGGGCGCGAAGGTGAACGGACGTCTTGTCTCGCTCGATACGCGCCTGGAGTCGGGTGAGACGGTCGAGGTCGTGACGTCGAAGTCGGACAAGTCGGGTCCGTCTCGCGATTGGCTTGCTTTCGTTGCATCCCCGCGTGCGCGTTCCAAGATCAAGGCGTGGTTCTCGAAGGAGCGCCGCGAGGAAGCCATCGAGGCGGGCAAGGAAGCGTTGGCTCGCACGATGCGCAAGCAGAACCTGCCTCTTCAGCGCCTGATGAATCACGACTCGATTCTGTCGGTAGCGACGTCGTTCGGATATCCGGACGTATCCGGACTGTACGCGGCTGTCGGGGAAGGACATATTTCCGCGCAAAACGTTGTGACCCGCCTCGTCGACAACCTGGGTGGGGGAGACGGTACGGAGGAGACGCTTGCCGAGGGAGTGACGCCGGGCACGCAGAAGCCTCGCTCGGAGCATAGCGGCGATGCGGCGATTACGGTCGCCGGACTGAGTCCTAACGACATCTGGGTGAAGCTCGCCAAGTGCTGCACTCCTGTTCCCGGGGATGACATCGTCGGCTTCATCACCCGCGGCCAGGGCGTGTCGGTGCACCGCTCCACGTGCGCGAACGCGGTGCGTTTGGGCCAGCTGCAGCCTGAGCGTTTCGTTGATGTGTCGTGGAACGAGAAGGGGCTCGGGGCTCCTTTCCGCGTTCAGATCGAGGTACGTGCGCTCGATCGCGGCGGCCTGCTGTCCGATCTGACGCGCGTCCTGTCCGACTATCGCGTCAATATCCTCGCGGCCGCACTCAAGACCGACGGGGATCAGGTTGCTTCGGGAAACTTCTCCTTCGAGCTGGCTGATCTCGGTCATCTCAATGCAGTCCTCTCCGCCCTGCGTCGGGTCGACGGCGTCTTCGAGGCGGTGCGCATCGGCGCCGACTCATAGACGAGGCGGGGGTGGCCTGCGCCGGTCAGCGGGAAAAGGGTGTTACATCCGTCCCCTTTTCGGGTGATGCACTTTCCCCTCCTCGTTAGATGTGACACACTAGAAGCGTGTGTCACATCGGCACACACACCCGCGCCGGGCGTAAGCCCTCGTCTTAGAAGGAATATCGTGACCACGACGCCGATTCCGAATAACGAAACTGCTCCCGAAGCTGCTCCCTCGACGCCTGAGGATGTTGCCTCCTCGACGACGATCGCAGCGTCCGAGGTGCCCGATCATCCCTTCGCCCGCATTGGCGAGGATGGGACCGTCTATGTCAAGGATGGAGACGAGGAGCGCGTCATCGGCGGCTTCCCCGAGGGTATTCCCGCTTCTCCCTACGCTCTCTACGAGCGTCGTTACGCCGACCTTGCGGCGACGATCAAGCTCTTCGAGGATCGGCTGGCGAGCCTGAGCCCGCGCGACATCGACCAGACCCTCGCGACGCTGCGCGAGCAGGTCGCTTCTCCCAATGTCATCGGTGACATCCCGGCGCTGCGTGAGCGCGTTGCGGCCGTTGAGAAGGCTGCCGAGGAGCGCAAGGAGGTCGCCCGCGAGGAACGTAAGGCTGCCAAGGCTCAGGCTCTTGCCGAACGCACCGCGGTCGTCGAGCGTGCCGAGGCGATCGTTGCTCAGGATCCCGCGAAGACGCACTGGAAGCAGTCCGGCCAGACGCTGCGTGACCTGCTTGAAGAGTGGAAGACCCTTCAGCGCCGCGGCCCCCGCCTGGAGAAGGCCGTGGAGGACGAGCTCTGGAAGCGCTTCTCCTCTGCGCGTACCCAGTTTGACCGTCACCGCCGTCAGTTCTTCTCCCAGCTTGACCAGGCTCAGTCTGAAGCAAAGCGCGTGAAGGAGGCTCTGATCGCAGAGGCCGAGGCTCTGTCTTCCTCCGAGGATTGGTCGCGTACCTCCGGTGCCTACCGCGAGCTGATGAACCGTTGGAAGGCTGCCCCGCGCGCCTCCCGCAAGGAAGACGACGCGCTGTGGGCGCGCTTCCGCGCCGCTCAGCAGGTTTTCTTCGATGCGCGTCGCGCCAAGGATGAGGCCACGGATGCTGAGTACCGCGAGAACCTCGTGGCCAAGGAAGCCATCCTCGTGGACGCAGAGGCGATCCTGCCGGTGACCGACATTGAACGAGCCAAGGCACAGCTGCGCCAGATCCAGGACCGCTGGGAAGAGGTGGGTCGCGTGCCTTCCTCCGACCTGCACCGCGTCGAGGGGCGCCTGCGCGCTGTCGAGGCCGCCGTCCGCGAAGCGGAAGAAAAGGAATGGCGTCGCACGAACCCGGAGACCCGCGCCCGTGCCGCCGGCATGGTCGGTCAGCTCGAGGAACAGATCGCTCAGCTCGAGCGATCCCTCGCCGATGCCGAGTCCAAGGGCGATGAGAAGGCCGCGCAGAGCGTTCGTGAAGCCCTTGAGACCAGCGGTCGTGGCTCGCGCAGATCTCCTCGTCCATGGAGTGACATGCGTCTTCACGTTATTCCGTCGCCCTTCTACGCGGCGAATGGGCTTGTGCTCGTCCCTTCCGGGGCGGGCACAGCCCTTGTCGTCGATCCGTCGGCCGGTATCCAGCACCTGATCCGCGAGGTCCTTGAGCGTGAGGGCGTCGCGGTGGGAGCGGTGCTTCTGACACACGGACATCCCGATCACGTCTGGGACGCCGCCGAGGTGTCCACCTGGGGGCCGGACGGTGCGACCGTCCCCGTGTACGTGCCTGGACCCGACATGTACCGCATGGATGACCCGGCCTCGTTCCTTCCCATGCCGGTGCCGGACTTCGTCGGTGAGTGGGTCAAGCCCGCCGACCTGCGTGAGGTGCCCTCAGATTCGTTCGAGGTGTGCCCCGGCGTGTGGCTACGCATGGTTCCCGCGCCCGGTCACACTGAGGGATCGGCCGTCTTCCTGGGGGGAGAGCCCGCTCGATATCCGGGTCAACAACCAGTCCTTCTACGCATCCGATGAGGCCATACCGTGGGCGCTGAGCGCGGACGTCCTCTTCAAAGACAGCGTCGGACGTACCGATCTGCCCGGTGGTGATGAAACGCAAATGCGTCATTCGCTGCGTACGATTTCCAACGCTCTTGATCCACGCACGGTCCTTGTGCCCGGACATGGTCCGGCCACGACGCTGGCGGATGAGATAACCTCGAATCAATATCTGATTCGCGCACGCCGTATCGGCTAACGCCTCCTCCCTCACAGAAAGAAAGCTTCATGGCTCGCACGTCCCTGTCAGGTTTCCCCGAATGGCTCCCGGAGGGCCGCATCATCGAGATGCACGTCCTTGACGAGCTGCGGCGCGTGTTTGAATTGCACGGGTTTGCGGGTATCGAAACCCGGGCGGTTGAGACCTTGGAGCAGCTGGAAGCCAAAGGTGAGACCTCCAAGGAGATCTATGTTCTGGATCGACTGCAGGCGCTGAAGGCCGCGGATTCGGGTGCGCGCGCTCCCAAGGATAAGGGAATGGGTCTGCACTTCGACCTGACCGTTCCTTTCGCCCGCTACGTGATTGAGAATGCGAACGAACTGGACTTCCCGTTCAAGCGCTACCAGATCCAGAAGGTGTGGCGCGGCGAGCGTCCTCAGGATGGTCGCTTCCGTGAATTCACGCAGGCGGATATCGACGTCGTAGGTAACGGTGAGCTGCCCTTCCACTTCGAGGTCGATCTGCCGCTCGTGATGGCCGAGGCCCTCAACAATCTGCCGATCCCGCCGGTGCGCGTGCTCGTCAACAACCGCAAGGTCGTCCAGGGCGTGTGCGAGTCCCTCGGCGTGACGGACGTTGAGGCTGCCCTGCGTGGCCTGGACAAGATCGACAAGATCGGTCCGGAGGGTGTGGCTGCCGAGCTCGCTGAATCCGGTATTGACGGCGATCAGGCGAACGTGCTGCTGCAGATGGCGCAGATTCGTACGTCCGATTCTGCTGAGATTCGGGATCGCTTGGCTGGCCTCGGCGTGAATGGGGAACTGCTCGAAGAGGGCCTGCGTGAGCTCACCGAGCTGCTCGACACTGCGAATAAGCGGATGCCCGGCGCAGTTGTTGCCGACCTGAAGATCGCGCGTGGCCTCGACTACTACACGGGTAGCGTCTATGAGTCGGAGATTGAGGGCCATGAGGACCTTGGCTCGATCTGCTCGGGCGGACGCTATGACTCCCTAGCAAAGGACGGAAAGCGCACCTACCCGGGCGTCGGTCTGTCGATTGGTGTCTCACGCCTCGTGTCTCGCATGATTTCTGCGCCGATGGTCAAGGCATCCCGTAAGGTGCCGACGGCGGTCGTCGTTGCGGTCATTGCGGAGGAACAGCGTGAGCGTTCCGAGGCGATTGCGGCTGTGCTGCGTTCGCGCGGTATCTCGACGGATGTCGCTCCCAGCGCCGCGAAGTTCGGCAAGCAGATCAAGTTCGCCGATAAGCGCGGCATCCCCTTCGTCTGGTTCCCGGGCGACGAGGGCGAATCGGACACGGTGAAGGACATTCGCAGCGGCGAGCAGTGGAAGCTGATCCCGCGACCTGGACGATCCCGGCGGCGGATGCGGTTCCCTCGGTCGAGAAAGTGATGGACTGAGTGCCGCTCACGTCGGTGGAGGCAGCCCGCGTGTGGGCGGGTGCCCTCGAACAGTCCTTGGAGGCTATGCCCCAGGGGAGCCGTGGTGACGCGCAACGTGCACTGCGCCGTCTGCAGGACGTTGTTCTGCCTCGGCTCGAGGACGCCGACGCGCCGCTGCTGATCGTCGTCGGTGGGTCGACTGGGTCGGGTAAATCCACGCTCGTGAATTCGCTGCTGGGCCGCAATGTGAGTCGAGCAGGAGCGGTGCGTCCGACGACGCGTCGCCCCGTGTTGATCTGCTCCCCCGCAGCAGCGCGATTGGTTCATGTCGGATCGTGTACTGCCGCGCCTGGCCAAGAGCGAGGCTCGGGCGGGGACAGCCTCGATGCGATCACAATCGCGGTCGAGGAGACTCTGTGGCCGACCGTGGGCATCGTCGATGCTCCAGATATCGATTCCGTCGAGGACGGAAATCGGCGCTTGGCCTCAGAACTGCTCGATGGCGCCGACCTGTGGGTGTTTGTGACCACTGCGGCTCGTTACGCGGATGCGGTGGCTTGGAAACACTTGGAAGAAGCCGGGAGCCGCGGACTGCGCGTCGCGATCGTACTCAACCGCGTGCCCGTCGGGGCCGCAGAGGAGGTTCGCGAAGACCTGGCGTCCCTGGCGCGCCAGCGTGGCCTGGGCGAGGTCATGATCGTGACGGTCGAGGAGCAGCCGCTGACGGATGGACGCCTTCCTGCTGCAGCAATTGCGCCGATCGGTGCATACCTGGAGTCGATTGGGCGAGACGCGCAAGAGCGTGCGGCCATCGTGCGTCGTTCGCTCTCGGGTGCGGTGTCTTCATCGTTGCAGGAAACGGCTCACGCGCTTGAGGCTGCGAGAGAACGCAACCGTGAGTTTGAGGCTGCGAGTGAGGACGTGCGCCAGCTCATCTCCTCCTACGCTCGGGAAGCGTCCTCCTCGTCGAGTGATGACGTACTGCGTGGGGAGGTTAGTGCTCGCATTGCTGAGGTCCTCGGATCATGGGACATGACCAAGACCGTCTCGCGTGTCTTTTCCGGATTGAGCTCACGCCTCATGGGTGCTATTCGCGGCCAGGCTGCCCCGGACGTGCAGGTTCAGCGTGACCTGACGGGGGGCCTTGCTCAGCGGCTCGCTGATCAGTACCACCGCGCGTGGCAGGAGTCTGTTCGCAGGGCGCGTTCGCTCGTTGATACATCATCGTTCGACGAGTTTCTCGACGTCGATGCGGTGGCTCAGCGTGCGCGTCGCGTGGCTCAAGAGTGGACGAGCGAGGTTACGGAGCTCATTCGCGCGCAGGCGGAGTCCTCGCGTGTTAGCGGGCGCATGCTCGCTGGCGGCATCAACGTTGTCACTGTCTCGCTCATGGTGGCAGCTTTTACGATGACCGGCGGTCTTACTGGTGTTGAGGTTGGTATCGCGGGCGCATCGGCGGCTTTGTCACAGACGGTCCTGGAGGCATATTTCGGTGAGCGAACTGTCCGCTCTCTGGCTGAGCAGGCTCGCGATGCGCTAGAGCGGCTCGCGGCTGCGTCCCTGAGTGATGTGGTGGAGCCCGTGTCCGCACTGTTGGATCGCTCCGACGAGGGCGTGCGGTTGGATGCGCTGGAGCAAGCGCTGGGGGATGCTCGGGAGGTCCTGGCATGAGGCGTTCGAAGGGCACTGTTGCGTCGGCGGCCTCAGAGCTTGATCACATTTGCACGCTGGCTTCTCCGGATATCGATGAGGCCACACTCTCCAAGATTCGTCAGTTGATCGACATTACCTCCGAGCGCAGCGAGATCGATCCGACGTGGTGCGTGATCGGTATGCTGGGCGGGACGGGTGCGGGTAAGTCGTCGCTGGTGAATGCTCTGAGCGGGGGAGAGGTCGTGACCGCTGGCGTTCGACGTCCGACCACGAACGAGCCGTGCGCTGTACTTCCGCGTGGCCGTGAGCCGCAGAATTGCTCGGGTGGCTGGGAATTGCCCGGCGGGTGGAGGCTCCCCGCGCTCTGCCTGGAGACACGGTTGTTATCGATATGCCCGATATTGATTCGATCGAGACCGGGCATGCGGATATCGCGGAGCGCCTCGCCTTGCGCGTTGATGCGCTCGTGGTTGTCGTGAACCCACAGAAGTATGCGGACGCAAGGCTGCATGACGAGTGGCTCGCCCGGCTGCGCTCCTCCCATGCGTCGGTGACTGTCGTGCTGACGCACATTGATACCGTCGGCGCCCCCGAGCGTGAGGCGATCGAGCGAGACCTGCGGCGTCTCCTCTCCGAGCGGGGAATGGAAGACGCGACGGTCCTGTCCGTTGCGTCAACGACCGGCGAGGGGATGCCTGCGCTCGTGAAGCATCTGTCGAAAGAGACGGAACGCGTGTCGCGCCAGGCCGCTCGGGCACGCCAGGGGCTCCGCGAGGCTGCGGTGCTGATTCGAGACGCTGTGGGGATCGACGGAACCGTCCGCGGCATTGAGACCGATGGCATGGCGTCGGACCTGTGTTCCGCTGCTGCGGACCTGGCGGGTGCGCCGATCATCGCCGAGGCAGTGGCCGCCTCCACGATGCGTGCGGGTCGGCGAGTGGGTGGTTGGCTTCCGCTTCGCTGGATTGCGCGTCTGGGTGCTGATCCGTTGCGTCGCCTCCACCTAGATGAGGACTCTCGTGAAGAGGGGGCGACGACGCCAACACTGCCCACACGTTCCCCGTCGGATGAGGCCGCGTTTGTTAATGCTGTGCGCCGCGAGGTAGGGGAGCGCTCTTCTGGACGCCCCCCGGCATGGCGCGCTCGGCTGGTGGAGCGGGCACTGGAGGGTGCGCGCGATGTTCCGGCTGCTGCTCACCGTGAGGTCGCGGATAACATGCAGGTGGCAACGGGTGCTCCTGCGGCCGCTCGTTTCCTCGGTGGGTTGCAGATGCTGGCCTGGGTCGTGTGTCTCGTCGGTGCCGCCTGGATCGGCCTCGTTCACCTGGGGCGCGCCGTGCTCATCGACTGGCAGGTTCCGGCGCTCGGTCCCGTTCCCGCTCCCACGGCGCTCGTCGGCGTGTCGCTTCTCGTGACCGTGATTCTCGCGGGTATTAATCGAGGAGTGGCTCGCTGGGCTGCGGGTCGCCGCCGACGGGCAGTCATTCGCGATCTGAGGGGACTGTGCCGTGATGAGGTGGAGCGTGCGGTCGTCGCACCGGTGCGCGCCGAAGATAGCCGGCAGGTGATGATCGCTTCCTTTATCGCGCGTTTGCACCTGTGAGTCGCGGGGTGCTCGCTGTCGTCTGACAGCAGTAGAACAGTGAATTGGCCGACCACGCGCTCCGTCGCGCCTGTCTGGCGAGTAAGCTAAACGTAGCGATGAGGCGCTGCCCCTTGTTATGGTGCCCGCGGGATGCGGGATTTGTTGTTATGGGTGAGGCCGCGCTGAGGAGCCGAGATGGCCCGCCCCGATGGTTTTGCTGACACCGATTGCACGACGCAAGGATGAATTATGCCCTCTGACGATTTCAAGGACCGCGCTGACGCCGAGCGCGAAATGACGGAGATTGCCGATCACATCGATGATTTCGATGACGATAGTACTCTCGACGATGACCGTGTTGATGAGCATACGGACGAGGAAGAGAAGAACACCGTGACCTTCGCGAGCCTCGGTCTGCCCGAGGAAATTCTTGCTGCGGTCACCGACATGGGATTCCGCGTCCCCACCCCGATTCAGGCAGCTGCCATCCCGCCGCTGCTGGAGCTGCGTGACGTCGTCGGCATTGCCCAGACGGGTACCGGCAAGACTGCGGCGTTTGGCCTGCCACTGCTGGCAATTGTCGATGCCGACGAGCGCGACGTGCAGGCTCTCGTTCTGGCGCCCACCCGTGAGCTCGCCATGCAGAGCGCCCAGGCGATTGAGGATTTTGCTGCTCGTACTGCCCGCCTCGACGTTGTTCCCGTGTACGGCGGCTCGCCCTACGGCCCCCAGATCGGTGCGCTCAAGCGCGGCGCTCAGGTCGTCGTTGGCACGCCGGGTCGCGTCATCGACCTTATCGAGAAGGGCGCGCTGGATCTGTCGCACGTGCGCATGCTGGTCCTCGACGAGGCCGATGAGATGCTGCGCATGGGCTTGCCGAGGACGTCGAGACGATCGCGTCGAGTGCCCCGGATGATCGCCTGACCGCGTTGTTTAGCGCGACGATGCCCGCCGCGATTGAGAAGGTTGCGCGTGAGCATCTGAAGGATCCGGTGAAGGTTGCGGTCTCCACCGAGTCCTCCACGGTGGATACGATCCATCAGACGTATGCCGTTGTGCCTTACAAGCACAAGATTGGGGCGCTTTCTCGTGTGCTTGCCACGCGCGCTCAGCACATTAAGGAAGGCCAGGAAGAGGCCGACGCCGCCATCGTGTTCGTGCGCACCCGCGCCGACGTCGAAGAGGTCTCACTGGAGCTCTCGGGTCGCGGATTCCGCGCGGCTGGCATTTCCGGTGACGTCGCCCAGACCGAGCGCGAGCGCATGGTTGAGCGTCTGAAGAACGGTTCCCTTGACGTGCTGGTTGCAACCGACGTGGCTGCCCGAGGCCTCGACGTTGAACGAATCTCACTTGTCGTTAACTTTGATGTTCCTCGCGAGCCCGAGGCCTACGTGCATCGCATCGGCCGCACCGGCCGTGCGGGTCGTGAGGGCCGAGCGCTCACGTTCTTCACGCCGCGAGAGCACGGCCGCCTGCGCCGCATCGAGAAGCTGACGGGTACCGAGATGGAAGAGGTCGAGATTCCTTCGCCCGCGGCCGTCTCCGAATTCCGTGCCAGCCGCCTGCTCGAGGGCCTGTCCGCCCGCATTGAGCGCGGCCGCCTCGACATGTACAAGCGCCTGCTGGCCGAACTCGGCGATGAGGTCTCCGTTGAGGATATCGCTGCGGCGCTGATGGCCACGGCTGTCGGAGACGAGGGCCCGGCTCCGCGTGTCGCGAAGGATCGCCGTGGCAACGGCAAGATCCGCCGCGAGGAACAGCTCGATGAATCCGGTGAATTCGTTGGCGCCACTTTCGAGGCCGGCCGTGATAAGGACCGTCCGATCAAGGGCGGTGCCAATGGCGCTCGTCGTCGTGGGGGCGGCCGCCTGGCACCCGGCTCCGGTACGCGTTACCGCATCGAGGTCGGCAAGAAGGACCGAGTGAAGCCCGGTTCCATCGTCGGCGCGATTGCAGGCGAGGGTGGTATCGATGGTCGCGATATCGGCAATATCGAGATCTACCCGACCTTCTCGCTGGTCGACATCACTGCGGACCTGTCCGGCGAGCAGCTCTCTCGTATCTCCAAGGGATACGTGTCGGGCCGCCAGCTGCGCATCCGCGTGGACGAGGGCCCCGGCGGGCGCTCCCACGGTGATCGTGACGGTTTCGAGCGCCGCGACCGCCGCGACTACGATCGCGATAACCGTGGCCGCGGTGGCTATGGCGACCGCGAGGGGCGTTTTGGGGACCGCGACGAGAAACGTCCGCACCGCTTCGAAAAAGGCGACGGGTCGCGTCCTCGTCGCAGCGTTCGCACCGAGCGCTGGGAGAAAGACATCAAGCGTGCCCGCCGCGAGCGCGAGGGTGGCCGCGACGGCGGTTGGGACCGCGACGGAGGCCGCGAGGGCGGACGCCGACACTTCGGCAAGCGTCGTTACGACGACTGAGTGCTAGCTGCCTCATCCGTGGAGCATCCCGGTGCGGGACGCAGCCGCGTCACGGCGACCACGGTGAGGATCGCAAGCACAGCAGCAATTACCCAGTAGGGAGCGTAGGCCGCCCCGCCCACCGTGGCGGTGGCGGCCCACGCGCTCATGGCTACTGAGACGAGGGCGAGTTCGAGTGCGGGTCCTGCTGAATCCGCCACCTGTAGCCACGATGAGACGCGCCCGTGCTTGGCCTCGGGCGTCACCTCGAGCGCCATGACGGACAGGGGAGCGTGAACGAGACCGACGCCCAGGCCGACGAGAAGCCAGCCGACGAGGGCCACCCACACCGGAATTGACGGAAGAAGCAGAGCACCCACGGGGATCGCTCCGACCGCCATCATTGCGCCGCCGACGACCGGGAGTCGGCGTCGCAGCTGCGGATCGTGAACGCGCGCTTGGCCGACCGCGCCGATGGCCCATGTGATCGATCCGAGGGTGACCCACCAGGCAGAAGAGGCCTCGGACCACCCGTGTACCCGCTGCAGAATCAGCGGAATCATGACTGCGAGACCCACCTGGGAAGCCATCGCGCACAGCCTTGCGAGGATTGCCGACGGCATACCCCGACGGGATCGGAACGTGCCGCGCGGGAGGAGTCGAGGCAGTGCCCACACCGTGATGCACGCGCCGAGGGCGAAGACCGCGAACTGTGCCAATCGCGAGGTAAGCGCACCCGCCAGCTGGAGCGCCATGACGCCGACTCCCACCAAACCGGCGTCACGCGAGAGTGCTGCAAGGACAGGGGAGCGCTGTCCTTGGGCAGTAGGCAGGGAGCGGAGAACGTAGGCGATGGGCACAGCAGCGATCGCAACAAACAGTGGAACGACACCGAACACGTAACGCCAACCCCATACTTCGGTGACGTGTCCTGCGATCGCGGGGCCAACCAGAGACGGCAGGACCCATGCCAAGGAGAACGACGCGAAGAACGAAGGGCGATGACGGGCAGACGCAACCGCTCCAACAAGAACATAGAGCGGAACGATCAGGAGGCCGCCTCCTAGTCCTTGGAGGGCGCGCCCAATGACGAAACCGTGACGTGGGAGCTGAACGCGCACACCACAAGACCAACGGCAAAGAGGGCCAGGCCCGCGAGCAACACCGGACGCGGTCCCTTCCAGTCAGCGAGGGCCCCTGCGACGACGGTCGCGCTGAGCTGCGTCGCCAAGGCGGCTCCCGAGGCGATCGGATACCACGCAGCGGCGTCGAAAGAGGCGACGACCGTGGGCATAATCGTCGTGGCTGCGAGTTCCTCGAAAGCAACGAGTGTGATGAGGAGAACCGAGCCGATTGCCAGTCCGATTTCAGCTGGAGTCCAGGAAGAGTGGGTGGGGGAGGCGGAATCGTCGGCGGGCATGGTGACTATCCTACTCGCGGCACGCGCGACTCTTCGGTGGGCAGGCGTACAATAACAATGCCGCCGCCTGTCTCGCGGATGGTAACAACGAAAGGAATCACAGTGCTTCGCACTCACAACATTGGAACCCTCGGCACCGACCTGGTCGGTCAAACCGTGACGCTCACCGGCTGGGTGGATCGTCGTCGTGACCACGGTGGCGTGGCGTTCATCGACCTGCGCGACGCGTCCGGCATCGCCCAGGTTGTCGTCCGCGACGAGCGTGTCGCCCACGAGCTGCGCTCCGAGTTCGTCCTCAAGGTCACCGGCGAGGTCTGCGCTCGCCCCGAGGGCAATGAGAACCCGCACCTGGCCACCGGCGCCATCGAGGTCATGGGTGACGACATCGAAATCCTGAACACCAGCGCGCCTCTGCCGTTCCAGGTGTCCTCCAATGCTGAAGATTCCGGCAACGTGGGCGAGGAAACCCGCCTGAAGTACCGCTACCTCGACCTGCGTCGTGAGCCCGAGCAGTACGCGATCCGCCTGCGCTCGAAGGTCTCCCGCGCTGCCCGTGAGGCGCTCTACGCCCGCGACTTCGTCGAGATCGAGACCCCGACCCTGACCCGTTCGACCCCCGAGGGCGCCCGCGACTTCATCGTCCCCGCGCGTCTGTCGCCCGGTTCCTGGTACGCCCTGCCGCAGTCGCCGCAGCTCTTCAAGCAGCTGCTCATGGTGGCCGGCATGGAACGCTACTTCCAGATTGCTCGCTGCTACCGCGACGAGGACTTCCGCGCCGACCGTCAGCCCGAGTTCACCCAGCTCGACATCGAGATGAGCTTCGTGGAGCAGGACGACGTTATCGAGGTCGCTGAGGACGTCTTGAAGAACGTGTGGGCGCTGATCGGCTACGACCTGTCCACGCCGATTCCGCGCATGACCTACAAGGATGCGATGGAGCGCTACGGTTCGGACAAGCCCGACCTGCGCTTCGGTCTCGAGCTGACCGAGCTCACCGAGTACTTCAAGGACACGACTTTCCGCGTGTTCCAGGCCCCCTACGTCGGTGCTGTCGTCATGCCCGGTGGTGGCTCGCAGCCGCGCCGAACGTTCGACAAGTGGCAGGAATGGGCCAAGGCGCGCGGCGCCAAGGGCCTGGCCTACGTCACGATCGCCGAGGACGGCACGCTGGGCGGCCCCGTTGCGAAGAACATCACCGAGTCCGAGCGTGAGGCCTTGCTGCCGCCACCGGTGCCAAGCCCGGCGACTGTATCTTCTTCGCCGCTGGCAAGCCGACCCCGTCGCGTGAGCTGCTCGGCGCTGCTCGCCTTGAGATCGGCAAGCGCTGCAACCTCATCGACCCCGACGCCTGGGCGTTCACCTGGGTTGTCGACGCGCCGCTCTTCAAGCCCACCGGTGATGCCGAGGCCGAGGGCGACGTGGCACTGGGCCACAGCGCCTGGACGGCCGTCCACCACGCGTTCACCTCGCCTAAGCCCGAGTGGATCGACTCCTTCGACAAGGATCCGGGTAACGCGCTGGCCTACGCTTACGACATCGTCTGCAATGGCAACGAGATCGGCGGCGGCTCGATCCGTATCCACCGTCGCGACATCCAGAACCGCGTGTTTAACGTCATGGGTATCGGTGAGGAAGAGGCTCAGGCACAGTTCGGCTTCCTGCTCGATGCCTTCAAGTTCGGCGCTCCGCCGCATGGTGGCGTGGCCTTTGGTTGGGACCGTATCGTCTCGCTGCTGACGAAGTCCGAGTCGATCCGCGACGTCATCGCTTTCCCGAAGTCCGGCGGCGGCTTCGACCCGCTGACTGAGGCTCCGGCGCCGATTACGCCCGCGCAGCGTAAGGAAGCCGGTGTCGATGCGAAGCCGAAGAAGCGCGGCGAGGAAGCATCCGAGGAATCCGAGAAGTGATTCTCGAGCCGTGACCTTGTCCACGGAACCCCCATTGGTCACCGACCGGTGGGGGTTTCGTGCACAATAGGGGTATGTCGTACGTCGAGATGCACCCGGTTAATCCGCAGGCACGTTTGGTCACCACGGTCGTTGATCTGCTGGAGCGCGGCGGCACGATTGCGCTGCCCACTGACTCCGGTTATGCGATCGCAACAAAGGTCGGCAACAAGGCGGGCATGGATACGATCCGATCGATCCGTAAGCTCGATGACAAGCATAATTTTTCGCTGCTGTGCCACTCGTTTGCGCAGCTGGGCGAGCTCGTGATCATCGACAACCACGAGTTCCGGACCATGAAGGCGCTCACCCCCGGACCCTACACGTTCATCCTGCGGGGGACCAAGGAGGTCCCGCGCATCATGTTGAACAAGAAGAAGCACACGGTGGGCGTGCGAATTCCCGATCATGTCATCACGCAGGCGATCGTCGAGGCGCTGGGCGAACCCCTGGCCTGTTCGACGCTCATCATGCCGGGAGAGGAAGAGCCTCTGACCGACGGTTTCGACGTGGATGATCGCATCGGACACCAGGTTGATCTGGTGGTTGTGGGCCCCGTGGGCGTCGCCGAGCCGACCACGGTGATCGACTTCGCGGGTGGGGATGCCGTCGTCGCTCGTGTCGGCGCCGGCGATATTTCGCTGTTCGACTGATCGCGTGGCTTTCGACCAAACGTCTTTTTCGCGCACCGGATTTTGTCGGCTGCGCTGGGAGGCGTCAGACGGAATTTATCGCTACGCCGACGGGCTCCCGATCGTCGGGCCTCGGCTCGTCGTCGATGGAGTTGACGCCGTACGTGTGACCTTCCAGTGGGGAGCACAGGCTGCAGCTGACTGCTACGTCGTCCTGAACACGATCACGGATCGGGCGCGCGAGCACCTCGACGACTTTTGCATGTCGATGGGGCCTGGGCACGGGGATGCTCGGGCGCTCGTATGCGCACTTCCTTCGGATGCGATCCTCAGCTACCAGAAGGTGATTGTGGGGCCGTGGGGCCTCGACCCCAGCGTGGGTACGGACATGGGGGAGTGGATCCGATTCCTCGACGATGCATCTCCCGATTCGTCGAATCCACTCAGGGTCGTGAATGGGCGCGGTGCCGCAGCCTCACTCTTCATTGGACCCGACGCGCAGGTGGTGTGGCCGTCGCAGGATCTGTCCGCTCCCGAGATGCGTGCGGTGCGTGAACATGACATCGCAGCGGATGTGAGTGCGCGGCTCTCAGTCACGCGCCAGCACGATGTGATCGTTCATGACGGCGAGGCGGATCCGACGTGCATGCTCATCCTCTTCGATGGCGAGATCTGGCGGGGCAATGGCGTGGGCTGGTTGACTCGGCGCTATCCCGGCCTGCGCGTCGTGACAATCGACGCGGGAGATCTGGACGAGCGCGAGGCGGAGTTGACCGACGTGGACAGTGTCGTGGCGCTGCTACGCGCAGTGTGCGACGAGGCTGGGGTGGGGCCTGTGATGGTCGCAGGCCAGTCGTACGGCGGTCTGGCTGTGTTGGAAGCGGCGCTGCGCAGTGATCTTCCCCTCGATTGTGCGGTCGCCCAGTCTCCGTCCCTGTGGTGGGGAGGTGCGCGGCGAGGCATCGGCGAAGGGATGCTGATGGGTGACCTGCGTGCGGGGTCGGTGAGGCCGCGCCAGGATGTGCGGCTACGGCTGCAGGTGGGCACGCTGGAACAGACGATGCGTCCGGTGGTGGACGACTGCGTCGAGCTCCTGCGGAGCCAGGGTGCAGCCGTGGAGCTCGACCATTATTGCAGTGGGCATGACGTGGCATGGTGGCGCGAAGGCCTCGTCCGCGCCCTTGATGGATGGGACCCTCTCACATGCTGACCAGCAGTGAGACAGAGTGAGTCACCAGCTCATCTATAGGTTAGGCTTACCTATGCACCTAACAAGATCGACTGAATTGAGACACCTGTGCACCTGTCGACGCGAATTCGCGCCATCGTCGGCGTCGCTCTGACCGCTCTCGCTCTGGGAGCATGCTCGTCCAACCAGCCCGCCCCGGCCTCGTCCCCCGAGGCATCCGCGACGTCCGAGACGTCTGCGACGCGCACCGTCACCGATGCGTCCGGCCAGGAGGTTACCCTGCCGTCGCACCCCAGCCGCGTTGTCACGCTCTCCGAGCCGACCACTGACAATGCCCTCGCGCTCGGCGTGACCCCGATCGGCGTCGTGTCCGGCCGTGGTCAGCAGACCGTCCCGAACTACCTGATCGATCGTGCCGGAGACATTCCGATCCTTGGATCGATTGGTACCCCGAACCTCGAGGCTATCGGTGCAGCCCATCCCGATCTCATCCTCGTCGACGGTACCTCTGTGAAGAATAACGACACGGAAACCCTGACTGCGCTTTCTCAGATCGCACCCGTCTTCTTCACCACTCAGTCCGGTGGTGACTGGCGGCAGACCTTCACGCTCACCGCGGATGCGCTGGGTCTGGCCGACCAGGCTGAGACCAAGCTTGCGGAGTTCGACCAGCATGTCGCATCGGTGAGCGCCCGCCTGAAGGACGCCGGCTACCTCGATCAGACGTACTCGGTCGTGCGTTGGCAGGCGATAGCGCTGGCCTGATCCTCAAGGAGCTCCCCGCCGGACAGGCTCTGACCGCACTCGGCATGAAGCGCCCCGCGAACCAGGACCGTGACGGCGAAGGCCACTCCGAGCCCGTCTCCCTGGAGAACATTGACCAGATCGATGCGGACTGGATCTTCTTTGGCACGCTGGGCAAGTCCTCAGTGAACAACCCCTCCGCCGGTGGCAACACGGGCGTCGAGGCCTCTGCCGCAGCCCTCGAAGAGGCGAAGAACACCGTCGGTTTCGACTCGCTCGGCGCCGTCAAGGCGAACCACGTCATCCCCGTCGACGGTTCCCTGTGGACCTCGACCGGTGGCTACCTCCTGATGGACGGCATCGTCTCGAGCATCGAGGCCCAGTTCGTCCCGGCTTCCTGAGCCCGATAGTCGGACGATTCGGGTCGCTGACCTGACATGACGACACGTCGTATCGCCAGCGTCGCCATTGCTTGTGCAGTGGCGACGCTGGTGCTTGTCCTCGTCGCGATGGCCTCGCTCGCCCTGGGTTCCCGTTCCATCGCTCCCGATGTTGTGTGGGATGCTTTGGTTCGTGGTGGGGCGAGTCAGGATGCGCAAGTCGTCACCCAGCTGCGGGTGCCGCGCACGATTGCCGCGCTCATGATCGGCGGGGCGCTCGGTGTGGCTGGCTCCGTCATGCAAGCGATGACTCGCAATCCGCTTGCGGATCCGGGTGTGCTTGGCATCAACGCAGGCGCTGCGTTCGTCGTCGTATCCGTCACAGCTGTGTCTGGGGTTGTGACGCGCGCCGGGACGCTCGGTGCTTCGTTCGTTGGCGCGGGGGGTGGCTGCCGCTCTCGTATTTGCGATGTCGGGCCGCGGTGGCGGGTCTCGCTCCCGTCTCGCTCTTGCGGGCATTGCCGTGTCCGCTGCTCTCGCGTCCCTCACGCAGGCAGTCCTGGCGGCCAATCAGTTTGCTTTCAACGAGTTCCGTTACTGGGCCTCCGGATCGTTGGAGGGGGTCGATATGGGCTCGGTGGTCGCAGCGGGAATAGTTATCGTCTGCGGGGGTGTCCTCGCTGCTCTCATCTCGTCAGCTCTCGGCGTTCTCGCCATCGGTGAGGATACTGCCGTGAGTCTTGGCGTGCGTGTGCGACTCATTCGGGCTTTGGGAATTCTTGCCGTGACGGCTCTTGCTGGTGGAGCAACAGCGCTGGGTGGTCCGCTGACATTCGTCGGCTTGGCGGTGCCTCTCATGGTGCGACGTATCGTCGGTGCGAAGCAGGGAGCGGTTGCGATCTGGTCGATGGTCGCAGGCGCCGTGTGGGTGTGCATTGCCGATATTGCGTCACGTCTCGTCCTCGCGCCTTCCGAGGTGCCCGTGGGCGTCGTTGTCGCCCTGATCGGCGCCCCCCCTTCTTCATTATTGCTGCGCGCGGAAGGGGTATGTCATGACGCGAGATGGTCAGCGGTATATCACTGTGTCGCGAGCCGGTTTCTCCGTCCGTATTCATCGACGCAGCGCGGTGGTGGTCGTGTGTGGCCTCCTTCTTGTGCTCGGATTGTCCGTCTATTCGCTGACGCTCGGCGACTATGGGCTCAGTGCCGCGGACTCCTTCCGGCGCCTGCTGGGTGACGGCGGTCCTCGTGACGACTTCCTGGGGGTCTATTTCGTTCAGTCTGTGCGGCTGCCGCGGATGCTGGCCGCTGTTGCGGTCGGGTGCGCGCTCGGCATTTCGGGGCGTATCTTCCAGACGATCTCGGGTAATCCTCTGGGAAGCCCGGACATTGTGGGGCTGTCAACCGGTTGTGCCACCGGCGCGCTGATAGCGATTATTGTGCTGGGGTCGAGTCCGGCGGTGACCGGCCTCGGGGCCTTGGTCGGTGGCCTCGTCTCAGGTGCAGCGATCCTCGCCTGCGCAGGCGGTATGCGCGTGACAGGAATGCGTGTTGTCCTGGTCGGTATTGGTTGCTCTGCTGCGCTGCGTGCTATCAATTCGCTGCTGATTGTCAAGGCGCCGCTGGAGGCAGCGCAGCGAGCGCAACTGTGGAGTGCTGGGTCATTTTCGGGGGTCACGTTCGCTCGACTGACACCGCTCCTGATCGTGCTCGGCGTTGTCGCATGTGCGTGCGTCGCTGCTGCAGTTCCGCTGGGGCTTGTGGCGATGGGGGACGACGTTGCGACCGGGCTCGGCGTGCGCGTGCGCCGCATTCGTCTTCTGTCGATCGCTGTCGCCATCCTGCTCGTTGCCTGCGCGACGGCCGTCGCTGGTCCGGTCGCGTTCGTCGCATTGTCCGCCCCGCATATTGCGCATCGCCTGTGCGGTGGCGGGGGAGTGGGTTTTGCTTCGTCCGCGCTCGTGGGGGCGTTGCTGGTGTTGGCATCTGACGTGTGTGCTCAGCGTTTGATCGCGCCCGCTGAGCTTCCCGTGGGTGTTGTGACGGGTGTCGTGGGAGGCTTGTACCTCCTGTGGTTGTTGATTCGTGAGGTGAGGTCATGACTGGGGTAGGGACGAGGCCGGGGCTGGGTGCCCGCGATATCGTCGTCGGCTACGGGAAGAACGCTCCTATTCTGGATGGGTTGTCGCTGGATGTCCTCAACGGTGAGTTGACCGTCATCGTTGGCCCCAACGCGTGTGGGAAGTCGACCCTCTTGCGGTCGTTGGCTCGCGTGCTTGACGTTCGTAGCGGAGTGGTGGAATTGGACGGGCGCAGCGTTGCCGATATGAATCAGAAGGCGCTTGCACGCAGACTGGGATTGCTCGCACAGTCGTCTGTGGCTCCGGGCGATATGCTCGTGGAAGATTTGGTTGCGAGGGGGCGTTACCCCTACCAGTCCCTTCTGCGTCAGTGGAGTCGTGAGGACGATGAAGCGCTCGCCCGTGCGATGGAGGATGCGGGTGTCGCGTCCCTCGTCGGTCGGCGTGTTGGTGAGCTTTCCGGTGGTCAGCGTCAGCGTGTCTGGATTGCGATGGCTTTGGCGCAGTCGACTGAGATCTTGCTGCTCGATGAACCGACGACCTATCTTGATCTCAATCACCAGCTGGAGGTGCTTCGTCTTGCCGAGCGCTTGCAGCGCGCGGGTACGACTGTTGTTGCCGTGCTGCACGATCTGCATCTTGCGTTCCGGTATGCCACCCACCTCGTCTTTATGAAGGACGGGCAGATCCTCGCTCAGGGTGAGCCGGCCCAGGTGGTCACGCCTGAGCTTGTGGAACGCGTATTCGCAGTGCCCTGTCGCATCATCGAGGATCCGGAGACGGGGGCTCCTCTCGTCATCCCGCGTCGTTGACCGACGTTGTCTTTCTCAGCATCTCAAATGCTGACCAGCGGGTCACCAGCAGGCATGATTGCTCGATAATATTGCTCACAGTTATTGTGGCAAAATCGCGTAAATCCAGGTAATATAAGGTTTTGAGCAGGTGTACCATGAATTTGCTTGTTGCTCGCAATTACATCTCGCAAGCCAGGCAATAGTATGGTGCTCGTATCGAGTGGTTACTCAGGCACTGACATGCTTATTCTGAGCGTGACAGTGCCGATTGGTTGAGGCTATCCCAGACAGAAGGAAACGAATACGCATGACGACACAGGTGCGCTCGCAGAGCCGGGGCCTTCGCATGTCCCTGCTTGCACTGACCGCGTCTGCCTCCGTCGTCGGTGGAATGTTCGTGTCGGTCGCTCCCGCCTACAGCGCGGATGGCGTTGGCGATCAGCCGGGGCAGTGTGTGACCGCTTCTGAAGAAGGGGCGTCGATCATAGCGTCGTCGGTCGTAGCGACCGGGGTGCCGCTGCATCTGGAAGGCTCTGGGTGGGGTCCGTCTTCCGAGGAGGCCCTCGGTTTCGTGATTGTGACGCTCGATGATGGCCAGGAAAGCGCTCTGATGACATGGTCCTCCCCACGTGGGTTCCGTCCTCGGTTGCACGTAATAGGTCTGCATGGGCGGTTGCGAAAGTTGGTGCGGACGGCACTTTCACGGCTGATATTGACCTGCCGGCTACGTGGACGGCTGGGACGAAGCACCAGGTCATGATCGGTGACGGGGTGACGGGTAACTATGTTCAGGTTGAGGTGACGGTCGTCGAATCGGCAGCCGAGGCGCGCGCCTGTTCGCTGGTGCCGACCGAGCCGTCAGTGACCGATGGTACTGATCCGGTGACGGATGACAGTGCTGCCCCGAGTCACGATCCGGGCTCCGATAGCACCTCCGTGAGCCCTACCGACGCCCCCTCTGTGCCAAGTGAGTCGTCGACCAGTGCGTCTGGACAGAATCGGACGTCCGAACGAACGCAGGCTGATGATGTGACATCTTCTGCGTCGACTCCGTCTCCCAGTTCGTCGTCTGCTAGTGGGGGATCGTCGACACAGTCGTCTACTTCGTCTGGTGGATCAGGTAACAGCGCGGATCCCACTCCGGAGCCTTCGACCTCATCCACTCAGCAAAGCGTGTCCGCATCGCAGATTGGTCCCAAAGCTCACTCGGAGCAGCAGGCCTCGAATCAGGCCGCCCGCGAGGAAGAGTCGCGGCTGAATGGTTGGATTCTCGCTGGTGGCGGTGCTCTTGCGTTGCTCGGTGCCATCGTGACGGTCAGTATTGTCCGCCGCTCCCACGGATTGGCGCGCTAATCACCTTTCATCTGGGCTAGCGCTCTGAGAAAATGTGCATTAACCGATTGGTGTGCGTTGGAATTTAGCATTCGCGCGCCACGCCTGTTACTCTAGTTTCAGAACAAATGCTTCTGAGGATTAAGTCACTAAGGAGAACGGTATGCAGCACGCACGGGCCGCTTCTGCCCTTGCCGCGCGCGGCCTCGGAGGGCGCAGTCGATTGATGAGCCTCCTGATGGCCCTGTGCCTGTTCGCTGCCATCGCGCTTGCGATCCCCGGATTTGCTGCTCGCGCAGACGGTAACGACGGGGCCATCCCCGTCCCGACCACCGCATTCACTGTTCGAATCGAACAGGGCTCCTCTTTTTGAGAAGCAGTACGGGGATAGGGCTACTGGGGCGTGATGCTCGACTCGGGTCGCGTGACGCCTGTTGAGCAGCCGACGTATGAGCGTGATGGCGAAACGGTACCCGTGACCGCTGATGATGTGTGGGTTGCCACCAGTCCGCACAACTACACCCTGAAGGTCCCTGTGCCCAATGGACAGAACAATGTCGAGGGCATCACGTGGGAGCCTGGAACGAAGCACACCGTCACGGTGCTCATGTTCAAGGAAGGGCGAGATCTCGTTGAGGGTGAGCCTGTGACCTACACCGTGAGCGTGTATCAGCCTGTTGGTAACGACGACACGCGCAGACCTGAACCGACGACGGACCCGACGGCCGATCCCGCGCCTCAGCCCACGGCCGAGCCGACGACCGATCCTGCACCGGAACCGACTTCCGATCCCGCGCCCGCACCGACGAGCGAGCCCAGTGCCGATCCCGCGCCTGCTCCCACCACTGAGCAGCCCGCGGCTGCGCCCGATGATCCACAGCTCCCCGCCGTCCGTCCGACTCCGACGCCTTCCGAGGCGCCGAGTCCGACACCTTCTGCGAGTGCTTCTGCTGCATCCGCGCAGCCTTCCGACACCCCGGTGTCGCCTATTTCGGACGTGTCGCAGCTGACTGATGCGAACAAGGGTGGCGTGAGCGCAGCTTTCACCGGCGGACAGCTGACGATTAACGTTCCTTCAGATAAGGCCGTTGCTGGCGACTGGGTGAGCGCGAATATCATGCAGACCGGTGAGGCCCGCTGGCTTCAGGTCGAAGACTCCAATCAGGTGTCGATGGACGTTACGGGCCTTCCGATGGGCGACTACAAGGTCGTCGTCGCGAACCGTCAGCATGAACTGGTCGGTTGGGCTGAGTTCAAGGTCGCTTCGACGGTTGCCGCAGCCGGTGCTGGGTCGTCTGTTGACGCCTCGGGCGGCGTGAAGCTGCACGCTGAAATGCTGTCTTCCTCCCTGTCCGGTAATGAGTCTGAAGGACTGAATGGCTATCTCCTGGGTGCCGGTGCCTGCATGCTGATCCTCGGAGGCCTCGTGGTCGTCCAGGTTCTCTCCGGTCCCAAGATTGGCTCTTCCTCGAATGGAGTCACATTGTCCTAAGCTAGGGCTCATGGATCTGTTTGATTCTGAATCTATCGACGAGTCGGGCGTGCCTGCATTCAATGCGGGCGCGCCCCTCGCCGTTCGTATGCGTCCTACGACACTTGCACAGGTCGTTGGACAGTCGCACCTGCTCGGTGAGGGGGCGCCGTTACGGCGCCTTCTCTCGCCTGGAGCCAGCGACGGTGTTGCAGTGTCCTCCGTTGTGCTCTGGGGTCCTCCGGGTACTGGTAAGACGACGCTCGCGTATTTGATCGCGCGCGCATCCGGACGGCGGTTTATCGAGCTCTCCGCCGTTTCCTCGGGCGTCAGTGACGTGCGGCGTGTTGTCGATGATGCGCGTCGAACTCTCGCCAGCGGGGGGAGAAGAAACCATTCTGTTCGTCGACGAGGTGCATCGCTTCTCGAAGTCGCAGCAGGACTCGCTCCTTCCTGCCGTCGAGAATCGGTGGGTCGTCCTCGTTGCAGCGACGACTGAAAATCCATCGTTCTCGGTGATTTCTCCGCTCCTGTCGCGCTCGCTCCTGTTGACCCTGCGTCCTCTTGACGCGGATGCAATCGAGGGGCTCATTCGCCGTGCGCTGGCGGACGAGCGTGGCCTTGGCGGGCGTTTTTCTATTACGGACGAGGCCGTGGCCGGACTTGTGCGCCTGGCGGGCTCGGATGCTCGTAAGTCTTTGACGCTCCTCGAAGCAGCTGCGGGTGTTGCCAGCGATGATGGATCCGGTGAGATTACGGTCGCGAGCGTTGAGGCGGCGGCCAATCAGGCCCTCGTTCGCTGGAGTAAAGATCAGCACTACGATGTGGCAAGCGCGTTTATTAAGTCGATGCGCGGTTCTGATGTGGACGCAGCTCTTCACTACCTCGCCCGTATGATCGAGGCCGGTGAGGACCCGCGTTTATCGCGCGACGCATCATGATCGCCGCTTCGGAGGAAGTGGGAATGGCCGCTCCCGAGGTGCTGACGACCTGCGTGAGCGTCGCCCAGGGAGTCGCGCTGATCGGTATGCCCGAGGCGCGTCTGCTCCTCGCTCAGGCAGTCGTTGCCGTGGCGACAGCCCCGAAGTCGAATGCGACGTACCTGGCGATCGATCGTGCGATCGCCGATGTGCGCGCCGGGCGTGGGGGAGCGGTGCCCGAGCATCTGCGCGACGCGCACTACGCCGGAGCGAAGTCACTCGGCCATGGCGACGGGTACCTGTACGCGCACGATCACCCGCACCACGTTGCGGCGCAGCAGTACCTGCCGGACGACCTGGAAGGCGTGCAGTACTACGAGCCCACCGAGAATGGGCATGAGGCGATGCTCACGAAGCGGCTCGGTGTGATTCGCAATTTGCTGAAAAGACGGTAGGATGGAACAGTTGTCCGCATCAGCGGGCACCTGGGGCCTTAGCCGACGGATCAATGTGATCCTGGAGTTGGCCCCATGCCGGGATCTCCGGCATGACATGAGAAACAGGAAGAAGAAACATGGCAACGAATCGTTCCCGCAAGCAGGTGCGCGAGTCCCGCGCCCTCGGTCTGGCCCTGACCCCCAAGGCTGTTCGCTACTTCGAGAAGCGTCCCTACGGCCCCGGTGAGCACGGCCGTACCCGCCGCCGCCAGGATTCCGACTACGCCGTTCGTCTGAAGGAAAAGCAGCGTCTGCGCGCCCAGTACGGCATCCGTGAGTCGCAGCTGCGCCGCGCCTTCGAAGAGGCTCGTCGTACCGCTGGCCTGACCGGTGAGAACCTGGTTGAGCTGCTCGAGATGCGTCTGGACGCCCTCGTCCTGCGCGCCGGCTTCGCTCGCACCATCCAGCAGGCTCGTCAGTTCGTCGTTCACCGTCACATCCTCGTTGACGGCAAGATCGTCGATCGCCCCTCGTTCCGCGTGAAGCCCGGCCAGACCCTGCAGGTCAAGCCCAAGTCGCAGACCACGGTTCCCTTCGAGATCGCTGCCGAGGGTATCCACCGCGACGTGCTGCCCGCCGTCCCCGAGTACCTGGACGTTGACCTGGCCCGCCTGAAGGCGACCCTGGTGCGTCGCCCGAAGCGCGCTGAGGTCCCCGTGACCGTCGACGTTCAGATGGTCGTCGAGCACTACTCGCGCTGACACAAGTCATTTACGCGCCCCCGAGCCATGCTCGGGGGGCGCGGTTTTTCTTTTTATCCCACTGTCCGCTTGCGCGTGCCGACGTGCCGCGACCGGCGCAGAGCGTCTAACATGGGGGACTATGCGTACGTCTGAAATCCGCACCCGCTGGCTCGAATACTTCAAGAAGCAGGGGCATGAGATTCGTCCTTCCGTTTCTCTTGTCTCCCCGGAGCCCTCGATTCTGTTCACGATCGCGGGCATGGTTCCGTTCATCCCCTATATCACGGGTGTTGAGCCCGCGCCGTGGCCTCGTGCTGCGTCGGTGCAGAAGTGTATTCGCACGAACGACATCGATAACGTCGGTAAGACGACGCGTCACGGCACGTTCTTCCAGATGAACGGCAACTTCTCGTTCGGCGACTACTTCAAGGAAGGCGCGATCAACTACGCCTGGGAGCTGCTGACGGGTTCGCGCGACGAGGGAATGTATGGCCTTGACGGTGATCGCTTCTGGGTGACGCTGTGGGACCAGGACGAGGAAGCCTTCAACGTCCTGACCAAGCAGATCGGCATGGATCCCAAGCACATCGTGCGCCTGCCTCGTGAGGAAAACTTTTGGGACACCGGCCAGCCGGGTCCCGCCGGCCCCTGTGCGGAGTGGCACTATGATCGCGGCCCCGAGTACGGTCCCGAGGCCGTGGGCGGCACTGTTGACCCGGGTGGCGACCGCTACCTTGAGGTCTGGAACCTGGTCTTCGACCAGTACATGCGCGGTGAGGGGACGGGTAAGGACTACCCGCTGCTGGGCGAGCTCGACAAGAAGGCGATTGATACGGGCGCAGGCCTCGAACGTCTGGCCTTCGTCATGCAGGACAAGCCCAACATGTACGAGATCGACGAGGTGTTCCCCGTCATCGACGCTGCCATGCAGATGAGTGGCAAGCGCTACGGTCTGGGCGCTGCGGGTCCCGAGGCCGGTGCCGCCTATGACGATGACGTGCGCATGCGTGTCGTGGCCGACCACGTGCGTTCCTCTCTCATGCTGATCGGCGATGGCGTGCGTCCCGGTAACGATGGCCGCGGCTACGTGCTGCGTCGTCTGATCCGTCGTGCTGTTCGCTCCATGCGCCTGCTGGGCGTCGACGAGGCAACCATGCCAACCCTCCTCACCGCTTCCAAGGACGCGATGAAGGCGTCCTACCCCGAGCTCGAGACCAACTGGAAGACGATCTCGGAGGTCGCCTACGCGGAGGAAGAGGCCTTCCGTCGCACGCTGAGCGCCGGTACGACGATCCTGGACGCTGCGGTTGCCAGTGCGAAGGAATCGAAGGGCGCCCCCGTTATTTCCGGTGCCTCTGCGTTCTCGCTGCACGACACCTACGGATTCCCGATTGACCTGACCCTCGAGATGGCTGCCGAACAGGGCGTGTCCGTCGACGAGGAGGGCTTCCGCAGCCTCATGGCCGAGCAGAAGGAACGCGCACGCGCCGACGCCCGTTCGAAGAAGACTGGACACACTGATGTCCGCGTCTTCCACGACATCGAGAAGGCGATGGGTGGCGGCTCGACTTTCCTGGGCTACACGGAGCAGGCCGCCGAGGCCACTGTCGAAGCGCTGCTCGTTGACGGTGTTGCGGCACCCGCGGCAAGCGCGCCCGCCGAGGTCGAGGTGATCCTTGACCGCACGCCCTTCTACGCTGAAATGGGTGGCCAGCTGGCCGACCACGGTACGATCCGTCTCGCTGGCGGTGGCGTTGTTGAGGTTCACGACGTTCAGGCACCGATCCGTGGCCTGAGCGTTCACCGCGGCACTCTCACCGAGGGTGGCATGACGGTGGGCGAGAAGGCATATGCCGAGATTGATGGCGAGCGCCGTCTGGCGATTGCTCGTGCCCACACTGCCACGCACATGGTGTATGCGGGCCTGCGCAACGTCGTCTCGAAGGATGCGACGCAGGCCGGTTCGGAGAACTCGCCGTCGCGACTGCGCTTCGACTTCCGTCACGGTGCGGCGCTTGACGGCTCTCAGATCAATGATATTGAGGCGCTCGTCAACGAGAAGCTCGCCCAGGATCTGGCCGTGACGACCGAGGTGATGAGCCTCGACGAGGCAAAGGCCGCCGGCGCCATCGCGCTGTTCGGAGAAAAGTACGGATCGGAGGTCCGCGTCGTCACGATTGGCGATGGCTTCGACCGTGAGTTGTGCGGTGGCACCCACGTGCCGACGACCGGACACATCGGTCGCATTACGGTGCTCAGCGAAGGCTCCGTTGGGTCCGGCGTACGCCGTATCGACGCGCTCGTCGGCGACGGTGCATACGAGTTCCAGGCCAAGGAGCACGCGCTCGTTGCCCAGCTGTCTCAGCTCGTTGGTGGTCGTGCGGATGAGCTGCCCGATCGCATTGAGTCCCTTCTGTCCAAGCTGCGCGAGTCCGAGAAGGAACTGGAGAAGATGCGCACCGCTCAGGCTCTCAGCCGCGGTGCCGATCTTGCGGCTTCCGCCTCGGCTATTGGCGCCGTCAGCGTCGTGGCTGCCGCCGTTGGCGACATGCCGTCGGCCGACGCCCTGCGTACCCTTGCGCTCGACGTCCGTGACCGCCTCGGTAATGAGCGCGGCGTCGTCGTTGCCCTCGGTGGTCTCGTTGGCGGTAAGCCCTCGCTCGTTGTTGCGACGAACGAGGCCGCGCGTGAGCACTCCGTGAAGGCAGGCGCCCTTGTTCGCGCCGTTGGCAAGTACATGGGCGGTGGCGGTGGTGGCCGCGATGACATCGCTCAGGGTGGCGGCACGAAGCCCGAGGGCATCGCGGACGCGATCGACGCGATCCGCAAGGAAATCGAGGCTCTGTGAGCATTCGTCGGGGTATTCGCATCGGCGTGGACGTCGGCACCGTGCGTGTCGGCGTCAGCCGGTGCGACCCTGACGGTATTCTCACGATGCCCGTCGAAACCCTGCACAGGGCCCCTGACCTGTCTGATCTCGATCGCCTCGCCGACATTGTCCGTCGTCATGACGCGATCGAAGTGATCGTTGGGCTGCCTCGTCATCTGCGCGGGGGGAGAGGGCGTTTCTGCGAAGGGAGCGCGCAAGTATGCGCGCCGCATCAAGAAGCTTGTTCCCGGTGTTCGGGTCGCGATGGTCGATGAGCGCATGACGTCCAACCAGGCGCATGCGCGGCTGCGCGCCTCCGGCATCCCGGAAATCGACCATCGCAGTGTCATCGACCAGGTGGCGGCCCAGATCATCTTGGAGCAGGCGCTCGAGCTTGAACGCATGGGCGGTCGAGCTCCCGGTGAGGAGATCATCCTCGAACCCAACGAAGGAGTACACACGTGAGTACGCCTCCCCCCTTACCCCTTCCGTTCTCGCCGTGAGATTCACTCCGGCGAACCCAAGGTCTACTCCGACGCTCCACGTGATAACTCCAGCGTCGAGTCCTCGAAGAACTCCGTGTCGACCTCCGCGTCGACCCCGCTTCACGGCACGCCTGCGGTGGCCCCGGCCTCGGCCGACACAGAGGCTGTACCTGCGCGTGGTGCGAGTCGTCGTCAGCGCTCGGCGCCGATCCCGTCCTTCGATGAGGTGACTGACAGCGCTGCGGCACCGCGTGTTCCCGCTTCGACCGCCCGCACAAGCAGTGTTGCGACGGTCGTTGAGACGGCGTCTGAAACGACAGGTATGCGCTCGCGCAGGCTCGCCAGCGAACGCCGCGCAGCCCGTAAACGCAAGCGTCGTCGTCGCATTCGTTCGTTCTTCATCATCGTTCTCGTGCTCGGCTTAGTCGCCGGTGCAAGCTACGTTGCCTACGATCAGCTCTTCAACTCATCGACAACCTCGTCGGATGACTATCCGGGCCCCGGTTCCGGCTCGGTCGAGGTGACCATTGATGAGGGAGGCCTCGGGCCGTGCGATCGGCCAGACCCTGGTGGAAGCGGGCGTCGTGAAGTCCGTGGGTGCTTTCGTGCGCCAGTTTGAGAAGACTTCGGCGGCAATGTCGATTCGCCCTGGTACGTACCGTTTGAAGCAACAGATGAGCGCCTCTGCAGCGCTCGCCGCTTTGCTGGACGAGACGAATCGTGTGGACTCGACGGTGACTATCGGTTCCGGCCAGAAGCTGTCGGAAGTGAAGCAACGCATCATCGATATCATGGGCGTTTCCGAGGCCGACGTCGATGCGGCATTCGCCGATACCGAGGCTATCGGTCTGCCCTCTGAGGCCGGCGGTAACGCCGAAGGATGGCTCCTTCCCGGCTCCTATGAGGTCGGCGAAACAGACACGCCGACCACCCTTATCGCGCGCATGGTCAAGGGCACGATCGATGAACTCGACCGTCTGGGTGTCGCTCCCGCAGACCGCGAAACCGTCCTCATCAAGGCGTCTATCGTTGATGGTGAGATGAACATCGACAGGTATATGCCGATGGTCGCCCGCGTGATCGATAACCGCCTGGCGGATACAAACGGTGAAACGAAGGGCATGCTGGGCATGGACTCAACGGTCCTGTACGGCGTTGGGAAGACCAGCGGTGTGCCCGATCAGGCGGATCTCGATAATGACAACCCGTATAACACGCGCCTGCACCCGGGACTGCCACCCACTCCGATTGGCCAGCCGAGCGAAAAGGCCATCAAGGCCGTGCTGAATCCGGCCGATGGAACATGGCTGTACTTTGTGACGGTCAACCTGGACACAGGCGAGACCCTGTTCGCCTCCACTCTGGAAGAACAGGAGAAGAACCGCGAGAAGTTCAAGGCGTACTGCGCTGCGAATCCGAAGGTCTGCACGGCATCATGACGTGGGCCGCCGTGATCGGCTCGCCGATCGAGCATTCTCTGTCGCCGGTCATTCACCGCGCGGCATGGGCGCAGCTTTGGCATCGAGGGGTGGGAGTACCGTCGGCTTGAGCAAGACCGCGAGTCACTTCCCGGTTTCGTTGGTGGCCTGGGTGCTGACTGCGCGGGCTTGTCGGTGACAATGCCCTGCAAACAGGCGGTGATGCCGCTCCTGGATGCGATTGATCCGTTAGCGAGCGCGGTTGGCGCGGTCAATACGGTTGTTCCGTCCTCGGGCATTCTTGCGGGTTTCAATACCGACGTGACGGGGATCGCGTCGGCTGTCCGCCGCGCATGTTCGATTCAGGGGCGCTCGCTTCCGTCGAGTGCTCTGATCCTCGGTGCCCGCGCCACGGCTTCGTCTGCCCTCGCCGCGCTTGGCGAGCTGGGGATGACGACGTCGACTGTCGCTGCGCGCCGCTTCGGCGGTCCCGGATCGGTTGTTGCTGCTGCCTCGCGTCTGGGCGTGGCCATCGAACAGGTTCTGTGGTCCGACGTCGAGGCCGTGTCGAAGGCGGCGCGCGAGGCTGACCTCATCATCTCAACCCTGCCCGCTGGTGTTGCGGATCCGCTCGCGCAGTGTCTCGATGTGCGCGAGCGGCAGGTCCTCCTCGATGTTGTCTATTCCCCGCGCAATACGGCGTTGCGCGCTGCCTATGAGGCAGGCGGCGGAATTGTTGCTGAGGGCACGGATATGCTGGTCTATCAGGCAGTGCACAGGTTCAGCTGATGACCGGGCGCAGCCCCGATATCGATGTGATGCGCGGGGCTCTTGAGGAGGAGCTGGAACGGCGCTCACAGGAAGGCCGGGCGTCGTGATCGTCGGTTGGCTTCCCCAGCGCATCAGTGCGGATCTGTCGCTCGTCTCGGGATTCCTCACATGGATCATCGTGCTGGTGTGGCTGTGGAGGTCCGGGTGGAAGATCCAGCGGCGGTATTTCATTGAAGCGACTCGTACCCCGCTGACGCGCAACGCGATTGTGTGGAGTTCTGCGATCGTTGGGGCGATCCTATTCGTGGCGGCGCAGATGCGTCCCGGCATGCCCTCGGTCATGACGGTTGCGATGATCGGGGCGCTGAGCGCCTACGTTGATGCTCAGACTCATCGTCTGCCCAACGCGTATACAGTGGCGATGGCTATCGGCGTGACGGTGGGCGTTGTCGTCGGTGCCATCATTTCTCCCCTGTGGCAGCAGCGCCTCATCGGATGCGTTGCTGGTGCTCTCATCTGGACGATTCCGATCGCACTGCTCAACCGTCTGCCCGGCGGTATGGGTGGGGGAGACGTGAAGCTCGCACCCGTTCTGGGCGCGATGGCAGGGTCCGTAGGTATCGAGGCTGCGATCTCCTCCCTGGCTTTGTCGTTTGTGTTGGCCGGGTTTGCTGCGCTCTGGAAAATCGTGATCGGCTCGGCGGGGACGAAGTCACGTGTGCCGATGGGGCCTTGGATGATCGGATCTGCGCTGATGGCTGCGATTGCTTGGGGTGTCGTTCCGGACTGGCTGTAGCACTATTGTTCGGTCTCATTGTGGACCCCACTGCGACGAGTCCGCTTCCGGATGGGACAATGGACTGGTGAGTATTTCGACGCCTTCGTATCAGTGTGAGCCTGTGAGCCTCGAGTGGGGCCAGACCTGGCCCCCGCGCGACGTCTTTGTCGATCTTGCAGCCTCACGGCGCGTGATCCCCGTCGTTCGGCGAGTGCTCGCTGATGAGCTGAGTGCGGTGGGCGTCTACCGACAGCTCGCCCATGGCAACTACGGCAGCTTCATTCTTGAGTCTGCGGAGCACGGTGGTTCGTGGGGGCGCTGGTCTTTTGTGGGAGCGTCGAGTGCCGGTGCCATCGTCGCACGCGACGGCCATGCACGATGGATCGGTTCCCATCCGGAAGGTGCTCGTGAGGAGGGGACGTTCCTGGAGGTCGTTCACTCCGCTCTCGAGGAGCTCGCTGCGCCGGCGATTGAGGGTTTGCCTCCGCTGACGGGTGCTCTCGTTGGTTCTCTCGGTTGGGGCATCATTCCTGAGTGGGAGCCGACGCTCGCTGCGACAGCCCCGAAGGAGTCGGATATTCCGGACGCGACGCTCGTGTTGGCGACAGAGGTCGCTGCCCTCGACCACGCGACGGGCTCGGTGTACCTGATGGCGATCGCCTGGAACCTCAACGGTTCGGCGGACGGCGTTGACGGCGCGTACGACCGTGCGATTGAGCGTCTCGATGCGATGACGCAACAGCTCGCAACCCCGATCGCGCCGGCGGTCCTGGGTACCAGCGACGCGACGCCGCCTCAGGTACGTCAACGGACGACCCGTGCTGATTTCGAGTCTTCCGTCCATGCAGCCAAACGCGCCATTGAAGACGGTGATGCGTTCCAGATCGTGGTGTCGCAGCGCCTTGATGTGTCGACGTCGGCCAGTGGTATCGACGTCTACCGCGTTTTGCGTACGGTCAATCCGTCGCCCTACATGTATTTCCTGGACCTACCCGATGAAAAGGGAGGCCATTTCGAGGTTGTTGGTTCGTCTCCGGAGACCCTCGTCAAGAGTGAGCGACGCCGCGTCTGGACGTATCCGATCGCCGGTTCGCGTCCCCGCGGTGCGGATTCTGCCGAGGATCACCGACTGGCGGCTGAGCTGCTCGAGGACCCCAAGGAACTGTCGGAGCACGTGATGCTCGTCGACCTGGCTCGCAACGATCTGTCGAAGGTGTGTGATCCCGCGTCAGTTGAGGTTTCGACTCTTATGGAGCTGAAGCGTTTCTCGCACATTCAGCACATTTCGTCCACGGTAACGGGGGTGCTGCGCCCGGATGCTGATGCTCTTGATGCCCTGGTTGCGACGTTCCCCGCGGGTACCCTGTCGGGTGCGCCCAAGCCTCGTGCCATCCAGCTGATCGATGACTTCGAGCCCGCTGCGCGAGGCGTGTACGGTGGCGTCGTCGGCTACTTCGACCTGTCCGGTGACGCTGATCTGGCGATCGCTATTCGTACGGCATCGCTGAAGGATGGTGTTGCCTCGGTGCAGGCGGGTGCGGGACTCGTTGCTGATTCGGTCCCGGCGCTTGAGTACGAGGAGTCTCGTAACAAGGCCGCTGCCGCAGTCGAGTCCGTCGTGCGGGCATCGACCCTGGTCCCCCTGTCCTGACCCGTCCTGCGGGATGCCTCACCCGCCGTCGGCCATTTTTCGCTAGCCTAGGTGAGGAATGATCGTTTCTGCCTGAAAGGGGAGCGTCGTGAGCGTTCTCGATGACATTATCGCCGGGGTCCGGCAGGACCTGAAGGAGCGTGAAGACCGCGTCCCTTTGGCTCGGATCAAGGAGATGGAGACTCAGGTTCCGGAGGCGAAGGATGCGCTTGGTGCTCTGCGGGGCCGAGACGGCGCCGTCAAGATCATCTCCGAGGTGAAGCGCTCGTCGCCGTCGAAGGGCGCGCTGGCGGCGATCCCGGATCCGGCCGCGCTCGCCTCAACGTACGAGGCTGGGGGAGCCTCGGTCATTTCGGTGCTCACTGAGCAGCGTCGCTTTCACGGTTCGCTCGCCGATCTTGATGCGGTACGCGCAGCCGTTGACATTCCGATCCTTCGCAAGGACTTCATCGTGACGCCCTATCAGATTCACGAGGCGCGTGCTCACGGCGCTGATCTCGTGCTCCTGATCGTTGCGGCGCTTGAACAGAACGTGCTCGTGTCCCTGCTGGAGCGTACCCGCTCGCTGGGTATGGAAGCCCTGGTGGAGACGCACTCGCGTCTCGAGGCCCTCCGTGCGATGGAGGCAGTGCCTCGATCATCGGTGTGAACGCGCGCAATCTGAAGACGCTGGAAGTCGACCGCTCGACCGTTGAGCAGGTCATTGACGTCATTCCGCAGGACGTTGTCGCTGTCGCCGAGTCTGGCGTCGCCAGTGCCCACGACGTTTTTGAATACGCCAAGTGGGGTGCAGATGCGGTTCTCGTTGGTGAGGCACTCGTGACGTCGGGCGATCCGATGGCGAGCATTCAGGACATGGTGAGCGCTGGACAGCATCCCGCGCTGCGGACGGATCGTAAGGCTCGCGTCGCTGCGGCGCGTCAGGAAGGACAGTGATGGCATCCGATAACTTTGTGGAGGGACCGTACTTCGGTGATTTTGGCGGCCGATTCGTCGCCGAGTCCCTCATGGGACCCCTCGAAGAGGTTGAAGCCGCGTGGAAGCGCCTGTGGCGTGACCGGTCGTTCCAGCGCCGCCTGCGCGACCTGTTCCTGAACTATGCCGGACGTCCCTCCTTGTTGACGGAGGCTCCCCGTTTTGCTGCCGACTTGGGCGGCGTGCGTGTCTTCCTCAAGCGCGAGGACCTCAATCATACGGGGTCGCACAAGATTAACAATGTGCTGGGCCAGGCGTTGCTCACCAAGGAGCTGGGAAAGACTCGTGTCATTGCGGAGACCGGCGCGGGACAGCACGGCGTGGCCACGGCGACGGCGGCCGCCCTCCTTGGCCTGGATTGCACGATCTACATGGGACGCGAGGACACGGAGCGCCAGGCCCTGAACGTCGCACGCATGCAGATGCTTGGCGCCGAGGTCATCGCTGTCACTGCGGGTTCCGCGACCCTCAAGGATGCGATCAACGAGGCTTTCCGTGACTGGGTGACCAACGTTGAGACGACCAACTACATCTTCGGTACCGCTGCGGGTCCGCACCCGTTCCCTGAACTCGTGCGTGACCTCCAGCGTGTCATTGGCGATGAGGCGCGTGCTCAGCTGCTCGCTGCTGAGGGACGCTGCCCGACCTGGTGGTCGCTTGCGTGGGTGGTGGCTCCAACGCCATTGGCTCGTTCACCGCGTTCATCGATGATCCGAGCGTCGAGCTCCTTGGCTGCGAGGCTGCGGGCGATGGTTTTGAAACGGGGCGTCATGCCGCTTCTATCACGGCCGACGAGGTGGGCGTGCTTCACGGCGCGCGTACGTTCGTCCTCCAGGAGCGCGACGGCCAGACGAAGGCCTCGCACTCGATTTCCGCCGGCCTCGACTACCCGGGTGTCGGCCCGGAGCACGCCTGGTTGGCGCGGACGGGGCGCGCCTCGTACATGCCGATTTCTGACGCCGAGGCGATGGAGGCGTTCCTGCATCTGTCCCGCACCGAGGGCATCATTCCCGCCATCGAGTCCTCCCATGCCCTTGCTGGTGTCCGCAAGTGGGCGTTGGCCAAGGTCGAAGCGGAAGGACCCTTTGAACCGGGGGAGGAGCCAATCGTCATCGTGACCGTGTCTGGGCGCGGCGACAAGGACGTGGATACCGCATCGCGGTGGTTCGGCTACGGACAAGCGAAGCTGCAGGTCATCGACCCCAGTGCCGGGCCGTCGGGCGTCGCCGTCCTGGATCAAAACGAGGAGAAGTGACATGACGCGTGCACCCCATTCAGCCGTTGCCATTGATGCTGCCCGTCAGCGTGGCGACGCGGCTCTCATCGGCTACCTTCCCGTCGGCTTCCCGTCTGTTGAGGATTCGATTCGCGCGGGCAAAGTTCTGGCGGATTGCGGCGTTGACGTCATCGAACTCGGCTTCCCCCTACTCGGATCCCGGAATGGATGGCCCGACGATCCAGCGAGCGACCGTTGCTGCTCTCGAGCGTGGTACCCACCTCGAGGACCTCTTCCACGCGGTGGACGAGCTGACCTCGTACGGAATTTCGACCTGCTCGATGACCTACTGGAATCCGGTTGAGTGGTGGGGCGTTGAGCGTTTCGCGAAGGATTTTGCTGCCGTGGGCGGTTCCGGCCTCATTACCCCCGACCTGCCGCCCGAAGAGGGCGCACAGTGGGAGGCCGCGTCGGATAAGTGTGACCTGGAACGCATCTACCTGAGCGCCCCCTCCTCTCCCGAGCACCGCCTCAAGCTGATCGCCGAGCATTCGCGTGGCTGGGTGTATGCAGCCTCGTCGATGGGCGTCACGGGCGCGCGTGCGGCTGTTGGCGCGCATGTCGCTGACGTTGTCGCGCGTACTCGCGGCGCTGGTGCCGAGCGCGTGTGCGTGGGCCTCGGCGTGTCCAATGGCGCGCAAGCCCGCGAGATCGGCGCATATGCGGACGGAGTCATCGTCGGTTCCGCGCTGGTGAAGACGCTCTTCGACGACTCGATCGACCGTGGTCTGAAGGCTCTCGGTGAGCTTGCCACCGAACTGAAGGCCGGCGTCAGCGGGGCCCGCGCGTGAACACCCTCGTCGCTGTCGGCATCCCATCGCCTTCGCAGGGCGTCTGGCACCTCGGCCCGATCCCGCTGCGCGCCTACGGCATCATCATTGCCGTCGGCATGATCATCGGCGTCTGGTGGACCGCTCGCCGTTACCGTGCTCGCGGAGGAAATCCCGACACGCTCTACGACGTGGCCCTCTGGGCGATTCCGCTCGGAGTTGTGGGTGCGCGGATTTATCACGTCATTACGTCCCCGGATGCCTACTTTGGCCCGGGTGGTGATCCGATGCTTGCCTTCCAGATTTGGCGCGGTGGCCTCGGAATTTGGGGTGGCGTCGCCTTCGGTGCGCTGGGTGCATTTATTGCCGTCAAGCGTGCAGGAGTGCGCTTCGGCCCGATTGCTGATTCTTTGGCCCCGGCGCTGCTCGTTGCGCAGGCCATCGGGCGGTGGGGAAACTGGTTTAACCAAGAGCTCTTCGGCGCTCCGACAACAATGCCGTGGGGACTTCAGATCGACGTAGCCCACATGCCCGCCGGGTATCCGGCGGGAACCTTATTCCACCCGACGTTCCTCTACGAGTGCCTGTGGAACCTTGCCGCAGCCGCCATTATCGTGTGGCTCGATCGTCGTCACCGCTTCGCCGGTGGCCAGGTGTTCGGTCTGTACCTGATGGCGTACACAGCGGGACGCAGCTGGATCGAAATGCTGCGCATCGATGATGCGCACCGAGTTCTCGGTCTGCGCCTCAACGTGTGGACGTCCCTGCTCGTGTTCGTGCTCGGTGTGCTTGTGTTCGTCGTCGCTGGTCGGCTGGGACGCCCGACGACCGTCGATGCACACGACGCCGAATCCGCGGCGGATGACGAGCAAGCGGAGGACCAGGCTGCCCCCGAAGACAGTGACGCTGACGATATCGTCGGTGCTGGGGTGAGTGAAGAAAAGTCCGCTAACGAGAGCACTCTCGAGTCGTTCTGATCCCGAGCTTCGTCGTTTTTCTCCGCGCGGAGGTCCTACCACAGGCGGATTCATGGGAATGATCACGTCGACCCGGAGCGGATCCTCCTCGTTTCAACTGTGATTGGGCGGTAAACTCTTATCTATGCGTCGAGCTAAGATTGTCTGCACTATTGGACCTGCTACTGATTCTCCTGAGCAGCTCCAGGCACTGGTGGACGCCGGCATGGATGTCGCGCGTATTAACCGGTCGCATGGAAAGGCTGAGGAACACGAGGCCGTTATTGAGCGCGTGAGGAAGGCGTCTGCGACGTCCGGTCGCGCGGTCGCTGTCCTGGTTGACCTCCAGGGCCCCAAGATCCGCCTGGAAACCTTCCAGGATGGCCCCCAGGAGCTCAAGATCGGTGACACGTTCACCATCACCACCCGTGATGTTCCCGGCACGAAGGAACTGGTCGGGACGACCTTCAAGGGGCTTCCCGGCGACTGCGCTCCCGGTGACCGCTTGCTGATCGACGACGGCAACGTCGCGGTCCGCGTCGTCGAGGTGACGGATACTGACGTCGTCACCCGCGTTGAGGTCCCCGGCATGGTCTCGGACCACAAGGGCCTCAACCTTCCCGGCGTTGCCGTGTCCGTCCCCGCCCTGTCTGAAAAGGATAAGGAAGACCTGCGCTGGGGCATTGAGCAGGATGCCGACTTCATCGCGCTGTCCTTCGTGCGTTCCGCGCGGGATATCGAGGACGTCCACGAGATCATGGACGAGATGGGCAAGCGCATCCCGGTCATCGCCAAGATTGAAAAGCCGCAGGCCGTTGAGGCGCTGGAAGAAATCGTCGAGCATTCGACGGCATCATGGTCGCCCGCGGTGACCTCGGTGTTGAGATGCCCCTGGAGGCCGTGCCGCTGGTCCAGAAGCGCGCGATTGAGCTTGCACGTATTGCCGCCAAGCCGGTCATCGTCGCGACGCAGGTTATGGACTCGATGATCAAGAACCCGCGCCCCACGCGTGCCGAGGCCTCCGACTGCGCGAACGCCATCCTTGATGGCGCCGATGCGGTCATGCTGTCCGGTGAGACGTCGGTCGGTGCCTTCCCGATTGAGACCGTCCGTACGATGGCCGCCATCATCGAGTCGACGGAAGAAAACGGTGGTGAGCGCATCGCCTCGATCCCCGGTTTCTACGCTGATCGTGCGGGTGTTATCTGCGAAGCTGCCGCTCGTATCGCCGAGCACCTGGAAGCCCGTTACCTGGTGACGTTTAGCCAGTCCGGCACGTCGGCGCGTCTGCTCTCGCGCATGCGCCGTCCGATCCCGATGCTGGCGTTCACGCCGCTCGAGTCGACGCGTCGTCGTCTGGCGCTCTCGTGGGGCATTCAGACCTACCGTGTTCCCGAGGTACAACACACGGACGACATGGTGTGGCAGCTCGATCAGGTCGTGCAGTCCTCGCACCTGGCGGACATCGGTGATCAGCTCGTGATCGTTGCCGGTATGCCGCCGGGCATCGCTGGCTCCTCGAACATGCTGCGTATCCACGAAGTCGGAGATGAAGCCGACTATGCGATTGGCGGTCTGCGCCACGCGTGAGATGCGTGAGTAGTGGGGGGCCCTGGCGATGAGCCAGGGCCCCCACTGTTTTTGTTTCGTCACGTGGACAAAACGGGATTCGTGGAATAAAGTACTCGGATACACGTTGAGACACGTGGACGCCGCACCAACGACGGCGCGGCACACGCAGCAAAGTGCTGCTCGGCGTGCTCAGAAATGCCTGTGCGATCAAAGCATGTTTTCTGGGGCGCCCGAAGAGAAGAAGATGGAGGAAGAAAAATGAATACGAACATCCGGACCGTGTCGGTCCACGACACTCTGTTTGGTCGTGTGGCCAACAACCTGGAGGTCGGCCAGCTCTCGCGCGCCGTTGAGCCCTGGTTTGCTGACTTCCACGATTCGAGGGTCAAGCAGGCTATCGCCGATCTTGACGAGCCGGCCCGCAGGGGCGCGGCTGCCGAGTACCTCGGTCTCGAACTGAGCGTCGTGGCCTGAGTCGACAGGGGCCGACAAGCATTGCTTGTCGGCCCCTTTTCCGTCTGCGGTTTTGATGTATCAATTGTGGTGCGCACGTCGCATATGCGCTGAAATGCCGGTACCATTAGGAGCACGTACTCCACTGGCGGTACCCCGAGTGGGATTCGAACCCACAACAAGCCGGGTTTGAGCCGACCGCCTCTGCCAGTTGGGCTATCGGGGCTTCGCGTGTGCGAGACCCACAATAGAGCAGCTGAGCAAACCGATCAAACTGAGGAATATGACAATGAGTGAAGAGCAGGCTGAACCGCGTCGCGTCCTCGTCGCAGAAGACGAGGGGTTGATTCGTCTCGATATCGTTGAGACGCTCACCCAGGCGGGGTTCGAGGTCGTCGGCGAGGCCGCCGACGGTGAGGAAGCTGTCGAGCTGGCACTCGAGCTCGAACCCGATCTGTGTGTGATGGATGTCAAGATGCCGAAGATGGATGGCATCACAGCAGCGGAAAAGATCTTGCAGGAACTGTCGTGCGCCGTCGTCATGCTCACCGCCTTCTCGCAGACGGAGCTTGTCGAGCGCGCGCGTGACGCCGGTGCGATGGCTTACGTCGTGAAGCCGTTTAGCCCGGCCGACCTGATTCCCGCCGTTGAGATTGCTCTGTCGCGTCACGCTGAGATCGAGTCGCTTGAGGACCAAATCGCCGATCTGTCTGATCGCTTCGAGACTCGTAAGCGCGTTGACCGCGCCAAGGGCCTGCTGATGAAGAACATGGGAATGAGCGAGCCTGAGGCCTTCCGCTGGATCCAGAAGACGTCGATGGATCGTCGTCTGTCGATGCGTGAGGTCGCTGACGCGGTCATCAACCAGGTTGACGACTGAGAGTCGCGCATGCGAATGGGGAGGGTCATGACCCTCCCCATTGCTGTTTCTTGACCCTCAGTCGTGGCTAGAGCGCACGAGGATTCGGTTAGTGACGCGTGCGACTGAGATAAGGCGGTCGGCCTCGTCCCTGATCTCCACAGTGTGGACGGTTGACGAGCGCCCCAGGTGGACGGCGGTTGCGGTCGCGGTGATGATCCCTTCCCGTCCAGCGCTGATATGCGATGCGTTGAGTTCGGTGCCGACGGCGTAGGCCTGCTTGCCGGGGTTTGTCTCGCGCGCATGAATCTGGGCCGCGAAGGATGCAGCCGTCTCGGCAAGTGCTGCGGAAGCACCTCCGTGCAGAATGCCAGCGCTCTGGCGGTTTCCGTCGATCGGCATCGAGATGACGGTGCGCACAGCACTGTGCTCGACAACCTCCATGCCGGTGGCTTCCATGAGGGTTCCGGGCCAGTGTGCACCGACCCAGCCACCGCGGGCGAGGGGATCGGGTGAGGAAGACTGCGTGTGTTTCGTCTGGTGATCGTGTGTCATGGCATCTAGGGTGGCATGTGTGAGTGATACTGTGCTGATTATTGATGGCCATTCCATGGCGTTTCGCGCCTTCTATGCGCTCCCGCCGGATAACTTTGTGACGGCCACAGGCCAGCACACGAACGCTGTTTATGGCTTCGTTTCAATGCTGACGCGCTTGTTGGAGACCGAGCGGCCGACGCATATCGCGGTCGCTTTCGATGTGTCGAGGCACTCATTCCGTACTGAGGAGTACCCGGAGTACAAGGGCACGCGCGACGCGACGCCCGAAGAATTTAAGGGGCAGGTGGAGCTCATCCGCGAGGTGCTTGATGCGATGGGTATCGTGTCTCTGTCCCGTGAGGGTTTTGAGGCCGACGATATCCTTGCGACTCTCGCGTATCGTGCAGGTCATGAGGGATCGACTGTTCTGGTGGTGTCCGGCGATCGTGACTCGTTCCAGACGGTGACCGACAACGTGACTGTGCTCTATCCCGGCACGGGGCCTGGTGATCTGCGCCGTATGACTCCGCAGGCAGTCGAAGACAAGTACGGCGTACCGCCGCATCGTTACCCCGAGATCGCTGCAATCGTGGGGGAGACGTCGGATAACCTGCCTGGTGTGCCAGGTGTGGGACCGAAGACCGCCGCGCAGTGGATTAACAAGTTTGACGGTCTCGATAACCTGCTGGCGCGTGCCGATGAGATCGGTGGAAAGCGCGGCGCTGCACTGCGTGAACACATGGACGACGTGGCGCGCAATCGTCGTCTCAATCGTCTGCTCACCGACATGGACCTTGAGGTGTCGCTGAGCGATCTCGCGCGTCGTCCAACGGATATTGCCGCCGTCGACCGTCTCTTCGACTCTCTCGAGTTTGGGCGTCTGCGCCAGAAGGTGCGCGAGGTCGCCGGTGTCGGCATGGGGGAGGGGCCCGTCGACGAGACTCACGAACCCGCTACCGAAGTCGAGATCAAGGTCATGGTTGCCGACGCCTCGACCGACATCGCGCAGTGGGCGGGCAGTCACTCCAGCCTCGCTCTTCTCGTCGAAGGGGATACGCGGCCCGTGCGTGGGGATATCACCCGTGTCGTCCTAGCATCCGGCAGCGACGCACTCGTCATCGATCCCGTCGAACTCAGCCCCGCGCAGGAGGAAGCTCTCGGTGACGTTCTTGCCACGGCCTCGTCCCTGATCGTGCATGACGCGAAGGGCACACGTCATGCGCTCGCGTCGCGCGGCTGGACTCTCGGCGGCGTCGCGTTCGATACCATGCTGGCTGCCTATCTCGCGCATCCCGATCAGCGCTCCCACAAGCTCGAAGATGTTCTGTCGCGTGTCCTCGGCGTCGTCATCGACGAGGAGGAGGGTGATTCGGATGCTCTCTTCGGCCTGGGGGACATCGGTGCTGGTCCAAAGCGCTGCCGCGTTGCGCGCCGGGAAACTAGCGGCCCACCTGCACCCGCTTGCCTCCACTCTGCGCTCGCGTCTGGAGGAAAGCTCCGAAGCCTCTCTTCTCACCGACATGGAGATGCCCCTGTCGGTCCTGCTCGGTCAGATGGAAGACATCGGCATTGCCGCAGACACGTCCGTGCTCGATGGGCTCTCCGACGAGCTCGGCAAGGCCGTCGATGCCGCGCGCGAGGGAGCGTGGGCCGCGGCGGGACGCGAGGTCAACCTATCGAGCCCCAAGCAGCTCCAGGAGCTACTTTCGATCACTTCGGTCTGCCCAAGACGAAGAAGACGAAGACCGGGTACACGACGAACGCCGAGGCCTTGGCTGATTTGCACGCGAAGACGGCGGATGAAGGGGGAGCGGGGCATCAGTTCCTCGGGTTCCTGCTCACGCACCGCGATCGCATCAAGCTCAAGCAGATGGTGGACTCCCTGTCCGCCACCGTCGCCTCGGATGGACGCATCCACACGACGTTCTCTCAGGTTGCGGCGGCCACGGGTCGCCTGGCGTCCTCCGACCCGAACTTGCAGAACATCCCCGCGCGCAGCGCCGACGGTATGCGTATCCGTGGCGCCTTCGTTGCGGGTGAGGGCTTTGAGTCACTGATGAGCGCGGACTACTCGCAGATCGAAATGCGCCTGATGGCGCACCTGTCCGGAGATGAGGCGCTCATTGAGGCCTTCAACTCCGGTGAGGACCTGCATCGGACCATGGCGTCAATGGTGTTCGGCACTCCAGTCGCCGAGGTGACAGGTGAGGAACGCTCGCGTATCAAGGCCACCTCATACGGACTGGCCTATGGTCTATCCTCCTACGGCCTCGCCGCCCAGCTCGGTATTCCCGTGCCCGAGGCCGCCGCCCTGCGTGATCGCTACTTCGAACGCTTTGGGAAAGTCCGCGACTACCTCGAAGGACTCGTTGCGCAGGCGCGAGCTGACGGATACACCCAGACCATGTTTGGCCGGCGCCGCTACCTACCCGACCTGCGCTCCTCGAACCGCCAGCGTCGTGAGATGGCTGAGCGTGCCGCCCTGAATGCACCCATTCAAGGCAGCGCGGCAGACATCGTGAAGATCGCGATGATGAACGTTGCGACCGCATTGGCCGAGGCGGGACTCGCGTCGCGGCTCCTCGTCCAGATTCACGACGAATTGCTCCTCGAAGTCGCTCCTGGTGAGGCAGCGGACGTCGAGAACATCGTCCGAGACAAGATGGCCACCCCCGTCGAGCTTTCCGTGCCGCTTGATGTCGCTATTGGGATCGGCGCGTCTTGGCAGCTCGCGGCGCACTGACGGTCAAGACGACGCGACGCACGCCACGGAAAGTGTCGCCAAATTCGTCACATTTGCCCGTCAAAGGCTGCTAAACTAAACCCCAGTGTCTGGGGACAGGTGCATCCGCATCGGTCTTCAGGCGCTGGAACTGTCCATCTACTATCCAGTCCGTTTCGGAGAAACTACTACATGACCACCAACACGCCGCAGGTCGCTATCAACGACATTGGTTCGGAAGCAGACCTGATCGCAGCCATCGACGAGACCATCAAGTACTTCAACGATGGTGACATCGTCGAGGGCACTGTCGTCAAGGTCGACCACGACGAGGTCCTCCTCGACATCGGCTACAAGACCGAGGGTGTCATCCTCTCTCGCGAGCTGTCCATCAAGCACGACGTCAACCCCGACGACGTTGTCGCCGTGGGCGACCAGATCGAGGCGCTCGTCCTCCAGAAGGAAGACAAGGAAGGCCGCCTCCTCCTGTCGAAGAAGCGTGCGCAGTACGAGCGCGCGTGGGGCCAGATCGAGAAGATCAAGGAAGAGGACGGCGTCGTTACCGGTACCGTCATCGAGGTCGTCAAGGGCGGCCTGATCCTCGACATCGGCCTGCGCGGCTTCCTGCCCGCCTCCCTCGTCGAGATGCGTCGCGTCCGCGACCTCGCCCCCTACATCGGTCGCGAGATCGAAGCGAAGATCATCGAGCTCGACAAGAACCGCAACAACGTGGTCCTGTCCCGCCGCGCATGGCTCGAGCAGACCCAGTCCGAGGTCCGCACGAACTTCCTGCACACCCTCCAGAAGGGCCAGGTGCGCACCGGCGTCGTCTCCTCCATCGTCAACTTCGGCGCATTCGTCGATCTCGGTGGTGTCGACGGCCTGGTTCACGTCTCCGAGCTGTCCTGGAAGCACATCGACCACCCGTCCGAGGTCGTCGAGGTTGGCCAGGAGGTCACCGTCGAGGTTCTCGACGTCGACATGGATCGCGAGCGCGTCTCCCTGTCGCTCAAGGCCACCCAGGAAGATCCGTGGCAGGCATTTGCCCGCACCCACGCCATCGGCCAGGTTGTGCCCGGCAAGGTCACCAAGCTGGTCCCCTTCGGTGCGTTCGTGCGCGTCGAGGACGGCATCGAGGGCCTCGTCCACATCTCCGAGCTGGCTCAGCGTCACGTCGAGCTGCCCGACCAGGTCGTCAAGGTCGGCGAAGAGGTCTTCGTCAAGGTCATCGACATCGACCTCGAGCGTCGCCGCATCTCCCTGTCCCTCAAGCAGGCCAACGAGGGCGTGGACCCGAACTCTGAAGAGTTCGATCCCTCGCTCTACGGTATGGCCGCCGAGTACGACGAGAACGGCAACTACAAGTACCCCGAGGGCTTCGATCCGGAGACCCAGGAGTGGATGGAAGGCTTCGACGCTCAGCGCGAGGCTTGGGAAGCCCAGTACGCCGAGGCTCAGGCCCGCTGGGAGGCCCACAAGGCTCAGGTCCGCAAGGCCCTCGAAGAGGACGCCGAAGCGGCTCCCTCCATCGAGGAGCAGGCCTCCTACTCGACCCCGGTCGACAACGAGGGCACCCTTGCTTCCGACGAGGCCTGGCCGCGCTGCGTGAGAAGCTGACGAACAACTGAACCAGTCTTTGTGACTGACCTTCAACTCGTCAGTTCACGTTTGTGAACACATAGGTGGTGGCCCCCGGGTTTTCCTGGGGGCCACCACTTTTTGTCTAATTTTGGCCGCCGCCAGATCTCCGACCGCCGCGAGGCCTGCCCGCCCGCTCGCCGTCCGCGCCGCGAGCTTCGCTCGGCGCGTCGTCTCGAAGCCCGGCCGGGCCCCGCAGTCCTCGCGGCGGCCTCCAATCGGGCGGCGCTAGGCATGCTCTGGCCAGGCCCCGCCGCGGCCCACGTGCGCCGCAGCCAGGCCCCCTCGGTCTTGTGATGACGGGTTACTCAACAATGTCGCACGTAATTCCCTTGCGTGTCTTTCACACGTTGAAGTTGCATCGTTGGAATTGCAACGTTTTGAGAGGGGCTTGAAAACTGACCGTTGGAAATTATGTGCGACTTTTGTTCTGGCTGACGTCGTGGCCTCGTCGCACAGACAACGAGACCCCGCTCAACAATGATGCTGTGTGGGGTCTGGCGCTGACAGTGATCAGGTCGCCGAGCGCTTCATCACTGCCAGGTCCACGCACGCGCCGATCATTGCCGCGACGACGGTGGGGAGGATCCAACCGAGCTGATTTGCTTGAAGCGGGCTCACCATGAGCACGGAGTTGAAAGCGTCTGTCGCTACGCCGACATGTGCCAGCGTCGTTGCCGCAGACCAAGCCGCTGCCATCCATGCGCTCAGACGGAACGTCCACAGTGCCGACGTTGCGAGGCGCATGGGGTGAGTGATGATCGTGACGAACACGACCGTGATCGCGACGGGGTAGAGGAACGTGATGATGGGGACCGCGATTGCGAGTACAGAGCTGAGGCCTGCAGAGGACAGTGCGAAGGAAATAATCGTAAAGACGATCATCCATGCGCGGTAGGAGACCTGCGGGAGGAGGCGGTGGAAGAACTCCGATGTCGCGGCGATCAAGCCGACAGCCGTCGTCATGCAGGCCGTCAGAACGATCAGGCCGAAGACAATCTGCCCGGGCCACCCCATCGTCATCTGGGCAGCATCGGCGAGCAGGGTTGCACCGTCGCTGTAGCTTTGAGCATTCGGGATCACGTGGCCGATGAGGCCCAGCCCCACGTAGACGACGCCGAGCAGCGAACCTGCGATAATCGCCGCCGTCGATGTACGACGAACGACCTTCGCGCCGATGCCTCCACCCGTATGTCCCAGCGACGTGACGACGATGATGCCGAAGGCCAGAGCGGCGATCGAGTCCATCGTCATGTAGCCTTCCAGGAGACCCGCGGCAAAGGGGAGACGCCGTGTACTCCCCGGTCGGCGCATCGTGCGAGGCTGGCAGGGAAGCCAGGCAGAGGAACACCAGGAGCACAAGGAGCCCGAGCAGAATCGGTGTGAGCACTTTGCCGAGCGCATCGATGATGTGGCCGGGATTCCAGCACAGATAGAAGGCGATGGCGAAGAAAATAAAACTGAAGATGATTGACGCGGTGAGAGACTTCGTCCCAATAATGGGCGCGACAGCCGTTGAGAAAGACACGGCACCCGTACGGGGCAGCGCGTAGAAAGCGCCGATCGACAGATACACCATGACGGAGAAGACGAGTCCGAAGGGCTTTCCCGCACGACTGACAAGATCGCGGATATCCGTCCCGGACAGGGCAATCGTAATGATCGAGATGACGGGCAGAGCGACTCCGCCGATGAGGAAGCCGATCATCGCGGGGGTTAAGTTGGTGCCGGCCGACGCGCCCATGATCGGCGGGAAGATCAGGTTGCCTGCACCGAAGAACATGGAGAAGAGCGTCAGGGAGGTCGCGATGAGGACCGCGATGCCTGAACGCTCAGTGGAATCGTCGTTGACTGTCTGCGTCACTGCTACTCACTTGATGATGTGGGTTCTCTAACAGCTCCAATTCTTGCATGGGGGCATATAAGCGCAACCGCAGGAGCGATAGGCTGGGCGAGTGAACACTGCTCTTCGCTCCGGGTCTTGTACGGCCGCGCTCATCCGTCCGCCCGCCGCGCCTCGCAGTCAAGGACCACGCCGCATCATCGCGGTCAGTGGTGGCATCGGCTCTGGCAAGTCAACGGTGACGCGCGTCTTCGCGTCCAAGGGAGCTGTCATCGCCGACGCCGATGCCATTGCGCGACAGATACTCGAGCCGGGAGAACCAGCGCTTGCCGAGGTCGCACGGGCTTTTGGGGATGACCTCATCGGGGACGACGGCAGCTTGGACCGGGCGCTCCTGGCAGCTCGGGTATTTGGAGGCGAAGGGGCCGACGAACGGGTCGCCCGGCTGAATGCCATCACGCACCCCGTTATCGAGGCCCGAGCGTGGTCAATCCTGCGTGGAGCCCCTGAGGGCACCCTCGCGGTCTACGACATTCCGCTCCTCATCGAAGGAGACCAGGCGGATCGCTTCGACGCGGTTGTCATTGTGGATGCGCCCATCGAGGCGCGCATCAAGCGACTGGAGGGCAGGGGGAGTGGCCCCCGAGGATGCGCGTGCACGTATCCGCGCCCAGGCCTCGTCGCAGGAGCGCCGTGCCATCGCGTCCATCTGGATCGACAACGAGGGCAGCGCCAACGACCTCGAGAAGGTTGCAGGCCTCGTCTACGAGTACTGGCTGACCCCGGACGTTCCCGTCACTGATTGACGAGGCCGGGGCGCTCCACGCTCCTCGCGAACCCATGTGCTTTGTGCGCGCAGCTCCAGTGCCTGGACGGTAGCGTAGGAGGGTGAGCGAAACCCCCGTCATCCGCCAAGACAAGCCTTTCGAGGTCATCTCCCCCTACACGCCGTCGGGTGACCAGCCCAAGGCGATCCGAGAGCTGGCTGCGCGCATTCGCGACGGCGAGCAGGACGTCGTCCTCATGGGTGCGACGGGCACGGGCAAGAGCGCGACCACGGCGTGGCTCATCGAGGAACTGCAACGCCCCGCGCTGGTCCTCGAGCCCAACAAGACCCTCGCCGCCCAGCTCGCCGCCGAGTTCCGCGAGCTGCTGCCCAATAACGCGGTCGAGTACTTCGTGTCCTACTACGACTACTACCAGCCCGAGGCCTACGTCCCCCAGACGGACACGTTCATCGAGAAGGATTCCTCGATCAACGACGAGGTCGAGCGCCTGCGGCACAGCGCCACGAACTCCCTGCTCACGCGGCGTGATACCGTCGTCGTCTCCTCCGTGTCCTGCATCTACGGCCTCGGTACTCCCGAGGAATACGTGGCGCGCATGATCGAGCTCGAGCGGGGCATGATTATCGACCGTGACGCGCTGCTGCGTCGCTTCGTCGCCATGCAGTACGTGCGTAACGACATGGCGTTCACGCGCGGCACCTTCCGCGTGCGCGGCGACACGATCGAAATCATCCCGGTGTATGAGGAGCTCGCGATTCGCATCGAGATGTTCGGCGACGAGATCGATTCTCTCGCGGTGCTGCACCCGCTGACCGGCGACGTGATCGACCAGGTCGACCACACCTACCTGTTCCCCGCCTCGCACTATGTGGCGGGTGAGGAGCGCATGAAGAAGGCGATCGCCTCGATCGAGGACGAGCTTGACGACCGTCTCGCATGGTTCCGGGCGCAGAACAAGCTCCTCGAGGAGCAACGCCTGCGCATGCGCACGACCTTCGACCTGGAGATGCTCAAGGAAATCGGCTCCTGCTCGGGCGTCGAGAACTACTCGCGCCACATCGACGGGCGAGGCCCGGGCACACCCCCGCACACGCTCCTGGATTACTTTCCCGACGACTTCCTGCTCATCATCGATGAGTCCCACGTGACCGTCCCACAGATCGGCGCGATGTTCGAGGGCGACATGTCGCGCAAGCGAACCCTTGTCGACTACGGATTCCGCCTGCCCTCGGCGATGGACAACCGCCCGCTCAAATGGGATGAGTTCACGCAGCGCATCGGCCAGACCGTCTACCTCTCCGCGACCCCCGGCCCCTATGAGCTTGAGCGCTCGGACGGCGTGGTCGAGCAGATCATTCGTCCGACGGGCCTCGTCGATCCGCTCGTTGTCGTCAAACCCACCGAGGGACAGATCGATGATCTCCTCGAACAGGTGCGTCTGCGCGTTGAACGCGACGAGCGCGTCCTCGTCACCACCCTCACCAAGAAGATGGCCGAGGAGCTCACGACCTACCTGGCCGAGCGTGGCGTCAAAGTCGAGTACCTGCACTCCGATGTCGACACGCTGCGCCGCGTCGAACTGCTGCGCGAGCTGCGCCTGGGTACCTTCGACGTGCTCGTCGGCATCAACCTGCTGCGCGAGGGCCTGGACCTGCCCGAGGTCTCCCTCGTCTCCATCCTCGACGCCGACAAGGAAGGCTTCCTGCGTTCCACCCGTTCCCTCATTCAGACGATCGGCCGCGCCGCCCGAAATGTGTCCGGCGAGGTCCACATGTACGCCGACAACATGACGGATTCGATGAACGAGGCCATCTCCGAGACGATGCGTCGCCGCGAGATCCAGATCGCCTACAACAAGGAACACGGCATCGACCCCCAGCCACTGCGCAAGAAGATCTCCGACGTCACCGACATGCTGGCACGCGAGCAGGTCGACACGCAGACGTTGCTCGAGGGCGGATACCGCAAGGAGAAGAGCAAGCGGGAGCGCACTGACGCGATCGGTGGGGGTCGCGCCGTGACGTCGGGCCAGCGCGCCGAAGCTGAGCTCGCCGAACTCATCGAGGAGCTATCCGCTCAGATGATGACCGCCGCTCAGCACCTCCAATTCGAGGTCGCTGCTCGTCTGCGCGACGAAATCGAAGACCTCAAGAAGGAACTGCGTGCCATGAAGCGAGCACACTGAGCGTGCTTTCTGCCCGGCATGGTCAGACATGGGAGGTAGACCCGGCCTCGTCTTGTGGGAGCAGCGCGCATCGTCAAGGCGACAGACGCCACTTGTCATGAATCACCGGACAGCGGCTGTGTCCGACTAGGATAGAGATGTAAGCGGAGGGGAGTACTCCCACCAACAGTGGCGTCGTCATCACGACGGCCCGCCCACGCGGCGCGGCCTCCGGTGTCACTGGCCAGGTATTTCTGGCGGGAAGAGACCTCCGGTACCCGACTCGTACCGGAGGCACCCGTATGCACGTGCACGCGCTCGCCTGGATCGTTCTGGCGGCCATCATCCTCACCATGATCGTTGTCGACATCGTCGGCCACGTCCGTACCCCCCACGAACCCACTCTGAAGGAAGCGGCCTGGTGGTCGCTCGCCTACATCGCCATTGCCCTGATCTTTGGTGGCATTGTCTGGGCCTTGTGGGGGTCGGAATACGGCCAGGAATACCTCGGCGGTTACATCACCGAGAAAGCGCTCAGTATTGACAACCTCTTCGTGTTTGTCATCATCCTCTCCTCTTTCCGCGTGCCGCGTAAGAACCAACAGGAGGTCCTGCTGGCGGGCATCGTCATCGCACTCGTGTTGCGGCTTCTTTTCATCCTGGCGGGCGCCGCGCTCATCGAAAACTTCTCGTGGGTCTTCTACCTTTCGGCGCATGGCTGCTGTGGACTGCGATCAGCCAGGTCCGTGAAGGATCTGGCGACGATGATGATGAGGAGTATCGTCCGCCGTCGATCGTGCGCTGGGTGTCGAAGATTGTTCCGGTCACCGATGGGTTCATCGGTTCGCGTATGCTCTACCGTCACGGGGGTCGCACCTACATCACACCGATGCTCCTGTGCGTGATCGCGATCGGCACCGCCGACGTCATGTTTGCCGTCGACTCGATCCCCGCGATCTACTCGCTGACCTCCGAGGCCTACCTTGTCTTTGCCGCTAACGCGTTCTCGCTGCTCGGCCTGCGTCAGCTCTACTTCCTCATCGACGGCCTGCTGGATCGTATCGTCTTCCTCCACTATGGCCTCGCCGCGATTCTCGGCTTCATCGGTTTCAAGCTCATCAACCACGCTCTGCACACGAACGAGCTGCCCTTCATTAACGGCGGTCACGAGGTTTCTGCCATCCCCGAGCCATCGATCGCGTTCTCGCTCGGCTTTATCGTGGTGACAATTCTCGTCACGGTCGTTGCCTCTCTCGCGGTTTCTCGCAAACGGCGTGCGCGAGAAGAGCTTAGCTCGGCAGAGCGCTAAAATTTCCTCGTTAGATAGTTAAGAGGTACTCATGGTTGTTCATCCGTGGGCGTGGGGCATTCTCGCCCTCGTTGCCATCGGTTTGGTCGTGCTCGATTTCCTCGGGCATGCGCGTAATCCACACCCGCCCACGGCTGGCGAGGCCGCTCGCTGGACCCTGTTCTACGTTGGTTTGGCCGGCATTTTTGGTGTTGGCATCTGGCTGACCAACGGGTGGCTCTACGCCCAGGAGTTCTACGCGGGTTGGGCGATGGAATGGTCGCTGTCAGTCGATAACTTGTTTGTGTTTATCCTGATTCTGAAGGCCTTCCGGGTTCCGCGCGAGAATCAGCAAAAGGCGCTGCTGTTCGGCATTGTGATTGCGCTGCTGCTGCGCCTCGTGTTTATCCTGCTGGGCGCAGCCCTCGTTGCGCGCTTCTCGTGGGTCTTCTTCCTCTTCGGACTGTGGCTCCTGTGGACGGCGTTTTCCCAGATCAAGGAGACCATTACCGGTGGGGAAGACGATGAGGAGTACGAGGAGAATGCGTTCATTCGTATCGTGCGTCGCGTCCTGCCGATCACGGATGGTTTCATCGGCAACCGCATGCTGTATCGCCACGGTGGACACACTTATCTGACGCCGCTGTTCGTGGTTGTCTTGGCGCTCGGTTCTGCGGATCTGATGTTCGCCTTCGACTCTATTCCCGCGATTTGGCATCACCTCGCAGGCTTTCCTGGTGTTCGCGTGCAACGTGTTCGCGCTGATGGGCCTGCGCCAGCTCTTCTTCCTCGTGGATGCGCTGCTGGGCAAGCTCGTGTATCTGGGCTACGGCCTCGGTGTGATCCTGAGCTTCATCGGCATCAAGCTGATTCTCGAGGCTTTGCACACCAACACGATCCCGTTTATCAACGGTGGCCGGGGATTCGAGTGGGCGCCCGAGATTTCCGTGTCGGTGTCGCTGGGCGTCATCGTTGTCACCTTGGCGATCACAGTCGTCGCCTCGCTGGTGCGTACTGCCATGGATGAGGGGAGCGGCGGTGACCGTTGAGAACGTGAACATCGATGAGCGCGGCCTGAGTGCCGCTGAGGTGGCCGAACGTGTTGCGCGCGGCGCTGTCAACCGCGTGAAGGACCGCACCTCTCGGTCGGTGGCATCGATTATCCGTGAGAATGTGCTGACGTTGTTCAACGCGATCATCGTCGCGGCGTCGGTCATCGTTCTGCTCTTCGGAGACCTGCGCGACGGCATTTTCGGCGGCGTCATGATTATCAACGCCGTGATCGGTATCGTCTCTGAGCTGCGTGCAAAGCGCACCCTGGATTCCCTCGCGATCGTCGATGCCCCGCAGGCGACGGTTCTGCGAGACGGCACGCTGCACGTTGTCCCGGCGCGAGACGTTGTTCTCGACGACGTCATCGATCTGACGCTTGGTGACCAGGTGAGCGTGGATGGTACGGTGCTCTCCTCGGCAGGCCTTGAGATCGACGAGTCGCTGCTGACTGGCGAATCGCGCCCCGTCAAGAAGAAGCAGGGCGATCAGCTGCTGGCGGGCACGAGCGTCGTCGCGGGTTCGGGACGTATGGTTGCCACGGCGGTCGGCGAGCGGGTCTATGCTCAGGGTTTGTCTGAGCAGGCGCGCGCCTTTACGCGTACGGTCTCCGAGATCCAGACCTCGATCAACCGGGTGCTGCAGGTTGTCTCGGTGATGCTGCTCCCGATTGTCGTCCTCACGTTCTACTCGCAGAATCGCATTGCTGGCGGTCACGGGGGAGACTGGCGCGAGGCGCTCGTGCTGTCGGTTGCCTCGGTGATCGGCATGATTCCGCAGGGGCTCGTGCTGCTGACGTCCATGAACTTCGCGATCGGCTCGGCGACGCTGGCCCGCCGTGGCGTGCTCGTTCAGGAACTCCCGGCGGTTGAGGTACTCGCGCGCGTGGACTGCCTGTGCCTGGACAAGACGGGCACGCTCACCACCGGCGGTATCCGCGTGCATCGCGTCGAGGTCGTCTCTGGCGACGAGGCCGTGGTCCTTCGTGCGCTGGCGAGCGCCGCGAGCGACCGCACGAATGCGACCGCCGAAGCGATCTGGCAGCACCTGGGAGAAGCCGAGCAGGTCGGCGCCACCGAGCGCATCGAGTGGGCCGTCCCCTTCTCGTCGGCCCGTAAGTGGAGCGCGTGGGGGAGCGAGGACGCATCCTGGATCCTCGGTGCTCCCGAGTTCGTTATTGACGAGGCCTCGGATGACAACGCGCAGCTCCTGGCCACGGTGCGTGGCATCGCGCAGGAGGGCTCCCGCGTCGTCGCGCTGGTTCGCGCTGATGCGGCCGTCGTCAATGATGAGCTACCCGCCAACCGTGCGGTGGCTGCCCTTGTCGTGCTCGAGGAGGACCTGCGCCCCGACGCCGCTGAAACACTGGAGTATTTCCGTTCGCAGGACGTGCATGTGCGCGTCATCTCGGGTGACAATCCGACGACGGTCGGGGCGCTGGCCGCGCAGGCTGGCCTGACCGCCCCCGACGGGTCGCCCGCTCGCCTCATGGATGCGCGCGATCTGCCCGAGGACCTCACCTCCGAGGCGTTCATCGACGCGATCGAAAACCACGATGTGTTCGGGCGCGTGACGCCCGAACAGAAGCGTGCGATGGTCGGTGCCCTGCAGGCTCGTGATCACTGCGTCGCGATGACGGGCGATGGCGTCAACGACGCCCTTGCGCTCAAGGATGCCGACCTCGGTATCGCTATGGGCAACGGAACACAGGCCACGAAGGCGGTCGCCCAGATCGTCCTCGTCGACTCGAAGTTTTCCGTCCTGCCGGGTGTCCTGTCCGAGGGACGCCGCATCATCGCGAACATGGAGCGCGTGTCGTCGCTGTTCCTGGCGAAGACCACGTACGCGGCCGTGCTGGTCATCGTGACGGCTCTGGTCGGCTGGCGCTACCCGTTCCTGCCGCGTCAGTTCAGCTACATCGATTCGCTGACGATTGGTATCCCCGCGTTCTTCCTGGCCCTGTGGCCGAACCCGCGTCGCTACGTGCCGGGATTCCTCAAGCGCACGCTGTCGCTCGCGATGCCCACGGGCGTGATTCTTGCGGCGGCCGCCCTCACTGCCTTCGGCATTGTTGACGGCCCGCCGCAGTCGCGCGAGTCGACGGCCGCGATCCTCTCGCTCATGCTGGGTGCGATCTGGCTCCTCGTCATTACCTCACGACCGCTGTCGACCTGGAAGTGGGTCCTGCTGGCGTGCGTCATCTCGGCTACGGTCGGTGGCGTTTTCATTCCACAGGTTCGTGGTTTCTTCTCGATGGTTGCACCCACCGGCCACGAGTGGCTCGTCATCGTGTGCGTCGGTGCCTGCGCCGCCCTCCTCATCGAGGTTGCTCAGCGCATTTTCTACGCGCACCAATTCAAGCGTTCCCTGGAGGGCTAAGCCAGAGTCGATACGAGTCGAGGCTGGTGTCGGGTGATAGACCCGGCCCCGGCCTCGTTCGTCTGTATTAGTCAGAACGCCCGGATCACGGGGTTCCACTCGCGGATGAGGCGCGCCTGGATGACCTCGGCGACGTAGAAGGGATCCTCGTTGAGGATGCGCTCAACGTCGGCCTCGCTCTCGGCGTTGATAAGGAGAAGTGCGCCGGGGATTTCGCCGACGAGGGGACCGGACGCGATGTTGATCCCCTGCTCGAGCAGGCCGGACAGGAACGCGCGGTGCGTCGGACGAACCTCGTCCATGGTCTCGGTCATCGACGGGTTGTAGACGTATTCAACTGCATAGTAAGCCATACGCATAACACTAGACCTGATCCCGGCATTTGCCTAGATGGCGGATAGTATCGAATGGTGCATGACAAGCTAATTATCCAGGGTGCTCGCGAACACAACCTCAAGGACGTCAGCCTTGAGCTGCCCCGCGACTCCATGATCGTCTTCACCGGCCTGTCCGGCTCGGGTAAATCATCCCTCGCCTTCGATACGATTTTTGCCGAGGGACAGCGCCGCTACGTCGAATCCTGTCCTCCTACGCGCGCCAATTCCTCGGGCAGATGGACAAACCCGACGTCGACTTCATCGAGGGTCTGTCACCCGCCGTCTCCATCGACCAGAAGTCGACGTCGCGCAACCCGCGCTCGACCGTCGGCACGATCACGGAGATCCACGATTACCTGCGTCTGCTCTACGCCCGCGCCGGTGTGGCTCACTGCCCTGAGTGTGGGGCGCGCATTCAGGCGCAGACTCCTCAGCAGATCGTCGACCGCGTGCGCACGATGGACGAGGGCACGCGCTTCCAGGTGCTCTCCCCGGTCGTGCGCGGCCGTAAGGGCGAGTATCAGGACCTCATCGACGAGCTGCGCTCCGAGGGCTATACGCGCGCGATCATCGACGGTGAGATGGTCCGCCTCGAAAACGCCCCTAAGCTGGAGAAGAAGCTCAAGCACACAATCGAGGTTGTTGTTGACCGCCTCGTCGTGCGCGAGGGCATGCGCCAGCGCCTGACCGATTCCGTCGAGACCGCGCTGCGGCTCTCCGACGGCCTCGTCGTCATCGACTGTGTTGACCTGGACGCCGATGGTCCGGAGCGCCGTCGCCGCTTCTCCGAGAAGCGTGCCTGCCCCAACGACCACCCGCTGATGCTCGACGAGATCGAGCCGCGTACCTTCTCTTTCAACGCACCCTATGGTGCCTGCCCGGATTGCTCGGGCCTCGGCTTCCGCCTGGAGGTTGACCCGGAGCTGGTCGTGCCTGACGAGGAGCTCTCCCTCGCCGACGGCGCGGTCATCCCCTGGAACTCGAACTTCAAGTACCACAAGAAGCTTCTCGAATCCCTCTCCAAGGAGTTGGGCTTCGCGATGGGGACGCCCTGGAAGTCGCTGCCGAAGAAGGTCAAGGACGCTGTCCTCTACGGCAAGGACTACGAGGTCACGGTGAAGTTCCGCAACCGCTGGGGGCGCGAGCGCTCCTACACGACCGGATTTGAGGGCGCGGTCAACTACATTGAGCGCAAGCGCGAGGAAACCGAGTCGGCCGCCGTGTCCGAGAAGCTCGACTCTTACATGCGCGAGATTCCCTGCCCGACGTGTCACGGGGCCCGCCTGCGCCCCGAGGTCCTGGCCGTTCGCATCGGGGACAAATCGATCGCCGAGCTCTCCGACATGTCGATCTCGGATGCCCGCGAATTCCTCGCGAACGTCGAGCTCGAGCAGCGAGCACGTTCGATCGCCGCGCCCATCCTCACCGAGATCGAGGCACGCCTGGCCTTCCTCGTGGACGTGGGCCTGACCTACCTGACGCTCTCCCGCGGTGCTGGCACGCTGTCGGGTGGCGAGGCGCAGCGCATCCGTCTGGCGACGCAGATTGGCTCCGGCCTCGTCGGCGTCCTGTATGTGCTCGATGAACCCTCGATCGGCCTGCACCAGCGAGACAACCGCAAGCTCATCGCGACGCTCGAGCGCCTGCGCGATCTCGGCAACACGCTCATCGTCGTCGAACACGACGAGGAGACGATGGAAGCGGCCGACTGGATTGTCGACATCGGTCCCGGCGCGGGCGAAACCGGCGGCTGGGTCGTCCACTCGGGCCCGCTGGCCGAGCTGCTGAAGAACCGCAAGTCGCTGACCGGCCAGTACCTGTCCGGTAAACGCCGTATTCTCCTGCCGCCGACGCGACGTCCCGTCGACAAGAAGCGCGTCGTCACAGTCAAGGGCGCGCGCGAAAACAACCTGAAGAACGTCGATGTGTCCTTCCCGCTCGGTGTCTTGACTGCCGTGACCGGTGTGTCCGGTTCCGGTAAATCGACGCTGGTCAACGGCATCCTGTACCGCACCCTGGCCTCGCGCCTCAACGGTGCGCGCATGGTGCCCGGCCGTCACCGCACGATCACGGGCATCGAGCAGCTCGACAAGGTCGTGCACGTGGACCAGAGTCCGATCGGCCGTACGCCGCGTTCGAACCCGGCGACCTACACGGGCGTGTGGGACCAGATCCGCAAGCTGTTCGCCGAGACGCAAGAGGCGAAGGTGCGCGGCTACGGTCCCGGTCGATTCTCCTTCAACGTCAAGGGTGGGCGCTGCGAGTCCTGCAAGGGCGACGGCACCCTGAAGATCGAAATGAATTTCCTGCCCGACGTGTACGTGCCCTGCGAAGTGTGCCATGGCGCCCGCTACAATCGCGAGACCCTCGAGGTCGAGTACAAGGGCAAGACCGTCGCCGACGTGCTCGACATGCCGATCGCGGAGGCCGCTCAGTTCTTCGCGCCGATCTCGCGCATTGCCCGCCACCTCAACACGCTCGTCGAGGTGGGCCTGGGCTACGTGCGCCTCGGCCAGAGCGCCACGACCCTGTCGGGCGGCGAGGCCCAGCGCGTGAAGCTGGCCTCCGAGCTGCAGCGACGTTCGACCGGCCGCACGGTGTACGTGCTCGATGAGCCCACGACGGGCCTGCACTCCGAGGACATCCGTAAGCTCCTCCTGGTGCTGCAATCCCTGGCCGACAAGGGCAACACCGTGATTGTCATCGAGCACAACCTGGATGTCATCAAGAGTGCCGACTGGATCATCGACATGGGTCCCGAGGGCGGCGCAGGCGGCGGCGCGGTCGTCGCGCAGGGCACGCCCGAAGAGGTCGCACAGGTGAAGGAATCCTTCACCGGCCAATACCTCGCCGAGGTGCTTGCGAAGGAAGCCGAGCGCGACGCCGCAGCCGTGTAGCGGGAGCGGTTAGGATGGGCCCATGCGCTACTACGGCCACATGTACTACTGGCCCGGATGGGTCCATCTGATCGTTCTCCTGCTGATCGGCGTCTCTGTTGCCATCACGGTGCAGGCCCTCATGGCGCGTTCGGCCGGACGCTCACGCGTCTTTGGGCTCTCGTGCGGCTTTGTGGCTGGTATCGGAAATCTCAGCATGTGCGTGCTCGCGCAGGCGGAGGCCCGCCACACGTGGCAGATGTCGATGGTCGGTGCGCTCTACATTCTCGCGGGCACCTTCGTCCTGATCACGCTCGCGTCCCTGTGGAAAGACGGCTCCGGCGGTTTCGCCTGGTCGCGCGCATTCCACCTGTTCCTGCTCGTCGGCCTGGTCGTGGCCGCGATCATGGAGTTCGCGTATCGCCTGGCGTACTGGATCCCGCTGCCTGTCGCGGGTGTCGCGGTCCTGCTTGCGCTATTTGGTGCGTTTGTCGCCGGTCGCAACAGTCGAGACTAGGAGACGTTCAAAGCACGAAGTGGCCCCGGCCTCGTATGTTACGAGGCCGGGGCCGTTTTTCCTCATAAAGACTTGTAGTATCTTTGTTTGTAGTGAGCAACTAGCAGTAGTGAGACGGTGGTGTCTAATGCGGATGCTGTAATGCAGTTAATGCCATGTTCACTTGGTGTCAAAAGCCGAGTGTTCCGCTTGTGGTACTGTCATGGGCCTTGTGAGTTCCTAAGATGTGCTGAAAACATGTGGAGTCCAATTCGGACTTGTTTTTGTTGAATGTAGTCCAATTCGGGAGTGTCAAAGCTCTTGGCTGTGGATAAAGAGCATGCTGTAGCTTGTGTGAAGGTGAGTGTGAAGACGTGACACGCCAAGAGCTTCGGTGCTTGACTCTTGCTGAAGATTGTACTCTGAGAGAGATGGTCGAACATCCGTTCGCCTCTGGTCTTCATAGAGAGAGTCTCATGATTTCGCAAAGTTACTCCGCCATTAGTGGAACGCATGTCATTTTTCGGTACGCACTCTTCGCGCTCTTGCTCGTCGCGTTCCTTGTCTGCGTGTTCAGGGATAGTTCATCCCCTCATTCGACTAGTACTTCTGACTGTGTGTCGTCCAGGGTGGTCGATTGGGACGACATTGTTGATACGAGTTCGCCTTGGAAAAGGTGGTTGAAAGAGCAAGTGACGTGGCGTAGTGCGCTAAATTTCACACTTGTAATTTGTGTTGCGCTATCAGCACGATCTGTTGCAGTGGTCCTGGGTAGCACTTTCTGGGTGCCCCTGGTTGTTGCGGCAGCGTCGATGGGATTCGTTGCTTACTGTATGCGCGAAAATGAGCAGTTGTTCTCCTGGTGTGTAGCGATCGTTGCTTGTATCCAACTCGTGACAATTCCGGTGCTGGCGTTTGGGCGGCTGACCCCCGCGATGCAGTTGGTTGCTGTAATGATTTTGGTCTTCGCAGGTGCTTGGATTGTCGCGTTTGTGGCCGACCGGCGACGTAATTTCTAGCTGTTGAGCAGCTTACTGATTGTATTCCGTGAAGAGTTGGTCGGATCTTCCAACTCCTCGCGTGTACCGCTGCGTCGTTACGGGTAGGAACAGTTGGTGCTAGGGTGGCTAGCCATAAAATACGCCCCGGCCTCGCACCTGGAAAGGACGAGGCCGGGGCCGTTTCGTCGGATCGGGATCCCTGGGCTGGTCGCCGGGTTACTCCTGGCTCTTCGCAGCCTCGCCCGAGGCGTACAGGGCGTCGACCTCGTCGGCGTAGTCCGCTAGGACGCGGCGTCGCTTGAGCTTGAGGGAGGGCGTCAAGTAGCCGTTCTCGACGGTGAAGGCCGCATTGACGATGCGGTAGCGGCGGATTGACTCGGCGCGCGAGACTGCCTTGTTGGCGCGGGCGATCGCCTTCTCCAAAGACTCACGCACTTCGGGCAGGTTCGCGGCCTGCGCGGCATCCACGACGGGCAGGCCGTGAGTGGCCAGCCACTCGGGCAGCATCTCCGTGTCCAGGGCGATGAGCGCGCCGATGTAGGGGCGGTTGTCGCCCACCACGACGATGTTCGCGATGAGCGGGTGCGTCGACAGCGACTCTTCGAGGATCTCGGGGGGAGACGTTCTTGCCGCCCGCGGTGACGATGAGTTCCTTCTTGCGACCCGTGATGCGCAGGTGACCGCGATCGTCAATCGACGCGAGGTCGCCCGTCTTGAACCAGCCGTCGACGTAGGCCTCGGCCGTGGCCTCGGGCAGGTTGTGATAGCCCTTCGACACGGAGATGCCCTGGACGAGCAGCTCGCCGTCGGGAGCGATCTTCATCCGGTTGCCGGGCCAGGGGAAGCCCACCGAGTCCGGCGGGAAGTCCTGCGGCGTCTCCACGGAGATCGGGCCGGTCGTCTCGGAGAGGCCATATCCCTGCAGGAGCGTGATGCCCAGGCCGCGATAGAAGTTCGCGAGGTCGAGGGCCAAGGGAGCACCGCCCGAAATGATGGTATGCAGATTCGGCCCGAGCACCGCGCGGACCTTCGACAAGACAAGTGCGTCGGCGACACGGCCGCGCAGCTTCAGCGCGGTCGACGGACCGGGTGAGGGCATTGCTGACGCGTCGGGGACGGGTGTGGTGTCGGGGCCGGGACCCGCAACGGCGGACTCGGGCAGGGGAGAATCCACGTAAGCGGTGGCCCGAGAAAGTGCGCGTGCCTGCTTGGCTGCCCAGGCGAACATGCGGCCCTTCACGCCGCCGCCCGCCTTCGCGGCCGCAGCGTTGTAGACCTTCTCCATGACGCGCGGAACCACGAGGAGCATCGTCGGTTTGAATGTCGCAATATCGTTCACGAGATTACGAGTGTCGGGGGAGAACGCGGTGACGCCTTGCCCCGCGAGCAGGCAGTACATGACGAAGCGCGCGAGCACGTGGGCAACCGGCAGGAAGAGGAGGGAGCGAGACTTCGGGTCGTTGATGAGCACCGGCAGGAAGTCGTAGGCCTGCAGCATCGGCGAAATGAAGTTGCCGTGCGTGAGGACAACGCCCTTGGGCATGCCCGTCGTGCCGGAGGTGTAGATAACTGTCGCCTCGTCGCTCAGCTTGACGGCGTCGGTGCGCTCGCGCACCTGCTCGACCGTGACCCCCTGAGCGGCGCCCGTCAGCACTCGCTCGGCACCGCGGTCGAGGGAGAGGATATGACGGACGCCCTCGGTACGCACGGACTCGACCAGCTCGGCCTGCTGGGTGGTCGCCGTGATGACGATACGTACATCAGCATCAGTCAAAATATGCGCGATCTGGGACGCAGAGTCCGTCTCGTAGATCGGGACCGTGATGGCACCACAGGACAGTGCGGCCACATCGATAAGTGCCCACTCGTAGGAGGTGGGCGCCAGGATCGCCAGGTGCTCGCCGGCCTCGAGGCCCATGCCGATGAGACCGCGTGCGATTGAGTCGGCTTCGCCCAGGAACGTCTCCATGGTGACCCGGCGCCACGCGCCGACGTTGGAACGCCGCTCAATCGCGACCTGGCCGGGGTGAGATGCCACGCGCTGGTGGAGCATCTTCGGCAGGTTCATGTCCTCGGTGGCCTCTCGCGTTGCGATCGACTCCCAAGAGCCGTCTGCGAGCCTGCGTACCGTCATTGCGGTCCTTTCGTGGGGTGAGCGCGCTGCGCTGTGTTGGTGGAATCAGTTCTTCTTGGAGCGGTGGAAGAAACCACGCTTCTTCGCCGGCTCGGCGGAGACGGGGCCGCCGTACAGGGCGTCGACCTCGTGCGCATAGTCGGTGAGCACCTTGCGACGGCGCAGCTTCATCGATGGGGTCACGTAGCCGTTCGCGACGGTGAAGGTGGCGTCAATAATGCGGAACTTGCGGATCGACTCTGCGCGAGAGACGGCCTTGTTGGCGCGTTCGACGGCCTTCTCGAGTGACTCGCGCACGGCGGGCAGCTCGGCGGCCTCGGTGGGCGAGCACTGCGGCAGACCGTGCTTGGCAAGCCAGTCGGGCAGCATGTCGGCGTCGAGCGTGAACAGGGCTCCGACGTAGGGGCGCTGATCGCCCACGACAATGACGTTGGCGACGAGCGGGTGCGTGGAGAGGGAGTCCTCAAGGACCTCGGGGGGAGACGTTCTTTCCGCCCGCGGTGACGATGAGTTCCTTCTTGCGGCCGGTGATGGTCAGCTGCCCCTTGCGGTCGATGGAACCCAGGTCGCCGGTGTGGAACCACTTGCCGTCGGGCATGACCTCGGCGGTCTGCTCAGGCAGGTGGTAGTAGCCGGGCATCACCGACTGGCCGCGCACGAGGATCTCCCCATCCTTGGCTGTCTTAATGAAGTTGCCGGGCAAGGGCAGGCCGACGCCACCGACGGGATTCTTGCCGATGTGCTGGACAGCGATCGGTCCGGTCGTCTCGGACAGGCCGTAACCCTGGATGAGGGTGAGTCCCATGCCGGCGTAGAAGTGCGCGAGATCGGTGGCCAGGGGTGCGCCGCCGGAGACGATGTAGCGCAGGTTGGGTCCGAGGATGGCGCGGATCTTCTTCAGGACGAGCGCATCGGCGATGCCATGGCGCATCTTCTTGAACATGCCGGGTCCGAAGGTCTTCTCAGAGGCGATCGAGTAGGTGCGTGCCTGCTTGGCGCTCCACGCGAACATGCGGCCCTTGATGCCGCCGCCCGCCTTGGAGGAGGCTGCGTTGTAGACCTTTCGAGGACGCGGGGGACGACGAGGAGCACGGACGGCTTGAAAGCCTGGATGTCCGGCAGCAGGTTCTTGATGCTGGGAGAGAACCCGAGCACGCCCTGGCCGGACAGGATGACGTGCATGACGAGGCGGGCGAGCACGTGGGCGACAGGGAGGAAGAGGAGCAGGCGTGTCTCGGGGGAGTCGATCACCTCGCCAAGGACCTGGCGCGCACCTTGCGCGGTGGCCACGAAATTCGCGTGCGTGAGGGCGACGCCCTTGGGGTTACCGGTCGTCCCCGAGGTGTAGATGATGGTTGCGATATCCGAAGACGAGATGGTGGCGCGGCGCTGCTCGACGTTCTCGATGGTGATGCCGGTGGCGGCGCGGGCGATCATGCGCTGTGCGCCGCGATCGAAGGAATCGATGGCAACGGTGTGTCCGGGGGCGACCGAGTGCACGAGCTCGGCCTGCTGCGTCGTGGCCGTGAAGACGCGGGTCACGTGTGCGTCGGTGAGGATGTGCTCGATCTGGGCGGCTGAGTCGGATTCGTAGATCGGGACGGTGATTGCGCCGATCGAGAGCAGCGCGAGATCGAGGAGGAGCCACTCGTACGAGGTCGGGGCCAGGATTGCGACCGCGTCACCTGCCTGCACGCCGAGGCCGATGAGGCCACAGGCGGTGTACTCGACCTGGCGCTGGAGCTCGCCGGCGGTCAGAGAGCGGGTGGAGCCGACGGAGGAGCGCTGCTCGACGCACACCTGGTGCGGGTGGGTGAGGGCCCGCTTGGCCAGCATGTCGGGCACGATGTCATGGTCGCCGACCTTGTACGTCGGCTTGATCGTGTACGAGCCATCGCGCATGCGCTTCATCGTGTCCTCCTGGGTATCGGTTCAAAGACTGAACAACAGGTCCGTTGTGAGTCTACTGGGTATGGCGCGGCCCCCGCCCCATAATCGGGGCGGGGGCCGCTGAGTGACGATTAGATCACAGGTCGTAGTAGAGCTGGTACTCGAAGGGGTGCGGGTAGGCACGCATCGGGGCGACCTCGTTGGTCTCCTTGTATTCGAGCCAGGTGTCGATGAGGTCCTGCGTGAAGACGTCGCCCTCGGTGAGGAACTCGTGGTCCTCGCGCAGTGCGTCGAGGGCGGCCTCGAGGGAGCTCGGCAGCTTCGCGATGTCCTGGTACTCGGCCGGGGGCAGCTCGTACAGGTCCTTGTCGATCGGCGCGGCCGGCTCGATGCGGCGCTTGATGCCGTCGATGCCCGCCATGAGGCACGCGGAGAACGCCAGGTAGGGGTTCGCGCTCGGGTCCGGCACGCGGTACTCCACGCGCTTGGCCTTGGGGGATGTGCCCGTGACGGGGATGCGGATGCACGCGGAGCGGTTGCGCGCCGAGTACACGAGGTTGATCGGAGCCTCAAAACCGGGAACCAGGCGTCGGAAGGAGTTCACCGACGGGTTCGTGAAGGCGAGGAGCGCGGGCGCGTGCTCGAGCAGACCGCCGATGAACCAGCGGGCCGTGTCGGACAGGGAACCGTAACCGCGCTCGTCGTAGAAGAGGGGCTCGCCGTTCTTCCACAGCGACATGTGGGTGTGCATACCCGAGCCATTGTCACCGAACAGCGGCTTGGGCATGAAGGTCGCGGAATGGCCGAACTCAAGGGCGGCGTTCTTAATGACGTACTTGAACTTCATCATGTCGTCGGCCGCAGTCTGCAGCGTCGCGAAGCGGTAGTTGATCTCCTGCTGGCCGCCCGAGCCGACCTCGTGGTGGGCGCGCTCAATCGTCAGGCCGACCTCCTCAAAGGAGGCGGCTCATCTCGTCGCGCACGTCGGCGTACTTGTCGGCGGGGGAGACGGGGAAGTAACCGCCCTTGACGGCCACTTTGTAGCCCATGTTGCCGCCCTCTTCGACGCGACCGGTGTTCCAGTACGCCTCGGGCGAGTCGACGGAGAAGAAGGTGTTGTTCGGGGTGACCTGGTAGCGCACGTCGTCGAAGAGGTAGAACTCTGCCTCGGCGCCGATGAAGCACTCGTCCGCGATCCCGGTCGAGCGCAGGTAGGCCTCGGCCTTCGCGGCCACCTGACGCGGGTCGCGAGAGAAGGCTCGTCAGTGAAGGGGTCGACGATCGAGAAGTTGACGACCAGGGTCTTGCGATCGCGGAACGGGTCCACGAACGCGGAGGAGATGTCCGGGATGAGCTTCATGTCGGACTCGTGAATCGCGGTAAAGCCGCGCACCGAGGAGCCGTCGAACATCAGGCCGTCCGACAATGCGGCGTCCAAGAATTCGCTCACGGGGATCGTAAAGTGCTGCTGAACCCCGGGGACGTCGCAGAAGCGCACGTCGACGAGTTCAATGTTCTGCTCGGAGATAAAGTCTGCGACCTCTTGAGTGGAGGTGAACATGAACGTCCTTCTTAGTGGGAGAGCTGTACTCATTGGTCAAGAATGGGTCAATTCGTAACCAAGACCAGTATATGCCTACAGGTGGCGAGCGCGCGTATTGGTTTCAATATTCAAAGGTTTCATGACATAGAGCACGCCCGCGGTGGGCATCGGGCGCACCCAGCCCCGGCCTCGTACCCTGGGAGCGTGGCTGATCCTTCGACGTACCGACCCCGCACGGGAGATATTCCGACCTCGCCGGGCGTCTACCGATTCTCCGACCCGCAGGGCCGCGTCATCTACGTCGGCAAGGCCAAGAACCTGCGCAATCGCCTGACGAACTACTTCCAGGACCTGGCGAATCTGCATCCGCGCACCCAGCAGATGGTGACAACCGCGAGCGCCGTCCAGTGGACCGTTGTGCGCTCCGAGGTGGAGGCCCTCACGCTGGAGTTCACGTGGATTAAGGAATTCAATCCGCGCTTCAACGTCATGTTTAAGGACGACAAGTCCTACCCGTACCTGGCGGTGTCGATGGGGGAGCGTTTCCCCCGGGTGCAGGTCACGCGTGAACGCAAGCGCGCGGTGTCGCGCTACTTTGGTCCGTACACGCAGGTGTGGGCGATTCGCGAAACGATCGATCAACTCCTGCGAGTGTTTCCGATGCGCTCATGCTCGGCGGGCGTGTTCCAGCGGGCGAAGGCGCAGGGACGTCCGTGCCTGCTCGGCTACATCGATAAGTGTGCGGCGCCGTGCGTGGGCCGTATTTCGATGGAGGAGCATCGCGAGCTCGCCGAAGGGTTGTGTCAGTTCATGGAGGGTCGTACGGGGCCCGTCATCCGTGACCTGGAGGAGCAGATGCGCCAGGCGTCGGCGGAGCTGAACTTCGAGCGTGCGGCGAAGCTGCGCGATGACGTCAAGGCGCTGCGCACGGTGCTGGAACGCAACGCGGTCGTGCTGGATGATGGCTCTGACGCGGACGTATTCTCCCTCGTCAGCGACGACCTGGACGCGGCGGTACACGTCTTCCACGTGCGCGGTGGGCGCATCCGAGGCACGCGCGGCTGGGTGATTGAGCGCGTGGACGGTGCGGACGATGCCGCGCTCATGGCTCGCCTCCTCGAGCAGGTGTACTCGTCGGCGTCGACAGACGAGGCCGGGGCCGGGAAGGCCGCCAAGGTAGCGGCCGTCAGCGTGGACGATGTCGCGCACACGCCCACATCGGCGATTCCGCGCGAGGTGCTCGTTTCCGTCGAGCCCGAGGAGAAGGAGACGATTGCGCGCTGGCTGAGGGAGGTGCGCGGCGCGTCCGTGTCCGTGCACGTTCCCAGGCGCGGTCCAAAGGCTCAGCTCATGGAGACGGTGACTGAGAATGCCCGGCAGGCCCTGGCTCTGCACCGCACGAAGCGGGCGGGCGACATTACGGCGCGCTCGAAGGCACTCGAACAGCTCGCCGAGAACCTTGATCTGCCGGCGGCACCTCTGCGCATCGAGTGCTACGACGTGTCGCACACAGGCGGTGAGAACCAGGTTGCGTCGATGGTGGTTTTCGAGGACGGTATGCCTCGCAAAGACGCCTACCGCACCTACAACATCCGCGGCGAGGACGGCAGTGGGACGCCAGATGATACGAGCGCGATGAACGAAGTCCTCACCCGACGCTTCTCGCGACTGCTGGCCGAGGAAGCGGGCGTCGAAGGCGAAGACGAGGACGGCGTCGCCTATGCGTCCGGTCCCATCGACGCGACGACGGGGCGCCCCAAGCGCTTCTCCTACCGCCCCGATCTGGTTGTGGTCGATGGTGGCCTCCCGCAGGTGAATGCCGCGCGAGCCGCTCTGGACGCCGTGGGTGCGGACGTGCCCGTCGTCGGGTTGGCAAAGCGCCTGGAGGAGGTATGGATCCCAGGTGACGAGTTCCCTCTCATCCTGCCGCGCACGTCGGAGGCCCTCTACCTTCTGCAGTACCTGCGCGACGAGTCCCACCGCTTCGCAATCACGAAGCACCGCAAGCGCCGTTCGAAGGCCCAGCGTCGCTCGGTCCTCGATTCCGTCCCAGGGCTTGGACCTGCCCGTCAGGCCGCGCTCCTGAAACATTTCGGCTCCGTTAAGCGGATCCGCGAGGCATCCGTGGAGGACATTGCCGAGGTCAAGGGCGTGGGACTCGGTCTCGCGCGCACGATTCGCGATAGGCTTGCGACATCGTCGAGGGAGGACACACCATGACATTGACGCTTCCCGTGCCGCTGCCGGCGCGCGTGCTGCTGCTTGGATCGGGCGAACTCGGTAAGGAAGTGACGATCGCTCTGAAGCGCTACGGATGCACCGTCATCGCATGTGACTCCTACCCGAATGCCCCCGCCATGCAGGTTGCGGACGAGTCGCGCGTTGTCGATATGAGTGACCCCGAGGCCTTGCGTGACGTGCTCAACGGCGTCGATGTCGACCTTATCGTTCCCGAAGTGGAGGCCATCGCGACGGACGAACTGAGTGCATGTGAGGATCGCGGCGTGCGCGTCGTTCCCAACGCTTTCGCCGTCCAGGCCACGATGGACCGCCAGCGCATCCGCACGCTCGCTGCGTCCTGTCCGGCGTGCGCACCTCCGCATTCCGATTCGCACGCAGCGAGGCCGAGCTGGCTACCGCCCTCGACGAGGTCGGATACCCCGCCTTCGTCAAGCCGACGATGTCCTCCTCAGGGCACGGCCAGTCCCGCGTGACAGACCCGAGCAAGCCGCCTCCGCCTGGGCCCACGCAGAGGAAGATGCCCGCGCGACGACGGGCGTCGTCATCGTCGAAGAAGGCGTCGACTTCGACTACGAGATCACGCTGCTCACCGTGCGCTCCTGGGACGCGGCATCGGGCACGGTGACGACCAGCTTCTGCGCGCCCATCGGGCACCGCCAGGAGGGCGGTGACTACGTCGAATCCTGGCAGCCCATGGCCATGAGTGAGGCCGCCCACGACGCCGCCCGTTCGATGGCCAAGGCTGTCACCGATGCTCTTGCTGAGTCGGGAAACGGCCCGTGCCTGGGCATCTTCGGCGTCGAGTTCTTCGTGCGCGGCGATGAGGTCTGGTTCTCCGAGCTCTCGCCCCGACCCCATGACACCGGCATGGTGACGATGGTGACGCAAGCACAGTCCGAGTTTGAACTGCACGCCCGCGCGATCCTGGGCCTGCCCGTCTCGACGACGCAGAAGACGCCCGGTGCCTCTGCCGTCGTCAAGTCGACCAGCGCCATCGACGTCCCCGTCTACAACGGCGTGGCCGACGCCCTGGCCACCGCCGACATCGTACGTATCTTCGGCAAGCCGATCAGCCGCGCCGGCAGGCGCGTCGGCGTGGTCGCCGCCACCGCAAGCACGCCGAAGGAAGCACGAGTCATCGCCAGACGCGCAGCCGCAGGTATCTCCATCGACGAGGCCCCCGCGCCTTGCGCGTAACCGCTCCCACCCACCAGCCCAGCCCACCCGTCAGGAGGACGCCATGCCCGACCACACACCCACGGACGACCTCGATGAACGCCAGGCCCAGGCCTCGTCGATGAACGAGGAGAACCCTCCCACGGTTCCCGAGGGCATCGCCGTGCGCGACATGATGCGGGTGAAGTACGAGCCGCGTGCCTCGAACGAAGTCCTCATCATCACCGGCTACTCGGGAGCGGGCCGGACCGGTGCCGCTCGCGCGCTTGAGGATCTGGACTGGTACGTCGTCGACAACTTGCCGCCGACTATGCTGCCCGCTCTCGTCGGCATGATGTCGAATGACCCCGCGGCCGGCGTGCACCGCCTGGCGGTCGGCGTAGACGTTCGCTCGCGCACCTTCTTCCGCACACTGGACGCCACACTCGAGCAGCTCAAGGGCGCGGGCATCGCCTACCGCATTATCTTCCTCGAGGCCAGCCCCGAGACCCTCGTGCGCCGCTACGAATCCAACCGTCGTCCCCATCCCCTCCAGGGTGCCGGCACGCTCATGGACGGCATCAAGGCCGAGATGCGTCTCCTCGCGCCACTGCGCCGCGCCGCCGACGAGGTCATCGACACGTCCACCATGAGTGTCCACGATTTGACCCGGCGCATCCGTGACATCGTGGCGGGGGGAGGAGCGCCCCCTGCAGGTGACCGTCGAGTCTTTCGGTTTCAAGCATGGCCTCCCACTCGACGCCGATCACGTCGTTGACGTGCGTTTTCTCAAGAACCCGTACTGGGTGGACGAGCTGCGTCACCTCACCGGCAAGGACGAGGCCGTCGCCGACTACGTGCTCTCCCAGCCGGGTGCGCGCGATTTTGCTCTCGGATATGCCGACCTACTGGCCCCCATGCTGAGCGGGTATCTGGCAGAATTGAAGCCATTCGTCACGATCGCCGTCGGATGCACGGGCGGAAAGCACCGCTCGGTTGCTTGCTCCGAGGCGATCGCCAAGCGCCTGCGCACACACGGATACACGGTTCGCGTGATGCACCGTGACATTGGGAGAGACTAATGCCCTATCTTGATGCAGCCGGCTGGGTTCAACGTGGAGAATCCGGCCAGAACATCGTCGCCCTCGGTGGCGGACACGGCCTGTCCGCCACCCTGCGCGCACTGCGCCACATCACCCGAGCGCTCACGGCAGTCGTGACCGTCGCCGATGACGGTGGTAGCTCCGGCCGTCTGCGCCAGGAGATGCCGATCCTGCCTCCCGGTGACCTTCGAATGGCCCTTGCATCCCTGTGCGAGGAGTCCGAGTGGGGACTGACCTGGCGAGACGTCATGCAGCTACGCTTGGATACGAGCGGGCCACTCAACGGCCATGCGCTCGGCAACCTGCTGATTTCTGGCCTGTGGCAGCTCCTCGACGATCCGGTTGAGGGCCTCGACTGGGTCGGCCGTCTCCTTGGCGCGCAGGGCCGCGTCCTGCCCATGTCGACGACGCCCATTGACATCGAGGCAGACATGAACGACGGGGGACGCCGCTACGTCGTGTCCGGTCAATCGAAGGTCGCCGTCGCCCCCGGCACCGTCGAGCACGTGCGCATCACGCCTGAAGCCCCCGAGGTCCCCTCTGCGGTCACCGACGCCATCTCCGAGGCCGACTGGGTCGTGCTGGGTCCTGGCTCCTGGTACACGTCGGTTATTCCGCACCTCCTGGTCCCCGACATCAACCGCGCGCTCGCGACGACGGACGCGCACCGCGCGCTCGTACTCAACCTGGCACGCCAGCGCGGCGAAACCGACCTCATGTCAACCGCCGATCACGTGCGTGTTCTGCGCGAGTACGCGCCCATGCTCAAGCTTGACGTCGTTGTGGCAGACCCCACGGCCTGTGATGACATTGACGAGCTCATCGTTGCAGCCGAGGAGCTCGGCGCGCGCGTTCTTCTGCGCCAGGTTCGTACGGGAGACGGTGCCCCGCATCATGACCCGTTGCGCCTCGCCGCCGCCCTGCGTGACGCATTCGACGGCTTCCTTGGTGAGGTCGGACAGCCTGAAACGTGGTTACCTTAGAACCTGTTGCCTGTTGACAAACGACATCACACCCGAGGAAGAATCCGTGTCTCTGACATCTGACATGAAGGACGAGCTGGCGCGCGCCGTCATCACGACGCCGTCCGAGGTGGCCGCCGAGGTGAGCGCGACACTGCGTTTTGCGGGTGGCCTGCACCTCGTGGGCGGTCGCATCCTCGTCGAGGCCGAGCTCGACTCACCCGTCGCTGCGCGACGCCTGCGTACCTATCTGCAGGCGCTGTACAACGCCGAGTCCTCCGTCGTCGTGGTGTCCGGATCGTCTCTGCGGCGAGGCAAGCGCTACGTTGTGCGTGTCGTTCACAAGGCCGACGAGCTCGCTCGCTTAACTGGTCTCGTCGATTCACTGCGCCGTCCTGTGCGTGGCCTGCCACCCGTTCTTGTCGCCTCGGGTACCGCAGAGGCCGCGGCGATTTGGCGCGGTGCGTTCCTTGCCCGCGGCTCGCTCATGGAACCCGGACGTTCCTCGTCGCTCGAAATCACGTGCCCCGGCCCCGAGGTGGCTCTCGCGATGGTGGGCTGTGCGCGCAAGCTGGGAGCAGCAGCGCGATCGAAGGAGGTGCGCGGCACCGACCGCGTGTCCGTCCGCGACTCTGATGCGATCGGTACCCTGATTTCCGCGATGGGTGCACCCCAGACCTTCGAGGCCTGGCAGGAGAGACGCGAACGCCGCGAGGCGCGGGGCAGCGCCAACCGACTGGCTAACTTTGACGATGCGAATCTACGCCGTTCCGCTCGCGCTGCGGTCGCCGCCGGTGCCCGCGTTGAGCGAGCCTTTGAGATTCTTGGGGACGACGTACCGGCTCACCTGCTCGAGGCAGGTACCCTGCGGCTGAAGTACAAGCAGGCGTCCCTCGAAGAGCTCGGCAAGCACACGAATCCGCCGCTCACCAAGGATGCCGTCGCCGGGCGCATCCGCCGACTCCTGGCGCTTGCCGACAAGGTCGCACACGAACGAGGCATTCCCGATACGGAATCCGCGCTCACCCTCGACATGCTCGATGAGGACTGAGGTCCCTGGTTCCTGCCACAACGTCTCGATTCAAACGAGAATTACCCCACGTGCAGATTTTCAAATTGGATTGTGACAGAGCACGCTCTGGGGTGTAGATTAGGAACTGCTGGAACCGCAGACATCTGCGGGCCGGGCTGGCAACCCGCACGCCCGGTTGCATCGAATACCGTGCCCCGCGAGGGGCACGAGCAGGAGGAACATAGTGACCACCCGCGTTGGCATCAACGGCTTCGGCCGCATCGGCCGCAACTTTCTTCCGCGCTGCTCTCGAGCAGGGCGCGGACATCGAGATCGTCGCCGTTAACGACCTCACCGACAACAAGACCCTCGCTCACCTGCTGAAGTACGACTCGATCACGGGTCGCTTCCAGGGCGAGGTCTCCTACGATGACGAGGGCATCGTCGTCGACGGCAAGCACATCAAGGTGCTCGCACAGCGTAACCCCGCCGACCTGCCCTGGGGCGAGCTCGGCGTTGAGGTTGTCGTTGAGTCCACCGGCTTCTTCACCGACGGCGAGAAGGCCAAGGCTCACCTGGACGCTGGCGCCAAGAAGGTCGTCATCTCCGCTCCCGCGAAGAACGTCGACGGCACCTTCGTCATGGGCGTGAACGAGGACAAGTACGATGGCGCCACGATGAACATCGTGTCGAACGCCTCCTGCACGACCAACTGCCTCGCCCCCCCCTGGCCAAGGTTCTCGAGGAGAACTTCGGCATCGAGCGCGGCATCATGACCACCATCCACTCCTACACGGGTGACCAGCGCGTCCTCGACGCTCCTCACAAGGACCTGCGTCGCGCCCGCGCCGCGGCCCTGAACATGATCCCCACCAAGACCGGTGCTGCCCAGGCCGTCGCCCTGGTCCTGCCCGAGCTTGAGGGTAAGTTCGATGGCCTCGCCGTCCGCGTCCCCACCCCGACCGGCTCCCTGACCGACCTCACCTTCATCGCGAAGAAGGAGGTCTCCGTCGAGGCCGTTAAGGCTGCCGTCAAGGCCGCTGCCGAGGGTGAGCTCAAGGGTGTTCTCGAGTACACCGAGGATCCGATCGTGTCCTCCGACATCGTGGGCGACCCGCACACCTCGATCTTCGACGCCACCGAGACCAAGGTCATCGGCAACCTCGTCAAGGTCCTGTCCTGGTACGACAACGAGTGGGGCTACTCGAACGCTCTCGTTCGCCTCACCGCCCTCGTCGGCTCCAAGCTCGCCTGAGCACACAGCTGATACACCAGCCATGAGCTGATCAGCGAGATGCCCGTGCACCCTCGTGCACGGGCATCTCCTACATCGCCACCGCCTTCAGACCGAAAGGACTCCTCGTGAGGACCATCTCCACCCTGGGCGACCTGCGCGGCAAGCGCGTCCTCGTCCGCTCCGACTTCAACGTTCCGCTCAAGGACGGCGTCATCACCGATGATGGCCGTATCCGCGCGGCCCTGCCGACCCTCAAGACCCTCACCGACGCTGGTGCCAAGGTCGTTATCATGGCCCACCTCGGCCGCCCCAAGGGCAAGGTCGACCCCGCCTTCTCGCTGGCCCCCGTCGCCAAGCGCCTCGCTGAGCTTTCCGGCGTGAAGGTCACGCTGGCCTCCGACGTCGTTGGCACCTCCGCTGCCGAGACGGTCGCCGCTCTGGGTGATGGTGAGATCGCCCTGCTCGAAAACGTCCGGTTCGATCCCCGTGAGACCTCCAAGGTCGACGAGGAGCGCGAAGAGCTCGCCCGCGAGTACGCCAAGCTCGGCGACGCATTCGTCTCCGACGGCTTCGGCGTCGTCCACCGCAAGCAGGCGTCCGTCTACGACATCGCCAAGCTGCTGCCCTCGGCCGCCGGCCTGCTCGTCCTCAAGGAGATCGAGTCCCTGTCCAAGGTGACCGGCGACCCCGAGCGCCCCTACGGCGTCGTCCTCGGCGGCTCCAAGGTCTCCGACAAGCTCGGCGTCATCGCCAACCTGCTGAAGAAGGCCGATATGCTCTTCATCGGCGGCGGCATGGTCTTCACCTTCCTCGCCGCTCAGGGCTACTCGGTGGGCAAGTCTCTCCTTGAGGAAGACCAGATCGACACCGTTAGGGGCTACATCGCCGAGGCCGCCGAGCGCGGCGTCGACCTCGTCCTGCCCGTCGACGTCATCGTCGCCCCCGAGTTCGCGGCCGACGCGCCCGCGACCGTCGTCAAGGTCGACGCTATTCCTGATGACCAGATGGGTCTGGACATCGGCCCCGAGTCCGCGAAGCTCTTCGCTGACAAGCTCGCGACCGCCAAGACGGTGGCCTGGAACGGCCCCATGGGCGTCTTCGAATTCGACGCGTTCGCCGGCGGCACCCGCGCCGTCGCCGAAGCCCTGTCCAAGGGCTCCATGTTCTCCGTCATCGGCGGCGGCGACTCCGCCGCAGCCGTGCGCCTGCTCGGCTTCGACGAGAACACCTTCTCCCACATTTCCACTGGTGGTGGCGCCTCCCTCGAGCTCCTCGAGGGCAAGGTTCTGCCCGGTATTGCAGTTCTGGAGGACTGACTCATGGCACGCACCCCCCTGATGGCCGGCAACTGGAAGATGAACCTCGATCACCTCGAGGCCAACCACCTTGTCCAGGGCCTGGCGATGGCTCTGTCCGACGCTGGCCACGACTACTCCAAGTGCGAGGTCCTCGTGATCCCGCCGTTCACCGACATCCGCACCGTTCAGACCATCGTCGACGCCGATGATCTCCAGATCAAGTACGGCGCCCAGGACGTCTCGATCCACGACAACGGCGCCTACACTGGTGAAATCTCCACCGAGATGCTCACCAAGCTCGGCGTCACCTACGTGGTCATGGGCCACTCCGAGCGCCGCGAGTACCACGGTGAGTCCGACGAGCTCGTCGGCGCCAAGGCCCGCAAGGTCTTCGACGCTGGTATGACCCCGATCCTGTGCTGCGGCGAGGCCCTCGAGATCCGCAAGGCCGAGCACCTACGTTGACTTCGTGCTCGGCCAGATCCGCGCCGCCCTCGCCGAGCTGGAAGGCCGAAGAGGTCGCCAAGATCGTCATCGCTTACGAGCCCATCTGGGCCATCGGCACCGGCGAGACGGCATCCGCCGAGGATGCTCAGGAAGTGTGCGGCGCCATCCGCGCCGCCCTGGCCGAGGACTTCGGCGCCGAGACCGCCGAGTCCACCCGCATCCTCTACGGCGGCTCCGCCAAGCCCGGCAACATCAAGGAGCTCATGGCTCAGCCCGACGTCGACGGCGGTCTCGTCGGCGGCGCGTCGCTGAAGGCTGACTCCTTCGCCGCCATGGCGAACTTCTACGCCTGAGCAACGCTCGCGCGCCCGTACCATCCGGCCACCTGAGCCGGGTCGGAGCGGACGCGAGGTGGGGCCAACCGGTGTGCCGGTTGGCCCCACCGGCATTCTCGGATAATATAGGGTTATATGTGCCTCGAGTCGGGGCGACCTGCGATAGAAACTGGATTGATTGTGACCATTCTGAACAATGTGCTGATCGTGCTGATCTTCCTGACCAGCATCCTGCTGACCCTGACCATCCTCATGCACAAGGGACAGGGCGGCGGCCTCTCGGACATGTTCGGTGGCGGTATTTCCTCGTCGGCAGGCTCCTCCGGTGTCGCCGAGCGTAACCTGAACCGCATTACGATGGGTACGCTGTTCATTTGGCTGGCATGCATCATCGGATATGTGCTTCTCACGAAGTTCGCTGGCTGATCCGTTGTGATCGACATCGTGCTATGGCTCCCCACGCTCGTGTGGGGGGCCATTTTCATTTGGTCGTACCGTCGCGAGCCTCGTCAGTTCCGGAACGCTTTCTTCTTCTTTTTCCTATGTGTGTCCGCTCTGGGAGCGTTGTCATCCCAGCTTGATCAGTGGTGGATCACGCTTCCGATCGGCCTCGCTGTCGCTCTGACACCATTCATCACCATTATTTTCATGCTCGTCAACGAGGTGCAGTTGGTGCGCCGCGAAGGATTTTCGCTGTCGCACGCGCTGCCGCTGCTGTTTGCGTGTGCGATTGTTGCCTGGTTCCTCGCGGTTCCGCTGGCGCTCGTCGTTGAGGCTCCCGGACTCGTCCTCGGATTCCTGTTCGCGCTGACGCTATGCGGGGCTTGGTTTTTCCTGTCTTTTACCGCGCTGCTGCTATATTCCTGGCTGTACCGCTCACTGCCGCGCAAGCGCCAGTATGAGTTCATCGTTATCCACGGAGCCGGGTTGAACGGCACGGACCTGACGCCGTTGTTGCGTGGGCGTGTCGATCGGGCTTACGACCTATGGGTCAAGCAAGACAAAAAGGGCGTTTTTGTTCCGTCGGGTGGACGAGGCGCCGATGAGGAGATTTCGGAAGCCGAGGCCATGGCGCGATACCTGCGCTCGCGTGAGGTACCGGATTCGGCCATCGTTCTGGAAGATCGATCCACGACGACGTGGGAGAACCTGACGTATTCAAGGGATCTGATCACGCGCCTTAGTAGCGCCACGCCGGAGCGAGCCGCGTTGGTAACGAGTGACTATCACGTGTTCCGCACTGCGATGTACGCACGTGCAGTGGGCTTCAACGCGGATGGCCTGGGCTCAAAGACGGCAAGCTATTATTTTCCAACCGCCTTTATTCGTGAGTTCATCGCGATTTCGCGGCGCTACTGGTGGCCGTATGCGCTCATCATGGGGCTGTGGGCGCTGGCGACGGTGGCCATCTACGCTCTATCGGCGGTGTCCTGATCCTTGTTGTTACGCCAGCTCGATGCCAGAGGCAGCCGCCTCGTCGAGGTAAACGCACGTCGTGGGGGAGAGAATTCCCGCAACGGGCACGTCGAGCGGAGAGGCGTCGGCAAAGGCGCGCCCAAGCGCGTCGGCCTTTGCTTCACCGGTGGTCGTGAGCCATACCTCGCCGCACGCGCGCATGACAGGCATCGACACTGTGATGCGCTCGGGCGGGGGCTTGGGCGAATTGCGAATCGCCAGAATAGGGGAGGCCTCGTCCATGTCGATGCGCCCCTGGAAGAGCGAGCAGATGTGCCCGTCGGGACCCATTCCGATCAGCGCGATGTCGAAGGATCCCTGACCCATGAGAGCGAGCCAGGTGTTAGCAAACGCCCTGGTCGCATCGTCAAGCGATCCAGCGCCAGGCGCGGACTCATCCGATGTCGGCATGCGTATGAACTCCACGCCGGAGGCGGCATGGAGGGGAAGCCGTCCCAGGCCTGCTCGTCGTTACGGTCCGCATCCCCGGCCGGAACGTAGCGTTCATCGACCAGCCAGACGCGAACGCGCGACCAGTCAACCTCATCGACATGCGGCGCCAACGAGGGGAGAAGAGATGTGGTGATAGCTCCGCCGGAAATGGCAACGTTGACCCGCACATCGGTGTCGGCCTCGTTAATGAGCGCGCGCAGACGGGCGAAAAATGCGCGACCGACGGCCGCATTCAGCTCGTCGATAGTTGGAACCTCGAGCGTGTGAACAGAAATCATGTCACTCGCCTTCAGAGGACAGAGCTAGCCGCGGCAGCTCCTCGGTGAGGAGCTCTCCGTAGTAGACGTCCGGATCGAGACGGCGCAGGTCTTCCATGAGCGAGTCCTGAACGGAGCGGCGTGCCAGGTTGACGCTTCGATCCTCGAGGCCCGGGCGTGAGAGGCATGCCACCGAGGAGGAGGCGCTGCGCGACAGGGACACAGTCGAGCCATCATCAAAGAAGAACGTGATGTCTGTGATCGTGAGGGCTCCGGGATCGACGACGCGCTCGACGGGTACGCCCAGCTGGTGGTGCAGCCACGCGGCAACGAGGAACGGCGAGGGGTGCGTCGCGTTACCCGCGACGCGGATCGAGGACGGCAGGCGATCAAAGTCTTCGGCGATGGCGGCTAGCAGCGCACGCCACAGCGTCACACCGGCCCACGCGAGATCGATGTCGCCGGGGGTGTACACGGCCGACAGCGCGGACAGTGTCGCCATCGGGCACTCGGTCGCACGCGAATCGGTGATGCGCTTGACCGCGAGGCGGCCGAGTGGGTGCGTACCAGGATTTTGCGGCGGAGCCACCGGCCAGTAGGTGACGACAGGAGTGTCCGACTGGAGCAGTGGCATGACGAGCGAGTCAATGTTCGATGCTGCCTCGCCGCGCGGTTCCAGGATGATGATGTCGGACAATCCCGCCGCGTCGCCGACGCGGATCTGGGCGTTGAGTCGAGCTGTGCCCTCGGTGGACTCGGGCTCGACGATGACGATCACGCGGCAGGGTGCTCGCGCGAGACCGCGTCGGAGACCTCGATCGCGTTGTCGACGTCGATGAGGTCGGGCACGCAGATGAGCAGCGTGAGGACACGGCTCAGAGCGGCGGAACCGCGCTCGTCACGCAGCTCGACGATGCGGGAGGCAACCTCGGCCGACGTGGTGTTCTTCAGGGTGATGATCACGGGAGCCTCCAGAAACGGCCGTCGCGGGCCAGCATGTCGTGCGCGGATTGGGGACCCCAGGTGCCGGGGGCGTAGGCTCGGGCTGACCCTGGGTTTCCCAGAAGGACAGGATCGGGTCGAGGATCTTCCACGAGGCCTCGACCTCGTGCTGGTGCGGGAACAGGGGAGCGGAACCGACGAGTGCGTCAAGGATGAGCCGCTCGTACGCCTCGGGGGAGTCCTCGGTGAACGCGTGACCGTAGGCGAAGTCCATGGTGACGTCGCGCACCTGCATCGAAGTGCCCGGAACCTTGGCGCCTAGCTTGAGGGTCAGGCCTTCGTCCGGTTGGACGCGGATAACGAGCGCATTCTGTGCGGATTCGCTGAGGGCCGAGCTGCCGAATGGCACGTGTGCCGAGCGCTTGAAGATCACCGCGATTTCGGTGACGCGCTTGCCGAGGCGCTTGCCTGCACGCAGATAGAAGGGCACGCCCGCCCAGCGGCGTGTGTCGACGAAAAGCTTGATCGCTGCAAAGGTCTCGGTTGTCGAGTCGGCGGGGATACCGTCCTCCTCGAGGTAACCGCGTACGCGGTCTCCTCCTTTGCCAACCACCCGCGTACTGGCCGCGTGCGGTATCGATGGCTAGGTCATCGGGCAGGCGTACTGCGGAGAGAACTTTCTCCTTCTCGGCTCGGATTTCCTCGGGCGTGAAGCGCACGGGTTCCTCCATGGCGGTCAGCGCCATGAGCTGCAGCAGGTGGTTCTGAATGATGTCGCGGGCTGCGCCGATGCCGTCGTAGTAGCCAGCGCGCGTGCCGATGCCGATGTCCTCCGCCATCGTGATCTGGACGGAGTCGACGTAGTTTGCCTTCCACAGAGGCTCGAACATGGCGTTCGCGAAGCGCATGGCCATGATGTTCTGGACGGTTTCCTTGCCCAGGTAGTGGTCGATGCGGAAGACGTCCTGCTCGTCGAAGATCTGCGAGATGACGTCGGAGAGCTCTTGCGCGGACTGAAGGTCGTGTCCGAAGGGCTTCTCGATGATGACGCGTCGCCATTCGCGACCCTGTCGCTTGTTGAGGCCGGTGTCCGACAGGTGCTTGGCGACGACCGGGAAGTACGACGGAGGAATGGACAGATAGAAGGCGTGGTTGCCGCCGGTGCCGCGTGAGTGGTCGAGTTCGGCGACGGTCTGCGCGAGGCGACGGTAGGCTTCCGGATCGTCGAAGCTACCGGAGACGAAGCGCAGTCCGGAGCGCAGCTGGTTCCACGTGCCCTCGTTAAATCCGGTGCGTGTGTGTGCCTCGATGGACGCGCGCACGTATTCCTCGAAGTCCTGAGGCTCCAGTCGCGGCGCGCGAACCCGGTGAGAGAGAATGCCGGGTGGAGCAGACCTCGGTTGGCGAGATCGTAGATCGCGGGGAGCAACTTCTTGCGGGCGAGGTCACCGGTGATACCGAAGATGACGAGGCCGCAGGGCGGTGAGATACGCGGAAGCCTGCGGTCCTGGGGGTCGCGCAGGGTGGGGATCTCGTTGGTCACGAGTAGTCTCCGTTCGCAGAAGGGTTGGGACGAGGCCGGGGCCCGGACGCGTCATCCTTGGGGTGAGCGCAGCGGGACCGAGGACCCACACATGCTTACGAGAATAGGGCTGCTGGCACGCCCTCGCGCGCCAGCAGCCCTATGTTCAGTTCAGTTGACTAAAAAGTCACGAACGAGCGGCCTCGATGGATTCCTTCGCAGCGGCGGCCACGTGCTCGGCATCGATGCCATACTCCTTGAAGAGGAGTTCGCCCGGCGCGGAGGCGCCGAAGTGCTCGATGGAGACGGCGCGGTCGGCGTCGCCGATCCAGCGGTACCACGGCAGAGCGATGCCGGCCTCGACAGAGACGCGGGCGCGCACCGACGGGGGCAGGACGGAGTCGCGGTATTCGCGGTCCTGGGCCTCGAACCAGTCGAGGCAGGGGACGGACACGACGCGGGCGGCCACGCCCTCGGCTGCCAGGGCCTCGCGTGCCTCAAGGGCGACGGAAACCTCGGAGCCGGAGGCCAGCAGGATCACGTCGGGCGTGCCCTCGGTGTCGGCCAGGACGTAGGCGCCGCGGGCGAGGTCCTCGGTGGTGGCCAGGCCGGTGCCTTCGCCGCGTGCGGGGTTGGGCAGGTTCTGGCGCGACAGGACGATGGCTGCCGGGTGGGACTGCTCGAGGATGGCCTTCCAGGATGCGGCCGTTTCAGCGGCGTCTGCGGGACGCACGACAGCGAAGTTCGGGATCGCACGGTAGGAGGCGAGGTGCTCGATCGGCTGGTGGGTCGGGCCGTCTTCGCCGACGCCGATGGAGTCGTGGGTCCACACGTAGGTGACCGGCAGGTCCATGAGGGCGGCGAGGCGCACTGCGCCGCGCATGAAGTCGGAGAACACGAAGAACGTGCCGCCGTACGCGCGGGTGAAGCCGTCGGCGGCGATGCCGTTGAGGGCCGCGCCCATCGCGAATTCGCGCACGCCAAAGTGGAGGTTACGGCCGAACTCGTTGCCGCTGAACGCCGACGAGGAACGGTGCGCGGGCAGGAACGAGGGCTCGCCCTTCAGGAACGTGTTGTTCGAACCGGCGAGGTCGGCGGAACCGCCCCACAGCTCGGGCAGGACCGGGGCGATCGCATTGAGGACCTGGCCGGAGGCGGCGCGGGTCGCGATGGCCTTGCCCTCTTCGAAGGTGGGCAGCGCGGCTTCCCAGCCCTCGGGCAGGCGGCCTTCGAGGAGGCGCTCGAGCAGGGCGGCCTGCTCGGGGTGAGCGGCCTTCCACGCCTCGAAGCGGGCGTCCCAGTCCTTGCGGTATTCGGCTGCGCGAGCGGCGGCGCGGGCGCGGACCTCGTCCACGATCGCGGCGTCGGCGTCGAACATCTTCTCGGGGTCAGCGCCCAGGGCTTCCTTCAGGCCCTTCAGGGCCTCGGAACCGAGCTTGGAGCCGTGGATGCCACCGGTGTTCTGCTTGCCGGGGGTCGGCCAGCCAATGATGGTGCGCAGCGCGATGAGCGAGGGCTTCCTTGTTTCGGCCTTGGCGGCGTCGAGGGCGTCGTTGAGGGCGGCAGTGTTCTCCTCGTAGGAGCCGTCCTCGCCGAGCCAGTCGACGCGCTGGACGTGCCAGCCGTAGGCCTCGTAGCGAGCCAGGACATCCTCGGTGAACGCGATCGAGGTGTTGTCCTCGATGGAGATGTGGTTGTCGTCCCAGATGACGGTGATGTTGCCGAGTTCCTGGGTGCCTGCGAGGGAGGAGGCCTCGGCAGAGACGCCCTCTTCGAAGCAGCCATCGCCGGCGATGACGTAGACGTTGTGGTCGAAAACGGACTCACCGAGCGGGGTCTCAGGGTCGAGCAGGCCGTGGACGCGGCGCGCGTTCATGGCGAAGCCGACGGCGGACGCGATGCCGGTGCCCAGCGGGCCGGTGGTGATCTCGACGCCCTTGGTGTGGCCGTACTCGGGGTGGCCGGGGGTGAGGGAGCCGGCGGTACGCAGCGTCTTGATGTCGTCGAGTTCAAGACCGAAGCCGGAGAGGTAGAGCTGGACGTACTGGGTCAGCGAGGAGTGGCCGGCCGAGAGGATGAAACGGTCGCGTCCGATCCAGCGCGGGTCGGCAGGATCGACGTTCATGACCTTGTTGTAGAGGAGGTAGGCGGCGGGGGCGAGCGAGATCGCAGTACCGGGGTGGCCCGATCCTGCCTGCTCGACGGCGTCGGCGGCGAGGAGCTTAGCGGTCTTGACCGCTTCGTCATCAATGTGATCCCAGTGAAGTGACACGGTGGTCTCCAGGTGTTGGGCCCCAGCGTTGGGGCGGAAATGGTTTACCGCGTCACAGTCTAGCGAATATGTGCGAATGCCGATAGCGCTCACGCACATATGTTGCACAGTCGCTTACCCTGTCACCATGACGTCTCTGGAAGCTCTCGTCCGCGACTGGGTGGATTATCTGCGCGTTGAAAAGGGGGCATCCGCGCATACAGTTTCAAACTATCGCCGGGACGCCATCCGATACGCGTTTGACATGAAGGATCGCGGAAAAAAATTGATATTGGGGACGTCAGCGTGCGCGACATCGAGGACTACATGATGCGTCTGGCATCTGGAGCGGTCACGGGAACTCCTGCCGCCGCATCGTCCGTGGCACGTGCGTCGGCTGCGATCCGCGGGCTGCACAAGTACGCGCTGACTGAAGGAGTGGTCGCGACGGACGCGGCCGCTCAGCTGCATGCCCCGCGTCAGGGGCGTCATCTGCCCAAGGCTCTCTCCATCGATGAGGTCGGGCGTCTGCTCGATGCTGCTCACGCCGACGATTCACCGATCGGCCTCCGTGACGCTGCGTTGCTTGAGCTGCTGTACGCAACCGGGGCGCGCGTCTCTGAAGCGGTGTCCCTGAGCGCGGATGACCTCGATCTCGATGGCGACGTTCCCGTTGTGCGCCTGTTTGGCAAAGGGCGTAAAGAAAGGATCGTTCCGGTCGGTTCTTTCGCCGTCGACGCGCTCCACGCATACGGGGTGCGTGCTCGACCGGCTTTGGCAGCACGAGGCAGGGGAGAGACGGCATTCTTTCTGAACTCACGCGGTGGTGCGCTGTCGCGACAGAGCGCATGGACGGCTATCCGGCGCGCGGCTCAGGCCGCTGATCTGGGGGATCGTGTTTCTCCGCATACGTTGCGGCATTCGTTCGCGACGCACCTGCTTGAGGGGGGCGCGAGCGTACGCGAGGTTCAGGAGCTTCTCGGGCATGCGTCGGTCGCAACGACGCAGATCTACACCCAGGTGACCGCACAAGCGCTGCGTGAGGTTTTCACCCTGTCGCACCCGCGGGCGCGTGGCACCGATGCATCCGCGCGGTGATGAATTAGGATGGGGGCGTGACCACGAACTCGCATCCTACGCTGACGCCCGACCTGCGCGAAGAGCCGGTCGATTTCCCTGTGCCCGCGCCGCTGTCGGGGCACGGTCCCGCTCGCGTGATCGCGATGTGCAATCAGAAGGGTGGCGTCGGCAAGACGACGACGACTATCAACTTGGGCGCCGCGCTGGCCGAGTACGGTCGACGGGTCTTGATCGTGGACTTCGATCCCCAGGGTGCCGCCTCCGTCGGCCTGGGCATTAATGCGCTCGACATGGAGCAGACGATTTACACGCTGCTCATGAACCCGAAGGCGGACGTCAAGGCGACGATCTGCCACACATCGACGGAGAACCTCGACATCATTCCAGCAAACATTGACCTGTCCGCGGCTGAAGTGCAGCTCGTCAATGAGGTTGCCCGCGAGAGCGCGCTGGCCCGCGTTCTGCGGCATGTCGAAGCCGATTACGATGTGGTTCTGATCGACTGTCAGCCGTCCCTCGGTTTGCTCGCGGTCAATGCCCTGACCGCGGCTCATGGAGTGATCGTCCCGGTGGAGGCGGAGTTCTTTGCACTGCGTGGCGTCGCGCTGCTCGTCGAGACCATCGAGACGGTGCGCGATCGCATCAATCCGCGTCTCAAGATTGACGGCATCGTCGCCACGATGGTTGACTCGCGCACGCTGCATTCGCGTGAGGTCCTCCAGCGCCTGCAGGAGGCATTCGGCGACCTCGTGTTCGATACGCGCATCGGCCGCACCATCAAGTTCCCGGACGCGTCTGTGGCGACCGAGCCGATCACCTCCTACGCTCCCAACCACGCGGGCGCACACGCCTACCGTCGACTCGCGCGGGAAGTCATTGCCCGTGGCGACGCGGCCTGACAGTCTCGAGGTCCAGGGGGGAGTTTGACCTTTTCGCCGTTTCGCTCCCGGTTTTTGAAGGTCCCTTCGATCTTCTCCTGTCGCTGATCGCCCGCAAAAAACTCGACATCACTGAGGTTGCACTCGCCCAGTGACCGATGAGTTCATCGCCTTCATGCAGGCGTCTCCGGACTTATCTCGTACGACGGAGTTCCTGGTCGTGGCAGCGACACTGCTCGACATGAAGGCGTCTCACCTGCTGCCGGTTATCGACGAGGAGGAGAATGCCTCGCAGGCCGATCTGGAGGCCCGCGATCTGCTCTTCTCCCGGCTCCTTCAGTATCGCGCGTTCAAGGAAGCAGCGAAATACCTTGATCAGCGGATGGGGGAGTACAGCTCGTACGTCGCCAGGGATGTGCCCCTGGAGGCGCATTTCGCAACGCTTCTTCCCGAGCTGCGTTGGTTGACAACGCCCGAGGACCTCGCTCGGCTCGCCGCCGATGCGTTATCTGCCGCAACGCCGATGGTGCAGGTCACGCACTTGCACGATCCTGTTGTGCCCGTGCGCGAGCAGGCGCTCCTCGTCAGTGCGATGCTCGCGCAAGCGGGTTCTATGACCTTCCACGAACTCGTTGAGGATGCTGCCACGCGTGCCGTGGTCGTTTCGCGTTTCCTCGCTCTGCTGGAGCTCTATCGGCGAGGCGCCGTCGAGTTCGATCAGGAGAACGCGCTCGGGGCGCTGACGATTCACTGGACTGGCACACAGGGCCGCATCGATATCGACGTGGATGACTACTCGGGAGCGGGCGACGAAGACCTTGCCCCGGCCTCGTCGAACAGCGGCGCACGTTTCGACGGCGAAGGAGATAACGCTGATGAGTAAGCACATACTGCGCGGCCCCATCGAGGCAATCCTCATGGTGGCATCGGAGCCGGTTGATGCATCCGAACTCGCCGACGTCCTCGGCGTCAGTGCTGACGACATTGATGCCGAACTGCACGCGCTTGCCTCCGAGTACCTGGGTGAAGGGCAGGATCGCCCGCGCGGTTTTGAGCTACGCGAAGTGGCGGGTGGCTGGCGCATCTATTCCGCTCGCGCATACGCCGACGTCGTCGGCCGCTTCGTCGTCGGATCGTCTCACGCCCGTCTGTCGCAGGCCGCCCTGGAAACGTTGGCCGTCATTGCCTACCGCCAGCCCATTTCACGGACTCGGATCTCCCGTATCCGCGGAGTCAACGTGGATGGTGTCGTGCGCACCCTCATGGCCCGAGGCCTTGTAGAAGAGACGGGACTGACACCGTCCGGTGCGCGCCTGTACGGGACGACCGGCGAATTTCTTGAGAAAATGGGATTAACGAGCCTGTCGGAGCTGGTACCGTTGGCACCCTACCTACCAGACGCCGACGCGCTGGATGAATTGGAGGAAGAACTATGAGGGCTAACCCCTACACCGAGGGTGGAGTGCGCCTGCAGAAGGTGCTCGCCCAGGCCGGCGTCGCATCCAGGCGCGCATCCGAACAGATGATCGCCTACGGTCGCGTGAGCGTGGACGGCACCGTTGTTCGTAACCAGGGCGTGCGCGTAGACCCCGCGAAGCAGGTCATTCACGTGGATGGTGAGCGCCTGATTCTCGACGAGACCAAGCACATCGTCCTGGCGGTCAATAAGCCGATCGGCACCGTGTCGACGATGAGTGACCCGGAGGGCCGTCCCACGATCGCGGATCTCATCGCTGACTATCCGGAGCGTCTATACCACGTCGGTCGCCTCGACATCGACACCTCCGGCCTCCTCCTGCTGACCAACGATGGTGAGCTGGCGAATCGCCTGACTCACCCGTCCTACGAGATTCGCAAGACCTACGTGGCGCGTCTGCACGGCGAGGTGAAGCCGGGCGTCAAGCGTGCCCTCATGAACGGAATTGAGCTGGAGGATGGCCCGATCAAGGTTGATTCCTTCCGCATCGTTGACACCTACGGCGACATCACGACCGTCGAGATTGTTGTGCATGAGGGGCGTAACCGACTGGTGCGCCGCATGATGGAGGCCGTCGGATACCCGGTGCGTGAGCTCGTGCGCACCGGTTTCGGCCCTATCACGCTTGACCACCTCAAGCAGGGGACGACTCGTCGCGTCAAGGGCAATGCGTTGACTGCGCTGTACGGAGCCGTCGGACTGTGAGTGGCGAGAGCGGGGCGCTCGGGCAGCGAGTAGTATCGACTATCGGTCCGGTTCTCATCATCGGCTCGGGTCTGCTCGGTGCGTCGCTTGGCCTTGCGCTGCGGGCCGGGGGAGTGCGCGTCTACCTGGAGGATGCCTCCCCCACGTCACTGCGCTTGGCCTGCGATGTCGGTGCGGGTGAGGCTTTTGGTGACGTCCTCGCCGAGGCCGGGGTGCGTAGCTCCGGGTGCGGTCTGGATCACCCAGGCTACGAGGCCCCGCGTCTCGTCATCGTCGCAACACCTCCGGATGTCGCCGACCGCATCATCGTCGAGTCGTTGCTGCGTTTCCCCGACGCGATTGTCACCGACGTTGCGTCGGTGAAGGACGCTGTCGTTGCCGATGTCCTCTCTGGCTTGCGCTCTGAGGGATGTCTTGACGCGGCGTCGCGCTACGTCGGTTCGCACCCGATGGCGGGCCGCGAGCGCAGTGGAGCCGGGGCTGCCGATGCGGACCTGTTCTACGGACGCCCGTGGGTGATCGTCGCTCACGAGACAACGTGGCCGCGCGCGGTGCTGGTTGCGCGAGCGTTGGCGACGGACGTTGGAGCCGTGCCGCTCGAGATGAACGCTGGAACGCACGATCATGCGGTTGCCCTCGTGTCGCATGTCCCGCAACTTGTGTCGTCGATGCTCGCCGCACGCCTTGTCGATGCTCCCGCCCAGGCTCTCGGCCTGGCCGGCCAGGGATTGCGTGACACTGCGCGTATCGCGGGCTCTGACCCTCGTCTCTGGACTGCGATTTTGGCGGGCAACGCAGGGCCCGTCGCATCGATTCTGCGCGATCTGAGAGGCGATCTTGATGACCTTCTCACGCACCTGGATGCTGCCGCCGACTTGGGGCCGCTACGCGGTGGGAGCGTTGGGGCCATCAATCGCGTCATGACCGCTGGTAACCAGGGGGTGTCCCGCATTCCCGGTAAGCACGGCGGTGCTCCGTCGCGCTATGCGGACATTGAGGTTCTCATTCCCGACGAGCCGGGCGCGCTTGGGCGACTCTTTAGCGAGCTCGGTGAGTCTGGCATCAACATTGAGGACCTCGTCCTTGAACATTCGGCGGGTGCACAGGCTGGTGTTGCCCGTGTCATGATCGACCCCGCGGTTTCCGACCGCTGCGTCGCAGACCTGCAGGAGCGGGGCTGGCGACTCATCACCCACTCAACACCTCGATGAGGAGAATGCAGCAATGAACGACTCGATGCGCCAAGACGCCATTTCGCGCGTCGGTATCACGATCGCTATCGACGGCCCGGCGGGTTCCGGCAAGTCCACGGTCTCGAAGGCTCTGGCGGCGAGGCTTGGTATCGGATATCTCGATACGGGCGCGATGTACCGTGCGCTCACGTGGTACTGCCTGGATCGCGGTATCGACCTGGCCAACAAAGCCGCAGTTGCGGCTGCGGCAAACGAGATGCCGCTGCGCTTGGTCTCTGACCTGTCGGATCCACACGTGTGGGTGGGGGAGCGTGAGATCACTCAGGAGATCCGTGAACCGCGCATCGCGCTGGAGATCAAGCACGTGTCGACGAATCTTGACGTGCGTGCGTGGATGGCGACGGAACAGCGCAGGCGCATGATGGAGGCCCGAGAGCAAGGCTCCGGGATGATTGCGGAGGGACGCGACATCACGACCGTGGTCTGCCCTGACGCTGACGTGCGTATCCTTCTACTCGCCGATCAGGAGGCGCGTCTACGTCGCCGCACGCTCGAACTCTATGGTGATGCGACCGAGGAACACATGGAGATTGTGCGCGCTCAGGTAGAGGGACGCGACAAGGCGGACTCCGCAGTATCAGAGTTCATGGTCGCGGCACCTGGCGTCGCGACTGTCGATTCCACGGGTCTCGATATCGAGGGTGTGTGCGAGGCTGTTCTCGCCTACGTCGATGAGGACCTGGCGCGCCGCGACGCCCAGTAATACGCGCAAGCGAGCATGAGTGTGCCCCGCACGATAGGTGCGGGGCACACTCATGCTCTGCGTCAGTAGCCGGGTTGTTCTATCCCTGCGAGATTCCTCCGGGGGGTTGCGTGCCGTAGCCATAGGTCGGTCCCTGGTTGGGCGCTGTGCCGTATGCCGGACCTTGAGCTGTTGGCATGCCGTAGCCCTGTCCCTGCGTCGGATTGGTGCCGTAGCCATAGGTCGGCCCCTGGTTGGGCGCTGTGCCGTATGCCGGACCTTGAGCTGTTGGCATGCCGTAGCCCTGTCCCTGTGTCGGATTAGTACCGTACCCGCTGCCGGGGAACGATCCGGGTGAGCTCTGCCGTCCGGTGTAGGGATGCTTGTACGACCACGGCGGGCTGAATCCCGTATACCACGAGCGACCGGGGGCCTCGGTGCCTTGAGGATAGCCCGTGACACCGTACTGGGGGCCGTTGGCGCCGGTGTAGTTCGGCATGTCGTGGATATCCTTGCGTGCCCGTCGGTAGACGATCACCTGGATGATGCAGGCCGGTAACAAGATGACGAAGAAAACCCCGATCATGATGAGGACCGCGATGGCGGTCGCCCCTGATTCCGAACTCGTCGAGGTACTACGGCGTGCGGGAGCAACGGTGCTTGAAGTCACGCTAACTGGGGGAGTGCGGGGGACAGATGCCTCGTTGCGGTCGCTTGTGCCACCAAGTGCAGGCATGACGGTACTTGCGACGGTCGATGTGTGTGGTTCGGCAGACGCGTGCGTCGCAGGACCGATGAAAGCGGTCGTCGCGCAGGCGAGGGTGGCTCCGCAGATGAGGAGCCGATGAGACAGCATGTGGTGTTTCCTCCCAGCGTGATCTGGCGGTCCAGCGCGATGGAGCGGTATAGGACCCCGCCTAGTGTAGTGCGTGACGGAAGAATCGACGTGGACTCTGTTGCGTGGTGGATACTGACGACTCGAGTTGTGCGCGCGCACCCGCTTCGCAGATCGTCGAGCGGTCGAGGCAGACGCGAGACGTCAGTAGCCGTTTCCGTACGTGCCGTTTGTGCCGGTTGGCGGGTAGCCGCCCTGCTGATTGCCGTAGTAGTTGCCGTAGTCGCCCACCGGATAGCCGCCTCCCGCCTGCATCGGCGTGTTCATGGGAGCTCCGGTTTGTGGATACTGCGGGCTGCCATAGCTTCCGGCCGTGACGCCGTACTGCGGTCCACTGGGGCCGTTGTAATTCATCATCCGCGATTGCCGACCCCCGTTTTGGGAAGAAATGTATCGGAACAGGTAATAGCCGCCGGCGAGCAAGGCAAAAATAATCAAGGAGATGATGAGCGCTACCGGGTCATGGGAGGTCGTCCGTGAGCGGAAACGACGACGTGTTGGTGCTGGCGCCGATGAGCTTGCCTGCACTGCATGACCGGTAGTTGCAACGCTTGAGGGGGCGCTCTGAGTGGTCACGATGACTGAGCTTGCCTGTGCTGACGAGGCATCCCAGGTCCCAGCAGATGGTGCCGCGATACCCGTGAGAGCGAGTGCGAGGGAAGCTGAGATTGTCAGAAGGCGACGGGTAGCCATAAGGGGTACTCCCACGATGCTTGTTGTCGGTAGATAAGTATCAGTGTAATCGCGTAGACACGTCAGGACCGCTTGTTCCGTGTGGCGATACGTGCACGCAGTCTCAGAAGACGGGGTGCGTGTCCTCGTTCGGTGGCGGTGTGTCGTGGCGCACGCCTGTCGGCTTGCTTCCTGATCGCCGGGTGCGCTATAGTTCTACAGGTCGCCACGGCGACGAATTAAATACGGGCTGTGGCGCAGCTTGGTAGCGCACTTGACTGGGGGTCAAGGGGTCGTGGGTTCAAATCCCGCCAGCCCGACGAAAGAACCGTGAGGGTATGTCCCTCACGGTTTTTTGTCTGTCCGAACAGGTCTCGCCTGCATTGTTTGCGACGGAAGGGACCTCTGTCCTTAGTGGTGTGCGTGCCCACAATTTGTAACCGAAATGTGATCCACATTTAGTCGCTTTTATTTCGCCCGGTAAAACGTGTTTTTCGGAATAGATCGGCCGATTTTCGCAGGTAGAGGATGGTCGTTCGATGTGCGTGGGCAGTCACAAGTACTTCAACGCCTGGAGTAAACTGTTTCACAGGTCGAAGTCGTCAACGGGGATGATTTCGACCTGCTTACTTTCATCGGGCGCGCAGTGGATACCTGACCGCGGGTGGCTTCCGTGTTTGTTCGTCAGCTGCCGCTTGTGAGTGCGCGGATGCGTGATCTTTCCTCTTCGGGCGAAGAACCCCGGCCTCGTTCGGGGTGGAACGAGGTCGGGGCTACGCTGCGTGCAGGGCTATACGACAATCATTCAGAGCCAGGAGTGGCCTTGTCCGTGCCATCCACGGCGAAGTCCTCGAGCGTGGGAGTCTGAGAATCGGGATTTTGAAACTCGGTCACTGTCGTCACCTCGTGGACGGCCGGATCCGAAACCGTCAACCCAGTTGTGTTCCCCGCTTGATCGACGATGTTGAGGCGGTTATCGGCGTCGAGCTCAACGATGAACAGGTCTTCGAGCTCACCAGCACCAGCTGAGGAGAGTTCACCGCGCAGCCATTCCTTATCGCGATGAGCCAGCTCGAGGTTGTCGGCCACCGCCTGACCGTTAGAGACAAGAACGTAGTTAACGCCGCCCTCGCCCTTGCGGCGCACAGTCAGGGAGCCGTTTGCTTCACGCTGAACGAGCTGGAGATCGTGGAGCGAGAAGATGCCCATCCCGCGCAGCTCAGCCAGAAACTCGACCGGGTCAAGCTTGTGATCAGTGCTGTCGAGCGCATCTTGGGTGAATCGTCCACCTTCGATAATCGTGTATGCCTTTCCCATGACGAGCGAGCGCGTCGACATGAATTTCGACGTTAGGTAATTGAGTCCGGAAACGATCGCGAAGGTGATGAGCAGGAAGCTGATGTACTCCGCAAATGAGATGGCGTGATTGTAGATGACGCCGCCGATAGTGCCACCGAGGATAAAGTTCCCGATAAAGTCGATCGGCGTCATCTGGACCGTCTGCTGCTTGCCCGTGAGGCGCAGGTGGAGGACGATCAGGATGATACCGATCAGGAGCTTAAAGACCGTCATTTCGAAACCGTGAATATCGAACATGACATCACTCTATCCGCAGGTGGGAACCTTTAGTCCCACAGTGTGATTAGCTCGTCGGATCTGCGTCGATTGCGCCCTGAATGTCGTGGAAGATCAGATTAGAAATCTCCACCTGCACCTTCTCAACCTTCGGCACGTCACGCAGGAGCAGCGGGTCGTCTGCGGAGGTCTGGAGGGCAAGCGTGCCGCAGCCGAAGATGCGGTCGTCGAAGTCCTTTTCGATTTGGATGTCGGAAATGCGCGTGAGGGGCAGATCGTGGCCGGTGCGCTTGATGACGCCCGTGCGGGTGATGACTCGCTTCGTCGTCACCGTGTAGGTCGTCGTTATCCACTTGATCCAGGGAACAAGGATGAGTGGAATCGACAGAGGAGCACAGCGATCCAGATGGTCGCGAGTGCCCAGTAGCGCGCGTTCTCGGGGACGTAGAAGGAGCCAACTGCGGCGGCGATCACGAGGATGGACTCGACGATGATCGCGGGCAGCAGCTTCTTGATGTGAGTATGCATGTGGCGGACGACGATCTCGTCCTGGCTGAGAAGCTTCTGTGACAGTGCCATGGGACCATCATGCCAGATAGAGCCAGCCAGTGAGTATGTGCGAGTGATAGGTGTGCCTGCCGTGTTTCGATGCTAGACCGGGCGCCGATGCGTTCCGACGATGTCCGTGTTGACGATGCCGATCGCGGCCATGAGCGCGAGCATCGTGGTCGGACCGACGAATCGAAATCCTCTGCCTTTCAAGTCGGCGGCCAGAGCCTGCGACTCCGGCAGCTGCGTGGGCACCTCCTCTTGCGAGCGGGGACGCGGATCCTGCACAGGACGGTAGGACCAGACGAGGTCACCGAGATGCGACGGACCGTTCGGATCGGCGTCGCCGCGCAGGGCGACTGTCGCACGGGCATTCGTTATCGCCGCCTCGATCTTCCGACGGTTGCGAATAATGCCCGGCTCGGTGAGGATGCGCTCGATGTCTGCGTTGTCGAACGCTGCGACACGATCGGGGATGAAACCTCGAAAAGCAGCGCGAAATGCGTTGCGTTTGGCCAGTACCGTGCGCCAGGAGAGCCCAGCCTGGAAGCCTTCCAAGACGAGGCACTCAAACACTCCGACCTCGTCGTGAACGGGGAGTCCCCATTCACGATCGTAATAGTCACGGATGAGTTCGTCGTGGGACGCCCACGTAGGACGTACGAGGCCATCGTTGCACCGTACGAGCCCATCGGGAAGGGGGAGGACAACAGGGCAGTGGTGTGAAGTAGTCATAACGCGATCCTGCTCCTCGGCGAGGGGTGCGTCAACGCGTCAGGGCAGACCTGTGGATACTCGCACGGATCAGTCATGGCCTGTGGATAACAGCGTAGACGGGCACAACTGGGCGCGACAGATAGCGGGGCGGGATACCACCGATGTGGTATCCCGCCCTTACTTGTGACCTGTCGTGAAGATTACTTGCGACGCCTCTCGCGCACGCGCACCGAAATCTGGATCGGTGTCCCTGCGAAACCGAAGGTCTCACGCAGACGACGCTCGATGAAACGACGGTATCCGGGGTCGAGGAATCCGGTTGTGAAGAGGACGAAGCGCGGAGGTTTGCTCGACGCCTGTGTGCCAAAGAGGATACGAGGCTGCTTGCCGCCGCGAAGCGGGTGCGGATGAGCGGCGACGAGCTGACCGAGGAATGCATTGAGCTGCCCCGTGGGGATACGGGTCTCCCAGCCTTCGAGCGCGGTCTCCAGAGCCCGCACGATGCGATTCGTGTGCCATCCCGTCTTAGCGGCGAGGTTGATGCGCGGCGCCCACTGGATCTGCACGAGCTCACGCTCAAGCTCGTTCTTAATCTCCTTTTGTCGCTCCTCATCGACGAGATCCCACTTATTCGTGACGATAACGAGGGCCCGTCCTGCATCGATCACCTGCTGAACGACGCGCACATCCTGCTCGGTGAGAGGGGCTGAACCATCGATAAGGACCAGCGCGACCTCCGCCTTTTCGATAGCGGCCTGAGTGCGGATCGACGCGTAGTAGTCGGCACCCGTCGTCCGGTGCATCTTTCGGCGGATACCAGCGGTATCGATGAACCACCACGAGCGGCCATCCAGCTCGATGAGCTCGTCAACGGGGTCGCGAGTTGTACCTGCAAGCTCGTTGACGACGACGCGCTCGCCGCCGGCAAGGGCGTTGAGGAGAGACGACTTGCCGACGTTCGGACGCCCCACCAGGGCAACGCGCCGCGGGCCGCCAGAGGGTAGCGCCGTGGCGACGGCAGACTCGGTGGGCAAGACCTCCATGACGACATCGAGGAGGTCGCCGGTACCCCGTCCGTGCAAAGCAGAAATGGGGTAGGGTTCGCCCAATCCGAGGCTCCACAGGTACGCAGCGTCTGCCTCCTGCAGCGGTGAATCAACCTTATTCGCGGCGAGGATAATCGGCTTCTTCTTCGACCGAAGCATCTCGACGATGCGTTCATCGGAGGCGGTCACGCCGACGGTCGCATCAAGGACGAGCACGACAGCGTCCGCTAGGTCGACCGCAATCTCTGCCTGCTCAGCAACGGAACGGTCCAGACCTTTGACGTCAATCTCCCAGCCGCCCGTGTCAACGAGCGTGAAGTCGCGACCCGCCCATTCGGCCGGGTAGGAGACGCGATCTCGAGTCACGCCGGGCGTATCCTGCACAACGGCCTCGCGCCGTCCAAGAATACGGTTCACGAGCGTGGATTTCCAACGTTTGGGCGACCGACGACAGCGAGAACGGGAAGCCCTGCGGCCACATCGCCTGCTTCCGCGAGCGCGGCTTCACCGGCCAGAAGCGCCAGGTCCTCCTCATCGAGATCGAACTGATCGAGGTTGGCGCGCATGACGCGAGCACGCGCCTGCGTCTCCTCGTCGCTCAGGTCGAGCGCGAGAGACGAGGCCACGGCCACGTCAGCACTGTAGTTCTCGAGGCTGTCCGCCTCGAATGCGGCGGGCGCGTCGGGCTGATTGTCAAAGTCATTCACCCGCCCAGTCTACGGCGTGGCGCGCCGCAAAGGCCCGATGGGAGCCCCGGCGGCGCGCCAGTTCACAGATAACGGTGCGTTACTCGTGCGCGCGCACGTCGCCTTCGAGGACCTCGGCGGCGACGGGAACGTCGTTGTAGCGGTGGTGGATCCCTTGGATCTCTTGATACCACTCAGCGCCCTTGCCTGTGATGATGACGGTGTCACCGGGCTGGGCAGCGAGGATAGCGCGGCGCACGGCGTCGCGTCGGCAGGTCGTGACCTCGGTGACGTCAGCCATGTCTGGGCGCACGGAGGCGATGCCTCGGAGGAGATAGTCGCGAATCGACTGGGGATCCTCGGTGCGTGGATTCTCATCCGTCACCCACAGGACGTCTGCCTCGCGGGCAGCGATTGCAGCGAGCTCCTCACGTTTCGAGGCATCGCGGTCGCCATCTGTGCCGAAGACGATGACAACCTTGCCCTCCGTGAGCTCACGTGTCGAGCGCAGCGTCCACTCGAGCGCCTCCGGCGTGTGCGCGTAATCGACGATCACGAGCGGTTGTCCACCCGGCGTGGGGTTGACCTTTTCCATGCGGCCGGGGATCTGGGGAGCATCCTCGATGGCGGAGATGACATCGGCGAGTTCGATGCCCAGGCTGACGGCGCTGACGATCGCAACGGCGGTGTTTTGGATATTGACCTCGCCGAGGATAGGCATCGCGACGCGATGGCCGACGCCCGACGGGTCGACGAGGGTAAAGACGGTGCGACCGATCGCCTTATCGGGCGTCACATCGCGAACCTGCCAGTCGGCGTCGTTGTCTGTCAGTGCGGACACCGTCGTCACCGGGACGGTGGCCTGCTGGGCGAGACGACGGCCCCACTCATCGTCGACGCACACGACGCCACGGCGAGAGTGCTCAGGAGTAAACAGCAGAGCCTTCGCCTGGAAGTAGTTCTCCATGTCGCCGTAGTAGTCGAGGTGGTCGTGCTGCAGGTTTGTGAAAGCCGCAACGTCGAAGACGATTCCGTCGACGCGGTGCAGCGAGAGAGCGTGAGCGGACAGCTCAATGACACCGGCTCCGCAACCGTACTCCTCGGTTGCTGCCAGGAAACGGGCGATGACGGGGGCCTCGGCGGTCGTACGGACGGCCTCGAACGAAATCGGGCCGACGTGCGTTTCTACGGTTCCACACAACGAGGCGTCGGGGAAACGTGACGCGATGGCTGCGCGCATCAGATACGAGGTTGTGGTCTTGCCGTTCGTGCCCGTGACGGCCATCGTCGTCAGACGCGTCGCAGGGGATGCGTAAACGTTGGCACACAGCTGCGGAACGACTCCTCGCGGGTCGGCCACCTGCACGACGGGCACGCCCAGGCCTCGTTCACACGCCTGCGTGCGCCCCTCCTCATCCGTGAGAATCACGCTTGCCCCGGCCTCGATCGCCGCGTGAGCGAAACGGATGCCGTGTTGCTTGAGGCCGGGAATCGCGACGAACAGCCAGTCCGGCTCGCAGTCGTCGGAGGACACGGTGATGCCGCGAAGGCGCAGCGCCGAGTCCGCAATCGACGCGGGGCTGCCATCAGGGGCGAAATCCGTGGATCTCCAGGCCCGACAGTGCGGTCGCTAGTGACACGGGGGCAACCGTGGGGCGAATATCAATCACTGAAGTCATGTCCCTACTGTAGTTCGTCGCTGCGGCGGCGCGCGCCACACGGAGCGGCCGTGACACAGTAGGATAGGTGTCATGCAGATTTTGACACGCAACGAAGCAACACATCGCGCTGCCCATCTACACGTCTCAGCCATCGACGTCGTGGTCGATATCCGAGCCGCCCAGGACACGACGATTCCCACCTATCCTGTGACGTCGACGCTGACGATGACGTCGGACGAGGAGCGCACCTTCATCGACATCGTGGGTGATGTCACCGAGGTGCTTCTCAATGGTCACCCTCACCCGTTCGAGGATGACGAAGACCGAGTCTGGGTCGCTGGACTTCCTGTAGGGGAGCCCATCACCCTGGAGGTGCGCGCCCTCGCGCGCTACTCGCGCAGTGGTGAAGGCCTGCACCGCTACACCGATCCCGAGGACGGCGAGGTTTACCTCTACACCCAATTTGAGCCCAACGATGCTCACCGCGCATGGCCGTGCGTTGACCAGCCGGATGTGAAGCCTGAATGGACATTCCACGTCATCGCACCGGCGGGCTGGGTTGTCTCCTCCAACGGGATTGAGACAGGCGTTGAGTCCGTGGACGAGATGGGCGCGCTCCGCCATGACTTTACGGCGACCCGCCCGCTCTCCAGCTACATCACGGCGATCGTTGCTGGCCCGTGGGCGGTCATCGAGGGAGGCACCTGGAGCGGTGGCGCGTCGGATGGCGGGCATGCTGAGCTGGCGCTGCGACTCCTGTGCCGTCGTACGCTTGCGCGTTACCTTGACTCCGATGATGTCTTCGAGGTGACCCGCGCCGGACTCGACTTCTACCATGCGCGCTACGGCGTCACGTTCCCGTGGGGGTCCTACGACCAGGTCTACGTGCCCGAATACAACCTGGGCGCGATGGAAAACCCGGGCTGCATCACCTTCAACGAGAACTACATTTCGCGTTCGGCACCCACGTTCTCCGAGCGTCAGCGCCGCGCGAACACGACGCTCCACGAGATGTGCCACATGTGGTTCGGAGACCTCGCCACACCCTCGTGGTGGGACGACCTGTGGCTGAAGGAATCATTCGCGGAAAACCAGGGGGCCAGCGCTATCGCAACCGCCACGCGGTACGTGGGTGAATGGGCGAACTTTGCGATGAACCGTAAGATCTGGGCCTACACGCAGGACCAGATGCCGACCACGCACCCGATCGCCGCAGACATTCCGGACGTCGCAGCTGCAAAGACAAACTTCGACGGAATCACATACGCCAAGGGCGCGTCCGTTCTCAAGCAGCTGGTTGCCTGGGTCGGTGAGGACGCCTTCTATGAGGGAGCGCGCCGCTACTTCGCCGAGCACCAGTTCGGTTCGACCAACCTGCAGGACCTCCTGGTTGCGCTTGAGGGAGCCTCACGCCAGGAACTGTCCTCCTGGAAGAACGCGTGGCTGGAGACCTCTGGTCCGTCGACGCTGTCCGCTTCGTGGACGACGGATGCAGTTGGTGCGATCACAGACTTCACACTGCATCAGAGTGGCGAGGCCTGTGGGGGAGTTCTGCGCCCCCACCGCGTCACGGTGTCCACGTGGCGCGTCGCTGCCAGTGCCCTTGAACGTACGCACAGCTTCGACGTGCGCATCGAGGGGGAACAGGCCCCGATCGATCCCGATGGGGTCCTTGCGGTTCCCGGTGGCGCCGCCTCCGCTGACCTTGTCGTCATTAACGATGACGACCTGACCTACGCGATCTCGCGCCTGGATGAGCGTTCGACGGACGTCGCGCTGACCTACGTGGCGTCGATCGACGTCGCGCTCACGCGTGCGGTCATCTGGGCGTCTTTGTGGAACGCGGTACGCGACGGCTTGCTCGACCCGCGCCGCTTCATCGTCGCTGTCCTCACGGCTGTCCCCGCGGAGACTGAGCCAGCCATCCGCGACCGCCTGCTTCTCTTCGTCGCCGAGGCGATCTCGTCATTCCTACCGGGTGGCCTGCGCACAGACGTGCACGATCAGGTCCTGGCGACCACGATCCGGCTGTCTCGTGAGACGCAAGATGCTGACGCGTGGCGCTCCTACACGCGTGCCTTTATCGCCGAGTTTGCGGCACGCGGTGGTGATGAGTACGAAGCGACGGTGCGCGGCTTTGCGGCCAGCGATAATCCCGACATTGCCTGGCGTGCGCGCCGAGCGTTGGCGGCACGAGGCCTCGTCGATGCTGGCGCGGTCGAGGCGTGGCGCAGCGCCGACGGCTCGGGCGAAGCAGCGCGTATGAGCGTCGAAGCGCTCGCCTCCCTGCCCATTGAAGAAGCTCGTTCCCACGCGTGGGACTCGGTCTACTCAGAGACCCTCTCGAACGACTTCCTCACCGCGACGCTCGCCGGTCTGCAGGCCTCGTCGTGGGATGGCGAGACAGGCATTGAAGCCGCCGTCGATCGTCTGCGTTCCTACTGGGAATCCCACACGATTGGAATGGCACTGCGCTACGCCAATGGGGTGCTTGCGTACGGACTCGATATCGATCGAGACGGCAGCGTCGAGCGCTCGGTGGGTCTGCTGCGCTCCTGGCTCGACACGAATGACGATGCGCCCGCGCAGCTGCGCCGCATTGTCATCGAGCATCTCGATGCTTTCGAGCGTGACGAGCGCGTGCAGCGCCGTTGGAAGCAGGACCAGTGACACGCGGGGGACATAGAGGCGACGCGGCGGGGGAGGCAGTGCAGGCCACCCAGGCCGTCCCTGTCGACCCTGCTGCCTCGATGTCCCTCCTGAACTCCCTGCTCGCCAATCCTCTCGATGCCGGCTACGAGCACTATCGCGCCGATCATGGTTCGAGGCCGGCGAGCCTCGCCGGCAAGATCGGTGTGTTTGCGGTTGCCGTCGCACTCGGTTTCGGGTCGATCGTTGCGACCTCATCGCTGCGCGCGCCGGCAGGGGACGTGAAGTCCGATCTCAAGACTCAGGCATCCCAGCGTTCGGCGACCGTCGAAGCCTTGAATGACGATGTGCAGTCGCTGGGACGCGCCATCGATCAGTACTCCCAATCAGGCTCGGGCGCAGCCTCCGACCCAGCGCAGGACATGGTGACCGCAACGACCCCGGTACACGGCCCCGGTATCACCGTCACGCTCACGGATCGCAGCGGTCCCGGCAAGGGGAGTGGAACTGTGCGCGACCAGGATCTCGCAATGGTCGTCAACGCCCTATGGGCTGCCGGCGCTGACGCTATCTCCATCAACGGCCAACGGATCGGCCCCGACACATTCGTACGCACAGCCGGTTCCGCCATCCTCGTCAACGTCACCCCCGTGTCCTCGCCTATGAGGTCCGCGCGATTGGCGACTCGAACGCTCTGTCCGTCTCTCTCGTACGGGGTGCCACGGGTGACTACCTGTCGGCTGCGCAGTCGGTGACCGGTATGACCGTCTCTTCGAAAGTCTCCGACAACATCACAATGGAGGCGCTCACGCTCACGGACTCCCACTACGCAACACCGGTGGGGGCATCCAACGAAGGAGGTTCTTCATGATTGCCGTCATCGGCTTGATCATCGGCATTGTCCTTGGTGTGCTTCTCGATCCGACGGTGCCAGCGTGGCTTGCCCCGTTCCTGCCCGTGGCCGTTGTTGCGGGTCTCGACGCTCTTTTCGGCGCCGGGCGGGCATGGCTTGAGGGCCGCTTCGCCGACAGAGTATTCGTCACATCCTTTTTCTGGAATGTTGTCGTGGCCTGCCTCCTTGTGTTTCTGGGGACACAGCTCGGTGTTGGCTCGGCAATGACGACGGCAGTTGTTGTCGTTCTTGGCATTCGTATTTTCTCCAACACGGCATCGATTCGCCGCCTACTGCTGAAGGCTTGACATGAACGAGGAACCCACGACAGCTCCCTCAAACGACGAGATAGCTAAGGAACGCACTCGCGCGCATGGCGCCCATCGCGAAGAACGCGTCCACCCCCGTTTGTGGACGCGCGCTCGCCAAGCATTCTTCGCGCTTCCCCGCGGACTCCATGTCGTGATGCTCGTGATCTTCATGATTCTTGGATTTGCCCTGGCGACTCAGGTGCGCGCACAACGCTCGGATCCGCTTGAGGGCCTCTCGGAACAGGATCTCGTGACTGTTCTCGATGAGCTCAGTACGCAGGAGCAAAACCTGCGCAACCGACGAAGCGAGCTGAGCAGTGAACTTGACGACCTGCGCAGCGCGGCCAGTGATGCCGACGCTCGCGAGCAGGCGACACGTAAGGCGCAGACTCAGGCACAAATTGCAGCAGGTACCGTCGCTGTGCACGGTCCCGGTGTGACGGTGGGCGTGACAGATCCCGGCGCGAACCTGACAGCTACGCAGTTCGTTCAGACTCTGGGGGAGCTGCGCAACGCTGGGGCCGAGGCCATCGAGCTCAACGGCGTGCGTCTGTCAACGCGTTCGGCCTTCACCGGCCAGGCTGGCGCGATCGTCGTTGACGGAACCCCGATCGCCTCACCATATACGTGGAAGGTGATCGGCGATGGTCAGACGATCGCGACGGCACTCGATATTCAAGCGGGCTCAGCGGCGCAAATGCGCGCCAAGGGGGCGACGGTGACGATCACGCCTGTTGATGATCTATCGATTTCGTCGACCGCCACTCCGAAGCCCCCGCAGTTTGCTACCTACGGATGAGGACGTTGGTTGTGGGCGTTTCACCCTGGCGTTCCCGCGCCTGATACAAGGCAAACGTTTACACTTATCAGAGTCCATCTTCTTACTTATTGGAGCGCACAATGTCTGACAACCAGCCGTTCGATCCGACTGCAACCTCAGTTTTCGGCTTGGCGCCTGTGGTTGATGAGGTCGAAGAGGCACCCGTTGCGCTGTCCGCTCGTGATCGCGAAGCAGTGGAGGCGCTGCCTGCAGGCTCGGCGCTGCTCATTGTTCAGCGCGGGCCGAACACGGGTGCGCGTTTCCTCCTTGATCCAGAAGTGACCAATGCCGGTCGCTCTCCCAAGGCTGACATCTTCCTTGATGATGTCACCGTGTCGCGTAAGCACTGCCAGTTCATCGCATCCGAGGGCGGGCACATCGTGCGCGATTCGGGTTCCCTCAACGGCACGTACGTCAACCGTGAGCGCGTCGATTCCATCGCGCTGCATGCCGGTGATGAAGTGCAGATCGGAAAGTACCGCTTGACCTATCAGCCGTCGACCAAGCAGGCCTGACGTGTCCGCAGCCGTTGCGCATGCGCGGGCGGTGCCCTCATCTCGTGAGGCACGCTCATGGCCGTACGACGTCGATCACAGCCCTGAGCTGTCGATCGGCCGCGTTGTCGACGCGCTGAAGGAGGAGTTTCCTGCGATCTCGCTGTCTAAGGTGCGCTACCTGGAGAGCGAGGGGCTAGTGACGCCCGCGCGTACGGGTTCGGGCTACCGCAAGTACTCGGCCGCTGATGTGGAGCGGTTGCGCTACGTGCTGACGGAGCAGCGTGACTCTTTCACTCCGCTCAGCGTGATCCGCACGCAGCTCGATGCTCTCGATGCTGGGCATACACCGGCCAAGCGCAGGGTGGCCCAGGTCGTCTCGTCTGAGGGACAGACCGTGTCGCTGGGCGGACGTCGGGCTATCCCTGCTGCCGACTTGGCTGACTTGACGGGCGTCGATATGGAGACGCTCGAACGCTACACGCGCCTGGGGCTGATTACGCCGGATCTGGCTGGATACTTTCCTGCACGCTGCGTTCAGACAGTGTCTGCAATTGCGCGGCTGGAGTGCGCTGGTGTCGACGTGCGCGTGCTGCGTGCGGTTCGTCAGGGGGCCGAGCGTAGCGCTGACATTATCGATCAGACCGTTTCCTCGCAGCGGGGACGAGGCCGTGGCGCGGACCGCGAACGGGCGCGTGCTCGGGCGGTTGAGCTGGGAGAGCTGTTCGCCGAGCTGCATCGTGAAATGTTGACGGTTGCTGTGTCAGCACTCGCGGACGATGGTGACTAAGTCTCATGTTGAACATGAAGGTTAGACTCGCCGCTTCGGTCATTGACCACCGTTCATCGGTGCTCTACCGTAGTCCTGTTCTCATCAAGTACCACCTGCAAGGAGCCCGACAGTGAGCGCAGAAGCGAACGCCGTTAGCCGGCAAGGCATGCTTTTCGGCGACCCGCTCGAAGGCCTTGATACCGACGAGATGGGCTACCGTGGCCCGGTTGCATGTAGCGCCGCTGGTATCACCTATCGTCAGCTCGACTACTGGGCTCGCACCGGCCTTCTCCAGCCGTCTATCCGCGCTGCACGCGGTTCTGGCTCCCAGCGCCTCTATTCCTTCCGTGACATCCTCGTTCTGAAGGTCGTGAAGAAGCTTCTCGACGCGGGCGTGTCGCTGCAGCAGGTGCGCGTCGCCGTGTCGTCGCTGCAGAACAGGGGAGTCGACGATCTCGCATCGATCACCCTGATGAGCGATGGGGCCTCTGTGTACGAATGCACGTCGACGGACGAGGTGATTGACCTCCTTCAGGGCGGCCAGGGCGTTTTCGGCATTGCCGTCGGTCGTGTCTGGCGCGAGGTTGAGGGGTCTCTTGCCGAGCTGCCGCTTGAGCGTTCGGAACCGGCTTTCGTCGACGAACTGGCGGAGCGACGTCGCTCCCCAAGCTTTCTGCATCCTGACGAGACCGAGACGACGAGAAGGTGTGGGGGCCAGGCTGAGCCTGGCCCCCACACCTTTGTCTTGCGTCGGTGAGGATTAGCGGCGCCCGAGCGGGCGGCTCACCGTGTACGACGACTCGACGTCGGTAATCTCAACGGTGACCAGACCGTTCTCGTCGACGATGTAGGACTCTTCGATGAGGGGCCCATCATCGGTGCGTACGACGGGGATCGTGGTGAGGTCGATATCGTCGCGACGCAGCGCGCGATCGAAGGGAACGATGACCTCGCCGTAGGGCTGTAGGTCGCCGCGCGGCACCCCGGCCTCGTCGAACGACGAGTACTCGACGAAACGGAAATAGCCGATGTTGTGTGCCGCCCGGTAGCGGCGCTTAATGGTCAGCGTCTCTCCCGGGGCTAGCTCCGTGTTGGGCTCGAGGAGCGTATCGAAGGAGATGAAGCTTCCTGCCTCGCGCTCACGGAACACGCCAACGCCGCGCGAGAGTTGTTCGCGCACGGTGTATGCGGCCTCGGGATCAGCGCCGATGGCAAGTCCAATTGCTGTTGACGCTGCGGTGTGCGGCGACCGGTGGACACGGCGCCCAAACGCGATCGCAGGACGCGTGCCACGAGCGGAAGCTGCGAGCCACCGCCCACAACGTAGAGACCGGCGATATCTCCGCCCAGCTGACCGACGCCTGAAGCGTCAGGGACCAGGAGCGGTTCCATGGCGGCGACGGTTGAGTCGACCAGGGGAGTGGCCGCCTCGTAGAAGTCAGCGACGGGGATAGTGACGGGCTCGCCGTCAACGGAGACGGTAATGAACTTCGTCGAGGGGGGAGAGGGTCTCCTTCGCATCGCGCGCGTCCTCGACGAGGCGTTCCCACGCCTCGTCGCCGAGCTTGCCAGAATCAGTGCCAGCTGCGGCAGCGAGCCGGTTAGCGAGCACGACATCGAAATCGTCCCCACCGACCATGTTAAGTCCGCGCGATCCCATGACCTCGTGCAGGGTTCCTGTGGCCGACACGATCGATGCGTCGAATGTGCCGCCGCCCAGGTCGTAGACGAGGATCGCGGTGCGCTTCGAGTTGAGCGTTCCCGCGTGACGGTGGGTGTACTCAAAGCCTGCGGCGGAGGGCTCGTTCACCATTGCGAGGACGTCCCAGCCAGCGCGTCGGAAGGCCTCGAGGGTCAGGAAGCGTTGCGCAGACCATGCGTGTGCGGGGACGCCGACTAGAGCCTCAAGTGGCTCGGACGCAGGCAGGGAAGCAACGGAAGAGTTGGTGCGCAGCTGACGTGCGACGTAACTGAGGAAACCGGTGAGCGCGTCGAGGATCGAGATGCTGTGGTTGCCCAGGCGCAGAGTGGATGTGTCAGTCACCGACGGGTCGGAGAGCAGGCGCTTGAAAGAACGCAGGTGAGGAGCGCCCTCGCGGGCTGCATCTTCTGCGTCGAAGCCGTAAACCAGGTGGTCGCCGTCAAGCGCGATAATTGACGGAACAAAATCGACCGTATCGTCGTTGTTGTTGACAAAGAGACGATGGGATAGTTTCCCCGGTCAACGATAGCGATCGCGGTGGTCGTGGTGCCAAAATCAACTCCGAGTCTCATGGCATCCACCCTAGCGTTTATTGAGGGGTGCTCCTAGGACGTCTCGCCGGTTGTTCGCACATTCCTGGGTAACGCCCTGTTCGTAATGGTGACAAAGAGCCAGGCAAGCAGGAAGTACATGCAGCCTGCAATGGCGTCAACCACATAATGATTGCCAGTTGCGACGATTGTCACGATCGTGATGGCGGGATGAAAGCGAGAAGGAGTCGCGCCCACCATGAGCGCCACACATATGTTCCGAGCATGACGGCAACCCATATGGACCAACCCGTATGCATCGATGGCATCGCACCGTAGGGATTGGCGAGCGTACCGAACAGTTGCGAATAGGCTGATGTGTGAGCGGCGACGGCGTCGACGAAGCCGAGATCGGGGACGAGGCGTGGGGGAGCCAAGGGGTAGGTCCAGTATGTGATGAGCGCGCCGATCGTCATGATGACGAGTGTCCAACGAGCCCGGCGGTAAAAGGCGGGGGCCTTGCGCCAGAGGACGACCAGTGCGAAGCCGGTCATTGCAAGGAACGAAACCGCGTACTGTGCAGATGCGAGCGAGGCGAGCAGTGGGTGGGCGATCAGCCATGCGTTGGCCGAACTTTCGATAAAAAGGCCGATGCGCGACTCGAATGCGGCGACGTCATGCGCATGGGATATGGCGACAGACTCGGGAGCCTTAGCCAAGAATGAGAGGACGGAGTAGGCAAGGCACGCCAGTGAGAGAGCGATGACCTCGCGAAGAGCAGTGGTGTGCTGGGAGCGTACTTGTCGGTCCGTCGTCATGACAGCAACTGTACCGCGTGCTCGGAGAGGGGTCGATAAAGAAAAACGGACATAATGTACATTATCGGATCGTGGGGATGGAGCGGCGACGAGGCCGTGAGCGCATTCCGCTTGACGTGTCAGATAGAATGGTTCCGTTTCTTATCTACGTCCAGGAGGCTGTTATGGCTGACCGCGCACTGCGTGGCATGCAGATCGGTGCGAAGTCCCTCGAATCCGAGGACGGCGTTGTCTTCGCCGACCGTTTCATTGTTCGTTATGCGTGCCCGAACGGTCATGAGTTTGAGGTCACGCTCTCCAGCGAGGCGACGGCCCCTGCAACCTGGGAATGCAAGTGTGGCCAGCAGGCTGATCTGATCGGCGAGACCGTCGAGGACGAGGAGAATAAGCCCGTTAAGCCTCAGCGCACCCACTGGGACATGCTGCTCGAGCGCCGTTCCATCGAAGAGCTTGAGGTCGTTCTCTCCGAACAGCTCACCGCTTACCGTGAGGGCCGCTTGCGGCCCGAGGGCTCCTATCGCAAGGGCTGATTACTTCGAGAACACTCGACGGGCGGCTTGGGTCACGCGACCCAGGCCGCCTTTCGTGACCATCACGAGCTCCTCAACGAAGATGGATGAATCCAGCTTCGACTCGCCAGCGATGCGCTCGTCGAAGGTGATGGGCACTTCGGCGATCACCGCTCCCAGAGATCGTTCGAGTTCGGTCATTTCCACCTGGAATCCAAAGCCGGTGGTCGCTACCCGATCAAGGACCTCGTTCTCCTGTAGGAAGGCGGCGCGGTGCAGGCGCAGACCTGCCGTTGCGTCCTTCACCGGTGTACCCAGGCAGAATCGGACATAATAATTGCCTGCTTTTGAGAGGGCGACGCGCTTGTGAGACCAGCCGTTGATGCGTCCGCCGGGCACCCACCGTGACCCGATAACGAGGTCAGGCTGGTCGGGTCCCGCCATGCGCGTCAGGAGTTTTGGCAGATCCACAGGACGATGCGATCCGTCGGCGTCCATCTGGAGGATAAACGGATAGCCGTGCTCAATGCCCCAGCCCATACCGTCAACGTAGGCGGTGGCGAGGCCGGATTTGGCAGGTCGATGGAGGATGTGTAGGCGGTCCTCGTTCTGTCGGCGAGAGTCAACCCACTCCCCCGTCCCATCCGGCGAGGAGTCATCGACGATAAGGATGTGTGCGTGGGGCACATGAGACCAGATCTGCGTCAGAATGCCTGGAAGCGTCTCTATTTCGTTGTAAGTCGGGATCACAATCAGGGTGTGGTCCCCCTGCGGAGAAGGAACAAGGCGCTCAGAAACAGTCATGGGTCACATTTTGCCGAACTTAGTCGTGCGATGCACGCCTGGCGCGCGCTCGGGCCCTGATACGTCGCCCGACAACCGTGCCAAGGGCGGACAAACAGATGACCAGTGTGGCAGCCATGACGATGTTCGGGATCCTCTCCCCCGCTCGCGCGGTCAACGTCAGCGACGTACGAAGTGGAATATCGGCGGTGAGTGTTGCCGCCTGCTCGGTGCCGGTTTGCTGCAGGATCGAACCATCGGGACGAATAACGTAGGAATGGCCCGTCGTCGATGCCTGAATAGCGCTGCGCGAGTACTCCATCGCTCGCATGCGTAGGAGCTGGCCCTGCTGCGCGGACTCTCCTGAGGACCGGAAATGATAGTTGTTTGACGGGACGATGATGGCTTGGCCGCCGCGAGCGACACCGTCGCCAATCACCATGGGATAAGCCGCTTCGAAACAGATGCCGACCGCGAGGGGGGACGTCGCGTCCATCGCGTGCGTGCACCGTCATGAGGGGTGGCTCCACCCCCGCTTCCATGTCTCGGCTTGACTGTGCGACTTCGGTCGCGAAGGACGCGATGAATGCACGGAACGGAATGAATTCACCAAAGGGGACGGGAACGTGTTTCGAGTATCGAGCCGATTCCTCCAGCCCCTGACCGGGCTCCCAGATCGCGAGCCAATTTTTGACGCGATCACTTTCATTGAGGTTCGTGTAGCCGATCAAGACAGGTGCGTCGAGCGCCGTGGCTGCACGATCGACTGCCTGTCCGATCGCAGGGAACGCGAGCGGATCACGGTCGACGGAACCTTCGCCCCAGATCGCCAGGTCGAGAGGGTGTTCAACCACCTCCGGGGAGCTCGCGAGCTCGAGGGAGGCGCGCATGTTGTTGCCGGTCACCTCGCCCTCACGCTTGTAAGCCTGTGCACCCGGCAGCGCAATGTCACCTTGGACGACACCGATCCGTAGCATTCCGTTCTCTGCCTGGTTCGGCAGCGTCAGAGCGAGGGGCGCGACGTATGCAGCCACAACGATAACGGCGAGTGCTGGACGCGAAAACCAGTGCTCGCGAATCAGTGACGCATCGCGAGCCGCGAATGCGCGGCGAACGAGAACTGCGAGCGCGATGACAACCGCAGTGATCAGTGTCGTTCCGCCGTACGGGGCGAGGCGCCCGAGGGAGGAATCCACCTGAGGCAGCGCCACGGAGCCCCAGGGAAAGCCCGACCAGGGCCACCGGAGCGCGCGGCATCGACACCGGCCCACGTGAGGGCAAAGAGCAATGCCTGGATGATCGGACCACGCGCCCGTGCCCACAGCTGCGTCCACCTCGCGAAGAGCGCCCAGGCCATCAGGAACAGCGTCTGCACAAACGCAAGCACAAACCACGGGGGCGTCGTACCAACGGCGAGCGGAATCCAGTCGATGAGCGGAATCCAGAAACTCATACCGAACACAAACGTGACCGTCAACGCCCGTGGTGCCCTGGCCTCGTCGATGCGCGAGATGTACAGCGCCAGTGCGGGTACCGACAGCCACCACCATCCCACCGGCGCAAATGACGCGTACAGCGCGAGGCCCGCTACCGCAGCGATGAGCGAGTCACCGCACACGTGCGCAAACGAGGCGCGCTGCAAGATATCGTGATGCCCCACAAGCCCTCCAGCTCTCTAGATAGTCGACCAGGCCACGATACCGCGACCGATACGGTCCTTCGCAGCCTCGGCCTTGCGCGTCAGTTCGTTGCTCGACGCGGCGGACGCGATCTGCCCGAGACAATCCATGACCTGGCGCATCCAACGGACGAAATCGCCGGCCTGAATCGGCGTTGCATCGATCGCCGTGGCCAGCGTCGACCCGTGCGCCCAGGCGAGCGTCGCCGCCATGAGACCCGCGTCCAGGCTCGGGGTAAGCTCGCATCCGCATGCTTTCTCGACACGATGCACGCGCTCAAGGATCGCGAGGCTCTCGTGCCAAGCCTCCTGAAGGCGAATGCCAACCCCTGAGGGTGCGAGCTGCTGAGCATCGTCGTCGGAGCGAGAATCGTAGACAAGCGCGGACACCATTGAGGCAAGCTCTGCCTCATCGAGCTCGTTCCATGTGCCCTCATTCATCGACATGGCCACCACCAGGTCACGCTCGCCAAAAATCCGACGTAAGCGCTGGCCCGCATCGGTGACCTCGTCGCCAGTGAGGAAACCGAGGCGTTCGAGTACACCGCAGACGCGGTCAAACTGAGCTGCGACAGACCCTGTCTGGGAGTCGATGGATGAGCGCAGACGGTCAATCTCGCGCGCCACGCGTGCCCACTGGGCTCCCGCCCGAGCGTGTTCCTCACGATGCGGGCAGCGGTGGACCGGATGCTGGCGCATCGCAGCGCGCAGCGCGCTCACCGGATCAGAAGCATCCGGCGAACCGGTAGGGATCTCATAGAGTCCCTTGGACAACCCGGAACGCAGCTCACCGGCGATACGCGTACGTTCCTTCGTCCGGCGCAGCGCGGAGCCCCCCGGGATCGACATGTGGCCGACGACGACAATCGTCCCTCTCACGTCTTCGGGAGCAAGGGCGCGCCACGTGGAATCCTCACCGATGACGGATACTTCCACACGGCCCGAGGCGCTGGTGGCCTTCGCGCCGACAACGCACAGGCGGGACTTGCGCCCTCGCGTCAGGGTGAGAACATCTCCCGGGCGCACCCCGGACAGGACGCGTCGAGACTCGTCGCGCGCCTCGCGCTTGCGCGCTCGTGCCCCCCGATTTTTCTGCCTGACCGAGCTGGTCACGCAGGGTGAGGTACTCGCGGACGTCACCGTGCGTGCACGACAGGTCCTCGACCATCGCGTCTCGCTGCGCCTCCAGCTCGGACAGCCGCGACGCGAGCGCAACGACGGCGGAATCCGCCTGATACTGCGCGAAAGACGACTCCAACACTCTGCGTGTTTGGGCGCGCGTTGAGCGTGCGAGCAGATTGACGACCATGTTGTAGGTCGGCGTGAACGCAGAAATCAGGGGGTACGTGCGCTTGGAAGCGAGGGCAGCGACTTCCTCGGGTGCCACTCCCCCGCGGTGCGAGACGACCGCGTGTCCTTCGGTGTCGATGCCGCGGCGACCCGCACGTCCGGAGAGCTGCGTGTATTCACCGGCGGACAACGACACGTGCGCCGAGCCGTTCCACTTCGTCAGCGACTCGATGACGACCGTTCGGGCGGGCATGTTGATTCCGAGCGCGAGCGTCTCAGTCGCGTACACCATTTTGACGAGGCCCCGCGAAAACAGATGTTCGACGGTCTCTTTCATGAGGGGCAGCATGCCGGCGTGGTGGGCTGCGATGCCACGCATCAGACCACGTTTCCAGGACTCGGCTCCCAGCACGATGGCATCCTCTGGCGGCAGCAACGCAATGACCTCGTCGACGTAGCTCTCGATCTCAGCTGCCTCGGAACGTGTGGTGAGGGTGATACGGGTGGAGAGGATCTGGCGCACCGCATCCTCGCATCCTGCCCGTGAGAAAATAAACGTGATGGCGGGCAGCAGCCGCGCACGATCGAGCGAAATCAGGGTCGAGGGACGCGACTCGCGACGCACCCGGACCTCGCGGTTCCACGAGCGTGAGCCGCGCCCGCCGCGCATCCCGGAGTCTCGCGTCGCCGCCACGAGCTCGGGATTGAGCTTTCCTTTCCCGGTGGGCGCGTACAGGTCGAAAATGTCCTCGCCGACGATCATGTGCTGGTAGAGCGGGACGGGGCGCTTTTCGGAGACGATGATCTCGCAGGTGGAGCGAACCTCACGGATCCACGCGCCGAACTCCTCGGCGTTCGACACCGTGGCCGACAGCGCGATGATCGCGACGTGAGCGGGCAGGTGGATGATCACTTCCTCCCACACCGGGCCGCGCATCTTATCCGCTAGATAGTGGACCTCGTCAAGGATGACGACGCCCAGGTCGGTGAGGGGCGTGCCCGCATAAATCATGTTGCGTAGCACCTCGGTTGTCATGATGACGATCGGCGCACTGGAGTTCACCGACGTATCACCAGTTGCGAGGCCGACGTTGTCCGCACCGTACAGGTCGCAGAGCTCCAGGTACTTCTGGTTCGACAGCGCCTTGATGGGAGTCGTGTAGAACGCGCGCATGCCCCGCTCGAGGGCGACGTATGCACCGAACTGCCCGACGATGGTCTTGCCTGCACCGGTGGGTGCGGCGACGAGGACCGAATTGCCGGCTTCGACGGCATCCAATGCCTGAACCTGGAATGGATCAGGAGTGAAGCTGAGCGTCGACACCCATCGGGCACGCAGCGAGGCGGCCGCCTGAGCCTCGGCTTTGTAGGCGGCGTAGCGCTGGGCTGCGCTGCCCACCCCCAGGCCGACTTCCTCCTCGTGCTGTGCCACGCTGTGCGTATCACGGGTACGGTGTCGACGTCGTTTCGGGCTCACGATGCATCCTCTCGGGTCCACTGCGACAAGACGGTGCGCGCGTACTGCGCGGCGGCCGAACGCATATCCGGCGTGACAGTGCGCAGGTGCGGGGCGATGTCAATGAGGAGACTCAGGCCCCACTGTTCATTCCAGACAGGCAGGGTGATGCGGGCTCCCCCACTGGTAAGCTCTGCCGTGATGCGACCGTCATATTCATCGGCGATCCAGCGTGCGTCGCGATCAACCTCGAGCGTCCAGGTCGGTGCTTCTTGACGCACACGACGAGGCTCCTGGGCGCGTCGACCTTCCCCGCGCACGTCACTGATCGACGCGACAGCGAAGCTACGCGCCTGCCCAGCACGCGTACACCAGCCGCGCAAGAGCCATCCGGTCGCGGTCGCCTCGAGCGACCACGGATCCACGACGCGCCGCGTCTGGACGCCCGAGGCAGACACATAGGTGAAAGACACGCGTTCTTCGCGCATGAGCGCATCACGCAGGGTCTCCAAGCTCGCACTCGACGACGAGGGAGAGGAAATCGCTTCCAGGTATTGTTCCCCGTCCGATTCCTTCAATCCGCCCAGAGCACAGACAACGAGGGCGGCGTGAGGGACGTGGGCGGCAAGATCGGCACCCAACAACGGTGTCATCGCAGACAGACCGATCAGGAGAGCCTGTGCCTCAAGCGCGGACAAGCGCAGCGGGGCTGAGGCACCCAATGTCGAGCGAAGCGTCACACGTTGTTCTCGCTCGTAGAGCTCCCAATCCACCTCAAAGGAAGCGCCGGGCAGCGAATCGCCGACGGAGGCGAGATACTCGACATCGCGACGCACCTGTCGGCGGGTGCGGTGGAAGTGCGCAGCGATTTCATCGACGGTCGAGCCGGAGTGCTCGCTCATCCAGGCCACCATCGACGCCAGACGGACGACTGCTAGCTGAACGTTCTCAGGCATGGTCGTCCCCCCCACGCGGCGGCTGCATGCAGGCGCGTGAAGACGGCCTCGCGCAGAATCTGTGGAGAAATAACCACGACGTCGGCAGCCAGTGGGAGAATCCGAGCGATCCACGTGCCCAGCTCGGCGCCTTCCAGGCAGACACACTCCCAGCCTCGCCGAGGCAAGCCCCCTTCCTCGGGCTCTCCCCCGGCCTCGTAGCCGTGAAGAATCGTCCGTGCGGGGCAGCCCGCGCGTACGTCGACGACGGGAGAGACGAACGAAGAGACACGAGGAGGGGTACGCCCCTCGGGAGGAAGCGATGCGTCCCCCGACTCCCCCCACGAAGGACACCTGTGAGCGGATGCGTGAGACGCGGAACGTACGCTCGGCGTTGCGGTCGAGGTCCCAACCCCACAGGTACAGTGCTCGGCCCTGAACCGACAGTGCCCACGGGTCCACCGAACGCTCCGTCAGCTCCCCAGACCCCGGGTACTCGAAACACACCACTCGGCGTTCACGGATAGCCTGCGACAGGGTGGTCGCAGCTCCGAGGCCAGTGAGCCCAAGGCGAATCATGGGAGCGCAGACATCTTCGGAGGAAGCAGCAGCAGCTTTTGCGTCGACAGCGTCAGCGAAAAACTCGCTGCTATCCCACGCGCGCGCCGCCAACGACATGAGAGCACGGTCGGCGCTCGTCACTTCGATTCCGGGCGCAAACGAGTCCCATGCAATGGAGTAGCGCTCCCCCGCGTGAATCGTCATGTGGGCACCGGCGTCGCGCAGCGCATCCTTATCGCGCTGGAACTGCGTCTCAAACGCGTCGTCAGCGAGCCCCTGATAGCCCGGAAGGGCCCGCAGCTGTGTCTTGGTACGCCCGGGACGCGCGCCGAGGAGCTCCACGAAAAGCTCAAGGACGCGCACGTTGGCGTTGACGGCGGTACTCACCTGCCTACCCTACGTGAAACGCGCGCGTCCCGAGCATACGGCGCACCGGTTAGACTGAGGCGACGGTGAATCGTCGGCGCTCACGTAGTCGTTAGTCGCCAGGGCTGTCGCATCCACCGACCCCTCGAGCTCACCGAGGGAGGCAAGGAAGGACACCATCTGCGCCCACGTGGCGAGATCCTGCTTGCCCGTCGCGCGGCCGGTATCGCCCAGCCAGAGAGGAACGGTCGCGGTCAGAACAGCGTTGGCTGCGGACAACGTGGACTCATCGGTCAGCGAGGTGTCCCACGGCTTCGTCGCCTCGATGGCGATCTGTGGATCCGCGGCGATATCGTTCATTGCCTTGGTCGTCGCCGCAACGACTGCGCGAGCCTGATCCGGGTGCTCCTGCGCCCACTTGTGCGTCGTGATGAAGGAGGCGCTCACCAGCGGCGTCGACGTGGGATTTAACGTGATTTCGCGGATCTCGAGGCCAGCAAGACGCATCTGCACGGCGTCATTATTCGTAAAGCCCACAACCGCATCGACCTGGCCGGAAGCGAGGGCCGCCTGCTGCGTGTAGCCGATCGGCGAGATCGTCACGTCCGACTCACTGAGTCCAGCTTCCTGCATAGCGGCGCGCGTCGCGTAGTAGTTCGCGCCGTGCTCGCCCGGGATGCCCACCGTCTTACCCTTCAAATCAGCGAGAGAATTGATGTCGGAATCAGCCGGAACGATAACAGCGCCGGGATAAGACGCGTAATACTGGCCAATCGACACGATATCGAGGCCCTGCGAAGCGGCGACTGCTGCCTCGTCGCCCGAGGCGATGACGACGTCCTCCTCACCAGCTAGGAGCGCCGTGAAAAAGCCTTCGTGGGATCCGTGGTGACGAATCGTCGCACTGATACCGTTATCCGCGTACGTTCCCTGTGCGTCCGCAACGTACACGGGAGAGAACTGGATGTTGGGAATGTAGGTCAGGCCGATGGTGACGTCCGATTGACCAGACGTACCAGACTGGTTGGCCGACTCACCCTGCGTGCATGCCGCGAGGACAAGCGAGGCACACGCGCCGACGACCGCGGCACGAACAATGGTAGAAAGCTTCAAGAGATTCTCCTTCACTGCGTGATCTCATAACGCTTCGACCGCTCGATCCTGTACACGATCACGTACAGGAGAGTCGCCATCGAGCACAAAATAATAATGATGACGAACATGCCGGCGGTGTCTACGTTGTTTCTCATCTGAGTGAGTACCTGCCCGAGCCCGGAGCCACCCATGACCATCTCCCCGACAACAGCGCCCGTTACCGACAGGGCGAAGCCATTACGCAGACCACCCAGGATCGCAGGTGCCGCCAGGGGAAGCTCCATGTACACCGCCATCGTCCATCCCGTGGCCCCGTCCAGTGCAGCAGCTTCGAGAAGCTCACGATCGATATGGCGCAAGCCAACGACCGTCGAGACGAGGATCGGAAAGAAAACCATCAGAGCGCACAAGACGACGATGGACATGAATCCATAGCCGACCCACAGCACCAAGATAGGCGCGATAGCGATCGCGGGCAACGCCTGGGTCGCCCCGAGGAAAGGCTCGACGGCAGCGGCCAAAAGACGCGAACGATAGATCACATACGCGGAGGGCAAGGCGACAAGCGAACCGAGCAAACACCCGGCGACGGCCTCGGCACCCGTCACCGCGACCTTATGCCAGGTCGACGGAAGTGCCAGGATCACCGAACCCTTGGAGATGACAGACATGGGGTTTGGTAGGCGCCAGGCCTCGATGCCGGTCAGCGCGGTCGACAGCCACCACCCCGCCAGCAACAGGGCGAGGAAGATAATCGGTGCCGCGACGGTGAGAGTACCGCGAGGCTTGTTCCGAGTTGCCACGACTTACTTTCCGACACCGGGGGTACGCGCAGCACAGCAGACGCACGAATGCGCCTCATGCACTCCTCCCATCCGGACTTTCACCGTCGGTGCCGGAATTTCACCGGCTCAACCGTCCTCGTTCTGTGAGGGCGGGTCGCGGACTATCACCGCCGGTTCGGACTTTCACCGACCCCGGAGTACTCGTGTGTCATTGTGCCACCGCCGGGCGCACCGCGCGAGGCGTATCCGCTAGAGAAGAAAAAAGAGGCGGCCGGATGGGACCTCATCCCATCCGGCCGCACAGTGCTGTCGGTCAGTGGCTATGCGCGTTGGCGAGTTCACGCAGCACCTCAACCTCGCGGTGCGCGTCTTCCGCGCGGAACACTGCGGAGCCCGCGACGAAGTTGTCGGCACCGGCCTCGGCCGCTCGCTCAATGGTCGCGCGGGAAATGCCGCCGTCGACCTGGATCGAGACCTGAAGCCCTGCGGCATTAATCGCCGCACGCGTTCGCTCAATCTTCGGAATCATCTGTTCGATGAAGGACTGTCCGCCGAAACCAGGCTCAACCGTCATGATGAGAATCATGTCGAATTCGTTCAGGATGTCCACGAAAGGCGCGATATCGGTTGCTGGTTTCAGCGCAAGGCCGGCGCGCGCACCGATGCGGTGCAGCTCGCGTGCGAGGCGCAGTGGTGCCGCAGCTGCTTCAGCGTGGAAGGTGACGGACTCGCAGCCGACCTCCGCGTACTGCGGCGCCCAGCGATCCGGATCCTCGATCATGAGGTGTGCGTCAACAGGCAGATGCCGGACTTTACGACGGCTTCTGCGACGGGCAGACCCCACGAGAGGTTGGGGACGAAATGGTTGTCCATGACGTCGACGTGAGCGATATCCGCTCCTGCGATCTTGGTGAGCTCACCGCGCAGATTGGCGATATCGCAGTTGAGGATCGACGGGCTAATTGTGGCGTTCATAACGCATATGCTAGCGCCTGCGCAGGCAAGCCACAAACATAAGATCCGTACCGAAACGGTGGTCCCACAGCTGCAGCGTACGGCCGTCGTAGCCCTTGATGATACCCGCAGAGGCCGGTACATCCAGCGCCTCGGGTGCGCATTCGTTAGCCAGCGCGACGGTGTCAAGCAGCTCGACCTCACCGCTTTCCAGTAGACGCGCGACCTGGTCACGTGTCTCGGCTGCATGGGGCGAGCACGTGATGTAGGTGAGGAAGCCACCGGGGCGCGTCAGGGCGACTGCCCGGTCGAGCAGTTCGCGTTGGAGGACCGTTAGTTCTTCGACGTCTGCAGGGGTGCGATTCCACCGGGACTCCGGACGGCGACGCATGGATCCCATGCCCGAGCAGGGCGCGTCGACGACGACACGGTCGAAGGACGCCAGCGGCCATGCGCTGCGGCCCCCACCGAACGAGCGACCGTCTCCGCTCACGACCTCGATGGAGTCGAATTGGCGCGTCGTGCGCTCCACGAGGCGGGCTCGGTGCGGGTGGACTTCGTTAGCGGTTACGCGCGCACCCACGGCGGCGGCGAGGCCAGCCAAAAGCGCGGCCTTGCCGCCGGGGCCCGCACACAGGTCGAGCCAACGTTCGTCAGACCCACCCACCAGTGGTGCTGATGCGGCGATCAGCGCCGCGAGCTGCGAGCCTTCATCCTGGGCGCCAGCGCGTCCATCACGAATCGAGGGCAGACGCGCGGGGTCGCCGGATTCGAGGAGGACCGCGTACGGAGACACGGCGCCCAGGGCAACGCGGGTGTCGAGGATATCCTCGGCCTCGTCGGCGAGCTCGTCAACACTCATCAGCGACGGGCGGGCTACCAACGTGACCGTGGGAACCTCGTTATCGGCCTCAAGGACGTCGATAAGCTCGTCCTCGGGATAACCGTGGGCCTTGAGGGCGTCGCGGAACGCGGCAACCATCCACGCCGGGTGTGAGTAGCGCACGCCAAGAGCCTCGTCCTCGTCGGCAATGGCGTCCATGGCTGCCTCGCGCTCGCCAGGATCCTCGCGGGTGATCGAGCGCAACACAGCATTGACGAAGCGGACGGGGCCGTCCGTCAGATGTTCGCGCGCGACATCTACGGTTGCCGACACAGCCGCGTGGTCGGGCACACGCATATCGAGAAGCTGGTGAGCACCCATGCGCAGGATGACGAGGGCGCGGGGATCGAGATCTGCAAGAGGACGATCGATGTGGCGTGCAATCACCCAATCGAGGCGCCCGATCGCGCGCAGTGTACCGTGGACGAGCTCGGAGGTGAAAGCGGCATCGCGGTCAGAAATGTCCGTCGCGCCGGGCCTGGCGCAGTGCCTTCGGCAAGATGATGTTCGCGAACGCACCCTGCGTCGCGACCTCGTGCAGAACCTCGTAGGCAATGCGACGAGGTTCGTCGGCTTTGCGTAGCTTGCGGTAGCCGTCCGCGTAGCGCCTCTCACTCATCGCTGATCCTCCAGGTCTCCACCGAGGCGCGCGTCGTTGGAAGGCCGCGCTCCCCTGGCCCAGGCGGCAGCGTCCATCCAGGACTTACCGGCTGGTGCCACCTTGCCGAGCACGAGAGCACCGCTCGTGCACCCCACGGTGACCTGCTTCTTCGTGACTTCAAGCTGCCCGGGTGCCAGATCATCTCGGTCCACGGGTGTTGCCTTGTCGAGCTTCATGCGGGCCCCACCGGGCAGCACCGTGTAGGCCCCGGGGTTTGGAGTCACAGAACGGATGACACGATCCTCGTGCGTGGCATCGTGCGTGCACGACACATAACCGTCGACGTGCTCGAGGCGACGCGCGTGCGTCACACCTTCCGAACGCTGCGCAGTAGCGGTTGCGCTGCCGTCAGCGAGCGCATCGACGACACTGAGCACCTGGGGCGCTCCAGCCTCGGCCATCGATGTGAGCAGCTCTCCCGCGCTCTCGTGTCCAATCGGAACTTCGACGCGTGAGTACACGTCGCCAGTGTCCAGTCCCTCCTCGAGATTGAAGACGCACGAGGCGGTCGTCGTATCACCTTCGCGGATCGCCCACTGGACGGGCGCCGCACCACGCCACCTCGGCAGGTCCGAGAAATGTAGGTTTACCCAGCCATGCGTGGGCATCGCCAGCACGTTCGGAGGAACGAGGCCGCCGTAGGCGACGACGACACCGAGGTCAGCCTGGACGCCCTCGATGCGCCGCGCGATGTCGGGAGTCTTGAGCGTGGTTGTCTCCAACAGTTCAACGCCACACGCTGCGGCTACTTCCGCCACCGGTGAGGGGTACATCGTCTTTCCGCGACCGCGTCGAGCCGGCGGACGCGTAATAACGAGAGCGACCTCGTGGGACGACGACAACAGGGCCTTCAGCGTGGGGACTGCGGCCTCCGGGGTACCAGCAAAAATAATGCGCACGGCCGCCAGTTTACGGCACTGGGCAGGCCCTCACTCAGAAGAGCTCCGGTGGGTTCACGCTCATTTTGACGAGCGGAACCTTACGTGCGCTGCGGGAACGTCGAATATCGGCAAGAACAGCTAGCATCGCCGGAGCTCCAGCCAACGGGGTACGAACGAGCGTGCGCACCTCGTTCTCCTCGCCCTCGCGCGTCGCCGGGCGCACGACCGTACCCACCAGTTCCGCGCCGCCCTCACGAATAACTTGCTCGGCAACTTGGCGTACCTGAGCTGACGGTCCGTCCAGAGCGACCATCGTCGTGGCCGGGAAGAAGCCAAGTGCCTCACGCTCATCGAGGAGCCGGTCAGCGTAGTCAGTGGGAGCCCAGCGCACAAGCGCCTGACCCAATGCATCGGGAATCGTCCCCACGACGAGGCCGGGGTGACCTGGCCGGACGAGGGACAGCGCGTTGAGCCAGCGCCGAGCGGCCTCCTCCGGCGCCCATAGCTCGGCACGACCGGCAAGGGCATGGGCATCAAGGATGATGGCGGCAGCGTATCCCCCATCAACGTCTGGCTCAGCACCCGGTGTCGCAACGACGACCGTCGGACGTTTCGGTAGCTGGCGGCTGATCCTATGCGCGGCCGAGGATTCGAGGACGGACGCATCAGGAAGGTTGCGTGCAATCTCCTCAGCTGTGCGCGTGGAGCCGACACGGGCTGCACGTAGCTCCGTGCCGGAGCAGTACGGACAGCGCCACGAGACGGACGTGCGCGCACACCACGAACAGGTCACCTCTCCCCCCGCGCACCACGGCGAGAGGGCCGGAGCAATGGCGGCAGCGTGCGCGCTCGCCGCAGCGGCGGCACACAACCGTCGGCCAATAGCCAGATGCAGCGACCTGGATGAGCACGGGGCCTTCGCGCAGACCCTGACGGATAATGCGCAGGGCGGCCTGGGGGATACGCAGATGACCGCTCGCCCCCTCGCGTGCAGCCTCGGTCACCCCGTGCAGGTGGACGCGTGGCGTTGCGTTGCGCAGCGCATGCGGGAACGGATCGAGGCTGACCGCCCATCCGGAGCGAACAAGGGCCTGGGCCTTGACGGAACGAGCGTACGAGGCGACGAGAAGTCCCGCGCCCTCCACAGCGCAGCGCTGCACAGCGACATCAAGGCTGTCGCAGCGCGGGAACCGCCGCTCACGTAGTCGATCATCACCATCATCGCAGATAATGATGAGTCCGAGCTTCGTGCACGGGACCCACACCGCAGACCGCGTACCGACGACGATGGGAACATGACCGAGTGTTGCGGCTGCGTGGATACGGTAACGCTCTTCGGGCGTGACTTCGCCGCCCGTTACAGCGATTGGCACGCCGAGGTCCTCCTCGAGATTTCGAGCGTATCGCGAGGCCTCCTCACCGGTGGACGTGACGATAATGACGCTACGACCTGACGAAACCGTCGCTGCAACGGCATCCGACAGACAGCGGCGCATGAGAGGGCGCAAAGCGGTCACGACCGCGCGAGGCGATTGACCAGACGAGAGCCGGTTCTGCAGGGCCTGGCCAGCAGAGTATGCTCCCCAGCCAGCGGAGACTGACGGAGCCTCCAGAGAGGGCCATGGTGGGGGTGTTTGCTCCAATACGTGCTTTTCAGCCCGTGCGTGCCGCGGAGGAATCGCGAGAGAAAGAACCTGCGAAGTCGTTGCAAGGAAACGCCCGGCAATACGCCGAGCAGTCTCATAGAGCACGGGCGTCAACACCGGTATCGACGAGACGACGGACTCAATATGAGCACTATCGTCGAGCATCTCGCGCTGGGTGCGCTCAACGATCCAGCCATCAACGCGCGCGCCGGAGAACCGCACCCGAACGAGTCGCCCGACCGTGGCCTCGTCGATCAACGTGTCCGGGACGACGTAGTCGAGCGGCCGGTCCATGTGAGGCAGATCGACGTCAACGAGCACGCGAGCGATCTCCACGCTGCGAGAGCGCGGCGGATCGAAACCGTCAAGCATGCCCTGTTGGGAAGTCATGATCCTAGTGAATCACGGCCCGCACTCATCTGCGTCCCGCGCTCAGCCGAGAAGCTTCAGGCCGTACTTCGCGACCACCATGGCGAGGACACCGAACACAATGAGGCCCCACAGGGCCCAGTCGAGTCCCTGGGCGACGGCGCGCCGCAGCCCCTCGGGCGCCTGGATGACGCCGTCACGGATATTGATGCGGGTAATGCCGCCAAACACGAGCGTCGTCGTCAGGGTGATGAGCAGGCACCACGGGCACAGCACCTGAATGATGAAATACGACTGCCCGAAGAGCCAGAACGCGAAGAACAACGCGACCGTATACAGCAGGTTCGTGCCCAGCATGTACCAACGTGGAAACTTCACGCCGGAAAAAATCGCTACAGAAATAGCGAGAACAACGGCCTCGAAAAAGATGCCAAGGAAGGCGTTCGGGAAGCCGAGGATACGAGCCTGCCACGTCTGAGCAACCGTCGAACACGACAGGACAGACGAAATGTCACAACCGAATCGCGCCGATGAGTCGGCGGCAAGCTGCCACGCCTCGATCGACAGAACGAAAGACGTGAGAGACCAATGCAGCCAGAGATGATCATCTCCAGGCTTGTGCGCCGACGCCATGCGCGGCGAGCGTCCTCGGTCTCGTACGAGGGCAGGTAGTCCTCGGCTTCCCATGCCTCGCTCATGCGAGCGCGGCCTTGAGCTGCTCGACGCGGTTGGTGGCCTCCCACGGGAACTGGCCGCGACCAAAGTGACCGTAGGCAGCAGTCTCGCGGTAGATCGGACGCAGCAGATCGAGATCCTCAATCATGCCGAGGGGACGCAGGTCGAAGACCTCGCGGATGGCATCCGCGATGCGTTCCTCGGGCACCGAAGCGGTCCCAAAGGTATCGACGTACAGGCCAATTGGGCGGGCACGCCCGATCGCGTATGCCAGCTGAATCTCGCAGCGCTGGGCGATACCTGCGGCCACGACGTTCTTGGCGACCCAGCGGGCAGCGTAGGTTGCGGAACGGTCGACCTTTGACGGATCCTTGCCGGAGAATGCGCCGCCTCCGTGGCGGGCCATACCGCCGTAGGTGTCGACGATGATCTTGCGGCCAGTGAGACCGGCGTCTGCCGCGGGGCCTCCCAGGACGAAGCGTCCCGAAGGATTAATGAGAGTATTCATCGAACCCGTCGCAAGCGCGAGGTCCGACTCCTCAACGACGGGGGTAATGACGTAGTCGCGCACGGCATCGTAGATCGCCGACTGAGACAGGGCTTCGTCGTGCTGGGTGGACACAACGATTGTGTCGATGCCTACCGGGCGGCCGTTCTCATAGGCAAGAGTCACCTGAGTCTTGCCGTCAGGTCGCAGCCCCTCAACGATGCCCTGCTTACGCACGTCGGTCAGGCGCTTCGCAAGGCGGTGAGCGAGCCAGATGGGGGCAGGCATGAGATCGGGGGTGTCGGAGGAAGCGTAGCCGAACATGATGCCCTGGTCGCCTGCGCCGAGGCGGTCACGAGGATCGCCGCCCTGGGTACCGCGCACCTCAAGGGCCTCGTCGACGCCACCGGCGATGTCAGGGCTCTGACCATCAAGCGACACAGAGACGCCACAGGACGCGCCATCGAAGCCAACGCGCGACGAGTCGTACCCGATCGAGAGGATCTCGCGGCGCACGATCTCAGGGATCTCAACGTACGCCTCGGTCGTCACCTCACCGGCGACGTGAATGAGGCCGGTAGCTGCCATCGTCTCGACGGCGACGCGCGAGCGGGGGTCAGCCGCTAGCAGCTCGTCAAGGATTGCATCGGAAATGCGATCACAGACCTTGTCGGGGTGACCTTCGGTAACGGACTCAGAAGAAAAAAGCTGTTGACTCACCGCTTTAGATTATCAAGGAATGAGGCCATATGGCCGACGAGACCTGCGGCTACTTCATCCTTCGAGCCGACGTAACGGCCGACGATGTGACCGTTGGCATCGAGGATGTGGATGTCGTTCGAAACATCGCCGAACCCGACGCTCTCCCCCACCCGGTTCAGGCAGATGAAATCGGCTCCCTTACGCGTCGCCTTATCTGCACCGTACGCAAGAATCTCCTCATCTGTGCCGGTTTCAGCCGCAAAACCAATGACGAGGGGTGGGCGCTTCTTGCTGTGTCCGATTTCAGCGAGGATGTCGGGGTTGCGCACCAGGCGAATAGTGGGTGCTTCCTCGTTTGTTGGGTCTTTCTTGATCTTTGACTGCGATGCGGCTTCAGGACGGAAGTCAGCGACGGCGGCCGTCATGACGAGAGCATCGGCGTCTGCGACCTGGTTGACCGTCGCTTCTCGCATTTGCAGGGCGCTACCCACACGATTGACCTGTACGCCTGACGGAAGTCCGGCGAGGAGCGCCGACTCAATATTGGCAGCAATGACCCTGACCGCCGCCCCAGCTCGTGCCGCCGCCGATGCGATTGCCAGCCCCTGCCGACCTGACGACTGATTTCCCAAGAAACGAACAGGATCAATCGGCTCGCGAGTACCACCGGCCGTGACAACGACGGTGCGACCGGCGAGCGCGTGGGATGCCTGCTCGTAGGCAGAGAGTACCTTTAGGGCCTTGTGTGCGATCTCCTCAGGATCCGGAAGGCGACCAATGCCGCTGTCACCTGAGCCAAGTGCACCAGAGGAAGGATCAATAACATGGATGCCGCGCTCACGTAACGTGCGCACGTTGGCCTGCGTGGCAGGCGCCAGCCACATGTTGGAGTGCATCGCCGGGGCAACGACGACGGGCGCATGAGACGCGAGAACCGTCAGCGACACCATGTCGTCCGCGAAGCCAGAGGCAAGACGCGCCAGGGAATTCGCGGTTGCAGGCACAACAATAATGAGGTCGGCAATGCGGGCGAGCTCCACGTGCTCGGCACGCCCCTCCCCTGCGATATCCACGGCGACAGGGCGGGACGTGATGCCCTCCCAGGTCGAACGACCGACGAACTCCAATGACGCGCGCGTTGCAGCGACATACACACGTCGTGGCCCGCGCGTTGACACTCGCGGACCACGATGGGTGCTTTGAAGGCTGCAACGCCGCCGGTCACTCCGACGACGACAGTTGCCATGTCAGGCCTCGGGGTTGGCTTCGAGAGTCAGGAGGCCTTCGTTGATCTCTCGCAGGGAAACCGCCAGCGGCTTCTCATCCGGCTGCACGTCGACGACCGGACCCACGAACTGGATCATGTTCTGCTGAAGCTGCAGATTGTAGGAGTTAATCTGGCGCGCGCGCTTCGCAGCGAAAATCACCAGCGCGTACTTGGAATCGACGTGCTCCAGCAGATCGTCAATGGGCGGGGACGTGATGCCCACGGGCTGGGCAACAATTCCGGACATGCGTATTTTCCTCTCAGTGGCGGATTCAGATAGATATTACTCCAGGCCAATGAGCCGGGCCAGCTCATCCACCGCGCGCTCCACATCGTCGTTGATCACAACATGATCGAACTCCGAGGCGGCCTGCAGCTCAACGCGAGCAGTGGCCAGGCGCCGCGCCTGCTCCTCGGGGCCTTCGGTGCCGCGGCCGATGAGGCGGCGCTCAAGCTCCTCCCACGAGGGAGGCGCGAGGAAATGAACTGGGCATCGGGCCTGTTGGCTCGTACCTGCCGGGCCCCCGCCAGGTCGATCTCAAGGAGGACGGGGTGACCGGCGTTGAGAGCCTCGTCGACCGGGCCGCGAGGGGTCCCGTACTTATTTTTCCCATGAACAAGCGCCCACTCCAACATGTCTCCCCGTTCGATCATCGCATCGAACTCTTGGGGGGGAAACAAAGTAGTAGTGGACGCCGTTCAGTTCACCGGGTCGAGGATCGCGAGTCGTTGCCGAGACCGACACCTTCAGTGCCGGGTAGCGCTTCGTCAGCGCAGCGACAACAGTTCCCTTTCCAACGGCCGTGGGGCCAGCGAGGACAGTCAGTTGAGCCTTAGTCATGACTCAAGTGTGCCACGCTTGGACGCGTCAGCCGAAACGCTCGACGAGCGCCTTCCGCTGGACGGGGCCAAGGCCACGCACGCGCCTGCTCTGGGCAATCTTGTACTCGTCCATCAGGACAGCGGCCGTGTTCGTGCCGACGCGCGGCAGCGACTCCAGTAGCGAAACAACCTTCATCTTCGCCACGGCCTCGTCTGAATCAGCGAGTTCCAAAACCTCCGACAGGTTCATCGAGCGCGCCTTCAGCGCGTTCTTCACTTCGGCGCGACGCCTCCGTGCCTGCGTTGCCTTCTCAAGAGCTTGCGCCCTCTGTTCTGGCGTGAGATCAGGTAGTGCCATTCTGATCATCTCCTCCGTTGGGATCTTCGGTAAATAAACTATGTCACCTTCCCGACCACTAGTGCCAGGCCAAAACGCTGCTTCTTTAGTAACACAGTAGATTATTGCAGTGAATCAACCGTCGCACGATAGGCGTCTCGAAGGCCGGTAATGGCCGGGCCCGAACGCAGAATTGCGCGGGAAGACGAAGCGAGGACAGCATCCGTCGCTCCGGCGAAAACCTCCCTGACCTGCGCTGGACCGGCGCCCTGTGCGCCTACTCCTGGCGCCAAAAAAGCGCCATTGAGAGCCGCTAGATCAATGCCCAATCGCTTGACAGCATCGCCGACGGTAGCGCCTACAACGATGCCAGCAGGACCGAGGTGTTGTTTATCACACTGACTGTTAAAGTCCGCCAGTTGGGACACGACATGACCGGCAACGCTGACTCCATCAGCGCCACGGGCATGCTGAACGGACGCTCCCTCGGGGTTCGAAGTGAGTGCAAGGACGAACACACCCCTGCCAGTCTGACGCGCAAGCTCGAGTGCGGGGGTCAGAGAACCCACACCCAGATAGGGTGACAGAGTCACCGCATCGCCGGCAAGCGGTGACGAATCGGAGAGGAACGCGTGCGCATAGCCATCCATCGTCGAACCGATGTCGCCGCGTTTGGCGTCCACGATGCAGAGCGTACCGACCTCGCGACAGGCCGCAATGACCTCTTCGAGAACGGCAACACCACGCGAGCCATGCCGTTCGAAGAAAGCAGCCTGGGGCTTGAAAGCAGCGACGCGCCCCCCGAGGGCCTCGATGACGCGGAGGGAGAACTCTCGCACACCATTTGCGTCGTCGTCAAGTCCCCATTCCTTCAGGAGGCCGGCATGAGGGTCGATACCCACGCACACCGGTCCATATGTCCGCATGGCGGTGTAGAGACGATCGCCGAAGCCGAGAGAAGATGCGGGTTTAATGACAGACGTAGTCATCGTGTTTCCTCCGATCGGATGGAATCCCATTCCTGCAGGGATCGCACGGAATAGGCTCCGCGCATACGAACTTCGATGGCCTGCACCATCGCGTTAAACGCTTGGAGCGTTGTGACCGCGGGGCGGTCCTGTGACGCTGCCGCGGCACGGATCTGGTAGCCGTCATTACGCGGCGCACTGCGCTGCGGCGTGTTGACGACCATATCGACCGACCCCTCGTTGATGAGGTCGACGACCGTCGGCTCTCCCCCCGTCGCCTCGGCCTTCAGAGGACTTACGGACAGCCTGTGCTTCGATACCGTTGCGGCGCAGAACGGAAGCCGTGCCCGAGGTCGCCAGAATCTTGAAGCCCATTTCGTGCATACGTGCCGCCGGCAGAACAATTGCTCGCTTGTCAGTGTCGGCAATCGAGATGAAGACAGTACCCGAGGTCGGCATGTCCGTTGAGGCACCGAGCTGCGACTTGGCGAACGCTGTCGGGAAGTCGCGGTCGATGCCCATGACCTCGCCCGTCGAGCGCATCTCGGGGCCGAGGACGGTATCAACAATCTCGCCGCCTGCGGTGCGGAAGCGCTTGAAGGGCAGGACGGCAGCCTTGACGGCAATCGAGCCACCGTCGTGAATCTCGCGGGCGTCATGGGTGGGCAGCAGCCCCTGCTCACGCAGCGACGCGATCGTCGCGCCCACCTGGATGAGGGCTGCAGCCTTCGCCAGCTGCACACCAGTCGCCTTCGACGCGAAGGGCACGGTGCGCGACGCGCGAGGGTTAGCCTCGATGACGTACAGGGTGTCGGAGAGCAGCGCGAACTGGATGTTGATGAGGCCGCGCACGCCGACGCCGCGAGCAATGGCCTCGGTCGAGGCCGTGATGCGCTCCAGCTCGCGTGCGGACAGCGTCATGGGAGGCAACACGCAGGAGGAGTCGCCCGAGTGGATGCCTGCCTCCTCAATGTGCTCCATGATCGCGCCCATGAAGAGTTCTTCACCGTCGTACAGGGCGTCAACGTCGATCTCGATCGCCGCGTCGAGGAAGCGGTCGATGAGGAGCGGGCCGCGGGAGAAGAGCAGCTCGGAGTCGTGGCTGGCGAGGTATTCGCGAAGCGCAGGCTCGTCGTTGATAATCGCCATGCCGCGTCCGCCCAGGACGAAGGACGGGCGCACGAGGACGGGATAACCGACCTTTTCGGCGACAGAAATGACCTGCTCAGGTGTGTGCGCCGTGTCGTGCGCGGGTGCCGGGCAGTGGGCCGCCTCAAGCACCTTGCCGAACTCCTCACGGTCCTCGGCCAGGTCGATGGCGCGCGGGCTCGTTCCCAGGATCGGCACGCCGGCGCGCTCGAGATCGGCGGCCAGCGACAGCGGGGTCTGTCCGCCCAGCTGGACGATCATGCCCTTGACCGGGCCTGCCTCGCACTCGGCACGGTAAATCTCCAGCACGTCTTCGAGCGTGAGTGGCTCGAAGTACAGGCGGTCGGAGATGTCGTAGTCGGTCGAGACCGTCTCAGGGTTGCAGTTGACCATGATGGTCTCGTAGTGGTCGCGCAGCGACATGGCAGCGTGCACGCACGAGTAGTCGAACTCGATACCCTGACCGATGCGGTTGGGGCCGGCTCCCAGGATGATGACGGCCTCACGCTCGCGCGGACGAACCTCGCTTTCCTGGTCGTAGGTCGAGTAGTGGTAGGGCGTACGAGCAGCAAACTCGGCAGCACAGGTGTCAACGGTTTTGAAGACTGGGTGGATGCCGAAAGCACCGCGCACCTCGCGCACTGTGTCCTCTGACAGGCCACGCATAGCGGCGATCTGGCGGTCGGAGAAGCCGTGGCGCTTTGCCTCGGCGAGCACGTCGCCCGTCAGCGCGTCAGCCTCGCGAATACGGTTGCGACCTCGTCGAGGAGGAACATCTGGTCGAGGAACCACGGGTCGATCTTCGTCGACTCGTAGAGCTCCTCAAGCGTCGCGCCACCGCGGATCGCCTGCTGAACCTGGACGAGACGTCCTTCGGTGCCAACCGCCGCAGCCTCAACGAGTGCGCGTGTTTCCTCGGGGGTGGGTGCCTCTCCGTCCCAGTGGAACTGCACGCCGCCCTTGTCGATCGAGCGCAGGGCCTTCTGGAGGGCCTCGGTGTAGGAGCGGCCGATCGCCATGGCCTCGCCGACGGCCTTCATCGACGTGGTCAGCGTCGGGTCGGCGGCAGGGAACTTCTCGAAGGTGAAACGCGGGACCTTGACGACCACGTAGTCGAGTGTCGGCTCGAACGAGGCTGGGGTCGAGCCCGTGATGTCGTTCGGGATCTCATCGAGCGTGTAGCCGGTGGCCAAGCGAGCGGCGATCTTCGCGATCGGGAAGCCGGTGGCCTTCGATGCCAGCGCCGATGAACGAGACACGCGCGGGTTCATCTCGATGACGATGATGCGACCCGTCTCGGGGTGGATGGCGAACTGGATGTTGCAGCCACCCGTGTCCACGCCAACCGCGCGAATAACGGCGATGCCGATGTCACGCAGTCGCTGCATCTCGCGGTCGGTCAGGGTCAGGGCCGGAGCGACCGTGATCGAGTCACCCGTGTGCACGCCCACAGGGTCGACGTTCTCAATCGAGCACACGACAACGACGTTGTCCGCCTTGTCGCGCATCAGCTCAAGCTCGTATTCCTTCCAGCCGAGGATCGACTCTTCAAGCAGAACCTCGGTCGTGATCGAGGCGGCCAAGCCCTGGCCGGCGATGCGCTCGAGGTCCTCGGGGGTGTAAGCAAAACCGGAGCCGAGGCCGCCCATCGTGAAGGAGGGACGAACGACGAGGGGGTAGCCGAGCTCGGCGGCGGCCGCGTGGCACTCCTCCATCGTGTGAGCGATGAAAGAGCGAGCAACCTCGGCGCCCGAATGCTCGACGATCTCCTTGAACTCCTCGCGGTCCTCGCCCGCGCGGATCGCGTCAATTGACGCGCCGATCAGCTCGACGTTGAAGCGCTCAAGAACGCCCATCTCGGACAGGGCGACGGCGGTATTGAGGGCCGTCTGGCCGCCGAGGGTGGGCAGGAGGGCGTCGGGGCGTTCCTTCTCGATAATCGAAGCAACGACCTCCGGGGTGATCGGCTCGACGTAGGTGGCGTCGGCGATACCCGGGTCAGTCATGATGGTTGCCGGGTTGGAGTTGACGAGGATGACGCGCAGGCCCTCCTCCTTCAGGACGCGGCATGCCTGCGTGCCCGAGTAGTCGAACTCGCACGCCTGGCCGATGACAATGGGGCCCGATCCGATGACGAGGACGGACGACAGATCGTTCCTGCGGGGCATCAGTGGGTCTCCTTAGCGGCAGTCATCAGGGTAATGAAGCGATCGAACAGCAGCTCGCCGTCGTGCGGGCCGGCAGCTGCCTCGGGGTGGTACTGGACGGAGAATGCGGGGATGTCCAGGGCGCGCAGGCCCTCGACAACGCCGTCGTTGAGGCCGATGTGAGAGACCTCGACGCGGCCGTATCGACCCGAATCGAAGGGGGCGACCGACGGCTCCCCCACCGGGGCGTCCACCGCGAAGCCGTGGTTATGGGCAGTGATCTCCACGCGGCCCGTGGCGACATCCTTCACCGGCTGGTTGATACCGCGGTGACCGTAGTCCAGCTTGTACGTACCGTAGCCGAGGGCGCGGCCGAACAGCTGGTGGCCGAAGCAAATACCGAAGTACGGGATACCTGCATCCAGGACGGCGCGCAGGACGCTGATCTCACGGTCGGCCGTGGACGGGTCACCGGGGCCGTTGGAGAAGAACACGCCATCCGGCTTCAGCGCCTCAATGTCGGCGAAGGACGCCGTCGAGGGCACCACATAGACGCGCACGCCGCGCGCCGCCAGATGGTAGGGCGTACGCGACTTAATGCCGAGGTCAACGGCCACAACGCGCGCAATGGGTTCCTCGCCTGCGAAGTCACCGAGGGGTTCCACCACGTAGGTCTCGTCAGTCGACACCTCGGCCGCCAGCGCTTGGCCGCTCATCGCGGGGGAATCGGCGACGATACGCACGAGCGAGGCCACGGCCTCCTCCCCCAGGTACTGCGCGCCCACGGGTAGTGCGTCGCCCGAGAAGATGCCGGCGCGCATGGCGCCGCGTTCGCGGATGTGGCGGGTGATCGCGCGCGTGTCAACGTCGGCGATGCCGACGATCCCCTGAGCGACGAGTTCGTCTTCCAGTTCGCGGCGTGCACGCCAGTTGGAGGCCCGGCGGGCCGCGTCGCGCACGACGAAGCCAGCGACCCAGATGCGCGAGGACTCAGGATCCTCGTCGTTCACGCCGGTGTTACCGATGTGCGGGGCCGTCATCACGACGATCTGACGGTGGTACGACGGGTCGGTCAGCGTCTCCTGGTAGCCGGTCATGCCGGTCGAGAACACGATCTCGCCGAGCGTGCGGCCCCTCGCGCCCCATGCGCGTCCCTTGAATACTGTGCCGTCCTCCAGGACGAGCAGGGCAATATCGGACGTGGTCATCGGTCCTCCTTGGCAATCGGGGTGGCGTCGACGACCGTCGGGACGCCGTTATAAATCGTGTAGCGCACCTGTCCGGGCAGTTCCATACCGCGGAAGGGGCAGTTCGTGGAGCGGGTCCACTGCTTGGCGGGATCGACCGTGACGCGCACGGTCGCATCCACGAGGGTGACGTGCGCGGGCGCGCCGACGACGAGGCCCTGGCCCTGCGACTCAACGCGGCCGATGCGAGCGGGAACCGTCGACATGACGCGAGCGATGTCCGCCCAGTCCATGCGTCCCGTGTTCACCATCGTTTCGATAAGGATCGGCAGTGCGGTCTCCAGACCGGTCATGCCGAAGGCGCCGGCCTGCCACTCGCAGTCCTTCATCTCGAGCGGGTGGGGTGCGTGGTCGGTGCCGATACAGTCGATGGTGCCGTCGGCGAGGCCTTCGCGTACCGCCTCGACATCCTCCGCGCGGCGCAGCGGCGGATTCACCTTGTAGAGCGGATCGTAGGTGGCGGCAAGCTGCTCGGTGAGCAGCAGATGGTGAGGCGTGGCTTCGGCTGTGATGTCCACGCCCTGGGCCTTGCCCAGCGCACGAGGTCAACCGAGCCCGCGGTGGACAGGTGGCACACGTGCAGGCGCGAGCCCACGTGCTTGGCGAGCAGGATGTCGCGGGCGATGATCGCTTCCTCTGCGACTGCGGGCCAACCGGCAAGACCGAGCTCACCGGACAGTGCCGATTCGTTCATCTGTGCACCCTCGGTGAGGGCCGGATCCTGGCTGTGCTGGGCGATGACACCGCCAAAGCCCTTGACGTACTCCAGGGCGCGACGCATGAGAACGGGATCGGAGACGCACTTGCCGTCGTCGGAGAAGACGCGAACCTTCGAGCGCGAACGGGCCATGGAGCCGAGGGAAGCTAGATGCTTGCCCTCCAGACCCTTGGTGACTGCGCCGACGGGGCGCACCTCCACCCAGTCAGCCTCCTCGCCCAAGCGCAGCACCTGGTCGACGATGGCAGCCGTGTCCTGCGTGGGCGTCGTGTTTGCCATTGCGTGAACGGCAGTGTAGCCGCCGACCGCAGCGGCGCGGGTGCCGGTGAAGACGGTCTCGGCGTCCTCGCCACCGGGCTGGCGCAGGTGGGTGTGGATGTCAACGAGGCCGGGCAGAGCGATGAGCCCCTCGGCGTCGATCACGCGAGGGTCGCGCACACTGTCGCGGGCATCAGTGCCAATAGCAACGATCGTGCCACCTGACAGCGCGATATCGGTGGGTTCCCCGCCGAGGAGCGACGCTCCGGTGATCAGGATGTCGCGGGTCTGTTCAGTCATTGCTGTGTCCTTCCGAAGCGAGGAGCAGGTACAGAGCGGCCATGCGGATGCACACGCCGTTGGACACCTGTTCGACGATGACAGATTGGTCTGAATCTGCGGCCTCAGCGCAGATTTCGAGGCCTCGGTTCATGGGGCCGGGATGCATGACGACGGCGCTGGGCGCCAGCGTGGCAAAACGTGCGGGTGTCAGTCCGTACTCAGCGTGGTAGGCACCAGGTGACGGGAAGAACCCGCCACCCGCGCTTGACATGCGTTCGCGTTGCACGCGCAGCATCATGACCGCGTCGGGGCTGGTGGCCAAGGCCTCGTCAAAGTTGTAGGAAGTGCCGCAGTTCCAGGTCTCCACGCCGATCGGTAGGAGCGTCGGGGGTGCGACAAGGGTGACGCGGGCGCCCAGGAGCGTCAAAGATCCACGTTGGATCGCGCAACGCGCGAATGGAGGACATCGCCGACGATCACGACGTGCGCGCCGTCGAGGCCAGATCCGGGAGTGGGGGCACCGTCCTCACCAAGCGACGGAGCGTAGTGGCGGCGCAGTGTCATGGCATCGAGAAGTGCCTGCGTCGGGTGCTGGTGGGTGCCGTCACCAGCGTTCAGTACCGGCAGATTCATCCAGCCGGCGTGCGCGAGACGGTGAGCAGCGCCCGAGGACGAATGACGCACAATGACGGCGTCCGCGCCCATGGCCTCGAGCGTCAGGGCGGTGTCCTTGAGTGACTCGCCCTTCGAGACGGAGGATCCGCGCGACTGGAAGTTGATGACGTCGGCACTCAGGCGCTTCGCGGCCGTCTCGAAGGAGATGCGGGTGCGCGTCGAATCCTCGAAAAAGAGGTTGACGACGGTTTTGCCCTGAAGCGTGGGAAGCTTCTTCACGCCGTGACTCTGCGTCGCGGCCATCTGCTCCGCGGTGTCGAGGATGAGGATCGCCTCCTCGCGCGTCAGATCGCGGATTGAAATGAGGTGATTCAAGCTCATCGTTTACAGGCCTTTCCCGAGAAGGACGCCGTCGCGCCCATCTGTTTCGTCGAGCAGAATAGTGACGGTTTCGTCGCGCGATGTCGGCAGGTTTTTGCCGACGTAATCCGGGCGAATGGGGAGCTCGCGGTGTCCTCGATCAACGAGAACTGCGAGCTGAACGGCCGCGGGGCGGCCGATACGGGTGAGAGCATCAAGCGCCGCTTTAATGGTGCGGCCCGTGTACAGGACGTCGTCGACGAGGACGACGGTCTTGCCGTTAATACCGGTGCGAGGCACCAGGGTCTCTTTCGGAGCCCTCAGCGGCTGCGAGGCGAGGTCGTCGCGGTACATCGTGGTGTCGATGATTGCGAGTTCGGCATAGGTGCCGGAAACCTCTTTGATTCGATTGACAAGCCGTCGCGCGAGAGTCGCACCCCGTGTCGGTATACCCGCGATGACGAGATTGTTGCTGCCGCCATTGCGTTCAACGATCTCATAGGCGATGCGTGTCAGGGAGCGTGCGACGTCGCCAACTCCTAATACTTCTTTGCCGCGCGATGCGCGATCTGCGTGCACTTCGGCCACGCTTACTCCTTCCCCGCCTCACAGGACGGTCATTAAAGGATTTGTCGTGCTTCCATCCTACGCCGCTCGTGAAGAGCCGGTGTGACCCCTCCACGTGTGAAACCCCACGTGGGAAGCAGGAATGGATGCCAGTTCGGCGGGGTGGTTGGTCTGTGCGGACTGTCAGGAAGGATGCTCGCCGATTGGCTTCGAACAGCGATAATACCCGGTAGGGGTATAGTAATATACCCCTACCGGGTATAGCGCACTCCATTGCAAGACGTGTCGACGTTGCCACTGCAATGAAAGGGGTTGTCCCGGTAAAATTCATTGAGCGCCGACAGCGCATATGAATAGTGACGATAGAAAGGCTTCCCCATGACCATCGAACAACTGCCCCAGCCCGAGGTTCGCGGCGGCGGCTGCGGCTGCGGCGAGCACGATCTCCCCGAGCCGACCATTGATGCGACCGCTATCCCCCACCGTCTGCGTCATGCGGCCGTTCTCGGCGCCGCCCAGTCGATGAACGCCGGCGAGTCCTTCATCATCCGCGCTCCCCACCTGCCCCGACCGCTGCTCGCACAGATCGCGCAGCTGCCCGGCGAGTGGACCTTCGAGGTCATCGTCGACGGCCCTGAGTTCTGGGATGTGCGAACCACCCGCCTCGCTCTCTGAGAGCAGGCAGAAAAGGGGGCAGGATCGTGGTGATCCTGCCCCCTACTGATATGCCCCAGATCCCATCGAGACAGCCATCCTGGTCGGCAGCATCTGCACTCGTCGCGGGCATTGAAGGAAAAAGTGGGGCCGACTCTCGGGAGAGTCGGCCCCACTAGGCATGTAGAGCGAGCGCTCAGTACTCCTCGAGGAGTTCATCGAGCTCGTCTTCGACGCTGCCGCCATCCAGCGGCTTGGCACCAGCGGGCAGCGACCGTGCGGGCGCTTCCTGCGCGGGCAGCTCATTATCAGACGACGACTCGGCCTCATCGGGAGCGTGCACATCCTCCTCATCGGAGCTGCGACGAGACCACGCGGGTGACGCGAGATCCTTGCGGATTGCGTCGAGGACCGCGTTCACAAACGACGGCGACGTGTCGGTCGAGATCGATCGGACGATCGAGATTGCCTCGTCGATAACAATGATCGGCGACACCTCGTCGTTCTCGAGCATCTCCCACACCGCCACGCGCATGACCGCGAGGTCGACGGCGGCGATGCGATCCAGGCCGGGCACGCGTGCGTGCGCCGAAATCAGCGAATCGATGCGACGCAGATTGTCCGCCACACCGGCGATGATCTGGATTGAGAACTCCGGGAGTGGAGTCTGAGCCGCGGTGATGACGCGACGCTCGCGCAAGAGGTCGCGCAGCACGTCGGGGTTGGACCCCATGCCGCGCTGGTCGGCCTCGTAGACAACGTCGGCCGCGCGCTTGCGGGCCTTGGTGCGCGAGGTGAAGCGGTGTTGCTTCGACATTACTCGGTCACGCGACCCGAGTACGAGCCGTCGCGGGTGTCAACCTTGACGCGGGTGCCTTCCTCCATGAAGAGGGGGACCTGGATCTCGTAACCGGTCTCGAGGGTCGCGGGCTTGGTGCCGGCGGAGGAACGGTCGCCCTGCAGGCCGGGCTCGGTGTGGGTGATCGTCAGGACGACGGTCGCGGGCAGCTCAACGAAGAGGACGGTGCCGTCGTGCTGGGAGACGATGACGTCCTGGTTCTCCACCATGAAGTTGCGGGCGTCGCCCACGGTCTCGGCGGGAACGTTGATCTGCTCGTAGGTGGACTGGTCCATGAAGACGTAGTCGGTGCCGTCCTGGTACAGGTAGGTCATGTCGCGACGGTCAACGGTCGCGGTCTCGATCTTCAGGCCCGCGTTGAAGGTCTTGTCGACGGTCTTGCCGGATAGGACGTTCTTGATCTTGGTGCGCACGAAGGCCGGGCCCTTGCCGGGCTTGACGTGCTGGAATTCGACAACCTGCCAGAGCTGGCCGTCGATGACCATAACCAGGCCGTTCTTCAGATCATTGGTCGTTGCCACAGGGGTACCTCACTTGTGAAGGAATCAGTAATCAGGGGTCAGTTTACACGCGCGCGCCACCAATTCCGCGACTTCTTGCGGGGTGCGCTCACTCGTATCGACTGTTGCATCGGCCACGGAGGCGTATGCCTCCCGTGCTTGCTTCATCAGCTGTGTGAGCACGGCGCGGGGTGCACCAAGGCCAACGGAGCGAGGGGCCCCGAGGCCTTCTCGGCGCGATACTGCGGAAAGATCGGCGCTCAGCTCGACGACGATCGCGCCGTTTGCGCGTGCTCGCTCGATGGACGAGGCTGTGGCCGGGTCGAGCGGTTGAGAGGCGCCGAGCGTGACAATGCCCTCGTCGAGGCTGAGGAGGCGGTCGGCCTCCTCACGGGCGGTATCGGGCAGACGCGGATCGCGCTGGACAATGAGGCTGTGCATGGATGCTCCGAGGCGCGCTTCGACGGCCGCGTCGGTTTCGAGGAGGGCGAGGCCATATCGCTCCGATAATTCCCGAGCGACGGTGGATTTACCCGATCCCGTTACCCCAATCAGGACGATCAGGCTCATGCGCTGATACCGATCTGTGCGGCGGGTGTCACCAGCTCCGAGGGATCCACGGAGAAGGTACTGGGCTTCGCGATCCCGTCGAGGAGGACAAAACGCAGAATCCCACGCCGCACCTTCTTGTCAGAGAGCATGATGCGCGTCAGCTCCTCGATGGTGTGCCCCTCGTAGCGCGTGGGCAGTCCGACGCGGGAGAAGAGGTCGTCGTGGCGCACAACATCCTTGGCGCTGAGCTGCCCACGGGCATGAGCGAGTCGCGCGGCGAAGCAGCAGCCGACGGCCACGGCGTCACCATGTCTCCACGTGTAGTCGTTCGCGCGCTCGATCGCGTGGGCGAGAGTGTGCCCGTAGTTGAGAATCTCGCGCAGGCCTCCTTCTGTCAGGTCTGCCGACACGACTCGTGCCTTGACGGCGATCGCTCGGGTCGTGATTTCTGCAAGTTGTGGGCTGTCGGCACGGAGCAGATCCTGCGGATCAGTCTCCTCGACGATCCTCAGAATCTCAGGGTCAGCGATAAATCCACACTTGATCACCTCGGCGGCACCCGCCGCCAGATCGGGCGCGGGAAGGCTCTCGAGGAGATCCATGTCGGCAACCACGGCGGTTGCCGGATAGAACGAACCGACGAGGTTCTTCCCAACGGACGTGTTGATTCCCGTCTTACCGCCAACGGCCGCATCAACCATAGCGAGTAGCGTGGTGGGAACGTTGATGAGCGTAATGCCCCTGAGCCACGTGGCCGCGACGAACCCCGCCATATCGGTGGTCGCTCCCCCGCCCATAGCAATAATCGCATCCTTGCGCCCAAGTTGGAGGCGTCCGCACTCATCCCACAGGGAGGCCACAACCTCAATCGACTTGCCGGCCTCGGCGTCGGGGTGATCAGCCGTCGACGCGTTGATTCCCCGGTCGTGCAGGTACTGCGCCAAGGAAGCAGCGCGCCGAGCGAGCGGACGAGCGTGAATGATGAGCACCTTGGTGGCTGCCTCGTCGAGGGCCTGATAGATCGGCTCGAAACCAAGTCCGTGTCCGACGGTGATGGTGGAGGGGTGCTCTCCGGTGACGCGGATAATCGTGCTCATGAGTGCTCCAACTGCTGTGCAATGGCGGTGACGACGTCATCGACGGGGCCGGGCCCCGACTCAACGACGATGGTGGCGACAGATCGGTAATGAGGTTCGCGCTCGGTGCGCAGCCGCGCGAGCGTCCCGGACGGATCCTCAGCCAGCAGCGGCCGATGCGTCTTCGAGGCGGTGCGGCGGACGAGCTCATCGTGGGGCGCATCGATGTAGACGACGGTGTGGCCAGACAGGAGCTCCCGAACGGCGGGAGTTGCTGCCGCTCCCCCGCCCAGGGACACGACGGCCTCGTGCGTGAGCGCCTCGGCGACTGCTTCGGTCTCCATCACGCGAAAGGCTGCTTCGCCGTCGGTGGCAAAAATATCCGCAATCGGACGGCCATCGCGTTCGACGATGAGAGCATCGGTATCGATGTGGTCGATACCCAAGTGCCCCGCGAGGAGGCGCCCGACCTTGGATTTACCAGCGCCGGGCAGGCCGACGAGAACGATTGGACCGCGCACGCTCATGCGCGTTCCCCCACGGCGGCGAGGTAGGACGCCAGGTTCCTGCGCATCTCAGTCACCGACCGGCCACCTGCGTGGTCCGACAGGGCATCTGCGAGCACCAGGGCCACCTCGGCCTCAGCGATCACAGCGCCGGGTACAACCTGGCACGTGTCGGAACGCTGGTGCAGGCCAACGGCCTCCTCGCCCGTTGCGAGATCGATGCTGCGCAGCGCGTGTGGAACGGTTGAGATCGGCTTAAAAGCAGCCCGCGCGACGATCGGCGCGCCGTTGGACGTGCCGCCTTCGATACCTCCGGCGTGGTTGGAAGCGCGCCTCAGGTGTCCATCCTCACCTCGCAAGATTTCGTCGTGGGCCGCGGAGCCGAGCAGTGCGGCCTGGGCGAAACCGTCGCCAATTTCGACGCCCTTGACCGACTGGATCGACATGAGTGCGGCGGCCAGCCGCGCGTCAAGGCGCTCACGAGCAGTCACGTGAGTGCCCAAGCCCACCGGAACGTCGTATGCAATGACTTCTGCGACACCGCCGATCGTGTCGCCCGCCTGTTTCGCTGCGTCAACCGCCGCCTCGAAGCGAGCGTTATCCTCCGGATCAAGTGTGCGCATCGATGCCTCGCACAGCGCCGCTTCGTCGGCAGGCGTGGGAGTCGATGAGGCCGTGGCGCGCTGCGGCCCGACAGAGACGACGTGGGAGACGAGGCGAACGCCGGCGACCTGCTCCAGGAGAGCTTCAGCGAGCACACCGAGTGCAACGCGCGCTGCAGTCTCGCGCGCACTCGCGCGTTCAAGAACAGGGCGCGCCTCGGGCAGGTCGTAGGACAGCATGCCAGGAAGATCCGCGTGACCGGGACGAGGCCTCGTCAGCGGTCGGTTTCGAGCGATCTCGCGCTCGTCGCCCGTTCCCGCGTCGATCAGCAGGGCGGAAGGATCCACGGGATCCGCGCTCATCACCGTCTCCCACTTGGGCCATTCGGAATTACCGATGCGGATGGCAACAGGGGCGCCGGTGGTCACGCCGTGACGGACGCCGGCCAGGATTGATACCTCGTCGGCCTCGAACTTCTGCCGCGCGCCGCGGCCATATCCGAGACGGCGACGTGCGAGGCCTCGTCGAAGGTCCTCGGTCGTGACACGCAAGCCCGAGGGAAGTCCCTCAATCGTGGCGATCAGTGCGGGGCCGTGCGATTCTCCGGCGGTCATCCATCTCAGCATGTCTCCCAGTGTCCCACACGCCGCGATGCTCATGCCCGGCGGCTCTCACGGGATGGGCGATCAGGACTGAGGTGCGCTATCCCCTGCTGTCGAGGTGCCGGGCTCGGTACCGAGGATATCGATGACCACGCAGAGCGTGTCATCACCCGCAGCGAGGTCCGGTGGAATTGTGATCGCCAGGCGCGAGCCCACCTTCTGATCGACGAGCGCGTTTGTCAGGCCTTTCATCGCGGTGTTGAGATTCACCACGGCCGGCACGCCTGTTTCCCACGTGTTGACGCGGACGACTCCGTCAGTCCAACCGAGAACGGTGAACTGGGCGACAACCCGATCACCTTCGTGAACCTGAACGCCGTCACCCTTGATGAGCACCTGCGTCGTCACTCCGCCAGGGAGCGTCGCAATGTGACTGATAAGCGGTCCCTCGGGGCTCATCTCGACGCTCATTGGACCGACGGTGGCATCGACCGAGGTTCCTGTGGCGATGGACGGCAGGATGTCGACGACGTCAATTTCCCTGGTGTTGGGAGAGCCATCCCCCATGGCTACAGTGCGAAACGCGAGGATACGGGACCCTTCATGCTTGCCGGTGACCAACATGGCGAGGTCTGCGCTGATCTGATCCGAGCCGACGATTCCGAGGCTCATCTGGGGGCGGCCAGACTCAGAGAGCATGCGCCCGCTCGTCCCATCAAAGGCAGTCACTGAGACGAGGACGGGAGAGCCTTCCGTGATCTCACGACCGCTGCCCTCTTCGATGACGCGAGCCTTGAAGCCATCAACGTCGAGCGGCGCCTTGATGTCAATCGTGGGTGTCGCGCCGACTCGTCCGGAGACCGTCACGCGATCAAACAAGGGAAGCGTCGTTGACTGGGCAGTCGCGTCGGCGCCTGGCATCGTCTGCGTGGTCGGAGCGGGGACGCAAGCCCACCACGTGAGGCCGCCACCCACGATGAGCAGGATAAGAGCGATGCCGATACGGAGGAAGAGCCCACCGCGCGAGGCGCCTTGTGACCGAGAAGCACGCGCGGCGGCGCGCTGCGATGAGCCCTTCACACGGTGCGTGGAGGGTGAATCGGGCGATGACGGCTCGGTGCTCATGCGGGAATCGTAGGAGACGACGCGTCAATCTGCGCGATGAGAGCATCCACACGCGGATCGACCGTGGCGAGGGGGTCCTGCAGTGACAGTGGGATCGTCTGGGATTCGTCAAGGCGCACGTGCACCCAGTCGACGCTCAAATCGGCTCGTGCATCCTCGGCGGCGGCAATAATACGTCCGCGTAGGCTCGCTCGCGTCGTCGCCGGCGCAATTGTTTGAGCACGACGCACGGCATCGGCGGTTGTCAGGCGTCGCATGAGACCCGCACTCTCCATCCGGTCGCGCAGGCCATCCGCCGTGATCTCGGAGTAGGACAGTTCGAGTCGCGCGACACGCGGATCTGCGAGCGTGGCACCGCTGCGTGCGCAGTAGGAGCTCAGCAGCTTGCGCTTAATAGCGATGTCGAGCTCTGTGTCGATACCGCTCCAGTCTCCGCTGGCGATCGCATCGAGACCCCTCCCCCACAGATCGACAATGTAGGCGCGCATCGGGTCAAGCTCGGAGACCGGAATCCGGGACAGTACACGCTCACGGATTTCACGCTGCATAGCGACAGCGCTCGTCATCCTGCCGGTTGCGAGCTCAATGGCTGCCGATCCGTTCAGGTCGGCATTCACCTCGCGAATAGCGCGCATCGGATCGGCGAGGGCCAGGTCTTCGATCTGGAGGCCGTCCTCGATGGCATGGATCAGGAGTTCGGTCATACCGACCTTGAGGGCGGTGGTGGGCTCTGCGACGTTCGTGTCGCCGACGATCACGTGCATGCGGCGATAAGCACCGGAATCAGCCAACGCCTCGTCACGGGTGTTGATGATCGGGCGCGAACGCGTCGTGGCGGAGGAGACCGCATCCCACATCTGATCGGCACGCTGGGAGAACTGCAGTCGCGGGGTGGCCGCGCCCGTGTTGATCCACCCGTTTCCGACCAGGATCTGACGCGTCACAAAGAATGCGACCAGCGCATCGGCGACCTGGCGGAAGTCGCGTCGCCGGTGCAAGAGGTAGTTTTCGTGGCATCCGTAAGAGTTGCCCTGCGAGTCTAGGTTGTTGCGGAAGAGATGCAGACGCAGATCGGTGCCGAGCTCGGACAGAGCAGCGTCAGCCTGCGTTGCAAGGTCTGCGAGCATGGTAGAACCCGCGCGATCCTGCTCGAGCAGGTCCTCAAGCCGATCACATTCGGCGGTCGCATACTCGGGGTGCGCGCCGACATCAAGGTACAGGCGGCCGCCGTTGCGCAGGAAGAGATTCGAGGAACGGCCCTGGTGCAGGAGCGGCTCGAACAGCTGGCGTGCGGCGTGCTCGGCGTCCATCGGCTTGGCGCCGCTGGGCGATGCCGCGGTGAGTCCGTACTCGGTTTCGATGCCGAAAACTCGACGCCTCACCTCACTGGCCACCCTTCTGGACGAAGCCCTGAACGAATGCTTCCGCGTTTGTTTCCAGAACGGAGTCGATTTCGTCGAGGAGAGAGTCGATCGACGAAGTACGGGCCTGGATCTGGCCAGCGGCCTCGGTCACGTCATCCTCGGGGGGTGGGACCGCCTGCGAAATCTGATTCGACATAGTTCGTTCTTCTTTCTTTCGTCAATTATCGGGTGGACGTGTCGCGTGCATCTGCAATCGGGAAACGGACCAAGTCTCCTTCACCGGGATCGAAGACAAGAGAAGTCCACGAGGCCTTCACAAGATCGCGGCGGTTGGCGACTGCCCATCCTCGCACGTGGGCACGTGTGTTGGTTGGTGCAACGTCGGCAGCGCGTTCGACCTCCTCGTCTGTGACCAGGCGCGTCACCATGCCGGCCTTCGCCAGACGATAGACGAGGCCGTGGCTGGGACGCAGGTCTGACCACTGCAGGTCAATCGCTGCGAGACGAGGATCGCTCCAGTCGAGGTTCGCGCGTTCCTTCTGACGTTTGATGAGCTGGTATTTGCCCACCCACTCGACCTCGGTGGCCACGGAGAAAAGATCGGCGCGCATACGATCGAGAACCGACTGCCACAGGGTGAGAATCTCCTGGTCGGCGGCTGTGGGCGTCGTTCCCGTTTCCTCGAAGGTATCCAGCACGAGGTCCAGGTATACCTGCTGAAGTTCGGCTGCCGTGTAGGCGCCGCCAGCCGTTCCAACCTTGTAGTCGAGATCGGGGTGGTGGGACACGTTCCAGGTCTCTTGGACAGGATCGTCCATGACGAGCGAATCCCAGCGCAGATCAGTGCCCTGCTCGATCGCCCACAGGACGAGGGAGGTTGTGCCAAAACGGAGGAAGGCTGACACATCGAACATGTTGCCATCGCCGCCGATCACGTGGAGGCGGCGGAATTGCGCGGGGTTCGCATGGGGCTCATCGCGCGTATTGACGATCGGGCGGTTGAAAGTCGTCTCGAGGCCGACCTCGTTTTCGACGAAGTCTGCGCGCTGCGACATCTGAAAACCGGGTACTTCGCTCTTCTGTCCGCGTCCCACGCGTCCCGCACCGCAGATAACCGGACGAGTCACCATGAAGGGCGTGAGGCCACGAACGATCGAGTCGAGGTCGGTGATGCGAGGCATCTGGTAGTTCTCGTGGGTGCCGTAGGCGGCACCCTTACCGTCAGTGTTGTTCTTGACGAGGACGATCGGTTCCTCGCCCTGTTGCTCCAGGCGTGCCATCACGCGCTGCGCGATCACTTCGCCCGCGCGATCCCACAGCAGAGCATCGCGTGCACCGATCGTCTCGGGAGCGGAGTACTCGGGGTGAGCATGGTCGACGTACAGGCGCGCACCGTTCGTCAAGACGGCGGTAGTGGCAGCCGGAAGCGCCAGCTCCTCAGCAGTGGGACGGGCAACGCGCTCAGAGCCTCCCGATGGTGCGAGGTGGTACGGATCGTCAGTGAGAAGCGAGGGATCAACGGCCGCACGCGACATACGCATGCCGCGCAGATCGTTGAGGGGATCCTCACCCGTATAGTCCCACCGCACAACACCTGCGCCCTGGGCGGGAGTGCCCGTGCGGCTGATCTCACCGTAGGTCGTCACAACCTTCGTCGACAGAGCAATCGGATTTGCCCACGCGTCGCCAGGACGGTAGACGCCATACTCGGTTTCGGTACCGATAATGCGTTCGCTGCTCATTTCACTGTTCCAATCGGCTTCACATTCACGATTTCGGGAGCGAGGCCACTCGTGCGGGCCCAATCTTCCGGAGATGACGTGGCGGCAAGCTCCAATGACTCGTTCATCTCTTCATGGACACCACGCAGCAGGTGCTCCATGCTCAGCCCGGAAGGCGCGCCCATCAATGCGTCCTTGATCGCATACTTCTTCGCACGCTCGACGATCCCTGCGATGAGAGCGCCGGAGACGAGGTCAGAGAGGTAGATGCGCTTGTGATCGCCATTGACAAGAGTCGCGAGGAAGAGCGCGGTTGTCTCGTTACGGGCGTAGAGGGCATCGACGGCACGTTCGCTCATCCCAGCCACGGCCTCGTCGATACCGCCGAAGCGTGCGATCTCGGAGGCATGGATGGGCACCTGCGGGGTCAGGTACTTCGAGAAGATATCGAGCGCTCCCGCGCGATCGGGACGATCGACGCGGATCCGCACGTCGAGTCTGCCGGGGCGCAAAACAGCGGGATCAATCATGTCCGCACGGTTGGAGGCTCCGATGATCACAACGTTATCAAGCGACTCAACGCCATCCATCTCCGCAAGAAGCTGCGGTACGATCATCGTTTCAACGTCCGAGGACACGCCAGTGCCACGCGTGCGGAACAGCGCCTCCATCTCATCGAAGAAGATGACGACGGGAGTATCACCGGCCGCGAGAGAGAGTGCGCGCTCGAGCGAAAATTGCACGAATCTGGCGCTCGGTTTCGCCGACGAACTTGTTGAGAAGCTCGGGACCCTTAATTGACAGGAAGAACGTCGAGGTGCCTCCGCGCTTGGACAGTGAGTTGGCCACTGCCTTCGCGATGAGGGTCTTGCCAGATCCCGGAGGACCGTACAGGAGAATGCCCTTGGGCGGACGAAGCCCAAACTGCCGATAGAGCTCGGGGTGATTGAAAGGCATCTCGATCGAGTCGCGCACCTGCGCGATCTGATCGTCGAGACCACCGATATCTTCGTACGTGACGTCGGGAACTTCGGGGGTGAGCAGCTGCTCGACATCCTCACGCACGATGCGTTCAAACGCGATCCCGGCGCGTGCATCCACGACGAGGGAGTCTCCGGGGCGCAGGTTGCCGTGACGCAGCGGGCCGGCAAGCTCAAGAAGAGTTTCGGCGCCGCCCTCCGTGGCGACGAGAACTCGATCCTGGCCGACCAATTCGAGGATGGAGACAACCTGTCCACTGCGGGGAAATCATCGGCAGCGACAGCGATCGACGTGTCGTCGAGACGCACCCACTGTCCGTAGGACAGATCCGTCACGTCGAGCTTCGGCGACACCGCCACACGCATGCGCTTGCCGACGCTCACGACCTCGATCTGACGCGACGATGGGAAAGCGCGCACAAAAGTCGCCAGCGTCTGCGGGGGACGCGATACGTCGGCCAGCTCCCCCTGCAAGCGGATCAGCTCGGTACGCGCAGTCGTGAGCGCGCTCGTCAGGCGTCCGTTCTTCTCTTCCAGGGAGATCAGACGCCGCTGCAAAGACTCGCGATCAGTAGCCTCACTCATCGGTAGCCGCCTCGCGTCCTTCTGACGCCCACGTGTCCGCCTGGGCGACGACGTCGCGGCGCACCTTGCGCACCTTCTTCTCGGAGTTCACGCGCTGGCCGACTTTCTCGAGGCTCCAATCCTCCTCGTCGTCCCACGCGCCGCCCTGGCCTTCAGCGGCCTTTGCGGGCCGCGTCGAACGTTCTTGCGGCGTGACGCCGGGGGCAAGAAGGCGGGCAATGACAAGGAACCCGGTGTGGGCGACCATGCGGTGTTCGGGGCGCACGGCAAGGCCATCAAGGTGCCACTCGCGGCGCATGTCTTCCCATGCAATGGGATCGGTGAAACGCTCGGATGCACGCAGATCCTCGACGAGACGAGACATCTGCGTCACGGTCGCAACGTAGCACACGAGGACGCCGCCCGGGATAAGGGCGTGCGTGATGGCCTCAATGTTCTCCCAGGGCGCCAACATATCGAGCACGATGCGGTCAACGCTGCCAGCTTCAGCCGACCATAGGACCTCGTCGACGTCTCCAACACGCAGATCCCATGCCGGGTGGCGTCGACCGAACCAGAGGTCGACGTTGGCGGCTGCAATGTCGGCGAAGTCCTGGCGACGCTCCACGGAGATGAGGCGTCCCTGCGGGCCGACTGCGTCAAGGAGAGCCATCGACAGGGCACCAGAACCCGCACCGGCTTCGACGACTGTCGCACCCGGGAAGATGTCGCCCATGTGGGTGATCACGCCGGCATCCTTCGGATAGACGACGGCAGCACCACGGGGCATTGACATCACGTAGTCGACCTGCAGAGGGCGCAGAATCTGGAATTGGCGACCTTCTTCCGTGATAATCACCTGACCGTCGGGGCGGCCAATAACGTCGTTATGGTCAAAGCCACCGCGGTTGGACTGGAAACGTCCACCGCTGACGAGGATTACCTGGTGGAAGCGTCCCTTGGGATCACGAACCTGAACGCGGTCGCCCTCGGCAAGCGGGCCTCGGCGGGTGGGCTGGCCAAAATCGGTGGCCGATATCGAAGTATTACGCTGAATAGACATTACGTAAAGGATACCGCTAACCACCACCTGCGCCCATGGCAGGACACAGATGAGGGTGGCAGGGGTTAGCGTGGTATTCATGACAGACCTGATTGCCCCCTCGCCCGAACCCCGCACGTGGGAACCCGCGCTTTCCGCGTCGCGTGCGAAAGAGTACGAGCGTTGCCCGCTGCAGTACCGGCTCCATGTCCTCGACGGGTATCGGGAGCCGGAGACCCGTGCGAAAGCCTTGGGAACGGTCGTCCACGCGGTGCTTGAGGAGCTCTTCGCCCTCGATCCATCCGAGCGCACACCCGAGAACGCACGCGCGCAGGTCGTGCCTCAATACGAGCATTCGCGGCGAAGAACCCCGAGGTTGCCGCCCTGTTCGCCGACGACGCTGACCGAGAGGCGTGGCTCGACGATGCCCGCACGCTCATCGACGGCTACTTCGCGATCGAGGCTCCCCAGTGGATCGCTCCAGCGGCGCGCGAGCAGAGGGTGACCACGACGACCGAGCATGGCGTGCGCCTGCTCGGCTTCATCGACCGGGTCGATCAAGCTCCGGACGGACGCCTGCGCGTCGTCGACTACAAGACGGGTAAGGCACCCGGACCGCGCTATGTGGGAGAGGCACTCTACCAGATGCGTTTCTACGCGCTCCTGCTTGCACGCACACAGGTTCTCCCCTCCCGCATGCAGCTCGTGTACCTGCGTGCGGGGCAGGTGATCACGCTGGATCCCACGGCAGAGGAAATCCGCGATTTTGAGCACCACATCGATCAGCTCTGGGACCGCATCGAACACGATATTGAGCACGATTCCTTCACGCCCCGCAAGAATCCGCTGTGCAACTGGTGTGGCGTGCGCTCACTGTGTCCGTTATTCGGCGGAACGACTCCCCCAATGCCGCGCCAACACGCGCAGTGGCTGGCGCGGACTCGGCTAGGCTAGAGGCATGGAACTGAAGCAATGCGGACGTAGCGGGCTCTATCTGTCCGCACTCGGTTTGGGCACCCTCACGTGGGGGCGCGACACCGATGGGCCCGAGGCCCACGACATGCTGAAGGCTTTCGTCGATGCCGGCGGCAATCTCGTCGAGTGCTCCCCTGCACACGGCGATGGGATGGCCGTTGATGTCCTATCAGAGGGACTGTCGAGTATCGGCCGACACCGCGTCGCACTCGTCTGGCGGGGCGCGGTTCGACGTGCCGGAGAGGGCGCGTGGGTCGCTGCTGCGGGCCGCGGCGATCTGCTGCGCAGCCTCGACGATGCCCTGGCCAGGCTCGACACAGATTACGTTGACGTATGGCTCGTCGAGCCGCGTCCAGAAGTTCCGCTTGAGGAGACTCTCGAGGCCGCTACGCTTGCGCAGCGCTCCGGCCGCGCCCACTATGTCGGATTATCGCGGGCATCCCACTGGGAACTTGCAGAGGCCGTGACACGCGGGCTATTGGGCGCATGCGCGCCAATGACCGTTGTCGAAGCCCCCTTTTCGTTGGCGAATACCTCAGCAGCCCAGACCATTGCCGAGCTGTCGGGCCGAGGTGTCGGTGTCATCGCGGCCTCTGCATTGGCGGGGGGTGCGCTGACGGGCAAGTATCGTCACACGACCCCCGCAGATTCGCGTGCCGCATCGCCCCATCTGCGACACATGGTCGAGCCCTACCTGGAGGGTCCCCCGAGGACCGTCATTGAGGCCACCTCTCGTGCTGCGGCTGGTTTGGAACGGTCGACCGGTGACGTCGCACTGGCATGGGTGCGTGACTTTCCCGGCGTGAGCGCAGCTCTGATCGGGCCTCGCACCCGCCGTCAGCTCGACACTCTTCTCGGCTATTCGGAGCCGCTGCCAGCTCCGATCCGCCAGGTCCTCGCAGAGGTTGCTGGTCCGTCGTGCGTGGAGCGCTGAGCGTCAGCTGAACTGAACAGACGGGTGGGGCCCGAACCGCATGGTTCGGGCCCCACCCCTCTATCTGAGCATCTGGGACGACTCAGTCGTCAACTTCGATGAAATCGTCGTCGTCATCCTCATCGGTTGCTTCGTCATCCTCGAAGTCGGAGTCGTCGTCCTCGTAATCCGAGTCATCGTCCTCATCATCCTCTTCGGAGTCGTCGAGGATGTCGAACGGCAACTCGACCCCGAGCTGGGTGAACAGAATGTCGTCATAGGTGAAGAACGCGTCACGCAGCGCCAACTCGGCTGCTTCGAGCGCGGCATCATCGGCCTCGTCTCCATCGCGGGCGATGTCGAAGTGGTTTTCGAAGGCGTTCAGCAGGCGCGTCAGCGCGCGGCGAGGATCTCCAGTCATGGCATTCATTCTACCGTGAGACGGCACACTTTATCAGGGAAGGTTGAGCTGCGAACGAATAACGGACACCATGAGATCGGTTCCCTTGATCTCGGCGGTCTGATCGGCGCCCAAGATGCGGGTCTGGCCGTCTGCGTCGAGCAACTGGGAAGCACCCATGTTCGGTCCGAGAGGCAGGATGACCCATTCCTTGGTGGGCTCATACAGGGCGTCAGGTGTCTCGCCCTCGATCTGCGCCGTGATGTTGGCGATGACGACGCGTGCCTGCTGGCGTGCCGCATCAGCACGCTTGGATTCACGCACGTCGGTCAGGTCACCCACGGCGTAGACATTCGGGTGGTCAACGACCTGCATGGTGCCGTCGACGCGAATCGTGCCGTTCGGGTTCATGACGGACTCATACTCGGAGCCAATCAGGAAGCCGGTGTTAGCGCGTGCACCGTAGCACTGGAACCACAGGTCCGCTTCGACAACCTCGCCATTCTTAGTCTGCACCATGAAGTGTCCCAGGTCGCCGACGTTCTGCGGTGGCAGGTAAGCGAGCTCGGAACCGGTCACGACGCGTACGCCGAGCGTGGCCAGCTGCTCGCTGATCTCTTCGCGGAGCGCGTCTGTGTAGCCGGGGGTGCCCAGAATCTGGTCCGAGGACTCGACGATGGTGATGTCGAGGCCCGGGAAGGCGTTGGCAAGCTCGCCGGTCAGCTCGATGCCGACGGTGCCGCCGCCAACGATCATGACGGAGCGGGCTCGGCTCAGGTTCTCGTGCAGCTGCTCGAGGCGCGCCTTGGCAACGGAGGAACGGTACGAGGAGTACTTCGCCGGGAAGGGGTAGGTGGATCCGGTGGCGAAGACAACGTAGTCGGCTTCGATCGGATCGTGCCCGAAGACGTGGACTGTCGTGCCGTCGACGCGCGAAACCGTGCCACGCACGACCTCGCCGCGGCTCAGGAGATTCGTGTAGGCATGAAGATTGCATGCTCCCACACCGTATCGACAGCGGCGCGCAGGGCCGCTGCGTGGTGGACGAACTGGTCCTTCTGTTCGATGAGAACGACGTCCGCGAGGGGATCAAGTCCCTTAGCGACCGTGACGCCTCCGTATCCTCCGCCAATGACTGCGACGCGTGCCATGTCTTTCCTCCTTATGAGTGGACCGCGTCTATTGTGTCACCTGACGGGCACGAACGCGCGTGCTAGGGACTTTAGTCCGAGTCGGACGAGTTCTCCTATTCGTCGATCCCGAGGCCACGGGCAACATTCGGCGGGAAGAAGTTGGGGCCCTTGAGTACCTTCCCGTCCTCGCGGAGCTTGACAGAACCATCGGGCATCAGCTTCGACAGGTTCGAGGCCTGGACCTCAGCGAGCACCGAATCCAGATCCATTCCTGATTCGATCGCCATCCCGAAAATAACGTAGACGAGATCCGCAAGGGCATCCGCAGCCTCGATAACATCGCGCTCTCCGTCATCAGCAGCTGCGGCCTCAGCGGTGGCGGCCTCGATGATGGCGCGGGCGCGCTTGCCGTACACCGCTCCGACGAGCTCAGCGAACTCTTCGGCAATGAGGCTCATGCGCAGATCGAGGCGCTCGTAGGACAGCGTCGGATCGTCGAAAGGACGAATCGGGACCGAGTAGGTGCGGTGGAACTCCATCACGAGATCCATCGGGCTGGGCGCTCCCCCAGTCGTGTTCGAGGCGGTGGTGGTCTTCTCGCTCATGCGTGGTCCTTTCGAGACTGTTCCCAGGCGGTGGCCAGGATGTTCGTGAATGCGGTCGTGGTCTGATGCCCGTCGACGAGGAACTGGGCGTCGAAGACGTAGGTGGGGACGGCGGTGACGCCCATGTGCATCGCCATTTGGAAGTCCGAATAGACGCGGGAAGCCCATTCTTCGTCTTCGATGGCCAGTGCCGCTAGGTCTGCCGGCATGCCAACGTCCTGGGCACACCCGATCAGGACGTCCGGGTGGGAGATGTCGAGTCCCATTTCGAAGTGGGCACGCATAATTGCCTCGGCGACCTTGAGCTGGCACGAGGACGGGCCCGCCACCGTATCCTCGTCAATATCCGCGTCATGGGCTGCAGCTATCACGCGGTGCGCGCGTGACGTTGGGGCAATGATCAGATTGTCGAAGTCAAAACGAATGCCCTCGCGAGCGCCGAGTGCACGCATGCGTTCGTCCGATTCACGCACCTCTTCGAGGGTTGCGGTGCCGGATTCGACGAGGGCAACGACTCGTGGCTTATCAATGGGCGCGTCGAGATCGGGATCGAGAAGAAATGCGTGCAGGTAGACCTCAACCTCGTCACGGCGGCCGAATTGCTCGAGAGCTGCGCGAAGGTGTCGCAGCCCCAAGTAACTCCAGGGATCGCAGGTGTCGAGCCACATGTCAATACGCACGGCGCCTCCTCGTCGGTGATATGGAAAACCCCGGAGCCTTTCGGCCCCGGGGCATCTCGTGCGCGGAGGGGGACTTGAACCCCCACCCTCGTAAAATGAGGACTAGCACCTCAAGCTAGCGCGTCTGCCTATTCCGCCACCCGCGCAGGTGAGCGATGCGAACCGTTGCGATCCGCAAGCGAGTAGAAGCTTAACACGATGTGGTCGACATGCGCCAATCGAAACTAGGATTCTTTTTCGTCGCCCCGCAGACGCGAGTCGAGAGTCGCGAAAACCTTTGCAATCGCGTCGATATCTTCGTCCGTCATGCCATCGAGAAGATACTCGCTGACGGTCTGCTGATGCAGTTCTGTGGCAGCTAGCACAGTTTCAATGCCCTGTGTTGTCAGGCACGCGTCGTATCCCCGTCGGTCCGTCTGCGACGGAATGCGCTCCACCCAACCGTCACGCGACAGGTTCGACACGAGGTAGGTGACACGCGAGGGAGAATAGACGACCCGCTCAGCGAGCTCCCCCATGCGCAGGCGGTGGCCGGGGGCCTCCCATAGCGCCAGGAGAATGTTGTAGTCCGGCATAGAGACGCCGTAGGTACGCTTGAGACGCGTCTCGAGAATGCCCTGTAGGCGCCCGGACGCCTCGAAGAAGACTCGCCATGCGGCGGCGCGTGCACTATTGGCCTGAACGATCGGCGTGAGTCGTGCTCGTGACTCCATGTCTCCCTCCTCGTGGTCGTGTCGGATGCTTCTCTCGGGATAATAGGGCATAGTGACTAAGAAAGCACCAACAACGCGAGGGAATCACGTGTCTTTATCCATTTCTGTTGTCCTTTTTGACGTCGATGGAACGCTCGTTGATTCCGCTCCGGCCGTCATGAGCGCGTTCCGTGACGCACTGTCAGACTACGATTTGCCAATCCCCGACGATCAGCGCCTACGTACGTATGTTGGCCCGCCGCTGTGGTATTCGTTCGCAGACCTGGGGTACGAGGGAGAGCTTCTGGCTGGCCTCGTGACTCGCTACCGCACTCGATACCAAGCTCACTATCTCGATCCTGAGCCCTTCCCGGGAGTCATCGACCTGCTGCATGATCTCCACAACGCGGGTATCCCCTTGGCCACCGCGACGTCGAAGCAGACGCCGATGGCTGTGGCGCAGATGGAACAGCTGGGACTGACCAGCATCTTCGACGTGGTCGCGGGAGCTACACCCGATCCGTCTTCGAATAAGGCGAGGGTCATTCGTGAGGCCTTGACGCGCCTGGAGGCGGTGGGAGCTGATATCTCCCACCCCGTCATCGTGGGAGACTCCATCTGGGATGTCCGTGGCGCACAGGAGGCTGGCATCCCAGTGGTTGGAGTCGGCTGGGGATATGCGACAGAGGATGGCCTCGACGATGCGGACGCCGTGTGCGAGACGGTCGAAGACCTGCGTGCATTCATCCTCGATGGGGTAGCGAGGGCAGCGTCCCAGAGCGGATGCTAACGAAAGTCCCGGGGCTTCACGTCGACGGGAAGCCCGACAGGCGTGATCCTAAATGCTTGCACGCTAATCGCGCCGTCTCCCCACTCGAGCGTCCCACGTACGAGCAGCGCACTCGACTCGAGGCACACGCGCCGGAACTTTTTCCACGCACCCACCGACACGGAGACGTTGACGAGGCCGGTCTCGTCTTCAAGGGAGAGGAACGTGACCCCTGCGCCCGTGTGAGGGCGTTGTCGGTGGGTGACTATTCCTGCGACGTCGACGATGCGTCCAGCCAAGTGATGTCCGAGATCACCCGTCCGCAGGACTCCTTCAGGCAAAGCGGAACGCACGTACGCGAAAGGATGCGTCCCTACAGTCAGCCCCGTCGAGGCGACATCCAAGCGCATGTGCCCCTCTTCTGAGAGTGGAGGGAGGTCGGGGACGACAGAGCCCACCTCCGTGCCGGGAAGAAACGGTTGCCACTGGCCGGCCCGTGCGGTGGGTTGGGCGAGTGCTCCGGCTGCCCACGTCCCCTCTCGTCTGCCCACTCCCAGGCACTCGAGTGCTCCCGCCATCGCAAGTTTTTCCATGTCGGAGGCACTCATATGGGCACGCCGGGCCAGGTCCGCCTGATTCGCGAAGGGGCCCTCGTGCCTCGCTTCGACGATGCGCGCAGCAGCCGCGCCCAGGCCTCGCACCTGAGAGAGCCCGATGCGTACCGCGAGGGAGCTATCGACATCGAGGGGAACGAAGCCTCGAGAGGGAAGGCGCTCCGATCGTCCCGCATGGTAGTCCTCCCCTGCTTGCTTCTCCACGCACTGCACGCTGGCGTCAACGAGCGAATCATTCACCGATGGGCCAACGACGCGTACGCCGTGCCTGCGGGCGTCCTGCACAAGGGTCGCAGGGGAATAGAAACCCATCGGCTGCGATGCTAGAATCGCGGCGTAAAGTGCTCCGGCGCGTGCACCTTCAGCCAGGATGAGGCGTACACAATGTGCGCGAACGAAAAGGAGTGAGACTCCGGGAACCCAAAGTCCGCGAAACCCTTGAGCTGTTCGAAGATGCGCTCGCGCGTGGGGGCGTCAATCCCCCGTTCCTCCATACCGGCCATCAGGTCTCCTTTGAGGGCTTCCATGCGCTCCGGGCTGCGTTTGGCCCCCATCGCACGACGTAGCTGATCAGCGCGTGCACCCGAAAAACCTGCTGCATCCGTCGCGATGCGCATGAGCTGCTCCTGAAAGAGCGGCACGCCGAGCGTCTGACGCAGAGCCGGTTCGAGGAGCGGGTGCAGGTAGGTGACCTCCTCACGTCCCGCTCGACGCCGGAGGTAGGGGTTGACCGAGCGCCCCTGGATCGGGCCGGGGCGTATGAGGGCAACCTCCACGACGATGTCGTAGAAGCACCGCGGTTTGAGACGGGGAAGCGTGTTCATCTGCGCGCGCGATTCCACCTGAAAGACGCCGACCGTGTCGGCTGCGCACAGCAGGTCGTAGACCCGCGGATCCTCCTCCGGAAGGGTGTGCAGGCCCAGCGGCTTATCGCCGCGCCCATGCACCACTCGCGGCGCCCAGCCGCGCAGGAGATTATTCGCCGCCTCTCCGGTAGGTGCGTTGCCAGCCTGGAGCTCGTCGAAGGCGACGCGCAGCGCCGTCAGCATGCCGAGCGAGAGCAGGTCGAACTTGACGAGGCCCGCATCCGCACAATCCTCTTTGTCCCACTGGAGGACGGTGCGTCCCGGCATCGCTGCCCACCCCACCGGGCAGATGCGCGAGACCGGCTGATCGGTGAGCACCATGCCTCCCGAGTGGATCCCCATGTGCCGGGGCAGACGTGCAAGCGCAGCAGCAGCGTCACCAACAAGGGCTGGCGGCTCTCCCCTGCCCTGGGACCAGGCCGTAGCCGTGCCGACGGGGTACCCGAGAGCACGGGCGACGTCGCGGATCGCCGAGCGCGGGCGATACGTGATGACGTTGGCAACCTGGGCCGCGCGATCCCTCCCAAAGGTGTCGTAGACGTACTGAATGACCTCTTCGCGGCGGCACGCCTCGATGTCGACGTCGATGTCGGGGGGGACCTGAACGCGCATCGGACAAAAACCTCTCGAAGAGCAGGTTGTGGCGCACGGCGTCTACCGCCGTGATTCCGAGGCAGTAGCACACCGCTGAATTGGCGGCGCTCCCTCGCCCCTGGCACAGGATGCCGCTGCGCTCACAAAAGTCGACGATCTCCTTGACGATCAGGAAGTAGCCCGCAAAGCCGAGCCGTTCGATAATCCCCAGTTCATGATCGATCGTTTCCCATGCCCGAGGGTGTTGTGCGCGCGTCCCATAGCGCTCGCGGGCCCCCTCGTAGGCACAGTGTGCGAGCCAGCTATCCGGTGTATGCCCGTCGGGAACCCGGGTGCGGGGCAATCTCGGAGCGACGAGGCGCAGGTCGAAAGCACAGGAGGCTGCGACGTCGCAGGCGTTATCAAGAGCATGTGGGTGAGCGCGGTGCAGCCGAGCCATTTCGGCGGGTGAGCGCAAGAAGGAACGATGGGCACCCAGGTGCGCGTGCGCCTCGTCGAGGGAGGCGCCCAGTCGGGTAGCGGCAAGGATGTCGCCGAGTGCTTGCTTCGAGGGAGTCGACATGCGCGCGCCGGTCGTAGCAACGAGCCGTGTTCCACTGGCGCACGCAAGCTCCGCAAGCGTGTCTCCAACCTCACCCTCATCCCCCGCGCGCGGCCTGCCATTCGACGAGAACCTGGTCGCGCCCAAACGTGTCCACGAGTCCATCGAGGACTCGGCGTGCTGACACCGTTCCTCCAGCTCGCAGAGCACGCATGAGCGGACCGCGTCTGCCTCCCGTGAGGACGATGAGATCCCCTCCGGCCACGCTCAGATCGACGAGGCTGTGGCAGGGGTTTCGCTCCCCCGGCGCAGATAGCGCCCGCTCACTCATGGCCCCCACCAGGTTGGCGTACCCGGTGGGGCTCTGCGCCAATACGGGCAGACGTATCCCCGGATCGTCAGCGCCGGGGACAAGTCCCCATCCCGGCGCCTGCGTGCCCGGAATGATTCCTCTGAGCGCGTCTGGCGTGAGCGTCAGCTCGGCCCCATACACGATCGGCAGGCCGACGTCGCGAGCTGCCACGGTCGTCTGAACCGTCGAATACATGCCATCAACGTCGAGAATCGCCAGGGCGTCAAGGCCCAGACGCGCAGCTTCGGCCACCATCTGCGCGGGTTCGTCGGTCCCGTCCAGGAAGGTGAAAGCGCTGTGCGCGTGCAGTTCTGCGTAGCGTTGCTCCATGGTCACGCACCCATCATATCGAACAAATGTTCGATGAAGTGGGAGGCCGCCTACCCGCACACGTGCGCATGCGTATCGAAGAGAGGCCACGCTTGTGGTCACAAACCGTATGCTGGGACCATGGAATCCATGCTCGCAGCGTCGCTTCGCTCCCCTGGCGCACTCACTCTCGAGAAACGTCCTATCCCTGCGCTTGGTCCCCAAGACGCTCTTCTCGCCGTGGAAGCAACGACCCTGTGCGGCACCGATCTGCGCATCGCAACGGGACAAAAACGAACGGCGTGACCCCGGGCGTCGTTCTCGGGCATGAAATCGCCGCGCGCGTATGGCGCATCGGAGACGAACTGACCGCAGGGGTTGACGTTCCCGCTCCGGGCACGCAGGTCGGCCTCGCACCCGAGATCGCGTGCGGACACTGCGACGCGTGTGTCAGTGGCCGGTCCAACGTGTGTGCGCGCATGCGCCTCTTCGGAACGGGCGTGGACGGAGGGCTCGCAGACTTCATCCTTGTTCCCCAGGAGGCCCTTGGGTGCATTACTCCCGTCGCTCGCGAGATTACCCCGCCCCTCCTGGCGCTGGCAGAGCCGCTCTCATGCTGCCTGCGCGCCACCAGGCGTCTGCCAATCGGCCCCGACTCCCGCGTTCTCGTGCTGGGAACCGGTCCGATCGGCCTCATCCACTGCGCGCTCGCGGCCTTCGCCGGAGCCCGCGTGATGGCGTGCGGCCGAGCGGCGCGCCTCGAACCGGCCCGTACGATGGGCGCCGAGACCACGACGACGTCTCAAGGCGACGACCTCGTGGCCAACGTCCAGGAATGGACGGGCGGCGTGGGAGCAGACGTCGTGATCATCGCCGTCGGCGACCCCGGCCTCGTCCCCGTTGCCATCCAGTGCGCGCGCATCGGCGGACATGTGTCATTCTTCGCTGGCTTCCCCGCCGGGGCCACGGCACAGGTCGATCCGAACCTCGTGCACTATCGCGAACTGACTCTCAGCGGCAGCGCCAACGCGACCCTTGACGACTACGCGAGTGCCGTCGACATGCTCTCCACCGGGAGCATCGACCTCTCACAGCTCCTCACGCACGAGTTTGCACTGTCCGACGTGAGTTCGGCCCTCGACGCAGTGCGCACACGCGCCGGACTGAAGATCGCCGTACGCCCGGACGGTATGGTCGGCCGTTAATCAAGAAGGCCGCGAAGGTCCGCCTCGCTCAGGCGAGCGCCCGTACCTGTCCCGTTCATCACCGAGGAAATCAACTGACGTTTGCGATCCTGAAGCTCCACGACCTTCGCCTCAATCGTGTCCGTCGCAACCATCCGATAGACATTCACTTTCTTCGTCTGGCCGATGCGGTGCGCACGATCAATCGCCTGCTCCTCTGCGGCTGGGTTCCACCACGGATCCATGACGTACACATAGTCGGCTTCGGTGAGGGTCAAGCCCGAGCCGCCAGCCTTGAGTGAAATCAGGAAGACCTGGGCGCGCCCCGAGCGGAACTGCTCGATGACCTCAGCGCGACCACGCGTCGATCCATCAAGCTGTACGACGGAGATTCCACGACGCTCCAGCACGTGGCGAATACGTTCCAGGAATGAGGTGAACTGGCTAAACACGAGCGCCTGATGGCCCAACGGCACGATCTCGTCCAGGCGATCAGCCAGGTATTCAATTTTCGCCGACCCAACGTGCGCGTACGAGGACTCAACGAGGGCCGGGTCGAGCGCAAGCTGACGCAGCCTCGTGATCGACGCCAACACGCTCATCCTGTTCGCATCCACATCGCGCAAGAGGTCAAGGATCCGCGCGCGCTCGCGGGCCAGGTATTGGTCGTAGATATGACGGTGCTCCTTACCCAGGTCAACGCGCACGATGTCGACGATCTTGTCGGGCAGATCGGGTGCAACTTCCTCCTTCGTACGACGTAGAACAAAGGGGGAAACATAGGCCGTCAAACGCGTGAGCAGTGCCGGATCCGCACCATTTTCAATGGGCTTACGCACCCGCTGCTGGAATGTCTCCCACGGAGGCAAGAGCCCTGGGCACGTCAAAGAGAGCAATGACCACAGGTCTGACAGCGAATTCTCAATCGGGGTGCCAGACACCGCCAGCTTCCAGGGTGCCTCGAGGTCGCGAAGGACGCGGTACGTCGCGGTGCGGGGGTTCTTCACTGCCTGCGCCTCATCGATGATGACACCACCGAGACGCACGTCCTTCCATTGTTCACCCTCCAAGCGCGCCAGCGTGTAGGAGGTGACAACGACGTCGGCGTTTTCGACCTCCTGCGCAATCGTCGTTCCTCGGCGCGCGGCCGTTTCATTCACGGCGCGCACACGCAGATGCGGCGTAAAAGTGCGGGCCTGATCGGTCCAGACGCCGACAACGGACGTCGGCGCGACGACAAGCACTGGGGCTCTTTCACCCGCAGGCTCCTGCACATGAAGGGCGGCCACGGCCGAGAGGATCTGAACGGTCTTGCCCAGGCCCATATCATCGGCCAGGATTCCACCGATTCCCCGCGCCAGCCGTGCCGTCAACCACGTGTGCCCACGCCGCTGGTACGGGCGCAGGATCTTGCTCAGGCTCGGCACCGGAGGCAACCCATCGTCCCCAGAGCCACCGCGCAGCGGAGCGATGCGTGTTCTCCAGGCGTCGCTCAACCTCACGTGGTCGGATGCGGCGGCGACCAGATCGACCATGCCGACTTGCATGGGAGTGAGCCTCATGTCCTCACCATCCCAGCCCGACAGCGTCCGTGCTTCCTCCAAGAGGGTGGCCAAAGAACGAATGCGTTCCCCGTCCAGGCGCACCCACACGCCACCCACCTCGACATAGTCCTGACCGCTGGCTAGCGCCTCAAGCGCCTCGCGCACGCTGATCGTGACGGTGCCCAGGCGCAGCCGCACATTCAGATCGAACCAGTCGCGCTGGGCAGGATCGACGCTCAGGTCAATGTCACAGCCGTCTTCGCGCACATCAATCGCGCGTACATCGTCCGCAACATCCCACACGAGACCGTCCGGCCCCTCGATGTCGACAACCTGTTCCAAGAACGTAGGAACACGCCATGGCGACAGGCGCCCAGTTCGCGGCGGCGGTGTCCACAGATCCGCGTCCAGCGCGTGCCCCCACGACTCCACGCCCCGCACAATCTGCGCCACAGCCTCGTCGCCCACGCAGTGCGCCACGGGGGTGCGCGAGCGCGACTCGCCCTGCTCATACTCCGCCCACCAACGCACGACGACCGACTCTCCATCGCGGCGCACCGTTCCCACGAGAGAAACGTCGGGCCGCGCCTGGGGATCGAAACTCCCATCGGAGGACGCCATCGAAAAACGCCGCAGAAGCGCCGGCAACCACGTTCCTCGAAACTCAGCGATGTCCGCCGAGGGAATATGCAGGGCACGGTCGAGAGGAAAACCGTCCAGCGTCGCCAGCCCCTCGATGCGCGCGATGGTACGCCCCCCATCCAGCAACAGAACACCCGCGTCGCGGTCGATACGAGGCCTTACCACCACGTCATCTCCGTTACGCGCAACAACTCTGACGTCAAGGCCATCATCACCGGCACGCACATCAATGTCCGCATCCCACGTCGTATGAGACAGCACCACCCGGTCGCGCGCCTCAGGCGAGGCATACAGCTCCACCCCGGCCCTCACAAGGCGCGCAAGCCACGCGTACGCATGCTCACTAGCGAGCTAAGCGTCACTTCCGTACGCGAATGCCACGAACGCGACTCTCGAGACAAGCGATAACCCTCGCGCATCAGCGAGACATGCGTCGGATCAAGACCATCGGTCACCGACGCCCACTGGGTTGCCGTCAGATCAAGCCACGAGGCGCGCTTCGTCGTCCACGCCGACGAGGAGCCACGGCGAAGAGGAACGAGAGACGGCTCGACGCCGGGATCATGGGCATCAACAACGAGGGCCAAGGGATCACCTAGATGGTCGCGATCCCCACCCAGCATCTGCTCGAGAATCCGGCTCCATTCGGGCACGACGCGACGCTTCTCGCGAGCATCCTCGCGTCCGACGATAAGCATGGCAACCGCATGCGGACAGTCACCGCGCAGCGGGCACGCGCATGAAAGCGATGGGCGCAGCGCACCCTGCTCGACACGCACGCGATACGTGAGTCCTCCCTCTTTCACGCGCGCCTCAGCTCGTTCGCCGACCTCGTCCCAGGAGAATTCGCGCACCGCACCGCTGCGCGCCAAACGCAGACCGTTTGCCCACGTCGCCGGGCCGACGAGGGCCATCACATCGTCATCCGACAGCGAGGCCAGCGTTTCACTCAGCGACAGAGATACCATCCTTTCAGTCTACGGCACGCACCAGTGCCCGTCACCGGCTCACTGGGTCAGCCCCTCCATCGCCCACTCCCCTCCCTGCCAGACAAGGAGCACATTCCGGCCATCCTCAAGCAACACCCTCATGTAGGCGCGCGGGCGCTCCTTGGCCCACCAGCGTCCCCCACCGGCCAGGGGCCCTCCACACGCGTGATCGCGACGCGTCGCCCCTCCCGGACGTGGATCGCGTTGTGTCATGGGGGTCGATGAAATAGGCGGGCACTGCACTCAAGGCTCCTCGATGGTCGACACGCACATCATCGAAGACACCCGACTCGCCCACGATCCTCACCCGCACTGGCTCGTCAAAAAGCGTCGCTGGAGGCTGAGCAATACGCCCCTCCCACGCCCCCTCACACGAACGCAGGCGAGGCTCGCTGCCCCATCTGGCCATTACCACGCGACTACGCGGATCATAACCACCCTGCACCCGCGGAACGAGGAGCGCATCCGGCCCCGCCATACCCTGGATACGCACGACACTTCGCGACACATCGCGCTCGCGGTCTCCTCGTCCCCACAGCGCAGTCGTCCCATGCCCCTCCCGGGGATCGCATGCGGTGACGCGGATGCTGGCTACGGCACCACTGGGACCATCGACGCCAGACGTCCATCCTGCCAGCGTCCAGCGAACGCGCAGCGCGACATCATCGGGAGCCCACAGATTGCATCCGCTCCACGTGCGAGTGCGTTGCCCGCCCCCTGCGTCTTCTACGTCAATGCGCAGCGTCTGCGAGACAAGCCCACCCTGCGCCAACTTCAGCGCCAGATCTCGAGCAAGGCGCACAATGGGAACCATCATTGTGTCGATGGATTCTCCACCGGCGTCGATACTGCACTCCACCGCAATGTCAGGTTGGATACGATCAGTCGGCGCAACGTTGCCATCTCCACCGGATGCGAGGATCCAGAGCGCGTCACCGACATCCCCGAAACGCTCGCACACGCGACCGCGACCAAGGCCAAGAAAATCCGCACAGGTGCGGATACCCAGGCCCCGCAAGAGTTCGACCGCCTCAGACGCTCTGTCAACCATTGCGGGAGGAACAGAACTCAGAACCTCGCACAATGAGATACGCCCCAGGAATGATTGGGTCTCTGCGGAGGGAACTATACGTCCCTCGCGCGCCGCTTTCACAGAGGCGACTGGACCGTCTGCAATTCCCACGAAACATTCGACTCCCAACAGCCTCCTCGATCGCCGACACCAGAGCCGAGGCGGCGGCCTCCTCGCTCCCATGCCAACGAGCCGGGCCTCGTACCCGGCACCTGGCCAAGCCCGGGCGCATGCACTGAACCCCAGCCGCCACCGAGTCGAAGGCGTCGACGACCGCGCTAAAGCTCTGGCCTCGCGATCGGGGTCGCGCGGCATACAGAGAAGATCGGGGCATAAAAACGTTGCCTCCCGCACGCTCATGCCGCTCCTGACGCCTGCGCGCCGAGCCGCCGCGCTAGCTACCTCGATGCGGTCAGCATGCACGACGGCCCCGACCCCACCCGGAGGCAGGTCAACCACGAGGCAGTGGACCGGCCAGTCGGGCACCCACACCACCATGTCACGCACCTATATCACCAGCCGCATTCGCGGACGTGGAGCGGGGACACGCGAAAGCCCCTGCCAGGAAGAAAGCGTCACGATGGTGCGTCCCATTGAGCGAGCTCGCGCCGCCAGGATCCGCTGGTGTGCACCGGACAGTTCAGGAATATCGAGGCAGATGACATCGCAAGCGTCCACGAGAAGGGCACACAGATCGACCAGCGGGGAATCTTTCTCAGCGTTTAAAACGAGAACACGGTCGAGGTCCATCCCCTGTTGAGCTGCCCACTCCCAGCCGATATCACCAACTCCACACACACCGATCCACCCACCGGTGGGGCACACATCAATGAGGAGACGGATGAGTTCGGACCTGCTCGTCGGTCCCAGGAGGATGGGAGAAGCACCAGTGGACCCGTGCTCAATGTCGTCGCGCGCGCGCAGTCCGACAGCCCGTTCGGCACGGTTCAGCACGTCACGCGCCGCGAGCAGACGCGCGTGCGCATCGGTCATGGCTCCCCTCCCACAAATAGAACACGTGTTCGACATGGGAAGTGTAGAACCACGCTCACACATCTGCGTCCCGAACGCCGATCGAGCGCGAATAGGTCACAATGGAGGCATCGCGAAAAGGAGAAGGCATGAATATCGACCAGCGCCCACTCGCCCCCAGCCCCTACGACGGCCTGAATGTCCCCACGTTCACACTGTCATCGACCGTTCTCACCGACGGCGCGCCGATGCCGAAGTCGGCGACAGCCGACGCAGGTTCCCTTTCTCCGGATCTCGCATGGCATGGCTTCCCGGAGGAAACAGCAAGCTTCATGCTGACCTGCTTCGACCCTGACGCACCGATCCCCTCGGGATGGTGGCACTGGGCAATCCTCGACATCCCCGCATCGATGACTCACCTAGAGGCGGGGGCCGGAGCGTCCGATCTCATGCTGGACGGCCCCGCTTTCCACCTGCGCGGCGACGCGGGCGAGGCCTCCTACTTCGGGGCCGCTCCCCCACCTGGCGACCGCCCGCACCGCTACGTGTTCGCTGTGCACGCCCTGAATACGGATACTCTCGGGCTCGACGACGATGCGACTCCAGCCATGGCCTCGTTCGTAGCGCTTGAGCACATCATCGCGCGCGCGACCCTGACCGTTACTCACCAGGCCTGAGGATTATGCTGCACATTATTTTTGGGAGCCGGAAATCCCCGGGAATACGGGTGCTGCGATCCGTCTGTCGGCATGTACCGGGTCCATGCTGCACCTGGTCAAGCCGCTGGGCTTTGATATGGACGACGCGAAGCTTCGCCGTGCCGGCTTGGATTACCATGACCTCGCGCACGTCATGGTGCACGAGAGTCTGGATGACGCCCTCGCTCAGGTGCCGGGACGCATCTGGGCGCTCACAGGCCACGCCACCACCATGTACGCCGATATCTCCTACGCCGATGGCGACGGCCTCCTCTTTGGTCGCGAGTCAGTCGGGCTCTCCGAGGAGGCAATGAATCATTCCCGCGTCGAGGATCGCGTGCGCATCCAGATGGTTGACGGCGTGCGCTCTCTCAACCTGGCAAACTCCGCGTCCATCGTCCTGTACGAGGCGTGGCGTCAGCTCGGTTTTCCGGGTGGCATCTAGCCCTCGCCAGACATCAAAGAAGCGAGGCCCAGGTCGGATGAATCCGCCGGGCCTCGCTTGCTACAGGACACTCTCAGTGAGGCCTGAGCTCAGCCAGCCTTCCACGGAGTAGAAGGACGCTCCACCTGCTCCGCGAGGGAGACAATCCTGCGCGGATTTGAACGCCACATCCACACCAGGCCGATAACCGAGACGATGAGGGGCACGTAATAGAAATCCACGCCAAAACCGGTCCATGCAGAACGGGCCGAATTCAGTTCGTCAAGGCCGAGGGATGCAACCCACAAAATAATAGGGATAGCAATCGACAGCGTAATTGTCACCCAGCCAACCAGACGCATGCGTCGCCCATTGTGTGTCAAAGCCGTCGCTGCAATGAGGTAGTCGACGCCAGCGAGGAGTGCAACGATCCGCGGCCCCCAGGGCTGGCCCTGGGCATGAAAGAGATCGAGGATAGCCGTCACAAATCCAAGCTCCCAAGAGCCAGAACAAAGCGATAATAATGCGGCCAAGTCCAAGCGACGGCGGGCGCTGATCGCGCGCACCGACAGCCTCGTTCGTTGCGTCATGTTCATGCACGTTATCGATCCTACCGAGGCCGCGCACACCCCGCATCGCATCAACAAAGCGCCCTCAACAAGAGGGTGTCATGTGGCCTGATACACCGGGATGAAACACCGAGCTTCAAGACAGCATTGCACAAACGTGGGACAATAGGCCTATAAGGACCGTGAGGCCCGCCATGAAAACAACCATCTGAGCTCCGGCTCATCAACGAGGAGTTTTAAACCTTGAGCGAATCGACCTACGACATCGTCATTCTGGGTGCGGGTTCCGGCGGCTATGCGACCGCCCTGCGCGCTGCGCAGCTCGGAATGAAGGTCGCCCTCATCGACGGCGATAAGGTGGGCGGCACCTGCCTGCATCGCGGTTGCATTCCCACGAAGGCGTACCTGCACGCCGCAGAGACGGCCGAGGCCGTTCGCGAGTCCGCCAAGTTCGGCGTTTCTTCGACCTTTAACGGTATCGACATGGCTCAGGTCGGCAAGTACCGCGACTCGGTCATCTCGGGCCTCTACAAGGGCCTGCAGGGCCTGCTCAAGTCCCGCAACGTCGAGGTTATCTCCGGCTGGGGCCGCCTGGCTGACGCAAACACCATCGAGGTGAACGGCCAGCGCATCACGGGCCGTAACATCGTTCTGGCGACCGGCTCCTACTCGCGCTCGATCCCCGGCCTCGAAATCGGCGGCCGCGTGATCTCTTCCGATCAGGCGCTCCAGATGGATTGGGTTCCCTCCTCCGTCGTGATTCTCGGCGGCGGCGTCATCGGCCTCGAGTTTGCCTCCGTGTGGCGTAGCTTCGGCGCTGAGGTCACGATCATCGAAGCCCTGCCCCACCTTGCCAACAACGAGGATGAGGCGATCTCCAAGCAGCTCGAGCGCGCCTACCGCAAGCGCGGCATCAAGTTCCACACGAACACCCGCTTCGCCTCGGCTACGCAAAACGAGCAGGGCGTGCACGTTCAAACTGAGGATGGCAAGGCTTTCGATGCTGACGTCCTCCTGGTTGCCGTCGGCCGCGGCCCGGTCACCGAAGGCCTGGGCTACGAGCAGGCCGGAATCACGCTGGACCGTGGCTTCGTGATCACCAACGACCGCCTGCACACCGGTGTTGGCAACATCTACGCGGTTGGCGACATCGTCCCCGGCCTCCAGCTCGCTCACCGCGGCTTCATGCAGGGTATCTTCGTCGCCGAAGAGATTGCTGGCCTGAACCCGACCATGCAGGCTGATATCAACATTCCGCGCGTAACCTTCTGCGAGCCGGAGATCGCCTCTGTCGGCATGACCGAAAAGCAGGCACGTGAAAAGTTTGGCGATCAGGTGCGTACGGTCGAGTACAACCTCGCTGGTAACGGAAAGTCGTCTATCCTGGCCACGTCGGGCATCATCAAGCTGGTCTCGGTTGAGGGCGGTCCGATCGTGGGCTTCCACGGCATCGGCGCGCGCATCGGCGAACAGATTGGTGAGGGCGAGCTCATGGTGAACTGGGAGGCGTACCCCTCTGACGTCGCTTCCCTCATCCACGCGCACCCCAGCCAGAATGAGTCGATTGGCGAAGCGGCTATGGCACTGGCCGGTAAGCCGCTCCACGTCCACAACTGACCGAAATTTTTTATAGGAGAACACACAATGGCAACTTCAGTGACCATGCCCGCTCTGGGCGAATCCGTCACCGAGGGCACCGTCACCACGTGGCTGAAGCAGGTCGGCGACACCGTCGAGCTCGATGAGCCCATCGTTGAGGTGTCCACGGATAAGGTCGACTCCGAGGTCCCCTCCCCCGTCGCCGGCGTTCTGCTGGAGATCCTGGTCCCCGAGGATGAGACCGTTGAGGTCGGCACCGAGATCGCGCGCATCGGTGACGCATCCGAGGCCTCGGCCGCCCCCGCTACCCCTGCCGCCGCTCCCGTTGAGGCTCCCGCTGCTCCCGCGGCCGCACCTGCAGCCCCGGCACCTGCTGCTGCCCCTGCTGCGTCTCCCGCTCAGGGCACCGAGGTGCGTATGCCCGCTCTGGGTGAGTCCGTCACCGAGGGCACCGTCACCACGTGGCTGAAGTCCGTGGGCGACGCCGTCGATGCCGATGAGCCGCTGCTCGAGGTCTCCACGGATAAGGTCGACTCCGAGGTCCCCTCCCCCGTCGCTGGCTTCCTCGCGGAGATTCGTGTTCCCGAGGACGAGACCGTTGAGGTCGGCACGGTCGTCGCGATCATCTCGTCGTCGGCTCCCGCCGCCACTCCGGCCGCCGAAGCCGCTGCTCCTGCAGCCCCGGCCGCTCCCGCTGCTCCTGCGGCTCCTGCCGCCCCTGTAGCCCCGGCCGCACCGGTCGATCCTTTCCCGAATGCGTCGACCCTGGCGCAGACGGCTTCTGCTGCCCCGGTCGTCGAGGCCCCTGTCGCTGTGACCGGCTCCGCTTACGTCACGCCCATCGTGCGCAAGCTTGCTCGTGAGCTCGGCGTCGACCTGACGACGGTGTCGGGCACCGGTGTCGGTGGCCGCATCCGTCGCGAAGACATCGAGGCTGCCGCTGCTGCTGCCCGCGCCGCGGTTGCAGCGCCTGCGGCTCCCGCCGCGCCGTCAGCCCCGGCCGCCACGCAGCCCGCAGTCGTCCGTGAGCCCTCGCCGCTGCGCGGCACGACCGAGAAGATGTCGCGTCTGCGTCAGACGATCGCCCGCCGTATGGTCGAGTCGCTGCAGACTGCCGCTCAGCTGACCACGGTCATTGAGGTTGACGTCACCAAGGTCGCCGCTCTTCGCGCGCGCTCCAAGGACGCCTTCCTGGCCAAGCACGGCACGAAGCTGACGTTCCTGCCCTTCTTCGTCAAGGCTGCAACGGAAGCTCTCGCTTACCACCCGAAGATCAACGCGACCATCAACGACAAGGAGGTCACGTACTTCGATTACGAGCACGTGGGTATCGCCGTTGACACGCCGCGCGGTCTGCTAGTTCCCGTCATCAAGAACGCCGGGGACAAGGACATTGCTGGTATCGCAGCATCGATCAACGATCTGGCTGCCCGTACCCGCGACTCGAAGGTCGGTCCTGACGAGCTGTCTGGTTCCACGTTCACCGTGACGAACACCGGTTCGGGCGGTGCCCTCTTCGACACCCCGGTCCTGAACATGCCGGAGACCGCGATCATGGGTGTTGGCACTATTGTTAAGCGCCCCGTGGTCATGAAGGGCGCCGATGGCGCTGACGTGATCGCGATTCGCTCGATGGTGTACCTGTCGCTGTCCTACGACCACCGCCTGGTGGACGGTGCGGATGCCTCGCGCTTCCTGATGGATGTGAAGAAGCGCCTCGAGGAAGGTGCGTTCGAGGCCAACCTGGGTCTCTGATCACCGCTTATCACCTGTGATGGGGTGGGTCTGCGTAGCAGGCCCACCCCATCAGTATGTGACGCTACCGATCAGAACCCGGCCCCGCACCGCTCTGTCCATCGTCTGCGGTGACCGGCTCTGCTTTGACAACTTTGCCGGACACGGGATCAACGCGGATAACGAGATCTGTCACTTCCGGCGTATCGCGGTTTTCGCATCCGTTCGCGCGGCACACCTGAGACGACTGGACGGTGAGTGTTGCACCCACATCGATTGCTCCCTGCTCACAGGAGAGCACAGCGACATTGCCAATCGTGGAAGAGAGGGCCGCGACGCGAACACCTTGCGAGCGCATCGTGTCGATTCGGCTCGTATCCTGCTCGAGCAGTTCGCCGCCAAGTACCGACTGAAGGGCCGAGGAGTCACCGTCCACAACCGCACGATCGCGCGTCGTAATTGCACGGCTAATGAGGTCGGTGAGAACGGTCGGTTCACACATGCTGGACGCTGTGGGCGAAGCACTACTCTGGCCTGATGATTGTGTGCCAGGAGCACTGCCTGTGGCCTGTGGCGTGCCGTGCCACGTCCCATACGCCATGATGGCTAGGCCGGCAATGATCACAACGAGTCCGCCGGCGAGAATACTCACCCGCAACCGCTTCCCGATTCGCGGCGCCTCGCTACGGTGCCGTATGCGCGGCGAGGCGTCGTCGTTGTCGTGGTCAGTCACCGTCTCTTCGCGCAGCGCGGCTGCCCGCAGTTGCGCAATGACTCGCTCGGGATCGACAGGTTCGCGCAGGATGACGTGTTCCTCGGCTTCGACAACCGTTGGAGTTGCACATGATTGTCCCGAAGAAGCGCTATCGAATCCTAACTGCTCCAGTTCCTCCTCCATGCTCAGGAGTGCAGCGATCCGACGCAGGCACTGCCGATCTCCTGCTTTCCCTGACGTCTCGAGGCTCCATCCAGGGGTCCCCTCACCTTCACCGAGTTCGTCGATGAGGTCGATGATGACGGCTCGGCCTTCCGGGGTGATGATGATGTTCGCCGGCGTCAGGTCCCCGTGCACGATTCCAGCGGCGTGTAACGCACTGACACCAGCCGCAATGCCGTGGACGATCTGACGCCGCGTTGCGATCGGGCGGAGGTCAGCCGAACCGAGTTCAGAATCGAGAGTTCGTCCGCGCACGTAGTCTTCGACGATTGCCCACCGACCGTCATCCGAGCGCACGACATCGCGCAGGGCAACAACATGACGCGAACTGATGGACGCCCAGGCCTTCCAGCGAGCGAGGTTCTGCTCTCCGTCACGAGGGGAACGTAAAGCAACCAACGCATCACCAGCTTCGGTGCGCGTTCTCCACAATGGACCGTTGCTCCCAATATGGAAGACCTGTCCGATCTCGTATCCGCCGATATTCATGATCCCATTGTCCGAATCCACATAATGTGATGCAACTCATTTTATAAAGTACCTGGTCGGACGCGAGCGCTTTTACTTCTCTCCTCTGCGTAGAATAATGACGCTATGAGTGAATCGAATCCCCCCGCTAAGAGGCGCTTCTATCAGAACATCCTCGATGCGTACCGCCTGACCGCACGCACATACCCTGCGCTCCCGTGGATGCTTCTCGGAACAGCCGCTGTGGTGATCGCTATCTTCATGCTGGTGGCCTGGCTGTCGAACACATCATGGATTGGCTGGCTTGTCGTTGGCCTCATGGGTTCACTGACCGCAGCTCTTGCCCTTCTCAGCTTCCTGGCACGCCGCGCCCTGTTCTCACAGGTCGAAGAAACTGCGGGAGCCGTCAAGGTCGCACTGTCGCAAATCCAGAGGGGCTGGGTTATTCCCGAACAGCCTGTTGCATTTACCCGCGAGCAGGTTCTCGTCTGGCGCATCGTTGGACGCGCCGGGGTTGTTCTCATCTCCGAGGGTCCCTCCTCGCGCGTTCGTCCACTTCTGCAAGCGGAAGCAAAGCGAGTGACCAAGGTGATGCGCAACGTTCCGGTTCATCAGATTCAGGTGGGCCGCGAGGATGGGCAGATCGCCCTCAAGGATCTCCAGCGCGAGCTGCGTAAGCTCAAGAACATCCTCACCCCCGAAGAGGTCCCTCAGGTTTCTGCACGCATCAACGCTCTACGTTCGGGCGAGCCGCCGATCCCCAAGGGGATTGATCCGCTTCGCGCCAAGCCGTCGCGCCGAGCTCTTCGCGGCAACTAAACAATCGTTCCAAGTGGGCAAGCACTGAGTGCTTGCCCACTTGTGTATCCACCATCCGAGACGAAAACACAATGCATACTATGCATATGCTTGCATATTCAGTACACAGTCTCGCACATACACGGATACCGAGGAACATAATCATGCACACGAAGACAATTTTCACGATGCTCACCGTAGCCAGCGCCGCGACAGCCCTGACGGCGTGCGCGGATCCGACAACGACCACGAACCCCGCAAGCTCAACAACAACAACCGCATCGAGCGCAACATCCTACGATATCTCCTCGATTCCTACGGTTGACGACATCGCAGCGCTTGTCCCCTACGATGTCAAAAAGCGGGGCACCCTGCGCAACGGGGCTTCCACCGGTTATGCCCCTGCAGAGTACATGGATGCCGACGGACAGACGCCGATCGGCTACGACATCGATATCAATAAGGCACTCGCACAGGTGATGGGCCTCAATGCTGGAGAGACAAAGCACTCCGAGTTCCCGACGATCATTCCCGCCCTTGGAACGAAGTTTGATGTCGGCATTTCTTCTTTCACCATCACGACTGAACGGGAACAGCAGGTCAACATGGTGTCCTACCTGAACGTCGGATCTGCATGGGGTGTCGCCACCGGTAATCCGAAGAACTTCAACCCCTCCGATCCGTGCGGGGCGACGATTGCCGTCCAGACCGGAACGGCCCAAGAGGAATATGCGGCCACACTGTCGGACGAATGTGTCGCAGCAGGAAAGGGGAAGATCACCGTCATGCCCCACGAGCTTCAGACCGACATCGCCACCAAACTCATCGGCGGACAGTACGATGCAACACTCGCCGATTCGACCGTCATTGGCTACACGAGCACCCAGTCGGGCGGCAAGATCGAACAAATCGGCGAGACCTTCGAATCAGCACCTCAGGGCATCGCGATCGCGAAGGATGACGCCCAGCTCACCGAAGCAGTCCAGAAGGCGATGCAGTACCTGATGGATAACGGCTACCTGACAGACATCCTGGCCACCTACGGTGCCGACAATGCGGCTCTCACAACCGCAGAGCTGAACCCCAGCGTCAACTGACTCGTGACGCGCCACGCATAATATGCATTTATATGCATATGGGTGCATAATGGTAGCAATCACGGGCTTTGGCCCACTCCCATCGGAAGGCACATCATGACCATCTCGAAGGCTCACGCCCTCATCGCACTCGCAGCTGCCGCTGCTCTCCCGCTCGCCGCTTGCGCGGACCCGACGTCGACCAGCTCGTCGACCAGCGGCTCGGACGCATCGGCAACCACCGCAGCCACGACCTCGTACGACGTGTCGAAGATTCCGACCGTTGACGAGATCGCTGCCCTGGTTCCAGACGAGGTCAAAGCGCGCGGCACGCTGCGAAATGGTGCGTCTGCCGACTACGCCCCTGCCGAATTCCTCGGTGACGACTCACAGACTCCGCAGGGATACGACGTCGACATCAACAAGGCGCTGGCCAAGGTCATGGGCCTCAGAGAGGGAACGACCAGCCACGCGGAGTTCCCGACGATCATCCCGGCACTGGGCACCAAGTTCGACGTCGGTATCTCGTCCTTCACGATTACCTCCGAGCGCGAGGAGCAAGCAAACCTGATTGCTTACGTCCAGGTAGGCTCCGCGTACGGCGTCGCTGCGGGCAACCCGAAGAACTTCGATCCGACCAACCCCTGTGGCAAGACGATCGGCGTGCAGACCGGTACCGCGCAGGAAGACTACGCGACCGAGCTGTCGGACAAGTGCGTAGCCGACGGCAAGGACAAGATCACGGTCATGCCGCACGACCTGCAGACCGACATTGCTACGAAGGTCATTGGCGGCCAGTACGACGCCACTTTCGCTGACTCGACTGTCATCGGTTACACCGCAAATCTCTCGAGCGGCAAGATCGAGCAGGTCGGTGACGTCGTCGAGTCCGCGCCGCAGGGCGTGGCCGTCAGCAAGAACGATGAGCAGCTGACCCAGGCCATCCAGAAGGCCATGCAGTACCTGATGGACAACGGGTACCTCAAGGACATCCTGACCACCTATGGCGCTCAGGACGCAGCCCTGACCACCGCCGAGCTGAACCCGGCGACGAACGACTGAGGATCTCATGGCAACCATCAAAGACGGCGTCGAGCTGATCGACGCGAAGCCGGTTCCGCGCCCCGGGAGGTGGGCGAGCGCAATCGTCGCCGCGATACTCGCAGCGATGGCCGCTCACGCGCTCATCACGAACACGAACTTCCAGTGGCAGGTCGTTTTCCAGTGGCTGTTCTCGCGTTCGATCATGCAGGGTGTGCTCTTCACGATCATTCTGACGGTCCTCGCAATGGTGGTCGGCACCGCGCTGGCGATCACGATGGCGATTATGCGTCAGTCCGTGAACCCGGTCCTGCGCTGGGTCGCGATGGCCTACATCTGGTTCTTCCGTGGAACTCCTATCTACACGCAGCTGATTTTCTGGTCGCTGCTGCCCACGCTGTACCCGACGCTGTCTTTCGGTGTGCCGTTCCTCGGCTCGCTGTGGGGCTGGGAGCTGAGCTTCGATACGGCCACCTATTTCACGCCGTTCTGGATGGCTTTCATCGGCCTGGGCCTGAACGAAGGCGCCTACCTGGCTGAGATTATGCGCGCCGGCCTGTTGAGCGTCTCGAAGGGCCAGTGGGAGGCTGCCACCGCTCTGGGCATGCCGCGCGGAACGATCTTCCGCCGCATCATCCTGCCGCAGGCGATGCGCGTGATTGTCCCGCCGATTGGCAATGAGACGATTTCGATGCTCAAGACGACCTCCCTGGTCTCGGCGATTCCCTTCACCCTAGAGCTCACGTTCATTGCGCGTCAGCGCGGCCAGGCGACTTTTGCGCCCGTGCCTCTCTTGATTGCTGCAGCGATCTGGTACCTCGTTATCACGAGTCTGCTGATGTGGATTCAGTCCTTCATTGAGAAGTACTACGGCAAGGGGTTCGAGCGCCGCGACAATGCTGGAACTGGCTCCCCCACCACCTCCGCGAAAGACGACGGGGATGATGAGGACAAGGCCACCAAGCTCAAGTTTTTGGATGTGACACCATGACGACCACGACACCCATGGTCTCCGTGCGCGGAGTCCACAAGTTCTTCGGCGACCTGCACGTCCTGCGGGGTATTGACCTGGATATTGCTCCGGGTGAAGTATGCGTGATCCTCGGTCCATCTGGCTCCGGCAAGTCAACACTCTTGCGTTGCCTGAACATGCTCGAGGACATCAGTGCTGGTCGCGTCTTCGTCGACGGAGAGTTGCTCGGTTACCGCGAGGACGACAATGGCGTGCTGCATGAGCGTCACGATAAGGAGATCGCTGCCCAGCGTTCCCGCATCGGCATGGTGTTCCAGCGCTTCAACCTGTTCCCGCATATGACGGCTCTCGAAAACGTCATGGAGGCCCCGATCCAGGTCCTGAAGCGCTCGAAGAGCGAGGCGCGCGAGCAGGCACTCGAGCTCCTCGATCGCGTGGGTCTGGCTGATCGTGCGGACCACTACCCCGCCGAGCTCTCGGGTGGCCAGCAGCAGCGCGTGGCCATCGCCCGTGCGCTGGCGATGGATCCGGAGATCATGCTCTTTGACGAGCCGACCTCCGCACTTGATCCCGAGCTTGTCGGCGAGGTCCTCCAGGTGATGCAGGATCTCGCGGCGTCCGGCATGACGATGGCTGTCGTTACCCACGAGATCGGTTTTGCCCGTGAGGTGGCAGATCAGGTGGTATTCATGGACGGCGGCGTGATCGTTGAGGCCGGCGCTCCCGCCGAGGTCATCGACAACCCGCAGTCGGAGCGTACCAAGGAGTTTTTCTCCAAGGTACTCTGATCATTATTCGACGAGGCCGGGGCTGGGTTCTCCCAGTCCCGGCCTTTGTCGCAGGAACGGCGCCTCGACCGCGGCGTGCAGATGTCGCGTGTCAGGTCAGGGTGACGAGGTCGAGGTAGCTGTCGTCCCACAGGTCCTCGTCGGCGTCCGGAAGAAGCAGGACACGCTCGGGGTTGAGGGCTGTGACAGCGCCCGGATCGTGGGTGACGAGGATGACGGCCCCCTCATAGTCGCGCAGGGCAGCGAGGATCTCTTCGCGCGACGCGGGGTCGAGGTTGTTGGTCGGCTCGTCGAGCAGCAGGACGTTGGCTCCTGAGACGACGAGCGTTGCAAGGGCAAGACGTGTCTTCTCGCCACCGGACAGGACAGACACGGGTTTCTCAACATCGTCGCCCTGGAAGAGGAACTGTCCGAGGATGTTGCGCACGTGGGTATCGTCGAGCGTGGGGGCGGCCTCGGCCATGTTCTCGCGGATTGTGCGGTTTTCGTCGAGGGTCTCATGCTCCTGTGCATAGTATCCGAGCTTGAGTCCGTGGCCTGGCACGACTCGTCCCGAGTCCGGTTCCTCGATGCCGGAGAGGAGACGCAGCAGCGTCGTCTTTCCGGCGCCATTCAGGCCGAGGACGACGACTTTCGAGCCGCGATCGATGGCGAGATCGACGCCTGTGAAAACTTCGAGCGAGCCGTACGACTTGGAGAGACCTTCGGCGGTCAGGGGGACACGCCCGGAGGGAGCGGGGTCCGGGAAGCGCAGGCGCGCCACCTTTTCCTGTGCGACCTCCTGCCCGGCCTGGGCGAAGAGCTCCTCGGCGCGGCGCAGCATCTGCTGGGCGGCCACAGCCTTCGTTGCCTTTGCGCGCATCTTTTCGCCCTGAGCCTTCAGATGCTCGGCTTTTTTCAGCGCATTAGCGCGTTCCTTACGCCGCCGCCGCTCGTCTTCCTCACGCTGCTTGAGGTATGCCGCCCACCCGAGGTGGTAGATGTCGATCTGAGCACGATTCGCATCCAGGTAGAACACCTGGTTGACCGTGTCACCGAGGAGCTTGACGTCGTGGGAAATAATCATGACGCCACCGGGGAACGTCTTAATCCAGTCGCGCAGCCAAATGATTGAATCGTGGTCGAGGTGGTTCGTGGGCTCATCCAGGAGGAGTACATCGGCGTTGGAGAAGAGCACGCGCGCCAGTTCGACGCGGCGGCGCTGGCCGCCCGAGAGCGTGTCGAGGGTCTGGTCAAGGACGCGGTCCTCGAGACCGAGGGAATGGGCGATCTGCGCCGCCTCGGCGTTGGCGGCCCATCCTCCGGAGTTCGTGAATTGCTGGTCGAGTTTGACGTAGCGTTCCATGGCGCGCTGCTGCCGAGCGCCCTCGGTCGTCGACATCTCATGTTCGGCTTTGCGAATGCGCGCGATGATCGAATCAATGCCACGCACGGAAATAATGCGATCCCGGGCCTTCATCTGAGGGTCACCCACGTGCGTATCCTGAGCGAGGTAGCCGACGGTGCCGTTGGAGGTAATCGTTCCCGTGTGCTCGGCGGCGCCCCCGCGATCAGCCTCGCCTGCAAGCAGGCGCATCGTCGTGGTCTTACCGGCGCCGTTACGGCCGACGAGGCCGATGCACATGCCTTTATCGATTCGGAAGCTCGCGTGGTTGACGAGCTCGCGGGCACCGATACGCAATGAGAAATCCTGGACGTTAATCACCCTCCAAGAGTAGAGGGAGGGGTGCCTGTGGGCGAATCAACCCACGCCGGTACGCCTCCCGATGCGCGCAACGGCACGATCAACAGGCACAATGGATGTCGGGTATCACCCGATCTGTGAGTCAATCTGCGAGGTTTTCATACCATGTCCGACAGCCCTATTCCGTCTGGATCGGCGCGCCCTACGCGCGCCCTTGACATCATCTCCGTCGCTTTCGTGGCGCTGCTGCTCATTTCCAATATCGCCGCGACCAAGGCGTTTATGCTGGGCACGTCCACGCACTATCTCATTTTTGACGGAGGTGCGATCCTCTTCCCGTTGACGTACATCATCGGCGATGTGCTCTCGGAAGTGTACGGTTTTGCGCGCGCCAGGCGCGTCATCATCATGGGCTTTGTCGCCTCATTCCTCGCATCCCTGACCTTCTTTGTCGTTCAGTACCTGCCTCCCGCACCCGATTACGAAAACCAGGAAGCATTCGCCGCGGTCCTCGGTGTCGTGTGGCGCGCGGTTGTGGCTTCTCTTGCCGGTTATCTGGCTGGCCAGCTCCTCAACTCCTACGTGCTCGTGTGGATCCGTCGCCGCTGGGGCGCCAAGCATCTGTGGGCACGGCTGATCGGCTCGACGGTCGTCGGTGAGGCAGCGGATACCATCCTCTTCTGCACGATCCTGTTCTACGGTGAGATGACGCTGGGTAACTTCATCAACTACACGGTGACCGGGTACTTCTACAAGGTCCTCCTGGAGGTCATTCTTCTCCCCGTCACCTATCCGGTGATCGCCGCCATCCGTCGCACTGAGGGACTGAAGAAGGACGAGGTTTTTGATCGATGACCGACAACTGGCTCTCCTCCCCCGCTCCCAAGCAGCTCACGCCGTTCGAGGCCCCGGCCTCGTCGGGCGGTCACTGCCCTGACCGCGGATTTACGATCGGCACACGTCTGGACGCGCACGGCGGCCTGGGACGAACCGGCGTCGTTCATACCGCGCACGGTGATATTCGCACCCCCCGCGTTCATCCCCGTCGGCACCAAGGCAAACGTTAAGGCACTGACCCCCGAGATGGTACGCGGTCTGGGTGCCCAGGCAGTGCTGGCTAATGCCTATCACCTCTATCTCCAGCCCGGTTCCGATATCGTTGACGAGGCGGGCGGTTTCGGCCAGTTCATGAACTGGTCGGGCCCCACGTACACCGATTCTGGCGGTTTCCAGGTGTTGTCGCTGGGCGCCGGCTTCAAGAAGGTGCTGTCGCAGGAGTTTTCCGGTCACGCCGACCCAACAGATCCCGCCGTGCAGATGCAGGCGATCAATGCCTCGAACGCGGTTGTCGATAACGACGGTGTGATCTTCTCCAGCCATATCGATGGGTCGAAGCACCGTTTCAACCCCGAGGTGTCGATGGGCATCCAGCACCAGCTCGGCAGCGACATCATGTTCGCATTTGACGAGCTCACAAGCCTCCTTCACCCACGCTCCTACCAGGAGGAATCGCTCGAGCGCACGCACGCATGGGCTGCCCGCTGCCTCGCCGAACACAAGCGCCTCACCGTGGAACGCTCCCACAAGCCGTATCAGCAGCTCTGGGGCGTCATTCAGGGCGCTCAGTGGGAGGATCTGCGTCGTCACGCGGCTCGCACGATGGCCAACATGGACGTCGATGGCCAGCGATTCGACGGATTCGGCGTGGGCGGTGCGCTTGAGAAGGAAAACCTCGGCACGATCGTGTCGTGGGTGTGCGAGGAGCTCGGCGAGGATCGTCCTCGCCATCTCCTGGGGATCTCCGAACCAGAGGACCTTTTTGCGGGTGTCGCAGCAGGTGCGGACACCTTCGATTGTGTGAATCCGTCGCGCGTCGCGCGCAACGCCGCGATCTACACCCCCGATGGTCGATTCAACATCACGAACGCACGCTTCAAACGCGACTTCACGCCGCTCGTCGATGGCTGTGGATGCTACACCTGCACGCACTACACGCGTGCGTATATCCATCACCTCTTCAAGGCGAAGGAAATCCTGTCGGCGACGCTTGCCACCATTCACAACGAGTGGTTCACGCTGCGCCTCGTGGACGCTATCCGCGCCTCCATCGAGGATGGTTGTTTCGATGAGTTCCGTTCCGACATGCTCGGCCGCTACGAAGCTGGTCGACGCCGCTAACTCCTGGGAGTAGTCATGAGCTTCAACGACAATATCCACTTGGATCCGTCCCGTGTCAGCACCTCGGGAGCGGGACGCAAGATTGCAGGGGCCGGCGGTGGATCGATTCTCGGTGTCCTGCTGATCCTCGGTTTTTCCTACTTCACGGGGATCGATCTCACCAGTCTCCTGTCTTCGTCACCGCAGACCTCCTCCTCATCCTCCTCGTCGGTGGATGTCTCATCGTGTCAGACAGGAAAGGATGCAAACGAGCGCGTCGAGTGTCGAATGGTTGCGACCGCACAGTCTCTTGACGCCGTCTGGAAGACGCAGCTGGCCGATCAGAGGACCGGCGTAACCTACGAGCTTCCTGACTTTCAGATCTTCACGGATTCGGTATCGACCGCCTGTGGGAACGCGACGAGCGCCGTTGGTCCGTTCTATTGCCCCGGTGATTCCACCGTGTACCTGGACCTCGGTTTCTTTAACGACATGGTCTCGCAGTACGGCGCCTCGGATTCGGTGCTTGCTCAGGAGTACGTCGTTGCCCACGAGTGGGGCCACCACATCCAAAATCTCCAAGGAGTGTTCCGCGCTCACGACACTCGTGAAACGGGCGCTCAAGGTGCTGGCGTGCGCTCGGAGCTTCAGGCGGACTGCTATGCGGGCGTGTGGATGCACTGGGCGTCGAATACGCCCGATCCATCGACGGGTACGCCCTATCTGAAGACGCCGACCACCGATCAGATTCGCGGCGCCCTTCAGACCGCGCAGGCGATCGGCGACGACCGCCTCCAAACCAAGTACCAGGGTTCGTCCAATCCCGAGACTTGGACGCACGGTAGCGCCGACCAGCGCGCGACGTGGCTGCAGCGCGGCCTCGACTCCGGTGACATCTCTACGTGCGATACATGGTCCGCGTCGCAGGTGTGAGCATTCTGCGGGTCGGTACAATTGAATTCGCCGATTCCCAGGAGGAAGTCATGACACGCAGCATCGTCGAGCAAGCCCACGACATGTACGACGCGGTCCCTTACGAGGTTCCCGTGCCGGACGAGTCGCTGTTCAGCCTCTTGGATAATGCGGCGCGCCTGTATCCCGATCGAATTGCCCTCGATTACTTTGGTGCAACGACCACGTATGCTCAGGTGCGCGAGCAGGTGCTCAAGGCAGCGCAAGTCTTGCACGAGGCCGGGGTTCGCTCCGGCGACACGGTAGCCATCGCGCTTCCCAACTGTCCGCAGGCATTCGTTGCTTTCTACGCGTGCATGCGTATCGGAGCCGTCGCTGCACAGCACAATCCGTTGGCCCCAGCCTCGGAGATCGCGGGGCAGCTGGAACGCCACGGCGGCAGGGTTGCAATCGTGTGGGAAAGTGTGTGGACTCCTACCCGCTCGATGTTCTCGACACGGTGTTTACGGTCGATATTTCGCACGGCATGCCGATGTCACAGCGTGTGCTTCTTCGTCTGCCCGTCGCCCGCGCACGGCAGACTCGCAATCAGTTGCGTGGTTCCGTCCCCGCGCAGACGCGCTCCTGGGACCGTGCCACGGCCTCGTCCGCGCCGATTGATCCGAACCATCCGCTGCCCACAGGCGATGACCGCGCGGTCATCCTGCACACCTCGGGCACCAACGGCGTGCCGAAGTCTGCACCGCTCACCCACCGCAATATCGGTGTCAACGTCAACCAGTGCATGTTCTGGGTGTGGAAGCTGCACGAAGGCGCCGAAACGTTCTTCTCCCTACTCCCCTACTTCCATGCCTTTGGTCTGACATTCTTCCTGTGCGCCTCGGTGCGTAAGGCTGCCACCCAGGTGCTGCTACCGAAGTTCGATGCACAGATGGCACTCGACGCGCACAAGCGACGTCCCATCACGTTCTTTGTGGGCGTGCCGCCGATGTTCGAGCGCATCCTGCGCCAGGCTCACAAGACAAATACCGACATCACCTCCATCCGATACGCGGTAGCCGGAGCTATGCCTCTATCAACCACGCTTGCAGATGACTGGGAGAAAACCACGGGTGGCATGATCGTCGAAGGCTATGGCCTCTCAGAAACGGCGCCGGTCCTGACGGGCGCTCCCCTGTCGGACAAACGCCGCCACGGCGTCCTTGGCGTACCGTTCCCGTCGACGCAGCTACGCCTTGTCTCTCTCGAGGACGACACGGTCGATGTTGAGGACGGGCAGCCCGGCGAGATCATCGTGCGTGGCCCGCAGGTATTCGATGGATACCTGGACGCACCCGAGGAGAGTGCGCGCGTCTTTACCTCCGAGGGGTGGTTCAAGACCGGTGACATCGGGGTCAACAGTGACGGCTTCATCTCGATGGCTGACCGTAAAAAGGAACTGATTCTCTCGGGAGGGTTCAACGTCTACCCCTCCCAGGTCGAGGCAGCGATCCGATCCCATCCGGCGGTGTCTGACGTCGCCGTTGTCGGGGTTCCCGTGAACGATGCAACCGAAGAGGTTGCCGCCGCGATCATCATGGAAGACGGCAGTGCACCACTGACTCTTGAGGAAGTGCGCGCCTGGGCTGAAAAGACCATTGCCCACTACGCTCTCCCCCGCCAGCTGGTCGTCATCGCCGAACTGCCGCGCAACCAGATGGGCAAGATCCTTCGTCGTAAGGTCGCGCAGCTCGTGCGCGAGAGGCTCGGACGCGAGTAGCCTGCGCCGGCACCGCCAGCTACTCTATTCGGCCCGACCTCGACCTCGAGGCAAACGCAACTCCTTCGTTTCTCCCGCCACAACGACAAATCCCCCGGGAACCTATGCTCCCGGGGGGGATTTGCTTCACGTAGCGCTCAGACGTTGAAGCCGATCGCTCGCAGCTGCTCACGGCCGTCGGGCGTGATGCGATCCGGGCCCCACGGCGGCATCCAGACCCAGTTGATCTGAACGTCGTCGGTCACTGCCGACAGGATTGTCTGCGCCTGGCGCTCGATCACGTCAGTCAGCGGGCAGGCAGCCGACGTCAACGTCATGTCGAGGCGAACCTGGTTTTCAGAGCCGATCACGACGCCGTACACCAGGCCAAGATCGACAATGTTGATGCCCAGTTCGGGATCGATGACGTCCTTGAGGGCCTCCAGCACATTTTCGGCTGCCAGCGTGCCCTGCTCGATGACGTCGGTGCCGTCGATCTGGCGGGTGGGCACCTCGGCGCTAGGAGCTTGCGCCTGAGCGGGCGCGCCGAAGCGCTGCTCGACCGGCTCAGACTGAGCCATCGGGTTACTCATTCCTGTTCCTTTACTGATCGGCGGGCTCGCCCGCGGTGGAGATATCGATGCCGGACTTGGCCATGGCATCGCGGAGCGCATACCACCCCAGGAGCGCACACTTGACGCGATTGGCGAATTGGGAGGTGGATTCCAGAGCGGCTGCGTCACCGAGGTCGTCGAGAATCTCATCGTCGACGCCAAGATTACGCGAATGCATCATGACTTCCATGTCTCGGTAGAGACGACCGATTTCCTCGGCGGACTTTCCCTGGGTCAGGTCGGTCATCATGGACAGCGATGCGCGCGAGATCGAGCAGCCATCGCCTTCCCACTGGAGGGAGGCGAGATGATCACCATCGAGCGACACGCCCAGCGTGACCTCGTCACCGCAGGTGGGATTGACCTGGTGGGACGATGCGTCCATGCCCGACGGGTCACCTGCGCCGTGCTTTCACGAGCGTGATCCAGGATGACCTGCTGATACAACTGTTCAAGACTGCCCATGGTTTCCTTTCATACCCAGCGATCACGTGCAATTCTACTAACCGAAGAAGCTGCGCACCTTCGACAGTCCGTCAACGAGGCGTTCAATTTCCTCGGCGGTAGTCGTCGGGGCAACTGACGCACGTGCGGAGGAACGCACCTGGAAGAACGTATGCAGTGGGATCGCACAGTGGTGCCCGACTCGGACCGCGACATCCACCGAGTCCATGAACTGACCCACGTCGTGGGGGTGCACGCCGTCCACGGCGAAGGCAACGACACCGATGCGATCAACGTCCGAGTCGGGGCCGAGAACCCTGATGCCATCGATCGACGAGATGCCGTCGAGCATCATGGACGTGAGCGCGTGTTCGTGTGCTTCCACGCGATCCATACCGAGCGCCGACATGTAGCGCAGCGCCTGCGACCAGGCTGCGATCTGAGCGACGGGCTGCGAGCCTGCTTCAAAACGCTCGGGCGGTGCCATGAAGGTAGATTCCTCCATGGTGACCCATTCGATCATGGAGCCACCGGTGAGGACAGGTGGCATCGCCGCGAGGAGCGACCGACGTCCCCACAGTGCACCGGCACCCGTGGGGCCGAGCATCTTGTGCGAGGAGAACACCGCGAAGTCAACGTCGAGCTCTGAGAGGTTCAGCGCCATGTGCGCGCTGGACTGACAGGTATCGAGGAGGACGAGCGCGCCGACGGCACGGGCCGCCGCGCTCACGGCCGCGACGGGTGAAACGGCGCCGGTCACGTTAGACACGTGGGTGAATGCGACGAGACGAGTGTTCGGTGTGATGACCGAGAGCGTCTCCAGGTCAATGCGACCGTCCGGTGTCAGGTCGAGCCAGGCGAGCTCGGCGCCCGTACGCTGGCATAGCTGCTGCCATGGGACGATGTTCGCGTGGTGCTCGGCGCGCGTGCAGACGATACGATCGCCGGGTCCCACGCGCAGCGACGCCCATTCAGCGCCGCCCATGCCCTGAGAAGCATTACCCATCGAGAGAGCGACCAGATTGATCGCCTCGGTCGCGTTCTTCGTCCAGACGATTTCGTCTGCCGACACACCGACAAACGAGGCCAGAGCACCGCGTGCACTCTCAAATGCGTCGGTCGCTTCGTCGCCAAGCAGGTGCGTGCCCCGGTGGACCGCGCCATTACTGCGGCGATAAAAGTCGGCCTCGGCGTCGATGACGCATGCGGGCTTCTGGGATGTCGCGGAGGCATCCAGGTACGCAATGGGCGCGCCGCCGCGCCCGACGCGACTCAGAATCGGAAAAATCCGAACGAATCGCGTCGAGCTCGGCGGCGGTAAAGTCTCGCGACACGGCGATCAGAGACCCAGGTACTTGTCGTAGCCGTTCTCTTCGAGCTCGTCGGCCAGCTCGGGACCACCCTGAGCGGCGACGTGGCCGTCGACGAAAACGTGAACGTGGCTGGGCTTGATGTAGCGCAGGATGCGGGTGTAGTGCGTGATGAGCATGACGCCGCAGCCGGTCTCGCCGTGGACGCGGTTGACGCCCTCGGACACGATGCGCAGGGCGTCGACGTCGAGGCCGGAGTCGGTCTCGTCGAGGACAGCGAACGAGGGCTTCAGGAGCTCCATCTGGAGGATCTCGAGGCGCTTCTTCTCGCCGCCGGAGAAGCCGACGTTGACATCGCGCTCGGCGAAGTCGGGGTCCATGCGCAGGTTCTCCATGGAGGTCTTCATTTCCTTGACCCACGAGCGCAGGGCGGGTGCCTGGCCGTCGATCGCGGTCTTCGCGGTGCGCAGGAAGTTCGAGACGGACACACCAGCCACCTCGACGGGGTACTGCATGGCGAGGAACAGGCCCGCCTTGGCGCGCTCATCGACGCTCATCTCGGTGATGAGCTGATCGTCGAGCCAGGCCTCACCCGAGGTGATCTCGTAGTCGGGGTGACCGGCGAGCGCATAGGCCATGGTGGACTTACCGGAGCCGTTGGGGCCCATGATGGCGTGGATTTCGCCGGAGTTGATCGTCAGGTTGACGCCCTTGAGGATCTCCTTGGGGCCTTCGGCGGTCTCGACGGAGACGTGCAGATCCTTAATACGCAGAGTCGACATATGTATTCCTTACAGCTCAGTTGTTACGGGACTTGGCCAGCTCGGCCTCGACGGTTGCCATGAGGTGGTCGACCACCTCGGGGACGCCGATCTGGTTGATCAGTTCGGCGAAGAAGCCGCGCACGACCAGGCGGCGTGCCTCGTGCTCAGGAACACCACGGCTCATCAGGTAGAACAGCTGCTCGTCGTCGAAACGACCGGTCGCAGAGGCGTGTCCGGCGCCTTCGATCTCGCCGTTCTCGATCTCGAGGTTGGGTACGGAATCGGCCTTGGCACCCTCGGTGAGCACCAGGTTGCGGTTCAACTCGTACGTGTCCGTACCGTCTGCGGCCTCGCGGATCAGGCAGTCACCGATCCACACCGAGTGCGCGTCCTTCCCCTGCAGGCGCCCTTGTAGGTGACGCGCGAGAAGCACTTCGGCTGCGAGTGGTCCACGAAGACACGGTGCTCGAGATGCTGGCCGCCGTCCACGAAGTAGATGCCCAGCATGGTGAGCTCGGCGCCCGGACCTCGGAAGTCGGTGTCCGCGCACAGACGCACGAGGTCGCCGCCGAAGGTGACGACGATGTGGGTCAGCTTGGAGTCGCGTCCCAATGCCAGGCGCTGGTTCGAGGCGTGCAGGACGGTGTCGTCCCATTCCTGCAGCGACACGACGGTCAGGTTCGCGCTGTCGCCCGTTTCGACCTCGACGGTCTGGTTGAGCGCAGCCTGCGCGGAACCGCTGTGCGAGAGGATCACCGTCGCCTTGGAGAAAGCGCCTGCGCGAATCACGAGGTGCTGTGCACGGGTGCCTTCGACGTCTGCGACGTTGATGCGCACGGGGGCGTCGAGCTCGGCCTCGGCCGGGATCTCGACAACGGTCGCACGCTCGAAACCGTTCCACGCGACGACCGCAGTACGGTCGCCGGGCGCGAGCACGGTTCCGAGGCGCAAGTCATCGCGCGACACCGACTCGACGAGAACGGAATCAGGAGCGTCAACCGCAACGGGCGCGTCGCCTGCGTCGTAGTTCGCCGGCTTCAAAGAGGCGCTCGATGCGGCGCATCGGGGTGAAACGCCAGTCTTCCTCGCGTCCGTGAGGGGCGGGAATGTCGTTCAGGTTGAACGAGGTGGGACGATCCGCGCGCGACGGGTGTGCCCTCTCGGCGTCAGCCCCGTGCGAGTGGGCCTTGTTCATGGTCTCGACAATAGTGTTGGGGGTCGTCATCAGCCGACGGATCCTTCCATCTGCAGTTCAATGAGGCGGTTGAGCTCGAGGGCATACTCCATCGGCAGCTCTTAGCGATCGGCTCAACGAAGCCACGCACGATCGTCGCCATGGCCTCGTTCTCGTCGAGGCCTCGGCTCATCAGGTAGAACAGCTGATCGGCGCTCACCTTGGTCACGGTCGCCTCGTGTCCCATCTCGACATCGTCCGTACGCACGTCCACGTACGGGTACGTGTCGGTACGCGAGATCTTGTCCACGAGCAGGGCGTCGCACAGGACGTTCGACTTGGAGTGGCGTGCACGTGCGTTGACCTGGACGAGGCCACGGTAGGACGTGCGGCCACCGCCACGCGACACGGACTTCGACACGATCGATGACGAGGTGTGGGGTGCCATATGCACCATCTTCGCGCCGGTGTCCTGCTGCTGGCCGGGGCCGGCAAAGCCGATGGACAGCGTTTCGCCGCGGGCGTGTTCGCCCATCAGGAAGCAGGCGGGGTACTTCATGGTGATCGCGGCACCCATGTTGCCGTCGACCCATTCCATGGTTCCGCCTTCTTCGACGATGGCACGCTGAGTCACCAGGTTGAGAACGTTCGTCGACCAGTTCTGAATGGTCGTGTAACGCACGCGCGCGTCCTTCTTCACGAAGATCTCGATGACACCGGAGTGCAGCGAGTTCTCATCGTAAATCGGGGCGGTGCAGCCCTCCACGTAGTGCACGTAGGAGCCCTCGTCGGCAATGATGAGCGTGCGCTCGAACTGCCCCATCGCCGAGGTATTAATGCGGAAGTACGCCTGCAACGGAATGGTCACGTGCACGCCCTTGGGAACGTACACGAACGAGCCACCGGACCAGGCGGCCGTGTTCAGCGCGGAGAACTTATTGTCGCCCGCGGGCACACACTTGCCGAAGTACTCCTCGAAGATCTCGGGGTGTTCGCGCAGGCCCGTGTCCGTGTCGGTAAAGATGACGCCCTGGCGCTCCAGGTCCTCCTGGATCTGCTGGTAGACGACCTCGGACTCGTACTGCGCGGCGACGCCTGACACCAGACGCGACTTCTCGGCCTCCGGGATACCGAGGCGATCGTAGGTGTCACGGATTTCTTCGGGGAGATCTTCCCAGTCGTTGACCTGGCGATCAGTGGGGCGCACGTAGTACTTGAACGCATCGAAATCCACGTGGGACAGATCCGGTCCCCACGCGGGCATCGGCTTGCGCTCGAAAAGCTCGAGTGCCTTGAGACGACGTTCGCGCATCCACTGCGGCTCGTCCTTCACGTCCGAGATAAAGCGGACGATTTCTTCGTTAATGCCGGTGGGGACGTCCTTTGGAGTAGTCGTCGGAGTCGTGCCAACCGTACTCATAACCGCCGATCGACTCGATGATCTCGTCATCGGTCATACGACGGTCCTCAGCGCCCGAGGCGGGTGCCTGCGTCATTGTTGTATCAACCTCTCGTTCTTACCTGTGTGCTACTTGCGTCGCACGTTCCGCGCTCCGGGGCGAATCACGGGCATACCCACGGGAATGTGGGTCGTGCACACGTGTCCACCACCGGCGAGCGTGGAAAGTCTTTGCACATGGACGTCGAGGAGCTTGCCAAAAGCGATTGTCTCGGCGTCACATAACTGCGGGAAGTCGCCCGCAACGTTTTGGATGGGGCAATGGCCCTGGCAGAGTTGGACGGCAAGCGTGCCTCCGCCAATATCGCGCACGGTCGCGGCATAGCCGTCTTGCGTCAAGGCGTCAGCGAGGGCCTGCGCACGCACGCGAGGATCCGTCCCGGCATCGCGCACGATCGGGGCGTATCGCCGTTCGATCTCGCGTGAACGTGCCGCAGCGAACGATTCGACCGCTTCCTCTCCCCCCGAGCTGCCCAAGATATCCCAGCGCTTTGGTAGCAAGGTCTGAGTAACCGTCAGCCAGGTGAACATGAGCGCGTTCCGTTGCGACGTAATGCCGGGCGGGACGTCCCCGTCCTCGCTTGGACGGTGCGCCTGGCTCGTGTTCCGCGATCTCTTTGGATTCGAGCAACAACGTGATGTGGCGCCGAACGGCAGCGGTTGTCAGCCCTAAGACCTTCGCAATTGACGAGGCCGTGACCGGCCCCTTTTCGACGATGAGATCGAGCACCTGCTGTCGGGTCGTGGCGTCTGATTCCTCTGCCACCTGTCCTCCGCTCCGACGCTTCACGCGTGCGTCTCCGTGTGCTTTTCTCTGGAAACGAGTGTACGCCAATTTAGATAAATCGGCGTTGCGAAAAGCGGATCGGAGTGTCGGACAGCCCACAAGTCGAGGGACTTAGGGCCCAGGGCTCGTTAGCTACCGCATCCACGGAGCATCGGCGGCCCTCAATCCCTCCCAATTGCGACCGCGAGCTGCATGCGCCGCGAGGATACCGATGACAGCAGAAGGGCTATGCAGTCGACCAGAGAGCACCATGTCGAGAGCCTGGTCCAGCGGGACCCACGCATACTGCATCGTCGCTTCCTCATCCTCACGCTCGAAGACCGTTCCGGTCGCCTCGAGGTCCCGAGCGAGGAAAACACGCAGAGGCTCATTCGTGCCGCCGGGCGACGTCAAAAAATCGACGAGGACCTCCCATCGGCCAGCCTTCATGTCGGTCTCTTCCGCGAGCTCACGCTCGGCGGCAATCAGCGGATCTTCGCCAGGAATATCAAGGAGGCCAGCGGGAATCTCCCACAGATTGGCCTGCACCGGATGACGGTACTGGCGTTCCATGAGGATCTCCTCAGCCCCCGCCTCGCCGCGCATCGCCACGACGGCCACAGCACCCGGATGACGGGTGTACTGACGCACCACCGGGTCCTGCCCCTTCACGACAACGACATGATCTTCGACCATGTCGACGATACGGCCGCTCCACACGACATCGCTCGCAGCAACCTCGTGAGGGCTCGGCTGATCCGCGATCGCCCGGACCTGGTCGCTCGACAGAAAATGCATGTCGTCTCTCATTCCTTTTCGTCAGAGCGCGAAGAGTAACGTCCCACGTGACGCTTCAACGCAGCTTCAATCAGTCCCGCGAACAGCGGGTGCGGGCGCGTCGGACGACTCTTGAACTCCGGATGCGCCTGCGTTGCAACATAGTAGGGGTGCACAGCCGAATCAAGCTCGACGAACTCAACAAGCGAACCATCCGGAGAGGTGCCGGAAATCTTCAAGCCCGCCGCTTCGAGGCGGTCGCGGTAGGCATTGTTGACCTCGTAACGGTGACGGTGCCTCTCGCTCACCTCGGTCGTTCCATACGCGGTGGCGACAATCGAATTCGGGACGAGGCGAGCGGGGTATGCGCCGAGACGCATCGTGCCACCCATATCGCCACCCCCATCGACGAATTCGTGCTGGTCAGCCATCGTGTGGATGACGGGTTCGGTCGTATCGGGGTCCATCTCAGTCGACGAAGCTCCCGGAATACCGGCGAGGTGACGGGCAGCCTCGATCACCATGCACTGCAGTCCCAGGCACAGGCCCAGGGTCGGGACACGATGCTCGCGTGCCCAGCGCAGCGCACCGAGCTTGCCTTCAATGCCACGAATGCCAAATCCACCGGGAACGACGATTGCATCCACACCGGCGAGCTCACGCGCAGCCCCTTCGGGCGTCTCGCACGTATCCGATGCGACCCAACGGATATCGACCCTCGCGTTGTTCGCGAAGCCGCCGTGCTTGATCGCCTCAGACACCGACAGATAGGCGTCGTGCAGGTCAATGTACTTACCGACGAGGGCAACCTCGAGCCGGTGCTTCGGGGAATGAACGCGCTCCAGCAGTTCCTTCCATTCCTTCCAGTCCACGTCGCGGAAGGACAGTCCGAGTCGCTGGACAAGGTAGGCGTCGAGGCCCTCGCGATGCAGTGTCAGCGGCACGTTGTAGATCGAAGGCACGTCGGCACACTCGATAACCGCGTCGCGGTCAACGTCGCACATGAGTGCAACCTTCGACTTGATCCCTTCGGGCAGCGCGCGATCGGTCCGCAGCACCAGCGCGTCCGGCGCGATGCCAATCGACCGCAGCGCACTGACGGAGTGCTGCGTCGGCTTCGTCTTGAGCTCACCGGCTGCAGGCAAGAACGGAATGAGCGACACGTGCACAAAGGCGACGTTCGAGCGTCCGAGGTCGTGGCGCACCTGACGGGCTGCCTCGAGGAAGGGCTGCGATTCGATGTCACCAACCGTGCCGCCAATTTCGGTGATGATGACGTCGGGGCGATTGCCGTTCTCGTCGGGCTGCGCCTGGCGACGCATCACATTTAATCTCGTCAGTGATATGCGGAATAACCTGAACGGTATCGCCCAGATACTCGCCGCGGCGTTCCTTAGCGATAACCGTGGAGTACACCTGGCCTGTCGTCGCATTTGCAGCACCCGACAGGTTCACATCCAAGAAGCGTTCGTAGTGGCCGATATCGAGATCGGTTTCCGCGCCATCCTCCGTCACGAAAACCTCGCCGTGCTGGAAGGGATTCATCGTGCCGGGATCGACATTGATGTAGGGATCGAGCTTCTGCATGACCACATGCAGTCCCCGGGAGCGAAGCAACCTACCCAAGCTGGAGGCGGTCAGGCCCTTGCCCAACGAGGACACAACGCCACCCGTGACAAAAATATGCTTGGTCATGGAATTTTCCGCACGCGCCGTGCGCATTGAAGTACTCACCATGGAACTTCAGCCTAACACTCCTGGCATGAATCGGCCCCCGGGATCTGGGCAGATCACCAGGGACCGACGAGCAAAATTGCGTCCTGACGCGCTTTACTTGGCGCTGGGAATGACAGACTGTGCTCCGTTACCCACACCGAAGGCGCGGGCTCCGGTGGCGGGCGTGGACAGAGCGAGCGCAGTATCGACGGCGGCCAACGTCGTACCGACCGAATCCACGGTCGTCACGGCGGTGCCGCTCGCGCGCACAGAAGTGATCATCGCGTCACGTGTCGAGGCATCACCCACGAGAACACCGGACGTCGAACCGACGGCCTGGGCCAAACCAACCCAGGCATCGGAGCTGGCGGAAACTGCCGCAGGGCTCGCGCCATTCGAGGCGACGGCCTGGGCGCGCGGTCCGACAGCAACGATAGTGGTAGCGGCGCCAGCCGGATCTTCGTCGATCGTCATGATCGGGGTAGACGCGTCCGTCAGGATCTGGCGCAGCAGGTCAGTCTCGGAACCGGTCGAGGTGAGCACCTGAACGATCGAGTAGCCGACCACGCCATCCGCACTAGCCGTCTTGGCCGCGCCGGAGCTCAGATGTGAGGCGAGCGTTGTCGACAGAGTCGTGCGGTACTGGCTCATGGACGTGGACTGCCAGTTGTCGCTCAGCGTCACGCGGCCGACGACGCTTGCACCGGCGTCGGTCAGCGTCGAACGGAGAGCAGTCACGTCATCGTCCGACGCACCGGGGAGCACGACAAGCGCGACCTTAGCACCGGTCAGCGAACCCGTAAGCGTCGAGGAAGCGAGGGCTTTCAGGCCCGCCGCCTCGGCTTCTGCCTGCGCGCTCAGCTGGGGATCGGTCGCGGTGGAAGTCGACGACGCGTTTACCCCCGCGTGGATGCGGCTCTGTAGCGGGCCAGCACCGAGGACGACTCCGACGGCGAGAGCGATGAAGATCCCGATGATCGAGACAACGTGATAGCGAAAGTTAATCATTGGGTTCCTCCAGCGGAATGCATCAGCGAGACGAAGAAAGAGGTAATCGGGTGCAACAGGTCATTTCCCCACGGGGTCGACCACAGTGCGACGCCCATCAGCCCGAGAGCGACAAGGGCGAGAAGAACGAGGGTCCAGCCGCGAGGACGCGGGCGGAATGTGGCCGCAACTGCCTGCGCGCCAATAAGTCGTGAACCAACCGCAAGCCGAGAGAAAAACGCAGGGGCAACGAGCGCTCGTCCAGCGTCCACAAGCTCAGCCTCCCCGTAGGAAACACCGGCGGTGACAACCGCAGTTGCCCCTGAGTGAGCGGCGACAACGAGGGCCGCGTCGAGAGACGTACCGGCCATGGCCACACGCTCGTAGACGATACCCATACGATCCAGCCGCTGGGCGCCAGGTGCGAGACCGTCGCCGCCGACCCGCACGATAAAGGAGCGTGCACGGCGAATGGCCTTCTCGCTCATCAAATCCGCGTCACCCACAACGAGGTCAAGGGTGAGATGGGCTTTGAGCGCAATGTCCGCTCCCCCATCGACAGCGATGACGAAAGGAGCGGCCTCCGAACGCCAGCGGGCGAGCGCGCGACAATCGCTCGCCGCTTCGCTCGCGGCGCTCACCAGCAGAATCGGACGCTTGCCGAGGCCATCGATAGAAGGCACTCCCTCACCACGCAGAACGGTCGCGCCATCCTTGGCCAGGTAGTCTTCGACCGAACCTTCAAACCCGGCGAATAAAGTGGCCGAGTCGGCGACCTCAACGTCCAGGTCCTGCGCTGACACCGCCCGACCGGTCGCAATGATGCCGCCATCAACGAGGACCTTGCCACCCGTGACGGCGACTTCCTGTCCCTCGCGCAGCGACATGATGTCTTGGCCGAGGTCATCAACGAGCGTAATACCGGCGTCGAGAATGAGGCGCGGACCGAGAGCTGCGGCTCGACCCGTCAGCGAAGGCTGCGCGTTGAGGACCGCGATAGGCGCGGCTTCAACCAGCGCAGCTGCGCTTTCGCGGTCCAAGTCCGCGACGTTGATAACGGCGATCTCTCCACGCTCGAGGCGCGTTGCCAGGTGCTTGGGACGGTCGTCGACGCGTACACGCCCCACCTGGCCCTTCGATTCCTTTGAAAGTGTTTCACTCATCCCTGCGATTGTGACACGGCGGAAGCCAAGACTTGCGAAGCGTGGCGGCGCGCCGCAGCCGAGTGCGGATCCCCACCCATCATGCGCGTCAGTTCGGCTTCGCGCGCCTCCCCGCGCACGTCACGAACCTGCGTCGTCCCGTCGTTTTTCTCAATGACGAGATGCTGGTCCCCGAAAGCGGCGACCTGGGCCAAGTGCGTCACGACGATGACCTGGCGCGACGCAGCGAGTCTCTTCAGGCGTGCGCCGACCTCCGTTGCGGTCTGCCCGCCGATGCCCGCATCGATCTCGTCAAAAATAAACGTGGAGGAAGCCTCGGTGCGCCCGAGCATCAGCTCGAGGGCGAGCATCACGCGCGAAAGTTCGCCGCCGGAGGCACCCTGACCGAGGGCACGCGCAGGAGCATGCGGGTGCGGCTGCAGGCGGAAGACAACGGTCTCACACCCGTGGGACGTCGGCTTGGTTGGATCAAGGTCAATGTGGAGCGTGGCGTCGGGCATCGACAGGGCATGTAGCTCATCGTTGACACCGTTGGCGAGTTCTGCCGCGAGCGTGGCGCGGGCGGCCGTCAGGCGGGAGCCGCATGCGAGCACATGTTCCTGCGCGGCGCGCAGTTCTTGCTCAACAAGGGCGGGGTCCGAGGCCGGAGCCGACAGCTCGGCGAGCCGAACACGCGCTTCTTGGACCCACGCGAGCAGGCCCTCAACATCGGCCGCGCGGCCTCGCAACGCATCTTTAATGGCAGCCCGACGGGCATGAATCTGCGCCAGGCGCTGCGGATCCGCGTCGAGTCGGCTCAGATAGGACGACACGTCATCAGCGAGAGCATCCAACTCGAGCGCCTGGTTGCGGGCGCGGGCGACGAAATCAGCCACGGCCTCGTCGAAGCGCGATGCCTCGTCCAGCTGCGCGTATGCACTGCGCGCAGACTCCACCGCACCCGCGTAGTCGCCGCGATCATCCCCCTTGAGATAACCGAGAGAAGCCCCCATCAGGGCGCGAAGATCCTCAACATTCGTCAGGCGCGCGGCCTCTCGCACCAGGTCCTCTTCTTCTCCTGGCTGCGGATCAAGCGCCTCGATCTGATCGATAGCCGCACGCAGATCGTCGATCTCCTCGGCCCGCTCAGACGCGTCGCCACGCAGGGAATCAAGGCGATGCTTGATATCAACGGCTGCGCGAAAAGCTGCGCGATACTCCTCCAGGACAGCCCCATGTTCGCTGCCGCCAAATTGATCCAGCGCACGTCGTTGAGCGGCCTCACCCGTCAGCCGAATCTGATCCGACTGACCATGGATCGTCACCATCGACCCGACGATATCGGCCAATACGGCAGCCGGAACGGGACGGGAACCAAGGTGCGCACGCGAGCGCCCCACCGCACGGACCGACCGACCAACGATCAGCTCGTCGCCTTCAACGAGACCACCAGCATCCTCCACGCGCGCCCCAATATCAGGCCTGATCGAAAAAATGCCATCGACCGACAGACGTTCCGTACCGCTACGCACGAGCGCAGCGTCAGCGCGAGCCCCGAGGAGAAGCTGCAGACTCGACAACACCATCGTTTTACCGGCACCAGTTTCACCGGTCACAACAACGAGCCCAGGGCCAAAGTCGACGTGCGCGTTGGCAATGACACCCAGATTGGAAATATCGAGAGATTCAATCACCGTGCAGCGTCCCTCCATCCACGTACCGGCAAATTGAACTTACGGACGAGACGCGCAGAAAACGGCGTATCGTCCACACGCACCAGCTGCACAGGAGACGATCCCACGCGTGCACGCACGACGCCACCGGCCGGGACAGTCATACGGCGCAGGCCATCACACCACATTTCCGGGGCAGTCCACATATCATCGAGGACCACGATCTCCACACACGCCGACGGGCCAACGACGAGCGGACGCGTGAACAACCCGTGCGCCGCCAACGGAGCGACAACGATTGCTTCCGTATCCGGCCACACGACGGGCCCGCCAGCGGAGAAAGAATAGGCAGTTGAGCCGGTCGGCGTCGACAAAATCATGCCATCGGCGCCGTACGTCGACACTTCTGTCCATCGACGACGAGGGCAAAATGAACGGGATGAGCGACGTCCGTGTGCATCACGACCGCTTCGTTAAGCGCCCAGTCGTCAGCCTTGGAACCGTCGGGACGCTCCATCGTCACATCCAGGGTCATGCGACGTTCGACCGAAAAATCTCCGTCGGCGATCTTGCGTGCAAGGTCACCGGTCCCCTTATCACCCAGTTCCGTCAAGAAGCCCATGTGGCCAGCATTGATACCCAGCAGAGGAACGTCCAGGGCACGCGCGCTTGACGCTGCCACCAAAAATGTTCCGTCACCGCCGATCGACAGAACCATGTCGATGCCGCCCCCAGATGCGTCTTCGACGACCTCAATATCGCGCGCGCTGAGCGCCTCCGCCAAGCTCACGGCACTCGTCACTGCGTTCGGGCGGTGACGATGGCGCACCATCAATACACGGGTCATGAGTGTCCTCCAGCAGGACCAGCAGCGACGGCCGCACGGATGTAATCGGTCAGTTCGCACGGATCGATGGGCTCAGGATAATCGCGCCGCATGTGAACGAAGTACTCGACGTTACCGCTCGGGCCGGGAAGCGGTGACGCGGCAATCGCTGCGATGTCGAGACCCAGCTCAATGGCGCATCGCGCAACCTTGTCGACCGTTTCAATGTGATGCTCCGGGTTGCGCACCACTCCCCCCCGTGCCCGAGCCTCTCTTTCCCGATCTCAAACTGAGGCTTGACCATTAACAGGAAGTCAGCGTGAGGAGCGGCCGCTGCAACCAGCGCGGGGAGCACGAGGGTCAGCGAAATGAACGACATATCCCCCACGACAAGTTCGGGCGCAGGTGCGACCGAGGCAGGATCAAGGGTGCGCACGTTCGTCCGATCGTGAACCTCGACGCGAGGATCGGACTGCAGCTTCCAGGCCAGCTGACCGTAACCCACGTCCACAGCGACGACCGAGGCGGCGCCGCGACGCAGCAAAACGTCGGTGAAGCCACCCGTCGAGGCACCCGCATCCAACGCACGGCGTCCTTCGATCACCGGCGCTCTATCACCGAGCGCGTCAAGGGCTCCTGCGAGCTTGTGCGCGCCGCGCGAGACGTACTCGGGATCATCTGACTCCTCAACGAGAATCGCCTGCGCAGGATCCATCTGACGGGCCGGCTTCAGGACAATCTGACCGTCGAGCTTCACGCGTCCGTCCTCGATCATCTGAGCAGCGGCAGATCGCGATTTCGCAAGCCCACGACGGACCAGTTCAGAATCAATACGGCGAAGCTTCACGTATCTCTCCGATCCTCATGACGGACGCGCATCTGTTCGCCAGGGACGGCCACGCCGCTGGGAACATCGGCAGACAAGGCCCGGCGCAAATCGGACTCAACGGCTTCCAGCGTCGCAATTTGCTCCGACGCTTCAAGGCCATCGAACCCGACGAGCCGAGCCTCCGTCTGTTCGCGTAGGGCCATCAGGCCTCGTCGTCCAAATCCGCTGTCGCTTCGAGGAGCTCCTCAAGCTCCTCTTCACCGGGCAGGAAAGCCGGCGTCTGCGCACCTGGCTCCGGCAGCTTGTCCGCGTTCGCGGCGACGTCGAAGAAATCGTCATCATCTGCGGGCGCCACGGTCGGCTCGGGAGCGGTGACGATACCCGCAGGATCGTCGTTGCCGACGACGGTGATCTCCGGGCACGAAGGAGCGGCCCCTGCGCCGTCCGCGTACTCCCACGCAGCGGCGGCGAGTGCACGGTAAGAGTCAATGCTGATCGTGACGGGCTCGGTCAGCTCGACATCATCGAGCGTGAGCACGCCGGAGCGAGTGGCCTTGGCGACCTGGGAGACACCACAGGTCCAGGTCCCGTCGCGATGGTGCTTGGGTGCAGGGTGAGCCTCCAGCAGGCCACGCATGTCGATGGCAAGGTAGCTGGGGCGCTGGCCGCGCGGTGCACGGATGACGTCCCTGGCCAGGTGGACACCGGTAAGAACGTGCATCGCCGGAACGCCCGCGGCAACCGCTCCCATGATGTCGGTTTCGAGCCGGTCGCCCACGGCGAGCGGGTTCTGCGCACCCACGAGCTCGCTCGCACGACGGTAGATACCAGGCTCAGGCTTTCCGCCAGCAGTGGGACGCTTGTGGGTCGCATGCTGAATCGCACGCACGAGCGAACCGTTGCCAAGCGCTTGCCCACGTTCAACGGGCAACGTCGCGTCCAGGTTGGAGGCGTAGAAGGCTGCGCCACGCTCGATTGCGAATGCGCCCTCGGACAGCAGCGCCCAATTCACTTCCTTGTCGAGGCCCTGCACGACGGCAGCGGGCTCATCGTCCGCGCTATCAACGAGGACGAAGCCGCGCTCTTCAAGCGCGAGACGCAGGCCCGCGCCACCGATCACGAGAACCTTCGAACCTTCCTCAAGTTCCTCAGCCATGATCGCTGCGATATCCATCGCAGACGTCATCACCATGTCAGGCGTCGCATCGAAGTCCATGCTGTTGAGCTTCTCCGTCACCTGCGCAGGAGTACGCATCGCATTGTTGGTGACGAACGCGGAAGCCATACCAAGCTCACGCGCCTCGACGACAGACGCAGCAGCATGTTCAATACGCTCGTCCCCCCCGCCCACGCGGTCCCATCAAGGTCAAGAAGAGCGCAATCATAGTCCTCGGCGAGGGCGTTGCCAGTGCCACGCAGCGGCGACCGCTTGCCGTCAACGTCGGCATCCTGGTACAGCGCGACGTCGATGATCTCAGCGTCTTCGGCAATCACAGGCATAGAGGCGATGACCTCAGCGGCCTCATCATCACGGCCAAGCTCGGTCAGACGCTGGGCCTTCACTTCCATGAGGCGACGACGCAGCTCGTCATCAACCGACGACGGCAACGCTGCGAGAGCATCATCGACGATCACGAGTCCCACGTCGGGCTGCCCGAGATCCGCACGTGCACCGGAGGACACGAGGACGAGCTCAACCTGCTCAGCAAGATCGAGCGACGAGGCATCGGTAGCGTCGATAATCTCAACGGCCTTCTCGGGATGGCCGAGACCGCGCTCGGCATCTGCCTCAACCGCGCGCAGCGATGAATCGCCGCGCATACGACGGACCGCGCGGACCTCTCGCAGCGCCTCCTCGTAACGTCCGGACGCATAAGCGGTCAGAGCGGCTGCCTCACGGACAACGTCGACGCGGCCAGCGCGGGAAACCGCGGCCTGTGCGTGTTGATAGGCAGCCTCCGGATCGAGATCGATCAGCTGCCCCGCCATCACGAGGTGACGCGCGACGATGTCGCGGTTAGACCGGAGAGTGTGGCCAGCGCGCGCGAAGCGTCGCGATCAAGTTCATCGGCGCTGACACCTGCAGGAATCGTCGGTTCGTTTCCGTTCGGCGACACGTACTCATCCGTGGACGAGTAGCTCTTATAGGAAGCATCCTTTCGGCGATCATCGCGGAAACCGCCACGACGATCGTCACGGCGCTGGTAGCCACCACGACGGTCATCACGACGCTGGAAACCACCGCGATCCCCACGGCGATCATCACGGCCACCAAAATCACGACGATCATTGTCACGACGCTGGAAGTCACGGCGATCACCATCACGACGATCGTCACGCTGCTGGTAGCCACCACGGCGATCGTCACGCTGCTGGTAGCCACCACGACGGTCATCACGACGCTGGAAACCACCGCGATCCCCACGGCCACCAAAATCACGACGATCATTGTCACGACGCTGGAAGTCACGGCGATCACCATCACGACGATCGTCACGCTGCTGGTAGCCACCACGGCGATCGTCACGCTGCTGGTAGCCACCACGACGGTCATCACGACGCTGGAAACCACCGCGATCCCCACGGCCACCAAAATCACGACGATCATTGTCACGACGCTGGAAGTCACGGCGATCACCATCACGACGGTCATCACGGAAACCGCCACGACGATCGTCACGCTGCTGGTAGCCACCACGACGGTCATCACGACGCTGGAAACCACCGCGATCCCCACGGTCCGAACGATCAGACTGGCGATCACGCCACTGGGGCTCACGCTTCTGGTATCCACCACGGCCGAATTCGCCGCGTCCTCGAGTCTCTTCTGCCATGGTGTCTATCCTCTATTCCTGCGCCACATGACGCTCTTGTGACTGGTGCGCGAAGCGCGTTCAACCACCCAATATTAGACGACTGGTGGTCACGGGGTGGTATTCAGCTCTAAAAACGAGAGGGACGGCACGCTTTCGCGGCCGTCCCTTTCGTTACGTGTGTTGTGGCGGTGTCCTACTCTCCCACAACCTGGCGGTTGCAGTACCATTGGCGCTGCCGGGCTTAGCTTCCAGGTTCGGAATGGAGGCTGGGCGTTTCCCCGGTGCTATGACCACCACAAGATTTGGTGTTCAACACTCCCCACCGTGTTTGGTGGGGTGTGGGTTGATCGTGGTTTGTATAGTGGTTGCGGCAGTGTGTTCACTGTTGTTTTGCTTCACCCGACCTTGTTGGTTGGGTGGTTGTTTAGTGTTGGCCCATTAGTACCAGTCGGCTCACGAGCACCTCGCGGTGCTTCCACCTCTGGCCTATCAACCCGCTAGTCTGGCGGGGGCCTCTCACCCCACGAGGGGGCGTGGAAACCTCATCTTGAAGCAGGCTTCCCGCTTAGATGCTTTCAGCGGTTATCCCTTCCGAACGTAGCCAACCAGCCATGCACCTGGCGGTACAACTGGCACACCAGAGGTTCGTCCATCCCGGTCCTCTCGTACTAGGGACGGCCCTTCTCAAGTTTCCTGCGCGCACAGAGGATAGGGACCGAACTGTCTCACGACGTTCTGAACCCAGCTCGCGTACCGCTTTAATGGGCGAACAGCCCAACCCTTGGGACCAACTCCAGCCCCAGGATGCGACGAGCCGACATCGAGGTGCCAAACCATGCCGTCGATATGGACTCTTGGGCAAGATCAGCCTGTTATCCCCGGGGTACCTTTTATCCGTTGAGCGACCACGCACCCACGTGCCATGGCCGGATCACTAGTTCCTGCTTTCGCACCTGCTCGACCCGTCGGTCTCACAGTCAAGCTCCCTTGTACACTTGCACTCGCCACCTGATTACCAACCAGGCTGAGGGAACCTTTGAGCGCCTCCGTTACATTTTAGGAGGCAACCGCCCCAGTTAAACTACCCACCAGGCACTGTCCCCAACCCGGATCACGGGTCTAGGTTGAGGTGACCGCTTGAACCAGAATGGTATTTCAACGACGACTCCACCACCGCTGGCGCGGCAGCTTCACAGTCTCCCACCTATCCTACACAAGTCCAAGCGAACACCAATACCAAGCTATAGTAAAGGTCCCGGGGTCTTTCCGTCCTTCTGCGCGAAACGAGCATCTTTACTCGTACTGCAATTTCACCGAGTTCGCGGTTGAGACAGCGGAGAAGTCGTTACGCCATTCGTGCAGGTCGGAACTTACCCGACAAGGAATTTCGCTACCTTAGGATGGTTATAGTTACCACCGCCGTTTACTGGGGCTTAAATTCACCGCTTCACACCCACAAGGAGTGTTGACGGTTCCTCTTAACCTTCCAGCACCGGGCAGGCGTCAGTGCGTATACATCGCCTTACGGCTTCGCACGCACCTGTGTTTTTGATAAACAGTCGCTTCTCCCTATTCTCTGCGACCCCACAACCCCACACCGCGCGCAAGGCGCGGGGAAGTCACGGGGTCCTCCTTATCCCGAAGTTACGGAGGAATTTTGCCGAGTTCCTTAACCACGATTCACTCGAACGCCTCGGTATACTCTACCTGACCACCTGAGTCGGTTTAGGGTACGGGCGCGTTATGCCCTCACGTCGAGGCTTTTCTCGGCAGCATAGGATCACCACAAGTCCACACACGCGTGTGTCCCTCATCAGTTCTCACCCTTCATGCCCCCCGGATTTACCTGGGCGGCGGGCCACAACCTTAAATACGCACAACCATCGGCGCACTGCAGCTACCTGTCTGCGTCACCCCTGTTAACACGCTTGCCTACAATCACCGGGGCCCCAAGACCCACACACACCAACAAACCCGAAGGCTTAGTGGCGGCGTGAGCAGATTGGTTAGCACAATGACTTCAGCATGGGCGGTCATAACGCGGTACCAGAATATCAACTGGTTGTCCATCGACTACGCCTGTCGGCCTCGCCTTAGGACCCGACTAACCCAGGGCGGATAAACCTAGCCCTGGAACCCTTAGTCAATCGGCGCTGCGGATTCTCACCGCAGATTCGTTACTCATGCCTGCATTCTCACTCCCACACAATCCACCAGAAGTTCCCTCCAGGCTTCACCTCGTGCAGGACGCTCCCCTACCCAACAACACACCAGCACTCCAGTTCCTGGCGCCAGCATCGCGTGTTGTTGCCACAGCTTCGGCGGTACGCTTGAGCCCCGCTACATTGTCGGCGCAGAACCACTTGACCAGTGAGCTATTACGCACTCTTTCAAGGATGGCTGCTTCTAAGCCAACCTCCTGGTTGTCACCGCGACTCCACATCCTTTCCCACTTAGCGTACGCTTAGGGGCCTTAGCTGATGATCTGGGCTGTTTCCCCTCTCGACTACGAAGCTTATCCCCCGCAGTCTCACTGCCGCGCTACACCTAATGGCATTCGGAGTTTGGCTGACGTCAGTAACCCATAGGGCCCATCGGCCATCCAGTAGCTCTACCTCCACCAGGGACCACGCGACGCTGCACCTAAATGCATTTCGGGGAGAACCAGCTATCACGGAGTTTGATTGGCCTTTCACCCCTACCCACAGTTCATCCCCCAGGTTTTCAACCCTGGTGGGTTCGGTCCTCCACACAGTCTTACCTCTGCTTCAACCTGACCATGGGTAGATCACCCCGCTTCGGGTCTAGAACACGCGACAAACGCCATCTTTCAGACTCGCTTTCGCTACGCATACCCCACACGGGTTAAGCACGCCACGTATCACTAACTCGCAGGCTCATTCTTCAAAAGGCACGCCATCACCCCACAAGGCTCTGACGGCTTACAGGCACACGGTTTCAGGTACTATTTCACTCCCTCCCGGGGTACTTTTCACCATTCCCTCACGGTACTATGCACTATCGGTCATCAAGTAGTATTTAGGCTTACCAAAGTGGTCTTGGCAGATTCACACGAGATTTCACGAGTCCCGCGCTACTCGGGTACCACACCCACACGCCCTGCCACCGGTCCGCTTACACGACTCTCACGCTCTACGGTCAGCCATCCCAGACTGTTCAACTCCCAGCAACAACACGCGCGACCCCCCGGCAGAAGGATCCGACATGGCCCCACAACACCAAACACGCAACGGCCGCCGCCTCTCACACGCATCTGGTTTAGCCTCCTCCGCTTTCGCTCGCCACTACTCACGGAATATCTTTTCCTGCGGGTACTGAGATGTTTCACTTCCCGCGTTCCCCCCACCACCCTATACACGTTCAGATGATGGTAACCCAGCACAACCCAGGTTAGGTTCCCCCATTCGGACACCCTCGGATAATAACGCTCGCTCGCCAGCTCCCCGAGGCATATCGCAGGCCGCAACGTCCTTCATCAGCTCTTGATGCCAAGGCATCCACCGAATGCCCAATAAAACTAAACAAAACACAAAAAACAGTACAGAACAAATATGCTCGCAACCACTATACAAATCACAAACAACCCACCACACACACCCAGACACCCAAACCACAAACGATCCAGGCCGGGCATGCAGGCAACCACCACAACAAGTGGCGGACGCTCACACGGTGTTGAACGTGAACCCGACAGTGTGCTCATCTGCTAAAAACTTTTTATGCCCAACCCAAAAACGCACCCACACCCACCACCCACATCAGGCAGTGAACACATGCAGGCACAAGAAAACAACCACACACCCACAACAAGTGGACGCGCTGATTGTTCCCCACAAACTGGGCTCCCTAGAAAGGAGGTGATCCAGCCGCACCTTCCGGTACGGCTACCTTGTTACGACTTCGTCCCAATCGCCAATCCCACCTTCGACCACTCCCCCCGCAAAAACGGTTAGGCCATGGGCTTCGGGTGTTACCAACTTTCGTGACGTGACGGGCGGTGTGTACAAGGCCCGAGAACGTATTCACCGCAGCGTTGCTGATCTGCGATTACTAGCGACTCCACCTTCATGGGGTCGAGTTGCAGACCCCAATCCGAACTGAGACTGGCTTTAAGGGATTCGCTCCACCTCACGGTATCGCAACCCTCTGTACCAACCATTGTAGCATGCGTGAAGCCCAAGACATAAGGGGCATGATGATTTGACGTCATCCCCACCTTCCTCCGAGTTAACCCCGGCAGTCCCCCACGAGTCCCCACCATCACGTGCTGGCAACATAGGGCAAGGGTTGCGCTCGTTGCGGGACTTAACCCAACATCTCACGACACGAGCTGACGACAACCATGCACCACCTGCACACGACCAACTAAATGCCACCACATCTCTGCAGTGTCGCCGTGCATGTCAAGCCTTGGTAAGGTTCTTCGCGTTGCATCGAATTAATCCGCATGCTCCGCCGCTTGTGCGGGCCCCCGTCAATTCCTTTGAGTTTTAGCCTTGCGGCCGTACTCCCCAGGCGGGGCACTTAAAGCGTTAGCTACGGCGCAGAAACCACGGGTGGCCCCCACACCTAGTGCCCAACGTTTACAGCGTGGACTACCAGGGTATCTAATCCTGTTCGCTCCCCACGCTTTCGCTCCTCAGCGTCAGTAACGGCCCAGAGACCCGCCTTCGCCACCGGTGTTCTTCCTGATATCTGCGCATTCCACCGCTACACCAGGAGTTCCAGTCTCCCCTACCGCACTCAAGTCAGCCCGTACCCACCGCACGCCCCCCCAGTTAAGCCAGAGGATTTCACGGCAGACGCGACCAACCGCCTACAAGCCCTTTACGCCCAATAATTCCGGACAACGCTCGCGCCCTACGTATTACCGCGGCTGCTGGCACGTAGTTAGCCGGCGCTTCTTTACCCACTACCCTCACCACAACCCAAAGCTGCGGCTTGACCATGAGCGAAAGAGGTTTACAACCCGAAGGCCGTCATCCCTCACGCGGCGTCGCTGCATCAGGCTTTCGCCCATTGTGCAATATTCCCCACTGCTGCCTCCCGTAGGAGTCTGGGCCGTATCTCAGTCCCAATGTGACCGGTCACCCTCTCAGGCCGGCTACCCGTCAAAGCCTTGGTAGGCCATCACCCCACCAACAAGCTGATAGGGCCGCGAGCCCATCCCCCACCAGAAAAAACCTTTCCACCAACCCCCATGCGAAGATCAGTGAATATCCAGTATTAGCACCCGTTTCCGGGCGTTATCCCAAAGAAGGGGGCAGGTTACTCACGTGTTACTCACCCGTTCGCCACTCATCCACCCAGCAAGCTGGGCTTCAGCGTTCGACTTGCATGTGTTAAGCACGCCGCCAGCGTTCGTCCTGAGCCAGGATCAAACTCTCCGAACAAAAACAAAAACGTTAAAGCCCAGAAAAACCAACCAACCAAACAAGGCCAGCCAGCAATCCCAACCAAAAACACTCAAAAACAAAAAACAGGCATAAAAAACAAACAAACACACTATCGAGTTCACAAACAACACCCACACACCCCAGCAACCAAGCCACAAAACCCAGCCACCAAAGCAGTGAACCACCACCACAAACCCACTCACAAGCTCGCGGCGACAGGTGAATAATCTACTCACCCCCACACCCAAAGTCAAACCAAAACACCGTGACCCCCAACACACACCCCACAAACCCACCAAACACAACGAAAAGAGGGCGCCCGATTCTCATCGGGCGCCCTCTTCTACGGAAGTGTTAGCTCAGTTCGAGCACGGCGAGATTCTTGCGGCCCTTGCGAATGAGAGCCAGTCCACCCGCGAGCACGTCCTCCTCACGCAGAACGGCCTCGGGATCCTCCACCTTCACATTGTTGATGGAGGCACCACCGGAGGAGATCGTGCGACGGGCAGCTGTCTTGCCCTTCTCGAAGCCGAGAGCAACGAGAGCATCGGCCACGGTGGATTCACCGATTGTCACCGACGCGCGCGGCAGGTCGGCAGTCGCAGCTGCCAGGGTAGCCTCGTCCAGATCCCGGATGTCACCGCCGCCCCAGAGGGCATCGGTCGCCGCCAGAACGCGCTGAAGCTGCTCACTGCCGTGCACAAGCTCGGTGACGGACGCAGCTAGGGCCTTCTGGGCGGCACGCTGGTGGGGACGCTCAGCAACCTCAACGGCCAGCGCCTCGATCTCCTCACGCGACTTAAACGTGAAGATCTTCAGGAAGCGCACGACATCATCGTCCGCGACCTGGAGCCAGAACTGGTAGAAGGCGTACGGGGTCATCATCTCCGGGTCGAGCCAGATGGCGCCACCCTCGGACTTACCGAACTTCGTGCCGTCCGCCTTCGTGATGATCGGGGTCGTCATGACGTGGGTGTCAACGCCCTCAACCTTACGGATCAGGTCGACACCGCCGACCATGTTGCCCCACTGGTCGTTTCCGCCGGTCTCAAGCGTGCACCCGTGGCGACGGTAGAGCTCAAGGAAGTCGTTGGCCTGGAGTACCTGGTAGGAGAACTCCGTGTAGGAGATACCCTCATCCGATGCGATGCGACGCGCGACGATGTCCTTGTTGAGCATCGTGCCCACACGGAAGTACTTACCAATGGTGCGCAGCAGATCGATGGCGCTCATCTCCTGGGTCCAGTCCAGGTTGTTCACCATCGTCGCAGCTGCAGGTCCCTCGAAATCAAGGAAGCGAGAGATCTGCGAACGCAGGCGGTCCGCCCATCCCTTGACGACCTCGGTCGACTGGAGCTGGCGTTCGCCGCTCTGGCGCGGGTCGCCGATCTGCCCAGTCGCACCGCCCACGAGCGCGAGCGGCCGATGGCCAGCGAGCTGCAGGTGGCGCATGACGATCAGCTGCACGAGGTGGCCGTGATGAAGGGATGGGGCAGTCGGGTCATAGCCGCAATAGAAGGTGACAGGTCCGGCGGCCAGGTGCTCACGAAGCGCCTCGAGGTCGGTGTGCTGAGCGAGCAGCCCACGCCACTGCAGTTCGTCCAGGATATCTGTCACGAAAGTTGTCCTTCCTTGCGGATTCGACGGATGAATGATGAATACCGTCTTAGTGTATCGGCTTGCGAGTAGGGGTGTTAACGAAGCGCCGAGGCCGCCCACGTGCGCGCCCAGCGAGGCCAGCCTCGGCCTCGGCGATCTGCTCGCGTACCCGCTCGGGGGCGGTACCACCGCGGCCCAGGCGCGCACCCACGGAACCTTCGACGGTGAGCACGGAGCGCACCTCGGGGGTCAGCGAGGACGAGGCCTGGGCGAGCTCCTCGTCGGTCAGGTCAGCAAGCTCCACTCCCCTGGCCTCGGCCAGCCGCACGCACGCACCGGAAATCTCGTGCGCATCGCGGAAGGGCACCCCCTGCTTGACGAGCCACTCTGCGATGTCGGTAGCAAGCGAGAAGCCCTGGGGCGCCAGCTCCTCGAGGCGCTCCAGATGAATGGTCATCGTATCGATCATGCCGGCGACGGCAGGACAGAGAACGTCGAGGGTGTCGATCTGATCGAACACCGGCTCCTTGTCCTCCTGGAGATCACGATCGTACGCGAGCGGAATACCCTTCAGGACCGCGAGCAAGCCAGTCAGATCACCGATGAGCCGACCAGCCTTACCGCGAGCAAGCTCCGCAACGTCGGGGTTCTTCTTCTGGGGCATGATCGACGAACCCGTGGAGTACGAGTCGTCCAGCGTCACGTAGCCGAACTCCTTCGTATTCCAGATGACGATCTCCTCGCACAGACGCGAAATGTCGATACCGATCTGTGCACACACGAAGGCAAACTCGGCAACAACATCACGCGAGGCAGTACCGTCGATCGAGTTTTCAACGGAATCGGCAAAGCCAAGAGCAGCAGCAATCCGGCGGGGATCCATGCCGAGCGTGTTACCGGCCAGGGCACCGGATCCATACGGAGAGATCGCCGCACGCTTGTCCCAGTCACGCAGACGCGCGACGTCACGCAGGAGCGGCCACACGTGCGCCATCAGATGGTGCGCGACGAGAACCGGCTGCGCATGCTGCATGTGGGTGCGTCCCGGCATGACAGCGTCTCCGGCGCGCACCGCCTGGCTGAGCAGAGCCTGCGCAATATCCAGGACGCGACCCGCCAGGTGACGGGCTTCCTCGCGCAGGTACACGCGAATCAGCGTTGCAATCTGGTCGTTACGGGAGCGGCCAGCTCGCAGCTTGCCTCCCAACGTGGCCCCAGCGCGCTCCATCAAGCCACGCTCCAGCGCCGTATGCACATCCTCGTCGTCAACAGATGGCACGAAGGCGCCCGAAGCGACGTCGGCATCAAGGCGAGCCAAAGCATCGTGCATGTCGGCGCATTCCTGGTCGGTCAGCAGCCCAACACGATGCAGCTCGTCAGCATGCGCATGCGAACCGGCGATATCGACGTGCGCCAGACGGAAGTCGAAATGCGTCGACACGCTCAACGCAGCAAGCGCCTGCGAAGGGCCTCCAGAAAAACGGCCACCCCACAGGGAGACGTGTGTTTCGGACTGCGACATGAGGTTCCTCCTGGGTCGGTAACGACGACGCTTTCTCTATCGTTTAAGAATATTCGAGATGCTGGCGGGCCGCCGAAGGCCACACGACAGGGACCTCACCACGCACCTTCACCCACGTCGCGATGATGACGAAAAGCATCCAATTGCCTTCGAAGAGCAGACGAGACTCCGTGAAAGACTGGATAAACATCGCGATCATAATGACAGCGGGAATGACGTCCCACAGGTTGTCGTCGATATGAGCAACCGCTACTTTCACGACGCGGTACAGCGTCCAGACAATCGCAACGGTGATCATGGCGGCGCCGACAAAACCCGTCGTCAGAGCAGCCTCAACATAGACGTTGTGCGCCTGATTAGTCGGAGTGCCATCAGGACGGATAACGAGGGAGGCAAACGGCTCCATCTGCGTGGGCCACCCAATGAACCAACCCCAGCCACCGATCGGACGCTGCGCAACCAGTGGAGCGACGGCATGCCAGATGACGGAGCGTCCACTCATGTCGGGACTACGACCGAAAGCATCGGCGATCATATGACGACAGAAGAATGCTGCGATCGCAGTGATAACACCACAGCCAGCGAAACCGCCGACGACTCGGAGACGAAGGTGCTCCGGAACGCGACGCTGGACAACAAGACCCGCGATCACAAGCAGGCATCCAACCGTGGAGAGAGCAACCGTCGCAGACTGCGTCAGCAACAGGACACCACCGCATGCGCCGAGCCACAGACATGTCGCAAGGCGTGATCGCTTCGTCTGCATATAGCACAGAATCAGGCACACCGCCAGCAGCAACGCGACAAACGCGAGGGGGATTTCTATTACCGGGGAAACCCTGGATAGGCCCTCCCTTGAGGAGCATGCCATCGATCCAGTAGTAGGAGGCGGGAAGCAGCCCTCTCCCCCACATGATCGGCGGAGCGAGCGGACCATTCCCGAAGAAAGCAACCAGCGCCTCGAGGACGAACGAAGATCCGATGATCCACTGGAATGCCAGAATCAACGCACCAACGAGCTCCGTGAGCGGCAACGCAACAGCCACAGCAATCGAGACGAGGGTCAGCGACACGGACAGGACGGCGTATTGGGCACTCTGAAACGGCGCCACCGACCATAAGCACGAGAGCGCACACCACGCAACGAACAGACATGTCGTCGTCGGGAAGCGACGGAGCAACAGTGAGCGGCCCGAGATACGGAAGAGAACAACGAAGGAAACAAGCAGAATCAGCATCGGCATAAGCGAACCAATATCGCCGAAGATGCCACGAATTCCCTTACCGGCAAAGCCGGCGAAAAACATTGCAGCAACCGTGTAGCGCATCATGCGCGTGCGCAGGGCATCATCTCCGTCGCTCCCCACGGCATCGCTCACAGTGCTCGCCTCATACGTCATACACGAAACACTAAGCGAGGCGGGAGCAGCCTTCTCGCCGCTCCCGCCTCTTGAAACCCAACTGAGACATTCTCTGTGAGAACGCCCTCAACCAAGTGCTCAGTAACCCATGTTCACGCCAAAGCGCACGTCGCGAGCCGCAGCGAGCTTCGACTGAAGGCCGTAGATATCAATGAAACCGCGCGAGGAGGACTGATCGAAGGTATCGCCGGTCTCGTAGGTCGCCAGGTTGAAATCGTAGAGAGAGGACTCGGAACGGCGTCCATTCACGGTCGCGCGACCACCGTGGAGCACCATGCGGATATCACCAGAGACGTACTGCTGCGTGTGCTCAATAAACGCGTCGATCGACTTCTTCAGCGGCGAGTACCACTGTGCCTCATACACGAGCTCACCCCAGGTCTGCTCCAGCTGACGCTTGTAGCGACGCTGCATCCGCTCCAGCGTGACCGCCTCCAGCGCCTGGTGCGCCTCGATGAGCGCGACGGCACCGGGAGCCTCGTAAATCTCACGGGACTTGATACCGACCAGACGATCCTCGACCATGTCGATACGGCCGATACCCTGAGCGCCAGCGCGGCGGTTCATCTCCTGGATGGCCTCGAGCGGCGTGACCGGTCGGCCGTCAATGGCGACAGGAATCCCCCTTGTCGAACGTGATGACGACCTCGTCGGGCAGCGGCGGGTAGGTCGGATCATCAGTGTAGTTGTAGACGTCCTTCGTCGGCGCATTCCACAGGTCTTCCAGGAAGCCCGTTTCGATGGCACGACCCCACACGTTCTGATCGATAGAGAACGGGTTGTGCTTCGTCGTCTCAATCGGCAGATTGTGCTTCTCGGCATACTCAATCGCGACGTCACGCGTGAGCGCGAGGTCACGCACCGGGGAAATGCAGTCCATGTCGGGCGCCATCGAGGTAATCGAGACCTCGAAGCGGACCTGGTCGTTGCCCTTACCCGTGCAGCCGTGAGCGACCGTCGTCGCGCCAAATTCGCGCGCGGCCTTCACCAAGTGCTTGGTGATAACGGGACGCGACAGCGCCGACACGAGGGGGTACTTGCCTTCGTAGAGCGCGTTTGCCTTCAAAGCGGGCATGCAGTATTCGGTAGCGAACTCATCGCGCGCATCCGCAACGTACGCTTCGACGGCTCCACAATCGAGTGCTCGCTGGCGAATGACCTCCAGGTCCTCACCGCCCTGGCCGACATCAACGGCAACAGCGACGACCTCTCGGCCCGTCTGTTCCCCGATCCATCCGATAGCGACAGAGGTGTCCAGGCCACCTGAATACGCCAGGACGACGCGATCATTGCTCGACATGTGGGTTCCTTCCAATTGGTGGATTCGTTGCGCCCAAACCGCTCGACGGTACGAGGCAGGGGCTAGTTTTCGGGGAGAGCGCCGGGTTCTGCGAGGGCCAGCAGTGAGCGTTCCACCTCAGCGGCTCCTTCTTCGCTGCGGCAGATGACGAGGATCGTATCGTCGCCAGCGATCGTTCCTGCGATCTCATCACGCCTGACAGCATCGATAGATGAGGCGAGCAGATTGGCCGCTCCGACCTGCGTCCGCAGGACCAGCTGGTTCCCCACCTTCACGGAGGTGACAAGGAGAAGCTGACACCAGCGCGCGAGGCGAACGTTGGCCGCTTCAGCGTCGTGCGTCAGACCACCATCGTGATCGGGCACCGTGTAGATGAGAGTGCCAGACGCGTCGCGAATCTTCGTGGCGCGCAGGTCCATCAGGTCGCGGGACAGGGTCGTCTGGGTGACGTCAATCCCGCGCTCCGCCAAGCGGGCGCGCAGGCCCTCCTGGCTACCGATGGACTCGGCGGCCAGAAGATCTCGGATCATCTCGTGCCGCGCACTCTTCGTGCTCGGAAACGCAGGTGTTGCACTCATATGCATGATTATACACCCTCATGCATATAAATAAGCAAGCGGGTGAGGGAAGTCCCTCACCCGCTTGCCGTCAAAACTCTCAGGCACGCAGCTGGGCGGCAATCTCATCGGCCCACGCTTCGATAGCGTCCCAATCGCGGAAATCACCCTCGACGACACCAGCCAGGCGCGCGATCGAACGTTCACGCAGCGACAGCAGCGCCGGCTTGTAGCGACCAGGGAACGTACGCAGCTCACGGCAATTGACATGAGTGAGCAGCGGCCCAACACGGTTACCGTCCTGCTCAGAATGCTTGGGCACGCCGTTCATGCCGACAGAGAAAGCCCAGACCTGCTGTCACGCAGTTGATCCTGAAAGCGCTCCATAAATTCGTGTGCCTCGGGCATCCACTGAAGGATGTACACGGCAGAGCCGACGACCACCGCATCGTAAGGATCGACCGTGGTCACATCAGCGGGTGCAAGACGATCAACGGTAAAACCCGCCGCCTCCAAACGCTTCGCAATGGCGTCGGCGACTTCGTCCGTCGCCCCGTGCTTTGATGCTGCAGTAACAAGGATGTGCATGTACCCATGGTAAAGCGAAGACCGGTCGAATCGGTGGGCACAACGCCCCAAATGAGTGGGGTGCCACACCACCGATTCGACCGGTCGAGCGCCAGAGTTGACTAGGCGCGCAGGGACGCGCCCAATACCTTTGGCAGCCTTCGCGACGACCTGCTCACGAACCTGCGACGATTCCTTTGCGGTCAACGTGTGATCAGCCGCGCGCAGACGCAGCGCAAACGCGAGCGAACGATAGCCCTCGGGGACCTGGTCGCCTTCGTAGATATCGAAGAGCGTCACGGACTCTGCAAGCTGACCGGCGCCCTGGCGCACGATCTGCTCGACGCGTGAGGCTGGGATATCGGAGGGCACGACGAGAGCGATGTCTTCCTTGGCGAGCGGGAAGGTCGAGACGCCCTTGACCTGGATAGGTTGATCACTCATCTGGGAGATGAGAGCGTCCATATCGATCTCAAAGGCGCACGAACGTGCGGGAAGTCCGAAAGCTCGGCATGCGGCAGGCGACAGCTCACCTGCAAGCGCAACGTCCACGAGGTCACGGCCCGCACGCACGAAGACGCGCGCAACACGTCCGGGGTGGAACGGGACAACCGCAGCCGGATCCGTTGCCGGAGCGGGCATCGGAGCACCCTTGTGCGCGGGCACCCGGTCCATCCAGGCGCGGGTGACCTCGACGCGCACGCCGAGAGCGGAGGCCACACGACGCACGTACTCCAGGGCGTCCGCCCAATCAAAAGCACGGGCGGTCGCCAGGACGCCAGCCGGAACGGCCGACCCCGTCAAGACGCCACCGATGTGCCACGGCTGAGCAGGAATACCCGCCTCGAGCGCCGCGAGCACCTCGTCGGAGGGGCGCTCATCGGCACTGGGTAGGTCAGCCGGAACGGTACCGGCGGGACGAGCGACCTTGGCGACTTCGAAGATCGCGACGTCCGCATTGGAACGCGATACGTTGCGACCGGCGACATCGAGGAGTGTGTCGAGGACCGTGGTACGCAGCCACGGCGAATCATCCGCCATGGGGTTACGCAGGCGCAGAGCCTCGCGGCGGGGGTCATCCTCGGGAATGCCCTGACGATCCCACGTATCGGACACGAACGGGTAGGACTCAACCTCGACCAGTCCCCCATCGGCCAGCGTTGAAGCAGCCAGTCGACGCGCCTTCTGCGCGGTCGTCAGACCGTGGCCAGCGGGTGCCGTCGGCATGATCACGGGGATGTTGTCGTAGCCGTCAAGGCGTGCGACTTCCTCGACAAGGTCGGCCGGCAGAGTCAGGTCGGGACGCCACGAAGGGGCGGTCACGGTGAACACGCCGTCTTCCGGTCCCTCAACGACGCAGCCCACCGTGCGCAGCAGCTCAGCGATACGCTCCGGGCTGTGCGCCACACCGGTCAGGCGCTCAACCTCACCGACGGGCAGTGCGATGACAACGGCCTCGCCGCGCTGATCGATATCCGTCACGCCCTCATCGACTGTGCCACCTCCGTACTGGACAAGCAGCTCAACGGCGCGCTGCGCCGCGACGGCGGGCAGCGCCGGATCGGTGCCGCGCTCGAACCGCTTTGCGGCCTCGGAGTGCAGCTTGTGACGACGGGAGCTACGCGCGACAGACACGGCGTCAAAGTGCGCGGCTTCGAACAGGATGTCTGTCGTGTTCTCGCTGACCTCGGAGTAGGCGCCACCCATGACACCTGCGATACCGATAATGCGCGAGCCCTCACCCTCCGGCGAGTCGGTGATCAGCAGATCCTGCGGGTCGAGCTCGCGCTTTTCCTCATCCAGGGTCACCAGCGTTTCACCTGCGCGAGCACGGCGCACGACGATCGGGGCAGCAAGGTCACCCAGGTCGTAGGCATGCATCGGCTGGCCAAGGTCCAGCATGACGTAGTTCGTGATGTCGACTGCCAAGGACAGCGAACGCATGCCCGCAGCTTCAAGGCGTTCGACCATCCAGCGGGGCGTCGGAGCGTTGGGGTTGGTGCCACGAACGATGCGCGCAACGAAGCGATCCACGCCGACGCGTCCACGGATCGGGGCATCATCGGAGAAGACAACCGGGAAGCCATCGGAGTTCGCAGCCGGCGGCTCGCTCGCAATCACGCCAGGCAGGCCGGGATCACGGAACGAGGCACCCGTCGAGTGCGAGTACTCGCGGGCAATGCCGCGCATCGAGAAGCAGTAACCACGGTCCGGAGTCACGTTAATCTCCAGGACCTCTTCACCCAGCCCCAGCCACGACACGATATCCGTGCCGACCTCGGGAATCTCACGGTCCGGGAAATACTTCGGCAGCACGATAATGCCAGAGTGGTCTTCACCCAGGCCAAGCTCACGAGCGGAGCAAATCATGCCATCCGAGACGTGGCCGTAGGTCTTACGCGCTGCGATCTGGAAATCACCGGGCAGAATCGCGCCGGGAAGGGAGACGACGACGAGGTCGTCGACGTCGAAGTTGTGAGCGCCGCAGATGATGCCGCGGCTGGGCAGCTCCGACGGCTCCTTGCCAGTACCGGGGGCGTCATTGTACGGACCGACATCCACGCGGCAGTAGTTGACGACCTTACCGTTGGAGGCGGTCTCCTCCACGCGGGTCAGGACGCGACCGACGACGAGCGGTCCGGTCACGCGTGCGGGATGAATTTCTTCCTCTTCCAGGCCAACCTTCACAAGGGCGGCAGCGAGGGCGGCGGCGTCCGTTCCTTCGACAACGTCGACGTGATCGGCCAGCCAGCTCAGCGGGACCATAGGCATGTCAGTTACCCCTTCCATTCACTCCGAACTGCTGGGAGAAGCGAACGTCTCCCTCAACGATGTCATGCATGTCAGCAATGCCGTGGCGCAGCATCAGCGTGCGCTCGATGCCCATGCCGAACGCGAAGCCCGAATAGACCTCGGGATCAATACCGTTCGCGCGCAGCACGTTCGGGTTGACCATGCCGCAACCACCCCACTCGATCCAACCGGGGCCACCCTTCTTCTGGGGGAACCACAGGTCCATTTCCGCACTGGGTTCGGTGAACGGGAAGTACGAGGGACGCAGACGAGTCTTCGCCTCGGGACCAAACATCGCCTTCGCGAAGTGGTCGAGAACGCCCTTCAGGTGAGCCATCGTCAACCCCTTATCAACGGCAAGACCCTCGACCTGGTGGAACACCGGAGTGTGGGTCGCATCGAGTGCATCAGAGCGGAACACCTTACCGGGGCACGCCACGTAGAGCGGAATACCTCGAGACAGCATTGCGTGGGACTGGACCGGGGAGGTGTGCGTGCGCATCACCAGGTGAGCGCCGTCCTCGGTCTCGGCGCCGACGCTACGGCCGTCGATGTAGAGCGTGTCCTGCATCTGGCGCGCGGGGTGATCGATGTCAAAGTTGAGCGAGTCGAAGTTGAACCACTCGTGCTCAATCTCCGGGCCTTCGGCGATATCCCAGCCCATCGCCACGAAGAAGTCCGCAACCTCTTCCATGAGAGTCTCCAGGGGGTGACGCGCACCCGCCGTACGACGCGCGGTCGGCAGCGTCACGTCGACCGACTCCTCGACCAGCATGCGGGCCTCGTGCTCGGCAGCAAGGACAGCCTTGCGCTCCTCGAGGGCCTCGGTGAGGGCCTTGCGCGCCTGTCCGAGGTTCTTTCCGGCGAGTCCGCGCTGCGCGGGCTCCAACTTACCGATCGTACGATTCGCGGTTACGAGCGGGGCCTGATCTCCGAGAATCGCGGCTCGAACGGCCTTCAGGGCGTCCAGCGAATCCGCAGCTGCGATATCGGCGAGGCCTGCCTCGCGAACGGCGTTGACGGCTGCCTCATCAAGAGGATCAAGGTCAGGGGCATTGCCAGCCATGTCCTGCTTCCTTCTTCTTTCCATCTGGGGTCATTACTGCGCGCATCACGCGCACTGCCCACCATCCTACCCGTTCGCCTATCCTCACAGCTCACCGGATCCATGGGCGCGCTACCCTGTAAGACGTGAATGCGCTCTCGCGCTCCATCAGCAACTGAAGGAATCCCGTGTCTCACATAACGCAACCGGGGGAAGGGGCCACGGCCTCGTCGCAGACGCCGACCCTCTTTTCCGCACGGCGCGTGCGGATCCAACACATCGCGCGCGCCAAAGCCGAGGGCATCCCCCTGACGATGCTCACCGCCTACGATGCACTCACCGCCCCGATCCTCGAGGCAGCGGGCGTCGACATGCTCCTCGTCGGCGATTCGCTCGGCAATGTGATTCTCGGCCACAGCTCGACGCTGCCCGTCACCCTGGAGGACATGGAGCGCGCTACCGCAGCCGTCGCCCGTTCGACCTCGCGCGCGATGATCGTTGCAGACCTTCCCTTTGGCACCTACGAGGACTCTCCCGAGCATGCCTTCGCCTCCGCCACGCGTCTGATGAAGGCAGGGGCACATGCCGTCAAGCTCGAGGGCGGTGAAAGCCGCGCACACATCATCGAGGCCCTCGTCACGGCCGGCATCCCGGTCTGCGCACACCTCGGTTACACACCCCAGTCTGAAAACACGCTGGGCGGACCGCGCATGCAAGGGCGTGGAGCTGGCGCCGATGCGCTTCGCCGCGACGCCGAGGCCGTCGAAAAGGCAGGGGCCTTTGCGGTCGTCTTCGAAATGGTGCCGGCGGGAATCGCGACCGAGCTGACCGCCAGCCTCGCTATCCCGACGATCGGCATCGGCGCAGGCCCGAACACGGACGGTCAGGTGCTCGTGTGGTCCGACATGGCCGGCTACTCCGACTGGACGCCCTCGTTTGTCCGTCAGTTCGGCCAGCTCGGCCAAGCCCTGCGCGAGGCCGCGTCCGACTACGTGGAAGCCGTGCGCGAGCGCTCTTTCCCCGGCCCCGACAACTACAAGAACGACTGACGCCACCCGTTCGTAGGAGGAACACCCCATGGAAGCATCTGCACTCGCTCGTCGTGCGCCCCTCGGCACGCTGAAGCCAGGCCACGTCTCGCCCATGCGTGCCGTACCCGAGCACATCGAGCGGCCCGAGTACATGTTCCACGACGGACCCGAGCGCGTCACGGCCTCGGATATCAAGAGCCCCGAGACCATCGCAAAGATCCGCGAGGCCGGTCGCATCGCTGCGGGCGCGATCGAAGCCGTCGGCGCCGCCATCGCACCGGGCGTTACCACGGAGGAACTCGACCGCATCGGCCACGAATTCTTGATCGCCCACGACGCCTACCCGTCGTGCCTGGGATAACATGGGCTTCCCCAAGTCCATCTGCACCTCGATCAACGAGGTCATCTGCCACGGCATCCCCGACGACCGTCCACTCGAGGACGGCGACATCATCAACATCGACATCACCGCCTACAAAGACGGCGTCCACGGCGACACGTGCGCGATGTTCGAAGTCGGTACAGTCGACGAGGAGTCCCACCTGCTGATCGAACGCACGAAGAACGCCATGATGCGTGGCATCAAGGCCGTCGGCCCGGGCCGCGAAATCAACGTGATTGGCCGCGTCATAGAAGCCTACGCGAAGCGCTTCGACTACGGCGTGGTCCGTGACTACACGGGGCACGGCGTCGGCGAAGCATTCCACTCCGGCCTCATCGTCCCCCACTACGATGCTGCTCCTGCATACAACACCGTCATGGAGCCGGGCATGGTCTTCACCATCGAACCGATGCTGACCCTCGGCACCGTCGAATGGGAGCAGTGGGATGACGACTGGACGATCGTCACCGCTGACCGCTCCCGCACGGCCCAGTTCGAGCACACGATCGTTGTCACCGAGGATGGAGCCGAAATCCTTACCCTTCCCTGACACACGTTGGCCGAGGCCCGCTTCTGACTCTCACAGTCTGAAGCGGGCTTCGCTATTTACTCGTGGTATCCCTTACAATTCACGTACGACGGGCTTCAGGGGCCCGCCAACAACAGGATTTCATTACCCGAGGAGGGGTCATGGCTCAGGTCGCATGCGGCATCGATATCGGCGGATCGGGCGTCAAGGGCGCGCTCGTCGATCTGGAAACCGGCGAGTACATCGGCGATCAGGTTCGAATTCCCACCCCGGATCCCGCGACGCCCGACGCTGTCGCAGCGGTGTGCCGTGAGGTCATCGATCAGCTCGACGTCAAGATCGGCGTTCCGATCGGTGTGACCTTCCCCGCCCCCGTCTTTGACGGCGTCATCCCCTACATGGCGAACCTCGACCAGTCCTGGGTCAACGTCAATGTCGACGAGCTCATGGAGCGTTATCTCGGCCGCGCAGTCGTCGCACTGAACGACGCGGACGCGGCGGGTATCGCCGAGGTCGCATTCGGCGCAGCAAAGGGCCGCGACGGCGTCATCGTGTTCACCACCCAGGGCACCGGCATCGGCTCCGCCATCATCGTCAACGGCACCCTCCTGACCAACACCGAGCTCGGGCACTTGGAGATCGATGGCCATGACGCTGAAAAGATGGCTTCCTCCGGTCAAAAGACCCTCCAGGGCCTCGACTGGGAGCAGTGGGCGCAGCGTCTCCAGCGCTACTACGGCCACGTTGAGTTCCTACTCAACCCCGACCTGTTCGTGGTCGGCGGCGGCGTGTCTGAAAACCACGAGAAGTTCATGCCTCTCCTGGATCTGAAGACCCCGATGATTCCCGCGAAGCTCCTGAACACGGCTGGCATCGTCGGCGCCGCTTACTACGCGGCGAAGCACGGCGCCTGAGCATATAGCGCGTACACGCAGAAGGACCCCGACGCGAGTCGGGGCCCTTCTGGCATCTGTCGGCCTATACGCCGGGTTCTGTCACGCACGCCGTTGCCGGTCGTGCGGTGGCGACCATCTATCTAGGACCGTCGTTACCGACGGCCTCCAGCAACCTACCCGCAGGCATCGGACGGGCCGCCCTGCCTGCTGCTCGGTCTTGCTCCGGGTGGGGTTTACCTAGCCGACGCGGTCGCCCGCGCCGCTGGTGAGCTCTTACCTCACCTTTTCACCCTTACCGACGCGTGTGCGCCGGTGGTTTGTTTTCTGTGGCACTGTCCCGCGGGTTACCCCGGGTGGCTGTTAGCCATCACCTTGCCCTGTGGAGCCCGGACGTTCCTCGAGCGTTTCCGCGCGCGGCCGCCCAGCCGACAGATCCGCATCGATCATAGCGCGCATGGCCGTGCCCCCGCGATAGGGTGGTCACCATGCTGATCTGGTTGCCCCCGTCGGAGGGAAAGAACGCGCCCGTGCAGGGCCCGTCTCTCGATATGAACGCCTTGTCTCGCCCCGGCCTTGCGACAAGCCGTTGCAGCGTGTGCGACGCGCTCGGGGCTCTTGGAGACGGCCCCGAAGCAGCAGCCGTCCTCAAGGTCGGAGCACGCATCGATCTGTCCGTCAACACCGCGCTCATGTCCGCTCCCTGTGCCCCGGCCTCGTCGCTTTTTACCGGCGTGCTCTACGAGGCGATCGAGCAGAGTGCACCCGGAGCGTGGGCAAGCGACGGCGCGTCCCACATCTCGATTTTCTCGGGTCTCTTCGGGGTTCTCTCCCCCACTGATGTCATTCCCGACCACCGCCTCGCGATGGGCGTGTCGCTGCCCGAGCTGGGAGTTCTCTCGACCTGGTGGGCGCCGCGTCTTGACGAGGCTCTGGCCCCCGAGGCCGCCCAGCGCATCATTATCGACGGACGAAGCGGCCCCTATCGTGCAGCATGCAAGGCCCCGTGGGCACGTGTCTGGGAACTGCGCGTCGAGCGCGAAGCAATCGGCAAGCGCTCGGTGATCTCGCACGACGCGAAGCGGTGGCGCGGCGCGGTCACGGGCCTTCTCCTTGGGATGGGCGGCTACGGCGTAGAGGAAACGAAGGAGGCCGAGAAGGCCCTTGAAGAGGTCGCATACTCCCTGTCGCTGAGTGACGCGAAGGGGAGCGAACACCGCGTGACGGACGTTGAGTACGGCCCCGAGAAATCGACCAAGAAGGGCGGATCGACACGCACAGTAACGTTGGTTACGCACTGACAGGTAGGCTATCCTTTTTCCGGAACCTGCAGGGTGCAGGACCGGCCGATAAGTCGGCCATCAAGCGGAAACCATAGGCATGATCAACGAGGACTACCTGGCCAATATTCGGCCCACCCACCGTCAGCTCCAGTGGCAGAAGATGGAGATGTACGCCTTCATCCACTTCGGCATGAACACGATGACGGACCGCGAGTGGGGCGAGGGCCATGAGGATCCAGCCCTGTTCAACCCGGGAAACGTCGACGTCGATCAGTGGATGCGCGCCCTCGTGAGCGCCGGGATGACCGGCGTAATTCTGACGTGTAAGCACCACGACGGGTTCTGCCTGTGGCCCTCGGCCTACACGAAGCACTCGGTCGCATCCTCGCCATGGAAAGGCGGGCGCGGGGACCTCGTGCGCGAGGTGTCGGACGCGGCTGCGCGCCACGGCCTCAAGTTCGGCATCTACCTCTCCCCCCTGGGACATGACCGAGCCGACGTACGGCCAGGGCGAGGCGTACAACGACTTCTACATCAACCAGCTCATTGAGCTGCTCACCCACTACGGTCCGGTGTTTTCCGTCTGGCTCGACGGCGCGTGCGGCGAAGGCCCCAACGGCAAGGTCCAGGTCTACGACTGGCAACGCATCTACGATACGGTCCGCGCCCTGGCACCCGAGGCCGTGATCTCCGTGTGCGGCCCGGACGTGCGCTGGTGCGGCAACGAGGCAGGCTCGGTACGAGCCAACGAATGGTCGGTGGTCCCCGCTTCACTGCGCGAGGCAGAACGCACCGCAGAGAAATCACAGAAGGCCGACGACGGCGAGTTCTCCCGTCAGGTGGCCTCCGGCGACGAGGACCTCGGCTCGCGCGAGGCCTTGGCCGACTACTGCGGCCCCCCTCGCCTGGTACCCCGCCGAGGTCAACACCTCGACGCGCAAGGGCTGGTTCCACCACGACGCCGAAGACTCCCAGGTACGCAGCGTCGACGAACTGTTCTCGATCTGGAAGGGCTCGGTCGGCGGCAACGCAACATTCTTGTTGAACGTTCCCCCGAACCGCGACGGCCTTCTCGCTGACGCCGACGTCGAGGTTCTCGCGCGCCTCGGTGACAAGATCGCCGACTTCCGCTCGCGCCGCATCGATGCTTCCCGCGTGGACGACAACAACGACGTCACGCTGCGCTTCGACGCACCGCGTAGCGTTAGCGCCATCGTCCTTGAGGAGGACATCGCCCAGGGGCAGCGCATCGACGAGGCCGTGGTGACCTCGTCGATGAATGGCGAGGAAGACCGAGAGATCGCTCGCGTGCACTGCGTGGGCTACCGACGCATCATCACCCTGGAGACGCCCGTGACCGCCACCCAGGTCCGGGTGACGGTCACGAAGAGCAGGCAGGGCTTTTATCTGGCGAACGTCTACGCGGTTCGCGCCTAGGCCTCAGCGCGGCGTATTCGCCGCGGTCCGTACGACGATCTGCGAGGTGTCTTCGGTCAGGTAGAGCTCGTCAGCGGGCGTCAGGCGGATGCGCTCGAGTTCCATCGGGCTCAGGTCAGCAGCGACGCCAATGCCGTAGCCGTCTCGCACCTCGATAACCGCGAGAGCACCATTGCGACGGCGCGCGTCCTCGTATTCCTCGACGAGGTCTGCGGGCAGGCGACCGGCAAGCTCGCGTCGGGCGGCGATGACGCGGCGCAGTTCATCGTCTGCATCGGCGACATCGGCCTCGAACTGAGCCTTCAACGCCTCGATGTCGGCGGCAATGGCCTGAGCCTCGGCCTTCATCTTGTCCTGCGCGGCCCGAGCGGCCTCAACGCGTTCCTCGGCCTCCACCTGATCGTCCTCGAGTTTGGCGAGGCGACGATCCATTTGAGCGATCTCATGCTCCATCAGCGAGATATCGCGCAGGGGAACCTGGTTGTTGTCGATACGTGCCTGCTGGCGCTTGCGGCGCTCGGAGACCTTTGCGATCTCCTCTTCGATGCGCGTCACCTCGCGGGTGGTATCCGCGATGACCGCATTCTGGCTGATGGCTGCGCGCTGCAGGTCGGCAACGCGACCGGCGAACTCGCGAACCGTCGCGTGCGCGGGGTGAGAATCGCGCTTGTGGCGCAGCGCCGACTCCTTCTGGTCGAGCTTCTGGAGCTCGAGGAGCTCGAGCTGGTCGGTGTGCGATGCTTTCACGCTAGTTCTCCCTGGGTGACTCGGTGACTGGTCCATGGCTCGGTGACAATCGTAGAGACTTCCACGCGAAGTTCCACATCGGCGGCGCTGGCGGCCTCGCGAAGCTTGCGTGCGAGGACGGGCAGCCACGGTGACTCCGTCGCCCAGTGCGATCCGCACAGCAACGCGGGGGCACCGCCCTCCAAGTGCTCTGATGCCGGGTGGTGACGAAGATCCGCCGTGAGGTAGACGTCTACTCCAGCAGCCCGGGCGCTCTCAAGCGCGCTATCGCCTGCACCGCCCAGCACGGCGACGCGACGCACCGGAGCTGCCTCGTCTCCACCGACGAACAGGCCGGAGGGACCTGCGGGCAGCACGGATGCGACATGGTCGGCGAAGGCGCCGAGCGTGGTCTCGTCGACAACGCCGACGCGTCCCAGGCCGATCTCGCGTCCCTCAACGTCAGTGCCACATGACTCCAACGGAACGGTATCGCGCAGACCGATGAGATCGGCGAGCGCCGTCGCGACACCATCACAGGCGACGTCCGCGTTGGTATGCGCATTGAATAGGGCGATACCAGAGCGGATGAGAGCCGTGACGACAGCGCCCTTCGGGTCGGTCACAGGCAGGAAGGAGGCGCCGCGCAGGAGCAACGGGTGGTGGGTGATCACCATGTCGTAGGAGTTCCCATCGCCGCTTGGACCAGCCACGGCCTGGTCGGTGATGGCAGCGGTGGGATCGAGGGCCAGGAGGATCGAACGCACGGGCGCGTCCGGGTCTCCGATGATGAGCCCGACGCGATCCCACGACTGGGCCGTCGCCGCGGGATACCAGGATTCCATGAGAGCCATGACGTCGCGGACGGTCCAGGTGGTGGCGGGTGCACCGACCGGGATATCGGGCGCACTGAAATGAGACGAAGACTGCATGCGCCAAGCATACCGGACCCCCATCTAGCAAGGGACCCTGCCCGCGACTATGATCACAACGTGCAGATTTTGAGTCTCCTCGACCAGGGGCTGGTCGATTACACGCAGGTTGATGCGCTTCAGCGCTCCCTGCACGAGGAAGTCCTCGCAGGTGGCGAGGACACGCTCATCGTTTCTCAATTCACCCCGACGTGGACGGCCGGTCGTCACACGAAGCCGCAGGATATTCCCTCGACGACGATCCCCATCATCCGCACGGACCGCGCGGGATCGGCCACGTGGCACGGTCCCGGACAGGTCGTCGTCTACCCCGTTGTTCGGCTGCGCGAGCCCGTCGATCTCGTCCAGTGGATCCGCGCCGTCGAGGCCTCGGTCATCGACACCGTGCGCGAGGTCTGGGACCTACCGGTGCACCGCGTCGAGGGACGCGCGGGCGTGTGGCTCACCGAAGAGGGACGCCGCGACCGCAAGATCTGCGCGATTGGTTTGAAGGTCGCGCGTGGAGCGACGCTGCACGGCATCGCCCTCAACGTCGACATCGACCCTGCACATGCTTTCGAAGGCATCATCCCGTGCGGCCTCACCGACGCTGACGTGACCTCCCTGTCGTGGGAGGGCGTCCACACGACGGTGGCCGACGCCGCCGCCGAACTTCTCCCGCGCATGGTGGAGCACATCTCCCCGTGCCTGGCGACCACTCCCACTTCCGTTTCCTATACGACGAGGTCAACGCTATGAGTACCCTGCCCGATCCCGAAGGACGCAAGCTCCTGCGCATCGAGGTGCGTAACTCGCAAACTCCGATCGAAAAGAAGCCCGAGTGGATTCGCACGACCGCCAAGGCCGGCGAGAACTACCAGGACATGCGCTCGCTTTCGCATGCCAAGGGCCTGCACACGGTGTGTGCCGAGGCCGGCTGCCCCAACATCTACGAGTGCTGGCAGGATCGCGAGGCAACGTTCCTGCTCGGCGGTGCGCTGTGCACGCGCCGCTGCGACTTCTGCGACATCGCGACGGGTCGCCCCACCGAGTACGACAAGGATGAGCCGCGCCGTATTGCTGAGTCCGTGCGCGACCTCGACCTGCGCTACGTGACGATCACGGGCGTCACCCGCGACGATCTGCCCGACGGCGCTGCATGGCTCTACGCCGAAACGTGCCGTCTCATCCACGAGCTCAACCCGGGGACGGGCGTGGAGCTCCTCGTCGATGACTTCCGCGGACAGGCCGAGTCGATCGACATGGTGATCGAGGCCGGCCCGCAGGTCTTCGCGCACAACCTGGAGACGGTGCCGCGTATCTTCAAGAAGATTCGCCCCGCCTTTAACTATGATCGTTCGCTTGCGATGATCAGGCGTGCCCACGACGGCGGCATGGTCACGAAGTCGAACCTGATCCTGGGTATGGGCGAGACGCGCGAGGAGGTCAGCGCTGCCATGCGCGACCTGCACGAGTCGGGTTGTGACCTGCTGACGCTCACGCAGTACCTGCGTCCCTCTCCCCTGCACCACCCGATCGACCGCTGGGTCCACCCCGAGGAGTTTGTCGAGATGGCCGCCGAGGCCGAGGAGATGGGCTTCGCTGGCGTTATGGCCGGTCCCCTCGTGCGTTCCTCGTACCGTGCGGGTCTGCTGTGGGCCAAGGGTATGCGTGCCCGCGGCTTCGAGATCCCCGAGCAGCTGCGTCACATCGCCAACTCCGGTTCGACGCTGCAGGAGGCCGGTTCGGTCCTGGCGCGCCTGAAGGAGCGCTCGGAGCGTCACGCGGCGATGGCAGCCGCGAAGGCCGCCTCGGCCTCGTGACCCCGGATTATTCTCCCGCGCGGGCGCTCCTGGCCTCCGCGCGTCGGCACCCCGACCGCCGCTCCTTGGTCGACGCAGTGACGGGCGAGGAGTGGAGCGTGCGCGAGGCAGCAGCAACAGTTGCTCGCCTCGCCGCAGCCTTTGAAGAGATTGGCGTTGATGAGGGCGCGCGCATTGCCGTCATCGGCGCGAATTCGCCGTGGCACTACATCGTCCACGTGGCGGCCTCGTGGCTGCGAGCGGTGACGGTTCCCCTGTCGCCGCGCATGCCCTCTCCGGCGCTCGCTTCGATGTGCGCGCAGGTGGGCGTCTCGTGGGTGTTCCTTGACGAGGCCTCCCGCGCTCACGCTCCCGCACTGTCCGACGCGGGCGCGCAGGTCGCGTCGTTTGCGGATCTGTCGGCCTGGGCGAATCGCACTGCACCCATCGGGCGCGCTCCCGCGCGCTGCGGAACCGAGCTCGCCGCCATCTTGTTTACCTCGGGGTCCACGGGCACTCCACGCCCTGTGGAACTCACCCACGAGGTCATGTGGTGGGGATCGACGAACTTCCGCGAGGGTTTCGACTATGCGCCGACGTCATCGGTGGTTGGCGTGTGCGCGCCCGCCAGCCACATCGGCGGCTTCAACGGGACCTCGATGGACGTGTGGACGCACGGCGGCACGCTGGTCACGCTCGGCTTCCCAGGTTCTTTCGACGCTCGCGGCGTCATCAATGCTATCGAGCGCTACAGGATCACCATGATGTTCGCCGTGCCCGCGATTGTCCGCGCCATCCTCGACGAGCATCAGCGCGGCGGCGGTGACCTGTCGTCGTGGGTGCGTCCCCTCATCGGCGGCGATGCGATGACGGCGGACCTCGCGGACGCGATGCGTACAGCCGGCCTATCCCCCATTCACGTGTGGGGCATGACCGAGACCTCCGGCGCGGGAACTGTCGCCACCCCAGATTCTGGCGCGCCCGCCGGATCGCTCGGTGTTCCCTTCCCCTACGTAGACCTGCGCGTCATGGCCACCGACGAGCGCGAAGCCGGGGTCGGCGAGCTGGGCGAAATCTGGGTGCGAGGCCCCGGTGTCGTGAGCGGCGAGGAGTGGCTGCATACGGGAGACCTTGCAACGAAAGACGAGGACGGCTGGCTGCACATGGTGGGACGCGCCCACCGCATCATCAATACAGCCGGAGAGCTCGTCGCTCCCCCGACGGTTGAGCGGGCTCTACGCTCGCTGGACGTTGTCTCGGATGCACTTGTCGTGGGGCTGCCGGATGAGCGCTGGGGGCAGATCGTCGCGGCGCTTGTCGTCGCCTCTCCCGAGGGCCGCGCCCAGGCCTCGTCGATGAGCACCGAAGCACTCTCCGAAGCCCTCAGCGACACCCTCGCACCCTGGGAGAAGGTTCGTCGCGTGCTGGTCGTGGACTCGCTGCCGACGACGACCACGGGCAAGCCGGATCCGGTCGCGGCGGCCCGCCTATTCGACTCGTAAGAACGGCGGCTTAGGTGCGCCTGACCTCACAATGCACGCGCACCATATTTAGGTAAGATTAGCCTTGCTTAATTGAAGGAGAGTCTTATGTCCCGCCACCGCATTGTCATCATCGGTTCCGGCTTCGCAGGCCTGACGGCAGCTCGCCGACTGAAGAACGCCGACGCCGACATCACCATCCTGGCCCGCACGTCGCATCACCTCTTCCAGCCGCTGCTCTACCAGGTGGCCACGGGCATCCTCTCCGAAGGCGACATCGCCCCCACCACACGCGAAATCCTGCGCGGCCAGAAGAACGTCACCGTCCTGCAGGCCCTCGTCGAGGAGATCGACGTCGAGGCGCGCACCGTCAAGTGGCGCAATCACAACAAGTACGAGCAGACCGAATACGACACGCTGATCGTCGCGGCGGGCGCGGGCCAGTCCTACTTCGGCAACGACCACTTTGCGGTCTTCGCGCCGGGCATGAAGACCATCGACGACGCCCTCGAGCTGCGCGCGCGTATTTTTGGCGCGTTTGAGCTGGCCGAGATTGAGACTGACCCGACTGCGGTCGAGAAGCTCCTGACGTTCGTCGTCGTAGCGCAGGCCCGACCGGCGTCGAGATGGCTGGCCAGATCCGCGAGCTCGCCTCTCACACCCTCAAAGGCGAGTTCCGTAACATCGATCCGACCAAGGCACGCGTCATCCTGGTGGACGGCGCCGAGCACCCGCTCCCCCCGTTCGGCGAGGAGCTCGGCGCGAAGACAGAGGAAGCCCTGGCCAAGCTCGGCGTTGAGATGAAGATGAACGCCTTCGTCACCGACGTGGATGCCGAGGGTGTCACACTGAAGTACAAGTCCGGCGAGGAGGAGCGGATCGAGTCCGTGTGCAAGGTGTGGGCTGCGGGCGTGTCCGCTAGCCCGCTGGGCCGCGCGCTGGGCGAGGCCACGGGCGCCGAGGTGGACCGGGCGGGGCGCGTCACCGTAAACAAGGACCTGACCTTGCCCGGGCACCCCGAGATCTTCGTGCTCGGCGACATGATGGCTTTCCCGGGCGTCCCCGGCGTCGCACAGGGCGCGATCCAGTCTGCCCGCTTCGCGGCCGACATGATCGCCGCGCGCCTGGCTGGCCGCACGCCGAAGGCGACGGAATTCTCCTACCACGACAAGGGGTCGATGGCGACGATTGCGCGCTTCCAGGCGGTCGTGAAGATGGGGAACACGAAGCTCACAGGTTTCGTCGCGTGGGTGGCCTGGTGCTTCCTGCACCTGCTCTACATCGTCGGCTTCAAGTCGCAGGTGGGCACCCTGGTGAACTGGTTCTTCAGCTTCTGTCCGGCGCCCGTTCGCAGCGCACGACGACGAATCAGCAGATGGTAGCCCGCCTGGCCATGGAGCAGCTGGGCGCTGGCGCGTCCGGTAAGCTCGTCGCCGGCGAGGACGTCGTCGAGGAGCGTGCGCAGGAAGAGTGACACAGACGTTGCGTGACGCTCTCTAACAGCCGAGGGGCCGGAAGCTTTCGCTTCCGGCCCCTGCCGTTTGTGGGCCCTACCGGGCTCGAACCGATGACCTTCTGGGTGTAAACCAGATGCTCTAGCCAACTGAGCTAAAGGCCCCACGCACGCGCCAATCTACCAGAAGAGGCACGTACGGTCACATCTGAAGCCGAGCGACACAGCACAGAAGAGCGCTGCCCCGCCCCGGCCTCGTGAATGAAACTAGCGGCGCGACCGCGGACGCGCGGTCAGGCGCACACCCGCCCAGTTCTGCCCCAGCGCCGTCGAGGTCGTCGCGTGCAGGCCTGCGATCTCCGCAGCCTCCTCCACGTCACCAACCCGCACAGAATTCGGCCGACCCGGCTTAGGAATCAGCACCCAAATCAGCCCGCCATCATCCAGGTTCGACATCGCATCGACGAGGACGTCCGCGAGGTCCTCTTCCTCAGCATCATCCGCGCGCCACCAGACAATCGCGCCATCCACGACGTCCGCGTAATCGACGTCTACGAGCGGATGCCCCGTCTCCCCTTCAACAGCATCGCGCACCGCCTGATCAACGTCGTCATCGACGTAAAACTCCTGCACGATCGCATCGGACGAAAAACCCAGGCTCACTGCCATCACGCAGCACCGCCCATCAATGAGCTGGCGCTCAGTGTCATATCAACGTTCACGCCTTCATCCTAGGGCATTGGAGCTACTGGAATGCAAGGGATAGACAACCATGAAACACCGCCCCGGCGGCTGCCCCGCCTGAGCTGGGAATTCGTCCTGCCGCGACAACGCTCGCTCCGGTGATACGCACCTCATAGTCGATACGCGAGGCAAACACTCGCAAAGGATCCCCAATAGTGGGACAATGGTCCCGATATGCGCGATGTCGCCCGAGGACATCGCCCACGCACGCTGCGCGAGCAGCACCGAGTCAAGCGAGAAGGTACACCGTGAGCCAACTCCACGAGTCCCACCCCGTCGTCAACGGCCTGATCCCTCAGGTTCCCGACAACGACCCCCAGGAGACCGCCGAATGGGTTGAGTCCCTGTCCGGGCTCATCAACGAAAAGGGCGGCCCCCGTGCACGCTACATCCTGCTGCACATGCTGGACGAGGCGCGCCGCAACGGCGTTCAACTCCCCCAGGAGTACACGACCCCCTACGTCAACACCATTCCCGTTGACCAGGAGCCTTACTTCCCCGGCGACGAAGCCATGGAGCGCGAATACCGCCGTTGGATCCGCTGGAACGCCGCCGTCCAGGTGACGCGCGCTCAGCGCCCCGGCGTCAAGGTCGGCGGACACATCTCGTCCTACGCATCGGTTGCCACCCTCTACGAGGTCGGCCTCAACCACTTCTTCCGCGGCAAGGACCACCCCGGCGGCGGCGACCACGTGTTCTTCCAGGGACACGCCTCCCCCGGCCCCTACGCCCGCGCATTCCTCGAAGGTCGCCTCTCCGAAGAGGAGATGGACGGCTTCCGTCAGCAGGTCTCGACCAAGCACGGCCTGCCCTCGTACCCGCACCCGCGCCAGCTGGAGCGCTTCTGGGAGTTTCCCACGGTCTCGCTCGGCCTGGGTCCCGCCGAGGCCATCTACCAGGCCTGGTTCGACCGCTACCTGTTCATGAACGGCATCAAGGACACGTCGCAGCAGCACACGTGGGCCTTCATCGGCGACGGTGAGATGGACGAACCCGAATCCCGCGGCATGCTCCAGCTCGCCGCCCAGCAGCGCCTGGACAACCTGACTTTCGTCATCAACTGCAACCTGCAGCGTCTCGACGGCCCGGTGCGCGGAAACGGCAAGATCATCCAGGAGCTCGAAGCCTTCTTCAAGGGCGCAGGCTGGAACGTCATCAAGGTGATCTGGGGCCGCGGCTGGGACCAGCTGCTCGCCGCCGACAAGGACGACGCCCTCGTCCACGTCATGAACGAGACCCTGGACGGCGACTACCAGACCTTCCGCGCGAACGACGGGGCCTACGTGCGTGAGCACTTCTTTGGCCGCGACCCGCGCACCAAGGAAATGGTCAAGAACTGGACCGACGAGCAGCTCTGGGAGCTCAAGCGCGGCGGCCACGACTACCGCAAGGTCTACGCAGCCTACAAGGCAGCCATGGACCACACCGGCCAGCCGACCGTCGTCCTCGCGCACACGATTAAGGGCTACGCCCTCGGCTCGCACTTCGCCGGCCGTAACTCGACGCACCAGATGAAGAAGCTGACCCTCGAGGACGCCAAGCAGCTGCGCGATCGCCTCCAGATCCCGATCACGGACGAGGAACTCGAGCGCGATCCCTACATGCCGCCGTACTACATGCCGCCGGCCGATCACCCGGCCCTGCAGTACATGAAGGAGCGCCGCGAGATCCTCGGCGGTTGGGTGCCCGAGCGCCGCGCCGACCGCCAGCCTAAGCTTCCCGAGCTGCCCACCCGCCCCTTCGAAGCGCTCTCGAAGGGCTCCGGCAAGCTCGAGGTCGCCACGACCATGGCCCTCGTGCGCCTGTTCAAGGACCTTATCAAGGACAAGCAGGTCGGCAAGTACTTCGTGCCGATCATCCCTGACGAGGCTCGCACCTTCGGTCTGGACGCGATCTTCCCGTCGGCGAAGATCTTCAACACGACCGGCCAGTCGTACACGCCCGTGGATGCGGACATGATGCTGTCCTACCGCGAGTCCGAGCGCGGCCAGATCATGCACACGGGCATCACCGAGGCCGGTTCGGCCGCCGCCTTCCAGGTCGTCGGTACGGCATACGCCACGCACGACCTGCCGATGGTTCCGATCTACATCTTCTACTCGATGTTCGGCTTCCAGCGTACGGGCGACCAGTTCTGGGCGGCGGGTGACCAGATGACGAAGGGCTTCGTTATCGGCGCCACTGCGGGCCGCACGACGCTTGCGGGCGAGGGCCTGCAGCACATGGACGGCCACTCGCAGGTCCTGGCTGCCACGAACCACGCGTTCGTGTCCTACGACCCGGCGTACGCGTACGAAATCCGCTACATCATGGCGGATGGCCTCCAGCGCATGTACGGCGACGCGGATGGCCGCGATCCGAACGTCATGTACTACATCACCGTGTACAACGAGCCGATCCGTCAGCCCGCCGAGCCGGAGAACGTCGACGTCGAGGGCATCATCAAGGGCATCTACAACGTCGAGGAGCACCAGAACTTCGGCGGCCCCAAGGCTCAGCTGCTCGCCTCGGGCGTCGGCGTGCCGTGGGCGCGCGAGGCTCGCGAGCTGCTGGCTCGCGACTGGGGCGTGGACGCCGCCGTGTGGTCCGTGACCTCGTGGAACGAGCTGCGCCGCGATGGCCTGGATGCCGAGGAACACAACTTCCTGCACCCGTCCGCACCGCGCCGCACCCCCTACGTGTCGACAAAGCTCGCGGGTCGCGAGGGTCCGTTCGTGGCCTCCTCCGACTTTGACCGCATGCTGCCTGACCAGATCCGTCAGTGGGTCCCGGGCGACTACCACGTGCTCGGTGCGGATGGCTTCGGCTTCTCCGACACCCGCCGCGCTGCTCGCCGCTGGTTCCACATCGACGCGGAGTCGATGGTCGTGCGCACGCTGGCCGCCCTCGCCGAGAAGGGCCAGGTTGACCCGTCGATCGTCCAGCAGGCGATCGACAAGTACGAGCTCTTCAACCACGCGATCCAGGGCAATGATCACGCTGGCGAGGAGTGATCGTCGCTAGGCCCGCGCTCCTCCATCGCGGCGCCCAGCGGTCATGAAGACGAGGCCGGGGATCCCCACGCGGGGTTCCCGGCCTCCTCTCATTCCCCGACAGGTGGGATACCTCCTGCCCTCCTGAAGCCCGCGGCGCACAATGGATGCATGCACGTTCCTTACGAGACCGAGAAGTTCTACTACGGCTTTCCCGTCTACATCCTGGCCTACCCCGACGACGCTGTCGGCGTCGGAATCACGACGGGGTCTTCCTCGTACTCACTGGGACAGATGGTCATGATCAGCTGCGATTCGACGACACACGCGGCACGCTCGATCAAGCGCTCAGGCGTGTGCTCACTGAACCTCTTCGGGCCCGAGGCCATGGGCCTCTTCGAGTATGCGGGTACCGTCTCTGGTGGGAATAAGCTTGGCGATGCCCACGTCGCATCGAGCGACTATGACGGCGTCCCCGTCCTCGACGACTCCCAGATGAGCCTCGTTTGCCGCGTCCTTGAGGCCACGGAGGACGGGACCTACACGCACTTCCGCTGCGAGATTACCCAGCGCCTGGTGGCCCCCTCACTCATCGACGAGCAGGGTCGTTTCCGCTACGAGGATCTGCAGACCGTCGAATACGTCGGAGACGCGCGCAGGCGCATCTACCGCTACTTCTCGGACCGTGTGGAGCGTTTCGGTACCTTCGTGCGTTCGTTTAAGGAATCACTCCTCCCCTAGCGCCGTCACGTACCAACAACAAAGACCGGGGACCCACGCAGGATCCCCGGCCTCGTCTGTACGTAGAGGCTACTCAGCTCTCGTCAGTACCCGCGTACTTCGGGTGCGCGAGGTTTTCGGGCGAGAGAATGCGCTCGACCTCTTCCTCCGAGAGGAGCTCCATCTCGTGGATGACCTCGCGGACGGTCTTACCCTCGGCAGCGGCACGCTTACCGACGACGTCGCCCAGGTGGTGACCGATCACGTCATTGAAGTAGGTGACGATACCGATGGAGTTCTCGACGTAGTGGCGGCACACGTCGGGGTTCGCCGTGATGCCGGTGACGCAGCGCTCACGCAGCGTGTCGCACGCATTCACGAGCAGGTTGATCGACTCGATCAGCGCCTGGGCGATGACGGGCTCCATGACGTTGAGCTGGAGCTGGCCAGCCTCGGCCGCCATGGTCACGGTCTGATCGTTGCCGATCACCTTGAAGCAGACCTGGTTGACGACCTCGGGGATAACCGGGTTGACCTTGGCGGGCATGATCGACGAGCCCGCGGCCATCTTCGGAAGGTTGATCTCGTTGAGGCCAGCGCGAGGGCCGGAAGCCAGCAGACGCAGATCGTTGCAGACCTTCGACAGCTTGACGGCGCTGCGCTTGATGGTCGCGTGCATGGAGACATAGGCGCCGGTATCAGAGGTGGCTTCGAGGAGATCGGGAGAGCCGACAACGCGCGCACCCGTGATGCGACGCAGGTGGCGCACGACGACCTGCTGGTAGCCATCGGGCGTGTTCAGACCGGTACCGATAGCGGTCGCGCCCAGGTTCGTCTCGAGGAGCAGCTCGGCGTTGTTCACGAGGCGCTCATCCTCCTCGCGGAGCGTGTGCGCGAAGGCCGAGAACTCGCTGCCCAGCGACATCGGGACAGCGTCCTGCAGCTGCGTGCGCCCCATCGTCAGGATGTGGCGGAACTCGGCGCCCTTCTCATCGAAAGCATCGGCCAGCTCATCGATGGCCTTGCGCAGGCGATTCACCTTACGCCACAGCGCAATACGGAAAGCCGTCGGGTAAGCATCGTTCGTCGACTGCGAGCGGTTGACGTGGTCATTGGGGTTGATGATGTCGTAGCGGCCCTTGTCCTCACCGAGGATCTCCAGGGCCAGGTTCGCGATGACCTCATTCGCGTTCATGTTGACGGAGGTACCGGCACCGCCCTGGAACTGGTCGACGGGGAACTGGTCCATGCAGCGGCCGTTTTCGATAATCTCGTCGCACGCGGCGATGATCGCCTCGGCCTTTGACGGCTTCATCGCCTTGAGCTGCATGTTCGCCATCGCGCACGCCTTCTTCACCTGGGCGAAAGCGCGGATCAGCTCGGGCGCCTCATTGATCGTGCGCCCCGAGATCTGATAGTTCTCGATGGCGCGCAACGTATGAATGCCCCAGTACGCGTCGTCGGGTACTTCGCGGGTGCCAAGCAGATCTTCTTCGGTGCGGGTCAACGTTGTTCCTTCCGTCTGTTCTCCGGCCGTTTCCTTCCGGCCGATGCGCCTCCATGGTAGGCCCTGCAGGCCCGAAATTCCGGCACTTTACAAACGTTGGAGAAGTCGTTGAGACTCCCGTAATCAGCTCTTTCGTTAGTGATTGGACACGGCGTCAGTAACTGCGTCAAGCAGGTCAGCCAGCGTCACCCATTCCTCGATCGCAGCATCCGCGAGAGCCACCTTGGCCTCGCGCTCGACGCGCGCGACGACGGCGTAGAGGGAGACATCATCCATGTCGAGGTCGCCACGCAAGGTGAGCTCCCCGCGAGCGTCGGCGGGGTCAAGCTCCACCTCGTCGAGCACAGCCTCCATCGCGGCCTCTCGGGCGCGGTCCTGCGCGGTGTCAACTCTGCTCTCGGACGAGGCCGGGGCCGCGCCGGGCGCGTCGTCAGACGCATCGGGATCGACCAGCTGCGCTAAGCCTGCGCGCAGCTGGTCACCGAGCAGATCGGCGATTGAACCCATCAGCCGACCCGGTTGTTCAGCCAGCGCACAGGGGCGCCGGCACCCGCATGGCGGAAGGACTCAAGCTCGTCATCCCACGCCTGGCCGAGGGCTAGGTCGAGGCCCTCGCGGAGCTCCTCGTACGTGGTCGCAGACTCCAGGGCCGCGCGAATACGATCCTCGGGCACGACGACGTTGCCGACCGTGTCCATCTGCGAGTGGAAAATACCCAGGGAAGGCGTGTGACACCAGCGTCCGCCGTCACTCGAGGCGGTGGCTTCCTCCGTCACCTCATAGCGCAGGTGCTCCCAACCGCGCAGAGCGGACGCCAAACGGGCGCCCGAGCCAACCGGTCCGACCCACGAGAACTCGCAGCGAACCATGCCCGGCGCCGCCTCTTGATCCGACCACTGGAGGTGGACCTCCTGGCCGAGCGCGGTGCCCAGCGCCCACTCGATGTGCGGGCACAGAGCGGGCGGTGTTGAGTGCACGAAAAGCACACCGCGGGTGTATGACCCTCTCATTGTTCCTCCTGTTGGCTTTGTCAGGATCGTCTTCCCCTACGCCCTAAACTGCCGAGAGTCGCAATGATCTGCGCCTTAACGACGCACACGATGTAGTTACAGGATAGTCGAACGCGCCGGGGAATGCACTCCATTCCCCGGCGCGTCCACGCCACGACAACGCTCGATGCTTAGAAACCGGCGTTGCGAATGTCTCGCAGCGCCTTCTTGCGGGTCGCGCGATCCAGGCGATCAATGTAAATGTGACCGTCGAGGTGGTCACACTCGTGCTGAATGCAGCGAGCCATCAGCTCCTCACCCTCGACGACAACCTTCTTGCCGTCCAGGTCGGTGCCCTCGCAACGCGCATACCAGGCGCGCTCGGTCGGGTACCAGAGCTCGGGAACCGACAGGCAACCCTCGTCGCCGTCCTGGTACTCGTCCTCGCTCAACGCCACGATACGAGGGTTGAGCACGTAGCCGATCTCGCCGTCAATATTCCAAGAGAACGCACGCAGGCTGACGCCAATCTGGTTGGCGGCCAGACCAGCGCGACCGTCCATGTCGACGCCCTCGAGAAGATCCTCAACGAGGGCCTTCACATTCGGGGTGATCTCCGTGATCGGGTCACACACGGTACGCAGGACCGGGTCGCCGATAATGCGGATGGGACGAATAGCCATGTCACTCCCCCTTCAGGGCCGCGGCGTGGAGCTCGCGCAGGCGAGTGACGGCTTCGTCGACGGGGACGACGATGGTCTCGCCGGTGGCGCGCACGCGGATCTCCACCTCGCCGTCGGCCAGCGAGCGGCCAACGACCAGGCCGAAGGGCACGCCCACGAGCTCGTAGTCCTGAACTTCACGCCAGCGCTCACCTTACGGCGATCGTCGACGAGGACGTCCAGACCGGCAGCGTCGAGCTGCTCGCCGAGAGACTGCGCGGTGTCGAAGACCTCGTCACCCTTGCCGGTCGCCAGGACGTGCACGTCGAAGGGCGCGATCTGAGCAGGCCAGCTCAGACCCTTCTCGTCGCAGTTGGCCTCGGCCAGAGCGGCCATCACGCGAGTGACGCCAATGCCGTACGAACCCATCGTGACGACCTGAGTCTTGCCGTTCTCGTCGAGCACGGTCAGGCCCAAGGCCTTGGCGTACTTGCGTCCCAGCTGGAAGATATGGCCGATCTCGATACCACGCTCGAGGTGGAGGGGACCCGAACCATCAGGAGCCAGGTCGCCCTCGCGCACCTCAGCGGCCTCGATCGTGCCGTCAGCCGTGAAGTCGCGGCCCATGACCAGGTTCAGGATGTGACGCTGCTCGGCGTTCGCGCCGGTCACCCAGGCGGTCCCTTCGACGACGCGCGGGTCGACCAGGTAGCGCACGGAACCGGAGACGTTGCCCTCCTCGTCCACGACGCGCTTGGGCGAGTTGGGGCCGAGCACCGTCGGGCCGATGTAGCCGCGCACCAGCTCAGGGTGCGGCTCAAAGTCAGAGTCCGAGGCCATCTCAACCTCGGCAGGAGCAACGGAAGCCTCGAGACGCTTCATATCAACGTCGCGGTCACCGGGCACGCCCACGACGAGAGCTCGCGCTCGCCATCCGGGTGCGTCAGCGTTACGACGACGTTCTTTAGCGTGTCTGCCGCGGTCCAGGGACGGTCCTCGCGCGGGTAGCGCTCGTTGAGCAGGTCCACGAGCGCCTCGATCGTCGGCGCGTCGGGAGTCGGCACCTCAACCGGAGCAGGAACGCCGGACGCATCCTGAACGTCAGGAACGGGGGTCGTCACGGCCTCCGCGTTGGCGGCGTAGCCGCCCGGGGAAGCCACAAAGGTATCCTCGCCAATCGGTGAGGGGTGCAGGAACTCCTCCGAGCGCGAACCACCCATCGCACCACTCATCGCGGAAACAATGACGTAAGGCAGCCCCAGGCGCTGGAAGATGCGCTCGTAGGTGTCGCGCTCGGCCTGGTAGGAAGCGTTCAGACCCTCGTCGTCAATGTCGAACGAGTAGGCGTCCTTCATGACGAACTCACGGCCGCGAATCAGACCCGCGCGCGGACGAGCCTCGTCGCGATACTTCGTCTGAATCTGGTACAGCGTGGCGGGCAGATCCTTGTACGAGGAGTACATGTCTTTCACAAGGAGAGTAAACATCTCCTCGTGCGTGGGGGCCAGCAGGTAGTCGCCACCCTTGCGGTCGTTGAGCTTGAACAGCGTCGGACCGTACTCTTCCCAGCGGTTCGTTGCCTTGTAGGGGTCTGCAGGGATCAGTCCCGGGAAATGGACCTCCTGCGCTCCCATCGCATCCATCTCTTCGCGGACAATGTCCTCAATCTTGCGCAGGGTGCGCAGGCCGAGGGGCAGCCACGTGTAAATGCCGGGGGCGCAGCGGCGGATATAGCCGGCACGCACCAGAAGCTTATGCGAATTGACCTCGGCGTCAGCCGGGTCTTCACGCAGGGTTCGCAGGAAGAAAGTCGAGAGATTTCGAAGCATGCTCCAAGAGTACGGCACGCAAAGCCTCGAAGGCCACCGGCACAGCCGTGTAGCCGCTCATCGAGGCATGGAGCGGCTCAGATCGCGGCGCACGCACCAAGTTCACGCTCACGGGCGCCCGGGTGCACCGCGTAGTAACGGCGGGCCATCCACCCCGGGTATGCCCACTCAGGCAGGCCACCGAAGTAGAGAGCCCGAACGGCGACCGCCGCCATCAGGGCAAGAACACCAATCACGAGGCCGAGGGAACCAAGAGTATCGAGTCCGCGAGCCTCGCGAGCCATCAGATCGGCAGTGAGGAACCACAGAACGGACAGCATCGGCATGAGCGGCCACACGACCCGCCCCATTTCGCCAGCCGCATTGCCACCGCCCAGCTCCAGACGCACGGAGACACGGCGCGCGCTCGCGCCGATTCCGAACCATGCCCACGCCCAGACAAGAGCGATAGCGAGGCCCACGAGTGCGATCAGAGCGGTGGAGTTGGCGACCATTACGTCCCCCTTCGGACAAAAGCAACATCCCCGTTGGCGTTGCGTACCTAGCGATACTACAACACCAACGGGGATATCTGTCCAACTGAAAGAGTCGAAACGAGACTAATCAGGCATCAACAAGCCCACCAACGCACGCATCGCGCAAATCACGCAGCATGGACAGCGACGACAGGACTCTGCGGTGACTCCCGCCCACGCGAGCGCGCGCTCACGGCCCTGCGCCACATGACGCTCACGAATGTGCAGCAGCGTACGCGACGGAGACAAGGGCAGCAGAGCGATCACACACGTGCCCGAGGCCTCGGCTCCCTCCGGGGCGCCAGGCGGTGCAACGCGCATCAGGATATGATCCTCGTCCTCGATATCGATGATCGTGGACTCGTCCTCAGGCTCGAATACATGACCGAGCACATCCCAGACAGTAGACGCTGACGCGTCGATCGCGATGCCGCGATCAACGACCACGTTCGCGCCGGGAAGAACCAGGTCACCGGGCAGCGACACATCCGCCTGAGACGCTGTCAGGCCGATGCGCCGCGGGAAGCCCGTAGCCGCCACAGCGCAAGCACCCGCAACGAGTGACAGGCACGCGAGAGTACGAAAACGCATGTGATACTCCTTGTGAACGCTCAGAAGTCAATGCCCGGCAGCTTGACCTCCGGGGCAGTGATGGGGGCAACCTCGACGCTACCGGAACCCGGTTCGAGCCCGAGCTCCTCGGCAAGGGCATTCGCACGTCGGATCAGCGTCTCGACGATCTGATCCTCCGGCACGGTCTCAACAACCTCGCCGCGAATGAAAATCTGTCCCTTACCGTTGCCGGAAGCAACACCGAGGTCTGCCTCTCGGGCCTCGCCCGGCCCGTTGACAACGCAGCCCATGACGGCCACACGCAACGGCACAGTCAGGTCCTTCAGCCCCTCGGTCACGTTTTCAGCGAGCGTCCACACGTCGACCTGGGCGCGACCGCACGACGGACACGAGACGATCTCCAGGGTCTTGTCTCGCAGGCCCATGAACTCCAGCATCTTCGTGCCAACCTTGACTTCCTCAACCGGAGGAGCGGACAGGGAGACGCGGATCGTGTCGCCAATACCCTCAGCGAGCAGAATCGAGAACGCGGAGACAGACTTGATAGTGCCCTGGAAGGCCGGGCCAGCCTCGGTGACGCCCAGATGCAGCGGCCAATCCCCTGCCTCCGACAGCATGCGATAGGCCTCGATCATCGTGAGCACATCATGGTGCTTCACGGAGATCTTGAAGTCGTGGAAGTCGTTCTCCTCGAACAGCGAGGCCTCCCAGATGGCGGACTCAACCAGAGCCTCGGGCGTCGCGCGGCCGTACTTCTTGAGCAGGCGCGGATCCAGAGAACCGGCGTTGACGCCGATACGCAGCGACACACCGTGATCGGAGGCAGCCTTACAGATGTCCTTCACCTGGTCATCGAACTTGCGAATATTGCCAGGATTGACACGCACCGCGCCACAGCCCGCCTCGATCGCCTGAAAGACGTACTTCGGCTTGAAGTGGATGTCGGCGATCACCGGGATACGCGACTGCTTGGCAATAATCGGAAGCGCATCCGCGTCCTTATCCGTCGGGCACGCAACGCGCACGATATCGCAACCGGCCGCGGTCAGCTCAGCGATCTGCTGGAGCGTCGCTCCGATGTCGTGTGTCTTCGTCGTCGTCATGGACTGAACGGAGATGGGAGCACCCCCGCCCACGGGCACGTCGCCCACCATGATCCGACGCGTCTGCTTGCGCGGGAACGGCGACGCCGCAATGCCGGGCATTCCAAGATTGATTTCACTCACCGATTCATTATCGCGCACTGTGCGCATCCTTCCCACACGGACCACGCACGCGTGGTCAGACTCGCTTTCATCGGCGAGGCGCTCGCCCGCCTTTGTCAAGGCTTTTCAGCCGAGGGACACCGGCTTGACGATATCCGCCACAATCAAAATGACACTCATGACGACCAGCATGCCTCCCACGGCCCACGTCAGCGGAACCAGACGGGCAGTGTCAGCTGGCCCTGGATCCTGCGCGCCACGCGCACGGGCGAACGTACGGCGAGCCCCCTCGTACAGGGCGCCGAGAATATGCCCGCCATCCAGGGGCGGCAACGGAATCAAGTTGAAGACGAAAAGCGCCATGTTCAACGAAGCCAGCAGGCTCAGCAGCACCGCCACGACCTGGCGAGTATCCTGCAGGCCCAGCGCCTGCGAATCGCCGGTCACCTCGCCAGCCATACGACCGACGCCAACAACGGACACCACACCGGAGGCATCGCGCTTCTCGTCCGTAACAATCGATCGCCCCACCTGCCACACAGCCTGCGGAAGGCGCACGACGACCGACGCCGTCCCCGTGAACATCTGCCAGTTAGCGGCGGCAACGTCGGAGAGCGACGCTGACACGTACTCGTACCCGGCGGTCACGCCAACAATATGGACCCCCTGCGCCCCCGTAACGGGAGACACCGTCAGGTCGACGGTCCCACCGTCGCGCTCGACAGTCAGGACAGCAGACTCGCCGTCAGGCGTCGCACCCACAGCTCGCTGCAGATCCGCGAAAGTCGAGACGGACGCCCCGTTCCACGCGACGACCGTATCCCCGGGACGAACCCCGGCCTCGTACGCGGGAGAAGCCACTTCGCCAGAGACACTCGTGATCGTCGCCGGCACCTCGGCAATCGTGCGCGACGCCGTCGGGGCACCAATCCCCATCATCGCGATCGCGGAGAGCACGAAGCAAATGAGCAGGTTCATGATCGGGCCACCGAGCATGACGGTGACCTTCTTGGGCGCACTCAGATGATAGAACGCGCGGTGTTCCTGCCCCTCAGGGATCTCCTCAGCCGAGGCCTCACGGGCCTCCTGAGCAAGCGTCAGCTTCCCGCCGCGTCCGACGAGCCTCGTGCCGGGACGTGCAGGGGCATACATACCAACGATCTTCACGTAGCCGCCAAGCAGAATGGCGCGCAGCGCGTAGGTAGTCTCCCCTATCTTCTTCTTCCACAGGGCCGGACCAAAGCCCACCGCATAGTCCGGAACCAACACGCCGAACTTCTTCGCCGGGAGCATGTGCCCCACCTCGTGGAGGGCAACCGACGCCAAAATTCCGATAACGACAACAACGATACCGACGAGAGAGCCCACGCTCACATATCCTTCCACTGGCCCGCGCGAACAAGTTCGCGTGCGCGCTGATCAGCCCAGCGCTGCGCAGCCACAATGTCATCCAACGAGGGATCAACAACGCCCGCGTGCTCATGCACGACCGCCGACACAGTGTCTACAATCGCGAGCCACGGGACCTCCCCCCGCGATAAAAGCATCAACCAGCACTTCGTTGGCAGCGTTCAACACCGCGGGATGCGTCGCCGACTCACCGACGGCAAAGCGCGCCAGGTCCACCGCCGGGAACGTCTCATTGTCCACCGGCTCAAACGTCCACTGCGAGGCCGCCGTCCACGTCAAGGGCTTCTCCACGCCCTCCAGACGCTCAGGCCAGGTCAGGCCCAGGGCAATCGGCAGACGCATATCCGGGGGCGAGGCCTGCAACGTCGTCGCACCGTCGCACCACGTCACCATCGAATGCACGATGGACTGCGGATGAACGGTCGCGATGATGTGCTCAGGCGCCACGTCGAAGAGCAGGTGCGCCTCGATCAGTTCCAGGCCCTTATTGATCAGGGTCGACGAGTTGATCGTCACGACGGGACCCATCTGCCACGTCGGGTGCGCGAGAGCCTGCTGCGCCCTCACACCACGCAGCTGCTCGCGCGTGCGTCCACGGAACGGACCACCGGAGGCGGTGAGAACCAGGTCAGCGACCTCGGAGCGACCCGACACAACCGGAGACGTCAGGCCGCGCTCATGCACACCCGAGGCAAGTGCCTGCGCAATCGCAGAATGCTCGGAATCCACCGGGACAATCTGCCCCGGAAAACGCATCGCGTTCTTCACGAGGGCGCCACCAACAACCAGCGACTCCTTATTCGCCAGCGCCAGGCGCGCCCCGCATTCCAACGCCGCAAGGGTCGAGGACAGACCCACGCCGCCCGTGATTCCGTTCAGCACGACGGGAACGAGGCCTGGATAGTCCTCCCCCCCGCCCGCTCCACCGACGCGCGAACGACATCAACCGACGCCTGCTCACCCACGAACACCTGTGGGCACTGGCCACCCAGGGCGCGCACAGCCGCGACGAGCTCCTCGCGCACATCGCGCGCAACGCCCACAAACGCGGGGGCAAGGGCAACGATCTGCTCGGCGAGCACCTCGATCGACGAACCGCCAGCACTCACACCGACGACGCGAAACCGCCCCGGATGCGCATCAATAACGTCTCGAGCCTGCGTCCCGATCGATCCCGTCGAACCCAACAGGATGACGGGTAGGGCGCCACGGCTATCCTCTCTGCTCGCCAGCATCAGTCGACCGCAAGCAGGATCTCGACAGCACGCCCCAGATAGGCATCCACCGGCCCCTCCGCGTATGCCTTCTTGCCGCGCTTCGGCCGGAAAGTCGCCGTACGGATCTCATCGGCAGTCAGCTCACCGGCCTCGTCAAAGTAGGCGGCAAGGCGATCCAGCAGGTCATCCACCTCGTCGCAGGCGTAGCCACGGCCCGAGGTCGGGTGCGAGAAACGCTCGCCGCGCGGACGCTGCAGGCGGGGGTACAGCGTCGTCGCACGATCCGCCACGCGGTCGTACCACGCTGCCTCGCCTTCGGCGGCCACCGAGTCGGCACGGTCACGGTTGACGAACGCGGCCTCCAAACGATTCATCGCACCATCGACAGCTTCGATGTTGTAGCCGCGGCTCTTGAGTTCAAACGTCGCGAGACGAACCTGCTCCGCGCTGAACTGCTCCGGGGGGGGACAGCGCCCTCGTATGCACGTCGGGCATCCTCGAAGAAAGCATCGACCTGCTCACAGTCGTAGCCCTTCGAGAAGAGACCAACCCTAGGAAACTCAGTCATGACTACTCCTTCTCCTGTGTCATGGAACGAAGAATCTGATCGACAGCCTCGGGGGTACCGAAATCGGCATACTCGGCGGACATCTCCACCGGTTCAGTATCGGGGGTGACGACAGGCTGACCGGAGTCAGACACGCCAACATCGTCGACACTGTCACCGCTGCGCTGCACACGCTGGTCATCAAGGTGGCGCAGCACCTCAATGAGCCGATCGATCTCGGTGTCGACTTCCTCCTGATCGAAGCCTCGCAGCCTGACGGTGAACTCAACATCCGTCGCTTCCTGCGCGGTGATGACCTTCTCTGAGTCCGTCTGAGCACCCGTGATCGTTTGCTCGACGTCCGCGAGGAAGCTCATCACTCACTCACGTCGTAGCCCATGCGCCAGAAGCTCCGCGAGAAATCTGTCCTGATCATGCGCGTCCCTGCCCAACCGGGCGCTTGCCCTCGGCGACCGCCGTCGCCAACTGGCCGCACGCACCATCAATGTCCGAACCGCGCGTATCGCGAATGGAGGTCGCAATGCCGTTGTCGCGCAGGCGAGCGACGAACGCATCCTGGGCGTGCTTCGTGGACGCCGTCCAAATCGATCCCGGTGTCGGGTTCAGGGGGGATCGGGTTAACGTGAACCCAGCCATGGCCTCGTTTATTGAGTTCATCGGCCAGGAGCTGAGCACGCCATTCCTGATCGTTCATATCTTTGATCAGCGCGTACTCGATCGACACGCGTCGCCCCGTGGCCAGGAAGTAGGCGCGCGCAGCGTCCAGAAGCTCGCCAACCTTCCAACGCGAGTTAATCGGAATCAGCTCGTCGCGCAGGTCATCGTCCGGAGCGTGCAGGGATACCGCGAGGGTAACGGGCATCCCCTCCCCCCGCGAGCTTCTTAATCGCAGGCACGAGGCCGACCGTGGAGACCGTGATATTGCGGGCACTCATGCCAAAACCTTCGGGGGCAGGGTCAATGAGGCGATGCAGGGCGCCGATCACGGTCTTGTAGTTCGCCAGAGGCTCACCCATGCCCATAAAAACCACGTTCGACAGGTGGGTCGGCCCACCCGCCAGCTTGCCATCACGGCACGAGGCCTGGGCCTCGCGTACCTGATCGACGATCTCGGCCGTCGAGAGATTACGAGTGAGGCCCATCTGCCCCGTCGCGCAGAACGGACACGCCATACCGCAGCCCGCCTGCGACGAGACACACAGCGTCGTACGCTGCGGGTAACGCATGAGCACGGACTCGACCTGCGCACCGTCATAGAGACGCCACAGTCCTTGATCGTGCGGCCACCGTCAGCCTCCAGCGACACGACCTTCGTCACGAGGTTCGGCAACAGGGCTTGTGACACAGCGTCGCGCATACCGGCCGGAATATCGCTCATCTTCGCGGGGTCAGCCTCAAAATGCGTGAAGTAGTGACGCGAGAGCTGATCGGCTCGAAAAGCGGGAAGCCCAAGGTCCTTCAAGACCTGCTTACGGCCAGCAGCATCCAGGTCAGCGAGGTGCGAGGGAGCCTTTCCACGGCGCTTCGCCGTGAACGACAGGACGGGCTTTGCGTCCTTGTGCGTTGCGCCCTCCGGCGGCTGATCTGTCGGCCGAACCTCACGTCGCGGGCTGCGACGAGTTGGATCCGGCAACGCCTGGGCATTCGGCGTACGGTCATGTGCCCCGCGGGGCTTCTTCGTTGCTTGGCTCAATGGGTAGACTCCCAAGAAATACCCGGCAGCGCCCACGCGAAAATAAAGTAGGCAACCGGCGCGCTCATGAGCAGCGCGTCCACTCGGTCGAGAACACCTCCGTGCCCAGGCAGGATCTGCGACATGTCTTTCAGGCCGGACTCACGCTTGATCAGAGACTCCGTGAGATCACCCATCGTCCCCACGAAGGCGATAGCGATACTGCGATAAGGCCCCACCACCACGAGGCACCGAGCAACCACAAGCCGACCGATCCGACCGCCATAGCCGTCACAGCAGAGCCCGCGAATCCCTCCCACGACTTCTTCGGCGAGAGGGCAGGTGCCATCGGGTGTTTGCCGAACATGACGCCAGCGGCCCAGCCTCCCGTGTCGTTAGCGATGACCATGAGCTCGAAGACAACGAACACCCACGCGTTGTGCCACGCGGCGAGCATGAGCACGACAAAGGATGCCAGGAAAGGAACGTACACGGCCGCAAACGTCGAAGACACGACGTCGCTCATCCGCGATTCCTGCCGGTGATCGAGCAGACGCCACGCGGCGCACACGAACACCGTGATGTACAGGGCGAAGAGCATCCCCCTCGCTACCCAGCCACCATGCGCACGTGACCATGCCGATCGCACCGACGTACAGCGGCGTGACAGTCAACGTAATCCCCATGCGGGCAAACGCACCAGCAAGTTCCCAGATGCCGACAAGGCACACGAACGCAATAACGCCCACGAATGCGGGAAGCGACGTGAAGAGTGGGACCGCGACAGCAGCAATCAATACAAGCGCAGTCGTGATGGCCTGCGGAAGGTTGCGCCCAGCCTTCCCCGTCGGCCCACTCGCGGGATGATTCTCACGAGCGGGCCCCGGGGAAAGATGCGGGCGAGAAACGAACGATCAGTTGACGCCATCAGATCGTCAGCAGTTCGCTTTCCTTCGCGGCAAGCATCTTATCGATCTGCTCGGTGTGGGCCTTCGTCGCGCCGTCCAGCGACTTTTCCGCGCGCTCAACGTCGTCCTCGGACGCCTCTCCGTCCTTCTTCAGGCGGTCGAGCTGGTCCTTGGCCTTACGACGCACACCGCGGACAGACACGCGGCCATCCTCGGCCTTGCTCTTTGCCTGCTTGACGTACTCCTTACGGCGTTCCTCCGTCAGGGCGGGCAGGACCACGCGCACGACATTGCCATCGTCCGTCGGGTTGACGCCGAGGTCGGACTCGCGCAGCGTACGGATGATTTCCTGCGTCGCGGTGCGATCGAAGGGAGAAATCAGAACCGTACGAGCCTCGGGGATCTGGAAGCTGGCAAGCTGCTGCATCGGCGTGGGGGCGCCGTAGTAGTCAACCAGGAGCTGTTCGAACATCGAGGACGTCGCACGTCCGGTGCGAATGTTCGCAAACTCGTGGCTAGCCGCTTCCACGGCCTTGTCCATCTTTTCCTCGGCTTCGAGGAGAATATCGTCGATCACTATGTGCTCCATTCAGTCAGTGGTCTGTGAAGGTTATATCACGCCGTCACTAGCGTACCGATTTCATCGCCCATCAGCGCGCGGGTCACGGCACCATCCTCACCCATGCCGAAGATGCGCGTCGTCAGCCCATTTTCGCGGCACAGAGCCAACGCCGAACCGTCGATCACCTTCAGATCACGACGCAGAGCCTCGGAATACGTCAGCGTGTCGAAGCGGTGGGCATCGGGGTTCTTGTTCGGATCGTCGTCGTACACGCCGTCCACACCGTTCTTGGCAACGAGGAGTTCGTCGCAATGAATCTCCAGGGCGCGCTGCGCGGAAACGGTATCCGTCGAGAAGTACGGCAGGCCCGCACCAGCACCGAAGACAACCACACGCCCCTTTCCAGGTGACGAATCGCTCGCAGCGGAAGGTACGGCTCAGCCACCTGAGCCATCGTGATCGCCGTCTGCACGCGAGCCGGAATACCCGACTGATCGATGAAGTCCTGAAGCGCCAGGGCGTTCATCACCGTGCCGAGCATGCCCATGTAGTCAGCGCGCGAACGCTCAAGACCCTCGCGCGCCAGCTGCGCGCCGCGGAAGAAGTTACCGCCGCCGACGACGATCGCAACCTGCACGCCCTCGCGCACGGCCGTCGCGACCTGCTCAGCGATGTTACGAACGACCTTCGGATCCAAGCCGATCGATCCACCTCCGAACGCCTCTCCAGACAGCTTGAGCAAAACGCGGCGGTTCGTCGACATGACGCTTCTCCTTTATGACGGCCCTGAGAGGGCGGAACGCTTAGGAACCATACTACCTGGTAAAAGGAAAGCGGCCCCGCCGTTGGGCGGGACCGCTCCCTTTTGTCAGCAAGCTGACGACGTCACCAGATCAGGCACCCACGTGCACGCGCACGAAGTTGGTGACCTTGGCGCCAGCCTCCTTGAGGACCTGACCGACGGACTTCGAGGGGTCACGCGCGAAGGCCTGGTCAACGAGGCAGTTGTCCTTGAAGAACGCGTTCAGGCGGCCCTCAACGATCTTGGGAACGATGTTGGCGGGCTTGCCTTCCTCGAGCGTGATCTTCTCGAGGGTGGCGCGCTCCTTGTCGAGCACGTCGTCCGGAACCGAATCGCGATCGAGGTAGGCGGGCATGTAAGCGGCGACGTGCATCGCGATGTCGTGGGCAACGGACTTGCCAGCGGCATCGGTGACGACGAAGACGCCAACCTGCGGGGGCAGGTCGGGGTTGGTCTGGTGCAGGTAGAGGTCGACATTCTCGCCCTCAACGCGCACGATGCGGCCAACCTGAAGCTTCTCGCCGATGATGGCGGCGAAAGCGTCCAGACGATCCTTGACAGTGCCCTCACCCATGGGGGCGGCGAGCAGCGCGTCGAGGTCGGCGGCGCCGGAAGCAACGGCGGCAGCCAGGACCTCGTTGGAGAAGTCGATGAACTTCTGGTTCTTGGCGACGAAGTCGGTCTCGGAGTTAACCTCGACCAGCACGCCAACGGTGCCGTCGGTCTGTGCGGCCAGCAGGCCAGCGGAGGCCTGGCGGCCCTCGCGCTTGGACAGGGACTTCAGGCCCTTCAGGCGGATGATCTCGAGAGCCTTCTCGGCGTCGCCGTCAGCCTCGGTCAGAGCCTTCTTGACATCCATCATGCCGGCGCCGGTCTGCTCACGCAGCGCCTTCACATCTGCAGCGGTGAAATTCGCCATCGGATGATTCCTCTCAGTAAAAAGTTCAGTCCTGCTTGGTGGTCGACTCTTCGGCGACCTCAGCGGCGGCAGCTTCGTCAGCCTTGACCTCGCCCTCGAGGAGCTCGCGCTCCCACTCGGCCAGCGGCTCGGCGGTGGTCTCGTCGCCCTTGCCCTTGCGGACGTCGGAGCGGACGATGAGGCCCTCGGCGACGGCGTCGGCGATCACGCGGGTCAGCAGGGACACGGCGCGGATGGCGTCGTCGTTGCCGGGGATGCGGTAGTCGACCTCGTCCGGATCAGCGTTGGTGTCGAGGATGGCGACGATCGGGATGTGCAGCTTGCGAGCCTCGGAGACCGCCAGGTGCTCCTTCTTGGGGTCGACGATCCACACGGCCGAGGGAACCTTGGTCATGTCGCGGATGCCGCCGAGCGTGCGCGAGAGCTTGTCCTTCTCGCGACGCATCATGAGCAGTTCCTTCTTGGTGTGACCGGAAGCGGCCACGTCGTCGAAGTCGATCTGCTCAAGTTCCTTCAGGCGCTGCAGACGGGTGGCAACGGTCGAGAAGTTGGTGAGCATGCCGCCGAGCCAACGGTGGTTCACGTAGGGCATGCCGACGCGCTGGGCCTGCTCGGCCACGGCTTCCTGGGCCTGCTTCTTGGTGCCGACGAAGAGCAGGGTGCCGCCGTGGGCGACGGTCTGCTTCACGAAGTCAAAGGCGATGTCGATATCAGCAATGGTCTGCTGCAGGTCGATGATGTAGATGCCGTTGCGCTCGGTGAGGATGAAGCGCTTCATCTTCGGGTTCCAACGGCGAGTCTGGTGACCGAAGTGGACACCAGACTCGAGGAGCTGACGCATGGTAACGATTGCCATGGTTCGTCCTTTCCCCGCAAGTCGCGAGTGATCAGTGGGGTTTCCCCCCGGGTTATCGGTTTGCTGTGCGCGTTGCGCACCCTGGTGCCATGACCGGCGACCATCCCCGAAGGGACCGAAGCCGCCGCGCCTCGCTCCCCTGGCGGTTTCCCGTGGGTCGCGATAATGGCACGCGAAGTCACCTGCACATGGCAAGTGCCCGGCTATCTTACCTCACAACTGCGCCAATGTCCGACACCAAGCGGATGAGACGTTGCCTACTGGTTTTCCCTCGACGAGCCCGGGGATCACACTCGGGGACACGTGTCGACCGCTCGTTATCCACAGGCGCATGTCCGTGGCCTTTTTATCCACAGGGGCCTCGAAACAGCTAGACGGGAAGGCATGTATCTCCGACGCTGTTGTCATGGATTTACAGAGTTCGTCGCGCGTCCGTGTCGCCGCAGCATCGCTCATCTTCACTATCGTTGTCGCCCTGTTTGCCGCAGATGCGCTGCCCGCACGCGCAACGCCACACGACGAGCGGTGGCAGTGGCCCACGGGCGAGCCGGTGCCCATCGTCGAAGGCTTCGCACCGCCTGCCCATGATTGGCTGTCCGGGCGTCGAGGCGTGACGTTAGAGTATCCGGTCGGCTTGCCGGTCTATGCCTGCGCACCGGGGACAGTGACAGTCGCAGGTCCCGTTGCAGGGCGTGGAGTCATTTCGATTCGCCACAACGTGCGCGGCGGCGATATCTGGTCGACCTACCTACCCGTCACTCCCGCGGTCGCTGTCGGCGACCACGTTGAGAAAGGTGACGTCATCGGCGTCGTCGAGGCAGACTCGCAGACATTGCACTGGGGTGCGAAAACCGGGCGGCGCACGTACATCGACCCAATCCGCCTGACAATCGGGCGCCCGCGTCTGCTCCCGTGGGACGAGGCATCGGCGCAGTAAGCACCATGGGCGCTCCATCTGTGCGTTGGGGCCGCACGTTGGGCGTGAGCTCCGATCCTTACGCTCGCGGGTGCGCGCGCTGGTAGATCGCGCTGAGACGAGCGGTATCCACGTGGGTATAGCGCTGGGTCGTCGACAGCGACGAATGCCCGAGCATCTCCTGGACGGCGCGCAGATCAGCCCCACCCTGCAGGAGGTGAGTCGCCGTCGAGTGCCTCAGCCCGTGGGGCGCGATGTCGTGGACGCCGGCGCCTGCAGCCATCTTGTGCACCATTGAACGCACGACACGCGGATCGATGCGACCACCCTTGTCTCCCAGGAATAGGGCGTGCCCGCTGCGCTCCCCGGCCAACTGGGGACGGCCTCGGACGAGCCAGTGATCGAGGGCTTGCGCCGCCGGCGGCCCATACGGAACCACGCGCTCCTTATTTCCTTTACCGACGACACGTACGGTGAGTGCCTCACGGTTCAGCGAAGACACGTCGAGGGCACAGACCTCGGAGACTCGCAGGCCACACGCATACGTCAGTTCAAGGATTGCCCAGTTGCGTAACTGCGACGCCCCACCCCTCATGGCTTCGTCGCGAGCCGTATTGAGGAGCACCCGCGCGTCCGATTCGTCGAGCGGGGAAGGCAGGCGCTGATCGGCACGCGGTGACGACAGCAGGGCAGCCGGATCACTGGGCAGGATCCCTTCTCGCAACGCCCACGCAGTAAAGTTGCGGACCGCTGCGGTGTGGCGCGCGATCGTCGATCGCGCGCCCCCCCGCCGCAAGCGTCTGAGCGAGCCAGGAGCGAATCGCGCGCGCAGTCAGTGCCTCACGCAGACTCTCAGGCGAGGCGTCCTCCTCGAGAGCCAGAAATTCCATCAGCGAGCGCAGGTCGGCACGGTAGGCGGCAATCGTGTGAGGACTCATCCGTCGTCCGAGGCGCAGATACTCTTCCCAGCGCTCCCCCACCGTGCGTGTCATGGAGCTATCCTACGATGCGCCTCCGCCGACTCGCGCCCAGCCACGCGTCGACCCCGACACGAGGCCCGCAACAGACAGATCCATGAGGGCGCGATTAACCTCCGCTCGTGACAGGCCAGCCGCAACGCAGATTGCCTCCACCGACGACGGTGCGCGTCTGGGCAGCGCTTCCCACACTCGGCGCTGAATCGGTTCCAGGGCAGCGATGCCCCGGTCTTCTTCGATCGGCATTCCGAACAGAGGTTCCGTCCCCTCAGCGCTGACGGGGCGCACAAGCTCAAGGGCATCACGACCATCGCGAATAATCGTGGCACCGTTACGTGCCAGTTCCAGACAGCCAACGGACATCGGGGCATCCACCGCTCCGGGTACCGCGCCGAGTTCCCGGCCGTATTCCATCGCACGACGCGCCGTCGCGAGAGCACCCGAACGCGCTCCGGCCTCGACGACGACGGTCGCCGCGCTCCACGCCGCGATCAGCCTGTTGCGTGTCAGGAAACGCCACTTCGCGGGCCTCGCGGTCGGAGGGACCTCGGAGATGAGGGCCCCGCCGCCCTCAATGACGGCGCGAAAGTCACTCCCGTGAGCGGCCGGGTACGGGTTGGACACTCCCCCAGCAAGCACGCAGATCGTGCCGCCATGCGCGGACAGAGCTCCACGGTGGGCCTCGATATCGATCCCAATCGCGCCGCCGGAGACAACGGTTACTCCAGCAGAGGCCACGTATGCCGCCATGTTGCGGGCGCATCGGTTACCCGCACCCGTGGAGGCACGTGCGCCCACGATGGACAGGTAGTCTCCCGTACGAGGGGTAGCGGGCAGGCTCCCCAGGTACCACAAGCCCATCGGCTCCTCCTCACCCAGACAGACGAGTTGCTCCGGCCAGCGCGGATCGCTGGGGATGAGGAATCCACCGCCTCCTCGAGCGACGCGTGCAAGCTCGACATCGATATCGACGGACAGAGCGCGCTCGCGCCACCTACTCCACTGCGTCAACCAGTCAATGTTCGGGTACCCACGGAGAGGTTCCGGCACGCCAATCCACTGTTTCTGAAGCCACTCACGGGCTGCGCGGTCACCCATTATGCGGCGGACCGTGCGGGCAGAGGGGTCGGCCGGCTCGGCAACAGCCGACCACCAGGCGGCCTCCCATCGTTTAGTCTCATTCATAGTGATCTGCTCCATTTCGCAGCTGCTGCGCTGCAACGATGTGGTCAAAAGTGGGTCGCGGAGCCCCCTCGAGATCGGCGAGCGTCCACGCCAGACGCAACATCCGGTCCACCCCACGCATCGAGGAGTTCCCCGATTCAACGAGCCGATCAAGTTCATTAATGAGCGATGTCTCGATGCCTGAGTGGTGGCGCAGCCACGACCCCGGAAGCTGCACATTGAGCGTCCACGGCGTGCCCGCAAGCCTCCGTCGCGTCCTCGCGCGCGCCTCGATCACACGCTGGCGAATCGTGTCGGAAGTCTGGACTATCGTTGCCGACATGTCCGCGCGGCTCGGTGTGTGCACGTCGATGCGTATGTCCATCCGATCGAGCAGCGGGCCAGATAAACGCGCCAGATACCGCCTCCTGTTGATGGACGAGCATGTGCAGCGCCGTCCGCCGCACGGGCACGGATTCGATGCCATCACCAGCTGGAACGAAGCGGGATAACGGGCTTGCACCCCCGAGCGATGCAGGTGCACCGCACCGGATTCCAGCGGCTCACGGAGCGAGTCGAGTACGGAGGGGGCAAACTCAGCAGCCTCGTCGAGAAAGAGAATCCCACCGTGCGCGAGGGACGCGGCACCAGGAACAAGCATGCGGGTGCCACCACCAATAAGCGCGGGCATCGTCACGGAGTGGTGCGGCGCCTGGAATGGGGGCCGCGTCATGAGAGACATGCCAGGGGGCAGTAAACCCGCGACAGAATGCAACGAGGTCGTGACAAGCGCGGTGTCGGCATCCAGGTCCGGAAGAATAGTCGGCAGGCGCGAGGCGAGCATCGTCTTACCCGCTCCAGGCTCACCCAGAAGAAACACGTGATGCCCACCGGCGGCCGCAACCTCCATCGCCGCAATCGCCTCCGGCTGCCCGCGAACGTCCGCCATATCGAGCGCCAACGGATCGACAACATCCGCAGCCTCACGGCATATCCCCAGCCTCCCGTGGAATGGCGCTTTGACAGCATCGCCCCCGGCCCACGCGATGAGGTCGGCGAAGTGTTCAAAATCAAGCACCTCGATGCCGCTGACTAAACGAGCCTCCTGGGCACACGCTGTCGGCACGATCACCCGTCGCACTCCCAAAGACCGCGCGGCCAGCACAGCCGGCAAGACGCCTCGTACCGGCTGGATACTGCCGTCGAGGGCAAGTTCGCCCACGATGACCGCATCCTCAAACGCGGCGGGTGACACGAGACCGGTGGCCAAGGCCACTGATGCGGCAATCGACAGGTCGAAGGCGGATCCGGACTTCGGGATACCAGCCGGAGAGAGGTTGACGGTAATTCTCTGATCCAACACGTCCAATCCGCACGACTCGAATGCAGCGCGCACACGGTCACGCGCCTCACGCACCGAGGTATCGAGCAACCCCACGAGCGTAAACGCCACAAGCCCTGCTCCCGCATAGGTCTCCACGTCGACGAGGTGCCCGTCGATGCCGACGACACTCATCGAATAGGTGCGAGCAAGCCCCGGCCCCTTCATTGCACACCCCCTCAACCACGTCACCTGCGCGCCCAGTGCACGAAGGTCCACGGCCTCGTCCATGGCAGCGGGCCAGGAGCGAAGCGCCCATGCATCCACCGTGATCGCAACGACGTCGATGCGCACGCGAGAGGACAAAGGACCATGAGCGCGACACCACGCCCCCGTCAGCGCGCGGAGCCTGGCTACCTTGCGAGGATCGACCGACGCGAGCGCGCTTCCCCGCCTGCGCCCAACCCTCGTACGTACCTCCACCACCACGGTCCACGAACACGACGAATCAGTATCATCACGTGCAATGACGTCGAGCTCTCCTCGGCGACCGTCCCGCCAGTTTGATTCGAGAATCCGCAGTCCTTTCTCTTGCAGCAGGAGACGGGCGGTATATTCACCCGCTGCACCCAGCACCCGACGATCGGGCCGAACGTTGCATCCCATCACGGATCACCTCCACACCCACAGTGCTCCCAACTGCACGGACACAACAACGCGAAAACCGCCCCCTGTGGATAGGGGGCGGCTCGCAAGAAGGCCTGTGGATAACCGCGCGCTTCGCGTCAGGCAGCGTTTAGGGGATGTCGAGCTCCGGCTTCGAGAGTTCCTCGACGTTCACGTCCTTGTAGGTGATGACGCGCACCGAGCGCACGAAACGAGACGAACGGTAGATGTCCCACACCCACGCATCGCTCAGCGTCAGTTCGAAGAAGACGTCGCCGCCGACCGGGCGGGCCTGCACATCAACGTGATTGCACAGGTAGAAACGCCTCTCGGTCTCCACAACGTACTTGAACAACCCAATGACATCGCGGTACTCCTTAAAGAGTTCCAGCTCCAGATTGTTTTCGTAACCTTCGATCTCTTCGCTCACGAACCCATCATGCCGGGCCAGGCCCCAAGCACCGCGGTGCCACCCCGGCGCGCCCTACTTTGTGGTCTGCGTCGGCATCTTCCACGAGCGGCGGTGATAATCCGAGACACCGAGGCGCGCGATAGCGCGTGCATGCGCTGCAGATCCGTAGCCCTTGTTCGAGGCCCACCCGTATCCCGGGTCATCGAGCCCCTGCATCAGGTGGTCACGTGCAACTTTCGCAAGAACGGACGCGGCGGCCACAACCGCGCAGGAAGCATCGGCCTTCACCTGCATGTGCACAGGAAGTTCACGCCCGAAAGGATCCTCGGGGCCATCGATTGCTCCGAAGAGGTCATCCGGAGCGGAGAGCCAATTGTGGGAACCGTCCAAGAGAACACCGCCGGGGACGAGGCCCCCCTCGGCTACTTCCGCAAGCGCACGGCGTCCGGCAAGGCGCAGAGCCGCGATGATGCCCCACTGATCGATCTCCTGCGCGGACGCGTAGCCGACGGATGATGCGAGCACCCACGAGCGCACGGGCTCGACGAGGGCCTCGCGCCTGCGCGCCGTGAGTGCCTTCGAATCTGTGAGTCCCTCGGGGACGGGTGGCGCATCGACGCCGATCAGCGCAACACCAACGGCAACGGGACCGGCGAGAGCTCCGCGCCCCACCTCGTCCATGCCAGCGACGACACCCCACCGCCTGGCCAGGGAGACCTCCAGCTCACGCGACGCTGTGGTCATGATGCGGAGGGAACGGAGGCAAAGACCTCGTGATGCGCGATGTCGGTCGTCCATCGCGACGTCGGCCAGATAACGGCCTGGACGGTGCCCACGACCGAGGACACGGGCACGTAGGCGACTGCCCGGTCCCCATGTGATAACGAGAATCTGCAGAGTTAGAACGATTGTCGCCCATCACCCACAGGTGCCCTTCGGGAACGACGACGTCGAAGGTGCGTTCACCACAGGGCACCTGGCCCTCTGGAACGTAGGTTTCATCCAGTTCAACCCCGTTGACGCTGACCTTGCCGGTCGCGCTCGTGCAGGTCACGTGGTCTCCCCCGACGCCGATGACACGCTTCACGAGAGTCTGTTCACCGCCACCGGGGACAAACCCGGTGAACTCGCCAAGCCGACGCAGAACAGAAGGCGCCGTCGTCTCCGACGTGCCGAGCCAACCAAGAGTGTCGTCAAAAACGACGACGTCGCCACGGCGAACGTTCGACGTCAACGCGTCGATACGCGAGACAGCGATCCGATCATCCTCAACGAGCGTGTTATGCATCGACGGTGACGGAATCCAGAAGACCTGCACGATGAAGGCGCGCAGGAGCGACGAATCACAAGCGCAACGACGATGATCACGAGAATCTCGCGCAGCCACACGAGCGGGTTACGCCGCGCGCGGGCTTCCGCACGGTCACGATCTCGGAGCGAAGGCGCATGCAACGGTCCGAGAGTCGGGCCTGCAGTCGGGGTCATGCAATCTCCTTGTCGTTACGTCAACCATCCCAGGATACGGCGAGGCCCGACACCGGCGCGCGGTGTCGGGCCTTTCCGTGAAAAATGCCAAGGCTTGAGCCCGGCCGACCTCACTCGGCCTTGCCGGAACGGTGTTCCTTGATCTTCGCGGCCTTGCCGTGACGCTCACGCAGGTAGTAGAGCTTAGCGCGACGCACGTCGCCCTTGGTGACGACCTCGATGTGGTCGATCGTGGGGGCGTGAACCGGGAAGGTACGCTCGACGCCCACACCGAAGGAAACCTTACGGATGGTGAACGTGGAGGACACACCGTGACCGCGACGAGCGATCACGACGCCCTGGAAGACCTGGATACGAGAGCGGTTGCCTTCGATAACCTTGACGTGCACCTTGAGGGTGTCGCCAGCTCGGAACGAGGGGATGTCATCGCGCAGCGATGCCGCATCAACGGCGTCCAGCTTCTGCATTTCTTCTCCTTGACGCATCTGCCGCAGGTCGGAAGCGCCTGGTTGGGCGGGTCTTGCCCGCTCATCTGACGTGTGATCGTGCGCCTCGGTGTCCCCCTGCGGCAGGATGAACCGCGCACAATCCCGGCTATTATCCCACAACCCCGAGCACATCTGCCAGTGCGCCGCCGCATCAAGCGGTGAGATCACGCACCATGACGACGTCGTAGTTGCGCACGCCTCCCACATCAAACGTACGGCTCGAGCGTTTGCGGAAGCCGTGGCGCTTGTAGAAGTTCTGCGCTTTCTTATTGCTGCGATTGGTACCCAGGACGATAGACGTGTGCCCTGCCTCGCCTGCGTCGGCGACGGCTCGTTCGATCAGCGCATCGGCGATACCGCTCCCCCGCCACTCCTCGTCCACGTAGCACTTGGACAGGTAGGCACTGCCTTCCTCGACGCGCCCGGGGCGCACAAGATCACCGGGCAGCGCGTGGGTGCCAACGTGGGTCAGCACATAACCGACGAGCGTGCCCTCGACCTCGGCAACAAAAAGCCGATGCTCCTCAGGAGAGGAGATGACAGCCTCAAAGACGGTCGGCGACAGCTGCGTCGCGATGTGTTCCTCGATCGCCTCAGCCGGGAGGGAGGAAGGGCACGCATCCGGGAAGGTACGCGCAGCAAGCTCGCTGACAGCGGCGGCATCGTCGGGCTTTGCGAGCCGCACCTGAACGCGATACGCCATTCCGTCACGGGTGTAGGCGACGCCGCAAGAAGCGAGTGCCGCACGATCCTCGGCCGTCAGCGACGAGGCATCCAACGACAGCGCAAGATCGGGACGAACCCGCGTCGTCTTCTCAATCGCGCGGTCGCGCCGCCAGCGCTCAATGGCCGCATGGTTGCCACCGAGAAGGACATCGGGAATCTCAAGGGAGCGAAACTCCCGCGGCTTCGTATACACGGGATACTCGAGCAACCCAGCACCCGAGTGCGACTCTTCCACCAGAGAATCCGGGTTCCCCATAAAGCCATCAAGCAGACGAGCAACCGCCTCCGTCAACACCATCGCGGCAACCTCACCACCGTTGAGGACGTAGTCGCCGATGGAAAACTCGACAACCTCAACCCCCGCGCCTCGGTAATGCTCGGCGACGCGTGCGTCGATCCCCTCGTAGCGTCCGCAGGCGACGATGATCTGGTCGGCGTGCGCGAGGTCCTCGACCCGGGCCTGCGTCAACGGCGTTCCCGAAGGCGTGGGGATCGCGAGGACACGGCGGAACGAGGCCGGGGCACCTTCCCCGCAACGCTCCGGAAGCGGGACGGAGAGCACCTCGTCCAAGGCGCGGGCCCACACGTCTGCGCGCATCACCATGCCGGCGCCACCACCGTACGGCGTATCGTCTACGCTGCGATGCTTGCCGGTCGCCCAGTCGCGAAGGTCGTGCGCGTGAAGGTCCACAAGGCCCGTCTGTTCCGCCTTGCCCATCAGGGACAGACGCAGGGGCGCGAAGTAGTCGGGGAAGATAGAGATCAGATCGAAACGCACGAGCTTAGTGACCCTCGCGCTCCGAGACTGCATCATCATCAAAAGCCCCGGTGGCGCGTCGATCACGACGACGCCACCCTCGACGTCGACGGTCGGAACGAGCGCCGTCACGAAAGGCACCATAACCGTGCCACGATCGGTGGCGACGAGGAGGAGATCCTGAGCGGCACCGGGCGTCAACCCACTCACTGTCCCTGAGGACATCTCCGGACGGAGTGCGCGCCTCGAGCCCCTTGAGCTCATGCGGATACCAGGCATCCTCCTCCGGATGAGCATCGACGAGCAGGCGCGCGCCACGCAGGGCCTCGGCTTCCTCACGGGAAGTGCATTCCTCAAACGAGGCAAGCACGCGCTCCTTATGGACACGAATGCTCCTCACCGTGAGGTGGCGCTTCTCCCCGCAACATCCAACCGGGCACCGGGTGCCAGGACCTCGGGGTCGTCACTGCGCACGTCCACGATAACCTCTCCGCGCAGGCCGTGGGCGGGGCCGACAATAGCGGCGGTGAGCTGCATATGTTCTCCTCACGATGAACGGGGACTCCCCCGAAGGATACAACGAAGGGGCCCGGCAGTGCCGGACCCCTCCGTGACGTGTGCGAGTCTTACTCGCGATCCGTGTCGACGACGTCAACGCGGACAGTGCCACGCGTGGACAGCGCACCCATGACGGTGCGCAGCGCGCGAGCCGTCCGACCGCCGCGTCCGATGACGCGACCCAGATCCTCGGGGTTCACGCGAACCTCGAGAAGCTGGCCGCGTCGCATGGAACGAGGCGTCACCTCGACATCTTCGGGGTGGTCAACGATACCGCTGACCAGGTGCTCCAACGCGTCGGCGAGCATGCTCAGGCATCCTCTCCGGCGGCCTCTTCGGAAGCCTGCTCGCCAGCCTCAGCCTCAGCAGCGGCTGCGGCAGCGGCGGCCTCTTCCTCGGCCTTCTTGGCGGAAGCAGCGGCCTTGGACTTCTCGGCAGCAGCCTCGGCGTCCTTGATGGCCTGCTCGGCCTGGGCGGCCTTGTCGTTCTCGGAGACCTTCACGCGGGAAACCGCGTCGGCCTTGCCGTTGAACTTGGCGATGTCACCGGTCAGGACCAGCAGGTTGCGGACCTGGTCGGAGGGCTGAGCGCCAACACCGAGCCAGTACTGGGCGCGCTCAGAGTCGATGCGGATGATCGACGGGTTGGGCTGAGGATCGTAGTAACCGACCTCTTCGATGACGCGGCCGTCACGCTTCTTGCGCGAATCGACAACGACAACACGGTACTGGGCAGCGTGGATCTTACCCACGCGCTTCAGGCGAATTCGAACTGCCACTTGAGTGGTCTCTCCATTTCAGATTGGTGTGGACCTTTGCGTCCCAAGGTGGGAAACACAGGGGTCGCATTGGACCGGGACACGACGGCACGCAGTGAGAGGGTCTACGAACCGCCGGGTACAGCTAGCGATTATGCCATATTTCGCACCGATATCCCAAGCCGGGGACGTGCGCCGCGTCGCACGAGTCGGTTAATTCCATCACGCCGGGCGCTCAGGCGGAGGTTCGCTCCCACGCAGTGCTTCCTCCCAGCATGACGCGAGCGGGCCTCGACAACGCGAGGGGGATCGATCCTCGGGTCCTCATTCAGGAGGAGAAAATCGGCCGGACCACCCTCGACGAGGCCGGGGTATCCCAGATAGCGCTGGCTCACCCATGTGGCCGCATCGATGGTGAGCTGAGCGGGCGCTCCCCACTGAAGCCACAGCGCAAGTTCGCCGACGATAGTCCCGTGATCCTGGTAGCCGCCCGAATCCGTGCCCATGAGCAACAGAACTCCCGCGTCCACGAGCATCTCAAAGTGCTCACGGCGCGTCTCGTACATGCCCCGCATCGTCGCGGCGTAGACGGGATACTTCTGCCCCGCCTGCGCGGCAAAGTCTTGGAAAAGCTCTACCTGTCGAAGGGTGGGCGTCACCGCGATGCCACATGCGGCAATCTCGGCTGCCTGATCCGCATCGATTCCGCTTCCGTGCTCGATGTCGTCGACCCCGGCCTCGATGAGCGAATCGATGACGCGATGAGAAACGCGTGCACTGCGATCCGAGCCCCGGCCTCGTGCACGGCGCAGACCGCGTCGCTCAGGACCGCGGGATCCCACAGGGGCATGAGGTCCGAATCTGCCCCGGCGCTGCGATCGATCCAGTCACCGACGATCTTCACCCAGCCATCCGATACGGATGCCATCGACGCGAGAACGTCGGGAAGCTCGCGCTGGTCGGTGACGTCGAGCGGCAGATCGCGCATGTAGCGCTTGGGGCGCGCAACGTGGCGACCACAGCGGATCAGGTGGAGGCCGGTGGCACGAGCCGCGGGCGAGTTATCGAGCGGTACGCCGCAATCACGCACGAGCGTGACGCCGCTCGCAAGCGTTGCTCGGGCTTGCTCCACCATCTCGGATTCGGACACCGAACCCGTTGCCGAGTATCCGATATGACAGTGGGTATCTACCATGCCGGGGACGATAAAACCGACCGAGGGCGCGGTTTCCTCGTCGCTCACACGGCGGATCACTCCGCCATCCACGCGCCACGTTCCGCTCACCCACTGCGGGCGCTCGGACTCAGTCTCCGCCCACAGGGCGAGCCCGGAGAACTCCATGGCTCAGAGCTGGCCGAGCATCCGCTTGACGTCGTCCGGCAGGTCGTCGATCGTCGGACGCGGAGCGGGAGCCTCCTGCGCAACGCCGAAGGACGAGCCCTTGGGAGCGCTACGCTCCGACGGCGGCAGCATGGCCTCAAGCTCCTGCTGGCGACGCTTCGCGGGATTACCAGAACGCGCGCTCTTCTTCATGCGTGCACGCTGAGCCTGCGCCTTACGAGCGTTAGCCTTCTGCTTGGCCTTGCCGCCGCGTCCGGGAAGCGCGCCCATGCCGGGCACGCCGCCGCCCATCTGCCCCATCTGCGCCATCATCTCGCGCGCCGCCTCGAAGCGCTGCACAAGCTGATTGACCTCGGTGACGGTCGTGCCAGAACCGCGGGCGATACGCGCGCGACGCGACCCGTTGAGGATCGAGACATCCTCACGCTCGGCGGGGGTCATCGAGCGGACGATGGCCTCAACGCGGTCCACCTCGCGCTCGTCAAAGTTTTCGATCTGTTCGCGCATCTGCGCGGCACCAGGGATCATGCCGAGCATCTTCTTCATCGAGCCCAGCTTCTTAATCTGCTGCAGCTGGCTCAGGAAGTCTGCGAGGGTCAGCTGGCCGGCCATCGCCTTGGCCGCGACCTTCTCCGCTTCCTCGGCGTCCATCTTCTTTTCGGCCTGCTCGATGAGGGTGAGAATGTCACCCATGTCGAGGATGCGTCCCGCCATACGATCAGCGTGGAAGCGCTCGAAGTCATCGAGACCCTCACCCGTGGACGCAAAGAGAATCGGCGCGCCCGTCACGCCACGCACGGACAGCGCGGCGCCACCGCGCGCGTCGCCATCCAGCTTCGACAGGACAACGCCCGTAAAGCCGACGCCGTCACGGAAAGCCGTGGAGGTGGAGACCGCGTCCTGACCGACCATGGCGTCGAGGACGAACATGATCTCGTGCGGATTCACAGCATCGCGGATTGCGATCGCCTGGTCCATCATCTCCTGGTCAACACCGAGGCGACCGGCCGTATCGACGATGACCACGTTAATGCCACTCTGGCGCGCGAACTCGACACCGCTTCGCGCGACCTCGACGGGGTCACCGACACCGTTGCCCGGTTCGGGTGCCCACACCTTGACGCCGGCGCGCTCGCCAACAACCTGCAGCTGCTGGACGGCGTTGGGACGCTGGAGGTCGGAAGCAACGAGGAGGACGGTCTTGCCCTCCTCGCGCAGCCACTTGCCGAGCTTGCCCGCCAGCGTGGTCTTACCGGCACCCTGAAGACCCGCGAGCATGAAGACCGTGGGACCAGACTCGGCGAAGGTCAGCTCACGCGTCGCGCCACCGAGGATCTCGACGAGTTCCTCGTGAACGATGGAGACGACCTGCTGGCCGGGGTTGAGAGCCTTGGAGCGGGCCGCGCCGTATGCCTTTTCACGCACCTGCGTGGTGAACTGACGAACGACGGGGAGCGCGACGTCGGCGTCGATCAGGGCGCGCCGAATGTCGGAAATCGCGTGATCAACGTCCGACTCGGTCAGGACGCCGCGGCTGCGCAGGCTGCGGAAGGACTGGGTCAGGCGATCTGACAGGTTTCCAAACACGTGTTTACTCCCAAGATGGCGGCTGTACTAGGCACAGGTTAGCGCACCTCGGCCCCGGGAGTCTCCTCACCGGGGCCGGGGCGCGTCATGAGTGAAGGGTTCAGCCCTGCGCGCAGCCCACGATCGCGTCAACGAAGCCCTGCGGATCGAAGGGCGCAAGATCATCGGCGCCCTCGCCGAGGCCGACAAACTTGACGGGTACGCCCAGCGCACGCTGCACGGACACGACGATGCCACCCTTCGCAGAGCCATCAAGCTTCGTCAGAACGATACCCGTCACGCCGGTAGCCTGCGCGAACACTTCGGCCTGCTTCATGCCGTTCTGGCCGGTGGTGGCGTCCAGGACGAGGAGGACCTCGGAAACCGGAGCCTGCTTCGTCATCACGCGCTTGATCTTGCCGAGCTCGTCCATCAGCGTGGACTTGTTCTGCAGACGTCCCGCCGTATCGACGAGGACCACATCGACGTCACGCTCCACGCCCTCGCGCACCGCCTCGAAGGCGACGGAAGCCGGGTCGGCACCCTCACGATCGCTACGGACGACATCCACGCCCACGCGCTCGCCCCACGTAGCGAGCTGGTCGGCGGCGGCCGCGCGGAAGGTATCGGCGGCACCGAGGATCACGGACTTATCTTCTGCCACGAGGATACGCGCCAGCTTACCGACGGTCGTGGTCTTACCGGTACCGTTGACGCCCACCATGAGAACAACGGCAGGCTTCAAGTCGCCGTCGACCTCCGGGCGCTCAAGGTTGAGGGAGCGATCCATGTCGGGGCCGACGAGCGCGAGCAACTCCTCGCGCAGGATCTCGCGGATGCGCGCCTCATCCGTGACGGACTCGACGGCGACGCGGCGCTTGAGCGCCTCCATCAGCGTGTCGGTAGCCTCAAGGCCGAGGTCGGCGATAAGGAGCGATTCCTCGATCTCCTCCCAGTCGGCGGCGCTGAGCTGGCCTCGGCTCAGAACACCGAGAATAGCGCGCCCCAGCGAACCGGAGGACGCGAGGCGTTCGCGCAGACGCTCCATGCGACCGCGCACAGGTTCTGGGCGCTCGATGGACGAGGCCGGGGTGGCGGGTGCCTCAGAAGGCTCCTCGGAGGCCGACACAGGTGTATCAGACGGGCCAGCGCGAGGCTCATCGCCACCTTCTTGCGGGGCAGAAGCGGGCGCGTCACCGGGTGTTTCGGCAGACACCTGCGGCTGAACGGGGATACTGACGTCGTCCGTGGAGCGGCGCTTGGAACTGACGGCGATGCGGATGAGCACACCGATCAGCACAGCAACCACCAGGCCGATAACGACCGCCCACGGCGACTGGAGAGTGGAGATAAAAGCGTCCATAGGGTCATTATCCCCTTATGGACGCTCTTCACAGAAAACCTGAGCGCAGCATCACTGCCTGAGGCCTGCGTCTACTCCTGGGCTGACGTGTTCGCCCCGTCGGAGCCCCGACGACCGCGATCAAAGCGTTCACTCACGCGGCCGGTGACCGTCTCCAGCCGATCAATGCCCGGCAAGCGGTCAGCGTCGAAGTATGCGCTCCGCGAGTCAGCATTTTGAAGGAGAGACTGCAGGGAAGCTGTCCGCGGCACCACGGGACCATCGGGGGGACGTCGAGGCGCGCTTGGGAAGCGAATGATGAGTCTTCACCTCGTCCGCGATTTCTTCGCTTTCTCGCTTGATGACACCCTTCCACTCGTCCGCGCTACGACGAGACAGAGCCAGCACCGCCACGACACCACCGGCGACGACGAGGACAAGAACGACAGTCACAACAAGAATCAACGCACCCTCAAGCATGTCATCATCCTGCCCTATCGGACCCCGCTGTGCGATGGAGCCACCCGAACAAACGAGCTTTGTGACGATATTGTCATGGGGGCCAGGAACGTTTGTTCCCAGCCCCCATGCATGACGGTTGCGCGTCAGTCGAGGTAATCGCGCAGCACCTGCGAACGCGACGGATGGCGCAGCTTCGACATCGTCTTGGACTCGATCTGGCGGATACGCTCACGCGTCACGCCGTAGACCTTGCCGATCTCGTCGAGCGTCTTCGGCTGACCATCGCCCAGACCAAAGCGCATCGACACGACGCCAGCCTCACGCTCGGAGAGCGTATCCAGCACGTGGTGGAGCTGCTCCTGCAGCAGGGTGAAGGACACCGCATCCGCCGGGACGATAGCCTCGGAGTCTTCAATGAGGTCACCAAACTCAGAATCGCCGTCCTCGCCCAGAGGCGTGTGCAGCGAAATCGGCTCGCGGCCGTACTTCTGAACCTCGACGACCTTCTCGGCGGTCATGTCGAGTTCCTTGGCCAGTTCCTCCGGCGTGGGTTCACGGCCCAGGTCCTGCAGCATCTGACGCTGCACGCGGGCCAGCTTGTTGATGACCTCCACCATGTGGACGGGAATACGAATCGTGCGGGCCTGGTCCGCCATCGCACGGGTGATCGCCTGACGGATCCACCAGGTGGCGTAGGTCGAGAACTTGTAGCCCTTGGTGTAGTCAAACTTTTCCACGGCGCGAATGAGGCCGAGATTGCCTTCCTGGATGAGATCCAGGAACTGCATGCCGCGACCGGTGTATCGCTTGGCCAGCGACACAACCAGACGAAGGTTCGCCTCGAGCAGGTGGTTCTTTGCCTGCTGACCATCCTGGGCGAGGAAGTGCAGCTCACGACGCTCGCGACTGGTCATCTCGTCGGCCTGGTTCTTCAGCTTGTACTCGGCGTACAGGCCAGCCTCGATACGGCGAGCAAGGTCAACTTCCTGCTCCGCGTTCAGCAAGGAAACCTTACCGATCTGCTTGAGGTAGTCCTTCACCGGGTCGGCGGTCGCACCGGCGACAGTCACCTGCTGAACAGGCTCGTCGGTCTCGTCGGAATCCGAGACCACGAATCCACCCTTGACATGAATGCCGGCGTTGGTGCGTTCACGCAGCGCAGCACCCTCAGCGACCTTCGGATCCTCTTCCTCGGACTCTTCCTCGGCGTCGGTCACTTCCTCATCGTCGGCGTCTGCCTCGAGATCGGGATCCTCAAGATCTTCGCCCGTGGGCTCGAAGTCTTCCTCGACGGTGTCATCGAGTTCCTCGACGGCAACCTCTTCGACGATTTCCTCGTCCTTCTTCTTGCGACCGCGCGGCTTCTTGGCCGCAGGCTTCTTCGCGGCCTTCTCCACGTCGGCGTCGGCTTTCTTTGCGGTCTTCTTGGTAGGAGCCTTCTTCGCCGCAGGCTTATCAGCCTCGGCGGCGTCGGTCTTCTTCGTCGTCTTCTTCGCGGGAGCCTTCTTCGCCGGCGCCTTCTTCGCGGCCGACTTCTTTTCCTCGGCTGGTGCACTAGCCGCGGTGGCCGTGGCCTTCTTGGCGCGCGTCGTCTTCTTCGCGGGGGTCGTCACCTCCGTGGTTTCCTCAGTCGTCGCGGAGTCCTTTGCCGAAGCGCGAGATGCACTCACACGGGTCCCTTTCATTGATGGGCATGCACAACAGAGCCGATTGCAAATCGGCATACCGTAGCCAGTCTAGTGCTTTGCTTCGTAGTTTTCCTGACGGTAGGTGTGAGGATGCCCCGCATTGGACTCCGCTCGGAGCACAACCTCAGTTAGAGTTACCTCATGACTCTGAGCGACAGTTTCGCGACGCTGCGTCCGCACATTGACGAGGCAACGGCCTCGAGCCTCGCCCACCTTCTGATGCGCGCCGGGGCATCGTGCCGATCCGAGGAGTTTTCCGAGGCCGTGCTCGCGTCCGTTGCCGGAGGGAAGCGGTTCCGGGCTCTCATGGCACATATCGGCTACTCGCTCGGGGCAGACATTCCAGTCGAAGACGTTGCCCTGCCCCACCTCAGCGCAGCGCTCGAGCTCTACCAGGCCAGCGCCCTCGTTCACGATGACATCATCGACAAGGCAGATGAGCGTCGCGGCATGCCGACCCCTCATCGAAGCCTCGCCACCCATCACGCATCACACTCGTGGATCGGCTCGTCTTCAGATTTCGGAACACACGCCGCGATCCTCGTCGGAGACTTTTTGTTTTCCGCCGCGACCGCCGCCGCAGACGAGCAGGCGCTCACACTCGACGACAAACGCGCACGGACGTTCGCGCGCCGCTTTGCCGACATGCACGCAGAGGTGGCACTCGGCCAATACCTCGACATCGCCGCCGAGCAGAGCCCTCTGGACCCCGAACGCACGGACGCACTGAACGTCAGTGACGCGCTGGAGGTCGCACTCCATAAGTCGGCTCACTACTCGGTCGTTCACCCCGCAGTCCTGGGAGCCATCTGCGGCGCGCCCACGCTCGACGACGGGGACGCACTCACCCACAGCCTCGAAGAGATCCTGACGCCCTGGGGACTGGCATTCCAGCTACGCGACGACGACCTTGGTGTTTTCGGAGACCCCGCGGTGACCGGAAAGCCCGCGGGCGATGATCTGCGCGAAGGAAAGCGCACGGTCCTCCTGGCTCTCACCTGGGAGGCCTCCTCCCCCGCCGAGCGGTCTGCCCTCACCGACGTCCTCGGGGTGGCCGAAGCCTCGGCGACGCAGATCAGCGCGGCGACCCGGATCGTTGCGTCCAACGGTCGCGGCCCCCACGAGGCTGAGATCGCGCGCCTGGTCGCCGACGGGCATGCCGCGCTCGAGGCGTCGACCTTCGACGACGATTCCCGCGAGATGCTGCGCGAGCTATGCTCGATACTCACCGCTAGGCGAGCCTGAGCCCGAGGCGCTGGGTTAGAAGGCCAGCGTCGAGGCGATGCGATTGACCCGGTGATGGCGACCCGACGTCAGCGCATCGATCGGGCGCTCGCCGAGCTCGTCCTGAACGGTATACAGCCACGCCAACGATTCCTCTGCCGTGAAGCCATCATCCGCCAGGAGCGTGAGCGTTCCCTGCAGGAATGGGAGAGGCTCCCAGCCGTTGTCGCCCTTGACGATCACGTCCTGCGGGATGCCACGCGCCCCGTTACCGTCGCGCGCCTCGATGAGGACACGATCGCGGATCAGCTGCTTGAGGCGGCGTTCTTCGATGCCGAGGAGACGGCACACCTCGTCGGTAGAGAGCACGGTGATATCAACACTGGTCATGAGCGCAAGACTACCCCATTCATACGCCGCACCGAGGTGGGCACTTCCGATAATTTCGCGAAACTCCCATAGAATCGAGCAAGTGAGCGATGAACAGACATTCGACCAGACGGACCCGTTGATCGGCCTCCTCGTCGACGAACGGTACCGAGTGACGCGCAGGCTCGCGCGTGGCGGCATGGCCACCGTGTACATCGCACAGGACGAACGCCTTGATCGACCCGTCGCCCTCAAGGTCATGCACCCGCACCTGGCGGACTCCCAGGACTTCGTCGCACGCTTCCGCCGCGAGGCACGATCCGCAGCACGCATCGTGCACCCCGGTGTCGTCTCCGTCTTCGACCAGGGTGTCATCACCGGTCAGGGCTTCCTCGTCATGGAACTCATCGACGGAACGAACCTGCGTCAGCTGCTGCGCGCGCAGGGCGCCTTTACTATTCCCCAGGCCCTGCGCTACACGACCGATACCCTTGAGGCTCTGCGTGCCGCTCACCGCGTCGGCGTGATCCACCGCGACATTAAGCCAGAGAACATCCTCGTTCCGACCGACGGCCCCGCAAAGGTCACCGACTTCGGTTTGGCACGCGCGGCCTCCGAGGTCTCCATGTCGTCGACGGGCAACATGCTCGGAACCGTGGCATACATCGCGCCGGAAATAGCCACCACAGCGCAAGCCGACGCACGCTCGGATATCTACTCCGTGGGCATCATGCTGTACGAGATGCTGACCGGCACTGTGCCGTGGGCAGGCGAATCACCGCTGCAGATCGCCACCCATCACGTCGCTGATGACGTCCCCAAGCCTTCGGCTTCCCAGCCCTGGATCCCCCGCGAAATCGACGATCTCGTCGCGGCGCTGACGGCCCGCGACCCCGCCTCTCGCCCGGCCGACGCCTCCGAAGCCATCGACCTGGTGACGCGAGCAGCCGCCGCCATTCCGGCCGAGCTGGCGAGTCGGCGCGCAGATATCGCCCCCGCCGACCGCTCCGGCGCCTCTGAAACTACAGCACTGAACACGGAGGTGATGTCCGCACAGTTCACGAGGCCGCTTCCTGCCCCTTCAACCGTCACAACGGTCCACACCTCTGCGCCGATCCCAACGCCCGAGGAGGCGGGCACGACGACAACATACAAGCGTGCAGCCCTGTGGGTGAGCCTGGTCGTCCTCCTGCTCACGGTAGCGGGAATTGGAGGCACCTGGTGGTGGACCGAATACGGCCCCGGCTCCTACCTGACGATGCCCGCCACCGATGGGCGCCCCCCTCGCAGACGTTGAGACCGATCTGGGCGCGATGGGGCTGGCCTTCTCCGTCGAGGAGGAGTTTTCGGACGACGTCGCAACCGGTTCCGTCACTCGCTCCGACCCTGAGGGTGGAACCCCGGTCCATAAGCGAGCCGACGTGCAGCTCTACGTGTCCAAGGGTGTCGACATGAAAACCGTACCCGACGTGGGCGGCAAGACCCAGGACGATGCGAAGAAGGCACTCTCCGACGCAGGCCTGGCCCTCGGCGCAATCACGGACGCCTACTCCGAGGAGGTACCACAGGGACAGGTCATCTCCCAGTCCGCGCCGTCCGGTACCTCGGTACCGCACGACACGGCCATCGACGTCGTCTTGTCCAAGGGACGCGAACCTCTCACCGTACCCTCCCTCAACGGGATGAGCGCGGACGCCGCGAAGAAGGCGATCGAAGGACTCGGCCTCGCCGCAGCGCCCACCGAAGCGTTCTCCGACACGGTCGCACAAGGCCAGGTCATCTCTCAGCAGACCGCAGAGGGCTCCATCTTGCACCGGGGCGACACCGTCGCCTACACGGTATCGAAGGGCCCCGAAAAGGTCGCGGTGCCCGACGTCGTTGGCCGCCAGCGCGACGATGCCAGAAGCGTGCTCGAAGCAGCCAGCTTTACCGTCCAAGAGGAAGCGATTCTCGGCGGCTTCTTCGGCACCGTCCGCCAGAGTGATCCCGCCGCTGGCACAATGCTCAAGAAGGGTAGCGTCGTCACGATCACCATCGTCTGACGCGACGCCGCGTCCGACGCCCACGCATCCAACGAAAGATCCCCGGCCTCGTCCAATTCGACGAGGCCGGGGATCTACTCGCTGAAGGGATCACTCCTCGTGAGAGGAGCCCTTCGCCAGGTACTGAGCAACCTGGAAGGCCATCTCCAGGCTCTGCTGATGGTTCAGACGCGGGTCCACGAGCGTCTCGTAACGGTCCCGCAAGGCCTCGTCATCGATATGCTCACTGCCGCCGATCACCTCGGTGACATCATCACCCGTGAGTTCGACGTGCAGGCCACCAGGCACAGTGCCCGCAGCCTCGTGAGCCTCAAAGAAGCCACGGACCTCATCCATGACCGTCTCAAAACGACGCGTCTTGTATCCGGTCGACGACGTGATCGTATTGCCGTGCATCGGATCGGTCATCCACGTGACGGGGCGACCATCCTTACGGGCGGCTTCCAGCAGCAGCGGAAGAGCCTCGCGGATACGGCCGGCGCCCATACGTGTAATGAACGACAGACGCCCCTCCTCACCATCCGGATTCAAACGATCGATCAGCGACAGCATCTGGTCCGGCGTGGTCGACGGACCAAGCTTGACCCCAATCGGGTTACGAACGCGCGACAGCAGCTCAATGTGAGCGCCCTCCTCGTCACGGGTCCGCTCCCCCGCCCACAGGAAGTGGGCAGACGTGTTGTACGGTTCGCCGGTGCGCGAATCGATCCGGGTCATCGCCGACTCGTACTCGAGCAGCAACGCCTCGTGCGACGAGTACAGGTCAACATCGCGCAGTGTCTCAAAATCGACGCCGGCGGCACCCATAAACTTGATCGCGCGGTGGATGTCCTCCGCGAGCGACTCATAGCGCGCATACGCCGGATTCGACATGAACCCCTGATTCCAGCGATGCACCTGACGCAGGTCAGCGTAGCCGCCCTTCGTGAACGCACGAATCAGGTTCAGCGTCGAGGCCGCGTGGTTGTACAGCGACAGAAGGCGCTGCGGATCGGGCTCGCGCGCCTCGGGGGTGAACTCGAAGGAGTTCACCGCATCGCCGCGGTAGCTCGGCAGCGTCACACCCTCACGCGTCTCCATGTCGGACGAGCGCGGCTTGGCGTACTGACCCGCAATACGACCGACCTTAATGACCGGCAAAGACGCGCCGTAGGTCAGCACGACCGCCATCTGCAGCAGGGTCTGAATCTTCAAGCGCACATGATCCGCCGTCGCCTCAGCGAAGGTCTCAGCGCAGTCCCCGCCCATCAGGACGAAGGCCTCACCGCGGGCAGCCGCACCCATCCACGTGCGCAGATCGTCAACCTCCCCGGCGAACACGAGCGGCGGCTGGCGGCGCAGCTGCGCCGTCACATCACTGAGATGTTCCGCGTCCGCGTAGGTAGGCTGCTGGGCTGCGTCCAGGCCACGCCACGTGTCCCAGGGAGCACGCTCCCCGGACTCAGGTGACCACAGACGCTCGGGGACGCGGCGGGAGCGAGGCTTACGCACAGGCTCACCGCCGCGTCCGGGAGTGATCGAAGGAATCACGCGCAGCGACTCACTCGCCAGCGGGCTCGACGGTCTGGCCGATCTCAGCCATCATCTCGACGAACCAGGGCGCGGTAATGTCGAAGGGCTTGCCGCCCGCGATGCGCGGGAACGGAATGGCCTTCAGGCGGTCACCGTCCTCCTCGTCGTGGCCGATAACGCCGGACTCGCCCTTGAAGGCGCACTCGACGGCGAGGTCGGTCATCGACTTGATGAGGCGCAGGTCATCGGCGTTGGCACGCGAAGAACGCGAGAAGTAGCCGGACTTCTGGACCATGACCTTCTCAGCGTCGATCTTCTCGGCGAACTGCTTGGCGAACCACTGGCCGGGGTTAATCGTGTCGAGCTTGACGTGGCCGAAGGGATCACGCTGGACCTCGCCGCCGGGCAGCCTCGATCTCCGCGATGATCTCGGGGACGCCAGCGCCCTCGGACAGGAAGATGTTGACGTTGCCCTGCTCGTCCATGATGGCCTTGAGGCGCTTGGCCTCGGCATCCAGGTCGATCTTCATCTCGGGCAGGAAGATGGCGTGGATGTCCCAACGCTCCTTCGACAGACCGATCGAGGGCACCCACTCCTGGGTCTTGAGCCACTCGTGGTAGCGCTGCGAACCGGCGGCCGTCAGCCAACCGCAGTGGCGGCCCATGATCTCGTGGATGATGAGCATGCGGGGGTTGGAGCGGTGCTCGCCGATGATGTTCTGGGAGTACTCGGAGACCTCTTCAGCCGCGGTCCAGGCGCCCAGGGACTGGCGGATCGGCACAACGTCGTTGTCGATCGTCTTCGGCAGGCCCACGACGGTCAGGTGGTAGTCGTGCTCCTCCAGGTAGGCGGCCAGGTCGGCGGCCGTCGTGTTGGTGTCGTCGCCACCGATGGTGTGCAGGACGTCAACGCCGTCAGCGCGCAGCTGCTCGGCAGCCTTCTGCAGCGGGTCCTCATCCTCGGAGACGAGGCCGCGCTCGACCAGGTTCTTCTTGTTGGTCAGCTTGACACGGGAGTTACCGATCGGGGAGCCGCCGAAACGGTGCAGGACGGCAGCGTGCTTGCGAGCTTCCTCGTCGACCAGCACGTAGTTGCCGGTGAGCAGGCCGTGGTAGCCGTTCTGGTAAGCGATGATCTCAACCGTGGGATCAATTTCGTTGTAGCGCTCGATGAGTCCACCGACGGCGGAGGACAGGCACGGGGCGAAGCCACCTGCGGTCAGCAGGGCAACACGACGGACCGACATGAATGTCACCTTTCTCAGGTTGGTTAGGTACGGCCCCGCGCGTGCATGCACGCTCCGCGTCACCCCGGCTGCCCGATGGGGCTGCCTAGTGCGCGAAGGCGCGCGTGTGCAGGGCACAGTTCATTCTACCCGGCCCACATCGCCTTTCGCCAAGGACACCCGTCCCACGAAACGCGAATGCGTGCCCCAATCGTGAGATGACGGCGAACAGCCATTACTCCTTGTCCGAGGCCTCCTGCTCCTCGCCGCTCTCTTCCTCGGGGGCGGTGGGCACGGGGACGTCGGGGGCGGTGCGCCCACCGGGTGCGGGGCGACCGTTGGAGGGAACGGGCCCCTCGAAAGCGCCCTCTGCTGCCAGCTGCGCCTTGACGTCAGCGGCATACAGGTCCACGTACTCCTGCCCAGACAGGAGCATGAGGTTGTACATGATTTCGTCGGTGATGGCCCGCAGCACGTAGCGGTCCTTGTCGAGGCCGCGGTAACGCGAGAAGTCCAGGGGCTCGCCGATCACCATGCCGATATTCGTACGGGACGGGATCTTTTGGCCGATCGGCTGCGCGGCATGGGTGCCGATCATCGCCACGGGGATAACGGGTGCGCCGGAGAGGAGGGCAAGGCGCGCGACGCCGGTCTTGCCGCGGTAGAGGCGCCCATCGGGGCTGCGTGTTCCTTCGGGGTAGATGCCGAAGAGTTCACCGTCGCGCAGGCGCTTGAGTCCGGCGTTCAGCGCCGCCTCGGACGCGCGGCCACCGGTACGGTCGACGGGGATGGTGCCCACGGCACGCATAAACTCCTTCGTCATCCACCCTTTGAGACCGGTGCCCGTGAAGTAGTCGGCCTTTCCCATGAAGACGACCTCACGGTCGAGCATCATCGGCAGGAAGACGGAGTCCCACACAGCGTTGTGGTTGGACGCGAGAATGGCGGGTCCTTCGGCGGGAATGTTCTCCTTGCCGCGGATCCACGGGTGATAGGCCGCCTTCAGAACGGGGCTGCCGGTCGCCTTGAGAGCCTGATAGAACGCCACTGTCACTCCTGAAGTCTCGACGGGCGCGCGAGCGCGCGAACGAATTAGTATCAACTGTATGACGAAACAGACTCCCGTGCGCGATTGTGGGGAAACCATAGCGCCCGGCGAGTCGGCCCGTCCTTTCGCCCGATCGGTGGTGTCGCAAGCCCTGTCCCGGGCCTCATCCGTCGAGCTACAGCCCAGCCTGGACGCCGTTGGGACCCCGGCCTCGGGCGGACGCTGGGTGATTGTCGACCTGGAAACGACGGGACTCGGAGCTGGCGCGGAAATCACTGAGATCGGCGCAGTGAGCGTGCAAGACGGTGCCATCATGGACGAGTTTTCTTCGCTCGTGAAGCCCTCGCGCCCCATTCCGCCATTCATCACGTCGCTCACGGGGATTACGCCCGCGATGGTCGCGAACGCCGAGCCGATCGCCTCGGTGCTGGAGCGGTTCATGGACTGGTCTGGCCTCGGGACGAAGGGAGGCCCGGTCCTCGTCGCTCACAATGCCTCCTTCGACGTGGGGTTCTTGCGCCGAGCAGCCCGCGCATCCTCCCTCCCGTGGCCTCGCATCCGCGTTGTTGACACGCTGGCTCTCGCGCGCCTCGCGTTGCCCCGCCCGCTCGTGCGTAATCACAAGCTCGGCACGATCGCGTCGTACTTCGGTACCGCCACCGTCCCCGAGCACCGCGCGCTCGGAGATGCACGCGCAACCGCTGAAATCCTCCTGGGGTTCATCGACTTGCTCGCAGGGGCAGGCGCCACCGACGTCGAGGACCTCGTTGCTCTCACCGAACAAGCACCCGCGCGTCGCCCCTCCGCTCCGTCCTTCGTCGCGGACTTACCCACCTCCCCGGGGGTGTATCACTTCATCGATACGGCTGGGGACACGCTCTACGTCGGGTCGGCCTCGTCCCTGCGCTCGCGCGTGAGCAGCTACTACACGAAGGCGGAGAAGCGCTCGAAAGTCCAGCGCATGGTCTCCATCGCCGCGGGCGTGCGCCCCTATCCCACCGCTTCCATTCTCGAGGCGAGAATCCGGGAACTGCGCGATATCAGGGAACTGGCACCGCCCTACAATTCAGCATCGACGCGTCAGGGATCCCAGCACTGGGTCATCGCCGAGGCGGGCCAACCTCGCGTGGTACAGTCCGTCACGCTCGATGAGCTACCGCGCGCGCTCGGCCCCTTCGGCACGCGCGCGCACGCCCTGCGGGCAGCGGGAGCGATCGAGCGCGTCTTAGCCCAGGCCGATCCCGCCCACAGGCCGGAGCTCCTTCACGAGGCCGTGGCCGCATCGACGCTGGCCGTTCCACACACGCTCACCGCGCTCATGGAGAGGCTCTCCTCCCAGGGACTATACGAGCCCGCTGCGGCCGCTCGCGATGACCTGAGCGCCTACATGACGGGCGTCGAACGCGCGACAATGCGACCGATCCTGGCAGCACCGCGCATCGTGTGGGGATCACGCAGAGACGGGGGCGAGAAAGGTTGGATCATGCACGTCGCCTCCCACGGCCGCTATCTCAGTTCCGTCGTCATTCCGCCGCACACCGACCCATCCCCATGGATCGACGTTCTGACGTCCACGACACCCATCGAGACCGACGGCGTCGCAGCAAGCTGCGCGTCGTGGGCAGAAACAGCGCTTCTGTGCGCCGAGCTGGCCCGCGAGGGAACGCGCCTCGTCGAATGGAACGGACCTCTCCCCCTGGGCCCAGCCGACGGCCAGCCCGCTATGCGACGGGCGGCTGCGCGAGCTCCTGGCCCACGCAACCGCCCATCGACGTACAGACCCGCGCACCTGACGCAGGTTTTTCCTTATGCGTTCGACGCTTCTACCCAACGCTCGATGAGTCGCGCACCCGAGCCATCGGCCAGCGCACCCAGGGCGCGCTCGACGGCACCGCGCATGCGCTCGGCAAAGTCGGCCTGCGTCACCGGGTTCTCCAGGCCCTCCCAGGCCAGGATGCCGGCACCGACATTGAGCGCGACGGCGTCACGAACGGCATCCGCGCCGCCGCCCGACAGCACATCGCGGGCAACGGCCGCGTTCTCGGCTGCCTCACCGCCGGCGAGATCCTCAATGGAGGACGAGGCCATACCCAGGGACTCACGGGCGTCGAACTCGGTCGGAGTCACCGATCCGCCCGAGACGATCCACACCTGATTCTTGTCGGTGGTGGTCAGCTCATCGAGGCCCGTGTTCGCGCCCCGGAAGACGAGCGCGCTCAGGCCGCGCGAGGCGTAGACGCCCGCCATGAGTCGCGCGTTCTCTTCACGCGACGCGCCGATCGCGCACGCCTGCACGCGCGCCGGATTCGTCAGCGGCCCCAGGACGTTGAAGGCCGTGGGGAAACCGAGCGCGCGGCGCACGGGGGCGGCAAAACGCATCGAGGGGTGCATCTTATTGGCGAACAGGAACGCGATGCCCACCTCATCGAAGACGCGGCGCAGGGCGTCGGCGTCAAGGTCGAGGTTGACACCGAGCGCTTCAATAACGTCCGCGGATCCCGACTTCGAGGTCGACGCACGGTTGCCGTGCTTGACGAGCGGGATGCCCATCGCTGCGAGCACGATGGCGGACATTGTCGAAATGTTCACGGTCTTGTACCCGTCGCCGCCTGTCCCCACGATATCGAGGGCGCGGCTGGGCAGATCGACGTGTGCGGCGTGATCCTGCATGCCATCGGCGAGGCCGTGGATCTCGTCAACCGTGGCGCCCTTCATGGCCATGGCGGTCAGGAAGGAGGCAAGACGCGCCTCACCCAGTTCACCGCTCATCACCTGATCCATCAGCCAGTACGACTGACCGTAATCGAGGCTCTCCCCCGCGGTCAGCGCCTGAATGATCGGCGCCCACTCCTGAGCAGCCATCACTTGGCTCCACGCAGCACGTCGGCGACGGTCTCCTGCAGGATGATCGGGTCGATCGGATCGGCCACAACCGCCGCTGCTCCGGCCCACGTGGCCAGCCACTCGTCCTGCGGGCGCGCGGTCAGGAACACGATCGGGGGAACGCCGTCACGGGTCTCACGCAGATCCTGGGCGACAGACATGCCGCCCTCTTTCTTCGTCTCAGCATCGAGGATCAGCATCGCGAAATCCTGCTGATCGAAGGCGTCACGAACGCCGAAAGCCGTGGCAGCCTCCACCCATTCGATGCGGGGCGTGTCCTTGGAAGCACGCAGTCCGACGCCGTTGATGACAGCTTGACGCCTGTCCTTATCGTCGCTGAAAACCAGGATTTGAACGGTTTCTTCACTCATGGAATCTCCTTGCGTATGTCGGCCTATTCGACGCGATGGCCCCATTCTAACGGGTAGCGGGCGGCTCCCACACTGGGAGCCGCCCGCTCATGGTCACCTGAGTCGGCGTATCGTCACTGCATCGAGGACGTGCCGACGATGTCGACGACAAAGACAGTCGCTCGGTTGGGCGTCGCCGCCTGGCCGGACTGCGCTTCCTGGCCCTGGATCGGGGCGACGATCAGCAGACGAGAACCAATGGTCACACCCGTCAGATCGGCGTCCTTCACGGGCGCCTGGAGGGGAGCCTGGCTCCACGAGGACTGCGTCTGTCCGCTCGCACCGAAGCCTCCGACAACCTGCTTGTACAGGACGGTCTGGTCATCTGTGAGTGCCTCGCCCGAGCCCTTGTAGATCGTGTAGATCTTCTGCTCGGTGGGCGCGGCGACGCTCTCGTCGATTGTCAGAGTCGGCTCGACACCGGGATCACCGGTCACAGTCACACCGGCGGGAAGCTCCTCGCCGGTCGCCGTCGCACCGCTGAGAACCGACTCGTCGGCCAGGTTCTCGGTGGCGACACCCACGATGTCCACGACGAACACGAGGGTCGAGTTCGCGGGGATGTTACCGCGAGCCTGGCCACCGTAGCCAAGGGCTGCGGGGATGACCAGCTCAACGCGATCGCCGACATGGGTGTGTGCCAGACCGTAGGTCCACCCCTTCACAACCTGTTCGAGAGAAAACTCGACAGGCTCGCCCTTCTTGTAGGACGAATCGAAGACGGTGCCGTTCCACAGGGCGCCCACGTAGTTCGCCTTGATCGTGGCACCCGGGCACACAAGCGCGCCATCGCCCTGCTTGAGGGTCTTGACGAGGACCTTGTCGGTCGGCTCGCTGCCCTTGCCAGCGGCGATCACGGGGGTGTCGTCGCCGGAGATCGACGGGAAGTTTCCCTTGCCGCTGCGGTCAACGTTCGCATTCTGGTCAGCGGAATCGTCCGTCGAGCAGGCGGAGTAGTCGATCTCCGCGGGAGCGGAAGACGAAGACGACGAAGCATCGGAGCAGGCCGCGAGCCCGACAACGAGGGCGGCTGCGCCGACGATGGCGCCGAAGCGGCGCAGGGAGGACATCATGGAAAAGTGTTCTTTCGGCTCAGTGGAAGGATTCGCCGCAGGCGCAGGTGTTCTGGGCGTTCGGGTTATCGATGGTGAAGCCCTGACGCTCAATGGTGTCGGCGAAGTCGATCGTGGCACCGCTCAGTAGGGAACGCTCATACGATCGACGACGACCTCAACGCCGTCGAAGGAGCGAATCGCGTCGCCGTCGAGGGTGCGGTCATCGAAGTACAGCTGGTAGATGAGGCCGGAGCAGCCACCGGGCTGAACGGCGATGCGCAGGCGCAGGTCGTCGCGACCCTCCTGCTCAAGGAGGCTCTTCACCTTCGCAGCTGCGACGTCGGTGAGGATAACCTCGTGGGTGGGAGCCTGAGTTGCGGACTCGGACATGATGCTCCTTTTCGTAACGGATAGACGTATTCGCTTGACACACTACTCCCCCGCGCGGACCACGCGCCACGGCTGGGGTGCGCGCTCAGCGTAACCAGGTGCGTGCGACGCGCCGTCCGGCGTCTTCGAGCGTGACGGATTCCTCCGTCTCGAACACGCCGTGAAGCCCCCATTCGGCCTTCTCAAAGTGCGAGAGGGCTGGACCTGCGAGTGATGGCAACGACAGGCAGGGCATACGCCGCAGCGGCACTCGTCACGCGCTCGAGCGTGGACTCGGCGAGCAGCGGTGAGGACAGCTCGGGCTCGGCGACGATCAAGAGGTCGCAGCCCTCCATGATGTCGTCCAGATCGAGCAACTGGGACAGGAGATCGCCGGTGGAGACGATGCGCCCACCAATCGCAGCAATGACGGCTCCCACGCCGCCGCCGGCTCCAGAGCCACGCAGGCGCGCCGGGTGAACGTCCTGGCCCTCCAAAGCTGGCGTCGCCCCAGCGGACGATGCGCAAACGCCTGCGTGAGGGCAGCGGTGAGGGCAATGTCTTGGTTCTCGAGCGGCTCCAGGTCAGGTGCGACCGCGAGGACCGAGTCAAGGCCCAGCAGTGGACGCGCGGTGGACGCTGCGCACACAAGATCGACGCCCGCATCAGCGACGAGGCCCTGGGCGCGCGTCAGCGCATCTGCGAGTGTCTCAGGCTGCCTCGGGTCGATGCGTAGGCCACCCAGGAGGCCTGCCAGGAAACCGACGCCGCAATCGGGAGAGGAGTTGTGCCCGCCTTCGACGATCACGGTACCGCCGTCGCGAAGCGAGTCCGCCACGCGTTCGCCTGCCTCACGCGACGAGGAAGCATCAGTGGACACGCGCACGAACGAGGCCTCGGAGCGCAACGCAGCCACGGCCTCGTCGAAGGTTGGTCCGGTCCCGACGGGAAGTGTCACCACCGTCGAACTGGGGGCACCGGTAAGAACGCCCCGAGCGATTGCAGCAAGCGCATCGCCGGTCGGCAAGGCGGGAATACCCCCGTCCCACCGACCGGCGACAACAACACGACTCACAGGGCCGCCACGCGCGTCAGCAGAAGCGCTTCGGCGAGGATTGCGGCCTTCAGGTCGGAAATCGACTGCGACTCATCCTCTGAGTGAGCGTTCGTCAGCGGGTCCTCAACGCCTGTGACAACAACCTGCGCGTCGGGGAAGATGCGCTGGAAGTCCGAGATGAACGGGATCGAGCCGCCCACGCCGATATTGACCGAGGGAACGCCCCAGGCCTCGGTAAGGGACTCGTGCAGCGCCTTCGTCACGGGGGAATCCATGTCAGCCTGGTAGCCGGCACCCGCATCCTCGGCCGTGACCTCGACGCGCGCACCGAAGGGCGCGTGAGCGAGCAGGTAGTCGACGAGCTTGGTCTGAGCCTCGACGGGGTCGACGCCGGGGACCGTGCGCATCGACAGGCGGAAACGCGTGTGCGGGGCAATCGTGTTCGAGGCGTTAGAAACGGGACGCGCGTCAAAACCGATCACCGAAATCGACGGCTTGGTCCACATGCGGGCTGCAATGTCGCCCGATCCTGCCAGCTCCAGGCCCTCGACCATACCGGCCGCAGCGCGCAGCTCCTCCTCCGGCCAATCCACGTCCGCGTGATCCGAACCGCCCAGGCCCGGGACCGCAACGTCACCCTTCTCGTCGAAGAGCGAGGCAATCAGCATCGAGGAAACCGCCACGGAATCGAGCAGCGGGCCACCGAAGGCGCCCGAGTGCACCGCGTGGTCCGCAACAGTCACGTCGACGGTCACGATCGCGTTGCCGCGCAGCGTCGAGGTGACGGCGGGCTCGCCCACCTTCCAGTTCGACGAATCCGTCACGACGATGACGTCGGCGGCAAGCTCATCCTTGTGCGCGTCGAGGAACGCGGTGAACGAGGGAGAACCGATCTCTTCCTCACCCTCGATGAACACGACGACGTTGACCGGCAGGTCCTCGCCAAGGATCGACAGGGATCCCAGGTGCACCGTAATGCCGGCACCGTCATCAGAAGAACCGCGACCGTAAATGCGGTCGCCACGAACCTCCGCCTTGTAGGGATCCAAGCTCCAACGGCTCAGCTCACCCACCGGCTGCACGTCGTGATGGGCGTAGAGCAGAACGGTCGGGGCGCCCTCGATGCGGGGCGAATGCGCAACGAGCGCGGGCTTGCCCTCGGTCCCATCCGCAGCGGTTTCGCGCAGGACCTTGGCATCCAGACCAAGGGCCGCAAAGCGCTCACGAATATGCTCGGCGCTGCGCTCCACGTCGGCGGCGTGCGCAGGATCCGACGACACCGACGGAATCGCAACGAGCTGCGTGAGTTCCTCCAGCAGAGACGGGAAAGCAGCCTCCAGGCGCTCCCTCAAAACGGACGACGACAATGTGTGTGAAGTATCAGCCATACGACCAGGGTAGACCATGGGAGTGCGAGGCGGGCAGGCTATCCGCTAGCCTTGAACCGTGTTTGGACGAAGCAAGAACAACAACGACGAGACCTCGATGCACGTTGAGCCAGTCTCAACGACGCCCGGCGGCAAAAAAGGCCGTCCTACGCCCAAGCGTAAGGACGCCGAGGCCGCCCGCATCCACCCGCTGGTTCCCAAGGACCGCAAGGAAGCCAAGCGTGCCGCACGCGCCGCCCGCAACGCACGCTTCGACGCTGAACAGCGCGCGCTGGTGACCGGCGAGGAGAAATATCTCCCGGCACGCGATAAGGGCGCTGCCCGTCGCTTCGTGCGCGACTACGTGGACGCACGACACTCCTTCTCCGAGTGGATCCTCGCCGTCATGATGGTCTCCATCATCCTCATCATGTTGCTCTCGATGCTCGGCAACAAGATCCCGCTGCAGTACCAGGCCTACCTGCTCTACGGATCGTCGATCCTCATGTACGGCTCCTTCATCATCACCGCAGTCGAGTCCTTCCTCGTGTGGCGCAAGGTCAAGCGCACGTTTGCGCAAGCACACCCACGCGACGACATCCCCTCCGGCACCGGGTACTACACCTTCTCCCGCATGATCATGCCGCGTCGCTGGCGCTCGCCGCGCCCCCAGGTTGACCGCGGACAGTTCCCGAAGTAATCCACAAACCCCGTCGGCCCCGCCCCATCCACATGGTGGCGGGGCCGACGCGTTTTATCCACAGGGTCCGTCGCGGCCGAACCTGTATCCACAGGGGTCACCGTCGCGCTAGATTCCACCTCCTTACGCGGGTCATCCTGGTCGTGCCGGAGCATCGGCGCCCCGACAACGACGAGAAGGATGCATCATGCACACGACGACCACACTGCTGCCCGCCTGCACTATCGGATGTGAGGATGACGAGCCGACCCCGGAAGGCCTGTACGGCCCCGCCCACTGGCTCGACGACCGAGGAATTGCCACTCTCCTCACCCCCTACCTGTGCGACGGGTGGGACCTGGGAGATTACGCGCGTTTCGCTGACCTCACAGGCACAGATGCGCGGCGCCTCGCCTCGCTGCTGCCGAAGGATGCACGCGACGATAGACAGAACAACGCGCCTCGGATCATTGACCTGCTGCGCGCCGCCTCGCGCATCGACGGACTGAGCCTCGAGGGATACGTCATCCGTGCCCCTCGCCGAGACGAACGCGTCAGCATCGACACCGTGCTCGTCCCCGAGTCAGCGATCATCGCACACACCGGTGCCCCCATCGACGACGAGCGGTATCCGAGCTACCAGCACTGGCTGACGCTTGCCACGGTCCTCGGGCTTGGCGAGGAGGCGATCCCGCCCGACGAGATGCGCCTCCTCGTTCGAGACGGATCATCCATGCGGTGGTGGTGGGCATGGTGGGACTGATCAACTATCCTAGGGAGCATGATCCGACGCGCGTACAACTGGGCTTTCACACACTTCATCTCACGTTCCGACCCGGAAGATGCACACCACCTGGGTCTGGGAGCAATTTCTCTGGCCGGCCGATTCGCCCCGACGCGCGGACTCATGCGCGCCACACTGGGCTACCTCGATCCCCACCACAGCCCCACCCGGATGGTGAACGGAGTCGAGGTCCCCCTGACGCTGGGACAGCGCCGTCTGCCCTCGCGTCTGGGCCTCGCGGCCGGGATGGACAAAGATGCGCAGGCCGTGCTCGGCATGTGTGCCCTCGGCTACGCCTTCGTCGAAATCGGAACCGTCACCCCGCGCCCCCAACCCGGCAACGACGCCCCGCGTCTGTGGCGCCTCATGGAAGAGCGCGGCCTGCGCAACCGTATGGGCTTCAACAACGCTGGCGCGGACGCAGCCGCCGACAAGCTGCGCGAGCTTCGCTCGACGTCCGCGGGCCGCGCCGCCATCGTGGGCGCCAACATCGGCAAGAACAAGGTGACCTCCGAGGAGGACGCCCCGGCCGACTACGAGTACTGCGCGAAGACGCTGGCCCACTGGGTCGACTTCGTCGTCGTCAACGTCTCCTCCCCCCAACACGCCCGGACTGCGTGACCTGCAGTCGGTCGATCACCTGCGCCCGATCCTGCAGGCAGCCCGCCGCGGCTGCGAGGCAGGGGCCCCCGACCGCATCATGCCCCTCTTCGTCAAGATTGCCCCCGACCTCGCCGATGAGGACATCGTCGCCATCGTCGAACTGACGAAGGAGCTCGGCCTGGCGGGCGTCGTCGCGACGAACACGACGATCAACCACGACCTGGGCGAGGGTGGCGTCTCCGGCGCTCCGCTGCTGCCCCGCGCGCTCGAGGTCGTCTCCCTGGTGGCTCGCCACCTCGACGAGGAACAGATCCTCATCGGAACCGGCGGCATCTCCTCGCCCGAGGACGCGCTGCGCATGATCGGAGCGGGCGCCGACCTGGTCGAGGCCTTCTCCGCTTTCATTTTCGAGGGCCCGTCCTGGCCGGGCGAGGTCTCTCGCGCCCTCCAGCGCGCCTGAGGACACCATGATCATCGAACTGACCAGCGCGGATCTGACCGCAGACTCGCGCCTGGACGACTACACGCGCCTCAAAGACGTCAAGCTTCGTTCCAAGATCGAGCCGGAACGCGGCCTGTACATGGCCGAATCCGCGAACGTCATCGAACGCGCCATCCGCGCGGGCCACCACCCGCGCTCCTTCCTCATGTCCAAGCGCTGGCTGCCCACGCTCGAAGCGCTCATCTCAGAAGCAACGGGCACTCCCGATGGCGCGCAGGTTCCAGTCTTCGTCGCCGACGAGGACGTCCTGGAACAGATGACGGGCTTCCACCTGCACCGCGGCGCCCTGGCCGCCATGCAGCGACCGATCCTGCCCTCCCTGGACGAGCTACTCGCCACCGCGCACGGCGGCCAGGGCGCTCGCCGCGTCGTCGTCCTCGAAAACCTCGTCGACCACACGAACGTGGGCGCAGCTTTCCGCTCCGCCGCCGCGCTCGGCGTGGACGCCGTCCTGGTCACCCCACAGTGCGCCGACCCCCCTCTACCGGCGATCCGTGCGCGTCTCCATGGGAACCGTCTTCCAGGTCCCATGGACCAGACTCGAATCGTGGCCCGGGGACATCACGACCCTCCAGACGGCCGGCTTCACCGTAGCCTCCCTGGCTCTGTCCGACGATTCCGTGTCCCTCGACGACTTCGCCTCGCTACCCGCGCTCCAAGGCCCCGACGCGCGCCTCGCGATGGTCATGGGCACCGAGGGTGACGGACTCGGGCGTCGCACCATCGCAGCCTCCGACTACACCGTCAAAATCCCCATGGACCACGGTGTCGATTCACTCAACGTCGCAGCCGCATCCGCCGTCGTCTTCTGGGCCACCAGAGGCATTGGGGCGCAGTAACATGTAGTCCGTCGCCCGAGCGGTTCCGCGACCACCGCTGGACAACGAAACGAGGCCGGAGCTGGTTGCCCAGCCCCGGCCTCGTCGTCGTATGTCCGACGGTTCAGCTCATGGATGCGACGATCTCGTCAATGACATCCACGCACTCTTCCCATCCGCTCACGGCCCGCGTCGCGTAGCCGGCGGCCTTGACCGGATAGTCGTTGCCTTCCGGATCGAGGCGATCGCCGATGAAGAGCATCTCGGAGGCGGGAATTCCCGTCTCCTCGACGAGCTTGCCCATGCCGAACGCCTTGTCGATACCGCGCGTCGTGATGTCGACCGAGGTCGAGCCACCTCCGCGCACATCGAGCTCAGGGACGTCGGGCTGAACTGCGTCGCGCAGAGCCGCCTTCTTGGTGCCATCGGGATCCCAGGCGCGCTTCGCATCGAGCGGCGCCTCCTGGCCGAGAGCGGAGAAGGTGATCTGCGAGCCACGGTCTTCGATGATGTTGCCCCACGGATTGGACTCCCACAGGCCGAGCTCACGCGCGTGGCGCTCAAGCGAGGCAATCGCGCGGGCGGCGACCTCGGGATCCAGGTCGTGGGCGTAACGCTCAACCCACGCGCCATCCTCGTAGCGGTAGTAGCGAGTGCCGCACGTGGGCATCAGGTGCAGGCGCGCGAGCTCCTCGTCCGTGGCGTTCAGGTTGTCCAGCACCTGGGTGCGGAACTGCCCCATCTGACCACCGGAGATGATGCACACCTCCACGTGGTCGAGCAGGGAACGCAGCGCGACGTCCATGCGGGCGGGCAACGGCGACTTCGAGGGCGCCAGGGTGTCATCGAGATCAAAGGCAACGAGCTTCACGATGCCACCCTACTGCTTCGCAGCTTCGGCGGCTTCGATAGCGCGCTGTGCTGCCTCGGTCTCCTCGTCCGACGGGACAGAGAGAACCTGCAGCATGACGACGGAAGCGACGAGGCCACCCCAGACGAGCAGAATCGTCAGGATCATGAGAGCGATAGCGGGAGCGGTCACTTTGGCGCCTCCTTCGATCGAAGCGGTTTCGTCAGTGTCATCAGCGAGGATCTGAGCGACCGTCGCGTGAGTGTCCACCGGGCGATGCTTCCACGGAATGAACGTGAGGATCAGGGCGGCGACCACTGCAACCGCAACGGAGCCCCAGCCGAAGATCAGCACGTAACTCGTCGGGTACTTGCCGTATCCGTGCGTCAGCAGATCGACGATCGACATCGCCATCATGACGAAGAGAACGAGCGGGATAACAATGCCGACGAGGGGCTCCCACAGCTTGGGGACCTTCACGCTGGACACCGAGTTGAGGTGGGCACGCAGCACCCCGAGGCGGGGGCCGGCGACCGCGCACAAGACGGCGAACATGATCGCCGAAGACACGACACCAATCGAGTTGATGAAGTTGTCGACAATGTCGAGGTTGTTCAGGCCCGAGCGGGTACCGAAAAGCACCAGGGAGATGACGGTGGCGGGAACGCCGAGGACCAGCGCCGAGCGGGCGGGCGACCAGCCGAACTTGTCCTGCAGGCCACCGGAGACGACCTGGAGGAGAGAAAGCAGCGAGGTCACGCCCGCCAGAACCAGCGATGAGAAGAAGAGGACGCCGAAAATCGGGCCACCGGGCATCATCGAGATGATCTTCGGGAAGGTCACGAAGGAGAGGATCGGGCCGGTCAGACCCTCGACCTCGGAGACGCTCACGCCGTCCTGGTGCGCCATGAAGCCCACGGCGCTGAAGACGCCAATGCCCGCGAGGATCTCGAAGGACGAGTTCGCGAAGCCAGCCACGAGCGCGGTGCCGGTCAGGTTCGACTTGCGCTGGAGGTAGGAGGCGTAGGTCAGCATGATACCGAAGCCCACGGACAGCGAGTAGAAGATCTGCGCGAAGGCGGCCAGCCAGACCTTGGGATCGGCGAGCGCGCCCCAGTTCGGGGTGAAGAAGGCGTTGAGGCCCTCAACGGCACCGGGCAGGAAGAGCGCGCGAACGACGAGCGCCAGGAAGAGGATGACAAGCAGCGGGAGGAAGACCTTGTTGGCCGCCTCGACACCCTTGGACAGGCCACGTCCGATCACGAAGAGGACGAGGACCCACACGAGCGCGAGGGGAATCATCACCGACCAGGCGGGCGCCCAGGAGAACGTATCACCGGGGACAACCTGCAGGAACGTGTCAGTGAAGAACGTCGTCGGGTCGTCGCCCCAAGCCGCATTCACCGAGTAGATCGTGTACTGCACGCCCCACGCGAGGACCGCGCCGTAGTAGACCATGATGACGAAGCACACGAAGGTCTGGAACCAGCCGATGAACTCGCCGCCTCCGATAATCTTGCGCAGAGCCCACGGCGGTGAACCGCGGAACTTGTGGCCGACCGCGTAGTCAAGCCACAGCATGGGGATGCCAACGAAAATCAGTGCGACGAGATACGGGACCAGGAAGGCGCCGCCGCCGTTGGAGTAGGAGACGCCGGGGAAACGCCAGATGTTGCCCAGGCCGATGGCCGAGCCGATGGCTGCCAGGAGGAAGCCTGTCTGGCCGCTCCACGAGTCGCGCGCGCGTGGCGCGGATTTGGATGCGGAGGATGACATGGAGTGAGTTCCTTGCATTCGTGTCTATACGGGATAATTCCCAGCCAGACTAGGGCTGATATACCCAGAAGTCAGCCAGAGTCCACGATACAGAACGTGTTTTTGCACTCTTTTTTACGTAGTCTTGACACTCTGAAGCTGCGCCGGGGGGGGACGCAAAGCGTCAAACGATGGACGAAACCGTTAGCCCACGAGCCCCAAGGCGTGGAAAAGCGCTGCAATACCAACGACAACGGGAAGCGACGCGAAAGTCGTCACGAGGACCGTTCCCTGCGCGATCCGCTCCCCCGCCTTGGCACGCGTCGCAGCGATGTAGGCGTTCTGCGCGGAGGGCAGCGCCGCCATGATGGTCACCGACATGAGCGCGGGACCGGTCAGACCGAGCAGCATCCCGACGCCGCACGCAATCGCGGGTTGAAGGGCGAGCTTGCCAACGATGGCGCAGGTGGTCGCAGCAATACCGGAATCCCCGGACGCCGAACGTCGATCCACGAGCGAGGCACCGAACGACAAAAGAATCATCGGGGGCGCGGCAGCCCCCAGCATGGACGTCGACACGTCGAGGAGGGTCGGCATCGGCCACCCCACAGCGGAAACAGGAAACCGCACACCGCTGCGATGACCATCGGATTGCGCGCGACGACCCTCGCAACGCCGACAATCGATGGCCGCTGCCCGGAACCCACCAGGTCGGCCAGAACGAAGAACATCGGCGTAAAGAAACCCAGCTGGAACACCAGGATGGGAACGACCGCGGACGCGTCATTCAGGACATAGACGGCGATCGGGATACCGATGTACGCGCCGTTATTGAGGGACGAGGCCATGGCCCCCCAAGGCGATTTCGCCGCGAGTCAGGCGCAGGAAGAACCCTGCCAACGAGCGCGAACAGCAGCGCGGTGCCCACACCCGATGCGGCGGCCACGGCGAGCGGAACACCGAAGACTCCCTGAGGTCCCAGTCGAGACGATGGCGTGGAAGAGCATCGCGGGGCTAGCCACCCAATACGTTGCCGAGGCAAGCGTGCCTGCGGCCTCGGGGGCCGAGTGCACCGCCACGACGAGCAACCCAGCCAACACCGATGATGAGAGCGATCGACAGGACCGACCAGACGATCGAAACCATGCGAAAAGGAGACCCGTCAGCGCCAGGAGGCCACGGCCTCGTCGACCTTGGTGAGGGCCGACGCAATCGCCATGTGCATATCCAGGTACTGGTAGGAACCCAGGCGCCCGCCGAAGAGGACGCCGTGTTCCCCGCTGCCATCTCGCGGTATGCCGCGAGCGTCGAGCGGTCCGACGGCGATGCGATCGGATAGTAGGGTTCGTCGCCGGGGCGCGCGAATCGCGAGTATTCGCGCTGGATGATCGTATTCGTTGCACCTGCGCGATCACGCTCAGGATGCAGGTGGGCGAACTCGTGGATGCGCGTGAAGGGCACGTCGCGATCCGAATAGTTCATGACCGAGCAGCCCTGGTAGTCGGGCACGTCGACCACCTCGGTCTCGAAATCGAGGGTGCGCCAACCGAGCTCGCTAACCCTCGTAGTTGAAGTAGCGGTCAATCGCGCCCGTGTAAACGACCGGGACCTGGCCCACCGTCGCCGCCTTCGAGAACTGCGAGGACTCATCGAAGAAGTCCACATCCGTGTGCACGGTGATGCGCGGATGATCAACCATGTTCGCGATCCAGGCGCCATAGCCATTCAGAGGCAGGCCCTCGTAGCGATCCTGAAAAATAGCGGTTCTCATAGGGTGAATCGCACGGGCAGACGCGTGATGATGGACGCGGCCAGCTCACGTGGATCCGTCTGCCACTGCTTAGCCGTGTAGCCCGCGATGAAGGCGTCGTAGAGGGGCGACCAATCAGGCTAATCGCCTTCTCCTCGAGGTTGCCCGGTTCACCCGTGATCTCGGCGGCCTGCTGCTCGATGAGCACACGGGCCTCGGCTAAGCGAGTAGGCTGCGCCGAAGAACTGGTTAATGGTGCCCAGGTTGATGGGCAGCGGGTAGACGACGCCTCGGTAGTTGGCGTAGACGCGGTGACGGTAGTCGTTAAAGGCGGTGAAACGATTGACGTACGACCAGACGCGCTCGTTCGATGTGTGGAACAGGTGCGTGCCGTAGCGGTGCACTTCGACGCCGGTGGCCTCGTCGATCGACGAGTAGGCGTTGCCTCCGATGTGGTCGCGACGCTCGATGACGGTCACGTTCATACCGAATCGCTCCGCGGCCTCGCGGGCAAACGTCAGGCCAAAAAAGCCCGACCCAACAACGAGCAGATCCACGCTACTCCCCTTTCACGGTAGTCAGGACAATGGTAGCGGCCCCCACCTGCGGGTGCGTCTGCATGTGATCGACGAGGCCGGGGTGTGGACTCGCGCGGAGGGCGAGGCTGCGCTCACATATCCTTGTTGGCATCTGTCAGTGCGTCAGGGAGGGCCGGATCATGGTGCGCATCGCCGTCGTCGAGGACGAGGCCGTCTCACGCCAGCTCCTCGCCGACTACCTCGCGCGCTACAGCGAGGAAAAACGATGTCTCCTTCGACGTCACCTATTTCGAGGACGGCGGCGCCATCATCGGTGACTACAAGCCGGTCTACGACATCATCCTCATGGACATCCAGATGACACATGTGGACGGCATGACCGCGGCGCGTGCGATCCGCGAGGTCGATCAGGAGGTCATCCTCGTGTTCATCACGTCAGCCGCACAGTTCGCAATCCACGGGTACCAGGTGGGGGCACTCTCCTACCTGATGAAGCCACTGCCTTGGTTCGCGTTCTCCCAGGAACTGTCACGGTGCCTCGAGGCCGTCGCCAAGCGGCGCGGTGCCTCGGTCCTCCTGCAGTCGGGCACGTCGACCCACCGCATCGACGTCGCCGACATCGTCTACGTCGAGTCGATCAAGCACCGCCTGGACGTGCACACGGTCTCCGACACCTACTCGATCACGTCGACGTTGAAGGCCATGGAGGAGCAGCTCGCCGGGCACGACTTTTTCCGTTCAAATTCGTGCTACCTCGTCAATCTCGCGCACGTGCGCGGCGTCGCCGACCAGGAGTGCCTGATGACGGGCGGGGACAGCTTGCGTATCTCCCGGCCTCGTAAAAAGGCGTTCATGACGGCTCTGGCGAGCTTCGCGGGCGGGATCCACTGACGTGTTCGACTCCCTGCCCGACATCCCGCGTCTCTTCACTGCCCTCGCGGAGTGGGGGGGCCGCCCTCGTCTACGTTGTCGTCGTTGCACGGTCAGCATCCTCCAACGCACTGAACCCAAACACTTCCGTCCCCCGATGGCGCCTCGCCGCTGCGGCCGTCGGTGGCCTCGTGGTGCTCGTCAGCGCCCAGGAGGCGCTCGGCCACGCTCCCCTGTCCCTGTGGGTGCCCGGCATGATGACGGCTTACGGTCTCATGTGGAGTGTCATCCGTCTGGGAACTGCACTGGACTGGCGCTGGGTGACCCACATGAGCGCACGCGCCTTCATCGTGGCCGAACTCGCTGCATCCCTGGCCTGGCAGGTCGTCGTCTACTCCCACGCTGACAAACCCTTCTGGCACCCCGCATCCCTCCTCGGATACACCGCGATCTCAGCGACATGCCTGGCCGTCGTCTACTACTTTGAACGACGCGTCTGCCGCCAGGGAGCGCTTCCCGTCTTGCGCCTCGCAGACCTTGCCTCGGCTGTATTCATTGGCATCGCCATCTTTGCCCTCTCCAACCTCAGCTTCATCTCAACAGACACCCCGTTCTCGGGACGCTCCGGCTTGGAAGTGTTCTACATCCGCACGCTTGTTGACCTGGCGGGCTACGCGATTCTCTTCGCCCAGTTTGAGCGCATCCAGCAAAGTGCGACCGAGCGCGAGCTGGCGTCCATCCAGGCCTCCCTCGATGCCCAACACCACCAGTACCTGGCCGCCAAAGAGGACATGGAACAGGTAGCCCGCGCCCACCACGACCTCAAGCACCAGGTCGCAGCAATTCGAGCGGAGCTGGACCCGGAGCGCGCCGCCACCTCATTTGCGGAACTCGAATCCTCAATCGAGCAGATCGGTCAGCAGTACCACAGCGGCAATGCTGTTCTCGACGTTATCCTCACCACGAAGGGGCGCACGTGCGCAGCCGCCGACATCAATTTCACGGCGGTTGCCGACGGCGCGCTTCTAGGCACCATGTCGTCGATGGATATCGCCACGCTCTTCGGCAATGCGCTTGATAACGCAATCGAGGCCTCGCGCCGCGTCGATGATCCGGCCAAACGCCTCATCAAGCTCGCGCTCTTCCGCCAGGGCCAGATGGTGGTCATCCGGGTCGACAACTGGTTCGACGGTCGCCTCAACACGGACGCAGGTGGGCGACTGACGACAATCAAACCCGACACCGTCCGGCACGGGTGGGGCGTCAAATCCATCCAGTGGACGGCCCGCAAGTACGGCGGGCAAGCGGTCACGGACGTGGCCGACCACTGGTTCACATTGACGGTCCTGCTTCCGTCCACACACCCCCAGGAGGACGAATGACGATCATCGACACACCGCGCCTGCGCTTGCGCCCCTGGAGTGATTCCGACGCGCCCGCTCTCTTTGAGTTCGCCCGCCATCCCCGCATCGGGATGCTGTGCGGATGGAAGCCCTACGAGCACATCGACGAGGGCTCACGAGGCTCTGTCGACTTTCCTGGCTGCACCCGACAGCTACGCGGTGACGCTCGCGTCGACCGGTGAGCTGATTGGCTCGATCGCGCTGCGCATTGACAGGGACTCTCCCGAGGCACGCTTCGCCGACATCGGCTACTGGATCGGCGCCCCGTACTGGGGAAACGGATACGCGACGGAGGCTGGGAAGGCCATCATCGAGCGCGCGCGTGAGCTAGGCGTTTTGACGATCGTCCTGAAGTACTTCGACGGAAATGACGCGTCGCGCCGGGTCTCCGAAAAGCTCGGCTTTACGTGGCAAAGCCGCGAGGAGGACGTGGAATACCCGCTCATCGGCAAGCGTCTCACCGTCCATCGAACGGAGCTGGCGCTCGCCGCGCGCTGAGGGTGTTTCTCAGTTGAAGCCGAGGACAGCCGCCGCGACCTTGTAGCCACCGCGAACGACCTTCGGCGACGCGTGGCGCACGAGGCCGGCGAGCAGGTCCTGGCGCAGTCGATCCGTGGCCTCGGGGTTGATCTGGTCCATCGTCTCCCAGATCTGCTCCTTCAAGGCCAGGTGTTCGGGCGTGCCCGAGAGCTGGGCCATGACCGAGCAGACGACGGCGTTAATACGCAGGGTAGTGGACCATGTAGCGCCAGAGCTTATCCTCGACCTCGGCGCGCGGGGGCAGCGCGCGGGTCATGGCCTCGTTCACGCGGGCCAGCTGATCGAGGCGCGTGATCATGACCTTTTCGTTCACGGACTGGTCGTCACGCCCGATGAAGTAGTGGTACAGGTCCACGTCCAGGTAGCGGATCGTGGAAATGTAGGGTAGCGGCACGAACGAATAGAGGTAGTCCACGTAGAACGTGTGCTCGGGCATCACCAGGCCGGACGCGCGCACGACCTCGGTGCGCATCGTCAGTGCGTGCATCATGAGGTACTGGTCGTAGCGGCACCGACGCAGGTCCGCCCAACCGAAGGTGCGTCCGCGAGGCAGAACGTTGCGGTAGCGGATAACGGCCTTGTGAGCCTTACCCTGCTTGTCGTAGACGTAGTTGGTGACGAGCAGGTCCAGGTCCCGCCCGGCCTCGCGTTCCTCGCGCAACACGTCAAGGACTGCGTTCGTGGCGCGACGGTCCAGCCAGTCGTCGGAGTCGACGACGCGCACGTGCGTGCCGGTGGCGGCGGCGAGACCGGCGTTCACGGCACCACCGTGCCCCTTGTTCTCCTGGTGGATGACCTTGACAGAGGGGTAGCGAGCGGCCCACTCGTCGGCGATCTGCGCGGTAGCGTCCTTCGAACCGTCGTTGACGATGATCGCCTCGAGTTCGTCGCCGTATCCGACGAGCGTCGTCAATGCCCTATCGAGGTAGTCCTCGGAGTTATAGGCGGGCACAATCACCGTCAGCAGTGGCGCGCTCATGGAGTCTCCTCTCGTGAAGTCTGCCAGTAGTCTACTGTGCCTCGCTGACCTGTGTGTCCTTCTCCGAGGGTTCCTGTTGAAAGATCACCTTAAAGATGGGGAAGAACACCCAGAAGGAGATAGCCGCGTTGATGATCATCGTGATGACATCGGCGACAGTCTCGTAAAGCCGCGCCCATCGCCGAAATCGCCCACGCGTAGATCGGGTCTTTGTAGAGAACCTGAAGGGCGGCGGCTGCGATCGTGATGACGACGTAGGCGACCGCGTACCAGAAGGCCGCCTTACCCACGGACGAGTTGGACTTGAAGGTGACGTTGCGCTGCGCGAAGAAGTTGATGACCTGCGCGATCAGCAGGGGTGATCTCCACGGCGAGGAAATACGCGAGGCCACCACCGCCCCCAACCGACATCGAGCCTGCCGGGTAGTCGAAGAGGAAGACCGTGTGTCCATGCGAGACGCCGACGGGTAGGAACTGGAACGCCGTGTCGACAAGATTCGTGTGTGCAAACAACGCCTTAAAGGCTGGCATGAGGACCAGCTGCAGCACCGTGATGCCGTTGGAGAGGATAAAGAAGACAATGAACTGCGCGACCGTCGTGTGCTCGGTTTCGAAGTTCTTCCACCACCGGGAAAAGAGCCTGCATGGGTGTTCCTTTACGTCAGTTGGGAGTAACGAGGCTGGGGCCGCGTCATCGGGTCTGGTCGAGTTCGCGCTGGGTGGCCTTGTTGGCGCGCGCGTTGGAGAGGTAGCCGAGGGCAGCGCGGGTCAGGCCTCGCAGCGGCCGTCCGTTCACGGCCAGAAGGATCGCATCCACCATGTCGGGGCTGGCCACACCATTCGTCATCTTGGCGAAGGCACGGAAGGGCATGTTGAGGATGAAGAGAATGTTGAGGTCCGGGGCACCCTTCGCGTCAGCCTTGGCTTTCATGGCGTGGAGCTTGCGTCCGGCGACGCGGGCGAGCCAGGTCTTGGCGCGTGTCAATTCGGACAGCGGGTCGGCTGCGCCCAGGTCGTCCGCGGGGTGAGCGGTAGGAATGGTGCGGCCCAGTAGGACGGCGAATTCTCCGTTGGTGACGCCCGCGAGGTCGGCGCTCAGGTAGTGACCGAGGGCCGGATCGATTGGCGAGGGGGATGGTTCCTTCGACCTCGAGGGTGGCGCTCAGCGGCGTGTCCTCCACGTTGTGGCCGACGTAGATCGTCCAGTTTCCGGCCTCGGTCTCCCACGCGCCGCGCGAGGTCTCCCAGTGGCGGAATGTGTAGCGATCGAAGGGGATGGTGACGCGCACCGACCCACCGGCGGGAACCTCGACCTTTACGAATCCTTTGAGCTCACGGGCGGGGCCGAACACGCCGCCGGGAGCGCTCACGTACAGCTGGACGACGTCGGCGCCATCTTGCTCGGACGTATTGGTGACCGTGAGCGTCGCACCATCCTGATCCACCTCGAGATCGGAATACTCGAAGCGCGAGTAGGAAAGCCCGTAGCCAAAGGGGAAGGCAACGTCGATGCCCGCGGTCGTGAAGTATCGGTAGCCGACGAAGGGGCCTTCGCGGTAGTACGACAGCGGGCCGGTCGCCGGGTACCAGGCGGCGGTCGGATGATCCTCGTGCGAGCGCGCATAGGGTTTCTGCCAGGCGCCCCGAGGGATTGACAGTGCCGGTGAGGACGTCGAGCATCGCGCCGGCCCCTCCCTGACCACCCAGGTAGCCGTTGACGAGGGCGGGCACGGAATCAGCCCACGGCATCTCGACGCTGGCCCCGCCGGTCAGGACGACCACGGTGCGTGGATTGGCTGCAACGACGGCCTCGATGAGACGATCCTGACCTTCGGGCAGCCCCATGTGAGGCCGATCCAGCCCCTCGGATTCGGCGAGTTCGTCGAGCCCGACGTAGACGAGCGCGACGTCAGCGCTCGCGGCGAGGGCCACGGCCTCGGCGATACAAGCGTCGCTCGTTCCGCCATGGCGCTCGTACCCGCGCGCGTATCCAGCCAGGACGAGGCCGCGGGCCGTCTCTCCCCCGGCTTCGAGCAGCTCGCGCGGAGCTTCGGTACGCGTCGGATTGACCTGGGAGGAACCCGATCCCTGGAAACGAGGCGTGTCAGCGAGGGTCGCCGATGAGCGCAACGCTTGTGCCCGCGCTCAGCGGCAGGAGATCGCCCTCGTTGCGCAGAAGTGTGATCGCCTCGGAGGCGATGCGCGTGGCCAACTTATGGTGCTCGTCCAGGTCGTAGGGGTGGGAGCAGGCAGGCCAGCGCTAGCAGCAGCGACGTTCAAGACCTCCTGGGCACGCGCGTAAACATCGGCCGCATCCAATTCTCCAGCCTCAACCGCCTCGACGATCTGACGCGCACCAGCAAGGCCGGGGGCGGGCATCTCGAGGCTACCGCTAAGCGCGCACCGCTGCGACGGCGCTGTTCGAACTCACCCCAGTCGGAGACGACCATGCCGTCAAATCCCCACTCGGTGCGCAGGATGTCGGTCAGCAGATGCTTGTTCTCGTGGGCGTAGGTACCGTTGACGAGGTTGTAGGGAGCTCATGATCGCTCGCGGCTTGGCGCTTCGGCACACGATCTCGAAGCCGGTCAGGTAGATTTCACGCATCGTGCGCTCGTCCACGATGGAATCCGACGCCATGCGGCGCAGCTCCTGGGAGTTGACGGCGAAGTGCTTGGGGCAGGCGGCGGTTCCCGTCGATTGAATTCCCTGGACGAGGGCCAGCTGCCATGCGTCCGGCAAGAATCGGGTCCTCGGAGAAGTACTCGAGTTACGTCCGCACAGGGGCGAGCGCTTGATGTTGAGGCCCGGGCCGAGCAGGACGTCGACGCCGAGTCCCCACGCCTCCAGTCCGAGTGCCTCACCCATCTCGCGGGCCAGGTCAGGGTTCCAGGTCGCGGCAACGGCAGACGCTGTCGGGAAACAAGTCGCCTTCTCGGACTCGGCAATGCCCAGGTGGTCGGCGTCACCGAGCTGGCGGCGCACGCCGTGCGGGCCGTCACTCATGACAAAAGAAGGAACGTTTGCAGCGGGGATAGCGCGCGAGTCCCAGGCGCTTGCTCCCGACAGAAGGGCCGCCGCCTGCAGCAGCGTCAGCTCATTGGCGTCCGTCAGTGCTTGGTGTTCCATCGTCGTGAACTGCCTTTCGTGCTCCATCGCGGGTATCGTCGATGATTCTAGTGTGTGCCTTCCTTGCGCTGAGCAACCGACCGTGCGCATGATTTGTCGTTTGCGAGGCCCGTTCTGCATCTTCGAGGCCGTTTCTTCCCTGAGATAAGATTGCTCTATGACGAACACCGACGGTTCTGCACAGGGCATGCAACGAGGCTGACTCTCCCCGCGCGGTCTTCGTCGACATCGACGGAACGCTGTGCGATTCACGCCAGCGCATCCCGCGCTCAGCGATCGACGCTCTGCACGAGGTCCAGAGCAACGGACACCGCCTCTTCGCCTGCACGGGGCGCTCGGCACCCGAGGTCTACCCTCGCTTCTGGGACGTCGGTTTCGAAGGAGTTGTCGGAGGTGCGGGCGGATACGCCCGCGTCGGCAACCGGGTACTCGTCGATGAGCGCATGCCCCGCGAGCACGTCGAGGTCTTGACGGCCCTGTGGGAGGAGCTCGACGCCTTCTACATCTGGCAGGGGCCCGACCAGATGGGCCCTCCGATGGCTATCTCGACTTTTTTTCGTCCCCAGGGCGGGCGCACACCCCGAGGACTGGATCGAATACGCCCAGTCCATCACTCCCTTCATTGTCGACATTGACGGCGGCGCCTTCACGAAGGTCACCGCGTACGTGCCACCCGAGAAGGCCTCGTTGGAGCGAGTGACCGCTGCACTGCCGACCGGATACCGTGCGATTATCGGCTCGGTGGGAGCAGCAGGCTACGTGCCTTTCGAGGTTGTGCCCGCCCACTTGTCGAAGGCCGTCGGTATCAGGGCGGTCTGCGAATACATCGGCATTCCCCTCTCCCGCACCGTTGCACTTGGCGACTCCAACAACGACGTCGAGGCCGTGGACACCGCCGCGCTCGGCATCAGTATTGGAAACGGATGCGAGACCCTCGTGAAGGTCGCGGACATCGTCGCCCCCAGCGTCTCCGAAGATGGACTCGCGTGGGCTTTGAGTGCCGCCGGGCTGACTGGACACAACCACACGAGGGGCTCCGGCCTCGGCGATACGCAGTGAGCGGATCACTGCAGCGCTGGCTGCACCATCCCCTCACCCGCAACTCCGCCTTCATGCACCTGTGGGCGGGCCAAACTGCGGCGCAAGTGGGCTTCCAGGTCGGCACTCTCGCAACATCCGCGATCGCGATTACCGTCCTACATGCGAGCGAAACGCAGATCGGTATTCTGTCAGGCCTGCAGACGCTGGCTTTCCTCATCGTCGGGCTCCCCGCAGGCGCGTGGGTGGACGGCTGGCGTAAGCGCCACGTCATGATCACTGCGAACCTCGCGCGCATCGCAGCGCTCGTCTCCATCCCGATTGCCTACGCTTTTTTCTCTCTCACCATCGCCCACCTCATGGTCGTTGCCGCACTCCTCGGCCTCTCCACCGTCTTCTTCGACGTCGCTTATCAGTCCTACGTGCCCATGATCGCCTCAAAGCGATACATCGGAGCTGCGAACGGACGCCTCGAGGCCTCCTACCAGGTGGGGCGTGCGGGCGGGCCGGGCTTGGGCGGCTGGCTCCTCGGCGTACTCGCCCCTCCCTGGCCTACCTGCTGACAGCATCGACCTATGTGTGCTCGACGTGGGCGATCTGGCGCATCCGCACCCCGAACCGCGTCCTGCTCACTCCGATGCGTCCCTTCGTTCTCAGATTGTCGATGGGCTCTCCTTCGTGCGCGGACAACGCCTGCTCTTTCCGCTCTTTTCATGCATTGCGTGCGCAGCGTTCGCGGGGGCGGGCATTCAGGTCCTCCTCCCATCCTGGTCCTGCGAACCCTCGGCATGAGCGCCACGCAGCTCGGCCTCTTACTCAGCGCGGGTGCGCTCGGCGGTATCCTCGGCGCTCTCACGAGGTAGGCGTGGATCACACGCCTGGGAATCGGGCGCTGCATCGTCATCACGAACATCGTTGGCGTTTCAGCACTCCTTGCCCAACCCGCATCCGTCCACGTCCCGTTCGCCGCCGCGTGGGTCATCGCCTGCTCCGGCGTCGTCTCGTCGTATTTCATCACGATCTACAACGTCACCCAGATGAGCCTCCGCCAGGAAAATCTGCCCGCCCGACATGCTCCGGACGAATGAACGCGATCTTCCGCTTCGCGGTCTGGGAGAGTCATGCCCCTCGGATCCTTCGTCGCGGGCATCATCGCGTCATGGGTAGGCGTCGAGGCAACCATGTACATCTTTACCGCAGCATCGATCGCGGCGGGCATCGCCATGGGCTTCACACCTGCAGCACGCATTCGAGGAACGAGCGCCACCGACGTCTCATAATGTGACGCGCTCGGTAGGCGCAAGAGTGTCTATTCACGCACCGTCGCGATACCATAAGTGTGAGGCAAACCGCAGCGGTTTGGGTCATTGAGCCAAGGAGGACACCATGGACACCGCAACGACCATCATCGAAGCCCTGGGCGGCTGGGACAACATCTCCAACCTGGAAGCGTGCATCACGCGCATCCGTCTCGATGCAGCCAACACCGACCTCATCGACGAGGCGAAGCTGCGCGAGGCCGGAGCCTTCGACGTCGTCATCGTCGGCGACGCAGTTCAGGTCGTCATGGGTCCCGACTCTGAGGACCTCGTCGAACAGATGAACGCGAGCCGGTGAGCTTTCTCGTCCGCGCACCTTTCGCCGCACACATCCTGCCACTCAGCGACGTACCTGACGCGGTCTTCGCCAGTGGCGTCGTTGGAGATGGCCGCGCACTTCTTCCCAATGCCGACGCATCGTGCATCACGGTATGCTCCCCCATCGCTAGGCGTCGTCACCAAGCTCAAGTCACACGCTGCGATCGTTACCTCGACGCGCGGGGTGTCCGTCCTCATCCATCTGGGGATCGATACTGTGGGACTGCGCGGAAAGGGTTTCGCGCCCCTCATCGATGAGGGAGACATCGTCGACGTCGGCAGGCCCCTCATCCACTGGGACCTGGCGCCAGTACAGGAAGCACACCTCTCCCCCTGCGTGCCCGTCATCGTCGTGAACCCATCGGGCCTGCAGGTATGCCCAGAATATGACGAGGACGCCGCCTCGGTGGACGCGCTCGCTCCCCTGTTCTCAACTCCGGACGGTGAGTAATCACTACTCCGACCAATGAGCCCCGCGACTCTCTCGAGTCGCGGGGCTCATCCTGCAGGAACGTTGGGCCTCGTCAGTTGACACTGCCGCGCAGCAGCGCGAACAACGAGGTGAGGCGCTCATCCGTGGGCAGCTCCTCAATCGGCACCTCGTCCCCGTTGGAATCACACAGCGGCACGCACCAGTTCGGATACAGATCCGCACCCGTACCCGGCATGTTCTGCGGACGCACATCCCCAACCGCATCCACGAGCGACGCGACGACAAGCTTCGACGGTGTCTGCGCGATGTATCGGTACAGGCCCTCAACAGTTTCGCGCTCGCTGGGCTGGGCACCGTCAACGCAACCGTACTCAAGCAGGCGCGCATTCATTTGCTCCAGCTCGAGGCGATCACCGGCACGCACCGTCTCAATATCATCCGTCAGCAGACCAAGCTCGGAACGCAGGGTCGTCTGAATGCCACGAATGTAGCCGAGCGTCGGCGGCAGGGTCGTGGATATTGACGGCTGCCAGCGCGCGGTCACGGTAGTGCTCGGGACGCAGCGGCCAGCCGCCACCCTCCTTCTCGAACCACACGACGGACGTGCCGAGGACTCCGCGCTCACGCAGGTAGTCACGCACCCACGGCTCGACCACGCCGAGATCCTCGCCAATAACGACGGCACCCGCGCGCTGAGCCTCCAGCAGGATGACGCCCATCATGGCCTCGTGATCGTAGTACACGTAGGTCCCCTCGGTGGCGGAGCACCCGTCCGGGATCCACCACAGGCGGAACATACCCAAGATATGGTCGATACGCACGGCGCCAGCGTTAGCCAGGGCGGCACGGACCATATCGCGCAGTGGCAGATAGCCCGACTCCGCGAGACTACGCGGCGACCACGGCGGCTGCGACCAGTTCTGCCCCTGCTGAGAGTAGACGTCCGGCGGAGCACCCACACACATACCGTTGGCGAAGAGCTCGGGACGGCTCCACTTTTCGGAACCGTAGCCGTGCACGCCGACGGCCAGGTCGGCCATGATGCCGATCTCCATACCGACCTCGCGCGCCACGTGCTGCGCGTGCTCGAGCTGCTCGGCGGCAACCCACTGGCACCACTGGTAGAAGTCAACACGGTCGGCCAGCTCGAGACGTTCCATCTCGACGCGAGGCGCGGAGGAACGCGCCAGGTCCTCGGGCAACTCGATCGTGCCCTCGCGCTCAACAAGAGCGCACCAGAGCGCGTAGTTGGACAATTCCGAACCGCCACGTTCGATGAAGTGATCCAGCTGGCTCTGGCGATGATACGAGCGAGGAGCCGCAAAGATCAGTTCGAGAGCCTTACGCTTGGCCTCCCAGGAACAATCACGATCGATCAGGTCCTCACGACTGTCGAACTGGCGGGTTTCGTCACGCAGCTGCTCGATAGCCTCGCGAGAGGCCTGCGACAGGGATGCGAACTCTTCGATGTTCTCAGGGCGAATGTAGATCGGGTTGAGCCAGCGACGCGACACCGGCAGGTACGGCGAGGTCTCCAGCGGAGAAACCGGCTGGGATGCGTGCACCGGGTTAATGAGCAGGAAGTCTGCACCCTTGTCCGCACAGATGGCTGCAAGATCCGCGAGATCGGCCGCATCTCCAATACCCCACGAAGAAGCCGAACGCGTCGAGTACAGCTGAGCGTTGACACCCCACGCACGACGCGAGGGACTCCAGGAGCGGCAGCGAGAGCGTATTGGGAACAATGATCAGGGTTGCAGACTCTACGTGGCCGCCCTCAACCGTGGCCACGAGACGATGCCAGCCGAGAGGCAGCCAGTGCGGCACATCAAAGGTCGCACGGCCGACGAGCTCGCCATCGATCATACGGGGCGGAACGTAGCGATCCACCTGGTCACACGCACCTTTGCGACCATCTTCGAGCACCCACTGGACGTTGACCCACGAGCCGTCTGGCACATGCACCGGGAAGAGGTACCCGCCGCCCTGGCGGGCGACAATCGTCGGAGGGAGGGTACGACGCCATTCGCGCTCGTCGGTGATGCGCAGCGCCTCATGAACATCCCCCACCGTGGAGGATTCATCAAGGGGCAGGCCGAGAGCACCCAGGACCTTGAGAAGGGTGGAGGCGCTGACGCCCACCCAATTCCCGTACCAATCCCAGAATCCGGTAGCAACGCCATTAGCATCGGCGATACGGCGCAGCTCATCGATGTTGTCAGATGCGGGAGCGTGAATATCCACAGAAAAGCCTTCTACGTTGCGGGCTGATGACACTATTAATACTAGGCGTGGACGCGTTGCGACAAAGACTTGGTGGACGTGTCATGGGCCACGCGTGAAAGAATTGAGATCATTGCCGCCGCTACATCATCCGACTGGGCGCCACACACGATCTGGACAACGTCACCGGAACGTACGACGGCCAGCACGCCATCGACGCGCAGCGCTGCCTCGTCAACGTCTCTCTGAGACTTCACCTGAATTCGGATGCGCATCGTGCAGGGTTCAACCTCGACGATATTGAGGTGTCCACCCAGCGCGTCGATGAGCGTTTGTTCAATCGCCATCGGAGCCCCTTTCGCGCGGTCGAATACTTGCGATACGTGTCACATAGTAGGTGTGACCTGCGCAAAAGGCAAGTGGCATCCGCTACATGAACAAATGTCCGCCGATCACACATGACAGAAGCGAAAGTTCCCGCGAGCAGCTACAATCCCCCAGCCTGTCAAGCACAGACTTCTTCCAGATTGGCACAACGACCAGATATTGCGCTTGCCCACCAACACACAACTGGGGGGAGGACCTTTCGGCCCTCCCCCCCACAGCCAATGACGCGATTCAGTCGCGCGTCAGCTTACGATGCGTCACGCGATGCGGGTTCGCGGCCGCCTCGCCAAGGCGAGCGACCTTGTTCTTCTCATACGCCTCGAAGTTGCCCTCGAACCAGTACCAGCTATCCGGATGCTCCTCGGTCCCCTCCCACGCGAGGATGTGGGTGGCGACGCGGTCGAGGAACCAGCGGTCGTGGGTGATAACAACGGCACAGCCAGGGAATGCAAGGAGTGCATTTTCCAGCGAGCTGAGGGTCTCAACGTCAAGGTCGTTCGTCGGCTCGTCAAGCAGGAGGAGGTTACCGCCCTGCTTGAGGGTCAGAGCCAGGTTCAGGCGGTTGCGCTCGCCACCGGAGAGCACACCGGAAGGCTTCTGCTGATCCGGCCCCTTGAAGCCAAAAGCAGAGACGTAGGCACGCGAGGGCATTTCCACGTTACCCACCTGAATGAAATCCAGTCCGTCGGAGACAACCTCCCACACAGTCTTGTCCGGATCAATACCGGCGCGCGTCTGGTCAACATAGCTGATCTTGACAGTCTCACCGATCGTCAGTTCGCCGCCATCGAGGGGCTCGAGACCGACAATCGTCTTGAACAGCGTGGTCTTACCAACACCGTTGGGGCCGATGATGCCGACGATACCGTTGCGCGGCAGCGAGAAGGACAGACCGCTAATGAGGGAACGGTCACCGAAGCCCTTCTGGAGATCCTTCGCCTCGATAACGACGCTACCCAGGCGCGGGCCCGGCGGGATCTGGATTTCCTCGAAGTCGAGCTTGCGGGCGCGCTCGGCCTCGGCTGCCATCTCCTCGTATCGAGCCAGACGGGCCTTCGACTTGGCCTGGCGCCCCTTTGCGTTGGAGCGAACCCACTCGAGTTCTTCCTTCAGACGCTTGGCCAGCTTGGCGTCCTTCTGTCCCTGAACCTCGAGGCGCTTCTCCTTCGTCTCCAGGTACGTGGAGTAGTTGCCCTCGTACGGGTACAGATGACCGCGGTCAACCTCAGCAATCCAGCCGGCGACATGGTCGAGGAAGTAACGATCGTGGGTCACGGCAATGACCGCACCCGGGTAGGGACGCGAGGTGCTTCTCAAAGCCAGAGCACACTCGGCATCGAGGTGGTTGGTGGGCTCGTCGAGCAGGAGCAGGTCGGGGGCCTCAATGAGGAGCTTGCACAGCGCCACGCGGCGACGCTCACCACCAGAAAGGACAGAGACAGGCTGGTCCGGGGGCGGGCAGCGCAGCGCATCCATGGCCTGGTCGAGCTGAGAATCGATATCCCACGCATTGGCAGCATCGATCTCGGTCTGCAGCTTGCCCATTTCCTCCATGAGCGCATCGAAGTCCGCGTCGGGATTCGCCATCTCTTCGGAAATCTCATTGAAGCGCGCGAGCTTGCTGAAAATATCGGCAGCACCCATACGAACGTTCTCGATGACGGTCTTCGTGTCGTCGAGGATGGGCTCCTGCATCAGAATGCCGACAGTGTAGCCGGGGGTCAGACGGGCCTCACCATTGCTGGGCTCATCCAGACCAGCCATGATCTTCAGGATCGAGGACTTACCGGCACCATTGGGGCCGACCATACCGATCTTGGCGCCCGGGAAAAAGCTCATGGTGACATCGTCGAGGATGACCTTGTCACCAATGGCCTTGCGAGCCTTGATCATCTGATAAATAAACTCCGCCACGTTACTCCGTTCGGGTGGTTCGGGCGCGCCTATGCGCGCGTGTTCACCCCTATGGTACCGACCCGGTACGGGCCGATGAGCCGCCCAGCGGGATGCAGGGGTCGGTGATCCTCATCTCAGCGCACTATTTCGCGGATTTCCCACCTTCCGCTTTCCACAAGGGTTACGCGATGGTTACGGATGCGTAGTGATTTACCGAAAACTATTCCAATTTTTTAAAAAACGCATGCGTAGGTTTGATTTTTAAGACAAACTTTTAAGTACCGGGGGACGAGTGCCTCCACTGTCAAACAGCATCACCCGGAGGGAGGAACGCCGTTGGATACGCCCGAACGCATCACCATCGACGGCACCAGTGCACTGATCTATCACGTCCACTCCACCCCCTCGACAAACGATCTGGCTACTACCCTTCTCGCCGACACGACGACACCCACCCCGCATCTGACAACAATCATCGCCGATTGCCAAAGCGCCGGGCGCGGCCGCCTCGGACGGACGTGGATAGCCCCCGAAGGCCAGGGGCTCCTCGCCTCCACCATCGTCTCTATCCCCACCTCAGTTCCCACCGACCAACTCGGATGGCTCGTCTACGCCTGCGGCCTGTCTGTTCGCGACGCGCTCGCGCGCCGCCTCGAACCTCTCGGCCACAGTGCCTGCCTGAAATGGCCCAACGACGTCCTCGTCGACGGAGAACGCAAGATCTGTGGCATTCTCGCCCAGCTCGCCCCGGCCTCGTCCCCATTTACGACCGCAGTCATCCTCGGCTACGGCATCAACGTTGCCCAGCGCCCCGACAACCTTGCCACCGAGCAAGCGACCTCCCTGTACGCCGAGGGCGACGATGAGGCAGCCCAGGCAACCACCGCCGTCACGCGGGCCATCCTCGCCGACGTGCTGTCCGGACTTGAGAAGCGAGTCCGCGCCCTCATCGCCCACGGAAACGCACACGACGCCGGACTGGCCGAGGAAGCCGCAAGCGCCCTTCCGCTCCTCGGGCAGCGCATTGCCCTCGCCGAGCCGACAGACCCCAGCGGGCGTGTGGCACTGGAGGGCGTGGCTGTCGCACTCACGTCAAGTGGCTCACTGCTGGTGCGCACGGATGACGGTCGCACTCACGACATAAACGCCGGGGATGTCCTGGCTACTGGAATTCCTCTGACAACCGCTCACGACACCAAGGAGAAGCGTGCGAACAATTAATCGAATCCTCGTCGCTAACCGTGGAGAAATCGCTTTGCGCGTGTGCCGCACGGCCACCGATATGGGCATTTCCACGATCGCCGTCTACGCCGATCAGGATATGGCCGCACCGCACACGCGCGAGGCCGACGAGGCGCTGTCCCTGGGCGGTGACGATGCTGCGTCGACGTACCTGAATGGTGAGAAGATCCTGGCGATTGCGCTGGAGACCGGCGCGGATGCGATTCACCCGGGCTACGGATTCCTGTCGGAGAACTCCGATTTTGCGCGCGCCGTCGAGGACGCTGGTATCGCGTGGCTGGGTCCCGCCTCAGACGTGATCGATGCTCTGGGGGACAAGATCAAGGCTCGTCGCGTGGCCGAGGCCTGCGGTGTTTCGCCGGTCCCCGGCGTGTCCGAGCCCGTCACCTCGCGCGAGGAGGTCGAGGGCGTTCATCGCCTCGGCCGGTTACCCCGTGGTGCTCAAGCGCGCCGACGGCGGCGGTGGCCGAGGCATCAGCATCATTCGCTCGCAGGCTGACTTGGACCTGTTCTTTGCTCGTCACACGGACGCAGACGACCTGGGTGCTCACTTCGTCGAGCGCTTCGTCGAGGTCGCCCGTCACGTGGAGACGCAGTCGGCGCGTGACTCGCTGGGCAACTTCCACGTCATCTCCACCCGTGACTGCTCCGTGCAGCGCCGCAACCAGAAGCTGGTCGAGGAGGCGCCCGCGCCGTTCCTGCCCGAGGGGGCGCACGAAACGCTCGTGAACGCGTCGCGCGCACTGTTCGAACACGTGAACTACGTTGGCGTGGGCACGGTCGAGTTCCTGCTGGAGCCCGATGGCAACATCTGGTTCCTCGAGGTCAACCCGCGCCTGCAGGTCGAGCACCCCGTCTCCGAGGAAGTCACGGGCATCGACCTGGTGCGCGAGCAGATCCGTATCGCGCAGGGACTGCCGCTCACCACTCCCCCGGAGCCTCGCGGCCACTCCTTCGAGTTCCGCGTGACCTCGGAGGATCCCTCGAAGGACCTGACCCCCACCGCTGGCCGCCTCGACGAGGTGCACTGGCCCCTGGGACCCGGCATCCGCCTCGAGCTCGGCATCGATGAGGGCGATTCCGTCCAGACTGCCTTCGACTCGATGATCGCCAAGATCATCGTCACGGGTGCCGACCGCGAGCAGGCTCTGGCTCGCTCACGCCGCGCGCTGGCCGAGTTCTCGGTGCAGGGCGTAGCCACCCCGGTCCCCGTCTACCAGGACATCATTAACGATCCTGACTTCTGCGGAGTAGGCGGATTCAACGTCTCGACGCGTTGGTTCGAGACGACGTTCATGCCCCAGCACGACTACTCGGATCTGGCGGTGCCGGCCGAGGCCTCGTCGACTGCTGACCTGCCGCGCCAGACGTACATCATCGAGCTGGACGGACGCCGCGTGTCCCTGACTCTGCCGGCGGGAATGTTCAACGCGCCGGCGGCTCGTGCCCCGCGCCCGCCTCAGCCGCTGCGCTCCGCCCCGCGCCGCGCAAGCGCATCCGCCGTGCAGGCTGGGCCCCACCAGGGTGCCCCCGGCGACATCGTTGCCCCCATGCAGGCCATCGTCGTTGCCCTGGCCGTCTCCGAAGGCGACCAGGTCGAGGAAGGCCAGCTCGTGGCCGTCCTCGAGGCCATGAAGATGGAAAAGCCGCTGCTCGCTCCCCGCGCCGGAACCGTCACCTCCCTGTCGATCAAGCAGGTGACACCGTGACCGCGGGAACCCGCATCGCCCACATCGCCACTGAAGAGGAGGCACGATGAGTACACCCAGTCCGCTCACGCGTGACGGCTTCATTCAGGCCCAGGACGCAATCGCTCAGGCCGCCGAAGAGAAGGCCGCGCAGCGCCAGCACGCCAAGAAGAAACTGACGGCCCGCGAGCGCCTGTCCCTGTTCTTTGACGATGGCGTCTGGCACGAGGTCGGTCAGTTCATCGGCGGGTCGGTGCGTGAGGGCCGTATCGGTTCGGCCGTCGCCGCTGGTTACGGTCGCGTGCAGGGGCGCATGGTCGCTGCCTACGCTCAGGATTTCTCGGTTCTCGGCGGCACGCTGGGCAAGGTTGAGGGCGACAAGATCGTCGATCTGATTGACCGTGGTATTCGGATGCGCATTCCGATCGTCGGCATTCAGGATTCGGGCGGCGCCCGCATCCAGGAGGGCGTCGTCGCCCTGGCCCAGTACGGCCGCATCTTTAAGAAGACGTGCGAGGCCTCGGGTCTGGTTCCCCAGATTTCGATCATCCTGGGGCCGTGCGCCGGTGGTGCCGTCTATCAGCCTGCCCTTACCGACTTCATCGTGATGACGCGCGAGAACTCGCACATGTTCGTCACGGGTCCGGATGTCGTCGCGGCGACGACCGGCGAGAAGGTGACGCTTGATGAGCTGGGTGGCGCGGCGATTCACAACTTCCAGTCGGGCGTCGCCCACCATATGGCCGATACGGAGGAAGAGGCGATCGACTACGTGCGCTCGCTCCTCGACTACCTGCCGTCCTCGTGCGAGGTCGCGCCTCCCAAGTACGAATACATTCCCAACCCCGAGGACGAGGCGGCGGCCCGCGCGGTTGCTGATCTGGTTCCGACGTCGGCGCGCCAGCCCCTACGACGTGCGCGACGTGGTGCGTTCCCTCGTGGATCACGGCGAGTACGTGGAGATTCAGGACCTGTTCGCTCCCAACGTGACGATCGGTTTTGCGTGCGTCGATGGCCAGTCGGTGGGTATCGTCGCGAACCAGCCGATCAGCGATGCGGGCACGCTCGACGTGGATGCCTCGGAGAAGGCCGCTCGTTTTGTTCGCTTCTGTGACGCCTTCGGGCTGCCGATCGTGACCTTCGTGGATGTTCCCGGCTACCGCCCGGGCACCGAGCAGGAGCAGGCGGGCATCATTCGCCGCGGCGCGAAGGTGATTGTCGCCTACGCGAACGCGACCGTCCCCATGGTCACCGTCATCCTGCGTAAGGCCTACGGCGGTGCGTACATCGTGATGGGGTCGAAGTCGATTGGCGCGGATCTGGCGTTCGCGTGGCCCGATGCGCAGATCGCGGTCATGGGTGCCGAGGGCGCGGCATCGATCATGTACCGCCGCGAACTGGCTGCCGCCCGTGAGAACGGAACCTTCGAAGAGACGAAGGCCGAGCTTGTTGCCCGATACGAGGAGGAAACCGTCAACCCCGAGGTGTCCGTCTCCTCCGGGCAGCTCGACGCCATCATCGCCCCCGCGGATACCCGACAGACCATTATCGATTCCCTGCACCTGCTGGCCACCAAGGACCAGCGTGCCCCCCATGTGAAGCGTCACGACAACGGTCCCCTGTGACCCGCGTCGTTTGAGAAGAATTGTCCCCGAAGGAAAGTAAGAACATGTCGTTTGTGACCTCCCTGAATGAGACCCCCTACGCGCTGACCTTTGCCGGTCAGGCCACCCCGTGGCGATCCGCGCTCGACGAGATCGCCCATGATCCCGAGATCGCTGCGATCGTTGACGGAGTTATCAAGGCCTCGGACCAGGTCCTCTCCCCGGTGCGCCGTTCGCTGGCCACCCAGTCGGTTGCGTCCCTGCCCTTCGCCATCCCGGCCGAGGCTGGCGAGGCGGCTGTGACCCGCGACGTTGCTGGCCCGGACGAGGCCGCTCTGTCGGTTCCCGGTATTGTTGCTGCCCAGCTGGGTGCACTCATCGACCTGACGCGCGCAGGCCTGAATATCGTTGCCAATCAGCCCACCGCGTTTGAGGGACACTCGCAGGGCGTGCTCGGCGTGGAGATTGCGCGTGCGTGGATCGCCGGGGACGAGGCCCGCGCCGCTTCCGTGTTCGCGCTCGCCCGCCTGATCGGCGCGGCTGCTGCCCGTATCACGCGTCGTGCCCGTGCCCCGCACGCGGGCGATGCGACCTACATGGTGTCCGTCCGAGGCGTGTCCGACGCACTCCTCGAGCGCATCATCTCCTCCCTGCCCTCGACCTCGCACCCGCTGTCGATCGCACTGCGTAACGACACCGACACCCACGTCGTCTCGGGAGCGCCCAACGACCTGGCGTCCCTGGTCGCCGCCATCGAGCGCGCCGCTGCCAAGGACAAGGCCGCGCACGATGCGCACGAGCGCGGCGGTCGTCCGCTGACCCCCGTATGCGAATACCTGCCGGTCTACGTGCCCTTCCACTCCCCCATGCTCGCCGACGCCCTCGCCCTCGTGGACGAGTGGGCCGCCCAGTGCGGTATTGACGCCGAGCTCGCCCACTCCCTCGCCGCCGCTGTTCTCACGACCCCCGTGGACTGGCCGGCTCAGATCCGCACTGCCACCGAATCGGGTGCCACGTGGATCGTCGACATGGGCCCCGGCGCCACGACCGTGCGCATGACCCGCGCCCTCGTCGAAGGCACCGGCGTCGGCGTCGTCGCCGCCGGAACCGCCTCCGACCGCGACAAGGCCGCGACCCCGGCTGGGCCCCCTGAGCCCGGCACCGACTGGTCGCACCTGCGCCCCGGCCTCGTGACCCTCCCCGACGGCAAGACCGTCGTCGACACCGCTTTCTCGCGCCTCACCGGCCGCTCCCCCGTCCTCCTGGCCGGCATGACCCCCACGACCGTTGACCCCGAGATCGTCGCCGCTGCCGCGAACGCCGGTTTCTGGGCCGAAATGGCCGGCGGCGGCCAGGTCACCGAAGAGGTCTACAACGAGAACCTGGCGGGCCTGCGCGCCCAGCTGCGCCCCCGGCCACACCGCCGAGTTCAACTCCATGTTCCTGGACCGCTACCTGTGGAACCTGCAGTTCGGCCAGGCCCGCATCGTGTCGCGTTCGCGCGCGTCCGGCGCCCCATTGACGGCGTCGTTGTCTCCGCGGGTATTCCCTGAGCAGGACGAGGCCCTCGCCCTCATCGAGCAGCTGCGCGCTGACGGCTTCCCCTACGTGGCTTTCAAGCCCGGCACGGTCGACCAGATCCGCAAGGTCATCGCGATCGCCCGCGAGGCCGACCCGATCAAGGTCATCGTCCAGGTCGAAGACGGCCACTCCGGCGGCCACCACTCCTGGGAGGACCTCTCCGACCTGCTGCTGGCCACCTACGCCCAGCTGCGCGCCCAGTCCAACATCGTCCTGACCGTGGGTGGCGGCATCGGCACCCCCGAGCGCGCCGCTGACTTCCTCACCGGCGAATGGTCGGCCCGCTACGGCCGCCCGCCCATGCCCGTCGACGGCGTCCTCGTGGGTACCGCCGCGATGACCACGAAGGAAGCACACACCACCAAGGCCGTCAAGGAACTCCTCGTCGCCACGCCGGGCGTGCCCGACAACGACGAGCTCGGCGGCTGGGTCGGCGAGGGCGTGACCCGCGGCGGCATGACGTCAGGCCTGTCCCACCTGCGCGCCGACATGCACGAGGTCTCCAACGCAGCCGCCGCTGCCGCTCGCATCATCGCCGAGATCGGCTCCGACGGCGCCCAAGTGCGCGCCCGCAAGGACGAGATCGTCGAGATCCTCTCCCACACGGCCAAGCCCTACTTCGGTGACCTCGAAGAAATGACCTACGAGGCCTGGGTACGCCGCTTCGCCGACCTGTCCTACCCGTGGGTCGATCCCACCTGGCAGATCCGCTACCACGACCTGCTCCAGCGCGTCGAGGCTCGTCTGGCACCGGTGGACCACGGCGAGGTGGAGACCCTCTTCCCGACCGTCGAGGATGTCGCCGACGCGCACGCCGCCGCCGACCGCCTGATGGCCGCCTACCCGAACGCCGCGACCACGCACGTCACCCCCATCGACGCCGCTTGGTTCCCGGCCCTGTGCCGCTCCTACCCCAAGCCGATGCCCTTCGTCCCGATCCTGGACGACGACCTCATCCGTTGGTGGGGCCAGGACTGCCTGTGGCAGGCGCAGGACGAGCGCTACACCGCCGACCAGGTCCGCATCATCCCCGGTCCCGTCTCCGTGGCCGGCATCGACCGCGTCGACGAGCCCGTCGCTTCCCTGCTGGGCCGCTTCGAGGCCGCCGCGGCTTCGCGTCTGGCCGATTCCGGCGTGGTCGCGACGCCCGTCGCTTCACGCCTGGGCAACGGCAAGCCCGCCGCTACCCGCGAGGAATGGCTGCGTAAGGTCCCCTTCATCTCGTGGACCGGCCACCTCATGACCAACCCGGCCTCCATCCTCGACGAGGAGCGCGTCTCCCTGAACCCGACCGACACCGGAGTGGACATGGTCATCCACCTGGACACGGCGTGGGACAACGATCCGCGCGGCGCCGAGAAGCACGCGGTGCGCGAGCTGGTCTTCCCGCTGGTCATCTCCGGTGAAGACGGCGCGGTCCCCGTCATCGATGAAGCCAAGCTGCCCCAGCACATGTACGCGATGCTCGCGGCCACCGCTGGCGTGACCTCCGTGTCCGTCGCCGGTGACACCGTGGACGCTCTGCCGGTCATGGTGCCCTCCTCCAAGTCGGTCTTCGGCGAGGCCCACTACCCTTCCACGCTGGCCCCCACCCTGGGCTTCGATCACGCCGAGGCCACGGGCGCTGCCCCTGCCCGCCGACTACGAGTTGGCGGCCTGGGCTCCCGACGCCCTGCTCGGTCCCGCCTGGCCCGCGATCTACGCGGCCCTTGGTTCGGCCATCCACAACGACTACCCGGTCATTGAGGGCCTGCTCAACGCCGTCCACCTCGATCACTCGATCACCCTGGAATACACGCCCGAGCAGATGCTTCAGCGCGGTATCACCACGATCGACGTGACCAGCCACGTGGCCGCCGTCGACGAGTCCTCCTCCGGTCGCATCGTCACGGTCGCCCTCGAGCTGACCGCCAACGGTGAGCACGTGGGTTCCACGCAGGAGCGCTTCGCGATCCGTGGCCGCGCCACCGGCAACCGCGCGCCCTCCGAGGCCGCGCCCTTCGGTGGCGCGACCATCGAGGTCGTGGACACGCCCCGCTCGGTCCTGCGTCGCGTGAGCGTCAAGGCCCCCGACGACATGACGCCGTTTGCGATCGTGTCGGGTGACTACAACCCGATCCACACCTCCTACGCGGCCGCCAAGGTCGCAGGCATGGACGCGCCCCTCGTGCACGGCATGTGGCTGTCGGCCACCGCTCAGCACGCGGCCGAGGCTGTCGTCGCCGGTCAGGGCGGCGCTCAGATCGCCGGCTGGACGTACTACATGTACGGCACCGTCGACCTGAACGACGAGGTTGAGATCACCGTCGAGCGCGTGGGTCGCGTCGTCGGCGGCGGCCTGTCCTCGAGGTCACCTGCCGTATCAACAAGCAGGTCGTGTCTCGCGCCTCCGCCTACACCTTCGCCCCGAAGGTCGCCTACGTTTACCCCGGCCAGGGCATCCAGAGCGCCGGCATGGGCCTCGACGAGCGCACCAAGTCCAAGGCGGTCGACGAGGTCTGGCGCCGCGCGGATGCGCACACCCGCTCGGCGATGGGCTTCTCCATCCTGTTGATCGTGCGCGATAACCCGACCGAGATCGTGGCGCGCGGCGTGACCTACCGTCACCCCGAGGGCGTTCTGAACCTCACCCAGTTCACCCAGGTTGCGCTCGCGACGCTGGCGATCGGCCAGACGGCCCGCATGCGCGAAGAGGGTGTCCTGGTTCCGGGCGCTGCCTTCGCGGGTCACTCGCTGGGCGAGTACGACGCGTTGGCAGCCTACGCGGAAGTGTTCCCCCTCGAAACCGTCCTCGACCTGGTCTTCCAGCGCGGTTCCACGATGCACCTCGCTCGTGCCCCGCGATGAGAACGGCCGTTCGAACTACCGTATGGGCGCCCTGCGTCCGAACCAGTTCGGCGTCGATGATGCGCACGTCGTGGAGTACGTCGACTCGATCGCTCAGGCCTCGGGTGAGTTCCTCCAGATCGTGAACTTCAACCTGGCTGACCAGCAGTACGCGGTCGTTTAGCACGGTCGCGGGCCTGAAGGCCCTCGAGGAAGACGCCACCAGCGCGCCGCCGAGCGCGGCGGCAAGCGTCCTTCATGTACGTTCCCGGCATCGACGTGCCCTTCCACTCCACCGTCCTGCGCAGCGGTGTGGCGGACTTCCGTACGAAGCTCGACGAACGCATCCCTGCCGAGATTGATCCCGCTAAGCTCGTGGGCCGCTACATCCCGAACCTGGTGGCGCGTCCCTTCGAGCTGACCCGCGAGTTCGCCCAGTCCATCCTCGACGTGGTTCCCTCCGACACGGTGCGCAACCTGCTCGAGACGGAAGGCGCGTGGGACGCGGCTCTGGCCAACCTGGGTGTCCTGACCCGCACACTGCTCATCGAGCTGCTGTGCTGGCAGTTCGCCTCCCCGGTGCGCTGGATCGAGACACAGCGCGTGCTGCTCTCGACCGAAGAAGCCGCCCCCGGCGTTGCTGGCCTGGGCGTCGATCAGGTCATCGAGGTCGGCCTGGGTGCCGCCCCGACCCTGGCTAACCTGGCATCCCGCACCCTGCTCGCCCCCGAGTTCGCGCTCTCGCGCGTGGATGTCTTCAACGTCCAGCGCGACGAGTCTCGCGTCTACGCGACCGATGTCGCCGTGATCGAGGACGATGAGGACGAGGAGATCACCCCGAGGCTCCCGCCGCCGAGGCCGCTCCCTCGCCCGCTCCGGCCGCCGCCGTGGCCGAGGCTGCTCCGGCCCCCGCCCCCGCCGCTCCGACCGGCGGCCCCTCGGGTGCCGACGTCGCAGATTTGCCCTTCACGGCGTCCTCCGCGATTCACGCCCTGCTGGCGCTGTCCGCGAAGATCCGCATCGACGAGGTCGGCGCCACCGACACGACCGAGTCGCTCACCAACGGCGTCTCCTCGCGTCGCAACCAGCTGCTCATGGACATGTCCTCCGAGCTGGGCCTGAACTCGATCGACGGCGCCGGCGAGGCCGATGTGGCCACGCTGTCTGCGACGGTCGACAAGGCTGCCAAGGGTTACAAGCCCTTCGGCCCGGTTCTGGCCGAAGCCGTCAAGGAGCGCACGCGCAAGCTGTTCGGTGCCGCTGGCGTCAAGGCGGGCCGTATCACGGAGCGTGTCACCGGAACGTGGCAGCTGGGCACCGGTTGGGCCCAGCATGTGACCGCCGAAATCGTCCTGGGCACCCGTGAGGGCGTCTCGACCCGCGACGGTGACCTGGCGACCCTGCCGCTGGATGCTCCGACGAACGCCGCCGGCGTCGATGCCCTCATCGATGCTGCCGTGGCTGCCGTCGCGGCCCGCGAAGGTATTGCCGTGTCCCTGCCCAGCGCAGGCGGTTCCGCCGGTGGCGGTGTCGTCGACTCCGCCGCTCTCGACGCCTACGCCGCGTCTGTGACCGGTGAGGACGGCGTCCTGGCCAAGACCGCTCGCACGATCCTGTCCGAGCTGGGCCTAAACGCTCCTGCCCCCACCGGCGAGGATTCCTCCGATGACGCGCGCGTCATCGACGCAGTTGCGGCCGAGCTCGGTTCGGGCTGGGTCGACCTCGTTGAGCCTCGCTTCGACGCCGCGCGCGCCGTCCTGCTGGACGACCGTTGGGCATCCGCTCGTGAGGACGTCGCCCGCTTTGTCACCGAAGGCACCCTCGCCGAGGGCGCGTCCTTCGTGGGCACCGGCCGCGCCGTGGCTGATCAGGCCTCGTACTGGGCGAACCGCCTGCGCGCCGAGGGCGATCACGAGCGCGCGGCTCGCCTGGAACAGATCGCGGCCGACGCGCTCTCCTCCTCGGACGAGCTGCCCTACGCCAGCGACGTCGCGGTGGTCACCGGCATGACCCCCGCGTCCATCGGCGGCGCGGTCGTGGGTGGCCTACTTGCCGGGGGCGCCACCGTCATCGCGACCTCCTCGTCGATCTCCGCTGCGCGCCTGGCCTTCGCCAAGGAGCTCTACCGCACGCACGCCGCCGGCGGCGCGAAGCTGTGGCTGGTTCCCGCGAACCTGGCCTCCTACCGCGACGTGGATGCGCTCGTGGAGTGGATCGGTACCGAGCAGACCAAGTCCGTGGGCGCCGACATCAAGGTGACCAAGGAAGCCCTGGTCCCGACACTGTTCTACCCCTTCGCCGCTCCGCGCGTCTCCGGCACGCTGGCCGACGCGGGCGCTGCCTCCGAGAACCAGATGCGCCTGCTGCTGTGGAGCGTCGAGCGCTCCATCGCCGGCCTGTGCGCGATCGGCTCCGACACGCACGCCGACCACCGCCTGCACGTCGTGCTGCCCGGTTCTCCGAACCGCGGCATCTTCGGCGGCGACGGCGCGTACGCCGAGGCGAAGGCTTCCTTCGACGCGATCGCGACCCGCTGGGCAGCCGAGCCGATCTGGGGTTCGCGCGTGTCGATTGCTCACCCGCGTATCGGTTGGGTGCGTGGCACCGGCCTCATGGGCGGCAACGACCCGATGGTCGCCGCCGTCGAGGCTGCGGGCGTTCGTACCTGGTCGACCGAGGAAATGGCCGAGCAGCTGCTCGCGCTCTCGAGCGCCGAGGTTCGCGCCCAGGCCGCCAACGCCCCGGTGGACGCCGACCTGACCGGCGGCCTGGACTCCTCCATCGACCTGCGCGCCCTGCGCGCCCAGGCCGAGGCCGCCGCTCCCGAGGCACCCGCATCTGAGCCGGTCGCGACCGTCTCCGCGCTGCCCTCGCCTTCGCAGGTCACCGTGCCGCACGTCGAGCCGTCGCAGTGGGGTCACACCACGGCGTCGCTGGCCGACACGGTCGTCATCGTCGGTCACGGCGAGGTCGGCCCGTGGGGCAGCGCTCGTACCCGCGTGCAGGCCGAGCTCGGTATCCACACCGACGGCACCGTCGAGCTCACCCCTGCGGGCGTGCTCGAGCTGGCCTGGATGACCGGCCTGCTGACCTGGTCGGACACCCCCGTGGGCGGCTGGTACGACAAGGACGACCAGCTCGTCCCCGAGTCGGAGATCTTCGATCGCTACCGCGACGAGGTCGTGGCCCGCTCCGGCGTGCGCTTCTTCCACGACGACGGACCGCTGCACGACGGCTACACGCCCGAGTCGGCGATGGTCTTCCTGGACCGCGACATCACGTTCACGGTTGAGGACGAGGCCGAGGCACGTTCCTACGCCGAGGCCGACCCGCAGTTCACCGTGGTCGAGCAGACCGCGTTCGGTGAGTGGCAGGTGACCCGCAAGTCCGGCGCCCAGGTGCGCGTGCCTCGTCGCGCGACGCTCAACCGCCGCATCGGTGGCCTGTTCCCCACCGACTTCGATCCGGCTCGCTGGGGTATCCCGGCCTCGATGCTGGACTCGATCGACCCGATCGCCGTGTGGAACCTGGTCTCCGCCGTCGACGCGTTCGTGTCCGCTGGCTTCAGCCCCGCCGAACTGCTGCGCGTCGTCCACCCGGCGACCGTTGCTTCCACGCAGGGCACCGGCTTCGGTGGCATGCGTTCGATGCACAAGCTGTTCGTTGACCGCTTCCTGGGCGAGGAATACCCGCAGGACATCCTGCAGGAGACCCTGCCCAACGTCGTGGCTGCACACACGATGCAGTCCTACGTGGGCGGCTACGGCTCGATGATCAACCCGGTCGGCGCCTGCGCGACCGCCGCGGTGTCCATCGAGGAGGGCGTCGACAAGATCAAGGCTGGCAAGGCTGACTTCGTCGTGGCCGGCGCGATCGACGACATCCAGGTCGAGTCGATCGTGGGCTTCGGCGCGATGAACGCGACGGCGAACTCGAACGAGCTGCTCGCTCGCGGCATTTCCTCGCGCTTCGTCTCGCGCGCCAACGACCGCCGCCGCGGTGGCTTCGTCGAGGCGCAGGGTGGCGGCACCGTGCTGCTGACCCGCGCGTCGGTGGCGCTCGACATGAACCTGCCGGTCCTGGCAGTCGTGGGACACGCACAGACCTTCAGCGACGGCGCCCACACCTCGATTCCGGCGCCCGGCCTGGGCGCCCTCGCGGTGGCGCGCGGCGGACGCGACTCGGTCATCGCCCGCAACCTCGCTGAGCTCGGCGTGGGTATCGACGACGTGGCCTTCGTGTCCAAGCACGACACGTCCACGAACGCCAACGACCCCAACGAGTCGGATCTGCACACCCGCGTCGGCATGGCGCTGGGCCGCACCCCCGGTAACCCACTGCTGGTCATCTCGCAGAAGACCCTCACGGGTCACGCGAAGGGCGGCGCCTGCGTGTTCCAGGTGGGCGGCATCATCGATGTGTTCCGCACGGGTCTGATCCCCGCGAACGTCGCGCTGGATTGCGTCGACGACGCGATGGAGCAGTACAGCCCGCTCGTGTGGCTGCGTTCCCCGCTCAACCTGTCCTCTCGCGGACCGGTGCGTGCGGCGTTCGCGACCTCGCTTGGCTTCGGTCACGTCTCCGGCTTCCTGGCGCTGATTAACCCGGCCGCCTTCGAGGCCATCGTGGAGCGCGAGGCCGGACGCGAGCGCCTCGAGGCGTGGCGCGCAGCATCGGATCGCCGACTGCGCAACGGCCAGCGTCACATCGAGATGGGCATGCTGGGCCACGCTCGGCTGTTCACCTCGGTGGAGGGTCGCCGCCTGCCCGACGATCCGGCTGCCGGCATCGCGGGTGACGCGCACGAGGTCGAGGCCGCGATCCTGCTGGATCCGAACGCACGCCTCGGTGAGGACGGCTTCTACCACCTGCCGGAAGGCAAGTGAGCGATGCGCGGGCTCGGCGTTGACCTGGTTTCCCTCCCTGAGTTTGCGGCTCAGGTGAGGGAGCCGGGGTCGGCCTTCCTGGACGGCGTTCTGACGCCCAGGGAGGCCCGCCGGGTCCGCGCCCGCGCCGCCGCTACCTCGGGCGCGCAGCCCGGTTCCACCCGCTATGACGAGGCCGTGGCCCGTCACGCGGGCGGCCTATGGGCCGCGAAGGAGGCCTTTATCAAGGCCTGGTCGTGTGCCCTCTTCGGTACTCCACCCCGCATTGGAGCCGACGACGTGGACTGGCGCGAGATTGAGGTGATCCACGACGAGTGGAACCGTCCCGCACTCGCGCTGCACGGCCAAGTCGCGGCTGCCTGCGAGGAATCGCTCGGGGTTCCTTCCTCATGGAGTGTGCTCGTCTCCATCAGCCACGACGGGACGTACGCCATCGCGCAGGTCGCGATCGTGGACGCGCCCGCCTAGGCGGCGTCGGACGGTTCGACTGCATCAGCGTCAAGAGGATCGAACGACGCGTTTTTCGTCGCATCGATACCGCCGTGGTCCACCGCCGAATAGTCAAAGCACGAGACAGCGTTTGCGCCCGGGTCCGAGGATTCATCCTCGGACCCAACGTCTCCCTCCGGTGCAGCCACAGCGTCAGGTCGCCTCCCGCCCCAGCAATCGGAGCGTGAAGCGCCAACTCTTCGTGCTGTGTGCCTGCTCCATCAGGCACGCTATCCGTTGCGCCGTCCCGAACAAGCGCGTTCGTGTGCGTCTCGTTCGTGAGCTCGGGCTCCGCTCCCGACCCCTGCGGCATCACCGCGGAACCCGGCGCCGACCTCGTCGAATAGGGATCACCCTCCGTACCCCCCGCGGCTTCGTCGGTCGAATGCGATCCATTCTTTCTGAACTGGGAGGTTCCCCGCGCCAGGTCATGGCCGACCGAGGAGGCCCGGTAGACGATCGATGATCTGATCTGTCCCGCCCCGTCGACCCACCCGTTGGGAACGGGCCGGGCAACCACGACAACGGGATCGCCCTTACGGCAGCTGCGGAACACGTTAGAGGCGAGCGTGTCCCAGGTTTCCACGGTGTACCAGTAGGCACCGTCCTCCACGTAGGAGGCGTTGCCCGTGCGTACATCCGTCGTGAAGCGCCATCGCGTGATCGCGAGCCGGAAGGTCGTCACGCAGATGTCACCCTTGACGTGCTTCATCGAGGGTTCTGACCCGATGCGGCCCCTCAGGGTCGTCGAAATATCCTGCATCGTTGCATCCTTTGTCTGGTCTGGCCGGCGCTGGCCGGATACGTCCAGGAAAGCCCCGCGAGGCATGTCCTTTCAAGCGCTCGCACTCCCCCTGTGGATAACGCACGTGCCACTTGCGGCCCTGTGGATAACCGGAATATCCCGATAGTCCCTGTGCACAGCGCTTCTCACGGCGGGCACGCCAGACATAGCAAAGCGGCGGCACCCAGCAGGGATACCGCCGCTCAGCGTTCAGATCAGGCCTCGGTGCCCTCGCCCATGGAGGGGATGCCCAGGGCAACGACCTCGCGCGCCACCTCGCGGGCACGCTCAGTCGTCACCGGCTCGGCCGGGAACAGCACGCGGCGATAGTACTCGAGCTCCTGGATGGACTCCAGGATGTCCGCCAGCGCGCGGTGGCCGCCATGCTTGTCAGGCGACTCCGCGAAAGCGGCACGGTACCAACGCTTGGCCAGTTCCTTGATGGAGGACACGTCCACCAGGCGGTAGTGCAGGTGGTCGATAACGGAGGGCATGTTGGCTTCGAGGAACATCTTGTCGGTGCCCACCGAGTTACCCGCCAGGAGAGCCTTACCCTGCTGGGGCACGAAGCGCTTGATGTAGGACAGGACCTGCTCGGTCGCCTCCTCCATCGACACGGCGCTCGTCTTCAGGTCATCGAGCAGCCCGGAGGACGTGTGCATGTTGCGCACGAAATCGTTCATGTTCTCGAGGGCTTCGGCGGGCGGCGTGATCAGCACGTCCATGCCGGGGTCGACAATCGTGAGGTCGCCGTCGGTGATGACGACCGCCACCTCGATGAGGGCGTCACGCTGGACGTCCAGGCCGGTCATTTCGCAGTCAATCCAGACCAAGGGGTCTTTCAGAGTTTTCACGCCTTCTATGGTAGTGCGCTCTGGGTCATACGGTTGGGTGGGTCGCGCTCACGGTGGCCACTACTACACTAGGAGGGTATTGGAAGGAGTTCTCATGACCGCTAGTTCTCACGTGACGACACCGAAGGACATCCGTCAGGCTGCGACCGCCCTGGAGGGGGTGGCCGTCCGCACGAACCTGGATCGTTCGGAGCGACTGTCTACCGAGGCCGGCGTCGATATTTTGCTCAAGCGTGAGGACCAGCAGAAGTGCCGTTCCTTCAAGGTGCGCGGTGCGTACGCGCGGATGTCGCTGCTGTCCCCCGCCGAGCGCGAGCGCGGCGTCGTGTGCGCGTCGGCGGGCAACCACGCGCAGGGTCTGGCCTATGCCTGCGCTCACCTGGGCGTGCGCGGCACCATCTACCTGCCGTCGAATACTCCCCGCCAGAAGCGCCGCCGTATCGCGACGATTGGTGGGCAGTGGGTCGAGCAGTCATCGTGGATGGCACGTTCGACCGTGCCAATGCCCTGGCTCAGGAGGCCGCTCGCGCGACGGGCCGCACCTACGTCCATCCTTACGACGATCCGTTCACGATCGCAGGTCAGGGCACGATCGGCGTCGAGCTCGAGGAGCAGATGCCCGAGGACACGGCGGCGGTGCTCGTTCCTGTGGGCGGCGGCGGCCTCATCGCGGGTATCGCGACGTGGCTGCGCGCGAACCGCCCAGAGGTGAAGATCATCGGCGTGGAGCCTGCGGGGGCAGCGTCGATGCACGCGGCCCTCGAGGCGGGGCAGCCGATGTCCCTGGCGAAGGTCGATCCTTTCGTGGACGGCACGGCGGTGGGCCGCGCGGGCTCGCTCCCCTTCCACATCGCGTCACAGTTCGTTGACTCCGTGCTAGTCGTACCCGAGGGCGCAGTGTGCACGGAGATGCTGGAGCTCTACCAGTCCGACGGCGTCATCGCCGAGCCTGCTGGCGCTCTCGCGTCCACGGCCGCGCACGTGTACCTGACGGATCCCGCGGATCGCAAGGCCCTGCTCGGCCGCTCCGACGGCGCGATTGTCTGCGTCGTGTCGGGCGGTAACAACGACCTGACGCGCTACGCCGAGGTCATGGAGCGTTCGCTGCGCCACGAGGGTCTGCGTCATTACTTCCTCGTGACCTTCCCGCAGCAGCCGGGCATGCTGCGTGTCTTCCTCTCGGATGTCCTGGGTCCCGCGGACGATATCGTGCACTTCGAGTACACGAAGAAGAACAACCGCGAGCTCGGCCCCGCGCTGGTGGGCATTGACTTGTCGAACCCGGATGACATCGACGGGCTTCGACACCGCATGGAGGCCTCTCTCCCCTGCATGTCGAGGAGCTACCGCTGGATTCGGAGATCACGCGACTCGTGATCTGAGCGCGTCACGCATAGCGTCGGAGAGGGGCGCGGTTTCGGGGACGAGGCCGTGGCCCCTCTCCCCCTTTTGTCTGTCCCTGGGCGCGTGGCTGGCTTGGGAGCCGCCTGGGTGGCCGCTGCGTACATGCGCGCGGTGGCGCGCCGCGTGGTGACTGCGGGGTCCGTTGGTGATGGGAAATCAGGCGGCGAGGGTGACGGGGCGGGTGACGCGCACGCGCACCGAGGGTGTGGAGTTGAAGCGGTAACCTTCGCCGCGGACCGTGGAAATGAGGTCGGGCAGGATGGAGAGCTTCTTGCGCAGGCGGCGGATGTGGGCGTCGACGGTGCGGGAGTCGGAGCCGAGGTCGGCATCTGCCCAGACGGAGGCGAAGAGTTCGTCGCGGGTGACGGAGCGGTCGGCGTTGGCGGCGAGGTGGGCCAGGAGGTCGTGTTCCTTGGCGGAAAGGCCGGCGTCGCGTCCGTCGAGGGTGACCTGGCCGCGGTCGATGTCAATGTCAATGCGGGAGGAGCTCAGTCGCAGGCCGGCGAGAACGTCGAGGAATTCCTCGTAGGAGGTGGGCGTATCGTTGTCAGCGCGGACGGAGGCGGCAGGGGTGTTGACGAGGGTCATGGGTGTATCCGATTCTTCGGGGCCGCACTCCCACTATCGGCGTGGGTATATCACTGCGGCGGTGATTGACAGGGGTATCTGGGGCGTCAATCACATACACATTCGCGACATCATGCCGCCGGAGGGGCAGCACATGGGGTTCGCGAAGGTCGTCATGGCTCTAGTCTGTCGGACGAATTCGCTCCGGGCAACATGATGCTCACAGAGTGAGATTGTGTAACAGCAGGTGTTCACGGGACAGACGGAAAGGGGCGGGCCCGTTGGGCCCGCCCCTCACCTATCGCCTAGGAGAACGCTCAGCCCTCCAGGCCGCGCTGGGCACGCACTTGCCGAGTAGCGGAGACAAGGTTGTCCAGCGACGCCTTCGTTTCCTCGTAGCCGCGGGTCTTGAGGCCGCAGTCGGGGTTGACCCACAGGCGCGAGACCGGCACGGCGTCAGCGGCCAGGCCGATGAGCTCGGCGAGCTCCTCGGTGCTGGGGACGCGGGGGGCGTGGATGTCCCACACGCCGGGGCCGATGCCGTGGTCGAATCCAGCCTCGGCGAGCTCGGGGACGACCTCCATCTTGGAGCGCGCGGCCTCGATAGACGTCACGTCGGCGTCCAGGCCCTTGATGGCGTCGATGATCTGGCCGAACTCGGAGTAGCACAGGTGCGTGTGGATCTGGGTGTCGGGGCGCACCGAGGAGGTGGCCAGGCGGAAGGATCCCACGGACCAGTTCAGGTAGTCGGCGTGGCGGTCGGCGTCCAGGGGCAGGAGCTCTCGCAGGGCGGGCTCGTCGACCTGGATGGCGGCGATGCCGGCGGCCTCGAGATCGGAGACCTCGTCGCGCAGGGCCAGGCCGATCTGGTCGGCGATCTCGCCGAGCGGCAGGTCGTTGCGGGGGAAGGACCACGCGATGATCGTGACGGGACCGGTGAGCATGCCCTTGACGGGCTTGTCGGTGAGCGACTGAGCGTAGCTGGTCCACCCCACGGTCATGGGCGCGGGACGCGAGACGTCGCCCCACAGGATCGACGGGCGCGTGCAGCGCGAACCGTAGGACTGCACCCAGCCGTTGCGGGTGGCCGCGAAGCCGTCGAGCAGCTCGGCGAAGTACTGGACCATGTCGTTGCGCTCGGCCTCGCCGTGGACGAGGACGTCCAGGCCCAGCTCCTCCTGGAGAGCGATGACCGAGGCGATCTCCTCGCGCATGCGTGCCTCGTAGTCCGCGTCGGACAGTTCGCCACGGGCGTTGGCGGCGCGGGCCTTACGGATCTCGGTGGTCTGCGGGAACGATCCGATGGTCGTCGTGGGCAGCGGGGGCAAGTGGAGGCGCTCGGTCTGGGCGGCCTCGCGCTCCAGGTAGGGCTCGCGGGCGCGGTCGGCGTCGGTCAGAGCGGCCGTGCGGGCGCGGACCTCGGGGCGGACGACACCGGGGGCGGCGGCGCGCTGCTCGAGGACGCGGGTGGCCTCGGCGACCTCGGCGTCGATAGCATCCCAACCGTCGTCCAGGCCGCGGGCCAGGGTGACGACCTCGAGAACCTTCTGGTCGGCGAAGGCGAGCCAGGCGTGCAGGTTCTCGTTGAGGATCTCGTCGTCCCAGGTCTCCAGCGCGGTATCGTGCGGCACGTGCTGGAGCGAGTTGGAGGTGGCGACGGTGACGCGCGTGGCTCCCAGGGCCTGTGCGGCCTTCAGAGTCTCGCGCAGCTGGGCCAGGTCGGCGCGCCAGATGTAGCGGCCGTCGACGGCGCCGACGACAAGGGTGACGCCCGACAGGTCCGCGTCCTTCGGCAGCGAGCCGCGCAGCGTATCGACGTGGAGGGCCTCAACGCCCGTCTTGGCCAGGGCAGCCACCGCGTGGGAGGCGTCGCCGTAGGGGGTGGTGAGCAGGATCTGCGGACGGTTCTGCGAGGCGGCCAGGCGCTCGTAGACGCGAGCGGCCAGCTCCCCCCAGTTCGGCGCGGCTGCGCGAGAGGTTGTCGGAGGTGAGGGCCGGCTCGTCGAGCTGGACCCACGGGGCGCCCGCCGCGTGCAGGGAGGCCAGCGCCTCCTCATACGCGGCCACGGCCTCGTCGATGCGGGTGAGCGGGTCGAAGTCCGGGGTGGCCGGGTCGGCCTTGGCGAGGGCCAGGTAGGTGACCGGACCGACCAGGACGGGACGGGTCACGTAGCCCCACTCGCGGGCGTCGGTGAAGCGGCGGGTGATCGTGTCATCGGCGAAGCGCAGGGGCGTGTCGGGGCCGATCTCAGGAACGAGGTAGTGGTAGTTCGTGTCGAACCACTTCGTCATTTCTTCGGGGCCGACCTTGTCATCGCCGCGGGCGAGCGCGAAGTAGAGGTCGAGGCCCTCACGGCCGGCGAAGCGCGGCGGGATGGCACCCAGGAGGATGGTCGCGTCCAGGACGTGGTCGTACAGGGAGGGCGCGTCGGCCAGGGACGCGTCGGAGGGGTTCAGGCCGAGCTCAACGAGGCGCGCGAGGTTCTCCTTGCGCAGATCGTTGGCGGCCTGGATCAGCTCGGCGTCAGTGATGCGCCCTGCCCAGCGGGCCTCGAGGGCGCGCTTGAGCTCACGGCCGCGGCCGATACGCGGATAGGCCAGGATCGTGGCGGTGGGGAACTGCGTGGTCGCAGCGGACATGGTTTTCTCCTTGGGTGTGCTACTCGTTCGGCGTGCGCGGGCGGGGCCCGCACCCTGCCGCAGGGTGGATGGTGGTGCGCTTAGGCGCGGGTATCGGGGGTCGAGGCGCCGGGGCGCAGCGAGTCGGGTGTGACTCCCAGCAGGGCCAGGATGTCCAGGACGGGCTTGGCCTTGTTGAAGGTGTAGAGGTGGATACCGGGCGCGCCCGCATCCAAGACAGCGTGGATGAGACGTGACCCGAAGACAGCGCCGAACTCGTCGCGCGCCTCCTGGTGCGGGTAGTCCGACAGCGTCGTCAGCAGGTATTCGGGGACCTCAATGCCGGTGAGGTCCTGGACGCGACGCAAGCGAGCCGGGTCGGTGGCCGGCAGCAGACCGGGCACGATCGGGATCGTGACGCCAGCGCGGCGGGCGCGTTCGACGAAGGAGGCGTAGACCTCGGCATCCCAGAAGAGCTGGGTGATCGCGAAGGATGCGCCTGCAGCCTGCTTGACGAGGAGTCGCTCGACTTCCTGCGCGGGCGTAGTCCCGGCGGCGGGATTACCCGCCGGGAAGGTGGCCACCGCGATCGTCAGCGGCTTGAACGCGGAGCGCAGGGGCCTCACCCGGATGGGCATCGCAGCGGCGCTTTTCGACAGTGCGGATGAGGTGGATGAGCTCGGTGGCGCTGCCGACACCGCCGGGTCCGGGCTCCCAGCCGTCCTGCCCCACCGGCGGGTCACCGCGCAGAGCCAGGAAGGTACGAACGCCGGAATCAAGGTAGTCGTAGACGGTGGAGACGACCTCTTCGGTCGAGTTACCCACGCAGGTCAGGTGGGCAATCGGCTGAATCGGGGTGTCACGCACGAGGCGGTGGACCGTCGAGCGGGCGTTGGAACGGTCCTTGCCACCGGCACCATAGGTAACGGACATGAAGTCGGGGCGCACGCGCAGCAGCTGATCAACCGTGTTCCAGAAGGGCTCCTCCAGGGAGGGCTTGCGCGGGGGCATGACCTCGAAGGACAGGAGCGTGGGCTCATGGTCGTGGGTGCAGGGACAGGCGTATTCGTCGTCGGAGAAGGGCACGATGTAACTCTCGTGTTGCGGCTAGCCCTCACGTGGGTGCGCATCGGCGCGGGTTTTGGCAGTGGGGTCGAGCCTAAGGAATGGCGGACGTCGGCGTCAGCTGCACATTCGGGCACGAATGGACCCGCACATGCGACGGGTGATGTTCGTTCGTGCGTTCATGCCCCCAGTATGTCCGTCTTCGCGTGGGTGATGCACAAGGGGTCCACGGAACGGGAGTTTGTGACAGCGTCCATCTCACGTCGACAGTGAGGATGATGGTCATTCGTATTGGCTGTGCCCCACAAGGCCACACATCGGCGCACGGCCTGTGAGCGTGCTAGACACGCCCGCAGCGAGCTGCAATCGGAGGCGCAGGCCTGCCCCACCCGCATCCCACGGGTCGGACTGCGCTCCTCAGCCGCGGTGCTGCACGGGATCGTATCCGAAGTTCCGCTTGGGTCCCACGGCGCACTTCATCGGGCGCGTTCGCGGATAGGTTATGCGCATACGGATAGCTTATTAACCTATCCGCATCGTCGTAACCTATCCGCATCGTCGTAACCTATCCACATGCGCGAGGCAGCCCCGCCGCGCACACCCGTTATCACGACGACTCACCGGCGTTTATCGGCACCCCGGCTGGTCAGCTCTTGAACTGCACCCCTGAACCTGAGCGCCCATACCGGGCCACGCGTTCGACCACACGCTGGGAATCTGGGGGTATTCATAACCCCACGATGAAACAGCCACCTTCAATGTTGATTTTGCCGCAGCAGCAAGCTGAAAAGTTACCACAAAACCAACACGTTCTGTCTTTTAACCCTAACCCGAGATGACTGTACACAGTGGGACGATAGAGCTGCCTCCACGGCACCGCCCCGGGACACCTGCATTCCTGCCGGGGAGCGGTTCCGATGAGAGGAGGTGACTGGGCAATGGCTAAAGACCATCGCCAGCCTCGACGGCGGCGAGGTTGTGACAGGAAGCTGAAAGCCCAGATCGCTGTAGCAGTGATCACGACACTGCCGCAGCTGATCTGGGCGATTGCATTCCTGCTTAGCACCCTGATAGGGAGCTAAGACCATCCCGGAAACCGGGGAGTCGAACAGCGGCAACTGTTCGGCTCCCCTCATTATGCCACGCTGCCCCGGTTCGGGCGGCCACATAGCGACCAACAAGATGCTTCGTGGCGAACACCCGCATCACAAGCTGGCGCCTCCGACAGGACTCGAACCTGCAACCTCGGGATTAGAAGGCCCTTGCTCTATCCATTGAGCTACGGAGGCGTGGCGCGGTGCGCCGCCTGCAAGACTAGCGGAGGTTAGCGCGCCTTTCCACTGCCGCGCCCAAGCAGGAACGCGAGGAGCGGGAACAGGAGCACGGACATCGCGCCAGCAACAACCAGCAGGGAGGCGAGCCACGAGGGCAGGACGCCCGTCGTGACTCCCAGCTCGGTGACGGCAACGATGATGGGCAGGCCGGTCGCGCCGTACAGGCCAATACGCGTCGCGTCCGTCCAGCCGACGCGCTCGATCGAGCCGAAGAACCGTTCCATGAGGATGATGGGCGCGCCGCGCACCACGAGAATCGCGCCAACGAAGGCGACGAGCAGGGACGGGTAGCCCGCGACGGCGCTCAGCGAAATGTTCATTCCCGAGGTGACAAAGAACAGCGGGATCAGGAACGAGAAGCCAAGGGTGCGCAGCTCCCCCTCGACCATCGTGAAGTTGCCGGGTGCCAGCGCCCGCACGATGATGCCGGCAGCAAACGCGCCGAGCACCATATCCAGTTCCATGACCGCAGACAGGGCCATAAGGCCGGTGAGGACAACCATGACGACGCGCATGAGCGTCTTTTGCGAGGTCTGCGCTCCGTGCAGGATCGTCCGCCCGAACGCGGGGTGCTTCAGGATGAAACGCGTCGGAAGGGCGACGGCAACGACCGATGCTACCGCGAACACGAGAAGAATGATCGCCGATGCCCAGGGGCTACGGGCGGAGAGGAGCAGCGACATGGCAATAATGGGGGCGAGCTCGCCGACAGCGCCGTGGACGAGGACGGCCTTGCCGATCATGGTCCCCATGACGCCGGCCTCCATGAGGATGGGCAGGAGGGTGCCCAGCGCCGTTGAGGTCAGCGCGATCGCCAGCGCGATGTACGTCGCAGTGGCGACCCCCGTCGTTCCCGATGCGGCGACCGCAACCCACGACACGGCCAAGCCGATGCCGAAGCACGCCAGCCAGGTGAGCAGCGAGCGCCGACCTGCCCGTCCGTGCACCTCTTGTACGTCGATTTCGGTGCCCGCGATGAGGAAGAGCATGCCCATGCCGACCTCGCGGAACAGGGAGATCGGCTCGGTGACGGATGCCAGTCCGAGAACATGTGGTCCAATAATTACACCGAGGATAAGCAGCCAGACGACGTCCGGCACACGCTTGTGGGTGAGCGACGAGAGCAGGGGGTGCGACGGCTGCGGCAGCGGCAATCAGGAAGAGGGAGACGATGGCGTCCTCGGTACCTCCGGTTGCGGATGCTGCGACGAGGCCGTGGCCCACTCCCCCCGCTCGTAGTAAGGATGGTCGTCGGCAGGCTCATGTGCGTTCCTTCTCGGGTTCTCTCATGGGGCGTGAGCCGACGATCGCAGGGGCCGACGACTCACACTCGGGGATTGCGGGCATGACAAAGGCCCGGGACGACAAGTCCCGGGCCCGTGTGTGGAAGCGAGGTCAGCCCTCGACGTCCAGGAGGCCGTTCTTGTAGGCCTTGGCCAGGCGGCGGGGCACGCGGATCTCACGGCCGGCAACCTTGACGGTGTTCAGCTCGGTAAGATCAGCCTTCCAGGTAGACCGGCGGGTGCGGGTGTTCGCACGGGACATCTTGCGCTTGGGAACTGCCATGTCTTACCGCTCCTCTTCTTTCTCGACGACTATTCTGATCGGTGCGCCACGCGGGCGCACGGCGACAACCCGACAAGACTACCACGAACAGCGCGCTGAAGCACATTGCGATGCCTTCCGCGCCTGCGATCCTGGTTACAGACGGGCGGGCGCGAGCTCTCGGTAGACTGGGCACATGTCCGTTCTTCGCACGCTCGCCTCCGGCACGCTCCTCACCCACGAGATTGAGATTAAGCGTTCCCGGTTTATTACGACGCTCGCCAGGACGGATACTCCCGAGGAGGCACGCGAGCTCATCGACGCAGTCAAGTCCGAGCACCCGCAGGCGCGTCACAACTGCTCCGCCTACCTCATTGACCCGCCGGATGCCGCCCCTTTGCAGCATTCATCTGATGACGGTGAGCCCTCGGGCACGGCGGGCACACCCATGTTGGAGGCACTGCGCGCCTCCGATACCTGGAATGCGACGGCCGTCGTCACGCGTTACTTCGGCGGCATCCTCCTGGGCGGAGGAGGCCTCGTACGTGCTTACTCCACGTCCGTGTCCAAAGCCGTTGCACAAGCTCCCATCGCCTACCTGGTCGGGCGCGACGTCCTCGAAACGCAGCTCAGCCCCGGGGACGCGGGCCGCATCGAAGCCGAGCTTCGCGCGCGAGGAGCCGCGATCGTCGACACGATCTGGGGCGCGGACGTCACGCTGCGCATTGCGATCGATCCGAGCGACCGAGACGCCATTGACGCGTGCCTGGCCCAGGCCTCGTCGGGTGTTGCAAAGTTTCGCTACGTGGAAACACGTCGGGTTGAACTAGACGAGGATCCGACCAGGGTATGACAATTCAGGGGTACACCTGCCTATGGAAGGACCCCTCATGGCTCGCATTGCCTCCACCGTTGCCGATCTGATCGGCGGCACCCCCCTCGTCCGCATTAACCACGTGGCCGGCGACGGCGTCGACGTGGTCGCCAAGGTCGAGGCCTTCAACCCTGCGTCCTCCGTGAAGGACCGCATCGCCCGCTCGATCATCGACGCAGCCGAGGCTGCGGGCGCCCTCGCTCCCGGCGGCACCATTGTCGAGGCCACCTCCGGCAACACGGGTATCGCCCTGTCGATGGTGGGTGCTGCTCGAGGCTACAAGGTCGTCATCGTCATGCTGCCTCGATGTCCGTCGAGCGCCGCGCGATCGTGCGCGCCTTCGGCGCCGAGCTGGTCCTCACCGACCCGAAGGGTGGCGTCTCCGCCGCCGTCGCCGAGGCCGAGCGCATCGCATCCGAGCGTCCCGGCGCCATCATCGCCTCCCAGTTCACCAACCCTGCGAACCCGGCTGCCCACGTGGCGCACACCGGCGAGGAGATCTGGGCCGACACCGACGGCCAGGTCGATGTGTTCGTCGCCGGCGTCGGCACGGGCGGCACGATCTCGGGCGTCGCGAAGGTCCTCAAGGAGAAGAACCCGAACGTGCGCGTCATCGCCGTCCAGCCCGCTGAGTCTCCCCTGCTGACCGGCGGCACCCCCGGCCCGCACGGCATCCAGGGCCTCATGCCCAACTTCGTGCCCGAGACCTACGATGCCTCCCTGGTGGACGAGGTCATCTCGGTCGAGACCGCCAAGGCACTCGAGTTCGCTCGCCGCGCGGCCGCCGAAGAAGGCCTGCTCGTGGGCATTTCCTCGGGCGCTGCCCTGGCTGGTACGGCGGCCGTCGCCGCCCGTCCCGAGCTGGCCGGCAAGAAGATCGTCACGCTCCTGCCCGACACGGGTGAGCGTTACCTCTCGACGGCGCTGTTCGCCGGCCTCGAGGACTGATCTGCCACAGTTCACGCGCTAAGGTGGCCTCGGATGGAATATCCGGGGCCACCTGCGCGTTCCCGACCCAGACGACCACCCAGGAGGACCGAAGTGAAGCTCACCGTACGCGCCCTGTCGAAGACCCTGTCAAGCGCCCTGCCCACCAAAGCGCTGGGGCTCTTCCGCGAGGACCTCGTGACGGCTCAGCGCCGCGACCCCGCGGCCACGTCCGCCCTGGAGATCGCCCTGACGTACCCGGGCGTGCATGCCCTCTGGACCCACCGCGTCTCCCACGCCCTGTGGGCACACGGCGCCCGCACCCCCGCACGCGTCCTGTCTTCCATGGCCCGCGCCGTCACCGGCGTGGATATCCACCCCGAGGCCACCATCGGGCGACGCGTCTTCATCGACCACGCGACGGGCGTCGTCATCGGACAGACGGCCGAGGTCGGCAACGACGTCGTCATCTTCCACGGAGTCACTCTGGGCGGCGTCGCCATGACTCCGGGTAAGCGTCACCCCACCGTCGGCGATCACGTGATGATCGGCGCCGGCGCGAAGGTCCTTGGGCCCCCATCACCGTGGGCACCGGCGTCAAGATCGGCGCGAACGCCGTCGTCGTCAAGGACGTACCCTGCGGGAACGTCGCGATTGGCGTGCCCGCGCGCCTGCTCCCCAAGCCCGAGAAGGACACGCGCGACCGCGACCTGATCGTCGATCCCAACTACTTCTTCGAGGAGCCCGCCCTCTACATCTGAGAGGCATTCGTCCTCGTCACCGGTGGTCTGTGAGAATCCGTTCACGAACCGTGACAAAGTGAGCGCCCTCACCTATAGTTGGTTTATGGAAGCTCGAACTCTACATGCCCCACTGGACGCGTTGTCAGCGGCGAATCGCCCCCAGGGTATTGAGATCGCCACGCTCACGACATTCGACATCCCCGCGCTCGCGGTGCTCACCCTCGAGGCGTACGACGACGACGTCACGCCTGAGGCGCTCATGGAAACCTCCGAGGAACTACGCCTGACATTCGAGGGCGCATTCGGAGCGACCACGGAAGACTCGTTCATCGGCGCGTGGGACGGGGGACGCTCGTCGGGGCAATCCTCGTCGTGCGTGAATCCCCCTGGGATGATGCTCCCGACGGGCCTTTCGTGGTCGACCTGATCGTGGCCCCCGATTACCGCAGGCGCGGCATCGCGACAGCCCTCGTCTCCGAGGTCGCCACGCGCTGCTCGCAGTGGGGATTCGACTCTCTCGCCCTGCGCCTCGACAGGCGTCACGGCGGAGCCCGTGAACTTTACTCGGTGCTCGGATTCGAAGAGATCGCCTGACAAAGGGCGAGGAGTGCGAGCCTGTCGGCCAGCACTCCCCTGAGGCGTGTTCGCGCGCTCAGCGCTGGCAGGACGGACACCAGAACAGGCGTCGGTTCTGCATGAGCGCCTCGCGGATCGGCGTCCCGCAACGCAGGCACGGCCGGTCCGTACGGTGATACACGTACCAGCGCGAGGCCTCCTCGTCCCCCTCGATCGGCGGATTGGGGGCCTCCTCGGGATCCATCGTATCCAGGCGACCGGCGGCCAAGCCGCGGTTCATCAGGTCACAGATGAGGACCCAGAGCTCACGCAGGCGCTTGATCGAAATATTCGCGCCCTTACGGTGCGGCGAGATACCCGCAAGGAAGAGAGCATCGGCGCGGTAGATGTTACCGACACCCGCGATGATCGACTGATCCATAACGATCTCGCCAATCGCGCGCTTCTTGGAATGAGCGACCTGGGCGAAACGTTCCATGGCCTCGGCATCCGAACGCGCCCCGGCATCCAGGGGATCCGGGCCCAGCTTCGACTCCGCCTTGATGCGTTCCTCATCCGTGATGAGATCGCAGCGGTTCGGTCCGATCAGGTCGGCGACCGCGTGGTCGTTATACACGCGTAGGCGCACGGCACCGACCGGCTCGGGCGGCTCCCACTCCCCTGCCTTGGACTCGCCGAAGCCCTCACCCCAGCGGGTCTCAGAGTGGCCGTTCCACTCCCCCCTTCGCGACGTTGGGGATACGGTGAGCGACACCGTGGCCCTCGTCGACGACGGTCTCATCGCCGTTGAAGCGCCACCAGCCGTACAGCCCCAAGTGGATGTGCACCCAGCGGTCCGGCCAGGGGGCGTCCTCACCGAGGATCGGCTCCCCGCTGCCCGCCGCGGCGCCCTCCAGGAGGGACACACCGGCCTCGTACGTCTCACCCGGGATGGGCGGGACGAACCCAATGAACATGTGCTTGCCGTGCACTCGCACCCGCTGCATGACCCACCCATCGAGGAGGGCTGCGGAGGACGCAAAGCGCCCCTGCGGGGACGAGGCCGAGACGATACCCCCGACGAAAAGCTCGTCGAGGGTACCGGCTAGGCGACGGACTGCATCGCCTTCAGGCATGCGACCTCACTTCTTGACGACGACGTTAACCAGCTTCGGTGCGCGGGCGATCACCTTGAGAGGCTCCGCGCCGCCGAGGGCCTTGACGATCGGGGCCTCAGCCAGGGCAGCCGCGACGAGGTCCTCTTCGGAGATCGAGGGGGGCAACCTCGATACGGGCCTTCACCTTGCCGTTGACCTGAACGACGGCCGTGACCGTGTCCTCGACCAGCAAAGACGCGTCCTCGACGACCGGGAAGGGCTCGCGAGCCAGCGAGGCCTCGTGACCCAGTCGGCTCCACAGCTCCTCGCACAGGTGCGGGGCGACCGGGGCGAGCATGAGGATCAGGGGCTCGATCGCGTCACGCGGGACGGCGTCCAGGCTGGTCAGGTGGTTGTTGAGGACGATGAGCTTGGAGATCGCGGTGTTGATGCGCAGGTTCTCGTACTCTTCGGTGACCTCGGCGATCGTGCGGGCCACGAGGCGACGGGTCTTGTCGTCCGAGGGCGCATCGGACACGGTGACCTCGCCGGTCTCCTCATCGACGGCGTTACGCCACAGGCGCTGGAGGAAACGCTGAGAACCGACGACCGCGCGGGTCTCCCACGGACGCGAGAGGTCGAGGGGACCCATGCTCATCTCGTACACGCGGAAGACGTCGGCACCGTAGGCGTCGTACATCTCATCGGGCGTGACGATGTTCTTCAGGGACTTGCCCATCTTGCCGTACTCGCGGCCCACGGGCTCGCCCTTGTAGGTGAAGCCGGTCGTCTCGTCGCCCTCGACCTCATCGGCGGGCACGTACTGGCCGCGCGAGTCCGTGTAGGCGTAGGCCTGCACGTAGCCCTGGTTGAAGAGCGTGTGGTAGGGCTCGGAGTCCGGCACGTGGCCCAGGTCGAAGAGGACCTTCTGCCAGAAGCGCGAGTAGAGCAGGTGCAGAACAGCGTGCTCGACGCCGCCGACGTACATGTCGGTGCCGCCGCTGACCTTACCCTCGCGCGGACCCATCCAGTACGCGAGGTTCTCCTCGCCGGCGAAACGCTCGGAGTTCGTCGGGTCGGTGTAGCGCATCTCGTACCAACACGAACCCGCCCACTGCGGCATCGTGTTCGTCTCGCGGCGGTAGCGCTTGGGACCATCACCCAGGTCGAGGGTGACGTTCACCCATTCCTCGGCGCGACCCAGCGGAGCCTCGGGAGACGAATCGGCGTCGTCCGGATCGAAGGTGCGCGGACTGTAGTCGCTGACCTCGGGCAGCTCGACCGGGAGCATCTCCTCGGGCAGGCGTGCGCCACACCGTCCTCGTCCCACACGATCGGGAAAGGCTCGCCCCAGTAGCGCTGACGGCTGAAGAGCCAGTCACGCAGACGGTAGGTGACGGTGCCGTGGCCCAGGCCCTTGGAGGCCAGCCACTCGATCATGGCGGCCTTCGCCTCGTCCTTGGCCAGGCCGTTGAGGTCAATCTCGTCGTTCGCGGAGTCCACGGCCACGCCATCACCCGTGTACGCGCCGGCCTCAAGGTCGGGACCGTAGGGGTCGTCCGCGGGGCCGATCGTGCGCACGATGTCGAGGTCGTAGGCGCGGGCGAACGCCCAGTCGCGGTCGTCGTGGGCGGGCACGGCCATGATCGCACCGGTGCCGTAGCCCCACAGGACGTAGTCGGCGACGAAGATCGGGATCTCGCGGCCGTTGACGGGGTCGATGCCGAACAGGCCGGTGAACACGCCGGTCTTGGTGCGCTCTTCATCGGCGCGCTCGGCCTCGGACTTGGCTGCGGCCTGGGCGCGGTAGGCGCTCACGGCCTCCTTCGGAGAGGCAGCGCCGCCCGTCCACGCGTCCTTCGTGCCCTCGGGCCAGGAGGCGGGCAGGGTGAGGGCGGCCTCGTCGCCGGCGTCGCCGCCGACGGTTCCGCCGAGGATCGGGTGCTCGGGGGCGACGACCATGAAGGTCGCGCCGAACAGCGTGTCGGGGCGCGTCGTGTAGACGTCCAGGGAGTCGAGGGAGGCACCGGCCTCGCGCGCACCGGGCACGTCGAAGCGCACGGTCGCACCCTCCGAGCGGCCGATCCAGTTGCGCTGCATCGTACGCACCTTTTCGGGCCAGTTAATCGTGTCGAGGTCGTCGGCGAGGCGCTTACCGTAGGCGGTAATACGCATCATCCACTGACGCAGATTGCGCTTGAAGACCGGGTAGTTGCCGCGCTCGGAACGTCCGTCAGCGGTGACCTCTTCGTTGGCCAGAACCGTGCCCAGGCCGGGGCACCAGTTGACGGGAGCCTCGGAGACGTAGGCGAGGCGGTAAGAGTCGACGACCTTCGCCTGGGCTGCGCGGTCCAGGGAGTTGTAGTCGGAGCCATCCTCCGGGCGGATCTCGCCGGACTCAAGCTTGGCGACCAGCTCACTGATCGGGCGAGCAGCGCCCTGGGAGCCGTCGGGTGCCGTGGCCTGCGGGTCGAACCACGAGTTGAAGACCTGCAGGAAGATCCACTGCGTCCAGTGCACGTACTCGATGTCGGTCGTCGCAAACGAACGGCGCGAGTCGTGGGACAGGCCCATGCGGCGCAGCTGTCGGCGCATGTTCGCGATGTTCTGATTCGTCGTGATAGCCGGGTGCTGGCCGGTCTGGACGGCGTACTGCTCAGCGGGCAGGCCGAACGCGTCGTAGCCCATCGTGTACAGGACGTTGTCGCCCTTCATACGGCGGTAGCGCGCGAGCGTATCGGTCGCGATGTATCCGAGCGGGTGACCCACGTGCAGGCCCTTACCCGAGGGGTAGGGGAACATGTCGAGGATGAAGTAGGGCTTGCGGGACGCCAGCGGGCCAGCCAGGTCGCCCGCGGGGTTGTCCGCGTAGAACGTGCCCAGCTCCTCCCAGCGGTCCTGCCACTTCGTCTCGATCTGGCCTGCGAGCTCAGCGGTGTAGCGCTGGGCCGGGGCACTCTGCGGATTTTCGCTCATCTGTGCGTTCCTCGCTTAACGATGGGTCGCGTAACAATACTCCCCACCAGGGTAGTTCACGCCCGCGCGCCCCGCCGGATGCGATGACCGTACGAAACGGACGCAAATAGGTGACAATAGTCGCATGAGCACTGTCTTCGACAACATCATCACGGGCGTCTGGCCCGGACGCTTCGTGTGGGCAGACGACCTGTGCGTCGCCTTCGCAACGATCGAACCCACCTCCCCCGGGCACGTCCTCGTCGTTCCGCGCACCTCCTACGAGGCGTGGACCGACGCCCCTTCCGACGTGGCTGCGCACCTGATGAAGGTGGCGCGCGCGATCGGCCTCGCCCAGAAGGCGGCCTTTGATGTCCCGCGCGCCGGCCTCGTCATCGCCGGCTTCGAGGTCCCCCACACTCACCTGCACGTGATTCCTCTGCGCGACGAGTCCGACGTGTCACTCTCGAAGGCGGCGCCGGCCACCGATGAGGAGCTCGATAGCGCGATGACGGCGCTGCGTCAGGCTCTCCTGTCGGCAGGCCACGGCGCACACGTGCCCCCGTCGATGGGATCCGCTGCGCTCGCCTGAGTGCCATCGCTCCCCGCCTGTGCGCCCCACGAGGGCGCTCCCAGCCCACCCGGCCCCATCGGTCAGGTGGGCTGGGTCGTACCCGGGCCTCGTCAATGAGGATGCGTCAGGCGCAAACGAACCGGCTACAGGAGGTTCGCCCTGACTCTTCAGTCCCGGACGATAATGCCCGAGGCCTGGGAGGGATCCAGGAGAAGCATCTGCCCATCGTCGAGGAGGACCGTCACGCCGTCGGCTCCGGTGGCGACGACAGCGATGCGAGCACCGGGGACGAGGCCGATCTCCTCCCAGGCGCGAAGTGCCTCGGGGTCGCGGTCGGGCAGCCGGTCGACGATCCCCCCGCCCGCAGCGTCAAGTTCATCGAGAGGGCTACCAGCGAGGCCATCACTGGAGCCATCGGCACGCGGGATCGGATCCCCGTGGGGATCACGGGTCGGGTAGCCCAGCACGCGGTCGAGGCGATCGAGGAGCCGATCGGAGACCGCGTGTTCGAGGATCTCCGCCTCTTCGTGCACTTCGTCCCACGAGAACCCCAGGGCCTCGTGCAGGTACGTTTCGAGGAGTCGGTGACGGCGCACCATACCCAGGGCGATCGCGCGCCCCTGCGGGGTCAGACGCACCCTGCCATAGCGCTCGTGCGTCACGAGGCCTTGGCGTGCCAGGCGCTGGATGTTCTCCGTCGCAGTCGAGGGAACGACGCCCATGTGTTCGGAAACATCCTTGGGCTTGACGCCGTCGCGCCCGGCTTCCTCGGCGCTCCACACGAGCTTGAGAATGTCCTCCACGACGGTGGAATACGCGCTCGACGCGTCCGACATGACGTTCCCCTTTCATCCGAGATCCCATTGTAAGTGTCCGAGTCTGCCCGCTCACTGTCCGCCCCTGCGCGAGACTCGTTAACGTCAGTCCACCAGATTCACGCCACGCGTGCGACATAGGCCACGACACCCGTGGATAACTTGCGCGCAGCATGCCACGCCTGTATATTTATCTCTCGGTTGCAAAACCCCCGCGTCATTAGCTCAATTGGCAGAGCAGCTGACTCTTAATCAGCGGGTTGAGGGTTCAAGTCCCCCATGACGCACAGCTTTCCCGGCTCCGGCTGGCGAAAGTACCCCGCGTCATTAGCTCAATTGGCAGAGCAGCTGACTCTTAATCAGCGGGTTGAGGGTTCAAGTCCCCCATGACGCACAGATAACCGGTGGCCTTCGGGCCGCCGGTTTTTCACATCTGCGGCGCCACTCCCCCTGCATAATCCCGTGCGACACCAACTGTCCCGCCAGATCTCCGGACGCCGCGAGGGTCTTGAGTGCACAGCGAAGCTCATGGGAATCACCTGCATGCGACGACCGCGCCTGATAGAGCAGCGAAACCACAGCTGAGCTCGCAAGAGACGATCAACTGTCGACAACAATGTGTATACTAAACAATCACGACTTATTCCGTTTAATTCGCTCGCCTACGACTGGGGAACATCATGAGGAATAGCCGGAGAGTTCTGGCCGCGGGTGCCGGTTTGGCTCTAGCCGCTGCAGGGACGGTCACAGTGTTTGCGCCTCGCAGCGCACAGGCCGATGCCCGGCCCTTCCCCCTCTCACAATACGTCTCATCAACAAGCACGACTGTGTGCAATGCCAACCCAGTGATCACGACCTATCACGGTACCGTCGTGCTGGACATCCCGATCACGACGCTTCTGGCAGGCCACGAGGCCGAAATCCGCGCTGCGGCTGCACAGGGACTCTCCCCTCACGACTCCGGCAGCAACACCAACTCCGATATCGCACTGACTGTGAGTGTTCCTGAGACGGTCACGGTGGGGACGTCTCGCGCAACATCCACCTCGTCGATGCTCGCCGACACCTCGTTCTCCCTGGGCGATGATCGCACACAGGTCACTGTGAACATCCAGCTCAAGGATCTGACCTGGCAGCAGCTGCTCGATATCTACGATGCAGAGAAAACCGACCCCGGCCAGCACACGATCAAGGTCCAGGTCCCCTATGCCGTTGGCACAACTGACCCCACGGGAGCGACTCGACTGGCCAGCGAACAGGTGACCGTGACGGGTCAGTTCAACTTCTTCGCCTCCTCAACCTCCCCCGCTCAGGTCTTTCACTTCGACACGAAGACCCTGGCACTCGCACAGTCTCCTACCGATTGCTTCGCGTCCGCACCGACCCGGACAACGCGCTGGGTTGATGAAGAGGACGGCCACGACTTGCAGCCCTCGAAGACCGGGCCAAACTTCTTCCAAGCCGCTGGAATTCCCGACTACGAATTCTCCACGTGGGAGTTGTCGTCGGATCGCCTGACTGGCATTTACAAGTACAAGAAGGTTTTCGGCGCCCTTCCGGTCAACGGTGACGACCCGGCAATCGACACCGATTTTAAGATTGGTGCCGATGAGAACCCCCCAACTCAGAAGGAAGAGATCCACGCTGAGAACAAAGATTCTCTTCTGACCATCGAGAACGTCGTTCACTTGGATGACCTTCGCGGTGGACGCATTGCGAAGCTCCTCGAAAAATACGACAAGACGCCCAACGCTTTCGACGATATTGCACTGAAGAATGCTCACTTGGGCTTCACAACCCAGATCACTCTTCCTGCGCAGCTGAAGTTTTCTGACCCCTCGGCCATCTCGGTGACTGGGCTTCCCCAGGGCTTCTCAGCGAAGACAGTGGCAGTTAACGGACAGGCCGCAACGGTCACCGTGGACTTCGATAACCCCGATCAGATCACGACGATTGAAGCCCTCAAGGATGCGATGGGTGCGCTTCACGGCGAAGCGGTGATCACCATTCAGAAGATAGCCTTCACCGAATCCGCAGCTGCCGATACGGATTACCAGATCGATCACCTCACGCAGGGCACTATCTCGGTTGATGTTGAGAAACAACTCGGTGTCATCGTCATCCCCGGGCAGCCTTCACCCGCATGCCCTCCGACGATGGATGACTACGACGCTGTCAAACCGGCCGAGCCTCGTTCTGTTGTTGGAACAGTATTTGATCCCCCATCACCCGCATGTCCCCCTACAGACACCCCTTATACCGCCGGATGGAGGCCCCCCATGACTGGCCCTTCTGCCGGATGGGATGAGGCTCCGCTCATGAAGCACCCCCTGAAGTTCACGACGAGCGAGGCGCATCCCGACGTGACGCGACTGTCCTTCAAGCCCGGTCCGACGCCTACACCGACACCGACACCGACACCGACCGCAGTTACGCCCTCAGTTCCTCCCACGCCTGCAACGCACCTCGCCAAGACCGGTGCTCTCACCGGCGATGTGCTGATGCTCGCTGCCGTGACAGGCGCTATCGGCGCCGCGACATTGCGGAGGAAGCGCTCTTAATTCGCGTTTCATCGTCATAGGCGGGGTGCCGGTGATCCCGCCTCATGTGGGTTAAAGGACAAACCTCAGAACCGCTCCGGCGCATTGCACGACACCAACCAACGACGAGGCCGGGGTACCCAAATTGGGGAGCCCCGGCCTCGTCCTTCAGCACTGCGTGTGGACATCTCTATCGATTGAACACAACAGCCTTTGCTGCGGGCAATGGCGCGACCGCTTCAACGTGTCAGGCGCGCGCCCTTCTCACGGCGATAGCACCCGCCCCCAGGAGCGCGAGGACGCCAGCCGCGCCAGCAAGAACCGCCGCATCACTGCCTGTCTTCGCCAGCCCGTGGGAGGGAGCAGGCTTGCTCCGAACCGGAGTCACGGGAGCAGTGGGTGTCACGCCAGCGGGAGTCTGAGGAGTGAGAGTCGCGGGGGTGGAAGGCGTCGACGGCGTGGAAGGAGTAGACAGGGGTGGACGGAGTTGACGGCGTGGACGGAGTTGACGGTGTGGAAGGAGTAGACGGTGTGGAAGGAGTAGACGGGGTAGAAGGTGTGGATGGAGTAGACGGCGTGGACGGAGTAGGAGCCAGGCGTGGGCTGCGCGGTGATCTGACGGATCCGGATGTCCGTATCGGCGCCAACAGCACGCGCGTTCGCGGGATCATTGGGATCAACCGTGCGAGCGGTAGCGTCGAAGCCTCGGATCGTCTGGCCCGGGACGATTTCGTACCCCTCGGGCAACGCCGGGAGCGCCGTGAGCGCGGCGCGCGACGGGTCATTCTGATCGTTGCCATAACGCTGCGTCGCCCGCACGGTGCCAACGGCATCAACGAGACGCACGCTGCCGAGGGGCGCGTAGAAGACCTGGCACGCAAAGTGCATGTCAGGCTGATCCGGATCGAAGTTCATTGCCGGAGCGCTCACTTCCAGCGTGTACTGGCCGGCGACGACGGGACTGGGAAGCATCGGGAGCCCACCGGATCCTTCGCGCGGAGTGTATTCCTGGCGGGGTTCGATGATGGTGCCGTTTTCGTCGGCGATGTAGCAGGTCGCCGGTCCCGCGACGTCAGCAGCATACGTGGGCGCAGGCATGAGGGTAGGAAGAGCAGCGGCACTCAGTGCAGCCGCTACGACAAGAGAACGCGACATTGACGGGATACGCATGGAAGATTCCTCTCCATCGATGGTCAGGTTATGAGCATCACATTACCGAGTATCTGCATTCTTGTCTACACGCTATGCCCAGTTTTTCGTCAATCCTGCACACCGCAATGTAACGAACGCCTGGTCAGGGTCGCATGACACCGCTCATCATCAGCGGCCATTACACCGGGACCAAGCGGCAACATTCTCGGGCGCAAAGGGACGAGGCCGGGGCACCCCAGTGGGCAACCCCGGCCTCGTGACCACGAAGAAGGAAGTCAGTGTCCCGGCCAGCTGCGGATCGACGTCAGAGCGGCGACCGCGTACCGGTCCCACACGCGCCCACCAATCCGCACGGCAGCCTCAAGGACGAGGACCGACCAGGCGATGCCAACGACGTAGGCAACCCAGTCCGGGACGAAACCGAAGGACGCGAGCGCGAGCAGCACGTAGGACGGGAGCTGCAGGACCGCGGTACCCGCAAAGCCAACGAGCTGCAGCAGCATCGTCATGAGGAAGGAGCCTGTCCCCTTCGTTGCCAGCGGTGACGTGCCCGGAGGCTGCACCGGGTAGACCCAGCGCGCATTCACGACGAGGGTCGTGCCGGCCGCCCCCGCGAAGAGCACAACACCCATCACCTGGTGGAACACGAAATCGGAGGCACTCGCGCCTGCCACAGCATCATGAATGAGGTAGCCGATAACCTGGGGCACGAACACGATGAGCGACCCCACGAGGCGCCCACGACGCTCTTCTCGACCACTCATGCCCGACGACACCACGATCCAGGCGCCCGTCGAGTCGTATTGCATGAGCGCGCCGGTGGTCAGGCCCGTCGTGATGGGCACCAGGTAGAGGAAGATGCCCGACGTGAACTCGAATGACTGCCCCTCGGCCGCCATGCGCCCCATAAAGATTGCGACGACGGGGAACAGGACAGCGAGCAGCATGTTCATGTTGAGCCGAGGATCGATGATCCAGTACCGCAGCGTGCGCGCGGCCAGGGAGGCGCTGCGCACTCCGAGGCCGAGGCGCGTGAACAGGTCGACGCTGCGCAGGCCGGCGGCTCGCGACTGGGCGGAACGACGACCGCGCTCTTCCTCTTCGAGGGACTCGTCGATGAGGTGGCGTCCCTCGTCGATGGCGCGCTGAGCGTCAGCACTAATCTCGCCGGCGTATCCACTCATGACGGGGCGGAGGACCGCCAGCCAGGCACGCCAGCCGACGAGCGCGGTCGCGACCACTATGAGCACGCGGAGAGCCGCCGCCACCCATGCGCCCTCAAGCAACGAGGCAACAACGCCGAAGGGAGCGCCGAAGGGGGTCCAGAGCGCGACGTTCAGCCCCGCCTGGAAGACCTCGACGGAGAAGTTCTGACTCAGCACAGACATCCAGTAGCCCATGGGGGTCAGCACCATCATGAAGACGACGGCACCCAGGGCGGTCACAGCGTCTTTCTTTCCCGAGGTGTCGAGGCGCACCGCGAACCAGGTTCCGACCGCGCGCGCCCACACAACCGCGAGGGGAAGCGTCACGAGACCAGCAATGAACCAGCCGAGCGCCTCAATCCACTGGGCGCGCCACAGAGCGAACCAGACGGGCAGGAAGAGCACCATGGCAGATAGCAGACCGCCGGGGCCTACGGCCGTCGCTGCGGCCAGCCCCGCCCCGAGGCGCTTGCTGGGTCCCACGTAGGGCGAGAGGCGCACGGGGTCCACCGAGTTATCCATCGACGCAAAGATGATCGGGAGGATCAGCCAGAGCAAGAAAGTGAAGGGGCCAGCGATCGGCATCACGCGCGCAGCCAGGGAGGCTTCATCTGAACGCGCGAGGAACGCTGTGCCCACGAGCGCGGAAGCATAGATTGCGCCAAAGTAAAGAACACCGAGGACGGCAAGAACGAGGACGACCGTCTGCTTGCGGACAGTGTTCCAGATGATGCGAAGCTTGAGGCGAATCAGTTGCCCAACCACGACAGACCTTCCTCGGAGTGGACGCCGCCGACCAGAGCGGTGAAGCGCTCCCCCCAAGTCGCCGCCCTGGGCGACCTCATCGGTGGTTCCGGCGACGAGCACACGCCCCTTGTCGATAATGGCCACGTGCGTGCACAGTTGCTGGACGGTCGCCATCACGTGCGAGGACAGGATGACCGTGCCCCCACGCTTGGTGTAGTCGGTGAGAATCTGGCGGATGTTGGCCGCAGAGACGGGGTCCACGGCCTCGAAAGGCTCATCAAGAACCAGGACGCGCGGTGAGTGAATGAGCGCGGCAGCCAGAGCGATCTTCTTCGTCATGCCCGCCGAGTAGTCGCCGATGAGCTTCTTACCGGCCTCGGCCAGGTCGAGGGCCGCCAGGAGCTCGTGGGCGCGCTCGCGGGCGACGGAGGCGTCCAGGCCGTGAAGCATGCCCACGTGGACGAGGAAGTCGGGGCCGGAGAGGCGGTCGAGGAGGCGCATCCCGTCGGGCATAACGCCGAGGAGGGCACGTGCCTCCTGGGTTCGTGCCCACACGTCGACGCCGTGCACGTAGGCTGTGCCACGGTCGGGGGTGAGCAGGCCTGTGGCCATGGTCAGCGTCGTGGTCTTTCCGGCGCCGTTAGGACCGACGATCCCGTAGAAGGATCCGGTGGGGATGTCGAGGGATAGGTCGGCGACGGCGATGAGGTTGCCATAAATCTTGACGAGGCCTCGGATCGCCAGTGCGACATCTTCCCCGACGGGGGTGGCGGGTACCGCAGGTGCGGCGGGCTGCGAATCGGACACGAGATTCTCCTTCAGGCATTGAAATACCTCCCCATTTTACGAGAGATACAAGCCAACGCCCAGGAGCACATCCCAAGAAGCGGGCGTCACAACCGGCCGGAAAGTCAGCGGGCGCTAATGATGACGGTCAGCCCCTGGTCCGGTTCGTACGTCCACGTGGCCTTGTAGGACCCCCACTCCTCCGACTGGGTGCCGTCAATGGCGCGGGTCGCATACATGCGTTCGCGCACCGACGAAGGGGTGTCAAGCTTGCGCAGAACGCACTGGAAAATCGGCGTCGTCAAACCATTGCCACTGTCATTGAACCCTTCAAGGGTGAGCGCGGTCTGATCGCTGACAAGCCGAGCATAAACGCCTCCTGCATGGCAAGAATCGACGGCTCCCGACAGGCTGCTAGAAACGGATGAGCGCGTCATGTAGAGGCCTGCGACAACAGCAGCGACGAGGAGGAGAGCCGAGAGGAAGCCAAGGAGGAACATGACCAGGCCGTGGTGTCGGCCGCTACGACGCGCTGGGCGTTCGCGCCGATCCAGCCGCGATTCGATGTGACCGGAGCGACGAGCTTCGGCCTCGCGCCGCGACGCGCCTCCCACAGAGGAGGACCGTATCCCTTCGCGCACGGGCACCCCCTCAGCCCCGGAAGCAAACCCCTGCGCTCCGCCGCGTGCCTCGTCGGAGTGGCCAACGACCCGCATGGCCGTTCGATGCCAATCGCGATGAACGGCGACACCGGGATGCTGGTCGGACTCAAAGGTCACGCCGACTTCATCCTTCTGAGCATATTCACGCGCAAAAGCGGGCGACTGCGCGACGTGACTTCCCTGCCCGGGGACGCCTTCACGGGCAGCAGCACTCTGCCGAGCTACCGTTGCCGCGTCCTTCGACGGGCGAGAGCCCTTCGGAGCAGCGGGCGTCACGGCATTCTTCCGACGAACCACCGCAACCTCGGCGGTGATGACCTGCTCATCAGAGGAGACAGACTCGGGCACGCGGGCCATCGTGGGCAGGCTCGGCTGCTTGCGCGCACGCACAGGTGCAGCGTCGGCCGGATAGTCCTGCGCCACCTGTCCCGCACCGATTCGATACGCGTCAGGCGTCGTAGCCGCCATAAGTCCTCCACGAGCAACTAGCTGTCAGTTTCTTGACAATCATATGTACTAGTTACTCAGAAAGCAACCGATCAGTCGATACCAAGAGCCTTACGCAGGCGCGCCACGTGCCCCGTCGCCTTCACGTTGTACTGGGCCAGAGCCACCGTCCCATCAGGGTTGACAACCACGGTCGAACGGATAATGCCCACGTAGGTGCGGCCGTAGTTCTTCTTCTCACCCCAGGCACCCCAGGCCTCGAGAATCTGATGGTCCGGGTCCGAGGCCAGCGGGAAGGTGAGGGCCTGCTTCTCAGTGAAACGCTCAAGGGCGGCCATCGAGTCGGCGGACACACCGATGACCGAGTAACCGGCCCCCTGCAAGGAAGCCAGGGAATCGCGGAAGTCGCACGCTTCCTTCGTGCAGCCGGGCGTGGAGGCCTTCGGGTAGAAGTAGACGACGACGCCACGGGAGGAGGCTGCGAGGAGATCCGCCAGGGACAGGGTTCCCTGGGTGGTCTCAGCGGTAAAGTCGGGGGCCTGCTGGCCAATGTCCAAAACGCTCATGACCTCAGTCTATCGAGGGCCACTCCCCCAATGCGACCGGGCATGAGCCATCGTGCGCGAGATGGGACTCGAACCCACACGTCAAAGACACTGGAACTAAATCCAGCGCGTCTGCCAATTCCGCCACTCGCGCGCGCACCCCAGTGTAACGGATGCGGGCGAGGCCGTCCGCATGCCTTCGCCCACGTCCGCGCCGACGTCGCGCGAGGCCTTAGCGCCCGGTTGCGTCAATGGTCCCTTCGCCCAGGACTCGACTGCCCCGATAGACGACCATCGACTGGCCGCGGGCGACGCCGCGCGCGCTGTCCGCAAGGACAACACTGATGGTTCCGGCGTCACCGTCGCGAGTGAGCGAAGCGACAGGAATGGGCGTTCCGTGCGCGCGCAGCTGCACGAAAAGGTCGGTCGCGTCGGAGCCGTCATCATCCGACGCAAGCCAGACGGCATCCGTGGCCGTAATCCGGGAAATAGACAGGAGCTCGGATGCGCCCACGACGACCTGGTTGCTCTCCGGCCTGGTCTCGAGGACGTAGCGCGGGCGGCCGTCGGGCGCGGGCGCGCCGATGCCGAGGCCCTTGCGCTGGCCGACGGTGTAGTTCCAATACCCCTCGTGATGACCGAGTACCTCACCGTCGGGGGTGACGATCTCCCCCTCGGCGGCGCCCAAATGGGAGCGCAGGAATCCCTGCGTGTCGCCGTCGGGGATGAAGCAGATGTCGTAGGAGTCGGGTTTGTTGGACACGCCCAGGCCCAGGCGCTCGGCCTCGGAGCGCACCCACGCCTTGTTGGGAGCATCACCCAGCGGGAGGACCACCCGGGTCAGTTCCTCTGGACCCATGACGGCCAGGACGTAGGACTGATCCTTCAGGCTGTCAGCTCCGCGGTGCAGCTCAGGCCCCGCTACCCCGTCCTTGATGGCCGCGTAGTGGCCGGTGCACACCGCGTCGAAGCCGAGTGCGCGGGCGCGGTTGGCCAGCTCCCGAAACTTCACGAACTCGTTGCAGCGCACGCAGGGGTTCGGGGTACGCCCTGCCTTGTATTGAGCGACGAAGTCGGTGATGACGGTCTGCTCGAATTCGCTCGCGAGATCCCACACGTAGAACGGGATGCCGATGATCTCCGCGGCGCGCGCAGCGTCCCCCGCGTCCTCGATCGAGCAGCATCCACGCGAGCCGATGCGACACTCCTGGGGCTGGGAGGACAGCGCCATGTGGACGCCGACGACGTCATGCCCGGCCTCGACGGCCTTCGCGGCGGCGACGGCGGAGTCCACGCCACCGGACAGTGCTGCCAGAACTCGCATCTAGCGTTCCTCGTTTCGTTCGTTGCGCACGTGGGTAATGCCGTCCAGGGCGGCACCCGCGTGGATCGCCATCGGCAGGGCGGCCAGGAAGGCGTCGATGTCGTCGCACGTCGTCTCATGACCGAGAGAGACGCGCAGGACGCCGAGCGCCTGCTCTTCGCTGCGTCCCATCGCCATGACGATGTCGGAGGGGCGCGTCACCCCCGCGTGGCAGGCGGACCCGGCGGACACAGCGATGCCAGCCATGTCGAAGGCCATGAGGACGGCCTCCGGGCGGGCGGTGGGTAGGGAGAGGTGGATGATCGCACTCGACGAGGCCGACTCCCCCCACCGTCGCGCTCACGCCGTCCGGCAGGCGAGACAGCAAGTGGGCGCGCAGGTCCGCCGCTCGGCTCGCGCAGGCGGCGCGCTCGGAGACAACCTCGGTGAGGGCGGCGGCGAGTGCGCACGCACCCGCGACGTCGGGCGTGCCTGAGCGGATCGAGCGCTCGTGGCCGCCGCCGGGGCGGTCGGTCACCATGGGAATGCCGCGCCGTGCGACAAGGACACCGGTGCCGGCGGGTGCGCCGACCTTGTGACCACCCACGCTCATGAGATCAAGGCCAAGCTCTAAGAAGGACACGTCCAGGGTCGGAATCGCCTGGGCAGCGTCCGAATGCGCGAGGCCGCCGCTCGCGTGCACGAGCGCAGCGAAGTTGGCGACCGGCTGGATTGTGCCGATTTCGGAGGACACGAGGGTCATGGAACCAAGCGCGAGACGCCCGTCCCACGCGGCGGGTGCTTCGTCGCCGGAAACGGCAGGCAGGACCGACACGCCACCCGCATCCACGGGCAAAACCTCCCAGTCAAAGCACTCACGGGACGCGACCTCGCGCTGGTGGGCGACTGCGTCGTGCTCAAGGCCCGAAACGACGATGAGACTGCGACCGCCATCGCGCCCACGCATGCCGCGGGCCGCAGCCATCACGCCCAGCGCGTCGGACTCCGTGGCACCGGATGTGAAGATCACCTCGTGGATATCTGCCCCGAGAGCGCACGCAACCTGTTCGCGCGCGTCGTCGAGCATGCGACGGGCCCGCCGCCCTCCCAAAGTGGAGGGCGGCGGGATTGCCGGGGGTGGCAGCCAGGTCACGCTGGGCGCGGGTCCACGCCTCGAGGGCGCACTCGCGCAGCGGCGTGGTGGCCGCGTGGTCGAGATAGACGCTCACGCCTGGGAGCGCGCCTCCCCGATGGCGGCCAGGCCGCGGGCACAACCTCAGTGACGTCGCCGACAACACCGAAGTCTGCGATCTCGAAGATAGGGGCGTCCGGGTCATCACACACGGCGACGATGTGGGCGGCAGACTGCATACCCACCGTGTGGTGGATCGCGCCGGAGACGCCCAGGCCGATGTACAGGTTCGGGGTGACCGTCAGGCCCGTCTGACCGATCTGCTCGGCTCGCGGGGCCCAACCCTCATCACAGGCGACGCGGGTCGCGCCCACGGCACCACCCAGCGCGTCGGCGAGCGTGCGAACCAGCTCGAAGTCACCGTCCACGCCGCGGCCACCGCACACCACGGTGGAGGCGTCGGTCAGGGACACGCCTTCCTCCTCGTCGGGCACGCTGGAAACAACCTGGATCGAGGAAGCCTCGGGGCTCAGCTCGACGGACAGGGCCTGCCCGGTCAGGGCGACGGGAGAGGCCACCGGCGCCTCGTCGATGATGCCGGAGGCGATGCCGACGATCGGAGTCTGTCCCTCGAGGACGATACGCATCGACCAAGACCCGCCCAGGGCGGTCTTGCCGATCTGGAGGACACCACCGTCGAAGCCAACGGACGAAGCACCGGAGACCACGCCGGCCTCGGTGAGGGCGCCGACGCGACCGGCGATCTCACGACCGCGGTAGTCCGAGCACAGGAGCACCAGGCCGAAGCTGGCGGTGGCCAGCGCGGAGATCACGGCGTCGGAGGCCACGACCGAGGAACGCCCGGCGTCACCCAGGTCGGCATGCAGCAGCTGGGTCGCGCCCAGCTCCGACAGGGCTGCCACGTCGGGCGTGGCGGCCAGGGACAGGGCAACGACGTCAGCGCTGGTCAGGGACGCAGCCAGCGTCACGGCCTGGCGGGCCAGGGGCGTCAGGTGATCGCCCGCCTGATCGGCCAGAACAAGAATCGGGGAACTCATCTGCTGCGTCATGTCACTTCACCACCGAAAGGATGTAGTCGGCCAGAGCGCGCCCGCCCTCGCCGGCGTCCTGAATGATCGTGCCCGAACCGTCGCGAGTGTTCTCCTCACCGTGGGTCACGGCGGTCAGCGCGCGGCGCATCACGAGGCCCTCCCCGCCGGGAACCTCGACGAGGTCGTCGATGCCCCACTGATCCAGCGGCTTCTTGCGGGCGGCCTTCATGGCGGCAAAGGCCGGGTAGCGCGGCTCGTTGATCTGGTCGGTCACGGAGACGACCGCGGGCAGCGCGGCGCGCACGGTCTCGGTGTAGCCGTCGACGGCACGCTCGATCGTCACGGCACCGTCCGCGACGCTCAGGGAGCGGGCAAGGCCCAGCAGGGGCATGTGGGCCTTGGCGGCCAGTGCGCCGGGCAGCATGGAGGTCATCGCGTCCAGCGACGCCATGCCGGTGATCACCAGGTCGACGGGGCCGCACTCCTCGCTGATCTTCGCGATCGCAACGGCCAGGACGGAGGCGGTCGTAATGACGTCAGAGCCCTCCAGGAACTCATCGGAAACGATGTAGGCACGGTCCGCGCCCATCTGCAGGGCGCGCATGAGGGAATCCTCGGCGTCTTCGGGACCCATCGTCAGTGCGACGACCTCAGCCTCACGGCCTGCGTCCTCTTCGGACTCCTTGAGCTGAACGGCAGCCTCAATGGCGTTCTCGTCCAGTTCGTTCAGCACATCGTCCTCACCGCGCACCAGGCGGCCGCCCTCAAAACGGCGTTCGGACTGCATGTCGGGGACATGCTTCACACACACGACAATTCTCATGCCTTCTAGCGTGCCACATTCCGCGCCTCACGCCCATATATATGAGGGTTGCCTCACCAGCGCGTGCCGCTGTTCATAGTCCCTACCAGTTCCTAATCCGACCGCTTAATTAACGGTCACGTATGATGGAGACTGACTGCATCTATCAGGCTTGGGCGCAGTCAATAATTCGTCAGAAAGAGGCACTCTTTTATGTCCGAGCGCTCCGGCTCGCCCTGCGTCCCCACCGTGCGCGTCACCGAACCGAACCCCGTCCCCTCCCGCCTGGGAGTTTTCCGTTCGGGCGACGGGCTCGATGTGTCCGTGGTCGCGCGGGGCGCGTCCGGCGTGGATATGTGCATTTTCGACGAGGTCGGGGCTGAGACACGCTACGCCCTGATCGGCCCTCATACCGGCATCTGGCACGGCCACATCCCGGGCTTTGGCGCAGGGACCCGCTACGGCTTCCGCGTTCACGGTCCATGGGATCCGGACGGTGGCAAGTTCTACAACTCACACAAAGCTCCTCCTCGACCCCTACGGCCGGGGGGTCGACGGCGTCGTCGATATGAAGCCTGGCGTCTACGCGCACTGCGTCGACGAGGATCTCTACCCCTCCGAGTACCCGCTGCGCCGGTCACCCATTGACTCCGCTCCCTACATGCCGCGTTCGGTCGTCGTGGAGCCCTCCTTCCCGATCGAACCCAAGCCACATACGCCGTGGGAGACGACGGTCATCTACGAGATCCACGTCAAGGGCTTCACGAAGAACATGCCCGGCGTGCCCCCGGAGTTGCGTGGCACCTACGCGGGACTGGCTCACCCGGCTTCCGTGTCGTATCTGAAGGACCTGGGCGTCACCGCGGTCGAGCTGCTCCCCGTGCACGCCAAGTGCGACGAGCCTTTCCTCACCGAACGCGGCCTGACGAACTACTGGGGTTACTCGACCCTCTCCTTCTTCGCTCCCGAACCCTCCTACGCGACCGAGGCCTCGCGTGAGCGCGGCGCCCAGGCGGTCGTCGACGAGTTCCGCGGCATGGTCTCTCTGCTGCATCAGGCTGGCATTGAGGTCATCCTCGACGTCGTCTACAACCACACGTGTGAGGGTGGAGACGCCGGCCCGTCACTGTCGTGGCGCGGCCTGGATTCCGACCTGTACTACCGCCACACGACCTCTCGCCCCGTCCAGGCAATCGACGTGACGGGCACCGGCAACACCGTGAACATGGATCATCCGAAGACCATTCAGATGGTGCTGGATTCGCTGCGCTACTGGGTCCGCGAGATGGGCGTGGACGGTTTCCGCTTCGACCTGGCGGCCACGCTGGGCCGTTTTGCGACCGGTTTCAGCCCGATGCACCCGCTCCTCATCGCGATGGCCACGGACGATCTGCTCGCGCACGTCAAGCTCATCGCCGAGCCCTGGGACGTGGGCCCCGGCGGCTGGCAGACGGGCAACTTCCCGGTCCCCTTCTCCGAGTGGAACGACCACTACCGCGGCGCCCTGCGTAACTTCTGGCTGGCGGACGTGCGTGCCCAGGCCTCGGGCCATATCGTGTCGGGTCCCAACGACCTCGCAACGCGTCTGTCTGGCTCCCAGGACGTGTTTGAGCACGGGCTGGGTCGCCTGCGCGGCCCACGCGCCTCGATCAACTTCGTGACGGCACACGACGGCTTCACGCTGGCGGACCTGACGGCTTACGACCGCAAGCACAACACCGCGAACCTGGAGAACAACCGCGACGGTTCGGACGATAACCGCTCGTGGAACCACGGCGTCGAGGGCACACTGGCTGTCAACGCCACTCACCCCAACGCGATGACGCCCTACGCGATCCTGTCCGACATGACGATCGCGGACCTGCGTGCGCGCTCTCAGCGCAACATCCTCACGACGATGTTCGTTTCCTCGGGCACGCCGATGCTCACGGGCGGTGACGAATTTGGTCGTACCCAGTACGGCAATAACAACGCCTACTGCCAGGATGATCCGATCTCGTGGGTCGACTGGGATCTGGCTGAAGGACAGCTCGAGCAGATCGACACGGTGTCCTGGCTCATCGCTCTCCGTCAGGCCCATCCGGTCCTGCGCCCCGACCGCTTCGCGACCGGCACCCCGCACGGCGGGGACACAATCCCTGACCTGTCGTGGTACACGGCGCAGGGCACGCCGATGCCTGACTACGGCTGGACGGACGCCCGCCACCGCACATTCCAGATGCTGCGTTCCGGCGTGACGTGGGGCGACCGCGACGCCCTCATCATCATCAACGCGAACCTGGACGGCGCCGAGGTCACGCTGCCCGAGGGCCACGATCTCGACTGGCTGGTCGCCTACTCGACCGTGTGGGCGACGCCCTCCGAGGGCGGCGTCGGCGAGACACGTAACCCGAGCGAGCTCTCCCTTGAGGCTGAGCACGTCGCTCCGCGCTCCACGCTGTCGATTGAACCGCTGTCCGTGACCATCCTGCTCTCTGACGTCGCATTCCACCCCGAGCACTGAGCGGGCTCAAGTTTCATTCATCCCCACCCACTCGTTAGGATTGACGCATGACTCGCAGTGAAGATGCCCTGGAAACCGCAACCTCCGATGCCTCGCTGGCCCGCTCGAAGGCCCGCAGCGCCGAGATCGACCTGGCGATCGACCAGGACCCCTCGCGTTTCCGTATCCTCACGGGTGACCGTCCGACGGGCCACCTGCACCTGGGCCACTACTTCGGCACGCTGCGCAACCGCGTGCTCCTGCAGAACCGCGGGGTTGAGACCTGGGTTCTGGTCGCCGACTACCAGGTGATCACCGACCGCGATGGCGTGGGTCCGATCCGTGAGCGTGTCCTCGGCCTCGTCGCCGACTACCTGGCCGCGGGCATCGACCCCGAGCGCTCCACGATCTTCAACCACTCGGCGGTTCCGGCCCTCAACCAGCTGATGCTGCCCTTCCTCTCCCTGGTCACCGAGTCGGAGCTGCACCGCAACCCGACCGTGAAGGCTGAGCTGGAGGCGACCGAGGGCCGCGCGATGACGGGTCTCATGTTGACCTACCCGGTCCACCAGGCCGCCGACATCCTCTTCTGCAAGGCGAACATCGTGCCCGTGGGCCAGGATCAGCTCCCCCACCTGGAGCAGGCTCGCCTGATCGCGCAGCGCTTCGACAAGCGATACGGCCGCGCCACCCCCGAGCGCCCCGTGTTCCCACGCCCCGAGGCACTCCTCTCCGAGGTCCCGCTGCTGCTGGGCACGGACGGGCAGAAGATGTCCAAGTCGCGCGGTAACACGATCGAGCTGCGCATGAGCGCCGACGAGACCGCGAAGATCCTCAAGAAGGCGAAGACCGACGCCGAGCGCCGCATCACCTTCGACCCGGAGGGCCGTCCCGAGGTCTCCAACCTCCTGATGCTGGCTTCCTTGGCCACGGGCGAGGCCCCCGAGGCGATCGCGGATCGCATTGGTGACGCGGGCGCGGGCACCCTGAAGGCCCTCGTCACTGAGTCCCTGAACGAGATGCTCGCTCCCCTGCGCGAGCGCCGTGCCGAGCTCATCGCGAATGAGGACTACCTGCTGTCCATCCTGCACGCCGGTAACGAGCGTGCCAACGAACAGGCCGACCAGACCCTGTCCGAGGTGCGCACCGCCATGCAGATGAACTACTGATTCCACACATTCTCCCCTTGGAGGCCACCATGGCATACAACCAGTTCCCCGAGCATCCCGACGATTCCGTCGGCTCGTGGATGCTCACTCTCTTCGTCGCCGGCATCCCGCTGGTCGGCTTCATCTACCTGCTGGTGCTCGCGCTCGGTTCGGGCGGCTCACCCTCGAAGCGTAACTTTGCGCGCGCCCTGTTCATCTGGCAGATCATCGGCATCGTCGCGACGATCCTGATGTTCGTCCTCTTTGGTGGTGCGATCATGGCAGGGCTGCAGAACAGCGGCTACTGACGACGATCCTCACACGGAGGGTAGTTCCTGGACATTCAGGGGCTACCCTCCTTCTATGGGAGCGGAATTCTAACGTTTCGGACGACAGTTAAAATCTTGACAGACCATGAGAGCGCCCTCCGTATCGCCGAGGCATGGGCATCGTTTTCTCCCGGACGCATCCATAGGCTAGTGTGGGTCTCGTGAGCGAGAAACTGTTGCCCCGTATCCCGATCATCGAAGTGTTCCCCGTCATCGAAGACGGCACGCTTCCCGCTAAGGCGACCGAAGGCGAGCCTTTCCCCGTTCGTGCGACCGTGTTCCGCGAAGGGCACGACGCATTCGCCGCCGAGGCCGTTCTGCTGCGCCCGGACGGAGGTGAATACTCCCGCACGCGCATGGTAGACATCGCCCCCGGCCTCGACAGGTACGAGGCCTGGGTGGCCGCGAACACGCCCGGCGCCTGGTCCTTCCGCGTGGACTCCTGGTCGGACCCCTACGCGACGTGGCGCCACGATGCGACCGTGAAGGTCGGCGCCGGCGTCGACGTCGAGCTCATGCTCGAGGAGGGCGCTCGCCTCATGGAGCGCGCGGCCGAAGGCACGGCCTACGGTAACCCCTCCCAGAAGCGTCCCCCGGCCTCGGACATTGACGTCCTGACCGACGCGGCGCGCCGCCTGCGCGACACCAGTCATTCCGCCCAGCAGCGCCTCTCCGCGGGCATCTCCTCGCGCGTGCGTCTCATCTTCCGCGACCATCCGCTGCGCGACCTCATCGGCTCGTCACGCGCCTACCCCCTCGACGTGGCCCGCACAAAGGCCCTGGCAGGCGCATGGTACGAAATCTTCCCGCGCTCTGCGGGCGCCTTCCAACACCCCGACGGCACGTGGGTATCCGGCACTCTCGCGGGGGCGGCGGAGGACCTGCCGCGTATCGCAGGCATGGGTTTTGACGTCGTCTACCTGACCCCGGTCCACCCGATCGGCACGACGCACCGAAAGGGCAAGAACAACGCCCTGGAAGCCGCTCCCGGCGACCCGGGTTCCCCCTACGGCATCGGCTCCCCCGAGGGTGGCCACGATGCTATCCACCCCGAGCTCGGCGACTTCGCTGACTTCGACCGCTTCGTCGAACGCGCCCGAGGCCTCGGCCTGGAGGTCGCCCTCGACTAGCCCTCCAGTGTTCCCCCGACCACCCGTGGGTCAAGGAGCATCCCGAGTGGTTCACGACCCGCGCCGACGGCACGATCGCATACGCGGAGAACCCTCCGAAGAAGTACCAGGACATCTATCCCCTGAACTTCGACAACGACCCTGAGGGCATCTACCGGGCCGTGCGCGACGTCATCGAACTGTGGATCAACCACGGCGTGACGATCTTCCGCGTCGACAACCCGCACACGAAGCCCATCCCCTTCTGGGAGCGCCTGCTCGCCGACATCAAGGCGCAGTACCCGGGCACGCTCTTCCTGGCCGAAGCATTCACGCGCCCCGCCATGATGCGCACCCTCGGCGCAATCGGCTTCGATCAGTCTACACGTACTTCGCGTGGAGGACCACCAAGCAGGAGATCGAGGAGTACCTGCGCGAGGTCTCCGAAGACACCGCCCACCTCATGCGCCCGGCCTTCTGGCCCACAACGCACGACATCCTCACCCCGCAGATGTGGGATGGCGGCACTGCGATCTTCGCGATCCGCGCGATGCTCGCCGCTCTGGGCGCACCCACGTGGGGCATCTACTCCGGGTACGAATTCGTGGAGAACGAGCCGCGCGGCACCTACCAGGAGCCCAACAACAACGAGAAGTACGAGTTCCGCCCACGCCGCTGGGAGGACGCCGAACCGATCGGCATCTCGCGCCTCTTCACGCTGCTGAACGCCGCGCGCGCCAAGCACCCCGCGCTGCGCCAGCTCCACCAGATCCGCATCCACCCGACGTCCTCGGATCGCCTCATCGCGTTCTCGCGTCACATTCCCGGCAAGTTCACCTCCGACGGCAAGCCCGACACCGTCATCTGCGTGATCTCCTTGGATCCGCACGAGGGCGTGGATGCCACGGTCGAGCTCGATCTGGAGGCGATGGGCCTAGCGACCCCCGGTGGTCACATTACGGTCGTCGACGAGCTGGACGGACGCTCCTACGTGTGGGGATCCTCCAACTGGGTATCCCTGTCCCCCGTGACGCGCCTCGGCCACGTCTTCAAGGTCGAGCCCGCCCACACATCCCCCTGGGCGCAAGCCTAACGAGGCTTGTGCGCCCGGCGTTACCATGTGGGCGCGCCGGGCGCACGCAAGCCCTCCATAACACCCACCAATATGAGACCCGGCCCCCTTTTTTGCCGGTCAGACGCTAGACTTATCAACACCAGTGAACTGAGCAGTTCACCCATCTGGAGTAAGGAAAATCCATGAGCTGCGAACTTACGCCGATCCCGGTCAATGACGACATCCTCGACGCCGTTGCCTCAGGCTCCTACTACTCGCCCCACTCCGTGCTGGGCGCCCACCTTGGCGACGACGGTGTCACCATCCGCGTCGTCGCACACCTGGCCGACGCGGTCGACATCATCACGCCGACGGGCGCCTACGCTGCTTCCCACGAGCGCGGCGGCATCTGGGTTGCCGCCCTGCCCGACAAGGAGATCCCGGCCTACCGCGTGTCCGTCACCTACGGCGACGACACCATCGTGCGCGATGATCCCTACCGGTACCTGCCGACCCTGGGCGAGATGGACACCTACCTGATTTCTGAGGGTCGCCACGAGAACCTCTGGAACGTCCTGGGTGCACACGTGAAGACCTACACCGACGAGCTCGGCGAGACCACCGGTACCGCCTTCGCCGTGTGGGCCCCCAACGCTCGCGCCGTGCGCGTTGTCGGCGAATTCAACTACTGGGACGGCACGCAGACCTCCATGCGTTCGCTGGGTTCTTCCGGCGTGTGGGAGATCTTCGTCCCCGAGGTCGGCGTGGGTGCGCGCTACAAGTTCGAGATCCAGGGCCCCGGCGGCAACTGGTTCCAGAAGGCCGACCCGTTGGCCCGCGCCACCGAGATCCCCCCGGCCACCGCCTCGGTCGTCACCGACTACTTCCACGAGTGGACCGACCAGGAGTGGATGTCCACCCGCAAGGACCGCAACGTCCACACCGGCCCCATGTCGATTTACGAGGTCCACGCGGGCTCGTGGCGCCAGGGCATGGGCTACCGTGAGCTGGCCGACGAGCTGGTCCCCTACGTCAAGCAGATGGGCTTCACGCACGTGGAGTTCATGCCGCTCGCCGAGCACCCCTTCGGTGGCTCGTGGGGTTATCAGGTGACCTCCTACTACGCCCCCACCTCGCGCTACGGCACCCCGGATGACTTCCGCTACCTCGTGGACGCCTTCCACCGCGCGGGCATCGGCGTCATCCTCGACTGGGTTCCCGCCCACTTCCCGAAGGACGACTTCGCGCTGGCCCGCTTCGATGGCACCCCGCTGTACGAGGATCCGGACCCGCTGCGCGGCGAGCACCCCGACTGGGGCACCTACGTCTTCAACTTCGGCCGCCGCGAGGTGCGTAACTTCCTGGTCGCCAACGCCCTGTACTGGCTCGAAGACTTCCACATCGACGGCCTGCGCGTCGACGCCGTTGCCTCGATGCTGTACCTGGACTACTCGCGCAAGGACGGCCAGTGGCGCCCCAACCAGTACGGTGGCCGCGAAAACCTGGAGGCCATCGAGTTCATCCAGGAAGCCAACGCGACCGCATACCGTCGCCACCCCGGCATCGTCATGATCGCCGAGGAGTCCACGGCGTGGCCCGGCGTGACCGCCCCGACCTCGGGCGGCGGCCTCGGCTACGGCATGAAGTGGAACATGGGCTGGATGAACGACACCCTGCGCTACCTGAGCGAGGATCCGGTCAACCGTCGTTGGCACCACGGCGAGCTCACGTTCTCCCTGGTGTACGCCTTCTCCGAGAACTACGTGCTGCCCCTGTCGCACGACGAGGTCGTGCACGGCAAGGGATCGCTGATCTCGAAGATGCCCGGCGACAAGTGGCAGCGCCTGGCGGGCCTGCGTTCGCTCTTCGCCTACCAGTGGAGCCACCCGGGCAAGCAGCTCATCTTCATGGGCCAGGAGATCGGCCAGGAGCAGGAGTGGAACGAGTCCTACTCCCTCGACTGGTGGCTGCTGGACCAGGAGGGTCACGCAGGCGTCGCGGCTCTCGTGGAGCGCCTCAACGCGATCTACGCTTCCTCCCCCGCCATGTGGGACGACGACTACACGGGCTTTGAGTGGATCGACGCATCGGACGGCGACCACAACCTGATCTCCTACCTGCGCAAGGGATCGGACGATGCGGGTAACCGCGAGGTCGTCGTGTGCATCTCGAACTTCGCCGGCAACCCGCACGAGGGCTACCGCGTAGGTCTGCCGTTTGGCGGCGAGTGGGTCGAGATCCTCAACACGGATGCTGAGGAGTTCGGCGGCTCGGGCGTCGTCAACGTCGGTACCATCATCGCCGAGGACACCCCGTGGAACGGCCGTCCGGTCTCCGCGTCGCTGCGCGTGCCGCCGCTGGGTGCCGTGTGGCTGGTGCCCGCCTCGCAGGTGCGCTGACGCCATAGGTTGATACGGCGAGGCCGGGGCAGGGTTTCCTGCTCCGGCCTCGTTCGTTATCTGCTCGTTGCGGCTGCGGCGCGCGGCGGCGTACGCGGGCGATCCTTAGAAGCCCGCCCTGCCCCGGTCTATCTGCCCCTGCAGCTTGATCAGTTCGCGCCGAGCCTCCGGGTCGGATTCCCGGTCGATTTCTTCGTCAGCTCGTTGTGCGTCGAATGCCATCCATACCACACGACGACGGAGATGAACACGAGAACGACGATGATCCATGCAGGCATAACGATGGCCCCTTCCGCGACAGTGCGTGTAAACGCACAGTATCACATGAGGAGCATCGCCAGGCGCGTACGTGCCTTGGACACCTCGGGCGTCGATCCCGCGACACGGAAGAGATCCAGGAGACGCAGGCGCAGCGCGTCGCGCTCCTCGGCATCCGTGGAGGCGGCCAGCAGGTCAAGCAGCACGTCAAAGGCTCCGGCAGCGTCGCCCGCGGCGAACAGCGCATCCGCACGGGCCGCGGGGTCAGTGGTGTCGGCCGTGGCACTGCGGGCGGCCAGGCGCACGCGCGACAGGTGAGACTTCGCGTCCTCGTCGCGCGGATTCAGCTCGATGACTTTCTCCCAACCCGCGATTGCCTCGTCGAGGTTGCCGGCGGCCTCGGCGGCCAGCGGGGCCTCGTGCTCGGGCGGAGTCGGAGCGACCGTATCTTCGGCGGCCACGGCGATGCGCGCCGTGATGCCCATCTGCGTCGCAGCCTCGAGGACCTGTGAAATGACGGGGAGCACCTGCTCCTTCGCTGCGCCGCCCTGGAACAGCGGAACGGGACGCCCACCCACGAGAGCGACCACCGTGGGCACGCCCTGAATCTGGAAGGCCTGAGCGATCGCGGGAGCCTTGTCGATATCAACCTCGACCAGCTGGAACTTCCCCGCGTTCTCACGCGCGATCTCTTCGAGCATGGCCAGGGTGGGCTTGGACTCGAGCGAACGCGGCGACCACATGACCATGATGACCGGCACGGCCTGCGAGGTGGACATGACGTCCTGGAAGTTCTCCTCGTCCGTGGTGGTGATCAGCGGGATGTGCAGGCCCTCCCCCGCTGCCGGAGCGCTCTCCTGCGCGGCGCCGGGAGCGCTCTGGCGGGCCGACAGGTCGACGGCTCCGTGCGAGTCTGCGGGCATGGGCGTCGCCTCGGATGTGGGACGGGGGTCAGGCGTGGTCATGATGGTCCTCTTCGTGGCTGAAGTGTTTCTATCAACGATGATATGCGTCGTCCCCGCGACTCAAAGACACGGGGACGACATGTGCGCTGTGGGTGAAAATCAGCCCGGGCTGGAGGAAGGATCCAGCGCCACGGACACGATCGTGTACTCGCCGCCGACGACCTGGGGGGTTCCACCGGCAGTCTTCGAAGGGATACGCATGAGGACGGTCGCCAGGTAATCCGCGGTCGCCGTCCCCTCCACCGTCGTGCCGCCAGGGCTCATCGTCGCGGTCTTTCCACCCAGGTTCATCGTCGCGCCTGCGACGGTGCGCTGGTAGGTCAGCGTGTACTTGAAGTTGGCGGCGACGAGAGCCGAACCATCCTGCAGCACGAGTCCCGAGATCGGGTAGTCCGTCGCGGTCGCCGCAGCAGTCACGGAGCCTGCGGCGCTCACCGACGAGTTCAAGTCGCTGATACCCGTCAGGTAGGTCTTCGTGAAGTCGTCCGCGGGGAACTGCGACGTATCCTGGCTGCCCGAGTTGAGCATCGTAATGTACTGCGACAGAGCGGCCTGCGGACTCACGACGAATCCCTCGGAGTCGCCGGTCACGTAAGCCGAGCCGGTGCCCACGGGGGGCAGCGTCAGCTGGGTGCCGCCGAGCAGTCGCGCGTAGTTTGTCAGCTGGTAGTCCGAGCGCGCCGAGTCCTGCACGTACACCTGCAGGACAGGCAGTGCCGTCGTGGAGGACGCGGAGATGTTAAAGATCGCACGCGGCCACGAATCGGAGTTCGTGATCGCCAGGGATGCCGGGGTAAAGTCCAGGGCCTGCGGGGCCTGGCCCGAGGCCGTGGCCAGCGCGTACTGAGCGGTGCGGTAGGCCAGCGCCCCCTGGGAAACGCGGCCCGACAGATCCTGTGCGTTTAGCGACGCGTCCGCGGTCGTCATGGCGCTGCCCGTCGCGCCGAGGACGGAGGAGATACGCTCGAGATCCAGGTTCGCGGCGCTCTGCGTCTCCTCGCCCGACTGGGCGACGATCTCGTTGGAGCATGCGCTCAGCCCGAGCGTCGATGCCATCAGGAGGGCGGCGGTCGCTACCGCTGCGGTCCGTCTCTTCATCGCTTGCCTTCCTCGCGGTCTTTGAGCCAACCGGACATGATCGAGGTCCAGCCGCCGGTCTTCGACGCATCGTCATCAGGCGCCGAGGTCGGAGCGGCAGGTTCAGCCGTGCGAGGACGCGTGACCGGAATCAGACCCGTGTTGAATTCCTGGCCGTCAACGACGACCGTCTGCTCACCGTTGTTGCGGGCCTCGCGCAGCGCGCGACGCGAGGGAAGCGTGCGACCGCCACGAATACCGGACAGGTCGATGACGCCGGTATCGGTCGTGGCGCGCTCGGGCGGATCCTGATCGATCGGCCCATTGTCGAGGCCGTGGCGTCCGCGACGCTCGAAGGTGTCCGTGAGCGGGTCGGGAACGTACTCGTCCTGAGGCGCCGACTCGGCTGCGGGCTTGCCGGAGTTATCTTCGACGGCAGGCGCACTCTCTTCGGCGGCACTGGTGGCGTCCTGAGCGCGCTCGTCAACGAGGGGCGTCTCCTGCGAGGGCTGCTCTTCGACCGGGGTATCACCTGCGGGTTCCTCGCCAGCCGCCGTGTAGGCGGCCGCACCCCACTGCGCCTTCTCCTCGGCCTGCTTCTCATCGGGAGCGGAACCAGCAGAATCCTTCGAGGAATCGGCCTCATTGACGGCCTCGGCGTCCTTGACGGGAACCTGGACGGGCGCAGGTGCCGGGGACGAGTCACGGGCGGCGGCGATACGCTCCGCGACAGCCGCGGAGTTAATCGACGAGGTCTCCAGGGAATCCGCCTTACGGCGCTCTTCGATACGGGCCTCGCGGATCTTACGCAGACGCAGGAGCTGCCAGCGCGTGAGGAACAGCGCGAGAGCGATCAGCGCGAAGACGCAGGCAGCCAGGAAAGCGATGATCGCCAGGGTGTTGGTCTGTTCGACCTTCCACGTCAGGGTCAGCGTGAGGTCACCCGGACCGGCCGCGGAGGCAGCCAGAGCGGAACGACCGGACGGAACGTTCTCCAGATCCAGGCTGACGGTCCCCTGACCGCTGGCCTGCTTGAACCACATATCGGACGAGGCCAGCTGCGCCACCAGGTCGGCGGAAGTCGGATCGGCGAGGGGCTGGGCACCCGACTGGACACCGGACTGCGCGCCCGACTGGGCGGGTGTGGAAGGAGCTGCGGGGACAGTTTGACCAGAGGCGACCGCAGCGTGAGACTCAGCCTTGAGCTTCGTGCGATCCGACTCGACGCCGATGACCTCGGTGTAGGCCGCATCGCCGATCCAGCCCTTCACATCCTGCGTCGTGCCAATGCTCAGAGTCACGGGGGCGCCGGACTTCGACGTCGCGGTGACCGTCACGTCGTCCTTCACGATCGACAGCACGTTGCCGCGGGTCATGATCAGATCCGTCGGAGATTCGACGGACGACACCTGATGCGTCGGCGGCCGCAGCACGGTCACGCCGAGCAGCCCGACGAGCACGCATACAAGAGCGACAACGCCCATTGACGATGCCGCCATGTATCGCTTAAAGAGTTCCACGGTTGCTCCTCACGTCCAATGCCCACACTGCGGGCATTCTTCAGTCCCCACTTTACGTGCTCACCGCGGGCACGGCCGAATCCGCACCCCGGGCAGTGATACATCACATCCGCACGTCACAGCGGTCGCAGGCCACGACGCCAACACTCCGAGTGCCAGTGACGGCGACCATCAACACCCTGAGGGAGGCCAAAAAGGTGCCTCTTCAGGCCACGCAACGATATGGGCGCTGCCCTGCGGAATCGGACGCAGGCAAGCCGGGCATGTATATTCCTTGGCCGCGCTGGGAAGACGACGCACCTGATAGTCCAGCCCGTCCGGTCCTCGCTCCGTACGCGGCACGGAGGCGAGGCGGTCCATCTGCAATGGACGCGCCTCGCCCCACGGTCGTTTCTTGCTTCGTTTGCCTCTCACGCAACCACAGTGCCACGTCGCCAGACGCGGCGCACGGCGAGGTCGCCATCGACCTCGACGATGTCAGCCTTCTTCCCAGGCGCGAGTGAACCAATCGTATCGTCGCCCAGGATCGTGGCGCCTGCACGGAGGCCATGTACACGGCGTCGACAAGCGGGATCCCGCCCTTGGTAACAGCAACGCGCACGCAGTCCATGAGGTGCGCTGTGCCACCGGCGATGGCATTGCCCTGAGCCAGGCGGGCAACTCCATCCTTGACGATGACGTCCTGGGGGCCGAGCGTGTACTCGCCGTCGGCCATTCCAGCGGCCGCCATCGCGTCGGTGATGAGGACGACGTGCTCGCGGCCGACCAGCTCGTACACGTCACGCACGAGCGTGGGGTCGACGTGGATGGAGTCGCAGATCAGCTCGGCGACGGCGCCGCCGCGCGCGGCGTCCGAGAGGAATTCGGCGATCGGGCCGGTGTCGCGGTGGTGCAGTGGGCGCATGCCGTTGAACAGGTGCGTGATCGTCGCACGGGGGCCTCGCTTGGTCTCCGTCTGCGCGAAATGCTCACGCGAGTATGCCAGAGCCTCGCGCGCCTTTACCGAGTTGGAATCCGTGTGGCCCCAGGAAGGTACCGCTCCCCCATCGATGAGGGCCTCGGCAACCGATCCGGGACCGTAGGCGTTGGGCTTCTCAGGGGCCAGCGTCATCGACAGCGCGTAGCCCTGGCAATCGTCAATCAGAGTGCGAGTCAGGTCGGCGTCGGGATCAACGATGTAGGTTGGGTCCTGAGCACCGCAGCGCTCATATGAGAAACGAACGGCCCCTCAAAGTGGATACCGGCGAGTTCGTCGGCCTTGGCCAGCTCGGCCAGGGTCTTCGCACGCGCACGCAGCACCTCGGCGGAGGCGGTCACGCAGGACGCGACCAGGGAGGTCGTGCCGTGACGGCGATGCTCGAGGACAGCAACAAGAGCAGCCTCGGCGGTCTCGGCGTTGGGGAAGGACTCTCCACCGCCACCGTGGCAGTGCACATCGACGAGGCCGGGCAGATAGGTCGAATCACTGGCCTCGGGCACTTCGCCCTCATAGTCAGAAACGGGACACACACGGGTAATAGTCGCGCCGTCGAACTCAATAATTCCGTCTTCCACGACGGAGTTTTCCAGAACCAGACGGCCACGCAGCACAGAAATAGTCATACACACATTGTGGCACACATGACACTTTAGTGCTGCGTCTCGGACAACCATTTCTCCCAGTCGCCGAACGCCCGTCGCGCCGATTCCTCATAGGTCCCGCAGCCGTTGGCAGTCACAACCTGGCTGCCGGGGGCGCGCACTGCGACTAGGTGACCATTCGCAACCGCAATCGGACGAAACATGCCATTCTTTGCCGGGCAGATCAGGGCCTCCCCTGCCTCATCCGTCAGGCAGGATCGATCCTTGTATCCCACGTGCAGCTCATCGAACGACGGCAGAGCGAGCATGGCTTCGGCCTCGTTACGGCAGTCCGCGACGAGGTCAGCAAGGTCAGCGCGAGCCAGGCCACCTTCAAACTCCGCGATGGGCAAGCCGATGCTGCTCCCCGCCTCGCGTGCCCCGGCCATCGCCCGACGCGCCTGTGTGAGAGTCAACCCGGTCCACCTGGCCAGGTCCGCCTCGTCAATAGGACCGTGCCCCCAGGCGTAACGCGCGGCCAAACCGCGAGGGCTTCGTCATGTCCGCTTTCACCCTGCGCGACGCCCGGTGCACCAGGCAGCCCTCGCGCATCAACCATGAGATGCTCCCCCGCGCGCAGAGGACCTGCGGCGAGCACCCCGTCCAGGTGCAGGCGCATGACGAGATGGCGGCGCCGCAGACCCGCCTGTGAGGACGACGCCGTCACAGTGTCGATGCCGCTGTTCTCCCACGCCTCGACGAGCTCAACGCGGCTCACTCCCCCCGGGCGAGGTCTCCAGCAGGTCACACGCAACCTGAGCCGCGCACTCGACGATCGCATCCGACAGGCCCAGAGAAGACGCCTGGCGTTCCCACGCTGCACGCCGATGGCGCAGCAGGCGCCGCAGCCAGTGGTGGTCGCGCCCGCTCGTCACGTGCACCGTCCCGCGCATCGGCCACGACCGAACGAGGGCACCCGAGTCGAACGCGGCGCTGATCTGCGCCCGTGGCACGCCCACGCAGCGCACGCCGATCGCCCACGGGATCGCGCTCGCCTGCTGGCCTTGCAGTGCCAGGAGATTCTCCACGGCATCCAGCGGCGAGCGCGCCGCGGTCGCTGAAACGAGACCCTGGGCGACAATTCGCCCAAGGCTCGCGCGCCGGGACAACGTCATCAGAACAGGCGAGACTCGGGGTCATCCACCCCGCGCATCGCGTCGTAGTCGAGGACCACGCAGCGAATCCCACGGTCCTCAGCCAGAGTGCGCGCCTGCTTCGTGATCTCCTGGGCTGCGAAAATACCGGTCACATCGCCGAGGAGCGCATCGCGCCCCAGCAGCGACAGGTAGCGCGTGAGCTGCTCGACACCGTCAATACCGCCGCGGCGCTTAACCTCGATCGCCACGTGGTTGCCATCCGCGTCGCGCACCATCAGGTCCACCGGGCCCACAGGGGTGGGAAACTCGCGGCGCACCAGCTCCCAGCCCTCGCCAAGAATCTGGGGCACCTGCTCCGCAAGAAGCTCCTGCAGGTGCGCCTCCACACCGTCCTTGACGAGGCCCGGGTCGACGCCCAGGTCCTCGGTCACGTCCGCGATAATCTCGTGGATACGAATGATGAGCTTGTCATCGGTCTTATCGGCCTGAACCGTCCAGACCTGCTCGACGCCTTCTTCGTCGTCGCCGGGCTCGCCCATAGAGACCGTACACGGCGCCGTCATCCAGTTCAGCGGCTTGTATGAGCCGCCCTCGGAGTGGATGAGAACCGACCCGTCACCCTTAAGCATGATGACGCGCTTGGCCGGATCCAGGTGGGCACTCAGCCGACCGGAGTAATCAACGGTGCAGGAAGCAATAACAATACGCACCCCGCGAGCTTACCAATCCTGCTCACACGAGGCGCGGAGGACCAGACTCCACCCAGGAGACCAATCCGTTATATGTCAGGCGTTCCACGGCAACCTCGTAACGATGCTCACCATACGCCAGGCGCACCTCGACCACTGACCCGTCAGCCGAGTGCGCAATCGGAGCCGAGACCTCCATGCCCCGACGCGGGATCGAATAGACCGGCTTGAAGCTCAGTCCCACGAGGCGATACCAGGACAGTTCCTCGACGCCGTACACGCCGATACCAGCCGTCCACCCCGCATGCACGTCCGGACGCGACCAACACCGAAACGCCCCCAAACGCGAAACGATCCTGCGGGCGCGCACATTCATGTACGCCCACAGGATCGCCCCGACACACGCGAGGAGAACCACACACCAGATCACGATCATCATCAGGCTCATGAGGTCCTCCTCGCGTAGCGTCGAATTACTGTTCTGTCACTGTAGCGTGATCAGCCACGACCGTGACGAAATCCGAGTCGACTGAGGCAAATCCCCCACTGACCTCGAAAGACATGACCTCGGAGGCGCACGTCACCGTCACGGTACCCTCGCCCATCTGGGCGAGCAGCGGCTGGCGACCGGGCAGAACGCCCAGGCTTCCATCCACCGTCGGCACCTGAACAGAGAGCGCCGCACCGTGCCACAGTCGTCCCTCGTGGGAGACGACCTCGACCTGCAAGGACTTACCCGATGCCATCAGGCTTCCTTGGCCAGCTCGTGAGCGTTACGCTCCAGGTCGTCGATGCCACCGCAGTTGTAGAAGGCCTGCTCCGGAACATCGTCGTAGTGGCCCTCGGCAATGCGCTTGAACGCCTCGATGGTCTCCGACAGCGGCACGGTCGAGCCGGGCACGCCCGTGAACTTCTCAGCCATGTACATGTTCTGCGAGAGGAACTGCTCAATGCGGCGCGCACGCGCGACCGTCACCTTGTCGTCCTCGCTCAGCTCGTCGACACCGAGGATGGCGATGATGTCCTGCAGCTCCTTGTTCTTCTGCAGAATAGCCTTGACGTGCGTGGCGACGTCGTAGTGCTCGCGGCCCACGAGGGCCGGGTCGAGGATACGCGAGGTCGAGGCCAGCGGATCCACGGCGGGGTAAATACCCTTGGCCGCAATCTCGCGGGAAAGCTCGGTCGTCGCGTCCAGGTGAGCGAAGGTCGTCGCCGGAGCCGGGTCGGTGTAGTCGTCGGCGGGAACGTAGATCGCCTGCAGCGAGGTGATCGAGTGGCCGCCAGCCGAGGTGATGCGCTCCTGAAGCAGACCCATCTCATCGGCCAGGTTGGGCTGGTAACCCACGGCGGAGGGCATGCGGCCCAGCAGCGTGGAGACCTCGGAACCCGCCTGGGTGAAACGGAAGATGTTGTCGATGAACAGCAGGACGTCCTGGTGCTGAACATCGCGGAAGTACTCCGCCATGGTCAGGCCCGTCAGGGCGATGCGCAGACGCGTGCCCGGCGGCTCGTCCATCTGGCCGAAGACGAGGGCGGTCTTATCGAAGACGCCCGCCTCTTCCATTTCGCCGATCAGATCGTTGCCTTCACGGGTGCGCTCTCCGACGCCGGCGAACACGGAGACGCCGCCGTGGTCCTGAGCCACGCGCTGAATCATCTCCTGGATGAGGACGGTCTTGCCGACGCCCGCGCCACCGAAGAGGCCGATCTTGCCACCCTGCACGTAGGGGGTCAGCAGGTCGATGACCTTGATGCCGGTCTCGAACATCTTGGTGCGCGCCTCGAGCTGATCGAAGGCCGGGGGCTGGCGGTGGATCGGCCAACGCTCCTTTGACGTCAAGGGTCTCGCCCTCTTCGAGGTTGAGGACATCGCCGGTCACGTTGAACACGTGGCCCTTGGTGACGTCACCGACGGGGACGGAGATCGGTGCACCGGTGTCCGTAACGGGTGCGCCACGAACGAGGCCGTCGGTCGGCTTCAGCGCGATCGTACGCACGAGGTTATCGCCCAGGTGCTGGGCAACCTCAAGCGTCATCGTGAAGGACGACTCACCCTCACCCTGACCGGCAAGGTTCACCTCGACGGTCAGCGCGTTGTACAGCGGCGGGATGCGGTCCGGGGGAAACTCAACGTCGACGACAGGGCCGACGACGCGGGCGACGCGTCCCTCGGCAATTGCTTGGGTATCAGTCATAGTGTTACTCCGTGTCTCGAAGGGCTTAGCTCGCGCCCAGAGCGTCGGCCCCGCCCACGATTTCGGTAATTTCCTGGGTGATTTCCGCCTGGCGGGCCGAGTTCGCCAGACGCGTGTACTTGGTGATGAGTTCCTGCGCGTTGTCCGTCGCCGTATGCATGGCGCGTTGACGCGATGCGAGCTCGGACGCTGCGGACTGGAGCAGCACGTTGTGGATGCGCGCCTCCACGTAAAGAGGCAGGAGCGTATCGAGCACGGCCTGGGCCGACGGAATGAACTCGTACTCGGGCTGAGCCGATGCAGGGTCGTCCGCGAAGCCACGCTCAGTCGTGCGTTCCTCGTCCGATTCGGGGGCATCCACAACCGTCAGCGGGAGCATCTGGCGCACTTCGGGCACCTGGCTCATGACGGTCTTGAAACGCGTGTAGACGAGATGCAGCGCACCGACGCCCGTGTCAGGATCGGGGTCCATGAAGCGCTCGAGCAGCACCTGCGCCATCTCGCGTGCAGTGTCGGGAGAGGGCGAGTCAGACTCGCCTTCCCACTCCCGCTCAATGGTGACACCGCGGAAGCGGAAGTACGCCGACGCCCTGCGTCCAAAGGTATAGAGAACGGGCTCGTAGCCATCCTCACGCAGGTCCGCGATCAGCTTCTCCGACTCACGCAGGATGGTCGCTGAGTAGGCTCCGGCCATACCGCGATCCGATGCCACAACCAGGACGGCGACACGACTCGTGTCCTCACGTTCCTCGGTCAGCGGGTGGTCGAGATCCGTGTGGACCGCAACCGCCGCGACCGCCTGGGTCAGGGCCTTCTCGTAGGGCCCGCCTCAGTGGCAGCGCGCCGCGCCGCACCAATGCGAGACGCAGCGATCATCTCCATGGCGCGGAAGACCTTCGCGAGCGTCGTCGTCGAGGCGATACGCTGCTTGTAGATCCTCTGCTGTCCGCCCATCGCTTAGGCCTTCTCGTTCGTGCGACCGCGCGAGATCTCCTCGCGGGTGCGCTCAGCCACGACCTCGCCATCCTCCAGGTCTGCAGCGCCACGCCCGGCGCTGATCCACTGGTGATGGAACTCCTCGACGGCGTTCTTGAGCGCTTCCTCCGTCTCGGAGGTCAGGTCGCCGGTCGCCGCGATCGTGTCGAGCACGGTCGAGTTCGCGTGCAGGTGGTCGAGCAGGCCGCGTTCGAAGCGCAGGACGTCCTCGACCTCGATGTCATCGAGGTAGCCCTTGGTGCCCATCCAAATCGACGCAACCTGATCCTCCATCGCGTACGGGGTGGACTGGGGCTGCTTGAGCAGCTCCATCAGGCGTTCACCACGCGTCAGCTGACGGCGCGTCGCCGCATCCAGGTCGGAGGCGAACATCGCGAAGGCGGCCATGGAGCGGTACTGCGCGAGCGTCAGCTTGAGCGTACCGGCGACCTTCTTCATCGCCTTGGGCTGGGCGGCACCACCGACACGGGACACGGAGATACCCACGTCGACGGCAGGACGCTGGTTCGAGTTGAACAGGTCGGACTGCAGGAAGATCTGGCCGTCGGTGATCGAAATAACGTTCGTCGGAATGTAGGCCGACACGTCGTTCGCCTTGGTCTCGATGATCGGCAGGCCGGTCATCGAACCGCCACCCAGGGCGTCGGAAAGCTTTGCACAACGCTCGAGCAGACGCGAGTGCAAGTAGAAGACGTCACCGGGGTAGGCTTCGCGGCCCGGCGGGCGACGCAGCAGCAGCGACACCGCACGGTAGGCCTCGGCCTGCTTGGACAGATCGTCGAAGACGATGAGGACGTGCTTGCCCTGGTACATCCAGTGCTGGCCGATGGCGGAACCCGTGTAGGGAGCCATGTACTTGTAGCCTGCGGGATCCGAGGCCGGGGAGGCGACGATGGTCGTGTACTCCATGGCGCCGGCATCCTCCAGCGTGGAACGCACGGAGGCGATGGTCGAACCCTTCTGACCGATCGCCACGTAGATGCAGCGAACCTGCTTATTCGGGTCGCCGCTCTTCCAGTTGTCGCGCTGGTTAAGGATCGTGTCGAGCGCGATCGCCGTCTTACCGGTCTTGCGGTCGCCGATGATCAGCTGACGCTGGCCACGGCCAACCGGGATCATCGAGTCGATGGCCTTCAGGCCGGTGGCGAGGGGCTCGTGCACGCTCTTACGTGCCATGACGCCGGGGGCCTGCAGTTCGAGTGCACGACGCCCATCCAGGTCCGTGATATCACCGAGGCCGTCAATCGGGCGGCCGAGGGGGTCGACCGTGCGGCCGAGGTAGCCGTCACCGACGGGGACCGAGAGAACTTCGCCCGTGCGGTGCACGACCTGGCCCTCTTCAATACCGCCGAAGTCACCGAGGACGACGGCGCCGATCTCGCGCTGGTCGAGGTTCATGGCCAGGCCCAGCGTCCCGTCCTCGAAACGCAGCAGCTCGTTCGCCATGGTGCCGGGCAGGCCCTCGACGTGCGCGATACCATCGGCCGTTTCGATGACGTGACCCACCTCTTCGGTGGCCACGTCCGCCGGACGGTAGGACTCCATAAAGGAGTCCAGTGCTCCGCGGATTTCCTCCGGGGAGATGCTGAGGTCAGCCATGAGGATTCCTAACTAAGAAAAGAAATTGTGTGTGTATGAGAGGTACTAGCTGGCGATCGCGGTACGCGCTGCGGCGATACGAGTGGCCAGCGAGGCGTCAATCGCGCTCATGCCCGCGCGCAGGCGGAACCCACCAATGACCTCGGGATCAATCGAGATCGCCAGGTCAACGGCAGTGCCGTAGCGCTTCGAAAGGATGGCGCGCAGACGCTCAACCTGGGCGTCACTCATCGGCGCGGCCGTAGCAACCGTGACGAAGAGTCGGTCCTGCATGGTGGCAGCCCACTGGGCGTAACGACGCAGGTTGTGGAGAAGACGACCGTGGTTCGAGCGACCGACCGCACGGCGCAGCAGGCGCATCGTCCAGACGCTGACCCGCTGACCGAAGAGCTTGGTGGCGATATCCCCACGCTCATGGGAGTTGCCCTTGGCCGTATCCGACAGACGAACACGCACCTCGCGGTGGTGCGCCAGGAAATAACGAACCTGGAACAGCTCCTCACGGACCTGATCGAGGGCGCCGTGGGAACCCGCCGCGTTGAGCACACCGAGAATGCCGAGCACTTCAAGCGCGTCGGCGACGTCGGCCGGATGGCGCCAGTGGTCCGCAACAACAGCATTGACGACGGACATCGTCGCCTGCGTGACGTGGGAGCCGAACGCGTCGGACACCAGGCCCTGCTTATCTGCGACCGACCGCGCCGGGTCGGTCACTGCACGCGCGAGACGAGTGTTCTCCTTGAACAGGTCGGCCAGACCGAAAAAATCCTCGGCCACCCGCATTGCGTCGGTACCGGGTACGGCAAGCGCCGCCGCCAGGTCCTTCGCAAAGGGGACGGACTCGATCGTGCGCATCTGTGTCATCGCTTCTCCTCAACCAGCGCGGAGTCGGCCTCGAGCTCGTCAAGGAAGCGATCAACCACGCGGGAGGTCAGCGCCGTGTCGGTCAGCTGCTCGCCAATGATCTTCTCTGCCAGCTCAGAGGCGAGAAGGCCCACCTCGGAGCGCAGGGAGATCTGCGCGGCCTGCTTTTCAGCGAGGATCTGACGCTGGGAGGCCTCGACGATACGGTTAGCTTCGCTGGTTGCCTCGTGACGGGCGGCGGCCACAAATAGCCTTCGCTTCGTCGTTGGCGCGCTCACGGATGGTGTGCGCCTGCGCGTGCGCCTCACGAATGATCTCCTCGCGCTCGCGCGCAGCGGCGGCCTGATCGGCCTTCGCTTGCTCGGCGGCGCCGAGGCCCTCCTCGATCTTTGCAGCACGCTCGTCCATCGTCTGGTAGATGCGAGGCAGCGCGTAGCGTCCGACGAGAAGCAGGACGATAAGCAGAACGACAGCCGACCAGAAAATCTCATACAGCGGCGGCAGGATGACGGCGAGGCCGCCGACCTCCTGGTCCGCAGCGGCGACAATCTGGTGCATGGCGATCACTTAACGATGAGCGGCAGAACGAAGCCGATGAGGCCGAGGGCCTCAACCATGCCGGCGCCGATGATCATGTTGGTGAAGAGACGGCCAGCAACCTCGGGCTGACGGGCGGTCGCTTCCTGGGTCTTGCCGACCATGAGGCCGATACCGAGGCCGGGGCCCAGGGTGGCGAGGCCGTAGCCGATGTAGGCGAATGCTGCGGTTCCCATAGTGGTTTCCTTCTGTTAGTAACGCCGGGTGGCGTTGGGGGTCAGTGATGTTCGACGGAAAGCTTGATGTACACGGTCGACAGGATCGTGAAGATGTATGCCTGGAGGAAGGCCACGAAGACCTCGAAGCCGGTCATCACGAACATGGCGGCTCCGGTCAGCGCGGAGGCGGCAGATAGGGCAGAGAGTTCGTGGAGCAGAATTGCCGTCCCAAAGTAGGTCATGCCGAGCAGCAGGTGTCCGGAGATCATGTTGCACAGGAGTCGCAGCGTGAGCGTGACGGGGCGAACAATGAAGTTCGACAGGAACTCGATCGGCGTGATCAGGAGGTACATGGGAACGGGCAGCCCGGGCGGGAAGAGCTGGGATGCGAAGAAGCCGCCAACTCCCTGCTTGCCAATGCCCGCACCGATGAAGGTGACGTATGTGATGAGCGCGAAGACCATCGGAACGGCGACCACCGACGAGGCGGCGATGTTGATGCCGGGGATGATGCCCGCGATGTTCATGGACAGGACACCGAAGAAGAGGAAACCGATGAAGCCGGAGAACTTGCGGCCCGTCTTCGGGCCCAGCATGTCGAGGGCGACGTTGTCGCGGATGTAGCCTGCGATGGCCTCGACGGCCATCTGTCCGCGGGTCGGGACCAGCTTGGGATTGCGCGCGACGAGGACGAGAACCACACACACGAGCAGACCCATGATGACGCGGGCAAGCGTCAGTCGGTTGAATTCGAAGATTGTTCCCTCGCCGAAGATGACGGTCGGGAAGAAGTCCTCGAGAGCCGGCTGGTGAGGGTGCTGCGTGAACGCCGGGTAGGCGGTCAGGGCGATGACGATGAGGAGGATCGCGAGGCTCACCCAATACCAGCGCGGCTTGGACGCGGTGCGGCGAGCAGGCGCGTGATCGGACACGGAATGTGCCTCCTTCATCTCAACTCCATTGGTTTGTGTCTGCTGCCAGGGCAACTTGATCCATTCTACACAGAGATGGGAGTCTCAGGCGCGCGCAAGGGTTACTCAGTGTCGCTCGGTGCGTCGACGTTCATCGTCCGCTTGCGCATCATGGCCACCATCTCGACGCTGGAGGACACGATAATCGCAATGATTGTCGCGATTGCGGCGATGCGCACATCGATCCCAGCGCGCGTGGGACGTACAGACCGAGGGCGAGAAGTCCGATCTTCGCCGCGTACCCGCCACTGACCCATCCGAGGAAATGGGAGGGTGAACGTAGCGCGTGGGAGGTGAAAAACCACTGCGCAGCACAGATAATGACGATCATGAGGACGGCGAGCAGGTAGCTCATGCGGAAAGCTCCTCGTGGGCGGTGTCTTCCTTGGGAAACTCTCGGGTCGTCACGGCCACGCCAACCGCCGCCGCGACGACAGCGACAAAGGCGACGCTCCACCATTCGAAGACGAGGAGACCGACGGCCGGCACGCAGACGATGGCGGTCCACATCCACAGGATCGCGACGACTCCGCGGTGGGAGTGCCCAGCAACGAGCAGGCGATCATGGAAGTGCGAGCGGTCTGCGACGAATGGGCTTTTCCCACGGCTCATGCGCCGGATCGAGGTGACGACCAGGTCGAGGACCGGCATGAAAATGACGGACAGCGGCAAGATGAGGGGCAGCGCGGACACAATCATCTGTTGGCGGCCCAGCAGCGTCGGATCGATCTTGCCGGTGACAATGATGCCGGCGCTGGCCAGGACGAGTCCCATGGTCTCCGCTCCCCCGCCCATCATGATCGAGGAAGGGTGGAAGTTGAACCAGAGGAAGCCCGCGCACACGCCGAGCAACGCGATCACGATGAGGCTTGCAGTCGTCGCGTAGGAAGCCGCTCCCATCAGTCTGGTGATGATGTAGGAGTAGACGAAGAAAGATCCCGCGCCGATCGCAATCATGCCCGCTGCCAGGCCGTCGAGACCGTCGATAAAGTTGACGGCGTTCATGATGCCGACGATGAAGAAGACGGAGACGAAGAGCCACAGGCGCGAGGAACCGAGCGTGATACCGAAGATCGGGAAGGACGCGAGTTGGACGCCTCCGAAGGCCATACCGCCGGCGATCAGCACCTGGCCACCGAGCTTAGCCATCCAGTCCAATTCGATAATGTCGTCAATGATGCCGAGGATGCACATGGCGGCGGCGCCGGCCATGACGGCCCATGGGACTGTTGTCGTAAACAGGGGTGCCATGTAGGGGATGCGTGAGCGACCAGCATGGTCACGATCAACGCGATGGTCATGGCGACACCGCCCAGGCGCGGGATCGGTGTCTTTTGAAGGTCGCGGCCGCGCAGAGGGGGCAGGATGTTGAAGCGCAGACACGTCCAGCGAACGACCGGGGTGAGCAGAATCGTCAGAGCCATCGCAATGGCACCGAGCAGGAGGTAGACCTTCACGAAGCGCTCCCCTGCACGGGTGCGATAGCGACGCCGGCACCAGCGCTCAGGTCATCCAGCGAGATCGTTCCCAGCCGCAACGCGCGCGGTGCGTCGTGGGCAAAGTCCACGATCGACGAGGCCGTGGATCCCTCGGTGGGTCCGCCGTCAAGGTAGGCGGCAACGCGTGCACCGAAATACCCGATGGCCGCCTCCACGGACGTCGCCGGAGGTTGCCCTGTCAGGTTCGCTGACGTCACGGCCATGGGCCCGAAGTCGCGCAGCAGTCGCAGGAGCGCGCCTTGGTTCGGCATGCGCACGCCGATCGTTCCGCCGGTCTCACCGAGATCCCACCCGAGGTCGGGGCGGGCTCGCAGAATGAGTGTGAGTCCGCCGGGCCAGAAGGCACGCGCGAGCGTGCGGGCGGCATCGGGAACATCGACGCACAGCGAGTCGATAGCTTCGACGGATGCAACGAGAACGGGGGGTGGCATCTGCCGTCCGCGTCCTTTCGCAGCCAGCACCGCGGCGACGGCCTCGGGATTCGCGGCGTCAGCTCCGATGCCGTACACGGTGTCCGTGGGAACGACGAGGAGGTTCCCGTCGCGCAGTTCCTGCTGGGCGCGCGCCAGGTCGGCCTCGCTCAGTGAGGGGGCTGCGCTCAGGATCGTCTCAGTGCTCATCGTTGTCATTGTGTCACGGTTGCGGTGGGCTTCGTCGAACGGGGCGCGCGAGCACGCAGGAAGCGCGAGCGTCCCACCAGGTCAGGCAACGTCTCCACGTCGACAAATCCAGCTGAGCGAGCGGCGTCGCGCAACGCCGCATCCTGGCTCGGAGAATGCTCCATCAGCAGCGTGCCGCCGGGACGTAGCAGGGTTCGGGCGCGACGAATGATACGCACGGGAATCGCCGTACCGTCCGAGCTACCGCCGTACAGGGCGACGTGAGGATCAGCGCTCGCCTCAGGCTGAGTCGGCATCTCGTCCGTCGGCACGTAGGGCGGGTTCGTCACGACGACGTCAACCATCGCGTCAAGGTGGGACAGGGTTGCGCGCGCCGTGGCATCTGCACGCTCGAGATGTACGCTGCGCGCTCCGACGAGATCCCGGTTTCGGCACGCCAGGGCGAAAGGATCCGCTTCCTTCTCAACCGCCCACACCTCGGTGCATGCTGCCTCCAGGGCGACGGCGAACGCGATGGCACCCGATCCCGTACACAAATCGACCACGCGTGCCTCTCCGCGCTCACGCACGATCGCCCCGGCCTCGTCGATGGCGAGACCGGCGAGAACTTCGGTCTCGGGACGCACGATGAACACGCCGGGCACCGACTGAAGCGTGAGCGAGCGAAAGAACATGCGACCGGTGACGTGCTGGAGCGGGATACGCAGGGCCCGCTCCCCCACCCCGGAGCGCAATTTCTCGGCCTGTTCCTCGTTCAACTGCGTCGGCAAGTCCCACTGGGACGAGGCGTCGCACGCCCACTCCAGCAGCTCGCGCACGTCCGCGTCGACGGATTCAATCCCGGCAGCGCTCAGGCGCTCCCGAGCCCAGGATCGGGCCTCGTTCAAGGGCCATTCGCTCACGTCGCCTCCCGTCATGACTGCGCGGCAGCGGCCCAAGCGCTCTGCCTCATCAGCTTCCTGCAGCGAAGCGATAACGGCATCGAGCGCACCCGACAGGACCGCGTCAAGGTTGTGCGCCTTAAAGCCCGTGCGATGATCCGCGATCCGGTTCTCCGGGAAGTTATAGGTGCGGATACGCTCCGAGCGGTCCACGGTGCGCACCTGGGAGAGGCGCTGAGCCGAGGCCTCGGCCTCTTTCTTCGCTCGCGCCTCCGCCGCCAGGCGCGATGCAAGCACACGCAGGGCCGCTTCTTTGTTCTGCAGCTGCGATTTCATTCTGCATCGACACGACGATGCCGGAGGGCAAGTGGGTGATACGAACGGCCGAATCCGTTGTGTTCACGGACTGCCCGCCGGGGCCGCTCGACCGATACACGTCGATACGCAGGTCGTTCGGGTCGATGACGATCTCCTCGTCATCCTCGATCTCCGGCATCACGAACACGCCGACGGCACTCGTGTGAATGCGCCCCTGGGACTCGGTCACGGGAACGCGCTGCACGCGGTGCACGCCGCCCTCATACTTCAGGTGAGCCCACACGCCCTCATCGGGGGCAGGCGTGCCCTTCGCGCGGATCGCCAGGGTGATGTCTTTGAAGCCGCCGAGCTCCGTATGGGTCGCGCTCATCTCGGTGACGCTCCAACCGTGAGCCTCGGCGTAGCGACCGTACATGCGCGCCAGATCGGATGCGAAGAGCGCGGACTCTTCGCCGCCCTCACCGGCCTTGATCTCAAGAATGACATCCATCGCGTCCTCAGGATCACGAGGGGCCAGAATCTTCACGAGGGCCTCGTGGGCAGCCGTTTCCTCTTCTTCGAGGGCGGGAATCTCGTCGGCGAAGGACCGGTCTTCGGCCGCGAGCTCACGGGCAGCCTCAAGATCTCCCGAGGCAGCAGCGAGCCGATCTGCGGCGGCCTTCACGCGACCAAGTTCGGCGTAGCGGCGTCCCACGCGGCGCATCAGCTGCGGGTCCGCCAACGTCTGGGGATCCGCCATCTGTGCCTCGACCTGCTCGTATTCCTCCAGCAGCGGGCCAAGGGCGCCGAGCTCGTCCGTCGCAGCCACTATTCACCACATCCTTCGATCCGTACAGTTGACAAAGCGGCGGCGCCGTCGGCCATCAGGCCAACGACACCGCCGTTGAGCTAGCTGCTCACCCTCACTTGGAGGGGCGCACGCGCTTGCCGTAGCGAGCCTCGAACTTGGCGACGCGGCCGCCGGTGTCGAGGATCTTCTGCTTGCCCGTGTAGAACGGGTGGCAGGCCGAGCACACGTCCACGCGCATCTCACCGGAGGTGATGGTGGAACGGGTGTGGAACTTGTTGCCGCACGTGCAGGTCACGACGGTGTCCACGTATTCGGGGTGAATACCCTTCTTCATGGAGTTTCTCCTGGATCGTTTGGTGCCCCGGGTCCGGACATGCAGCGTCCCCCACATCTGGCGAGGGCTCGCCCTCCAGCGCGCTAGCAGCGCCTGGGGCATGCCGGTGAACCGGTAAGCCGACAGGACATTATCGCACACGCACCCATCCCCTTCAACGAAGAAAGGAAGCAACACACGTGAGATCCGCTATGGGCGCACATCAACGAACGCCACTGTCCGTCCATTAGAAGGACGAGGAGGAACCGGAGCCCGAGAAACCACCCGAAGAGGAACCGTAGTTCGCGCTCGACGTGCTCGACGAGGTAGTGCCGCTAGAGATCACATATTCGTCGAGATACAGGGGCCTCACGTAGATGTAGCTGTCGTAGTCTTTGAAACGACTCGACGTGTTGGCCCGGTATGTCGCGAGGTTAACACCGGCGGAATTCGCGGTCAGTCGAATCGTCGACGCCGGGTTGTACTCGTGCGTGGCTCCCTGGCTGAGGTAGGAGCCTTTGTAGAACATCTCGGCTGCATTCACGAGTTCGGTCGGTGGGCTCTGCCACCTCGCGTAACGTAGTCTCCCCTCCGTCGAGGAATCGAGCGCTAGCGCACTCGTCACCACGTCCGCCAGGCGCGTGCGGCTCTCATTCGCGATTCGGTCGAGTTCTTCGAGAGCCTGAGCCGGGGTGACCTCGGCGCGCTCGAGACGGGTGCCGAGGCCGAGCAGCAGCGCACGTTGCTCATTCGTCCACTGGAACAGCGACTTGGTGGCCCCGTGCACCTTGGGGTTCTTCACGTGGTCGCGCACCGTGACCCCGACGTTATCGACTGCTTGCAGATCCTCGAAGATCGGACCAACCTCGTTGTCCCAGATGGCGCGCCAGCCGGGCCTCAGCGCGAAGAAATCACCTGCCGCCATAATCGCATGGTCCGCGTCCGCTAGTGCGTGCAGATCCTCAAGGATCTCATCCGTCTCGTCCGACGCCTGCGCGCTCAGCGTCCCCAGGAAATGCGTTGATTGCGTCTGCGCAATCCGCTCCCGAACCCTCTCGTATTCGGCGCGCGCAGATTCGTAGCGTGCGGACAGACCGCTCGTGTAGTCCCCGGCTTCGAGGAGAGCGACGAACGCGCGCTCGACCTCGCCGCGGCGCCTCTCCAAAGCCTGCCACTCCTCGGCCACCTTGTTCGCGTTCTCGCGCGTCTTACGGTGCAGGCTGTTTCCGCGCGCGAGAATGCCGATTCCCGCGAGGGTGGCAAGCGCACCCTTCCAGTCGGGCCACACCGGCCGGTTCTCCAGGCTCATCCCGGCCTCGTTGGGCATGATGGACGCCGCCGTGCTGACCGCCGCGACCACACCTTGGCTCCAGCGCCCCTCGCGGAAATCATCCTTCGCGGCGTCCTGAATCTCGCTCTGGATCGACAGCGTCGGGGCGATGTCCTCACCGAAGTAGGTGCCGACCTGCCGGTGCGTGGGAGACACCGCGAGGATGAAGTAGCCGTCGGCCCATTTGTAGCCGTTGCGCGCAATCCACTCAGGATGCTTCGCACGCGCATACTTCAGGGTCGCCTCGTCCAAGTTGTCATCCGTCAGGTTGTCTGTGGACAGGACGACGAGGTGGATGGGGCGCAGGAAGCCGATCCCCTCCAGTGCGACGCTGAGCGGGCGGCCGTCGACGCTCTGGAAGCTGCTGGTTTCGTCGCGGATCTCCACAACGGGTGAGACGAGGCTCGTCGCCGAAGCAGTCGGCTGCGAGTATTCGTATGCTGCCACCGCCAACCAAGCGGGCGTGAAGAGGACCAGAATAGCCCCCAGCACGATACGCAGGAGACCGCGGACATCCAGCCGAGTATTCCGGGAATTCTGGCTCGTGGGATCTGAGTTCATTGCATCGCTCATCGAAGACGTCATACCTTCACTCTGACATGACGGTCAGGCTCACGCACGGTGGCACCAGCATTTTCGAGACGCAGCAACGGCGCAACCGGCCCCCACCACCCACTCAGTCCGAGGATGAGCCGTCGCCTGCCGCATCCACGTCGCCAGTCACGTATCGATCAAGATACATCGGCAATAGATAGATGGATGCGCAGCCAGCCGTCAGGACACCGGTCGCCGGGGCTGGCAGCCCGTTCAGGTCGACGCCTGCGGAGTTTGCAATCAGTCGGATCGTGGCTGCCGGATTGTACTCGACGTCAGTGTCTGCGTCCTCGCTCCAGTAGGCCCCGTCGTACTCGGCGTTAGCCGCGGTCAGGCTGATTCCCGTGCCCTTCCACCGCGCGTAGCGTGCGCGTCCCTGCGACGAGGCATCGGTGGCGAGAGTCGCCTCGATGAGCTCGGCGGTGCGCGCTCGCGCCTCGTTGGCTATCCGGTCGAGTTCTTCCAGCGCCTGGGCAGGACCGAGCTGCCTGCCCTCGAGGCGTTCTCCCAGGCTGATCACCGTGTCCTTGTCATCCCCCAGATGTTCTCGGAACGCCTCAATGTCCGTCAGGATGTGCGGATCCGTGCAGATTGCTTCGAGGCTGTCTGCGACGTCATCGAGGACGTCCAAGTCTGCGATGATCGGGCCAATCTCGTTGTTCCACACATCGCGCCAGCCGGGCGCTAGGTCAAACAAGTCGCGCGCCGCCATGATCGCGGTATCCGCATCCGCCAGGCCGGCCATCTGCGCAAGGATCTCATCCTCTGCCCCTCCCGATGCCTCGCTGAGCGATGCGAAGAAACCGGGCGACCTGTACTCCTCGATTCGAGCGCCAACCCTGACGCGTTCGGCTCGGGCACACTCATAGCGGGCCATGAGCCCGCTCTCTCTCGTAGTGCCCGGCGCCGCCGAGCGCGGAGAACACGCGCTCAACCTGCGCCCGCTGCTGTTCCAAGGATGCCCACGTCTGCGCGATCGTCGTCATTTTCCGACGCCTCGAGCGCCGACAACTGACCCCTCCCCACAGCACACCGATTCCGCACAGCGCCATGACCCAGCCGCTCCAATTCGGCCAGTCAACCGCCTCCCCCATCCCATGATGGGCCTGCTCGTAGATCGCGATTGCCAGCTGAAGGGGAGCCGTCAGCGAGAGAAAGAGACCGATAACGAGGCGCAGAAATCCGCGCGCAGCACTCCAGGATCGGCGCGAGGTACCCCGTGGCGCCCGCGAATTGGCCGCATTCGGTGTCATGTTCACCATGCGCCAATTCTGGCACAGGCCTTATCAGTTGTCCGGTACTCGCACGTGCGTCTCAACAGAAAACGGGGCGAGCGGCTCTCGCCACTCGCCCCGCTCTCACCCGCCGATCACTCGGAGGGCGTGGTCTTTTGGATGAGCATGAGGAACTCAGCGTTGGACTGGGTTTCCTTGAGCTTGTCGAGGACCAGCTCGAGGCCCTGCTGCTGATCGAGCGTGCCCAGGACGCGGCGCAGCCTCCACATGATGCGCAGCTCCTCGGGCTTGAAGAGCAGCTCCTCGCGACGAGTACCCGACGCGTTGAGGTCGATCGCGGGGAAGATGCGGCGCTCGGCGAGCTGGCGCGACAGGCGCAGCTCCATGTTGCCGGTGCCCTTGAACTCCTCGAAGATGACCTCGTCCATCTTCGAGCCGGTCTCCACCAGGGCGGAAGCGATGATGGTCAGCGAGCCGCCCTCGGAGATGTTGCGCGCGGCGCCGAAGAACTTCTTGGGCGGGTACAGGGCGGATGCGTCGACACCACCGGAGAGGATGCGGCCAGAGGCGGGCGCGGCCAGGTTGTAGGCGCGCGACAGACGCGTGAGCGAATCGAGGAGGACGACGACATCCTGGCCCAGCTCGACGAGGCGCTTGGCGCGTTCGATCGCGAGCTCGGCAACCGTCGTGTGATCCGAGGCGGGACGGTCGAAGGTCGAGGCGATGACCTCACCCTTGACGATCGAACGCATGTCGGTGACCTCTTCGGGGCGCTCGTCCACCAGGACGACCATGAGGTGCACCTCGGGGTTATTCAGCTCAATCGCCTTGGCCATCTGCTGGATGACCATGGTCTTGCCTGCCTTGGGCGGGGAGACAATGAGGCCACGCTGACCCTTGCCCACGGGGGCGACCAGGTCGATGACGCGCGGCGTGTAGGCCTTCGGCGAGGTCTCCATGCGCAGCTGCTCCGAGGGGTAGACCGGGGTCAGCTTGCCGAATTCGCGGCGCGCCTGAGCCTGCTCGATCGTCATGCCATTCACGGAGTCAACGCGCACGAGGGCGTTGTACTTCTGGCGCTGGCGCTCGCCCTCGCGGGGCAGCGAACGGCACCGGCGACCGCGTCACCGGCGCGCAGGCCCCAGCGGCGCACGTTGCCCAGCGTCACGTAGACGTCGTTCGGGCCGGGCAGGTATCCCGAGGTACGCACGAAGGCGTGGTTTTCCTGGATGTCGAGGATGCCGGCGATCGGGGCGAGGTTCTCCTCGCCGCCGCGCTGGTTACGGCCCTCGCGATTCTCGCGGCCCTCGCGGTTCTCACGACCCTCACGATTCTCGCGGTTCTCACGGTTCTCGCGGTCACGTCGGCCCCGGCGGCCACGCTCACGGCGAGGGCGACGAGCCTCGGTGTCATCACCGTCGGGCAGTTCGATGTTGAGGACGGTTTCGACGACGGTCGTGTCGGACTCCGGGGCGGCCTCGACGCGCTCTGCGGCGGGCAGGGGCAGGTCAAGAGTGACATGCGCGGGCTCAACGGCACCCTGGCTCACCGCGCGACGGCGACGGGAGCGGCGCGGCGCCTCGGCAGGAGCCTCAGAAGCCGACTTCTCGGCCGCAGGAGCCTCCTCTGCCGACTTCTCGGCGGCCGGCTTGTCGGCTTTCTTCTTGGACGAGGCAGGAGCGTCCTCACGGGGAGCGGTTTCCTGCGGGGTCGAGGCACCGGCGCCGTTGCTCAGCAGCTCGATCAACTGGGGCTTACGAAGCTGGGAAATGCCCTTCAGGCCGCGAGAGGCAGCCAGTGCCTTCAGCTCGGGCAGCTTCATCGCCGACAGCGACGTGGTCGTCTCGGCGGAGGTTTCGTTGCTCACGAAGTGATCCTTACTGGAATGCGCCACAGCGGGCGAGGTGATTACTCAAGCACAACAAAAAGCTTGATCAGGAAGATGCGCGACAGAGGCGCACCGCAACGGTCGGAGTCGAGCAATCGGCTCGGACCTGAAAAAAATATAGCAAGACCGCCAGCCCGCTGTCACTTAGACGGCGAGGCTGGCGGTAGTTGCTAACAAACTCACAGCGAAGCCGAGCGACTAAAACTCAATTTTCGCAAGGCTTCCGCGGGTAATCTGCACGCCCGATGCGGCCACGGCCAGCGGCACGACACGCCAGCCTGCACCAGCTGCGTCGCGGCGAATATCCGCCCCCACCTTCTCCAGAGACAGAACGGTCGGCCCCGCACCGGAGACAACGGCAGCAAAACCGGCGCCCCGCAGCCAGTCAACGAGTGCCAGTGAGGGTTCCATCGCGGCCCGGCGCTGTTCCTGATGGAGGCGGTCGCGCGTGGCTTCCATGAGGAGCGCATGCAGGTTCACTCCCCCCACTCGCCTGGGCACCACCCGACAGGATGGCGGCCAGCAGGGCACCGCGCGCCACATTGAAGCTCGCATCACCGTGGGGAACGGTTGCAGGCAGGGCGGCTCGCGCGGCGGCGGTGCGCAGCTCGAAGTCGGGGATGAACGCGACGGGGTTGATGCCCTCGGGCGGGGTGAGGCGCACGCTGCCCACTTCGGAGGTCTCCTCGTTCATCCAGGACACGGTCGCGCCGCCAAAAACGGCGGGAGCCACGTTGTCGGGATGCCCCTCCATGTGGGATCCGATCTCGAGGATCTCCTGGCGGCCGAGCACATCGGCGTCACCGATGAGGGCACGTGCCAGCGTCACGCCGGCGACGATCGCACTCGCAGAGGAACCCAGGCCTCGGGAATGAGGGATGCGGTTCGTGCAGTGCATGCGCACGCCCACCTGAGGGGCACCCACGCGGTCGAGCGCAAGGCGCAGGGCACGCACGACGAGGTTGTCCTCGCCCTGCTCGACGTTTCCGGCACCTTCCCCCCCTCAACGACGACCGAGGTGGGCCCAGTCGTCGCGTGAACCGAGACCTCGTCCCACAGGTCGAGGGCCAGGCCCATGCAGTCGAATCCCGGACCCAGGTTCGCGCTGGTCGCGGGGACCTTCACCGCGACAAAATCATCTCGCAGCCGCACGTCACTCACCCTCAACGCGGATCGTGGAGGTCACCTCACGCACGGCGTCGGACACGGCGAGCGCGCGGGCAACGGCGCGCAGGTCGGCCTCGCGGGCGCGGTGGCTGGTCACGACGATGACGCAGGCGCCGGGAACCTCGTCGTTACGCTGGTGGACGGACTGGATCGAGACACCGTGGCGGGCGAAGATGCCGGCAACATCGGACAGGACGCCGAGGCGGTCCTCCACTGCAGGCGAATCTGGTACCGAGTGTGCGTCGAGCCGGGATCGAGGATCGGCAGGTGCGCGTAGACCGACTCGCGCGGGGCGTGACCACCGAAGGCGCGGTGGTGCGCGGCCGCGACAAGGTCGGACAGAACGGCCGAGGCCGTGGGCGCGCCACCCGCGCCCTGACCGTAGAACATCAGGCGACCGGCGGCCTCGCCCTCGACAAGAATCGCGTTATAGGCGCCGTCAACGGACGCAAGCGGGTGATCGGCGGGAACCTGCGCCGGATGCACACGCATCGCGACGCCTTCACGCCCATCCTCGCCGATGCGGCGCTCAGCGATAGCGAGGAGCTTGATCGTATGGTTGATGCGCGCGCGCTGCCTCCTCCATATCCTCCTTCGTGATGCTCGTGATGCCCTCAACCGCAACATCGTCGATACCGACGCGGGTGTGGAAGGCGAGCGAGGCAAGAATGGAGCACTTGGCGGCCGCGTCGAAGCCCTCGACGTCCGCGGTCGGGTCGGCCTCGGCAAAACCGAGATCCTGCGCCTGCTTGAGCGCCTCCTCGTAGCTCAGGCCCTTCGTGCTCATCGCATCGAGGATGAAGTTGGTCGTGCCATTCACGATGCCCATGACCGTCGTGATGCGGTCGCCGGCGAGGGACTCGCGCAGGCCGTAAACGACAGGAACAGCACCCGCCACAGCGGCCTCGTAGTAAAGGTCAGCGCCATTGGCTGCGGCGGCCTCGTAGAGCTCGGGACCGTGGGCGGCCAGGAGGGCCTTGTTACCCGTGACAACCGAGATGCCCTGGTTGAGCGCACGCAGCACGAGGGTGCGGGCGGGCTCAATGCCGCCGATCAGCTCGACGACGAGGTCCATGTTGTCGATCGCTTCAGCGGGGTCGGTCGTCAGCAGCCCACGATCAATCGGAGCGTCTCGGGGAGCATCCACATTGCGGACGAGGACCTTGCGCACCTCCATCTCCGCGCCCGAGCGAGCCGCGAAATCCTCGCGGCTCGACTGAAGGATACGAATGACCTGGCTACCGACGGTTCCGGCTCCAAGAACGCCAACTCCAAGGACGGGGCGGGGTGCAGACATTAGGATTTCTCCTTTGTGGGACGGGCACTGGTACCAGTGTAGGGGGTCAAGCCAGCTCTCTTCTCCTAAGGACCTTGGTCCCACAATTTAACCGCTAGAGACTTTGGCTCCATATCCTGAGACGCAGAACATAGACTGTCGGTTGATATGGGTTGTGGAGACCCCCCAAGCCGTAGGACAATAGGCCTAAGCGTTGGAATCCGACGCACTGTGGAGCTCCGCTCCTAACACACCGTCCCCACAACGGGATACGGACATCCGAGAAGAGGAAGAATGACGACAGCAGACCAGAAGGCCTGGGAAGGTTTCGTAAAGGGTAACTGGTGCGATGAAATCGACGTTCGTGATTTCATCCAGCTGAACTACACCCCGTACGAGGGCGATGCCTCGTTCCTGGCAGGGCCGACCGAGAAGACCCTGCGCGTGTGGAACACTCTCGAAGAGAAGTACCTCTCCGAAGAGCGCAAGGTGCGCATCCTTGACGTTGACACCGACACCCCCGCCGACATCGATGCTTTCAAGCCCGGCTACATCTGCGAGGACGACAACGTGATCGTCGGCCTGCAGACCGATGCCCCCCTGAAGCGCGCGATGATGCCGAACGGCGGCTGGCGCATGGTCGAGACGGCCATCCACGAGGCCGGCAAGGAATACAACCCCGAGGTGAAGAAGATCTTCACCAAGTACCGCAAGACCCACAACGACGCTGTCTTCGATATCTACACGCCGCGCATCCGCGCAGCTCGTTCTTCCCACATCATCACCGGCCTGCCGGACGCCTACGGCCGTGGCCGCATCATCGGCGACTACCGCCGTGTGGCGCTCTACGGCGTTGACCACCTCATCGCCGAGAAGGAAAAGGACAAGGATCGCTACGCCGACCAGCCCTTCTCCGAGCACTGGGCACGCTACCGCGAGGAGCACTCCGAGCAGATCAAGGCCCTCAAGAAGCTGAAGAACCTCGCTGCCTCGTACGGCTACGACATCTCCGGCCCCGCCACCAACGCGCACGAGGCCGTGCAGTGGACCTACTTCGGCTACCTGGCCTCCGTGAAGTCTCAGGACGGCGCCGCCATGTCGATCGGCCGCCTGTCGGGCTTCTTCGACTGCTACTTCGAGCGCGATCTGAAGAACGGCACGCTGGATGAGTCCGGCGCACAGGAGATCATCGACGCCCTCGTCATCAAGCTGCGCATCACCCGCTTCCTGCGCACCATCGCTTACGACCAGATCTTCTCGGGCGACCCCTACTGGGCCACCTGGTCGGACGCCGGCTTCGGCGACGACGGCCGTACGCTGGTCACCAAGACCTCCTTCCGCCTGCTTCAGACGCTGGTGAACCTCGGCCCGGCCCCCGAGCCGAACATCACCATCTTCTGGGACGAGAACCTGCCCCGCGGCTACAAGGAGTTCTGCGCCCGTATCTCGATCGAGACCTCCTCGATCCAGTACGAGTCCGATCCGCAGATCCGCGCCCACTGGGGTGACGACGCCGCCATCGCATGCTGCGTCTCCCCCATGAAGGTCGGCAAGCAGATGCAGTTCTTCGGCGCGCGTGTGAACGCCGCCAAGGCCCTGCTCTACGCCATCAACGGTGGCCGCGACGAGATGAGCGGCAAGCAGGTCATGGAAGGCTACGAGCCCGTCCAGGGTGACGGCCCGCTCGACTTCGATGACGTGTGGAAGCGCTACGAGGAGATGCTGGACTGGGTCGTTGGCACCTACGTCGAGGCCCTCAACATCATCCACTACTGCCACGATCGCTACGCGTACGAGGCCATCGAAATGGCTCTGCACGACGCTGAGATCGTCCGCACCATGGGCTGCGGCATCGCAGGCCTGTCCATCGTTGCCGACTCGCTGGCCGCCATCAAGTACGCGAAGGTTTACCCGATCCGCGACGAGACCGGCCTGGTCGTCGACTACCGCACCGAGGGCGACTTCCCGACCTACGGCAACGACGATGACCGCGCCGACGACATCGCCGCGACCGTCGTCCACACCGTCATGGACAAGATCCGCGCGATCCCCATGTACCGCGACGCGATCCCGACCCAGTCGGTCCTGACGATCACCTCGAACGTCGTCTACGGCAAGGCCACCGGTTCCTTCCCGTCGGGCCACCAGAAGGGCACCCCCCCTTCGCCCCCGGCGCGAACCCGGAGAACGGCATCGACACGCACGGCATGGTTGCCTCCATGCTGTCGGTCGGCAAGCTGGACTACAACGACGCACTCGACGGCATCTCGCTGACGAACACGATCACCCCGCAGGGCCTGGGCCGCTCCAAGGAAGAGCAGATCCAGAACCTGGTCGGCATCCTCGACGCTGGCTTCGTTCCGGACGATTCCTGCGCCTACGACGGCACCAAGGGCTACTGATCCACCATCGGCGGGGATCGATGCGTCACCCGTATTGATCCCCGCCCACCACACACACGTGGGTGTGCCGCACCGCGACCCACCCAATCCGGTAACTCCGGAGTCCCACAAAAGGAGAAATGTTATGGCAACCAAGACCTACGAAGAGCGCCTCGCCGACATGAAGGCCGCCCGCGAAGAGCGCGGCGACAAGGATGGCCTCTACCACGCGAACATCAACGTTCTCGAGGAGTCCACGCTGAAGGACGCCATGGAGCACCCCGAGAAGTACCCGAACCTGACCGTTCGCGTTTCCGGCTACGCCGTCAACTTCGTCAAGCTCACCCGTGAGCAGCAGCTGGACGTTCTGTCCCGCACCTTCCACCACTCGGCCTGATCGCTGATTGGAGTGGGGCGTCGGGCAACGCTCGGCGCCCCACTGCTATGCCTGCGTTCGTCGGCGATCTACGCTGACGATCCCCGGCCTCGTTCCCATCACGGACACCTCCCACTCAACCGCGAAGAAGGAAACATGTCGCAGACCCTCGCTCTCCCCACGTTCCGCGAGCAGGACTTCCCAAGCTCCCCAATCACGTACCGTCGGCGCTGGCGTCGAGGGCTTGGAGGAGATCACGGATCTGGAGCGCTCCGAGCGCCTGCGCCGCATGCGTGAGGGCACGCTGGGGTCCATTCACTCCTGGGAGCTCGTCACCGCCGTTGACGGCCCCGGTACGCGCATGACGGTGTTCCTCAACGGCTGCCCGCTGCGTTGCCTGTACTGCCACAACCCCGACACGTTCCTCATGAAGGACGGCGCTCCCGTGTCTGACACGGAGCTCCTCTCCCGCATCGCGCGCTACCGCCGTATTTTCCGCACGACGAAGGGCGGTATCACGCTGTCCGGCGGCGAGGTCCTCATGCAGCCCCAGTTCGCCAAGCGCATCCTGATGGGCGCCAAGGAGATGGGCGTGCACACCTGCATCGATACCTCCGGGTTCCTGGGTGCGAACTGTGACGACGAGATGCTCGACGCGATCGACTTGGTGCTCCTGGACGTCAAGAGCGGCAACGAGGAGACCTACAAGAAGGCAACGGGACGCGCCTGGCACCCACGATCGAGTTCGGTGATCGCATTGCCGCGCGCGGTGGCGCGACGCGCATCTGGATTCGTTTCGTCCTCGTTCCGGGCCTGACCGATGATCCGGAGAACGTACGGCAAGTTGGCGAGATTGTCTCGCGCTGGAAGGACGTCATCGATCGTATCGAGGTCCTGCCCTTCCACCAGCTGGGCAAGGACAAGTGGCATTCGCTGGGTCTGGACTACCAGCTGGAGGACACGAAGGCTCCCACGCCCGAGGCTACGGAGGAAGTGCGCAACTACTTCCGGTCGCTGGGCTTCGAGGTCCACTGACGCTCACGTCGCGGCCTCGGGAGGACGTGAGTGAGGCTCACTCCCCCGGGGTCCACGTATATCCGCTGGTCCCCCACCCGCGCTCACGAATGACCTGCTGGGCTTCGTCCGAGTAGGGCTGCGCGAGGCGGTCGACGTAGAGGGTTCCGCGCAGGTGGTCGTATTCGTGCTGGAAGATGCGCGCGAGCCAGCCACGGGCGGCGACCTCGATGGGCGCGCCCGACACGTCGTATCCGCGTAGGACGGCGCCGAGTGCGCGACGCAGCGGGTAGCCGTACCCGGGCACGGAGAGGCATCCCTCGGACTCGCAGGTGGCATCGGGGCGGGTGGGCAGGATTGCACCCGCGCCCTCGTCATCCCAGACGAGGTCGAGGGTCGGGTTGACGACGACACCGCTCAGCATGGTGTTGAAGCCGCGTTGGGGTCCCTCCTCGAGCTGGAGGACGTCGCGGTAGCGGCTATCGAACGCGCCGCCCCCGGCGTAGCGCCACACGAAGATCTGAGATCCAACGCCGACCTGCGGCGCCGCGAGGCCGACCCCGGGCGCGGCGTGCATCGTCTCGATCATGTCGGCGACAAGGTCGCTCAGCTCGGAGTCAAAGGAGTCGACGGGATCCGCGACCCGATGCAGGACCGGCTCGCCCGTGATGCAGATCGGCAGGATGCTCATGCTTCTTCTCCCGTGTGTCCGTGCGGAATAACACCGACGCCCGCCGCTTCGAGAGCGCGAGGGGTGGTGGGGTCCAGGTTTTTGATGACGCGGGCGGGGTTGCCGACGGCGATGCAGTTGGCGGGGATGTCGCGGGTGACGACGGTGCCCGCTCCGATGATCGAGTTCTCGCCGATGGTCACTCCCGGGCACACGACGACGGAGCCGCCCAGCCACACGTTGTCCTCGAGGGTGATCGGTGCTGCGGACTCCCATTTCGCTCGACGAGGCCCGGGCTCGGTCGGATGGATCGCCGTGTAGAGTGAGCAATTGGGGCCGATGAGGACGTCCTTGCCGATGACGACCTGGGCAACGTCGAGCACTGTCAGGCCGTAGTTGACCCAGGAACCATTCCCAATGGAGATGTTGTACCCGTAGTCAACGCGCAGGGGCGGTCGAATGTCGACATTCTCCCCCACCTCGCCGAGGACCTGGGAGAGCAGGTAGCGGGCGATATCCGGATCGGTGGGATGCGCCTGCTCGTAGAGGGACAGGAGGCGAACCGCGCGCCTCGTGAGTGCCGAGAGCTCATCATCCGCGATGTAATAGTCGCCATCACGCATGCGCTGCACGGGGGTGCGCTCGTCGTCGCAGAATCGGGGATCGTCGAAATTCGTTCCCGGGGAAATGGTCATGCGACCAGGGTAGTCGAGGCCCTCTCGAGGCGGGGGGCGCGGCGCGCGTCGAGGTGGCCGAGGAGGGCGCGCAGCTGGGAAATGTCGGCGGCGGGATCCTCGGGGTGCCACTGCACGCCGAGGACGGGTGCATCGATCGTCTCAATGGCTTCGATGGTGCCGTCCGGGGCATAGGCGCTCACCTGCAGGCCCTCGCCCACGCGTGCCACGCGCTGGTGGTGGGCGGAGGAGATGATTAGCTCAGAGTTGGTGAGGACGGGAGCCAGGGCACGCTCAAGGTTCGTTCCCCCACCGACGCGCACGCTGTGACGGATGAAGCGGTGATCGGACAGGATCCGGCTGTTCGTGTGCGTGCCGTCAGCGCCCTCGATGTGCTGCTCGAGCGTGCCGCCCAGGGCCGTATTGATGATCTGCATGCCGCGGCAGATCCCCAGGAGCGGCGTGCCCGTGCGCACGGCGTAGTCGACGAGGGCGATCTGTCCGCGATCCGCGCGGTACCAGTGGCGTCCCTCGGCCTGATATCCCTGCGAGGCACCGTACAGGCTGGGGTGGACGTCCTCGCCGCCCATGATGATGATCGCGTCGGCGTGCTGTGCGCGCAGGGCTGCACCCTCGGCGCCGTCTTCCTGCGCGTACTCGCGGATGACGTTCCAGTTCGGCAGCGCGGCCTCAAGGAGACGATCCCACAGGCGCACGCAGATGTTGTTGTATGCCTCGTCCCCCGGGCGTGCCGGCAGGACGTTGGAAATCAACAACGTCGGCTTCGTGTGGTTCGTCATGGTTCCTATCATGGCAGTCTCGTCGGCACGGTGCTCGGCGCGTTCACGGGGTGGCCAATTGTGACAGCGGGCGTCCACTCTCGCAACGGCTTGAGAATAGCGCTCGCCCACGAACGACGAGGCCGGGGCTGGTCCGCGCGCGTGCGCTCCGAGTGCCCCGGCCTCGTTCGTCGCCGATCAGTTCTCGTTCGCGAAGCGATCCACGCGGGCGAGCAGCTCAGCCTTCTCCTCGTCCGAGATCCACGCGATCTCGATGGAGTTGCGGGCGATGCGCTCCAGGTCGGCACGGCTGCGGTCGAAACGCTCGGCGAACGCCAGGTAGTTGTCACCGATGTAGCCGCCGAAGTAGGCAGGATCGTCGGAGTTGAGGCTGACCTTCACGCCGGCGGCGGTCAACTCGATGATTTCCTTGCCCTTCATTTCCTCTGTGACGAAGGAATTGGACAGCGGGCACGAGGTCAGGCCGATGCCGTGGTCGCGCGCGTAGGCGACCAGCTCGGGGTCTTCGACGATGTTCGTGCCGTGGTCGAGGCGCTCGGCGCCAAGCTCGGTGAGGGCCGCACGGATGTTATCGATCGAGCCGATCTGGTCAATGTCGCAGTGCATCGTCACGTGCAGGCCGACCTCGCGAGCGAGCTCGAAGACGCGGGCGAACTTGGTGGGCGGGTTGTCGCGCTCGTCGGAGTCCAGGCCCACGCCGATGAACATGTCCTTGTAGGGCAGCGCTGCTTGCAGCGTCTCGAGGGCAGACTCGGCGCTCATGTCGCGCAGGAAGCACAGGATCAGGTCGGCGGACAGGCCTGCCTCGCGCGCCTCGACGACGGCGCGGTAGTAGCCGCGGATGACAGTCTCGATCGCAATGCCGCGAGAGGTGTGGGCCTGCGGATCGAAGAAGCACTCGGCACGCACGACACCGTTAGCGCGGGCACGCTCAAAGTAGGCGGCAGCCAGATCGTGGAAATCATCCTCGTCCTGGAGGACGTCCATGGCCGGGTAGTAGACGGCCAGGAAGGACGTGAGGTCATTGAACTGGTAGGTTGCCTGGACCTCCTCGACCGTGCTCTGGCCGATGTCGACGCCGTTCTTGCGAGCGAGTGCCAGCTTGAGATCGGGCTCGAGGGTGCCTTCCAGGTGCAGGTGCAGCTCGGCCTTGGGCAGGCCGAACGCAAAGTCGCGGGTCACGTCAGTGCTCATGTGTCCTCCACAGATAACGGGGCGGGTATCGCGGAACAATTGTCCCACGCCACCCGCCCCGTGCTCAGGGAGGCCAAATTTCGAACGGGGACGTTACGCACGCCCCGCTTCGCGTGTCAGGCTACTGGGCTCAGGCCAGCGCACCCATCGGGTCCCATGCAGGCAGATGCAGCGGTTCCTCAGTGATGGCGGCGCGCAGCTCGGCGGGCAGGTCGTCCACGTGCACGGCCACCTCGAAGACGTTGGCGTCGAACCATGCGGCGTCCATCGTGAAGAAGCCCTTCTCGCCGGGCTCCTCGCCCCAGGAGTTCTCCACGCGGAAGCGGCGAGCGTTGCCCTCCTCGTCGATGTCGACGCCGGTGAGAGCATCGCGTGGTTCATCGCGGACTCGCCGGTGTTGACGCGCTGCTCCTTGGAGGTGGAGAAGTCCACGCCGAAGAGGTTGTCGTAGTCGTACAGGCCATCAACGAAGAGGCCGGAGGCGCGGTCGGACTGCTGACCACAGTCGGCGCCGAACCACACGGCGCGACCCGAAGCCAGGACGGAAGCCGTGATCTCGCGGATCTGCTCGACCGGGGTGTTCACGTAGAGGATCGGGCGGCCGCCGACGACGTTGCCCATGTGATCGACCGTGAGGGTGTGGCCCTTCGGGTGCTCGGCGCGCGGGTCGTCGACGAGGCACACGTACTGCGTGAGGTCCACGTCCACGTAGCGCTGGTAGAACTCGCGCGGGGTGAGGACGCCGTCGCGGTGGAACTCGCCGTTATCGTCACGCCACTCCCACTCGAAGGAGGCCGGGGGCTCGCCCAGGCAGATGACGAGGATGCGCCACACGTCGGCCAGAGCGGCTTCCTTCACCTCGTTGATCTCTTCCTCGGAGGCACCGGCCTCGACGAGGGAGCGCAGCTCGAGGGCAGTGCGACGCAGGACGACCTTCAGGCGGGCGTTCATGGGGGCGGTGTGACTGGAGGACTCGGTCTCGGGCATCGCAACCTTGGGGACGAGGCCGTGCTTGAGGTAGAGGGAGACCGCCATGTCCCACTGGCCGCCGTCGGAGAGCACGTCGCCGAGCAGGAACTGCAGGAGACGACCGTCAAGCTCTTCGGTCTTCGCGGTGGCGATGATATCGGTGAGGAAGAAGTTGGCGCGTTCGAACTTGTCCCAGAAGAGCACGTAGTTCTGCGAGAACTCAAAGTCCTTGAGGCCAAGGTGGGTGCGCGTCGTCGAACGCAGCAGGTTGAGGGAGGAGAAGAGCCAGCAGCGGCCGGACTTCTTCTGTGACGTCACCTTCCAGTCGTCCACCTTGTGGGACACGACCGTGGGGGTGGCGACCACCTTGGCGCGGTCGAAGGCGACCGGCTCGACGCCGGCGTGGGCGACAGCGTTGCGTGCGACCGCGCGGGCGGAGTCTGAGGATGCGTGGAGAGAGAGGCGACAAATTCGTCTGTGATCTCGTGTGCCATAGGACGAGGTGTTCCTTTCAATCGAGAGCCATTCTCTATAAGGATACGCTTCTCGCAGTGATGCAGACGACTCAACTCCGTTTAGAATGAGTGTTATTCGTGTTCAGTGAATGCACAGGAGCATCAATGGTGGATCGGGGCGCTTCGGGGCGCGAGATCGTTGTACAGGCTGGGGAGTACGAGGCACGGGTCGTCACCGTCGGCGCAGGTCTGGCGGGCTTGCGCTACCGCGGGCACGACCTGGTCGTCCCTCACGGCGTCGGCGAATGCCCTCCTGGTTATCTCGGCAAGGTCCTCATGCCGTGGCCCAACCGCATCGCGGGCGGCTCGTACTCGTGGGAGGGCGCCACCTACGATCTGCCTGTTGACGAACCCACTTTCGGCACGTCCCTCCACGGTTTCGTTGCCTTCCAGGAGTGGGAGATTGCCGAGGCCAATGCCTCCTCAGTCCTCTTGTGTACCCTCATCGCGGCGCGCTACTCCTACCCGTGGACGCTTCTTGCGTCCGCGCGCTACAGCCTGGATCCGGACGCGGGCCTCACCGTCGAGCTGTCCGCGACGAACATCGGCGAGGGCACCGCCCCCTACGGCGTCGGCTTCCACCCCTACCTCGCCGTCGACGACGCACGAGCAGACGAGCTGGAGCTGACCAACCCCGCGTCCATCATCTACGAGGCCAACGCCTCCATGATTCCCGTGGCCGCCCACGACGTGGCATCGTTCGGGTTGGACTTCCGCTCCCCCACCCTTATCGGCGACTCCCGGTTGGACCACGCCTTCGCTGGCCTGCCCGAGGGCACCTGGACCGTGACGCTGCGCGATCCCGCATCGCGCGTGGGCGTGTCCCTGTCGTCGGACGCGCGTTGGCTGCAGGTCTACTCGGCGGACTACATCGGCCGCGTGGGCGTGGCCGTCGAGCCGATGAGCTGCCCGCCCAACGCCTTCAATTCAGGCAGGGACGTGGTTGCGCTGGGCGAAGGCGAGACCCACACGCTGAGCGCGCGGATCTCTGGCTTCCAGAGTTGAACGCTCCTAGTATGCGCCCGCGGCGGCGCGGATCAGCGTCAGGGCGACCGCGCCGGCCGTGGAGGAACGCAGGACGTTATCTCCCAGCCCAATCGTGCGGGCACCGGCCTCCACCAGCTGCGCTGTCTCCTCGGTCCCAATGCCGCCCTCAGGACCAACGATGAGGGCGATGCAGGCAGGCAGGCTCCCGTCCGCACGGGATTGCTGAACCAGGGCGAGAGCGGCCCCGAGCGAATCCGTCGCTTCTTCGTGGCAGACGAAGGCAACCCCGGCCTCGTCCGTCAAGGAGGCGAGCCAGGAAGCCAGCTCGCGGCTATCCTTGACGCCCTCGACGACCGGGACGAACGCACGGCGGGACTGCTTGGCGGCAGCGCGAGCCACACTCTCCCACTTCGCACGCCCTTTCTCGGCTTTCGGCCCCTTCCACTGGACGATCGCGCGCTGCGACGCCCAGGGAATCACCCGGTCGATACCGATCTCCGTGCAGATCTCGACGGCGGCCTCGTCGCGCCCGCCCTTGGCGAGCGCCTGAACGAGGATGACCTCGGGACTCGGAGCCTCCTCCTGCGTGATCTCCCGAACGACCAGGGAGAGCGAGGACTTATCGCTCCCGCTCACCTCGCACGTCGCACGCAGGCCACACCCATCGACGACGTCGACCCACTCCCCCGCGCCGATGCGGCGCACAGAAGCAGCGTGACGCCCCTCGGCTCCCCCGAGGCACGCGCTGTCCCCCACGGACAGGGACTCCAGGGGCGGGGTCAGATCCTCACCGAGGAAAACGGGCAGCGTCACGGCGCATCACCCCATGAAGGTATCGCGAAGCTTGTCAAAGAACGAGGCCTGCTGACGATGCGGCTCCACGCGCACCTCGCCGCGCACCTTCGCCAACTCCTCGAGCAGCTCGCGCGATTTCTCATCGAGCTTCTTGGGGATCTGGACATCGACGTGCACGTGCATCGAGCCTCGGCCCGAGCGCTGCAGGTGGCCCACGCCCAGTCCCTCCAGGACGATATCGTCGTTGGGCTGGGTACCCGGGTTGATCGTCACGGTCTTCTTGCCGTCGAGGGTCTCCAGCTCGAACTCGGTGCCCAGGGCAGCCGTCGTCATCGGGATCGTGATCCACGTGTGCAGGTCGTCCCCGCGACGATCAAAGACCGGGTGTTTCTTCTCGCGGATCAACAGGTAGAGATCACCGTTCGGGCCACCGCCCTGGCCGACCTCGGCCTCGCCGCTCACGCGGATCTGTGTGCCCTCGCTGGCGCCCGCGGGGATGTTGACATTGAGAGTGCGGCGCGTACGCACACGGCCCGCACCCGAACACTCGGCGCACGGGGTCTCAATGACGTTGCCGTATCCCTGACAGGTCGGACACGGTGCCTGCGTCTGCATGCGACCAAAGAGCGAGTTCTGAATCTGCGTGACGAAGCCCGAGCCGTGGCAGGTCGTGCACTGCGTGGGCGACGTGCCCGGCTGGCACATCGAGCCGTGGCAGGCCTCGCACAGAACGTAGGTATCGAAAGACACTTCCTTGGCCGCGCCGAAAGCCGCGTCCTCCAGGGTGATGTCAACGACGACCTGGCGATCCTTACCGCGACGCACGCGCGAGGCCGGACCCGACGCCGACGCGCCGAAACCACCACTGAACATGGCCTCGAAAATGTCGGAAAAACCGCCGAAACCCGCACCTGCGCCAGCGCCGCCGCCACGCAGCGCGTCCGGGCCGCCGATGTCGTACATCTGGCGCTTCTCCGGATCCGACAGCGTCTCGTAGGCGACGGACAGCTCCTTAAGGCTTCCTCCGAGTCGGCGCCCGCATAGTCGGGGTGCAGCTTACGGGCGAGCTTACGGTAGGCCTTCTTAATCTCGTCCTGGCTGGCGTCACGGGCGACGCCGAGGACCTCGTAGTAGTCTCTCACGCTTGCTCTTTCTTCTCGTGGGGTCGTTCGTTCATCGTCATCATGCTCGACGCACGGCCGAGTTAGCTGTTGGTTTCCTGCGCGAGGTAGCGCGACAGGTAGGCGGCCACGGCTCGTACCGAGCTCATGGTGCGCGCATAGTCCATCCTCATAGGGCCGACAATGCCCAGGTGGGCGCAACCACCCTGTTCATCGGCACCCGCCCGGTAGGTTCCGGTGACGACAGCTGCCTCTGCCAGGCCATCGTGGGGGTTTTCCGTACCGATACTCACGTGCACGTCATCACCCGGGTCGGCCTCGGCGAAGAGCCGCATGAGGACGACCTGCTCTTCGAGGGCGTCCAAGACCGGCGCGATGTCGTGGAAGTCGAGCGCCCCCCCTCGCCAGGTTCGCGGCGCCCGCGACGACGATCTTCGACTCGCTCTGCCCGGTGAGGACGTCGGTGAGGGCGGCGCCGATCGCGGCGACAGTCCCGACGAGGTCGGGGCGGGCAGAGGCGGTCGCCGCATCGACACATGCCTGTACGGTCGCCGACGTGGCGCCGTCGCAGTGACGTCGCAGGTGCTCACGGACCTCGTGCAACTGGCCATCGTCAAGGGGCGCGTGCAGGCTCAACGTGCGCTCCCCAACCTCGCCGTCGGCGGTAATGACGACAACGAGGACGCGGCCCGGCGTCAGATCAATGGCCTCAAAGTGCTTGAGGAGACGCACGCGCGCGCCCGGGTACTGGACGAGGGCCACCTGATGCGTGACCTGTGCGAGGAGTCGAACCGAGCGCTCGACGACATCATCAATGTCGACGGACTCGGACAAGAACGTCTCGAGGGCCTGGCGCTCGGGACCGCTCATGGGCTTGAGTTCGGCGAGCCGGTCGACGAACACGCGGTAGCCGCGGTCGGTCGGCACACGCCCGGCAGACGTGTGAGGCTGGTAGATGAGCCCAGCTTCCTCAAGCACCGCCATGTCGTTGCGGATCGTCGCCGAGGAGACACCGAGCCCCCCGGCGGCAATCGCCTTGGACCCGACGGGCTCGCGGGTGGCCACGTACTGGGTGACGATGGCGCGCAGGACGTCAAGGCGGCGGTCCTGTGCACTCGTGCGTGTCATGCCGTCTCCCTCCCCTGCTTGGCACTCATGCTTCCTGAGTGCCAATGCTACCCCCGGTCCTTCGCGAGAGGCGAGCGTAGTGCGCAACGACTCGTGCGCCCTGCGCGAACCGTCACACGGGGCGGTCACCATCACATCGCAGGGTGACCCTTACTGCGCCCAGGGCACCGTCACGAAGTCGATGAGTTCCTCCACTCTGCCCAGCAGCGCGGGTTCGAGGTCGCGATAGGTGCGCACGGTCGACAGGATCCGCTTCCACCCCATCGCAATGTCACGCTGGTCGGCATGCGGCCAGCCGAGGGCATCAAGCGTCCCGTGCTTGATATCAATACCGCGGGGAATATCCGGCCACCGCTCAAGCCCAACACGGGCCGGCTTGACGGCCTGCCAAATGTCAACGAAAGGGTGACCCAGGACGAGAACCGCACCCGGCCAGCGAGCTGACACGGCCTCGGCGATGCGAGACTCCTTCGACCCGGGGACCATATGGTCGACGAGAACACCCGCACGCGCCGTATCCGTCGGCCCGAAGACCTCCAAGACCGCTTCGAGGTTGTCAACGCCTTCGAGGAGCTGAACGGCAATCCCGGCCTCTGCCAGGTCCTCGCCCCACACGTGCTGCACGAGTTCGGCGTCATGACGACCTTCCACCCAGATGCGCGAGCGCTTGGCAACCTTGGGGCCACTTGACGCGGGGGCGAACGATCCGGAGTTCGTGATGCGGCGTCCCGACGCACTGACCTGTGTTCCCGGCGAGGACTGGGCAGGGGCCGGGCGCGGCGGCAGCGCCTCGATGGGACGACCCTCCAGCCAAAAACCGGGGCCGAGAGGGAAGGAACGACGCACTCCTCGCCGATCCTCCAGCTCCACCAGGTGAACACCGCCAGACTTTTCCACACGCGTCACGGCACCGACCCAACCGGAGGCAACATCCTCCAGCACCATGCCGATCTCGACATGGACTGCCTGAGAGCGCGGACGCCTCGCCCCCGGCCCATCGCGGTGCGGGTCATGGGCGAAAATATTGCGACCGTAGGGATCTGAGCTATTCACCCGGCTTACTCTAGCGGCCAAACCGCTCAGTGCAGGCTCACGGCGTGAATGAGCATCGACACGAGGGCAGCCAGAATCCACGAGGACACTGAGCCAATGAGGAATTCCTCAGCCTTCTCCCCCCGTCGAATCCTGCGAGATTTCGGGGAAACGGATGACGCCCTTGGCGGCAACGACTGCCGCAATCGCGACCTCCGCGCCCGCACCGGCGAGAACGATAATGAGGAGACGTTCAAGCGGCCCAATCCAGCGGCCACCACGCAATGCCGTCACTTCATCCTGCTCATCGCTACGACCGGCGACGATAGGCAACGCACCAGAGATGAGGGGAGGCTCAACGACGTCCGATCCCTCGCGGGCTTCGTCGCCATCCTCCGACACCGACGCGGGCATCGCGGGCAGGACGGGTGCATTAATCCACCCGGGGACAGGCTCAGAAGCACGACCGCGCGCACACTGCAGGATCGCCGTAATCAGGTGATTGGCCGGACCCGTGACGAGGAAGAGAACGGCAATAATGAGGTCAATCGAACGTCCCGAGCGCAGCGACAGCATCGGAAATTCCGTTGGCTCCGCACTCAGGAGCGCGACAAAGCCGATGGATGCCAACGCCCAACGACCAAGCACCCCGCGCGCAGATGGATCGACGAGATCCCATGCGAACCACACGATCGCGAGCGTCGCGCCGAGCGCATTCGCCAGCGCGCTGACGCCAAGGACGAACCACGCGTAGCAGATCACGGCGAGGAGGAGCGTCAGAAAGAGAGACAGGCGCCGCGACCAGCGTCGTGGGTCGGATGTCAGAAGGACGGTCAGCTCCGAGGCGGCAATGCCTAGGAGAAGCACTTCATGCACGTGCGGCCTCCGCAATGATGAGTGACGACTGGATCAACCCCACCCCCGTGCCCCGGGCGAAGTCAGAAATGGCCTGCTGCGAGAGCTTCTCTGCCCGAGCGATCTCCACCTGGGTCTTACCGAGAAGCAGCGCAGCTGTGATGCGGCGATGACGCGCAGAGAGCTTGAGGATCGCATGATCACGCAGGCTCAGCAACGCGTTGATGCAGGTCTGGCAATGGCTCGGGAAGGACGACTCAACGGAGGCATGCGCCATGAACCAGGTGCGAATGAACGGATTCGATGAGTCCTGCACATCATGCGCCCGGTTAATCGCAGCGCGGGCCGCCCACCAAGCGGAGCCATCCTGAAGCTGCGCCGAGTCCGCACCATGCGAACGCGCCGGAGCCTGACGATGAACGCCCGAGGAGAACTCTTCAATTCGCCCCGCACCAATTCCGAAGCGAAGCTGAAGCTGTGAGGGAAGCAGAAGCTGCGCACGCAGCGTCAGAAGAAGCGCATCCTCCAGCGTGTAGGCCACAGCCTGAAATTCGTCACCGACCGTCGGGTAAGGCGCCTGCAAGAGCGCAAGCCCCTCACTCGCGTCCGCAAGAGCAGCCTCATAAATTCTCTGAGCCTCTGCACGATTGGTCAGCGTACGAGAGCCAACGATGTCAGCAATGACAGCGTAACGAAGAGTCACAGTACCACACTTTTCCTTGTATACGGCTCTTCACAAGCCCCCTCATGGAGGAACCCTGCAAATTACTCGGCTTCACATGACACATCTAGGCAAACATATTTCAACCATGATGTCAACAGTATTGCGACGTAATGCTAGCTTGTCACATTGCGCATGCGAACCGAGTGTCAAACAGTAAATAACCATCTCCACATTCACACTTGTACTGTATGAAATACAAGCTCTATCGTGGCATGTGGGGTTGCACAATAATGTTTACCACCAGATGCATATTCCGCCACACGGGCAGTCAATGACCGTTAATAGCCCATGATTTCACGGGTCACGTAGTCCGCGAGGAGACGGCCACGCAGCGTGAGGACAACGCGCCCGGACAGGCGCAAGCCCCATCAATGAGTCCATCCGCAATGAGCGTGGCGATACGCCCACCGGAGGAGCCACGTGTTCCTTCAGGCAGTGACAGACCCGGCAGCCCCTCAATCTCAACACCCTCGGATGTACGCACGCCCAGCATCACACGCTCCAGCTCGCGCGCATCCGCGTCGAGAACCTCGCCAGCGTAAGCGGGAGACTGTCCAGCATTCAGACGCCCCGCATAGGCTCCCGGGTTCTTCACGTTCCACCAGCGCATACGCCCCACGTGCGAATGCGCTCCCGGCCCGAAGCCCCACCAATCCCAGTCCCGCCAGTAAGCCAAGTTATGGGAAGAGGCGTGCCCATAGAGGGTCGATGGACCTCCCGAGGCGCGGTCCGCCTCGGTGACGTGCGCGAAGTTCGAAATCTCGTACCATGCGTATCCCGCCTCACCCAGGAGGGCATCGGCGAGCTCATACTTGGCAGCCTCATCGTCCGGATCGGGGGTCGGCAGCTCTCCCCGGGCCACCTGCGCCCCCATCTTCGTCCCCTCCTCGACAACAAGCGCGTAGGCGCTGATATGGTCGGGCTCGTACGACAGGGCAGCACGCAGGGATGTTTCCCAGTCCGCCAGGCTCTCCCCGGGGGTTCCGTAGATAAGATCCACTGAGGTCGACAGGCCCGCTTCCTTCGCCCACTCCACGACGAGGGGAACCCGCTCGGGCGTATGCGTGCGATCCAGGGTCGCGAGGATCTCAGGAACGGCCGACTGCATGCCGAACGACACTCGAGTAAACCCAGCGTCAGCCAGTTGCGCCAGTCCATCACGCGTCACCGTGTCGGGGTTAGCCTCGAGGGTCACCTCCGCGCCCGGCGCAATACCGATGCGTTCACGCAGGCCCACGAGGATCTCGGTCAACTCATCGACATCCAGCATCGTCGGAGTACCGCCACCGAAAAACACCGTCCGCGCCTGGCGCGTGGGGAGTCCAGCCTCGGACATGACCCGAGACGCCAGAGCAGCCTCGGCAAGAACGGAGGGCGCGTAGTCCCCCACCTGCGCGCCCGGACCGAAACCGACCGTGTACGTGTTGAAGTCGCAATACCCACAGCGCACGCGGCAAAAAGGGACGTGCACATACAGGGAGAGGGGACGACCGCGATCCGCCTCGACGAGGCCGGGGTCGAGCGATCCGTCGGTCGGCCAGCGCTCCCCCCTCAGGCTGGGCGGGGCTCACCGGCGCACTCCGCGTCTCACGACGTCAGCCACGGGGACGACGAATGCCGACGATGTCATGGGCATGGCGCCCGGCATCGATACCGCGCGTCTCAAAGTGTGTGACGACGCGCCCCTCGAAACGCGGGGCGAATCCCCCACGCTCAGGCTCAGGATCACCCGGATCCGGTCGCTCCCCGGTGTGCGGGTTGTCAAAAAGCTCGCAGGCCTCGATCACGTCTCGCATCTGCCACGCGTAGTCGTCCCAGTCGGTGGCCAGGCGCCACGCTCCCCCCGTCGCGCAACAGGCGTGCCACCTCGAGGGCAAACGAATCGGACACCAGGCGACGCTTACGATGCCGGGCCTTGCGCCACGGATCGGGGAAGAACGTCCAGACCTCGTCCAAGCACGCGTCCTCCAGCATGATGGGAAGGGCCTGAGCGGCATCGGCTTCAATCACGCGGATGTTATCCACACCCGCGTCGACCGCCTTGGACACGAGCTTGGCGATGCCCGGAACCCACACCTCAAGGGCGAGGAAGTGACGCTCGGGGTGGGCAGCCGCAGCAGCGACAATCTGCTCGCCCGTGCCCGAGCCAATCTCGAGCGTGACGGGAGCGCTGCGTCCAAACAACTCAGCCAGATCGAGCGTGAAATCCTGCGCGACCGTCGTGTAGCCAACACCGCGACGCGGCTCGACCACATAGCGGTGCGCATGGGCCTCCCACGTGCGCGCGAGGTTCGCGGGCAGTTCGCGAGTGCGTCGCGTGAAAGACTTCGTGCGGCTCATGAAGACCGTGCCCTCGGGGGCCTCACCCGGACGACGATCCACGGCCTCGTTCATCTGATCCCCGCTCACTTCTTGCCCGTCGGGACGTCGGAGGTCAGCGCAGCGATGAAGGCTTCCTGCGGCACGTCCACACGACCAATGGACTTCATGCGCTTCTTGCCTTCCTTCTGCTTCTCGAGCAACTTGCGCTTACGGCTAATGTCGCCGCCGTAGCACTTGGCGAGCATGTCCTTTGCGCAGGGCCTTGATGGTCTCACGGGCGATAACGCGCGCGCCGACGGCCGCCTGGACCGGGATCTCGAACTGCTGACGAGGAATCAGTTCCTTGAGGCGCTTCGTCATGCGCTGGCCGTAGTTGTAGGCGCCGTCGCGGTGCACGATCGCACTGAACGCGTCCACGCGGTCACCATTGAGCAGGATATCGACCTTGACGAGGTCGGCACTCTGCTCGCCGCTCTCCTGGTAATCCAGGGAAGCGTAGCCGCGCGTGCGGGACTTGAGCTGATCGAAAAAGTCGAAGACGATTTCGGCCAGGGGAAGCTGGTAGTGCAGCTCCCCACGCGGTCCTCGCTCAGGTAGTCCATGCCCTGCATCGAGCCGCGACGCTCCTGGCACAGCTCCATGATGGTGCCCGTGAACTCGGTGGGTGTCAGGATCGTTGCGTTCACGACAGGCTCGCGCACCTCGGAGATCTTGCCTTCGGGGAACTCGCTCGGATTGTCGACGCGCACCTCGGTGCCGTCCTCGGTGACGACGCGGTAGACGACGTTCGGGGCTGTCGCGATGAGATCGAGGTTGAACTCTCGCTCCAGGCGCTCGCGAATAATCTCCAGGTGCAGCAGGCCGAGGAAGCCGCAGCGGAAGCCGAAGCCGAGAGCCGCGGAAGACTCCGGCTCGAAGGTCAGCGCCGCGTCGTTGAGCTGGAGACGCTCAAGGCGTCACGCAGGTCCGGGAAATCAGAGCCATCGACCGGGTAGATGCCGGAGAACACCATCGGGTTAGGGTCGCGATAGCCCTCAAGCGCCTCGGTCGCGCCTCGCACCTGGCTCGTCACCGTGTCGCCGACGCGGGACTGGCGCACATCCTTCACGCCCGTGATCAGGTAGCCCACCTCGCCAGCGCCGATGCCCTCTTCGGGCTTCGGCTCCGGCGAAATCACTCCCAACTCGAGGAGCTCGTGGGTGGCGCCCGTGGACATCATGCGCACGCGCTGGCGGGTGGAGAGCACGCCGTCAACGACACGCACGTAGGTGACGACGCCGCGGTACGTGTCGTACACGGAATCAAAAATCATCGCGCGCGTGGGCGCCTCGGGGTCACCCTCGGGGGCGGGGACGGCCTCGACGATGCGGTCGAGCAGCTCCTCGACACCCTCACCGGTCTTGCCGGAGACCTTGAGCACCTCGTCCTCGTCACAGCCGATCAGCTGAGCAACCTCATGGGCGTACTTCTCGGGCTGAGCGCCCGGCAGGTCGATCTTGTTCAGGACCGGGATGATCGCGAGGTCATTCTCGAGGGCCAGGTACAGGTTCGCGAGCGTCTGTGCCTCGATGCCCTGCGCGGCATCGATGAGGAGGACCGCACCCTCACATGCCGCGAGAGAACGAGAAACCTCGTAGGTGAAGTCCACGTGCCCAGGCGTATCGATCATATTGAGCGCGTAGGGGGTTCCCTCATACGCCCACGGCATGCGCACGGCCTGGCTCTTGATCGTAATGCCACGCTCACGCTCAATGTCCATGCGATCGAGGTACTGGTCGCGCATCTCGCGGGCCTCGACGACACCGGTCAGCTGGAGCATACGGTCCGCGAGCGTCGACTTCCCATGATCAATGTGGGCGATGATGCAGAAGTTACGGATCTGCCCCTGCGGGGGTGTGAGCCGGGCGAATCTGCGCCTGCTGCGCGGGCGTGGGGATGGGCACGTGAACCTCCGTGAAGTCGTTAACCTCCTTATCGTCCCATTGTCGTAGGCGTTTGTGCCAGTTCAGGCGCGGGAAGTCGCGCACAGTGGCCGCGGCTCACACCCCTTGCGAGCCCCCCATCTCCCCCTGAGCAACGATGGAAATCGCCTCCGTGAAGTCGCAGTCTTCCCAGTCATCGGGATGATCATCGCGAAGTTTGCGCGCGATGGCCTCGGCACGTTGGTCATCACCGCGCATCGTGGCCAGGGTCAGCAAAATGGTACGAATGCGCGCCGTGAGGGGATCGCGATCCCCCAGGTACCGTCGGCAGTCCTCTGCCAACACCGTCCACAGATCCTCGCCGGCATCCCGATCACCTCCCATCCAGGTATTGCGCGCGATCTCGTTACGCAGGCGCAACACCCGCCAATCACCATGCTCAGCGACCGTCAGAAGCACATCCATGTTGTGCTCGTAGAGCGCGATCGCCTCGTCGTAGTGGCGATCAGCAGAAAGAACCTCAGCGAGGTTGTCGCGTACGGTCAGCAGCGCCATGTCGGCTTCATCGCGCGTCCCTTCCATGTCCGCGAGGAGCTCACGGTAGACGCGAGCTGCCCTGGACCACTTCCCAGTGTTCTTCCACGGCATCGCCGAATTATTGCGAATCGCGACAGCAATCTGAGGGTCGAGGCCGCGGCAGGACTTCACATCAGCGACGAGCGCACCAAAGCGGCGGGACGCCATGTCGTTGAAACCCAGAACCGACAGCCAGTAGGCCTCGGAGTTCCTCAGCATCAGGACAAGGGGATGGTCCCGCTCCAAAACCCTGGCCCCGAGCCGCGCGGCATCGCCCGCCACACGCCGACACCGATCATAGGATCCCAGCGCACAATGCCAGTCAACACACAGTTTGGCCGCTTCGAGACGCAGCTCAATCGACACCTCCTCGTCCTCGTACACCCCAGTCGCATGTTCCAGGGCTCGCTCCATCGAGCCGCCAGCGGCGCTACTCAATGCATCAGCCAGGCAAGCACGAGCTCGGGCGTCGGGTGAGCCAGGGGTGGATGAGGCCAGGCCAAAGGCGTCGAGGGATACGATCGGACCATGAATCGTTGCAGTGGACATCGTCGTCACCTTTCATCGTTGAGAGTTCATCTGCGAACACATCCAGAATGAAACAGACAACCGTGCACTGTCACGCAGAGAAATAACCCCTGTGGATAACGTGGCCGCTCGCAGAACCCCTGTGGATAAAAACGGATGGTTCCTCCCCTGCCGTATGCTGGTGCCATGAATTCATTCGTCAGGGGCCTCTTCAACTTCCTCATCAGCGTCATCTCCGGCGCCGCCGAGGAGTCGCAGTCGAACACCACCAAGCCGTCGCAGCACCAGTCGAACACCAAAACGACACGCAAGCCGCGCTCGTCCTCATCGTCCAACGCGCACTCCGGCTCGGCCCACCGCTACGAGGACCCGGCGACCTCGAATCGTCCCCAGACGTCCATCCGCGAGGCGAGCATCGCCGACGCGCTCGCCAATGCCTCGTACACGCCCGTCATGGATGGGGACGCCGACCCCGGTGAAGTCGTGTGGACCTGGGTCCCCTATCAGGAGGACGCCTCCGTCGGTAAGGACCGCCCAGCCGTCGTCATCGGCGCGCAGGGCGACGGCGTGTATATCCTGCAGCTGACCAGCAAGGATCACACGCGCGACGCCGCCCAGGAGGCAGCCGCCGGACGCTACTGGTTCGACATCGGCTCAGGCGACTGGGATTCCAAGGGCCGCCCCTCCGAGGTGCGTCTCGACCGCGCCCTGTGGGTCAAGGCCACCGATGTGCGGCGCGAGGGCTCGATCCTGCCCAAGGCAACCTGGCAGCTCATCGTCGACGCACTCGAGGAGCACTACCGCACGCACGGAGAATAACTCCGCGACACGTGACCGACCTTACGAGGCCGGACAAGCGCCAGGAATATGACGAGAAGGCCCCTCCCTGGTATGATCGGTGGTTGGACTCCCGGCCTGGTCGGGCAGGGGGTCTGGTTAGGACCGTTTGCGGGTGTCCCCACGCCTAAGTCCCGGTCTTGACACAGCCCTCACCGACCCTGTCAGACATACATCAAGGAGAAATCCGACTGTGGCAAACATTAAGTCCCAGAAGAAGCGCATCCTCACCAACGAGAAGCGCCGCGTTCGTAACCAGTCCGTGAAGTCCGAGCTGAAGACCCTGGTCCGTCAGACCCGCGAGGCCGTTGAGGCCGGCGACAAGGACAAGGCTCTCGCCGCTCTGCGTATCGCTTCGCGCAAGCTGGACGTCGCCGTCTCCAAGGGCGTCATCCACAAGAACCAGGCCGCGAACCGCAAGTCCAAGCTTGCTCGTCGCGTCGCCTCGATCGCTGACTGATCAAACGCACGTTTGACATGAAGCGGGTCGCCCACTGGGCGGCCCGCTTTCGTATACCCACTCCCCTGTGCTTGTGCGTGGTCGAGCATGCTTGCCCATGGTCGAGGTATGCCCCCGGTCTTGTCCGCACTCCGGCACGTCACGCGCATAGCTGAGCCCCGACCTCGTCGAAATGAACTGCCTCCCGTTTCTTGGACATCGAAATTGAAGTCCAGGGAATGGGAGGCTTTTCGTGTCTGTGAATCTGGGGTTGAGGCATGATCGTTTGCTTCGGGAGCAGGCGGTGGAGATGTTTGAGAGGGGGATTTGGCTATCGTTTGACCGCCGGGAGGCTTGGTGTGTCTGCTGAGACTGTGAGAGAGTGGCAGAAGATGTACCGCGTGATCGGGAGGGGCGGGCTTCTTGCCATGGGAGTAAAGCGGGCCAAATACGACTATGAGACCAAGGTCGCTGCGGCGAGGGCCGTGGTTGACGGTGGGATGAGTAAGCCTGAGGCGATGGTGCGTTTCGGTATTGCGAGCGCGACATCGTTGAAGAAGTGGTGCAGGCTGTACCGCGAGGGCGGCGCGCAGGCGCTCAAGCCCAAGCCCAAGGGCAGGCCAAAGGGGGCGGTGCCACCAACGCGTGAGGAGGAACTCGAAGAGCGCGTGCGCAAGCTCGAGGCGCAGGTGGCGTACCTAAAAAAATCGATTGCCCTGAAGGCGCAGAGGCGCTCCCAAACCGGGACAAAGCCCTAGTGGTCGCTGAGCTTTCAGGGCGCGGACATGCGGTGTGTGATCTCCTCGAGGCCGCCGGTCTTGCCAGGTCGAGCTACTACTACGCGCTGGCTCACCCCCAGCAGCCAACCAGGGTGTATCTGCGGCCCAAGGTTGCCCAGATCTTTCGCGCACCCCCAATGGGTGTGGTCACAGGCAGGTCGCCATGTGCCTGCGCGCTGAGGAAGGGGAGCGCATCGCCGATAAGACGGTCTTGAAGATGATGCGCGAAATGGGGCTGCGCTGCGGCATACGCCGCGAAACGAAGTACCACAGGTACAACTCCTACAAGGGGGACGTGGGGCAAAGTTTCGACAACATCATCGGCCGCGACTTTAAGGCCGATGGGCCCTGGCAGAAACTCGGTACCGACGTCACCGAGTTCAAGCTTTCCTTCGGTAAGGCCTACCTCGCTCCGGTCTACGACTTTGCCAGCAAAGAGATCGTGGCCCACTCCATATCGATGTGTCCCAACCTCGCCCAACAAAAAGAGATGCTCCAGATGCTCATGGACGCCAAGCCCGCAGGGGCCGAGCCGATCTTGCACTCGGACATGGGATGGCAATACCAGCACAAGGCCTACATCAGTGCGCTCGCCGATAACGGTTTCATCCAGAGCATGTCACGCAAAGGCAACTGCATCGACAATGGCGCCACCGAGCAGGTCTTCGGGCACCTCAAGGACGAGTTCTTTCGCGGCCAGTACTGGCAGACCTTCGAGAGCTTCAAAGCCGACCTCGAGGCTTACATCACGCACTGGAACACAACAAGACGCCAAGTAAAGCTCAAGGGCCTGACCCCGGCAGAATACCGGGATCAGGCCCTACAGGAAGCCGCATAACGGCTACCATTAAACGCGTCCAAGTTTCGGGGCGCAGTTCAAAACGAGGCCGGGGCATTGCTGCAATCCGCCAGCGACTACTCGAGCTCGAAGGCACCCGTGTAAAGCTGGTAGTACACGCCTTTCTGCGCGATCAGGTCGTCGTGGCTGCCGCGCTCGATGATGCGACCGTGGTCGAGGACCATGATGGCGTCCGAGTTGCGAACGGTCGACAGACGGTGGGCGATCACGAAGACCGTGCGCCCCTCCATGAGGTTATCCATGCCCTGCTGCACGTGGGCCTCGGTGCGCGTATCGATCGAGGAGGTCGCCTCGTCCAGGATCATCGCCGGCGGATCAGCCACGGCGGCACGCGCGATCGACAGGAGCTGGGCCTGGCCCTGCGAGAGGTTCGAGCCGTTGCCCGTCAGCATCGTGTCGTAGCCCTCGGGCAGACGTCGGATGAAGGAGTCCGCATTGGCCAGCTTCGCGGCGGCAATGCATTCCTCGTCCGTGGCGTCCAGGCGGCCGTAGCGGATGTTCTCCATGACCGTGCCCGTGAACAGCTTGACGTCCTGCAGGACAACGCCGAGCGAGCGGCGCAGGTCCGGCTTGTGGATCTTGTTGATGTTGATGCCGTCGTAGCGGATCTTGCCATCATCGATGTCGTAGAAGCGGTTGATCAGGTTGGTGATCGTCGTCTTTCCAGCACCCGTCGCGCCCACAAAGGCGATCTTCTGGCCGGGCTTGGCCCACAGGGAGATGTCATGCAGGATCTGCTTCTCACCGTCGTAGGAGAAGTCGACATCCTCCATGACCAGCTCGCCGCGCAGGCGCGTGTATGTGACGGAGCCGTCGGCCTGGTGAGGATGGCGCCACGCCCAGATTCCCGTGCGTTCCTCGGTCGGCTCGAGCGTGCCATCGGGCAGCTCGCGCGCACGCACGAGGGTCACGTAGCCCTCGTCCTCCTCGGGTTTCTGGTCGATGAGCGCGAACACGCGGCCCGCACCCGCCATACCGAGGGCAATCATGGGAACCTGCATGGACATCTGGCCGATGGTCTGCGAGAAGTTACGGACCATGCCCAGGAAGGAGACGACCACGCCGACCGTGATCACGTCGACGCCGACAAGGTGGATGTTCGGCGTCTGTTCCAGGATCATGACGCCGCCGACGATGGCGATGACGACGTACATGATGTTGCCGATGTTGCCCAGGGCAGGCATCAGCACGTTGCCGTAGATGTTCGCCTTCTGCGAGGATCCGAAGAGCTTCTGGTTGAACTCCACGAATTCATCCTTGGCATCCTGCTCGTGGTTGAAGACCTGGACGACCTTCTGGCCGTCCATCATCTCTTCGATGAAGCCTTCTTCGTCAGCGAGAGCCGCCTGCTGGGCCTTCATGAAGCGGCCCGACAGGCCTCCAAGCTTGCCGGTCAGGAAGGCCATGAGCGCACCCACGAGGAGCACAACGAGGAACAGCCACACGGAGTAGTAGAGCATCGTGCCAACCAGCACGATGATGGTCAGGCCCGACTGGATGAGCGTCGGGATCGACTGGCCGATCAGCTGGCGGATCGCGTCCGTGTCATTCGTGTAGGTCGACATGATCGCGCCGTGCGGGTGCGTGTCGAAGAATCGCAGGGGCAGGCGTTCCATTGAGTCGAACATGTCGTCACGCATGTGCTTGAGTGTCCCCTGCGTCACGATCGCCATGGCACGCGTGTAGATGAAGCTGCCAATAACGCCGACACCGAAGATGACAGCCATCGTGACGACGAGGCGTACCAGGGTTCCTCGCACCGCGTCGAAGCCGCTCTCCAGGCCCGGGGTCACGACGTTGTCGACGATCTGCTGCATGAAGATCGAGCCGACGGCCGAGGCCACGGATGCGAGGATGATGCACACAATCGTCAGGCAGATGCGCACCGGATAGTGCCGGAAGACGTAGGCCATCAAGCGGCCGAAGGGACGTTCAATACCCTCGAGCTTGTCAGCGTCGTCGATTCGGGAGTTGCGCGTGCGTGCCATGTCAGGCCACCTCGCTTTCGCTCGCGGCGTTCTGGGAATCGTAGATCTCTCGGTACTCGCCGCCCGCTGCCATCAGCTCCTCGTGAGTGCCACGTTCCGTGATACGACCGTCGTCCAGGACGATGATCTGATCGGCATGGCTCACCGAGGAGAGGCGCTGGGCGATGATGATCGTCGTCGTGCCCGGGATCTCGGTCTCAAAAGCATTGCGAATCAGCGAGTCGGTCTTCGTATCCACCGCGGAGGTCGAGTCGTCCAGGATGAGGATTTTGGGATTCTTCAGCAGTGCACGGGCGATACACAGGCGCTGCTTCTGGCCACCCGACACGTTGCTGCCACCTCGGGAGATCACGTAGTCGTAGCCCCCGGGCAGCTGCTGGATGAACTCGTCGGCCTGCGCGAGCTTGCACGCATGCTCGATCTGCTCGTCGGTGGCCTCGGGGTTACCCCAGCGCATGTTCTCCTTGATCGTGCCGGAGAACAGAACGTTCTTCTGCAGGACGACGGCGACCGCGTCACGCAGGGCGCTCAGGTCGTAGTCGCGCACGTCGCGTCCACCGACCTTCACGGATCCCTCGGAGACATCGTAGAGGCGGCAGATCAGCTGGATGAGCGAGGTCTTGGAGGAGCCCGTGCCGCCCACGATGCCGAGCGTCGATCCGGATTCGATGCGCAGATTGATGTCAGACAGGGCGTTTTCTTCGGCGCTCACCGAATACTTGAAGCACACGTCCTCGAAGACGACGGAACCATCCGGAACCTCGGTCGCACCGTTCTCGGGCGAGGTCAGCGACGGCTCGTGGTTGAGAACCTCGGCGATACGGTGCGCGGACTCTGCGGCCATCGTCGTCATGACGAAGATGAAGGCGAGCATCAGCATATGTGTCAGAATCTGGATGCCGTAGGTGATGAGGGCGGTCAGTCCACCCTTCGTCAGCTCGGTCGCGCCCGAGTTGATGATGATCGAAGCGCCAACGTAGTCGACAGCCACGATCGCCGCGAAGATAAAGAACATCATGACGGGGCTGTTGAGCGCAATGAGCTTTTCAGCGTTCGTGAAGTCCTTGCGCACGTCCTGAGATGCCGCGCGGAACTTCGTGGTCTCGTAGTCCTCGGTCACGAAGGACTTCACCACGCGGATCGCCGCGACGTTCTCCTGCACGGAGTTGTTCAGAGCGTCGTACTTCTTGAAAATACGGCGGAAATCGGGAAGGCGATGAGCACGATGGCTGCCAGGATGATGGCGAGCACCGGCACCATGCCGAGGAAGATGAGGGCCATCTTCACGTTGATGCGCCACGCCATGACGATCGAGAAGACGATCATGAGGGGCACACGCACAGCGATGCGGATGAGCATGCCGAAGGCGTTTTGCACGTTGGTGACGTCCGTGGTCATGCGGGTGACCAGGGAGGACGTCGAAAGCGGTCGATGTCCGCAAACGAGAAGTCCTGCACCTTAAAGAAGAGATCCTGGCGCAGGTTCTTCGCCAGGCCCACCGAGGCGGTCGCCGCGAAACGCGCGGAGAGGATACCGCAGGCAAGCGAGGCGAAGGCCAGCCCAGTCAGGATCAGGCCCAGGCGCATGACGGGGCTCAGGGATACGCCGTCGAGTGCATCCACGAGCGAGACCATGGTAAGCGGGATCAAGCACTCGAGGACCACTTCCCCGATGATGAACAGCGGGGTCAGGATCGAGGCGGTCTTAAACTCGCGTAGCCTCCCCACCAGCGTGCGGATGGTTTTCATGTATCTCCTCTTCACTCCCTACGGGCGTCCGATAGACGAGGCCGGGGCGTGCATTCAGCGCCCGTGCAGCCTGCAGATGGTGATAATTGCTTTTTCGATAGCGCGTTGCGGGTCCCGCGACGCACCCTTTGTTTCGGCGTCTGCCGTGGCGATGGCGCCGAAGGCCCCTGCCAGCGAGGCGTCGGACCAGCCGCGCAGCTCACGCCTCGCTCGGTCCACCTGCCAGGGGGCCATCTTCAACACGGATGCCGATCCACCGATCGATACTTTCGCCATGGCGCGGAACTTCATGGCCAGGGCGGTGACGAGCAGCTGCGGGGCAATGCCGGTCGCGAACGCGTGCCGGGCGAGCGTGAGCGCCTTCGCGGAGTTCCCCGCGACGGCCGCGTCGGCCACGTCGTATCCCGTGGCCTCGACGCGACCGGCCTGGTAGCGGCGCACATCCTCCAGGGTGATGCGTCCGCTCACGTCCGAGAGCAGCTGCGCCAGCGCGCCCGCCATCGCACGAGGGTCGTTACCCAGCGCGTCCACGAGTGCCTGCTGGGCCTCGGTGTCCATCTGCCGACGCGCGGCCCGCACGTCGGAGGCGATGAGGGCCAGCTTGTCACGGTCGTTTTTCAGCGGATCGGCGGGGATTACGGGCCATTTGGCCTTGGTGATCGTGTCGATGACTTTCTTGCCCCGGGCGTTTCCACCGGGATGGGCCAGGAACATCCACACGTCGGGGGCGGGGGCCGCGCAGTAGGCGATGAGGTCGTTCGCGAGTGCGTCGCTCATGGTCTCGAGGTCACGGATGATGACCATGCGGGATTCGCCAAAGAGCGAGGGCGAGGCGATCACGTCGAGCTGTCCGGCCTGGTAGGTCGCCGCGTTGATGTCGGTGCGTTCGAGGTTGGGGTCGGCCTCGTGGGCGAGGGCGCGCAGCCGGTCGAGGGCACGGTCGACGAGGAGGCCTTCGGGGCCTTTGATCAACACGATGGGCGCCAGCGTTATCTCGGCTGGGGCCGCCGGGCGCGAACCGCGTGCTGCCACGTCTTCCTGCCTTTCCGCTGTGATAGTAACTCCCTAAGTCTGCCACTCGGCGGCCCCATCTGCGTCCCTCTTTGCCCATGGCGGACAATAGTCGTGGCAGGTGTCACGACGGTTTGACGGCACCCCCATAGTGGCGTCTTACTCCTGCTCTGACGTTTCACTGCCGTCAATGCGCGGAGCTCCCCACCGCGCCCACGCCCTCCACGCGAGCCACCCGGTGCAACAGCAGGCATAGATGCTCACGACGGTCGAGGCCCCGCCGGGCACGGCCACACCGTTTCCAGGCAGGTTTGCGCACAAGCGTGCTGTTTCTGCGATCCACGCACTCGCCCACGAGGAAACGCGCGCACATGCCGAGGCTACTGAGATACTCAGCGGGGCGAGGAGAGCACCCACAATCCCCGCGATAGTCGCGATGGGAACGGCGGGCTCGGCGACGACGTTAGCGATAATCCCCCACACCGGCACGGTTCCGGAGAGTGACACGATGAGGGGTGCTGTCGCGAGTTCCGCGAGGGCGGGCACACAGACCATCTCCACGACGCGACGCAGCACCCGCCCCGCGCGCGTATCCCCGCGAATGCGTCGGCGCGAGCGACGAATGAGCGCAGACGACGGGCCGACAACCGCGAGCGCGGCGAGCACGGAGAGTGCGAAGCCGTAGGAGCGGGCGGCCCAGGGGTCGATGAGGAGCGTCGCGATGACGACGGCGCAGAGGGCGGCGATGGATTGGCCGTCGCGTCCGAGGATGAGTCCGAGGGCGGCGACGGCGGCGACGCAGATGGAGCGGAGGACTGAGGCTTCGGGGCCGACGAGGGTGAGGATTGTGCCCAGGACGAGGATGGTTGCTGTCAGGCGCAGGGTTTTTCGTGCGGGGACGACGAGGGTGACGGTGGCGAGGATGATGACGATGTGGGATCCGGAAACGGCGGTGAGGTGGGTGAGGGAGGTCGTTTTCATGGCTTGGGCGAGGTCTGCGGGCATGCCTCGGTCGTCCCCGATTGCCATGCCGGGCACGAGGGCGCGCGCATCCCTGGGCAGGGAGGAGCATGCGCGGGCGAAGGCTTGGTGGGTGGAGCGCATCCAGGCGGATGGGCCACCGGGTCGTTCGATCAAGCGGGATCGTCTGACGCGTATCGTGCCCACCGATGGCGCGTCGGCTGCGAAGGTGGCGTCCAGGCTCCCCCAGACCTCGTAGATGTCGCCGCGCGCACCGCTGTCCCACCCGGGAGCGTTCACGAGCGCGGTCGCGTGGGAGGGTATCCATTCCTCCCCCCGCTGCGACGGCCTCGATGCGCGCGTGGGCGTGTCGCGTGGCAGAGAATCCGGACGAGGGCGGGGCTGGGTCGGTTTGCAGGCGAACGCGCGCGTGGATGGGTCCGGAGTCGGCGCGTGCAGGGTCTGCGTCGTATTGCCTGCGCGCGACGGATCCGACCGCGAGCGCGCAGGCCACGCATGCGAGGATCAGTGCGAGGCTGAGGCGGATTGATCCGGGTGGGGTGAGGGCGTGGCGGGGGCGCGTCGGCCTCGCCTCGAGCACGAGTAGGAGGCGGCGCAGGCGAGGGCGAGGAGGGCACACGCGCCGATGCTCTCCCAGGGCGCGCGGTGTCCCGTCGCCCACCAGGTGGCACCCCAGGTGGCGGCGGCTGCGGGTGCGAGGCGCAGGTCGATCATGCGGGGAGCGCATTGTGAGTCGTTCATGCGCACACTCCGGGTCGTATCTTCTCGATGAGTGAGGGGCCGATGCCGGGGACATCGTCGAGCTCGTCGACGGATGTCAGGCGTGGGTGCGCGGATCGGTAGGTGATGATGCGCTTGGCGAGTGCGGGTCCGATGCCGGGTAGCGTCTGGAGGTCTGTTTCGGTGGCTGTCGTCAGGCGGACGCAAGCTCCCGCGGCCGTGTCCCCCTCGGGCGACAAGGGCGGCGGTGACTCCCCTGCGACGCCGACCCGAATCTGCTCACCATCGACCAGGATGCGTGCGAGGTTGATCGACTCAAGGTCGGCCTCGGGGAGAGCTCCTCCCGCTGCGGTGATGGCGTCGATGACGCGGGAGGAGGCGGGAAGGGTAAGTACTCCGGGAGAGGCAACCGCTCCGGAGACGTAGACAACAACGTCTGTGGCTTGGTCCCGCGCCGACACGGACGGGGGTGCGGACGCGGCTGGAGGAGCAGTAGGCGCCGTGGCCCCACTTTCCTGTCGCTCTGAGGAGGATTGGACGAGGCTGTCGGCGCGTTCTTGCGTGGCCGCGTGCCTCCATGCGCCCACGGATGCGATGAGCACGACCACGACGACGAGGGCGGCGACGCTCCCCCCGCCGGGGAGGAAGCGGACGACGCTCGGTTCGGCAGGTTCGTCATCCTCAGTGAGGGCACTGTCATATACGGCTTTTGTCAGCGCCGCCATGCGCCGACGAGCCAACCAGTGGGACACGTTCATGCATGCACGCTAGCCCCCAGGTATGAGGGGAGAACACACGAAAACCGACCCCTGTGGATAACCGCTCGGCGCGCCGAGGGGTTGTGGACAAATCCCACACCCTCCCGGCCGTGAATAACTCGCATGGGACTGCAGTCCCAAGGGATACTGTTCCGGTAACGTCGAAGTACAGTGGCGCACCGCGCCCAGAGCCGAAAGACCACACCATGAGCGAGAACATCGAGGATCTGAAGGCGCAGCTCGCCGCAGCGGAAGCCGCGGCGAAGGCCGCCGAGGCTGAGGCCGCCCGCGCGAAGGCCGAAGCCCTGCGTCTCCAGCTCGAAGCAGCCGGATCCGCGGCCGCGCAGGAACCCGCCGCACAGGCTGAGGCGGAGGCCGCCCAGGCAGCAGAAGCCCGCGCGACGGCTGACGCGCTGCGCAGCCAGGTGGAGGCCGTCGAGGCCACCCCCGCGCCCGAGAATCCCGCCGCCGAAGCACCCGCGGCCACCCCGGCCTCGTCCCCCGCCCCGAGCGGCGAGCTGTCAGCTTTCGCCACCCAGATCCAGGGCGCCTACTCCTGGGACGTTCCCGCGGTCACGATCGGCACGCTCATCGACAATGGTGCGCGCGTGCCCGGCGTCAGCGCGAAGATGCCGCTGCCCATGTTCAACCGCCACCTCCTGGTCGCAGGCGCGACGGGTACCGGCAAGACCCGTACCCTCCAGCTCCTGGCCGAGGGCCTGTCCGCGAACGGTTCCTCCGTGCTCCTGTGCGACGTCAAGGGCGACCTGACGGGCCTGGCCGAGGCCGGGGCCAGCTCCGAGAAGCTCCTGAGCCGTACCGCGGCCAACGGTCAGGACTGGGCACCCGCCTCGTTCCCCGTCGAGCTACTGAGTCTGGGTGGGGCGGATTCGCAGTTCCCGGGCGTGCCCGTTCGCGCCCAGGTCTCCGACTTCGGCCCGATCCTGCTGGCCCGCGCCCTCTCGCTCAACACGACGCAGGAGCAGGCGCTCCAGCTGATTTTCGCGTGGGCGGACGGCCAGGGCCTCGAGCTCGTGGACCTGCCCGATCTGCGCGCCGTCATTTCCTTCCTGACCTCGGACGAAGGCAAGGACGAGCTGGCCACGATCGGCGGCGTCTCCAAGGCCACCGCCGGCGTCATCCTGCGCGCCCTGACCGCGCTCGAGTCCCAGGGCGGCGGCCAGTTCTTCGGCGCCCCCGGCTTCGACACGGCTGACCTCATGCGCATGGATTCGACGGGCCGCGGCATCATCTCCCTGCTCGGTGTCGGTGACATTTCTTCGCGCCCGGCCCTGGTCAGCGCCGTCATCATGTTCCTGCTCGCCAACCTCTTCTCCACCCTGCCCGAGGTCGGCGACGTCGAGCGCCCCAAGCTCGTGTTCTTCTTCGACGAGGCACACCTGCTGTTTGCGGACGCCACCAAGGAGTTCGAACGTCAGGTCGTCCAGACCGTGCGCCTCATCCGTTCCAAGGGCGTGGGCGTCGTCTTCGTGACGCAAACCCCCAAGGACATCCCCTCCGACGTCCTGGCACAGCTCGGTTCGCGCGTCCAGCACGGCCTGCGCGCCTCCACGCCGGATGACTTCAAGAAGCTCAAGGCCACGGTCCAGACCTTCCCGAAGACGTCCCTCGAGCTCGACGAGGTCCTCACGACCCTGGGTACCGGCGAGGCCGTCGTCACCGTCCTGGATCCGAAGGGTAATCCCACCCCGGTCACGCCCGTCGGCATCTGGGCGCCCGCCTCCGTCATGGGCCCCGCGTCCGCCGACACGATCGCGCGTATCAACCAGTCCAGCGTCATCATGGGCCGCTACCGCGACGCCGTGAACCCCGACTCGGCCGAGGAGAAGCTCGAGCGCCGCGCCGCCGAGGCCCAGGCCGCCCGCGAGGAAGCCATCGCACAGGAGGCGGCAGCCAAGGAAGCTGAACGCGCGCAGAAGGAAGCCGAAAAGGAAGCCGAACGCGCCGCCAAGGAGGCCGAGAAGGCCGCCGCCAAGGAAGAGGCTGCACGTCAGAAGGAAATGGAGCGGCTGCGCCGCCAGGTTGAAAAGCAGCAGGAGAAGGAGGAGGCCGCCCGCCAGCGCGCCGCCGAACGCCGCACCCGCCAAGTCGAAAACGTCCTCGGGTCCGTCCTGCGCACCGCCGGCCGCGAGATCACGCGCTCCATCTTCGGCACGCGCAAGCGCTGACACCCACGATGTCGGCACGAGGCCGGGGCGCGGGACTCCATGCGGGAGACCACGCCTCGGCCTCGTCTCACAGTGCGACCACTACACCAAGAAACGGCAAAGTGGAGTAGACTGCATCGCAATTAACCAATCTCTCTCGTGGGAGACCCTGATGCGTATCGGATTCATCGGAACGGGAGCCATGGCCCAGGCCATCGCTCGCGGTGCCGTCGCGTCCGGCGTCGATCCTGCGACACTGGTTTTCTCCAACCGCACGGCTGCGAAGGCCTGCGATTTCGCCGACGAGCTCGGTGCGACCGCCGCGTCCTCGAACGCGTCCCTGGCGCGCCAGGCCGACATCATCATCCTGGCTGTCAAGCCCAAGGATCAGCGCGCGGTCGTCAAGGAGATCTCCCCCATCGTGGTCGGCCGACCCGACGTCTGCGTCGTCTCCCTGGCAGCAGGACGCACCCTCGACCAGATCACCACTGACTTCGGCGCGGGCATCCCGCTCGTGCGCGTCATGCCGAACGTCGCGGCCACCGTCGGGCAGTCCATGACCGCCCTGACGGCCACGCGCGCCACAGACGCACAGGTAGCAGCCGTCCGATCCCTCATGGATTCGGTGGGCCGCACCATCCTCATCGACGAGGACTATTTCCCCGTGTTCCAGGCCCTGGCCTCGTGCTCTCCCGCCTGGTATTTCCAGATTGTTGATTCGTTCGCCCGCGCTGGTCTCAAGTACGGCCTGTCCAAGGACAGCGCCGTCGAGATTGCCGCGCAGGCGATGGCGGGAGCCGCTGCTCTGCTCCTCGCCGAGCGCGAGGCGGGCACAATCCCCGCGCAACTCATTGATCGGGTGACGAGCCCCGGCGGCACCACAATCGCAGGATTGCTGGCCGCCGAGGAAGGTGGTTTGTCGACCGCACTGGTAGGTGCCGTCGACGCATCCATCCACGCCGATTCCCATCTCGGCTGACACCACCTGCCGCACAGCGGCTTACCTCCCCCTTTATTTGGCGCACCCGCGCACCCTCAACACAGGAACACACATGTTGCTCTTCAACGCAGTCGTGCTCTCCGTGCTCGTTATGCTGATCCTCAGCGTCGCACGCGTGCACGTCGTCATCTCTCTCTTCGTGGCCTCCCTCGTGGGCGGCCTGGTCGCTGGCATGGGCATGTCCGGCACGATGGTTGCCTTCCAGGACGGCCTCGCCGGCGGCGCAAAGATCGCCCTGTCCTACGCCCTACTCGGCGCGTTCGCGATGTCGGTCGCCCACTCGGGCCTGCCGCGCCTGCTGGCGAACTGGATCATCAAAAAGCTGCGCAACGCCGACGAGTCGAACTCGGCGCGCGTGGCCCGCTCCGCCAAGTGGGCATCATCGGTGGCGTCCTCGTCATGGGCGTGATGAGCCAGAACCTCATCCCGATTCACATCGCGTTCATTCCGCTGCTGGTGCCCCCGCTCATCGGCGTCATGAACGAACTCAAGATGGACCGCCGCCTGATCGCTTGTGCGATCACCTTCGGTATCGTCACCACCTACATGTTCGTGCCGATCGGCTTCGGCCGTATCTTCCTGCACGACATCCTCTACAAGAACATTGAGGACGCTGGCCTGCCGGTTGAAGGCATCGTCAACCCGATGGCCGCCATGGCCATCCCCGCTGCCTCGATGGCCGTGGGCTGTGCAATCGCACTGCTCGTCTCCTACCGCAAGCCGCGCGAGTACGAACAGCGCGAGACCTCGTTCAGCTCCAACAGCGACAAGCCCATCGACATGAAGAAGGTCTGGGCCGCGGTCGCTGCCCTCGTCGCCTGCTTCGTCATCCAGGCCGTCATGACCAAGATGGATTCCGAGGCCGACCCGCTGCTCGTGGGTTCCCTGGTGGGCCTGTGCATGATGCTCGCCATGCGCGTCGTTCCGTGGCAGCAGGCCGACGATGTGTTCAGCGGCGGCATGAAGATGATGAGCCTCATCGGCCTCATCATGATCACCGCACAGGGCTACGCCTCGGTCCTCAAGGCCTCCGGCCAGATTGAGCCCCTCGTCCAGCAGACCTCCGCGATGTTCAACGGCTCGAAGGCGCTGGCCGCCATGATCATGCTCGTGGTCGGCCTGATTATCACGATGGGTATCGGTTCGTCCTTCTCGACGCTGCCGATTATTTCGGCGATCTACGTGCCGCTGTGCGTGGCGCTCGGCTTCTCCCCCATCGCGACCGTGTCGATCATCGGTACGGCGGGCGCGCTGGGTGACGCCGGTTCACCCGCGTCCGACTCGACGCTCGGCCCGACATCTGGTCTGAACGTCGACGGTCAGCACGACCACATGCGAGACACGGTCATCCCCGAGTTCATCCACTACAACATTCCGCTGTTGATCGGTGGGTGGATCGCAGCGATGGTCCTCTGAGAACTTTCCTCTCACCAACGAGGCCGGGGCTGGGTTGCACGTTCGCGCAACCTGGCCCCGGCCTCGTTATGCGCCCAGGTAGGTGGAGACGACCTCGTCAAGCACCTCGGCGGTCGCGCGCACGTCCGCCAGGGCGATGTGTTCGTCGTGCGCGTGGAGCTGGGAGTACACCTGTCCCAGGCTCGCCCCGCTGTCCACGGCGCCGAAGCCATACCCGACCCCGCCAAGTCGGCGGGCGACGCGCAGGTCGGATCCGCCGGGGAAGAGGACGGGGACGACGCGCGTGCCCGGGTAGCGCTGTGTCAGAGCCGCTTCGATCGCTCGGTACAGGTCGGTGTCGGTCGACGAGGCCGTGGCTGCCTCGCTCAGGAGGCGCTCGATGGTCACGTGCTCGGAAAGGTCGCCGAGGGCCGCGGTGATCGCGGCGTCCACGTCATCGTCGTCGACGCCGGGCAGCGTGCGGATGTCCAGCTCGAGGGTGGCGTGGGAGGGCATGACGTTGATGGGCCCGCCCGAGCGGGCGACCGTCTGGGCGACGGTCACGTGGGAGATCGCGTGGGCGAACGCCGCCAGGTCCTCGAACTCGGAGTAGTCGCCCTCGTAGGTGCCGTTGATGAGACTCGTTTCGGTCGTTTCATCGAACTCGAAGGCGCGCACGAAGGAGGCCCAGACCTCGTCCGTGGCGGTGGGCCAGCGCGCCGAGGACAGCGCCGCGCTCACCTGAGAGAGCCGCTCGACGGCGCTCGTGCGGCCCAGCGGAACCGAGCCATGGCCGGCGTCGCCCCGGATGTGTAGGCGGCGCTGGGCGGCGCCCTTTTCGCCGACGACCACGACGACGCAGTCGCCTCCGCGGCGCCCGCGAATGTGTGCCCCTCCCATTCGGACAGGGCCGCGTCCCACGGGAGGGCGTCCGCCCTGTGCTCGCCGATCCACGGGACGCCGAGCCCTCCTCGGGCTTCCTCGTCAGCGGCGGCCACGAACACCAGGGAACGCGCCGGAGGATTGCCATCCTGGGCGCGGCGGGCGACCTCGCGGGTCACAACGGCCATCGCGGCGGTCAGGTGGAGCATGTCGACAGTGCCGCGCCCCCACATGACGTCGTCCGCAATCTGCGCACCGAAAGGATCGCGCGTCCACTTGGCCTCGTCCACGGGCACGACGTCCGTGTGCCCGAGGAGGGTCAGCGGCGTGCCGGCGCTGCGCGGATCCGATCCCTCGACCGTGACCACGAGGGACGTGCGACCCGGGTGCGGGGTGATGCGTTCGATGGATACGGGCAGGCCCGCAAAGAACTCCTCGAGGAGGTCGGCGGCGCGCTCCTCCCCGCCCGAGTCCGCGGTCAAGTCGTTGACGCAGCCCAAGCGCACCAGGCGCCCCAACAGGTCGACGGTCTGCTCACCCAGCGATTGCGCGCTCATGTTCTCCCCTTCCGCGCGGGGGCCTCGTCCCGGCTCCCCTGCCTGACACCACGGTATCCCCACGCGCGTCACTTCACCCGACCGCGCCACGAGGGGAGCTTTTGTAACGGCGCGTGTGAGCAACCCGCCGGGCGCCACGAGGCCCAGCATTGGACCGAAATGCCTGGGGAAACGTAGGCTAGTGGGGCAAACAGTCCACGACTCGGATGGAGACAACTCAATTATGGCCATGAACACCCGTGCGCAGGCGCCTCGCGTGCCCGACCGCGCCGCCCCCGAAGGCCTCGAAGCCAAGTGGGGTGAGGCCTGGGAAAGCCAGGGTACCTACGCTTTTGACCGCACCGCGACGCGCGAGCAGGTGTACTCGATCGACACTCCCCCGCCGACGGTATCCGGCTCCCTGCACATCGGCCATGTTTTCTCCTACACGCACACCGACGTCGTGGCCCGCTACCAGCGCATGATCGGCAAGTCCGTGTTCTACCCGATGGGTTGGGACGACAACGGCCTGCCCACCGAGCGCCGCGTGCAGAACTACTTCGGCGTGCGCGTGGATGCGACGCTGCCCTACGACCCCGACTTCGAGCCCCCGCACGTGGGCGGCGACGGCAAGTCGATCAAGGCTCGCGACCAGAAGCCGATTTCCCGTAAGAACTTCGTGGAGCTGTGCGAGCGCCTCACCCAGGAGGACGAGGCTCAGTTCGAGGCGCTGTGGCGCTACCTGGGCCTGAGCGTGGACTGGAAGCAGAACTACCAGACGATCGGCGCGCGTGCCCGCAAGGTCGCCCAGGCCGCGTTCCTGCGCAACCTGGCGCGCGGTGAGGCCTACCAGGCCGAGGCCCCGGGCCTGTGGGACGTCACCTTCCAGACGGCGGTCGCCCAGGCTGAGCTGGAGAGCCGCGAGTACCCGGGCTTCTACCACCGCCTGGCCTTCCACATCACCGACGCCGAGGCCGCCGCGAAGGCTGCCGCCGCCGGCGCGCCCGTCGAGGACGGCGTGGACGTGTGCATCGAGACGACGCGTCCCGAGCTGCTGGCCGCCTGCGTCGCCCTGATCGCCCACCCGGACGACGAGCGCTACAAGCCGCTGTTCGGCACGACGGTCGCCTCCCCGTGTACGGCGTCGAGGTGCCGATCCTGCCCCACCCCGAGGCGGAGATGGACAAGGGCGCGGGCATCGCCATGTGCTGTACCTTCGGCGACACGACCGACATCGACTGGTGGCGTGACCTGGAGCTGCCGCTGCGCGCGATCCTGCGCAAGGACGGCCGCATCATCACCGAGATCCCCGAGTGGATCACGACCGATGCGGGCCGAGCGGCTTTCGAGGAGATCACCGGCAAGACGACGTTCTCCGCGCGCGAGGCCGTGGTGGCCGCCCTGCGCGAGTCGGGCGAGCTGAAGGGCGAGCCGACAAAGACGATGCGTCAGACCAACTTCTTTGAGAAGGGCGACAAGCCCCTCGAGATCGTCACCTCGCGCCAGTGGTACATCCGTAACGGTGGCCGCGCGTGGACGAACCCGGCCTCGGGCGAGGATCTGAATGAGGAGCTCATCGGCCGCGGCCGCGAGCTGGAGTTCCACCCCGACTTCATGCGCGTGCGCTACGAGAACTGGGTGAAGGGCCTGAAGGGCGACTGGCTGGTCTCCCGTCAGCGCTTCTTCGGCGTGCCGTTCCCGCTGTGGTACCGCGTGGACGCGGACGGCCAGGTGAACTACGACGACATCATCACCCCCTCTGAGGCCTCGCTGCCGGTCGACCCGTCGACGGACGTTCCGGAGGGCTACACGGAGGATCAGCGCGGCGTGGCCGGCGGCTTCGTGGGCGAGCTGGACATCATGGACACGTGGGCGACGTCCTCGCTGTCCCCGCAGCTGGCGTGCGGTTGGCTGGACGACGAGGACCTGTTCGCTCGCACGTACCCGATGGATCTGCGCCCGCAGGGCCAGGACATCATTCGTACGTGGCTGTTCTCGACCGTGGTGCGCGCAGACCTGGAGTTCGGCGCGCTGCCGTGGAAGCACGCGGGCCTGTCGGGCTGGATCCTGGATTCGGACCACAAGAAGATGTCCAAGTCCAAGGGCAACGTCGTGACCCCCATGGGCATCCTGGAGAAGTACGGCTCGGACGCCGTGCGTTACTGGGCGGCGTCGGCTCGCCTGGGCCTGGATGCGGCCTTCGACGAGCAGCAGATGAAGATTGGCCGCCGCCTGGCAATCAAGGTGCTGAACGCTTCCAAGTTCGCGCTCACGATGGGCGGCGAGGGCGCGGCGATCGATCTGGATCCGGCGCTGGTGACGGTGCCGCTGGATCGTTCGGTGCTGGCAGCGCTGGCCTCCGTCATCGACGAGGCCTCGGCCGCCCTGGCGTCTACGAGCACTCTCGTGCGCTCGAGGTCACGGAGTCGTTCTTCTGGACGTTCTGCGACGACTACCTGGAGCTCGTGAAGGAGCGCGCCTACAACCGCGATGGCGCGTGGGACGAGGCCTCGGCCGCGTCTGCCCGTGCGGCTCTGGCGATCGTCATCGACAACGTCGTGCGTCTGCTGGCCCCCTACCTGCCGTACGTGACGGAAGAGGTCTGGAGCTGGTACCGCGAGGGAAGCGTGCACACCGCCCCGTGGCCAGTCGCATCCGACCTGGCTGGCGTCGAGGGCGATCCCTCGGTGCTCGAGGCCGCGTCCTCCGCTCTGATCGCGCTGCGTCGCGTCAAGTCTGAGGCGAAGGTGTCGCCGCGTACGCCATTCCTGGCGGTGACGGTGCGCGCCCCGCAGGCTCAGGTGGAGGCTCTGGAGTCCGTGAAGGGTGACCTGGAGGCTGCATCGAAGGCTGTGGGCGCCCTGACCGTGGCCGCCTCCGACGACGCTGAGGCCACCGAGGCCGTTGTCGAGTCCTTCGAGCTGGGCGAGGCTCCTGCCAAGCGCAAGGGCTGAGCGCTAGGCTGCTGGGGGGCCGCCCGTGGGAAACCACGGGCGGCCCCCTTTCTCTTACCTACTCATCAATGACGAGAGCGAACCGTCTACGCAGCTCAAACACGATTAATTTGATTGGGTAAAAGCATCAAACAAACCAGAACACACCTGAGACTTACCACACATCTACTTGTACTTTCAAAACAAGTGTCAAACTGCAACACATAACCATCTTTGCATGCAATGATGGGCTTAAGAAGATCAAGCACCAACGGAGGCAGGCTCAACGCATACAACATCCACTTCGCCACCACTCCCAAACATACCACACAACGTTGACAACATAAATCAACTGCAAGCTAGACATGACTACTCGCCAACTAGAGACGAATTCAGACTCTCACCAGCAAACAGGAGCAAATCAGGCAAAACTAATCAAATTACTCAAATCGTACTCATCTTCCCAATTTTAACACATCAGCGCCGCAACCTTAGTTTGAAAGGAAGAGATAATGCCACTGAACCAAAAGACGCCAACACCGAACAACTCTCCAGTACATCAACGACTCTCCCCGCTACTTTTTGACGGAAAAAATGACCTTCAGCAATGCTTCTACGACTACCTTACAACAGCACCAATTTCAATCAGATCAGTTCCCGCTTCACTAATTGATAAGCTGAGTAAATTCTATCATTTCGACGATGCCGCCAAAATAGAACACAGTTGCGAAGCGCTCAATTCACTCATCAAACAAGCTGAGGAGATCCTATATATTACCAGTACACATCTTCACAGCCCTGACATCACCCAACAAACGAGACTCGCGCAAAATTCACCTGATTGTCTACTCTACAGAAGTTCTGAAAAACCAGATTATTATTACGAGATTAACGAAAACATTCGCTTTGACGACATTAAGCTCGACTCAATCGAACGCGACCTAAACAACCTTCTAACAGAAATGGGAAAAACCTACAAGCGACTACTGAATGACTTAGGATTTCGCATCATTTAACGCTGAAGTCAATAATTTCGCAAAAAGACCTCACAGAACACACAACAAGCTATCGGATTTGATTGACAGACATTAACACATTTCAGATAACATCGTAGAATATACGCATTCTATATCATTGTTGGAGTTAGGGTCGCTTTGTTTCAGCGCATCGCCAGCATTGCACATCGAAGCTCGTAGGACCATCATCATACGAATCAAAGCATAATCATAAGGGATGCGCACTACCTTGTCGTTTCTGTGCAGCTTCACACCCAATTAGGGAAACAAAGCAGATCTGAAACACTCTCACCTGCCACATCTTGGGCTAATACAAGAAACACCGCATCCACTGATGCCCATGCTTCAGTCAAGCATTAACCAATCACAACCATGTGACACATAGCAACAGCATGCGTACATTCTCAACTTACCACCATCGTTGCATTCGCCCGACCTATATCCACTACCCAAGAACACCGCGCGCAACTGAGAGGCCAACACACCCCTACGAAACCTTCAATAACAACGCTCGATGCTAGAATAGGAAATCTCGTAGCATTCACTACGAAATCATCTCATCAGAAAGGGACTCAGATGTCTTTTCAACAACACGCCGACCACTTTCTCGAATCAGAGGAGCATGATGACACAGCTGCAATTTCCAACTATGTAACACTCTTCACAGACACTTTTTCAGATCCAGTTGAGAGTCAACCAGTGGACCAAGGCGAGTACGTCTGGACCGTAAGGGAATGGAGCACTGAAGATGCTATTGAGCATCTATTCCCCTCCATCGAGCCAAGAACATTTACCGAGCTGGCCAACAAATTGAACTCTGAGAGCAGCTCCTGGGTTATGACAAAAGATTTAGAGCGTTAGTAACAACTTGGTACTTCAACTCAGCCAGAGCTCCATATACGATTCTTCTATCGTTAAGTAGTCCCGCGACTGTTAGCCAAGGCTGTAGTGAGAGTTTTAGACCATTGATGACTCGCGCTTTCCTCCAGATCTTCAAGGAATCCGTGCCATCTCACTATAACCAACACTTTCCCGCTCAACTTAGCGTTGCTAGCAACGTCATTTGCTCAGACATCACACCTCTTTACCTTGGTCTGCTGGGGGCCGCCCGTGGAACACCACGGGCGGCCCCCTTTCGCACATTAGTTGGCAGCACAGTGCCCAATGCCAATGTTTCCAGCACCACGCGTGCCACAGATGTGCATGGGCGTTGTTAGGGTGAAGCCATGGCAATCAAGACGCTCGATGAGTTTCGCGACAATCCCCGACGACGACAATCGGGCACGGATGGCGGAGGTGCTGAACTGGGTAACTCAACGCTACCCGGAGCTGGAGCTGCGCATCACGTGGAACCAGCCGATGTTCACCCACCACGGGACGTACATCATCGGGTTCTCGGCAGCCTCCAAGCACATGGCTATGGCCCCCGAGCGCGCCACCTTGATCCGCTTCGAGCAGGTCATGCGTGAGCGCGGCACGGACTTCGGCACAATGCTCGCCCGCCAGCCGTGGAATAAGCCCTTCGACTACGAGCTCCTCGACGCCTTCATTCAACACCAGCTCACCGAGAAGCAGGACATCACCTCATTCTGGCGTCCCAAGGAGCATGAACTCGCAGCCGCTGAGGCCGTCGCATCCGGTGCACATCCGCCCGCCGTCTGCGAGCGCAAGGCTGACGATGGTCAGCTAGCCGATTCTTTCCTCGAAGAGTTCCGGCGCTACGCTGACAACCCCACGCCCGGGCATCCGTTCGAGCAGCTCAACGAGCAGCTCAAGCAGGCTGTTCGCGACTACGAGGCGAACCCGGACGATGTGTACACGCTCGACGAGGTGAAGGCCGAGCTCGGCCTCGACTAGTACCGACGCAGCTTTGCTCCGCCCGGCCACAGCGAACACAAGTACCCACCCCTAAAGACAGCCCCTCTCCCCCACCCTACGGGCGCGTAGGATAGGGGGAGCAACAGCTGCGCCGCTGGCCCCGTCCCGCGGCGCTCACGGCCCAGCGACCAGGGAGCAGACATGACCGCCGAAGAAACCCCGGCCTCGTCGAACGACGACAAGACGGCACAGACGCAGGCGCAGACGACCACCGAAGCCCTCGAGTGGCACGCCCCCGTCCTGGTGCGCATCGACGAGCACACGACGATCCCCCACCTGCTCAAAGAACGCGTGCAGCGCGGCGCCACCCGCCCCCTCATCCTGCGCAAGATCGGCATCGGCGACACGTGGCGCTCCATCACCGCGCGCGAGTTCTACGACGAGGTCCACGCCGTCGCCGCCGGCCTCATCGCCCGCGGCCTCGAGCCCGGCGACCGGGTCGCCATCATGAGCCGCACCCGCTACGAGTGGACGCTCCTCGACTTCGCGTGCTGGGCGGCCGGACTCGTGCCCGTGCCCATCTACGAGACCAGCTCCATCGACCAGGTCGCCCATGTCCTCGTCGACGCGGACGTCAACCTCATCATCACCGAAACCGTGTCCATGGCCGAAATCGTGCGCGCGGCAGCCGAAAGAGAAAAGCGCGCCAACACGCACGTCCTCTCCCTGGACTCCGAGGCCATCGACACCCTCATCGCCGACGGCGCGGCCACCCCCGCGCGAGCGCGTCCTCGCCCGCTCCGAAGCCCTCACCAAGGACGACATCGCAACCATCGTCTACACATCGGGCACGACGGGCACGCCCAAGGGCACGGTCCTGAGCCACGAGAACTTCACGAACCTGTGCCTGAACGCCCACGCGTGGATGCCGGAAATCGCGGCGGGCAAGGACTCGCGCCTGCTCCTCTTCCTGCCGCTCGCCCACGTGTTCGCGCGCTTCCTGCAAGTCTTCCAGATCAGCGGCAACGGCGTGCTCGGCCACGCCTCCAACATCAAGAACCTGCTCAACGACCTGGCGTCGTTCCGCCCGAGCTACCTCCTGGTGGTCCCGCGCGTGCTGGAAAAGATCTACAACTCGGCGGACACGAAGGCGTCCGGCCCCAAGCGCAAGATCTTCCGCTGGGCGGCCAAGGTCGCGATCGCCTACTCCCAGGCCCTCGACACGAAGGAAGGCCCCAGCGCGTCCCTGAAGGCCCAGCACGCCCTGGCCGACAAGCTCGTCTACCAGCAGATCATCCGCCTGGTGGGCGGCAACGCGGACTACATCGTGTCGGGCGGCGCTCCCCTGGCGACCTGGCTCGCGCACTTCTATCGCGGCGTCGGCATCCCCGTCCTGGAGGGCTACGGCCTGACCGAGACGGTCGGCCCGGTGTCCGTGAACACGCCCCGCCTGTCCAAGATCGGCACCGTGGGCCCGGCCCTGCCGCCCATGTCCTTCAAGATCAGCGACGAGGGCGAGATCCTCCTCAAGGGTTCGAGCGTCTTCCAGCGCTACCACAACGATCCCGAGGCCACGGCCGCCTGCTTCACCGAAGACGGCTGGTTCCGCACGGGCGACCTGGGGTCCCTGGACCGCGACGGTTACGTGTCCATCACGGGCCGCGCGAAGGAGATCATCGTGACGGCGGGCGGCAAGAACGTCGCCCCGGCCGCCCTCGAAAACCCGATGCGCTCCCACCCGCTCATCTCCCAGGTCCTGGTCGTCGGCGATCAGCGCCCCTTCGTGGCCGCGCTCATCACGCTGGACGCGGAGATGCTGCCCGATTGGCTCGCCGCGCACTCGCTGCCCCCGATGAGCGTCGCCGAGGCAGCCACGAACGTCGAGGTCCTGGCCTCCCTGGAGAAGGCGGTGGCCTCCGCGAACGAGCACGTCTCGCGCGCCGAGTCGATCCGCAAGATCAAGGTCCTGAACACCGACTTCACGGAGGCGAACGGCCTGCTCACGCCCTCGCTGAAGGTCAAGCGCGCCGAGGCCACGCGCCGCCTCGCATCCGTCATCGACGAGATCTACGGCGGCCCCGTGCAGGACTGACGCACGCACGACCGAGGCGCCCATGAACGAGGCCGTGGCCGGCTCGCGCTCCCCCGCTCACTATCGGGGTTGGCGAGCCGGCCACGGCTCTTGTGAGTGGGCAACTACTGCGAGGCGAGCGCCGCTGTGGGCGGCGTGCGGGCCGCTCGGATCGCGGGGTAGAGCCCGGCGACAGCACCGATGAGAAGAGTGGCGCCGAGGCCTGCGGCGATCACCCACCAGTGCAGGGTGGGCGGCCAGCCGTACGCGTAACACATGCCCCAGGTGACACCGGCGCCGATGAGGCATCCGGCGAGTCCTCCGAGGAAGGACAGGAGCAGGGCTTCGGCCAGGAACTGCACGGTGATGTGTCCCCTCTTCGCGCCCAGAGATCGACGCAGGCCGATCTCTTTGCGGCGTTCCAGGACGGAGATGATCATCGTGTTGGCCACGCCGATGCCGCCCACCAGCAGGGCGATAGAGCCGACGCCAGCGAGCAGCGTCGTGAGGGTCTGGTCGGCCGCGTTCTGGGCGGCCAGCGCGTCGGAGGGGCGCGAGACCTTCAAGCCAGTGGCCCCCTGCGGGGCGAGGGTGGGTCCGAGAAGCCCACGAACGTTCTCCACCTGGTCCTCTGTCGAGCGCTCGTAGATCGTCGTGGGGGTCTTGCCCGCATCGAAGTACGTGCCCGCGGCGGACACACCGATCAGCGCGGCGTTATCGAGTTCCTCGGCCAGAGGTGCTGGATCCATGATGCCCAGGACGGTGAAAGACATGCCGCCCAGCCACACCTGGGTGCCTGGCTCGACGACGCCGAGCAGCTGCGCGGCCCTGGAGCCCAGGACGACGCCCGGGTACTTCGCGGTGGCGTCGTTGAGCCACGCGCCCTTCTTCATCGTGCCGGACACGACCTTGAGGAGGTTCGTGTCGGCCGCCATCGTGATGATGCCGCCGGTCGCGTTCGGGTCGGACAGGCGCGAGCGGTACACGGAGACGCCGCTCAGCGTCGACGTCGAGGCCGCGTCGGTCACGCCCGGGATCATGAGGGTGCGCCCCACGGAGTCCTCGGGCAGGATGAGGTCCGTTCCCGACAGGTCCGCGCCGCTGCGAGCCGTCAGCATGTTGGTGCCGAGCGCCCGCAGCTGTTCTTGCAGGCGGGCCTGCGAGGATGCGGAGACGCCGACGACGCCGACCATGGCCGCAATGCCGATCGCGATGCCCAGGGCCGAGAGGATGGCTCGCATGGGACGGGCGCGCAGGCCCGTCAGTCCGAGGCGGGCGACGTCCGAGAGGCGCAGCGCGGAGCGGCCGGTTCCCGAGTTCTTCTTACTCGCCATGGCCACCTCCCGGGTGTGCGGAGTCGGAAACGATCTCGCCATCGCGGATGGCGATCTGCCTGGGCAGCGAGGCCGCCAGGTCGTTGTCGTGAGTAATCACGATGATGGTGGTGCCGGCCTCATTGAGCTCGCGCAGGAGGGCGACGATAGACGCACCCGAACGCGAGTCGAGGTTGCCGGTCGGCTCGTCGGCCAGCAGCAGGGCCGGGTGCCCGATGATGGCACGGGCGATCGCGACGCGCTGGCGTTCGCCGCCCGACATCTGGTGGGGCTTGTGGTCCATGCGGTGCCCGAGGCCCACGCGGGTCAGGGCCTCACGCGCGGCCTCGCGGCGCTTGGTGCGCGGCACGCCCCGGTAGAGCAGGCCGTCCGCGACGTTGTCGAGGGCGGAGACACCGGCCGTGAGGTGGAACTGCTGGAACACGAAGCCGATCAGCGAGGAGCGCACACCCGACAGCTCAGTGTCGCGCAGGGAGGACACGTCCGTCCCGTTGATACACACGCTGCCCGAGGTGGGCCGGTCGAGCGTTCCGATGAGGTTGAGCAGGGTCGATTTTCCGGAGCCGGACGGCCCGACGATGGCGACGAATTCGCCCTCGTCGACGGCCAGGGACACTCCGTTACAGGCGTGCACGGGCGGGCTGCCGAAGGACCGGTGCACGTCGGTCAGTTGCAGGATGTGGCTCATCGGTTGGGCACCACCACGCGCTGGCCTTCGGCGATCTCGTCGCCGCTCACTTCGACGCGGTCTCCCGCGAACAGGCCGACGGTGACGGGAACCCGGCGAATCTCGCCCTTCTCATCCACGACCTCGACGCCGAACTGGTCGGTACTCAGGGCCACGAGCGCGCCGAGGGGCACGGACAGCACACCGGTGCGGGTCTGCGAGGTCAGGCCCAGGGAGACCGAGGCCTCCTGGAGCCCTTCGAGGGCGGACGTATCGTCGGGGGTGACGGTGATCGGAATGATCCGTTCCTTGGTCGTCTCCTTGGATCCTTCCTCGCTGGCCTTCTCACGCGGCGGCTCGACGGAGGTGATCGTTCCGGTCGTCGTCACGGCGGATCCGGGCAGACGCACGGTCACGGAGTTCCCGACGACGCCGAGGGCCTGGTCGGAGAGCTTCAGGTTCGCGGAGATGACCTGCCGCGAGGACGAGGCCGTGAAAAGCTCCGTCTCCATCGTCGCGTTGTCGCCGACGCGGGCCTTGAGCGCGCCGATGCGCAGGTCCTCGGGTGCGAAGAGGACGGTGCCCAGGGGCAGGGAGCCGCTCTGAGTGAGCGTCAGGGCCTTCTGCCACTTCTTGATGGCCGCGATCGTGTTCCAGTCGAAGTGGGCGTTGGGCGTGGCCTCGAAGTAGCCGAGCTCGGAGAGCGCCGTCTCCAGCTGGGTGACGTCCTCGCCGTCGCTCATGCCCTCCTCGAACGCGCGCCAGGCCGGGGTGGAGCCGTGGAGCAGGTACGTGTTGTTGCCAGCAACCGTGTACACGTGCGATCCCTGGGTGAGGGTCGTGCCGGGCGTGGGCAGGGCGGTAACAACGCCCTCGAAGGCGCTCTTGAGGGTGTAGGAGTCGGCGTAGTGGAGCGTTCCCTGGACGGTGGTCTCCCCTACCAGGTCGCCCTTCGTGACGGTCGCAGTTGCTCCATCAAAGGATTGGGGAGCTTCGGCGTCCGCGTTGGCGCCCGAGCATGCGGATAATGTCAGCGCGCCGATCGCGAGGATTGCGAGCGTGGCCGCGGGGCGTGGGGTTCGCGGACGCGTCACTTGGCGGCCCTGACTGCTGGAAGCACTTGTTGAGCACGTCCTCGGGGATGTCCTTGACGCTGATGCCTTCGCCGGCCTGCGGGTCCTTGACGTCGTATCCGGCCTCGCGCAGGCACTGCGCTGCCTTGACCATGGCCTCACGCGCGGCGGGGTCGTTCGCGACATTGTCCTCGCCGGTCATGCCGGAAACCTTCACCATGCACTCGTTGAGAGCAGAGTCGAAGGCGGGGTCATGGTCATTGAGCTGGTCGGGCGTCAGGCCCGTGTCGGGCACATCAAAGCCCTTCTCGCGCATGCACTGAGCGAACACCAGGTTGGGGTCGTTGCTGGCGGCGTTGGTGGCCGCCGCGCTCGGGCTCTTCGAGCTGGACGGGGACGAGGCGGACGATCCAGTTGACCCGCAGGCGCTGAGGGCCGCCGCCAGGGTGATGGCGATGACGGCAAGGGCGCGCGTCTGTGCGCGATTCTTCATCGAAAACTCCTTGAGGAATGCTTATCGGCAATGGTTCTCACTACCTGACTAGATTACATCCCACAAGACTGAAAGCTACCTGAAAACTATCCGGGAGCACGCGCAGAGTTTCGTCAGACAACCCTGAGAGCGCAAAAAGAGGCAGGGGACGCTCGCACATCCCCCGCCTCTGACCCGACACTCCTCCTCATCGGGCGCTTATTCGGTTAGTCTTCGCCAGCCTCGGAGCGAGCAAGGTTTTGCTCCAGGAGGGACACAATCTCTCCGTGCTTGACCTCGGTCAGGGTAACCTTCCGCGCAAAGACGATGAACGCCAGGACGATGACCGCAAGAGGAGCGTAGAAAGCAGCCGTCTTGAAGGTCTCAATGTTCCCGGTCGTCAGCAGGGGCGGGGTCAACATCATTGGTCATGGCTGCCGCGATGGCGACGAAGCCGACGATGGAGTTCGACAGGGCGCCGAGCGATCTTGTCGAGCATGGGACGCACCGAGAGGGTGACGGCCTCGTTACGCTTGCCAGTCTTCCACTGCCCGTACTCAACAGAGTCGGTGATCGTGAGGATCGCCGTCATCTGAATACACGTGGCAGGAAGGTAGAACAGGACCAGGGCGACAAAGACGACAATGAGGTTCGACGAGAAGAGAATGAACAGGACATATGCACTCGCCATGAGCACCATGCCACCAAGGTAGAGGTAGCGGCGGGGCAGGCGGCGGTTGATCGCCGGGTACAGGGGGGTCACCGCCAGGCCGATGACGAAGGCGATGATGCCGACCACCGAGTAGATATCGGGCTTCTGGAGCACGAATTTGAAGAGGTAGATCATGAAGCCCGTCGTTGCAACGTTCGCGATCGAGTAGAGGACGTACGAGAGGGAAGTCCACAGCAACTGATCATTGCGCGCGATCGCCTGGAATGCCTGCAGCGGGTTGGACTTATCGGAGGGATCGCGTAGGACGCTCTCCTCCTCACGAGTACCAAAGGCGACCGCGAGACAGGTGACGATACCAAGGATAGCGATGACGGCACCGAAGCCCGTCCAGCCTTCCTGGCTCTCAGAACCAGCTCCCGCAAGTGCACTGAAGAACCCAACCACGGGAACAACGATTGCGGTGACGCCATTGTAGCCGATGGAGCCCGTGAATGTTCCGAGAGCGGTGTACACACTGCGCTCCTGCGAGGAGGAGGACAGCGCAGGAATCATGCCCCAGTAGGAGATGTCACGCAGGGAGTACAGGACGTCAAGGACCACGAAGACGATCACAAAAACGACAATGAACACTCCTTTGTTGACATTGACAAGGCCGAACAGTCCGGTGAAGATCGCAAAAAGAAGGATGGATGATCCAACGCCACCAATGACTTGCCAGGGCTTGAATCGCCCGAAGCGCGAGGTTGTGTTGTCCACCAAGTTTCCAAGCAGTGGATCAATGAAGATCTCGACGATCCGAATAATGAAGACGAGGGCAGTGATGATCGCAATCATCGCCTTGGCCTCGGAGTCCTCATAGTCGCGGAACAGGGTCTGCGCCGCATAGTAGGTGACAAAGAATGTTGAGAGCGCGTTGTAATACGCAGCCTGCCCCAGATTACCGATCGCGTAGCAGATTCGCGACACCCAGCTCTTGCGCACGTTTTCTTCGTGTGCCATGGTCCCTCTCCTTCGAAGCAACTCTTGCTCGGACACGACAAGGTTAACGCATTTACCTGAGAATACCAATACTATCTAGGTCACATAAACATATCCATGTAACTGTATTGCGTCGATGCGATCAACAGGGATACTCTGACCTCAGAGCACGATCGCTCCACCGCAACGTCGCACATTCGGAAGGTCACCATGTTCCATACGCCCATCTCTTCCCCCCCCACATCGGCATGGCTCAGCGATCCGCAGACCTTTGCTGTCAATCGACTTCCCGCGCACAGCGCACACCGCACGAACGCCCCGACACAGAGTCTTGACGGAGCCTGGGAAGTCGCACTTACGTCAAGTTCGCGCATCGACTCTTGACTCCCCCACCATCACTTTTCGACCAGGAAGCAGTCCACAGCCTTCCCGTTCCCTCAACCCTCGAAGCTGAGGGGCTATGGCCTCCGGCGTACGTCAACATTCAGATGCCGTGGGACGGCCACGAGAACCCTCAGGCTCCCAAGCCACCAGAGGAGTGCCGAGTTGCACTCTACCGGCGCACCTTCACCCTGCATGATTCCCTCCAGGAGTCTTTGAGCAAGCAAGGACACGCACGCCTACGCTTCGAGGGTTTTGCGACGGCTCTCTACATCTGGGTGGACGGCATCTTCGTCGGCTACTGCGAGGACGGGTACACGGCGAGCGAGTTTGATATCACGTCAGCACTGACGCACTCCCAGGACCACGAGATTATCGTCGCCTGCTACGAGCATTCCAGCGGCTCGTGGCTGGAAGGACAGGACTCCTGGCGTTTCCATGGCATTTTCCGTTCCGTATCACTGGTAGCTCTGCCTGCTCGCCACGTCGCCCACCTCGCAGCCAACGCTGACTACGACGCGGACTCTGGCATGGGAATACTCAATGTCACGGTCGACCTCAAGGGAACCAAGGCCGACAGTACCGCGAGCGCCCAGCTCACCGATTCGAGCGGCGCCATTGTATGGAGCGAAAGCGTGCCCGCAAACGATCCCAGCATCACGCTTCGGGCTGAACTAGAAGGCGCACACCCGTGGACGGCGGAGGATCCGGCCCTGTATACGCTGAGCCTCACGATTCACGACGCCGATGGAAACGATTGCGAGACCGTGACTCAGCGCGTGGGCTTCCGCCGCTTCGAAATCCTCAACTCTGTCTTCATGCTCAACGGCCAGCGCCTCATTTTCCGCGGTGTCAACCGCCACGAGTTCAATCCTTGCACGGGCCGAACGATGTCGATGGAGGACATGGTGACGGACGTGCGCCTGTGCAAGCAGCTCAACATCAATGCAATCCGCACAAGCCATTACCCCAATGACACCCGTTTCCTAGACCTGTGCGATGAGTATGGCCTGTACGTCATTGACGAGGCAAACCTGGAGACACACGGATCATGGTGCACACCGGGCGACATCCCCACCCCAGCCACGGCGATCCCAGGATCAAAGATGGAGTGGGAGGGCGCCTGCGTGGATCGCGTCGAGTCGATGTTGCACCAGGATCTCAATCACGCCTCCGTGTTGATGTGGTCGCTAGGTAACGAGTCTTTTGGCGGCGAGGTTTTCCGCTCTATGTACCGGCACTGTCATGAGCTGGACAATTCCCGCCCTGTCCATTACGAGGGTGTCACGTGGGATCGAGAGTTCGACGATGCCTCCGATATTGAGTCACGCATGTACGCGCTGCCTGACGCAATCGAGGAGTACCTGCGTGATAACCCGGCGAAGCCTATCTGTCGTGCGAGTACATGCATGCGATGGGCAACTCTGTTGGTGGCCTTATCCACTACACGGACCTGGAGCGATACCCCGCGTATGGTGGCGGCTTCATCTGGGACCTGATCGACCAGGCTCTCTACCATGAGCCGACCGCTGGCTCGGATGGCGAGTTCCTGGCATACGGCGGCGATTTCGAGGATCGCCCTTGTGACTGGGAGTTCTCCTGTGATGGCATCCTCTTCGCCGACCGCACACCCAAGCCCTCAGCCATGGCGGTCAAACAGCTCTACTCCCCCATCACTCTCACGCCAAGCATCGACGGAATCCTGATCGATGCCACTGTCCTCCCGGCGCCCCTTGCCAACCTGTGTGTGCGTGCCCGGGTCCTTGCTGACGGCGCGGTTGTCTGGGAGAAAGAGGTCGCGGCAACAGGCATCTCCCTTGGGCGCAGCGCCGTCAGTGTGGGATGGCCGTCTGAACTGCTAGCCAACACAAAACAAGAGATCGTGTTGGAAGCAGCACTTGTCATCTCCTCCGACACCGCGTGGTGCGAGGCTGGGCACATTGTCTCCGTGGGCCAGACAGTGTTCTCCTACCACGAGCAGGCCGACACGACACCCAGTGGCCACGCCACATTCACCGTGGGCCGTTGGAACATTGGTATGCGTGAGGGCGAGAACGAGGCTTTGCTGTCGCGTACCGCGGGTGGCATCGTCCAGTGGCGTCGCGACGACAAGGCCGTGGTCCTCTTCCCGCCCAAGCTGACAACCTTCCGACCACTAACGGACAATGATCGGGGCTGTGGGCACGGTTTCGACCGCGCGTGCTGGACGACGGCTGGAGCCTACGCACGATGCGTGAACACCACCGTCGAAGAGACCGGCGAGGGTGTCGTCGTTACCTACGACTACCGTCTTGCGGGCATTGCAGATGTCACCGTGCCTGTGCGCTACGAGCTGCGCGCCGACGGCACGATTCGTCTCACGGCAACCTACCCGGGTGCGCATGATCTCCCAACGATGCCATGCTTCGGGATCGAGTGGGCACTCCCCTCGTCGATTGACCGCCTGAGTTTCTATGGCCTCGGCCCCGTCGAGGCCTACGCGGACCGCCTGGCCGGAGCAACCCTGGGCGTGTGGTCCCAGAGTGCAGCCGAAGGGCTGGCCCCCTACGCGGTACCGCAGGAGTGCGGCTTCCACCCCGGCATCCGCTGGTGCGAGGTAACGGACGACGACGGACACGGCCTGCGTGTTCAGGCACGCGGCGATCTCGGGGTCTCGCTCCTGCCCTACTCCTCCGCGCACATCGAAAACGCTCGACACTGGTGGGAGCTACCGGAGCCCTCCCAGCGGCCCGCGACCTACCTACGTCTGCTCACTGCACAGATGGGTGTCGGCGGTGACGATTCGTGGGGTTCGCCGGTGCATGACGAGTACCAGATTGATGCGACCGAGAAGCAGGTCCTGGACGTGACGTTGTCTCTCATCTGAGAGACATTCAGCGGCGGCGGGTGTGAGGCAACTCCCCCGCCGCCGCCGTTATGCGTTCACGCCCGATCACTGTGCGGTGGCGCCGTGCGCGGGAATAAAGCTCTGTCTCACAACAAGGCGGGTGGACAATAGAACGTGATGCTTATGCATGAAACGGCCCACGATCGCGTCTGAGAGGAGCAAGAGCGCGGTCTCGGCCAACTCGGAGCGCTCGATCGCATAGGAGCTGAGCGTGGGAGCCGTGTACTCGCAGACCTGAAGATTGTCGATGGAGACGACGGCAATCTGATCGGGTACACGGAGCCCACGGGCAGCGAGCACCTGAATGACGCCAACCGCCAGCGGATCAGCCGCGACAAGGACAGCGTCGGGCAGATCATCCGTGCACGCATCAAGTAGTGCTTCGGCCTGACTACGTCCATTCTCCACAGTGAAGGGACCGGAGGCGCAGACGTAGCCATCAGTGGGCATGTCGAGGAGGTGCGCCCACTCGTTGAAGGCGACGGTACGCGGGTCTTGCGCGAAGACATGAGAGCCCATCATGTGCCCGGCGCCGCCAATAAAGGCGATACGCTGACGCCCCTGCTCACGCAGCGTGTAGATCGCGTCAATGACCGTTTGCTGCAGGTCGGGGCGCACAGAATGAAAGAGCGCCGGCGCGGGGTTGATGTCGATAAACACGCCGTGCGAGAGCGCCTCATACAAACGGTCGAGGTCGTCTTGCGCGATCGGCGCAGGACCGATGGACACAAAAGCCAGAGAACTCGTCCGCAGCTTCGATGAGCGCGTCCACGGTCGGGAAGAACGCCAGGCTCATCATGTTCTCCACCGCACGCTCTCGCAGCGCCTCACGCACGTCGGAAAAATAGGAATCCTGGGGTCCATTCGTGGGATCGAAGTTCTCAAGCACCGCGATGGTCTGAGGGACGCCGGCGCGCGATGTGCGCAGCGCGTAGCCGAGCTCGGTGGCTACTTGGATGACACGGTGGCGGGTCGATTCCTTTGCGGTGAAACTGGGGTCTCCCGAGAGGACGCGAGACACCGTCGCCTTCGAGTAACCCGTCGCCTTGGCAATATCACCGAGGTTAACCATCGATCCCCCTCCCAAAACTCCCTGTGTTCAGCTCATCCAGTCTAGCTGACACACAGCTCGCTCAGCGGGATCAACGCCGCATCAGCCGAGCGCACGACTAACGAGGCCGGGGCTGGGCACTCCCCCAGCGCTCAGTTTAGAGGCACGAACCCTCGTCGTACTCGGCCTTGATGTCCTCGTGGTGGCGGATGACCTCGCGGACCATGAATCCGAGGAACTTCTCAGCGAAATCGGGGTCGAGGCCGGAGGAAGCCGCAAGGGTGCGCAGGCGTTCGACTTGGCGGGCCTCGCGAGCCGGGTCTGCGGGAGGCAGGTCCAGGCGGGCCTTGATGTGCCCGACGCGCTGGGTGCAGCGGAAACGCTCGGCGAGGATGTGCACGAGGGCGGCGTCGATGTTATCGATCGTGGCGCGTGCCTCCGCCAGCTCGGCGGGAATGCCGCTGACTCCCCGATCGGCCGAAGCGGCCACCACGGCCTCGTCACACTGTGCCATAGCTTCCTCCCGTAAGGTCTCAACTGGCCTCAGTCTAGCGGGCAGGCTCAGGCGCTGCGCTTGCCTTCCGAGGAGCGTTCCGGGTAGAGCTCGGCGGGCCCCACGCCCTCGACCAGGTCGCGGGTGACGACCACGCGGGCGACGTCGTCGCGGCTGGGCAGGTCGAACATGAGGTCCGACAACGTCTGCTCCATGATCGAGGACAGGCCACGGGCACCCGTCTTCCGCTCGTTTGCGCGCGCAGCGATGGCCAGGAGCGCCTCGTGCGTGAACTCCAGGTCCATGTTGTCCAGCTCGAAGAGGTGCTGGTACTGGCGCACGAGAGAATTCGACGGCTCGGTGAGGACGCGAACGAGGTCCTCCTCCGTCAGTTCCTTCGTGGAGGTCAGGATGGGCAGACGGCCGATGAACTCGGGGATCATGCCGAACTTGTGCAGGTCCTCGGCGGACACGGCCTCGTAAAGGTCACCCATCTCCGAGGCGCTCTTCAGCTCTGAGCCGAAGCCCGTCGAACGGCGACCCAGGCGAGCCTTCACGATGTCCTCGATGCCCGCGAAGGCGCCGGCGGCGATGAAGAGAATGCCAGAGGTGTCGATCTCCAGGAACTGCTGGTGAGGTGCTTGCGCCCACCCGTGGGAGGCACGGACGCGACCGTGCCCTCAATGATCTTCAGGAGGGCCTGCTGCACGCCTTCGCCCGACACGTCACGGGTGATGGAAGCGTTCTCGGCCTTGCGGCCGATCTTGTCGATCTCGTCGACGTAGATGATGCCCTTCTCGGCCTTCTTAATATCGCCGTCGGCCTCCTGAATGAGGCGCAGGAGGATGTTCTCGACGTCCTCACCCACGTAACCGGCCTCGGTCAGCGCGGTCGCATCCACGATCGCGAAGGGCACGTCAAGGAGGCGGGCCAGGCAGCGCGCGAGGTGAGTCTTACCGGTACCCGTGGGGCCCAGCAGCAGGATGTTGGACTTGGTGCCCAGCATGTCCTCGTTATTGCCAGCCTCGCGCGAGCGCACGCGCTTGTAGTGGTTGTACACGGCGACCGACAGCGCACGCTTCGCGCGGTCCTGTCCAATCACCCACGTGTTCAAGAATTCGTTGATTTCACGGGGCTTAGGAAGCGGCGTCGTCGAAGACGACTGCTGCTGAGCTCCCAGTTCCTCTTCGATGATCTCGTTGCACAGCTCAATGCACTCGTCGCAGATATACGCGCCGGAGCCGCCGATGAGCTTACGCACCTGCTTCTGGCTCTTCCCACAGAAGGAGCACTTGAGCAGTTCCGCGCCATCAGTCAGACGAGCCACGAGACCTCCAAGGTATTGAACGTTTTTCCGTTCGGTCGGATGTGCTTTCGCACTTACTAGCAAATAACGTAGTGCACGCGCTCCAGTTTTCCGCGTAGCCACGCCTATTGTTATGAAAAGTTCACCTCTAGCCGACAATTGTCAGCGTGGCAGAGGCCTGACCAGGCAGATAGCAACGAGGCCGTGGCACCTACCACACACTTATGCGCGGTGATGCCACGGCCTCGTCAGTGACGAAAGGCGTCACAGAGCCTTGCGGGACTCCAGCACCTGGTCGATCAGGCCGTACTCGGCGGCCTGCGGGGCGGTGAGGATCTTGTCGCGCTCAATGTCGCGGCGCACCTGCTCCACCGGCTTGCCCGAGTGCTTCGAGATTGTGTCCTCGAGCCACACGCGCATACGGTCGATCTCATCGGCGACGATCTGAATGTCCGAGGCCTGCCCCTGCATGCCTTCCATCGCAGGCTGGTGGATGAGAACGCGGGCGTTGGGCAGCGCCAGGCGCTTGCCGGGCGAGCCCGCAGCCAGCAGCACGGCCGCAGCGGAAGCGGCCTGCCCCAGGCACACCGTCTGAATCTGGGGCTTGATGTACTGCATCGTGTCGTAGATGGCGGTCAGCGCCGTGAAAGAGCCGCCGGGCGAGTTGATGTACATGGTGATCAGTGAATCGGGATCCTGGGACTCCAGGACCAGCAGCTGCGCCATCACGTCATCAGCGCTGGCGTCGTCCACCTGCACGCCCAGGAACACGATGCGATCCTCGAACAGCTTCGTGTAGGATTCTGGCGGCGGAAACCGTAGGCCGTACGCTCCTCGAAGTCAGGCAGGACGTAGCGAGCCTGCGGCATCTGGCGGGCGATCGCCTCGAAGTAGGGCTGGGTGCTCATCAGTTCTCTCCTCGCGTTCCGATCTCCTGCGGGCTGTCGATCACGCGGTCAACGAAGCCGTACTCGAGGGCTTCCTGCGCCGTGAACCAGTGATCGCGATCGCCGTCGGCCTCCACCTGCTCGACGGTCTTACCCGTGCGAGACGCGGTGATAGCAGCGAGCTCCTTCTTCATGCCCAGGATCAGGTCCGCGTTAATGCGGATCTCCGTCGCCGAGCCGCCGGCACCACCCAGAGGCTGGTGCAGCAGGACGCGGGTGTGGGGCGTGATGTAGCGCTTGCCGGGGGCGCCCACGGTGAGCAGGAACTGGCCCATCGACGCGGCCAGACCCATGCCGACCGTGACGACGTCCGGCTTGATGTACTGCATCGTGTCGTAGATGGCCATGCCGGCCGTCACCGAACCACCGGGAGAGTTGATGTACAGGTAGATGTCGCGATCCGGATCCTCAGCGGCCAGCAGCAGCAGCTGCGCGCAGATCGCGTTGGCGTTCTCGTCGCGGACTTCGCCGCCCAGCCAAATGATGCGCTCCTTGAGCAGGCGCTGGTAGACCGCGTCCCCCAGTCCCAGCTGCGAGCCATCGCCGGCAGCCCCGGTATTGTGCACGCTCACGCGTACCTCCTCGTCTGTTCGCGGGCCCAGGCGGCCCCATTGATGTCAACCGTACCCGGTGCATGCCCGCTCGTGCGCGCGCCGGGCCGTCGTTTCGCTGTCGGCACATGCATCCGACTCACCCACTCGGTGTATATGCGCAACACATGCACTGAGGGGGTGAGGCTCACGCCCCACCCCCTCAGCCAAGAGTTAGTCACTCATCAGCGGGTCAGCCCGCCGCGGTTCACTCCTGCTCGTCGGCGACCTCGGTGATGATCTCCGCGCTCTCTTCGGTGGCGGGATCGGTGCCGAAGAACTTGCTCAGGTCGACGTCGGCACCGTTGGTGTCCTTGACGGTAACGACCTTCAGGGCCTCGATGAGGGCCTTGGAGCGACCCAGGTCGGCCACGACGTTGGCCATCTGCTGGGAGGAGGAGAAGAGCTGGTTGATGTCGATGCCGAAGTTCTGCGACATCTGGATCGCGTAGTCGATCAGCTCCTGCTGGGAGACCTGCACGTCGAACTTCTTGGCCAGGGCCTCGGAGAGCAGCTCGGTGCGCATTTCCTTCTCGACGGCCTCGCGGGCTTCCTTCTTGGCCTTGGGCTTGGCGTCCTCGCCGACGCGGTGCTCGACCTGGTGGTCGACCGCGGACTCGGGCAGGACGATCTCGACCTTGTCCAGGAGGAGGTCGATGAGGGCGTCGCGCCCGGCGAGGGCCTGCTGGGACTCCTTGGACTGGGCGGCCTGCTTCTTCAGGTCTTCCTTGAGTTCGTCGATGGTGTCGAACTCGGAGACCATCTGAGCGAAGTCGTCGTCGGCCTTGGGCAGCTCGCGGGTCTTCATGGCCTTGATGGTGATGGTCACCTCGGCCTCTTCGCCCTCGTGGTCGCCGCCCTTCAGCTTGGAGGTGAAGGTGACCTCTTCGCCGGCCTTGGTGCCGCGCAGGGCGGTGTCCTGGCCGTCGAGCATGGAGCCGGAGCCGATCTCGTAGGAGACGTCGGAGGCGGAGTCAACCTGCTCGCCGTCGATGGTGGCGACCAGGTCGATGGTCGCGAAGTCGCCGGTCTTGGCCTTGCGGTTGATGGTCTTGAGGGTGGCGAAGCGGCCGCGCAGGTCCTCAAGTTCCTTCTCGACGTCCTCTTCGGTGACCTCGGTGGGCTCGACCTCGACGACGAGCTTCTCGTCGATCTCAGGCAGCTCGAAGGCGGGGACGACGTCAACCTCGGCGGTGAAGACGAGCTGGCCGCCCTGGGGGCCGGTCACGTTGGGGATCTCGGTGACGTCGACGGTGGGCTGAGCCATGGGGCGCAGGTCGTTCTCGTTAACGGCGTCGGAGTAGTGGCCGGGCAGGACCTGGTTGACGACCTGCTCGATGACGGCGGCACGGCCGAAGCGCTGGTCGATGATGCGCGGAGGCACGTGGCCCTTACGGAAGCCGGGGATGTTGACCTGTCCGGCGATCTCCTTGTACGCCTTGTCCATTTCGGACTTGAGTTCCTCGAAAGGAACCTCGACGGTCAGACGAACCTTGGTGGGCTCAAGGGTTTCAACGGTGCTCTTCACGTGCGTACGCTCCGTAGTCTACGAATTCGGGAACGCCCATTTCGGGCGCATAACAACTCGCTTAGTGTACGCCACGACCCCGCTGATGTCCTCATTCGCGGGCGTTAAGTGGGCATATCCACCCCTCTTTCGTCACTACGAGTGCGCAATGCCACACACCAGCGCGCTTCGCTCCCCCATTGACGAGGCCAGGGCAGCCCACGCTCAAGGGCACACTCAGGGGGCGAGGTAGTGGGAGCGCCCTCGCACGACGGCGGCCAAGCGGGCGCGGGGCACATCGGCGACGAGACGTACGGCGGTGGTGATCTCGCGGTGGATAGCTCGGGCCTCGGCGTCATCTGTTGCGGTGAAGCGCGCGGTGACGCGCGGCTGGCCGGAGGCGATGGCGATGTCCCAGGATTCGAGCCGGGTGACGGATCGTGCGGCGGCCTCGACTTCTTCGGGGGCCCGGCCGGGCGCGAGGGTGGTGACCGTCATGATGGTGCGATAGGACGGCATGGCCACTCCCCTGGTTGGCGTGAAAAACGGCGGCACGCTGGCCGCCGATGGTCGGGGTGACAGGATTTGAACCTGCGACCCTCTGCTCCCAAAGCAGATGCGCTACCAAGCTGCGCTACACCCCGTGGACTACTGTCCGCTGCCCCATCATACGGGAGGAGAGTTTAAATGTCGCGCACGTGGACAATAACCGCTAGATCTTCGTGTCCCCTCCGGGGGTACGCGGATGTAGCTCAATGGTAGAGCCTCTGCCTTCCAAGCAGATCACGCGGGTTCGATTCCCGTCATCCGCTCCAGCATTGGGAAAGCCCCGGGCCACTCGGCCCGGGGCTTTCGCGTGAGATCCTCACGCTCACGCGGTCTCGGGGAACGTGGAGGTGTCGACGACGTAGCGGTTGCGCTGACACCAGCCCATCACGACGATCACAAGTGTGCGTCGATCAGAACCTCGCGCGACATTTCCCCGTATTTCCTAGGCGTCGCAATGCCGTACGCAAGCAAAGGATTCGCCTGTAGCAAGGGTTCAATGACGGTTCCAAGCCAGTCTTCACGGAGCCCAGCACGAGTCGCTAGATCATGGAGAGCGGCGAGAATCTGATAGGACGAGTGTTTATCGAAGGGGCGATACGTTCGTTGTATCCTGCGCCTGGTGTTCTTCTGCATAGCCGGCTCATCTGTCACAGCTGTATTCCAGAGTCTGCCGTAGTGTGAACACCGATTACGCAAGTACACGAAGGAACGAACTTGTGAGGGAAGGACAGCGCGCGAGGTATTCAGAGACTCTGCCATGTCATCAAGAACTCCAGACTCTCCGGAGGCCGTGATCATGCGAGACAGGCACCCAAAGCTCAGTACCTCCACTGCGACCCATATCGGCATCCTGTCATAGGACGCGGGTAGATACATCGCACCTTCTTTGTTTTCGTCGCGGTAGTGCGCAATAAAAGCATCTGTACTGCGGCCAAGGTCGGACAAAATCCGGTCATCGACACGAGCGATTTTCTCGGATGGCGGAGTCGTGAAGCCAACGCCCCGAGCAAAAGTTCCAACGGGACCGACACGTGTTCCGTAGTGGTAAGCGAACCGCGTTCGTAGGACGATTTCACACGTGGCCAATAGATCTTGACACGCAGTGGCGAGTGCCCGCTCTGCCACATACAGCTGATAAATCCGACTAAAGCTGGTTCCCGGAATGAAGTTGTTGTCACCATACTCTGGGTCCTTCTGCCAGTAACGGAAGTACCCCGAGAGCCTGTAGTAGCTGACACAAGACAAAACCTGAACAGCAGTGCACTCATCCTCGATACACATACCACGCCCCGCGAGCAGTTCCAGCTGATCATCGAAGCTGAGCCAATCTTTCTGCATCGACAGCATCCTCGCTGATAAAAATGGCCCCGGTCATTTGTGCATTGCTGACGCAAGAGGCCTGACCGGGGATCTGTTACTGCAAGGTTACAACACTCCCCCTCTATGGGCAAGTAGGTGCTGCACGATCTCTGGTTAGCCTCGACACGGTACGAATCAACACCAGAACACAGGTAGATGATACCGACTGGTACAGGATTGTCCGGACAGGGTATCACCAGAGGATGGGAAAGCCCCGGGCCACTCGGCCCGGGGCTTTCCCGTGAGATCCTCACGCTCACGCGGTCTCGGGGAACGTGGAGGTGTCGACGACGTAGCGGTAGCGCACGCGCGAGGCGACGACGTTGTTGTAGGCCTCGGTGATCTCCTCGCCGGTGATCATTTCGACCTGCGGGATGACGCCGTGCTCGGCGCAGAAGTCCAGCATCTCCTGGGTTTCGGCGATGCCGCCGATCTGGGAGCCCGCGAAGGACTTGCCGCCGTTGACGAAGGCGCGCAGCGGCAGGGAGACGGGCTCGGTGGGTAGGCCCACGTCGACGAAGACACCGTAGGGGCGCAGGGCGGCCATGTATCCGGCGTAGTCGAGGCCGTCGGCGGACACGGTGCACAGGATGAGGTCGAAGGATCCACGCAGCGATTCGAGGGTCCCCTCTTCGCTGGTCGCGTAGAAGTGGTCGGCACCGAAGCGGCGGGCGTCGGCTTCCTTGGAGCGGCCGTGAGAGATAACGGAGACGTCCGCGCCCATGGCCTTGGCGATCTGCACGCCCACGTGCCCGAGGCCGCCCATGCCGAGGATAGCCACGCGCGAGCCGGGTCCCACCTGATAGTGCTTGAGCGGGGAGTAGGTGGTGATACCGGCGCACAGGAGGGGCGCGCAAGCCGCAAAGTCCAGTTCGGACGGGATGTGCAGCGCGAAGTCCTCGCGCACGGTGAAGCCGCGCGAGTAGCCGCCGGTCGTCGGGTTTCCGTCGGCGTCGGCGCGGTAGGTCCACAGGGTGCCCGGCGTCGAGGTGCACCACTGCTCGTAGCCGGATTCGCACATCTCGCAGGAGCCGCAGGATCCAACCAGGCAGCCGACGCCCACGCGGTCCCCCACCTTGAACTTGGTGACGCCGGGGCCGACCTTGGCGACGGTGCCGACGAACTCGTGGCCGGGCACGAGGGGGTAGACGACGGGACCCCACTCGCCGCGGGCAGAGTGAATATCGGAGTGGCAGATGCCCGCATAGGCGACATCGAAGTAGATCTCACCCTCGCCGGGCTCGCGAATGTCGATCTGCAGGGGGTGGAACTGGGTGGTGGCATCGTCGCATCCATAGGCGATCACGCGGGGCATGACAACTCCTTTGTCCGGTCAAATGAGGATGCTACAAGCATACAGCAGAAACAAAAACCCCGGCGCACTAGCGCCGGGGCAATGGGGTGGCTGACGGGACTCGAACCCGCGACGTCCTGGACCACAACCAGGTGCTCTACCAACTGAACTACAGCCACCATCGTGTCGCCATGAAGGCAACGGGTAGAGCTTAGCACTACCCATCCGAGATTGAAAACTCGAGCACTACCCTCACGGCGGTGGCGTGCGTCACCAGTGGGCGCGAGCGGAGATCGCGTCGGCGAAATTACCGAGCGCGTGGGGGGTGGCGCCCAGGTACAGGTCCGCGTCCACGAGGGAGACCTCCATGACCAGGAAGGAGCCCTTGCCGTCGGGAACCAGGTCCACGCGGTTGAACAGGAACTGCTCATCGTGGCCCAGGCGGGAGCGCACGTAGCCGTGCAGGACGCGGCGAATCTCCTCGCCCCACTGCCACGCGACGGAGTCGGCGGCTTCGGCGGTCACCACGGCCTCGTGCATCTCCGGGTTGGTGACGGAGGCGGGGTGCAGGGCCGAGCGCTTCTCGACGGCGTGGGAGACCAGTCCGTTGAAGAAGACGAGGGAGATCTCGCCGTGCAGGTCGATTTCCTCAACGTAGCGCTGGATCATGACCGAGCGGCCGTCACCCAGCACCCCTGCACCTGGCGCATGGCGGCCTGGCGCTGGCGCGTGTCCACGGTCGTGTAGCGGCCGATGTCGCGTACGCCGGAGGAGACTGCGGGCTTGACGACGAACTCGCCGAAAGCCGGGAAGCGCGTGTGAATCTGGTGCTTGGAGAGCTTCTGCTCAGGCTCGAGCCAATTCGTGGGAATCGTCGGCATACCGAGGGCTGCCAGATCCCTCAGGTAGTGCTTATCCGTGTTCCAGTTGAGCACGTCCTTGGAGTTCTGCACGCGAGTCAGCTGACGGGTCCAGTCGAGGAACGCCTGGCGGTCGGAGGCATAGTCGGACACGGAGCGCACGACGACCATGCCGGCCTCGGACCAGTCGACGTCGGGATCGTTCCACACCTTGATCTGGGGGTCGCAACCGCGCGACGCCAGCTCATCGAGCAGACCCTCCTCGCCGGGGAACAGGTGGGGCATGGACGAGCAGGTCACCAGCGTGACTTTGGGGTGAGCCGTCATAGTTATCTTTCTATCGTGGGGTTAAGGAATTAACGAGGCAGTGGCTGGGAACTCAGCGCAGGCCGAGCGGGCGCTGCGCTGCCTCGGTGAGAAGTTCGGTCAGCAGATCCGAGTAGGAGACGCCGGCGGCCGCCCACATCTGCGGGTACATCGAGATGGGGGTGAAACCGGGCATCGTGTTCACTTCGTTGATGATGACGGTGTCGGTGGCCTCGTCGAGGAAGAAGTCGACGCGCGCCAGGCCCTCGCATTCGAGCGCATCGAAGGCACGCCACGCGGTCTCACGGATGCGATCGGCGTACTCAGGCGACACATCGGCCGGGCAGGACAGGCCCACGACATCGTCGACGTACTTGTGCTCGTAGTCGTAGAACTCGCCCTCGGGGATGACGATTTCACCCAGGGGCGCGGTGCCGCTACGCCAGTCGGAGCGCGATCCGAGGACACCGCACTCGACCTCGCGGCCGGAGATCGAGGCCTCGACGATGATGCGCGGGTCGTGGTTCGCGGCCTCCTTGATGGCCACAGGCAGGTCCTCGCGGCAGGTGACGCGCGAGATGCCGACGGAGGAGCCGGCGCGGCAGGGCTTGACGAAGACGGGGAATCCGAGGCGCTCAATGCGGTCCATGCACGCGGAAGCGTCAGCCTCCCACTGACGAGCCGTGACCAGCTCCCAGTGGCCCACGTCAATACCCGCGGCCGCGAGCACGGTCTTGGTCAGATGCTTGTCCATCGAGACCGCCGAGGAGGTCACGCCGCAGCCCACGTAGCGCACACCCGCCATCTCGAAGAGGCCCTGGATGGTGCCGTCCTCGCCGTAGGGGCCGTGCAGGAGCGGGAAGACGATGTCCACGTGCCCCAGGTCCTCCACGCCGACGACACGTGAATCCGGCGCGTCCGGGTCACCCTCGTACGTCAGCTCGACGAGGTTTCCCTCGCCCGGGGTCAGGGCGACACGGGTGGATCCCGCGGTCACGGACTGACCCTTCCCGTCCTTGAACGCCAGCGCCGACGGGTCGTCGGCGACGCGCACCCACTGGCCGTCACGCGTGATGCCCAGCGGGATGACATCCCACTTGGTGCGGTCAATGGCGGTGAGGATGCCGGCGGCGGTCGAGCAGGAGATTTCGTGCTCGGAGGAGCGTCCACCAAAAAAGATGAGGACACGAGGACGAGAAATTGCAGTCATGGGTCCAAGACTACCGCGCGGAAGGCATCTGTCGCCCGCGTGCACACCGTTCAGACGAGCTCGATTTTCCAGCCGTCCATCTTTTGCGGGCGTGCCAGCAGCATACGGCCCATGTCCTCGATGCTCGCCCGCCCCTCAACAACCTCGACGACGGCACCCGTGATCGGCATGTCGACTCCCACGGAGGCGGCGACCTGCAGGATCGGGGCGGCCGAGGCAACGCCCTCGACGACGCCCGGGGACAACGCCAGGGCCTCGGCCAGGCCCATGCCGGAGCCGAGGCGGTGGCCGAGAGAGAAGTTACGCGAGAGCCGCGATGAACACGTGGCGACGAGGTCGCCGATGCCGGACAGGCCCGCGAAGGTCGCGGGGTCCGCGCCGAGTGCGGTACCCAGTCGCGTCATCTCGGCCAGGCCGCGGGTGATGAGGGTCGAGCGCGTGTTAATACCGAGCCCCATACCCTCGGCCGCGCCGATAGCGACAGCGATGACGTTCTTGGTAGCGCCCGCCATCTCGGTGCCCACAACGTCGGTGGACACGTAGGGGCGGAAGTAGGAGTTGTGGCAGGCCTTCGCGATCTCCTTGGCGAGCTCCACGTCTGACGCCGCGACGACCGTCGCCGTGGGCTGACGCTCCGCAATCTCGCGCGACAGATTCGGGCCAGACAGGACCGCGATGCGAGAGGCCGACACGCCCGAGGCCTCGGCGATGATCTCGTCGACGCGCTTGAGGGAGCCGAGCTCGAGGCCCTTGGCCAGGGACAGCAGGGCGACGCCGGGCGCAAAAGCCTCGCGGGCGGCACTCAGGGTGGCGCGCACGGCCTTGACGGGCACAGCGACGACGACGAGCTCGCGACCGGCCACGGCCTCGGTAATCTCGGCGGTCGCACTGATGCGATCCGACAGCGCGATGCCCGGCAGGTACGTCGGGTTCTCTCCCCCGTTGATGAACGAGATGGTGTCGGCGTTGCGCCCCCACATGGTCACGTCCACACCCGCGTCGGCGAGCACCTGCGCGAACGTCGTGCCCCATGCGCCCGTTCCCAGAACGGCTGCTGTTGTCAAAGTCATCGAGACCTCCTTGTCAGGGCCATTCTACTAGGATTGAATCAACCGACTGTTACCAGGAGGAACGGTGTCTCACCGCCGATCTCTCGCCGCGAGCGCAGTCGCCTGTGCGCTCTTACTCGGCGCATGCACACCCGGGGCCCGCACGAACGCGCCTCAGTCAGCTCCGGCCTCGTCGGGTGCCTCCCACTCCCCCGCTGCGTCTGCGTCCACGTCCGCGAGCGACGCTCCCGCTGCTGAGCCGGGGCTTGACAGCACGAGGCCGATCAACGCCGACAACTGGATGTCGAGTGTGGAGGGGTTGCCGCCGATGCGCTCGGATGATCCGGTCAAGGCCCTGGCGCTCACGGGGATCCGCGCGGCGGCCCACGAGGGGTTCACGCGCGTAGTGTTGGAGTTTTCAGGCGAGGGAACGCCCGGGGTCCGTCACGCCGCGTGGACGGACGAGGCCGTCGAACAGGGCCGAGGCCTGCCCATCCAGGTCGAGGGAGGGGCGGTCCTGGATCTGGTCATCGACGGCACCCCCATGACGGCCTCCAACACCCCCTACCCGAGCGGGACGCATACGCGCGCCGGGGACCTTGATATCGTCTCGGACGGCTCCTTCGAGGACAACACGCACATCGTCATCGGCGCGCCGACCGCGCGCGAGTTCCAGATTGGGTTCTTATCCAATCCGGTGCGCATGGTGATCGATATCCGCGATTAGCCCTTCTTGCGAGCCTTCTTCGCTTTCTTTGCCTTTTTGGCGAGTTCTTCCTCCCACCAGGGTCCGGCCTGCGTGGCGGGGTCCCAAACCTTCTCGGGACGGGCAAGCCACGCAGCTTGCCCACGCCCGCACGCACGGCGTCGCTGATGCGCTTGGTCGCCTCGTTGACGGCCTCGTGGTCCTCGGAGCCGGCGGGGCTCATCAGGTCGGAGAGGTCGACCGGCTCACCGAAGTGGTAGGAAACGGGCCGACCCGGGCGCATGTCGATGCCCTTGGCGTTGTAGGGGGCCATGATGTCCTGCGGTCCCCACTGCGAGACGGGGATGACAGGCACGCCCGTGTCGAGGGCCAGGCGGGCGGCGCCGGACTTGAACTCCATCGGCCACTGGTCGGGGTCGCGCGTGAGCGTGCCTTCGGGGAAGATGCCGACGACCTCGCCAGCTTTCAAGGCCTCGCGGGTGGGTGCCAGGACGGCCGAGGGGTTGGAGTCGCGGTTGACGGGGATCAGTCCCATTCCCTTGATGATCCAGCCGAACACGGGCACGGAGAACATCGACTTTTTCGCCAGGAAGCGCACGGCGGTGTCGCGCTTCATGAAGTACCAGCACAGGCACAGCGGGTCGACGTTGGACAGGTGGTTGGGGACCAGGAGAAAGCCGCCCTCGGCGGGAAGATTCTCTTCACCGCTCACGGTGAACTTGATCCAGGGCGTCATGATGGGCGTCAGGACGCCCTTCGCGAAGGTGTAAAAGCCGGAGACAGCACTCATGGCTTCATTCTACGGGGACCGCTCCACCGGCGCGCACGCCCGCATCGACCTCACACGAGGACGGAGACGACTCCCGGGGCAACATCCACGGTGAAAGGAATCGAGGCGACGCGATCCCCATCTGCCATGGCGATGGTTCCAGCCGGCGCAGCGAAAGGAGACGACGCGGGCGCTTTCCACGTCGATGGCCGGGTGCGTCTTCGCCCGTCCGGCGACGACACTGGGCGAGCACCGGGCAGGGCGCGAGACAGAGGCAGGGGGCCCCACGTGGCACACCTCGAGGACGCCGTCGTTCATGTCGGAGGAGTCCACCAGGGTGATACCGCCGCCGAAACGCCCGGAATTCGACACCGACGCGATCCAGCCGCTCATGTTGCGCTCGCGCCCATCCACGGTCGCCACGATGTCGGTGGGTTCGTGCGAGGCCAGTGCTGCGAACGCCCCGTAGCCGTAGGCCAGCGGTCCGGACGTCAGCGAGGACTCGTTGGCGAGAATATTCGCGCGAGCATCCAGACCGATCGAGACGACGCCGAGGGCGAGGCGCACGCCCTCACGCGAACGCACCCACATACCGTCCAGGGGACGCACCCGGGAGATCAGGGAATCGGAGGAGAGGCCCCGGCCTCGTCGGAAGACAAAAGCCGAGCGGGCGCCAGGGGAACGTGCGCGGGCCAGCGGATCCGTGCCGATTCCCAGCGCGCGGCACAGGTCGTTGCCGCGCCCGCCCGGGAGGGGGGCGAAAATCGCGTCGGACTCGTGGCACCCGCGCGCCACCGCGCTCAGGTAGCCGTCCCCGCCCAGGGCCGCGACGATCGAACCGGACGCGACCTCGCCGGCGATCGCCGCCGGGTCGTCGCCGGGCGTCGTCAGGCGAACCGCGACCTCCCAGCCGCCGCCGCGCAGGATGCGCACGATGCGCGGGCCCAGGCGCACGCTGCGCCCGCCCGCCGACATCGACGAGACCAGCAACAAAATGCTGCGTCGCGCGCCCGATGCGCCCATGATCTCAGGCGTCCAGGTAGCGCACGCGCGCATCCAGCTGGTGGAGCTTGCGCGTGAAGTGCTCGTAGCCGCGCGAAATCACGTCAATGCCCGACACGGTGGACGTGCCCGACGCGGTCAGAGCCGCGATCAGGTGAGAGAAGCCGCCGCGCAGATCCGGAACCTCGATATCCGCGCTGTGCAGCGGGGTCGGGCCCGAGATGACCGCCGAGTGATAGTAGTTTTTCTGGCCAAAGCGGCAGGGCGTCCCGCCCAGGCACTCGCGGTAGACCTGAATGTTCGCACCCATCTTGCGCAGCGCCTCAGTGAAGCCGAAACGGTTCTCATACACGGTCTCGTGCACGATCGACAGACCCTCAGCCTGGGTGAGAGCGACGACGAGGGGCTGCTGCCAGTCCGTCATGAAGCCCGGGTGCACGGCCGTCTCCAGGGCGATCGAGTGCAGCGGCTCGCCCGGGTGGTAGAAGCGGATGCCGTCGGCGTCAATATCGAAGGCACCGCCCACCTTGCGGAAGGTGTTGAGGAACGTCGTCATGTCGGGCTGGTGTGCGCCGCGCACGTAGATGTCGCCGCGGGTTGCCAGGGCGGCCGCGGCCCACGAGGCAGCCTCGATGCGGTCCGGCAGGGCCGTGTGGCGGTAGCCGGTCAGCTTCGCGACGCCCTCGATACGGATGGTGCGGTCCGTGTCCACCGAGATGATCGCGCCCATCTTCTGCAGGACGTTGATGAGGTCGAGGATCTCCGGCTCGATGGCCGCGCCCTTCAGGGTCGTGATGCCCTCGTTGCGCACGGCCGTGAGCAGCGTCTGCTCGGTCGCGCCCACCGACGGGAACGGCAGCTCGATGATCGCGCCGTGCAGGCCGGAGGCGGGACGCTTGATGTGCACGCCGTCGGGCTGCTTGTCCACGATCGCGCCGAACTTGCGCAGCGTCTCCAGGTGGAAGTCGATGGGACGGCCACCAATCGCGCAACCACCCAGCTCGGGGATGAATGCCTCGCCCAGCTGGTGCAGCAGCGGGCCGCAAAACAGGATCGGAATGCGCGAGGCGCCCGCGAGCGTGTCGATATCCGAGCGCGAGGCAATCTTGACGTTCGAGGGGTCCATGCGCAGCGTGCCACGATCCTGATCGAAGTCAATCTGGACGCCGTGCAGGCTCAGCAGGTCCGAGACCACGTCGGTGTCGCGGATGAGCGGCACGTTGTAGAGCTCGGAAGGGGGTGTCGGCGAGCAGCGACGCAACCATCGCCTTGGGGACGAAGTTTTTCGCACCGCGCACCGTGATCTCACCGCGCAGCGGATGGCCGCCCTCAACCTGAAGGATCGATGACATGAGTGCTCCTCACTATGACGTAACTGGCCCCTACTCTAGCTAGGTAGGGGCCAGTATGCGCAGTGCTTTCAGTCGCGAGCGGACACGACGTCTTCCTTGGGCAGGAATTTCGCCGGCAGCGTGCGCGGCTTGAAGGACGGGCGCGCGGCCTCGTAAGCCGCGATCTCGTCCTCGTGGCGCAGGGTCAGGGCAATATCGTCGAGGCCCTCCATGAGGGTCCAGCGCACGTAGTCGTCGATCTGGAAGGTGCCCGAGATCGCACCGGCGCGCCACGTCTTGTCCTCGAGGGAGACGGTGACCTCGGTGCCGGGCTCGGCCTCGAGGAGCTTCCACAGAGACTCGCAGTCCTCCTGGGAGATGATGCCGGTAACCAGGCCCTGCTTGCCGGAGTTTCCACGGAAAATATCGGCAAACTTGGGGGCCAGGACGACGCGGAAGCCGTAGTCCTTGAGCGCCCACACGGCGTGCTCACGCGAGGAGCCGGTGCCGAAGTCAGGTCCCGCAATCAGGACGGAGCCGTTCTTGTAGGCGTCCTGGTTGAGGACGAACTCCGGGTCGCCACGCCAGGCGGCGAAGAGAGCGTCCTCGAAGCCCGTGCGGGTCACGCGCTTGAGGTAGACGGCGGGGATGATCTGGTCGGTGTCGACGTTGGAGCGGCGCAGCGGGACGCCGATGCCGGTGTGGGTGATGAACTTTTCCATGGGTGGTTGAGTCTTTTCTTCCGTGGGGGACGAGGCCGGGGCCCTCCCCCGCTGTCGGGTGGCGGAGGGCGGGCCTCAGAGGTCGGCCGGGGAGGACAGGGTGCCTCGCACGGCGGTGGCAGCCGCGACGAGCGGGGACACCAGGTGCGTGCGGCTGCCCTTGCCCTGGCGGCCTTCGAAGTTGCGGTTGGAGGTGGAGGCCGAGCGGTCTCCCGCGTTCATCGTGTCGGGGTTCATGCCCAGGCACATGGAGCAACCGGCGTTGCGCCATTCGGCGCCGAAGTCGGTGAAGATCTTGTCGAGGCCCTCGGCCTCGGCCTGGAGGCGCACGCGGGCGGAGCCGGGCACGACCATGACGCGCACGCCCTCGGCCTTGTGGCGGCCCTTGAAGATGCCGGCGGCGGCGCGCAGGTCTTCGATGCGGCCGTTGGTGCAGCTGCCGATGAAGACGGTGTTCACGGCGATGTCGCGCATCGGGGTGCCGGCCTTGAGGTCCATGTACTCGAGGGCGCGCTCGGCGGCCGCGCGGGCCGTCTCGTCGGTGAAGTCCTCGGGGGCGGGGACGGTCGCGGACAGCGGCACGCCCTGGCCGGGGTTGGTGCCCCAGGTGACGAAGGGCTCGATGTCGGCGGCCTCGAGGATCACCTCAGCGTCGAAGACGGCGTCCTCGTCGGAGGCGAGGGAGGACCAGTATTCGACGGCGCGATCCCAGTCCTCGCCCTCGGGGGCGTGGGGGCGGCCCTTGATGTAGTCGAAGGTCGTCTGATCGGGGGCGATCATGCCGGCGCGGGCACCGGCCTCGATCGACATGTTGCAGATCGTCATACGGCCCTCCATGGAGAGCTCGTGGATCGCCTGACCGCGGTATTCCAGGACGTAACCCTGGCCGCCGCCGGTGCCGATCTTGGCGATGACGGCGAGGATGATGTCCTTGGCCGTCGACCCCTCGGGCAGGGAGCCGTTGACGGTGATCGCCATGGTCTTGAAGGGGGCCATCGGCAGCGTCTGGGTGGCGAGCACGTGCTCGACCTGGCTGGTGCCGATACCGAAGGCCAGTGCGCCGAACGCGCCGTGCGTGGAGGTGTGGGAGTCGCCGCACACGATGGTCATGCCGGGCTGGGTCAGGCCCAGCTGAGGGCCGACGACGTGAACGATGCCCTGGTCGGCGTCACCCAGGGAGTGCAGGCGCACGCCGAACTCCTCGGCGTTCTTGCGCAGGGTGTCGATCTGGGTGCGGCTCGTGATGTCCGCGATCGGGCTGGTCGATGTTGACCGTGGGCGTGTTGTGGTCCTCGGTCGCGATCGTCAGATCGGGGCGGCGAACCTGGCGTCCGGCGAGGCGCAGGCCCTCGAAATGCCTGGGGGCTCGTCACTTCGTGCACGAGGTGGAGGTCGATGTAGAGCAGGTCGGGGGCACCGTTCTCCCCCTTGGACACGATGTGGTCGCGCCACACCTTTTCTGCCATCGTTCCGCTCATTGTTCCTCCTCTGGTCTCCACTTTGGAGACACGGTGTCATTCATACTTCGCAATCAATGGAACCGCCTCATCGACCGCGCGACCCGCTGATCTCACGTCTCGGACGCCGCTTTGACCTGTTTCACTATCCGACAATTTGCCATCTCAAAAGCTGAGATATTAAATAGTTGTATGGAAGAGCAAACATCCAGTGGCGTTGGCGTTCTCGATAAGGCTGCGTTGGTTCTCAGCGCTCTTGAGGCAGGACCCGCCACCCTCGCCCAACTCGTTTCCAGCACGGGGCTTGCTCGCCCCACCGCCCATCGACTGGCCGTCGCTCTCGAATATCACCGCATGGTCGCCCGCGACATGCAGGGACGTTTTATCCTCGGCCCCCGCCTCCAGGAGCTCTCCTCCGCCGCCGGCGAAGACCGCCTCCTCCAGGCATCCATGCCGGTCCTCCAGGCGCTGCGCGACCACACGAAGGAATCCTCCCAGCTCTTCCGCCGCCAGGGCGATTACCGCGTGTGCGTCGCCGCCTCCGAACGCGAGATGGGTCTGCGCGACTCGATCCCCGTGGGCGCCACCCTGTCCATGAGCGCCGGCTCCGCCGCCCAGGTCCTGCTGGCCTGGGAGGAGCCCGACCGCCTGCACCGCGGCCTGTACGGTGCCTCCTTCAACGCCACCATGCTCTCCGAGGTGCGCCGCCGCGGCTGGGCCCAGTCCGTGGGCGAGCGCGAGCCGGGCGTCGCCTCCGTGTCCGCCCCCGTTCGCGGCCTCCGGCCGCGTCCTCGCAGCCCTGTCGATCTCCGGCCCCATCGAGCGCATGGGTCGCCAGCCCGGACGCCAGCACGGCCCCTCCGTCATGGCGGCCGCCAACAGGCTCACGGAGTTCCTCTCCACCGTCGAGGACGCCGCTGACCTGTAAGCCGCGACCGCAGACAGAGAAACGGGTGGGCCGGGACGATTGAATCGTCCCGGCCCACCCGTCGTGTCAGGGTTCTCCCGCTACGCGACCCAGCGACCAGAACGGTCGAAGGTGTAGGCCGTGCCGCCGATGACGACGCGCCCGGTCGCCATGGCGCCCGACGCCTGGCAGAAGTACCAGCTGTCGCCGTCCTTGACCCATCCGATCGCCATCTGGCCCGACTCCGTCAGGTAGTACCAGGAGCCGCCCACGGCAGCCCAACCGGTGGCCATCGTGCCGTTACCGTTCAGGTAGTACCAGGCGCCACCCAGGTTCACCCAGCCGGTGGCCATCGAACCGTTGCCATTCAGGTAGTACCAGATGTTGCCATCCTTGAGCCAGCCGGTTTCCATGGCCCCGGTATCGGGATCCAGGTAGTACCAGGTGCCGCCCACGGCAGCCCAGCCGGTCGCCATCGCGCCGGACGGGGCGTAGTAGCGCCATGCGCCGTCCTCGAGCTGCCAGCCGGTCTTCATCCAGCCGCTGGCATCGAAGGAGTAGGTCACGCCACCGCGCACGACGCGCTCGTTCGCGGGGTAGCTTCCGTCCGTGTAGCGCAGCCACCAGCGGCCGTCACCGGAGGCGACCCACTGCGCGGCAGCCGGATCCGGCCCCGGGTTGACGGTGGGATCGATGCGATCGCCCGCCGCCTGCGTGAAGACGGCAACCGTGCGAGCCGGAACCGTCACGGAACCCGTCTTCGCGTCGAAGGAGGACTCCTTAACGACCGCGTCAGAGCCATTCGCCTGAGCCTCGTGCAGCTTGAAGACGCGCCCTGCCAGGCCATCAACAGCCGTCGTCATGTTCTTATCCGTCGCGTTGAAGACGACGAGAGCACCGTCGAGCGCTGCGTCAACGTCGCTGCCCGCCCCGGCCTCGTCGTTGATGAGCATGACGATCGTCCCGTCCACGGCGCCCTCACCCGAGTTCGGGAAGGTCACCTTGGAGCGGATCAGGTCGGCGCTGCCCAGCGTGAACAGGCGCGAGGAGGAACGCACACGCAGGAAGTCCATCGCGATCTCCGAGGAGGTGTCGATCTGCTCCGAGCTCGGCTTCAGATCGGGATTCTCCAGCAGCGGACGCATGTGATCCCAGGCCGCACCGTTCTTGGACTTCACGGGCAGACCACGACCAAAGCCGTTGTCACGCATGGACCAATCGATCGCGTTGAAGTGATCGCCTGAGTTGTAGGAGTCGCGGTCCAGGGACTTCGAACGCAGCATCTCCGTGCCCGAGGCCCAGAAGGAGGGCGACTGAGACAGAGCCACGGAGGCCTGGCTGATCAGCGACATGCGCACGCGGTGATCCATCGGAGCATCCGCCGGCATCTTGTAGGTGACCAGGTCGAAGAGCGTCTCGTTGTCGTGAGCATCCACGTAGTTGACGTTCTCGGCGGGCTGGGAGGCGAAACCCCGCGCCCTGACCGTTGTAGTCCAGCTGCGCGCCCGACACGGTCTTGCCGTCGTAGGTGGTCAGCGTGTAGTCCTTCAGGTTGCCCGCCAGGCCCAGCTTCACCAGGTCCACGCGGTGCAGATAGTCGGCGCGACGCTCCGCCTCGGAGCGGGTGTCGAGGCCGTTGAGGTCCGAGAACGCGCCCGAGCCGAAGCCCTGGATGACGCGGTGATCCTCGTCGAAGGGACCGCCACCGTGCACGGCGTCGCGCAGGCGGTCGTTGAACGCGCCGATGCCGGTGCCGTCCAGCTGGCCCTGCGTGGCCTGGGTGAACAGCGCGTTGTTCGCGACCTCACCGAAGTTCCAGCCCTCGCCGTAGATGTACAGGCGCGAGCCGTCCACGCCGTCCTTCTCCAGGGTGAGGGACGCCAGGGCCGCCTTCGCGCGCTTCATCTCCTCGGCCGGGTGGTGGCCCATGAGGTCGAAGCGGAAGCCGTCGACGTGGTAGTACTTCGCCCAGTGGATCATCGAGTCGATCATGAGGTGCTCGCTCATCGCGTTTTCGGTCGCGACGTTGGAGCAGCACGTCGAGGTCTCGACACCACCCGTGGCGTTCAGGCGCTGGTAGTAGCCGGGCACGACGCGGTCGAGCACGGAGTATGCGGACTGGCCGGCTGCAGGCGTGTGGTTGTAGACCTGATCCAGGACGACCTGCATGCCAATCGAGTGCAGACCACCCACCATGGAGCGGAATTCGCGCACGCGCGCGCCGCCGTTCTGGTGAGACGAGGTCGCGTAGGAGCCCTCGGGGGCCATCCAGTGCAGCGGGTCGTAGCCCCAGTTGTAGGCGTCCTGGTCGGCCACGGCCGTGACCGCCGCCTGCTGCTCCTCGGACGCCGGGCCGGCATCCTCGGGGATCGCGGGTGTCTTCTGGTCAGTGCGCTTCTCAGGGATGGTCGCGATGTCGAAGGTGGGCAGCAGGTGCACCGTGTTCATGCCGGCGCGCGACAGCTCGGCCAGGTGACGCATGCCGTTGGACTCGAACTGCGTGAAGGCCATGTAGGTGCCGCGCATGTACTCGGGCACCGACGTGTCGGCAGCGGAGAAGTCGCGCACGTGCAGCTCGTAGATGGAGCGCTGGGCGTCGTCCTCGATGACGGGTGCCTTCGAGTCCGTCCACACGGTGGGGGCAATCGACGGGTTGTCCATGTTGACGGCGACCGAGCGCGTGGAGTCAACGGTCAGGGCCACCGAGTAGGGGTCGGTCACGAGGTTCGTCTCGACCTTGCCCGTTTCGGGCACGTAGACGCTCACCTCCCACAGGTACTGGGCACCCTCGTGGATCTCGCCCGCAGCGTTGTCCACGCTCCAACGCCCGTCGTCGCCGCGCACAGCTTCGGTGCGCAGACCATCACCCTGGATATCAGCGTCGGATCCGCTCGGCGTCGAGGTGTTCCACGACACCAGCGCCACGCTCTTCGCCGTGGGAGCCCACAGCGCGAACGTCGGGTTGCCCGCCTCGTTCCAATTCACGCCGTACGAGGCCTGGGTGGCCTTTTGTGCGTATAGGGAGTCGAGGACGGGAGCGATCTGCACGCCGGTAAAAGCGTTGACGCTCTCCCCCGACTTCTGGGCGACCACGATCTGACCGGTGAGGGCCTCGCGAGCCACGGCCTCGTCGATGGGGGCCTTCAGCGCGATGTAGCCGTTGAGATTGGGATGCGCCGTCGTCACCTCAGCGGGCAGATTGCCAGCCACGGTCAGGGCGGTCGTCGTGGCACCAGTGATGGCGCCGTCCGACAGCCCTGCGCCGCCCTCGGGGGCGGTCACCAGTTCGTAGGACAGCTTCGCAGAACCGTCCAGCACCTGCGCCCGCGTGACGCCTTCGGGAAGCAGGGAGGTCGGCCACGCGAGAATGTTCGAGGTCACCCAGTAGGCACGCTGCTCACCGTTGCCGGCGACCGGAGCGTCAGCGCTCGCGATGTCGACCTTATGCGTCTGAGAATCGTAGGTGAAGGTCACGAGCTTGTTCGCTTTCGTTGCAAACTGATAGTTGGCGCCGCCGACAGCGCCATCCTGCCCGTAATTCTCGTTGTCGGATCCGCCGATGGCAACCTTGAACTCGTAGTCACCTTCAGGCAACGCGGTGGTGGAATACGTGTATGTGCCATCGCCCGTCGGCTCCAACAGAGGCGCCAGGCACTGAGCCTGCCAGTTGTCCGTGCAGCCCAGCGCCTTCTGGAACGAACCCGGCAGCGTCACCATCTGGTCGGTCGCGGTGTTCCACACGCGGTGCGTCGCGCGGTTGTAGAAGAAGGTCACAGACGTCGTTTCATTGAGCGTGTAGGAGATGTTCGCTCCCCCCGCAGCTCCGCCGGCTCCGAAGGACGTGTCCCAGGAGCCGCCCTCGGCGACCTTGTACTGGTAGTCGCCGGCCGGAAGCGTGAACGTCGCACTGTAGACGCCCGGTCGCGTCACGCGTGAGCGCGGCCTTGGCGCAGTCTGGCGCCCAATCGGCGTCGCATCCCATCGCCTTGTTATGGCTGCCGGGGATTGTCACCAGGACGTCCGCGCTCGCTTGCGCACCTCCCGCATCGGCAGTAGTCGCCACATCGCTCCCTGGTTTGACGCTTTCCGTCCCAGGGCGCAGCCCGACGCGGCTGGGCAGCACACCCCCCATCAACGCAATAGCAGCGCCAACGCCCGAGCGTTCGGCGCAGCGATCGTCCTATTGAGTCGGTATGTCACGACAGACTCCCTCGTCCAAAAGCGGTCCCCTCCCATGGGGGCTGCTCCTAGGTTAGACACACTGCAACGGTTCCGAAACTTTTCTGCAAAGCACAAGACAAAACGCGGACCGAGTGGTTAACAAAAAACCTCGCCACCGCGATGGTGACGAGGTTACTGGTACCCCAACCGGATTTGAACCGGTGTTAACGCCGTGAGAGGGCGTCGTCCTAGGCCGCTAGACGATGGGGGCCTTGATTCACTTATGAATCCGTACCCCAACCGGATTTGAACCGGTGTTAACGCCGTGAGAGGGCGTCGTCCTAGGCCGCTAGACGATGGGGGCCTTGACTGAAACTCTCGTTTCAGATCGCTGGGGTACCAGGACTCGAACCTAGAATGGCTGAACCAGAATCAGCTGTGTTGCCAATTACACCATACCCCATTGGGTATCACCCGCTTCGTTTTCACGTCGCTGGCGACAGGAGATAACTGTAGCGGACCGAGGCCCTCATGCCAAATCGAAGGCCAGTGGTCCCGATCACCCATCGCCTCTCCCCGCAACCGGGCGCCCTCCACGCACGACGAAGCCCCGGCCTCGTCCCACAGACAGGGCGACGAGGCCGGGGCTGGTCTCAGCGATCAGGCCAGGGAGGCGCGCAGGGCGCGCAGGCGGGCCAGCGAGGAATCGCGACCCAGGATCTCCATGGACTCGAACAGCGGCGGGGAGACCTGGCGTCCGGTCACGGCGACGCGCAGCGGGCCGAAGGCCAGGCGGGGCTTCACGCCCATCTCGTCGACGATGCGAGCGCGCAGCGACTCCTCGAGCGAGGCGGTCGTGAACTCGGTCAGGCCCTCGACGGTCTCGATGGCGGCGTCCAGGACGTCCGCGGCGTTGTCCTTGAGCTTGGAGACGGCCTTCTCATCCATCTCCAGGGCGTCGTCGGCGACGAAGAGGAAGCCGAGCATGCCCGTGGCCTCGCCGAGCAGCTGGATGCGCGTCTGGATCGAGCGGGGCGGCCTCGGTGAGGATCTCGCGCTCACGATCGGTCAGCGCCTCGAAGGAGTCGGCCGAGACAACCTCGTCGCGGTGCAGGAAGGGCACCAGGCGGTTGCGGAAGTCCTCGCCGTCCAGCAGACGAATGTGCTCGGCGTTAATGGCGATGGCCTTCTTCTGGTCGAAACGCGCCGGGTTCGGGTTCACGTCCGAGATGTCGAAGGCCTGGGCCATCTCCTCCATGGAGAAAATGTCGCGGTCCGGGGCGATCGACCAGCCCAGGAGGGCCAGGTAGTTGTTGAGACCCTCGGGGATCATGCCGGCGGCCTTGTGCAGCAGCAGGTTCGACTCGGGGTCGCGCTTGGAGAGCTTCTTGTTCCCCTCGCCCATGACGTAGGGCAGGTGGCCGAAGCGCGGCATGAACTTGGCGACACCGATGGCCTCGAGCGCGCGGTACAGGACGATCTGGCGAGGCGTCGAGGAGAGCAGGTCCTCGCCGCGCAGCACGTGGGTGATCTCCATGAGCGCGTCGTCGATCGGGGTTCACCAGCGTGTAGAGCGGGTGGCCGTTGGCGCGCACGATGACATAGTCCGGCACCGAGCCAGCCTTGAAGGTGATCTCGCCGCGGATCAGGTCCGTGAACGTGATGTCCTCGTCGGGCATGCGCAGGCGCAGGACGGGCTGGCGGCCCTCGGCGCGGTAGGCGGCGATCTGCTCCTCCGTCAGGTTGCGGTCGAAGCCGTCGTAGCCGAGCTTGGGGTCCTCGCCCTTGGCGCGGTGGCGCTCCTCGATCTCCTCGGGGGTCGAGTAGGACTCGTAGGCGTAGCCGGCCTCAAGCAGGCGGGCGGCCACGTCACGGTAGATGTCCATGCGCTCGCTCTGGCGGTAGGGGCCGTGCGGGCCTCCCTTTACCGATGCCCTCGTCCCAGTCGAGGCCCCAGCCACTGCAGGGACTCGATGATCTGGTCGAAGGACTCCTGGGAGTCGCGGGCGGCATCCGTGTCTTCGATGCGGAAGACGAAGGTTCCTCCCGTGTGGCGGGCGTAGGCCCAGTTGAACAGGCACGTACGGACCATGCCGACGTGAGGGGTTCCTGTGGGCGAGGGGCAGAAGCGGACGCGAACGTCGGCACCGGTGGCAGTTGTTTCACTCATGATTCCTCCATCCTACTCCAGCGGTGGCTGTTGCATTTGCTTGATGGGTGGGCGTGCTGCGACGCGCGGTGGGGCGCGGATACGCTGGTTGCATCACAGGGATCGGCCCGCGCCGCATCCACCGACTCATCCAGGAGGACACCGTGTCCGTTCGTCTCTTTTCCGACTCCCACCTCTACCGCACCGGCTCCCTGAAGTGGACGGGCATCACGACCGCGAGCGGTGAGCCGACGATCGGCGCGTGGGTGGCGGAGATGGACTTCGGGACGGCGCCGGAGGTCGCCGACGCGATGAAGGGCGCGATCGACGACGGCTTGCTCGGGCTACCAGCCGACCTGGCTGGAGCCGCGCATCGCGGGCGCGACCGCCGAGTTCCAGAAGCGTCGCTTCGGCTGGGATGTGGACGCCTCACAGGTGCGCCTCGTGGCCTCGGTCCTGCCCGCGCTCGAGGCGACGATCGATCACCTGGTGCGCCCGGGCGCCCCGATCATCGTGCCCACGCCCGCCTACATGCCCTTCCTGACGATTCCGGGCAAGTTCGACCACCCCGTCATCGAGGTTCCCTCGCTGCGCGGCACGCGCGCCGGGCGGGCCACGGCTGGGCGCTCGACCTGGAGGGGATCCGCGCCGGGCTCGAGGCCGGGAGCCGGCCTCGTCATCCTGTGCAACCCGTGGAACCCGGTCGGCCGCGTCCTGCGCGAGGACGAGCTGCGCGCCCTGCACGACGTGGTCGCCGACTACGACGCCCTCGTGTTCTCCGACGAGATCCACTCCTCCCTCGTGCTGGATGAGTCGATTCCTTTCGTCTCCTACGCGTCGCTCGGCCCCTCGTTTCGCCTCCCACACGGTGACGGCGACCGCCGCGTCGAAGGGCTGGAACATCGCGGGCCTGCCCTCCGCGCAGGTGATCCTGCCCGACGAGGCGCTGCGCGAGCGCTGGGACGTGTTCGCCGCCGACGTGCGCCACGACGCCAACGTCATCGGCACGCTCGGCGCCATCGCCGCCTACGAGCGCGGCGACGCCTGGCAGCGCGAGGTCAAGGACCTGATCCGCTCCAACGTGGACCTGGTCGAGCGCGCTCTCGCCGACACCCCGATCGACTTCGTGCGCCCCGAGGGCACGTACCTGACGTGGTGGGGATTCGAAGGCGTGGACCTTGGCCCCCTCTCCCCCGCCGCGACGCTGCGCGAACGCGCCCACATCGCCGCCAACGAGGGCCGCACCCTGGGCGCCGACTACGCCTCGTGGGCGCGCATCAACCTGGCGTGCGCCCCCGACGTGGCCTCGCGGATCGTGGAGCGTGTCCTCGGCCTGCTCTGATCTTCTCTCGCGCGAAACGAGGCCGTGGCCGGGAACGGTGGTTATCCACCTCCCGGCCACGGCCTCGTCTACGACTAAGCGTTCAGGCTGTCAGGGCCACCTCGATACCTGCGACCACGGTCTGGCGGGCGGCAGACGCCGCCTCGACGACGGCGGTCGGATCCGTGGGTGCGTCGGCGAACGACAGATCGGAGACGACCGACATGCCGGCGACGCGTATGCCGAGCGCGTGCAGGGTGATCGCCTCCATGACGGTCGACATGCCCACGCAGTCCACGCCCAGGCCCGCGAGGATGCGGGTCTCGGCCATCGTCTGGTACTCGGGGCCGCGCAGGATCGCGTAGATGCCCTCGCGCTGGCACACCCCGCGCAGCGCATCCGTCATCTGAGCGTCCCACACGGCCGACACGTCCAGGAACAGCGGCCCATCGAAGGGCGAGGCGCCACTGACATTCACATGGTCGGTGATCGCCATGACGTCACCGAGATTCCAGTCTTTCAGGCAGCCGTTCGCGTTCGTGAGAACCGCGCGGCTGATCCCGGCAGCAACGGCGGCACGGGCTAGGGCCGTGACGGGACGAGGCCCCAGCCCCTCGTAGAGGTGGGTACGGCCCGTGGCCACGAGGACCACTCCCCCGCGCGTCTTATACGCGCGCAGCTCGCCGCCGTGACCGTCCGCGACCGGCGCGACGACGCCGGGGACCTCTCCCAGGGGAACGGATGCAACGGGCGCATCCCAGGCCTCGTCGAGGGCGCCCGCCAGGCCGGACCCGAGGACAACGAGCGCGTCGGGGCGTCCCGCAAGGGAGGTGAGGACCCGGGCGCCGGCCAGGGCCTCGTCGTCCAGGAGAGCCTGGGGGAAGCGCGGGTCGACGCTCACTGCTCGCCCTCTTCCACGCCCTCGGCGTAGGTACGCGAGGGCAGCTTCTCCTGCGCGCGCACGCGGCCCGCGCTGGTCGCCCAGTAGCCGACGAAGCCGACGACCATCGCCAGGAGGATGCCGATGTTGGCGCCCGCCCAGTCACCCTCACGGCCACCCAGGGGGCCAAGAAGGTAGCCCTGCCAGGACAGCCAGGAGGCGTTCGCGTTCACGACGAGGCCCCAGCCCACGAGCGAGCCGACAATCAGGGAGGCGACCGCACCCCAGTTCACCGAGCCGTAGCGACCCGACGGCGTGAAGAGCGAGGGCTCGTCGTAGTTCTTGCGGCGCAGCGCGATATCCGCCAGCATGACACCGCCCCAGGCGGCGATAACGACGCCCAGGGTCGTGAGGAACGCCGTGAAGGGGGTGAGGAAGGAGTCCGCGAAGAACACGACGACAATCGTTCCGACCGTCATGATCGTGCCGTCGATGGCCGTGGCGACCGGGCGCGAGACGGGCACGCCCGTGGCCAGCAGCGACAGGCCCGAGGAGTAAATGTCCATGACGATGCCGCCGATCAGACCCAGGATCGCAACCACGGCAAAGGGCACGAGGAACCAGGTGGGCAGCAGCGTCGTGAGCGCGCCAATCGGATCATTACCGATCGCCTCGGAGAGGGACTCATCGGCCGAGCCAACCAGGAGGATGCCGAAGAAGACGAGGATGACCGTGGGCAGCGCCGCGCCCACCGTCGTCCAGCCGACCACGCCCCGCGTCGAAGCAGCGCGCGGCAGGTAACGCGAGTAGTCCGCAGCCGCATTAATCCAGCCGAAGCCGAAGCCCACGAGGAGCATGCAGCCCGCGCCGAGCACCGCAGTGAGCGGCGCGGACGGACGCGCAGAGAGGACCGCAAAGTCGATCGTCGGCGCGACCAGGACCAGGTAGACGATCGTCAGGGCCGCGGTGGCCCAGGTGATCCACGTCTGGACCTTCATGATCGCCTCGAAAGCCGAGGATGCCCGAGCCCGCCGCCAGGACGACGACGAGGATCAGCGCGATGATCTGGGCGACGACGTGGTTCGTGAAGCCGAGCGCTCCCATGACCGTGGCCGTGGCCTGGACGGCCATGATCGCCAGGAAGGTCTCCCAGCCCACCGTCAGGATCCACGAGATCGCCGCGGAAATCCGGTTTCCGTTGAAACCGAAGGCCGCGCGCGACAGGACCAGCGTCGGGGCGGAGCCGCGCTTGCCCGCGATGGCGATAAGGCCACACACGACGAACGAGAGCGCAACACCCACGACGGACACGACGATCGCCTGGGTGAGGGAGAGCCCGAAGCCGAGGACCCACGAGCCCCACGAAATACCCAGGACCGAAATATTCGCCGCGAACCACGGCATGAACAGGTCAGAGGGTTTTCCCTTGCGATCGGATTCGGGGATGACGTCCAGGCCGGCCATTTCGACGGCCAGAGCGCCCGATGACTGGGGTTCGCTCACGGTGTGCTCCTATGCGACGGAGATATTGTCAGAACGACGTAATCCTATCACACAGGTCACACGATTAGGCTCGCACGACGGGATTCGTCAGGCGCCCGATCCCCTCGATCTCGATCTCCACGCGGTCGCCAGCCTGAACGATGCCAGCACCCGCAGGCGCGCCCGTCGCGATCACGTCGCCGGGCAGCAGCGTCATCTGGCGGGACACGTAGGACACCAGCTCGAAGGGGTTCCAGATCATGTTCGCCGTCGAGGAATCCTGAGCGAGCTCACCGTTCAGGTACGAGCGAATCGCCAGGTTGGTGACATCCAGGTTGGGGTCGACCGTGATCCACGGGCCCAGCGGGCACGCCGAGTCGAAGGACTTGCCGCGCGACCAGGGACCGCCCGTCATCGCATCGCGGGCGGTCGCATCGTTGGCGATCGTGTAACCGAGGATCACCTGCGGCGCGTCCTCCACGCTCACGTCCTTCGCCAGAGACTTGATGACAATCGCGAGCTCACCCTCGAAAGCAACCTTGTTCGACCAGGCGGGGATCGCGATCGGATCATCGGGGCCCACGACCGACGTGTTGGCCTTGAGGAAGATCGGCGGCTCGGGGCGCTCATCCGCCGGAATCGGGGTGTCCGAGTAGTTATCGCCGATACCCACGACCTTCGAGCGCGGGATCACCGGGGAGAGCAGGCGCACCTCGTCCAGCTCGTAGATTTGGCCGGAAGGCTCCACGGGCGAAAACAGCGGGTCACCCTTGAGGCCCACGATCCTCGTCGAGCCCTCCTCGAGGGCGCCGTACACCGGGTTCGTACCATCGGAAACGTGCGATTCTCATGCCGGTAGCCTAACGCAGCCGCGCGAGCGTTGCGCCGAGCAGCGCCGACAGACACGACGCCGGGTGCGCGGCACGAGATGTGACGGCGCACCCGGCGAGGTGGTCAGTGGGAATTACTTCTTCTTGTGCTTGGGGCGCTTCCAGACGCTGCCGGGAACGTCGCCGGGCAGCAGCGGGTTCTTCTCGCCCACGAAGACGGGGTCCTCAATGCCGCCTCGACGCTGCGTCTCGTAGTCGCGCAGCGCGCCGAGAACCCAGCGGGAGAGGAAGACCAAGGCGACCAAGTTCGTGATCGTCATGACCGCCATCGCGATGTCGACGGCGTTCCACACGACGTCCAGGGTCAGCAGGGCACCGATCGTCGCCGAGGCCACGCACACAACGCGCACGGTCCAGGTCGCCCAGCGGGCGTCACCGAAGACGAAGGACATATTCGTGTCGGAGTAGACGTAGGCGGCGATGATCGAGGAGTAGGCCAGGACGAAGATGAGGATCGCCATGGGGACGATCGTCCACGCGCCCAACTCGTGGGCCACGGCCAGGGTCGTCAGGTTCGAGGGGTTCACGTCCGCGCCGCCCCACACCTTCTCGCCCGCAATGAGGATGACGAAGGCGGTCGCCGTGCACACGACGATCGTGTCGATGAAGACGCCCAGGGACTGGATGAGGCCCTGGCGCACCGGGTGGGACACGGTCGCCGTCGCGGCGGCGTTGGGAGCGGTACCCTGGCCGGCCTCGTTGGAGAAGAGGCCGCGCTTGGTGCCATTGATCATCGCGGCGATGATGCCGCCGCCCAGGCCGCCGACGGTTGCGTCCATCGAGAAAGCCGAGGTGAAGATCTGGCCCAGAACGGTGCCGAACTGCGTGATGTTCATGAGGCAGACGATGGCGACCATGATGACGTAGACGGTCGCCATGATCGGAGCCATCCATTCGGTGACGCGAGCGACGGTGCGGATACCGCCGAAGATGACCATCGCGGAGAAGACGAATATGAGGCCTGCGACCGTGAGCTGCGCGGCCGAGAAGCCGCCCGCTCCGGGCAGAGGCTCCTTGGCGGCCTCACCGAAGGCACTCGTGAGCGTGCCCGCGATGGCGTTGGACTGCACGGAGGTGATGACGATGCCGCAGGTGACAACGGTGATGACGGCGAAGACATTGGCCAGGACGCGGTTCTTCATGCCGCGCTTGATGTAGTAGGCCGGGCCGCCGCGGAAGGAACCGTCGGAGTGCTTGACCTTGAAGATCTGTGCCAGCGTCGCCTCGAAGAACGCGGTCGCCATGCCGACCAGGGCCACGACCCACATCCAGAAGATCGCGCCCGGCCCGCCGAACATGAGCGCCGCGGCCACGCCGAACACGTTACCGATACCCACGCGCGCGGCCAGCGAGATCGCGAAGGCCTGGAAGGAGGAGATGCCGCCGTCGGCGCCCTTGCGCGAGCCGAGGACCGTGCGCACCATCTCCGGGAAGAGGCGCAGCTGCACCGCGCGGGAAACGACCGTGAGGACCACGCCCACGCCGATCAGAATGAAGATCGTCAGGTGCATCGTGATCCAGTCAGCGATCTGCTGCTCGATCTGGGCAATTTGTTCCACAGGAGCCTCCCGGGGTGTCTATCGACGAGGCCATGGTTGCGTCGCGGGGCCTCGCGCGCTTCGCGGGATGCGCCCGCGCGTTGTAATGGGACCCGTTCATCTTGCCACAGGGCTTCGCGCCTGGCAGGTGACGTCTCGCCACGCGCACGGCCGCGCATCTCCGCCTGACCGGCCCCGGCCTCGTCGATGAGCTGCGGGAAGGGCCCGGCGGTGCGGGGACGCAGACGTGGGCGCACTCTGGGACAATGGGAGTATGAGCGCGACTTTGAACGAAATCCTGGACGACCTGGAGGACGAGGGACGTCTGGGCGACGACGATGCCCTGTACGAGGCCTTCGTGTCCTGGGCCGAGGGCACCGGGCGTCCGCTCTACCCCCACCAGGAGGAGGCCCTGGTGGAGATCCTGGCGGGCAACCACGTGATCGCGGCGACCCCCACGGGGTCGGGTAAGTCGATGATCGCGCTCGCCGCGCACTTCACGTCGATGGCGCACGGTGGCCGCTCCTACTACACGGCGCCGCTCAAGGCCCTGGTGTCGGAGAAGTTCTTTGATCTGGTGTCCCTGTTCGGCGCGGATAACGTCGGCATGGTGACCGGCGACGTGTCCCTCAACGCCGACGCGCCCATCATCTGCTGCACGGCTGAGATCCTGGCGAATCAGTCGCTGCGCGAGGGTCCCACGCTGGATGCGGACATGATCGTCATGGACGAGTTCCACTTCTACGGGGACCGTCAGCGCGGCTGGGCCTGGCAGGTGCCGCTCCTGGAGCTGAGGGCCCCACAGGTGGTGGCGATGAGCGCGACGCTGGGCGACACGACGCGTTTCGAGCGCGCGTGGAAGGAACGCACCGGGCGCGACGTGTCCCTCATCGACGACGCGGAACGTCCCGTACCCCTCGAGTTCGAGTACGTCGTGGACCGCCTGCCCGACACGGTCGAGCGGCTGCTGGGCGAGGGCCGCTGGCCCGTCTACATCGTGCATTTCTCCCAGCGCGACGCCGTGGCCACCGCGCAGTCCTTCGACCGTTCCTCGCTGATTTCGCCCGAGCAGAAGAAGGCGATTGCCGCGCAGCTGGCGGGCGTGTCCTTTACGAAGGGCTTCGGGCAGACCCTCAAGTCGCTGCTCGCGCAGGGCATCGGCGTGCATCACGCGGGCATGCTGCCGCGCTACCGTCGCCTCGTCGAGCGCCTCACACAGGCGGGCCTGCTGCCGATCGTGTGCGGCACGGACACCCTGGGGGTCGGCATCAACGTGCCAATCCGCACGGTGCTGATGACGTCGCTCGTCAAGTACGACGGGCGACGCATGCGCCACGTGAGCGCGCGCGAGTTCCACCAGATCGCGGGGCGCGCGGGCCGCGCCGGCTTCGACACGGTCGGTTTCGTGCGCGTCCTGGCCCCCGAGCACGAGGTCGACGCCGCCCGTGAGCGCGCACGCCTGAGCGCCGCGCAGGAGGCGGCCCGCGACGCCCGCGAGGCCAAGCGCGCCGCGAAGAAGTCCGCGAAGAAGCGCAAGGGCCCGGGCGAGGGCGAGATCTCGTGGACGCGCTCGACGTTCGAGCGCCTCGTGGATGCGGCCCCCGAGCAGCTCACGAGCCGTTTCGAGATGACGCACGCGATGGTCCTCAACGTGCTGGCCGGGGCTCCTGCGGCCGGGTCGTGACCCGGGCGAGCACCTCGTGTGGCTGGCGCGCAACAACGACGATCCGCCCACGGATCGCAACCCGCACCTGCGCCGCCTGGGTGAGATCTACACGTCGATGAAGCAGGCGGGCGTCGTCGAGCACGTGTCTTCCGCCGAGGCCTCGGCGTCGGGTGAGCCTCGCCTGCGCGCGGCCACCGACCTGCCGGATGACTTCGCGCTCAACCAGCCGCTCTCCCCCTTCGCGCTGGCGGCGCTCGAGCTACTGGACCCGGAGTCCCCGACCTTCGCCCTGGACGTCGTCTCGGTCATCGAGTCGGTCCTGGAGGATCCGCGTCCGCTCCTGTTCGCGCAGAAGAAGGCGGCGCGCGCCGAGGCCGTGGCCGCGATGAAGGCGCAGGGCATGGAGTACGACGAGCGCATGGCCGCCCTGGAAGATGTGACGTGGCCGCGCCCGCTGGCCGATCTGCTGGGCGACGCGTTCGCCGTGTACCTGCACGCGAACCCGTGGATCGAGGATCAGGAGATTTCCCCGAAGTCGGTCGTTCGCGAGATGATCGAGAACGCGCTGACGTTCACGGGGATCGTGGGCCGCTACGACGTGGGCCGCTCCGAGGGCATCGTGTTGCGCTACCTGACGGACGCGTACCGGGCGCTTCGCCAGATCGTGCCGGACGAGCTGATGACGGACGAGCTGCGTTCGATTATTGCCTGGCTGTCCGCGCTGATCCGCGCGGTGGACTCCTCGCTGCTGGACGAGTGGGAGGCCATGTCCACGGGTCAGGCCTTCTCCCCGGAGGCCGAGGGAGTGGGCACGGAGGGCGCGGAACTGGCGTTCGGCGCGCGGGAGGACGGCACCGTTCCCTTCAGCGCGAACCGTCACGCGTTCCGCACGACGATCCGTGGTGCCCTGTTCGAGCGCGTGGAGGCGATGAGCCGCGACAACGTCGAGGCCTTGGCGCGCCTGGACGAGGCCTCGCGCACCCCGGTGGTCGCTCCGTGGGGCGAGGACGAGTGGGACGCGGCGCTGGAGCGTTACTGGGCGGAGCACGAGTGGATCGGCATCGACCAGCGTGCGCGCGCCCTGTCACTGTGTTCCCTAAACGAGGCCCCGACCCGCGAGGACGTGCTGGAGCTGGCCCCCGCTGTGGTTTCCTCTGATTTCGAGCGCGCCCAGGTGGCGCGCATCGAGGCGATCGCGGACGCGGTGGATCAGGCTGCGCCGGGCACGTTCTGGCTGGCGACGCAGACCCTGTTCGACTCGGAGGAGGACATGGACTGGCGCATCGTGGCCCTCGTGGACGTGCCCGCCTCGGACGAGGCGAACCGCGTCGCCCTGGCGACGATCACGGTCGGGGCACGGTAGATCCTTCATCATTCGAGGAACCAGGCGCGTCATGCAGTGAATACATAGCCTCCGCGCGTCCTTTCCCGAGAAATCCAAGGATCTCATCCGACAAGACTCTTTCGCCTTCCCACAGACGCAGCGACAGCACGAGGTTCATCAACAAACCGTGGGAGAGGAAGAGCCTAGCCTGTTCAGCATCCATCCCGACGTCTTCTCGCAGGACGCGGTACACACGTGCAAAGCTATCGCGGGAGAGCTGCCCGAAACGCGGATCGGATCCCATCATGAATAGGCGCATGATCATCATGAACATGGCGTGGTCTTTCACGATCTCCGCGTACATGTCCCCTAGCAATTCCCGACGTTCAGCATCGGTAGAATCCGCCGCTACGGGCGCCTCAGCAAAACGTCGACACAGCTGCTCAACAACATACGTTGCAGCTTCCTCGAAAAGTGTTTCCTTCGACCGGAAGAAACGCACGACATACGCCTGACTGACGCCTGCCTCGCGCGCAATCGAGTCCGTCGTGGCCGCGGCGTAGCCAACCCGCGCAAACACACGGACGGCAGCCTCCAGCATGAGTGCCTTGCGTTCATTGGCTGGCATACGAGTCGCGGCCATTCCTGTTTCTCCCAATCTCGGTGATATGGACAGTCTATCCGCGCGCGTAAGCTCGAACTGTCTCGACAAACGCAGCGCGGTAAGCAGGAGTATCAACATCCTGTTCAATGCGGCCAAGCATCAGAGATTTGGTTAAGCGAATCCCCACGAAGCTCAGGACCATACTCTTCCACCGCCAGATCAGACCACCGAAGATGCGGTAGATAAACGAAGGAGCACGGGAGGTGACGATGAGTGCCGCGGTCTTATCTTTCAGCAGGCCCTGGCTCTTACCGTCGACATACCGGTACCCGAATCCCGGCGTGAGAGTGCGATCAAGGAAACCTTTCAGAATCGCCGGTTCAGCAGACCACCAAATCGGGAAGCTGAACACGAGGTGATCGGCCCAGGCTATGTCCTCCTGATACCGCTTGGGATCACTTTCGTCCTCCATGTGCTGGCGGTATCCGTAGCGCAGAACGGGATCAAAATCCTCTGTCGCCAGGTCAATCATGCGCACATCATGCCCGGCGCTGCGCGCCTCATCAGCGTAAGCCGTTGCGAGTTCATGCGAGTAGCTTCCCTCGTCAGGGCTGCCCTGAATGACAAGAATCTTCATATTTTTCCCCTTGTTGTAATCGGTTGATTACTAGTGTAGTGCGAAGACCCCGCCCAAACAACACAAGAGGTCTCAAAGAGCTGAGAGTTACACCCGGAGAGGAGCAGTAGCACCCTCTCACCTCAAGAGGGGCAGCCACCATTCCGACTTAGGATCGATATTGCCCCGCCGTCTAAGTTATCCTCGCCGCGCGGGTCTCTCGCCGATTTCCTGCTGGAGGCGCAGCAGGTAGCCGTCGGGATCCTGGACTAGGAACTGGCGGACGCCGATTTCAATATCTCCCGCCCGATACCACTTCTCTTCGGGTTCGACGAAGATCGGCCACCCTACCTCGGCCATGCGATGCCATGCACTGTCCAGCTCTTCGGTCTGAACCTCGAAGTTGATACCCCGACCAAGGGGGAACTCAAGGGGACCTGTCGCCCACGTCCTACCCTGGTCGATCTGGTCGAGCATCAGGTGCGCGTTACCCAGGACAAGGTAGCCGAATCCTTCCTCAGGCCGCTCGTAGCGGAGAGAAAAACCGACGAGGTCGCACCAAAAACGGCGCGACGCCTCGTAATCGGTGACGACAAGTTCAGGAACAAGCCCGGGTTCGCTGCTCATGGCCTCACTCTAGCAACCTCGGACGAGACCGCGTCCGGGAGATACGCAGACCGTCAGCGCCGGGAGGCCTTGCGAATCAGCCAGTCGGCGCCCGCGAAGAGCGCCATGAAGACCAGGGCGCCGATCAGGATCGCCACGATGTTGATGGCGACCTGCGCGTAGCCGATGCGCCACACGTTCACGAAGCCGTAGGGGTACTGGTGCGTGAAGGTGCCTCGCACGAGCGTGTACGCCACCCACGCAACCGGGATCAACAGGGCGCGCCCCAGCGTCGCCCACGCGATGCCGCCGCGCGGCCCCGCGAGCGCGGCCGTACCCACGAAGGCGGCGGGGACGACGATGTGCTGCAGCGGGTTGGTGACGAGCGCGAAGCCGGAGAGGACCTCGTAGGGGCCAATCAGCGTCGCGTAGACGATGGCCGTCACGGTGATCATCATGAGCGCGCACAGGTGCACGGCCCTCCCCCACGCCCCGACGCGGCCTCGGCGCGCGAGGAGGGTCGAGATGATCGCAACCATGATGTTGGACAGCTCGGTGAAGTAGGACAGGCAATTGATGAGGCGCTCGGGAGCACCCGCCCAGCCGTGAGCGGCGCCCGCGAAGAGCCCCTCCTCGACGTAGGTCGGCGCAGCGTAGCCATCAAAGGCCGTAATGATGAGGGTGGCAGCGACGCCCGCCCACGCGAGGGCGGCGACCACCCAGTAGGCGGTGCGCCCGCGGCGGCTCAGTTCAGTCATGCCGGTTGTCATCGTTCTCCCCAAACGCCTCCGCCGCAGAGCCATAGTGTGCAGCAGAGAGAAGCCCAGCAGAAATCTCGCGAGCCTCGCGCATGGCCGCCTCAGTCTCTTCATTGTACCGCAGATCTGCAGACACGATCACATTCTCCTCGTTCATCCACTCTCACCTCACTCACCCGGGTGGGCTCATTGTACGCCGAGCGATCTACGCGCTAATACAGACCTCGTCACGGCATCGGATTGGCACACGTCGTGGACGCGAGGTAGCACTTCCCAGCAGGGTTCCCCAACAACGTCGCACGTAATTCGTTATTCGGATCGGCGCTGAAAGATCAGAAACCGCATGATTTCAACACCTCTCCTTCAAAGACTGAAGGAACGGCCGGGGAATTACGTGCGAAATTGGGGGGCGCGGGAGTATCGGCGGCTGGGCGAATACCAGACAGAAGCGTAGGACGACGACGGAAACAGGACGAGGCCGGGGCTGCCCGCGCGGAACGAGGCCGGGGTCAGACCTGCGCCAGGTCCGTGACCTCCGCGTTCGTCAGTTCGACGAGGTCGAGGGGGCTCAGTTCGACGCTGAGGCCTCGGCGCCCGCCCGAGACGATCATGGTCTCGTGGTCCAGGCAGGCGGAATCAATGAATAGCCGGTGCGAGGTGGTCTGTCCGAGCGGGCTGATACCGCCCACGACGTAGCCGGTGCGACGCTGGGCGACGGCCGGGTCGGCCATGGCGGCGCTCTTCGCTCCCGCGGCCTTTGCGATCAGCTTCATGGACAGGTGCGCCAGCGCGGGCACGCAGCCGACGACGAACTCGCCGGTGGGCTCCAGGCGCACCATGAGCGTCTTAAACGCTTGGGTGGGGTCAATGCCCAGTTTTTCGACGGTTTCTTCGCCGAACGCCCGGGCGGCCGGGTCGTGCTCGTACTCGTGGATGGTAAAAGCAACGTCGGCCGCCGTGAGCGCCTCGATGGCGCGGGTGGGGCCACCGCCGTGGTCTTTGCTGTGTTTACGAGCCATGACCCCAGTGTAGGACGCGTCAGAGGATGGATGCGGTCGGGTCGTCAATGACGGCCTTGCCGAAGGGGAAGCAGGTGATCGGGATCATCTTGAGGTTGGCGATGGCCAGCGGGATACCGACGATCGTGATGGCCTGCGCGGCGGCGGTGGTGACGTGGCCGATGGCGAGCCACAGGCCCGCGACGAGGAACCACACGATGTTCATGAGGGCCGAGCCCGCGCCCACGCCCGGCTTGTCGATGACGCGCTTACCGAAGGGCCACAGCACGTATCCGGCGATACGGAAGCAGGCCACGCCGGCGGGGATCGTGACAATGAAGATGCAGGCGACGACACCCGCGAGGAGGTAGCCCAGGAAGAGCGGGAGTCCTCCGAAGAAGAACCAGATGATGTTGAGTAGGGTACGCATGGCGTGTCCTTTCGTTGATCTGTGAACATACTAGTCTGACACGCCGCGCCGCTCAGATGCCCCTGAGTCGCCCCTGATTAACCCCTGATAGCGCCTGCCCGTCTACCATGAGGGTATGAGCATTCCCGAGGCCATCGCCGCTGCCCGCGACCGCATCGACCGCGCGACGTCCGCGTGCGGTCGCACCGATTCGGTGCACCTGGAGCTGGCAGTCAAGACGCGCACGCCCGAGGAATGCCGCGAAGCCGCCGCCGCCCTGAGCGAGGCGGGCCTGCCCATCCTGCTCGCCATAACCGCGTGCAGGAGGCACGCGCGACGGTGGAGGCGATCCGCGAGGTACCCGGCGCGCGCATCCACCTGATCGGGCCTCTACAGTCCAACAAGATCAACCACGCGCTGGCCTGCATAGATGCGATCGAGTCACTGGACTCCCCCGCCCTGGCGGCGAAGATCGACGCGCGTGCAACCGGCACGCTCCCGGTGTTCGTCGAGGTGAACGTCTCGGGCGAGGCCACGAAGCACGGCTGCGCCCCCACCGACGTCTCCGAGCTGATCGACGCGGTCGCGACCTCGGCACACCTGCAGCTCGCGGGCTTCATGACGGTGGGCCTGAACTCCCCCGTCGAAGCCGACGTGCGCGCAGCCTACGCGCAGCTGCGCGGCATCAGGGACGAGGCCGCCGCGCGCCTGGGCGTCGAAGAGTCGGACCTGGCGCTGTCGATGGGCATGAGCCGCGACCTGGAGTGGGCCATCGCCGAGGGGGCGACGATCGTGCGCCTGGAACGGCCATTTTCGGCGCTCGCCGCGTCTGAGCAGACCGCTCGTTCGCGCGAGCACATCGCCGACTAGGATTGTCCGCATGATGACTGTTCTCGCTGGAATGTCCGCCGCGATCCTGGCGCTCGCCCCGATCACCAATCCGATCGGTGGTCTCGCGGCGTTTGCAGGACTCACCGCAGGCAATGCTCCGGCCGCGGTGCGCTCGCAGGCGTGGAAGACCGGCATGTACGTGTTCGCCATCCTGACGGTGTTCGCGGTCAGTGGCTCGCTCATCATGCGTTTCTTCGGCTTCGACCTGCCTTCCCTGCAGATCGCGGGTGGCCTGGTCGTCGCGCACTCGGGTTTCTCGATGCTGGAAAACAAGCGCCGTGCCACCCACGAGGAGGCTCAGCACGCGACCTCGAAACCGGACGTGTCCTTCTCCCCCATGGCGCTCCCCCTCATCGCGGGGCCCGGCTCGATCGGCGTAGTCATCGCGCTGGCCGCCCGCAACACGGCCATCGGTTTTCATGTCGGCATCGTCCTGGGAATCGCGGTGACAGCCGCCGTCATCGCGCTGCTGCTGCGCTACGGCACGCCCTGGATCGACAAGCTGGGTGCCACCGGCGTCGGCGCGATCGTGCGCATCATGGGCTTCCTGATCCTCGTCATCGGCGTCGAGCTCATCATCCACGGGGTGCGCGCGCTCCAGCTCTTCTAAGCGCAAACCCGCCCCGGCCTCGTCGAAACGACACCGGAGCGGGCAGACACGACAACGGGAGCGCTCAGGGGATGCGGTGCACCCACTCGCGCGCGAACTTCGTCTCGCAGCGCTGGCGTGCGACCTCGAGATCCGCC